>Ga0268298_10000001_pt1 | contig 909414 bp, 842 predicted proteins | sample WWTPWeurt_MetaG_FD_194462 | JGI IMG/M metagenome (GOLD analysis project Ga0268298, IMG submission 194462) | Activated sludge microbial communities from WWTP in Nijmegen, Gelderland, Netherland - WWTP Weurt | ecosystem: Engineered > WWTP > Aerobic digester > Activated sludge | place... | reverse complement strand
AAAAATCCCCGCTTACAGACGCGAGGATTGAATTGTTAGACGGTCTCCAACTGGACAATTTTCAACATCTCAGAAGGTACGCGAGTGCTGAGGTCGAGGATTTCGATTCCGACCACGCGGTTGTTTTCGTCGAAATCCAAAATGACGCCGGGCTGCACTTCCTCCGATTCGACAATCTTGCTTTCATCAAGACGCAGATAAAGCGCGTCACTTTCTTTGTCAACTTTTAATTTCATTTCTTGCTCCTTAATCTACGATCAAAAAACAGGGTAATCACCCGTTTGGGCGAAACAGAGGGATTAACAACAACATGTAAAATGCGATTGTCCCTTTCCGCAATCGCTTTGGTGAAGTGCAAATTGCCATCCTCGCCTGTGTAGGTGTTTTCTGATTCGTTTATCACTCGCCAAACCCAGGACTCGGAAATAGTACGTTCGTCCATCATGTCAGCGGCGTGCTTGGTGAAAACGTAATCAGTCATGGCAAGGTTATTTTAGCACACCGGGTTAAGTCCTTCTTCGTCCAGCCAGGGTTGAATCCACGGCCCGGCGCACAGTTTTTGATACAACTCGTCCGCTTCGCGCAGCGGGTTTGCAAAGTGCCCGTAGGGTATCCGCGGAGGAGCCCCCTGTCGGGGATAAATGGCAGAGGAACACTTTGAATCGACGATTCATGAGGGCTGAAAATAAATCAAGGCCGCCCATGCAGGGCGGCCTTGATTTATTAGTCGGTCAGCGTAAAGTTCAGGAAGGTGCCTTCGATGCGGTAGGAACCGTTCAGGCCCTTGAAGCCGAGGAAGAGCCACTTCCGCTCGGAAGAGAGGGGCATCTGATTGGTCTGGAACACGTTCGGATTCACCCGTCCGCGCACCGAGAGATCCGAAAAGACGAACGAAACGGTGAAGCCATTACCCTGATTCAACGACACCGTCCCTTGCAGGGTTTCGTAGGTGGCCGGGTCTTTTTGTAGGATGGTGCGCTTCTTCACATCTCCGTTCGGGATGGCTAGAAGCAGGCCCTTCGAGGAAACATCCGGCTCGGCAAAGATTCCAAACCAGAGGTCGGCATTATCCAGGTCGCTCAAGCGGATGGTCAGGGTCAGGGTTCCGCCATCGGGCAGGGGCGCGAACAAACCTTGCACTTCCGGCGAGCCACGTCCGCTGCGTTCATAGAGGAAGTCCAGGTCACCATTCTCGGCTGAGAAGTTATTGGCCGGTTCACGCCAGCAGCCATTGCCCTTATCGCTCAACGAGACCGTGGATGGATAAGGCACCCACAGTTTGCTGACACATCCCGCTTTCCAATCCTCTCCCAGAGCCAATGGCGCAATTGTAGGCGTGAACGGAATAGGCGTCTCGGTATCTGCCGGGCGGGTGATGGTCGGCTCGGGCAACGGCGTATGCGTTGGGGCAAATGTGGGCAGGTGGGTTTCAGTGAAGACAAGTGCAGGGGTGGCGATCAGAGTCGCCGTGGGTTCGGGGGCCTGGCGCTTCTCGTACAGGTTCGCCACCACGGTAATGATGGTTCCGAGCAGGCTGATCAGCGCCACAATGATGGCCGTATTGGTCATCTTCTTTTTATTGCCGCCATCGTCCCCCGACGAATCCGAATCGTCATCATTGGCCTCGATGATCTTGATGACATTCCCATCGCCGTGAATAACAACGCTATCGGCGACATCCCCGCCGATCTCAATGTCATCGTCCGATGAGCCTTCAGGCTTCTTTTTGTGACTACCAGTTTTGGGTTCTGTCATGGGATATCCGCCGGCGAAATGGATTTGAATAAAAAGAAACGTGGATGCGATTATACAACTGAACCCAACAAAAAAGGCAGGGATGTGAGCCCTGCCCGGAAATTGAAATTCTCTGGATCCACAGCCGCCTACGGCCCGTTGTTCGTCTCGCCCAATTCCTGGATCAAACAGCGCGCATCAACATACACCCATAGTTGATACGACCCCTCAGGCAACCCGCCGCTGACGGTGACGGTCTTCGTATCCGATTGCCCCATGGCTAGGTTGGTGAAATCATCCGAGCGGAAGTAATCGCCTGCGGCCGGGCAGCCTGTCAGCGGGTTGATGGTGGTGACCGGGTCTACCCCAATATATACATCCCGGTAAATGGTGACCGGCCCGGTGGCAAGCCCCTGGTTTTGGACGGTAATGCTCACATCAAATGGCTTGTCTTTCCCGGGCGAGGCGGGGCTTAGAGTCACATTGGTCACCACCAGGTCCGGAAGATCCGCTGCGGCCAGCCAGGTCACCGCGTTGCCTGCATCCACAATGCCGCTCCCGCAATTGGCGGTAGTGCAGCTGCCCCCAACCGGAAACGCGCGCGCAGTCTTTTGCAAAGCATAAAGAACCTCGTCCGGCGTCAACGAGGGATTGATCGAGAACAACAGCGACGCCACCCCTGCAACATGCGGCGTGGCCATGCTCGTACCGTTATAGTACACATACGTATCCGCGGCGGGCGATGTCAGGCCGGTGTTAAGCGTTGACAGGATGGAACTACCCGGCGCGCTGATCTCCACTGTGGAGCCGTAATTACTATAGCTGGCTTTGTTACCGGAGGAAGTAGTGGCCGCAACAGTAATTACGCCGTTGCAGTTCGCGGGTTCTGAATTGGATGCATCCATGCTTTCATTCCCCGCCGCCACAACGATCACAGCCCCTGCCGTTCTTGCTGCTGTAATCGCGCTTTGCATGGTGGTCCCACACGTGCCGTATCCTCCCAAACTGAGATTTAAGACCTTGGCAGGGTTGGGGTTTGCCGGAATCCCGCTGACCGAAAGCCCCGCCGCCCAGCGAATACCGTCTGCAATATCCGAGGTATACCCGCCGCATTTTCCCAATACACGCACGGGAATGATCTGGGAATTCCAGTTGATGCCAGCCACACCGGTTCCATTATTGCCTGCCGCACCGATGGTCCCGGCCACATGCGTGCCATGCCAGCTGCTGTCGTCCACGCCGCAGCCTGCAAAATACCCGGAAGTATTCTCAGCGGATGTGACCCAATCCCCTGGATCATGCGCATCCGAATCGCGTCCGTTGCCATCGTTTCCGACCAGACTGTCAAAGATGAAATCATACCCGCCTGCCCAACGTCCTGAAAGGTCGGCATGATCCGTAATGCCAGTATCGATCACAGCAACGTTCACGCTGCCAGACCCGGTGGTAATGTCCCAGGCAGGTTGAAGATTAATACCATAAGCGCTGAAAAAATCCCACTGGCTTGTGTAATAGGTATCATTTGGAATTAATGTCGGTTTCAGGAGGTAATCTGGCTCGGCATATTCCACGTCCGGCATGGCGGCGATCCGCTCGGCGATTGCTTCGATCTGCCCCTCTGCCAGGCGCTCACCCACCTGCAACACATGCGCCTCCCCCGACATGGGCCGCACATACTGCACATCTTCGCCAGCGGCAGAACTTAAAGAGTTCATCCGTTCAGCACTGGCAGGGCCAAGCCTGCCGCCCGGGTTGATATTTTGTTTGTACTTGACGATCAACCGATCCGTAGCCATCACCGATTGCATCTGTTGCGCCTGAGCAACTGGTGATTTCTTCGCATTTGCAACCGTCGAAAGGTAAGCCAGAGAGAACACAACAATAAGAACTGAGAATATAAGAATGTAAAAGGAACGCTTTTGGGTTTTCATTGATTCACCTATATCTTGATAGCTTCATTATATATAGGTTCGCGGCGGCGTTCTGTTTACAAATCTGTACAGGCATTACAAATTCGTTTCACTCTTTGCGTTATGAGCAAGCCGCTTCAACGCCTCCAGAGGATTCCCTCCCTGCCATAGGCTCAAGCCGTGCAGGATCAGCCCGAACTGGGAGAAACCGAACCAGAGCAGAAAAACCGTCAGCGCGGTGGAAGCGTTGTCGATCCAGCCGGGGGCGGATTCGATCAGCGTCGCCACTTGTCCACGCCAGCCGGTCAATTTTTCGTCATAGCCTTCCAGCACATGCAGCAGGTCGGTCAGGTTGTGTTTGGTCTCTTGAAAATCTCCGCCCAATAGATAAGAGGTGTCGCTGATAAAGACCGATGCGCGCTGCGCCAGATCTTGCACGTTGGCAATCTCTGCATCCAGTGAATCGACGCCCCCAAGAATATTCGCCAGCAACTCATCGCCGGGGATGTTCAGGTTCACGAAGGGAAGCGAGTTCAATTGCTCCAGCGAGGCGCGCAGGTCTTCGATCACACCGCGGACCTCGGTGATGCGCAGCCGGGTCGAATCCAGACCGGGGATCAATTCATCGTCCAGTGTGGCATTGACCTCCTCAAGGATCTGGCTGGCATCCTTGGTTTGCTGGGTCAGGGAGGCCAGCGCATCTTCAGCAGATTGGATGATACGCAGGGCGCGCTCCACTTCAGCCTTGGCGTTCCGCAGGTCGGTTTGGATCTGGGTGAGTTGCGCATCCACCTCTTCGAGGCGGGTTGTGGCTGCCTTTGTAAGGGGTTCGTTATAAACCCAGGCTAAAACCATGCCCACCAAACTGGCGATCAAAAGGACCGAACTTACAGCGATCAACGTGCCGGTTAGAAACTTACGCATTGTGTTCTCATCCTTTCCTGATGAAACGTATCTCAGTCAATAGGTAAAACCCTTGCGGCCCGCTCAGTGGCGGCGAATGCCCCCAATTTCCTAGAAAATCAAGTATTGACAACTTCCATCAATTAGACTATTATCTAATTAGACATCGGTCTAACACAGGCATTTGCCTAACCATTTATCCAAGAGAGAGAGGTAGCCATGTCTAAGACACACGAGCAAATGATGGAAGAAAAAAAGGTCTACACCAGTTCAACTTCTTCAGAAGAGCCCACCACCCGCAGCCTCTTCACCCGCCAAACCGGGCAGGCACTCATCACGCTTGGCACGCTCTTCAAACACATCCCTCCATTCAATGAGACTATCGACAGCAACACTGGCGAAACCCTCATCACCATCGGCAAAAAACTGAAGAGCAGGAAATAACAGGAGCAGGCTGGCGCAACCATGACCATCAACACACCTTCCATCGTTTGGGATTTTGGCACCGCCTATGAACTGTTCGTCAGCCTGCATGTTCTGCATCAGCCCGAATATTTCGGCATCCGTCCCTCATACGCTGCCGGGGTTCGCTCACGCATTCCCGCCTCCGAGCGAAAATTATTGGAGGATGTCTACAATCTGACGGGCGTCCCGTTAAAATGGCTTTCGCAACTCCCCGCCCCGAAAGATGCCATCAGTGCCTTATGGGCTTTAAAGCACATCCCCCCCGCCGAACGCATGCTGACCCTGCAACGCGTCCATGAAAAAAACGAATACGATGACCTCGAGACACAAGCCAGGCACGACAAATTCAACAGCATGTTGATCCGCATTGCTGAGACCGGCAAGTGGGCCTCTGAAGACGCCGAATTCTTGATCAAGATCTTTGGCAAAAAACAAACCATAAAAAAAGACTCTCTTGAACGCGCTCTTGACTGGTGGAGCAAACCGGAAGAATTGGGCGAAGGGTACCTCTCTGCGCTTCAATCCTACTATCAGGCCTTCTTTGAAGAAGAGGAAAAGCGCATCGGGCCCGTGCTCAAGGCCGGGTTCGAACATGCCCAGGCATTATCCTCCACCCTGAGTTTCCCAGACCTGTTCACCGAACTTTCACAAGGGCTTCAACTCGGCGACGAGATGAACGCTTCAAAATATATTTTCGCCCCGGCTTTCTGGTCCACTCCGCTGGTCTTCTTCGAACGCATCGACAAGGACACCATGCTCCTGCTCTACGGCGCGCGCCCGGCGGACATGTCGGTGGTGCCCGGCGAGAGCGTGCCCGACGCCCTGGTCCGTTCGCTCAAGGCTCTCGCGGATCCGACGCGTTTAAAAATCCTGCGCTACCTCATTCACGACAGCCTGCCCCCCTCCGAAATTGCCCGCAGACTGCAACTCCGTCCCCCGACCGTGACCCACCACCTCAAGGAGTTGCGCCTTGCCGGTCTGGTGGAATTTGCCATCACGCATGACGAGAACCGCTATACTGTCCGCAAACAGGCGCTCGCCGCCATCTACGAAAACCTGAACACCTTTTTGGAAAACGAAACCACAAAAGAACCCGCATGAACCCCACAACTTCAAATCGATCACAGCCTCTCCGCGTTCTCAATGAATACGGAGCCCAGATCCGCGCCTTCAAACCGAACGCGCGGCTTTACCTGCTTAACGTCATCATCACCGGCGCTGTGATGGGCGTCTTTCGGCTGATCTTTAACTTCTACGCGCTCAGCCTCGGATTCGACGAATCCGTGCTGGGCAACCTCATCACCACCAGCAGTTTCGTGGCCCTCATCGCCGCCCTGCCGATGGGCTACCTCGCAGACATGCTTGGCCGCAAGGGCTCGCTCGTGCTTTCTGGAGCGCTGTTGAGCATTTCCATTCTTGCCATGGCTCTATGGCAGACCGAGACCTCGCTCTACGCGATGAATGTAGTCTCCGGGTTGGCGCAAAGCCTTGGCGGTGTGACCATGTCTCCTTTCCTGATGGAAAACAGCGACGAGAAGGAACGCACCTATCTCTTCAGTTTTGGTCAGGGCCTGCAAATGACGATGGCTTCCATCGGCAATTGGGTCGGCGGCTACCTCCCCACCTGGTTGGGGCACGCCAAAAATGTCGCTGCCACCAGCAGCAGCGCGTACGGCGACTCGATCCTGATCGCTGGCATCGGCGCGGCCATTGCCCTCCTACCGTTGGTCTTCATCAAATCGCCGCAAATCACCCGCAGCCAGCGCGCGGTTTTTGCCCCCTTCCAATATGCGGCAAAAAATCCCGGCCTGCTCACAAAACTGGTGCTGCCCATGCTGCTCACCTCCCTTGGCGCGGGATTGATCATGCCATTCATGAACGTTTTCTTCCGCACCGTCCATCACCAGCCGGACCCGATCATCGGCACCTTGTTCGCGTGGGGCTCACTCGCCATGGGCCTCGGCCTGCTGGTCGCGCCTCCGCTGGCTGAGCGTTTCGGGAAAATCCAGATTGTCGTGGTCACGCAGGCGCTTTCGATTCCCTTCCTTATTCTGCTCGGCTTCTCACCCATCTTCTGGATTGGCGCAGCCGCCTATTACATCCGCCTTGCGCTGATGAACATGAGCAGCCCGGTCTACCAAACCTTTGTGATGGAACACGTTGAACCATCGGCGCGCGCCACCGTCGCCAGCCTGACCAGCATGGCTTGGAATTTTGGCTGGGCCTTCAGTCCCACCATCAGCGGCTGGCTGCAGGTCAAGTACGGGTTCGGACCGTCCTTCCTCGGCACCATCACGCTCTACACCATCTCCGTCTGGATGTATTGGGCCTTCTTCTGGCGGGGAAAGGCAGAGCCGGTTCCCGCGCCCGCCGTGGCGGATTAAATTAAAACGAGAGCATTTGCGAATGCTCTCGTTTTTTTATACAATATGGAGATGCAAAACGAAACTTCAACCCGCGACATCCTCATCATCGGCGGCGGCCCAAGCGGACTCTCCACCGCGTTGCACCTTGCAAAGATCGCACCGCATCTGACTGCCCGCATTCTGATCCTTGAAAAAGAACATTATCCCCGCCTCAAACTTTGCGCGGGCGGTCTCGTCGCTGATGCCGAGATCATCCTCCAGCGTCTTGGCCTGGATACGGGCGAGGTCCCGCATGTAGACGCCAAAGAGATTCGTTTTGACTTTGCCGGGAAGGGCCTGACCGTGCGCATGCCGAAGAGCCATAGCATTCGCGTCATCCGCCGCGATGAGTTCGATCACTGGCTGGCACAAAAGGCAGAGGATAGGGGCATGGAAATCAGGCAGGGTATTTCGGTAAAAAGGATCATCCCCGATGCAACCGGAGTAACCGTTGAAACCGACCAGGGTAATTTACGCGCTGCCCTCGTGATAGGCGCCGATGGCTCAAACGGAATCACCCGTCGCTGCATCTTTCCCAATGATCCGGTGTACACAGCGCGGGTGCTGGAGGTTTTAACTCCCGTCCGCCCCCTCCTACAAGATTCGCATTTGGGAAAAATACCCGCAGAGCAGAGGAGTACAACCGCCTTCTTCGATTTCTTTCCCGTCCCAAGCAACATAGCGGGCTACGTTTGGGATTTCCCAACCCAGATCAAAGGAAAACCCATGCGCTGCTGGGGGGTTTACGATACAAACCTGCTTGCGGACCAAAAGCGCCCGGCATTGAAGGAGCCCCTTGCCGAGGAAATGCAGCGCCAGGGCTTTGACCTGAACGCTTACGAGGTCAAGGGCCATCCCATCCGCTGGTACAGCCCGGAGAATAAAATGTCGGTACCGCGTGTGCTGCTCGTCGGCGACGCTGTCGGCGCTGATGCCATCTTCGGCGAAGGTATCAGCATGGCATTGGGATATGGAGCCGTGGCGGCAAAAGAGATCGCGGAATCCTTTCAGCACGGTGAATTTTCATTTGGAGGATACAAGCGTCGGGTGATGCAAAGCGGACTCGGTCAAACCCTTTTCGCGCGCTGGGTCATCACACAGGTTATCTACACCTTCAAATGGCGCTGGTTCCAGTTTTTGCTTTGGCGCATCTTAAAACCGTTCGTTTTATTGGTGGCATGGATCTTTGTGTTAAACTGGGGCAAGAGATTGTAATTTCCTGAGGGCTATCCATGGGCACCGCCGACCTCCACATTCACTCTGTTTATTCACATGACGCCACCACCACCGTGCGCGCCATCCTCAAACATGCCGCCGATGTGGATTTGGATGTGATCGCCATCACCGACCACGATGAAATTCGCGGCTCGCTCGAAGCGCAGCAGCTGGCTCCGGCCTTTGGCATCGAAGCCATCCCCGCCGCAGAAGTCACCACCTCCGAGGGGCATTTGGTGGCGCTGTTCGTCAAGACCCTGCCACCAGCAGGCCTGTCGCTGATCGAGACTCTGATTCACATCGGCAAACAGGGCGGCCTGGCCATTGCTCCGCATCCGTTCAATAGCCTGCCAAACAGCCTCTCCATGGAATCTGTGCTTGGCGCGCTCACCAACCCGCGTGCCAAGGGCGCCCTGGTGGGCATTGAGACTCACAACATGGGTACACAGAATTTCGACAAGATCGCGCAGAAACTTTCAGTGTACCTGCCGCTGGCAAAGATCGCCTCCAGCGACGCTCATATCTATTGGGCAGTCGGCGCAGGCCGCACTGAGTTCTCGGGTAAAACCGCTGAAGACCTGCGGATCGCGCTCCTGAAGAACAGAACCACGCCCCTCCCCTATGAAGAGGAATTTTCGGCCAGGGCCATTCTCAGCTGGGTGCGTCGCATTGCCTTGCGGCGTTTTGGCTACGCATCTGATGCCAGCTCGGCCTCCACGCCGATCAACACGCAGCCGATCAGCCAGACATTGCAGCAAAAAATAAAGCGAAAGAAAAAACCGGATGGCTTATGAGCCATCCGGTTTCATGTCTTGATCCTTTTGATAAAACCCGGCGTGTTTAATTGACGTTCGAGCAGATAGGTGAAGTAGCCCTGCATCAAAACTTCCGCCTCCTTCTTGACCTCGGAGCTGGGTTGTGCCCGTGCGGCCTCTTTATACGCCGACCGTTGGAAGTGCCGCAGGTATTTAAGCGCCTCCAGCGAAATCTTCGCCAGGTTGGGCAACCCCTCCCCACAGCGCGGACAGATCGCCCCGCCTGCCGTGTAGGAAAAGAATTGGTCTTCAGCCTGAATTTCACGCCCACAGTTCGCGCATTCGAACAACTGCGGGCGAAAACCGACCGCATCCAAAAATCTCATTTCATAATAACGGATGGCAAGCCACGAATCCTGATCTTTTTCGATACGCTCCAGCGTATCCACCAATAGTTTAAAAATCGAAGGGTTTGCGCCTTCTTCTTCATAAGAAAACCGCAAGAGTAGTTCCACTATATATGCGGCATACCCGGTTTTCACCAGGTCATCGTGCAGGGGCAAAAAAGCATTGACCGTCTCCACCTGGGTGACGATCAACAAATCACGGCCTTTTGCCAGTTGAACGGTGATGTGAGTAAAGGGTTGGAGGTGCCCCGCTTTGCGCGAAGTCACCTTGCGCGCCCCCTTGGCCAGCGCACGCACCATGCCTTGATCGCGGGTATAGAGCGTAAGCAGGCGGTCGGCCTCGCCCCAGTCGGCATGCCGGAGCACAACAGCAGAGGCGCGGATGGAGCGAAAATCATTCATAAAAAATCTGAAATCAATTTCTAATTAATGGTCACGAGATGTTTGGGAGTGAAAGCTTCGGGAAGCAATTCATTAACCGTGGTCTCTTTAACCAGTTCCCCGGAACCATTACCCAGGAGCACCCATGTATCCAGCCCAAATTCGGCCATTACCTGGCGGCACCCCCCGCAGGGCGAACCGCCGTTATTCGTAACCACGGCAATCACTTCGAACTCTGTTTCGCCATCGGAAACCGCCTTGAAGATCGCGACCCGCTCGGCGCACATTGTTTGCGGGTAGGCGGCATTCTCCACATTCACACCGGTATAGATTCGCCCGCTTTTGGTGCGCAGCGCGGCCCCAACGGGATAATTTGAATAAGGCACGTAAGCGCGGCGACGCGCTTCGTTGGCCAGATCGATCAGGGATTTCTTTTCTTCATTTGTAAGCGACATGGCAGCCTGCCTACTTCTTCCCGAGCTTTCGTTCCAATTTTCGGATGGCGCGGGCGGGCATCCCCACAACCAATGTATCTTCTGCGACATTCTTTGTGACCACAGCACCCGCTCCTGTGCGCGCACCGGCACCCAGTGTTACCGGTGCCACCAGCATCGTATCCGAACCGATGAAGACATCTTCGCCGATCTCCGTGGGATGTTTTTTCTCGCCATCGTAATTACAGGTAATCGTTCCCGCGCCAATGTTGGTGTTGGCGCCGATCTGGGCATTGCCAATGTATGAGAAATGGCCCATCTTGACGCCGTCGGCCAGATGGGAGTCCTTGATCTCGCCAAAATTTCCCATGTGTACATGATTTCCCAAATGCGCGCCCTTGCGTAACCGCGCAAACGGTCCCATATCCACTTCATCCTCCAGCCAGGCGCCTTCCATGACCGAGGCCAGCACTTTGCAGCGATTGCCGATCTTTGAATCACGGATGATCGAATTCGGGCCGATTACATTTCCCTCACCCATTTCCGTACTTCCGTATAGATATGTATTCGGCATGATAATCGTATCCTGACCGATCTTTACACTGGCTTCAATGTACACTGAAGCCGGGTCGGCCATGGTCACCCCATTAAGCATGTGGCCGTGGTTGATCCGTTTGCGCATGGCAGATTCCACTTCAGAGAGATGCACACGGGTATTGACGCCGATCGTCTCCTCCAGGTCATCCATCACCATGGGCCAAACCGCCAACCCGGCAACGGTCGCCAGTTCCACGGTATCGGTCAGGTAGTATTCACCTTTTTTAGGATTTTTGGGGATACGATGCAGGGCATCCCACAGCCAATTGGCATCGAAGCAATATCCGCCTACGTTCAATTCCTTAATTTTGGCCTGCTCTGGGGTGGCAACATACTCTTCCACGATGGCTTCCACAGAACCATCGGGTTTTCGGACGATACGCCCAAAACCGCGCGGGTCGTCGGCAATGACGGTCAGCATGGACATTGGTCCCTTGTTCTGTTTTTGGGTCTCAACCAGTTTCAGCAGGGTTTCGCCGCGCAGCAGCGGCATATCCGCATAACAAACTATGACAAGGTCGGTCTTGCCTTTCAGCAGGGCCTCAGCCTGCATCACGGCATGGCCGGTCCCCAACTGAGGTTCCTGCAAGACCGTCTGCGCGGAATCGCCGAGGTATTTTGTGACTTCATCCGCACCGTGACCAACCACCACTACGGGCTTTTCGGTGGTCGATTGTTGGATGGCCCGCAGGGCATGCCAGATCATGGGTTGACCGGCAACCGGATGCAAAACCTTGGGCAGGGAGGATTTCATACGCGTCCCCTGACCTGCGGCGAGAAGGATTGCGGTTATTTTCATGTAGTCACCTCAAATAAAAACGGGATTTTTGTGGGGGCGCCACGCAAATCCCGTTCGATGAAATCGTCCGCTTCGGCGGACGGGTATGGCTGGGGCACCTGGATTCGAACCAAGATCCACAGCTCCAAAGGCTGGTGTGCTGCCATTGCACCATGCCCCAGTGCGGGCGAAATTGTATCACAAATTCATTTATCGTCTGGCAGGATGCCCATCTTGCGGGCTTCTTCAAAAGAGATCACTTCGGGGGTGGATGGTTTATTGGCGTGTTTCTCAGCCGCTTCGCTCCAGAAGTCATCTGCATTTTGAGGTTGTTTCTCACTATTGGCCTGTTTGAGCAAGGCTTCCATTTCTGGCGCGGGAGTGGCCTGGGCCAGTTTTTCGGCCAGCAATTTGGAAACAGGCACAGTCAAGGTATTTGCCGTGGCGCTCAGTTCATCGGCAGCACCCATGAATTTGAGCGCTTTTTCCATCTGGTCGCGGAGGGCAAACAAATTGGTCACATTTTCTGCAAGGCGCTCTCCGGCGGCAAGGTCGTTTCCAGCGACAAGCAAGGCATACTGCGGGGTGACAGGGATGAAGAACATATCGTGATCCCCGCTTTTAAAGGCATGATAAAGGTTCAGTTGTTCCTGGTGATTGATACGCGCCACTTTCAGGCTTGGAGCATGAAGCGCCATCAAGGTCGAGATGAGCGATACTTCCATGCTGGGGTCGCGCAGGTCACCTGTGCGGGCCTGCACCAACCCGCGGTCATTGAGCAGGAAAACCGCATCGGCGTTCATATCCTGCCTGAAGTTGGCGAGCAGGTCCGATACGCGGGAGCGGCGCTCCTCCACCTGGGCGTTGGGTTTTTCGCTCGGGAAGATGGTCTGCACAAGGCCAAGCGCGCGTTCGACCGCATCCAAAAAATCGGCCATGGGAATGGGCTTGTCAAAAATGGCCAACGCCCCGGCATTGAAGATCTCATCACGGGTCTTTTTATCGGTCATCCCGGTGATAATGATCACTTTGGCTTCGGGATGCCGGACGCGGATCTTATGCACCAGTTCGAGGCCGCTCATGCCGGGCAGTTTGTAATCCGTCACCAACAGCTCCACTTTATGGCGTGTGGATTCAAGCAAAGCTTCCTCGCCGGAGGGGGCTTCCACGATCTTGAGATCCTTGTTCTTGAGCGTATCGAGGGTGGCATGCAGAAGCCGCAAGATATCGCGATGATCGTCAACCAGCAAAATTCTGCGTTCCATAATTTCCTAATCCAACACTGGGTGTTTTGGAGGGATAAAATACAAAGTGCCCTAACCGTTCAACAGATAAATTATAGCAAACTTCAAATCCGGGGTTCCAATCAGTTTTGACAGGCTTCCCCAACACCGATGGCCTCGATATTCCAAAGCGGGTTGGCCGTGGCGTCCAGGTCAAACTGACATACATCGGGGCGGGCAGCGGCAATACGCAGACGGTAATAGAGCGGAATGGCTGGAAGGCTCTCAGAGAAGAGGATCTCCGTCTGGCGGATCGCATTCAGGTATTCCTGACTGTCGCGCAGGGCAAGTTGCGCGTCGCGGCAGGCCTGGTCATATTCCGCGCTCTTGAAACCGGTCACGTTGGTGCCGCTCCATAAATTATCTGCCAATGGGATCGCTGAACTGTCAAACCATTGGCACGGCGCTTCAACGCCCTCAACACCGAGGGCATATTCGGCCAGGTCGAACTGGCGCCCAAGCAGCAGACCATTCGGTCCGCCGGTGTATAGTTCATTGGCGGTCAGGTATTGGACGTTCAAGCCAATCCCACATTCTTCAAGGGACTTTTCAAGAATCCCCGCCACCTGCCTGCGTTGCGTGGAAGTGGTGGTGTAGTAATTTAATTCCAGCACTGTATTGTAGGCAACATTCTCGACATTGTTCAATGCACGGCGCGGCGTGGACGGATCGTTGTCTTCATCCAGCCAGCCCGCCTGTTCGAGCAGGGAAATTCCGATCTGCGGGTCGTAGGGAATACTCTTGATATTTTCGTCAAAGACGGGATGTTCAACCGGCACATAGGTGGTGGGAACCGTGGTCAGCCCGAAAAGGGTGTTATCCACAATGGATTGACGGTCGAGGCAATAGGCGATGCCCTGGCGGGTATAAAGGTCGGCAAAGAAATCCTGCCGGTCTTTTTGAATATCGTAGCCGTTGTCGTAGGATGCGGGAATCAGTCCCAGCCCCAGCCACTCGATGGACATTCCGGTCGAATAAAAGACCTGGGCCTGTTCGGCGGTCTGCATTTCCTGCAGTAGGCCGACATGATTCTCGAGGTTGATGCTTGGGTCAAGAATATCACAGCTGCCAGCGATCAGATCGGACAAGGCCATGTCCGGGTCCGGGGTGAAGCGGAATTTTAGAATATCCACTCTGGGGAAGCCATCCGCCGTCCTGAAATAATATGGGTTTCTGGAGAGGGTAATACTTTCTCCGGGAATCCATTCATCCACTTTGAAGGGGCCCCAGCCCAGCGGCTCACGCGAAGCTACATCGCTATCGTTCAACTGCCCCGGTGTGAATTCGCTCCAGATATGTTTCGGGGCGGGCGCCCAGAAGTTGGTGAAGTAGGTCTGGTCGATATAGCCGGGCATGCCGAACCACTGCAGGGTCTGCGGGTCGGCAGCTTCATAAATTTGCGTGCGGTCGATGAGAAATTTATTGACATTGGCGCTTTTCTGGATCTCGAACGAGTAAATGGAATCATCAGCGGTAAGCGGCGTTCCATCTGACCAGGTCAGATCGGGGCGAAGGTGGAAGGTGACGATCATCTGATCCATTTCAAGAGAACCCAGGCCATCATAGGTGATGATGCAATCATCGCTGGTGCATGCAGCCGGGCGCACACGCAGCCCTTCGGCCAGGGCGGCAAAATTTCCGTCTGCATCCAGGATCTGATCTCCGATATTCACCTGGGTTTTGACGATCTGGGCATCTCCATTTTCGATGGAAGGGATTTTAGTCAGAATCACCGGGGCATAATCATAGGTAACCGTATCGAAGGGGCCATCAAACACGGCCGCAAGGACACTTCTGGCGGCCGTGTTTAATTCGCCGAAGGGATACAGGCTGTTCGGTTCCTGCCCCAGACAGACGGTCAGGGAGATCGGTTCCGGCGGGGTCGGGGTGGCAGTGGGAAGCACCTGCGGCGCGGCAGACGGGGTGGGGGTCTCGGCCTGTGCCCCCAATTGCAAACAACCGGAAAGCAAAGCCATCACAATAAACAGAACGGGAATGTATCTCATTTTCATAAATTACCTGCCAAACATCCTGATGGAACAAGAATTCAAGGCAATTATACCCAGCACGGTCATAAATTGTGGTTTCCCATGTCCTTCATTAAGAACAAAAAAGGTGACCGCCGTACGGCGGTCACCTTCGTGTTCAAGTGTTTATTCTGCCAGCCAGCAGGCCACCCAGTGACCGGGGCGAGCCTGCTTAAATTCAGGCTCTTCCTGAGAGCATTTCTCCATCGCAATGGGACAGCGGGTATGAAAGCGGCAACCTTTCGGCGGGTTGAGCGGACTGGGCACATCCCCTTTGAGAATAGTGCGCTCGCGCTTCATGTTTGGATGGGCCACCGGAATGGCAGACAGCAGGGCGCGCGTGTAGGGGTGCAGCGGTTCACGATAAAGGACATCACGTCCGGTCAGTTCGACCATTTTTCCGAGATACATCACCGCCACCCGGTCGGAGATGTGTTCAACCACGCTCAGGTTATGAGCAATGAAAAGATAGGTCAGGCCAAATTCCTTCTGCAGGTCCTTGAGGATGTTCAGCACCTGCGACTGGATGGATACATCCAGGGCGGAGACCGGTTCATCACAAACGATGAATTTGGGGTTCAAGGCCAAAGCGCGGGCAATTCCGATGCGCTGGCGCTGGCCGCCGGAAAATTCGTGTGGATAGCGGCGGGCGTGATACTCTTCAAGCCCCACCTTCTTCAACATATTGATGGCCACTTGCCAGCGCTCTTTGGGATGGCCGATATTGTGAATGTGCAGCCCCTCCATGACAGACTCGCCGATGGGAATGCGCGGATTCAAGGAGGCGTACGGGTCTTGAAAAATGATCTGCATGTCACGGCGCAAGGGCTTCAATTCCTTCGCGCCCATTTTCATGACATCCTGCCCGTTGAAAGAGACCTCACCCGAGGTCGGTTCAACCAGGCGCAGGATGGTGCGGCCAATGGTCGTCTTCCCGCAGCCGGATTCGCCCACCATGCCGAGGGTCTCGCCTTCTTTCACAGCGAAACTGACATTGTCCACTGCCTTGACCCAGGCCGTGGTACGCTGCAAAAGCCCGGAACGAACAGGGAAATACTTGACGAGATTCTTGACCTCCAACAGTTCCGATTTTCCTTGCGGTTGTGTGTTCATCGTATCCATGTGGGTATCATCTCTCGTTCTTTATTTTGCGGTTTTGCCGGGGGCCTTGTGGCCTTCGGCATCCTGGTACAGCCAGCAGCGAACCTTGTGCCCCTCAGAAACCTCGATCAGGTCGGGGTGCTTCTCGGTACAAATGGACAGGTTGTTTTCGACCCGGGCGCGACAGCGCGGGGCAAAGCGGCAGCCCGGAGGCAGGTTGATCAAGTTGGGCACCGAACCGGGAATTACATCCAAACGTTCACGAACATCGCCCAGCACCGGAATGGAACCGATCAGGCCGCGGGTATAGGGATGAAGCGGAGTATCGAACAGGGACGCCACCGGCGATTCCTCCACAATCTCGCCTGCATACATCACAGCGACGCGGTTGGCCATCTCGGCAATGACACCCAGATCATGGGTGATCAGGATCATTGCGGAGCCGAGCTGTTTCTTCATATCGCGCATCAGGTCCAGGATCTGGGCCTGAATGGTCACATCAAGGGCGGTGGTGGGCTCATCCGCGATCAACAGATCGGGGACGCAAGCCAGCGCCATCGCAATCATCACACGCTGGGCCATGCCACCAGAAAGTTCATGAGGGAACGACTCGGCGCGGCGCTCGGGTTCGGGAATGCCCACCAACTTCAGCAGTTCCACGGCGCGTTCCCGCCCCGCTTCCTTGCCGAAATCTTGATGGATATCCAACACTTCCGATATCTGATCGCCAGCGCGAAATACCGGGTTAAGTGCAGATTGCGGCTGCTGAAAGATCATCGAAATCCGGTTGCCGCGCACCTGCATCATTTCCTCTTCAGTGGCCTTCACCAGGTTTTTGCCGTCGAACAGAATCTCGCCGTCCACGATCCTGCCAGGCACGCTGATCAAACGCATGATGGAAAGGGAGGTCACGCTCTTCCCGCAGCCGGATTCGCCTACAATTCCAAGCACTTCGCCGGGGTTAACGTGAAAGTCCACCCCATCCACGGAGCGTACGATGCCATCCTCGGTATAAAAATAGGTTTTCAGGTTTTTGACTTCCAACAGCGGCTTTTGAGCGGTCATGGAGGGAACTCCCAAATTAAGATTGATGCATTATAGCAAAAAAATACAAAAATACCGTCACGCTTCCTACCCAAACTTGAACCTGAGCCCACCCATCCGGCAAATGCCACGCCGATAAAAATATGCCTGCAAACAGGCTTGTTTGCAGGCACACAGGCTCAAGATATTTTGCCACTAACGATACTGATCGTCATCGTCGTTTTTTCTCTGGCGCACACGCAACAAAGCCACGCCGGTAATTCCGAGAAACAACCCCAACACAGACAGCGTGTAGGAAAGAAAATTCAGGAAAAAGGTCGACTCCAACACATGCGCAACCATCAAAAAGGGCGCAATGCAGCCGAACAACATCATCCCTACTGCCACAACAACCAGACGCTCCGGGTGTTCAAGGATCATTATTTATACAACCAGCAAGCTACGAGGTGGTCGTCCGCAGGAAGGTCTTGCGGCTCATCCACATCGCAAATATTTTCCATCCGCCGCGGGCAGCGCGGGTGGAAGCGGCAGCCGCTGGGCGGGTTGACAAGGCTGGGCGGTTCACCGGGCGGCAGTTCACGATATTGAAGTGCATTGTCCGCATCGGGGTCGGAGGTGGCATCCATCAATGCGGAGGTATAGGGGTGTTTCGGGTTATGCACCAGGGAATTGACCGGCGCCTTCTCGACAATATTTCCGGCATACATCACGAACACGCGCTCGGAAAAATATCGGACAGTGGAAAGGTCGTGCGTGATATAGATCACAGCCAGGCGGTATTTCTCCTGCAGGCCGCGCAACAATTTCAAGATCTCCACGCGCACAGAAGCATCCAGCATCGAAACCGGTTCATCGGCCACGACCAGCTTGGGTTCAAGGATGATCGCACGGGCGATCACCACGCGCTGCTGTTGCCCGCCGCTTAGCATGTGCGGAAACTTGTGCAGAAAGTCGTCCACCGGGCTGAGTTTCACCTCTTCCATCACCTTGCGAACACGGCGTTCGCGTTCGGCGGCATCCTTGACGCCGTTGATGATCAACGGTTCTTCGAGGATGCGCTGGATGTTCATAAAGGGGGCCAGGGCGCCAAAGGGGTCCTGTTGAACATATCCGATCGCGGCACGGTACTGGCGCAGGTCCTCAGCATGGAAGGCACTAATATCCTTGTCTTCAAAAACCACCTTGCCCTTGGTCGGTTTGTTCAAACCAAGGATGGTCTTCATTAAACTGGACTTGCCACAACCGCTCTCACCTACAATGGCGATGGTTTCGCCATAATGCAAATCAAAAGTTACTCCATCCACCGCTTTGACATATCCGGCGTGGCCAAGACCGAAGCGGCGCAGTTCAAACCACACATGCAGGTCTTGAATGGAGAGGAGCACATCTCTTTGTTTGTCTGTCATCTTGTAAACCTCGTATTGATTTTCTTCGTTATACAAACTAGGATGTGTAGAGCCAGCACTTGACCTGAATACCATCCACGTTCGCAATAGGTGGTTCTTCGGAACACTTTGCAAAACGCTTCGGGCAGCGACCGGCAAAGCGGCAGCCCTTGGGCGGATTCAGCAGGCTGGGCGGCTGGCCGGTGATGAATTCCGGCTCCTGGTTGGCGCGCAGGCGCGGCACGCTGGCCATCAACATGCGCGAGTACGGATGCAGCGGTTCGGCAAAGAAACGATGCGCATCGCTCACTTCCACGATCTGACCGGCATACATCACCGCCACGCGGTCGGCCAATTCACTGGAGGTTGCGATATCGTGAGTGATCAGGACAAAACTAACTTCCAGTTCCTTCTTGAGGCGTTTGAGCACGTTGAAGATATTGGCCTGGGTCAGCACATCAAGCGCAGAGGTCGGTTCATCAAGAACAACCAATGCGGGCGCCGTTACAAGCGCCATGGCAATCGCCACGCGCTGGCGCATCCCGCCGCTCAATTCGAAGGCATAGCGGTCAAGGAAGTCGACGGGCACACCCACGTGTTGGAACATTTTGGCGGCCTGTATCAGGGCTTCTTCCTTCTTGACACCATGATGCACCATCATCGGCTCGGCAACCTGATCGCCAACCTTCAACACCGGGTTGAGCGAGTTCATCGCCGCCTGCGGAACAAGGGACATCCTTACCCAGCGCACGTTCTGCCGATATTGTTCCTCATCCATCGCCATGGTGTCAGTGCCTTCCAGGAAGACCTTGCCACCGTATTGAGCCACATTGCGGGGTAACAGGCGCAAAATCGCCTTCGCCAATGAGCTCTTGCCGCATCCAGACTCGCCCAGAACTACAACAGCTTCCTTGTAGCCCAGGTCGAAGAACACTCCATCCACCGCCTGCACACTGCCCTTGGTGGTCTTGAAATGCAGCACCAGGTCTTCAATGTGCAACAATGTGTTTTTTTGTTGTTCAGCCATGTACTTATACACCTCGCAAGCGGGGGTTGAAAATTCGATCCAGGGAGAAACCGACCATCGCAAACGCCAGGCCTGTAATCATCAGAATAACCGAGGGTTCCAGCACCCAGTAGAACTGATTCTGGAAGAGGGCGCCATTGGCAATGCCTTCCTGAATGACCTTGCCCCAGGTCGGAAGAACCGGGTCGCCCAGGCCAAGAACGGTAAGGGAGGCCTCAAGGAACACATTGGATGGGATCAAGATAACCAGTTGAGGGATCAACAATGGAATGATGCGGGGCACCAGATACTGCATAATGATGCGCCAATTCCCGGCACCATAAGCGCGGGCCGCTTCCACATATGGCGATTCTTTGATCTGGAGGAACACAGCGCGATACCCCTTGATGCCCGAACCAAAGATGCTCAGCATGATCACAGCCATCAAAATAACCCAGATACTACGCGAGTAGAAGGTACCGATCATGATCAATATTGGAAGGAAGGGCAGTACCAGGTTAACTTCAGTGATGCGTTGAATGAGTTCATCCACCCAGCCGCCGTACCAGGTTCCGATCGCAGCAATGATCATGGTGATGAGGGTGGTACCCAGCGCAGCCAGCAACCCGAAGGCAAGAGCGACCGGAGCGCCCCACAGGAGCGGGATGGTCAGGTCGCGGCGGCGGTGATCGGTTCCGGCCCAGCCATAGGCCCCGCCATAAACAACCAGCTCTGCATCAACCGTTGAGTTTTCTTCAAAACCAACGCCCTCGATCTGAAGTTCATAATGTCCCTTTACGAGCGTCGGGGGATCGGTGGTTATATCCAGGAATACCCCTTGTTCCGGGCTGTTCCCTTTCAGACGGCGGGCCAGTTTGGCATCCTGCGAGAAGCGGTAGGTCTGTGTCTTCCCGACAGCAAAACTGCCAATTCGAACTTCGCGGCCATCCGGGGTGATAAGCTTAATGGAAACAAACGGCTCTTTTTGGTCGAATTTGGAGGTGAAGAAAAGAGAGATTTCTTGAGGAAAGGAGTTCGAATCGTATTCGAATGGGAAGGAGATGAATATCTTATTGGTCTCGTTCGAATATTCTTCCGTTTTTGTTCCATCTCCATTCGCGGAATTAAAGGAGAAGGTCTCAAGAAGGTCGTCCTTCCTGAACCAGTTGATCCACTTGGGCTGGGCGGTCTTGGGAGTCTTATACCAAACGTTCTCATCCCCGCGCCACAAGGTGATCGCCGTATCGTAAGGGATTGTGATCAGTGTGTATATGGAAATAATCACCATCAACAAGATAATGACCATCCCCACAATGGCGGAAGGATATTGCGAAAGGTCGGAAAAAAATTTGCGGATGGAATTCATTTAGTGCCGCCTTCGCTTCCGATCTTAACCCGCGGGTCAACCAGGGCGTACACGAAGTCCAGCAAAAAGACGGTTACGGCAAGCATGTAAGAGAAGATCACCGTGGTACCAACGATCACAGGCGTATCGTAAAGCCCAACAGCGATGACTGTGGTACGGCCAAGGCCGGGCCAGTTGAACACGCCTTCGAAGATGGGAGCGCCTGTCCAGACGCTGATCAAAAGGAAGGCGAAATTGGTAATGATGGTGGGCAGGGTGGGGCGCATGATATAACGGCGTTCTACATCACGAGCGGTAAGCCCTTTGGCCTTGGCCATTTCGACATAGTCTTCACTGGAATAGATCAGGAAGAAAGTCCGCTCGGCATAGATGGAGTAGGCCACGGAGTTCAAGGCCAGAGCTAGTGTCGGCAGAATCATGTGCTTGAGCAGGCTGAGGGTGTATTCGATCGTATTGTCGGGTGGGGGGGCATCTACCATGCCGCCAAACGGAAACAACTTCAAACCGGCAGAGAAGATCAGGATGAGGAATATCCCATAGAACCAGGCGGGGGCCGCGGACATGGGCGATGCCGCTACGACAAATTTATCCAGAAAACTTCCGTAACGCCTGGACAAATACAAAGCCGCGAATAATGTTCCAAAAAATAAAAGCAGGTTAGTTGTACCAAACAATAGCAACGTGGAAGGCAGACGCTCCAAAATGATGAGTTTGACCTGTTTGGAGCCGGTGTCGCTGTTTAAATATTGGGCGAAGCCGAGGTCAAGCACAACAGCACTTTTGAGAAATGAAAAACTGCGAAGAGCGAACGGCTGGTCGAGACCGAGACGTTTTTCCTCTAGGGCGATGCGGTCTTCGATCAATGCAGCGCGCTGCTCGCCGGAGAGACTCTTCAGGCTCGGGTCGTTCATCACTTGCATTTGAGTGGTTTCACGGATTTCACCCCTTCGGATCTCATCCACATACCCGCCCATATTCGCAATCAAAATCGTTAAGTAAAGTCCAATAATTACCGTCACGATCATGGTGACGAGCCTCACCAGCATGTACTTACCGACACGCACAATCGCACTATCTGATAATTTCTTCTTGGGGATTGCGACTGGAGATGGCAATGTAGATTCGGCCATGGGGCACCTTCCTTCAGTAAAAATTGGGCCCGGTAGAGTTGCCCCTACCGGGCCTGCGAACAAACTTACTTTATTACTTTACAGTTACAAACTCGAAGGAGGCGAACGAAGGAATGCTCACAACCTTGGAAACGACGGCCACTTCGATCTTGTTGGCGCCGGCTTCAAAACCACCGGTGACATCTGCACCGAGGTTGACCGCGTACTGGCCGTCTGCCACAAATTCCGCATCGCCGGTGGCGACGAGTTCATTGTTGGCATTGAAGACGAGGTACTTGACGCCATCGATCTCATCCACAGGGTAGGCTTCATCGTTGAATGTCACGAAGACATCAAAGGCGGCTTCCTGTCCGGCAGTGACCTGTCCATCGCCGCTGACTTCAACAGTGGCGACCTTCGCAGCACCGAAGCGATCCCACTTGTTGGCAAGGTCAGGATAGGCTTCGTAGCGCTTGAGCACCAGGTTACCTTCGGTCGGGAAGACCTGATCGAGGTACATCGGGCCGGTACCGATCCAGAGGGTACCCTTCGAAGCGTACCAGTTCTGAAGGTTGGTGTAGCGGGCAGCGGCTTCGTCAGCGGTGACGAATTCACTCATGGTCGCAGCGTAGGGGACGTAGCTTTCAGCCTGAGCCTGATCGAGATACTTCTTCTGGATCTCGAGGGTGGGGCCGGCAACCATATTGGTCCATTCAACGCCCAAGGTACCAGCCTTGTCGGTGGTGAAGGCGATTTCGCCGTTCTCTTCACCGAGGATGGCAGGGGTCAGGTTGTGCCAGGCGGCCTGGCCGTAGCTGTAGGCGCTGCCGGGGAACCAGCTCAGGCCGAAGTTTTCGGCATCGAGCTGATAGCCATCATAGTAGGTGGAGATGACGAGCGGGTCGGTGGATTCGATCTGAACGCCCTTGAAGACGGACAGGAAGGCATCGAGCGCCGGAACCTGGGCTTCATCATATAGCTTGCTTTCGGGCTTGGCGGTGTCGAAGGTCAGGATCATGCCCATGACAAAGTCGCCCACAGAAATGGCGGAACCATCGTGCCAGGTCACGGTCTGGAACATATCCGCAGGATAGGTCCAGGTCACTTTGACGAGGGAGGTGGCGCCATCGGGGAACTTCTCGCCCACGGTGACGAACTTCTGGTTGGTGGCATCCCAGTCGGCCCACGCTTCGGCGGGGACGGCAATGTCACTGGCTTCGAAGCTCAGGTTGACCCAGTCGAGGGTCTTGGTGATGGGAAGGCCATCCTTGGCTACAACGCTGAGGGACTCAGCGCGTTGGGGCCAGGCCAGACCGGTGTAAGGATCGGGCATGCTGGCGACATCGCCAGTGGCGCGATAGGGCATCGAGTCAGAAATCCAGTTGGAACCGCCGATGGGGTTCCAGGGATCAACGAGGTTGTCCTGCTGGGCGATCTTCACAGAGCCGCCTTCCTGATCGCCAATGCGGAGGGTGTACGGCCACAAGCGTGAACCGGAAACGCCGCCGGCGAGGTCAGCAGCCACGGTGATGGTGTTCTTCTGGGGGAAGAAGGAAAGGGTGTCGATTACCCACACACGGACGGAATCCTGCATGGCAAGGTCCATGGCAGTCTTGAACAGCTCGCCGCGCTCATCCATGCTGGCGAATTGATTGTTCCACAACTTTTCAGAAACAGCCTGAAACTCTTCGGTGGGCTTGTAGTTCTGCCAGAGCGGGGAACCACTGCCGAGCGCAGTGTAATAGAAGGCAAAGTTGGTGCCATCATCGCGAGCGATCGCGGTGTTGATCCAACCGCCGGTGTAGAGGTTCCACTGGCCTTCGTTCGGATCGCTGCGATTCCAGATTGGAGAAGCTTCGGAGCGGCTCTTGTACTGGCGGTCAACGGTAAAGCCAATGCTCTCAAGCTGGTTGGAAACATAGTCACCGATCGGGGTGCGTTCATCTTCGGTGCGGATGATGAAGATAATGGTCACAGGAGCGCCATTAAATTCCCATTTGCCATCGGCATTCTTGGTGGCGCCCATGGCTTCCATTTCAGCAGAGATGACTTCGTTGGCCTTGTCAGGGTTGTAGGCGTACTTGGCTTCCAACTCGCGAGCTACATCAATGTAGCGGGCGTAATCCGGGAAGGCGCCGACGACCGGCAGATACTTGGCGGTACCCAGACCACCGAAGATTTCCTGAATGACGAAATCGCGGTCAATCAGCAAGTTCAACGCTTCGCGAACCTTGGGGTTACCGAAGGGGTTCAGGCGGCCATCAGCAAAGGTCTGAACAGGGTTGGAAGTGATTTCGAAGTTCAACCCAAAGGAGGTCGAGTAGGACAGGTTGGAATCAGCCTGAACGGTCTTGAACTGTTCGGGGTCGGTGATGCCGTCAGCATACACATCAAGATCGCCAGCCTGGATCTGGGAAATACCCACAGCGCTGTCGCCCTGTTCAACGAAGACAACCTCATCCACCCAGGGGCCCTGGCGGGTGACGGGAACCGGAGTGGGTTCCGCAGTGGGAGCTTCAGCGGGGGCTTCAGTGGCAGCGGGGGCTTCAGTGGCCGCAGGAGCTTCAGTCGCAGCGGCACCACCACAGGCGGCAAGGACCATGCTGGCAACGACCAACAGACCAAGCCAAACAAACAAACGGTTTCGTAACATGTTTTCTCCTCCAAGAAGAAAAGTTTAGGGGGGTCGATTTTTTTGACGCTACAAACACGCACAAACTATAAATATCGCGGAACGCACCACCTCCTTAATATTACGATTTTATTAGGTGCCTTACAAATTTAAAAATAAGCACAATAAATTATACCTAATTCTCAAAGCGCGTCAACATTAGTGCCTTAAAAACAAGATGTATAGTCACATTAAGCGGGTAAATTACCCCTTCATGGTTAAGAAAAACCCTACCAGAGAGCTATTTTTTAAGATTGATATGATGCCCTACTGAATTATTTATTACAAAGAAGTGACACTCGGCCTTTACGCCTCCAGCCAAAATCGGTCATGATTCTCCCCATTGACCCAGCCGGCCAGTTGTGGTTTGCCTGAAAATCTGCTTGTTGACAATCGCTTTCCCCTAACATAGAATTTGATTACCCTAATTAGCCACCTCAATATCAAAGGAGAAATCATCATGCTTAAGGAATTCAAAGAATTTGTCATGCGCGGAAATGTGCTCGACATGGCGGTGGGCGTCATCATCGGTGGCGCATTCGGAAAGATCGTCGGCTCACTCGTCAATGACATCCTCATGCCTTTGGTCGGTTTGCTCATGGGTGGAGTTAATTTCAGCGAACTTTCAGTCACTGTCGGAAGCGCCACCATCATGTGGGGATTGTTCCTTCAAACGGTAGTGGATTTCCTCATCATCGCCTTCGTTATCTTCCTTATTGTGAAATCTGCTAATAAGATGAAGAAAGCCCCTCCCCCAGCAGACCCCACCACCAAAGAATGCCCGCACTGCTTCACAACCATCCCAATCAAGGCAACCCGTTGCCCGCATTGCACATCTGAATTATAAGTATGGCAAAATTTCTTTTGCCATTGCGCGCCGCAAGGTAAACCTTGCGCTACCAGAATCCACGGCGAGGACAATTGTCCTCGCCTTTACTTTATAATGTCGTTACCATGAACCTGGATTTCATCAACAAACTCAACCCACAGCAGCGCAGCGCGGTCACAGCGGCGGATGGGCCTGTAATGGTCGTGGCAGGTCCCGGGTCCGGAAAGACGCGCGTATTAACTCAACGCATCGCCTATCTCATCGCCCACGAAGGCATCCGCCCGTGGCAGATCCTCGCTGTCACCTTCACCAACAAAGCCGCCAAAGAAATGGATGCGCGCGTCAAATCGATTTTGAACGAGCAGGCGACAGAAGGCATGATGCTCGGCACGTTTCACTCCATCTGCGCGCGGATTTTGCGACGCGAAGCTGAACATCTGCCCGTAGCGCAAAACTTCGTCATCTTCGATGCGGATGACCAGCAGAGTTTAGTTAAGTCGATCATCCGTGAGTTGAATTTGAACGAGAAGTTATATCGCGCCAACAGTGTGCATGCTTCGATCTCGCGCGCCAAGAACGAGTTGATCCTGCCGGACGACTTCCCCATCAACACCTACCGCGATGAAGTGGTGAAGCGTGTCTACACCGAATACCAAAAGCGGCTCATCGCCAGCAACGCCGTGGACTTTGACGACATCCTCGTGTACGCTACGCAGTTGATGGAAACCAACCCAGCCGTGCGAGAGAAATACGCCCAGCGTTTTCGACATGTGTTGGTGGACGAATTTCAAGACACCAACCTCGCGCAGTATGCCTTGGTGAAACATCTCTCTTCGTATCATCACAATATTTTCTGCGTGGGCGATCCTGACCAATCCATCTACGCCTGGCGCGGCGCGGACTATCGCAACATCCGCAAATTCGAGCAGGACTACCCCACTGCGCAAGTGATTCTGCTTGAGCAGAATTATCGCTCGCATCAAAACATCCTCGACGTGGCGATGGGCGTGATCGACCGTGCCAGGAACCGACGCAAGAAACGCCTGTTTAGTGACCGTGGCGCGGGCGAGAAGATTTTCTTCTACGAAGCGCGTGACGATTATGGTGAGGCATCCTTTGTCGTGGACACGATTGCACAACTCGTCGCTTCGGGTGAGTTTGAGCCGAAGGATTGCGCGGTGATGTATCGCACCAACGCCATGTCCCGCCTCATTGAAGAAGCCTTCTTGCAGGCACGCCTTCCTTATAAACTCGTCGGCGCACAACGCTTTTATGGACGCCGCGAAGTCAAGGACATCATCGCCTTCATTCGCCTTGCCCACAACCCAGCAGATGAAGCCGCACTCAGCCGCGTCATCAACGTCCCGCCGCGCGGCATCGGTGAAAAAACACTCACGACCTTGCATATGGTTGCGCGTCAGAACGACACCAACGCCGGATATGTGTTACTCAATCTCGCTCATGGCGCGGAGTCGAATTTCTACAAATCCTTTACAGGTCGCGCCGCGCTTCCACTCGCGGATTTTGGCGGTATGCTCGCCAACTGGCATGGGCTGGCAAAAGTTGGCACGGTTGCCGAACTCTTCGACCGCATCGTGCGCGACATCAATTACAAAGAATACATCGTCGAAGATGACTCGGAAGAAAGTGCTGACCGCTGGGAGAACGTGCAAGAACTCAAACGCCTCGCGCTCGAATACAATACCCGCAGCATCGATGACTTCCTTGAAAACGTAGCACTCATCGCCGATCAAGATACACTCACCGACGCCAATGCCCCCACCCTGCTCACGCTCCACGCCGCCAAGGGACTTGAATACGGCGCGGTCTTCATCGTCGGTCTCGATGACGGTATCATTCCGCACAGCCGCTCCTTCGATGAGGTCGAGCAAATGGAAGAAGAGCGCCGTCTCTTCTACGTCGGCATCACGCGCGCCAAAGACCGCCTCTATCTTCTGCGTGCCATTCAACGCGGCGGGCGCGGCATGGCAGAAGAAACCTTCCCCTCGCGCTTTATGGATGACGTGCCCTCGGATTTGATCGTCGGTCGCACGCGCACGGGCCGCAGTCTCAAAGGCGCTCCCTCCGACATCAAGTGGTCGCTTCCCACCCCGCCGACATCTGTTCCTGTCACCCAAGCCTTATACAAAGCCGGGACTCGTGTCCGCCATGCCATGTGGGGCGACGGCATTGTCCTCGACTCGCGTATCCAAGACGGCGACGAAATCATTGACGTGGTTTTTGAATCGGTCGGCATTAAGCGTCTTGCCGCGAGTTTGGCAAATCTAAAAATCATATAATCCGTCATTGCCTGCACTGTGCAGCAGGCACACGTGCGAGGGCGGCGCTCTTCGCAATGACGAAGGAGAACCCCCATGCAATACGTAAACCTCGGCAAAACCGGATTGAAAGTCTCACGCCTGTGCCTCGGCATGATGACCTATGGCTCAAAGACCTGGCGTGAGTGGGTATTGACGGAAGAGGAAGCCAAGCCTTTCGTAAAGAAAGCATTGGATGCGGGCATCAACTTCTTTGATACTGCCGATGTATATTCCATTGGAGAAAGTGAACGCATTACCGGCAACCTCATGCGTCACTTTGGGGTGAATCGTCAGAATGTGGTCATAGCAACCAAAGTCAATGGTCAGTTGAGCAGTGACGTCAACGATAAAGGGCTCTCCCGCAAACATATTCTTGATGGCATCGATAATTCGCTTAAACGCCTGCAAATGGATTACGTGGACCTGTACCAGATTCACCGCTGGGACTATGAAACCCCCATTGAAGAGACGATGGAAGCGTTGAACGATGTTGTCCGCGCGGGGAAGGCAAGATATATCGGTGCATCGTCCATGTTCGTGCGGCAGTTCATGAAGGCGCAGTATGTAGCCGAGTTGAACGGCTGGACAAAGTTCGTGTCCATGCAGAATCACTACAACTTGGTGTATCGTGAGGAAGAGCGCGAAATGATTCCGCAGTGTGTGGAAACAGGTGTGGGTCTGATTCCCTGGAGCCCAATGGCGCGCGGATTCTTTGCCCGCAACAGCAAAAGCGGAAACGAAACCACTCGCTATAAGACGGATGGCTTCTTCAAAGAACTTTATGGTCGCGAGGATGATTTCAAGGTTGCGAACCGCGCGGAAGAAATTGCCAAAGAACGCGGCGTGACCTCATCGCAGATCGCGCTGGCTTGGGTGTTATCCAAACCTTATATCGCCGCACCCATTATCGGGTCCAGCAAAGAGGCGCATTTGGATCAAGCGCTTGCGGTGTTGGAGATCAAATTATCCACTGAGGAAGTCCAGCGCCTTGAAGAGTTATATCAGCCGCACCCGGTGTTGGGTCATTCTTAAATGTACCTGCGTTTTTTGTATCTTGGGTTCAAGATCTATTGTTTCCTTTTCCGCCCCATTCGTATGGGCGTGCGGGTGATGATGATCGAAAAAGAGAGTGTATGGCTTGTCCGGCACACGTATTTAGAAGGCTGGTTCATGCCTGGGGGCGGGGTGAAGAAATTAGAATCCCTTGATCAGGCGGCAAGGCGCGAGGCCCGCGAAGAGACCGGCGCAGAGTTGGGGCAGGTCGATCTCGTTGGGGTCTTTACCAGTTACGTTCAATGGAAGACCGACCACACCACGGTTTTTCTTTGCAAGGATTTCAAGTTTGCCGGCAAGTCGGACGCCGAGATCGCAGAAATGCGTTTATTCCCGCTAAACGCCCTTCCAAACGACACCTATCCCTTACACCGTTCGCTGCTTGAGAAATACAATCGAGGGGCTATGCCGAATTTTGGAGAGTGGTAAAGTCATCCAGACGAATCAAAAAAATTAAGGGGAGCTGGCACGTTCTAAAAAATCCAAAACGGTATAATAAGAAAAAAACGCTGTGAAATGGAAAACAAAAACCCATGACCCGTGAATCCATCAAGATCGTCATTCCCATGGCAGGCTGGGGGACCCGCATGCGTCCGCATACCTGGAGCAAACCCAAGCCGCTTGTCAGCGTGGCAGGTAAGACCTCGCTTGAGCATGTCATGGACATGTTCAAAACTCTGCCGGATCCTGAAAATGCCGAGTTTATCTTTATCGTTGGGCCCTATCTCGGCGAGTTGCAGGTGCCGGCTTTCATCAAGGAAAATTATCCGAATCTCAAGGCTCATTTTGTGGTCCAGCATGAAATGAAGGGACAGTCGCATGCGCTCTGGCTTGCGCGCGAATATTTGAAAGGTCCAATGATCATGTGCTTTTCGGATACATTAATGGAAACGGACTTTTCCTTCCTGGCCGAAGAGAAATCCGACGGGGTGGCCTGGGTGATGCCTGTGGAGGATCCGCGCCGCTTTGGCGTGGCCGAAAATGGTTCGGATGGCTGGGTGAAGCGCTTTATTGAGAAACCGCAAAGCCTGGATAACAACCTTGTCGTGGTTGGTTGTTATTACTTCAGGGACTCCGCTCAACTGCTCGCCGCCATCGATGATCAAATGGAGCGTGGGGTGATGCTCAAGAACGAGTATTTCATGACCGACGCCATTTCGATCATGATCGAAGGCGGGGCGAAGGTACGCACTCAGAATATCAGCACCTGGCTGGATACAGGCACCATCGAAGCAACGCTGGATACGAACAAAGTATTGCTGGAAAAGATGGGGTCACAGGTTGGGAATTTCGAAGGTTCGAACGTGGAAATCATCGAGCCGGTTGCCATTCATGCGAGCGCCAGGATCAGCAATGCCAGGATCGGCCCATTTGCTTCGATCGGCGCAAACTGCAGGATCGAAAATGCCCATATCTCAGAATCCATTGTCGAACCGGATTGTGAGATTCAGGATGCAGATTTGAATCGTTCCCTGATCGGCAAGCAGGCCAAAGTCAAAGGGAGAGGCGATGGTCACATCCTGCAATTGAACATTGGGGACACAAGTTCGGTCACTTTGTGAGACAGCATGGAATCCGTTGAATGCAGGTCTGACACAGAATATGCCGAACGTCCGTTGTCGTTAGTGTGGGAAGGGCAGCGTTACGAGATTGCGGAGATCTTCTCGCGCTGGCGCGGTCCCGGAGAAAAAGGCTTTTGCGTCAAGACCGTGAACGGTCTGGCGTTTGAACTGACGTACCAGGAGATTTCGGACAACTGGCACGTGCAACCCCTATAGGAGGCTCAATGCAGGAAGTTGGTGCAGTACAAAGACTCTCAAAACGCGTAGCGGGGCTGAAGCCCAGTGGCATTCGAAAATTTTTCGACATTGCCGCAACGATGAAAGATGTCATTTCGCTGGGTATTGGTGAGCCGGATTTCACCACACCCAAGCCCATTTTGGATGCGGGCATCCGTTCGTTGCAAAACGGTGAAACCCATTACACCTCAAACTCAGGTAAGATCGAGTTACGGCAGGGCATCGCCGACAATTTGAAGCACCTATACAATGTTCAGTATGACCCAGCCAATGAGGTGATCGCCACAGTTGGCGTATCTGAAGCGTTGTATCTCACATTCACAGCCGTGCTCGAACCGGGCGATGAAGTCATCATCCCCACCCCTTGTTTTGTCTCTTACCAGGCCGAGGTCATCCTTGCCGGTGGTGTACCGGTTGAAATCCCCGCGCGGCTTGAAAATAATTTTACGGTTGACCCGGACGATATTCGCAAGGCGATCACACCGCGCACGAAAGTCATTTTTATCGGTTACCCGTCCAACCCCAGCGGCGCCGTCGCCCCACGGGATGTAATGCTGGAGATCGCGAAAATCGCAGAGGAACACGACCTGCTTGTCGTTTCGGATGAGATCTATGATCGCCTCGTCTATGACTTTGAACACGTCTGCTTCCCGGCCTTGAGTGAAAGCCTGAAGCGCCGCACCGTCCTGCTCGGCGGCTTCTCCAAGGATTATGCCATGACCGGCTGGCGCATCGGGTATGCCTGCGGGCCAGAGGATATTATCAAGGGCTTGGTGCGCATCCATCAATACACTATCATGTCCGCGCCGACCACCGCCCAGGATGCCGCCATCGAAGCTTTGAAGACGGGCGAACCCTATGTGCAGGAAATGATCGCGGAATATGATCGCCGTCGCCGCCTGCTTGTAGATGGCTTGAACCGCCTCGGACTGACAACCTTTGAGCCGAAGGGTGCCTTCTACGCCTTTCCCAACATCCGGGCCTCCGGCATGGACGATGAGACCTTCGCCGAGAAATTATTGCGCGAGGAAAGCGTGGCGGTGGTACCGGGCAATGCCTTTGGGCCGGGCGGCGAGGGCTTCGTCCGCGCCTGTTATGCCACCTCTTACGAACAGATCGAAGAGGCCCTGCGTCGTATGGAACGCTTCATGAGCAGGCACGGGTAAGGCGATGGTTGGTAAATTAGTAGTTTGGTAAGTGGAAAGTAAAAAGTGGACCGGTCGATGCCCAGTCCACTTTTTGATTCTCAACCGCCCGCGATCTTGACCTTGTACCCAAGCCTCGTCAGAACCTCTGCCATGCGCTGGCGATGTTCTCCTTGAATTTCGATCACGCCATCTTTGACTGTTCCGCCTGTGCCGCACTCCTGCTTGAGTTTCTTTACAAGGGTTTTCATATCCTCTTCAGTGAGGATGAGGTTCCTGACCACCGAAACGACCTTTCCTCCCCGGCCACCCGATTCACGGTGCAGGTAGGCGGTTTGTTGTTGCGGCGGCAAAGAGCGGGCATGGCTTACAGTTTGATCTTTTTTACGAAGGTCTCCATCTTCAGAAGACCAGACGGTACGGTTGGTATTGGCCATGGGGTAATTATAGCGAAACATTAATAGAATTTGTTATTGTAAAATAAATCATGGCCAACGACATCCTTCGCACCCTTCGCCTTTTGCTTTCCCGCCTTGAGCGCATCTCTGCCGATTCGGTGGTGGCGCATCATGCCAGCGGCGTGAGAGGGGCGATGCTACGGGCGGTGGACCAACTTGAGAAAGGGCAGCCCGCTCCAAGTTCAGAGGTGAAGCGTTTAATTGAGAGTGGGTATAGGTTGCTGGAAAAGGCAGCAGCAGAGAAAGTCCGGTAAAATCAAGGCACGATTTCATTTTGAGGAGATTTCAAGATGCAGGCACTGGGCATAGACATCGGCGGTTCGGGAATTAAAGGCGCCCCCGTCAACATCGAGACCGGGGAATTAATGGCGGAACGATTGCGCATCAAGACGCCCAAGGGAGCCAGGCCCGAACCTGTGGCGGAAGTAGTAGCGGAAGTTGCCCGCTCGTTTAAATGGACCGGCCCCATCGGTGTGGGTTTCCCTGCCCCCATCAAGAACGGGGTGGCGCTCATGGCTGCGAATGTGTCTGAAAAATGGGTGGGCACCAACGCCGATGAATTGCTGGCAAAGACAACCGGCTGTGTCTGCAAGGTCGGCAATGATGCCGATGTGGCGGGTATGGCCGAGATGAAGTTTGGAGCGGGCAGGGGGCAAAGCGGTACGGTCATCATGATCACGCTCGGAACGGGCATCGGTACCGCCATTTTTTACAACGGTCACCTGTTGCCAAACACCGAGTTCGGCCACTTGAAAATGGACGGCAAGGATGCCGAGCATCGCGCGTCGGATGCGGCCCGGCAGGCCAGGGAGATGTCCTGGAAAAAATACGCCAAACGCCTCAATGAATATCTAACCGAAATGGAAAAACTTTTCTGGCCAGACCTGTTCATTGTAGGCGGCGGTATCAGTAAATATCACGAAAAATACCTGCCTTTGCTGAGTCTGCAAGCAAAGATCGTCCCTGCCCAGTTCCAGAACGAGGCAGGCATTGTCGGTGCAGCGTTATATTCGCAAGGGATGAACGTATAGTTTTTTCTTAACCAAAAAAGGCCTGGCAGATCCTCAAAAATCTGCCAGGCCTTTTTATTTTGTTTACTGCGCCTTTACAACACTAAATTTTTCTTTTCCAATGCGGTAATTGCCGCTATGCTTGATAACCTGTTCCACCACATCTTCCGGGATATCGACAAAGGAAATCTTTTCTTCAATACGAATCTTGCCAATGATGTTACCGGGGATATTGGCGTGGAAAGCAATCTGCCCCACAATATCGTTCGGACGGATGTTGTGCGCCTTGCCTTTGTTGATCTTGCAACGGACCATGCCTTCTTCGTGAGCGCGGCTGCCTTTCACACGAGATTTGTCGCCAAAGCGCGTAAAGGTCGCCTCACGCGCGCCCCGCCCGCCGCGTGAAAAATCGCGGTCGCGGCGTTCTTCGGTAACCTGCGCTACTTCAGCGATCGGTCGTTGTTTTTCATCGCCGCGCGAAATCTTGATGGCAGCGGCGGCAATATTCATCACATCGTGACCGGCATCGATCAATTCCTGCACCATTTCCAGCTCGCGTTTGAAACGTCCGCGTCCCAGCCAGACCTTGAGTTTTTCCACCACCTGGGCTTCACGGTGTTTGGTGATATCCTCCGGCGTGGGCAGTTCCATCTTGGCGACGGGCTGCTTGGTGAGCGCTTCCACTTCGCGCAGGCGGCGCTTCTCTCGCGGTGAAAGCAGGGTGATGGCCACCCCGGTCTTGCCTGCACGCCCGGTACGGCCAATGCGATGCACATAGACTTCGGCATCGTCGGGCAGGTGATAGTTGAAAACGTGCGAAATATCGTCGATATCCAACCCGCGCGCGGCCACATCGGTGGCGACGAGCACTTTCAATTGGTTGGCGCGGAAACGTCCGAGCACGCGCTCGCGGGCATTCTGGTCGAGGTCGCCATGAATGGCCTCAGCAGGGATGCCACGTACGACAAGTTCATTTGCCAGCGTGCTGGTCTCGGCGCGGGTGCGCGCGAAAATCAACGCGCTATGGATGGGTTCAATTTCAAACAGACGGGTAAGCGCATTCGTTTTGTGGTTCTCGTTGACAAGGTAATAGCGCTGCTCAATGGCTGCGGCAGTGAGCGTATCGCGTTTGATGACCACCGATTGCGGGTCGCGCATGAAGCGTTCGGCCAGTTTGCGGATGCGCGGCGGCATGGTCGCACTGAAGAGGGCGGTCTGGCGTTCTTCCGGGGTTTCAGCGAGGATGGTCTCCACGTCTTCGATGAAACCCATATTGAGCATTTCATCCGCTTCATCCAGGACGACGGTCTTGACGCCATTCAGGAAGAGCACTTTACGCTCAAGCAGGTCATTCAACCGGCCCGGTGTGCCGACAACAATATCCACGCCCCGCTGCAGGCTGTTGATCTGCGGCCCATAGGGCTGCCCGCCATAGACGGCGAGTACACGCACATTAAGATGCTTGCCGTACTCGTTCATCGAGTCGGCCACCTGCAGGGCAAGTTCGCGCGTGGGCGCGAGGATCAAAGCCTGCGGATTCTTTTGTCTTTGAAAATTGTTGAGGATGGGAAGGGCAAAGGCGGCGGTTTTGCCAGTGCCGGTCTGGGCCTGGCCGATCACATCTACGCCGGTGAGCATGAGGGGGATCATGCCCGATTGAATGGGGGTGGGCTCGGCATAGCCGAGTTCAGTGATGGCCTGCATGATCTCGTCACGCAGGTTGAGAGAGGAAAAATCGGTTGTCATTGTTAGTCCTTTAGTTTGGCAGTCGAATAGTCTGATAGTCAGTTTGTTCGATGGATTTGCGACCATGCGACAATTGACTATGCGGCCATCCGGCTACATAAGGGCCTGCTCTGACAACTCCGTTCAATTTCTTCCTGCTCAACAGGGCCTGCTTTTGCAAGCAGCGCCCGCCCAACAAAAAAGCCCGGGAGGTTTTCCTCGGGCACCTTACTCAGAGTGGTCAAAACAAGTTCCCAGAAATACAGCGGGCGTGAGTGTACCACAGAATCTCTGCACGGCAGCATTCAGGTTGCCATTGATTTGGGGTTATTTTCCCACGTGCAGGATGAATCTTAAATCGTCATCAATACAATGGCAATCAAGGCGCAAGCCACCCCGATCCATTGGTTCCGGTTGAGGCGCTCCTTGAGCACGACCCAGGCCAGCATGACCGTTGCGCCCGGGAAGAGCGAACTCAACACCGCGGCTACATCCAGTCGACCGGCCTGGCCCGCAAGGATAAAGAAGAAGTTGCCGCCCAGGTCCAGGATCCCGTTGGCTGTTATGACCGGCCATGCGGAGCTTTCGATCTTCCAACTGGAACGCGTGAATAAGAGATAAGAGACAAGCAACAGGACGCCGCCTGTGCGCGAGAAGACCATCGGCCAGATGACCGCGCCGCCGTCTCCGGTGGCTTCGTGCATGAGGACAAAGTAAAAGCCGAAGCCAATGCCTGCCAGCAGGGGCAGTTTCAAGTCTGAGAGATGCGAAAGAATATCCTTTACCCCATCCCCGCTTTGGGAGATCAGCCAGACTGCCATGAGCGCAAAGGCAAAACCGATGATTGTCAACATGCCCGGCAGGCCTTCAGTAAAAAGCCCCACAGCCACAGGCAGCGCCGCCGCCAGCAGGGCCGAAACCGGCGCGGCAATGCTCATCATGCCGATTGCCATGGCATGATATAGCATCAGCAGGCCGATACTACCCAACACACCCGCCAGCCCCGCAAAGATCATTGTATGAGTGCCCGGCATTTGTTCGCCAGTGAGGCTGATCACGATGAAAAGAAAAATGATGCCGACCACCTCACCATAAAACACAGAACGATATGCGCCCACCCGGCGGGCAGCCAACCCGCCCGTAAAATCACCCGCGCCCCAACTGAGCGCGGATGCAAGACCAAAAAGAATCGAAAGCAAAGTTATCTCCTATTTTTTCGCGCGTGCCAAAACCTTTTGCGCGTTCTTTAACAACGGCATATCGATCATCTTGCCATCCAGCGAGTACGCGCCTTTGCCCTCTTTTTGACTCGCCTCAAACGTCTCGACAATTCTTCTTGCATACGCAACCGCTTCATCGGATGGAGTGAACGCTGCCTGCGCCACAGGAACTTGATTCGGGTGAATGACCTGTTTCCCGCTGAAGCCGAGGCCTGCCCCAAATTCGGATTCGGCTTTGAGCGCGTCCAAGTCCTTGTAATCGATGGTGACAATGTCTATTGCCTGCAAGTCGTTTGCCGCGCATGCCACAATGACCGCCTGCCGCGCATACAGCAGTTCAACCGCCCCCCGCGTACGGACCGCGCCGATGGAGGCTGCGAAATCCTCACCGCCGAAAATGACCGCATCCAGCCGGGGATGGGCGGCGATCTCTTTGAGATTTAAAATCCCTTTGGCGGTTTCCACACCGATCAAAATGCGGATCGAATTGACCGGCCAGCCGTTCTTCAACTCGGCATCTTCGATGATCCTGCCCGCCCATTCCACCTGCTCATACGACTCGACTTTTGGAATCACGATTCCGTCCGGCCTGTATGGCAGGACGGCCTCAATATCATCCTTCTCCCAACCCGAACCGACCGAGTTAACACGCGCCAGTTTTTCACTTGCGCCAAAGTCCAGTTCCTGTAGCGCCCTGGCAATGGTGGCGCGTGCTTCGGCCTTTTTGTTGATGGCCGTACCGTCTTCCATATCCATACAAATAGAATCCACGCCCAGGGTAATCGACTTGGTGATCATCTTCCAGTTGTCGCCGGGCATGTAGAGCAGGGCTCGTCGGGAATGCATTTAAAACCTCATAATGGGTAATTGGAGATTAGTGATGAAAGAGGAAAGAAGTGAGAAATTTTTTCTTTCTTCTTTTATCCTTCCTTTTTGAGGAACATCGCCGTCCGTTCAAATTCGACAACGATTGTGCCATCTGGCTTGCGGCCAATGCATTTAATTTTCACCAACCCGGCATTGGGCCGCGACTTTGACTCGCGCTTCTCCATGATCTCGCTTTCGGCATAGACGGTATCGCCGTGAAAGACAGGGTTGGGATGAATAACTTTGTCGTAACCCAAATTGGCTACGATGGTGCCTTCGGTTAGATCGGCCACCGTCAGACCGACAACCAAGCCAAACGTAAAAACTCCGTTGACCAGCCGCTGACCAAACTCGGTTCGTGAGGCAAAATCCTCGTTGACGTGAAGCGGCTGGGTGTTCATCGTCAGCGCAGAGAAGAGCACGTTATCCATTTCGGTCACGGTTCGGCCGCCGTGCTTGAAGGTCATGCCCACTTCGAGTTCGTCAAAATATTTTCCGGTCATGGAAACTCCTGGTTATTGATCTGCGTAATCAAAAAATGGGTGTCGCTGCACGCCGGGTCAACACAAAAGAGGTTGAACCAAATCTCGCCCTGCCCAACACGCACGCCCTCCGGCAGCAAAGTCAGGTTCGATTTGCTCGTGTCCGACAAGGCTTTCATGACCCGGTCATTGAAAATATCTTTATAGTAAAAGTCGAAATCTTCCGCAGTGGGAATCACAACCTTGCCATTTCCCTGCACCGTGAGCGGATACTTGACCAGTCCGGCGATCCCTGTCGAATCACCCGCCATGACCATCGTCAAAAGCATTAATTGAAACGACCCGGCATCCGCCATCTTCTCCGGTGTGATTGGCGCAAGGCGCGGCTCCAGCGTGGCTGTGGGAGTCACCACCGGTAATTCCACGATCACCGTCGTGGGCGGCGACGGGAAATCATCGGGGGTGGGAACAAGCGTGGCGCAGGCCAGCGATAAAATCACAGGCAGCAACAAGAAAAATCTCTTCATTCCTCCACCTCGATCAGGATCTGCTCGCGTTCAACCGCCTGCCCCTGCCTGACGTGCAAGGTGGAGACTCTTCCATCTTTTAATGCCTGAATGCGGATTTCCATCTTCATCGCCTCCATCGTAAGCAGGGTTTGTCCTTTCTTCACAGCCTCGCCCACGCGAACAGATACGCTTCTGATCTGCCCTGGCATCGGGGCGATTAATCCCCCGGCATGATCGTGCCTGACGCCTTGTTTCGCGCCCGAGGTCTTGGTGAGCATCACGGTCTGCCCGTTGATGGTGACCCAGCGTTTCGCCATATCCGATGAGACATGCGCTGTGACTCGTTGACCGTCCACAAGCAGGTCCATGCGCCCATTGGCAGCACGGAGAATCTGCACATTGACGGTCTTGCCATCCATTGTAGCAATGTAATTTGCGCCGGACGGGTTGAGTTCAATGGTTTGAGTGTCGAAGGTTGTTTTCATATACGTCGTTTCTGGTATTGCAAGGAGGATGTTCTCCCTGCCGAAGCAATCTCCGCGAAATGGCGATTGCTTTGGGCATAGAACAAGAGCGCCCTCGCAACGACATCAATTGCGATAATTCCCTGTTTGCTTCCACGGGTTGAAGGGATCGGTCTCATTTGAAACCGCAGGTTGGATCCTCCCGCCGACGAAAAGCACATCCGTCAATGCGGCGGCGATCAGGGCGTGAAGTTCAGGCTGGGGAACGGCCCATGCGCCAAACTTTGTCTCGACCCAGCGCGTGGAGATTTTGCCTTGCTTAAAATCTTCCGTTTCAAGGACTGCGCGCATGTAATCAATGTTGGTCACCACGCCATGCACAATGAAGTCTTTGAGCGCATTCATCATACGCTTAGCAGCATCTTCACGGCTGCCCGCCTGGACGATCAACTTCGCCAGCAGCGGGTCGTAAAAGTGTGTGACTTCATCACCAGCCGCAAAACCCGAGTCTACGCGGATGCCCGGCCCCTGCGGCTGGATGAATTGCAGCAGGTTGCCGGTGCTGGGTAAAAATCCGTTCGAGGGGTCTTCGGCATACACGCGGCATTCGATGGCATGGCCATGCTGGTGGATATCGCCCTGATTGAATGGAAACTTCTCTCCGGCTGCGACCCGTAATTGCCAGTGGACAAGGTCCAGGCCGGTGACAAATTCGGTGACGGGGTGCTCCACTTGCAGGCGGGTGTTCATCTCAAGAAAGAAGAAAGAAGAAAGAACAGGGTCGAAGATGAATTCGACCGTTCCGGCGTTGTAATACCCGACTGCTTTGGCAGCATTGACCGCGGCTTGCCCCATTTTTTCCCGCAATTCAGGGGTAAGCAGGGGAGAGGGTGATTCTTCGATGATCTTCTGGTGGCGGCGCTGCACGGAGCACTCGCGTTCAAAGAGATGAACGAGGTTGCCGTGCTGGTCGCCAAAGACCTGCATCTCGATATGGTGCGCGTCGGCGAGGTATTTTTCGATCAGCAGGCGTTCATCGCCAAAAGAATTCAAGGCTTCGCGCTTTGCAATCTCAAGGGCTTCTTTTAATTCATCTTCAGCATTGACCACGCGCATGCCCTTGCCGCCGCCGCCCGCCGCGGCTTTGATCAGGACCGGATAGCCGATTTTACCGGCGGCGCTTTTGAACTCGGCGTAAGTTTCCAGGCCTTCGAAGCCGGGCACGGTTGGCACACCGGCTTTCTTCATTAATAACTTTGCCTGGGCCTTGTCGCCCATGGCGCGGATCGAAGCAGCCGAAGGGCCGATAAAGGTCAGGCCCGCTGATTCTATTGCGGCGGCGAAGGAAGCGTTCTCTGATAGGAAGCCATAGCCCGGATGAATGGCATCGACCTTTGAGTCGCGGGCGGCCCGGAGCAGGGCATCCATATTCAAATACGATTCATTGGGCGCAGCCCCGCCGAGCAAAATGGCCTCGTCGGCAAATTGTACGTGCCGGGCATTGGCATCTGCATCGGAATACACCGCCACGGTTTGAATGCCGAGTTCACGGCAGGCGCGCATGATGCGGATGGCGATCTCACCGCGGTTGGCGACCAGCACTTTTTTAAACACTCAACTTCTCCAGTAATTCCTGCTCGCGCTCCGGCTTTAGGCCCGCCTTCCATTCATACTCTGCGGGGCGCTCCGAAGCCCAGGCAATGGTATCGTGAATGGTCGCAGCGAGGGAGGAGAACGTCAGCCCGGCCTTGCGGGCCTTGGAGATATCGACGCGCGAGAAACCCGCATCTTCCTCCGTATCCGGCACCCAGGCGGGCAGTTCGCTCCATGGCGCCACATGGTTGTCAGTCAAAAAATCCAGCGGCGCCCAGGTAAATTTGGCATCGCTGCCGGTGACAAGTTTGCAGGTATCGAGCAGGGCGCCCATTGTCAGCGGCGTCTCCGGCCCGGTGGCATTGAACGTGCCGCAGACATCATGGTGCAACAGGTTGATAATGAAATCCGCCAGGTCACGCGCATCGATGATCTGCACGGGCACACCCGCCGACTGCGGAGCAAGGATTTCCCCGCCGCGCTTTACCCGCATGGGCCAGTAGGTGAAACGGTCGGTCGGGTCGTGCGGGCCGACGATCAACCCCGGGCGGATGATGAGCGAGTGGATGCCATACACATTCTGTACTTCTTTTTCACAGAGGGCCTTCAACGGCCCATAGGTTTCGCCGGTGATCTCTTCCACCGCCTCGTTGTTCAGCGTACCGACCGGGTCGCCTTCATGGATCCCAACTTTGCTGAAAGATTCATAGACCGAAATACTCGAGATAAAAACATAATGACTGACTTTATCCTTCAGAGCTTCGGCGGATTTTTTGACAATGCGCGGCAGGTAACCGCAGGTATCAATGACCGCGTCCCACTGCCCCGACACCTGATCCATGTCTGTGGCCCGGTCGCCCCGAATCTTTTTGACGCTCTGATAAAGGTTGGGGTTGGTCTCCCCGCGGTTGAAGAGGGTAACCTCATGTCCGCGCACACGGGCCGAATTGACGATATGCCTTCCAAGAAAGCGTGTGCCGCCGATGATGAGGATCCTCATGGTTTGACTCCGACCAGCGTAAAAAGGGTGTCTGACGGTTGGGCCGGGTTAAAAGTGAATTCGCTGTAGGCCTGAATATCGGTGAAGCCCGCCTCTATAAAGAGGCCCCTGGCTTCCTCCTGGGTGTAGGACAGTGTGGCGGGAGATTGGATATGCGTTTCAGATTGGATCTGAACCCCATCTTTGATGATCTCCCACAAGTCGCGGGTATCTTCGGTTTTGGTCTCGGGGTTGTAGCGCGACCAGCCAGTCCGGCGGACCGTGGCGCCATCTTCGGGACGGATGGCTTCCTGGGTAAAGCCGCTATCGAACGAGTCGCCTTCAAGCCAAAGAGTCATGAACGGCGCAACCAATACGCCGCCCGGTTCGAGATGGTCAAAGAAGCGTTTCATGGCCAGTTGGGGCTGCCCAGGTTTGAGCAACAATTGAATGGAACTTGATGCCACCAGGATGGTCTTGTACCTGCGCGGCAGGGCCATCTCTGCCATGTTTTGAAGGTACAGGGTTGGCTTGAGATTCTTGCGCACAGCGTTTTGGGTACACAGCTCGATCATCTCCGGGGAGAGGTCCACTCCATCCACATCGATGCGCTGGGAAAGAAAATCCAGGATCAGGCGGCCGCTCGAACAGCCCACATCCAGCACGGGCTGGCCATATTTCTGGATCAAGTTAAGATACATGGAGCGATCAGGCCATTGAGAGGTGTCGCCGCGCAACAGGTCCCAATATTTGGCCATCAGGCCGTGATACTCGTAATTCTGTGCCGCCATGAATTGCTCCTTAAGGTTTGATGCGCATCAGGTCTGCTTCGGTCGCTTTTGCCTCGCCGCCATCCGGCATGATGTTGAAGGCTGCCATGAGGAGGTGGTCATCGTCCAGCAATTTTACTTCGGTTCGCCAGCCCCAGTCCGGGCCGCCGCTGGGGTCGGGATAACTGCCGAGGACGGAGAAGCCATTCTTGATCTCACTGCCAGTGCAGAACATGATGGAGGTGTTCGTATGGAACGAGTCCACCCAGCTGGTTTCGTAACGATCCATCTGGGTGTTGTAGCCGAAGGTGAACATGCCATGCTGCGCTTCCCCTTCGATGGCGGATTGATAAAGGAAGAGCGCATAGCGTCCTTCCAAAACCAGTTGAATGGTGCCCACCATGGGAGATTCATCGGCAAGTGTATCAGGCTCGAGCCAGAGTTTGGAAGTTCCCTGCCAGTGACCGGCGAGTTGGGAAAGGAAGTGGTGAGGGGAGGAGAGGAGAGACATAGAAAGTGGAAAGTGGGTTTAGGATGTTGGTATTGGCGGGTGAAGGATTTCATTTTCAAATTCGGACAATGCGAGATAGAGGGCCTGTTCTTCGCGAATACCGTGTTTCCTTTGGGTCGGTACAAATGCATTCAGGATTTTGATGATTTGTGTGAGAACCTTCATACGATGTAAAACTACTTCAGATTTCATGGCACGGCGGACTTTGTAGATGCGGTCTCGCGCTTCGCGAGCCTCGCCGAGGGCGTATTCAAAATACCGGGCGCGGTCTTTGCCTGTAGATCGGGAATACCCTTCGGCGATGTTTGCGCTGATGCCATCGAGAGAGCGGCGAATCTGATCTGAGGTGCTACGAGTGGATGGATTCTTGAACAAGGCTTCTGTATCATCCCAGGTAATATCAGCAATGAAAAATCCAAGCCGATAGACTTCCAAGCCCCAAAGGGGGTCTTGGGTAATCTCTCCCGGCGCAGTCTTCATCCATTCCTGATAATTCATCTCATTTCACTTTCCACTCACCACTTTCTACATCCTAAACACCCCAAACCCACCCTCTTCCTTCGGCGCATTCAACACGACAGACAACGCCAACCCTAACACTTGACGGGTATCCGCAGGGTCGATGACTCCATCATCCCAAATGCGGGCGGAGGAATGATAGGGACTGCCTTCGCGTTCGTATTTCTCCAATAATGGACGCTTGAACTCTTCCGCTTCTTCCGCGCTGAGGGTTGGTTTGCCCTCTCGGACGAGTTGATCTTGTTTGATGGTTAACATCACGTTCGCGGCTTGTTCCCCGCCCATCACGCTGATTCTCGCGTTGGGCCACATCCACAGGAAATTGGAGCCGTAGGCGCGACCTGCCATGGCGTAGTTGCCCGCGCCGAACGAGCCGCCGATGACGAGAGTCAACTTGGGGACGCGGGTGGTGGCAACGGCGTGAACCATCTTCGCGCCGTCTTTGGCGATGCCGCCGGTTTCGTAGTCTTTGCCGACCATGAAGCCGGTGATGTTTTGCAAGAAGATGAGCGGAATGCCGCGCTGGTCGCATAGCTCGATGAAGTGCGTCCCTTTGAGCGCGGACTCGCTGAACAAGACTCCGTTGTTGGCGATGATGCCGACGGGGTAGCCATGAATGCGGGCAAAGCCGCAGACGAGAGTTGTGCCGTAACGCGATTTGAACTCGCGGAACTTGCTCCCATCTACGATGCGGGCAATGATTTCGCGGACGTCGAAAGACTCTTTGAAGGTGCGCGGCAGGACGCCGTACAACTCGTCGGCGTGGAACAAAGGCTCCTCGGGTGGAGCAACTTCCAGCCCCGAAAGATGCGAGTGGACGTGCCCGCGCGGTAACGTCTCTACTATCGAACGAAGAATTTCAATCGCGTGGTCATCATCCTCTGCGAAGTGATCGGCGACGCCAGACTTGCGCGTGTGGACATCTGCCCCGCCCAATTCTTCGGCAGTGACATCTTCGCCCGTAGCGGCTTTGACCAGCGGAGGCCCGCCAAGGAAAATTGTCCCTGCACCTTTGACGATGATCGCTTCATCGCTCATGGCAGGGACGTAGGCGCCGCCCGCGGTACATGAACCCATCACCGCCGCGATCTGCGGAATGCGCTTGGCAGACATGCGTGCCTGATTGTAGAAGATGCGCCCGAAGTGATTGACATCGGGAAAGACCTCATCTTGAAACGGCAAATTTGCCCCGCCAGAGTCGACGAGGTAGAGGCAGGGCAAATGATTTTCTTCGGCGATCTGTTGGGCGCGCAGATGCTTCTTGACTGTCATCGGGAAATACGAGCCGCCTTTGACGGTGGCGTCGTTGGCAATGATGAGCACTTCGCGATTTGAGATGCGCCCAATGCCAGTGACGATGCCCGCACTCGGCGCTGCAAGCGACTCGCTGTCGCTTGCACTGGCTGATGCGCGTCCTGATGACGCGCTCGCCTTGTCGTTGTACATGTTCCATGCCGCCAATGCAGAGAGTTCAAGGAAGGGCGCGCCGGGGTCGAGCAGACGTTCGATGCGTTCGCGCACGAATAACTTGCCCTGCTCTTCGTGACGTTTGCGATACTTCTCGCCGCCGCCTTCGCGGACGAGGGCAAGGTGTTTCTTCAATTCTTGAGCAAGGGCACGGTTATGTTCGGAATTGGCTTTGAATTCGGGCTGGTGCGGGTCGAGGGCGGAAGAGAGAGTTTCCATTTAGTCTCGTAGTCTGATAGTCGAGGAGTTGAGTGGTTACGCAGTAAACAGTTGTCAGTAAACAGTGTTGAAGTGAGTCTAGCATAAAAAGGGGAGTTGGGGGATGGGTTGGGTCAGGTATAATTTGCGTAGCGAGCCAATATGGAAAATTCCGAATTCGAATGGGACGATGAAAAGGCGGAAAGTAATTTGAAGAAACATCGTGTGAGTTTCGATGAAGCCGCGACTATTTTCAATGACCCGAGCATTGCTACAATCTCTGACCCTGACCATTCGGAAAACGAAGAGCGGTTCGTTTCCATTGGGATGTCTGTGATCGCAAGATTATTGACGGTTATCCATACGTTTCGCAAAGCCAGAATTCGCTTGATCAGTGCAAGGAAGGCTACCAAAGCCGAAAAGAAAAAATATGACAACAACTAAGAAAAAGAAAAAAGAAGACATGCGCGCTGAATATGACTTTAGCAAAGCCGAACGCGGAAAGTTTTACCGCCCGCTGGAAAAGGGCTATACCGTTCATGTGACAAAAACGGACGGGACGACTGAAGTCAAGCACTACACCCTCGCAGAAGGGACGGTTTTGCTTGCGCCTGATGTTCTGGAGTATTTCCCTGATTCGGACTCGGTCAATGAAGCCTTGCGTTCGCTTATTCAGCTGATGGATAAAATGCCTGCGAAGAAATACAGGCAGAGAAAATCAACGGCTTTACAAGTGGCGGAAAAACAGTAATCAGTGACCAGTAAAAAAGGACTCGGCAATGCGCTGAGTCCTTTTTGGTTAAGCCAACCATCCACGATAAGCGAAGACACGCCCATCACTATTCGATTATTCGTGAATCATTCGTGGACGGTCTTCTCCCCTCCGCTCCTCATACGCTGTCCATGTCACTGCGAGTGCGAAGCACGAAGCAGTCTCCTGGAACGCGGGGATTGCTTCGTCGGGGAGAACGCCCTCCTCGCAACGACATGACTATTTTAATTTCTCTAACATTCTCTCTGCCTCTTCATACGCCACCTTGTAATAATACGGCGGACCATCGCAAGTGGCGAGTTTGAGGGCGGTTTCGGCGTATTGTTTCGCTCTGGCTTTATCCTTCTCCTGCTCCAGCGCGTATTGCGCGAGAAACAGGTTCACATCCGCCCCCTGCAACACATACCCGCTCCTCTCCGTGATCACCAGCGCCTCGGACGCTTTTTCCAGCGCATCTTTGAAATCGCCCTGCTTGTAACGCAACCGCGCAACATCGAGCAGGATGTCGGCTTCATGGTCAACCATATTGATCTGCCGACAGAGATTGAGCGCTTTGGACAGGTTTTCTTCCGCCAGAGTCAATTCGTGATTGGCGCGATGTGCCGCGCCGAGCAGCCAGTGAGCGCGAACATAATCACGGGGAACAGGAATATTTTTTGCTTGCTCATCTGCCAGTTCAAGAGCGCGTCGGGCGGATTCGATAGCCGATATTCGATGTTCGTTATTCGACTTTCGAGTATCGAATATTGCTCCTTCCCTTTCCATGAGCAAGAAACGCAGGGCGCGGTATGACCAAGTAATACATAATGATTGAATATTTTTTCCCTTCTGAAATGACTTTCCAGCGATTTCCAATTCCTGTTCCGATTCATTCCATTTGCCATAATAGGAACAAACTTGCCCAAAGTTTCTATGACCGACGGCTTCGCGTTGTTCATCCGCAATCTCGCGGAACAGGTCAATTTGGCGGCGCAGGTTGCGACCCGCGTCGCTTAACGCACCGATAATCAGTTGTTGTGTCGCCACGTTTGTTAGCCCGACGGCAATTCCCTTCTTGTTCCCACTTTGTTCATCAGGTTCATTGCTAAGTAATGCAAGTATTATTGCGCGGCGTGGTTGTCCGCTGTTTGCGTAAACACCGCCAAGCATGTTAAGCGCCCATGTTTGGTCACTTTCTTTTTTCAGGCGCGGCGGTTTATCTTCGCCGTCAAGAAATAATGCTCGTAAAAGTTCAGCGTAAAGTTGATATGCGCCAAATTGATAAAACAGCATGTTGTGAAGTCGGTCATAAAATAAATCACATGCCTCGTCCAAATTCCCCGCCCCGACCATGTGATGATACAGTTCGATGACGGGCGCGATGTCTTCCAGCGTTTTCACCTTCGTGTTCGTGGCAGGCATGTTGTCATTAAAGTATTTGGCAAGTCCAACGTGCGCCTCTTTGCGCCGCTTCTCATCGGTGAAGTGGTCGTAGGCATAATGCCGCACGATCGGGTGCATGTCGTAGCGTCCCGTCTCGCCCGCGTATTGCAGCAGTCCACGCTTGCGCAGGTCGAGCAGGGCTTTGTCCAGGTCGGCGCTGGGGAACACCTTTTTGAGCACGGCGTATTCCATCGAGCCGCGAAAGCAGGAGATCTTGCTCAGCAAGTCCCTGCGCTCGGGGGCTAAACTTTCATAGGCGCGTTCCAAAACGTGATGTCGTCTGGCTTTCACGTCCTCGAAGATTTCCAGATTCTTTACCGCTGCAATATCGCCGCGCTGTTCGTGGTCTTCGTTGATCAAACCGACCAGCAGGCTCAAACTCAACGGGTGATAGCCGTACGCGGCGCAGGCTTCGCTGATCTCCGCGCGCGTGGCTTTGATTCCCTCGTTGTGGAAGTACGTCACCGCATCCTCGGGCGAGAAGGCGGCGAGCGCCTCCTCGCGGCAGCCTTTGAGAAGTTTGCCGTCGGCGCTCTCCAATACGCGCGGACACAGGCGCGTGGTCAGCAAAACTTTGGATTTCAACCCCGCGCCGCTCAAGCCGCGCAGGAAGGTTTCCGTCAGCGGGGACGAGCAATCGCGCTGGGATGGGTCAATGTCCGCATCTTCATCATCGGATTGAAGAGCCGCGTCCATCCTCCCGTATTGACGCAGCAGCCGCTCGAAGCCATCCAGCACGATCAGGATATTCGTCCCGCGCATCGCTTCCAGCAAATCGTTGAGTTGCAACCGCGCTGACGCTTTGACCTCCACGCCGAGATGGTTCAGCATCTCCGCGAGAAAACTCTCAAAGCCCGATTCCTTTTCATAGAACGACCACCACACCGCCGTCTGCCATTTTGTTTTATCCACCTTATTGTTGAACCACTGCCACGTCAACGCCGATTTGCCAAATCCGCCGAAGGCAGTAAGCACCAGTAAGTTGTCTTTGTCGTTGTTCAACCATTCATCGAGCATTTTCATTTCATCTGCGCGACCCGTGAAGTTTTCCAAGTCACCGTAGCGATGTCCATAGAACCAGCCTGTACGAAACTGAACGGGCTTGCCATCAATGATGATGGTGTTATTATGACCAATGATGATATTGTTACCGGAAACACTTCCACCCACATGAATATCCCCGCCTTGCAGTGCGGCCTTCGGTTTTACTTTTTTCGAGTCATCTGCTTTTGCCATACCTGCCTGCCCTCATCGCTCGCCAACCGACCTTCACTTTCCACGCACGTCCCCATTTTACATCCACTTGCCCTGCAGGCGTACCTTTGGCGCATATCAACCTGCCAGGCTCGCGCCTATAATCGCGGCAACATTTGGAAAGAAGGAGTCCTTCCATGACCGGTTTGGGTGTCTATTCAGAAGTTGGCAAGTTGCGCAAGGTGATCGTGCATCGTCCCGAGTTAAGTCTGCAGCGGCTCACCCCGTCGAATCACGATGACCTGCTTTTCGACGATGTGCTGTGGGTGGAGCGCGCCCAATGGGAGCATGACCAGTTCGCGCAGGTCTTGCGCGAGCATGGCGCCGAGGTGTTGTACGTGCATGATCTACTGGAAGAGACTCTCCAGTCCAGCAATGAGGCGCGGCATCTCATCGTGGAAAATGTGGCCACGGAATACACCGTCGGTTGGGCATTGGTGGATGAAATTCGCCGCTTCCTGCTGGACCTTGAGCCGCATGCCCTTTCAAAACACCTGATCGGCGGTTTGACCTTTTCCGAAGCGAACGTGGATTGGAACACCTTCAAGAAAATTTCCCTGCACGCCTCGGCGCTGACCGACATGAATGCTTTTCTCCTGCCGCCGCTGCCGAACACGCTCTTCACGCGCGACTCCTCCTGCTGGATCTTCGACGGTGTCTCTGCCAACCCGATGTATTGGCCCGCCCGCAGACGCGAGTCGCTGAACATGTACGCCATTTACAAATATCATCCCATGTTCAAGGATGCGGGTTTTAATTTCTGGTACCCCAATGAGACGGACGGCGAGTTCAACATGCAGAACTTCGGTCGCTCCGCGCTTGAAGGCGGAGACGTGCTTCCCATCGGTAACGGCACCGTGCTGATCGGCATGTCCGAGCGGACTCAGGGGGGCATGATCGAGCAAATTGCAGATTCGCTGTTCACGCACGGCAGCGCGGAGCGGGTCATTGCCTGCGTGATGACCAAGGACCGCGCCCACATGCATCTCGATACCGTCTTCACCATGCTCGACCGCGATAAAGTGACTCTCTTCCCCAAGGTCGTGAATCAGATCCAAGCCATCAGTTTAAGACCCGGCAAAAAAGCGGGAGACTTCCACGTCACGCATGAAGCGGGCTTGATCCCTGCTGTGGAAGATGCGCTCAAAGTGAAAATTACGGTGGTAGAAACGGGCGGGGATTCCTATCAGGCCGAGCGCGAACAATGGGACGATGCCAACAACACCGTCGCCGTTGAGCCGGGCGTGGTGATTGTGTACGAACGCAACACCTACACCATCGCCAAAATGCGCGCCGCCGGTGTGACGGTGATCCCCATCTCCGGTTTTGAACTCGGCAAAGGCCGCGGCGGCGGTCACTGCATGACCTGTCCTGTTCAACGAGACGCGATCTAAAACAAAACGACTTGTAAATATTTTAGAAATAACGGAGCGAACCCCTCATGCTAAAGAAACTCTTCCTTTATATCCTCATCCTCGGCGGCAGCCTCGTGTTCTTTTCGATCTTCGTGCTGGTCTTCCTGAACGGCACCGCGCTGCACTGCGTCCAGCAACCCGACCAGACCTACACCTGCACGGCGCAAACCCTGCTGCTCGGCAAATTCCCCACCTTCAACCGCCAGATCGAACAGGTCACCGGCGCGCGCACCGCCAGCGATGACTGCAATGACGGCTGTTCCTATCGCACCGAATTTACCCAGGCCGACGGGTCATCCACACCGCTGAACGAGGTGTACAGCGATAAGGGGCCTGTGGAACGGCAGACCAACGAACTCAACTCCCTGCTCAAGAACGACAAGGCCGAGTTCGATTATTATCGCAAGCCGTTATGGTGGGTGGCCTATTTGATCGGCGGGCTGTTCCTGATGGAGTTCGTCATGCTGACCTTCGGCATGGGCGCCAGCGCCTTCCGCGAATATCTCCGCACCCGCGATACGCTGCCGAATTGACCTGAACCCGGCCAACAAAAAAGAGGAAAGCCTTTCGCTTTCCTCTTTTCATTTTCCACGATCACCCTGCGATCTTTTTCAGGGCTTCGCCCAGCCGGGCCACTTCCTCCAGCGTGTTGTAGTGGACGGGTCCCACGCGCACCATGCCGCCGGTCTCTTCCACACCCAGGCGCTCCGAGACGTTCAACGCATAGTAGTTGCCATTCCAGACATAGATGTTCTCCGCGGCAAGTTTTTCCGCCACGGCCTGTGGATGCTTGTCGCCGATGCGGAAGGAGAAGGTGGCAATGCGCTCATCGAGTCGGCGCGGGTCGGCGTTGCCGTACAGCCTGAGGCCGGGGATCGTCTCCAGCATGGAGAGCAGGGCGCGCCCCAACTCGAACTCGTAGGCGTGGATGGCGGTCATGGCCTGCTTCAAGACCAGGCGGCGTCCGCTGTAGCCCTGCTGTTTTAACTCGTCGGCATATTCCCCGCCAAATTCCCTGCCCACCCATTCAAAATATTCCATCGCGCCGAGCACGCCCGCAATGCCTTCATGGTTCTGCGTGCCGGTCTCGAACTTGCCGGGTAGTTCATTGGTCGCCGGGCGCACCTTGTACGCGGTGAGTTTCTCCAGCAGGTCGCGCTTGCCATACAGAATGCCCGCATGAGGGCCAAAATATTTATACGCCGAGGAAACCAAAAAGTCAGCATTGATCTTCTGCACATCGATCGAGCCGTGGACGGCATATTGCACCGCATCGATGTAAACTAGCGCGCCCGCTTCATGCGCCATCTGGATGATCTTCTGCACAGGGTTGAGCGTTCCCAGCGAGTTGGAGGCATACCCGACCGCGACCAGTTTCGGTTTGCGTTCGAGCGCCTTTTGCAGGTCGTCAATCTTGAGCGTGCCATCCTCCACGTCGAAGTCCACCCAGTTGACCTTCACGCCCTTGTCTTGCGCGGCCAGCACCCACGGCGTGACGTTGGCATCGTGGTCGAGGCGGGTCAACACGATCTCATCGCCTTCCTGCCACTCACGCGAAATGGAACGGCTGATGTGCAGGGTCAGTGTGGTCATGTTGTTGCCAAAGACGATCTCTTCGGCTGAGGGCGCGTTGTAGAAATCCGCCATGGCGCGGTGGGCTTCATCCAGCACCTCGTCCGAGGCCATGCTGGTGGCGAAGACCCCGCCGTGGTTGGCGTTGTTCTCGGTCAGGTAGCGGTGGATGCGGTCGATGCTGGGCTGGGAGATCTGCGTCCCGCCGGGGTTGTCGAAAAATATGGCATCCCGTTTCAGGGCCGGGAACTGCTGACGAACGGCATCAAGATTCAATGACATATGGATGGGCTCCTCAAATGAATTTTCTACACAAAGGCTGTATAGTGAAATTGTACCCTACAGAAAAGGAGACCCCATGTTTGAAAATATTCTGTTGGCTGTCGATGGTTCAGATCACGCGCTGCACGCTGCGCGCAAAGCCGCCGAAATGGCGCGTACCATGAATTCCGAGATCCATGTCATCATGGTATACGAACCCATCCCATTGTATTTGGGCGAACCCAATATGCAAGTGGTGTATGTCAACCGCAAGAGCGAGGCAGATGAGGTTTTGAATGCGGCGCTCAGGGAATTGGGTGACCTGCGCGGCAAGTTCACCAGCGAGGTGGTCGAAGGGGATGCCGCCACAGCCATCATCGATGCAGCCGTGGCGAACAGGAGCGATGTGATCGTGATGGGCTCGCGCGGGTTGGGGCGTTTGACGGGTTTGCTATTGGGCAGTACCAGCCAAAAGGTGGTGGCGCATGCGCCCTGCCCGGTGTTGATCGTCCGCTGAATCGCATAGGCCGCGCGTTTGCGCGGCCTATGTTTCCAATTGTTCGGCCTGCTGAAATTCTTCGGGGGTGTTGACATTCCAAAAGCACAAGCCGGAGGGGTCAAAGGTTTTCACTTCGTCCGGTGAGAGAGTCCGCGCCCTGACTTGCGGGATCCAGGCACTGACTTTCCACAGGTCGGCTTCCATGGCAGTTGCGATGGCGGGCAGGCAGGTCTCGCGGCGGTACAGGGCATGGAAGGGTTCGTAGCCTTCTTTTGACTTTGCAATAACCGCATCCGCTTCTTCCTGGACGATGAGACTGGTTGCGCTTTCAAAGAACCGGGGACTCGCAAAGGGCATATCGCACGCGACCACGGCCACGAATTCATGGCTGGCCGAAGCGATCGCCGTGTAGAGTCCGCCCAGGGCTCCGTGCCCCGGCCTGAGGTCCGGTACGAGGCGCGTATTAAGGAAGGTATAGTCTGCGGGGCGATTCGTCGTTACAATCAATTCATCTGCAATGGGAGCAAGCCGCTCCATCACACGCTGGATCAAAGGTATTCCCTGAAAAAGTTTCAGGGCTTTGTCCTCTCCCATGCGCGACGATTGTCCGCCTGCTTGAATCACGACCGTTAGCATATTTGAATTATAGATGATATGAGTTCTCTCGCAACCTTTCTGGACCTTCTGACCCTTGAAGGCGATCTATACGAAAAACTGCCCAATGGCTCCGTGCGCTGTTTCGCGTGCGGGCATCGCTGCCTGATCCGCGAAGGCCGGAGGGGAATTTGCCAGGTGCGCTTCAATCGGGGCGGAATATTGCGCGTGCCACATGGGTATGTGGCGGCGCTGCAAAGCGATCCCATTGAGAAGAAGCCCTTTTCGCATCTTTTGCCCGGTACTAATGCGCTGACCTTTGGCATGCTCGGTTGCGACTATCACTGTGCCTATTGTCAAAATTGGCTGACTTCTCAGGCCCTGCGTGACCCAGCATCGGATGTTTCGGCGCAGTTTGTCCGCGAGATCACCCCTTCTCAAATGGCGGCCTACGCCCGCCGGGCGAACGCTTCCGTACTGGTCTCTTCATATAATGAGCCGCTCATCACGAGCGAGTGGGCTGTTTCCCTATTTAAAGAAGCGAAGGCCAGTGGACTGATGTGCGCCTACGTTTCCAACGGGAATAACACCCCGGAGGGGATGGAATACCTGCTGCCCTGGCTGGATGCGTACAAAATAGACCTGAAATGTATGAGTGAGAAAAATTACCGCAAACTGGGCGGGACGCTTCGCCAGACCCTGGAGGGGATCCAACGCGCCCATGCGGCCGGTCTGTGGGTGGAGGTGGTGACGCTGGTCATCCCCGGCTTCAATGACTCGAACGAGGAGTTGTGGGAGGCGGCCCGTTTCCTCGCCGACTTGTCTGTGAATATCCCCTGGCATGTGACGGGCTTTCACAAGGATTATAAGATGACCGAACCGGAGAACACCGACGCGAAGACCCTCATCCGAGCGGCGGAGATCGGACGTGAGGCCGGGCTGAAGTTTGTTTACGCGGGGAATTTGCCGGGAGCGGTTTCAGAGTATGAAGATACCCATTGCCCGAAGTGCAACGAGCGGCTGGTGAAGAGGCGGGGATATACCGTCCAAGAGTATCGCATCACAGGAAATGGGGAGTGTTCCAAATGCGGAGAAAAGATCCCTGGCGTGTGGCCCAAGAACCCTTCCACAGTAGGGTTAAATGGAATTGGTTTTCCGGTAAGTTTGTATTAGGTGTATAATCCCGCATCATTTTGCGCGGCAAAATGAAAAACCATATTCTCTATTGGAGGAGAACCGTATGAAACGAAATCTGTTCGCTCTGCTTTCGTTACTCGTCGTTGCCAGCGTTTTGCTGGCGGCCTGCGGTGGCGGTGCCACTGAAGCCCCCGCTGCGACGGAAGCAGCCACTGAGGCTCCTGCAGCCACAGAGGCCGCAGCCCCCACTGAAGCCGCCTGTGCCCCTGCCGCCGCCGGCTGGGATCCCACCACCGCTGACACTGGTTCCAAGGGCATCACCATCGCCTTCGAACAGGAACCCGACCAGGCTGTTTCCATGTTCAGTAACATGAGCTTTTCCGCCTGGATCTGGCAGACCTATGGTGTCGGCCCCGGCAAGTGGGATGATCAGAACAACCTGGTCTCCTACGCTGCAACCGAAGTACCGAGCGCTGAAAACGGCGGCGTATCCGCCGATGGCCTGACCATCACCTATCACCTCAAGCCCTGTATCTTCTGGTCTGACGGCGAACCGATCACCTCGAAGGATTTTGCCTATACCTTCAACGCCATGATGGACCCGGCCAACGCTCCCATCAGCCGCTCCGGTTGGGACAAGATCACCAGCCTTGAGACCCCCGATGATCAGACCGTGGTGATCACCTTCTCGACCCTCTATCCCTCCTGGCCCACCCTCTTCAACCTCGGCCCCAACAACACCGGCGGCGGTTTGCTGCCCGCTCACGTCTTCGAAGGCCAGACCGGTCTGGAGACCAACCCGCAGATCCACCAACCCACCTGGGCTGGCGGTCCGTTTGCCATCAAGGAATGGGTGGCCGGCGATCACATGACCCTCGTCCGCAACCCGAACTACTTCGGCAACGCTGCCAAGTTGGACTTCATCAACATCAAGTTCGTCCCCGATCCTGAAGCGGGTCTCGCCGCCCTGCAGGCTGGTGACGTGCAGTTGATGGTCAACCTCGCTGAATCCGATATCGAGACCGTGAAGGGCCTCGAATCTCAGGGTATCCTCCTGCGCGTGGACGCCACCCCCGACTTTGAGCACCTGTTCTTCAACCTCGGCACCGTCGCCGGTGTGGATGGCAAGGGCATCAGTGATGTCGATGGCTTCTGCCCGTTCAAGGATGTCCGCGTCCGCAAGGCCATTGTTCTCGGCATTGACCGCCTGGGCTTCATTGAGAACTACCTCAAGGAAGATGAAAAGGCCTTCATTGCCTCCCTGTGGCCGAACTCCTACTGGTATAACACCGGCCTGACCCCCTACGCCTACGATCCTGCACAGGCCAATGCCCTCCTCGATGAAGCGGGCTACCCTGTCGGCTCCGATGGCATCCGCGCCGGAACCTGCGATGGCCAGGAAGTCAAGTTCTCCCTCGGTATCGAAACCACCACCGCCCAGCGCCGTGTGGACGATGTCCTCACCATCCAGTCTGAATTGAAGCAGATCGGCATCGATATCATCCCGAACCACATCCCGGCCGGTACCTTCTTCGGTTCCTACACCGAAGGTGCGGATATGCCGAAGGGTCTGTACGATATGGCCATTTACACCACCGGCTACTACCCCGATCCGGATGCCAGCAGCAGCTGGCGCTGTGCGGATGTTCCAAACGCGAGCAATCCTTCCGGCGGTAACACCTATCACATCTGCGATCCCGAACTCGAAGCCATGTTCGAAGAAGCGCTTACCAGCGCCGACCCTGCCACCCGCAAGGCTGTCTACGACAAGATCCAGCAGTACATGTACGACAACGTGCTGATGATCCCGCTGTATGCCCGCGCGAACGTTTTCGCCTACAGCGAAAACCTGGTCTTCCCGCCGAGCTCCGGCTACGCCAACGCCTTCTGGTCTGCTGAAGACTTTGATGTCAAGTAAGCCCTGACCGGTTCTGAAAGATAAAATAGACCTGTGGCGCATGCGCCACAGGTCTATCCATAAAAATCATCCAGCATAAAGATCCCTTAAAGGCTCGAAAAAATATTTTGAATATCGTCCTGCTTTGTGAATTTCAACCAGGACGGTGGGAAGGGTTTCCCCATGTGGTCATACCTTGTGCGCCGGTTCGTGCAAGCCATTTTCATCCTCTTCATTATTACGATGCTGTGTTTCGTCTTAACGAGACTATCCTCCGATCCCATGGCGCAATATGCCAACAAGCCGGGCATCAGTGCCGCCGACAAGGAAAGGATCGCTCAAAGTCTGGGGCTGGATAAACCCATGCCGGTTCAATACGTCCGCTGGCTGGGGCTGGCATTGCAAGGTGACCTTGGAAATTCTTTCTTTTCAAAACAACCCGTACTCGACATGATCAAGCAGCGCCTGCCGATGACGCTGGTCTTAATGATCACGGCGGAAATCTTCATCATTCTGGTCTCGCTTGTGCTTGGGTTGGTGGCGGCTGTAAAACAATACTCCTTTGTTGACAACCTGATCACCACCCTTTCGTTTATCGGCTTTTCCATGCCAATTTTCTTCATTGCCCTGGGCTGCATCATGCTCTTTGCTGTGAAGTTCAAACAGTGGGGGTTGCCTTACCTCCCAACCGGGGCGGATATCTGGAATCCCAAGGACCCGGTCGAAATGATACGCCACCTTGTCATGCCTGTCTTCTGCCTGGTCGCGATCCAGACCGCCGGTTACTCCCGCTTCCTGCGCACCAGCATCCTGGAAGTGCTTGGTTTGGACTATGTGCGCACTGCCCGCGCCAAGGGTCTGACTGAACGGGTCACCCTTTATAAACACGCATTTCGAAACGCCATCCTTCCCTTTGTCACCATTATCGGCTTGGATATTCCATTCCTGATGGGCGGGGCGCTCGTCACTGAATCCGTATTCACCTGGCCCGGGATGGGCCGCTTGTTCTGGGAGTATGCCGGGCGCGGAGATTACCCGGTTGTTTTAGGCGTTCTTTTATTGACCTCCACCGGGGTGGTCTTCTTTACGATCATCGTTGACTTACTCTATACCGTCATCGACCCGAGAATTCGTTTGAGTTAGGAACCTAAAATGGCTGACACATCTGAATTGGTAAACTCCTCTTCGAACGTGAAATCGCTAAAGGCTGATGAGGCCAAGGCACCGCTCACACCCAGCCAGTTGATCTGGCGCCGCTTCCGCAAACACCGCATGGCCGTAGTGGGCGGCATCGGTGCTGTCATTCTGATCCTGTTCATTATCATTGGGTCGATCGTTTACCCTGAAACCCGTGCCAATGAGACCGACCTGAAACAACGCCTTGCCGGTCCCAGCAGCACCCATTGGTTTGGAACTGACAGCGTGGGGCGCGATGTCTTCATCCGCATCATTTACGGCGGCCAGATCTCGCTCTTCATCGGGTTGCTGGCTGTGGCGGTATCTGTTTCGCTGGGAACGCTGGTCGGCGGTGTCGCCGCTTACTATGGCGGCTGGGTCGACTCGGTCATGATGCGCTTCACTGAAGCCATGCTTGCCATTCCCTCCCTGTTCCTGTTGATCGTGCTGGCTAAATTCATCGGCCGCGAGGTTGGGCAGGTGGTCATTCTCGGGCGCACCTTCAGCGGCAGTATCGGTATCGTGATCCTTGTGATCGGCCTGACTTCCTGGATGTACCTCGCCCGTATCGTGCGCGCCAACGTCCTATCGATCAAAGAATTGGATTATGTATCCGCCTCGCGCGCGCTGGGCGCAAGCGATGTGCGCATTTTCTTCAAGCACCTCGTCCCGAACACCCTCGGCCCCATCATCGTTTCGTCCACATTGGGCCTGGCAGGCGCGATCCTGACCGAGGCGTATGTCTCCTTCCTGGGGCTTGGCGTGCAGCAGCCGACTTCCACCTGGGGCAACATGATGCAGCAGGCGCAATCCTTCCTCATCCGCGGCGCGTGGTGGATGTGGGTTTTCCCCAGCGTTTTCATTGTGTTCATTATCCTGTGCGTCAACTTGTTGGGAGACGGCCTGCGCGATGCCTTTGACCCGCGCAGCAACCGCCATCTTTAACCATCCTTCTGTTAAACAAAAATGCCCGTTGTTGTACAACGGGCATTTTTTTATTTACTGGAAGAAACCCCAGGCCGCCAGGCCGCCAAAGACCAGCAACACCAACCCAGCCCCGGTGACTATATCACGGACCTCGCGTTGATCTGAAAGGTCCAACTCCGGCGGGAGGCCGACCACCGTCCACGCCGGGCTCGCAACCCAGGCAAACATTGCCCCGCCCAGCAGTCCGCCGACATGCCCCCAGTTATCGATGCCGGGCGCAAGGCCGATAAACAAGTTGATCACGATGATAAAGGCCGCATTCCCGATGGCTTGTCTGGCCTGCGCGCCAAACAACTTCCGGTTCTGGTAGAAGAAAACCACCTCGGCAGCCACCAGACCAAACACCGCAGTGGAAGCGCCCAGGGAGAATCCATCTGCGCCGGTGAAGAGGAAGGAGAAGACATTCCCCGAAAAACCGCCGAGAAAATAAAGCAGCGTGAAGCGGCCATGTCCCAGCTGACGTTCGAGAAATGTACCAAGCGACAACAGGGCATACATATTGAAGAAGATATGAGTGGGTGACCCATGCAGGAAGACCGGGGTGATGAAGCGCCATAACTCCCCTGCGCGAATGGCGCTGTTAAACCTGGCTCCCAGAAGTTCCAGCCAGCCGATGCCATTAATGGCATCACCAAAAAGGGCCGTGCTTAATATCTGCAGAATGTAAATTACCACAGTGACCCCGATCAGCGCATACGTGACCGTGGGCCGGGTGGCAGGCATACGGATGCGGACAGGCTGGGGAGCGGGGACAGGCTCCAAGTCCGGGTGAGAGGCGGGGATGTCGTTCACAGATCCACCTTGCGATGGTGGACCCGCAAATGCTCCGCCGCGATGATGGCGCGCACTTTTTCCACCGTATCATCTAGATGAAAATCCTGATTCACAATCACATAATCGAAGGCATCCAGCCGCTGCAATTCCTTGCGGGCCGTGGCAATACGCAGAGCCAGGGCATCGGAAGACTCGGTCTTGCGTTCGCGCAAACGACGCTCCAGCTCTTCTTCGCTTTCACAGGTGATGAAGATCAGCAAAGCTTCCGGCGCAAGTTTTCGAACCGTCTCAGCCCCCTGCACATCAATGCGCATGACCACATCCTTGCCGCTGGCAAACGCATCGCGCACCTGCCCCTTGGGAATGCCTTTGTAATCACCGTAGACAATGGCGTATTCGATCAGCTCATTCGTTTCGATCATGCGCGCAAATTCATCCTTCGATACGAACCAGTAATCGCGGCCATGTACCTCAGCCAGACGCTTTTCGCGCGTTGTGGCTGTCACTACAAAATGGAACGGGAAGCCGCGCTCCTTCATACGCTGGACAACCGAGTCTTTTCCAACCCCTGATGGGCCGGAAATTACGATCAACAATGGATTGGGTTTGCGGAGGTCGAATTCATGAGTCATGAATCAATTTTACCAAACGACCGCCTCTTACCACCTCGAACCTGATTCGGGTAAAATTAACTCATGCCCACGTACGACTTTATCTGCAACTCCTGCCAGAAACGCTTTGATATCTTCTTGACGTTCAGCGAATACGGCCAAAAGAAGGTCCAGTGCGCTCATTGCGGAAGCGAAGATGTCCGCCGCCGCATGAATAAAGTCCGTATTGCAAAAAGCACGGAGAGCCGCATGGAATCCATGGAGGGTGACCTGAACTCCATGGCAGATATGGAGAACAATCCACGCGCACTGGGGGAAATGATGAGAAAGATGGGCAATGAAACGGGGGAAAGCCTGCCAGCCGAGTTTAATGAAGTGGTGGAACGCTTGGAATCCGGGCAAAGCCCTGAGGATATCGAGTCGGCCATGCCAGACTTGGGCAGCGATACCAGTCCGGAATAGCCTCCCTACCGAGCGGTTTGTACTCCCATAAAAATAGTCCGAATTATCGTGACTTTTGTCACATTACATCCTACACAAATTAACTTGCTTTTAATCTTTTGGCTCATTAGAATCTACTCGTATGTTCGAAAATACACGAAAACCAAGGAGGCAGACTTTCACCAAACAGTAATACCAACACGTCAATCAATCTAATTAAGGAGAATGATGCAATGAATCTAAAGAAACTATTAGTTTTGCTCGGTGTGATGATCGTTGTCGGCGCAGTTTTAGTAGCCTGCGGCGGCCAGGCGGCCACCACTGAAGCCGCGACAGAAGCAGCAGCCACTGAAGAAGCCCCTGTTGTGCCTGTCCCCGATACCCCATACCTTGCTGACTGGCAAGGCTCCGGCCACGCTGATGTAGCCGGTGAACCTTTCCGTCACTGGGATGATGCCGCTGAGAACCCTGATGGTGTGCCCACCACCTGCGCCAAGTGCCATACCAGCGCTGGCTATCAGGATTATCTCGGCGTGGACGGCTCCGAAGCCAATAAAGTAGATGCCGCAGTGCCCGCTGCCGACGCCCAGGGCGTTCAGTGCGTGACCTGCCACAACTCCGGAACCATTTCCAAGACCACCGTGCTCTTCCCCTCCGGCGTTGAGATCAAAGCCGGTGACGATGTCCGTTGTATGGAATGCCACCAGGGACGTGAGTCCAAGGTCAGCGTGGATGGACTGATCGCCAAGTTCGGCGAAAACGTTGATCCCGACGCCGTGCCCACTCCTGTAAAGGATGACCAGGGCAACGATGTCAAACTCGGCTTCCGCAATGTTCACTACTATGCCGCAGCCGCCACTCTCTATGGTGGCATGACCCACGGCGGTTATGAATACGATGGCAAGACCTACGATGCCAAGAACACCCATGTCGATGGCTACGACTCCTGCACCGGCTGTCACAACCCGCACACCCTTGAGGTGAAGGTTGAACAGTGCGCCATGTGTCACGAAGGCGTTGCGACCGTGGATGACCTCAAGAACGTCCGCATGGTCTCCTCCAACCCCGACTATGATGGCGATGGCGATGTGGAAGAAGGCATGTACTATGAGATCCAGGGCCTGCAGGAAATCCTGATGGCCAAGATCACCGAGTACGCTGCCGGAACCGCTGGCGCTGAAATTACCTACAACCCCGACCAGTACCCGTACTTCATGGGCGCTGATGGCAAGGCTTATCCGAACTGGACCCCCCGCCTGCTCAAGGCCGCCTACAACTACCAGGTTTCCATTAAGGATCCCGGTGCGTTCGCTCACGGCAACAAGTACATCGTGCAGTTGCTCTTCGACTCGATCGAAGACATGGGCGGTGATGTCAGCACCCTCGCCCGCACCGATGCCGGCCACTTCGCTGGCGACACCATGCCCTTCCGTGACTGGGACCTCGATGCCGAAGGCAACCCCAACTACACTGTTCCATTCGGTTGTGTGAAGTGCCACACTGCTGATGGTCTGCCCACCTTCCTCAAGGATGGCGGTTCAACAGTTGTGACCGGTTCCGGCACCACAGTGACCACCGGTCTGGCCAGCATGCCCTCCGCCAACGGTTTCAAGTGCGTCACCTGCCATAACGAAGAAGCCTTCCCCGAGCGCTACAGCATTGCTTCCGTCACCTTCCCCTCTGGCAAGACAGTCAGCTTGGGCGGCAAGGATGCCGACGGTAAGTTTGTTGCGGACGACGCCAACCTTTGTATTTCCTGCCATATGGGCCGCGAATCCACCACTAGCATGAACAACGCTCTGCGCGGCAAGGATCTCGACACAGTGGATCCGGCTGTTCGCTTCAAGAACATCCACTACCTTGCTGCTGGCGCGACTCTCTTTGGTGGTGACACTCTCGGTGCTTACCAGTACGAAGGCAAGACTTATGTTGGCCAGAACATGCATGCCGATGAAGCGGGTAAGATGAACAAATGCACCGACTGTCACGATGTCCATGCGCTTGAGCCCAAGCTCGAAGCCTGCGAAACCTGCCACGACACCCAGGATCCAGATGCCATTCGCGAAAGCGATGTGGATTACGATGGCGATGGCGATGTGACTGAAGGCATTAAGGGTGAAGTCGATACCCTTGCGGAAGCACTCTTTGCCCAGATGCAGGCCTACGCTGAAGCCAACGGCGGGGCAATCACATACGATGCCCATGCCTATCCGTACTACTATGGTGCTGATGGTAAAACCTATGCGACTTGGACACCGCGCCTCGTCAAAGCCGCCTTCAACTATCAGTACACTCAGAAGGATCCAGGCTCCTTTGTTCACAACCCGAAATACATCATCCAGATCTTGATCGACTCAATAGAAGACCTCGGTGGTGATGTGAGCAAGTACACGCGCCCGGAAGTTCCGGCACAGTAAGATAAAGCAATAAAAAAGGCGGCGGGCGAAGAACCCGCCGCCTTTTTTGATTCTTCCGTAAAGCGGTATGAATGACATTTATTATCCTCATTTGTGACGGTTTTCACTTACTTAGCTGCGTATTAACCGGTAACATCATTCTTGTATGAAACTTTTTGTTTCCACGGGAGAATGCGAACAATGAATAAAAACCAAAAAATGCTTGTATCGTTTGCCGCTCTCTTTTTTGTTGTGCTGGCCGCCCTGGTGTTGACGCCTTCCCAAAAGGTGTCTGCCACGGAGCCAGCCAAACAGGACTTGAAAGACTGCCTTGTGTGCCACGATCAAGCCGCCAAATTGTGGGAGGACAGCCACCATAAGGAAGGCAATGTGAGCTGTGTTGTCTGCCATAAACTTGCCGATACCGGCGGGGAACATCCGGACTTTGCAAAATATACGGTGGAGAGTGAAGAGACCACCTGCCTGGTCTGTCATGCCGAGGTGGCAGGCGAAAATATCGCCGGGCAATTAGCGATCAGCCAGCATGGACAGGTGGGGTTGACCTGCATTAGCTGCCATGAACAACATTCACAAGGCCTGAAGTTGGCAGAGGGTTCAAAGACCGTCTGCGAGAATTGCCACAAAAGCGAAATGAAACACATGCTCGAGTCGACCCACTTTGCCGCCGGGTTGAGCTGCGTCAATTGCCATATGGGTGAGGATAAAAATCACACGCTCATTGTGGCCGTAGCCACCTGCGATGAATGCCATAAAGATCTCCACGAGGCCAAGCGCATGCTGGATGCGGGTCTTGAGGTCAAGGCAATGGATACACCCGAAGCCATGGTCGACGTGACCCCAGCCCCGGTCGAGGCAGAAGCGACCGAAGAAGCCGTTACCAAAGGCGGTGTGCAAATGCCGCCGTGGACGCTGGTATTCGCTGGCATGCTCATCGGCGGCGTCATCGCCTGGGCGCTGGTTGGCAAAGACCCCGGCAAACCTACAAACGGCGAATAGCCCCTTGGTTCCACTTGAACATCATGGAGGCTGATTATGAGTGAAATTGAAAACGAACAAACCGTCACCGAAAAGAGTCAAACATCCCGGCGTGATTTTCTGAAATTGGCTGGCGCACTTGCCGGTGCAGCTGGTGTAACACAACTTGTGATGGGGAATATGACCGCAAGCGCCAGTGTGGAATCCAGCGGGGAGGAAGGCACAGGCCCGCAATGGGGCATGTTGATCGATATCAACCTGTGTATCGGCTGCCAGTATTGCACCTTCTCCTGCGAAGCCATCAACAACCTCGCAGATGATATGCGTTATTGTGTGGTCACAGAAGAAACGACCCAATCGGGCGATAAATTCTTTCTCTCCCGCCCCTGCATGCATTGCCAGGAATCGCCCTGTGTCCACGTATGTCCTGTCGGCGCCACCTATAAACGCCCGGATGGGATCGTGGCGATGAACTATGACCGCTGCATCGGCTGCCGCTATTGTCAGGTGGCATGCCCGTACGATGCGCGCGTCTTTAATTGGAAAGAGCCCATTGCCCTTAGCCCGCAATCACCGGATTTCGGATATCAGGAAGTCCCGAACCGCCCGCGCGGCGTGGTGGAAAAATGCACTTTTTGCTCTCACCGCATCGATGCCGGACTGGAGCGCGATCTCGTCCCCGGGGTGGATCCTCAAGCCACGCCTGCCTGTGTCAATGCCTGTCCCACCAAGGCCCGCATCTTTGGCGACCTGAACAACCCTGAAAGCCCGATCTCTGTCGCTCTTTCAGAAGCAAAGACCATCCTGCGGCTGCGCGAAGAACTCAGCACAGAACCGCGCGTCTTTTACATTCCGCCCAAGCAAGGCGCGGAAAATCGTTTCCAAGGGAGTTAGGTATGCAAACAACCATTCACTACCCAAAACTCCGTTTCGGCAGCAAGTCTGTCGATATTTTCCCTTACTGGATCGGTCTTCTGCTGGCAGGAGTCCTATTCGGCCTGGTGGGTGTGTTTTTCGTCCTGCGCGACGGCTTGCAAGTTACGGGCCTGTCGAACAAGGTTCCGTGGGGTCTATGGATCTCCATTGACCTCTCCTCCATTTCACTGGGCGGCTCTGCCTTTGTATTTGGTGTGATCGTTTACCTCCTGCGCCTGAAACGCTTTGAGGTCATTGGCAAACTCGCCGTGCTGCTGGGCTTCCTGGGGTATTCCACGGCGGGCATGGTGCTGTTGTTCGACCTTGGACAGCCGCTTCGCTTCTGGCACCCGATCGTCTACTGGCAGGTACATTCCCTATTATGGGAAGTGACCATGTGCGTGGTGCTTTACCTCACGGTTCTGGTGGCGGAATTACTGCCCATTATTGTTGAGCATCCGTTTTTTGAAGAACATGCCCTGCATGAGAAATACCCGATCATCAAGAAGGTCGCCGCTTTTGCCAAATCACTCTCTCACTGGCTGCATAAGGCGGGTCCTGTTCTCGCGATTGTCGGGCTGACGCTGTCGCTGTTGCACCAGGCTTCGTTGGGCGCTACCTACTCGGTCCTGTTTGGACGCGGTATTTGGTTCAACCCCAGCGCCCCGGTACAATTCGTCTTCTCGGCCATGAGCGGCGGGATTGCACTGCTGTTCTTCATGGGCACGCTGATCTTCCGCGTCATGCGCCCGGGCCTGGTCAGCGATGATGTGCTTTATGACGTGGCCCGCATTGCCGGTGGCATCACACTGCTACTTACCTATCTGCGCCTGTGGGATTGGGCAGTCACCAATTACTATTCCTTTGACCGCAACATTAACCTGCAAACGGAAGCATTAAATGCGGTTGCGCCATATTCCCTGGCTTTCTGGCTTGGGCAGGCGCTTCTACCAGCCATTGCGGGAGCGGTGTTGCTCTCGGCAAAATCTGTAAAGAACTTCCGTTATCTGATGGCCTTCTCGGTCATCCCCATCTTTGCAGCCATTCTCACCCGCTGGAATTACAACTTCGCCGGCCTGATCGCCTCTTCCACATACGACCCGTACACCCCGATCATCCGCATCAGTTCCTACACTCCGACCTGGGTGGAGTTTGCAGTGGCCTCTCTCGTTATCTCGTACTGGCTGCTCATGTTCAGCCTTGCTGCCCGTTACCTGCCATTTCAAAGCAAACATAGCGAGCACTAGAATAAATACAGTTCCGCGCCCCGAACAGAGTCTGTTCGGGGCTTTTTTGCGCAAAAATCAGGGATTTAAGAGGGTGGTCATGCTAGTAACACCAAAAATCATGACAATTATCAAGTTACAGATTGCATTCCTTTGGGATTATACTTATCAAAAATTAATCTAGTTTTTTTCTGGAGACGCGATGCTGATGATCGATGTTGCACACATTTGGGTACTCCAACCCTGGAGGGCGAGACAATGAACGAACCTTCGACCAGCCCCATTATCATGGGTTTGTTGTTCGTCTTGCGGTGTTTGATCCCGCTGGGCATCTTGTTTGGCATTTCTTATCTACTCCGCCGCCTGGAGTTGATCGTTGATCAATCTGAAGAGGCAGAGGCCGAAGAAGAACAACCTGAACCTCAACAAGCCGCCCCAGAGGCAGCGGAGATATTCGCCGAAGAGGCCCCTGCCCCTGTTAAAAAGCCAAAGAGTGTAAAGAAGAAAAAACCTGCCACTCCCAAGAAAAAGGAGTCCTAACCCATGACCATGCGCAATCTGCAACGTCAGGCACCGTGGTTGATTCTGGCAGGCGTAATCGTCCTGCTGTTCAGTTTTTTCACTGTGTTCCCCGTCAATGCCAGACCCGCCGCACAGGAGACGGAGAAATACTGTCTCTCCTGCCACGGCGATTCCACTTTAAGCATGACCCTTCCCAGCGGCGAAGAAGTTTCCCTGTATGTGTCGCAGGATGAGTTGGATCATTCAGTGCATAGCAACAAGGGCATCGAATGCGAAGCCTGCCATAATAACATTTCCACCTACCCACACCCCAAGATCAAATATGAGACCAGGCGCGAACTTTCGCTTAACTACTACCAGACATGCGAAAAATGCCATTCTACAAATTATGCAAAGACCCAGGATAGCATGCATGCCCAGGCAGCCGCGGAAGGAAATCAGGACGCGCCGGTCTGTACAGACTGTCACGGTCACCATGACACCAGCGCCCCGGATGAGCCGCGCTCGCTCATCTCTACAACTTGTAGCAAGTGCCACACCGATATCGTGGATACCTACAAGAAAAGTGTCCATGGCGCAGCTCTGCTTGATGAGAACAACCCGGATGTTCCTGTCTGTACCGATTGTCATGGCGTGCATAACATTCAAGACCCGCGCACTGAGGCATTCCGTGTTCAAAGCCCGGAACTTTGCGCCGGCTGCCATGCCGACAAGGAACTGATGGACAAGTACGATCTGTCTTCGGATGTGTACAGTATTTACAAGCGTTCATGGCACGGTGTGGATATATCTGTATATAAAGCACGCTGGGGAGCCGTCTGGCACGACAGCGCGGTCTGCACCGACTGCCACGGCGTCCACGACATGCGCAAGACGGATGACCCGCTCTCGAAGGTCAACCAAAAGAACCTGTTATCCACCTGTCAGCAATGTCACCCCACCGCCGGCCCGAACTGGACCGATGCCTGGACAGGTCATAACGAGATCAGCCTTGAGCGCACGCCCTTCCTGTTTTATGTGGACAAGTTCTACACATCCTTCACACCCTTCGTATTGTGGGCCTGCATCATTTATGTTGCCCTGCAGATCATTCGCTCCATTGTGGATCGCGTGAGGAGTACCCTGTCATGAGTGGAAAGAAAACCAACAACCGTGCCTCCGCACAACAAGAAAAGACCTTTGCACGCTTCCCACTCGGACAGCGCTGGGAGCATGCAATCCTCATCCTGAGCACACTCACCCTGCTATTGACCGGCCTGCCGCAAAAGTACCGTGATATGTCCTGGAGTCAGGACCTGCTCTCCACCCCGGAGCGGCTGTACCTGATCCGCCAGATTCACCACATTGCGGCTGTCGTCCTCGCAATGGAAGCGCTGTATCACATCGGACGCGCCATTTACCTCATGTCCCGCCGCAAACTATCCGCCGCCATGTTCCCCAATATGCAGGATGTGCGCGACGCCTGGGCCATGCTGCAATATCTGTTGTTCCTGCGCAAGGAAAAACCCGCCTTTGGCAAATACAACTTTGAGCAAAAGGTGACCTATTGGTTCCTGTTCTTCGGCTTTGCACTCATGGGCATCAGCGGCTTCATCATCTGGTTTCCGGTGCAGTTTACCCAATTCCTGCCGGGTGGAGTGGTCCCCGCTTCAAAAATGGCTCACAGCACAGAATCGGTGGTGGCTGCGATCTTCATCCTCGTGTGGCACTTCTACCATGTCCACATTGAACGCCTGAACCTGAGCATCTTTACAGGCCGCCTGAGCGAAAAGGAAATGCGCGAATTCCACGCCAGCGAGTATGAGCGTCTGACCGGCCAGGCAGCCGCAGATAAAAAAGAATAAAACGACTTTCACAGCCAAAGGACAATGGCGAGCGCATCTGCGCCCGCTATTGTTTAGTAGTAAGACTATAATTGCGCACAACTTCCTTTCTATAGGAGAACTTTAATGAGCCTTAGGAACAATATCCCCTCGAACCGCCTCATTCCAATCTTTAGCGTGATTCTCGGACTGGGGATTCTGGCATACGCTCTGGCCTCCTTTGTCACACCAGCCCAGGCCGCGCCTGCCATCTTACGCCAGCAGGAAGACGGCAAACCAGGCAACGATTTCTGTCTGGCCTGCCACCAGGAAGAAGGGTTGGACAAGACTCTGGGCAAGGAATCCCTGCCTGTCACCATCAACCCGACACAGTTCAAGAACTCCGTTCACGCCTCAGAGGGGCTGCGCTGTGTGGATTGTCACACCGACATCAGCGATTACCCGCACCCGGATGTAAAAGTTAAAAACGTACGTGACTTCACCCTGACTTTTACCGAAACCTGCAAGGAATGCCACGAAGAGCAATACCTGAAAGCGCACGATAGCGTCCATCAGAAAGCCCTGGATGAAGGCAACAAGGATGCCGCCGTGTGTATGGACTGCCATAATCCGCATACGCAGACCCGCCTCACAGGTCAGACCAGCGGCGAGTTGACCCCCTCCGCCCGTCTCCACATCCCGGAGACCTGCGCCCAATGCCACAGCGTTATTTACAACAGCTACAAAGATAGTGTCCATGGAAATGCCCTGACTGAAGAGGGCAATTCAGATGTGCCAACCTGCATCGACTGCCATGGCGTTCATAACATTCAAAACCCCACCACGGTCACCTTCCGTAACAGCACCCCCTATCTTTGCGCCAAGTGTCACACCGACTCTTCCATCATGGACAAGTACGGTATTTCGACCAACGTGCTCGACTCTTACGTAGCCGACTTCCATGGCACGACCGTCAAACTCTTTGAAGAGCAATTCCCCGACCAGCCCACCAACAAACCGGTTTGCACCGACTGCCATGGGGTACACAACATTTCAAAAGTGGACAACCCAGACACCGGCATTGCCCTGCGCGAGAACCTGCTCGTCAAATGCCAGCGCTGCCATCCCGATGCCACGGCAAATTTTCCCGATGCCTGGATGAGCCACTACACGCCCAGCCCGCAAAATTTCCCCATCGTTTATGCGGTCAACTTATTCTATAAATTCTTCATCCCCGCTGTGCTTGGCGGCATGATCTTCTATGTTCTCACCGATATTTATCGCCGAATTATCAATCGCATCAAAGGAGTCAAGCACTCATGAGCAAACAAATAGCTGAGAAACCCATCTTATACGAACGCTTCCCTATTTGGCGGCGCATCGAACACATCATCATGGTGCTTTCATTCAGCACCCTCGGCCTGACAGGCCTGCCCCAAAAATTCCCCACATCCGACCTGGCGGTAACGTTTGTCCAGTCGCTGGGCGGGATTGAAAATCTGCGCGCCATTCATCACACCGCCGCCATCATCATGATGTTCGGCACCGCCTACCACCTGATCTACATGGGTTATAGCGTCATCGTTCTGCGCGATAAAATGTCCATGCTGCCCACGCTTCAAGATGCCAGGGACGGTTTGCAAGCCCTGCTTTACAACGTCGGTTTTGCAAAGGAATACCCCAAAATGGGACGTTATACCTTTGAAGAAAAAATGGAATATTGGGCCTTCGTGTGGGGCGCGGCTGTCATGGGCGCCACCGGCTTCATGATGTGGAATCCGATCACCGCCACCAGGTTCCTGCCCGGTGAGTTTGTCCCAGCCGCCAAGGCCGCTCATGGCGGCGAAGCCGTGCTGGCGGTGCTGGCCATCATCATCTGGCACATGTACGGCGTGCATATCAAACGCTTTAACAAGGCCATGTTCACCGGCATGCAGACTGAAGAGGAGATGCGGCACGAACACCCGCTCGAACTGGATGAGATTCGCTCCGGCAAGGTGCATCACCGCCCGGACCCGAAGACTCTTCGCAAGCGCCAGATGATCTACTTCCCCATCGCAGCAGTCCTGACCATTGCCATGCTCGGCGGAATCTACGGCTTTATCAACACCGAGGAGACCTCCCTCACCACCATCGAACCGCTGACAGAATCCCAGATCTTCGTCCCGCAAACCCCGCAACCTTAAGCACCACAAACCGCAGGACTTGTTTTTTGTTCTGCGGTTTGCCGTTAATAATTCGCCAAGGAAATGGAGCAAAAATGAAATTAGGTGAAAGAATAAAAAAGTTTTTCTACCCCGAGCCCGGCTCGCCCCGTTGGATGTTTTTCCTGCCTTATGTTGTGTTGATCCTGATCTTTATTGGGGCGGTGTTCGGCGGGATTCACACATGGGAATACACCAACTCACCGGTGTTCTGCGGAACAGCCTGCCACACCATGCCTCCGCAAGATACCGTTTACAAGGAATCGCCACACGCCAATGTCACCTGCGAGGAATGCCATATCGGGCGCGCTTCTTTCATGGACCAGGCCATGCGCAAGACTCAGGGTATCAAGGAAACGTATTATGAGGTTTTCAAACTCTACGAATACCCCATCCGCGCCAGAGCCCTGCGCCCATCGCTGGACACTTGCGAAAAATGCCACCGCCCCGAAACCTTTTCGGATGACAGCCTGCGGCAGATCAATCACTACGCCAGCGACCTCAACAACACCGCCTCCAGCGTCTACCTTATCATGAAGACCGGCGGCGGCGATACCCGCCAGGGAAATGCACGCGGCATTCACTGGCACATCACCAGCAAGGTGCTCTACTATTCGGATGATGAACTCAGCCAGGATATTCCATACGTGCGTGTGTACAACGAAGATGGCACCTATGCCGAGTACACCGACATTGAATCCGGCTTTGACCCCAGCACCGTGGACGAAAGCCAGCTCAAGCCAATGGACTGCGTGACCTGCCACAACCGCGTGACCCATAATTTCAAAGAACCTTCAAAGTCTGTGGATGAATCCATGGCCAGCGGTCTGATCGACCCGGGCATTCCATTCATCCACCAGAAAGCAGTCGCGGCACTGAGCGCAGGGTATGCCTCGCGCGATGAAGCCAGGCAGGCCATTGCTGCCATCGAAGAGCAATACAAGAGCAATCTCTTCGACTATTACAGCCAGAACGGCGAAAAGGTCAAGGCAGCCATCACCGAGATCCAGGCGATCTACGACCGCACGGTCTTTCACGATCAAAAGATCGACTGGACAACCTACCCGAACAACCTGGGGCATGTCGATGCTCCGGGGTGTTTCCGCTGTCATGATGGCAAGCACCTCAATGCGGAGTTTGAAGCGATCCGTTTGGAATGCAATGTCTGTCACGCCATCCCTGTCGTGGCCCAAGCCGATGATTTCGTCACCAAGATCGAGATCAGCCGTGGCCCCGAACCGGAGACTCACTTCAACCCGAATTGGATCAGTATGCACAACCAGGCCATCGGGCCTTCCTGTGCGAACTGCCACAGTACCAAAGACCCGGGCGGCGTGAGCAACACTTCATTCTGTTCCAATACGGCCTGCCATGGAAATGTGTTCACGTATGCCGGTTTTGATGCGCCCGCGCTGCGCGAGATCATCAAGAGCCAGCTGCCTCCCCCGGAACCTGCGCCTGAAGTTCCAGCCCTGATTGGTGACCCAACCTACACCAATTACATCGGCGCCCTGTTCACGATTAAATGCACGGGCTGCCATACCGAAGGCGAAGCAGCGCCTGAAGGCCTGGACCTCTCTACATACACTGCCATGATGAAAGGCAGTGAAAACGGCGCGGTCATCAACCCCGGCGACTCAGCCAACAGCCTTTTGATCCAGATCCAGTCTGGTGACCATTTCTCCAACTTCACCCCTGAAGAATTGAATAACGTCATTCAGTGGATCGATAATGGCGCGCCGGAAAATTAGTTCAACTAATTAATACAAAAACGAGTCATCCATTTGGGTGACTCGTTTTTAGTTACCTGTTTATGGAAGGTTATTCTTCCTGATGTCTCAGGCGGGCGCCACAGGTACGGCAGAAGCGGTCGGCAGGCTTGGCGCGCGCGCCGCATTGCGGACAATAGGCTTCGCTCTCGCCTTCTCCTTCGTCCGCGTGGGTGTGACTGCGACGGCGCGGCTTGGAACTTGTCCGTCCGGAGCGCAGGAAATACAGCACCCCGCCGATAATCATTACAACCCCCAGGCCGCCGATGATATACGGCAGCGAATTGCTGAGCGAAACCCGGCCCGGGGTATTTTCATCGACAGGAGCGGAAGGCTGGATACCCTGCGGCGGGTTGGCCAGCGTATCGGTGGTCTTGTTATATTGCAGGTTTAAGGTGAATTGCTCGCCGCTGGCCAATTGCACCGGTTTATTGACATAGGTCTTCATCCCGCCAGACTGCTCCACTGCAAGGGCAGGGTCGCTGGAAAGCGAAGCCGTATCCAAGGGTTCGAGTATGCTGACGCTGAACGAGTTCGCCGCATAGGCTCCATCCCAAAGATACGAAAAGAGCCGCTGATCCCCATTGAATGTCAACGGTTGATAATATTCAAAACGATACATGGTGCTTGCCGTGACAGGCACGGTAAACGTTTGAAATTCACCCTCCGGGGTCGGGCCTTCAAAATTGGAATTCATGAGGTTTCCATCTGAAGTTTGAGCCGCCACCGCAATGAGGTTGGCTTCCTGTGGAATGCGGAACGTCAGGTCGACGGGCAGGGCTGTGTCAGACTCCACTTGAAAACTGACAATGACCAGCATACTGGGCTGGTCATATTCGGGCCACAGTTCCACAGTCACATTGGACAAGGCCGTGCTGCTTTGGGCAGATGCGAGTGTCGGGAATAGAAAAAGCATTCCCAGCAATAAGATTACGATGAACCTGCGCATGGAATCGTCCTCCAAACGATAAGTAATTTCCCTTATCTTACCATGCGCCATTTTGGTTGTGGGCAGGCAGAGTCACAAACCGCCTTCGATGAATGTCACACAACCGCTAGATCGCCTTCACCAATTGCCAGCAGGCCTGGTTATACGGTGTGGCGATTCCATGCGCAGCACCACGGTTGGCCACAGCGCCGCAGATGGAGTCGATCTCGGTCGGCGCCCCACGCCTCACATCCTGGAACATGGACGAGAGATTCTTCGCCGTTTTGCGTGCCACATCCTCCACCGCTTCAAGGGGGTTGGCAAACGGCAGGCGCACACGCTCCGCATTCGCCACCTCGGCGGCCTCACGCGCCAGCGCCAGCATGACCTTATGCGCCCACGGATGCGAAAGTAGTTCCCCATTTGGGATGCGCAACAGTGCCGTCAAGGGGTTGATGGCGGCGTTGATGATGAGTTTGCCCCACATCAATGAACGCGCATCTTCAACGACCTGTAGATTGAAATTTGAGGAGCGCAGGGCCGCTTCAAGCGGACCGAGAGCCTGATTCTGCTCCAGCGAAAGGATGCCTTCGCCGCCTGCTTTGGCAAAGCCCGGCCCAAGTAGTGTGGCTCCAGTGGTGGTAATGCCGAGGGCCACCCGCTCAGGCCCCAGTTCCCGTGAGAGCGTTTCGCGGTTGCCGAGTCCGTTTTGAAGGGTCAGTGCAATTCCATCCGGTGAAAGCACATTCTTTAACTGTCGAGCCACACGCTCCGTCTGCCACGACTTGACCAGGATGATGGCATATTTCGCGCCGCTCACCTCGCGCGGGTCAGCGGTGGCATGCACGTTAAAGGCGTGCTCCGTTCCGCTCGTCTCCAAAAGACGGGCGCCATGTTCGTGCAGTGAGGCAAGACCCTCCCTCCATGTCCCCAGCATGGAAACGGAATGACCGGCTTCGCTCAAGCGTGCCGCAAAAAGCGTGGCCAACGCTCCGGTACCGACCAAAAGGATATCCTGTCTCATTGGATCTCCTTTTGGAACTCTGCCCATTCTTCAGCGCTCATTTCAACCGTGTGGGCAGCCGACGGGAAGCGTCGCGTCTCGACTTCATCGATATATTCAATAAAAGCCCGCTGCATCGTTTCGTGCAGGCTGGCAAATTTCTTGGCAAATTTAGGCGTAAAGCGATCGAATAATCCCAGCAGGTCATGGGTCACCAATACCTGGCCATCGCATCCAACGCCCGCCCCGATGCCGATGGTGGGAATGGAGATCTGTTTGGAGATCACCTCTGCCAAACGGCCCGGGACCGACTCAAGCACAAGGCTGAAAGCGCCCGCCTCTTCGAGGATTTTTGCGTCTTCCAACAGGCGTTTTGCCGATGATGCAGTCTTCCCCTGGGTGCGGAATCCGCCCAATTGATGCACAGATTGAGGAGTCAGGCCAATATGCCCCATGACAGGAATCCCCGCGCCTGTGATCGCGCGGACCGCCTCGGCACGCTCTCGACCACCCTCGAGTTTGACAGCATCCATGCCGCCCTGCTGCAGGAATCGTCCCGCGTTACGCACAGCTTCTTCAACAGAGACTTGATAGGACATGAAAGGCATATCCCCGATCAGCAGGGCGGCTCGTGCGCCGCGGGCTACTGCGCGCGAGTGATGGAGCATTTCTTCCATGGTAACGGGCAGTGTGTTCTCATAACCCAGCACCACCATCGCAAGCGAATCGCCCACGAGGATGGCATCAACGCCCGCTTTATCCATCGCCGCGGCGGTGGGATAATCATAAGCGGTCAACATGGTAAGCGGCTCAGCGCGTTCCTTTTTTTGGCGGAACGTGAGAGTCGTCACTTTTTTTCTCTGCGACGTGGTGGTTGAGATTGCAGTGGTTGACATGGTACCCTCCGATAAAGGTAGAGTCCGCTTGCGCCACCCCCAGCATATGCGCTTGCGTCAGATAAGGATTTTTCTTTTGTGTCGCCTTGTCGGTCACACAAAACAGACACCGTCGCGTTCACAGGGATACGCGCGGAAAAGCCATTATTCCATATTTTTGTTTTTTCGCCTATAATAAATTTATCAGAACTTATTTTCAAAAACGATCAGTTTTCCACAAAGGAGAAACATCCATGCGTAGAATGTTCGGGTTTTTGATGGGGATTTTTGTGGGCGGGTTGGTGGGTGCATCGGTGGCCTTGCTGCTGGCTCCCGAATCCGGTGATAACTTGCGCGGACAATTGCGCGATCGCGGGCAGACGTTCATGAACGACATCCGCCATTCTGCGGATGTGCGCCGCATCGAACTCCGCCAACGGCTGGATACCCTGCGAACTCCAAGAGAAATCTAATTTATCTTCCCCATTAGGATGGACTTATAAAATTCAGCCACCCTAATCATATTCGCCCCATACTCCGCCCGCGCGGAAATTATCTTTGCATTCAGACCTGCGGCCTCCCGTCGCAGGTCTTCCTTTTCCAGCCCCAACAGGATCGCATCCGCAATCGACTGCGGGCGGGTCGCGTCCATCAGCAAACCATTCTGCCCGTGAGTGATCCATTCGTGGATGGATTCAAGATCGCTTGCCACAGGGAAACAGCCGCAAGCCATGGCCTCTAAAAGTGTGTTCGGCGTACCATCATGAATGCTTGGCGAAACTACAATCTGTGCGCCGCGAAATACATCTCCCATCTTTTCATGCGGAAAAGAAGGCAGCAGATCCACCGAATTTTCGATCTGTAATTCCCTCACCCATTGCAGCGCCTGCGCCTCGCCCTGCATGGACGCACAAAGGAATCTTGTTTCGGGCCGTTTTGCCAGCACCAACGGAATGGCCTTGAAAAATGAGTCATTACGGACATATGGCCGCACCCCGCGCGGATTAATCACTATCGGATTTTTCACCAGATCCTGCGGCGGATAAAACAGCCCGCTTCGGATTCCGCCGTTACCGGGCACGACCAGGGTGGGCTTATCTTCACTCAAACCCCATTCGCGCGCCAGCCTTACATCCCGATGTACATCTGCGTGAAGCGCGTCAGCCATTTTCATCGTCTTTTTGGTATACGCCTGCATCAGCGGCGTGGATGAAGCATGCAGGGTAAAGTCGTTACCCCAAATGGATACAAGCAGGCGGGGGCGGTTCACCAGTCCACTCAACGCTTCGGCAGCCAGCATTCCTTCATAGGGAATCCGCATCGCATGGATCAGGTCGGGTCGAATCTCATGGACAAACGCCCGTAATTTTCGCGCAGCGGCATGAAGTGTCAGCGGGCCGAGCCACTGTCTGAGTTTGGTGCGCAAGCCCAAGGTCCGGGATGAAGCGCTGGACGGGGCTGAGGTACGCTTTTTGGCTGAAGAAAAAGCCACCGGCGTAAACTCCAGCCGATGGACAGGAAAATCCAACTCGCCTGATTCAAAAGTGGAGGCGATAAAGATTTCGTCGCCCCGCTCGGCAAAAAAACGAATCCAGTTTCGAGAGATGGGCGAGCGGGCATCTGTGACAAATAATAAACGCATAAGGTGATTATACAACTCAAAATCCGGCGAATTTATCTTTGCGGTTTGTAGTATATTTAAGCCATGAGCAAAGGCCGCATTCTTATTGTTGAAGACAATATGGATACATATGAACTTGTGAGATTTATTCTGGAAAAGCACGGGTATGATACGTTTTTAGCAATGAACGGACGGGATGGGGTTAATGCTGCGGTTAAACAAAGGCCGGACCTGATCATCATGGACCTTTCCATGCCGGAGATGGATGGCTGGACGGCAACACGCTTAATTAAAGAAAATTCAGATACCTCGCCCATTCCATTGATTGCATTGACCGCACACGCCCTGCCAGACGATAAGCAACGCGCTTTTGCTTCCGGGTGTAATGAGTATATTACCAAACCCATGGACCTGCTCGATCTGGTGGAAACCGTGGAACACTGGACCCGTCACTAGCAGCTGCGAACAGCCTTATTATATTTTGCGATTCATCCGCAGACGATGCCATTGAATTACTCCGCCATCAGCGGTCAGCCATCCTCTGCGGGTCAAAATGAAGGAATATCAATATTTTTTCAAGAGGAGTCCTATGAAACAAATTTGCGTGGTCGGCGTTGGATACGTCGGCCTGGTAACGGCGGCATGCTTTGCCGATCTTGGAAATCGCGTGGTTGCCCTGGATGTGAACGAACAACGCGTTGAGAATCTCAAGAAGGGCATCATGCCCATTTATGAACCGGGGCTGGATGAACTGGTCAAACGCAACGTAAAAGGCAGGCGCATCACCTTCACCACTTCCTATAAGGAAGCCATGCAAGGAGCAGAATATGCCTTTATCGCCGTGGGCACCCCCTCCGGCTCAGACGGTTCAGCGGATTTGCAGTATGTGGCGGCTGCTGCCAAATCCATTGCGGAAAATATGAACGCCCCTCTCGTCATCATTAACAAATCCACGGTTCCGATTGGGACCGGGGACTGGGTGGCTGACATTGTGAAGGGCGCCCAGCCAAAACCGATCGACTTCTCCGTGGTCTCCTGCCCAGAATTTCTGCGGGAAGGTTCGGCCATCGGTGATTTCATGAACCCGCACCGCACGGTCATCGGTTCGCTGGATCGCGATGCCGCCAACAAGGTGGCGCAGCTGCACCTGCCTCTGCGCGCGCCCATCGTCATCACCGATCTGCGCACCGCGGAAATGATCAAGTATGCCAGTAACGCCTTCCTCGCCACCAAGATCTCATTCATCAATGAACTGGCTGATTTGTGCGAGCTCGTCGGCGCGGATGTCAAGGAAGTGGCCGCCGGCATGGGCTACGATGCCCGCATCGGACGTCACTTTTTGGATGCCGGTCTGGGTTGGGGCGGATCCTGCTTCCCCAAAGATGTCGAGGCGCTGGCTTTCATGGCTAAAGAAAAGGGCCTGGAGCCTGCCATTCTCAACAGTGTCATGGATGTCAACTATATGCGTCGCAAGGGCGCAGTGAAAAGCGTGGAAGCCATGCTGGGCGGCAGCCTGAAAGGCAAGACAGTCGGCCTGCTTGGATTGGCCTTCAAGCCCAATACCGATGACATGCGCGACGCACCAGCCATTACCATCGCTGAAACCCTGCTGGAAGCGGGCGCGAAGGTCCGCGCGTACGATCCGGTTGCCATGGAAGTGGCCCGGCCAATCCTCCCGGCTGTGGATATGTTCGATGAACCGTACAAACTGGCAGCGGGGTGCGATGCGCTGATGGTCGTTACCGAATGGAATGAATTCAAACAGCTTGACCTCGAAAAGGTCAAAGGCTTGCTTAATTCCCCGGTCATCTATGATGGCCGCAATATCTACGAACCCAATCGTATGAAAGATATGGGATTCACATACCGCGCCATCGGCAGATAGCCGGGTAATCGTCAGGTACAAAGTCGGATAGTTGGGTACAATTGCCCACTATCCGACTTTCTTTTTCAAATCATTATGACCCATCCTCCTGTTTGTAACTACGAAGGCTCTGATTATCAGCAATCCTTTTGGGACCAGGGCGGGCGCGAATACGAAGATCGCGCTGAAGCCATTGCCCTCAAACGATTGCTCCCGAAAAACGGGAAACTCATGCTCGAACTTGGCGCAGGCGCGGGGCGGAATACTCCGCGGTATGCCGGTTTTGAGCGCATCGTTGTCCTGGACTATTCGACTACACAACTGGCCCAGGCCCAACAACGCCTTGGCCGCTCTGACAAATATATTTATGTGGCTGCGGATGTTTACCGCCTCCCTTTTCGGGAGCGGTTGTTCGACTCTGCCACAATGATCCGGGTGCTTCACCATATGGCAGATGCTCCCAAGGCCCTGACCCAGATCAAAAATGTGTTGCAACCCGGGGCTATCTTCATTCTTGAATTCGCCAATAAATTAAATCTTAAGGCCATCCTGAGGTATTGGTCTGGCAGGCAGGCATGGAGTCCATTCACACTGGACCCGGTGGAATTCGTGGCACTGAACTTCGACTTCCACCCCGCATCCATTCGCCAGTGGCTGGGAAACCTGGGCTTTTCCATCGAGAATATGCGCACGGTATCACACTTCCGGCTTGGCTTGTTCAAGCGCACCATTCCTGCCGCCTGGCTGGCTGCCCTGGATGGCCTGTTTCAGCCGACAGGCAATCTCTTTCAATTCACCCCAAGTGTTTTTGTGAGAGCCAGGGTCAATTCTCAACCTGAGCCTTTAATGCAAGTTCCATCGAATGTGATACAGTTATTTAAGTGTCCCGATTGTGGGGGCAGCGAACTTCAGGAAAACACCGAACATCTTTATTGCCCCAGCTGCAATGCCCGTTGGGCTGTTCGAGACGGAATTTTTGATTTTCGCGAGAAATTGTAGGCTGTTTCCAAAAAGTTGGATATGCGTTCATGACAACCCCGCCCGACCAACTTCCTCATGTTCCGCCTTTTAAAGAAGCCAGTCCACAGCCGCCGCGCAAGAGCGGTGTGGATACCCGCGGCATGCTCAGCATTGTCACCATGCTGGTGAGTCTGGCTGCATTGACCGTTTCCATCGTTGGGGCCGGGAAACTGGTATTCTTGATATTTAACGATGGGCTGACCAACAGCATGGACGGCCTGTTTGTAAAAATGGCAGTCCTGGGGCTGGCCTTCCTATTCGGGTGGGGCATCGGGCTTGTCAGTATTCGGGGGTTTGGGAATCTGGTCTATCCAATGGTCATCCATCTATATGCCTGGGGATGCCTTGTCGCGGTGAATATTTTATATATAAAAGTGATCCAGAAACTTTTCATGCAGCAGTATTCCGCCGTAAAGTTTTGGGCCTACCTCATCATTTTATTGGGCGCCTTGTTCGTCCTGATCTGCCTGCACCTGCTGTTGGAAAATCACGACCTGCGGCCATTCGCAATTCCGCTACTCGTTACCAGCGTGATTCAACTGGGCATCATCGTGTATCGGTATATTTTTACTACGGATGCGAACGGTTGGATGGTCATCAGCGATTTCACCGTCTTTCTAATCATGATCTCCATCTCCGCTCTGATGCTTGTGCATATTGGCATCCTTGAGCCGTTAAGGGAACAAATCAATGATTTCTTCGTGAGTAAAAAACAACCACAACCAGAAAAGCATTACGGATAACGCAAATACTCATATTTATGCCTGCGCCAATGGCAGTCGGATGATGAAGGTGCTGCCGGGGCAGGTTTCTTCATCCCGCTTTTCGCTCTCCACGTGGATGGCGCCATGCATGGCTTTGATGATTCCAGAGGCGATCGCCAACCCAAGCCCCGCGCCGCCGCCTTTGAAATTCGTGCGGCCTGATGAGTGCAACTGCACTTCGCCCAACTGATACAGTTTATCGAAGATGACCTTATGGTGTTCCGGGTCGATGCCTATGCCGGTATCTTTTACACGGATCTCTGCCATTGGACCCTGCCGCGAATCATTAACTGCAGAGGCGGTGATTATGACCGCGCCGCCATCGGGGGTGAACTTTATGGCATTGACAATGACATGATCTAGCGCCTTCTTCAACAGGTCGGGGTCTGCTGTCAGGGGAGGAATGGTCTGAATGGTCGCATCCAGTGTAAAGGTCAGGCGCCGTGATGCGAGGTCTTCAATATAATCCTTATGAATCAGGCGCAGGATCAATCCCAGATTAACGGTTTCAAAATGCGGGGTGATCACCTGGCTGTCAAGGCGGGCAACATCCAGCATACTATCCACGATCTGATGCAGGCGGTTCGTGCCGCGCAGCACGCCGCCAAGCGCCTCCAGCAGATTGGCATTGCCCTGAATGTTCGGATCGCCCTTCAGCATGCCCAGATAGCCCTTAATGACTGTCAGCGGCGTACGCAACTCATGGGCCGCCACCTGAATGAAAGCAGACTTGTTCTTGTCGTGGTTGGCGAGGGTGGTATATGCTTTGTTCAATTCTTCCACACGCTCGGTAACCATGCGTTCCATGAACTGGTTGAGGCCTGTCACTTCGGTGTACAGGCGCGCGTTCTCCAAAGCCACTGTCGCTTGCACGGCAAATGTGGTGGCCAATAAGGCGTCATCTTCTGTGAAGGGTCTGGCTGAACGGCTCAATACCAGCAGCCCAATGACATTATCCTTCGAATACAAGGGCACGCCCAGCCAGGACTTATCGTGGGGCAACCAATCCGGCTGTGTCCAGCCCTCGGCCGCATCCACATCGCGCACAAGCAGGGGCTCTCCTTTGCGCGCGACCACCGAATAAAGATCGCCGCCCTGGATTTTTAATTCAAAAGTCTGCATGTCTGCATCCACAGGCATGGCATGATGCGCGCGCACTTGCGGGATGCCGTTAACATCCTCCATGAGGAAGGCGCCGCGTTCGTAAGGCAGCACTTGCAATAACTGATCCATGATCTGGTCGTGCAATTTTTCAACGTTGTTCAAGGAAGATAACTGGCGCACCGAACGCGCCAGCGCTTCAGCGCCCCGACGTCGTTCCTGCTCGGACTCAAAGAGTCTTGCATTCTGAGCCGCGGTCTTTTCCGCCACATCGCGGGCGCGCGCCAGTTCAGAGGCGCGTTCGCGCACTTCAGTCAAAAGGCGTTCTATTTCCTTCTGGGCCATTTCGCGCTGCTGCACGAGCATTGTCCGCAACATGGCGCTGCTGAGAAGGTTCTTCACGCGGACATACACATCCCAGTCACCGGGGCCCATCTCTGCGAACATAAAACCGAAGCGGTTGTTTGCCAACGCCAACGGCATGACCACTGCATCATAACGGCGGTCTTCCGGTGACATTCCCCGCGGCACAAGGCTCCCTGTTACAAGCGGCGCCTTTTCCTGCGGCATGATGAATTGCCGTTTGTCGTATTTCATCAAAAGATGATAGTTCTTTGGTTGCGGGGTCAGGGTGGAACCCGGCGCGCTGACATCGTTGTATACCATCACATGCCAGCGATCCAGCCCGAGCCGGGGAAAATGTTTGATGATGGCATCGCCGATTGCCTCAAAAGACATGGCAGATGCCATCGAAAAACTGAAATTGTTTAGCAGTTCTTCCTGCTTTTCAAATTGCAGCCTGCGGTATGCCTGCGCCCGCTGGGAAAGTTCACCCACCAGAATACGCGCCTGCTGAAAAAGATTCTCGGCACGCAGCATGGTGGTATGGCTGGTGATGCCCCCCAGGGCGTATTTTCTAAATGTGGAAACGACATTATGGCAGATATTAAAGTCGTACCCGCCCTGCTGTAACTCGGCCACCATCGCCTGGATCGTTTTCAAAAAAGCATCGCTTTTGTCCGTTTCGCGTAAACTGGCAAGGAAAACATCCCACATGCGGCCGAATATCTCTTCATATAAAGACCTGGATGCGTCGGTTAGTGGTATTCCTGCGGCCCCCATCAGCGCATGAATGGCAGCCACACGTTTATTTTCCAGGCGGCCAGTGTGGGCCACTTCTTTGGGAAGCACAATGGCCTGTTGCACATTCTCGGGCAGGCAGCCACAAGACCAGCGCACCACCAGACTAGAGGGCAGAACGTTCACCTCATCCAGCCGTTGACCGTTGATGCGCTTCATCAAACCATCGAACGCCCTCCGTCCCAGGTCATGGTAAGACGCGCGGACCGTCGTCAACGGCACCCCCATGGATTGAGACTCACTCGCATCATCAAACCCGGTCAGGGCAATCTGGTCGGGCACATGAATACCGCGCTGCTGCAAAGCCTCCAACACCCCATAAGCCACGCGGTCGTTGGAGGTAACAATTGCCTGTAATTTCAGGCCGCGTTCATCAAGCAGGGCTCGTACCGCCGCCCGGCCGCCCTCGGGAGTGTACTCCCCTTCCACCACCCAATGTTCTTCAAAAAGTAGGTTATGTGCCTTCAATTCATTGCGGTAAATGGAGTAACGCTGATCAGCCTCCAGTTGCCCCTGTGGACCGCGTACAAAACCAATGCGGGTATAGCGATGTTCTTCGATCAGGTGTCGAAGGATGGCACGCATTCCACCTTCGTTATCCGTCATAAAAACAGAAACACCCCGCGCCGGGATCGCAATCGAAACGATTGGCAGGGGTAAAAAGGAACTACAAAATGCCTCCACTTCATCTTTTGAAAGGCCATGGACAACATCTGCGGCCAACAAGACGCCATCCACCTGCCCCAACTGGATGAGATCGTACAACCCGTGTGAAATCTTGCCATCCGCGGTTTGAATGGCCACGGGTTGTCCGCCCGCCAGGCAGATCACATTTACATCCTTCGAACGGGCGGCATCCAACACTCCAGACATGAACTCACTGCCGTCTGTGCGCGTAAATTTTGTACCCAGCACAGCGATGGTTTTTCGTTTGAAGTCGGCCATAATGAGTAAAAATTATAAGATACGAAGAGAAAACCAAGGATTGCAATTTTGATAGAAATTCGAATTAAAACGATAACGGCTCGCAACCAATCTAAAAAATTTATCCGATGCTGCCATTGTTTTTACTTTATCTCAATCTGATACGAAGCGGGCTGCCGTGTGTACCGCGTTGTACCAGCGACGATCAAGTAGGCAGTCTCTCCAGGCGTCAATGAAACGGGGATATCCGCGGTTCCATCCGTAGAGAGGGGAATCGCCTTCACGCTCTTATCGCTTGAGAGCAGGAGTGACAGGCCAAAGGTTTGCGGAAGCGCGTTTTGGATACGGGCAAAGCCTTCCGCAGCCCAGCCGCCATCGTCCGCTTCGAAATCGGAGCGATAGCCTGCCGCTTCCACCGCAACATCATCCACCATGAAGCCTTCGGCGTTGACCGCCCCATCGGTGACATACTCGAAGCGAATTAAGATTTTTTTCCCGGCGTATTGTGAAAGATCAACCGTTTCCTCCACCCAACCGCCCGAAGCACCGGTATATCCCCAGCCCATGGAATTACCGAGCGGATCATCGCCGCTGCCGGAAGGTGTGAGCAGGATATTCCAATTCCGGCCATCCTCCGAGGCCTCAACATAGACATAATCCCAGTCCCTTTCAATGTCAAACCAGGTTCGGTACGATAATTCGACCTTGCCACTTATGTTGCCAAGGTCAAACTCGCGCGTCAGTTTCATATCGCCTTCATCGCCTTTGTTTGACCAAAAGGCATACTGACCGGAATAAGGTTCGGCAGGCAGGATTTTCACTGAACTTGAACCTGCAAAATGGATGGTGTGATCGCCCGCGCACTCAATGGCTATGTAATCCACGCCATATTGATGCACTGTATTTAGTGTCGGCTCCTTCGGGCAGGTGGAAATGTTCTCCGTCACTACAGTGCGCTGCGCATCGGGGGAATTTTTGTACACATAACGGCCGTCGCCTACAGAGGGATCAAGCACAAAATTGGTCACTGCCCAATCCATGAAGAAGGCATCTGCCGTGACAGGCTGCCCAGTCTGTGGGTCGACAGCGTTGATCTGCCTGAGAACATTTTCGACGGCATCAAATTCATTGGCCGGTTCCTGGACCAGCATGCGGGCCGCATCTTCCCCAAAGCGGTCGAGGAAATATTTCAGATACAGGTAGGAAGCGCCGTAATGCGGAATGGTGGATTCCTGATAAGGCCAGTCGTTGAGCTGCAGATCGGTATCCGCCAGGTAGGCCTGTTCATGCCCGCCGGTGGGATAACCGTTCAGGAACATGGCCAGGTCTGCAAAACCTTCGTTCATCCATAAAGATTCGTTGACATCCAGGTTCCAGTGGATCATGTGCTGGAATTCATGGGCCAACACACCATAGGTGTAGGCGTTGCCTAATTGAACCTTGTCGGAATTAAAAATGAACATCTCGTGCCCATTGGAATTTTCCGAGACCAGCGGATGGCGCTCATCTCCCGAAGAAAAGTATCCAACTATGGACGCGCCCACTATGGACGCGCCCAGATTGCCTGCGTACAGAATATAGATGTGCGCGTCTCCATCGATACCCGGCGACCACTCCTGCCCGAAAAACTCATGGTTCTTTGGCAAAATGTTTTTCTCGAAGGTCTCGACCAGCGCCTGAATATCCGCCTCGTTTGCTTTCACACCGTCCTCCACCCAAAAATATACATAGGGAGTGGCATATCGCAGCGTGGCCTGAACCTGGCGGTTGGAATGTGTATCGAGATTGGTGACCCAGAAGGCTTCAGTATCGCCCGCCGCGCGGGGGAGGGCCGAGGTCGCCATGACCCGCGGAACATTGCATACCTGATTCAAACGACAGGCCAGATCGTACGGGTCAGCGATCGGAACCACCGTGTTCTTCAGTACGTCCAGCGGCTCTGCAGAGACCGGCTCAGTGGTGAAGGCGGTCGGCGCTTCAGTAACCTCGGCAGGCGGGGGAACCAGCGTGGCAAACTCTATCGGAAGGGTAACGGCGGGGGCCTGACGGCTAAAAAGAAAATACCCGCCAACTCCCAAAATGATCAGGCAGATACAAAATAAAACAGCCAGCCCCACCAACATACCTTTAAAACCGGTTCTTTTTTCATTGGTTTCCATGAGTAGTTCATTTTCCTTTGGCGAAAATATTTTCCCATCATATCCCCCACACCTGAAAAGCGGATTAGGACATTGGGGGTACAAAAAAGCCCTCGAACATTTCCATTCGAGGGCTTGCTGCTTGATTACGCTTCCACTTTCTCTTTGGATTTTTTCTTCACCACCGGCGCGGAGGTTTGGAAGACGATCTTGTTCGCTTCGGTATCGACATCCACACTTACGGCGGCTCCGTCCTTGAACTTGCCAGCGAGCAATTCCACTGAAAGCGGGCTCTCAACATATTTCTGGATGGCCCTGCGCAACGGACGGGCTCCGAAGGCGGGATCATAACCTTCCTTGGCAAGCCAGGCGCGCGCGGCATCGGTCAACTGGACGGTGATATTGTGTTCGTTGAGGCGGTCCTGTACTTCCTTCATTTGGAGCACCACGATGTGTTCCATCTCTTCAACCGTGAGCGGCGAGAACATGATGATCTCGTCGATGCGGTTGATGAATTCGGGGCGGAAGGCGGCCTTGAGGGCCTTGTCGATCTTGTCGTGCGCTTCGCGGTCGGAACTGTCGGCTTTTTGCGGCAAAAAGCCGAGGGTGCCGCCCTTCCTCACATATTCAGTGCCCAGGTTCGAGGTCATGATGAGGACCGTATTGCGGAAATCCACCACATTGCCCTGACCATCCGTGAGCCTGCCATCATCCAAAATTTGCAGCAGTGCGTTCCACACTTCGGGGTGGGCCTTTTCGATCTCGTCGAAGAGCACCACGCGATACGGTCTGCGGCGTACGGCTTCGGTGAGCTGGCCGCCTTCCTCGTAGCCGACATATCCGGGAGGCGCGCCAAAGAGGCGGCTGACCGTATGCTGTTCGCGATACTCGGACATGTCGATGCGGACGAGGGCGTCTTCATCATCGAACATGAACCAGGCCAGGGCTTTTGCCAGCTCGGTCTTGCCGACGCCGGAAGGGCCGATGAAGATGAACGAACCGATGGGGCGGGCCGGGTCTTTCAGCCCCGAGCGCGCCCGGCGGATGGCATCGGAGATGGCGTGAATGGCCTCCTCCTGACCGATAATACGTTCATGCAGGCGCGCTTCCATGTGCAGCAGTTTTTCGGATTCGGTCTCGAGCATCTGTGTGACGGGAATGCCCGTCCACTGATTCACAACGGCGGCAATATCATTCACGTCCACCACTTCATCGAGGTGATGCTCAGCCTCCCACTGATCGCGTTTGATGGCATATTCCTGGTCGAGGCGCAGGCGCTCCGCCTTCTTTTGGGCGGCGCGTTCGTAGTCACGGCTCAGACCGGCCTGCTCTTCCTCTGCCTGTAATTTATCGATCTCGCTCTTCAAAGCCTTAAGGTCGGGCGGCATGGAATACAGGGCCACGCGCAGTTTCGCGGCGGCTTCATCCATCAGGTCGATGGCTTTATCGGGCAGGTGGCGGTCCGTCACGTAGCGGTCGGCCAGGTTGGCGGCAGCCTCCAGGGCCTCATCGGAGAAGCGCACTTTATGATGCGCCTCGTAACGGTCTCGCAGGCCGTGCAGCATCTTGATGGTATCTTCCACGGTCGGCTCATCCACGTAGATGGGCGCAAAACGGCGCTCCAACGCAGCATCTTTTTCAATGTGTTTGTGAAACTCATCGAGCGTGGTCGCGCCGATGCATTGCAGTTCGCCGCGAGCCAGCGCAGGTTTGAGCATGTTGCTCGCATCCATCGCGCCCTGGGCAGCTCCCGCGCCGACGACAGTATGCAACTCGTCGATCATCAGAATCACATCGCCCTTGGCGCGCTGGACTTCCTCCATAACCGCCTTGAGGCGTTCTTCAAACTCGCCTCTAAACCGGGACCCGGCGATCATTGCGCCCAGATCAAGCGCCACCACCTTTTTGCCGGAGAGGATCTCCGGTACATCGTTGCTGGCGATCTTTTGCGCCAATCCTTCGGCGATGGCGGTCTTGCCCACACCTGCTTCACCAATAAGCACAGGGTTGTTCTTTGTGCGGCGGGAGAGGATCTGGATCAGGCGCAGGATTTCCTTATCGCGCCCGATGACCGGGTCCAGTTTGCCTTCACGTGCCAGTTGGGTCAGGTCACGCGAGTATTTTTCGAGGGTACGGTATTTCGTCTCAGCCTGCGGGTCGGTCACACGCTGTCCGCCGCGCAGATCCTGAATGGCATCGTACACGCGGTCACGGGTCAAGCCAGCAGATTCAAGAATCCGTGCAGCAGGTGTGTTGCGCTCGGTAAGAATGGCTAAAAAGATGTGTTCGGTCGAGATGTATTCATCCTTCAGGCGGTTGGCCTCTTCATTGGCGAGGTCGATGATCCGTTTGACGCGCGGAGTGATAAAGATCTGCCCTGCCCCGCCGCCAAAGATGTTGGCCTTTGGGCTGGCGCGCAGGGTGGCATCCAGCCGTTCGGTCAGGGCTGCTGCGCTGACGTTCAATTTTTCCAATATCTGGGGGATGACTCCGCCGGGCTGTTCGATCAGCGCCAGCAGGATGTGCTCAGTATCGATCTGGTTATGCCCATAGCGCTGGATGATCTCCGCGGCGCGCTGGGCGGCTTCCTGGGCTCTCTCTGTAAATCTGTCAAATCGCATCATGGTGGGAACTCCTGTAGTGACGACTTGGGCCTCACTACCAATGCGGGCATTATAACAAAGGCCGCGTCGATGGAATGTCAACGCGGCATAAGAGGAGTGTTAGATTTTAATCGGGCGAAGCAAGGATCATCTTCTGCTCAGTCACCGCTTCCGGGCAGAACAGGCGGATATTCGCTTCGATGCCGGATAACTGCGCCTCGACCGCTTCAAGCGGGACGCCCGCCGGGGCATAGACCACGTACAAGGCATGATTCGTCGCCGGGGTGATCGGGGAACGTTCACCCTGGCCGTGGAGGATGGAGCAGCACGGGCCCAGCGCATCGCGCATGACCATATCCCCGGCCAGCGCAGATTTGACGGCCCCGCCCATCTGTGTAAACTGGTCGCCGGGGCGCGCCACATCCATTGTGATGGGACCGGTCAGTTTTGCGACATCGTGCCCGGCCGTCAGGGCAAGCGTCTCCACTTCGGCAGTGAAATTGGAATCGACCAGCGGCGAAACATCCGGCAGGCTTTTGCCTTTCAGCACAATGGATTCCAACTGCAGCAGCACATGATACGTCTTGCTGAAACGCTTGTAGTATTTTTGATAGGCTGCCATGGTCGGAATGGCAACGAACTCGGGGCGGGAAAAGTCCCTGTAGCGCTGCCGCAGGCGGGACTCAACTTCACGTTTGAGTCCGCTCAAGGCGGGGGAAGAGACGTTGTTATTCGTCACACCGGAAACCTCCAACAGACCGATCATTCCGCCGGGGTGGGTTGTTTTCCATTCTTCTGTGGTTGTGATCAAAAGCATGCGCCTGTCCTGGTAGTTGAATTTTATTTTGAAAGCGCGCAGCGGAACCCGGTGAAGTCGTAGGAGTCATCCAGCGCAAACCAGAGACGATAGGCTGAACGGCCGAGGCCAAAGTTCATTTTCCATGCGCCACCGCGCATGACGCGGTAGACCGTAATGGCCGGGTCGACGCCGGGCGGGTTGGATGAAGGCGAAGTCGCGTAGTAGTTTTGCCGTTCACCATACGGGTCTGTTTCGATGAACGCATCGTTGACCCATTCCCAGGCGTTACCGCCCATATCCAACACTCCGTACGCGCTGGCACCTGCGGGGAAACTGCCAACCGGGGCGGTATTCTCGAAGAGGTCACAGTCTGCGTTATTGAAGTTCCCCTTCTTGCAATCGAATTCATCGCCCCACGGATAAATGCGTTTGATGTGGTTCGCAGGGTCCCAACTGGCGGCCTTCTCCCATTCCGCTTCGGTCGGCAAACGGCGGCCTGACCATTCGCAATAATTCCTTGCATCCACCCAGGTGACTGCCACCACGGGGTGTTCAGCGTAGGCAGGGTCGTCATAAAACTTTGTGAGGGTGGGCGCGTTGCACTTCCCGGCGGTGACGCAGTTGGCGTACAGGGCATTGGTGACTTCGGTCTTGTCGATCCAGAACGCATCAAGGAAAACCTTGTGGGCAGGCTGCTCGTCGGTCAGTCCTTTCTCACTGCCCATGATGAAATCCCCTTCGGGAATGAGCACCATCCCTTCGTTTTTGGATGCGCACCCGCCAAGCAGGGCCGCCAGCAGCGTCATCACAACCGCTCCCTTGTGTATTCGATTTAGCGTCATCCTGCCTCCTTTAGCGATAAAACGGATTTTATTTTAAAACCGCAAAAGTTCAAAAATATAGGGAGAAAAGAAGTCTCCGCTTCAGCCTTTGACATAGGATAGTTTTTCATAAATGAGGCCTTCCCGCACCTGAAAAATATCCACCCCGCGCACATACCCACTCTGACCGGCATCGTCGACCCATGAATATTTCCAGCGCATGACACAGCGATTACCCGCCCCAAAGATCTCTTCGATATCAATGTGTGCCCGCGGCGAATCGCGGAAGAAGGATTCCCAGAAACGGGTCACCGCCTCTTTACCCGAATAGACCGTCCCATCCGGCGCGGGCCAGGTATTCTCAAAGGTGCAGTCCTCGCTCATCAGGCGCATCATGCCGGGGACGTCATGTTGGTTGAAGGCTTCGTTGAATTCCAGGACCAGCCGGGTTGCAGATTCCACTTTCGACATTTTGGCAGGGTTCATAAGGCCTCCGTTTAGAAAACATTATATCCCTTTCATCTGACCGCCACTTTCCAATCCCCGCGTATCCAATGCCCATGTTCACAAATTGCGCCTGCCTCTAAAAAAGGCAATTTGCGACTGTGCTGGGTATAATTATCCTCCATGGCTTCCATCATCATCCCCGCGCGTGAAGATGCGAAGGCGCACCCCAACCTGCGCCCTCTTAACGTGCTGCGCGATCTGCCCTCCGTGGCAGACCTGATCGAGCTGTGTTTCTCTGAAACCATGGACAGCGACGGCCGTCGTTACCTGCAAGACATGCGCCGCGCAGGCAGTGACACCTCCTTCCTCAATTGGGCCAACCGCATGGCTGAGACCACCTCCCTGCCGCTTACCGGCTACATCTGGGAGGAGGATCACCGCATCGTCGGTAACGTCAGCCTCGTGCCGTTTCGCCAGCGTGGCCGCCGCCTCTACCTGATTGCCAATGTCGCCGCCCACCCCGATTACCGCCGCCGCGGCATTGCCCGCGCCCTCACAGAACGAGCCATGCAGCACGCCCATGACAAAAAAGTGGATGACCTCTGGCTGCAGGTCCGCGCCGATAACCCCGGCGCCATTCAACTCTACAGCACCCTCGGTTTTGTCGAACGCGCGCGGCGCACGAACTGGCAGGCCACCACCGACCCGCACGCCAAACCGCTCGAGACCGACATCGCCATCACCAACCGGACTCCGCGCCATTGGGCTGCGCAACTTCACTGGCTTTCGCGCCTCTATCCCGACGCCCTGGCCTGGCACTCCAACTGGAACCTCACCTCGCTCAAGCCGGGCCTGCTCAACTGGATCTACCTCATGTTGCTGGACTCGAACATCCGGCAGTGGTCTGCCGTCCGCAAGGATGAACTGCTCGCTACGCTTTCGTGGATTCCCACCTCGCGTGGATCCAGCCTGTTTGCCGCAGCAGGCGGGAGATCCGACCCCGAAGCGCTGACCCAGATCTTGATCGAAGCGCGACGCGACCTTTATTATCAATATCCGAGCATTGGGCTTGAATTCCCTGTCAGCCGCTTCGACAACGCCATCCAGGCCGCAGGCTTCAAACCACTGCGCACCCTGATCTGGATGCAGGCAACTTCGCCGGTAAATCTGCGTAGTTAAAACAGTGTATCTGGCAAAGGAGTCAAAATGACAAAATTCATCTTCCGCTGGTTGATCAATGCCGTTGCTTTGTATGCGGCAGTCTGGATCGTGCCCGGCATCGAATACTATAACGACTGGGTTGGCATCCTGTGGCTGGCGCTGATCATCGGCCTGCTCAATGCGCTGGTGCGCCCGCTGCTCAAATTCCTGACCTGCCCGCTCATCATCCTTACGCTGGGGTTATTTACGCTTGTCATTAACACCGGCATTCTGCTGCTGGCCAGTTCCATCGGTCAATCGCTCGGCATCGGCCTGGTGGTGGATGGTTTCGGGTCGGCCCTGCTCGGCAGCATCATCATGAGTCTGGTCAGCGTCGTGATGAGCGTGATCTTCCGTGATGAACTTAAAGGCGGCAGGAAATAATACACAGGAGACTTAAAAAAGCAGGCTCAAACGAGTCTGCTTTTTTGTTTAACGCCATGCAGCCCTATTTGGTGTACATGGCCGAGGCGTTCAACATCGCCAGGATCAATTGGGAATTGTTCACCATCAGCAGGAACGTAAAGGCAAGCAGCGCAACTTGAAACCAACGCTTCTGCGCCAGTTCCTTCCATGCCAGCGCCAGGAAGAGCACAATGGCGTATGTCCAGTTTGCGGAGTAGAGAAAGACATCTTTGCCATATTGCATATGAAGCGCGAAGAAGAACAGGATCGTCCCGGCAAAGGCAAAGGGAAAGCGCTGGTCTTGTTGGAACAGGTTTTTCAGGAAGAGCAGTCCGCCGAGAAGCACGAGCCCCGCCCACAGGAATGCCGTGAAATTCCCAAGCCCTGACTCGTATTGCGCAATGCGCATGGGTTCTTTTTTGATGGCGGCACGGAACATCCACACCTTGAGGAAGGGAATCTCTTCTTTGAAGGTCAGCGGTTCCGGCGCGACCATGCTATGCAGGAACATTACGCGCCCCAGGTAATTGGCGCGCTGCAAAGTAGGCGGGAAGGAGTTATGCCCCTCCGCCTGCAGGGTGGAGAAGTCCCAGAAATACGGCTGCGACTCGGGGTAGGTAAAATTGTTCAATAAACTGAGCGGCACGACCAGTATAGTGATCATCGCTGCGTACACGACCACCTGCCAGAAATTCCGTTTGACAAGAAAGTGTGCAATGGCCGTCTGTACGATATTGGAGATGGTGATGCCAAATACAGCCAGGCCAGCCAGCACCAAGGCGGGCAACGGCCTGTCCTTAAGCAGCAGGATCATGAAGATCAGCGCCGCCAGCGCCAGGTAAATATAAGTCTCGATGATGGAACTAAAAGCCAATTGCGTGGCAGAAGCGCCAAACAGGACAGCGATCAGCGAGGCATATAATCGATTCCCGGCCTTGGATTTCACGAACAGCCACACCAGGAAGACACACAAAGCCCCTGCCAGCGCATTGAGTGCAAAAGCCGCAAAGAGATGGTCTCCCTTGAACAGGAGCGAAAGCACCGCCACCAGCGGACGGATGATGATCAACACAAAGGGATGTGCAGGCCGCCAGTAATAGTCACGGATGTTCGCTGTGGAAAAACGTCCGCGCCAAAGGTTGCCATCGGCGTCGAAGAAGATATCGTCTGAACTAAAAACAGGGCGGTTGAAAATGGAAGCCAGCAGCAGGTAAACAAAAAAGAACAGGACTGCGGCCAGCAAACCATCCAGATTCTCATCAATAAAATGATACAGACGGGTTGCGGAAAAATTCCGCTCTTTTGCAAAAGAGACCATCCAATGCAAAGAGGGCAACGCAGCAACTGCGCCAAGTGAAAAATAAAGCCAATGACTGTTCCCAAGCAAGTATGTGGATGAATCGAACAAGGCAGGGAATTGTCCAGCCATGAAGTAAAGGGCTGGCAGGAACAGGGTCAGCGCGGCAAAGAGCAGAAATCGCATACCTGTTTCATAGGGTTGAGATTGAATATCTTTTTTAATCCTGTCAAGCAGATGGAACAGGAAAAACCCTGTAAAGGTGTGGAAGAACATCGCCAGCAGGAAGACCTCAAAATGAGAGGGATAAAAGGAATCCAGCAGGCCGGTCCATATATAAACAAGCGGCAAACTGAGCAGCCAGGCAGGTAAAAGGCGTTTGTTCAATGAAAGCACGAAATCCCTCACATGGGCTAATATGCAACTTGCGGCGCAAGGATATTCAACATGTTCAACAAGAGCAGGCCGTTATTCAAGGCAAGCAGCACCAGGAAGGCCGCCAGCAGGGCCTGAAGCCAGCGCCGGTCTGACCAGCCCTGCCATGCCAGGCCGACCAACAAGACCAGGGCATACGTCCAATTGGTTGAGTACAAAAAAAGTTCCTTGCCGTAACGCAGATGTAGCACCATATTGAAGGCCATGCATCCCATCAGCGCAATAGACAGGCGCAGGTGCTGGTTCTTTCTAATATTTATCAAGAAGGCTGCGCATGCCAAAAGCAATAAACCCAGCCATGCCCAAACCGTGATATTTTGAATGGGCAGATCGTACTGGCTCAACCTATTGATCTCCGGTTTGAAGAAACGGAATTGGATAAAGGGGATGTCCTTGTCGTACAAGATCGGCGTGGGCGCGGCAATATTTTGAAAGAAAAAGGCGCGGGCCAATGCCTGAATCCGCAGCGCATTAAGCGGAAAGACATTCTGCTGTTCCGCTTGCAGTGTGGATGGGATGAAGAAGAATGGATGCGCACCCGGGTAAAGCAGGTTATTTAATAGAGTGAGCAACACCAGAAAGACAGCCACCGAAACGCCAAAACGGAATGTTCGCTTAATATCCGGCCTGGCTGAAAATAACGCGATTACGTTTTGGGCAAAGTTGGTATATGTGATTCCGATGGTTGCGAGGCTGGCAGCGACAAGAACTGGCAGGGGCCGGTCTTTAAGCAACAGCACGTAAAACAACAGCATGCTCACAGCGAGGATGATGTATGTTTCGATGAGTGACCCAAAAATGAGGTGTGAAGCGCTTAATCCCAACAGCGCCGCAATAAGAGAAGCATAGGCAGAGTTCTTCGTCACCGACTTGATAAACATCCAGGCCAGGTAGACACAGGCCGCGCCGCCCAGGGCGAAGAAAAAATATGCCGCCCAGAGTTTGTTCCCTTTCAAGAAAAAGGCCAGCAAATCCACCGGCGGCTTGAGCAACAGGATCACAAAGGGATGTACCGACCTTTGGTAGTAGTCCTGCCAGGTGTCGGTGGTGAGGCGGATGCGCCAGTTCAAACCGTCGGCGTCGAAGAAGATATCGTCCACATCAAAGATCGGGTGGTTGAGCACGGAAGAAAAAAGCAGGTACAGGAGCAGGAAGCCCGCCGCGAGCGAAAGTCCTGCCAGGTTCGCGCTGACATAGGCATAAATTCTGGTGCTTTTGATGCGGTTATAAAATCCGCTGAACTTTAACTTGAGATGGAACCAGGCCTGCCACGGCAGGGCCAACAAACTGACGAACAGGAACATGCCGCGCGTGCTTTTATCCATGACAAAGTATTCTGCTGGAAACACCGAAACCCGCCGGTTGGCCTGATACAACCATAGGATGAAACCTGCCAGAAGCAGGAACAGGAACCCATGAATGAGTGAGTCGAACCAGCGTTCCTTTGCCACGCGCCGTACACGGCCCATGAAAAAATACCCTCCCACGCCAAGGACGGCTTGAAGAAGGAGGGTCAACAGAAGCCCTTCGATGGGGCTGGCGTAGAAATTATCCAGGAAACCAATCAGCAAAAAACTCAAACCAAAAGCGAACAGCCACGCCCCAATGGCGCGCCGGTAGCCCCCCGCTTCCTGAATGGCTTGAATGGAAGTCGCAGCAGGAACGATGATCAAGAAGGAAAGAATAAAGAGAGCGGGGAAAAACAGGAAACGAGTCGTAAGGGAAGATGGCAAAGAAACAAGAAGCGCAGAGAGAAGAACAAGCCAGCGCGTACGGCTGGAGACCTCCGCCCGTTTTTTTTCCAGGGTTGGCATTAATAGGATAAGGCAGAAAGCAAAAGCAGCGGCGGGCACAAGCACCAAAAAAAACTGGTCAACCAATGTGCGGGTATTGAGGTCAAAGAACATCTCTGCCAATGTAAAAGAAACGGCGACTCCTGCAACCAGGCTGCCAAGGATACGCCCAAACAATTTTTGAAAGTTCATTTGGTTATGATCTATTTCCCAGCCAGGCCGGGAAGTCCGCCTGCCGAAACAGAGGAGCGCACGGCACGGACAATCGCCGTGGCAAAGGCTTCCGCAGCAAAGGCTCCCACCGTGGAAAGGTCGGCGCGTTTGCCGCCCGTTGCGAGTGCAAAGATGGTATCGCCGTCAAATTGGGTATGCACCGGTCGTATCGCGCGCGCCATGCCGTCATGCGCCATTTGCGCCACGCGCGTCATTTCGGCCTTTGAAAAATTCGCGTTCACCGCCACAGCACCGATGACCGTGTTCCTAAGAATCATCGGCAGGCGTGATGCCATTTTCATCCACTCCATGGTTTTCTTTTCTGTGCGCATGCCCGCCACAAATTCGCCGGTTTGCGGGTCGTAGACATCCCCCACCGGGTTCACCGCTGCAATTGCGCCTACCACAATACCCCGGCCAAGTTGGATGCTGGCGCTTCCGATCCCCGACTTCATCGCATGCTTATGCCCCAGCATCTTGCCAAGGCTGGCGCCTGTCCCTGCACCCACCACGCCTTCAGAGGTCTCCTTTGACGAAGCATTAAGACAGGCCTGATACCCCATCTTCGCATCCGGGCGAATTTTGGAATCTCCGAGGTCAAGGTCGTATAAGATCGCGGAAGGCACGATGGGGACCAGCGCTTCACGAGTCTTGAACCCAACCTGTGTCTCTTCCAGGTAGCGCATCACCCCTGAGGCCGCATCCAGCCCATAGGCAGACCCGCCCGCAAGCAGGATGGCATGAACCTTCTGGATCATCTTTCCGGGGTCAAGCAGATCGGTCTCCCGGGTGCCGGGCGCGCCGCCGCGCACATCCACCCCGGCGACGGCTCCCTTGCGGCAAAGGATGACGGTGCAGCCGGTCAGGGCCTTTTTGTTCTGGGCGTGCCCCACCTCAATGCCCGGCACATCAATCATGGAGTTCTGGAATTTCTTCATGGCATTAAAGGGTGACGGCCACCCTGCGAGATGACCGTCACCTGGGATGCTCACTTAACCAAGGCGCGGGCAAGCTGCAGGAATTCTGTCCATTCCTCCTCGAAGAAATGTACGGTGACGTTGTTGATCTCAATGTGATAGGTGGTCTCGCCATCAGGTTCTTCAGCGCGCCAGGCCATGAAGTTCTCGGTCTCGGCAAGGGTTTCAGTACGGGGTTCTTGGTTATTGTTGGTCATTGATTTCTCCTATTGGAAGTTTTTGAATAAGGCTACAGGGAGTTTAATTTCCCTTTTTGAATCTCAGGCTCAGGCTGCGAAAGAAGCGCCGCACCACCACCATCAAACGCGAGCCAGGCGGAGGCGGGGGCTGGTGAACCTCCTTATCGGGCCAGGGGTCAAGGTCCAGCATTTTCCGCATGGTGTATTGCCAGAGCAGGGCCGCCGTTGCAAGGCTGGGTGCAGCCACCACTACACCGAGGATGCCGAATAAATTGGCGGCAACAATGGCTGCCACCAGCACAGCGGCAGGGTGAACCTTGAGCGCATCCGAGAGAATACGCGGCGAGACGATGTTATCGAAAATCTGGTCGATGACCAAGGCGATCACCAACACCAGCAAGGTGTAATTTAGCGGTGACAGCCCGAACAGTTTAAAGACCTGAAAGTATGAAACGATCACGAGAATGCCCCAGTTGATGGCCGGACCCACATATGGGACGAAGCGCGCCAACCCGGCCAAGAATGCAAGGCTGACGGCATAATGTACGCCGAGCAGGCTCAGGGCAATGGAGTAGGTGATGACTGTCAATACAAAGATGATGATCTGCCCGCGCAGGAAGGCGTTCCAGATGCGGCCTAGTTCGCGGCTGAGGCGGGCGATGTCATCCTTGTAGCCGGGGATCTCCACTATGATGATGCGATCTCGTAGACCGCCGCTTTCGGCCAGCACAAAATAAGAGACAAGGAAAACGAACAAGGTCCAGCCGAGAAAGTTTGCGGCGCTCCCAGCCACGGTTCCAAGCAATGTGCCGGTACGGCTCAACAACGGCTGCACCATGCCAAGCACCTGGCTGCTGAGATCGTTCAGGTCCAGCGCGCTGAAGTCAAGTTTGAACGGGCCAAACTGATAGACCCGGCCGGAAATGCTTTCAATTATCTGCGGTAGATTGCGAAGCGCGTCCTGCACAATGGTAACCAGGCTTTGGATCTGCTGCACCAAACCCACGCCCCCCAGGGTCAACAGGCCAAGCATAAGCACCAGCAAAATTAAGTAGATGACTGCTACAGATGCATTCCATGAAAACCGCACCCTGCGTTGAAGAAATCCCGCCAAAGGGTGGAATAAATAGGAAAGCACAAGCGCGATCGCCAGGGGGGTGATGATAAACTGGAATTTGACCAGCAGCGCGCCGATCACCACCATAACCGCCAGCGCAACAATTAACTTGGTGTTCGTGCCCCAGGTTGGGGAAGTGGGTGTAGGTTGGGAGTCCATGAGGGGGATCCGTTTCAAATTAAAGTTTATGGGAGGGTATTCCAAAGCAGGCCAATTTTTTAGAGTATAACCGTTTTTGTTCCTGTTAAAACAAAACATCCCGTGAGGCTACCTCACGGGATGTTGGGGAGGGATCACTAACAGCCCGAAATGAACGGAAAGAACGTACACCAGCGGTAGGTGGCATCCACCCACCAGAAAAAACCGGCGCAGACGCAAATGAAAAGCAAGGCCCCCACACCAATCAGGATGGGTGTCATATTGGTCTTTTTGGTGGCAGGTGCAGGCATAGAAGAATATGCAGCAGGGGGAGGCGAATAGGAGGGTGCGGGTGCGGCAGGTTGAACAGGCGGGGCCTGAATGGCCTTGCGGGAGACAGCCACAGTCGCGCCGGGGTCAGAGGCGATCGCGTCATACATCAACACGATCTGCTCACCAAGCGAGATGACATCTCCTGGTTTGAGGACAACCGGTCCCGAAAGGCGTTGTCCATTCACAAATGTTCCATTGGTGGAACCAAGGTCTTCGAGCACATATTTCCCGCCCTGGAACATAAGTCGCGCATGCTTGCGGGAAATTTCCGCATCATTGATCGCAACTCCATTGTTCGCGTCGCGACCGATGGTGAGTTGCTCCCCTTCCAATGGGAAGGTAACCCCTGGTGTGGGTCCTGAGCGCATCACGAATTGAAACTGTGTCATCTTCACTTCCTCCAAAGAATAATTTCAAATCAATTTTGCCAAGTGTACAATCACCGGGCAAAATAGTCAATTCATGGTTTCTTGACAATTCGTTTCAATTCCCCCGTCACTCCTTCGCGCGGCATGGGCTTGTTGGTACGCGGCAGGGAAAGCATAAAGACCGTGCCAATTCCCATCTTGCTGCGAACTTCGATCCGCCCGCCGTGTCCGTAGATGATCTGTTTGCAGATGGAGAGTCCCAACCCGGTGCCAGATGCACGCCCCTCATGCTCGCGAACACGATAAAATTTTTGGAATAAATGCGGCAACGCTTCTTCCGGAATGCCGATCCCGGTATCTTGAACGTAAATTGCAACATCGTTCTCCCGGGCTTCGGCGCGCAATATAACCGTTCCTTTGGGGCGGTTGTATTTGATGGCATTACTAAGCAGGTTCAAGAGCACCTGCTTGATCTTATCCCGGTCTGCATCCAGCAGGGGCAGGCCCTCTGGAGATTCCACCCTTAGTTGAATATCTTCTTCCACCGCTTTCGAAGACATGATATCTTTGCATTCATACATCAAGTCTGCCAGGCTGAAAACCGCCTTGCGGTATTGTACGCGCCCGGATTCCAATCGGGCCAGATCGAGGAAGGAGGAGGCCAGCGCGTTCAAGCGCATGGTTTCATTGTGGATATTGGTGATAATCTGATCTCGTTGCTCCTGCGACATTTCCGGCCGCAGCAACAGGTAAGTGGCTGTACTCAGCGAAGAAAGCGGCGTACGGAGCTCGTGGACAAACTCTGAGATCAGGTCAGATTGCTGGAACAGGCGTGTATTTTCGATGGCGACGGCTGCCTGCGCACCCAAAACCAACAGCATGGATTCATCGGTCTCCGAGAATTTTCCGCGGTGTTTGTTGAGCGCTTCCAAAACCCCCACCACCTTGTTCTTGGTGATCAACGGAATTCCCAACAACGACTGGGTGCTTAACCCGGTGATCGCCTCCACATTTGAATAGAAGCGGGGGTCATCGTGGGCATTCGTAGTTCGCACGGCTTTGCGGTTGGTGACGATCCACCCGGCAATGCTGCCTTCCAACGGGACCATGATGCCGCGCCGCGTGGATTCATCCATGTTGGTTGAAACCTGAAAATACAACTGGCGGGACGTGTCGTCATATAAAAGAATGGAAGCGGCTTCTGCACCGCTGATCTCCGCTGCGGCATGCACAATACGAGACAGCAAAATATCAAGGTCCAGGGTTGAGGCGAGGTCGCGCGCAATATCGATCAAGCGGCGATAGCCGTCCAATCTCTCAGTCTTTATCTCAGCCATTTAAGATTCTCTCCGTGATAGCAGGAAGGATTGTCGATATATCTTCAAAGAGAGCCACATCCGCTCGAATATTAAGATAAGTGGGCATGTTATTGATGATAATCAGGTGTGCGCCTCGGTCCAGGGCTTGCATGGGCAAACCCGCCACCGGCAATACTTCAAGGGAAGAACCGACCACCACCATCAGATCACATTGGCGCGCCGCTTTCTGCGCTTTGAACCAGGCAGATTGCGGTAGCTGTTCTCCAAAGAGGATCACGTCCGGTTTAAGGATCTGGCCACACTTTGGACAGCGGGGAATTGTACCCATTTCAACAAAGGATGCCAGACAGGTTTCTGCCTGTACTTGATGATAACACTGCGAACAGGTTAAAGTTTGCATCGTCCCGTGCATTTCGATTACAAATTTAGAGCCTGCTTTCTGGTGTAACGCGTCGATATTTTGGGTGATGATGGATTTTACAAATCCCAATCGTTCCAGATCAGCGATTGCTTTATGGGCCGGGTTGGGGTGCGCATAAAAAATCTGGTTGGCCAGTGGACGAAACCATTCAAAAAAGACCTCTGCCCGGGTACGAAACGTACTGAGAGAGGCCACTTCCAAGGGTTCATCCTTCGCCCACAAACCTGTACCGGTGGAACGAAAATCGGGAATACCCGAAGGGGTGGAAAGTCCCGCCCCCGTCAGGATGACTGCGTGTTTGGATTGGCGGAATAAATCCGCAGCAAATTCAATGTTGGTCTGCGTCTGGGATGAAAACGAGATCATCGCGCCTTTTCGCGCTCGATCATAACATCGGCAAGTTTAATGAATTGCTGCGATGTCATGTTGGAAGGCTGAGCCATGACCGCCGGGGTCTGCAAACGGTTTGCCTGAAGGAAAAGTTCCGGAGCAGGGGTGATGGTGGCCGCGATCGAATGGCCCAGTTTTTCCTGAACCTGCGTCCATGGCATCTGTGCCTCGGAACGCTGGCGATTGTTCAAGATCACTGTGATATTTTTAGAATCGATTTTCGAAGCGACCATTTCATCGATCAAATACCTGGTATGCTGAATGGTGCTGGGGGTGCCTTCCAGGACTACAATACGTTCATTGCAGATCGAGAGGATCTTTTGAACATAGGTTGGCAGGCCCGAGCCAAGGTCCAATACAACATAATGACCGAGCGAGGCTAATCGAACAACCAGTGCCTCAAAATTCTGAACGTTCGAGATTAAATTTACATCCCGCGGATTGGCAGAAGCAAGAAATAATTTCAAGCCAGAATTATGCGCAACAATAAAATCCTTTACTTTTTCCCGCGTCACTTCAGCAACAGTTCCCTGCAATATTTCTGTCAATCCCTTATGGACTGGAATACCCAAATCCATTCCAAGGGTTCCAGAACCAGGGGTCATTTCGGCTAAAAGAACTTCCGATTGATCTCGAATGACCAGCCCCGCAGCCAGATTTGTAGCAAGCGCAGAAACACCCAGCCCGCCACGAGCAGAAACCACCCCGATTACATACCCGTTCTGTTCCCGAACCACTGTCCGAAGTTCATCCGTTTTCTTGGGGGCAGAACGCGCTAACAGGGCACGTACGTGAGCCTGCAATTCAGTAGGGTGGGTGGGCTTGGTCAGGTAGTCATCCGCACCGACTTCAAACCCGGTTACTTTATCATCCAATTGGGATTTTGCTGTAAACATGAGGATGGGAATGGAGGCCGTGGCGGGGTTGCTCCGCAGCCGGCGAGTTACCTCATACCCATCCATATCCGGCATCATGACATCAAGCAGAATCAAATTTGGGCGCTCTTCCAGTGCCTTGGTCAACCCCTGCGCCCCGTTGGATGCAGCGCTGATTGTATAGCCCTGCCGTTGCAACATTAAACCCACCAGTCGCAGGGTATCCACATCATCGTCAACAATCAGGATCCGTTCAGCCATGTTTACCTCTTTGTAGTGCTTTTATGTACGAAACCACCCGTTGTAACCTAAGAGTTCCAGCGCACAGGTCCATACAATCTTCTTGACCACCTATTATAACGGAAATAAAGGACAAGTTCTTACATTTCATTAATTGTACCGTGCTATAATCCAAATGCAACCGGACAGAATTCCCAGTTCGTGCAAAGGGGATGACAGGCTTCGACGGGAGAGGCTGGTCCCGGAATGCGAGCCGAGCGCGCACTGACCCTCGTAAACTCAGTGCAAACTTTAAGTGCCAACAACAGCACTTCATACGCTGCTATGCCCCTCGCCGCCTAAGGCGAACCATAACAGTATGACATCTTAGGGTGTCACGTCCGCCGTCACCGCTCTCTGCCGGGTGACGGGTCGGGCGAGACAAAGGCAGGGTGCCGCGCGTGATTCTGCTAAACTCGCGAAAGACCAGCAGATGGTCACAGGCTTACCAGCCCGCCGGGATGCCTGTGATGACGAATAACGGCAGGCTACGCTCGTAGAGTTCCGAGGGTCGAATCTTTCGGACGCGGGTTCAATTCCCGCCATCTCCACACTTCTTCGACCAGCAGGTTATACTGCTGGTCGAATTGTTTAAACGGAGAACCGATGAAAAGAATCTTTTTATTACTGGGATGCTTCGCCCTCACCACTGCCTGCAACCTGGGAGCAACACCCACACCCCAGCCTGAATCGACACTCACAATGGCGCTTCCTCCTGCGCTGAAATCTGCCACACCCACCCAAGAAGTCATCATACTACCCACTGCATCATTTACCCCCATACCTGCCCCCCCACCACTCTACTTCACTGACGAATTTGATACAGCATCTCCCTACTGGGCCTTCAATCAAACTGGCGGCACAGGTACTCCGCTCACCGTCTTTGATGGCACGCTGCACATTGATATTCCTACAGCCGACACATGGATCTTTGGCATTCATGAAGCAAATGAATATTCGAACGTATTCCTGCGGGCAAAAGTATCCATCAGCCCCTCTGGGTCAACTGGCTTGATCTGCCGCTACAGTGAAAACACAGGCTGGTTCGAATACAACATCGCCAGCGACGGAACATATAGCGTTCTCATCGGCCAATGGCTGGCACCAGAGATCGCCCAATACCGGCCGGTCGTCTCAGATATTAGCAATAAAATTCCAGCGGGCGGACCAAACTACGAAATCGGGTTATTCTGCGATGACAACTTCCTACGTCTGTATGTGAATGACACTTTGATCCGCAATATCGAAGTCACCAACTACGGTCTGACAAATGGAAAGGTGGGCATCACAGCAGATTCCCTCAGAGAATTCCCTTCCACCCTGATCTTTGAATGGTTCAAGGTCAGCGACAAGTAAAACTCTTCAAGAAGCGGGCTTGTAAAATAATCCACTTCTTCTTTACATATCAAAAACCTACGCGACGTTAACAGAATTCTTGCATTTGTCGCTTAATATCGGAGCGTTGAAACTATACAGGAAACGCTCAAATAGATTTGAGCATAAGGAGAATTCTCATGGGCAAAATCATAGGAATTGACCTCGGTACGACTAACAGTGTGGTCTCCGTCATCGAAGGCGGATCGCCCACTGTCATCACTACAGCGGAAGGCGGAAGACTCTGCCCCTCTGTGGTCGCATTCAATAAGAACGGCGAACGCATGGTCGGGCAGACTGCCAAGCGGCAGGCGGTCGTCAACCCTGATAACACCATTTATTCGATCAAGCGCTTTATCGGCCGTCACTACGAAGAAACAGAGTCTGAACGCGCCATGGTTCCATATCAGGTGGCGCATGGCCCAACCGGGGATGTACGCGTAAAGGTTCCCGTCAATGGCAGGGAATATTCACCTCAGGAAATAAGCGCAATGGTGCTGGGCAAACTCAAGGCGGATGCTGAAGCATATCTTGGCGAGTCAGTTACACAGGCCGTCATCACTGTCCCAGCTTATTTCAATGATAGTCAGCGTCAGGCTACCAAGGACGCTGGCAAGATCGCCGGTCTCGAAGTGTTACGCATCATCAACGAACCGACGGCATCTGCGCTGGCCTATGGCCTGGATAAAAAGAAGAACGAAACCATCCTGGTCTTCGACCTCGGCGGCGGTACGTTTGATGTATCTGTACTTGAGGTTGGTGAGGGCGTGATCGAAGTGAAATCCACCAACGGCGATACTCACCTCGGCGGCGACGATTGGGATCAGAAGATCACCAACTGGGCAGCCGATGAATTCAAGAAAGACCAGGGCATTGACCTGCGCCAGGATCGCCAGGCCTTGCAGCGTTTGCGCGAGGCGGCAGAGAAAGCCAAGATCGAACTCTCGACCGTGATGGAGACGGAGATCAACCTGCCGTACATCACAGCGGATGCCAGCGGGCCGAAACACCTACAATTGAAACTAAGCCGCGCCAAGTTCGAGCAGATGACCGAAGACCTGCTGCAGCGTTGCCGTCGTCCGTTCGAATCAGCATTGAAAGATGCTGGGATGACCGCAGACAAACTTGACGAAGTGGTATTGGTCGGCGGCTCGACCCGCATGCCAATGGTTTCGGATCTGGTTCGCAAATTGACCCAGAAAGAACCCAACAAGGGCGTGAATCCTGACGAAGTGGTGGCGGTTGGCGCAGCCATTCAAGGTGGTGTGCTCGGCGGCGAAGTGAAGGATATTCTTCTGCTGGACGTGACCCCGCTTTCATTGGGCGTAGAGACGATGGGCAGCGTGATGACCGTGATGATCGAACGCAACACCACCATCCCCATCCGCAAAACCGAGGTGTACTCCACCGCAGCAGACAATCAAACTGCGGTTGATATTCATGTACTACAGGGCGAACGCCCAATGGCTGGCGATAATATGTCGCTTGGGCGCTTCCGCCTCGACGGCATCCCACCGGCACCGCGCGGTATTCCACAAGTGGAAGTGACTTTCGACATTGATGCAAACGGCATTCTGCATGTGACCGCAAAAGACAAGGCCAGCGGCAAGGAACAGAAAGTGACCATTACCGCATCGACCAACTTGAATAAGAACGACATCGACCGCATGGTACAGGAGGCACGCCAAAACGAGGCCGCCGACAAGAAACGCCGTGAAGGCATCGAGGTCAAGAACAACGCGGACAACCTCTCTTATCAGATCGAAAAGTCGTTGCGCGATCTCGGTGACAAGGTTCCGGCGGCAGAGAAGACATCAATTGAAGCCAAGGTCAATGAGTTGAAGCAGGCCGCACAAGGCGATGACATTGAGCGCATCAAGAAATTGACCGAAGAGTTGCAGAACACATTCCATGCCCTCAGCCAACAGATGTATGCCCAAGGGCAGCAGGGACAGCCGCAGCCCGAAGGCGGTCCATCGACCCCGCGTGACGGCGATGTGATCGATGGTGAAGTGAAGGAATAGCAAAATAGACAAAAACGGACGGCCTCACAGCCGTCCGTTTTTTTGATTCAGGGTGTATCAAGTTTCAGGAAACAGGGGCTGCTATCCCTGAGCAGGACGCGGAGCGGGAGCCTGCTTCCGCTGTGGAAAAAGGGCCTCGATCACCGCTCCTACAATCCTTACAAAGAAGAGGAAGAGCAGGCTGCCCGCCGAGAACCAGTAATAATTCTGCGCCCAACCCACGCTGGTATCGGTGCCGCTGAAGACACCATGCAGGATACCCATGAAGTACAGTGCAAAACTGGCGTAGTGCAGGAGTCGCCAGAACTTCTGGCCGATCACCGGACGGATGTAAAAACTGAGCGCAACGATCGCCCATACATAAAAACTGACCTGCCCAATGCCCACCCAAAAGGGGCGATACTCCACCGTGCTGAAGGGGACCAGCAATTGCAGCAGGGTGAACTTGATGTAATGATCGCCCATGATGACCACCGCATGGAAGACGGCGAACGCGAGGCCAAGCAGGCTGACATATTCATGAATGGCAAAAGTGGCGGGCATGCCAGGCCAGATGCGCGTCATCTTGTTGGTGATGCCCAGCCCGAGCGCCATTGAAAGCCAGAGCAGCGAAAGCGAGACAAAGGCCGTGGCGCGTGAAAGATACCAGTAGGCCTTGGGGCTATCCCCACCGAGCGAGAAGGCCATGTTCGGCAGGAAGAACGGCAGCAACAACACGGCTACCAGCAGGCCAAACGTCGATGCCAGCAGGAACAGCAAGAACGATTGGATGTTGACAGACGATTCGGTGAATTCATTTTGTTGAGATGGCATGGGCATAGGTCGTTCCTTATAAATAATCGTACATGGTCTGGCTGAGAATCACTTCGCCGGTTTCGAGCAGCAGCAACCCGGCAAGATCAGGATGGGCTTCGATCCACTCCAGGCCTTTTTCACGTCCAAGGATGAAGGCAGTCTTAGCCGCCGCTTCGGCTTCCATGACTGTGGGGGCCACCACCGTGACCCGCAGCAAATCCGTTTCTGCGGGCTGCCCCGTCAACGGGTTGATGATGTGATGCTGCGGCAGGCCGTTATAGTTCCAGCGGCGGCGATCTTTACCAGAGGTGGCAACCCCGCCTTTTTCTACAAACAGGGTGGTGAAATCGGTCTTCGCTTCAAATGGATTGGAAACCCCGATCTCCCAGGGATTACCATCCAGTCGTGGGCCGTGAACGGAAATATCGCCTCCGGCGTTCATCAGGCAGGGGCCGAGTTTCTGGAGCCTTTCCATCGCCTGATGCGCGGCCCAACCCTTGGCCACACCGCCAAAATCAAGATGAACACCGTGCGGCAAATTAATGGTGCGGCGGACAGGATCCGCCACCACCATCGAAAGGGGCTGAGCCATTACCCGGGATGGGAGCATCCAATTGGTTTGCTCCAGCGAGAGAAAATCGAAAGGCCGGTCATAGCCGGATTCAAGCATGGCATCCAGCACGGTTGGGGTGACAAATCCTTCGCTAAAATCGTCCGCCCACGCAGCCGTCTGGAAGACTTCCCACAGCGCCTCGCTGACCGCCGTCGGCTGGTCAGAGGTTCGGTTCAAACAGGACAGTTCGCTGTCCAACCTGAAGCGGCTGAGAGTCTGTTCCCACCCCTCGAACCAGACTGGAACCTCGTCCAATATGAGTGGAACAGACTCCGAGGCCACATCCAGAATGGCAAGCATGTCACTGCCCATGGCGCGAAATGATAGACGCTGGTACATGGATTAAGATGAACCCGTGGATGCCGGGGGCTGGGCAGGGGCTCCACCACCTCCGCCGCCGCCATTATCCTCATTATTATTTTTATTACCGCCGCCACCCTGTTTACGCTTCACGATCACCTGCGGCTGCGGGGCCACCCCGCCAAACATGATTTTGTACCCGACCGGCGGCATGGTGATGACCGGTGTCGGTTCGGGCTCTGGGGTGGCGGGAACGATGGTGGGAGGTACGATGAGCGCCTGTTCGGCAGCCTTCCCATCAGCCTTAACCTTGTCCGGCCCGGCGAACATGTTCCAGAAGGCGATTACCGAGGTCATGGAGATGGCGGCAATTGCCAGCTGCACATCAGACCATTTGTTATTTGCTTTGGGAGCCATTGATCCTCTCCTGGCTAATCGTTGTCTTCGTGATCTTCGTGGTCGCCGCTATTTTGCGAGGAGCCACCACCGGTATTTCCGCCATCGTCATCATTATTCTTATTCTTATTCTTCTTTTGCTCCACCACAACGACAGGCTGGATTTTGGTATTGGTGATGATGGCACCAAACGAGTCGACATAGACCAGATCGCCGGAGCTAAAGGTCACCAAATAAGCGGGCGCACCCTGATAGTCAACCACTTCCACGCTATATACTGCCGAATCTCCCAGAAAATCAATGGCAGCTGTTGTCGCCTGCTCGGGGGTCACCACCATGGGCGCGGGCGCCTGGGTCGGCATCTTTACCGTGGAAATCGTATTCATGATCTGTCTGGCAGGTACCGAAGTCGCCGTCTCTTTTACGGCCGATGTCTTCACAACCTGTTGATAGGCCGAAACCACCCCAAAGACCGTCGCCAGCATAAACACGGTCAACATGGCGGAAACAAAAAGTGTGCTTTTTCTCATTTTCATTAACTCCTTTTCAGCCAAATGAACATGGCTGATTTCTTGGTAGGTCGGTCAACCGGGAGAAAAGTTACTGCCCGGCAAATTAAGCAGCCATGAGAGAAAGCGGCCTTGAATGCGTCGCCACAATCATAAAGCGGTAAAAACAAACGAATCGTGTGCAATTTCATCGAATATTCTTTCAAATGCTCATTAATGAGAAAGCAGCGATAGTACTTTTGTCCCCCAATATTTTTCGTCCAAGGAACTTTCCCCCGCATTTGTTGAATGGATAACAACTTACAAGATGACAATTCTCTAATCTATTTTCCTGCGAACCTAACTGCCCTGGGAATGCTTCATGAGTTTTGTTATATAATCCTTTTTATGCAAAGACTAAAAAATATCGACAAGCGCTGGCTGATCTTTATTGTTATCCTGCTGGGTCTTGGCATTGCCTTGCTTCCGCCGGTCCGCAGCCGCCTTTCCATTCAATATGAACTGCTGCGCACGCGCATTATTTATTTCTTCAAGCCGCCCAGCGAGGCGGTGTTCGAACCCAGCGAGCCGAATCCGCTGACCATTGAAACCGCAGTTGGTACAGCTCGCGTTGCCATGTTACAAACCCTGACCCCTGAAGTAACGGCAACATCCATTCCCAAAACGGGGCCAACCGCCAGACCGACGGTCACCTCCACACCGATACCGGATACGGTTATCCTCCCGGGCGTAACCTACGTTGATCAACACGGACGCTGGAACTACTGCGGCCCCGCCAACCTAACCATGGCGCTCAAATTCTGGGGCTGGAAAGGCGACCGCGATGATGTGGCCGAAGTCGTCAAGCCCGGCTCGCCCGATACCAAATTGAACTTCATTGAACGCGGCCTGCCTGATAAGAACGTGATGCCATATGAACTGGTGGACTTCGTCAATATGCAAACCACCGAATACCGCGCGCTCTTCCGTCTTGGCGGCGATATGGATCTGCTCAAACACCTGATCGCAGCGGGCTACCCGGTCATTGTGGAAAAAGGCTATTACGAGCGCGACTATACCGGCAAGATCGACTGGCTCGGTCACTACCTCTTCACCACCGGCTATGACGACACCCGCGGCGGTTTTATTGTGCAGGATGCCTACCTCAAACCCGGCCAAGACCTGCTCAGCAAATACCAGGACTATGCAGACGGCTGGCGCTCTTTTAATTACCTTTTCATCGTGGTCTATCCTGCCGAACGCGAAACGGAGGTTTTGAACATCCTCGGCCCCTGGCAGGATGAAGACTGGGCGGCGCGCCATGCCCTTGAGATCGCCGAAGACGAAATCCAAACGATCAAAGGCAATAACCTGTTCTTCACTTATTTCAACAAGGGCACCAGCCTGGTCGCTTTGAACCAATACGCCGATGCCTCTCTTTCCTACGATAACGCCTTCCGCCAATACTCTTCATGGGATACGACCAAGGGCAACCGTCCCTTCCGCATGATGTGGTACCAGACCGGCCCCTACTTTGCCTATTACTACGCCGCACGCTATCAGGATGTGATCGACCTCGCCAACACCACGCTGACCAAGACCATAGCCAAACCCACGCTCGAAGAGTCCCTGCTCTGGCGCGGACGAGCCTACTACATGATCGGGGAAACCAAAGCCGCAGTGGACGATTATCGCGCCGCATTGCAAGTCCATGCGAATTGGTTCCCCGCGGTGCAAGCCTTGCAGGAATTGGGAATCCAACCCTGATGAAAATTCTTCACTTTGCAGACGCCCACATCGACATGGCCAACTACGGACGGCACGACCCGGTTTCGGGCCTGCCAATGCGCGTATTGGATTTTCTCAAATCGCTCGATACCATCGTGGATACCGCCATTGAACGCAAAGTGGATATGGTCATCTTTGCTGGCGACGCCTATAAAGACCGCTCCCCTGCGCCGACCTTTCAGCGCGAATGGGGCAGGCGCATCATGCGCTTGTCGCAGGCGAAGATCCCGACTCTGCTGCTCGTTGGCAACCATGATATTTCCCCATCCATTGGACGCGCGCACGCCCTGCAGGAATTCAAGACTCTGCAAGTGCCGTTCGTCAAAGTGTTGGATGCGCCCACGCTTCTCACACCAGACGAGGTATGGGATTTGCCCATTCAGGTGATCGCCATGCCGTGGGTGGCGCGCTCCGGCTTGATGGCAAACCTTGAAATGAGCGCAGACAAACCAGAGGAGATCTACTCAAATATCGAATCTCGAATATCGGATTTGATGGAAGATATGCTCTCACAGATTGACGATGCTCTCCCTGTTGTGTTGACTGCCCACGCCTCCATCGAAGGCGCGAAATTCGGCGGCGAGCGTCTGGTGATGCTGGGCAATGACCTGGTGCTCTCTGGCTCATTGGTGAAGAATCCAAAATTCAACTATGTGGCGATGGGGCACATCCACAAACCGCAGGATGTGAATGATGGCAAACAACCCCCGGTGATCTACCCCGGCTCCATTGAGCGCGTGGATTTTGGAGAAGCGAAGGAAGAACGCTTCTTCGTCATCGCGGATGTGGAAGCAGGCCGTGAGACCGAAGTTGAGTGGATCCAACTCACAGGGGTGAGAAGGTTCATAGACCGCCGCGCAACTCTACGGTCCAGTGAGAACGTGACCGAGGCGCTTAAGCAGGCGCTGCCCACAGAGAAGGAAATGTCTGAGGCCATCATCCGTCTCTCGGTGGAATATCCCCGGGAATGGGATGCGTTGATCGACGAATCGGCGCTGCGGAAATTTACCGAAGGCGCGTTCGAGTTCCATCTTGTGAAGCGCCCCCAGATCGAGTCGCGCGTACGCATCCCGGAGGGACAAGGGGTGAGCAGCCTCAGCCCGCTGGACCTGCTGGAGCAATACTTAAATTCTGCCAGGGTGGCGAATGTGGAGGAGTTAAAGGCTTTGGCGCAGGAGATCATTTCAGAAGACATACTTGACACTTAACCCCGGACACCTGATACTTGGGCATCCCAACTTCGCGAGGTCAGAATGTCCAAGGAACAGTCTCGTTACCGCTGGTTCGTTGTCGTGGTGTTCTTCTTTTTCATGCTGCTGCACCAGACCGACAAATTAATGATCGGCTCGCTGCAGGTGCAGATCAGCAAGGATTTTGGAATTGACAATACACAATGGGGGTTGGTGAACTCTGGCGCGCTGATCGTCGCCACCATCCTCTACCCGATCTGGGGTTATTTGTATGATCGGTTTTCGCGCACCAAACTGCTTTCATTGGCGTCGCTCATCTGGGGTTCGACCACCTGGCTGAACGCCATTGTCCGAAGTTTCGGTGGCTTCCTGACCACACGCGCTTCCACCGGCATCGACGACTCTTCCTACCCCGGCCTGTACACGCTCATTGCCGATTATTTCGGCCCCAACCTGCGTGGGAAGATCTATGGCATTCTGCAACTGGCGCAGCCCATCGGCTACCTGCTTGGGATGATCCTGGCCCTGATGGTGGCGCCCGCCATCGGCGGCTGGCGCAGCGTGTTCTACATCACAGGGTCGCTGGGGCTGGTCATCGCAGTGCTGATCTTCTTCGGCGTGAAGGAAATGCCGCGCGGCAAGGCCGAACCGGAATTCGAGAACATGGCCGAGATGCAGACCTTCAAATTCTCGTGGGCCGAAGCGAAGGAGATCTTCAAAAAGAAGACCATGTGGTTCGTCTTTTTGCAGGGTTTCGCGGGTGTCTTTCCGTGGAACGTCATCACCTTTTTCTTTTTCGCCTATCTTGAAAAGGAACGCGGCTACGATGCGAACAGTATCCTGTTCACCATGGCGCCGGTCATCCTCATTCTCGCCAGTGGATATTTCGTGGGCGGCGCCCTTGGCGACTTTGCCTTCAAGTACACCAACAAGGGACGCATCATTGTTTCAAGCGTCGGCGTCTTGCTCGGCGCGCTCTTCATGTACCTTGCCATCACCACACCTGTCGATGCAAAGAATCAATTCTTTATCTTCATGTGTCTCACTGCCATCTTTATGCCGCTTTCCTCCGCCAACGTCATCGCAACCGTGTACGATGTGACCGTGCCCGAAGTCCGCTCGACGGCGCAGGCGGTGGAATATTTCATCGAGAACGCGGGTGCGGCCTTCGCACCCATCATCACCGGTGTCATCGCCGATGCCATCAGCCTGCAGACGGCCATCCTGCTGATCTGCACCGTGGCCTGGGGCCTGTGCTTCTTCTTTTATATCGGTGCGATCTTCACCATCGATAAAGACACCCAGCATCTCCGCAACCAAATGGCCGAACGCGCCAAATCCATGTAACCGGAGGCTGCATGGAAACTCAACAGGTCCAACAGGAAGACCCAGCCTACAAGATCGTGCAAGAGGCCATCTCTGGGCAGGAGAACATCCGCTGGGTCGGTGTACCGGATCCGATGCATGCCATCCGCAAAACCTGGGTCGTGAGCGCCATCGGCCTGGTCTTCGGCGGTTTTGTTTACTTCATCTTTTCCAATATGATGGCATTCAACAGCAGCGGACCTTTCACCGTGAGGCCAAGTTCCAACTTTAAGTTGTTCGCCTCTTTGATCCTGATCGTATTCATCGTTGTCATCCTGCGCTTTGTCTTTGCGCCGCTGTGGGAATTCCTGGTCGCCAGGGGCAGGGTCTATGCCATCACCGATCAACGCGCGCTTATCATCGAACAATTTCCTTCGGACAACCAAACCTCCTATTACCCCAAAGACATCAAATACGTTCAAATCCGGGGCAAAGGAATCGGCGATATCGTCTTCGATACACAGATGAAAACCGTCACCCAATATGAAGATGTGCCCGGCTCTGATCGTCAGCGCATGGTGCGGCGCAATGTGCGTGTCGATGTCGGCTTCTTCAGCATCCCCCTCCCATCCCCGGCAAGCGAATTGCTGCGCCAGATGAAGGCCAGCATGCAACCGCCTGTTGAAAAGCAGCAACCCGTTCGCCCCAACCATGCAAATCAAGCAGATCGATTTAGACAATAAACAGCACCTGCGGGATTTCCTCGCCCTGCCCTTCTCCATTTATCGGGATATTCCGCAGTGGGTGCCACCACTACAAATGGATGAGCGCCTCCGGCTGAACCCGAAGCGGTTCCCGTTCTACAGGCATTCCCAGGCTGCATTTTTTATCTCCTATAAATCCGGGACAGGCGCGAGGCCCGTCCCTACGGGGCGGTTGGCTGTCTTGGATAATCGCCCGTATAACGAATTCAATCATGAAACCACGGCGTTCTTTTATCTCTTCGAATGCGAGGACTATCTTGAAACCGCGCAGGACCTGTTCGAGGCAGGTTTCGCATGGGCACGTTCACGCGGCCTGACGAAGATCATCGGTCCCAAAGGCTTCACGCCAATGGACGGATTTGGTCTGCTGGTAAAAGGTTTCCAACACCGTCCGGCCTTTGGCCTGCCTTATAATCCTGATTACTACCCTCCCCTGATCGAATCTTGCGGATTTCAACCCAACCGCGACGCGGTCTCAGGTTACCTCGGCACTGACGTCCAGTTCCCTGAGCGCATTCACCAACTGGCGGAGCGCATCAAACAGCGCCGCGGACTGCGCATTGCCCGCTACGAAAAACGATCCGACCTGCGCGCCCTCGTCCCAAAATTGAAAGATCTCTACAACGGAGCCCTGCGCGGCACGGCAGGCAACGCGCCCATTTCAGATGAAGAGGCGAACGCGCTTGCCAACCAAATGCTGTGGTTCGCCGACCCGAAGTTGATCAAGATCGTGATGAAGGACGAAGAACCGGTCGGCTTTTTGCTGGCGTACCCGGATGTATCCGCCGCGCTGCAAAAGACCAAAGGCGAAATCCTACCCCTGGGTTGGCTGACCCTGCTTCAGGAGATGAAGCGGACCGACTGGTTGAACATCAACGGCGCCGGGCTGATCCCTGAATATCGCGGCTCGGGAGGAACGGCCATTCTATACAGTGAGATGTTCAAGTCGGTCAGAGAATCAGGACGCTTCAAACACGCCGAGGTGGTGCAGATCGGTGTGGAGAACGAAGCCATGCAGCGCGACCTTGAAAATTTTGGCATCGATTTTTACAAAGTGCATCGCACCTATAGCAAGGAGTTGTAATGTTGAACGAAAATTTTGGTTCGATCTTGAAAGCCCTGCGCTTCTCCGCAGAAAAACACAACGACCAGCGTCGAAAAGACTCGCGTTCGTCGCCATATATCAATCATCCCATTCAAGTGGCGGAAACGTTGTGGTCAGTGGGCGGGGTGCGCGATGAAGCCGTGCTGGTTGCGGCCATCCTGCATGACACCATCGAAGACACTGCCACCAGCGCGGATGAGATCCGATCGCTGTTCGGCGAGGATGTCCTCGGCCTCGTTCTCGAAGTGACAGACGACAAAAGCCTGTCCAAGGAGACCCGCAAGCAATTGCAGGTGGAACATGCGCCGCACAAATCGCCGGGCGCCAAATTGATTAAACTGGCCGATAAACTCTGTAACATCCACGACATCCTTCACTTCCCGCCCGAAGACTGGTCGCTCGAACGCAAACAGGAGTATCTGTTGTGGAGCGAGAAAGTCGTCCAGGGGGTGCGGGGCTCCAACCCGGGCCTCGAAGCCCGTTATGATGAAGAGTTAAAAGCAGGCAGGCGATCGTTGGGGATGGGGTGAACTATCCTTTTGTAATGGCAGATTCGGTGCTTTTGACAGTTCAACCGCCGGTCAAATCGGGCTACAATAAAAATGGCTGTCCCCGCACATGTGGGATGGTATAATTTTGCCGCTAAATTCATAATTCCCCACCCAAGTGGTTATTATTTGAAGGAGAACGTGTATGTCCGGTCATTCCAAGTGGTCCACCATTAAACGAAAGAAGGGTGTAGCCGATGCCAAGCGTGGCGCGGTCTTCACCCGCCTTGCCCGCGAAATTTTGATCGCAGCCCGCGAAGGCGGCGGCGACCCCGACACCAACTTCCGTTTGAGGCTGGCGGTCGAAAAAGCCCGCGCAGAAAACATGCCCAAGGACAATATCGAGCGCGCCATCAAGAAAGGCTCCGGCGAAGACAAGGACAGCGCGGTCTTTGAAGAATTCAACCTCGAAGGCTACGGCCCGCACGGCTCTGCCGTCATGGTCAGTTGCGTGACCGATAACCGCAATCGCACCATTTCCGAGGTTCGACATGCCTTCAGCAAGGCCGGCGGCAACATGGCCGAAGCAGGCGCGGTAGGCTGGCAGTTCGACCGCAAGGCTTACTTCTCGTTCCCGTCCAGCATGCTGGTCTTCGACAAAGCCTTTGAACTCGGCGTCGAAGCGGGCGCGGACGATGTTGTAGACGGCGGCGATGAGATCGAGGTCATCGGCCCGGCCGATACCTTCAAGACCATCGCGACGGCTTTGCAAAAAGCGGGCGTCCAGCCGGAGGAAGCCGGGTTGCGCCTGATCGCCAAGCAGGAGATCGAACTTGATGTGGACGACACCCTCTCGGTGATGAAGGTGGTCGAACACCTCGAAGACCTCGACGATGTGCAGGATGTCTTCCACAACGTCAAGATGTCCGACGAAGCGCTCGCGGCTTTGGAAAACGCGTAAGAATTTTTGTAGGGGCAGGTGCGAGACCTGCCCCTACGATTTAACATGACCCTAGCCTTAGGAATTGACCCCGGCACCGCCACCACCGGCTATGGGCTCGTGCGCCTCCTGCCCGACGGGGAATTGGTCGCTGTGGATTATGGGGTAATCCTGACACCGAAAGAGGCCAGCGCCTCGGCCCGTTTGGTGATGCTGTTCGATGATCTCAACAAACTCCTCAAGAAACACAAACCCGAAACCGCCGCCGTTGAAAAATTGTTCTTTTCGCGCAACATCACCACCGGCATCGCGGTGGGACAGGCCCGCGGCGTGGTGCTGCTCGCGCTTGAAAAATCCGGCATCGCCACATCTGAATATACGCCCAACGAGGTCAAACAAGCCGTGGCCGGATACGGCTCTGCAGAGAAACGACAGGTGCAGGAAATGGTGCGGGCGCTGCTGCAGCTGGAGAAGATTCCCAAACCCGACGATGCCGCCGACGCGCTGGCCATCGCCATCACCCATTTGAATACAGCGAGATATGAATAATTTTGCAGGGGCAGAGCGCGCTCTGCCCCTGCAAAATTATTACGGTACAATACGAACATGATAGCCACCTTACGCGGAGAAGTATCTCAAATCGAAGAGAACGCCCTGATCGTCGAAGTCGGCGGTGTGGGGCTGCGAGTCTTTGTCCCGGCGCCGGTGCGCACCAATGCGAAGGCGGGGGAAATCCTGTTTTTGTTCACCCACCTTGTCGTCCGGGAAGATGCGCTGACTCTCTATGGCTTTGAATCCCAGGCTGACCGTGACCTGTTCAACATCCTGCTCGGCGTCGACGGCGTCGGCCCCAAGGTTGCGCTTTCAGTCTTATCCACGCTCACGCTTGAAACCATCCAGCGTGCCATCTTCGCCGACGAAGAAGAGTTGCTGAACAAGGTTCCGGGCGTGGGCAAAAAGACTGCGCAGAAAATGGCGATCCACCTCAAGGACAAACTCAAACCCACCGACGCGCTCGGCAAGATCGCCGCGCTGGCTGATTACGACAGTGAAGTGCTCGCGGCGCTCACGGCACTCGGTTACTCTGTGGTCGAAGCACAGGCGGCGCTGCAATCGCTACCCAAAGACGCGCCCAAAGATGTGGGAGAACGCCTGCGCGTTGCCCTGCAATACATCGGCCAATAATGGTCCTGCCCGATTTCCTCGCCAAACCTATTTTTCATGTGATCTACACCTCCATGCGCCGGAGGGAAGGCGCGACCATCCCGCCGATCCGCCGCCCTGTAAAACGCGTGGATGAAGCCCAACGCCTCGCCTTCGACACCCTGCTTGATTCTGCGCTTCAAAGCGGAGCGAACATCCCGATTGCTTATAACTTATCCTTCCCCAAAGCGGACTTTCTCAACTATGTTTGCGACTGGCGCGGATTTGTCGCGCACGGTTCCCCACAACCTACCCTGGACATCCTTGAACCCATCCGCCTGAGCGGCGACTCGAGCGAGTTCGGCAACCGCCAGCAGATCTTCTGCTCGCCGGATGCAATGTGGGCGATGTGGTTCGCCATCCTCGATAAAAGCAAATATGACCAGACCCGCAATGGCAGCGTACGTGTGGGCACCGGGGAAAAGCGCCTTAAGTACTATCACTTTGAATTGCCAAAATCGAACCGGGAGAACAAACCCTTCCTCGCTGGCATGATTTACATTTGCCGCGCAAAAGATTTCCCCGACAAGCGCCCGTACCCGATCCTCGATTGGTTCAACGGCGAAATCGAAGAATGGGGCAGCGCCAAACCGGTCAGGCCGCTGGCAAAGATCATCGTCACGCCCGAAGATTTTCCATATTTAGACCAGGTGCAGTTCTCGTTATAACCAAGACAATGAGGCGACCCAATGGGTCGCCTCATTGTTATAATACCTGCACTCAATCACGAGAACGAACGGAGAACACCATGCTGAAAAAGAAGATCGCCGTTATCGGGCCGGGGGTCATGGCAGAGGCCATGGTCGCGGGCCTGCTCCGCAAAAAACTGGCAGACGCGAAGAACATCACTGCTTCCGGTCCGCGCCAGGAACGGGTGAACGAGCTGCATCAGAAATACGGCATCAAGGCCACCACCGACAACTCTGCCGCCATCCACGAAGCAGATGTGGTGGTGCTCTCCGTCAAACCGCAGCGCTTGACCGAAGTGATGAAGGGGCTTAAAGGCGTCCGGCAGGATGCGCTGGTGCTGTCCATTATCGCAGGCGCAACCATTAAGAAGATCGGCACAGGCCTGAAACACAAAGCCATCGTGCGCTCAATGCCGAACACGCCCGGTCAGATCGGGGAAGGGATCACCGTGTGGACCGCCTCGAAAGAAGTGACCGAAGAACAGCAGGAAATGACTCGCGCCATTCTCGGCGCATTGGGCGAGGAAGTTTTTGTGGAAGATGAAAGTTATCTCGACATGGCAACCGCGCTCTCCGGTTCGGGTCCCGCTTACGTCTTCCTCTTCACCGAAGCCCTGATCGACGCCGGAGTCCATATGGGTTTTCCGCGCCGCATTGCGGAGCAACTCGTCTTGCAGACCATCAAAGGTTCGGCTTCGTACTATCAAGGCGCAGCCAGACACCCCGCCACTTTGAGAAACCAGGTCACCTCGCCGGGCGGAACCTCTGCCGAGGCGTTGTATTATTTGGAAAAGGCAGGTTTCCGTACGGCCATTTCACGCGCAGTCTGGGCGGCATATCAACGCTCGCTGGAATTGGGCAAGGAAAAGCCGGGTCATGTTGAAGTGGACGAGGAGAAATAAATTGGGAATCAGGAATTAATGCGGATGGAGTAAAATCCACCCGCATTTTTATACGAATTAAGAATCATGGCACTCATCACAACCTCCAACCTCACCAAATCCTACGGCGCGACCGACATCTTCAGCGGGCTGACTCTCTCCATCGAGAAAGGCTCACGGCTGGGCATTGTCGGTCCGAACGGTGTGGGCAAGACCACCTTTTTGCGCATCATCGCCGGGGAGGATGAATCCAGCATGGGTTCGGTCACCCGCACACGGGGAGTCCGATGCGGGTATTTGTCTCAGGAAGCCGATTTCAAAATGGAAGGCACGCTTTGGGATGCGTGTCATTCCGTCTTTGAAGATCTGATCCGCCAGCAAAAAGAATTGCATCGCCTCGAAGAATTGATGGCGACCGATCCGGAAGTCATCGAACAATACGGCAAGGTGCAACATGACTTTGAACAGCGCGGCGGCTACACCTACGAGACGCGCATCAAGCAGGTGCTGACCGGTCTGGGATTCGACGCCTCCGACTACGCCATGTCTTTGGACCACCTCTCAGGCGGACAGCGCACCCGTGCCTTCCTCGCCCGCCTGCTGCTCTCGAACCCCGACGTGCTGCTGCTCGACGAACCGACCAATCACCTCGACATCCGCGCCGTGGAATGGCTCGAAGGATATTTGAACCAGTGGGAAGGCGCCGCGGTGATCGTCTCGCATGACCGCTACTTTCTGGACAAGGTCAGCACCGAAATTTTGGAAATGCTGCCCGGCGCGTATGAACTGTATAAAGGGAATTACAAAGCCTATCTGAAACAGCGCGAAGAACGCATCGCCCGCAGGCAGGAAATATTCGAAAGCGAAAAAGAAAAATTAAATAAAGAGATGGAATACATTCGAAAAAATGTAGCCGGGCAGAATGTATTACAGGCCAAAGGAAAACTTAAACGTCTCTCGCGCCTGATCCAGGCCATCGAACAGATCGGCATGGAAGCAGCGCTCAACCAAAAGTGGAGCGAGTCGGCTGCTGAGATTTCTGTTACCACCTCCATCCTCAGCGTGGAGGAAGCCGGGCGGCGCATCCATGCTTTGCGCTCGCCGGTGCGGACGTTGCCGCATTTACACCTGCGCCTCGGCTCCGAAAAACGCTCCGGCGATCTGGTGATCCGTACCAAAGACTTGAGCGTGGGCTTCCCTGATAAATTTTTGTTCAAGTCACCGGATATTGAACTGCGGCGGCAGGACTGCGCCGCGCTCATCGGCCCAAACGGGGCGGGCAAATCCACATTCTTGAAGACGATCCTGGGTCAATTGGAGCCTTTGTCCGGCGAAGTGCTTTTGGGCTCAAGCCTGCACATCGGTTACTTTGCACAGGCGCATGAAGGGCTTGACCCCGAAAAGACGCTTTTGCAGGAGATCGACTCGGTCATGCCGAACTGGCTGCCCGGGCAGATCCGCGATTATTTGGGCAAGTATCTCTTCAGCGGCGATGATGTGTACAAGAAGGTTGGCATGCTCTCCGGCGGCGAGCGCGGACGGTTGGCATTGTCCAAACTGGCTTTGCAGGATACAAACCTCCTGCTGTTGGACGAACCGACCAACCACCTCGACATCCCTTCGCAGGAAGTATTGGAAGCGGTACTGGAAGATTACACCGGCACCATTCTGCTCATCTCGCATGACCGTTATCTCGTCGATGCACTGGCAACCCAGATCTGGGAAGTGAACCCGGATGAAGGCGAGTTGATGGCGTTCAAGGGAACCTATTCCGAGTTGCGGGCCGAGCGCGAGCAAAAAGAATACGAAGCGATGATGGCGGGGAATCAGTCGAAGGCGGCAGGCACTGCCCTGAGCGTGTCGAAGGGTCAAAAGTTGAAGGTTGAAAGTTCAAAGGCAAAAGCGAGTACGAAGGAAGAAAGAAGAAAGATCGCGCAGGTGCAGGAATTGGAAAACACCATTGCCGAACTGGAAAAGACGCTGGCGAACCTGACGGCGCAGCTGGAGAGTCCGCTGGTGAAGCCAGAGGAAGTGGTCAAGATCGGGAAGGAATATAACCGCGTCCAGTCTGAGATGGATGCGAAACTGGCCGAGTGGGAGCAGATGCAGACAGCCGGTTAGAAATCATCCTACATTTGTTATATACTCGGGTCAGATCCGCGAACTTGCTTTGACATCAACCTTGGCACAGGAGGTTTTATATGGAATTTGACAAGATATTCAAATCAGTGGAGGAAGCAGTCTATGAGGTCATGGTCTGGCTTTTGTTGCTGCCCAAGACCTTCATCCGCGTCATGATCCATCCCATAGATGCCATGGATTACATCAACGCAGAATGGGAAAAGAACCCCGATGACCGTTTCGATGAATACCTTTCCCCAGTGCTTTTGTGGCTGTTATCAGCGGTCATTCCGATCACCTTCTTTGTGTCTATTGCAAGCGGTTCGGAAGACCTCTCCACGAAATTTACGGATCAGATCTACCCGATCACGTTTTACATGATGATCATTCCATTTGTCTACATTGCCTGGATGGAATGGTTGAACAAAGAGCCGGTCAAACGCTCCACTTTGAAGGTGTCCTTCTACCGGCACTGTTATGCCCTTGCCCCTGCTCAATTACTGACCATTCTGTCGCTGGTCCTGATGTTCATCAGCCCGGTATTTATTTTATTGTCCGCCCTGATCCTGCCTGCCTATGAGGCGGTTGTCTTCAAGGCCGAACTTGAGGCAGGTTACTTCAAGGCATTTTTATATGCCTGTATCCCCCAGATCGCCGTCTTAATTTTTGTTGCGGTTGTGATCGTGGCCCTGGGGTCGAACCTGCCAACCGTCCCGGCGCCGTAGGGATCGACAAGATCAAAAGGAGTTTGCATGCCCACCTACATCGACCTCAGCCATATTATCCACGATGGATTGATCACTTACAAGGGATTGCCCGCGCCCATCGTCTGCGACTATCTCAGTCGGGCCGAGTCGCGCTCGCGCTATGCCCCCGGCACCGAGTTCCAGATCGGCAAGATCGAAATGATTACCAACACCGGCACCTATGTGGACTGTCCCTTTCACCGCTACGAGGATGGCAAAGACCTCTCGCAGGTGACCCTAGAAAAGTTCGTAGACCTCGAAGGCATCGTCATCCGCGCAGATCACCGCAAAGGGTTGGCCGTCAGCGCTGAAGCGTTCAAGGGAAGAGAACTGCGCGAGCGGGCGGTGCTGGTCCACACGGGGTGGGACGCGCATTGGGCCACAGATTCCTATTACGAGAACCATCCCTTCCTCACCGAGGATGCAGCGATCTATCTGCGCGACTGCGGGGCAAAACTGGTTGGCATCGACTCGCATAACATCGATAGCACCCAGGGCAATACGCGACCGGTCCATTCGACGCTGCTGCGCGAAGAGATCCTGATCGTCGAGCATCTGTGCAACCTGGCCAATGTACCGGATGAAGGCTTCACCTTCACGGCTGTGCCGCCGAAGTTCCAAGGCGCGGGAACCTTCCCTGTCCGTGCCTTCGCGCATGTAAAATAGCCGCGCCACCTAAAGGAGACGGTTCATGCCTTTCATTCAATTCAACGGCAAAACCTACAATAACATTGAGGAGATGCCCGCCAACGAGCGGCAGGCCTTCGAGAAAGTCTCCGCGCTGCTGGCGGACAAGAACGGCAACGGCATCCCCGATTTTCTGGAAGGCGATATCGCCCAAAAGGTAATGACGGCCTACTCCGGCAATATCTCCATCAACGGGCAGGAATATCACAGCCTTGAAGAACTGCCCGAGGATATGAAGAACCGCATCCGCTCCGCCTTTGGCCTGCTCTCCAACATGGGGCTGGTCTCGCCCGAAGGCACATCGGCCACGGTAACGCAAGTGCAAAGCACACACGTGGAACCAAAACAACCCGCCGTATCCAGACCGTTTACGCCCAAACAAACGCCCTCCGTCATGGAGGAAGACCGCGGCTCGAACATCTTCGCGCTGTCCATCGGCCTGGTGGTGTTGTGCTTCGTGCTGGCCGTGGCCGCTTTCGCAGCCTTCTACTTTCTTGGACGATGAAACTCATCCTGATTTACACGTTGATTGCCGGTGTAGTCTCCGCCCTGACTGCGCCGATTCCCGGCACCTCCCTGCTGCTAACCGGCCTGGAGATCTACATGCTCGTGCATATCTCAAAAGAGCACGATTCAAAACTCGGTTTGAAAGAGATCGGCTACTCGGCCATTGCTCTGTACGGTCTCTCGACCACGCTGAAAGATGCCGCGCTCGAACTGCTGACCTTCGTGCCCGTCATCGGCTGGGGCGCGGAAGTGATCGTGGCCATGTTATTCGTCTTTTTCCTCGGCATACTGGCCGACCTGTACTTCAAGAAAAAACGCTAACAGATACAACGAAACAAGAACTCCCCGTAAAACAGCGGGGAGTTCTTGTCATAGGCTAAGTAGTCGTCTGAAAGAGTTTGTAAAACTTTTCTCGCTCAAGCCGCCATCCTCGGCGGTGGGGACGCCGCCGGGAACATATTTTAATAAAATTTATTTCGACCGACTCCTTAGCATATATTTATGGGACAGCCGGGACCTTGAACACCACACCAACCAGATACCCAGCCAACGCGCTGATGGTGCCGATCAACATCATTTCAGTGCCGCTGCGCATCGGGCGGCCAACCGTCACACGCGCCTTGTAAGCGCCAATGCCGAACAGCACCAGGGCCGTCACCAGCACCGACATCCACATGCTGATATGCACCGGCAGAAACAGGAATGGAATAACCGGCACGAGCGAACCGATGATGGCGGAAATCCCAACCACCCAGGCTGCCTTCACAGCAGACTTGCGGTCCACCGGCGAGAGCTGGTGTTCTTCGGCCATCATCACCGCCACCCAGACATCCTTATTGGCTGTAATAGTCTCGACGATACGGTCCAGCAGGTCGCCGCTGAAGCCCTTGCTCTCGTAAATATCGCGGATCTCTTTCTTTTCGAGGTTAGGCGCCTCTTCAATGTGGCGGCGCTCTCGTTCGTACTCACTCTGGTACAGGTCGGCATCGGCCAGGGTGGTGGTGAAAGCCACCGCACCCATCGAGATCGATTCGGCGAAGGTGGTTGCAAGACCGGCCACCAGCACCACGCGCGCATCGTTCGTGGCGGCCGCAATACCCAGCACAACACCCAACACATTCACCAAGCCATCCTGAGCGCCGAGGATAAAATCTGAAAGACCCGAACCGCGTTTGTGCGGGTCGATCTCGGTATGATGGATATGTTCCTGTTGATGTGTAGTGTGGCTTGAAGTTTCCATAGAACAATCTTACTCACAACAGAAAAAATATATAATGGACGAATGTCACGCCTGACTCAATTTATCCTGACCCTGGCTTTAGCGGTACTGGCATGCATGGGAGGAGTTCCCGCTCCCGTTCCAACAGACATTCCAACACTGACGCCTACAGCAACGCATACACCGACCGCCTCCCTTACACTGACACCATCCTCCACACCGACACCGACGCCTCCAGCGCGCCGGGTGCTGATCCTGTCCATTGACGGGTTCAGACCCGATGCCATGCCGCTCGCACCCATGCCCAACCTGACAGCCCTGCTGATGGAGTCTGCCTATTCGCTGAAGGCACAGACCATCTACCCAAGCATCACACTACCCGCACACACATCCATGCTCAGCGGACAATGCCCCGCCAAACATAAAGTGGACTGGAACGATTACCTGCCCGAACTCGGCTATGCCCAGGTCACTGACCTCTTCGATATTGTCCATGCGGCGGGGATGCAGACGGCCATGTTCGTGGGCAAGGAGAAACTGCGGCAGATCACCGAACCGGCCAGCACAGACATCTTTCGTTATATCAATGACCGCGACCTCGTCATTACAGAGAAACTGATCGAGGAGTTCCCGGCGGACTTCCGGTTGCTGTTCATCCATTTCCCGACCCCCGATGGGATGGGGCATGCATACGGTTGGATGTCGCCGGAATACTTGAGCGTGCTCTTCCGCGCGGACCAGGCCATCGCGCAGTTGCTGACAGAGTTGCAGGCACGCGGGCTACGGGACGAAACGCTGGTCATCATCACCGCCGACCATGGCGGGCATGAGACCACGCACGGCTCCAGCCTGCCCGAGGATATGACCATCCCGTGGATCGCGAACGGAGCAGGCATTCACCCCGGAGAGTTGACCTCCCCTATTACCATAGTCGATACGGCTGCAACGGCCGCCCTCGCGTTGGGGTTGAACATCCCGGCCGAGTGGGACGGTGTGCCTGTGTATGAAGCATTCGGGCTGCCGGTGAAGGAAGCCTCACGGGGCTGCCCATAAAAACAGCCGCCATCTCTGGCGGCTGAATCATGTTTACAGCGAGGAAATACTTTGACAGGTCGCCCCGCTTGCGGCGCAGGAAGAAACGCAGAACCTACTCCACAGGAAGAGCGTCGGGCAGTTCATCTTCCAGATTGCGGATGTGCGGGTTGGCATAGACGAAGGCGCTGATCAACAGGGCCACCACGCCGGAGATGATGAACATCAAGCCAATGCCGCGGCCGGGACCGGTGCCAAGAACCTGAGCAATGACCGTATGGGCCAGCGCGCCATCGGCACGCATGAGCGGCTCGAAGAAACGGTCGGCCAGGGGACCGGCGGTGAGAAAGGCGAGCGGCATCATGGATTGGGATATGGCAGAACGAACGGAGAAGACCCGCCCTTGTACGTCACGTGCGACTTTGGATTGGAAGATGACCTGACCGTTGCCGGAGGCGAGCGGGACGAAGAACATCAAGGTGAAGACACCCGCACCGATGAAGATGGGATCCATACGCAGACCGGCGATGATGAAGCCGGTTACACTCAGGGCGATGAAAGCAATCACAGCGGGGATGCGGCGTTTGGCACCGCCCCAGGCGCTCATGACAATACTGCCGATGAGCATACCCGCACCCATCACCGTTTGAATGACGCCGAGGATGTCGGCTGAGTAGGTACTGAGCACCATGGGAATCAACAGCACGGCAGACCAGTTCAGGATGAAGTTGACCATGGCATAGTACAACAACAGGCTGAACAAGCCGCCGCGCTCGCGCAGGTAACGCCAGCCGAAGAGGATATCCTGCCAGAGGTCGGAGTCTTTGTGCTCGGGCGCACGCTCCGGCTGGGGAATACGGACGAGGAAGAGCGCACCGATGGCGAAGAAGAAGGTGACGAAATCGATGATAAGGATGCCGTTCAGGCCGATGAAGACGAAGAGCGCCCCGGCTAGTACAGGCGTGAGCACATTGGTGATGGCCTGACCCATCTGCACCAGACCGTTGGCGTTGCCAAGTTTCTCCTTCGGCACGATCATGGAGATGGAAGCGGCGTAGGCGGGTTCCTGAAAGGCGCTGAAGACCGAACCGAGCGCGGCTATCCCATAGATGTGCCAGAGTTGCAGGCCTCCCATGCCGAGCAGGATGAAGACCGCCAGCGAGAGCAGGGCGTTGAAGGTATCGGCCAGCATCATGATAAGGCGGCGGTTGTAACGGTCGGCGAAGGAACCGGCGAAGGGCAGCAGCAGGATGCGCGGGATGGAGCCCAGCAGCACGGTAATGGCAAAGGGCGTGGCCTGCCTGCTCTGGTCGTAGATCCAGACGCCGAGGGCGAAGTTGGTCAGGCCGGAGCCGAGCATCGAAACCAGTTGCCCGCTCCAGATGGTGAAGAAGGTCTTCATGTCACGCGGGGCTGCAGATACGGTCGAGTCGAGAGTACTCATTTGGATTTCCTTTTCTTCGGTTTCGAATCAAAGTAGAAACTGGGATAGAACGCCACCGACAGGGCGTAGAGCTGGTCGGTGGATTTGGAGGTCTTTTCTTCGGCCTCGAACTCCTGGACGAGCATAACCAGACGCTCCTGAAATTCAGCGATACGGCTCTCGGGCACGCGGCTGACGACACGGTTGATGATCATCCGGCGTTCCTGTTCTTCGCCGCCCTGATGCAACTGGAACTGGCGCGCCTGCAGACTGCGGAGGATGTCTTCGCGGGTGGCGTCGATGGTGGAGGCCAGCAGGATGTTGATGGATTCGTTATCGCCCTCCTTCGAGAACTGGAAGAGAGCCGGGTCGACCGAGAGCGAGTCGGCAGAGTTGATGTAGGTCTTCTCAACCATATTCGCCACCATGCGCGTCTCGGCCACTTCAATCAGACCGAGTTTCTCAAGGGTGCCGAAGTGATAATACAGTTTGCTGGGCGCCAGGCCGAGCTTTTCGGCGACCTGCTTGACGGTCAGAGCCTGGCCTTCGAGCAGTTCGATGATCTGGATGCGCAGGGGGTCGGAAATGGCGCGCAGAGTCTCGAGGTCGGAAACATGAAAGTGGCGGGGTTTGGCTGGCTTGGGCATAAAAGGTTCTCCTATCGTTAAAATTATTTTTAACGATAGGACGTATTTTACAAGGATTCAGGAAAGAGTCAAGGGCCGGGAAGGGGGAGGACACGGCACACCGCAGTCATGGGGCGGGTATCTTGTGAAAATAAAGACAAAGTTGACAACGTGCTTAATTTCACTATGATGAATAGTAGGGTTTATTTGGTATGGAAGGTCTGCCTGCCTTTAAAGGTTTGTTGAGCGTTCTCCAAATCGATATGCATGGTTCAGAAGGAGCGAGATGCCAACAAAGACTAAATATTTGCCCGGCCTGATCTGGCTGGCGCTGCTCCCCATCCTCTCCATCTTCATTTCGAACCATCTCCCCACCCAGACTTGGTGGGGAATATTGGTGCTGTGCCTGCCCTGGCTGGTGACGGGGGCGGTCTTCAAGTCCGTGGCCAGGGATGGCCTGCCGGAAGGTGGGATGGCCGCTGTGTGGCGCATCCTGCTCGGGTTGTGCCTGCTTTTGGTGCTGTGGTACCTGCCTACTCTGCTGCCCTTTTTGAAATCCAGCGACTATGGGATCGCCATCAACCTACGGGAGGGCCCGGTTGCCCTATGGATGGGCGCGGCCTTCATCCTGGGGTTTTACAGGAAACTGATCGCAAAATCTTTTGCGGGGATATGGAGCGGGCTCAAGGAATACTTTATCAGGAAGACCGGGCTGGAATGGCCGAAGAACGAAAACCTCAAATTGGCTGAAGTCTGGAGCGGATTGAAGAGCATGGCCCGGGATCTTTTCAAGTGACCCCGGACACTGCGGCTTTCGTACGTATGTGATGTTCTGTTGATGCGCGAAAGGAGAACCCCATGAGCAAGAAGAAGAACGAGGAAGAGCAAAAAGCCAGAGCGTATTTATTGTTCAAATGGCTGGTGGGAATATTGGTCGTTGGTATTCTGCTTTTATTGGCGATCCAATACCACTGGTTTGGCTGGTTCCCGGATAGAAAACCGGCAGCCTATGACCCGATCGACCCGCTGACGTGGGCGCTGGCTGCGTTGATCGGAGCGTCGCTGTACCTGATGGGACAGATCGCGACGTATTTCCCGAAGATCAACGAGAAGCCGGACCCGGACAACCAGAATGATTTTGTGCGCAGCACCTACTGGTATGCGACCACCTTATTAAGAGCCCCGGTGCTGACTGTTGTGATCATGTGGCTGTTGATGAACTTAACCGTCGGCCTGGGCGAAGCCACGGGCGGTAACTCCAATCCGGCCGGAGAAGGACTCGGGCTCTCACTGGATTTCTCGAAGTTCCCAGACATCGTCAACCTTGGGATCGCGTTCATCCTTGGCTTCTACGGACGGGTGGCGAGGAAGCAGCTGGATGTGATCGCAAAGTATCTGTTCACCAAGGCCTGGGCGCTGGCGGAATTGGGTTTCGATATCACGGTGCCGGATGACCTTTTGCTTGGCGAGACGCACACCTTCAAGACCGAACCGAAGATGGACGTGGTCTGGTCGGCCAACCCCGGCAGCATGGGCGCGGACTCGGGGGTGTACACCGCCCCGAGCAAGTTCGAAGGGGACGCCCGGCAGGTTGTGATCCTGGCGTACCTGCGGAGCGAGCCCAGCGCAACCTACGTGAAGCAAATACCGCTTAAGTTGTTCCGCATCACATCGTCCACGAAGGAGGCGGCCCCCAACGAAGAGGTGACCCTGACGTTGGATAAGAAACTCGAAAAATTTGATGACAAGGAGTTCAAACTGGCAGAGGCGGTATGGAACAGCACAGACGCCGCATTGAACATCAAAAATACCAAGGGCGAGAGTCTCACCTTCAAGGTCCCTGAAAAAGAGAAGGAAGGCAAGGTCTTTACCATCACGGCCACCTGCCTCGAGCAGACGGCGGAGTTCAAGTTGACGGTGGTCAAGGCCGAATAGCCGCCCTGTACGTTACAGCCAGGGGAGCCGTTCCACGGGAGGCGGGTGGAGCGGCTCCTTTTGTGTTTAAGGCCTGGGAGGTGGAGGTGCGGGACTTGGCGGGCAATGTGGCGGGCAGGAGTTGTGAATGATGGGGTATGATATGTAACGACCATGGCTCACCTTCTTATTGCTTACGATCTTCTGGTCATACTTATTGGTTTCACAGCACTTTCGAATGCGATCATTCTGGCTGCCCGAACGCGGCAGAAAGATCTGGGGAACTTCAGTATTCTGTACGCCCTCTATACGTTGATGTTGATGCTGGTGGTCTTGAAAAAATATCTATTCGTCAATGTGGCGGCCTACACCGCCCAGGCATGGTATTTCATTTCAGGCATCTACCAGGTGCTCGACTTCGCCGTGGTCGTGGCGGCTTTGCATTATTTCATCGAGGCCCATTCGTTCAGGCATGGGAGAAGAATCAGCGCGGCCTTCCTGGCGGCAATGCTGGTCTGCAGCGGGTTGATCTTCTCCCCGTTTGGCGCCACCCTCGAAGCGGAAAAGAGCATCATCCGGTTCGGGGCGGGATACTGGCTGGCCATCGGATGGAATGCGTTCGCGTTTACCAGCGCCATCATCCTGGGATGCTGGCTGCTCGCCCGCAAATGGAATACGAAAGAAAGGACTTTCGTGCTTGGGCTGGTGCTCTTTGCATCGGCGGGCTATCTGGAATCGGTGGTTAGTTTTCTGAACGATTTCGGCACCGCATCCGCCAGGCTGACCACGGAGCAGGGATTCCTCTACAGTTCCATCCCGTATGCGCTCTATGGGATCTTCCTGATCGTTTATTTTCTGCGCCTTCCCGTCTCCATGCCGGTAAATCACGAGGAACCTTCGGGGGAGTTTTTGACCCAATACGGGATCACCGAGCGCGAACGGGAGATCATCCTCAAGGTCATGCAGGGGAAAAGCAACGAAGAGATTGCCCGGGAGTTGTTCATCTCTCTGGCAACGGTCAAGACCCACCTTCATAACATTTACAAAAAAGTGGGGATCGACAGCCGCTATGACCTTCTGGCGAGGGTAAGAACGGGCCCATAGCAAAGCGAGGGGGGCGAAACGGTAATCTCAATCCAAAGTTGCAGGTCATTTCAGCCAATCTACATCCGAAGATCGATTCTCATTTCTCCTCAAAAGGCGGAGAATGGCGGCATTGAACTCCTGAACGGGATAGCACCCGCCGGGAAGACCGCACGCCAAGGAGAATACCCATGTTCGATCCAACTGTACGTTCCAAAAGCAAGACTCGGTTGTGGAATATCGCAGCCGTGATGTTGATCCTGGCCCTGACATTGCCGGCTGTGGTGCCGGTAGAGGCCCGGGATGGCGGGGAAAAGCCTGCTGCGGCCGCCCCGCTTCAAGGTCCGGTTGACGCGGCAGAGATGGAAGCGTTCCTGGATGAGTTGTTGAAGTCCGAAATGGAAGAGAACCATATTGCGGGGGCGGCCGTCTCGGTGGTCAGGGACGGCAGGTTGTTCTTTGCCAAAGGGTATGGATATGCCGACCTTGACCGGCACATCCCGGTCAGCGCCGAAGAGACGGTGTTCAAGATCGGGTCTGTCACCAAGTTGTTCACCTGGACGGCGGTGATGCAGCTGGCCGAGCAGGGCAGGCTGGACCTGGACGCGGATATCAACACTTATCTCGACTTCCACATCCCAGACACCTTTCCGCAGGCGATCACGCTGCGACATTTGATGACCCACACGGCGGGCTTCGAAGACCTGCATGCAGACATGGTGGTCTTAAACGAAGAAGACCTGGCACCCGAGGGGGAATGGCTGGCCGCGCATCTCCCGGCGCGGGTGCTGCCCCCCGGCGAGGCGGCGGCCTACTCGAACTATGGAGCGGCGCTCGCGGGGTACATCGTGGCGCGCGTCTCGGGTGAATCATACAGCCAGTATGTGCAGGGACATATCTTCGACCCATTGGGTATGAAGAGTTCAAGCGCCGCCTGGCCCATATCGCCGGACCTGAGCGCACGCGAATCGGTAGGGTATGCCTATGCGGACGGAAGGTATCAGGTCTTCCCGCGCCTGATCGGGCAGGTGGACCTGTTCCCGGCAGGCATCATCCACACTACGGCAACAGACATGGCACGCTTCATGAGCGCACACTTGCAGGATGGCGCAGCCCCGGACACCGACCAGCCCGATGCGCGCATCCTGAGCGAGGCCACCACAGGGCAGATGCACAGTACACTTTACACGGCAGACGCGCGCATGCCCGGCACAACCTACGGCTTCTTCGATTTCAGCGACAACGGCCAGCGGACGATCGGCCACAGCGGCGAAGCGGAGCCGATGGAAGCGCTGCTATTGCTGTTACCCGACCAGCATTTGGGTGTGTTTGTGGTCTATAACAGCCTCGGCGGAGACACGTTGACGCGCCAGCATTTCGGCTTCCAGCGGGCGTTCTTCGATCACTACTTCCCCCAGCCTGCAACGGCAGCGCTGCAACCCCCAACGGATTTTGCCAGCCGGGCCGGGCGTTTTGCCGGCTCGTACAAAATGACGCGCAGTGCAGACAGCACGCTCGAAAAGTTTTTATCGCTCTCCTACCCGACCGTGGATGTGAGCAACCCCGGCGACGGGACGCTATTTATCGAAACGCCGTATGGCGATTGGCAGGTTGTGGAAGAGGCGCCGTTGTACTTCCGCCAGGTGGAGGGACCGTATCATTTCCTCTTCCGCGAGGACGAGCGGGGCCGCATCGCTTATCTCTTCAGCGACTACACCCCGATGATGGCCTTCGAGAAGTTGAACTGGTATGAAACCCCCGGCTTCAACCTGCCTTTGTTGATGGTCTGCCTGTTGGTCTGCCTGTCTGTGCTGCCCGTCATGGTGACACGCACGATCCAGAGGCGCGCCCGGGGCGGCGACCGAGGTTCCACCATGCCGGGCGGGGCGCGTGCCGCATTGGCGCTGATGGTGTGGACCAGCCTGCTCAACCTGCTGTTCGTGGCTGGAAATATGTTGTGGGGTGAACAGCTGGTCTTTGGGATCCCAACTGCCTATAAGATGGTGCTGGGGCTGGGTGTGCTCTCGGCCTTGTTGACGGTCGGACTGCTGGCCGGCTGTGCCCTGTCATGGAGGGAGCGTTATTGGAGCGCCGCCTTTCGCCTGTATTACACGCTGGTGACGGTCAGTGCGGCTGCTTTCATCTGGTTCTTGAGTTTCTGGAACCTGCTGGGCTGGCAGTATTAGCGTGAACCCCAGGGCTGGCAGGGGGATGAACCCTTCTGCCAGCCGGGTCAAGGGTTGACCGGCCCGGTTTGGATTTAATACGCAGTCTGCAAAATGGCCGCTATAATCAAAACATGGAAATCGAGAAACTTCTTCAATCTCGAAAAGAGCAGATATTGACCCTTGCCCGCCAGAACGGAGCGTATGATGTCCGTATCTTCGGCTCCGTGGCTCGCGGTGAAGCACGCCCAGACAGCGACATTGATTTCCTTGTGAACCTCGAAGCGGGGCGAAGTTTGCTGGACCTGGCGCGGCTATTGCGCGAATTGCAGGCTCTGCTTGGTATGCCAGTGGACATTGTCACAGAGGCAGGTCTTCACGCTCGTATTCGTCCGCAGGTGTTGAAGGATGCGCGTCCTTTATGAGAAGCGAGCGCGAACGATTGCTGGATATTCTCGAAGCGATTGAAAGAATCGAGAAGTATGCAGCCGAAGGCAAAGCCGCCTTTGAAGCGAATGAAGCCAGGGTTTTTCTTTGGGTGGTGTGGGATTTCCGAACAGGGCCCTTCGCGCACGGAAAGATGCCCGGCCTGTGCCTTTATTACCCATCCCCCATTGACCTTGACCGTTGGAACAACTTCTTCACTTTTGCGGCGACCGGAGCGGGGGACTTGAGTTCATGCTCCCAGATGCGGATAAGCGGCGAAACAAAACCTCCGGGCGTAGTACGCGCCCGGAGGTTTATCCTATAAAAGGCTTTCTTTGCGACGTTCTTCCATGAAGGCTTTCAAGACTCCTGATCCCTTCAAGGAACCTCTTAGTCGTTTGATAGTTTCTCTGAGTTGCTGTAAATCTTCCACTTTACGAGAATCTACAGCAACCTCATACTCCTTGAACCAGTCACGAAAGTGAGCCAATTCTTCTGGCGAAAGATTTTCTATGGCTTGTTTTATTTCTTCGAGATTCATAATCTACTCCATCGTAAAAAGACTTTGTTATTTTACCTGTTTTCAATTTACATGAGATAAAATTAGATTTGTCTAGCGTCCAATTTGAATGTGCCACTGTATAACCGACTGAAAATCCTCTCAGATCAGAGGGAAGATGAGACGAGCATATTATTCTGATAAAATTGCTGATTTTCTTAACCGAAGTGAAGATGAAATCCTCGGCAAACTTGCTCAAGAGAATGAGTTTTCACTAGAGCAGACACAGCGCGATGCTTGGCTTGAAGAAATTCGGATTTTGATGAAGGTGCTGAAGCCTTATAAAGGGTCCGTCTATTTCGAATATTCAATCCCAAGAATGGGACGAAGAATAGATGTAATATTAATTATTGGGGCTGTGATTTTCGTACTTGAATTCAAAGTGGGTGAAAAAGAATTTCCAGCGTACGCAATTGACCAAGTGTGGGATTATTCTCTTGACCTAAAGAACTTTCATGAAACAAGCCACTATGCTTATATTGCACCTATCTTGATTGCAACAAACGCAAAGGTACCATCAACTGTAATAACCACTACCCTCCATAATGACAAAATACTTATTCCAATAAAGAGTAATGAAGACTTACTTCCTAAAGTTCTGGAAGATGTCTTGAATTTTGTAGATGGGGATGAGATTAACACAGATCATTGGGAATCTGGGCGCTATCAGCCAACGCCTAATATTATTGAAGCCGCAATGGCTTTGTATAGTGGACATTCTGTTGAAGAGATTTCTAGAAGTGACGCGAGCGCAATAAATCTAAGCCAGACCTCTGACACTGTCTCAGAGATTATTCGGTTTTCAAAAGAGAACTCCATCAAATCAATTTGCTTTGTAACTGGTGTTCCGGGAGCCGGGAAGACATTGGTTGGTTTAAACATTGCAACAAAACACATTGATAAAGATAACGATCTTTATAGCGTGTTCCTATCTGGGAATGGGCCGCTTGTGGCGATATTGCGGGAAGCATTAGCACGAGATAAAGTTCAAAGGGAAAAAGAAATTGGTCATAAAGTTAAAAAAGGGGAAGTTATGAGCGAAGTTAAGATGTTTATTCAAAACGTCCATAACTTCCGAGATGAAGGCTTGATTGACATGAACAAGCCTCCGATTGAACATGTCGCCTTATTCGATGAAGCACAGCGAGCATGGGATTTGCAACAAACAATAAATTTCATGCACAGAAAACGAGGACGTTCCAACTTCCATGCTTCCGAGCCAGAATTCTTGATTTCATGCCTTAATCGCCATCCGGATTGGGCGGCAGTTGTATGCCTTGTGGGTGGAGGACAAGAGATTAATACTGGAGAAGCAGGCATTAGCGAATGGATAGAAGCACTTGAACGGTCTTTTCCAGATTGGCATATGTATATATCTTCGCGCCTTACTGATAGCGAGTATGGAACGGAGAAGGTTTTAGAAAAAGTCAAAGGTCATAGCAAAGTCACATTCAAAGACGAATTACACCTCTCTGTCTCAATGCGTTCTTTTCGTGCAGAGCATGTATCGCTTTTGGTAAAACAGATTTTAGATTTACAACCTAAAGAAGCGCAAGAGACTTTGAAGAAAATCAAAGGTAATTACCCTATCGTCTTAACGCGCGACTTGGCAAAAGCAAAACAATGGTTGAAAGCGCAAGCGCGTGGATCAGAACGATATGGAATTGTTGTTTCATCACAAGCGGAAAGACTGAAACCACATGCAATTGATGTGAAATCTCCTGTTGACCCTATTCATTGGTTTTTAGATGGAAAAGAAGATGTTCGTTCTTCTTACTATCTTGAAGATGTGGTAACAGAGTTTCAGGTGCAAGGGCTTGAGCTTGATTGGGCCTGTGTAACGTGGGATGCAGATTTCCGATATTCATCAAAGGGCTGGGAACACTTCTCTTTTGTAGGGGATAAATGGAACCACGTCAGGAAACCTGAAAGACAAACCTATTTGAAAAATGCTTATCGGGTTTTGTTAACCCGCGCAAGACAGGGAATGGTGATTGTTGTTCCATCAGGCGATTTGGAAGACCATACAAGAAAAAGCAGTTTTTACGATCCGATATTTGAGTATCTATCTGGGATTGGGTTTGATATTATCTAACAAGGCTCTCACCGATCAAAACAAAAGAAACTCCGAGGTATTCTCTCGGAGTTTCTGCTTATCTCAGACCCTGTAACTCACTTCAAGGCATCGAAGACGTTGAAAACCTGCATGAAGTCGGACATGGCCTGATACTCGGCGAAGAAGGGGGCGTTCTGCACGCGGGGGTCGGCGTCGAAGATCAGGGTCGGCTGGGTCCCGGCCTCGAAGGGCGGCCAATGGGGCAGGTCACCACCGTTGGGGTCGCCGGTTTTGGCGAAGTTGGTCCAGGCGAGGATCATCTGTTTTTGGAGACGGTTGCGGTCGGTGTCGTCCTGCGCATCGCGCGGCAGGCCGATGAAGTCAAAACCGGCCTGATCGTTGACATGCCCGAACACGAAGGGCAGTTCCCCGCCATGCGGAGAGCGCCCGTCCTGACAGGGCTGCTCCGGCAGGTGGACCGGATAACTGACGCGGTACAAATAGGTGCGCGCCACCTGAGTCTGCGCGGCGGCGACATTCACGGCCTGAACGCGGAAGGCGTAGTCATCGCCCATGGCTAGGAGGATATCGCCTTCGGCGGTCCAGATGCGCTGCGGGTCGGAGGCGTACAGGTCATAGAGTTCCTTCAACTGCGGCTCGATCTGCGGGTTGACCATGGTGAAGAGATTGTCCTGCAGGGTCTGCTCGCAGATATGGCTGTCGGGCGTGTCGTAGAAGGACCAGTAACTCAACTCATCGGCCATGGTGCCGATCATCAGGTCGATGCCGGCAGTGTTACCGGAGGCGATGGCCTCGAGCGGGCTGTACTTGACGACATAGCCTTCGCCATAGGTGGGGGCAAAGATCAGGTCGGAAAGAGGCGAGCCGACGGCGGTCAGCACCTGGTCCTGGATGTACATCAAGGCGCGCGTCGGGGCCTTGGTCCAGATCAGCGGGGAACTGAGGCCGGTCTGGTCTTTGATGAGGTTGGAGATGGCGGCGGTGTTCTCCGCGGTGTGCAGGGGCGAGCCGCTCATGACGATGGCGCGCGAGAAAAGGTCGGCGGGATGTTCGGTGCCCAGCAGGGCGAGGACGCTGGCGCCCCCGGCCGATTCGCCGAAGACGGTGATGTTCGCCGGGTCGCCGCCAAAGGCCGCGATATTGTCCTTAACCCATTGCAGCGCCATGATCTGGTCTTGAATACCAGCATCGGCGCTGTGGGCATAGTCCGCGCCGCCGATGGCCGAGAACTCAAAGAAACCGAGGATGCCGACGCGGTAGTTCAGCGTGACCACGATCACATCGCCTTCGCGGGCGATGGTGGCGCCGTTATACAAGTCTTCCTTGCTGGAGCCGCCCACAAACCCGCCGCCGTGGATGAAGACCATCACCGCCCGTGGAGCGTCCCCGCCGGAGGGCTTCCAGACGTTCAGGGTCAGGCAGTCTTCATTATTGAGATCCTCTTTCGGGTCGTGAATGACCACCTCATCATAGGCCTGCGGACAGAACGAACCGAACTGGTATGCATCGAAGGTCTCCGCCCAGGGCTGGTGTGCCACCGGCGCTTTGAAGCGCAAGTCCCCGACCGGCGGCTCGGCATAAGGGATGCCGAGATAGACATCCAGACCGTCCTGTGAAAATCCGCGCAGCGGACCCAGACTGGTCTGCACTTCGCCGGTGGCGACGCTGCCAGACGGCAAGTTCTTGCTGACCGGCCACAGGCTCCACGCGGCCCAGACCACGATCAATACCAAAACAAGACCCACCCACTTTTTCATCTGCTCCTCCGAGTTGAACGAAATGTCCCGCCATTGTAGCAGAAGCGAGACAGGGCAGGCAGGGATTTGTGGATACCGCCAGCCATAGTTGTCAGAAAATCACTGACCCGTGAAGTAGTGTAAAATGGGACCACGCGCTTCGAGTGGGATCCCTCCAAAGCCGAAACCAATATTCGCAAACACGGTGTCAGTTTCGATGAGGCGGTCACCATATTCAAAGACCCGCTTGCATTCATCTTCGACGACGAAGCCCATTCAGAGCAGGAGCCGCGTGAGATCATCATTGGCATGTCTGCCTTACGGAGGATGCTGCTTGTTTGTTTTGTAGAGCGAGTGGAAGATATTGTTCGAATCATCAGCGCGCGCCCAGCAACGCGACAGGAAATCAAAGATTATGAAGAAAACACCCACTACCAAAGCCCGTAAAGTTCAGGATATCGCTCCTGAATATCGCTTTGACTATAAAAAAGCGAAGCCCAATCGGTTCGCCGAACGGATGAAGAGTGAACCGCTTGTTGTGCTGATCGAGCCAGACGTTGCCAGAGTATTTACTTCAGCCGAACAGGTCAACAAGGCCTTGCGGGCGCTCATCTCCGCCATGCCGGATGAGCACACACAGGCCGTCAAGTAGAAGAGCAGAGCGTCCGGGTTGGACGCTCTTTTTATTTCCCGCTCCGTGCGAGTGGGCCGCTTCGCAACGACATCGTTGAGTCCACGCCCCATGCGCCATCCAATGTGCAAATCGGTGGAGATATGATTAAATGGGCGCAGGAAGCACCCCTTCTGACAAAGGAACCCGGCATGACATTCGAATACTTTACAACGGACGATGGTGTGAAATTGGGCTACATGGACAAGGGCGGCGGCATTCCGGTCGTATTGCTGGCCGGGTACAGCGCGCCCGCAACGGCCTGGTATCGCGAGGAAAAAGTTCTGCGCAGGCACGGCTACCGCGTGATCGCCTTTGACCGGCGCTCGCACGGCAGTTCCGAGAACCCGGCGCACGGGCAGGACATGTCCACACAGGGCCGGGACCTCGACGCCCTGCTGCGGCACTTGAAGATTCCCAAGGCCTTCCTGATCGGACAATCCCAGGGAGCCTCGTGCATATGGTCTTACATCGCGCAATTCGGCACGGAGCGGCTGCACGGCGTCATCAGCATCGACCAGACCCCGAAGATGATCAACGACGAAGGCTGGCCGTACGGCATGACCGGCCTGAACCGCGAAACGCGCCCGACCTTCTTTGATGTGCCGCTGCCGCAGCCGAACAAAAAGGATCTTAAGTTGTTCCTGGTCGGCGTGTTGCTGCGCGGCAGGAAGTATTTGAACTTCGACCATGCAGGCACCAAACCGCTGCTGCTCGACCATGCAGACGCGGACTGGCGCGAGACGTTGAAAAAGACGGATGTGCCGGTCCTGTTCGTGGCCGGAGAGCAGAGTCCCTTCTGGCCGAAGGAACATGCGGCCGCAAGCGCTTCGCTCTGCGCCCGGGGTGAATCAGCGGTGGTGGCAGGCTCGGGCCACGCCGTCAACTGGGAATGTCCCACTGAATTCAATCAGGTCATGCTGTCGTTTCTATCCAAAGTCAGCAAATGAACCGCATGAACACACAACTCCAGCACGAACTCTCCCAACTCTTGGGCGAACGCTTCAACACCTCCGAACACGAACGCCAGCAGCACGGCAGGGATGAATCCTCATTGACGCCCATGCCGCCCGATGCCGTGTGCTATCCGCTCAGCACCGAGGAAGTGTCGGCCATCGTCAAACTCTGCGGACAACACCAAACGCCCATTATTCCCTTCGGGGCGGGCACTTCACTCGAGGGACACATCTTTGCTCCGCAGGGCGGCGTGAGCGTGGACCTTTCGCGCATGAACAGAATCCTGCGGGTCAGCGCAGACGACCTGGACTGCACCGTGCAGGCCGGGGTGACGCGCACCCAACTGGACAAGCACCTGCGTCCGCTGGGGCTGTTCTTCCCGGTCGACCCCGGCGCAGATGCGACCTTTGGCGGCATGGCCAGCACGCGCGCCAGCGGCACGAACGCTGTCCATTATGGGACCATGAGCGAGAACATCCTGATGTTGACGGTAGTCCTGCCGGGCGGGGAGATCATCACCACCGGCACGCGCGCGCGCAAATCCGCGGCGGGCTACGACCTCACGCATCTCTTTATCGGATCGGAAGGCACGCTGGGGATCATCACCGAGGTCACGCTGCGCATTCAAGGCGTGCCCGAAGCCATCTCGGCGGCAGTGGTCGGATTCGGGTCGTTCGAAGCGGCGGTGCAGGCCGTGACTCAAGTCCGGCAGATCGGGGTGCCCATCGCGCGCATCGAATTTCTGGATGAGGTGATGGTGAAGGCGGTCAACCAATTCTCCGGCCTGACCCTGACCGAGCAGCCCACGCTCTTCCTTGAGTTTCACGGCTCGAAGGCCTCGGTGCAGGATAACGTGGAGCAGGTCGGGGAGATCATGCGCGAGTTCGGCGGCAGCGACTTTAAGTGGGCCGTCAATCAATCGGAGCGCACAACTTTATGGACGGCGCGTCACAACGCCTACTACTCGGCGCTGGCGTACCGTCCCGGCTGCCGCGCGCTGACCACGGATGTCTGCGTGCCGATCTCGCGGCTGGCCGAGTGCATCGCCGAGACCAAGCGCGACCTGAGCGGGTCGTTCCTCGCCGCACCGATGGTGGGACACGTGGGCGACGGCAACTTCCACATGCTGCTGCTGGTGGACCCGAACAGTCCGCAAGACCACGCCGAAGCGGAGCGGCTCAATGAACGGCTGGTGCAACGCGCCCTGTCGATGGGCGGGACGATCACCGGCGAGCACGGCGTGGGCCTGGGGAAGCAGAAATACATGAGCGCGGAACACGGCGAAAGCGCCCTGGCCGTGATGCGCATCATCAAGCAGGCAATTGACCCGCAGAATTTGATGAACCCGAGGAAGATGCTTCCGCCTTTATAAGAATGGGTGATCCATTGAAAACTCCGAGCATGATCTTGCCCGGAGTTTTTTTGTATTAAATTTCTTTTGATCATCCCCACCACCGCGGACAAGTCCTCTCACGACCTCATCATTCCGAAACCTGACCACCCTCAGCCCCAGCGCGGAGCGCGAAGCATCCCCGTGGGGCAACACCTTCTCCCGCCGTTCATCTTCACCTTTCTGCAAATCGTGGATGTCGCCATCGACTTCAATGACCAGCCCTGCCTTGTGGCAGTAAAAAATCTACGATGAATCCTGCGATGACTTGCTGTCTCCGAAAATGGTCTCGCAGCTTATTTGCCCGTAATTCCTGCCAGAGGAGTCGCTCGACAGAAGTCATATTCTTTCGCAACAACACCTTGACTCATGTACCAATTATGATACACTTACTCCATGAGCGACAGCGAAGATAACAAACCAATTCTCGATGTAGTCTTCTACAAAACCGAATCAGGCAACGAGCCTGTGCGCGAATGGTTGAAGGATCTTCCGCGTGAAGATCGGAGAGCCATTGGTGAAGATATCAAGACCGCACAATATGGTTGGCCTTTGGGAATGCCGCTGATCCGCAAACTCGAGCGCGGGCTTTGGGAGGTACGTTCCAGTATCGGCACAGGGATTGCGAGAGTTTTCTTTACTGTCAAAGACAGTTTGATGATCCTCCTGCATGGATTTGTGAAGAAGTCGCAGAAGACCCCGCAAAATGAATTGGATACTGCTCGCCGTCGTTTGAGTAATTTAGAGAAGGACTAAACCATGAACAAGAAATACGTTGGATCCAAATTTGACGATTTCCTCAAGGAGGAAAATCTTTTCGAACAGGTGCAAGCCGCCGCGATCAAGCGCGTCGTCGCCTATCAAATCGCGGAAGAGATGAAACTCAAAAAGCTGACCAAAACCGAAATGGCAAGCCGCATGAAAACCAGCCGCGCCGCATTGGAACGCCTGCTTGACCCAGACAACGCTTCGATCACTTTATTCACATTGGAACGCGCCGCGTCTGCGTTGGGAAAGAAATTGAAAGTGGAACTCGCGTAAAACGAAGGATGAATTACCCAGCACTTGCAGTTCTGGGCAAGTGTGAAGGATGAAACCGCGTATTTTCCCCACCACCGCGGACAATTCACTCACGGCCTCATCATTCCCAAAGCGGACCGTCCTCAGCTCTGGCTCGCCATTATTTTGGATATAGGATCAACTGAGTACACCGAAACAACGCAATTGTTTTTCCGCTGGCCTCATCTGTAACCGTAGCATCCCAAACCTGCGTAGTTCGTCCGCCATGGACGCGTGTACCGACACAGGTAATGACTCCGTCGCGGGCGGTGTTCAGGAAATTGCTCTTGAGTTCGATCGTTGTGAAATTTTGTGCGCCTTCGGGAAGATCATAAAATACGCCATAGCCACAGGTGGTATCTGCAAGTGCAACGATCGTAGCCGCGTGCAGGTACCCATTGGGAGCCAGCAGTTCAGGACGAAGAACGAGTCGAGCTTTCAAAAGTCCCGACTCAAAACTGATAAATTCAATTCCAAGCAGGCCGGGAAGATATCCCTGACCGCGTGCGTTGATTTGTTCAAGGGTTGTCATAGGGACAAAGTATAAACCTGCTTTGTTTCATCATAACTCATCGCTAATCTTCCCCACCACCGCGGATCGCGAAGCATTCCCGTGGGAAAAATTCCTCACCACCTCATCATTCCGAAACCTGACCACCCTCAGCCCCAGCGCGGACAACGCCTTCTCCCGCCGTTCATCTTCCTAATCCCACGGATAATCATACCAACATGAAAACTCATTGTAGATTTCATCTGCAATGCTATACCGTTCGCCGCGCTTGCTAATTCTTTCATATTTAACACCTGCGTCAGTGAACAACCTATCCACAACATCGTGGATTAATTCTTTGATGGCATCAGGGTCGCTTGTATCTGTTGCATCAATCAATGACATGGCAACAGAATGCTCTTCCTCGTTTCTTTGCTTTATCTGCATGGATTTATCCAAAGCATACTGCAACATCCCCGCAACGACCACCGAAAGGCGATGTGTTCGCCCGTCAGGGACAAGTTCGCGCAGCATATCCACCCATACATCATAGGTTTGTTTTCCAACGACATCTTGAAGGCTTCTTCTAGATTTCTTTGGCATAGGACAAATTCCTCATGAAATCACTGCTTTGATTTTTGTCACCACCACGGACAACTCCCTGCCGACCTCATCATTTCGAAACCTGACTACCCTCAACCCCAGCGCGGACAATACCTTCTCCCGCCGTTCATCTTCCTCTTTCTGCAAATCGTGGATGTCGCCGTCAACTTCAATGACCAATCCCGCTTGGTGACAGTAAAAATCGACGATGAATCCCTGAATGACCTGTTGACGTCTGAAATGAACGCCCAGCTTATTTGCCCGCAATTCTTCCCACAAGATTTTCTCGGCGGGAGTCATCTCGCGGCGGAGTTCCTTTGCGCGTTGTAGTTTTTCTTTGGTGACAGGTTGACCTGGAATGATGTTCTTGACTGGCATAATGTCGTCATTTTACCCCTCTCCCGTCTCCCCCAAGGGGGAGAGGCTAAAACCATCCAGATAACAAAACCTTGCCTTGGAAAACCGTCACAGCCATTAACCGACCAGCCCCCTTCCCATTTGGGAAGGGCGGGGGGATAGGTCCCTCAACACCCCGAACAATCACCACAATCGGGGAAAGATCCCTTCCCGCCCCCTTTCCTTTTGACCTTCTCTCTCCATGATATAATGACGTAAATTAGACGTCATAAAACGTAAATGTAACGTCAGGAGAAATTTCATGATCGAAGTGCTTCTTGGTTCAAAAAATGCGGAGCGAGTTTTGATATACATCTTCACCCGCGAAGAAGGCTACGCACGCGAGATCGCCAGCTTTTACAACACGGACCTGAAACCCATCCAAATGCAATTGGACAAGTTCGAAAAAGGCGGAGTCCTCGTGAGCCGTTCCATCGGGCGGACTCGACCCTATGAATTCAATCCGCGCTACCCGTTCTTGAACGAGTTGAAAGCCTTGCTCGAAAAGGTGTTGTCGTTTTACCCTGCCAAAGAGCAGGAAGAACTGGCAATGCATCGACGCCGTCCACGGGCAAAGGGGAAAATGTTATGAAACAAATCAAGAACATGAGCCAGGTGGAAGTAGCAGCATACGTTCAAGACTCATTGCAAACCGAAGGGATTCAAGTTGTACTTTCAGGCGGGAGCGCGGTTTCGTTTTATAGCAGCGACAAATATGTCTCAAAAGACCTGGACTTGATCAACACAAGCTTTTCACGACGCAGTAAGATCAAAGCCGTGATGGATGGGCTTGGCTTCCACGAGCAGGGACGTTACTTCATCCACCCTGAAACAACCTTCTTCATTGAATTCCCAGATGGACCGCTTTCAGTAGGAGAAGAGCCTGTGAAAGAGATCAGTGAATTCGAACTCTCCACAGGGACTCTGCGAGTGCTCTCCCCCACGGACTGTGTCAAAGACAGGTTATGTGCCTTCTATTTCTGGAATGACTTGCAGGGATTAGTACAGGCGATCTTGGTGACAAAAAGCCAGCAAGTAGATTTGAAAGAAATCAAACGTTGGTCAAAGGTAGAGGGGAAAGAAAAAGAGTTCAAGGTTTTCACAGACAAGCTTTGATTTTATCAACCACCGCGGACAAGTTCCTCCCAACCTCATCATTCCGACCCCCACCCGCCGAAGGTCCCCCAAATCCGACATTGAAGCACTTCCTGAATCACTAAAAATAAACTTGTCGGATTTGGGGGAGGTGCCCGCTAGGGCGGAGGGGGTCGCGTTGAAGTTTTTCTTTGGTGACTTTTTGATTCGTGACGATGTTCTTGACTGGCATGGCAACATTTTACTTGCTTGTTTGGAAAATGGCAGCCAACAGACAAAACCCCTCTCCCGTCTACCCTAAAGGGGAGAAGTTAAAACCATCCAAGCACAGATGACTTGCTTTGCCAAAGTCCGCGCCAGCGGACAAGATAAAAGACTCGCCCATGCCCTTTCCTTCAGGAAAGGGGCAAGCGGACACGCCGATCAATCACGCCCATCAGGGAGAGGTCCCCAACACCCCGATCAATCACCACAATCTGGGAAAGGTCCCTTCCCTCCCCCGTTTGGATTGACTTGTATTTCGTCGGATCAACATATATAGATATTGCAATTGAACAACCATTCAAAAGTGCTATAATGTCACAAAATATTCCACTTGCCTAATCCATTTAGAAGTTAATTGACAGCCTGAAAAACCGCTGCAACAAAGGGAGTTTCAAACGATGGAACAAATTACGGCATATAGGGCTCAATATGAAGAGCGGCTCATTAAAGCTGCGAAAAGTTTCAATAGTGCAGTTGAAGCAATCAATCAAAAGTATGTCTCTGATATGCGTGCCGCCAAGGAACGCTATAATATAGATATTGCTTCAATAAGTAACCGCATTAAAAATGTTGAGTCTATTTTGGGGGTTATTGCGCTCGACTGGTCTGATCAGATTTGGGAGAATAATTTTCATAGTAGCACTATACCAGTCGGGTTACGTTTTGGAACTGCTATCTTTAAAGGGCATTTCGGAGAACTCGAGCATCCCGCATTAGTTCCCATATTAAATCAAGGTAATCTAATATTTATATCAAATGGTCCAACCAAGAAGACCGCAATTCAAGCGCTTCAATCATCCATATTGAGAGTAGTCTCAACTTTTCCGCCTGGAAAAGTAAAATTAACCTTAATTGATCCTGTTGGGCTTGGGGCAAATGTTGCAGGATTTATGAATCTGCCCGAACAAATTATTGGTAATAAAGCTTGGACAGAGCCAAGAGATATTGAACAACAACTTGCAGATTTATCTGCTCATATGGAAAATGTTATTCAAAAATATCTTCGCAATGATTATAAGTCTATGGAAGAATACAACAAACGAGCGGGAGAAGTTGCTGAACCATATAGATTTCTCACTGTTATCAATTTTCCAGCAAATTTCACAGACACTTCGGCAAAGCGGCTTATTAGCATAGCTTCCAATGGTCCACGCGCTGGAGTTTATGTCATTTGTACAATTGATAGCGAAGCCCCATTACCTTATGGGTTTAATTTAGCAGACCTGTTAAGAACGGGATCGGTTATAGAAAGCAGTGAAACTGGCGCGTTTACTTGGAAAGTTGGGGAGTTAGAGAAGCTAGGATTACGTCTTGATAAACCACCTGTGCCAGAAAGGTTTAACAAGATAATTTTGCCAATCGGAGAACTAGCAAGGGCAGGTGATCGCGTAGAAGTTCCTTTTGAAAAGATCATGCCGCCTGATGCTATATGGTGGAAGGGCGACTCAAGCTTAGAAATAAAGGTTCCATTAGGCAGGAAAGGAGCTAGAGATTCTCAAAATCTTGAGTTTGGTCAAGGTACGCAGCATTATGGGTTGATTGCAGGGAAGCCAGGTTCTGGGAAAAGTACATTGCTTCATGTATTAATAACCAACTTAGCCTTGACGTATTCGCCTGAAGAGCTAGTTTTGTATTTGGTGGATTTTAAGAAGGGGGTGGAATTCAAGGACTATGCGGTTTTCAAACTTCCTCATGCAAGGGTTGTAGGAATCGAAAGTGAAAGGGAGTTTGGCTTAAGCGTGCTTAGAGAAGTTGAGCAAGAGATGAATCGTCGCGGCGATCTTTTCCGTCAAGTCAATTTCCAAGATTTCTTTTCCTATCGTAATAAAACGAACACTAAACTTCCTAGAATCCTTCTTATTGTTGACGAGTTCCAAAGGCTTTTTAGTGAAGATGATCCTTTGGCAGATCAAGCCGCTAATATTCTTGCACATATTGTTCAACAAGGACGCGCTTTTGGTGTGCATGTACTCTTGGCGTCTCAAACTTTGGCTGATGCTTATGCGGTCGGTAGAGCAACGTATGACAAGATGAGTGTTCGAATAGCTCTGCAGTGTACGGAAGCAGATTCTCGGTTGATCCTTGGGGAAGATAATGCAGCCGCAAGATTACTCTCTCGTCCAGGTGAAGCTGTTTACAACGCATTGAATGGGCGTGAGGAAGGAAATAATTTCTTTCAGGTTGTTTGGTTGCATGAAGACAGGAGAGAGCATTACCTCAGACAAATTTCGGCGTTAGCTGAGAAGAATAAATTTACTCCGTCATTCCAACAGGTTGTTTTTGAAGGTCATATTCCGTCAAAAGTTTCTAGCAACAGCGAATTATGGAGTGCTATCACTTCAAAACAAAACAAGAGTGATAAGGGCGTCATAAAGGTTTTTCTAGGTGAGTCGACAGAAATAAATCCTCCGCACACCGAATCCTTTATCCGACCTCAAGGGCGCTCAAACTTTATGATATTAGGACAAAACGAGAAAACCGCCTATTCTTTAATTTCTACAATTTGGGTGAGTATCTGCGCCCATACCAAGCCTGAAAATGTCGATTTTTCGGTTTTAGATTTTAGCCGAACCGATGACATTTGGGCATCAGTATTACCGAATTTACAAAAAGCACTTCCACACTCTGCAATTGTTGCTCGCCCAAGAGACTTTGAAAAAACATTATCCGAAGTCAATCAAATCCTGGATAAACGAATTAAGGATGGGGAAGCGACAAGGAAAAAGATATTTCTCATTCTAGCGGGCATGCACAGGGCAAGGGAACTTCGAGAAACAGATCAGTATGGTTCACCTGGAGAACTTTCTCAAATATTTGCAAAAATTTGCCGTGAGGGTCCCGACTTAGGAATTCACGTTATCGCATGGTGTGATAACTTAGTAAATCTAAACCGATTAGTAGACCGCAAAACAATAGCTGAATTTGATTTACGGGTTGCCATGCAGTTAGGTGAAGATGACTCTAACCAATTTATTGAGAGCCCAAAGGCAAAATCACTAGGTCAAAATAGAGCTTATCTCTACGATCTTGATCAGATTGGAAAATTAGAAAAATTTAGACCATATGAACTTATGACGGAAGAAGAAATAAAGGAAATTCAGATTGGCTTTTCAAAAAAGAAATAACTACGAAGGAGTGAAATACCATGAGTAGCAAAGTAGATGTTGACATTGATGAGCTAGAACGTTTTGCCAATCAGTTGCGAGATTTCAATCAACAACTTGAGCAGATAACATACAAGATTGAAGGGCAACTTCAAAATCTTGGAACAAGCTGGAGAGATGATCAATATGCAAAATTTGCCGAAGACTGGCACTCGACCTTTAGATCTATAAATAAATATATTGACCAAAACGCGCCAGAATATGTAAGGTATTTAAAAGTGAAGGTTGCGAAACTCAGGGACGCTCGGGGATAAATGACTTTTAGGAGAAAGTAGATATGGCTGGCAGAATTTACGTTCGCGACTTAGAGACTCTTCTAAATTTGCAGACCGAATTAAGCCAATTTAATTATGGCGTCAACAAAGTATTAAGTGATGTTAACCGCAGTTTGTCAAAAACCAAAGAAACAATAAGAACCAGATCTCAATTCTGGACTTCTGAATTACATAAGCGAGAAGCGGCATTGAGGGCTTGCCAGTCTGATAGAGATGAAGACAGAAACTGTAGTGCAGAGGCTGTTGCAGTTCGACAAGCCCAAGAAGCAATACAAAAAATTAGGACATTGAGTTCCAGATTGGAGCAAACAGAAGGCGAGTATATGCCCAATCACAATAGAATTAGCCAACTCGTAAATGGTGAAATAAGTAGGGCAAAAGGAAATCTACAGCGTAGCATTGAAAAGTATCAGAATTATTTGGCGCAACTCTCTGTAGGACATGCAGGAAGTGGCTATCGTACTCATAATTATGAATATCAAAAGGAACGAAGAAAGTTTATTTTAAACACACTGAAGGAAGATCCAGCCTTAACCAATGTTGGTAGTGCTATTCGTGGAGAAGTTCAGACAAATATTAATCAAAGTGGGGGTAAATGGTATATTAGGAGCCCTAAAGGAATGCATGTTGGGCATCGAATCCCAGGTTGGAATCATTGGAGCAATTTTCGTTGGGAGGGTGCTTATGAAAACTCCTATAGAGGAGGAAAATATAAACGATGAGCTCAAAGAATTCAAATAGCAAGCAAGATTCGTATGTCGACCTTATTAAGGGCTATCTTGAAAAATATGGATGGACCTACGAGCTTGTTGACCAAGATATGTTTGTTACAGGATTTTCTATAGATGAAAATGTTTTTACAGTGTTTATTAGGTGCAGTGAAGAGATGGTGTACTTCTCAATCCCCAATTTTGCCAGTTTGGTAAACGATGAATTTACACTGATGGTATATCAATACTTACTGGAAGCCAACCTGTATATGCAATGCGGAAAATTTGGATTGGACGAAAATGGAAAAATTGGTCTGTTCGCTGAATTCCCTGCTTCGGTTGTTTCATATGAACTATTTTCATTTACACTTAATTCAATTGGTGTGAATGCAAACGACCTGATTCAAAAAGACACACGGATATCTCAATATGTCCACTTTGATCAAAGGTCAGTCGAGAATAAATGAGTTCTCTATTTACCTCATCTGATGAAATTGTAAAAATATGGCAATCTCTTCGAGCTTGCTGGGATGAAACTCGTCAATCTTGGAAGGACAGCGATCGAGATATATTTGAACGCGAATTTATTGCGGAGTTCAGTCAAGTAACTAACACTTACATTGCAAGCCTTCGAAGAATGTCAGAAACAGTCCAAGGAATTGAAAAAGAAGTGCCGTAATCATCACATGCCTGTTGAATCCTTTTGAGTAACGAGGAAATTGTATTATGAAAGATGAGCAGATTGATCAAGCCACTGCATATGCCGAATATTACAATGCGGTTAAAGATTTTAATTCAACGAATGACAGATACCTGCAAACAGCTGCCGCGATAGCCAATAACAGGAAACTTGCCGTCCAAAAAGCGATTGAAGTTCATATTAATCCTGTACTTTCACGCGTTCGTGGGCTCCAATTAGCAAGTGTCATAACACTTGTTCTTTGTTTTTTATTTTTTTGCGGCGGTTGTAGCGTTGCCAGTAATGCAACAAATAGCAGCCAAACATCAGAGGTCGTTGCGTATGGGGGAATTGGAACTATGGTTGTTTTAGGTTCTCTTGGCATAGGTATGATAGCCCTATTTTTATTGATGTGGTCCTCGTCCAAGATAAACTCTTTAAATCTTAATATCCGCGATGCACAAGAAAAAGCTAACAACCCTTTTTATGAGTAGTAGAGTAATTTTGACTTTAACAATGTCAATCATTGTATTCAAATTACCAGGAGGACGATTCTATGAACCCGCAAGTCAAGTTGACACTAACCGATAATTATGGTCAAGTTTACACCGTCACTACTGTACCTGCCCAAATAGGCTCAAGCACGCAATGCACCATCTTGCTTGATGAACCTGGGGTATCAGAGGTTCATGCTGAACTTCTCTTACAAGATAATATTTGGATGCTCAAAGATATGACAGGAGAAAACAGTATAAGTATTAACGGCGAAAAAATACAATCTGCACAAAAACTCGCTAACTATGATGTTATATCAATTGGTAGCGCTATACTCAGAGTTGGTATTCAAGAAATGCAATCAGTCACTAGCCAAATTCATCATCCAGATGGAGTATCACAAACACCAGCGGCAGACCTGTCAGATTTTAGAAGTACAGGGGGAGCACATATATCTGATACACAACCTAACCACGTAATTCCCAAGAAATCTTGCCGTGCATGTCACCAACCTATTCACCCCGAAGCAGAAATTTGCCCTCATTGTGGTGTACGTCAGACACTACCTCCAGCACCTGCGCCGATAGTAGGAAAGAAAAGCAAAACTACCGCCGGACTTTTAGGAATATTCCTGGGTGGATTAGGTATTCACAAGTTTTATTTGGGACAAGGAGGAGCAGGGTTTCTCTATTTAGTTTTTTGCTGGACATATTTACCAGCAATAATAGGTTTTATTGAGGGATTATCTTACTTCGCCATGAGTGATCAACAATTTTCAGAAAAATACGGGTAAATCAAACCCAGCTTTCGACAACGCTCCTCAAACAGAACCCGCCTCTAGCTAAAAATGAGGCGGGTTTTCATCATCCCCAAAAAATCAGCGTCCATCTGCGTTCATCCGCGTCCCATTAAACCTTCGTGCCCCTTAGTGACCCTTCGTGGTAAAAAAATCCCCCACCTCATTCATCCTTCCCCCACTCTCTGATACAATACCCCCCGACCAATCTCTAATTATCTACTCTCTGGAACCCCATGTCAAACGAATCCCTCGTAATTTACTCCATGAACAAAGTGGGACGTATCGTCCCACCGAACAAACAGATCCTGCGCGACATCTCGCTCGGCTTTTATTACGGCGCCAAGATCGGCGTGCTCGGTCTCAACGGCGCGGGCAAATCCACCCTGCTGCGCATCATGGCAGGCGTCGATAAAGACTACATCGGCGAAATTTCGCAAGCCAAAGGCTACACCTACGGTCTGCTTGAGCAGGAACCAAAACTCGATGAAACAAAAACAGTCATCGAAGTTGTGAAAGAAGCGGTGCAGCCCATCGTCGAAATGCTGGCGCGCTTCGATGAGGTCAACGCCAAGTTTGCCGAACCCGACGCCGACTTCGACGCCCTCGTCGCCGAGCAAGCCAAATTGCAGGAACAACTCGACAAGCACGACGCCTGGAATCTCGACTCGCATCTCGAAGTGGCGATGGAAGCCCTGCGCTGCCCGCCGTCGGATACGCCCATCAAGGTCTGCTCTGGCGGAGAAAAGCGCCGCGTCGCCCTCACCCGACTCCTGCTCACCGAACCCGATGTGCTCCTGCTCGACGAACCCACCAACCACCTCGACGCCGAGTCCGTGGCGTGGCTCGAACATCACCTGCGCGATTACAAAGGCACCGTCATCGCCGTCACCCACGACCGCTACTTCCTCGACAACGTGGCAGGCTGGATCCTCGAACTTGACCGCGGCTACGGCATCCCCTACAAGGGCAACTACTCCTCGTGGCTCGAACAAAAACAGGAACGCATCCGCCTCGAAGAGAAAGCCGAATCGAAACGCCAAAAGACTCTCGAACGCGAACTCGAATGGATTCGCATGGGCGCCAAGGCGCGTCAAGCCAAGGGACAAGCCCGCGTCAGCGCCTACGAAAAATTGCTCAATCAAGAAGCCGAAGCCCGCCGCGAAGAACTGGATATCTACATCCCGCCTGGTCCTAGACTTGGTGACATAGTTTTTGAATTTGACAAGGTGACCAAGTCTTATGACGACCGCCTCATTCTCGACGGGTTTTCTGCTACTGTTCCTCCAGGCAGTATCATCGGGATAGTGGGTCCGAACGGCGCAGGCAAAACCACCCTGCTGAAAATGATCACAGGACAAGAAAAACCCGACAGCGGCTCCGTCAAAATTGGCGAGACCGTCAAACTGGCATACGTGGACCAGTCCCGCACCCTCGACCCCGAGAAAACTGTCTACGAAGAAATCTCAGGCGGTGCGGATACCCTCGAACTCGGCAAACGCAAGATCAACGCGCGCGGCTATTGTTCTTCATTCAACTTCGCAGGCTCCGACCAGCAAAAGAAAGTCGGCATCCTCTCAGGCGGCGAACGCAACCGCGTGCATCTCGCCAAGACCCTCACCGAAGGCGCCAACGTTTTGCTGTTGGATGAACCCACCAACGACCTCGACGTCAACACCCTGCGCGCCCTCGAAGAAGCCATCACCGAATTCGCAGGCGTAGCATTAGTCGTGAGTCACGACCGCTGGTTCCTCGACCGCATCTGCACCCACCTGATTGTGTACGAAGGTGACTCCGTCGCAAAGATGTACGTCGGCAACTGGTCTGATTATGAAACGATGATGCAAGAGAAGTTTGGAAAAGATTTGACTCCGCACAGAGTCAAATATCGCACTTTGAAGAGATAACCATCATCTCGTCATTGCAAGGGCGCACTTGCTCTTCACCCGAAGCAATCCCAGACTCAGTCATAAGATTGCTTCGTCGGGAAGTTCACCCTCCTCGCAATGACGGATACGTCCCCGTAGGGGCGGGGTCTCCCCGCCCCATTTTGTTTCATACCACACCATCGGGCGACGCTGCGCAGCGTGTCACCCCTGCAACCAATTGGTGAATGATTGAAAAAAGGTGTCACATGCCACTCCCCGAATCCCTCTCCAAACCGATCTTCTATCTTATCTACAACCTCATCCGCCTGGGAAATGGATTTCGCACACCCATGCTGCGGCGCACGATGCAGCCCCCTGCCGAAGAAGAACGCGCCGCTTTTGACCGCCTGCTTGATGCCGCCATCGAAAATGGAAGCGATAGTCCGATTCAGTACGACCTGCCCTATCCCAAAATTGACTTTCTCCATTACCTCTGCGATTGGCGCGGCTTGGTGGTTCATGGCTCGCCAATGCACGATCTGAAGACTCTCGAACCCATCCGCAAGAGTCAAGACACCACCGAGTTTGGCAACCGCACGCAGATCTTCTGCTCACCCGATGCCATCTGGGCAATGTGGTTCGCCATTTTAGACAAGGATAAATTCACCCTCACCAACAACGCCTGTATCCGCATCGGGTCGGGAACGCGCCGCGAAAAGTATTACCACTTTGCCCTGCCCCGCAATAAAAAGGAAGACCATCCCTTTGCTGAAGGGATGCTATACATCTGCCGTGCCGAGGATTTTCCATCTCGCCGTGTCATTCCCATCCTAAAATTCCTGGGCGGCGAAGTGGAAGAATGGGGTAGTGAACAGTCAGTCCAGCCGCTTGCCAAGATTGCCATTGCGCCGTCTGAGTTTCCGTTTTTGCACCAAGTGCAATTTGCACGTTAACAGTTCCTCGACTGCATCTGCACCCACCTAATCGCCAAAATGTACCTCGGCAACTGGTCCGATTACGAAACCATAATGCAGGAGAAATTTGGGAAAGATTTGACTCCGCACAGAGTCAAATATAGAACGTTGAAGAGATAAATAGGATTCATGTCATTGCGAGACGGCGTTGGTTGAGTAGCCCCGTATTCGTCGGGGCGTATCGAAACCACGGCGTCGAAGCAATCTCCTCGCAACAGGGGATTGCTTCGGGCACACCTGCCCTGGCGGGCGGTGCCAGGGAAGAACAAAAGCGCCCTCGCAATGACATGGACGGCAACTGGTCCGATTACGAAACGATGATGATGGAAAAATTCGGCAAGGATCTAACTCCGCATCGGGTGAAATACAGAACATTGAAACGATAATCGTTGGGCGGGTCTCGCATCCGCCCCTTTTCATTTCACCTGTGGGAACATTTTTTTCATATCAGACGTCAATTCCGCGTAAAATCACTTTCAAAGGAAACTCAAATGAAACCCGCCTTATACCCATTCCTCCTCCTGGTCATTTTTCTCGACGCCTGCGCCGCGCCCACGCCCACCCCTGCGCCCGCCATTGACCCTGCCGGTTCCACCATGCCTGCGCTGACTGACCCTGCCCAGCCGATCACGATCAAGGCTGGGGATACCTTCATGATCGTCATGGAATCCAACCCATCCACAGGCTATCACTGGGAAATGATCGGCCCGCTGGATGATATTCACCTCGAACTGGTCTCACGCGAATATACCGCCTCAGAACCGGTCATGCCCGGCTCCGGCGGCGTGGAAGTGTGGATATTGAAAGCCGTTTCGACCGGGGAATCTTCTTTTATCCTTGGGAATTATCCGCCCGGTGAAGGAACCTCGTACGGGCAGGAAACGCAGTTCACCATTGTGATCCAATAAAAGCGGCCCCTCTTATATCCTCAAAATAAACAGGCGGACTTTTGTCTGCCTGTTTATTTTTCCACTTCACTCATATAATCGCCGATCATCTGGATGGATTCCTCTCCAGCAAAAGCGTGAACTCCATTAAACCAATCGACAGAGGATGGAATGACCGGACTCTTTTCCCTTACCTGCCCCACCTGCGGCGCAAATCTCAAGGCAGACGGAGCCAGCAAACGGGTCGCCTGCGAACATTGCGGCAACCGTTACCTGCTCGATAAACCCATTGTGGAAATGGACGATCTTCAGCGTCAGCAAATCTCGCCATCCGTCACCTATAGCAACCGGCCGGGGCAGTGGCTCAAAGTGGCGGACGTGGATATTTACCTGCACAGCTTTTCCGAAGAGGCCATCTCAAAACAGCATGTCCTGTGCGCCGAAGTGGAATATGTGAACAAGACCGATGCTTCGATGAAATTGCGCCACGACCAGTGGATCGTCTTCGACAAGGCAGGGTACACCTACGAGGCCGCCATGGATTACCTGCACCCCAAACTATACAAGGAAAAAATATACATAGGCAGAACCCGCATGCTCAACCCCGGTATGCGCCTGCGCGGCTGGCTGGTCTTCCCCCTGCCGCAAGACAGTATGTTCGAATGCCTGCAATTCTCCGCAGGGTCCCCGCTGATAAAAACAGCGGAGTTCCGCATGGGGTCAAAGTCAGACCACACAACCGATTGATCTATATAAAAATGGACATGGGAAATCCCATGTCCATTTCTCAATCTACACGGACATGCCTGCACCGCAATACGGGCAGTTCTTCCATTCCGTCTCAACCTCCTGCCCGCATTCATGGCAGGTCTGCAAGGGTGTTTCGCCGCGAGGAGCAGCGACCAGCCGCGACACACCATAAAAAACGATGAGCAGCAGGCTGCCCCATCCCAGCCAGCCGAACCACATCCCGAAATTCATGAAACCCATGCCGCGAGACATCATCCTGCCGTGACCATAAGCGGTGAGCCCATAGGAAAGGGCAAACAGAACCACCAGGAACAGCACGAACATTAAGATCCATTTGGATATATTTTTCATTTTGAAATCTCCTTTACATGCTCCCATAATACAGGCGCCCTGTAAAGGATTCTTAAAGTTCCAGATAACTCTTGATAAAGGTAAAATGCACTCCAAGCGGAATGGCCCAGGTCATTGCATCCAAATTTGAAACAGAAAGGATCCATCTCATGCAAAAAATACTTTTAGGGCTCGCAGCCCTGTCCGGCTTGTTCATCACCTACGTGGATTCCCAGCCCGCCTGGGATGATACCGGTATCTCAGCAGGCGCCATCCTGCTTGTGTGCGGCCTGATCGCCGTACTCGGATATCGCCGTCCCTGGTTGCTGGCCCTGGCGGCCGGCGGGTGGATTCCCCTTTACGGGTTTCTGGTAACGCACAACTTCGCATCCATTCTGGCGCTGGTGATCGCATTCATTGGCGCGTATGCAGGCTGGTTCGTACGCCTCGGCATCGACAGAATGCAAAAACCAGCATAAACCATCATGGGCCGCATGGAGGGGAGGACTGATCCCTTAACCATCGAATAAAAAAATTGGCGGCTCAAAGCAGCGGGGATGCAGAGCCACCCTTAGGTACTATTCATCCCAAACAACCCTGTAGAACCGTACCAAACCATCGCTTTCACTGTTACAGTTAAGTGATACTTCCTCTCCTGCGCCGAAGGAGAGTCGCAACACATCACCGAAAGGAGGAAATATGAATCGCCTTGTCCTGCTTGCAGGACTCTTTACCATTGCCCTTGGGGGATGCAGCCTTGGAAGCACCCCGCCGCCCCCGACACCGACACAGGTTCCCCCCACCCAGGCCCCACCCGCCCCGACACCGATCCCGCTTACACCCACGCCCGCAGAGGTTGTCGTTCAGGTGACCGCCGAGTTGGTCAACTGCCGCCTCGGCCCGGGGACCATCTACGGGACCGTGAACGAGATCAGTAAAGGCAAGTCCCTGCGTGCCGTGGGGCGGAATGAATCATCCACCTGGTGGTACGTCAAAGACCCCGGGAACCCATCCGGCTACTGCTGGGTTTCTGCTGATGTGACTGAAGAGACCGGCGACACCTCTCCATTGAGCATTGTCCCAGCCCCTGCCGCCAATATTACCGACGTGGCCTTGCGCGTGGAACCGAGCCGCATTGTGGTGAATTGCGACCAGTTCCCACAGACCGTGTTCTTTGAAGCGCAGGTGACCATCGACGGGCCCGCCCTCTTCACCTGGACGTGGGAAGCCAGCACCGGCGCCGTCTCAGACGTGGGTACACGGATCTTCGAGGAAGCGGGTTCGCAGGTGATCAACGAGTATTATCAGATCAACGCACCGAACGAATACTGGGTGAAGTTACACATCCTGACACCCAGCGAACGTGTAGAGCAGGTCAACTTTAATGTCAGTTGTACGCCTTAAAATGAAAGTCCCCGAGGTCTTGTCTCGGGGACTTGTTCTTTATTCGAAGATCACTGATCGATAGCCAAGCGCGTTGAAGAACCTCAATAGATACGCTTCGGCGTTTTTCTGCGCCTGTGTCAGGATGCCATCCTCCACAGCCACGCTCACGATCTTATCCTTGCCCACACTCAGCACATCCAGCACCAGGTTCGGATCGATATCCACAAAAATGCCTTCCTGCACCGTATAGACTTCGGTGTTATCTTCATCCAGCGTCACCGCTAAAATTTCGGCGGGCGGCAGGCGGACATAGAGAACGCTGTCTTGAAAGCGCATATCCCCCGGCTGCACCTTTTCCATGTCGATCCCCGCGATCACCGAGCCGTGGATCTGCACAAGGATCTTACTGCCGAAGGCAAAGGCAAAGACCGGGCTGTCCTGATTCGTCTCCGAAGACACCACCTGCGAAATGCTGTACTGGATCGTCTCCAGCCGCGCCAGGGCCCTGACCTCATTGATATAGGTGACCGGGTCCGGGATGATCGTGGGAGTCGGGTTCATCATCTGCGCCACCTGGGTCTGCAAAGCCTGGTTGGCCTGGCTGGCCTGCTCAATCGGGGCCGCCGCCGCATCCGCCGCCTCGCGCACCGTTTGCACGATAAAATAGACTCCGGCTGCCAGCACCACCAGGATCAAAATGGACATGACCGTACTAAAAGTATTTTTCATTTTTATCCTTTCATCTGTTATATTGTTTACGTCACGATAATTACAAATCTACCAGTCTTACGAATTTCCGATAAACTGGTTTTATTATAGCAAGGTCATTATGATGGCAAATCTATTATCTCGTAATTTGAAAAAAATCCTGTACCTCTTCGCGCTGATCGTCATGCTGGGGTGTTCCTTCCCGTTAAAGGTGACCCTGGGGATCAGCGGGACTCTCACACCTTCTCCCACACTGGCGGCAACGGCAACCGCCACGCCTGCGCTTCAGACCACGCCCGAACCGGGTACTGAAAACAATCCTTTGATCCTCGCCCTGGCGCCTTCCGCCCATCCCGACAGCGCAGTCATCGCCGCCGGAGATTCCATCGCCGCCTTTATCGAAGCGCGCACCGGCTATCGCGTGGTGACCATCAACCCGGCCACCGAAGCCACGCTGGTGGAGGCGCTTGCCATAGGGAACGCGCACATCGCATCCCTCTCGCCGTATGGATACGCACTCGCGCGCCAGGATGACTCAGTCACCGCTTTGTTCGCGCAGACCCGCGAGGGACAGGCCTTCTATGGCGCGCAGATCATCGTCAACCGCGAGAAAGACTTTACACCCTACTATGATGAGGCCCGGGGTGAAAACACAGATAAAGTGGATGTTGCATTACAGCAGTTTCAGGAGAAAAAACCCTGCTGGAGCGACGAGGTATCGCCCTCGGGGTATGTGGTTCCGCTTGGGTTGTTGAAGCAGGCCGCAGTGGAGCCCAGAAGCGGGGCCTTCCTTGAAGGTCAGCCCAATGTCGTCCGCGCCGTGTACGCCGATGATATCTGTGACTTTGGCGCCACCTACACCGATGCACGTGTCTCCCCCGTCCTCGAAGCGGATTATCCTGATGTAATGGACAAGGTGCGGGTGGTCTGGCGCATTCCGCCCATCATCCCGTATCAAAATATTTCCATGTCCACCCTGCTGCCGTTTGAGATGAGGCGGGTGCTGCAGCGCGCATTGATCGATTATATGCTCACGCCTGAAGGCAAGACCGCCATGCAGGCCGTGTATGGCATAGATGAAATGCAGCCGGTCGAAGACAGCGCCTATGATGAGTTTGTCGCATTGGTGCTGGCCTCGGGCCTGGATCTAAAGGGTTTGATAGAATAGCGGGATGTTGCGCCTGGTTCGACTCGTATTCGGCATAGGATTATTTTGCAGCATCGGTTTATTCCTTCCCAGGTTCGTGATGCAATTATTTTCTGCGCCACGCACCTTCAGCGCAGCGGATACTCCCGCCACACGGGTGGGTATTGTGTTCGGGGCGGGTCTACTGCGGGATGGATCCGCGGGACCGGTGTTGAGCGACCGTATGCAGACCGCTGTCGCGCTATACCAAGCCGGGAAGATCGGGAAAATTTTGATCAGCGGCGACAACCGCTTCCCTGAATACAATGAGCCGGAGGCCGGGCGTCAATTTGCCCTGGAGCAGGGTGTGCCTGACGAAGATATTGTGCTCGATTACGCGGGCCGCCGCACCTACGACACCTGCTATCGCGCAAAACACATTTTCGGGGTGGATGAAGCCATCCTGATCACGCAGGATTTTCACATGGCCAGGTCGGTGTTTCTTTGCAACTGGTTCGGGGTTGATTCCATTGGCGTGATTGCAGACAATCGTTATTTCTTAAAACGCTCGCGCCTGTGGTGGAACTTCCGCGAGACCTTCGCTACCTTTCAGGCCGGGTGGGATGTGCTCTACGCCAGACCGCTGCCGGTGCTGGGCAAGCCGGAGCCGATCGAATGATTCCGAGAACGGGCCTTTTGTAACCGCGGCGGACCATTGTGTTCGCAATGACATTTTATTTTGGAGACTCTTATGAACCGTGAAGAAGCCCTTGCCCTCGTGCGTGAATTTGTAAAAAGCGAAAGCCTTGTGCGCCACATGCTGTCGGTTGAGGCGGCAATGCGTTTCTATGCCGAAAAATTCGGCGAGGATGTGGAGACCTGGGGGTTGATCGGCCTGCTGCACGATTTCGATTGGGAAATTCACCCGACCCTTGACGAACATCCGCAAGCCGGGGCGCCGATGCTGCGAGAGCGCGGCGTGAGTGAAGAAATCATTCAAGACATCCTCAGCCATGCCGACCATCTCAACATCCCGCGTGACACGCTGCGGCGCAAGGCCATCTGCGCTTGTGACGAAGTGACCGGTTTGATCACCGCCGTGGCGCTGGTGCGCCCCTCGCGCTCGCTCTACGACCTCGAGGCCAGTTCGGTCAAAAAGAAATGGAAGGACAAGGCCTTCGCCGCCGGGACCAACCGTGAAGAGATGGAACATGCCGCCAAAGATTTCGGCATCGATGTCTGGGAGCATGTCGGGAATGTGATTTTGGCCATGCGCAAGATCGCGCCGGAGTTGGACCTGGTGGGGAATGTGCAGAGGTAAAAAAATTGCCGAAGGGCTGATCCCTTCGGCAATTTCGTTTTATTCAGGTCTGCGTATCTTCAAAATCTTCGGCAGCCTTTCCAATTGTTCCCGATCCAGGGTAATCAATTCCGTGCCAAATCTCAGAGCAACTGCAGCATAGATTGAGCCACTACCGCGCAGACGGTGTTTTGCCGCAACTTCGCTGGCAAGATCCGCAAGATCTTCATCAAGGTCGATGAGCGTGATCTCCAAAAACTGTTTGAGGTCTTGTTCCAGTTGCATGGCTGCATCAGTATCATCCTGCTTGCGGGCAATGGAAGCGGCAACTTCCGGCAAAAATAAAGTGGGTTGGATCAAAGGAATACGCTCCCTGCTCAATTGCGACAGGAACTCCATGCTGGCATCGCTGCCTTCTTCGTCCGGGCTGAAGGCATTAACAAAAACGCTGGCATCGACTGTGACAGCGTTTTTCATCGGCGCATCTCCGATAGGATATCCACCGAACTTTTCTGATCCCGAATCGACTTACCCAACCTTTTCCGCAGATCCATTATTTTCTGCAGAGATTCTTCATTCCGCTTCTCAGGCGGGATGGCATCCATCGGCACAATCACTGCCACTGGAACACCACGCTGGGTAATGATATACCGCGCCCGCTGCTCCCTGACCGCCCGCACCACATCCGAAGCGCGCGCTTTCAATTCGCGGATGCCGATCTCTTCCATCTTCTTTTGTTTTCGCACCATGTAGTCACCTCTGTGACTACATAATACCCCGGGCTCTAATCGACGTCAAGGGAAGGTCCCCGCTCTACTTGAGACGGGGACCTTTGTTTGTTATTTCTTCTTTTTCTTCACAGGCTTCGTTGCCTTTTTTCCGCTTTCCACCTTCTTCGGTTTTGTACTGGCAGCCTTTGGCTTCGCTACTTTCTTCGGCTTCCCTTCAGCTACCTTTCCCTTCGGAGACAAAGCCACAAAGCGCTCCACCGCCCAGCCTACGTTGACAGAGGTCACGGTCTCGCCGGGTTTCATTTCCGCAATAAGGTCGCCCTTCGACGAAGCGCGCTTGCGGACGGCTGCCGCATCCAACCGGGTGGATTTTGGCGCGCCCTTGCTCATGTGAATGGTCGCCATGTAGTTCGGTTTTCCACTGGCGACTGCAGCGAGGGTGATTTTGCCGGGCAGGTCCCACGCGACCACGCCCTTGCCATAGCGCCCCTGCACGGGGAAGTCCTTCTGGTCTACACGCTTGGCTTTGCCGTCGCTGGTCACAATCAGGATCTCGCCTTCGGCGGGCAGAATTTCCGCACCGACCACTTCATCCTTGTCTTCCAGCTTCATGCCGTTCACGCCAGCGGCCACGAGGCCCATCGGGCGCACATCGTCTTCTTTGAAGCGGATCGCCATGCCGCCCGCCGTGACCAGCAGGATTTCCTTTTTCCCGTCCGTAAGGCCCACGGTGCTGAGTCGGTCACCCTCGTTGACCTTTACCAACACAAAGGTCTGCGACGAAGGTCCGGGGAGTTCGGTGACGAGGCTCTTCTTGAGCATGCCGAAGCGCGTAATAGTGATGACGCAGGTCTCCTCACCCAACGCAGACTTATTGGCAGGCAGCGCGAAGACAGCGGCGAGCGCATCCGTGTCACTCAACGGCGAGACGCGATGCCACGGCACACCCTGACTTAACTTGTTCGCTTCGGGGATCAAATGCGCGGCCACCGCGGCAGCCTTGCCGAGTTTGCTCACAAAATATACCGTATCGGTGGTGGAGGCCTTCACGAGGAAGCGCGGCGCATCGTTCCCCGAATGACGCGGCTGCTTGTCGTCGGCCGTGCGCGAGACCAACCCGTCATCGGTCCCACCGATCCACACGGTCTGCTGCGGCAACAGGTCATGCGCGGTGAGCGCCTTCACACCCTTCGCGCCTTCCTTCACGCTGACGATCTGCGTGCGGCGGCGGTCGCCATAGGCCGCCTTAACCTTCATCAGTTCATCAGCGACCACTCCGCGCATCAGTTTTGGCGTCTTCAACAATTTGGTCAACTCCGCAATGGTCGCGGTGACCTCCTTGTATTCGGTTTCGATCTTCTTGCGCTCGAGCGCGGCCAGGCGGCGCAACTGCATATCGAGGATGGCATTGGCCTGCAGGTCTGTCAGCTTGTAGCGCTTCATCAGTTTGGCGCGGGCCGCTTCCACATCCGGCGCGGAGCGGATGAGTTCGATGATCTCATCCAGGTTTTTCAACGCGACGAGATAGCCTTCGAGGATGTGCGCGCGCGCCTTGGCCTTTTCCAGGTCGAACTCGGCGCGTCTTTTTATGACGGTGAGCCGGTGCTCCAGATAGACGCGGAGTGCCTGCTTGAGGGTCAGGGTGCGCGGCTCGCCGTCCACCAGGGCCAGCAGGTTGATGCTGAAGGTGGTTTGCATCGGCGTGCGCTTATACAGGTCGCGCAGCACAAAGTTCGGGTCGGCGTTCTTGGTCAGTTCGAGCACGATGCGCATGCCCTGGCGGTCCGATTCATCGCGCAGGTCGGAGAGGCCTTCAAGGTGGCCGTCGCGCGCCAGTTCTGCGATGCGTTCGATCAAACTAGATTTGTTGACCATGTACGGCAGTTCCGAGACAATGATGCGGCTCTTGCCGCGTTCCATCTCTTCGATGTGCGCCTTGGCCTGCACCGTGATGCGCCCCCGCCCTGAACCGTACGCGGACTCAATACCCTCATCGCCCTTCTCTTCAATGATCAAACCGCCGGTCGGGAAATCCGGTCCCTGCACGAATTCCATCAGTTGCTCAACGTCAATATCGTCTAGCTTTTCCCATTTGTTGAGCATGAACACGAGCGCATCCACCACTTCGCTCAAATTGTGCGGCGGGATGGAGGTCGCCATGCCCACGGCAATACCCGTCGCGCCGTTCACCAGTAAATTCGGAATGGCGGCAGGCAGCACACCCGGCTCTTCGAGCGTATCGTCAAAATTTGGGACGAAGTCCACGGTGTTTTTGTTGAGATCATTCAACAGGTCCAGCGCCGCGGCGGTGAGGCGCGCCTCAGTATAACGCATCGCTGCGGGTGGGTCGCCATCCACCGAACCGAAGTTGCCCTGACCATCCACCAGCATGGTACGCATCGAGAAATCCTGCGCGAGGCGGGCCATGGCTTCATACACAGACGAGTCGCCATGCGGGTGATATTTACCGAGCACTTCACCGACGATACGAGCAGACTTCTTGTACGCCGTATCCGCGCGGATGCCCATGTCGTACATGGCATAGAGAATGCGCCGCTGTACCGGCTTCATACCGTCGCGCGCGTCGGGCAGGGCGCGCGAAACGATGACCGACATGGCGTAATCGAGATAGGCCTGCTGCATTTCATTGTCAATATCAATCTTTCTTACGATACCAAGTTCCATGGATGTTCCTTTTATTCATCATAAAGGGCGCCAAAGAGTCACGCGTGTACTCGCACCAGGTGCAAGCACAATTTCTTCGTGTATCTTCGTGCCCTTCGGGATAAAAAATTTGTTCTAAATTTCTGCTTATCTTACGGGCAAAAAAGAGATGCGTCAAGCCCCGCACTTTTGGGTGATTGTTCGGTGTTATAGAAACCATACAATCAAATCATTAGAGGTGAACCATGAAACTTAACACATCAAAGGAAGTCTGGATCGCGCGCATCATCGCGTGGATTGTTTTGTGCATCGTCTCGTCGGGGATCCTTTTCGGTAGCGTCTTCATCCTCGGCCCCAGCCTGTTCGTCATCCCCAACCTGACAGAAAAGATCGCAGTCTCGCTTTATTGCCCCGGTGCGGAGAGCACATCCGTTCAAGAAGGTGCATCTGTACCCACAACCTCGGACCCCAACGGCACGCGCGGTCACACGGTGGAGGTCACCTGCACCTTCGCAGATGGCAGCACGCGCACCATCAACAACGGCGAGTATGCCGTCGCCTCCATCGGCGGCGTTTTCGGCATCGGCGGGCTGATCGGCCTGCTCATCTCCATCCCATTGATGCTGCTGCCTTTCTTTCTTATTCGCAGAAAAAAAGAATCCACCTGAAGGCTTATGGCTTCAGTTTTTGTGACCGGGTAATACAGTCGCCTTTCAAGCTCTTCTCGGTGCAGACCGTGATCGTGGTTTCCATCGGGTTGCCTTTAATGTTGTAATCGAAGGCTGGTCCGCCGATCACAAAAACATCGCTCGGGAACAATCTCTCCTGATAGGGGTAGTTCCCACAACCATCGCGGCGTGTGAAGCCGTCGCTTGAAGTCACCCGTGTGCGATGCTTGACCGTATCGGTCATCTCCACTTTTACGGATGAAAATATGAAATTGCTCCTGTTGGTGATCTCAATCCTCATCCACCAGCCGCCGCTGCACGAGTCCGCGCCCACACCTTGTATGCCAATCGAAATGCCCGGCCCCGGCGTACCGCTGGTGGTCGGGGTGGGAATCGGCGTGAAGACGGGCACAACCAGGTACGGCCCGCTCAGCGTTGCATATTCACCCCACACCCAGCAGAAAGGCTCGCCTGGGTCGGGGTTGGGAATGTACCAATACTCACCGTTCGCATCGCGCCCCAATACCTCCGCCGTTTCACCGACCAGCAGGGTCCCTGCGATCTCATAAGCCTTGCCAGGTCCGAGGCGGCAATTTGTATTGACCGAAACACGGATGGCTGCCACGTCCGGTCCGGAGGGCGCCGGGGTTTCAGAAGTCTGCGTCGGCGAAGGGAACAAAATAAACGGTTGCGTGGGGGTGAGCGTCGCGGTCATCTCGCGCGGCGTGGGACGGATCAGGGTTGGGGTGAAAGTCGGAGTTGGACTCGGCGCAGTTGTAAGCAAAGGGGGAATCAAAGCCTGCTGGGTCTGGCCAGCTGAAAGCGTCTCCGCCACATTTGTACCGGCAACATCCCCACCGGTCGCAGGCTGGCCCGGCAGAGCGCATGAGTTCACAAGAAAAAAGACCAACACGAAATAATAAAGTCGGGATATGCGGATCATGATTCTTCCTTTGTTGAAGTATACCTTCATTACAAATACCAGATGAGCCAGCCCTTTGACAGCCACTTGCGATGCAGGTCCACCCTGAAGCCGCGCGCCGCCAATCCCTCCGCCGCAGCGCTGAACCATTGCTTCAACCCAAAGGTCTTTGCTGCAGTGGTCTCTGCCGCTGCACGCTTCCACGCCTCAAAGAAATCATGGATGCCCTCACCCTCCACCATGCGATGGATGTAGTTCTTCGGCAGGATGGTTTGAAACTCGCCCGCATCAAAACCCAGCCGGAAGTTGGTACTGAACACCAGGGCTTCCATCTTCCATTCGGCCTTGTCCAACCTGCGCGCCAGGTTGGCCGACCAGATCTGGCCGTAGGGTGTGGAGGTCCCTTCGATCATCAAGCCGCCGGGCAAAGTGTATTCCGCCAGGCGCTCGTACGCGGGAGCAAAATCCTTTTCATCGTACTGCCGGAGCACATTGAAGGCGCGAACCAGGCGGGCATGCTCGTTCTTCCCCAACGGCAGGTTGAACCCGCCCAAACGGAAGAAGGTTTTCTCGTCGGCAAAGGGCAGCGCGGCATCCACCCGTTCCTTATCGATCTCCACGCCCAGGATCTTTAGTTGTGGGTTTACGCGGCGAAAACGCATCGCACTCTCAAGCGTGGTGCGCGCATCAAAGCCATAACCGAGATCCACGAACAGGGAGTCAGCAAACAGGCCATCGGTCCGGGAAAGAAGCGCAGACTCATAGAGCAGGATGAAGTTATCCGCCCGTCGCAACCGGTTGGCGGCTGTCTTCCCGCGGGTCGGTTGTCCTTCCGGCTTTTTACTGGTTTGTATCTTCATGTGATGATTATATAGGGTTGCGGTCAAAAATCTGGAGGCTTTTAACTCGACCCTAAAAAAACTGCCCCGGACAATCGTCCGGGGCAGTGACGTTCAGTGAGTTAGTCGCCCACCGTGGTGTCTGGCAGCTCCTGCTCGGTTGAGTCAGGAGACGGGTTCGGGTGGGTGAAACGGCCATGGATGAAGCCGGTACCAGCCGGGATGAGCTTGCCGATGATCACGTTCTCTTTGAGACCGAAGAGCGGGTCGGTGGTGGACCCGATGGCTGCGCCCGCCAGCACCTTGATGGTGTGTTGGAAGGAAGAGGCCGAAAGGAAGGAGTCGGTGCTCAGGGAGGCCTTGGTCACGCCGAGCAGCACTTCCTGGAAGCGTGCGCCACTCTTGCCTTCGGCGATCAGGCGCTCGTTGGTCTTGCGGATATCGAGGCGGTCGATCACATCGCCGGGCAGGAATTTGGTGTCGCCGGGGCGGGTGACCTGTACCTTGCTCAGCATCTTGCGAATGATGACCTCGAAGTGCTTGTCATGGATGTTCTGGCCCTGAGAACGGTATACCTTCTGGACTTCGGTCATAAGGTACATCTGGCAGGCTTCGCGTCCCTGGATCTTGAGAATGCGGTGCGGGTTGAGCGAGCCTTCGGTCAATGGCTGACCGGCTTCCACATGGGCGCTGTCACGGACAAGCAGGCGGGAGGTGTTCGGGATGTCGATAATGACTTCCTCGCGCTGTTCGTAGGAAACGATGATCTTTGATTCCTTCTTTTCGACAGCGACGCGTCCGCCGTGCTGGGCGACGATGGTGGCCTTTTCCTTGGTAGCGATCACCTCGCCAGCCTGGACTTCCGCCTCATCCTTGACCGCGAACTTCCAGTCTTCGGGGATGGCGTACTCGTCGTGGATCATTTCGGCATGTTCAATATGAACTTCGCGCATATCCGCGTAGCGTTCAGACTGCATGACACGGATCACACCATTAATCTCGGCCACAACCGCTTCACCCTTCGGCTGCTTACGCGCTTCGAAGATTTCCTCCACGCGCGGGAGACCGGTTGTAATATCGGATGCGCCTTGTGACGCCACACCGCCAGTATGGAAGGTGCGGAGCGTGAGCTGCGTGCCGGGCTCACCAATGGATTGGGCGGCAACAATACCCACAGCCGAACCGAGTTCCACCATCTCGCCGCGGCCAAGGTCAATGCCATAACACTTGGAGCAGATGCCGTGTTCGAGTTCACAGGTCATGGGCGAGCGGAGCTTGACCTCGGTCAGACCGGCCACCTGAATACGGCGGGCGAGTTCGTGCGTGATGACTTCGTTGGGCTCAGCCAGCACTTCGCCCGAGTTCGGGTCAAGGATGCGTTGCGCAGTGAGTCGGCTGTACATGCGGCTCTGCATGGACTGACCGGCCACATCATCGGACTTGCGGATCCAGACGCCGTCGTGCGTGCCGCAGTCGTATTCGTTGATGATGATATCCTGTGCAATATCCACAAGACGACGGGTCAGGTACCCGGCATCCGCAGTACGGAGGGCGGTATCTGCCAGACCCTTGCGCGCACCGTGCGTGGAGATGAAGTATTCCTGCGCGGTCAGGCCCTCGCGGAAGTTTGAACGGATCGGCATCGGGATGATGCGTCCGGAGGGATCTGCCATCAAACCGCGCATGCCAGCCAGCTGCGAAATAGTGGAAAAGCCGCCTTTTGTCGCGCCGGAGGTTGCCATGGTGGAGAGGTTGCCATCCGGGTCCATATGCTTCTTGACAGCGTCAGCCACCCGGTCGGTGGTCTCCTGCCAGATCGAGATCTCGCGTTCGTTCTTTTCCTGTTCAGTGAGCAGGCCGCGGCGGAAATCGCGCAGCACCAATTCAACGGCCTTGAGGGCTTCATCGATAATGGGTTTGCGTTCCGGCGGGATGGAGATATCGGCAACTGCCAAAGTGGTTCCGGATCTCATTGCATATTCAAAGCCGATGCTCTTGACGCGGTCGGCCACATTGGTGGTGACTTCCTGCCCACACAGCTCATAGACTTCGGCGATCAGATCCTTCACGCCGCCTTTGTCGAGTTTCTTGTTGACAAACTGGACCTGCTCGGGCAATACACGGTTGAATAAAACACGTCCGACAGTGGTATCGATGATGCGGGTCTGCGCTTCCGGCAGGCGGGCGTTCTTATCGTCGTACCAGCTCGTGGCGCGCAGTTTGATCTCAGTGTGAACTTCCACCTGGTTGAGGGCATAGGCGAGTTCCACTTCATCAAAGTCAGAAAAGGCCCGGCCATCGCCGCGATGCGCAGCCTTCTGAGACATGGTCAGGTAGTACACACCCAACACCATATCCTTGGAAGGTGAAATGATTGGTTCACCATCGGCAGGTTTGAGCAGGTTGCGGGAGGCAAGCATCAACTCACGTGCTTCTTGAACCGCCTTCTGGGAAAGCGGGACATGGACCGCCATTTGGTCGCCATCGAAGTCCGCGTTGAAAGCGGTGGTAACGAGCGGATGAAGTTGAATGGCGGAACCTTCGATAAGAATCGGTTCAAATGCCTGGATACCGAGACGGTGCAGGGTCGGAGCGCGGTTCAGCAACACAGGACGGTCACCGATCACACCTTCGAGCGCTTCCCACACTTCGGGACGGTTGCGTTCGATCAGGCGGCGCGCACCCTTGACGTTGGCGGCATAGCCATTCTGCACGAGGCGGGCAATCACAAACGGGCGGTAGAGTTCGAGCGCCATCCCCTTGGGCAGGCCGCACTGGTTAAGACGCAGCTGCGGGCCGACCACGATCACAGAGCGGCCGGAGTAATCCACACGTTTACCGAGCAGGTTGCGGCGGAAGCGGCCCTTCTTACCTTTGAGCATATCGCTCAGAGACTTGAGTTCACGGCGTCCGCGGCGGGAGAGGGCCTTGCCGCGCTGGCTGTTATCGATCAGTGAGTCGACCGCTTCCTGCAACATACGCTTCTCGTTACGGATGATCACATCCGGCGCGCCAAGTTCGAGCAGTCTCTTCAGGCGGTTATTACGATTGATCACACGGCGGTACAGATCATTAAGATCGGAGGTAGCAAAACGACCGCCATCCAATTGCACCATGGGACGCAGGTCGGGCGGGATGACCGGCAGAACAGTCAGGATCATCCACTCGGGACGGTTGCCGCTGCGACGGAAGGCTTCCACCACCTTCAGGCGGGTGGTAGCCTTTTTGCGCTTCTGCTTGCTCTTTGTGGTGCGGACCTCGTTCCAAAGCTCGTCAGAGAGTTTATCGAGATCAAGGCGTTCAAGAATATCGTAGAAAGCCTCGGCGCCCATATCGGCGCGGAAGACCTGTCCCCAACGTTGCTTGAGTTCGCGGTAGCGGATTTCGCTCAGGAAGGTAAAGGGGCGCAGCTCAAGCAGTTCATCGCGCAGGCGCGAAGTCTGGTTGGAAGAGACGGAGGTCTGCGATTCCAATTCGTTGCGCAGCGCTTCCATTTCCTGGTCGGCCTGCGCCTTGACAGCCGCTGCCTGGGTCTTCAATCCGTCGATCTCGACCTGACGCTTGTCCTTCAATTCGTTCTCAAGCGATTCCAGTTTCTTCTGGACGGTCTTTTGAATCAGGGTAATGTGTTTGCTGGCGACCTTGTCGCCGGCATCAATGATCTTCTCGCCGGTCTGCTCAAAGACCATGGTCTTTTTAGCTGCCTCGCCCATCTGGTCCTGAAGTTGTTTCTCCAACTTCTGCCCTTCCTTGATGACGGGGTCAAGCTGTTCGGCAATACCTTCATCGTAGCTTTGTTCGAGCACGGCTTGTTTCTGTTTGAGGTCAGAGATCTTCTGGTCGCGCTTGGTCTTGATCTCGGCGATGCGGGCGTTGATATCCGCGGCCTGTTCGCGCTCCGATACGGTGATCTCATCTTCAAGGCGCTGCAGGGCTTTCTTACGGGCTTCCTCATCCACATAGGTCACAATATATTGAGCGAAGTAAAGCACGCGGTCGAGATTGCGGCGGGAAATGTCCAGCAACATACCCATCTGGGAGGGGATGCGGCGGGTATACCAAATATGCGCCACCGGAGAGGCAAGCGCAATATGACCCATGCGTTCGCGCCGGACGGCGGAACGGGTCACTTCTACACCACATTTTTCGCAGGTGATACCTTTGTATCGGGGATTCTTATACTTGCCGCAATAGCATTGCCAGTCGCGGGTCGGTCCAAAAATCGCTTCACAGAACAGGCCATCTTTCTCGGGGCGCAGGCGGCGATAGTTGATGGTTTCAGGTTTAAGCACCTCACCATACGACCATGACATAATGGTCTGCGGTGAGGCAAGGCTGATACGGAGCGCGGTCAGTCCCTTGGTTTCCACTGGATCCTCTCCTATGTAAAATAAAATCGAATTGAGCCTTTTTCGGGTGGCGCATAGCGAACGCACACCTGAGACAAACAAATGCAAGCGCTTTGAGTATTTTCCTCAAGCGCTTGCTGGGTATGGGCTCATTTTTTCATCCAACCCCTTTATTATATGGATTCAGACGACATGAGTCAAGCTGTTAATCAGTGAAGAAACCCCGGCTTTAAGGTCAGGTCGCCTCTTTCGGGACTGTGGCTGGCTCCCATCCATCTGAATTGATCCACCTTTATGGGGTGGGCGTTTCCGTTGAGGTTGGCGCAAGGGTGGGTGTCTCGCTCGGCAGAATGACGATCGGGGTGAAAGTTGCGGTTGGGGCGGGCAGCGTGAGCGTTGGTGTAAATGTCGGCGTGGCCGGAGGCGGGGTGGGCGTAGGCAGGTTGAGGTTAAGATGGATGCGTTTATCCACCTCTGCGTTTTTGCCTATGAGGGTCAGGCGCAGCGTAATGATTCCGTTGGGCACGCCGGTTATATTCCATGAATACAGTAGATCGTTATCCACCGGGCGATCGCTCTCGCTTAATGGGATCCACGCACCAGGCTCTTCACCAAGTCCATATTCAAGAACCCATCTTTCGAAATCTTTGTCTGCGTTGGCTGTGCCTTTGACCTCCAAAGCAGGTAAAGATATCGTCTGACCATCACTAAGTTTGAAGTCAAGATGCGGCTGCGGATCGTCTTTCTGACATTCGCGATCAGGCGCATAACTAAAATCGCCCGGCAAGTCATTATTAGATAACCACTTCCGGCCATCATCCGATTCCAGCCACTTGCGCCCCCATAAATCTTTCACATTCAGAACAATCCTGTCCTGGGATGGCCCATCGCAGGACTCAGAGGCCTGATAACCTGTCCACAAGTCGAGTTTGATGCGGCGCACCAGATCCTGACCCAGCGGCAGCGGTGGCTGATCAGAAGCATAGACTTCTGTGTACTGCGATTTGCAAAAATTAGAAGGCTCTGTGCCCGAAAGACGACAGACGATTTTATCCATGATGCCGGAGGGGCGGTTGAACGGAGTCGGCACACCATTGGTGAGATAGGGCACGGCAAATTCCATATACTGCGACCAAATGGGCGCTGCGCCGCTCAAACCGGACGAGTTGACCATGGGAGTGTAATCGGCATTACCCACCCATACACCGGTGGCAAGATCTGGAGTGTAGCCCATCGTCCAATTGTCACGGATGTCGTTGGTGGTGCCGGTTTTGGCGGCTACGGGGAAGGAAAGGTGCAGCGCCGAGTTGGGGCCAAACATCAAGGAACGCGCTTCATTATCGGAAAGAATCGAGGAGATGAGATAGGCATGTTCCGGACGGATGACCTGCTCTCCTTCCGGCGGTTTGTATTCATACACAACTTCGCCGTTGAAGGTGGTGATCTTGAGAATGGAGACCGGTGAGATCTTTTTACCGCCGTTTGCAAAGACCGAATAGGCCGTGGTCATATCCATGAGACTGACATCACCGCCACCAAGAGTAAGGGATAGGCCATAGTCGTTTCGAGTGAGCGAAGTGATGCCCAGCCGTTCCGCCATGCCGATCAGGCCGTCTTTCTCGGGTGTATCCGGGTTATCGTAGATGCCCACAAATTCCAGGGCTTTGACTGCGGGAATATTAAAGGAGTTCGAGAGTGCAATGCGCACCGTCATCGGCCCGTGAAATTTGCCATCATAGTTGCGCGGCTCATATGGCGGGTTGGCGCCGTCGGGAAATTGGGTCGGGACATCCCAGATCAGGGTGGATGGAGTCCAGCCTTTTTCGAAGGCGGCTGCATAGGTGATCGGCTTGATGGATGAGCCGGGCTGACGGGTGGCACTGGTGGCCATGTTAATCTGCCCCGAGATGGCGGCGTTGTTAAAATCCGGGGAGCCAACCATGGCAAGGATCTCGCCCGTGGAAGGTTTGATGGAGACCAACGCGCCGTTCTTGGTATTGTTTTCAGCCATGGCCGCGACCTGGGTGGAGACCAACTCCTGGGCGCGATCTTGAAGCGCGGGGTCAAGCGAGGTGTACACTACAAATCCGGAGCGATAGATGGTCTGCGCATCGTAGAGTTTTTCCAGTTCTGCGCGCACGTAATTGACCCAATGCGGGTACCTCGCCCCAAAGGTCGGCGCGACAAAGGAGTAGGCCTTGATCTGGTTGGCAGCGTCGGTTGCTGCAATGGGATCGACGCAGACCTTCTCGGTGCTATTGCTAACCTCAATGCAGCTTTCCGTCTGACTGAGTTCAAACATCAGCACCAGGACCTGCTGATGGCGGGTCAATGTTGCTTCGGGGTTGGTGTAGATATCATAGACAGCCGGGGATTGCGGAAGCCCGGCCAGGAACGCGGCCTCGCCCAGCGTCAGGTCTTTGGCGGATTTATTGAAATAGGTCTCTGAAGCAGCCTCAATGCCATAAGCCAGATTACCGTAATAAATCTCATTCAGGTACAGTTCAATGATCTCGTCTTTTGTATAGCGGCGGGTGATCTCGGCTGCGAGGATGATCTCGCGCGTCTTGCGGGAGACGGTGCGCTGCGTGCGTTCTTCGGGAGAAAGCAAAAGCGCGCGTGCCAGTTGCTGGGTAATGGTGGATGCCCCGCCGCCCTGCCCTTCGGTGATGTAATTCGTCCACAACGCACGGACAATGGCAACCGGGTCGAAACCAGGGTTGCTGTAAAAATCCTTATCTTCGGTGGCGATGGTGGCAGCCACCAGATATGGGGAAATATTTTCCAGCGGAACGTAATTGCGACGGCCCGCATTCGGATCGAGGATTTCGTACAAGACCTGCCCGTTTCGGTCGAGGATTCGGGTGGTTTGGAATTGGGAGGTATTGTCCTTAAGTTCACCTACGTCTGGCAATGTACTGGCGATCACAGAATATTGATAGACCAGCACCGACCCGGCGCACAGCCCAAGAATGACAACTGCAAAGATCGAAACGATAAAACCGCGCACAAGACAACCTTTGTTCCCACGCAATACAGAGCCGATGCTGAAAAAAATCGACTTAATTCTGTCTGCAAGAGAACGGTGGTTTGAAACCGGCGCGGTTGAATAGGAGGGGCGTGGTTGAGATTGATCTTGCGGCAGGCGATAGACCGGGCGTTGGGAGTTCGTTTGTCCTCTGCCCGGGGCGGGTCGCTGACTCGTCGTTCCGCCCTGCCCCGGTCTGGCCTGACGATAGGCGGCCGGAGTGACGCGCGTCCCCTCAAGGTCCACCTCATCGACGCGTCTGGGAAGCGAAGCGGGAGTCTCTTCATCATTCGGCAAGTTCAGGAATGGCGTGGTATTGCCTGTTGACCTGCGCGAAGCTGCCGTACTATCAGGAGGAGACGCGGGATCCATATCCTTGCGGGTCTCTTCTTCAGAGCGCAATAACCGGCGCAATTTATCTTTATCTTCGTTGCTCATCGATCCAACCTTTTCAGGCTACGTTTCCAGCCTGACTATTCCTTCGGTTTGCTCATTACCAATAAGTTCAAGATACCTTTTTGGAGCGTTTCATCTTTTTGATTGCATAGTTCCACCTGCGAGATCAACGCACCGCCGCCGATGCGCGGCAGAGCCTTGACTTCGGTGACAGTTAACACGGCGTGAACAGTGTCGCCGATAAAGATCGGCTTGACGAACTTCCATTCCTGAATCTCTCGAAAGGCGATCACTGTGCCTTCCAGCAGCCCGGTGCGCATGATCAGGCCTGTGGCGATGGACAAACCCAACAGTCCATGAGCGATGCGCTGGCCGAAGGGGGTGCCCTTTGCAAACTCGGCATCCGTGTGGATCTGGTTGTAATCGCCTGTCAACCCGGCAAAAGTATTGATGGCATCCTCTCCCACCGTGCGCGAAAGAGTCTTGACGGTTTGTCCTGCAGAAAATTCTTCAAAGTAAAGTCCGGCCATGGTAGTCTCCTAGTCTGTTGGTCATATAGCCTGATAGTCTATTAGTCGCTAACTATTCGACTACAAGACCAAGATTATACCTGTTTGACCAACCGTCCATCTGCCCGTACAATTGGGCGCATGCGCGACTGGTCTCTCCGTCTCGGCGACCCGCTCCACCTTACCCTTGCAGCGGATACCCGGCTATGCAAGCCGGATTATGCCAACGACCACATCTGGGAAGTGGAAATGGGCAGCGGCGACCCCGAACGCTCTGCCGTTGGCGTCTCGACCACATACGGTTTGCGCGCAAGGGCCATGCGGCTTTTTCTGCGTTTCACAGAAGGCGCGGCCACTCTTACAGACCCTAACACCTTTGCCGTCAAACCGTCACTACGTCGCTTCTACCCAAACTTCCTATCCCTCGATTTTGTTCCCTTTGAAAACCTGCAAACCCGGGCCGATTTTTGGGTACCCGAATCGCATGCCATGGCGGGACGCGTCACCCTCGCAAATAAGACCAACACCGTTCGTAATATCCGTCTCGAAGTATGCGCCGCGCTCGCGCCGCTCAACGGCCAATCCATCATCCCCACCCAGCAACAACTTGTGAACATCCTGGCCGGACAGACCAGCGGGATCGCCCCGGTGATCTTCATGACAGGCGGCCCCAAACACGGCCCTGGGCCGCACGCCTCGCTCCTGTTGGACCTGGAAATGGGTCCCGGGGCCACCCGAACCATCTCCTTCGCCGAAGCCGCGCTCGACACCATCCCCGAAGCCTTTGAACTTGCCCGCAAGATCACCGCCCGCCCCTGGCAGGCCGAATTGGCCCGCATCGAAATGTTGGACGCAAGCCAGACCCTCGACATTCGCACCGGCGACCCAGATTGGGACGCAGCCTTCGCATTCAGCCAGAGGGCCGCGCAGGCCCTCTTCTTGGAAAGCGATCCATTACCCAACCCATCGTTCGTGCAGGCGCGTCACGCAGACCATGGTCACTCGAATAAAGGCGATGGTACCGATTACCCGCCCTCATGGAGCGGTCAATTTGCGCTGGATGCCTATTACCTCGGCAGCCTATTAAACGTCACGCCGCATATCACAAAAAATCTTTTGCTCAACTTTTTATCCACACAGGATGAAGATGGAGAAATAGACGGTAAACCCGGCCTGGCCGGTCAACGCGGTAAATACCTTGCCATGCCCATCCTTGCCAGCATGGCCTGGAAGTATTACCAGGCCACAAAGGATTCTGATTTTCTCCCGGAAGCCTTTCCCAAGTTGGTGAAATTTTTCTGGTCCTGGTTCTCCGGCGCACATGACCGCAACCGTGATGGCGCTCCTGAATGGGATCATATTCTGCAAACAGGGCTGGAAGACAACCCTCTCTTTGACCTATGGAATTCAGGCACACAAGGCCTGAATGTTTCCTTTGTCCACAGTCCGGCGCTCGAAGCCATGCTTTACCGCGAGGCACGGACGCTCGTCGGGCTGGCGAAAAAATTAGGCAGGCCGGACGAAGAAACCTCCCTGATCGTTTTGCAGGCGGAAAAGATAAAAGAATCGCTGGACTCCAGCTGGAATCCGCGCGTCAGTTTTTATTCCTACCGTGATCGCGAAACCGGGCAAAGGATCGAAGGCAGGGTCATTGCCAAACGCAAGGGCGATGGTGCAATGAGACCCAAGTTCGAGTCTGAGACGCCAGTGCGATTGCTGGTGGAGATTCAGACCAAAAGTCTGGCTGCGAAGCGCCCGCAAGTGGAGATCGGCGAATCATTCACCAAATCCAAAGGCGAAGTGGAGGTTATCGCCGGGCATCAATTCCAATGGCGCTCGGGCGGGTTGGTGGCCACCACACAGACTCTCTTTTCAAGCGTGGGCCGTGTCAGCGTGACCGGGTTGGAGGAAAGTGACCGCATCCTTATTTCGGTTGTGGATACGACCGGCGAAGACATTACGCTCGGCCTGCCGCTTTGGGCGGGCGCGATGGATAAGCAACGCGCCTACGCTTTGATCGGGCGCAATGTGATGATGGCTGATCGTTTTGACCGGCCCTTTGGCATGCCCTCCCTGCCGCTCAGCCCGGACCCTGAATCTGAAACCGTTTCGATGAGTGTGAGCCTGCCCTGGAACCTGCTTCTGGCCGAAGGCCTGCTGACCTACGGCTTCCGCGCCGAGGCCACCCGCCTGACCGCCCATTTGATGAATGCCATCATCCAAAACCTGAAACAGAACCGCTCGTTCTATCAACGTTACCATGCCGAAAAAGGCACCGGCATCGGCGAACGCAATTCATTGACCGGTTTTGCACCGGTTGGCCTGTTCATGCAGGCGCTGGGCGTGACGATCCTTTCTCCCACGCGTGTGCGTCTCGAAGGGCGGAACCTGTTCCCATTTGGGGTAACCATCAAACACAAAGGCTTATCCATCTCACGCGGCCAGGAACAGACCACGGTCACCTTCCCAAATGGAGAAAGCGTGATCGTTAAAGACGAAGCGCCCTGTATGGTGGAAATGTAGTCACATCTATATCAGATTGAAATGACAGTCACCCGCAAGGTGACTGTCATTTTTTAAGGGATTTAATCTTAATACCCAATATCATGGTATAAAATTTTCAAGGCACACCAGCCGGTAATGAACGTAACATCATAGACTACGAGGATAATGAAAGTTACTCTTCTTAATCATCTTACTTTTCTATACGGGGAAACTCTCTCTGCGCGCCTAATTGAACGGACAATGAACCTGCTTGAAACGTATCGCCCGCGCATCCGGGAACGCAACAGCAAATTGACCGAACGCGACTCCATCCTCATCACATACGGTGACCAGGTTCAGCACACAAACGAAAAGCCGCTTCAGACTTTGAAGAAGTTTTGCGACCTGTACCTACACGGCATAATTAGCGGGATGCACATCCTGCCTTTTTACCCATGGACATCAGATGATGGATTCTCTGTGGTTGACTATCGTCAGATCGACCCGTCGCTTGGCGACTGGGAGGATCTATCTGTAATGCAAAACTTCCGCCTCATGTTCGATGGGGTCATCAACCACATCTCCTCACAAAGTGAATGGTTTCAAAAGTTCCTGGAGGACGACCCGCGCTACAAAGACTTCTTCATCACCATCGAAGGGGATCCTGATCTTTCGCAGGTGGTCCGCCCACGCGTGTTGCCTTTACTGACAGGTTTTGAAACCCCATCAGGGAATAAAAAAGTTTGGACCACCTTCAGCACAGACCAGATTGACCTCAATTTCAAAAACCCTGAAGTACTGTTGGAAATTCTCGACATTCTTTTGTTTTATATCGAACGCGGCGCGGCCTTTATCCGCCTTGATGCCATCGCCTATCTTTGGAAGGAAATCAGCACAACCTGCATTCATCTTCCACAAACACACGCCATCATTCAATTCCTGCGCGCCGCCATCAGCGAAGTTGCGCCGCATGTGCAGATCATCACCGAAACAAATGTACCTCACAGCGATAACATCTCCTACTTCGGCAATGGCGCGAACGAAGCACATCTCGTTTACAACTTTGCCCTCCCGCCGCTCATTTTGCATACCTTTCACACCGGGGATGCACGCACACTTTCCGATTGGGCAAAGGGGCTGACCCTGCCCTCTGACCAAACCACATTCTTCAACTTCCTCGCTTCGCATGACGGAATCGGGCTGAATCCTGCCCGTGGAATCTTGTCCAATGCTGCTATAGATTCGCTCGTTGAAAAGACCATCGCTCACGGTGGCTTGATCTCCTACAAGTACAACCCGGATGGAACGCAGAGTCCCTACGAGATGAACATCAACTACTTTGATGCTCTCTCGAACCCGAACAGCAGTGAAGCGCTCGACCTGCAAGTGCAGCGATTTCTGGCGGCGCAGGCCATCATGCTTTCCATCCTTGGCGTGCCGGGCATTTATTTTCACAGTCTATTCGGCTCGCGCAGCTGGGCCAAAGGCGTGGCACAGACTGGGCGCAACCGCAGCATTAACCGTGAAAAATTAAATCTCGATCAACTTCAAAGTGAACTCGCGGACACAGTATCGTTACGTTCCAAGGTCTTTAAAAAATACGGTACGCTCCTGAAAGCTAGAAGCAGTTCGCCCGCATTCAACCCGCATGGGCTGCAAAAAATAATAGACTTGCACCCCTCTGTTTTCGCTGTAGAACGGACGGCTCCTGACGGCAGGAACAGCGTGTTGTGCCTGCATAATGTCAGCCAGAATTCGGTCTTCTTTTCCATGAAAGATGGCTCCGATATTGTCCTTGGGCCTTATAAAATTCTTTGGCTTAAAAACAGGCAGCATCAAGATGTGCAGCATATCGCGTCATAATAAATTAGAGGTTCTTCATGGTATCTTTCTCCCATAACATTGGCTTCATCTCAACCCGCTTTGCAGGCACGGATGGAGTTTCACTGGAAACGCAAAAATGGGCAACCGTATTGGATCGATTGGGGCATCGTTGTTTTTACTTTGCAGGGGAATGTGACCGAGACGCAAACCAGTCCCACATCGTGCCGGAAGCGTTCTATCGTCACCCCGAGATCGACAGGTTGAATCAGCAGGCCTATTCCGGCAGCTGGATGGTCACCAAAGAGGCGCGTGCCTCACACCCTGAGATGGCGCATCTGCAAAAGGATTTCTTCTCCATTTATGTACGCCCACCGCAAATGACCCGGCGCATCAACGAACTAAAGGAATACTTCAAAGAGGAGTTGTATAAATTTGCACGCCACTTCAACCTTGAGATCCTGATCGTCGAAAATGCGCTGACCATTCCGCTCAACCTGCCGCTGGGTCTGGCCATCACCGAATTCATCGCCGAGACCGGTTATCCTACCATCGCACACCACCACGATTTTCATTGGGAACGACAGCGTTTCCAAGTCAATTGCGTTAACGATTATCTCGCCGCGGCCTTCCCACCTGCCCTGCCATCGGTCAGGCACGTGGTCATCAACTCGCTTCAGGCACAGCAGATCGCCACGCGTTACGGTATCGCAGCGCACATCATTCCCAATGTGATGGACTTCGACTCGCCCCCGCCCCCGCCCGATGAATATACACTTACAGCCCGTGCAGATTTCGGGGTCAACGAAAATGAATTCTTCTTCCTGCAACCGACACGCATCATTCAACGGAAAGGCATCGAACACGCCATTGAGTTGGTACGCCGCCTTGACTTGCCTGCGAAACTCATCATCTCGCACGCCAGCGGCGACGAAGGCACAGACTACGAACAGCGCATCCGCGAATATGCCCACCTTCTGGATGTAACCGTCCGCTTTGAGGCTGATCAGGTGCAGGATGAGCGCGGCACAACGAAGGATGGCAAAAAGATCTACACATTGGGCGATATTTATCCGCATGCTGACCTTGTCACCTATCCTTCTGAGATCGAAGGGTTTGGCAACGCCTTCATCGAAGCCGTGTACTACCGCCGTTTGATCCTTGTCAACAACTACTCCATCTACGAAGTGGACATCAAACCGAAAGGCTTTCGCACGATCTGGTTCGATAATTTCATCAGCGCCAGCACACTCAACGCCGTAAGGAATGCGCTATCCAACCCTGGGCTTGCGCAGGAATGGGCCGAGATGAACTATCAACTTGCCAAACGTTACTTTTCATTCCAGGTGCTGGAGCGTAAATTGGAATCCATTGTAGCCGATTGTCTGGGGTATCCGGTATGAACATCGCCATCCTTCATTATTCCGTCCCGCCTGTTGTCGGCGGCGTGGAAAGTGTCATCGCCCATCATGCGCGATTAATTTCTGCAGATGGGCATGCCGTCCGATTGATTGCGGCGCGCGGCGAATCACTGAGCATGGAGATTCCACTCATCCTCATGCCATTGGCCGATTCACGCCATGAACGGGTGGCGCAGGTCAAAAAGGAATTGGACGCCGGGAATGTGTCTGCAGATTTTGAACGCTTGCGAGATGACTTGAAAAACGAATTGCAAACTGCTCTGCAAGATATAGATGTGTTGATCGCACACAACGTCTGCTCACTAAATAAGAACCTGCCGCTCACTGCTGCCTTGCACCAGTTGCACACCAGCGGGCATCTTCCACGTTTGGTCCTCTGGCATCACGACCTCGCTTGGGCTACCCCTCGTTACCTGCCCGAATTACACGAGGGGCATCCGTGGGATCTGCTCAGGACCGATTGGGGGACCACGACCCATGTCGTCGTTTCTGACTTGCGGCAGGAAGAACTCGCCGCCCTCATGCGAATTGAGCCAGCCTCCATTCAGGTCATTCCCAACGGGGTGGATCTGAAGCGCTTCTACAAACTCGAAGCATTGACCCGCGACCTTGTAGAGCGGACCAACCTACTGGAATCGTCGCCCATCCTGCTTTTACCAGTTCGCATCACGCCCCGAAAAAATATAGAATTGGCGTTACGCACTCTGGCCGAACTGCAAAAACAATTCCCTCAATCTACTCTCGTAGTGACCGGCCCACTGGGCCCTCACAATGTGAACAACATTCAATATTTTGAAATGCTTAATGCGCTGCGGAGCCAATTGCAATTGAATGGTTCCGCGCACTTTCTGGCGGAACTCTATGATGGTTTCCTGCCGGATGAGGTCATTGCCGATTTTTACCGGATTGCCGATGCGCTTTTCTTCCCCAGCCGTGAAGAAGGCTTCGGCATCCCGTTGATCGAAGCAGCCTTTAGTCACCTGCCAGCCTTCTGCGCGGATATCCCACCGCTGAAAAAACTTGGCATGGAAGAGGTTACCTTCTTTTCGCCGGATGAAGATCCGCGCATCATTGCGGCGCTCATCAGCGAATATATGCTCAAGTCTGCCCCTGCGCGGCTGTCCCTGCGCATACGGGCATCCTTTCGATGGGAGTCTATTTACCGCCAACAGATCAAACCGCTATTCAATTTGCCGTGACCCGCACAGGAGGATTTTCATGTTTCAACATTCCAACTTCTCGCCCATTCACAAGATCATAGTGCCCTTCGTGCATGATGGCCCGGGCTTGCATGCGCTGGATATTGCCCGCCTGTTTGATGCGGAGATCGTTCTCATTGGTGTGGTGGTTGTGCCGAATAAAGAGTCGCTCAGCGCAGGGGCGGCTTCTGCGCGCGCGCTACGAAAACTTTTGCGAATTTACGGCGGAGATAAACGGATTACCAGCCGGTCCAAGGTGATTGTTTCGCACGACCCCTGGAAGGAACTTTCAAACCTGCTGCAGGATGAAGGACCCGATCTGCTCTGTCTTGAGTTTGATCTTCATCCCAAAGCCTTGCAGGTCACCTTGAACGAAATCCTGGAGCGTCCGCCCTGCGATGTAGCCCTGGTGCGCGGGAAAATCACCAGTAAACCGAAGCAGGTCCTGGTTCCAGTGCGAGGCGGTCCACATGCAGAACTGGCATTGCGCGTGGGATTGGGCTTGCATTCCAAAGGATTGTCGGCCCTGCATATTCGCAGGCCAGGCGATCCCAAGGCAGGTACAGATGCTCCATTCAAGGGGCTGGAGCAGGTGCTGAAGCAAATGCCTGAAGTGCAGAAACAATTCGAGGTCACAGATGATTCGGCGCAAGTGATCCTGGATAAATCCAAAAAAGCGGATGTCATCATCCTTGGCACGACCATTCAACCCATCACAAGTTCCGCTTCACTGGGGCCGGTGGCGGACCGCATCCTGCATGAAGCATCCTGCGCCGTGATCGCTGTCAAAAGCGGAAGGCCCCTGCCGCACATCGCCGCCTTAGACGAAAGTGCGGGTGTGGAAGCGATTTCGATCCTGGTGGACAAGTGGTTCGCGGAGAACACCTTCCATGCGGATGAGTTCAGCCGCCTGCGCGAACTCGTGAAATTGAAACAGCAACAAGGAACAACGATCAGCCTGGCGCTGCCTGCTTTGAACGAGGAGGAAACCGTGGGCAGGGTCATCCGGATGATGAAGAAAGAACTAATGCAGAAGGTGCCGCTGTTGGATGAGATCATTTTGATCGACTCAGACTCCGCCGACCGCACCCGCGAGATCGCACAAAAAGAGGGCGTGCCTGTATTCATCCACCAGCAATTACTGCCGGATCTGGGCGCGAGGCGCGGCAAGGGCGAGGCCTTGTGGAAGAGCCTCTTGGTCACCAAAGGCGATCTGATCGTGTGGATTGACACAGATATTGTTAACATCCACCCGCGCTTCGTGTACGGCATCATCGGCCCATTATTGATCAACCCGCAAGTGCAGCTGGTCAAGGGCTTTTATCGGCGCCCACTACGGGTGGGTCAAAAAATGCAGGCGGGCGGCGGCGGGCGCGTCACCGAACTGACGGCGCGTCCACTTTTGAGCTTGTTCTATCCGGCGCTCTCGGGGGTGGTGCAGCCGCTCTCAGGTGAATATGCCGGAAGGCGCAGCGCATTGGAGCAGGCCACCTTCTATTCCGGTTACGGAGTGGAAACGGGGCTGCTGATCGATATCTATGAAAAATTCGGCCTGCAATCCATTGCTCAGGTGGATCTGCTGGAGCGCATCCACCACAACCAGCATTTGGAAGCGCTGAGCAAGATGTCCTTTGCCATTATTCAGACTGTGATGCGAAAGTTGGAAAAACGATTCGGCCGGGCAGTTCTGGAGGATGTGAACCGTTCGATGAAACTGATTCGTCACGGTCACAAAGGTTACTCTCTGGAAGTGGAGCACATCGCCGAATACGAGCGCCCGCCCATGATCGAAGTCAGGGAATATTTGGAAAGGTCCAGTAAACAGATCGGGTGAAATTAATCATGAACCCCAAAAGCCATGATATAAAATTTCAACCATGACCACAGAAAACATTATTTTTATTGAAGAAGCCATTGTCATCCTGTTATTGATCGCATCCGGGGTGGCTGTGGCTGCGCGCCGCTTCCGTGTGCCGTATACCGTGGGGCTGGTTATCATCGGTTTGCTGCTGTCGTTGTTCACCACACAAGAAGTACGGTTTGCGCCTCAGATCATCATGCTTTTGCTTGTACCGCCTTTGGTCTTTGAAGCGGCTTTCCATCTCCGCTTTGAAGATCTACGACACGACCTCGGCTTGATCCTTTTGCTGGCCGTGCCCGGTGTGGTGTTGACCACGCTGCTGGTTGGATGGCTGGTCTCCTGGGGGACGGGGCTGGCTTTGCAGGCAGCTCTGGTATTCGGAGCACTGGTATCTGCCACAGACCCGGTGGCGGTGGTGGCGCTATTTCGCAGGCTGGGCGCGCCTCGCCGCTTACAGGTTCTGCTCGAATCGGAAAGCCTGCTGAACGACGGAACCGCCATTGTCATGTTCGGTCTCATGGTGAACATGGCCCTGCAGGGAGGGTATGATGCCCGCCAGAGCATCTCCCAATTCCTCACAGTGGCGGGAGGCGGGACCGTGGTTGGGTTGATTCTGGGCGTGAGCATTTCCCAATTTATTAAACGGATTGACGACCCCCTCGTTGAAACCACGCTTACCACCGCCCTTGCATTCGGCTCCTACTTACTGGCAGAAACCTTGCACGTAAGCGGTGTGCTGGCTGTGGTGACGGCTGGCCTCATTACTGGAAACACAAGCCGCGAAACCATGTCGGCATCCACCCGCCTGGTGCTTTATAACTTCTGGGACTACGCATCTTTTGTTGCCAATTCGTTCGTTTTTCTGCTCATTGGCTTGACCATCGACTTGAATCTGTTACTGGAAAACTGGCCCGCCATCGCCTGGGCCATTCTGGCTGCATTGGCGGCACGCGTTGTCAGCACTTATGGATTTTCCATTTTTGGACGTGAGATCTCCAGCAAATGGAAGCATGTGCTCTTTTGGGGCGGCTTGCGCGGAGCGATCACCCTCGCCCTTGCCTTGAGCCTGCCCGAAGAGGGCATTTTCCTCACCGAACGGGGCCGCCTGCAAGCCATGGCATTCGGTCTGGTGTTATTCACCCTCCTGGTCCAGGGCTTTTCAATGGATTGGCTGATCAAGCGCCTAAAATTAATTATCCGCGTACCTGCCCAGGATGAATATGAGCGCCGCCACGCGCGCTTCGTTGCCGCCCGTGCAGGCTACGCCCACCTCAGACGGCGCAGCCAGGAAGGGTTGATCTCGGAGCATACCTGGCAGAAGTTATCACAACCTATAAAGGAACAGAATGAACTCCTGATGGAGCACGTTAAACAGGTCATGACCTCCGAGCCGGAAGTAGAGGCTGAAGAACTTGATACCGCCTTCCGCGAAGCCCTGCGCGCCCAGCGTACCGCCCTGACCGGCCTGCTACGGGATGGAATCATCTCTGAGGATACTTATTCTCTACTTACCAGCGAAGTGGACGAAGCATTAATGAAGGAAAACCCCTCCGCTGCCTTGTTTGAAAAGCCCATGCCAAACAAGGTTGAATCATCCCCGGACTTCTGATAACATCAAAGCGAAGTTCAAATAAAGGAGCGCGCATGGAGAACACCCCCCACCTCTTACTGGTTGCCGTAATCCAGGAACAGGATCTCGAAACCGCCACCAAGGCATTGCAAGGTGTTGGCGCATCACTAACCTATCTTTCCAGTTCGGGCGGTTTCCTGGGACGACGCAATGCCACCCTGTTGATCGGTCTGCCCGTGGAGAAACAATCACAGGCCCTCACCGTATTGCATGAAGCCTGCCGCCAACGCATTGAATATATGACCCTGCCCCTGGAAGGTTCGCCCATGCCCATGCCCGCGCCGGTGCCTGTCACCGTGGGCGGCGCGACCGTCTTTGCCCTGCCAGTCGAACGGCTCGAACAGATCTGACACCTCAGACCTGACAGGTCTGGTTTATCGAGGAGAAGTTTTCATGAAAATGATCATTGTCATCATCAAAGACCAGGACGCAGACATCCTGACCCAGGCCTTCACCGCCGCCAGTTTCCGCGTTACACGCGTTGCCTCCACCGGCGGATTTTTGCGCAGCGGGGTTGTCACCATGCTGCTGGGCATTGAGGATGACCAGGTTGACGCCGCCATCGACACCGTGCGCAAGGCACTGCCCTCCAAAGGCGACCAGAAACGCGCCACCCTTTTTGTCGTACCCGTCAGTCATTTCGAACAGGTGTGATCAATCAGCGTGACGATAAAGACGCCTGACAGTTTGGAACCTTCCATCTGAATCGGCGTCTTTATTTTTTAACAGAGGTGACCATGAAAACAAAACCCTTCCTTGCCTTCATCTTCCTGACCCTGCTCGCACTGGCATGTGCCAACCCATTGGGATCGGCCCCCGCTCCTCAATCTGGGAACGTTGAGACGATGGTGGCTGCCACTCTTTCAGCACTGACCGCCGCCCCAGACTCTGCGCCTCCTGTCGCGCCCGCACCGGTCGACTCACCATCCGGCCTGCTGCCTCGCTCGCTGTATTACCTGGCAAATGACAGTGCCCAGATCGCACAGGTCTTCCGGCTTGAAAGAGATGGCAAATCCTCAACTCAACTGACCTTCGAACCTGTAAACGTGGAAGATTACGATGTCTCGCCCGTAGACGGCAGCATCGCATATATCGCTAACAGCCAGCTTATCCTCGCCGGTCCCGATGGAAACAACCGTCGGGTGGCATTTGATGCGAATCCACAGGATGCAGTCAACCCCTTCCTGACTCGCATCACCAGCCCGGTCTTCTCTCCAAACGGCCAGACCCTCGCCTTTGGGCATAAAGGCCTGAACTTCCTTTCCCTCGCCAGCGGACAATCCAACCGCGTGCTGGAAGATGATGTCGACACTTCCAATAACTTCCCCTTCCCGCGCGAACTCTACTGGCCCGAGATGTATTCCGCCGATGGCAGCAAACTCATCCTTACCCTGGGTTACTACGAAGGCGCATCCACAGCCATTTATTACACCAACGGCGGCGCACTTGTCCGCTTAAACGATTCTGGCGATTCGCAGCGCGCCATCATCTGCTGCGGAGATTATTCGCTCAGCGCAGACGCATCTCAATTATTCTCTGCCAGCCCCACCTACGGCATGTTCAGTGCCGGCCTATGGCGCGTGGATACCAACTCCGGCGAAGTGACCACCCTGCTCAGCGGGGACTTCGAGGATGACCCCGCCGATGTGGCCGACAACCCCTTCCTTGCCCCCGATGGGCATCTATATTATTTCTACGCGAGCGTACCCAACACTGGGGATATGGTGAACCGCCCACCTTTGCAACTCGTCCGCTCAGATGCGGATGGGGTTACCAACCGCACCGTACTGCGCACTGAAACTTTTACCAACATGAATGAAGCCCTCTGGGCCCCCGACGGGAGTTTTGTCATTGTCGCCAATGCCGAAGTCCCGGAGATCTATTTCGGCGGCCGTGCAGAGTTGTACTACATCGCAGATCAAACTGAAGCCCTGTGGCTCGCCCCCTTTGCAAAAAGCATGAAGTGGGGTCCGTAACCGATACAAAAAGTGGCGCAGCATTGCGCTGCGCCACTTAAGGATTACCCTAGCACAAAATTATCGATCAACCGGGTCTTACCCAGAAAGACCGCCATCGAAAGCAGGGTCTTGCCGGTGATGGTATCCAATTCCTCAAGGCTATCGTAATCGGCGCAGGAGACGTATTGCATCTGGGCCAACGGCTCACCCGAGAGCACTTCCTTCATTTTTTTTCTTAACCCTGTCGCATCCCGCCCACCTGCTTCGTACAAATCCCTGGCAGCGCTCAATGCACGAAACAATATCGTCGCCGCCTTGCGCTCATGCACGTTCAAATATTTGTTCCGGCTGGACATCGCCAGCCCATCCGCTTCGCGCGTAGTGGGGCAGATGATCACCTCCAGCGGGAAGTTCAAATCCACTGCCATGCGCCGGATGACCGCCGCCTGCTGGGCATCCTTCTGGCCGAAGTAGGCCTTATGGGGCTGGGTAGCGTTGAACAACTTCGCCACCACTGTGGTGACGCCCTTGAAGTGACCTGGTCTCATCGCGCCTTCCAAATTTTGAGTAAGCGCATCGACCTCCACCCAGGTTTGATAGCCGGTCGGATATATGGCCTCCGCTGTAGGCGTCCAGACCATATCCACGCCGAGAGGGCGGAGCAAATTCAAGTCGCGCTCCAGGTCGCGGGGGTATTTGGAGAGGTCTTCACCCGGACCAAACTGGGCCGGGTTTACAAAGATGGTGACGATGGCATGCCTGTTCTCAGCCAAGGCGCGGGAGACCAGCGATAAATGCCCCTCGTGAAGATAACCCATCGTGGGAACCAGACCCACTGTCCCTTCGAGAGAGAGGCGGGCCGCTCGTAAGTCAGAGAGGGAGGATACAATTTTCATATCAGGCTCCAGATTTGTCTATACAAAAACAAAAGTACTACTTGACAGGCTAGAAATTTTGTTCTACACTTTTATTATCAACTTAGAAAAAGGAGAAAAAATGGCTTACTCACATACCAATTCCAAAGGCACCACCTACTACCTGCACTCCAACGGCAAGATGTTCTTCTTCTCAAAGGAGATCAAGGCAGGCGCTCTTGACGCCGTACCCGCCGGGTACAATGTTGTGGAGATGAAGACGGGCATGCTTGTGCTCAAGAAGGTTCAAGCCGAAGCACCCGCCACCACTAATACGGAAAGCGCAGGGTAAAACAAGTATAACCCTGTTCGAAACTCAGCCGCGGGCTGAGCCTACAACCCAGTTCTTTTAGATTAAAAAGGAGCCTGATTATGACACGTACACATGCATCTAAAAGTTTTGAAACCAAAGGGGAGCCGACATGCCAACACTAAACCGCGTTCAGTTGATCGGCCGTCTGGGCAAAGACCCGGAAAGCAAGTTCACCCCGCACGGAAAAAAGGTCTGCCATTTCAGCCTTGCAGTCAGCAATCGCTGGAAGGATAAGAATGGCGAGACGAAAGAGGTGACCGAGTGGGTCAACATTGAAGCCTGGGGGCGGCTCGGCGAGGTCTGCCAGGAATACCTCAAGAAGGGCAGCCTGGTCTTCGTGGAGGGTCGCCTGAAGACCGACAAATATGAATCCAACGGTGATACCAAGTACTTCACCAAGGTTATCGCCCAAACCCTGCAATTCCTCGACAAGCGCGATAAAGAGGAGCCAGTGATGGCCATCGAAGAAAACTCCGGAGACTATGAATTCACCGGTGAATAGTTGAAAAAATAAATATAAAAACAGCCATCCTTCGATGGCTGTTTTTATATTTCCCAGGGTATAAAGTACCCAAAGGGGGCTTGAAGCCTGCCGCATTCTTATGGTTAAATCTTCCAAGATGAACATCCTTCGCCTGAACACCCGAACCCTTTGGCTTGAAATGCCCGGGCTTTGCGCCCTTTTGACTGATGCCGTTACCCACGGCGCATCGGTGGGATTCCTGCTCCCACTTTCTGAAGAAGGAGCCCTTGCCTACTGGCAGGATGTTGCCAAAGCGATTGAAAGTCCGTACAGAATCCTGCTGATAGCAAAGGAAGGCAGCGCCCTGACGGGGACTGTCCAATTGGATATGGCCTCCCGCCCCAATGGAAGTCATCGCGCCGAGGTCATCAAATTAATGGTGCATACTTCGTTTCGCAGGCGGGGCATTGCCGAGTCGCTGATAAACGCCATTGAGGCGGAAGCAAAGTCGGCGGGCCGGACCACGCTGGTGCTTGACACGCGTGCGGGCGACCCATCGGAAACGCTCTACGCCAAACTAGGCTACCAACACGCCGGGGTCGTTCCCGAATATGCCCGCAGTACAGACGGGAACCTGCACGCCACCACATTCATGTACAAATTGCTGAAATAATCTGTAACTTTTTAGCATCCGGGGGATATTATTCATATCAACATGGTCACCAACTTCCATGACCTTTACCAAAAATACGCGCAGGATGTGTACCGCTTCGCTTATTGGCTTTGTGGAGATGCCCAGGACGCAGAAGATATCACCTCTGAAACATTTGTCCGCGCATTGACCTCGGCGGAGGAGATCCGCACCGAGACTGTCAAGGGCTACCTGTTGACCATTGCCCGAAATCTGGCCTTTAAACACACCCATCAAGCCAGGCGCTTCACCGACCTGACCCCGGACCTGTCTTCTCAAAACCATGGGCCTGAGCAAACTGCTGAGGCAAACCTGGATTTGAATGGCATCTTGAATTTCCTGCAAACCCTGCCCGAATCAGATCGGGCCGCCCTGCTCATGCATACACAGGAAGATATGTCATATGAAGAAATTTCCAGAGTACTGGGTGTTTCAGTTGCAGCTGCCAGGGTCAAGGTCCACAGGACGCGCATTAAGTTGAGCGAATACCGTTTGAAAGTAGAGGATTTCAACTCATGAAGATCACTCGTGAAGTCATCACCGACCTGCTGCCGGTCTATCTATCCGGCGAAGCCAGCACCGACACCAGGTTACTTGTTGAAGAGTTTTTGAAGCAAAACCCCGAATTTGCGAAACTTATCGGCGGGAACGGTGCCGTTCTCCCCGAAGGTCAAATTAATATTTCAAAGGACAATGAAATGGATACTTTAAACAAAACTTCCAAATTGCTGCGCAAGCGCTCAACCTACCTCGCTTTTACCATTCTCTTCCTGTTGCTGCCCCTCTCTTTCAACTTCGACTCACAGGGCATCCATTGGATGTGGGCCGATACGCCGGTCAATGTTGTGATCTTCCTGGTCTTCGGCTTGATCTTCGGTGTTCAATACTGGCGGATCTCGCGCAAGCTCAAAGGCACTGACCTGTAAAAAGACGACCCGGCTAGATAGCCGGGTCATCTTTTTCTTTTGTCTCGCTACTTCTTTTTTGCCTTGCCCTTGGTCGCCTTTTGGGCAACCTTCTTTACAGCGGTCTTTTTAGCAACCGCTTTCTTCGCAGGTTTGGCTTTCTTCGACGCGGCCACGGGCAACTTCTCCAACTCGCTGACCAGTTTCTCCAGCACATCGAAGCCGCCCTGCCAGAACTTCGGGTCGCGGATGTTAATGCCAGCCTCGCTCAAAATTTTCTCCGGCGCTTCCGACCCTCCGGCTGAGAGGATTTTGAGATACTTCGGCTTGAAAGATTCCCCTTCGGCTTTGAACTGCTGATACAACGCCAGCACCAGTAATTGACCAAAAGCATAGGCATAGACATAGAACGGCACCTGGTAGATGTGCGGAATGCCCACCCACTCCCATTTGAATTCATCGCTCAGGTCAAGCGAGTCGCCGAACTGCTCCTTCAAATTCTCGAGGTAGGCATTGCTCAGGTCATCAACCGAAGCGTTCTTCTGCACCAGATCATGAGCGGTCTTCTCGAACAGGGCGAAATACGACTGGCGCATGATGGTCGCATACGCATCATCCATCTGTTTGAAGAGAATATCGCGTCGAACGGATTCATCCTTCTCTTCAGTCAGCAATTTGTCGATCAATACCATCTCCGCAAATGTGGAAGCCGTCTCCGCCAGCGGCAGGGACGAATGGAAGGTGAAGGTGCTATGATGCGCCGCGAGCATGGCATGAATGGCATGGCCGAGTTCGTGCGCCAGGGTCGCTACTTCGCGTCCTGTACCCTGATAGTTGACCAGAACATAGGGTGTCTCTTCAGGCAGGTAACCCCAGCAGAATGCGCCACCGCGCTTGCCCTTGCGAATCTCACTGTCGATGCGATTCTGGTCGAAGACGCGCCTGGCCAGTTCCGCCACCTGCGGCGAGAAGGCATTGAAGGCATCCAGCACCATGGTCACGGCTTCGTCCCAGCCATAAGTTTTCTTGGATGCAGCCACCGGCGCATAAATATCATAGCGGCGTATCTTCTTCATGCCGATATATTTGGCCTTCATCTTGAAGTAACGCTGGAAAATACCCACATTCTTGCGCGCCACACTCAACAGCGCTTCCACCGCCTCATCAGGGATGTCATTGCTCAAGTTGCGCGGCGCGATGGAGTTTTTAAACTTGCGCAGGTTGACGTTTTCATTGTGCCAGTCGCGCAGAATGGTCTGGTAGATCTGGCCAAGGATCGGGCCATCTTCCGCATAAACCTTGAACTGCGACTGATAGCTTTCCGCACGCGCCTTCGGATCGGTGCTGTACCGGAAGGAGAACAGCTCGGCAGCGGTCATCTCCTTTTCCCTGCCGCCCACTTTCATCTTGAAGGTATAGCGATTGGTAATGGAGTCGTACAGGTTGCCGAGCGCGCTGACACCGGTCACATTCTTGATGTTAACGATCTTCTCTTCGGCCTCGCTCAAGGTATGCGGCTTGAAGTTGCGCATGGCTTCGAGATAGTATCGGTAATCGCCCGAAGCCGCCATTAAGCGTTTGGCATTCTCTTCATCCAATTCCTTCCACCACAAACTGAAAAAAAGGATGCGGTTCTCGATCTCTGCCAGGAATTGCATGGCCCGCGCCTGCAAAGCTTGTGCCTTCTGATCCTGCGTATCCGCCGCGAACGACAGTCCCGCGAACGAATACATCTTATTGCCAATGCGGGCCGTGGCTTCGCTGGCCTTCAACACTTCCACAAACTGGTCGGCAGGCATCTCGGGCTTGAGTTTGTCGCGCACACCCTCGAACGAGGTCACCTGCTCTTCGATCATATCGAACGCACTCTGCAATTCGGGGCTGTCATAGCCCGGGTAGAGCGGGGAAAGGTCCCACTTGGAAAGTTTATAAGCCATGGTATCTCCTTTTTAATCGTGTGATTTGCCACACGTTTTATCACAAACAAAAAATCTTCGGCCCATTCCCCGGTATGGATTCATAAAAAGGTGACAGTCACTTCAGAAATGACCGCCACCTTTTCCTTTATAAACTCGACCGGACGTGCATGATATCGCCATCCTTGACGATATATTCCTTGCCCTCCAGGCGAAACTTACCCTTGGCCTTCGCTTCATTCATGGATCCAAGCGTGGTGAGGTCTTCATAGGCCACCACCTCGGCCCGAACGAATCCCCGCGAAAGATCGGTATGAATCTCTCCAGCCGCTTCCTGTGCCGTCGCACCGCGGTGGGTCGTCCAGGCGCGTACCTCATCTTCGCCGACGGTGAAGAAAGTCTGTTCGCTCAAGAGTTCGTACGACAGGTTGATCATGCGGTTAAGGCTAAGTTCCTGGATGCCATATTCTTCCATGAACACAGCCGCATCTTCGGCGGAGAGTTGGGCGATCTCCATCTCCAGTTTGCCCATCAGCGCCACAGAAGGGTGGTCCAACCTGACGTCCGGCGCGGCCTGCCCCTCACCCAAATTAAAGACGGTCAGGATGCGCTTGCGGGAGAGCAGCCCAAAGCTGGAGAGTTCCTTCGATTCTTCGGCGGTATATTCCAAATCTCGCAGCGGCTTATTATCCGAAAGCGCCTTGTGCAGTTTTTCGAAAAGTTCGGTCTGACGCGCATTTAGGACTTTGTCGGTGCCGCCCTTTTTGCGTTCATCGACAAGGCGTTCCAGCTTGCGTTCCACCGCGATCAAATCATTTAGAAGCAATTCACCTGTCATCATCTCCACATCGCGCAACGGGTTAATACTCCCTTGCGGGTGCATCACCAGGTCGCTCTCAAAACAGCGCACCACCAGGATGAGCGCATCCATCTGGTTGAGCTGGTTCAGCAACTGGCCTGAAATGCCGCTCTTGGCCGCGCCCGATTCGAGACCGGCGATATCGGCATAGGCCACCTTGGCATAAATGGTCTTGCGCGGGTTGAACATTTTCGAAAGGAGATCCACGCGCGGGTCAGGCACGTCCACCACAGCCTGATGCACTTCGATGCGGCCGGCGGAAGCGTTGGTGGGAGCATTGCCGCGAGTCAGCGCATTGAAGATCGTGGTCTTTCCTGATTGGGGTAATCCAATAATTCCTAGTTTCATCTTGACCTTGTTCTTGGGAGTGGTATACTTGCGTTCGCCCCATAAAAAGCGGGCACACAAAATTTGGCCGAAGTGGCGGAATAGGCAGACGCGCACGACTCAAAATCGTGTTCCCTACGGGAATGAGGGTTCGATTCCCTCCTTCGGCACAGGCAGATTATACCCCACGGGGTTTTCGCTCATAACGTCCTCCATGTCCGGAGGGCGTTTGATTTTTATATATGTCTAATCCAAATTTGTTGACTTTGATTTTTTTGAACTGTAAAATGAAAGTACCAAAAGACAACATTTATCGATTGAAGAACGTATATCGTTCAAAGGCAAGAGTGAACCATGCATACCTGGAGACAACCAGAAATGAAACTTTATCTGTTCTTCGCCCTATTCGACCTGCTCATCCTGCTGGCCTACCCCATCGTGTACATTGTCCATCGCATTCGGAAGATGATGGGTGTAAAATAGGCAACATCTGGTAGCCCGAAAAACCAAATTTTCCAGGAGGCTCAGTATGCCCTCGTTCAACGAAGTCCTGGCAGTGATCCTTGGGGGTGGACGCGGGGCGCGCTTGTACCCACTCACCCAAATGCGCTCCAAGCCTGCCGTACCCATCGCAGGAAAGTATCGTCTCATTGACATCCCCATCAGCAATTGCATCAATTCAGAGATCTTTCGCATTGCCATTCTGACGCAGTTCAATTCTGTCTCGTTGCATCGCCATATCACGCGCACGTACAATTTCGACTCGTTCCACCAGGGCTGGGTGCAGATCTGGGCGGCAGAACAGACCATTGAAAGCGCTGACTGGTATCAAGGCACCGCAGACGCGGTCCGCAAACAACTGTTGGAGATCCAGGCCACCGGCGCCAAATACGTTCTGATCCTCGCAGGCGATCATCTTTATCGCATGAACTACAAGGCCATGGCAGAATATCACTGGGCCAATGACGCCGATATTACCGTTGCCGTCCAGCCGGTCGCAAAAGAGGAAGCCAGCCGTTTCGGAATTCTGAAGCGCGAGGCGGACGGAAAAATCTCAAGGTTTGTGGAAAAGCCCAAAGATCCCGATGTCCAAAAGCAATTCATCAGCCGCGACGATCCCGAACGTCCATTCCTCGGTTCGATGGGCATTTACATGTTCAAAACCAGGGTCTTGACCGAATACCTGACAAAGTTCGCAGATTACGACGACTTTGGCAGTGACATCATCCCACAGGCCATTCAATCGCATGAGGTCTACGGCTTTGATTTCACCGGCTACTGGCAGGATATTGGAACGATCCGTTCTTTCTATGAGACCAACCTCATGCTGACCGCATCTGACTCGCCTTTTGATTTCTACGATGCAAAATTCCCCATCTACACCGACACCCGCTACCTGCCCGCTTCCATTGTGGAGGATTGTCGGATGCAACAGGTATTGATCGCAGAAGGCAGCCGCGTGCTGAAATCGGAGATCTCCCATTCCATCATCGGCATTCGCAGCCAGATCGCCAGCGGATGTGTCATCAAGGACAGTATCGTGATGGGTTCGGATTATTTCGAACGCGATTGGGGCGGCGTACCCATTGGCATCGGCGCAAACTGCCACATCGAAGGCGCGATCCTCGACAAGAACGCGCGCATTGGCGAGAACGTGACCATTCGCCCCTTCCCCCGCAATACAGAGATTGATAACGAGAAGTGGTACGTGCGCGACGGCATCGTCATCATCCCCAAGGATATGGAGATCCCATCCGGAACGGTCATTGCCCCGTAATTATCCGACCCCAAAGGCGTCCAACCTTTGGGGTCGTTCATTTTCATAATATTGCAATCATTCCTCCATGCCCCCAATGAAGGACTACTTTAAATTTATGCTATACTCTTTATAATGATGAAGTCATCGCGCGAATTTTGGCATCGCTGGGCTGCGTCCTTGCGCCGATATCAACTTCACGATCTGGTCGCCTCGTTTCTAGAAGCAGGAAGTCCTCTTGCCCTGCTTGGAGCGCAGGCGATTTATTTTAGCGGCGGCTTTTTCAAGAGCGAACAACTGAATGCGCTCGCTGAAATGCTTGAAGACGAAACTGAAACGCGCGCATTTGCATCCCTCTTGCACCGAGAAGGGGCCGTTTTATGATCACCTTATCCATCCTTGCTGGCAGCACAATTCTTCTGCTCACGCTGACTCTGTGGAAGCGAAAAGCACCGGCTCGTTTGCGCACACTCCCCGCTTTTACCAAATTGGTCCATACCCTCGGATTGAGCATCGAAGACGGCAAACGCCTGCACATCTCCCTGGGCCATGGGAATTTACTGGATGGCCGGGGCGGTTCAGCCCTGGCAGGGCTGGCAACTCTGCGGACCATCACCGAACGCACCTCGGTCAGCGACATGCCTTCAGTCGCATCGGCCGGAGACCCCGCCCTGGGACTGTTAACACAAGATACAACCCATGCCGGTTACAAGGCCGCTGCCGTAGAGGAAATGTACCAGCCCACATCTGGCCGTGTCGCCGGCCTGACCCCCTTTAGCTATGCTGCCGGGGCCATGCATATTACCGCCGACGAAAATGTTTCGACCAATATCCTGGTCGGTCATTTTGGACCCGAAGCCGCACTGCTCACCGAGTCTGCCGAACGATCTCACACCACAACCATTGGCGCCAGCGACAACATCACCGGTCAGGCTGTGCTGTTTGCGGCTTCGCAGGAAGCGCTGATCGGTGAGGAATTATTTGCCGCAGGCGCCTACCTTGGAAACAATGCATCTCACCTTGCCAGTCTGACCGTACAGGATATCCTGCGCTGGCTGGTGATCCTGGCCATGGTCGGCGGCGCCATCGGTAAATTCATAGGGGCTTTCTAATGCGCGTACTGACCACTGTCATTGCCATCGCTGTTGGACTCATTGTCCTGATCGGTTATTTCCTCCCACAGGCAGAACCGCTTCAATCCATGCTTTTGAATTGGGCGGTCACCATTGCAGGGGCCGCCACTCTGATGGGTCTTCTGAACCTGCTGGCCGTGCATTTCAGCAAGGTACGCCGCGGGGAAAAAGGCGGCGTGTACAGCGCCCTGCTCATCCTGGCCATGTTGGGTACCCTCACCGCCGGGATCGTCCTGCGTCCGCAGCATGTTGGCATGCAGGTCCTGCTGAACGGGATCATCCTGCCGGTCGAAGGCATGTTGATGGGACTGCTGACCATCTCCCTGCTCTATGCCGCAATGCGGCTTCTTCGTCACCGCACCGATATCATGGCAGTCTTCTTTATCCTGACCGCTTTGCTGATCTTCCTTGGTTCCGCCACCCTGCCTTTCGGGGATGTCCCTGTCATCGGCACATTGATTCGCCCGTGGGTGAGCCAGATCTGGGCGCTCGGCGGCGCGCGTGGAATTTTGATCGGCGTCTCACTGGGTGCGCTCACCACCGGCCTGCGTGTGTTACTTGGCGCTGACCGTCCATATGGGGATAAGTAAATGGCCGACATTCTTCAATGCCCAAACTGCAAGACTGAAAACCCCATCGGCAGCAAAGTCTGTAAAAACTGCCAGACGCCCCTTGCTCCTGCCAACAAGATTACAGGCGGCTTCATCAAACCCGGCCAGACTCCTACCAAAAAACATACCGCCGACCTGGAACCCATCCTGCCACAGTGGCTGAGGGATGCACGCAATGCTGCGCGGGGAAGCGACTCGCCAAATTCCATGGAACTACCCCAGCCGCAGGAGGAAAAAGATAAACCTTCAGCGCCCCCGCCCGCAGAGGACCTGCTCTCCGGGTTGCAATCATCTCAAACTGCCGACGAGGAAGAAGAGGAATACATCCCCGATTGGTTGGTGAATCTCACCGGCAAGTCGCCGACCACGCCTCATGAGGCAAGCTCCGAGCCTATTACCAACCGCCGGGTGGAGATGGGCAACACCGCCGACTTTCCTCACATCAAGGAAGAACCCACCGAAGAACCCGAGACTCCCTCCTGGCTGGCGGGATTGCAATCCCCGGCAACAGAACCTGAAAAAGATGAATTGACCGAATGGTTCCGCAGCGCAAGTGAAGCGGAACAGCCGCATCATACAGTGGAACCGAAGATTGAAAATCCCGTTTCCACTCCCCAGCCAGATGAATCTCCCGACTGGTTGCGCCAGATGGCCATGGACGCGGAGCAGACCGAAGACGCGCAGACGGGTATTTCACAGGCAGAATCAGAATTCCCTGCGGATGCGCCGGATTGGTTGCGCAATCTGGGCAGTGCAATCGAGGTAACCCCCAGTTCCGGTTTGAATCCCTTCAACTTGACAGAACCGGCCCCGGCGGAGTCTGAAGCGTTGGCTTCCTCCACTGAGACTCCCGAGTGGCTGAAAAATGAATCCCAGAAGCAGGACACCACGCCCAAGTGGCTGCAGGATGAAGGCGCATCCTCCGAAGCCGGAACCCCGGCCTGGCTGGCTAATGAAACCCCGGTTCAACGCCCGCCCGAACCAGACTCGCAGCCTCTATCGGATGATATCTTCACCGAACTCCCCGGTTGGCTAAAAGCCGCCGCACCGGAATCTTCCATCTTCAACCAGCCTGCAAAAGAACCCGAAGCCTCCCCTGAGCCTCAACAAGATTCTCAAGACTGGCTTAAGGCCTTCCAACTGACCCCTGAAGCAACCCAGGAGCCCGAAAATATACCGGCTTTCTCGACTGATTTTCATTCCGACGAGAACGTAAACAGTCTGTTCACCGAAATGCCTGACTGGCTTTCGAATGCCATGGAGCCTGGCTCAGGCATTTCGCCCTCCACCAGCCCGGCCGAAGATGCGCTTGCGCCGAGCGATTTACCCTCGTGGGTGCAGGCCATGCGCCCGGTGGACACCTCCAAGGTCGTTGAAGAAAAGCCGAACCCCACGCCCAACAAAGACTTGCCGCTGGAATCCCGGGGCGCGTTGGCAGGGTTGCATGGTGTCCTGCCGGCCATGCCCGGCTTCACACCCACCAGCAAACCCAAGTCTTACTCCATCAAACTCAACGCATCCAAAGAACAGATGGCGCATGCCGAAATTTTGGAGCAGGTACTTGCCGCAGAAACCTCACCCGACTCGATCGAAACCCTTTCCACCTACAAGGCTTCACGCGCCCTGCGCTGGTTTGTTGCCTTTATCGTTTTTGTATTTGTAGCCATTCCGGTTTTCCTGCGCACACAGATCTTCTCCGCGCCGGTGGGCGTTCCCAATGAAACCCGCGACGCGATCTCAGTGGTTCAGGCCATCCCCGAAAGTTCGGCCTTGCTGGTGGCTTTCGACTATGAGCCTTCCCGCGCCGGTGAACTTGAAGCCTCCGCTGCGCCGGTGTTTGACCAACTCCTGCTATTAAAACATCCGCGCCTGACTTTTATCTCCACCAATGAGATCGGTTCCTCCCTGGCAGAACGCTTCATCAGCGGACCGTTGGCTGGTCACAACTATCAAAGCGGGGCCACCTACCTGAATCTGGGCTACCTCTCCGGCGGACAGTTGGGTATCCGGGCTTTCGCGCAAAACCCTGCCAATGTCGCACCTGTGGATATTAACTCCCAGTCTGCATGGACCTCCGCCCCACTGCAAGGAGTGACCGCTTTGAATCAATTCGCAGCGGTAATCCTCATTACCGATAATGCCGACTCCGCCCGCGCCTGGATCGAACAAACCGAGATCACACGCAAGGACACGCCGATCCTCGTCATTTCCAGCGCGCAATCCACACCGATGATCCAGCCATATTATGCATCGGGTCAAGTGGATGGCATCCTCTCCGGCCTGTATGGCGGGGCAATCTTTGAACAATATAACGCAGGCCGGCCCGGCACAGCGCGTATGTACTGGGATGCATACAGCATCGGCATGTTTATCGCCGTGCTGCTGGTCCTTTTCGGTGGCCTGTGGAATCTGGCCCTTGGCCTGCGAGACCGCCAGCCTGCCGGAAAGAGGAAGAACTAACATGGCGATCTCTCCCGATCTGATCAGCGGTGCGCTGAGTTTTCTATTCACCATTCTTATCTTGAGCTATGTTATTGGCGACAACCCGCTCTTTCGTGTGGCTGTCTATATGTTCGTCGGCGTGACCTCAGGCTATGTAGCCTCGGTGGTGATATGGCAGGTACTCGTCCCGCGCCTCATCACCCCGTTGATCCCCGCCGTTCTGTCCAACTCGCCGATGCAATGGGGGATGATCGCGGCACCCCTGCTCGGTTCGATCTTCGTCTTTGCAAAAATCTCGCAACGTCTCTCAGGGTTGGCGCGTTTCAGCATGGCCTACCTGGTCGGCGTAGGCGCAGCAGTGACCGTTGCCGGTGCCTTGATCGGCACCCTCATCCCGCAAGTCCAGGCCACCATTGAATTTTTCGATCCGCAAATCGCCGCGGCCCGCAACATCACCACCGCTGAAGTGATCGGCAATGGGGCTGTGATCCTGCTGGGCGTGGTCACTTCGCTGGCCTACTTTCACTTTGGCGCGCGCTCAAAACCAGACGGTTCGATGCGCCGCCTGCCGCCGATCGAAATCCTTGCATGGATCGGGCGCATCTTCATCGGCATCACCCTTGGCGCGGTCTTTGCTGGTGTCTATGCCGCGGCCCTGACCGCCCTGATCGAACGCCTCTCTTCGCTTATCAACTTCATCGGATTGTTCAGCTAACATGCCCACCTCACTGGTCTCTGGTAATTCCCTGCTTGCAATTGATGTTGGCGCATCCAACACCCGCGCAGTCATGTTTGATGTGATCGAAGGCGAATATCGCTTCATCGCTTCAGGCGTGGCCCCCAGCACGGCGGAAGCGCCCATCAAAGATGTCTCAGAAGGCGCGCGCGACGCCATCGCCAGCCTGCAACGCGTTATTGGCAGACCCCTGCTTGATGCAAACCGCGACCTGATCGTCCCGAGTCAGGCCAACGGGTCCGGGGTGGATGCGCTGGTGGTTACGCTCTCCGCCGGGCCTGCCATCAAAACGGTCGTTGTAGGCCTGCTCAAGGATGTCTCGCTTGAAAGCGCGCGCCGCCTTACCGAATCCACCTACACACGGATCAGCGACACCATCAGCCTGAACGATCCCCGCAAATCCGACCAACGGATCGACAGCTTGTTGCGCCTCCACCCGGATCTGCTCATCATCGCCGGCGGCACAAATAAGGGCGCATCACGCTCCGTTCAAAAATTACTTGAGCCCATCGGCCTGGCCAGCTATCTCATGCCAAAGGACAAGCGCCCCACAGTGTTATATGCGGGCAACGAAAACATGCAGGCGGATGTCAAATCCCTGGTCAGTCCCCACATTACCTCGCTGCACTTCAGTTCCAACATCCGCCCTTCGCTGGAGACCGAGGATACCGACCCCGCCGAACGCGAACTGGCCCAGATCATTATCAACCTTCGCAAGAAACAGCTCAAAGGCGTGGAAACATTGCACACCTGGTCTGGCGGCCACATGCTGCCGACCGCCTACGCTACCGGACGCATGGTGCGGTTCCTCTCGCGGGTATATGGCTCGCAAAAGGGCCTGTTGAGTGTGGACCTTGGCGCATCCGCTGCCACCATTGCCGTTGGGTTCAAAGACAGGTCCTTACTCAAAGTTCTGTCCCAATTTGGTATCGGTGAGAATCTGGCCGCGCTATTAAACTACACCACTCTCGAAAACATTCTGCGCTGGTCGCCACTCGATATTTCCGCTGGTGTGCTGCGCGATTACCTCTTTCACAAATCCTTATACCCGTCCGCCATCGCAGCCACAAATGAAGATCTTGCCATCGCGCAGGCCGTAGCCCGCGAGGCACTCCATCTTGCGATGCAAACCGCCCAGCAGGATTTCCCTAAAAACGTACGCAGAATCAAACCGGCCCTGGCCCCGCTGTTTGACCCGATCCTTGCAGGCGGCAGTGCCTTGAGCGACGCTTCACACGCCGGTCAGAGCCTGCTCCTGCTCCTCGACTCGATCCAACCTGTAGGCGTCACCACGGTCATTCTCGACCAGAATAATTTACTGCCCCTGTTGGGTGCGGCGGCCGCGCAAAACAATATCCTGCCGGTACAAGTGCTTGATACCGGCGCCTTCCTCAGTGCAGGGACTGTCGTTTCTCCAGTGGTTTCCGCCAGGTACGGAACCTCCATCCTGCGTGCAAAACTCATCTACGAAAGCGGCGTCGAATCCCACGTGGACTTGAAATACGGCAGCCTGGAAACCCTTCCTCTCGCCATCGGCGAAACCGGAAAACTGACTATCCAATGTTTGCACGGCGCAGATATCGGCTTCGGTCCAGGCCGTGGCGGAACCCTCCCGGTAAGCGGTGGAGCGTTGGGCGTTGTCTTCGATGGTCGCGGCCGCCCGCTGGATCTACCCGCAGACCCGGTTCGGCGGCGCGAGATCCTCAAAAAATGGAACTGGACCCTTGGAGGCGGATAACCCATGCAAGCTCCTGTACACCACGTAATTGGCCTAACTTCCATTGTTCGCGAGCGGCTTCTACCCTTCCCTGGCACGGTGAATGCGCGCCTGCAACAAAAGGTCAGCGCAAACGATGTGGTCGCCGAGGCGCGCTGGTCTCACGAACATGTGTTGCTTGATGTAGCGCGGCTTTTAAACGTCTCACCGGCTGTTGCAGACCGATCGATCAAGTGTCAGGTGGATGAGCAGGTGGCCGCTTCCGCCGAGATCGCTGTCGGCAAGGGGCTGTTTCCACGTACTGTGAACGCTCCGAGCGAGGGGCGCGTGGTGGCGGTCGGGGGAGGGCAGGTACTGCTGGAAGTTGGCGTTTCCAAGATCGAGTTACGCGCCGGAATCCCCGGAACCGTGATCCAAATCATCCCCAACCAGGGCGTAGTGATTCAAACCACCGGCGGGCTAATTCAGGGTGTATGGGGTAACAGCCGCATCGACTCGGGACTGCTGGTGAATTTGATGGAAACGCCAGACAGTATCCTAACCATCAGCCGTTTGGATGTCAGCTTACGCGGTTCGATCCTGCTGGCCGGAATGGTCAAAGATGCAGAGACCTTGCAGGCGGCGGGAGACCTGCCCGTGCGCGGTTTGATCCTCTCAAGTATCTTTCCCTCTCTCATCCAAAAGGCCCGCGAGATGCGTTTCCCCATCGTAGTCACGGATGGTTTTGGAACTCTGCCCATGAACTCTGCGGCGTATAAATTACTCACCACCAACGCCAAACGTGAAGTCACGGTCAATGCGGAATCTTTCGACCGGTATACCGGCACCCGGCCGGAAATCATCATTCCATTACCGATCTCAACAGAACCCGCGGCTCCGCGTGATATGGAAAGTTTCGCGCCAGGGCTGCAAGTCCGCCTGCGTCGTCCCCCCGCAATGGGGATGATCGGTTCGATCGCCAACCTACTCCCCGGTTTAACCACCCTGCCCAGCGGTTTGCGCGCGCCTGCGGCAGAGATCAAACTTGAAAATGGCGAAACAGTTGTCGCTCCCCTCGTAAACCTTGAAGTTGTGGGATAATACTGCCGTAATTATTTAAGGCATCTAGTGAACGACATATCTATCAGGAGAGTGTTCCATGTCTTTCGACGAAAATAACTTTGACACTTCTGAAGAATCTCCCCTTCCAGAAGAATCAAATAACAACCGGACGTTCTTGATCGCGGTCGGAATCCTGGGAGGGATCATCCTGATTTCCGTGGCCTGCCTTGTGGGTGTGTATCTCTTTGGCGCGCGCTCCCGCGCCACACAACAGGCGCAGATTGCCGCCGTCACAGAGACCGCACTGGCCGCCAACGCTTTCATTAATCAGGCGTTGACTGCCACCTTCGAAGCCTCCATCCTGCCGACCGCCACTGAACCGCCGACAACCACTGCCGTGGTTAATGTCGCCACCATCACCCTGACCCCGGATCCGAATGTCACCCCAGGGTTGATCTCTGCAGCGGCAGTGGATGGAACCCCGGCTGCAGCTACTGCCACTGTTGCCGCTGCGCTGACTCAGGCTGCGCTTGCACAACTAACGATTGTCCCCACTTCGACCCTGCTTCCGCAAACCGGTATCGTGGAAGATGTGGGCGTGCCGGGCCTGGTAGTGATGGCGCTTGCGTTCATCGTTGTCATCATGCTGGCGCGCAGGTTGCGCACAGCCCCCATCCGATAAAAATTTTCCATTGAATAATAAACTCGCCCAGTAAAAAAAACAGGTCACCAACTCTTTTTATAGCCAGAAATCCCTGCCAGGTTCTTTTGCGCTTCTTCCACTGTCACTTCTCGAAAACGAATTTTACTTAGGCCCGCTTCACATTGTGCCAGCAAAGGCAGGCTGGCGCGTGTGACGTTGGCTATTTTGGGATAACCGCCTGCGGTAGGTGCATCTGCCATCATGACGATAGGCTGCCCATCATTCGGGATTTGAATGCTGCCCATTGTCATGCCTTCGGAGATGAGTTCTTTGGTGATGGCTTTTTCTATCCCTTTCGCCGAGGACGGCGAAGAGAGTGTTTTTAAACGATACCCCATGCGGTCAAAAGATGGGCTGAGGGTGTATTCGCTCTCGTAAAAGGTGCGAATTCCTTCTAGCGTGAACCAGTCGGCTTGGGGGGCAGGGATGACATCAATAAAATACGTACCGCAACCTTCAGGTTGCGTTTTGTGTGGACAAGGTAAACCTTGTCTTACAGGAGGGAAATCGCGGGCGGCGAGTTTGAGCAGGTCAGGGGTGGAAGCGAATGATTGTAGAACGTCACCGACTTTGAGTGCCGAGCCGATTCCGCCGCGCAGGTAGGTTGAGCGGGAATTCATGATAACGGGGGAATCGAATCCGCCAGCGATGGCGATATATGCCCAGTTGCCGCCGCTGATCTTTTTCGCACGCACTGTCCATCCCGCGCGAACGTAAAAGGTTGTCCAGAGTGGAAATGTCCAAACGTAGTTTTCCACTTCGTAGCCTGCACCGGTGACAGCGATGGTTGTATTGTGTAAGGCGCTCAGCGTAATTTCGCCGAGTCCGAGTTCGATGACTGCGGAGTTGGGTGGGTTGTTCAGCAAAGAGTTTGCGGCTTGGTAGGCGAACCAGTCCATTGCGCCGGATGCCGGTACGCCAAATTTATTCCCTCCGCGCCTGCCGGAGTCTTGGAGCGTCGCGAGACCTGTAAGTTCAACGATTTCAAGCATGGGTTTCGTAGCGCAAGATTTATCTTGCGGGCGGAGCAATGGCAACGTGAACGTTGCGATTCGAGTCCGTGGGGGTGAATTTCACAGTATCGCCGGGGGCGAAGAGGAGGGGGGGTTCGCTGGTCGGGTCAAACAACTTGAGCGGCGTGTGACCGATGATGTGCCAGCCGCCAGGAGAATCTACGGGGTAGATTCCGGTTTGAGAACCGGCAATGGCGACGGAACCGGCAGGCACACGAGTCCGTGGGGTGGAGAGGCGGGGGAGAGTCAGTTTTTCGTTGAGGATGCCGAGGTAGGGGAAGCCGGGGGTGAAGCCCATCATGTAGACGGTGTATTCGCGCTCGCTGTGGAGGCGAATCAGTTCGGAGGGAGATAAGGCTAGGGTTTTCGCGGCAGGTTCAAGGTCAGGACCGGAGGCGTTGCCATAGAGGACGGGAATCTCTAAGCGGCGGGAAGGTCTGTGAGTCGACTCATCCAGATGGGAGATTTTTTCTTCAATCAGATTTTTGATTTTGCTGTAAGTTGCTGCGAGCGGGTCGTAGTGAACGAGGACGGTGCAGTAGGCGGGGACGGTTTCGACGACGGCGGGGATGGATTGCAAGAGCACATCGAGCGCATGGACGCGTTGATTGAGCGCGGGGTCGATGGCGTCGCCGAGTTGAATGAGGATCGCGGAGTCGCCGAGCGGTTTGAGCATGTCAGCGGGTGAAGATGGAGATGGACTCGATGTGATAGGTCTGTGGGAAGAGGTCGAAGGGCGTGACGTGCTGGAGGGTGTAGCCGCCTTTAATGAGTCGCGCCGCGTCACGCGCAAGGGTGGATGGGTCGCAGGAGACGTAGGCGATAACTTGCGGATTGATTTGCAAGATGGCGTCGAGGGCGAATTTCTCAATGCCAGCGCGGGGTGGGTCAACAATCATGTAGGACAAATCAAAGATTTGTCCGGCAAATGCGGGCAGGATTTCTTCGGCGGCGCCTTCGTAGAGTTCGACGTTGTCGAATTCGTCGAGGTTGATGGCGTAGTCTTCACAAGCGGATTGCGATGATTCGATGCCGATGACTTTGGCGTATTTGTCGGCGAAGAATTTGCTGAATAAGCCGACGCCGCAGTAGAGGTCGAGGAGGGTAATGGGTTGATTGGTGATTGGTAATTGGGTTTGGAGATGTTGCACCATTTTCTCTGCCATTTTGGTGTTGACTTGGAAGAAGGATGGCGCAGAGACATGAAAATCTTTACCGAGGACTTGGATGGTGAGCGAGTCGTTGCCTGCGATGACGATGGGATGGTCTTCGTAGATGTGGACGATGGAGATATCGGCTTCGATTTCGAGTTCGGGAGTCTCTTCGGTTTCGGATTCGAGAATGAGCATGAGATCATCGTTTGCGCCAGAGCGGAGGGAGACACGCTCAAGGTTCATGCGCGATTCAAATTGCAGGTCATTGCGGAAGGCATCGATGGTGGGTTCGGGCAGGTGACATTCTTCGATAGGGAGAGTTGTGTTGCCTCTAGCGTTGATGAAGCCGACCTTGCCATCATCCGTGAGGTGGAATTGAACGTGGTTGCGGTAGTTCCACGGGGCGGGTGATGCGACAGTGGGTTGGACAGGCGGGTTGTCTATTTTGCCAATGCGCTGAAGTTGGTCGCGTAGAATGTCTGCTTTGGCGGTCAGTTGTTTTTTGTAAGGCAGGCTTTGATAGTGGCATCCGCCGCATTGGGTAAAGTGTTTGCATTTTGCTTGGATGCGGTCTGGGGAGGGTTTGAGGATTTCAAGGATTTCACCACGGGCGAAGTTTTGTTTTTCTTGGGTGAGTTGAATGCGAACGGTCTCGCCGGGCAAGCCGAAGGGAACAAAGACGGCACGACCGTCTGAGAGACGTCCCATCGCTTCGCCGCCGTAGGTGAGTTTTTCAAGGGTGATTTCTTGAGCAGGCATATATCTTTTTTACCACAAAGGGTCACAAAGGTACACAAAGGAAAAACAAAAAAGAGGAAAGATCGTTTAGCGATCTTTCCTCTTTGCTCTTTTTTCTTTCTATTTCAAAAAGAACGAAAGCGCAACAAGCACAACAAGAATGGAACCCGCCAGCACACCAATGCGGGTGAGGTCCTTCTTGACCTGGGTGTAGTCGGGGTTGAATTCAGTCTTCTGGGTGGCAGAGGCGTTCGCAACCGATACAGCCGGGGTGGGGCGTTTGTTTTTCTTAGCCATTTTGTTTCTCCTTCAGTTTTGTAATCGCGCAAAGACAACAATGCGCTGATCGTTAACAAGGTATGGATAACACGAGATGAGCGTAACCGTGGGGTTGGGCGTGGGGGCCATCACTTCCACGGCAGTCGGCTCAACCAGTACGGTGCGGTCCACAATGTAGGTGAACTGCCGTTGCTGGGTGTAGACGATGATCTGGTCGCCAGGGACGAGGCGATCCAGGTAGCGGAAGATCTCGCCGTAGACATCGTCATGCGCAGAGAGCACCAGGTTTCCATCGCGGCCTGGGGCCGAAGAGCCAATGTACTGGCCGACGCCCTTCTTGAGCTGTTCCCAGCCGTCGCCCTGGACAATGGGCGCATCCACGTTGATCGATGGAATCTGAATGCGGACGGCCTGATCCGGTGCTGCGGTGGGAACAGGGATGTTTGCCAATGACTGCACCATGGGGAGCAGATGAGAGGGAATCTCAGCGTCATTGGGGCGGGTGTTGCCCTGCGCATCGGGCGGGGTGTGACCTGAGGGCAGCACCACAGCCATGACCAAAGGTGTAGGGACGGCGGTCTCCGGGTTGAGGGCAGCCACCACTTCATTGTTCAGCGTGCGCAGCAGCCCGACCCCGTTGAAAATGACCGCAGCCAATCCGATCACGGCCAGCACTTCCACGCCGAGGAGGATGCGGTCCAATATCTTTCGGCGTGGGTTAGGCGGAACCGCAGGCAGCATGGCCTCGCCCGTTTCCGATGTATCAATGACCGGCGCGGTCTGAGGCGCCTCCATGTCGAGGTTTGGCGCAACCGAGACGACCCGCCCCGTCCGACGGTAATGTTCCAGCCGGTCTTTGCGCGCACCGCGTCGCTTCTCCACCAGCAGGCGGCGAAGTTCTTCCACAGACAAGTCTTCGGGCGCTTTCTTGCGTGCCATAGCGCAGGCATTATACCAGCAAGAAAAAGTTCATATTGCCAAATCTGCACACTCTCGTTATAATGTCAGTCCTTCGGGCGGGTAGCTCAGTTGGTTAGAGCACTGCTTTGACATAGCAGAGGTCGTAGGTTCGAGCCCTATCTCGCCCACAAAAGGTCCCTTTCACGAGGGACTTTTTTTATCCCCGTTTTACGCCGGGTGCTTGACAATCCGATTGCGCGGCATATAATAAGCGCACATAGTTAAACGCATCAACCGGGACGAGTAAGCGGTCCCAGTTTCTGACAGAGAGTCCAGGTAAATAGTTGAGAGCCCGGGCCGGAAACATCCGCTGAAAACCGCCCGCGAGCGTGACCCTGAAATCGAAAGAAAGTATGGGAAACGGATTGCCCCGTTATCGGCTTAAGAGATACCCATTGCAAGACTCAGGGTAAATCGGGTGGAACCGCGTGAGATCAACCTCTCGCCCCGTGTTGGGCGAGAGGTTTTTATTTTTCGGAATGGGCTCAAAAGTCCCCAGGCTTTTGAACTGCGACATCTCCTAATGTTGCAGCCCAATTAAGAAAGGATGCAGGCATGGCACAACAAAAGCAGGAACGGTATGAAGATAGTTATCTTTACAAGATCCGCCACTCCTCGGCGCACGTGATGGCACAGGCGGTGTTGGAGATGTTCCCGGAGGGGAAGGTCACCATCGGCCCGCCGGTGGAGAACGGTTTCTATTATGACTTTGACCTGCCGCGCAACCTGACGCCGGAGGATCTGGAATCCATCGAAAAACGCATGCGCCAGATCGTGCAGGGCAGGCATGAGTTTAAAAAGACGGTCATTTCAGCCGACGAGGCGAAGAAGATCTTCGCCGACCAGCCATATAAATTGGAACTGATCGAAGGCCTGGAAAAAGGCGGCCTGGATGAATACGGCAACCCGCTCAAGGAAAAGCCGGATATCTCCATTTATCAGCAGGATACCTTCACGGACCTGTGCCGTGGCCCGCATGTGGAGAACACCAAAGAGATCAAGCCCGACGCCTTCAAACTGATGAATGTCGCGGGCGCGTATTGGCGCGGCGACGAGAAGAACAAGATGCTCCAGCGCGTGTACGGCACGGCCTGGGAGAACAAAAAACAACTGGAGGAATACCTCCACCAATTGGAAGAGGCAAAGAAGCGCGACCACCGCAAACTGGGCAAGGAACTGGAAATCTTTATCTTCGACGATGAGGTCGGCCCCGGCCTGCCTTTGTGGCTGCCCAACGGCGGCGTGCTGATCGAAGAACTGGAAAACCTTGCCAAGGAAATGGAAGAAAAGGCCGGGTATAACCGCGTCCGCACGCCGATACTCACAAAGGAAGACCTCTTCCTGCGTTCCGGTCACCTGCCGTATTATGCCGAGAGCATGTATGCGCCAATGGAACTCGAAGGCGTGAAGTATTACGTCAAGCCGATGAACTGCCCGATGCACCACAAAATCTTTGGATCGAAAGGACGCTCCTACCGCGACCTGCCCGTGCGCCTTGCCGAATATGGGACGTGTTACCGTTACGAAAAATCAGGCGAACTCTTCGGCCTGATGCGTGTGCGCTCGATGCAGATGAACGACGCCCATATTTATTGTTCAGAGGAACAATTCGAACAGGAGTTCATGGGCGTGGTCGAGCTGTACAAGAAATACTTCGAGTTGTTCGGCATCGAAAAATATGTCATGCGTCTCTCATTGCACAGTAAGGAAGGCCTTGGCAAGAAGTATGTGAACAACCCCGAACTGTGGATCAAGACGGAAGAGATGGTGCGCCGCGCCATGGATAACGGTGGCGTTCCATACGTGGAGCGTGAAGATGAAGCTGCATTCTACGGTCCAAAGATCGATGTACAAGTCTGGTCCGCCATCGGGCGCGAGTTTTCACTGATGACGAACCAGGTGGATTTTGCCGTCCCGGAACGATTCGACCTGAAATTTACGAACAAAGACGGCCAGGACGAAGTGCCCTTGTGCATTCATCGCGCACCGCTCTCCACCCATGAACGCATGGTCGGGTTCCTGCTTGAACACTATGCGGGCAACTTCCCGGCCTGGCTTTCACCTGAACAAGTGCGCGTCATCTCCATTACGGATGCGCAGAACGAATATGTGGAGAATATTGCCGCCCAGCTGCGCGAGCAGGGCATCCGTGCCAGCGCGGACGTGTCTTCGCAGCGCATGAACGCCAAGATCCGCCAGGCGCAGCTGATGAAGGTCCCGTATATGATCGTGGTCGGGAACAACGAGATGGCCGCGAACCAGATTTCCCTGCGGGTGCGTGACGGCAGCCAGCAGAACGGGTTTGCCCTGAGCGAATTCATAGAACGGGCGAAGGACCGCATCGCCCGCCGCTCAAGCGACCTGTAGTTTCAACACCGGAGAGTTCCCCTCTCCGGTGTTTTTTATGGCCTTGAAACCCAATTTGCAGACCGGGGTTTAATGCCTTATATTTAGCCTTCAAAGGAGAGAGAATTTTATGACGACCCAACCAAAACGCTACCATCCCATCCATGTAACCTTGCATTGGCTGACCGCTCTATTGGTCTTCGGGCCTTTGCTTTCGGGCTTTTTTGTGCTGGCCCGTACGCCGGATCCTCAGGAGGTTCAGTTCCTGGGGATGCATAAATCGATCGGCATGGTCCTTGGCCTGATCATCCTGGCGCGTGTCATCACCCGCTTTGTGTTCAAGCAGCCGGCCCAGGCTGATGCAGGCCACCCCCTGTTGAACCTGCTGGGGAAGATCGTCCATTTCCTGTTATACGTCGGCGTGTTCGCCATGCTTTTTTCAGGCGGATCGCTCAGCATGGCGTATGGCTTGAATGATATTCTGGCCGGTAACGGTACCATGCCGGAGGAACTGATGGCCATCCCTCAATGGATGCCGCACAGCCTGTTTTCCTATGGGTTGATCGCACTGGTTGCTTTGCATGTCGGCGCGGCTTTGTTCCATCAATTCATACGCAAGGACAATTTGCTGGCCCGTATGTGGTACGGCAAATAGAAACGGATGATCAAAAAACAGGACACGCTTTGGATGGCGTGTCCTGTTTTTTGTGGCCCATGCGCCATCTTACGGTGCAGGGAACACAACTTTTTCAAAGACTTCCTGCACATCCTGCGGCGGGGCAGGGAACCACTCCAGCGGCAGATAGGTCTGGGTGTATCGAACAACTTCGCTCCCGTCTGAGGCGAGTTCGATCGCCTGCATCTTCACATGCTGACCGGTCTCCATATTGATCCAGGCGCGCCGCCCAAAGCCTTTGTCGGTCATGGTGATCAGTAGGCAATCTGAACCGTCATCGCAGGCGGCCTCTTCGAGTGAGATCGAGAGATGATGGGTCAAAGCATAATCAAGGTCAAAAAGGATTTCCATAAGCGGCAGGGGCGGTGCGGGGATTTCCACCTGCTCGCCGGTGGTGAGGTTGAGGCTCTGGCCTCCAACAACAAGGTTTTGTTGAATGACGCTCCCGGCTTCATCGAGATCGGTGGTCAGGTTTTTCAGCACATGACCTTCCGCATCCACTTCAAACCACCCATCTTCCAAATAATAGGGCGGCGGATACACCTGCCCGGGTTGGAGGTTTTCCGAAACAACCTCGCTCTTCATATGCAGCCAGCCTGCCCGAACATTGGCTTTAAAATACTTATCCATAAGGGACTGAACTCTAAGAAAGATCGGCTCCTGGGATGTAAACACCGCCTCTGGCTGCGATGTGGGGCTGGGTGCTATTCCCCGAGCTGGGGGCAACTCTGCAAACATGGACTCGGCTGCATGGAAATCCAACACCCAACTTCCCATGCCCTGGAAATATACTTTTGTGATGTCAATGTCGATGGCCTGGCCCGGCATCTCGTTGAAAGACAAGGTTGCGGATATGAAACCTTCTGCCGGAAGGTTGGTGGCAGACATGGAAGATAGCGGCGAGAAAAGCCCGACACCGTTATACACATTCTCTGAATTGAAAACGAACACCAGATCGGTGAGAGACGGCCGCTGGACCTCCCTGAGGTGCAGCAGTCCGATATTTGTATCAATGTCCAGGTTGCTTACCCGGGTTTCGCCCACTTTCAAGGTGGAAGGATCGAATGTGAATTGGCCCGGGTCTGCAGAGGTGTCCAGCATCATCGGCAGGCCCGACTGGACCGGGAAACCAGTGAGGTCCAGCGTGATGTAATCCCCGGCCTGTAACGGCGCGGTCTGATAGATGCGTGTGATGTTGTGATCCATCTCTGGTGGTGTGACATCGATCAATGGGTAAATTTCTCCCTGCTCATCGGTCATAGCCAGGTTCCATGCGCCTGCCATCGAGTAGTCTGGGCTGTCAAACCTCAGCGAAACCTGTATCAGAGAATAATCTGACCCAATTTGAACATCGTCCAAAACAAGCATGGCGCCGCTCGAGCTATACCCCTGGGCATTATCCCAGCCGCGAAAGGCCAGCGTTTCACTCTGGGCGGATACATCCCAAAATCGGATCGTGGATGACGCGCGCTCTGTATAAAGTTCTTCGAGGGTGACGATGGTCTGGGTGTCCACCCATTGCAGTTCTGTGTAATTGACCCCATCATAAAACCCAAATGCGGATTTCATTGCCCCGTTTGAGCCATCCCACACACGGATCGCGCCGCTGGCAGAGGCAAGGTCAGCGCCATTCGGCGACCATCCCAATGAACCCACCCAGTTGAAATGCGCCTTGATATTGCCTTCGCAAGTGTTATTTTGTGTATTCCAAAGGCAAAGGCTGCCACCATAATGGCCGGTGGCGATCTTCTTCCCATCCGGCGACCATTCCACCACAGAGGCGGGCTGCAAGTCAGGATTCCACAGCCTTACCCGTTTGCCTGTATCCAACCGCCAACGGCGGATGCCGTTCCCGTAATCGCCGGTTGCTACGATCCGTTTTCCATCCGGCGACCAGGCGATATCAAATGGCATGGAGGCAAAGTCACTCAGCGTGGAACTGGTCTTGCCGCTGGCAACATCGATTATGGAAAGCCCGTGTGCGGGAATATAGAAAGCGATCTGTTTCCCATCCGGCGACCAGGCCAGGGGGCTCTGGTAGGAATATTCGTCCTCCTCGCTTTCGTATTGATAGACCGGCTGCCATGAGGAGGTATCCCATAGGGTCAGGAACATGGGCCCGCTTTGATAGCCTTTCAGGATATTCCCACTTGCCGCCAGGTGGGAGGTATCTGGCGAGAATGCGACCCTTGTGATGGTTTCGTTTACAGGGAAGGAATGGATGTTTTCAAGAGTCTTCAGGTCATAGATGGTGATTCCTTTTGAGGTTGCAATTGCGATCCAACGCTTGTCTTTTGAAATATCGAAATAGCGGATCACGCCGGGGATGTTTACGATCTGCTGCGGTTCCTGTTCCGGCCGGGGCGATGGGTCTGGATACCCCTGGTAGGATGTGGAAAACTTTTTCAGGGAGAAAGGTGGCGCGAGAAAATAGATTGCCCCCAAGACGACGACCACGATGAACAAGATGGATAATGCTTTGACGGCTTTGGTGTGCTTCAAGACAGCCTCCTGTCCGGCGCATCATACTGGAGGAAGATTAATCCCCTCTGCCGATTCCCCGCTGATTCCCCTACGAAATTGTCACAAAAACAACTTCTACGCGAAGATTACGGGGAATCTAACCTGATGGAACGGAGGCATGCTGCTCATTTATCCACGATGATGCGGATATATGGATAGCACATCCAATACATTGAGTCTTTGGCAGTGCCGGGACCGCGGACCGCCCACACCATCACATGCATCTTCTTTTCCGAAGGGGCTACCGCATCCAGGGTGACGTCAAAGGTCTGGCCGGGCTTTAATTTCGGAAGAGCGACTTGCTTTGTATTGGTCATGAGCGGGCCATTCTGGTATTCCAAAAAGGTATCGCTTTCCCAGGTTAGCGAACCATTGTTGATGATGGTCCATTTGATGTCGAACTTGTCTTCGGGGTGGAATTTCTCATCGTCACGCGGACGCCGGAAGGTGACATCGCACGAGTACGCAGGTCTGGGGGTGGGGATCGTGGTGGAGGTCAGGACCGCGGTCGGGATGAGCAGGGTCGGGGCGGGAGAAGCAGTTTCCGTCGGGGAAGGAAGCAGGGTTTCTGTCGCTGTGGGAGCATTTTCGATCAGGGCGGTCACGGTCATTGCAACCGAGGTTTCAACCTGTCCCTTGACCTGACCTGCATCTGCCGTGGGTTGTGGCATGTTACAGGCTGTCAGCAGAAAGGTCAGCAGTGCTGGGAACCAGAATAAACGTTTCATGGCATTGTCCTTTGATATCCTCCTAATCATACAACATCCCGGGAAATTTATTGCAAGTGTAATTTGCGCAGGATAAGCAGCGAAGTCCCTTGAATGAGCAGGGCGGACAAAATCGCCAGCCCGAAGGCGACTCCCAGGCTGGTGCGTTCGATCAGCAAACCCAGCACAAGATAAAAGCCCGCAAAGGCAAAGAGACCATAGACCAGCCCGCGCAGTACGTGGATGGCTCCGTCCGCGCCCTGCTGGCGTTGGGAAAAAATAGCAAGGATGCTGGCGAACAGTGGAAAGGTGGTCAGCAGGCCGGTCAACTTCGGGCCGATGATGGGCGCGATGCCAGTTACAAAAAGAATGAAACTTGTGCCGACCAAAACCCGTGCAGGAATGTCCCAGCGGCTGAGCGTGGAGGCGGTGACTTTATCTGTCTTTTGTTTCGGCATGAGCAAGACCCCGGTCAGAATGGTAAGCAGTACCAGGGCAAAGAGCAGCAGCAAAGGCAGCACCAGATCCTGCAGCGCAGTGGTGAGGATCGCAAACACGGTCAGGCTTCCGAGGGTGGTTACCCGCCAGTCGAACTTTGTCGCCAGCCAGGCATGGACGAGGCAAAAGGCGATCAGCGAAAAACCGCCGCTTAATGTGCCGCGGATGGCATTGGCGGCAAAGGGGATATCGTGGCTGAGCGCCAGGAAGAAGATCACCGGCCCGGAGGTTAACGGCAGACCGACGATCCACCCGCTGATGGCGGGCCCCCAGCGACGGCCCGCCAGGCTGGCCGAACCGATAATGAGCGGCGCGAGGATCAATTTGAGAACAAGAATATTCATGAAGAATTACCCGGCTAAAGTATACACAACCAGCAGGATCGAAAGATCCGCGGCCATGTGCCCAAGTACCGGCGCCAGCAGGCCGCCATCCCGGCGGTAAAGTTGCCGCCAGAACCAACCCGCGAAGACCAACGCCGCAAGAGCGATCAGGATCGAGCCAAAGGGAACCTTCTCCCACAAAACTATCGCGTGATATCCGGCAAAGGTCAGGTCGCCGATGTAGACCCTGGTCGTATCACTGCCCAAAACTCCGCGCCAGAAATATTCCTCCACCCACGGGTTGACCAGTGTGAAGTAAACGATGAACCCGGCCCAGGTCTGTGCGTTCAGGCCGAGCGAAATTAATTGCCCGTGCAGGTTTGGAGCCACTTCAAGCACATCCCACAAAAGATACAAACCAGCCCCGCTCATGGAACAGACCAGCATGCTGATAAAAATATATGCCGGTCTTTGGTTGGTGAAGAGCGAGCCCATTTTTAGCGTGGGGCGCAGAAGGATCAACGCCAGTCCAATGGCGAGGTGGAACCCGGCCAATGTCAGCCATGCGTTTTTAAAAACAAATAATCCCACCCAAACAGCAAGGTAGGGCAGGACGGGGGCGAACCATTTTTTATCCATGGAATGTTAGGATGATGAAACTAGTTGATCTTTGTGATGATGGCCCGTTTTGCGCCCGCGGATATCAACGCCGCCGCCACAGACTCCGCCGAAGCCGGGTCTACAAGAGCGATCATATTGCCCCCGCGACCGCCCCCGCTGAGTTTGGCGCCGAGGGCCCCGGCTTTTTGTGCCGCCGCCACCAGCACATCCAGTTCTGGTGAGGAGACACTCAGCTGTTGCAGGTATTGATGATTATGGCCCATCAGTTCGCCGAGCAGTTCCGGGCGTCCACTTTCGATGGAGCGGCGCGCGATCAAAGCGATCTGAGCGATCTCATCGAAAATTTCCTCAATGTAGCTGGTGTTTCGCAGCCACAGGCGGCGCACATCGCCCACGGCTTCTTTTGTCGGTGCGGGGATACCGGTATCCCCGATGACGATGGTAAAGGGTTGACCGCATTTGAAGGTTTCGATGGGCTGCTCGCGGATGTAATAGACCGGCATGTTGTAGGTGATGACGGTATTGTCGATGCCTGAAGGGGTGCCGTGATGGATCTTCTCGATCTCGAAAACCAGACTGTTGATCTGTTCCTGGGTCATGGGCCGGCCCAGGAACTCTGCCAGGGCGCGAGTCAACGCCACTGAGACCGCCGCGCCGGAGCCCAACCCCGATGCGACCGGGATGGTTGAGTGGACGGTGATGGTCAGGTCGGGGCGGTGGAAAATATCGAAGTGACGGAAAACTCTCAGAATAACCGAACCGATTGGATGGTCGTGAGGAAGCGAAGAAAGATCGGAGTGCAGGTCGATGTCGGGGGCGTCAATCCATACCCCAGGCTGGTCTGACTCGCAAACATCCACTTCGGCCTGCACCTGGTTGACCGGCACGGCCAGAGCCGGACGGTTATAGACGACCGAGTGTTCGCCAAAGAGGATGATCTTGCCGGGGGCGGTTGATTTCACGAGAAATAAAAGATGACCAGGATGACTGCAATCCAGAGCAGCATGGAAATTTGGAAGGGACGGTCAGAGAGCAGGATCTCCTCTGGAGCGCCGCCTTCGTGCTTGACTTCGATCAGATACATGTAGCGGAAAATGGCGTACACCACAAACGGGATGGTCAACATCATGCTATGGTTATCCGGCAGGTTGGGCGCGGAGAAGGTGTAGAGCGAATAGGCCACAATGGTGGCGCCCGAGACGATCATGATGTATTGATCGAGCAGCGGCAGGGTATACCCGTCGAGCACTTTGCGATGGGTGCCTGCGCCATGAGCCAGCAGGGCCAGTTCGGCGCGGCGCTTGCCAAAGCCAAGGAAGAGTGAGAGCAGGGTCATCACCACGTACAACCACGGCGAAAAGCGCTCTACTGAAATGAGTGTGACGCCCGCATGTACACGCAGGACAAAGCCCGCCGCAATGATGAGCACATCCAGGATCGGGATGTGCTTGAGCCACTTGGAGTAGGCGAGGTTGATCAGGAAGTAGGTGCCGATGACGGCAAAGAAGGCGGGCTCAAGCAGGTAGGCGAGCGCGAACGCCATGGCGAGGAAAAGAAACCCCGCCGCCCAGGCCGCATTGACCGGCAGTTTGCCGGATGCAATCGGGCGGTTCTTCTTTTCAGGATGCTGACGGTCTGCCTCCACATCGGCAAGGTCGTTGAAGATGTACACACAGGAGGAGATCAGGCAGAACAAGGCAAAACCCGCCAGCGTGTGCAGGAAGGCCTGGGGTCTGAACAATTGTTTATCTGCAACCAGTGCGGCAAAAATAAAGATGTTCTTTGTCACCCATTGGCGGGGGCGCATGGTCTTGAGCAGGGCGATGAGCATGAGGCTATTTTACCTGATACAATATTTTCATGCCCAAGCTTCGTCTGGATGTATTGCTCGTTGAACGCGGATTGGCCGACTCGCGCGCCAAGGCCCAGGCTCTCATCATGGCGGGGCAGGTGCGGATCAACGATCAGGTCGCGCTCAAACCTGCCACCACAGTCCAGCCGGATGCTGCGCTGACCGTGGATACCGGCCCGCGCTTCGTATCGCGCGGCGGGGAAAAGATCGAAGGCGCGCTGAATGCCTTTCAGATCGATGTGGCCGGTTTGACCTGCGCGGATGTCGGCTCCTCCACCGGTGGTTTCACCGACTGCCTCTTGCAGCGCGGCGCAGCCAAAGTGTATGCCATCGACGTGGGCAAGGGCATCCTGCACTGGAAGTTGCGCAACCATCCGCGGGTGGTGGTAATGGAAGAGACCAATGCCCGCTTCGTCGGGTCGCTACCGGAGAAAATTGATTTCGTCAGCGTGGACGCTTCATTTATTTCGTTGAAGGTGTTGTTGCCGGTCATCAAAAAGTGGAAAGTGGCAAGCGGCATTGTTGCCCTCATCAAACCGCAGTTCGAAGCGGGCCGCAGGGAAGTCTCGCGCGGTGACGGCGTCATCCGCGATCCGGAGGTGCATCGGCAAGTGCTATTGGATGTGCTGTCGTTCGCAAAAGACGAAGGTTTTGGCTTGCGCGGACTGGTCAAATCGTCCCTGTTAGGGCCGAAGGGCAATGCCGAATTTTTAGTCTGGCTTGACCTGACTCCGAATGAGGTGATGGTCAAAGAGTTGGTTAATCAAGTTGTGGAGATTGCTGCGGGTTAATACCCTCGCAATGACATCGCATGAACTGTCCCAAGTGTAACTTTGAATTGAACAAGAAATTCTACAAAGGCATGTTCGAAGTGGATTCCTGCCCAAACTGCCGCGGTATGTGGCTGGATTTTCACGAGTTGGATAAATTGGAGGATGTGATCTTCGACGACGACGCCCATAAAGGCTCGCTGATCCATTTCCAATCGCGGACGGAATACCCCTGCCCGCACTGTGGTTCCAAACTAGATGAGTTCCAATATCGTTTGTACGACCTGCGGCTGGATACCTGCACCGAGAACCAGCATGGCTTCTGGCTGGATGCTGGCGAGGATGAGCGGGTGATCGCCATCATGCAAAAACGAGTCGAAGATATTCAGCGCAAGTTCAGCGCCGAGGCCGAGTGGAAGCAGGCACTTAAAGGAATGCATGCGTTTTTAGGGAAGAAAAAATAATACTTAAACCAACAGCGCGGACGAATTCGTCCGCGCTGTTTTATTTTGGCCGGGTCACAGGGTCAGGATGATGGGCTCATTCTTCGTGACAATGATGGTGTGTTCGAATTGAGCGGCGATGGTGTTATCCACGGTCTTGAGCGACCAGTGATCGGCCTTCTCGACCACATGTCCACGGCCGGTGGTGAGGAAAGGCTCAATGGCCAGGACCAGCCCCTCGGTCAGCATGCGGCGGTCATCGGGCTTGTGGAAGTTGTAAATGGCAGAGGGCTTCTCGTGCAGTTGCCTTCCAATGCCATGACCGGTCAAATCATAAATGACGTTGAACCCGCGGCTGGCGGCCTCCTGCTGGATGCTCTTGCCAATCAGGTTGAGCGGTTTGCCCGCTTTGGCCACACTTAGCGCCTTCAGCAGGGCCGCCTGGGTAGCCTCAAGCAGTTGGTCGTAATCGGGGTTGGGGGTGCCAACCACCATCGAAGCGCCGGTGTCGCCAAAGTAGCCATCCAACTCGGCGGAGACATCAATATTGATCAGTTCGCCATCCTGCATGACGTGATCGCCGGGGATGCCATGCGCGATGATCGGCGAGATGCTGATGCAGGTTCCGCCGGGGAAGTTATACATGGCACGCGGTGCGGATCTTGCGCCTTCCTTTTTTAGAAAATCCTCGCCGATCTGGTCGAGTTCGAGCGTGGTCATGCCGGGTTTGGCCTGTTCCATCATGGTCCTCAGCGCGCGCGCGCAGACGTTGCCCGCGGCCTTTAGACCCTGAATGTCTTTTTCGTTGTCAGCAGTCATGTTTAATTCTTGATTCCTTTTTCGATTGTTTCGCGGTGTTCCTGAAAATGTTCGGCAGTGTCGCCCAAGACCCACAGGAGGACGGGACGCTTCTGCGGGTCGTCGGCGTGACGCGGCTTGAGCAGGTCTTCAAAGGGAGTGTCCTGGAGTCTCGCTTCGAGCCGGGCGTAGGTCTGTTTCAACATCTCCAGTACTTCGCCGCGCGGACGGTTCTTATTTCTCTCGAAGAGCACCGGGTTGATGACTTCCATATCCCAGCCTTGGACGATCGCCTCGCTTACGCCGATGACTTCATGCGCAGGGCGGCGGTCCATGTGATAGCCCATCAGGATGTTCATCCATTCGGTCAGGTGTGCGAGGTTGTCCTTGGGCGACCAGCCTCCGGCGTCGGGCGCGGTCATCTGGTCGTCGCTCAACGATTCGGCGCGGGTCAGAAGCGCAGTCCATTCGCGCTTGATGGCAGACATTAATTCCTGTTTGTTGCCGGGCATCCATTGTTCGTCAGACATATCGTTCTCCTATAAAGCGATCGGTTGACCTTCCGCGAGTCTTTCCTTTTCCTGTTCTTTGCGCAGGATGTAGGCTTCCCCGCGCACGAGGGTTGTCTTTTTCCCGTCCACGCGCAGGTAGGCATTATCGCACATCATGATGACGGGGTTGTCTTGAAAGAGATGGTAATCGCTCAACCAATCATCCTGCAGGGATTGAGCGAAGCCGTCCACCGGGTAATGGGCGTAGATACTAAAGGGGCTTGCATTCAACCCGCCAAAGTGCGGCGTTTGCACGGAGTTCATATCGGTTGAGGTCAGGATGTTCGGGCCGCAAAGGATCGCCCCGGCGCTAAAGCCGACAACCGGCAGCCCGGCCTGGGCCTTTTTCTTCAAGTAGGGCATGACCCCGCTGGTATGCAGGCGGTGATTAAGCAGGAAGGTGTTGCCGCCGGAGATGTAGGCCACAGCGCATTCGCGCAGGATGTTTTCAACTTCCTTTTGCGACATCAACTCGGTGTTGATGATCTGCACACGCGCCAATCCTTTGAATTGGGCCTGGGTGTATTCCAGCCATTTTTCGCCATCCAGAAAAGCCAGCGGCAGAAAGGCGAGGACAGGGTCATCCTTGTGCTCGAGATAGGGACGGCAGGCTTCAACGATATGACGGATGTCCCTCTCGCCGGGAACGGAAAAGAGATGCAGGTCAGATGGCATGGGAGGATTGTATCAAACCTGTTTACTTGATCTTTTCGAGGATCACTTTTCTGAGTTCAGCTTGCACGGCATCCCAGGTCTGTTCTGAGTTGACGATGACCCAGCGTTGCGGCTCGGCCCTGACCATCTCCAGGTACCCGGAGCGGACGCGTTTGTGGAACTCAACGGTGTAGGCGTCCAGGCGGTTCCACTCGTTATCTTTTTTCTTTCTACCCAGACCCACCTCAACATCCAAATCCAGCAGAATCGTCAGGTCGGGAGTCAGGCCGCCGGTGGCGTATTTGACCAGCCCGCGCACCTGCTCCAGGTTTTGCTGGTGACCGTAGCCTTGATACGCGATGGTTGAGTCATAATAGCGATCAGAGAGGACGATCTCGCCATCTGCGAGGCGCGGCTGGATGACCTGTTCCACAATCTGTGCGCGCGCGGCCTGGTACAGCAGCGTCTCGGTGCGTGGGTGCATCTCCGCATTCTTCATGTCGTGCAGCACATCGCGGATCTGTTCGCTGATGGACGTCCCACCGGGCTCGCGGGTGGGGAAAACTGTGTAACCCTGCTCGCGCAGGAACTCAACAAGGTGGGGAATGTGTGATGTCTTGCCGGAGCCTTCGGGGCCTTCGAGGGTGATGAACATGGGTTATCCATAGGGACAGGCGCAGGCCCTGTCCAATTTTTTATTTCCCAACATAATAATACAAAATAGGCGAATGCAAGAAAACAGGAAAGGGCGACCGCAAGGGCCGCCCCTACCTATTCTCTGAAGATCCTCACGTGCCTGCGCGGTTCCTTCCCATACGAATGGGAAACCAACTCGGCGTCACGCGCCATCTCATGTTGAAGGCGGCGCACCAGCGACGGCCCCGGCGGCAGGTCTACAAAGCGTTCGCCGTTCAAGACGGCGCTGATGGCCTGCTTTGCCTGGTCGCGGATATCTTCCATGTTGTCACGCGGGGTGTGTTCGGTCAAACTATACAGGTCACTGATGAACTGGTCCACCTGTGAGACGGAGTTTGCGCGCAGCACATACACCGGCATGCCGCGGCCTTCGGCTTCCATGATGGTGTGTTCGCGGTTGCGGTAATACGTCCGCAGAGTGACGAGCACATCGGCTTCGTTAATGTCGGCCACCACAAAAGCGGGTACGCCAAGTCGCTTGGCGGCTTGTTGGAGTCTATTGCGGGCTACGCCGTAGGCAAAGATGCGCACGGTCTGTAACTTGGCGCCCGTCCGCGTGGCTGGTTGGATGGTGGAGGTCGCTTCGCTTTCGGCGTTGGCTCCAGCCATTGGAGGGACAGCCGGTTGATGCCGGTTTCGAAGCGGAGACTTCACCGCTTCGCTCCGCACCTTGGGCTGGGCAGCCTTCTCGATTCTGATCTCACCTGATTCATCGCGCGTGCGCACTTCAGGTGGAATGGGCGCATCTCGCAAAAGCGAGTCGACCGAGGTCATGATGTCCTGATGAACGGTGAAACGATCGCGGGTTTGGATCTCGATCAGCATGTCGAAGGTTGGAGGCGCGCGACGTTCGAGCACGGTCTTTTGTGTGCCACGGCGGCGGGCCTCTTCGTCTGAGAGAGTCACGGCTTCGATGCCGCCAACGAGGTCGCTGAGTGTGGGGTTGAGCAGGAGGTTATCGAGGGTCTGGCCGTGCGCCGTGCCGATGAGCTGCACGCCACGCTCGGCGATGGTACGCGCTGCGAGTGCTTCAAGTTCGCGCCCGATCTCATCGATGACAATCACTTCGGGGTTGTGGTTTTCCACAGCCTCGATCATCACCTCGTGCTGAAGCATGGGCTCGCGCACCTGCATGCGACGCGCCTTGCCCACCGCCGGGTGGGGCACATCACCGTCACCGCCAATTTCATTCGAGGTGTCGACGATGACGACGCGCTTGTTCTCGGCGAGGATACGCGCGGCTTCACGGAGAAGCGTTGTTTTACCCACGCCGGGGCGACCAAGGATGAGTACCGACTTGCCCGATTCGATCAGGTCCTGAATGATATCCACGGTGCCATACACGGCCCGGCCAACGCGACAGGTTAAACCGACGATGACTCCGCGCCGGTTGCGAATGGCGGAGATGCGATGGAGGGTTCGTTCCATGCCCGCGCGATTATCGGCGTCGAAGTTGCCAATCCGCTCGGTAATGTGGTCGATCTCGGCACGGGTGATCTCTTTTTCAAGCAGGGTGATCTCCCCGTCCACAAAACGGGCGGTGGGCAGGCGCCCGAGGTCAATGACGATCTCCAGCAATTTCTCGCTGTTGTTCGCCTTTTCCACAGCATGGCGCAGGTTGGAAGGCAGGATGTCCAGCAGGACATCCAGGTCGTCTGTGATTCGATGTTGTGTCATGGTAAAGAGTCTGGTATCAAGTGTCAGGTATCAAGTGACACATTAAATGCAAGCAAATAGGAATGAGGAAAAAGGCTCGCGTGAACGGGTTCAAGCGCGGCTTGGGTTTACGAGTGGAGGGGGGAGTAAAAGAGGATCATGGTGATGTACCTGCCTTTCAGGGGAGTCACGCGCAGAGTTTCGCGTGTCAGGCATCCTGTGCCGTTGTGTAGTGGCAGGGATATTATAGCAGGTTGGTGGTTAACAATGAGTTAGAGACGCGTGTTAAATGGATGACTTGTCTGACGAATTTACCCGTTGCGGGCGTGCCAATTCTTCAATACCAGATACGCAATTGGCAGACCGGCCCCCAGCCCCGAAATGCGCATACTGCGTCCGTTGGCCTGCTGAATTGAAATATAGTATTGCTTGCCATTGCGAGTGCGGGCGTAGGCCAGATGGATGGAGGCAACCTCATTGGCAAGCAGGGTCTTTTCCCTGAAAAGATATTTCAGGGTCATGGATCTGCCTTCCAGTCTTAGCGATTGCGCTGCAGAGAAGATGAACCAAAGCAGGAGCATTAACATGAGAAAGATGAACAACACCGGAACAAGAAAGCCGGCATTGGGTGACATTAAAAATTGAAACGCCATGGCCGCCATGAAACCGATCATCATCAAGAAGACGACTCCCATGCCGATAAGAAACCCAAAACCGCGTTTTATCTCGCTATATTCCTCGGGCGGGAACAGGTCGGGGCGTTTCCGACCGATCCATTCCACGATCTCCTCATAGCCGGGCAGTTGCGGGCTGGGGGCTACAGTCACATCTTCATCGAAGTTATGAAGTTTGATCTGGTAACCGCTGCCCGAAACGCGGTGAATCTCATTCCAGCGTAAAGCCTTTTCCCCGAATATGCCCCGAACAACGATCTCATCTTCAGACAGGATTGCTTTGGAGGAAAATTTTATGAGTACGCTTAATAAAACGGCAATTCCGGCTATGGCAACAGGAATGATGGCGGCCAGGGATTCTGTCTTGAGTTCAAGGAATATCACTGCAAACAAAACAAAGAAGACCACAAGGATCAAGATGGAGGCGGCTGGTGAGTGTTTATAAATATGAGGTTCGTTCATGTTTTTTCCCTAAAGTGGATAGGAAAGAATGGTTATCCAATCTTTCTTAATGATACACCTCAACGTTGCAAAACTGCATCCCGTAACGGTACTATATAAAGTATTGATGGATGTTCTTATCTCTACAATTGCAAAGTACAAAAAGACGCAATTTGTGACCGCGCTGGGTATAATTGAAGCATGTCCCTACCCGATGAACCGATCATCCCATCCGGGCCGCCCAAACCAAAAGAGGATGTTTCCTCCACTCAGCGTTTACGACGCAGGCGGGTTACTCGCCGTTCCTTCATCCCAATAGATGCGGAAGGCCAGGCGGCGCTAATTTCGTCGCTTGCACGGCGTGCCTACCCTTCCATTGAACTATTTGTTTTTTCATTGGTGTGTGGCGCCATCCTCGGTTTGGGATACCTGCTGGATTCTCAATCTGTTTTGCTGCTCGGGGTACTTGTCGCCCCGTTGATGACGCATTGGGTTGGATTCCTGCTGGCCCTGCTTACCGGCTCCCCCCGCTTTTTATTCGAGAGCGTCATGGCCCTGCTTATCAGCCTGGCGTTGGTTTTCATAGGCGGGTTGATCGTCGGTTTTGCCGCACCCATCCTTCCTGCCATTGCCCGGGATAATATTTATCTGCACACACGCTTATGGCTGCCAGCCCTGATCGTATTGGCCCTTGGCGCCGGAACCCTGGTCGCTTCCTTTGCGCGCTCAGAGGAAAAACCCTTCCTGCCCAGCGTCATCGTCGCTTTTGCCTTCTTCCTGCCGGTCAACGCGGTGGGCTTTGGTTTGAGCGCCGGTATAAAAGGGATATGGCTGCAGGGGCTGCTGGTCTTTGCGACTCATTTTGCCCTGGCGAGTGTTTTGGGGCTTATCGTCTTGTTCATCCTGCGCCTGCGCCCTTCGCCTGGCGGGATTATTTTCAGCACGGTCGCTTTTGTTCTATTTGGAGGATTACTGATCCCCCTCTTGGGGTCCGGATCCCCGTTCCGAGCAGAAGCGCTGGTGGATCTGAAAACTCCGACCTCTCAATTCGCCGTTACGCTTCCTCCTGCAACCCTGCCTTTGATGACACCCGATCAGGTTTCCACCCCGACATTGGGCGTCCGCCCGACCAGTACCCGTGGAGTCGATAATACTCCCACCCTTTCCATTACTTCAACAGAAGAAACGCCCAGCCCTATTCCTCTCACCCTGGAAGTCACCCTTCCGGCTACAGAGACGCCCACCATTACACTTACTATTCCACCCGTGCCCGTATATGGAAAAATTTCTGCAAACGAAGGCGGCGGCGCAAACATGCGCGATGCTCCCGGCGGGACCTATGTGATGACCCTGTTGAATGGCACCATCGTAGAGACGAACTCCGAGTTCGCCGAGTTGAACGGCGTGACCTGGGTGAAGGTTGTTGTCACATTAAATGGAAAACGCGTTGAAGGCTGGTTGTTGGATTCCGTTATCAACTACGCCACACCCGCCCCGAATTTTGGGCCATCCGCTACGCCTGGGGTTACATCCACACCTTAACTTAATCCAGACTGTCGGGCATAAACCCCGGCTATTTCAAGATATTCATAAAATAGGAGAGCGTATGCCCATTCATTTCGGTACGGACGGCTGGCGTGCCGTCATTTCAGATAGTTTCACATTTAGCAATCTGCGTATGGTATCGCAAGCCATTGCGGACGCAGTTGCCTCAGACCACTGGGATAAGACTGATTCCGTGGATGCGAAGAAGATCGTGGTCGGCTACGATACCCGCTTTCTTTCAGACCGCTTCGCTGGCGAAGTGGCACGTGTTCTGGCCGCGAACGGATTCACCGTCCTGCTGGCACAATCCGATTCCCCCACCCCGGCCATCTCGTATGCAGTCAAGAACCATAATGCCATTGCGGGCATCATGATCACTGCCTCGCACAATGCGCCGCGTTACAACGGCGTCAAGGTCAAAGGCGCGTTTGGCGGTTCGGCTCTGCCTGAACAGTGCCGCCGTGTGGAGGTGTACATCAACGACAACGAGGAACAGGCCCGCGGTCCCAACCTGATGGACTTTCAAAAAGCGCGCGAAGCGGGCCTGATCCAGAAGTTCAACCCATTGCCGACTTATTTTGACCACCTGCGCAAATTAATCAACACCGATATCATTGCCGAGAATCCCCAACGCTTTGTAGTCGATGCCATGTACGGGTCGGGGCGCGGCGTGATCAAAGCCTTTCTACAAGGAACGGGTTGTGAGATCCATGAAATCCGCGGAGAAATGAACCCCGGCTTTGGCGGCGTTCATCCCGAACCGATCGCCAAAAACCTCGGAGCGCTCTCCAGTGCGGTCAGTTCCGGGTTCGGTAATTTTGGCGTCGTCACCGATGGAGATGCCGACCGCATTGGCGCAATGGACGAACGCGGCAACTTTGTCGACCCGCACAAGATCATGGCTCTCTCGCTTAAATACCTTGTCGAAAAACGCGGCATGACCGGCGCGGTGGTTCGTACCGTTTCCACCACCCGCATGTTGGACCGCCTCGCCAAACGCTATGGCGTCAAGATCTATGAAACACCCGTTGGCTTCAACCACATTGCCGACATCATGATGACCGATGATGTTCTCATTGGCGGCGAAGAGTCCGGCGGCATTTCCTTCAAGGGGCATATCCCGGAAGGGGATGGCCCCATCATGGGCCTGCTCATTGTGGAAATGCTGGCCGCCTCCGGAAAATCGCTGGGTGAAATGGTGGATGACCTGCTTACCGATGTCGGCCCCGCATTTTACGAACGCGTGGATATGCGTCTCAGCCGCCCTGTGGCCAAAGCCGAAATGACCGAGTTCCTTACCAAAAAAGCACCTGCCGAAATTGGTGGCACAAAGGTGGCTGAGATCAGCCAGCGCGACGGCGTGAAATACATCATGGCTGACGACTCATGGTTACTGATCCGCCCGTCAGGCACGGAACCTGTTCTACGCGTCTATGCTGAAGGCCGAACCCAGGAAATGGTCAGGGCTTTGCTGGGCTATGGCAAGACTGTGGCGGAGAACGTCGTTTAAACCTCTCATGCCCTTAAAGGCAACCGAACGACTCTACCTTCAAGATGACCATTGCTTCGAAACCGGGGCAATGGTCATTGCGATTCAGGGACAGCGCTTCGCCCTCGACCAAACCTGCTTCTACCCCGGCGGGGGCGGGCAGCCTGCTGATAACGGATTCGCCACCCTGCCGGATGGCAGCCGTATCGAAATTGAAACTGCTTTTGCGGATGAAGATCAGGTGATCTGGCATGCATGTAAAGGGGCCATGGCCGCATTATTACCCGGGCAGAACGTTATGCTGCACGTTAACCAGCAACGGCGCGTTATGCTGGCGCGGTACCATACCGTCCTGCATGTCCTAAACACGATCACCCTGCGAGATTATGGCGGCTGGATCACCGGTGTACAGATCGGTGAAGATTATTCCCGCATCGACTTCAATTTTGAGAATTTTTCCCCTGACCTAGTCATGCGACTGGAGGCAAAGGTCAATGCCGTGCTTCAGGAAGAACATCCGATCTCCTCATATTACATTTCAGAGGAAGAGTTCCTGACGCGTGCTGATTTGCTTCGTACGCTGGACGTTCGCCCGCCAGTGGCGAACGGCTGTGTGCGGGTGGTGGAGATTCAAGGCTTCGATGCCCAAGCCTGCGGCGGGACGCATGTGGACTCCACCTGCATGGTTGGACACTTTACGATCTTTCGCACCGATAACAAAGGTCGGAAGAACAAACGCCTGTATATAAGACTGGAAGAGACTAGAGCCTGTAATGAACTTTTGGGGCTGCCCCCCGAGTAATGTCACCAATGTTGCACCTTATTTGACTTTGATAAAAGGAAGACGCTCCACAAAGAGAACACAACTTATGAGCCGTATTAAATGGCTTGCTTTGGATTGTCAGAACCGGTACGAGCTGACACAAGTGTGATGCCCAGCGATTTGCCGCCATGGCACATCATCTATCAAAAAGCCTGGCGCTGGATCGCCGCAGGAATTTTTGAAAATCGGCTCATAACTTGCGAGCCTTAATCCGACACGCAAAAAGCAAGAAAGAGCAACCCTCTGTTGCAATTTTTGATGGCCATACCGTTCAATCTACTCTCGAAAGCAGAGAAAGGGCAGCCTATGATGGTTATAAAAAAAGAAGAAAGAAAGGCAGCAAGATCCATATTGCGGTGGATCCTTGGGGCTATTGCCGGCTGCTCAAGTCGCACCGGCCAATGGGCTTGTATCACTACATTCTTTTTCTGCCTGTTATAAAAGCCCTCCTGCGCTTATTTTCTCACAGGAGGGCTTTCTTTTCGTGTCTGCTTTTCGGGGGTCAGTTCACCTTGTCACCAATTTTTTCATGTATTAAAACAGGCGATTTGAAATCCGAAAGAGGAAGAAGAGCATAGCCAGGGCAACCGCCGGGCTAAAGCAGGGTGGGTTTTGCGGGGAGGGCGTTGGCGCCGGGCTGGTCGTTGAGGTTGGGGCTGTAACCGGGGTGGGCGTATCTGTCGAAGCAGGGGCAACTGTCGGCGGGGAGGTGACCGTAGGCACAGCCGTCGTAACATCCACAGGGGTCGAAGTTGAAACGTCCGCCCCAGGCCCGAGAAGATTGAATGCGATATCGCCGGGCACGGACCTGTAGAGGATATCCCCACCCGCGCCGGACCCACGTTGGTAATGATGCCCGTTTCCGTTCAAACCGGACGCAAATCCCCAATCTGGGCTGCTGCCGGTTTGGGAGGCGACGATATAGATCCAGTACTTCACTCCGCCCGCGGCCTGAAAGGGAGTTGGCAGGTTGAAGGTATACGAATACATGGGGATGCCATTAACGACATTGATCGCGGCTTCGCCCGCATTCCCGCCGGTTTGATATTCCACCAGCGGCGGGTTGGCCACCGCTGGTTCGGTACCAGCGGCAATAGACGGATAAATGGCAACGCGGAAATCCGTCACCGGGCCGCCCCGGCCAAATTTCAGCGGGTCGTAACCGCCGTACCAGTTGACCACGGTGACGGACTGATCTGCCGGAAGGGTGAAATCCTCCCAAATATATTGGTCGAAGTCGCTGCCGTCCGGGTCCAACCATGAGGATTGAATCAGAAGCCCGGCAGGGTCAATGGGTTGGGCAAAAACCGCGCCTTGCTGAACCGACTGAGCCTGGGCTACGAAGTTCGAAGGCGTGGTCACCATTGAGCCAAGGATGACCACGATGAGTAAAGCGAAACGACCTGATCTGGATAACATATCTGCTCCTGTAAATTAAAAGGTCCGGCTGTTTCAAGTTTATATTGATAAGAGAACGCCGCCCTTCTTGCGAAGGGCGGCGTAGACGTTCAGGCGTACTTAATTTCTTATGGGGCTGTGGTAACCGGGAACGGACTTGCGTTCACCCAGCCGGAGGCGATGATGGTGCCGTTATCAGCGCGGATGCGGAAGTAGTAGCGCACCGATCTGCCAAGGCCAGTCTGCCTGTAGGTTGTTGTATTGGCTGCAACTCTGACCCTGCTATAGCCCTGTGTGAAGGCTGTGTTGGTAGCGCGTTCGATCGTGAAGCCGGTCTCGTTGTTCGAGTTGTCAACCCAGTTCAGGACGATGGAGCGGGTGTTCCCATTGTTGGGGCCGCGTGTGGCAGTAAAGTTGCTCGGAGCGGCAGGAACGGCGGGAACAACTACCTGGGCCGTATTAGAGTAGGCTGAGTTACCGACAACGTTCGTAGCAGCCACGCGGTAGGCATAGGTATTACCAAGGACAACGGTGGTGTCTGTATAGCGAACATTGTTACCAACCTGGTTGCGGGCCGGGGCGGTTGCAATCTGGACAAAAGCGCCGCCATTGGTTGAGCGTTCGATAATGAAGCCGCTTTCATTGGAGGCATTGTCAACCATAACCAAACTGATCTGTGGCCCAGCCTGTAAGGTTGCTGTCAGGTTGGTGGGTGCGGCAGGCAGTGTGAGGAACACAACCTGAACCGTATTGGAGGGAAGAGAGTCGCCCAATGCGTTGGTGGCAGCCACACGATAAACGTAGGTGTTGCCTCCAATGACTGTAGTGTCCACATAAGTCACCTGTCCACCGGAGTTAGCACTTGCAGGGACTGTGGCAATCTGAGCATAGGCGCCGTTATTGGTCGATCGCATAACGATGAAGCCACTCTCATTGGTTGCGTTGTCTCTCCAGGTCAGGCTGGCTTGTTGCGGCAGGGTCTGTGTAGCGACAACTGTCAAGTTACTCGGCGCAGTGGGCAGCATGATGACAACATCAGCAGTGTTAGAGAAGGCCGAGGCACCCAGCACGTTGGAAGCCGCCACACGATAGGTGTAGGTATTGCCAAGAACAACGGTGGTGTCTACGAAGGAAGTGACGTTGGCAGCCAAGGTTGCGATCTGGGTGAAAGTGCCGCCATTGTCAGAGCGTTCGATGATGAAGCCCGTCTCATTGGTTGCGTTGTCCGTCCAAGTCAAGCGAGCTTGCGGTCCAAACTGGGCCACACCGGTCAGGTTGCTCGGGGCGGCGGGCAGCAGGGTGGCAACATCAGCAGTGTTGGAGAAGGCCGAGGCGCCCAGCACGTTGGCAGCAGCCACACGATAGGTGTAGGTATTGCCAAGGACGACGGTGGTGTCGGTGTAAGTGGTGGCGTTGGCAGCCGGGGTCGCGATCTGGGTGAAAGTGCCGCCATTGTCAGAGCGTTCGATGATGAAGCCGCTCTCATTGGTTGCGTTGTCCGTCCAAGTCAAGCGAGCTTGCGGTCCAAACTGGGCCACACCGGTCAGGTTGCTCGGGGCGGCGGGCAGCAGGGTGGCAACATCAGCAGTATTGGAGAAGGCCGACGCGCCCAACACGTTGGAAGCCGCCACACGATAGGTGTAGGTATTGCCAAGGACAACAGTGGTGTCGGTATAGGTGGTGGCGTTGGCAGCCGGGGTCGCGATCTGGGTGAAAGCGCCGCCATTGTCAGAGCGTTCGATGATGAAGCCCGTCTCGTCTGTGGCGTTATCCATCCAATTCAGGAGGGCTTGCGGTCCAAACTGGGCCACACCGGTCAGGTTGCTCGGCGCTGCGGGCAGCGTGACGGCAACATCAACAGTGTTGGAGAAGGATGAGGCGCCCATCAAATTGGCAGCCGCCACACGATAGGTGTAGGTATTGCCAAGGACAACAGTGGTGTCGGTATAGGTGGTGGCGTTGGCAGCCGGGGTCGCGATCTGGGTGAAAGCGCCGCCATTGTCAGAGCGTTCGATGATGAAGCCCGTCTCGTCTGTGGCGTTATCCGTCCAATTCAGGAGGGCTTGCGGTCCAAACTGGGCCACACCGGTCAGGTTGCTCGGCGCTGCGGGCAGTAATGGGACGATCACATCAACGGTATTGGAGTAGGCCGAGGCGCTGATCGCATCAATTGCAGCAACCCGATATGTGTAGGTGGTGCCCATCTCAGCGGTCATATCGGTGTAATTCACCGTGCCCAGATTGAGGCCCGCCGGGGCCGTCGCAATGCGGGTGAAGGCTCCACCATTTGTAGCGCGTTCGATCGCAAAGCCGGTCTCCGAGGTTGCATTATCGGTCCAGGTCAGATCAACTTGAGTGCCTGTCAGGGCGGCAGTCAGATTGGTCGGCGCGAGAGGCGCAGGGCTGATAATCACTTCAGCAGTATTTGAATAATCAGAGTTGCCAACCGTATTGAACGCGACCACACGGTAGGTATAAGTATTTCCGCGCAGTGCTGTCGTATCCACGAAGGAAGTGATATTTGCATTCGTTGTGGTAATCTGCGCAAAATTCACACCATCGGAAGATCGTTCGACAATAAAGCCATCCTCGCTATTCGCGTTGTCTGTCCAAGTCAGGCTGACTTGCGGCCCAGCTTGCAGGGTGGCAGCCAGATTGCTCGGAGCGGCGGGCAGGTTGCCAACGAGGAGTGTGGCGGAGATGGACTGAGCGGTCATGGTCGGGAACTCAGCGCCATAGCCAACGGTGTTGCGGGCCACGATGCGGTACTGGTAGGCCGCGGTTGGGTCAAAGACACCGGGAACCGTGAAGGTGCGTGTCTCGTGAACGTTCGGCTGGTCGAGCGGCGATGTAATGGTACCGACATCGGTCCAGTTTGCGCCATTCAAAATCTGTACCACGAACGAGGTCTCGGTGATGGAGTTGTCGTTCCAAGACAGGATCAGTCTGCGGTTGACGCCGATGCCGGTGGAGGAGAAAGCCAACCCATCGGGCTTGAGCGGCGGCAGCACGAGCGACTGCGGGCGCATCATATCCATTTCTTCATGGGTCAGGATATGACAGTGGTAGACGTATTCCCAACCGAAGTTGACCATCTGGTTCGCAATAGTGGTGGTCGGGTTGCCCTGCGGGTCGACGTTGTTGAACATCTTGGTCGAACCCAGAGGCATCATTGGGTTGAGAGCGCGGACAGCGTTCGGCAGTTCGAAGGGAACGACCGGGATGATCGGGCGCAAGGCGACGATGGTGTCTTCCAGCGGTGAGATGCGGACGGTATCCTTCCAGCCGAGTTCATTGGCATCCGGTGGGATGATGATATTGTCCCAAGTCACGCGGTTGATCAGCTGCACATCATACAGGTGGAAGTGCAAGGGGTGGGTATCGACGCCGTTATGAGTGATACGCCAGATCTGGGTGCCATCTGCCGCGCTGGAGATGGGTGTGATCTTGATATCGCTGCCCTTGGGCAGGTTGGTGCCATCGATGAATTCCGTAGCCGGGTTGACGTACGGGTAGAGCGTGACGTTCTGAGCGCCAGGCGCGGGCGGCTGCGCCTCGACGCCAAGGTAGGCCTGCATGCGGCCGAACTCATCGAACGAAGTGGAGTTCATTTCGTCGTGGATGGCCTTCGGTTGAAGCGGAAGGGTCATCTTGACGGTCGGATTCAACAGGGTGTTGAAGCCAAAGGAGGCGGTATTGTTCACACGGACGAGGCCATCGCAGCGCTGGACGGTGCTGGTGGGGGTGACGTTACAGTTGCTTGCGCCAGCAAAAGCGGTGCCATACGCCGTGTTGTAGGCGGCCTGACCGACAATGATCGGGGGCTGGCCGGCTTCGAACACGCCGCTGCCATCGGCCTGATGTTTAAAGGCGTTCTGAAGAGCGGTCAGGTTGAACGCAGGGGCCGGAGCGGCTGCCGCAACTTTGATCTGCATGACCGTGCGGGTGTTCGGGCCGTAGCCGGGCACGATGGTGGGAGCGCCGGTCGGGCTGAGGTCCGGGGCGCCGGTGTAGTAATCATAGGTGGGGACGCGAGCCGGGAAAGCGGCGGGCGCATCGTTATACAGGATCAAGGTCTTGCCAGCGAACTGGGAGAAGTCCACGATCACATCAGCGCGTTCGGCAGAGCCGAGCAGCAGGGAGTGCTTGTCCACGTTACCGACATCGAAGCGGGTCGGGTCGGTGATCCAGGTGGTGAACTGCTGGCCGTCAATGACGACAGGAGCCGGGAGGAAACCACCTTCGGTACCGATCTGAACCCAGTCCGGACCGGGTTTGCTGATATTCATATCCGGGGTCGGGAAGACAACCGGGTCTGTCTGCGCTGCTTCCAGTTCTGCAGCCTTGAGAGCCACTTCAGTCTCGCCGTTACCCTGGGTCGGGTCAGCCACATACCACTGCAGGTTGAAGAAGCGGTCATTGGCGGCGTTTAAAATGCGCAGACGATAGGTCTTCGGCTCGACCGTGGTGGTCGGATAGGCCACACCATTGACCAGCGGGGTGTCGTTGAACTGCTCCATACCGGTGGAGATGTTCGGGGTACCGGGAATCTGTTCCGGTTCGCAGAACGGATCGACCTGATATTGCCAGGTGGTCGGGTCGTCGAGGTTACAGTTCGGGTCGAAGTAAGGGTTGGAGATGGGGCCGTAGACCGTATTGGTTGCGGGGGGCCAGAACCAGGGGCCGTACATCCAGCGGCCATAGGCGCTCATGCCAGAGGCATCGCCGGGATTCTGGGCAGGCATGTACACATGGTGGAACCACATGCTGCCCTCGCCGCCCCAGCGGGAGGCGTCCCAGGTCGGATCCTGGCCATACACGCCATTGGCAGGGTCGCCATACATTTGAGCATCGCCAGGAACAAAGGTCTTGTCCTGAATGATGAGAGGCAGGGTGTCAGCCAAACCGGGGATCAAACCGCGGCTGACCAAACTCTGTTCCACTGCGTCAGTGATCAGGTAACCAGCCGCTTCACCAGCATACACGTTCAGGCGGGTGATACCCCAGGCATGATCGTGGTAGAACATCAAGCGGGCGCTCTGCTGGTTGGTGTAATAGAAGGTCATACAACCATCGTTGTCCGCCTGACAAACGTTCATATCCGGAACGCTCTCAACGCTGACGCCCTGAGGCCACTGGGTGGTCTCACCGGCGGGGGTGATCCACTGGTGCGGAGTACCGTCGGAAATCCAGGGGGAAGCGCCACCATGCAGGTGGAGGGTTGCGCGATTGTCTTTGAAGCAGATATCAGGCTTGGGAGTCTCGCCACAGATCGGGTTGCGGACTTCGTCGGTCACGCTGTTGTTATTAACCGGTTCAGCCATTCCCATCGGGCCCATACCGGCACCCATCATGGAAGCGTCGGTGGGCAGGAAGAGGTCGCCATCCACACCGGTGGGCAGCAGGTTATGGAACACGATGCGAACCGGGCGGTCCTTGGTCGCATAGATGGTGGGGCCAAGGTACTGGGGCGCGGTCACACCGTAGGCCTGTTGGCCATTGATCATCACGGCCTGAGGTGTACGACCATCAACAAACTCATTGAAAAGCGGAACATGCTGGCTGATACTCGCATTTGCGGCAGTTTCGATCTGAACATACCCACGGACGAGGGTATCAGGAATGCTGGAGGAGAAGGAAGTGCGGTACTGCACCAGACCGATCACAAATTCATCGGCTTCCACGCCGCTGTAGATCTTGGGCTCGGAAACGGCGAGCGGGATGAATTTGCCAGTGGTTGGGCAGTCGGGAACACCAGCAGCAGCCAAAGCGCCGCCAGGGTAGCACAGGCCAGGCAACTGGTCGGTGAACTTCTTGATACCAGGGGTCATATAGCTGGTGCCGCCATTATCGAGGTTAATGGAAGTCACCGCGCCGCCCGAAGTGGTAATGTGCAATGCCACGCCAGCGCCAGCGCCAGTCCCCACGGTATCTGTGATGGTCGCGCTGGGGTCGGAGGTATAGCCGCTACCAAAAGCGGTCAGAACAACATTCTGAATGCTCAAGGTGGTGGTGGCAGAAGCAAACGCAGTAACACCCGGCTGAGGATCTGCAAGGGTGCCATTGGAGAAGGTAATGCCAGGCGCAGTGGTGTACCCGGAGCCGGCGTTATCCACCACAACTGCTGTGATGGTACCGTTGGCATCCAAGCCATCAAAGGCATCGCCTGTGACAACCATGGGAACATGCCCGGTGGCCTGAATGCCATTCGGGTCGGCGGGCAGGTCAAACATTACGATTGGCTGGGTATATCCAGCGCCACCATCCACAATGGTGACGTCTTCAATGGAACCGTAGGCGGTCGCCGCCGCTCCGCTTCCACCGCCGCCGGTAATATCCACCACAGGGGCAACGTAGCCGGTACCGGGAACGACACCTGCCACCTGGTTGACCACGCCGGAGTAATCCACCACAGCGGTTGCGGCAGCACCGGTTCCAGTGGCAGAGGCAAATGAAACCGTAGGAGCCGAGGTATAGCCGCTGCCGGGATTCGTTACAGACAAACCGGTAATCACCCCGGTTTGGGCATCCACGGTGGCAGCCGCAGTTGCGCCGGTCCCGCCGCCGCCTGAAATGGTGATACTCACATCAGGAACACGGAAGGGGCTGTTGGCCCAGTTCGGGTAGGGGCCGAAGTAGTGCGGAACTTTGGTTTCATCGGTGGCACCGGCAGGCATGGCACGGGCCTGGAAGAAACCCGCCACCACCAGGGCGATGATCGCCGCAATATTGAAGGCGCGGGTGAACTTGGGGTTCTGGAAAATGGCGCGCGCCTTAATGATGGAAAACCAGGCGGCTTCAAGTTTTTCAACGATCATCATATAGAAAATGACCGTGGCCATGGTAACCAGCATCACGTTCGAGAAATCCTGCATGTATAGATACACGCGGGAAGCTTTATAGGCAGGCAGGTCTTTCAGCAGGAATCCAAAAATGGAAAAACCGGCCGGGTGCGAAGAACTACACACACTGATGGCCAGAGAAAGGTCCTTGTTCAGACCGATCTGAATATTCGGCTGGGTTTCGATCATCAGGATGACGGCCGAGACCAATGCCCCGACAAACAGGGTCACAAGGATGGTCTGGGAGGTGGCGGAAAGCCGCTCTTCGGAATTGCCGCTCATCCATTGGATCAGGGTAACGCCGATCCAGGTGGCGATCAGGACGGGGAGAAAAACGAAAGCGGCATCGCTCAACCAGTGCAGGAAGGGCGATGTAACGATCTCTCCCTGGCGGTAGCTAATTTGATGCCACACATTCAGCCAAAGCACGCTGCTGAGGGCAATCAATACCGCAAGGAAAAATTTCTTGATATTATTATTGATTTTCATTGGGCCTCTCTTAGGATGTAAAAATTAAAAATGACACGATCTCTTGTCTTAAAACCTTGTTTGGATCCTTTACTACTCTATTACTCATAAATTTGAAACTGCCTTTCTACTTCCAAAAACAGGTCCTGTGGGCTTTTGACCTGAATCTTTTGCTTGTGATAAACCTCGATCTCATTCGCACTCAGGCTGACGATGATCACTTTCTTTACAGTCAGGCAATCCTGAAGCACCAGCATGGAAAGTCTTTCATCGTTAGCCGGTTCATCCTGTGAGATAACCACAATGTTGGGGCCGGCCTCGTCCACCTTGCGGACTACGTCCGTTACATCTTCATTGTCCGAAACTCTCAGGACCATCCACTCCCTCTCCTCGGTAACGATGTGCTCCACAGCCCGCCCCAGCAGGCTTTCATGTCTGGAAATGATCAAAACTCTTGAATTCATAGCTACGAAGTACTCCGCGTTGAAAATCTGCCGTAAAGCAACAACAGTATTCATGGAAATCTCCTATGACAAATTTACAACGCTAAGAATATCTTGGAATACCAATAAAACATATCCCCCTCCATCAACCAGTAAGAATGGAAAATATCGCTCGAAACGGGTGGTTTTTCCACCAACCCCAATTAATCACTGGACAGGCAAAAAATTAACCCAAGGGTTAATCCCTGGGTTAATCCTTTTTAATCAATCCTCGATCCTTGGCATAAGTGGCTGCTTCTCTGCGGCTCTTGAGTTGCAGTTTATCCAAAATGGAATGGACATGATACTTAACCGTGTTTTCCGAGAGGAACAGGTCTTTCCCGATCTCCTGGTTGGATTTCCCATCTGCAACGGCACGCAGAACATCCAACTCACGGCGGGTCAGGGTCGGGCTGGGGCCGTCTGCCTTCTCTGAGTTTCCGCTACTGGGTTGAGATAATTCCTGCATGAGCCTGAGCGTCATGGAGCGAGAAATGGCGCTTTCACCGCTTTGCACTCCTCTCAAGGCGTTCACCAATTTCGATGGGTGCATGCTTTTGAGCAGATATCCCCTGGCCCCGCTTCGTATTGCGGACAATAAATTTTCATCCTTTTCAGACATGGTCAGGAAGACGATACCGCATTTAGGGTGGATATCCAAAATGGCGCGGGTGGCATCCGCCCCGGTACCATCCGGAAGGTGAAAGTCCATCAAGACAATATCCGGCCTGGTGGCGGTCGCCAATTCAACCGCTTCCCGAACGGATCCCGCCATCCCGACGATCTCGACATCCTTTTCGGTACGAATAATGGAAGCCAGGCCTTCCCGAAAGAGTACATGGTCATCAACGATAAGCAGTTTCATACGTTTGTCACCTGATGGGGTTTTTTCATGGGGAAAAGTGTATAAAAAAATCAAATTCCTTCGTAAGGCATTTGAATACCGATCTTCGTACCCTGGCCGGGTTTGGAAGTAATTTCAAATACACCGTCCAGCAACGCGATTCTTTCCTTCATAAACTTTAAACCGTAATGACCGCTTATTTGAGGGTTTTCCAGATTAAATCCGCGGCCGTTATCTTCCACATTGAGGAAGAGGCTGTGCGCCTCCCACATCATATCCATTTTGACGCGGTCAGCCTCCGCATGTTTTTCGATATTGCTCAGCGCCTCACGGATAATATAGAACAGCTGGCGCATCCTTTTGGCAGAGATTGGCTTTGGATCCCCATGACTGGCGAACTCAACCCTAAAACTCGAACGTTCTTCGATCTGCCCGGCATATCGCCTGAAAAGATGGGGCAGATCGGTGGAGTCTTCTGTCTGGAGGATGGCTAGAGTTCCCCGGATCAGGTCATATGATTCGTCCGCAACCTGCGACATGTTCTTGATCTCGGCTTTGATATCCACGCCGGAGAGGCGGCTCGTTCCGGAAAGATGGGCAAGCCGCATGCGCAGAAAGCCAATGTTTTGTCCGATCGTATCGTGCAGGTCGCGGGCAATATCAATCTGCATGGCGTACAAAGTCTGCATCAATTCGCGTTCCCGTTTTTCACGTTCACGAAGAGATTCTTCGGCCTGCTTACGCTGTACAATTTCCTCTTCACGTTCATGGATTGTCTTTATTAGAGGAAGCACTGAAAAAATGTAAAGGAGCGGCGCAGCCAGCAGGATCATGACGGTCGAATCAATGACCGCCAAAAGCCAATAAGGAAGATTCGGCAGAAAGGCGATTATGCCCATCGTCAGCATTTCCACTTCAAAGAGTCCTACTACAAGGATAATAATAAAACGAAATGAGGATGTTTTCTGATGCATCTGGCATTCCTTATCAAGTCAATAAAATCATAATTCTAAAAATAATTGATAATGTATCCTGCATGGTGAAATGTCAGCCTGGCGACGACAATCATCTCTGCGCCAAAACATACAATCCCAAGTACATTATATATGCATAAACCAAGCAAATGCAGGGATTGGGCGAATCTGCAAAGCATCTGCAAAATGGGCACATTTGGTCGAATTTTCCAGAGAATGAAACACTTGACAGGTATTTTTGCTTCGGGTGAAAATACCTGTCAAGTGTTTCAAACAAAGATCCCCAATGAACACTGCGAGCACAAGCCATGAAAATAGATTTGAACTGCGATCTTGGAGAAGGCTTCAATAATGAAGAGGCCATTATGCCGTATATCACATCTGCAAACATTGCATGTGGGTTTCATGCCGGCAATGAAATGATCATGCGCAGCACAGTGCGGCTGGCCAAACGCTTTGGGGTGAATGTAGGGGCGCACCCGGGCTGGAAAGACATGAGAAACTTTGGCCGCCAGGAGGTTCAAACCCAGCCTGAAGAGGTTGAAGCGCTGGTCTTGTATCAAATCGGAGCGCTGGCCGCTATTGCCAGAGCAGAAGGGTTGGGACTTCGGCATGTCAAACCCCACGGCGCGCTATATAACCAGGCCGCAAAGGACCGCCATCTGGCGGATGCAATTGCCCGTGCAGTAAAGTCCTTCAGCACAGAGTTAATTCTGGTCGGGCTGACAGGTTCGAGGTTGTGCGAGGCAGGGCTTGAGATGGGTTTAATAGTTGCCGCAGAGGGCTTTCCCGATCGCGGTTACCACCCTGATGGAACGTTGCTGCCGCGAAATCTTCCGGGGGCCTTAATCGAATCTCCCGAAGAGGTGACCGCCCACGCTTTAGACCTGGTTCGATCCGGAAAAACGGATACACTCTGCCTGCATGGTGACCACCCGAACGCAGCCGAGAATGCGCGTTTATTGCGCGAGGTTTTATGGAAAAACAATGTGAATGTGGTTGGAATATAAAAGTGACAGCCGCCTGATTAAGGGCGGCTGTCACTTTTATTCTAGCTTTCTGAGATCACAATCAGCTTGTCTTCGGGGGCGAAGGAAACCTTTTCGGATTTCTTCGGATTGGTGTGAACCCCATAGGATTTTTCGGCATCGTGACTTTCACTCATCAGGCGATATCCGATGGCGGTCTCGCCACGCTGGCGGGCCGCGGCAGCCAGCGTGTAGAAGTTAACCGGCTGCCCAAGCGTCACATAATCGCCAACCGGTTTGAGATAGATCTCCGAACCTTCCGGGTCGAACATATCAGTGAAGACATTCATAAGATCTGCGTTTTCGGAGAGTTGCGCCAACATCAAACTGATGAGGTGGTCGCTGACAATGAAGTCATCCACTTTGGCGGCTTCAGCCAGCTCGCGATTGCGCAGGTCGAGCATTTCGCTGATGATGGAAAATGGAGTCTCATCCTTTTCGGCGATGTCGCGCAGGTGCAGGAGTGTGACGAGGGTGATAGCATCCGCTTCCTGCACGTCGAGGTGGCTGTATGCCAGGACGATGACATGGTCATACTCTGTGACCTCCAGTTTGTTTAGCAGGTCACGGTCACGGATGTCGCCTTCGATCACGTTCAGTTTCTGGTTGCGAAGTTTGCCGATCTCGCGCTGGAGTTGCTGTTCCAGGTCGTAGACCTGTGAGACGATGGTCAGCTGCGAGCCTTTGGCGACATAGTTATCCAGCTCACGCACGATGGTGGCGCCGGAGCGGTTCCAGCCGAGGATGAGTCCGCGCTCAGGCCTGGGCCTGGACGAATTCCCATTTTTCAGGATCAGGCCATCTTCAAGAGGGATGCGCGGAAGGTTCGCAAGACTGATCTTGTCGTCATCCTCGGCAATGGCGAAGATCTGATCGCCTGGCTGGATGCGAGTGTCCATGGCCGGGTTCATCATGACGGTGCCATCGGCAGCACGAATGCCCATGACAGTGGAAGTCTCAAAAGCCAGCAGGGCTTCGCCGTATGTCTTACCTGAAAGGGCAGGGTCTTGCTTGAAGTAAATTTCATCGCCCCCGAAATTCATCAGCTCGGTGTAGACGATTGAGAGACCGCTCTGACGCGAAGTCTGGGCTACAACCCGCGCGATCAGGTCAGTAGTAAGCACCGGCTGGACAATGTCCTTACCGGAGAGAAGTTGGATCACATCCATGTTCTTCGGGTCGCGGATCTGTGTGACGATATGATACGGCTCACTGCGGCGATTGGGGTTGTTGGTGATCGCCAGCACGGTCTTAATGACGTGCGTATCAGGGTCGCCGCCTTCTGCGAGGACGATAATGGAACGGGCGGTATGCGGGCTGACGATCTCCAGATCGTTCATATCCATTGGGCTGCCGGAGCGGAAGATGATGCGGGTGTTCTTCGTTTCGGAAATGCGTTCACTGACCGCGTCCTCCATCTCAACTTTGTCTTGATCAGCGAGGATAACGATCACAGCGCCTTCTTTGCGGCTTTCGTTGGCCAGGATCAGTTCTGAAATGACTGTGAATATCTGCGGCGTCCAGCCGAGGATCAGGGTATGTTCGTTCTCAAGAACAACGGAGCGCCCCTTACGAAGCTCGTCGAGTTTATCTTCAAGCCCATTGTTCAGGATGCCGATCAGGGCGCTAACGACAAACACACCGGCAAACGTCACCACCAGCATCATGGTCAGGAAGAAGGGATTCCCTGTATCTCCGCCCATCGTACCGGAGTCCAGTGTGCGCAGCAGGCCCATCCACGCGATCATTAACAGGCTCTCGTCATTCGGCGCGGAATTGGTGATCTTAACCAGCACGGCAACCACAAAAATGATCAGCGCCGCAAGAACAAACAGTCCTATTAACAAAGCAGGGGTTCCCCTGGACATATAGTTGTCGAACCAGTATTGAAATTTTTGTTTAAAGGTGGGTTTTCTCACGAAGTTCTCCTTGCACCCGCAAATTTTTCACTTATTATAAAAGCAATCCTTTTTATGGCCTGCGACATTTGCATTACATTTTTGTGTGTACATCTTCTTAGAAAACTATTATATTTTCGGTGTAACATCGGGCCGCCCGTCATTGTCTATCCAGTGCCGATATCCGGCCGATCTTATTGAGTGAGGTGAGTTATGTTCCAGTTTGAAGGTTTTGACCGCCGTAAAGAGGAGGATCGCGTCCGCGCGGAAGGGCGACTGCCCCCCGGCCAGTCGCTGACCCAAAAATTTCCCGTTCTGCATTATGGGCCGGTGCCCATGTTCAGCCCGGCCACCTGGGATTTCCGCGTGTGGGGCGAAGTGGAGGAGGAAAAACGCTGGAGTTGGGATGATTTTAATCAGTTACCGCGCACTAATCTCCACATGGATATCCACTGTGTCACCCGCTGGAGCAAGTTCGATACAGAGTGGGAAGGTGTCTCCGTCAAAACCCTGGTGGAACAGGGCTTCTTCAAGATCAAACCGGCCGCCACCCATGTGATGCAGCACGCCGAATATGGCTTCACGGTTAACCTGCCGCTGGAGGTGGTGATGCAGGAGAACTTCCTGCTCGCAACCCATTTCAATGGCGAACCGATCTCGCCCGACCACGGCTACCCCTTGCGCGGCGTAGTGGGGTTTGTCCCCGGCCATGAAGAAATGGAAACGCCCTACTTTTGGAAAGGCGCCAAATGGCTGCGTTCGCTGGAGTTTATGGCGCGTGATAAACGCGGGTTCTGGGAGCAGGCCGGGTATCACAACCGCGCCGATGTCTGGCGCGAGGAACGCTTCGGTTAAGTTAAACGCTTCGGGCGGAGGATTACCTCCGCCCGAATTTTTTACGGTCTTTCTTCAAGGGTGATGGAAACGTCCACCTTTTCCTCACCGCGCAGCACGGTGAGCACCACCATATCGCCGGGGCCCTTGTGGGTAATGAGATAAGCCAGCATATCATCGAAGGTGCGGGTGGGGTGACCATCGATGGCAATGATCAAGTCTCCGCCTTTTTGCAACCCCTGAATCGCGGTGGCATCCGCTCCAGGTTTGATACCGGCTTTGTCTGCCGGGCCGCCCGGCACGACATTGGTCACATAGGCCCCAGTGTATTGAGACAGGCCAAGCGCCTTGACCATTTCCAGGGTCAAAGAATCCATGGAGGAGATACCGAGGAAGGGATAAGCATATTTCCCTTTTTCGATCAGCACCGGGGCTACGCGTTTGACAATATTAATGGACACAGCAAACCCAATCCCCGAGTTGATCGGTTCGCCGGTATCCGTAAAATTCGTGGTGCGGATGGCGCGATTGATGCCGATCACTTCGCCGTTCAAATTAAAGAGCGGGCCGCCTGAATTGCCCGGGTTGATGGCCGCATCGGTCTGGATGATGTCGCCCGCACTAAACACGGATCCATCCGGACTGGCATGCTCAGAATCCAGTGTGCGGCCCAACGCGGAGATAATGCCCACGGTCATGGTGCTCTCAAGCCCAAAGGGGTTGCCAATGGCGATGACGGTCTGACCCACTTTGAGCGAGTCTGAATCGCCAAGCGGCAGCGGAGTTAACTCTTCGGCGGGCGCATCCACCTTGACCACGGCGATATCAGAATCCAGGTCGGTTCCGATCACTGTACCGTACGCCATATAGCCCGAGGTGAAGCGGACTTCCACATTGCTCGCGCCTTCGATCACATGATAGTTCGTGATGATATGGCCCTGGCTGTCATATACAAAACCGGAACCCTGTCCGCTTTCAGTAAAAATCGCCACTGTGCCGGGGTTGACGTGCTCATAAAGCGAGACCAGAACTTCCTGTTGGGCAACCGGGTTGGCCGAGGACGAGTCTTCAGCAGAAATGGTTGGTATGGCCTCAACAGACTGGGTGGTCTGTTGTGCCTGGCCGGTGAACACGGGCGTCTGGCAGGCCAGTGCCGCCAACGCCAAAACCAGGACTGCGGGAATAATCTTTTTTGTTTTCATCATAACTCCTGCCAACATTAAAACTTGATGCGAGACGCTTCTTCGATCAGGTCCCGTTGCTTGGATGAGAGGTACTTCGGGATTTGTACCTTCAGCTTTACGAAAAGGTCGCCTTTGACGGCGGGGGTTTTTATGGTTGGCATGCCGCGCCCGGCCAGGCGAAAGACCTGATCGGGTTGTGTCCCGGCTGGAATGCCCAGCCGGACTTTGCCCGTCGGCGTTTCCACTTCAGTTTCGCCGCCGAGCAGCATGGTAAACACATCTACTGTAGATGTCGTAGTCAGGTCGGTTCCGTTACGCTCAAAACGCTCGTCCTCTTCCACCTCAATGATGAGGTACAGGTCGTTTCCTTCCGGGCCCACGCCTGCCACACGGACCCTCGAACCCGTCTTCACTCCGGGCGGAATGCGCACGCCCAATTTGCGTCCATTGGGTGATAGCAATTGATGAGTGACACCTTCGTAAGATTCCTGAAAGGTGATCCTCGCTTCAATCTCCTCCCCAGATGAATCCTGTACAAAGGGGTTGGTGCGTCCCTGTGAGCGTATCGCTTCGCCGAAGATGGTACGGAAAAATTCCGAGAACGAACCAACTCCGCTGTTGAAATTATCATCCACCCGCCCGCGCTGACCGGCATTTTGCTGGAACCAATCGTCCCATTGAAAATCACCAGGGCGGCCGCCGGTGGTGCGGAAGTTCGAGTAGGCGCTGCCAAGGCGGTCGTAGTGGGCGCGTTTCTGATCGTCGCTCAATACTTGATAAGCCTCGTTGATCTCCTTGAACTTATCCTCTGCCTTTTTGTCGCCGGGGTTCTTATCGGGATGATATTGCATGGCCAGCTTGCGATAGGCCGCGCGGATCTCGTCCGTGCCCGCCTTGCGCTCCACACCGAGAATTTTGTAGTAGTCCTTGTAATCCATGCGGGTATTTTCATCCCTTCAAGGGGAAGGGTCAAGCGTAGAAGGGTTGCACTTACATAACTCTAACCTGTGGTACAGTTGGCAAAATCATTCTAAAAAGAGAAGATGAGAAAACCATGAAATCAATTTGTGTTTTTTGTGGGTCTTCCGATGCAGTTCACACAGACTACAAGTCGGCGGCTTTTCAAATGGGTGTGATTCTGGCGGAAGGTGGGATACGCCTGGTTTATGGCGGCGGGAAGACCGGGTTGATGGGGGAAGTCGCCAACGGCGCGTTATCCGCAGGTGGCGAGGTGATCGGGGTCATCATCCCCTCCATGAACACACCGGCGCTGGCGCATACCGGCCTGACCCGCATGGATGTCGCTCCGGATATGCACGGACGCAAAGCCCGCATGCATGAACTATCCGATGGATACATTGCCCTGCCTGGCGGCTTCGGCACATGGGATGAACTTTTTGAAACCATTACCTGGGCCCAAACCGGCGCGCACGAAAAGCCGGTCGGCCTGTTGAATGTGAAGAATTATTACGCCGCGTTGCTGGCCGCGATGGAACATGCTGTGGCAGAAGGGTTTGTGTTCGAGGAACATCTCAGGGCCATCTCATGCGAGACTGATCCGGCAGGGCTGCTAACTGCCATGGGCAGGTATGAACACCCGCGCGACGCGGTAAAACGCTGGATGAAGGAAGATTAAAACATTTGAAAGTCAAGAAAACATATTGCTCAAGGCGGCGTCCCCACCGCCGGGAACTACGGCGGGAGCGCTTATGCAAGAGGTCTATTCATAATATTCCGGGTGATGCGGGGCGCTATAGTTCCGGCGAGGTTCGAGGATCTCGTCAATGGTCATCGCGGCGTGTTCCGCTTCAGCCGGGTGATAATGCACATGCACACGCCGCAGGTTCGGGGTCGAGGCCAGCAGGACTTCTTCAACCTGGCTGGCAATGCGATCTCCCTCAAAAACGCTCAAGGTACCGTCAATGCCAATGGTCAGGTTCACCACAATATGAGGGCCGAAGCGGTGCGCTTGCAACTCCTCCAGTTGGGTCACGCCGTCAATCTCTCTCAGCAGGGCCGAGATGCGCTGTGCCAGGTCGCGGCTGGGAATGATCGCCATCAGGTCGGTGGAGGATTCGCGCAAGATAAAAAGCCCGGTGCGGAAGATGAGCACCGCCACCAGCGCGCCCGCCAGGGGATCAACCCACGGGAATCCGCGCTGCCCCAGGAAGATACCGACCGTGGCAGCGCTGGCAGAGAACAGGTCGTTGCGGTGATCGAACGCCAATGCAGCAACGACAGGGTTTTGCGTTTCCTGCCCCAGCCTGCGGATATACCAGGTCAAAATGATCTTAACCATCACGGTACCCAGGGCCACATACAAAGCAAAGGGATGTGAGGTTGTAAAGTCGGCAACGCCATCGGCAAAATCCCAGATCTTATCAACGGCATCCCAAAATACGGCAAGAGCGGTGGTGATGACGAACGAGCCGATCAGCAATGACCCGATGCTTTCAAATTGGCGATGCCCATAAGGGTGGTCACTGTCGGCTGGTTTATTGGCCATGCGCACAAAGATGCTGGCGGCAATGTAATAGGCCACATCAGAGGTGGAGTTAATGCCCTCGGCCAGCAGCGCGGGGCTGTGCCCCAGTACACCAAATGTGGTTTTAATCACGGCCAAAAGAACATTGACTCCCAAACCAAGGTTGACGGCGATCAGGCTTTTACGTTCGCGTTCATGCGTCATGGTTCAAATTGTATTGTCTTTTAGATTATTTTCAATGGACGAATGTCTTAACAAAAAACTCTCCCGCTTTTGGCAGGAGAGTTTTTTGTCATTTTTCCGCTCTACGCAGGAAGAATTTTGTGATCTCTTCGGCAACGGCAGGCAGAAGCGCCAGCCCGACCACCAGTCCCCATTCGCGCAGACTCAGGAAATGAGTATTGAAAATTGGTTGGAGGAATGGAAGACCGCAGACCAGCAGGAGCAAGCCAATGGAAAGCCCCACAGCATATTGCATATATCGGTTGGAAAATACGCCGATCGTGAAGACCGAGGCCCGCTCCGAGCGAACGGTGTAGGCACGGAATAGTTCAGCCAGAGAAAGTGTAACGAACGCCATGGTCTCCGCCGTTTGGACATCCACTCCACGCCAGTCATGGCCGAGGATAAAAGATAACAGGTTCGCGCCAGAAGGGATGACGGCCCCTGCTTCGAGATGCCACGCCAACCCCATGATAAAGGCGGTCAAGACCGCGCCGGTTTGGGCGAATGTTTGCACAAGGATCCCAATTCCCATTGAACGATTGACGATCGGTTCGGACTTGGAGCGCGGCTTCTGATCCATGATGTCCGGATCGCCTTTTTCCATGGCCAGTGCCAGCGCAGGGGCGCCGTCGGTAATCAAGTTGAGCCAGAGCAACTGAATGGCAGTCAACGGCGCAGGCAGACCGGCAAGGGTCGCCAGAAAGATGATCATGATTTCGGCTACATTGGAGGAGAGCAGGAAGAACACAAACTTACGAATGTTCGAATAGATGATACGCCCCTGCTCGACAGCGGAGACGATGCTGGCGTAGTTGTCATCGGTCAGCACCATGTCGGCAGTGCCTTTGGCCACATCGGTGCCGGTGATGCCCATCGCCACACCAATGTCGGCGCGTTTGATGGCGGGCGCGTCGTTCACGCCATCCCCGGTCATGGCAACCACCTCATCGTTGGCTTGCAATGCGTCAACAATGCGCATCTTATGTTCAGGGGAAACACGGGCGAAGACATCTGTATCTTCAATAATGTTCTTCAACTCTGCATCATCGATATCGTCCAGAACTGCCCCAGTCAGCACCTTCTTGCCCGGGCGCAACAACCCAATGGATTCGGCAATCGCTTTGGCCGTATTGGGGAAGTCACCTGTAATCATCACGGTACGGATGCCTGCATGGCGCGCCTTTTCGAGCGCAGGCCGGACCTCGGTACGCGGCGGGTCGATCATGCCCATCAAACCGACAAAAACCAGGTCTTTTTCCAGTTCCTCGGTCTGCACTTCTTCCATATTATCGGGTACATTTTTCTCGAGGCGATAGGCAAAGCCCAGAACGCGCAGGGCATCTTTGGTCATGGCATCGTTGGCTGAGAGGATCTGCCTGTGCATATCGTCCGTCAAATCGCGCGGCTTATCGTCCATGCCCTGATATTTGGAGCAAAGCGTCAGCACAATATCCGGCGCGCCTTTAACAGCAATGACATCCCAATCCTTGTGTTTTTCATCGTAGAAGGGGGAAGGGTCACCGGCATTCGGTTTCTGCACATCATGGATGGTGATCATGCGCTTGCGCTCTGAATCGAAAGGCACCTCGTTCTCACGCGGGTATGCTTCGTCGATCTCCACATGGATCGCGCCCGCCTTGGCCGCAGCAACCAGCAAGGAGCCTTCTGTCGGGTCGCCAACGATGCGATAGGTTTTTTGTGAATCAGTCTCGCCAGTGATCTCGATCTCGGCATCGTTGTTCAGCACCCCCAGCCAGAGCGTGGAAAGGATGGCGGGATATTGTTTGACATCGACATCTGCACCATCGACCTGGAATTGCCCTTTCGGCGTGTACCCGGTCCCTGAAACGCTGACAAACCGCCCGTCGGCCCAGAGGCGTGTGACCGTCATTTCATTCTGTGTCAGGGTCCCGGTCTTATCCGAACAAATGGTGGTGGCGGATCCCAATGTTTCCACTGAAGAGAGCTTACGGATGAGTGCATGGCGCTGGATCATCTCGCGCATGCCAAGTGCCAGAGAGATGGTCACGACGGCAGGCAGGCCCTCAGGCACGGCGGCAATGGCAAGGCTGATGGCGATGATGAAGACTTCGGTGATCTCGCCCGCGAATTCCTTGAAGTATTCAACAGGGGTCGAGAATAACGATCTGATCTCAGTGTAGTTGATGAGCGCCACGATGAAGACCACCGCCACCAGGATCAACGAGCCGATACTGAGCGACTTGCCGAGCTGGTCAAGGCGGCGTTGAAGTGGCGTCTCCTCGGTTTCGACGCTTTGCAGCATGGTGGCAATCAGGCCGAGTTGCGTATTCATACCGGTGCTGGTCACCACGCCGCGCCCCCGGCCATAGGAAACAACAGTCCCCATGAAGGCCGTATTCTTGCGGTCGCCCAATGGAACATTTTCATCGAGCACGGTTGCCGCGTTCTTTTGCACCGGCAGGGATTCGCCTGTTAATGAAGCTTCCTCCACGCGCAGGTTGACAGCCTCCAAGAGGCGCAAGTCGGCGGGGATAAAATTGCCCGCTTCCAAAAAGACAATGTCCCCCGGTACAAGGTTGTAAGCCGGAACGGATTTCCGAGAGCCGTCACGCATTACCTGCGCTTCAGGCGCCGCCAGTTTCTTCAACGCGGCAAGAGCCTGCTCTGCGCGTTGCTCCTGGATGATGCCCAGCACCGCGTTCAGGACCACAATCGCCATGATGGCAATGGCTTCCACATAATCCCCAAGCAGGGCGGAGATAATCGAAGCGACGATCAAGAGAATCACTACAAAGTTATTGAGTTGGTCCCACAGCATGGCAAGAAAACCCGCCCGCGGCGCTTCATTCAACTGATTAAGCCCATAATGCGCCAGTCTTTTTTCAGCCTCGGCCGTCGTCAGGCCTTCATCATGCACCTTGAGGTCGCGCAAGACCTGTTCGGCGCCCAGCGCGTGCCATGCCTTGTTCGGCGATACGCTTTCATTTATATCGACAGCCATTCATCGTCTCCTGAGTGGGTTAAAAAAAGACCACCACGAATCACCGTGGTGGTCTTGCCAACGCATTTTTGCGCATGAATTGCCGATGGTGTTTGCACCAATGGTTTGACGACAATCCATCCTGTGGGGAACAGGCGGCTACTCCCCAACCAAGTCCAGTGTACTCGATTGTTAAAGCCCATGTCAAGGAAAAGGGCTGACAGTTTCATGGAGACGGTGGTTTTCATTAAAGGAAGCGCAGTATAATGAATTCAAGTCATCTGTTGTGGAGGGAACATGCCTGTTCTAAAAACGCCGAAAACCCGCGAAGACTTCAGAGCCTATTACGCTCTACGATATAAAGTATTGCGTGAACCCTGGGGACACCCCAAAGGCACGGAAAAGGACGATTACGAACCCATCAGCGAACACTTCATGGCCGTGGCGGAAAAGGCTGAAGAGATATTGGGCGTGATCAAATTATTCGAGAAATCCCCCGGGGTGGGGCAGGTATCGCATTTGGCAGTCGCAACAGATCAGCAACACAAGGGGGTTGGGAAATTCCTGATAGCGGCAGTCGAAAAGCGCGCCTGCGAATTGGGGTTTAAGACACTCGGTGCCATGGCACGTGTTACAGCCACCTCTTTCTTCGAGAAACACGGCTACCATATTGCAGGGTTGCCCACTCCCCACCTTGGGACCATTCATTTGGTGTGGATGGAAAAAGAATTACGATCTTAGAAAGAAGCGAGGCGGTAATCGCATCGCTTCTTTGTCTTATTCTGATGATTGTGGGTGCGGGGGTCGGGTAAAAATCCTGAAGATCAAATTGAAGGTCTCTTTAATGGGGGCGAACAACCAATCCACAAATTCATTTACGATCCCAATTCCCCTAGCAAGCCAGACCAACACAAAGCGGAATTTTTGCAAAAAAGGAACGTGGGCATATGCCAGTGCAAGGGCGATGGTTGCCATGGAAATCCCGAACCGGACGAAGTCTGAAATCTCGACATGCCAAACCTGATCGAGAATCAACTCCACCCCGATATTAAGGACGAGGATATAAGCTGCCTGCTTCAGAATCGGCTCCCGCTCCACCGCGTAGCTGAAGATCCCAGCTGCATAGCGCATGGTCAAAATACCAATGCCAACCCCTGTCATCACGACCCAGATCTTGTCAGACAGAGAGACAGCCGCCACTACATTGTCGATGCTGAAGATCAGGTCCATGATCTCCACCGTCAGGACTGTGGCCCAAAAAGACCTTACCTTAATCGGAGCAACTCCTTCCTCTTCGCCCTCCCCACCGGCCATATCTTCAAGATTATCAAAAGCCAGGTGAATCAGGTACACTGCACCAATCAGCTTGATCCAGGAGTTGTGGATGAGGAAGCTTGTCAGAAAAAGCATTGCGCCGCGGCCAACATACGCCCCCAACAGGCCGACCCGTAGCGCAGCCATTCTTTGAAATCCAAGGAGCGGGTGCAGGATCTGTCCAAGTTTATTGAGCGCGCCCGGCCAGGGCACCTCCTCTTGATCAGGCAATGGCGAGACGAGCGCGCCAATCACCGCAGCATTATCAATGGAGAGAATCCCCTCCAGAAAAATTAATTGGAACACAATTACAATCAGGGGCCAGTAAGCCATTTTTACAAAACCTTTCCATCCATTCGGTTGTCACACCGACAGGGATTTTATCCCACTTGGCACTCAAGTGGAATTGATTAAATACACTACAAAAACATCACCAAGAGGTTAAAATCTGGCGCATGAAAAACTTAAAATCGCCGCTTATGCATTTCTTTGCCATAGTTGCTTTGATTGCGATTCTGGCACTTTTCGGTCCCGAAGAAAAATCTTTAGGATCGAACGTCCGCATCGTATACCTGCACGGAGCCTGGGTACTGACAGCCGAGATCGCGTTCTTCGCTGCGGCTCTCGCCGGACTTTTAGGCTTGTTGCTACGACGCGACCTTTTCCACGCCTGGAGCACCGCCCTCGGCCGAACCGGCATCCTGTTCTGGGTAAGCTATCTGCCTCTTTCCATGCTGGCCATGCAGAGTAACTGGAACGGTCTATTTCTGGCGGAACCTCGTTTTCGGCTTGCCATGATCTTTGCCATCACCGGCGTTCTGCTCCAACTTGGCTTATGGCTATTCAACATTCCCTGGTTGACCTCTGCAGCAAATATCCTCTACATCATCGTATTAAGAACAGTCTTCTCCACGGCACAAAACATCATGCATCCGCCGCCATCCCCCATTTTCAACTCAGGGAATTATGTCATCATTGGATTCTTTGTTGGCTTGAATCTGTTAACCTGGCTGGCAGCCTACTTCATGACCCGTGTCCTCCTGCCAGTCAAACCAGGTAGATGAGATTCTCTTGAAGATCCGTTTTCAGCTCCTGGTATTTATGGTTGTCCGCACGGTGGTAAATACCGCCCACCGGATGATCTATCCCTTCCTGCCCATCTTTGCCCGCGGCCTTGGCGTGGACCTTTCCACCATGTCTCTTTTGATGACAATGCGATCCCTGCTGGGAGCAACAAGTCCATTACTTGGCCCAATTGCCGACCGGCGCGGCAGGAGGTTTGGCATGCTGCTGGGGCTTGGCATATTTGCCGCTGGCATGGCTATTGTCGCTGTTCACCCAGCCTTCTGGACTCTCGCCATTGCGTTGGGTCTCGCGATGATTGGCAAGTTTCTGTTCGATCCCTCAATGCAAGCCTATTTCGGGGACCGCATCCCATATCATCAGCGTGGAACAGCGCTTGCTGTGACAGAGGTAGCCTGGTCATTGAGTTTCATCATTGGCGTTCCCGTGGCAGGATTCCTGATTGACCGTTTCGGATGGTCTGCGCCCTTTCCCTTGTTCACTCTTCTTGGGCTGATCGTTTTCTTCGTAGTCTGGAGCATGGTTCCTGGTGAAGATCCGCATCACAGGCCAACCGCCAACTCCGTGGACGGGTATCGCGCCGTGCTCCGATCCTTTTCCGCACTATCCGGAATCTCGATTGCGCTATGGGCCAGCGCTGCCAACGAACTGGTCAATGTGATCTTTGGTGTCTGGCTTGAGGATTCATTCGGCTTAAAGATCGCCGCGCTTGCCGGAGCCTCTGCTGTGATCGGTTTGTCAGAACTGAGCGGTGAAGGCCTCGTGGCATTGACCACAGACAAACTGGGAAAACCACGCGCCATAGCCATCGGGCTGATCGTGAATTCAATTGCCTCTGTCCTGCTGCCCTTTATAGGCCAGACGCAGGCCGGTGCATTGATTGGTCTCTTCTTTTTCTATATCACATTTGAATATGTCATCGTCAGTCATATCCCCATGGTAACGGAACTGGTCCCCACGGCGCGGGCAACCTTGCTTTCCGTCAATGTTACCGGGCATGCATTGGGACGCGCTTTGGGGGCATCATTAGCAGCGATTATTTATAAGGAATTTGGGTTTGTATTTGTAGCATCGACTGCCGTACTATTTAATATAATAGGGCTCTTGGCCTTACGAAGAATGCAAAAAGAATAGTCAGAGATCTGTGGGGACACAGTCGGCAATAATCACTCTCCACAAAAATAAAAGGCCCTGTCATCCCGACAGGGCCTTTTATTCAAGCCTTGACAAAACTACACAGCGGAAAGGCTGGAGTTGATTTTGCTGAACACATTGCCGATGATCGGGCCGAGAATCATCAGAGCCGCGATAACAACGATGGCAACCAAAACGAGAATCAAAGCGTATTCAACAAGACCCTGGCCTTTTTCTTTGGGTGAGAACAACATGGCGTTTAATCTCCTTTCTTTATGGATTTCTCAGGAGGCCTTCCTGAGATTGTCTTTATTTTACAATGACTACCAAAAAACGCAAGTGCGATATTTTGCAATTCCTTAACAATAATGTTAGCCTTACAAAGGTGCATGTGAACTTACAAATAATTTATCAGTTACCCAGATACTGCCACTTATAAAGATACCGTGGAATGCTTATTCCCACACTTTTAGATTCAAGAAAAAGAACCCACCCAGAGCATGGCCCTGAGTGGGTTTGTGTATCTGCAAAATATTTCAGCGGACCGATTATACGGCAGAGAGGCTGGAGTTGATCTTGCTGAACACGTTGCCGATCATGGGGCCGAGAATCATCAACGCGGCAATAACAACGATGGCGACCAAAACGAGAATCAAAGCGTATTCGACGAGGCCCTGACCTTTTTCCTTGGGTGAGAACAACATGGCAATTTCTCCTTTCTTCGAGATTTCATAAGAATGGTTTCTTATGATAGTTTTATATTTTACTTGTTTTATCAAAAAAGGCAACTCCCCCAATCGTTTATGTGTCTTACAAAACCGCAAGGTTAGGTGGTTTTCCAATGAATATTGGCTCAAATCAATAAAAACCAGGATTTTAAGAACTCTTGTTGGCTTTTCTGTGGTTAAATTGACTCGTAATTGAAACCTATAATCCGGCGGTAGATATGCTTATCCACTCTGCATCCCAACTCCTCACCCTTGCAGGCGGACCTCAGCGCGGGAATGCGCTCGGTTCGCTGGGACTCATCGAAAACGGCGCTCTCGTCATGCGTGACGAAAAAATCATTACCGTTGGTACGACAGATGATCTCCGCAATGCCTACCCCGATGAACCCACACTGGATGCAGGGCATTGTGTGGTCATGCCAGGCTTTGTGGACCCGCACACACATATCATTTGGGCAGGAGACCGGGCCAACGAGTTTGAGTTAAAGATGGCAGGCACACCTTATTTGGATATCCTCGCCGCAGGTGGTGGAATCTTATCCACAGTCAAAGCCACGCGCACCGCCAGCATGGAAACTCTCATGGCGCAAACTCGTCCACGCCTATTACGCATGTTCAGACATGGCACCACAACGGCCGAAGCCAAGACAGGATATGGCCTGCAGACTTCCACAGAACTTCGGCTGCTAAAAGCCTTGCTTGCACTTAGTGAAGAAAGCCCCTTGGAATTGGCGTTTACATTTCTTGGCGCTCACGCCATTCCCCCAGAATACCAGGATAATCCCCAAGGGTACACTAACGAAATCACAAACACCATGCTACCCATGCTCAAGGAATGGTGGGAGACTCATGCGCCGCGAAAAGCACTGCCATTTGTAGATGTCTTTTGTGAGACAAAAGCCTTCACTCTGGAGCAATCGCGTCAAATCCTAAACCGGGCCGGGTCACTGGGCTTCCCGCTTAAGATTCACGCTGATGAGTTCGACAATCTCGGCGGGGCTGCGCTCGCAGCGGAGTTGGGAGCTGCGTCGGCCGACCACCTCGTGGTCACATCAGATGCGGATATCGAAGCGTTGGGCAAGTCCGACACCGTCGCAGTCGCCCTGCCTTGCACACCCTTCGGTCTTGCAGAACGGCATTACACTCCCGCGAAAAAATTATTGGCAGCTGGCGCGATGCTGGCACTCGCCACTGACTGCAACCCTGGCACCTCATGGAATGAGTCTATGCAATTTGCGCTGGCATTGGCGTGCCGCTACATGGGACTGACCCCCGCTCAAGCCATCGCCGCATCCACAATCAATTCTGCTCATGCTATTCGCAGAGCCGACACGATCGGATCTCTTGAAGTCGGCAAGCAGGCCGATATCCTCATTCTCTCTGTCTCCGATTACCGCCAGATGGGCTATCGCTATGGAACCAATCTTATCAAGCAGGTTATCAAACGCGGGCAGGTTTACTCGGTAGACGTTGGATATTATCGCACTGCCTAGCCTGTCGGACACTCCCCAACATGGACTTCAAATGGATCATCTTTGCGATCATTTTGGTCGCCAATTCAATTGCATCTTTGACAATTGCCATCATTCTTTTACGCAGACCGCAAAAGACCGGCATCCATTTAATGTCCTTTGTTCTGATCGGTCTGGGAACCTGGTCGCTTGCCTATGCAATGATCACGCTTTCTCACACCCTGGAAGAAAAGCATATCTGGCTAAGAGTTGAAAATATCGGCATCGTATCGGTGCCCGTACTTTGGTTCTTCTTTTCCATGCGTTATACGCGGCTGGATAAATGGATGGCGAATAAGCCCGCCCTATTTCTTTTTTGGGTCATCCCCGCCATATCGATGGCCATGTTGTCTTCAGAACGCTGGTTTCACCTGTATTACACATCGACACACCTCGCCGCAGAAACCGGCGGTCCCTTGGTTATCAGCCGCGGGCCCATGTATTGGGTACAACTGACCCAGAGCTATATGCTGAATTTGATCGGCGTCAGTGTTTTGACATGGCGCTTCTTCACTTCACGGGACATCTACCGCAAACAAACGCCCTATTTGATCGCCGCAGTGATCATCCCTTTTTCAATCAATGTGGTCTACCAGATCTCGCCGGAAATCCTGCCCATCTTTTCAGTCCCCGTTGACCTTACCCCGCTATTTTTTAACAGTACTGCCATTCTGATCGCCACAAGTATCTTTGGCCTGCGCCTGTTTGATCTCGTCCCAATTGCGCGCGATTCGGTCATGGAGCATATTCCCGAGATGGTCTTCGTCTTTGACATTAATGACCGGGTGGTGGATGCCAATGCCATCGCTCAAAAACTGTTGGGAAAAACCCTTCGAGACATCGCAGGGATGGACCCGATTGATGTATTCCGTGATTGGCCGCAGTTGCTCAATCGCTTCTTTTTTACAGAATCTTCGCGCGAAGAAATAGAGATCCCCGGCGACCCCATCCATACCCTGGAGGTCACGGTTACACCAATCTACAATAAAATGAATGTACTTGAAGGCCGTGTCATCCTCGCAAGGGATATTACTGAAAGGAAGAGGCTCGAAAACCAACTTAAGTCGTTGAATCAATCCCTACAGGAACAGTTGGAGGAGAATCAACAACTTCAGGCACAGCTCAAAGAACAAGCCATCCGCGATCCCCTGACTGGGGTATTCAACCGCCGCTTTTTTGCCGAGTCGTTGGATAAAGATTTCGCCCAGGCTATTCGAGAAGGGACTCCTTTTTCTGTGATCATCCTCGACGTGGATCATTTCAAAAAATTTAACGACACCTACGGCCATAAATGCGGGGATACTGTCCTGCAGGCATTGGCAGGTTTTTTGGCAGATCATACCCGCCGCAGCGACATCGTTTGTCGATATGGCGGTGAGGAATTCATTATTCTTATGCCGGATGCAACCCCGAGCTCCGCCCTTGAACGTGCCGAATTTTTCCGCCGGCAATTTGAGAATTTGGAAGTCGAATATGGTGGAAAGAAATTGAAATGCACATTTTCTGCCGGGGTCGCCTCCTTCCCTGCGCATTCCAATTCATCTGAGGCCCTGCTGCTTTTCGCCGATCAGGCCTTGTATCAATCAAAATCGGATGGGCGTAACCGCGTCACGGTTTACTCGCCCGAAACCATTTAATACCCGCTCATTTTTTTATTTTAGGAGAAACTATGCAAATTGACATTATCGGAGTCCCCATTGATCTTGGCGCAGACCGCCGCGGTGTAGATATGGGCCCCAGTGCGATTCGGTACGCGCACCTGCAAAAGAAGCTTGAAGACATCGGCTACGATGTCCGCGACCAGGGCAACGTGGAAGTGCCCATCGCAGAAATGTGTAAGATTACCAACCCCAAATTGAAATACCTGGATTGCATCATCCCCATGTCGCGGCGTGTGGCCGGGGCCGTGGCCACCTCTGTGCAGGCGGGGAACTTTCCGCTCATCCTCGGCGGCGACCACAGCCTTTCCATAGGCTCGGTGCGAGGCGCCGCCCGCAACCGCAAGATCGGCGTCATCTGGATCGATGCGCACGGCGATTTCAACACGGCCGAGACCACCCCATCCGGCAATATCCACGGCATGTCACTTGCCATTCTGGCGGGGCTGGGAGATAAAAGCCTGGTGCAATTGTGGGATGAATCCATTCCCGTGATTGACCCGCAAAAAATTGCCGTCATCGGCGCGCGCGATATTGATGAAGGCGAAAAAGTAAATCTCAAAAAAGCGGGCGCACTGGTCATGGGCATGGAACAGATTGACCGCTACGGCATGGTCAACGCCGTTGAGAAAGCCATCGAACGGGTCAGCCGCGATGTGGATGGTATCTTCCTTTCCCTTGATCTTGACTCACTGGATCCGCAACATGCGCCCGGGGTGGGAACGCCCGTTCCCGCCGGTCTTAGCCAGCGGGAGGCGCACCTCGCCTGTGAGATGATCGCAGAAACCGGAAAATTAATTGGCATGGACCTGGTCGAAGTCAACCCCATCCTCGATGTGCAAAACCGCACGGCTTCTCTCGCGGTAGATTTCGCGCTCTCGGCGCTGGGCCGTCGCATTTGGTAGTGGAGTCAAATGAAACCAACCCTTTCAGATATTGAACGACTTGCCCGTGAAGCCGGAGCCATCCTGCGTGAAAGATACAACAAGGAACACACGGTTCATTACAAAGGGATAATTGATCTTGTCACCGAAGCCGATCATGCCTCTGAGGCCTTTCTGCTCGGCGAGATCCAATCGCGTTTCCCCGGCAGCCACATCCTCGCCGAAGAAAGCGGCAGTATCGAAGGACAGAACGAGGATATCTGGTACATTGACCCGCTGGACGGCACGGTCAATTACGCTCATCACATCCCCATATTTTGCGTGTCCATCGGATTCGCCACCCGCGGTATCATGACCCTGGGAGCCGTCTATGATCCCTTGCGCGATGAACTATTCACCGCCGAACGTGGACAAGGCGCAACCCTCAACGGAAAAAATATCAAGGTATCTGGAACGACTGAACTGCAAAAAAGCCTGCTGGTCACCGGCTTCCCTTACGATACGTGGAACACCGAACTGGATAACTTCAAGTACTTTGAACGCCTCGGCAAGATGACTCAGGGCGTGCGCAGACTGGGATCAGCAGCATTGGATGCCTGTTACGTGGGCGCCGGACGTTTCGACGGTTTCTGGGAATTTAAACTCAAAGCCTGGGATATTGCAGCCGGCGGGCTGATCGCTGCCGAAGCGGGAGCCCAGGTCACCACCGTAGATGGCCGGACCGATTACCTGTCCGCCCCCATCTCCTTCCTTGCCGCCACACCGGGAATTTACCAGGGTCTAAAAAATCATTTGGAATAAAAAAAATCGGACGGTTCATCCCGTCCGATTTTGCTTTACAGGTGGGCCCGGCTGGATTCGAACCAGCGACCAAGCGATTATGAGTCGCCTGCGCTAACCGCTGCGCCACGGGCCCTTGGATAAACAGCAAACCAGCAATCAGCGGCCCATGAAATGACTGGAAACTGATTACTGGTCACCGAACCGAAGAGCGGGAGACGGGATTCGAACCCGCGAATATCAGCTTGGAAGGCTGATGCCTTACCGCTTGGCGACTCCCGCATGCAGGCGCTATTATATTGGCGTTTTTAGGATTGGGCAAGTCGATTTCTCAAGGCTTGAGGATGGCACCCGCCGAAACCGGATCAAAGCCATCGGGCCATTTTGTGTCGCGATCGTATTTCGCCTCTTTCAGGTCGGCGCCCAGCAGGTTCGCGCCCCTCAAATTCGTCCCCAAAAGAAAGGAAAAGATCAACCGCGCACCGCTTAAGTTGGCCCCGCTCAGGTTGGCTTTGCACAAATTTGCCCCCATAAGATCAGACTTACTCAAATCTGCGCCGGTCAGGTTGGCCCCAATCAGTCGCGCTCGACTCAGATCCGCCCCGCTCATACGGGCATGGGTCAGGGCGGCATGAAGCAGCTTTGCCAGCATAAAATCGACCGTGGCTTGATCCTCTTCATGCCAATCGGCCCGGCCTGCATCCACATCCTCTTTAAGCCCTTTAAACTTGGCCTCGATCAGGGTATCCAGTTCCTTTTGGGTGATCTTCTTCATCATATGACGCTTTCAACTTTTTCTGATGAGCGTACAAACCGATTTATACCAGCAATTTCGTTTTCGCCACCTAAAAATTCTGTGAAATGCAATAAGGCTCTTGTCCATGCCATTCAAAACCGTACCTTGACCGTCCCCGTACTATACAGTAAAATACCGCCCGCATTAATCAATGCTTCCGTAGCTCAGTGGATTAGAGCGCTTGCTTGCGGAGCAATAGGTCGCAGGTTCGAGTCCTGCCGGGAGCACCATAAAAGAAGCGGTTTCTCCGCTTCTTTTTGTTTTTTACCCGCCGTAGCTATTTTCCAAGAAAAGTCAATTTATAATAACCCTATGACAAAAAACAAACCCCACATCCTCCTTACCAATGACGATGGCATCCGCTCCCCCGGTTTATGGGCTGCTGCCAGTGAACTCGCCAGGATCGGGTACGTCACAGTTGCCGCACCCCGCGAACAATCCTCCGGCATGGGACGCAGCCTGCCCAGTACATCCGATGGGATCATTCACAAGGAACAGATACAGGTCAACGGTCAGGAATGGAGCGTGTATGCCGTGGGTGGTTCCCCGGCCCAGGCCGTCCTGCATGGCATCCTTGAGATCGTGCCGCACAAACCCGATATCGTTGTCTCCGGCATCAACTATGGCGAGAACGTTGGCCTCGGCATCACCATCTCCGGCACAGTGGGCGCCGCCATGGAAGCGGCCTCGCTCGGCTTTCCTTCCCTGGCCATCTCGCTCGAAACCGACCCGCACTACCACCTCAGTCATTCAGATGATATTGACTTCAATACGGCCGGGTATTTCACCGCCTATTTTGCCAAAATGCTTTTGGATAACAAACAGTTCAGAGGGGTGGATTTAATGAAAGTGGAAGTACCGCGTCACGCCACGCCGGAAACGGAGTGGGAGGTCTCGCGCCTTTCCCGCCTCCGCTACTACGAACCCCTGCCTCCAAAACGGAGCTCATGGGAACAGCCCGGCTCCGTCGGTTACCGGCTCGACAACAACCTGGACCACGAACAAAAAGATACCGACGTGTATGTGTTGCGCAAAAAGAAAAAGGTCTCGGTCACACCGCTGCACCTGGACATGACCGCCAACGTGGATTTTGGCGAATTCGAAAAACACTTGCGAAAATAAAAAAGGCCGCGGAGAAGAATCTCCGCGGCAACTGTTTTAAGCGCGGATCATCGTCAGCAGCATTTTAAATTTTTGGACGGCTTTCAAGGCATGCGGCTCGTGCGCAGGCATGATGATCGCATCGCCTGCATTCAAACGGAACGGCTGCCCGGAGATGCTCACTTCAACTTCGCCTTCCAAGACATGGACCAGAGCGTCGTAGGGAGCGGTATGTTCGCTCAAGCCCTGACCGGCGTCGAAAGCAAAGAGCGTGACATTCCCCGACTCTGCCTTGGTGATCTGGCGGCTGACCACCGAACTCTCCTGATAGTTGACCAGTTCCGCCAAACGCAGGGATTGTGATTTTGGTGCCGTAGACATAGTTCCTCCTATTCATTTTGGCCGGCCGCAAGGGTCGCCGCTATGATTCTTCCGGCGGCTTGACCAGGCGAAATTCGCGCCAGAGCAACACATCATAAACGATCTTCAACCCACCGCATATGAAAAAGGGCGCACTGAACAAAGCCGGGACACTGAAGAACAAGCCGGTCAGCGCGGGGGAAAGCGATGCCCCCACCGAACGCGCAATGGCCGTTACGCCTGAGGCGGCGGATCGTTCATCCGGAGCCACCACAGCCATCGTATAAGATTGACGCGTGGGCACATCCATTTGGGAAATGCTGAAACGCAGCAGCAAAACTCCAATGGCAAGCGGCAGGTTTGGCATCAAGGGGACGAGGATCAAAAGAAGGTTGGAGGGGATATGCGTGAAGACCATGGTGTTGATCAGCCCGAACTTTTCGGCCACCTTCACCGCCAACAGCGACGATAACCCGGCCAGAATGTTTGCGCCGAAAAAGATGCTGCCAAGGATGCCGGAGTCCACGCCAAACTTGATATGGAACCAATAGGCGATCATGCTTTGCACGATCAGCCCGCCTGCAAAGGCGTCGAGCGCGAAGAAGGCGCTGAGTTTGAAGACCACGTTGCGTGACTTGTGCAAGCCAAGGACACGCTTACCCACTGCCGTTTCTGTTTTCACTTCGATGGCTGAAGAGACCAGTAGGAAGAGTATCGCGATCAGCAAGCCACCCACGGCGTAGCCCGTCAAAATGAAGCGATAGGATGCCACTGCCGACCAGCCCTGTGCCTGTAGCCCCAGCGCCAGCCAGCCACCTGAGAGGGCACCCATGGCAGTGGAGAATGAACCCGCGAGGTTATACCAGGCAAAGGCGTTCGTGCGCTTCTCATTGGAGATGAGCTGTGTCAACCCGGCCTGTTCCACCGAAAGGAAGGGGCCGATCTCGTTTCCGCTCGGGCTGATGACACCGACGATGGCGGCTACCATCAAGAGGATGAGGTTGTTTGTCAGCAGGAAGGCGATGCCTGCGCCAAGCATCAGCAAAGCGCCAATGAGCAGGGTTCGCTTGCGCCCGAAACCATCTGCGCGAGTGGTGAGGTACAGCGAGATGCCCGCATCTCCCGCCAGGGTAAAGGAAAACAGCAACCCCGCCTGCTGCTCGGTCAGCCCAACCTCGGAAAGGTACAGGACAAGCACCACTGAAAGAAATCCGTAGCAGAACAAACGGATGATGCGGGTGGCAAAGAGCAGGAAGATATCTTTTTTATGATCCATATGACTGAATTATATGCCTGTTGGCGCATGGCAGGCAGGTCTGCCTAACATCCCTTGAAAAATCAGGGGCAACCTCCCCTAACTTCAATTCATGAATGCCCATACACTAAGGGTGGCTATATTAGGAAAGAATAAGAATTTTTCGCACCTGCTATTGCCTGAATTCAAAATACAAAGAGGAGTACCACCATGAAAAAATTTATGCTTGTGTTATCGCTTATCGTGCTGGCATCCATGGTGCTTTCCGCCTGCGGAACGCCTGCCACGGAAGCCCCTGCTGCGACCGAAGCACCGGCCGCGACCGAAGCCCCCACTGAAGCGCCGACTGCTGTACCCGCCGCCCCCGCCTGGGAAGGCCCCAAAGGCGCCCTGGTCGCTTATCCAGTTGACGCCGCTCCCACCCTTGATGGCGTGGCGGATGATGCCGTTTGGGCAAGTGCCGAACCCATCACCATCGAAGTCCAGAATGGCTACAATGATTTTGCCGCCAAGGCCGAGCTCAAGGCCGTTTACACCGCCGATGCGGTCTATTTCGTTCTTAGCTACGAAGATCCCACCGAGTCCTTCTTCCGCTCACCCTGGCAGAAACAGGAAGACGGCACTTGGAAGCAGATCAAGGATCCGGATGACAAAGGCGGCGATAACAATACTGTATATGAAGACAAATTCGCCATGATCTGGAACATCAACAACAGCATTGCAAACTTCAACGAAAAAGGCTGCGCGGTTGCTTGCCATGACGGCGAAAACCCCGATGTGAAGCCTTACGGCAACAAATACACTGAGAACGAAGGCGAATTGGGCGACATTTGGCACTGGAAATCCATCCGCAACCTCAACCAGATCGATGATCAGTTTGTTGACTCGACCCGTTTTGACGCCGAAAAGGCAAAAGAAGCCGGGCGCAAGAGCGACGCCAAGGACTCTGGCGGATATGCTGATAACTTCGCGACCATGCCTGATCCTGCTGATGCGACGAAGACTGTGCCCGACAAGACCAAGCCCGGTTTCACCTCCCCGAATATCGACATGACCAACGGTGCCCCTGGCTTTATTCTCGACAGTGAAAAAGTTGCTCTCGACCAAGCGGCCCTTGACGCCATGCCTGTTGGCTCCTACATCCCCGGCATCGTGAAGTCTGAAATCGTCGGCGACCGCGGTCAAATCTCCGCCGGATGGAAATGGGCCGACGGCAAGTGGACCATCGAGTTCAGCCGCGCGCTCGTCACCGGCTCCGAGACCGATGTGCAATTCGAAGACCTGACCGCCCAGTATTTCTTCGGGCTCGCCATCTTCGAAAATGCGCAGGTGCGCCACGCCTTCCAATACGGCGTTTCCAGCATGGTCTTCATGCCCCGCTAATTCGTATCATTCATTTCTCCTTCAAAAACGGGCTGGAGCGCATGCTCCAGCCCGTCAACGTTTTACTCCCGGCCCATTCTTTCGAATAAATGGTGTTCATAAGCATATGCCGCCAATTCGATCCGGTTGGCCAGATGTAATTTTTCGAACATGTTGCTGACATAATTGCCCACGGTTTTTTCGCTCAAGTTCAACAGCCTGCCGATCTCAGCATTGGTCCTACCCTTTGCCAGGTGCTTTAACACATCCATTTCGCGGTCTGAAAGTTCGCGGAAGGCATCCTCTTCAGCCCTCCTCTCCGCCTCGCGAACACGCGTCAACAGCCGCGCCGTTGTGGATGGATCAAGCAGCGCCTCGCCCCGCGCCGCAGCCTGAATGGCTCGCAGCAGTTCTTCGTTCCCAACCTGCTTCAACACATAACCCACCGCCCCGGCGTTAATGGCCCTCAAAACCAGTTCGTCATCCGCAAAGGAGGTCAGCATGACCACCTTCACTCCTGGAAAGCGCGCCACTACCTGACGCGCAGCCTCAATCCCACCTTCGCCGGGCAATCGAATGTCCATCAACACCACATCCGGGAGCAACATTTCGACAGCATGCACTGCTTCTGCGGCGGTACTAGCCTCGCCAATCACTTCCATATCCGGCTGGTCATTCAGCAGGGTCATCAACCCTAAACGGACGATATCGTGGTCATCCACTAAAAGAATACGCGTCTTTGTCATTTAATCCTTCCAGGGTATTTCCAGCGTTACAGACAGCCCCTTATTGTTCTCAAAATTAATCCGGCCATTGAGCAGGCGTGTGCGGTCACGCATATTCCTCAGTCCATACCCGTCCTTGTGTTCGGCAGGCATTCCTTTGCCATCATCCTGAATGTGGATATAAAGGGCATCCACCTGGTCGCTGACATTGATGCTCACGCTCTCGGCTTTTGCATGCCGGACAACGTTCGCCATGGCTTCATGGATGATCGCAAGCAGGTGCCCCATACGCCTGTCAGACATGGATTTTTCCCCCGGCAGGTCAACCTTCAACAAGACCTTGACCATGGAATTGTAGTTGGGGTCTTCCGTGATCTCCTGCAAAAGGATGGCGAGCGGCTTGCTGGCGTTCTGGGTGTGGGCATGCAGGTCGGAGAGGTTCCGGCGCAGGTCAAGGATCGAGTCGCTGAGCACCCCCACAGCGCGCTTGAGGCGCTTGCCCACTTCGCTTTGGGGGTCGGCGATTCGTTCGGCCGATTCCACCAACAACCCGGCTGTATATACTTTCTGGATGGCGCCATCATGCAGGTCGCGAGCCAGGCGCTCATGCTCCGAGTTGATGATCTGCTGCTGCTCCAATTGTTCGATACGCCGTTCGGCCTCCAGGTCGAAGATCTCCAAAGCGCGGATGATGGTTAAAGTGATGACCATGGCGATCAACGAACGAAATACCAAAGGCGGGGCATCGACAAACCGGGTAAAGGTATCTGTGTTCACCAGGTTACCCGGAAAAAAATTAACAGGCGGAACGATCAAGCCGCCGATCAACGCGTAAACCCCAAGAGAGACCCCGGCAATACGAAACATTTGCACAATTTGCGGCACATTAAAGGGCTTGATTCGTTTTATCGTGTGCTCGCGCAAGCCATATGCGGCCAGCATCCCCCCGGGAAAGCCTATAAAGTAGCGGGCCAGCGCATTGGCAGTCCGTCTCCAGGCAAGGTCATTTGGGTCGCCTGGAAAAACAAAAAATGCAAGACAGGCCCAGAAGATCAACAAGGCGATCGATTCCCAATGGATGTTCCAACGCGTCCGCCTGCCGGATGGAAGCACGGTCATCCCAAACTCGAACAGGCAGATAAATGAAATAGCCAGCAGGATCTTATGAATAAAATACAAGGCACGCATCGTCCCTTCGCTCAGATACTCCCCCTGGATCGGAATGAACAAATCGCCCCATTCGTAGAAACCGTGCGTGATGCCAAAGGCTGCCAGCCAGCGGAGACTGCGCGCCAGGTCGAGGCGGGAGGAGCGCCGCGTTTGCAGGACAATCGCAAAACCAAGCAGAAAGAAAACCAGCCCATAAACGAAGAAGATGATCTCGCGGTTAAGGTCAAAAAATTCTGAAAGTGTGATCATGGTGGGTTAAGGATAGCACATCTAAAGGATTAGAAATCCGAGGATCCCTGAGCCAAGGACGATCAGCGCTGTTGATCCCTTGGATTTTGAAAGAAACAGGGTGAGCAAAGCAAGCCCAAAAATGAGCCAGCTCATCATTCCCTGTGACAGGGTTTCACGGCAAATTTCCAACGCGGTGATGGAGATTAGTCCCACCACCCCGGCGGTGATGCCATCCAAAAAGGCGTGAGCAGACCTGTTTTCTATCAGCCGTTCGAGATATTCGTGCCCAAGCATGGTGAAAGCAAAGGAGGGAGCGAATACTCCCATGGTGATGGCAACCGCGCCCCAAACGCCGCCGACCAGATACCCCACAAACGTGGAGAAGATGATGAGCGGCGCAGGCAGCAGGCCAGACAGGGCAAAGCCGTCTAAGAATTGGGCATTGGTCAACCAGCGACCCACCTGGACCGCATCGTGCTGAATGAATGGAATGGCAGTGTATGCGCCGCCGAAGGTCAACAACCCTGCGCGCAAACCGGATGTGAGAAGCGCCACGAGACTGGGAGCCGTTTGCACAGTGAAGCCAAGTGCAGCGCTTGAAGTTTGGGAGCGCGGGCCCAGAGCGAAGACAAGGACCGAGAGCCCAAAACCAACTGCCAGCGCAAGGGCGAAGCGGGCCCTTTGTCGTTCGGCTAGGGTGTAAACGACTCCAACGACTCCCAGCGTGATCAAAAAGTTGACCTTGAACAGTTGGGCAACTCCGGCAAGAATGGCCAGGGCCCACAACCATTTGTTTTGATGCAAGGTCTGCCCGCCAATGCGGTATACGGCGCGTACGATCAACGCGGCAACAGCGGGCTGCATCCCCATAAAAACGGATCGAAATGCAGGGGAGCCAATACCATGGGTAACATAAAACCATGAGAGTGTGAGCATGAGCAGAAATCCGGGCAGCATAAAACCCAAGCCTGCCAGGAATGCGCCGATGCGTCGGCGGGCAATCATGCCGAAGTAGACACAAAGTTCGTGCGCTTCCGGACCCGGCAAAGCTTGATACACGGCCAGCACCCGGTTGAAACGCTGCGGCGTGATCCACTTTTCTTCTTCGACCAGCTCATGCCTGATCATCGCGATCTGTGCAACCGGGCCGCCCCAGGCGAGCAACCCAAAACGAAGGAACCGCAGGAAGATTCCGACCAGCGTTTGAGGCGGAATGTTTGAACGGTCTTCCATTTTATTTGGAGAATGAGGCAGCGATGCCATTCGTGAGGGCCACACCCTGCAATGCAGAAAACGGAATCACCACCACCTGCGGGCCAGCCGCATAGGGCGCCACCTGGTATTCATCGAAGGTGATGATCAATCCATCGGCTGAAAGATTCCAACGGGTGTAATTTTCAGGCTGCGGGTCGGCCCCGGCTGCGAAGCCGTCAAAACCGATATCGCGTTTCGCAAGTTCCGCTTTGCAATACTCCGAAATGACTTGCAGGGAATTCGAGCCGGGCAGGAAGAGTTCATCCAAAGTAATCAAACGGTCGCTGGCAAGATCATAGTTGATGGTTGCGCTGTAGTGGCCTGGATGGGCTGCGCCGTCAAAATAGGCATCGACCTCGTATTTCAGGCTCCAATAATCCTGAGCCTGGCCGACAACAGTGTATTGCAAATTAAAAGAACTACCTACATTGACCGGGTCAATTGGCGCGAGGGTCAGAACGGAATCACGGAAGGATTGAATCTGTTCTTCAACCATCTTCTTCAACAAGGTATTGAAGTTGGCAAGCCGAACAGGGTCCGGGCCTTGAGCATAAGGGATTTGCGCATTAATGGTGTAGATGGGCTTGTCGCCGGTCTCGCTGAACGGTTCGGAAACGATGGTCACCGCTTCACTCAGGAAGGGCGTGGGCAGTGCGCTGGTCGGAAGGTCTGTCGGCACCTCTGGGGCAGGCGTCACGGAAAGTTCAACGATCCGGCCCGGCAGGTTGCAGGCTGCACCGAGCAACCCGAGGACGATCAGAAACGAAACAAATCTGTTTTTCACAATAACTCCTTGAGCAGGGCGAGAGTCTCAGCCTTGCCTCCATACCCATTCTCGCCACCGGGGCCGACGCATGAAGGGCAACCATCTTCGCAGCCGCAGGCACTCACCAGTTCGTAGGCGCGGCGGATCAATTCATCGTGCAGTTCAAATAACCTTTCGCTGAAACCGATCCCCGCCGGGACAAGGTCATATAAAACAATGGCAGGCTGGCCGTTGACCGCGGCCCAGGCCGGTTCAGAATAAACCCCAAGGTCGCCCGCATCACACATCAGGAAGAGCGGCGCAAGGTTGCCCAGCACAAATCCCAGCCCCGTCAGCCCGCTGCGGATGCGCACATTCTGCTCCACTTTTCGGTGGCAAGCATGGCAGAGCGTAACGAGATTTTCAAGTCGATTCGCCTGGACACGCGCTGCCTGAACGGAATGCAAAGTCTCCTGGCTTTGCACGGCCACATCTGAAGATGCCGCATTTCGATGGATGAATGCGCGGAAAGGAATCCTATGATGGACATCATGCTCGCGCCCGCTCTCCGCTGCGCCGCACACCTGACATTTGAACTGGTCCCGTTTTCTGACGGTGCGTCTTATCTTTTGCCAGTCCGGCCCGTAATCGTTTGGATCGTTGGTCCACATCCCCGCTTCGCGCAAGTTCTTAAGCGCGCTTTCGGAGAGTACGATCCAGTAACCCGTTGTTTGCAATTCAGAGGGCGGCAAATCGAGCGGTTCCTGCCCGAGATTTTCGTTGGTGAACCAGCGGATCTTGCGAAAGCCGATCACTTGTGTGGTAACTTGAATTTCGCCATAGGCCTTATCGGCGCCGGGGACGGCGGCTTGAGCCTGTTGTGCTGTAATCTGGATTTCCGATTGCTGTTGCGGTTCGGTGAAATAATCCAGCCCAACGGGGACGAGGTGCGCAACATGTTTCTCCAGATCGAGTTCCTGCACAAAATATTGCTGGGCCTCGTGCATGTAGATCGCGCCCGGGTGGACCATCCACACGGCCGATTCGCCATCCACCAACCCAACCGTCAGCGGCCTGCCATCTTCGGTCACGGCTTGCAGCACCACGCTTTGAGGCGAAGCGGAACGCAGCGAGATGTTCGCAGCGGGGTAGGCATCCTGCATCCAGTAATATTTTTCGCTTGAGAAATGCGCTTCCTGATTGGAAACCAGAAACTCCAGATACTCGTCCACCAATTCGTCGGAGAGCGAGCCGAAACCCTCGCCGCGCTGAAAGGGCAACTCAAACATGGCACAGCGCAGGTGCTCAAGCAGGATCAATAAATGGTTGGGGTTGACCAGCGCCCTCTCAGGCGAACGCTCAAAGAAGTATTCGGGATGATGGGCGAGGAACTGATCCAGCGGATTCGGCGAGGCAACCAAAATGGACACAGCCGGTGAATCGCCGCGACCAGCGCGACCAGACTGTTGACGCGCGCTGGCAATCGTGCCGGGGTAACCGACCATCAAGGCCGCGCCCAGCCCGCCAATGTCAATGCCGAGTTCCAGCGCATTGGTGGCGACGACGGTTTTCACAGAGCCATCGCGCAAACCCTGTTCAATTTCCCTTCGTTGCTGCGGGAGGTAGCCGGAGCGATAGCCTCTGATGAAAGAGGAAAGAGGAGTGATTTTACCGTTCTCATTCTTTCTTCTTTCTTCTTTCCCGCCCTCCTGCAAATGCGTGAGCAATATTTCCACGCTGCGCCTCGTTCGGGCAAAGACCACCGATTGCACATCATGTGCCAGCAGGTGACCTGCCAGCCGCACACCTTCAAGCAGGCTGCTTTTTCTGAGTCCCAGCGCCGAGTCGGTGACCGGGGGATTGAAGATAATGAAATGACGCTCGCCGCGCGAGGAGCCATCGTGATCCACCAGTTCTACAGATTCTTCAATGAGCGTTTGTGCGAGTTCTTTTGGGTTACCAATGGTGGCGGAAGCCAAGATGAATTTTGGCGTACTTCCGTAAAATTTTGCGGCACGTTTTAACCTGCGGATGACGTTGGCGACATGTGATCCAAAAACTCCACGGTAGGTGTGAGCCTCATCAATGACGATGAATTTCAAGTTGGAGAAGAAGTCGCTCCAGTTGGCATGGTGCGGAAGGATGCCGGTGTGCAGCATATCCGGGTTGGACAAAACGATGCGCGCGGTCTTGCGGATAGTGGGGCGGTCTTTCTGCGGAGTGTCGCCGTCGTAGATGGACGATGTTAGATTTGCGACATTGTGCCCGTGGGGTATGGACGATTGAAGAGATTGGAGGTTGGAGAACTGATCCTGTGCCAACGCCTTGGTCGGGAACAAATACAATGCCCTTGCCTGTGGATCTTGGAGCATCTCTGCCAGGACAGGCAGGTTGTAAGCAAGGGTCTTTCCGCTGGCGGTGCCGGTGGCAAGAATGAGGTTGCGCCCGGCGCGGGCGTGGTTCCAAGCATCGAGCTGATGGGAATAGAGCAGGGAAATGCCGCGGGAAGATAAGGCCGCTCGAAGCGGATCAGGCAGATCGGTCGGAAAGGGATGCGTTTGCGCGGGGCGGGCAGGCGTTGTCTGCCAGGCAAAGATGTTCGGCGCGGTGTCCGCATCCTGTTTCCAAAAATCCAACAAACTAGAGCGCATGGGAGGTTTCGTTAATCAACAGCAGGCACCGACCGGCCAGCATGCAGCGAACGGAAGGTCCATGCGCCAACGGCCAGCGGAAACCAGAATGTGACGGCGCGATAGATGAGCGTGATGACCACCGCCTGACTCCAGTTGACGTTGAGCGAACTCAGCGCAATGGGCATGATGCCTTCCACGATGCCGATGCCCGAGGGTGTCGGTGAGACGATGAGAAAAAGATAGGCCATCGAAAAGCCCGCGATGATGGTGCCCGCTGAAAAGGGGACTTCAAATGAAAGGAAGGCGCAGATGAGCACCAGCATCAACAGGCCCTTGTCGAAGATGCCCCACAGGACCGGGCGGATGAGGCTGGAAGGTTGTTCCGTCAGGCCCGAAAAGCCATCCGAAAGTTCATGAGCAAATTCGTGTGCGCGGTCTTCGCTGAGGTAGTTTTCCTTGCGGAAGAGGTGTACGACCCAGTTGACCCCGCGTGCCATTTTGGCGAGCAGGTTGCCGAGTTTTTCTGCGGAACGATAACCGATATATAACACTGAGCCATAAGTGGTCGCAATGGCAAATAAGAACAGGGAAGCTGATATCTCACCGGCATTCAGGTCATTGCGGCGAACGAGCACGATCAACCCCAGCGACAGGACCACAAGAAATGCAGCCTGATCCAACAACAGGAACAGCGCCGCGGCTACGGTCACCTTGCCGGTGGGATGTCCGCGCCGGTGCGCTTCGGAGGCAAAGAGCGCGACTCCGCCCGCCCCGGCAGTGGGCGCTACAATGTTGATGAAGTTCGCCGCTGTGGCAATGCGGCTGAGAGTCAGCACATCTTCATGCACACCGAGCAGGTGAAAAATGGACTGGTACATGCGCCCGGTGGAGACAAACCAAATGATTTGAATCAGAAGAGCCAGCAGGAAGAAACCCAGATGCGTTTTCTCCAATGTAAGCAGGATCGTTTCCAGTTCAGTGAAACTGAACGCCACTACAATGACACCTAAAAACAGCAGGATTACAACCAGGAATTTCTTCATGGAGGAATTGTAACAAAAGATTGGAGCATCCCGCATGGCAAAGAATCCCCATAAACAAACGACCCTGCCTAAACCACCGGCAGGGTCGCTCAATCTTTTAGGTCAGATCGCAAAATCCTCCCCATGCCAGACGCCATGATCGGGCATATGCAAAGGGGACCCTGAAAAATGGCCGTTCATCTTTTTCTCCAACTCGCCCACATGCGCGACCAATGCCGCCACCGTTTCGCCAATGGTGTCAGGCAGGAGGTTATGGTCGAGATCGATCTGCTTATGCGCCTGGCTGCGCAGGAGAACCTGACCCGGCACACCCACGATAACGGAATTCGGCGGCGCAGACTTGACGACCACTGCGTTGGCGCCGATGCGGCTTCCCTCCCCGATAACGATCGCGCCAAGGACTTTCGCCCCGGCGCCGACCACCACATTATCTTCGAGCGTGGGGTGACGTTTGACTTTCTCGGAACTGGTCCCGCCAAGCGTCACGCCATGATACAAGGTGACATTATCCCCCACTTCCGCTGTCTCGCCGATGACGACACCCATGCCATGATCGATGAATATGTTCCGCCCAATGCATGCGCCGGGATGAATTTCGATACCGGTCAGGCTGCGCGCCAGTTGCGACAGTCCGCGCGCAAAGAGTTTGAGTCCGCTCTTCCAAAGTTTGTGCGAAAGGCGATGGAGCCAAATGGCATGCAGACCAGGGTAGAACAGCAGAACTTCCAATATATTTCGCGCCGCCGGGTCGCGGTCCAGCACCGATTGCACATCATCGTGAATGGTTTTGAACATCATACTTTCACCGCTGTATTAATGGATTAGTTGTCCACCAGATCTGCGAACAAGGCCGTGGAGAGGTAACGCTCGCCAAAGGAGGGAATGATCACCACGATCAACTTACCGGCATTCTCTGTGCGATTTGCCACTTGCAAGGCAGCCCATGTTGCCGCGCCAGAGGAGATACCCACAAGCAGGCCTTCCTCTTTTGCCAGCCTCCGCGCCGTCTGGAATGCATCGTCCGCCTTTACCCGGATGATTTCATCATAGATCTTTGTGTTTAGAATATCCGGCACAAAGCCTGCGCCAATGCCCTGAATGGGGTGTGGACCCTTTTGCCCACCCGAAAGAACCGGAGAGGCGTCCGGCTCCACTGCGATCACTTTGAACGCAGGTTTCCTGGCCTTGATGACTTCGCCTACACCGGTAATGGTCCCGCCGGTGCCAATGCCGGAGATGAGGAAATCCACTTTGCCATCCGTATCGCGCCAGATTTCCTCGGCAGTGGTATTACGGTGAATCTCCGGGTTGGCAGGATTCTTAAACTGCTGGGGCAGAAAATACTTCTTTGGGTCCGAGGCAACGATCTCCTCCGCCTTGCGGATCGCACCGCCCATGCCATCGGGGCCGGGGGTCAGCACCAGTTCCGCACCGTAGGCTTTGAGCAGCATGCGGCGTTCCTTGCTCATGGTCTCAGGCATGGTTAGGATCAATTTGTAGCCCTTCGATGCGGCGACCATTGCCAGCGCAATACCGGTATTTCCGGATGTCGGCTCGACCAACACGGTATCCCTGCTGATGAGGCGCGCTTTTTCAGCGGCATCGATCATGGCGAAGCCGATGCGGTCTTTCACGCTGTGTGCCGGGTTGAAGAACTCCAACTTGGCGACCACTTCCGCCTTGGTTCCTTCGGTGACGCGATTCAGGCGCACCAATGGAGTATTGCCGATCAATTCCGTGACGTTATTCGCGATCTTCATATTAAGACTCCTCTGCGTTTTGATTTTTGAAAATAAAAAAACGGCTGTCTGCCTGCTGATATTCATCAGCATTGGCATCCGATGGCATAAGCAAAAAAAACTGGGCAGGCCAGTCTGGTTGAAAATGCGGGGCTCAAGCCCACCGGATGCGGCAGTCAGCCGTTGATTCCCTGGGAAAATCGGCGGTGGTTTAGAGACCCCGCCGGGTACACATGCAAGGTTGCATCTTAATCATATCCTTATAGAGAAGGTGAATGGAATTTATCTTACCGGGTTCCTAGCCGGTCACATCGGCAAGGGTGGTCTTTTCCAATTTATTTGAGACATAATCCCGAATGTCCTTGAAGACCCTGGTCAGTTTCTTCTCTTTCTCGATCGGCGTGGACTCGTAAAAATTCTCGCTGACCGACTCGGTGGGGGCGAGCGCGCCATCGAATAAACGGATCACATCGGCAAGCGGAATTTGTTCGGGCCGCTTTGCCAGTTGATATCCGCCTTTCTGTCCTTTGGCACTGCGCAGGAAGTGGGCGCGTTTGAGGGCAAGCATGAGTTGTTCTAAAAACTTGGGCGGAATACCTTGCGCTGTGGCAATGGTATCAATGGAAACAAATCCGTCCGACTCATGGCGGGCGAGGTAAACAAGGGCAAGCAGGGCATATTCACTACGGGCGGTCAACTTCATGGTCGAATCTCTACTTCTTTTATTGGTCTACTGGAGTAGTATAGTGAAAAAAAAGAGTCTGTCAAGTTGGGTGTTCGAGTATTGACAAAATTCAGTCGCTGAATTATGATAATTACATATAGCCTATTAGTCTAGTAGGATTTATCGAGATATTCGAGGCTTTGAAATAAAAACTCTTTTTTTATCTTAAATTCATACTAAACCAATAGGATTTATAAAAAAACTTTTGGAGGAACAATATGCGAAAACAAACCTTAACATGGCTGTCGCTTCTTCTCGTAATGGCAGTCACCCTCTCAGCGTGTGGAACGGCTGGAAGCGCTGAACCAGTTCCGGCTGAGTCTGAAGCGGGCGCTTCATCCGAATTGAGCGGCACGTTATCCATCTCTGGCGCGTTCGCCCTCTACCCCATGATGACCATCTGGGCAGAAGAGTTCAGCAAGATCCACCCGAATGTGCAGTTCGACGTGCAGGGCGGCGGCGCGGGCAAAGGCATGACCGATACCATCGCGGGCGCGGTGGACATTGGCATGATCTCGCGCAGCATCAAGGAAGAAGAAACCGCGCAGGGTATCTTCTGGGTATCGGTGACAAAGGATGCGGTCTTCCCGATCATCAATGCGGAGAACCCCGTGGCGGTGCAGTTGATGGCGCAAGGCATCACGCAAGAGGTATACAACAAAATTTATATCACCGGCGAAATCACCACCTGGGGTGAAGTGATCGGTGACCCGTCTATCACCGATAAGATCAATGTCTTCACTCGTTCCGATGCCTCCGGTGCCGCCGAACAATGGGCGAAGTATGCTGGTGGAAAAGCGCAGGAAGACCTGAAGGGGATCGGCGTCAACGGTGAGCCCGCCATGCTCGACACTGTGTTGAAAGACCCGCTCGCCATCGGCTTCGGTAACCTCAACAGCATCTTCGACTTAAGCGGCGGAAATTTGGTACCCGGCATTCTCATCCCGCCGATCGACATCAATGAAAATGGAACTGCCGATGCAGGCGAAGTGTATACCGTGAAAGAAGATGCCTTTGGCGCCGTGGCAGATGGAACCTACCCATCGCCCCCCGCCCGCTTTGAAAACCTCGCCACGCTCGGCAAACCCGAAGGACTCGAACTTGAATTCATCAAGTGGATCCTGACCGACGGTCAACAATATCTTGAAGCGGCAGGCTTCGTTCCGCTCACGCCTGAGCAGCAAGCCGAGTCACTTGCAAAACTCGAACAATGAGCGATATTCAACTCAACAATACTTTGAAAACAGAAGGTCGGCTAAGCCGACCTTCTACGCCGTCTCGTGCCCGAACGAATCGCGCCGCCCAACGCACATTTTTTGTCATCACACTTGTGCCCGTGGCGCTTATTTTGATCGTGGCTGTGGCATTGGTTGTTCGCGCATATCCGATTCTCAATTCATACAATCTCAGCGATCTCCTGCTCGGCGAAACCTGGCGACCCAACAACGGCGAGTTCGGGTTTCGTCCGTTCATCCTCGGCACACTGTGGGTGACGACTGTCGGTGTACTGCTTGCGGTTCCGCCCTGCTTACTGGTTTCGGTCTATCTCGCCGAGTATGCCCACAACCGCACACGCACCATCGCCAAACCCATTCTGGATGTGCTCGCCGCCATCCCGCCGGTGGTTTACGGCGTGTGGGGCTTGCTGTCCATCGTGCCATTTGTGGATGAAGTGCTCGCGCCTCTCTCTGAACGTTGGCTTGGTTCTGTTTCGATATTCTCTGTTACCCAGCCGACAGGGTTCGGGCTCCTCGCGGGCGGAATCGTCCTCGCGGTGATGATCTCTCCGCTCATCATCTCGGTCATCTTTGAAGTGCTCTCCACTGTCCCCAACGACTTGCGCCATGCATCCCTCGCAGTCGGCGCGACTCAATGGCAGACCATCCGCACGGTGGTCTTACCGCAAGTGTTACCCGGCATTGTCGCCGCCATTGTTTTGGGAGCCTCGCGTGCGCTTGGCGAAACCATCGCGGTGCTGATGGTTGTCGGCAATGTGCCGAATATTCCCACATCTGTATTTGATACAGCGTATCCATTGCCTGCGCTCATCGCCAACAACTACGGCGAGATGATGTCTATTCCGCTATACGATGCGGCATTGCTCGGCGCGGCTTTAGTCTTATTGGTGGTCATACTTATCTTCAACATACTCTCCACGCTGGTACTCCAGCGTTTCTTGAGGCGCTCATGAAATTCCAAAAGAAACATTTCGAACGGCGTCACATCGTCGAACTGGTCATCAAGACCATCATGCGCATCGCCCTGCTGATCGTGGCGGGTGCATTGGGTTTAATTCTGTGGACGATCATCTCACGCGGACTTCCTTCGCTCTCATGGGAGATGGTCTCGCAAGTTCCCAAAGGCGGATACTACATGGGCAAAGATGGCGGCATTCTCAACGCCATCATCGGCTCGGCATATCTTGCCACGGGCGGAACTGCCCTAGCCATGTTATTGAGCGTGCCGATCGCGCTCTATCTCAAAGCCTATCTTGGCAAATCACGCTGGGGCGACTACGTCCGCCTCTCGCTGGATGTGCTATGGGGCATACCTTCGATCGTGTACGGCGCATTCGGTTTCGCGCTGATGATCCTTTTGGGAATGCGTGCCTCGCTTCTGGCAGGCATCATCGTCCTCGCGTTGGTTGAACTGCCCATCATGACCCGCGCCATGGACGAAGTCATCCGCCGCATGCCCGCGGACTTGGAACATGCCGCGCTTGCGCTCGGCTCCACCAAATTTGAAGTGGCGCTCAACATCATCACCCGCCAAATGCTGCCCGGCATCATCACCGCCATTTTGCTGGCGTTCGGGCGTGGTATCGGTGACGCGGCATCCGTGCTCTTCACCGCAGGCTACACCGACCGCATCCCAACCTCGCTGATGAACCCCACCGCGTCACTTCCGCTGGCGGTCTTCTTCCAACTCGGCTCACCCTACCCCGAAGTCCGCGAACGCGGATACGCCGCCGCATTGATTCTGACCATTGCCGTGCTGTTGGTCAGTTTCGGGTCGCGTTGGCTGGCATCGCGGTTAAACAGGTACACGATCAAATAATATCGTCATTGCGAGGGCGCTCTTGCTCTTCGCCCGAAGCAATCTCCTAACATGCTCATGAGATTGCTTCGTCGGGAAAAGCACCCTCCTCGCAATGACGGAAAAGGATTGAACATGAACAACACCCACATCCAAGTAAAAAACCTCAACGCTTATTACGGCAAGCAACATGCCTTGAAAGACATCAACATCGAAATCCCCAAGAACCAGATCACCGTCATCATGGGTCCCTCTGGCTGCGGCAAGACCACTTTATTAAAAACCTTCAACCGCTTCTTTGAACTGAACGAGAACGTCAACCTCACCGGCGAAGTGCTGGTGGATGGTGAGAACATCTACGACCCCAGCGTGGACGTGACCGAAGTCCGCAAGGTGGTTGGCTTGCTGGCACAACGCCCCACGCCTTTGCCCATGTCCATTTACGATAACATCGCCTACGGCATGCGCATCCACCAAATGAAGAAAGACCGCGACGACTATAAAAAATCGGTGCGGCATTATCTGGAGATCGCTGGTCTGTGGGAAGAAGTCCAAAAGCGGATGCACGACCCCGCCACCTCGCTCTCCATCGGACAGCAGCAACGCCTCTGCCTCGCCCGCGGCTTGGCCGTCGAACCGGAAATTATCCTCGGCGACGAACCCACCTCCGCGCTCGACCCGATCTCTTCGCAGAACATCGAAAGCCGCTTGCTCGAATTGAAGAAAGACTACACCATCGTCATCGTGACGCATACACTGCGTCAAGCCAAACGTCTGGCAGACCATGTCATTTATATGTATCTCGGCGAAGTCGCAGAAGCCGGTCCGGCGCACGAAGTGTTCACCAACCCCAAACACGAACGAACCAGGCAGTATTTGGAAGGCCTGTTCTAATTTTGGGCAACGCTGAAGGCATCTTTTTATGGGCGTATAATCAAAGCATGAAACCAATCCGCGTTCTTCTGCTTGGATTCATCGCATTCGCTTCATTCTTCCAGGTGCTTGCCCAATCATCCACATCCACCGCCGTAGTCTTGACCGCGGATGGCCCCATCATGCCGCCCATGCTCGAATACATCAAACGCGGCATCGAAACCGCAGAGCAGCGGGACGCGGAAGTGGTTGTCATTGAATTGAACACCCCCGGCGGAAGCATCGAAACCATGCTGGAGATCATCACCGCGATCCGCGCCAGCGATGTGCCGGTGGTCATGTATGTCGCTCCAAAGAATGCCATTGCCGGGAGCGCCGGGGCCATGATCACCATGGCGGGACACGCCTCCGCCATGGCACCCGAGACTTCCATCGGCGCATCCAGCCCCATCAGCAGTTCGGGCGAGAATCTAAACACCACCGCCGAAACCAAAGCCAAGGAGATCACCAAAGCCGCCATTCGACCCTTTGTCACACCGCGCGGCGCGGAAGCCCTGGCCCTGGCCGAGTCCATGATCGACGAGGCCAAAGCCGCCACCGCCGATGAAGCCCTCGATGCCAACCTGGTCGACTTTGTCGCTGACGATCTCGAAGACCTGCTGCAATTGTTGGATGGCTTCACGGTTCAAATGGACAATGGCCCGCGCACCCTGCATACGCAGGATATTGTGGTGCTGCCGCTCAACATCAGTTTCATTGAGCAATTATTGATGATGCTGACCGACCCCAACATTTCCTTCCTTTTGCTTGCCATCGGCGTGCAGGCGGTGTTGATCGAACTCTCCAGCCCCGGCGGCTGGGTGGCCGGATTCATCGGCGCGGTCTGCTTAACGCTGGCCGCCTATGGACTGGGGGTGCTGACGGTCAACTGGTTTGGCATTCTCTTTTTGCTGATCGCCTTCGCGCTCTTTGTGCTTGACATCAAAGCGCCCACCCATGGCGCGCTGACCGCCGCCGGTGTGGCCGCGTTCATCATTGGCGCGCTGGTGCTTTTCAACTCACCCGGCACGCCCCGGTTCCAGCAGGTCTCCGTTCCGCTCGTCGTCGGCACGGGTATCTTTATCGGCCTGCTTTTCTTCGGCATCATGATGTTGGCCCTGCGCTCGCTCCATCAGCCCGTGCAAATGGGCGGGGAATCTTATGTTGGTAAAACGGGAACAGCCAAATCGTTCGAAGGCGAAGCGGGCCAGGTCCAGGTGGAGTCTGAATTATGGAGCGCAGAGAAATCCGCCGGTTCAGAGCTGATTGGTAAGGGTGATAAAATCGAAGTCGTCGAAGTTCGAGGTTTGAGATTAATCGTTAAGAAAAAATGATGTCATTGCGAGAGCGAGCCTCAAACGGCGAAGCCCGAAGCCATCCCCTCCTCGCAATGACATGGCCGCTTCAAAAAGGACCTTATGCCTGCCACCCCCACCCGAGACCGAGTCTCCCCGCAACCTGATTCTCGCCCCCTGCGCCGCCCGGACTGGATCAAAGTCCGCGCGCCCTCGGGCGAGACCTATGAACAGCTGCAAAGCCTGATGCGCAAAAAAGAATTGCACACCGTGTGCGAAGAAGCCATGTGCCCCAACCTCGGCGAATGCTGGGGCAGCGGCACGGCTACTTTTCTCATGCTTGGTGACGTCTGCACACGCACCTGCGCCTTCTGCGATATCAAACACGGCAAGCCCGCTTTATTGGATTGGGGTGAAGCCGAACGCGTGGCGCAGGCTGTAAAAGCCATGACCCTGAAGCATGCGGTCATCACCTCGGTGAACCGCGACGAACGCCGGGATGGCGGCGCGCCTATTTTTGCCATGGTCATCCGCCGCATCCGGGAACTGCTGCCGGGTTGTTCCATTGAAGTGCTCATCCCTGACTTCAAGGGCAGCATCGAAGCCTTGAAGATCGTCATGGATGCGCGGCCAGAGATCCTGAACCACAACGTGGAAACCGTGCCGCGCCTGTTCAAGACCGTCCAGCCGCAGGATAATTACGAATGGGCGGCGGCGACCCTCTCCAACGCAAAAAAACTCGACCCGGATGTTCTTACCAAATCGGGCATTATGCTAGGCCTGGGCGAAACGATGGGCGAGGTCAAACAGGTCATGCGCGACCAGCGCTCCTGGGGCGTGGACATTCTCACCATTGGTCAGTACCTGCAACCCAGCAAGAAGCATCTGGCCATGGAACGCTACTACACCATGGAAGAATTCGCCGAGTTACGCGATTATGGAAAAGAGATCGGCTTTAAGTGGGTCGAGTCAAATCCGCTGGTGCGGTCTTCGTACCATGCGGCGGAACAAGTCCGCGCATTGAGTGTGGTGCATCGCAAGTTATATGGGGAGTCATTGCCACTCATAAGCAAGTAAACCAAGAAGCAAAAGCTCGAACCGCGCCTATCTTTAGGCGCGGTTATATTTTAAAGAAGGCGCAAGACACTTTCCCCCATTTTTCACAAGCATCTTGTATAATGACCCCAGCGCCGCAATAGTTGTCAAGACAAGTTTCGTGATTCTCGAAAAGTGTAGGATGTACCTAAATTTTAAGAGTAGCGTACTTGTTAACGGCATGGACAAGCGGTATCATGATTTTGTCAGGGGCACGTCTGCCCCCCATATCCATCTGCACCTTATATGAAAGAGGAGAAAATGAATAAACGTTCGTTGTTCGTCCTGCTGACCCTCATCGTGGCTGCCTCGATGATCCTCAGCGCCTGTGGTACGCCTGCCACAGAGGCTCCCGCTGCTACGGAAGCTCCCGCCACCGAAGCCCCCACTGAAGCTCCCACCGCCGAACCGACCGCCGTTCCTGAACCGGCCATCGGCTCTCCTGAACACCCCATCAAGGTGTTGTTTGTCCCCTCTGTCGATGCCAATATCATCACCACCGGTGGTGAAGTGATGGCCGCCGCTTTGAACGAAGCCACCGGCCTGACCTTCGAAGTCGTCGTCCCGACCTCCTACGCCGCGACTGTTGAAGAAATGTGCGCCTCCCCGGCTGATACCATGGCTTTCATCCCAGGCCTTGGCTATGCCATCGCCAGCCAACTGTGCGGTGTGGATGTCGCCCGCTTCGGCTATCCTGTTTACTGGGCTGAGTACATCGTGGCCCGTGATAGCGAGATCCAATCCCTCGCCGACCTCGAAGGCAAGAAGTGGGGTTTCGGTGACCAGGGTTCGACTTCTGGTTACATGGTTCCCACCGTTGAACTCGCTGCTGCTGGCATCACCCCCGGTGAGCAGGTCCAGACCGGCGGCCACAACCAGACCGTCACCGCTGTGTACAACGGCGAAGTGGACTTCGGCACCGTCTTCTACAGCGTACCGCTCAACCCTGAAGGTAAGCCCATCTTCACTTACGACGACTATCTCGCCGGAAAGATCACCGATCTCTCCCAGTATGATATCCCCGAAGAGGCAGTTGCGAACTGTGCGCCCGATGCCGAAGGCAAGAAGCTGCTCTGCGACGGCTACCGTATTCTCGATGCCCGCGCCAATATCCGCACCGAAGCGCCGGATGTAGCCCAGAAGGTTCGCATTCTGGCCGTTTCCCAGGCCATCCCGAACGATACGATGTCCTTCGGCCCCGAGTTCCCCGCTGACGTCCGCGCCCAGATCGAAGAAGCCCTCGTGGCCTTCTCGCAGACCGAAGCCTGGGGCACCTCCATCGGTTCCGCCGACTTCTACGGCTGGTCCGGTATCGCCCCCGCCGAAGATGCCGAGTATGACATGGTCCGCGAAATGGTTGCGGCCACCGGCTACAAACTTCCGGAATAAGATCGACCTTTTGTAACAAGCCTTTGGGGCAGGGAGATATACTCCCTGCCCCAAACTGTTCTTATCCATAATTTTCCAAATTCAGGGATGGATATATCTTATAATAAATCGCATCCGGTCAAGATGGAACACCGGCATCCCAATTCTCAGGATACCTGCATATGCTACAGATCAAAAACCTGACCAAGATCTACGATGGTGGCGTGAAAGCACTGGACAATGTCAGCTTTGATGTGCCAGATGGTCAATTTCTGGCTGTGATCGGGTTGAGCGGTTCGGGTAAATCCACCCTGTTGCGCTGCATCAACCGCCTGATCGAACCGACCGAAGGCCAGATCCTCTGGAATGGAGAGGATATCACCGCTGCCTCGCAGGAAGAGATGCGCCGCATCCGCCGCCGGATCGGCATGGTCTTCCAACACTTCAACCTGGTGCATCGCTCAAAGGTGATTACCAACGTCCTCGCCGGGCGGCTGGGATATGTCAACCCGGCCTGGAGTTTGTTAAACCGTTTCCCCAAAGAGGATGTCGAAAAGGCCCTCCAACAATTGCAGCGGGTGGGCATTGCAGACAAGGCCAATCACCGCGCCGACGAATTAAGCGGCGGCCAGCAGCAGCGCGTGGGCATTGCACGCGCGCTCATGCAGGACCCAAAGATGGTACTGGCCGATGAGCCGGTTGCCAGCCTCGACCCCGTCCTTGCCCACAGCATCATGAGTCACCTTGAAGACATCAACAAAAACGACGGCGTAACCGTTTTATGCAGCCTGCACTTCCTCGATCTTGTCCACCGCTATGCAGATCGGGTGGTCGCGCTTAATCAGGGAAAACTGGTTTTTGAAGGCCTGCCCAGGGATATTGACGACAGGAAGTTCAAAGATATCTATGGCCGGGATGCCGAGCGGGTAGGGTAAATCCATGAATAAAAAGAAGTCATCGCCCTGGAAATCCCTGCAAGTCGGCCTCGTTTCATTTCTGGTCATGGTGATCTTTGCCTATGGTTTCCAGATCACCAAGGTAAACCTTGAAGAACTCCGCAGCGAGAAGCGGCAGGAAAGTCTCATCCGTGTGACGCGCGCGCTGGCCCGACCTGAAATCTTTGAATATGAACAGGCTGAAGAGATCGTCAACATTCCCGTGTATGTGCCCTGCCCGCCGGATGCGATCGCTGCGCCGGAACAAAACACCTCCGAACCCTATCTGGTAGTCATGCCTGCCTGCGGCAACCCCGGCGACGTGGTTCAGGTGGAGGGCTTCAACTTCGCACCCAATACCACCGGGCCGTTACGTTTTGTCCCCGGCAGCGACCCGACAAACATTGTAACCCTGGGCCGCGAAAACGCCGAGACCGATGATCATGGAAACTTCGTTGCATCATTGGAACTGCCCAAACGCCCCAGCGACGAAGTGCAATACATCCGTGCCACGCTGCGAAAGAACGTGGGCCTGCCTCATTTCACACAGACCGCATACGATACCTGGGACAAAATTGTCGAGACGGTTTTCCTGGCCTTGCTGGCAACGGTCTTTGGCACCATCCTTGCCATTCCGTTGAGTTTCATCGCTGCACGCAACCTGATGAAATCCATCCGCAGCCCCCTGACCAGCATTGCCATGTCTGTGCTGGGCTGGCCGCTCGGCATCGTGCTTGGGTTCGTCGCCGTGCGCTGGGTTGGGAATTTAAGCACCTCCATCGGCACAAATGTCTTGATCAATTTCGTCAGTGTCATTGCGGCCCCGGCCTTGATGTGGTTCGGCATGCGCTGGGCCATGCCCCAGGTCGAGACCGTGACCGCCACACAATCCACGCGCCTGGCCCGTCTCGGTATGATCCTGGTCTCTGTGCTGGCTGGTTTTCTCGGTCTATTCCAGTTGGCGAGCCTCACCCGAACCCTCGGGCAAAGCCTGCAAACTTCACTGGGCTCCTTCGGCTTTATCGGCTACTTCTTCTTTCAAGTCGGTGACATCATCGCCATCATCACACCGGCGCTGGGTGCGCTTGCCGCGGGCGGCACGTTGAGCAGCATGCTGGGCCGCACCGGTCAACATGCCTCAGAAAAGATGGCCGCCTCTGCCGTCAAGTCCATTAACCTGATCCTGGCCACCCTTGCAGGAGCAGTGGTGTTCGGTCTGCTGGGCCAATTGGTGGAAGTTCTGTATGAGATCGGACGCCCGGCATATACCCTGTGGGGCCCTGTGATCGCCGGTGCCGCATCGGGACTCCTCCTTGCGCTGTTCACCAAACCCAAAGAGTCGCTACCCATCGGCCTGGTGGTGTATACCATCACCCGCACCATCCTCAATGCGCTACGCTCCGTGGAGGCGCTGGTGATGGCGATCGTGTTCGTCATTGCAGTGGGGATCGGCCCCTTCGCGGGTGTGATGGCGCTGGGTTTGCATACCATTGTCAGCCTCGCCAAACTCTACTCGGAGCAAGTCGAAAGCATCTCCGCCGGGCCGTTGGAAGCGATCGAGGCCACAGGCGCGAACCGGCTGCAGACCATCATCTATGCCGTCATCCCGCAGATCGTGCCGCCTTACATCTCCTACACCATGTACCGCTGGGATATCAACGTGCGTATGTCCACCATCATTGGTTTTGTGGGCGGCGGCGGCATCGGCTTCCTTTTGCAGCAGAACATAAACCTCCTGAACTATCGCGCCGCATCAGCCCAGATGATCGCCATTGCGGTGGTCGTCTCGATCATGGACTACATCAGTTCCGTGCTGCGCGAGCGGGTGGTATAGCAGGTTCAATATAGCAATCTACCAAAACAGGTCTGAGCAACTCAGACCTGTTTTGTCTTGAATGGGGGAAACTCGTGATTGCCACGAGATTATATATAATGTACAATCCGCGCCAATCCAAGGAATCATTCCCCCATGCTAAATCTCAATCTCAAAACCACCCCCTTCCACGAACGGACGTCCGCGTTGTGCCAGCCGCAGAACTGGCGCAAGTGGGCAGGCTATTTTGTCGTCGGCTCGTATGAGCATGTGCTCGACCGCGAGTATTGGGCGATCCGCAACTCGGCGGCGTTGATCGATGTCTCACCGCTGATCAAATACGTCATCAAAGGCAAGGATGCTGCGGCGCTCCTGCATCGCGTCACCACCCGCGACGTTCACAAAATGAAAGTGGGACAGGTCGCCTACACCGGCTGGTGCGACGAAGAAGGCAAGATGATCGACGATGGCACCATCTCACGCCTCGAAGAGCAGACCTTTCGCCTGACTGCTGCGGAACCGAATCTGCGCTGGCTGATGATGAACGCCGTCGGCATGGACGTGTCCATCACCGAAGTGACCGATGACGTGGCAGCGCTCAGTTTTCAGGGACCGAATACGCGGAAAGTGCTAAACAAAGTTACCGAGAAACCAGTGGATGAGTTGAAGTACTTCCGCTTGATGACGAACAAGATCAACGGCGTAGAAGTCACAATTTCAAGAACGGGCTACACCGGCGACCTTGGTTATGAGATTTGGATGAATGCCAAAGACGCGCTCAAAGTTTGGGATGCGCTCATGGAAGCAGGCTCCGATTACGGCATCACCCCCGTCGGCATCCTCGCCATGGACATGGCACGTGTGGAAGCGGGTCTGTTCATGCTCGATGTGGATTACACCTCCGCATCTCACGCATGGATCGAATCACAGAAATCCTCTCCCTTTGAATTAGGTTTGGATTGGACAGTCGCACTCGACAAACCCGGCTACTTCGTCGGTCGCCGCGCGTTGGAAAAAGAAAAGCGTGAAGGCTCGGCGTGGAAGATGGTCGGCTTGGCAGTCGATTGGGTCGGCATGGAAAAATTGTTTGGCAAGGTCGGCTTGCCGCCGCAGATTCCCGGCTCGGCGATACGTGCCAGCCTGCCCGTGATGGTAGGGAATGTGCAAGTGGGTTATGCATCCACTTCTACATGGTCACCGTTGTTGAAGACTTACATTGCCCTCGCGCATTTGCAGAAACCCTATTACGAAATCGGCACGGATGTCCGCATGGAAATTACGGTGGAACATCACCGTCAACACGCGCCTGCGAAGGTGGTTAGGCTGCCGTTCTACGAACCCGAGTGGAAAAAGAAATAGACGATAGACCGCAGACGATGGACGATGGTTTTCCATGGTCAATCGTCAATCGTCCATCGTCAGTATAGGAATTATTATGACATCACCCAACACATACGACGCAATCATCATCGGCGGCGGTCACAATGGACTTGTGGCTGGCGCCTACCTTGCCCGTGCAGGCAAAAAAGTGGTCGTGCTCGAACGCCGACCTATCGTCGGCGGCGCGGCAGTGACCGAGGAAATTTTCCCTGGCTACAAGTTCACCGAGTTTTCCTACGTGGTGAGCCTCTTGCGCCCGGAGATCATCCGCGACTTGGAACTGCCCAAGCACGGACTCAAGATCCTCCCGCTGCCTTCCACCTTCACGCCCATGGAAAACGGCGATTATCTTGCCGCATGGGATGACCACGATCTGACCCGCCGAGAGTTGTATCGTCACTCTCCCAAAGACGCCGAAGCCTACGACGAGTATGCCCGTGTCATGGCGCGTGCCGCGAAAGCCATTAAGCCGATTATCAACCTCATCCCGCCTGATCCTTCTTCCATGAGCATCCGTGACTTGATGGGACTTCTCAAGGTCGGTCAATACGCGGCTTCGCTTTCTGAAAAAGAACTCTACATGGTCGCCAAACTCGCCACGCAATCGTCCGCGGATTTGCTCGAAGAGTGGTTCGAGACCGACGCGCTCAAAGGCACCAAAGCCGCCAGCGGCATCATCGGCACCTATCTCGGACCGCGTTCTCCTGGCACGGCATACGTTCTGCTTCATCACTACATGGGCGAAATTGACGGCGCGTTCCGTGCCTGGGGTTTTGCCAAGAACGGTTCTGGCGGTGTCAGCGGCTCGATCTTTAACGCGACCAAAGCGCTCGGGGTGGAGGTCAGAGTCAACGCGAGCGTGCAACAGGTCAAGGTCAAGGGTGGACGCGCTGTGGGCGTCATCCTCGAAAATGGCGATGAACTCGATTCCAAAGTCGTGATGTCTGCCGCCGACCCGAAGCGCACTTTCCTGCAATTCGTCGAGCAGAAACATCTGCCCGATGATTTTGTCACCTCGATTCAAAACTTCCGCACACGCGGCTCGTCGGGCAAGGTCAATATTGCTTTGAGCAAACTGCCGAACTTCACCGCATTGCCATACACGGGCAACGGCGCGAATTCGGTTCTGCATCGCGGCGCGGTTTCGATCAGCCCGAGCATCGATTACATTGAACGCGCCTACGACGACGCGAAGTACGGGCAGATCTCGAAGCGCCCCTACATCGACATGATCTTCCCCTCGATGATCGACCCCGACATGGCGCCTCCCGGACATCACGTGATGTCTTGCTTCGTGCAATACGCGCCCTACGATCTCGAAGGCGGCTGGACAGACCAGCGCCGCGACGAACTCGGCGAAGCGGTCATCGCCACTATCGAACAATACGCGCCAAATATCCGCGAGTGCATCGTGGGCATGCAGGTCATCTCGCCCAAAGACATCGAACGCATCGCAGGCATCACCGGCGGCAACATCTTCCACGGCGAACTGCTGCTGCATCAAATTTTCTTCCTGCGCCCCACCCCGCAATGGGCAGACTTCCGCACTCCGCTCAAAGGCTACTACTTTGGCGCGAGCGGCGCACACCCCGGCGGCGGCGTGATGGGCGCACCCGGCATGTTGGCGGCGAAGGAAATTCTCAAGGATGGATTTTAGAAAGTGGTGAGTGGAAAGTGGATGGTGGTCGAGCGCACGCAGTCGAGACCACGCTTCTTTACTTAACTGGAAATTGATTCTATCCAATGGAGTTCGGTCTACGCTTTGGGCTTGTGCTATTATGACAGCAAGGAGAATCTCCCAATGAAAACGCACTTTCCAATCTCAAAACTGATTAGCCTTGTGGTTGTTCTTCTCTTTATTGCGCTTGCCACAATACCCGCCCAAACATTCGCTGCGCCGTCGGTGCAAGAAGAAGGCTCTCCATTAGCGGATCAAACCTGGGTCAGACTAGGAGGTCCTCCTGGCGGCATTGGCTATGATATTAAAGTAAATCCAGACAATCCAAATATCATGTATGTCACTGACAGTTTTGCGGGAATTCACAAAAGTGAAGATGCAGGAATCTCCTGGAGAAATTTCAACCAAGGTATTGATGTAAAAGGCGGGTTTTCAGGTGATGCTATCCCTGTATTTTGTGCCACAGTTGATCCAAACGATCCTAATATCATTTGGATTGGTTTGCTAAATGAGAAAGGAATATACCGGTCCACAGATGGTGGAATTTTCTGGGAGAAACGGACTGAAGGAATTGTGGAGAATGAGGGTTTAACCATTCGAGGGATTGCGGTTGAACCGGGCAACTCAGACATTGTGTATGCTGCTGGAGAGATTAGCAGTTGGACATGGGCTGGTCAACAGGTTCTTGGACGCCAATTCGATAAGGTTAAAGGGGTTATTTATAAATCTGAGAACGGAGGAGAGACATGGAGAGTTGTATGGCGCGGTGAAAACCTTGCAAGATATGTGCTAATTGACCCCAATAATGTAAACATCCTTTATGCTTCAACAGGAATTTTCGACAGGGAAGCCGCCAACTCAAACTATGAGAATAAGATTGCAGGCGGGGAAGGAATCCTAAAATCCTATGATAGGGGAGAAACATGGGAGCCAATTAATAATGGTCTGAAGTCTTTATATATTGGATCTTTGGCAATGCATCCTTCCGACTCGCGAATCCTTTTAGCAGGGGCAGGAAACCAAGCCTACAATACAGGAAACGGGATTTATCTTTCGATTGACAGCGGCGCTACATGGCAACTGGTTGGTGGCGCAGGCGCGAATGTATCTGCTGTTGACTTTGCGCCCAGTAACACCAATATTCTTTACGCCGCAAGCGAGGTTGCTTTCTTGCGAAGTGAAGATAGCGGTAAAACATGGAAAGATTACAGGAATTCAGCCATCGGATTTGGATGGGGGCCCCCAGGAATAAATCCTGGAATTCCAATTGATATTCAGGTTGACCCACGAGATCCGAATAGAGTATTTGTAAATAATTATGCTGGCGGCAACGTGCTTAGCGAGGATGGCGGCGCAACATGGGTGAGCGCAAGTAATGGATATTCTGGCGAGCAAATCACAAATCTCGCTGTCGATCCAAACAACCCTGCTGTTCTCTACTCCAATGGAAAGAGTGGGTTCTTTAAAAGTATGGATGGAGGAATAAACTGGCAGGGGATTCTGCCCGTTGAACTTATGGGATCCGCCTATTCTGGGGAAGTGGCGCTTGATCCTATTAATTCCAACACAGCCTATTTCTCAAATTCTGAGGGAAATTTATTTGTGAGTAAAAATGGCGGGGCTACTTGGGGGAAAATTTTTGGGGATACTAATGCGATGTGGGCCACTTATCGAGATACACCCAGACTTTATTTTCAAGGGTTCTCTCGTGTTGCTTTTGCGCCATCTGATACAAAGCGCGTTTATGCAGGGTTTGGTCACTTATTTTATTGCGTTCATACCCTTGAGCAAGAGGTTTGTCAGGAACCCACCTACAAAAACATCAGTTTTCTAGCATCCAATGATGGTGGCTCAACCTGGGGCATTATTGAAAATACAAAAATCAGCGGGATTACCATTGCAGACGTTGTTGTACACCCTGAAAATCCGGAGGTAGTTTGGGTTGTATCTCCCTGGCACGGGGTATATAAATCACTAAATGGCGGTCAAGATTGGGAAAATACATCATCAGGATTGAATCTGAAAGTCTCTAACATAACTATCAATCCCAAAATGCCTGGCATGCTGTTTGCTGGCACACAAAATGATGGCATCTATATCAGCATTGATGAAGGACTAACATGGAAAAAAAGTTCTTCGGGAATGGAGCCGAACGAAACAGTAACCAGCATTGTAATTGACCCTTTGAGAGGTAATGTTATATATGCAGGAGGGAAAAGAGGTGGGGTTTATTTAAGTGAGGATCAAGGTAAATCCTGGAGATTAATTAATAATGGTTTGTCGACCCGGTCGGTGATTACGCTTGAAATATCTTTCGACGGACTGGTTTTATACGCAGGGACAAACGGCGAAGGCGTCTTCCGCCTCAGTACACATGACCAAGCCTACTTTGATTCCCTTGCGCCAACTCCTACTGCAATTTCTCCTACCTTTACCCCCACAGACCCTGCGCCTGAAACCCCTGTTTCCACTCCAACGCCAGTTTTGGCAACCGCTCCATCCACTGCGCCAGCATCCTCACCTACCCCAATCTATATCGGCGGGGCAATTGTTTTGGTGATAGGGTTCATCGTTTTTACATTATGGAGACGCCGATCAAAAGGCGGATAATGGCATGAATCGCGCATGGATTGCCCTTGCTTGGTTATTTCTCCTTTTGGCGCTGGGATGCCAATCCGTTGAACCTACAGTTACATCTGCAATAGATACTGTGGAATCAATGCAGAGTGAGAACATAATTTCCGGTGCTGTATTGGATGAAGCGAATGTGGCAATTGCGGGCGCGGTGGTGCGGGTTAAGGCAACGGAGAAATTCACAACGACAGACGAAAACGGGAACTTCATCCTTTCCGATTTGCAACCCGAAGAACCGGTCACCCTTACGGCATGGGCGGAAGGATATTACATCGGCGGCGGCAAGGATGAATACATCACAGGATCGCAAGATATAAGAATCGTCCTGAAAAAACATGCGGAGAATGACAACCCGGACTATCAATGGTTGAGTGCCTTTGCCAGTGAGGGTCAAAGTGGAAATTGCGAGAATTGCCACTTTGACCCTGACAACCCGGATGCGGCTCTGCCGTTTTTCGAATGGGGAGCGGATGCTCACGGCTTATCCGCCAAAAATATGCGCTTTCTCACCATGTATCTCGGGCAGGATACTGATGGAAACCAAAGCCCGCAAAGGGAATATGGCTTCAGTCGAGATTATGGGCGCATTCCACTGAGACCCAATCCCAACCAACCTTATTTTGGTCCGGGCTACAAACTTGATTTTCCCGAAACAGCTGGGAACTGTGCGGCATGTCACGCGCCTGCTGCGGCAATTAACGCCGCATATGAAACAGACCCGACTCAAGTTTCAGGTGTAGGTTCCGAGGGAGTGACTTGCGATTTCTGTCATAAAGTTTGGGGCGTGAAGTTGGATTCATCCACAGGCCTGCCTCAACCCAACATGCCGGGCGTGCTTTCGTTTGAGTTTCGCCGCCCCCATGAAGGGCATCAATTCTTCGCGGGACCCTTCGACGATGTAGCCCCCGGCGAGGATACTTACACACCTATTCAACAACAAAGCCAGTTCTGCGCGCCGTGTCACTTTGGAAGTTTTTGGGATACACAAATCTACAATTCATTTGGCGAATGGCTTGAAAGTCCATACAGTAACACCCAGACCGGGAAGACTTGCCAGGATTGCCACATGCCCGCAGGGGAAAACGACCACTTTGCACGGTTGGATAAAGGCGGCGTTATTCGCGATCCGCAGACAATTTTCAGTCACCTCATGCCGGGTGCAAGCGACGTCGAATTACTTCAAAATGCAGTAACGCTAACCGCAAACGCCAAAATTGAAGGAAAAAAATTAATTCTTGATGTTCAAATAGAAAATGACAAAACAGGGCATCACGTCCCGACCGATTCGCCGCTCCGCCAATTGATATTATTGGTCAATGTAACTAATGAAAATGGACAAAAACTTCCCTTACTTGATGGTGAAGTAATCCCCGAATGGGGAGGAGTTGGCGATCCGAATCTTGGATATTATGCAGGTTTGCCAGGCAAGGGCTATGCCAAAATACTAAGCGAACTATGGACTGAGTTGGAGCCCAGCGGCTCCTACTGGAATCCCACCCAAATTGTCTCAGACAATCGCATCCCTGCACTTGGAATGGATTCTTCAACCTATGTTTTTTCTGCTCCGGCAGAAGGAAAAGTGAGTATTGAAGTTTCACTTATATTTCGCCGGGCGTTCAAGGAATTAATGGATCAAAAAGGCTGGGATTTGCCTGACCTTCTTATGGAACAACAAATTTTGACTATAAATGAGTAAAAGGAATCATTCATGACAAATCACTACGACACCATCATCATCGGCGCGGGGCACAATGGCTTGGTCGCCGCCGCCTACTTAGCAAAGCAAGGTAAAAAAGTTTTAGTCCTCGAACGCCGCGCCATCGTCGGCGGCTCGGTTGTGACTGAATCTTTTGGGGATAATTTCTCCGCGGACTCTCTCCACACCGGCGGGACTCTCCGCCCAGACATTATCAAAGACCTGAAACTCGCCTCATACGGGCTGACGGTTGATTCCGTCCGAAAACCATTTGTCTCCCTTCAGCCTGATGGCGCGCACCTTACCCTCAACGCCGAGTCCATCAAACGCATCTCCGAAAAAGACGCAGCACGCTGGCCTGAGTTCATCCGCTTCATGAATAAATCAGCAAGTATCCTTGAAACCGCCTACGCCACCATTATTCCGCGCCTGCCAATGAACTTCGGAATCCGCGAAGGCTACGGCTTGCTCGAACTCGGTCTCGAACTGAAACTTGCCGGTCGCAAAGACATGCTCAATTTCATCCGCGCCCTGCCAATGACCGCGCAGGAACTTGTGGAAGAGTACTTCGAATCCGAAACCGTCAAAGCCGCGATTTGCGCGGTTGCCATCCACGGCTCAACGCTGGGACCGATGGGCGCGGGCACCGGCTACACCCTCATCCACAACTGGATGAATCGCGGCGGGCTGGCGCATGTCAACGTGGGCAAAGCAGGAGAAATTACTCAAGCACTAGCGAACGCCATCAAAGCCAGCGGTGGTGAAATCCGCACCGAAGCAGAAGTTACCAGCATCAAAATTGAAAGCCAAATTGCCAAGGGCGTTGTTCTCGCGAACGGCGAAGAGATTCTTGCGAATCAAATCATCTCCGCGGCAGACCCGAAACATACCTTCCTCAAACTTGTCGGCGCACAGGATTTGCCGCCTGAATTCATCTGGCATACCCAGTCCATCAAAATGCGCGGATCGGTGGCAAAAATCCACTTGCAGACCAACGGCAATCACGGCATCCCCGCAGGGACAGTTGTCCTTGCCCCATCCATCAAGTACCTCGAAAAAGCCTACGACGCGACCAAGTACGGCGAGATTTCCGAGAAGCCGTATTTGGAAGTCACTACGTCGGGCAATGTGGTTAGTATTCATTTCCAATTTGCTCCGTATGCTTTGAAGAAGAGCAGTTGGCAGGTTGAAGGTTTGAATGTTGAAAAGTTGGCGATTGATACCTTGTCGGAATTCTTCCCCAACCTAAAATCGTCAATCGTCAATCGTAAATCCATCACCCCTCTCGACCTTGAACAAACCTACGGTCTCACCGAGGGCGATCTCAACCACGGTCAACTCATGCTCGATCAATTCCTCTTCATGCGTCCGATACCGGGTTGGTCGAACCACAAGACACCTATTGATAATCTCTATCTCTGCGGCAGCGGAGTCCACGGCGGAGGCGGAGTCAGCGGCGCGGCAGGACGGAACGCGGTCAAAGCCCTGTAGGCATTGAACGCAAAAGACCAGTCAAATACGGCTGGTCTTTTGTTGTGTTATATTTTCGCAAATGAACAACCAAGCGCGAATTGCAGCGGTCATTATCCTCATTGTATTGGTGGGGATGCAGATTCTTGCAGATCCGATTTCGTCTGCGAAGCATTCCATGGAAATTAATCACATCCAAAATATGTTTGCTGAAGCGCAGCATAACTGGGCTGCGGCCAACATCAGCGGATATCGCTTTGAGATCCACGGGTCTTCTCAAGGCCTGTGTGCTGTGAATGCGGTGATCGAAGTTAAAGCCAACACCGTTACAGAAGTAAAACCCCTGGATGCAGCCGCTCCGCTTCCCCCTGACGCATGGCCGGACCCGGATTGGGGCAACGAAGTCTTTCTGTGCGCTTACAACCATTTCACAATTCCGCAAATGTTTGCCATGCTTGAGAAGGCTTTAAAAAATTCCCCTTTTACCATCCTTGAAGCCGAATTTGACCCGCAGTATGGGTTTATGACACGGTTTAAAGATGGGAGATTTGCCAGTCAGGGCTGGCTCAACCTGAGGGGCAGGAAAGTTTATAACGAATTTCAAATCAGTAACTTCAAAATGGAGCAGTAGGTCACGCTTTTGGCATGACCTACTTTTTTTACTTCAGGCTTGCGCCAACATAAATTGCGCGCGGATCGCGACCAAAGGCAAGGCGCTTTGCCCATGTGCTCGGAAAGTGGCGTAACGCATGCGCATCCATGGTCACAGGCGAAGCAAGATGCCAGCCTGCCATTTCAAGATTTTGGAAGATGCGCTCCGACCCGCCTTCCAGCGACCAGCCTTGCTCGGATAACGCGCCTCCGTTCAAGCGGACCTCGAGCCTGGCACCCGAACTCAAAATGGATTCAAGCCCGCAAAGGAGTCCTGGGTCGCCTTCGAGCAGGCTTCCCAGCAAACTTCCCCACGGAAAGTTGATCGTGACGTGAGAGACCTGCCCATGCAATTCGCGCGGCAGGCATTGGGCGCTGGCGATCACATACAGCAGGTTTGGCAGGCTGGCGCGTGAAAGCTCAAGCAGGTTCTCGCGGCACGCGTCCATGCCGATGAAGAAGCGGCTGGGAAATGCTCCGGCGTGGCAAAAAGAAAATTTGCCGTCGCCCGTTCCAAGGTCCAGAGAGATGCGTTCGTAATTTGCAAGTCGTGCGTGCAGTTCAGTTAAATCCATAAGAAGGGACGTTCTACCCCGAATTGTTTCCATGTGAAACCTCCAATTTGTCGATTTGAGAAAGAGCAACAAATTGGAGTGGGGCGGGCCACGCGCGCGATTAAATGCAAATAAACGGTTCCGAAATCGTCAGGCACCGTCGAGATCATCAGGCGTGGGGCTTTTAGCAATTAGGGGAAGTAAAACTTAACAGGGAGGATGCTCGGTGTTCATGCAAAAATTGTAGCAGCTGTACTTTCGAAAATGCATTAGAAAAAAATAGGAATCTTCCTACCGCTGGTAGTTTTTATTAAGGTTGATTCCCTTGCATTGCACCAGCATCCCCATACAATAAGTGAAATTTGTAACTACCTTGAACCTTACATTCATATACTGATAACAATCGATTGCCGTCCCTATTCACCGCAGGAGGTATGCATGAACATTCACGGCAAAATCACGCCTGAATTTCAAGAAGTGCTCATGCCAGAAGCGCTTGCATTTGTCGAACAATTGGAACGAGAGTTCGGCACCCGCAGGCGCGAGTTGTTACAAAAACGGTTCGAACGCCAGAAGATGTTCGATGCCGGAACCTTGCCGGGCATTCTCGAAGAAACCGCGCATATCCGCGCCGAAGATTGGAAAGTCGGCTTCATCCCCGACGATCTGCAAGACCGCCGCGTCGAGATCACCGGCCCGCCCGAGCGCAAGATGGCGATCAACGCGCTGAATTCAGGGGCGAAAGTTTTCATGGCGGATTTTGAAGATGCCAACGCGCCCACCTGGGAAAACCTCATCCAGGGGCACCTCAACCTGCGTGACGCCATCGAGCACACCCTCTCTCTCACCACCCCCGAAAAAACCTACAAACTGAATGAAACCCCCGCGACGTTGTTTGTGCGTCCGCGCGGCTGGCATTTGGATGAAAAACATGTAACGCTGGATGGCAAACCCATCTCCGCCTCACTCTTCGACTTTGGCCTGTATCTGTTCCTGAATGCGAATCGCCTCCGGGAACGGGGGACGGGGCCATACTTCTACCTGCCCAAATTGGAGAGTCACCTCGAAGCGCGCCTGTGGAACGATGTCTTCAACTTCGCGCAGGACAAACTCGGCATTCCGCGCGGCACCATCAAAGTGACCGTGCTCATCGAAACCATCCTCGCCTCTTTCGAGATGGATGAAATTCTCTATGAACTACGCGACCACATTGTGGCGCTCAACGCCGGTCGCTGGGACTATATCTTCAGCACCATCAAGAAATTCAGCAAACGCCCAGACTTCCTCCTGCCAGACCGCGCCCAGATCACCATGACCGTTCCCTTCATGCGGGCCTATACTGAACTGCTGGTCAAGACCTGCCACAAACGCAGCGCACATGCCATCGGCGGCATGGCGGCTTTCATTCCCAGTCGCAAAGATAAAGAAGTGAACGAACTCGCGCTTGCCAAAGTCCGCGAGGATAAATTGCGCGAATCGAACGATGGCTTCGACGGCACCTGGGTTGCCCACCCCGACCTTGTGCCCACCGCCAAAGAAGTCTTCGATAGTGTGCTCAAAGAAAAACCGCACCAAAAAGAAAAAATGCGCGCAGAGGTCAACACCAGCGCCGCAGACCTGGTCAACTTCAACATCCCGAACGGGCAGATCACCGAAGCGGGCATGCGCCTGAACATCAACGTGGCCTTGCAATATATCGACGCATGGCTGCGCGGTTCCGGCGCAGTCGCCATACACAATTTGATGGAAGATGCCGCCACCGCTGAGATCTGCCGCGCTCAACTCTGGCAGTGGATTCACCATCCTACCGCCGCTCTCTCAGATGGACGAAAAATTTCCATGGACTTGTATCGCCATTTTTTGGCAGACGAGATCAAAAAAATCAAAGCCCAATACGGGGCTGAGACCTACGCAGCCAGCCGAATGGAAGACGCGATCAAACTGTTCGACGGATTGGTCACCGCCGACACGTTTTCCGAATTCCTAACGCTGCCCGCGTATGAAAAATTAGATTGAAACCGAGGAGAAACGAATCATGTTCCACAAGTACCAACCCAAATCCGTAGAAGAATTGAAGAAGGAATGGGCAGAAGATCCGCGTTGGGCAGGTGTGTACCGACCCTACACCGCCGAAGACGTGGATAACCTGCGAGGCACCTTCCAGCATGACCATACCCTGGCACGCATGGGCTCCGAACGTCTCTGGCAATTACTGCACCAGGAAAAATTCATCCGCGCGCTCGGGGCATTGACCGGCAACCAGGCAGTGGAAATGGTGCAGGCGGGTTTGAAAGCCATCTATCTCAGCGGCTGGCAGGTGGCAGGCGACGCCAATGACGCCCTCACCATGTACCCCGACCAAAGTCTCTACCCGGTCACCAGCGTACCCACCGTTTTAAAAAAGATCAACAACGCCCTCATCCGTGCCGACCAGATCCAGCACATGGAAGGACGTGACGGTGAAGTGCAATACTTCGCACCCATCGTGGCAGATGCTGAGGCAGGCTTCGGCGGCGCACTCAACACCTTTGAACTGATCAAAGCCATGATCGAAGCCGGAACCGCAGGCATTCATCTTGAAGATCAACTCTCCTCATTGAAGAAGTGCGGTCACATGGGTGGGAAAGTCCTCGTGCCTGTGCATGACTTCATCCAGAAATTGATCTCCGCCCGCCTCGCCGCCGACGTGATGGGGGTTCCCACCATTTTCATTGGCCGCACCGACGCCTTGTCTGCCACGCTCATCCGCGGTGATATTGACCGCGTGGATCACGAACATCTCACCGGCGAACGTACCGCCGACGGCTTCCTTGTTGTGAACAATGGACTTGAATATGCAGTAGCCCGCGCCCTCGAATTCGCCCCGTATGTAGACCTGATCTGGTGCGAAACCTCCACGCCCGACCTGGGTGAAGCGCGTGAGTTCGCGCAAGCCATCCATGCCAAATACCCCGGCAAGATGCTCGCTTATAACTGTTCACCATCCTTCAACTGGAAGCGCAAACTGGACGACAAGCAGATCGCCGAATTCCAGGAACAGCTTGGCGAAGCCGGATACAAATTCCAGTTCATTACGCTGGCGGGCTTCCACACTCTCAACGCCAGCATGTTCGACCTCGCGCATGGATATGCCCGCAACGGCATGAGCGCCTTTGTCAAAGTGCAGGAGCGCGAGTTCGAAATGGAAAAGACCATGGGCTTCCGCGCAGTGAAGCATCAGGCCTTCGTGGGGGCAGGTTATTTCGACGCAGTACAGACCACCGTAAACGGCGGCGAAGTTTCCACTGGCGCCATTAAAGGCTCAACAGAGGAGGAGCAGTTCAAACATCAGGGGTGATTTGTTTGTAACAAACGGCGGAATCTTTGCATGTGCCGTTGGCATTTCAAATTGTATGTACGGACTCCAAAGTCTGAAGGCTTTCGAGTCCGTACAATTATTGTGTATAATTCGTTCAACGCCCTGATAGTTCAATGGACAGAACAAGGCACTCCTAAGGCTTAGATGTAGGTTCGATTCCTACTCAGGGCATGTTGTCATGTATAAAAGAATTAAAAATTCCTCACCTTAAATTGCTTGACAAATTTAAATCGCGAGTGTATTATTGCAAGCGTTGACTGCCAGGGTGCCCCCCTCACCCTGGCAGTCAACATTTAACCTCAAAAATAAAAAAAGAGGCCGGTCTTTGAAAGATCGGCCTCTTTTGGTTCCTGCATTTATTTTTTGCCCTTGACCATTTGCCTGGCTGTCTGGAGGAGTTCGTGGGCAGAGCGTAAAGTCCCTTCACCAACCTCGCCCAACATTTGCGAGAGTTCCAACAGGCGCGCTTCGCCCTCCAGGGGTTCGATCCGGGTAAGGGTACGGCCTTTGTCCACCAATTTTTGCACCTGATAATGCTGGTCGCCGAAAACTGCCAGTTGGGGCAGGTGTGTCACGCAGAAGACCTGGTGGATACGTGAAAGATTCCAGAGCTTTTGCCCGACCACCATACCCACACGCCCGCCAATACCCTGATCGATCTCATCAAAAATAAGCGAAGGCACTTCATCGGCGCGGGCCATGACATTCTTCAGCCCGAGCATCAGGCGCGACGTCTCACCGCCGGATGCGATCTTGGCCAGCGGTTTGAGGCCTTCGCCCGGGTTCGGCGCAACAAGGAACTCAACGCGGTCGAACCCGTTCTGGTCAAAAGCGATGCGCGAACCTTCATCCAATGGCAGGCCATTAAGATCCGGCTTCGTCTGAAAATCCACGCCGAATTGGGCGGAGGCCATCTTCAAGTCATCCAGTTCGATTTCAATACCCTTGCTCATTTCAGCGGCAGACGTTTTTCGTTTGGCAGAGAGTGTTGACCCCTGTTTGGCCAATGTATTCAGTAATTTGGCTTCCTGCATTTCAAGGTCGGCGATACGGTCAGCCGCGCCGGTGATGGTCTCGAGCTGTTTGTGGGCATCAGTCCCATAAGCAATGGCCGCAGGAATGCTGCCGCCATATTTGCGGGTGAGTTTATGGATCAAATCGAGGCGTTCTTCAACATCCTCCAAACGTTTGGGGTTGAACTCAATTTCATCAAGATAATTTTGCAGGCTGTGAATCATGTCGGCCAGCGTGTCGAGCATGACTTCAGCCTGGTTCGCCATCTCCGCCTGACCGGCATCAATCTTCGCCAGCGCAGACAGGGCCTGGGCTGCCTGACCGATCAGGTCGGTGGCAGCGGGGGTATCGGGCGATCCTTCCTCAAGGATTGCCAACGCCTCCTGCGCATTTTGTGCCAGTGACTCGGCATTGGCAAGTCTGTCGCGCTCCTTGCGAAGGTCTTCATCTTCGCCGGGCTTCAAGCGCGCCGCTTCGATCTCCTCGACTTGATAGGTCAGCATTTCAATGCGGCGATCCGAATCAGATTGCGCCTTTTTCAATTCAGATAATTCGCGGCGCAGGTTTAACAGCGTGTGATAGGTCTGACGATAGTCGGTGAGGGGACGGGCCACATCGGCATAACGATCGAGCAGGCCCAGGTGAGCGCGTGGGTCAAGCAGGGATAGGTGTTCGGCCTGGCCATGGATGTCGATCAGCCGGGCGCCAATTTCTTTGATCAGGCCCACGTTCACAGTCCGGCCATTGATGCGCGCCACACTGCGCCCCTCACGCCGAACCTCGCGCATCAGTACCACGTAATTGGGGTCATCCATCAGTTCTTCACGATTGAGGATCTCATGCACGGCTTCACGTTCGGGACCTTTGAGGTGGAACACCCCTTCAACAAAGGCGGCGTCCGAATCTGTGCGGATGAAGGTGGCATCGGCCTTGCCCCCGATGAGCATGACCACGGCGTCCAGGATGATGGATTTGCCCGCGCCCGTCTCACCGGTCAGGATGATCAGGCCGGAGCCAAAGCGCAGGTCGAGTTTGTCGATGATGGCGAAATTCTGAATGCGGAGTTCGGTAAGCATGGTTACAGTTGGATCCCTGAAACTCGAGAATAAACAGTAGGTGTGACGATCACTGCGTAGATGACAACCGCAAAAGCAGCGAACCCGCCGCCAAAAAAGAACATCCCCAATGCCACAGGCAACGCCCCCAAGACCACTCCCACGGCACAGGCATAAAACAGGTTCCTCGAACGGCGTTTATTGATGGCGCGCAGGGTGATATTCGAGATAAATACCCCGGCCCCGCCGCCGATGCCCGCTGCAAGGAAGATCATATAAAAGCCGATGAAACTGGCGGCAACGCCAACGAGCACGCTGGCAATCAGCGATAGCGCGAAGGTAACGCCAAAACCGATCAGATAGTCATACCAGACAGCCGTGTCAAAATTCTTTTTGCGCTCATTGACACATTCCCTGCACATATAACCGGTCGGGGTTCCCACCGCGCAGGAAGTGCAAATATAACGTTCGCAACGCTTGCAACGCAAGGTGGTTTCCCGGCCAGGATGAACATAACAAGTAGTGGCGGTAATTTCGGTCATCGCGGTAATCCTAAAGAATTCTCATTCATGTGTGCGGTCAAGTTTCGGTAAAAATAACCCGGGTCTCCAAAGCGGACAAATTGCGCGGTCACATCCGCGGCGGTCACATTGACCACATCATCCTCCATCAGTGGGGAAGGCGGCTGTCCGTCCACACTCAGGACGGCGTTCTCGCTCTTGACCACGATGCTGACGGAAGACCCTTCAGAAAGTACCACTGCCCGATCCACGGAAAGGTGAGGAGCGATGGGCACCAGCAGAATATTACGCAGCTCCGGCGGCAGGATGGGACCTCCCGCTGCAAGCGCATACGCGGTGGAACCGGTGGCGGTGGCAGCGATCAAACCATCGGCCACATAGCTGGTCAGTTCACGAGAGTCAACTGAAGCCGTCAGGCGCACCGGGCGCAAGTTCTGCCCGCGCCCCACGACCACTTCATTCAACGCCTTGGATACTCCAACCGTCTCACCGGCGCGAATATGCTCTGCGCGCAGCATCATGCGGTTCTCGATCCAGGCTTCGCCGCACAACAGTTTCTCAAAGTACCCGCGCCACTCGCGGCGGTCGATTTGAATAAGGAAACCCAGCCGTCCCAGGTTCACACCCAGAATCGGCACCCGCGATGGTGCGCACAAATGTCCGGCACGCAATACACTGCCATCCCCGCCCACAGCGATGAGCATGTCAAACTCGCCCTGTTTTACGCGTTTGCGAAGTTCTTCATCATAGAGCGAACCCACCGGCGCATCGAGCCCTTTTTCCTTGAGGAAAACCGACATGGCTGCCGCTTCTGCAAAAGCCTCAGGCATCTTTGGATACGCCGTCACAACAGGGTGTTTTGGGATGAAAGGCGAGGTCATACCTGAAATTATACCTTTGCGTTCATCGACTTCGGAATTCTTTAATCAGCTTATGAATATTACATCAAACGTTCTTCGCACAGATCCCGAAACCCGCATCGTTTACAACGGGACGGCTGGTCATGCGACCGGGAGACTTTGCTTCGAACATCATGCTCGCGCATATCGGCCAGCAGTTCAATCAGGGCTGACTCTAATTGCCGGGTGTAATCAACGGCAAAGTCGCGGTTCTCATAATGGATGATGCCGTATGGCGGGCGTTTGCCGTGGGTTTTCTCCACCAATAGGCAGTAGGAGGCAAGTTGAAAAATATGCGAATCATACGGCGCTTCCGGCGCACGGCCGGACTTCACCTCCACGGGGATGATCTGGCCGTTTTTTTCGATCAGATAGTCCGGCTTGCCGGTCAACCCAAGGGCAGGGTAGAACAACGGCTTCTCCACTTTACCCCAGCCACGTGTATCGGTGTAGATGATGCGTCCGCCGGGCAGGCCAGCCGCCTTTTGCTGCCGGCCAGACTGCCAGAAAAAAAACAACGCCAACAGAAAAAGAATAACAGGCCATGCGGTCATGCGATCTGCGCCTGTTTGACAATCTTTTTTACCCGCGCCAACCCGCCGCCATTCAGGTCTTCCATGCGCTTTTCAAGGACTTTGATGAACTCATCCTTGTTTTCCTTGCTCACGGCAGGGAATGAACGTTCGGCGTGTTGAGGAACCTCCTTGGGGCGACAAGTGGAGAGATGCCTCAATAAGTAAGGGAAGATCGCCTTGTTATACTTTACATTTGCAGAGGCCGTCACTGCCAGCGCCGAGATGGAATGATCCACCGTGATGACAGAGCCGTTTTCCTTTGCTTTCTTAATGACATCCAAATGGGCAAAGACCGCATCCGGATCGGCTTTGGCGCATTCGGCCAGCGCAGTCATGCCACCCCAGACCATGCGGTTATTTTTGCTCTTCAGGCATTTCACGAAATCAGCCACATACTTTGAGATGAGTTTTGGTTCGATGTAGCCCACCTCGTACAGGACTTTGATGCAATCGGCTTGTATATTTTTATCTTTATTCGAGAGATTTTCTGCGATCTCTTGAATGCCCCTTTTATCTTTTTGGGCGGCAAGGCTGCGCGCCAATTCCTGGTTGGGAATTTCGTCACGCCGGTTTTGAGAGACAGCTAGTTGATCCAAAATAGAGGACATCCTTCACCACCTTTAGAGCCACCTGGAAGCGAGATACGCCACCAGGGTAATAACAGCCGCCAGAAACAGAATCAGGCCAACCGTTCGAGTGAGAAGCGCCGCCATTACCTTGCGCCCGTGCCGGCGATGAAATTCCGTTCCAGCCAACATCTCAGCCTGGTTTTCGGAGGGGACGCCTGTCTTGCGGTACCACCAGGCGCGGTGACAGTAGAGATAACTGCCAATTTCAGAGGAGCGGATCGGGCGCATGGGCTGAGTATAGCACAAATTTTCTAATCAACAGATGCGCCGAAACGAAAATAAATCGTGATACACTTCGGGGCGAATTTTCCCATGGAGGAATATCATGACCAACCGTGAACTATATTCGATCGAGATCGCCGGTGTCAAACGCGACCTGCGACTCTTTGAGATCAAACCCGGCCTGAGAATCGCCATCCTCAACATCCTTGGCGATACTGAACTGGTACAGGCCTGCGCGCGCGGGCTGGCACAAAAAGTTCAAGGCCTCGAGTATGATATCATTTTGACAGCGGAGGCGAAGTCCATCCCCATTGCGCATGCGCTTGCGGTGGAAACCAAAAAACCGTATATTGTCCTGCGCAAGACCTACAAACCATATATGGGAGATGCCCTGCGAGCCGAGACCCTTTCCATCACCACCGGCCAGCCTCAGGTCTTGATCCTCGATGAAAAAGACCGCGGCTTAATTCAGGGCAAAAAGGTTTTGGTAGTGGATGATGTCATCAGCACCGGTTCCACGCTTCAGGGTATGCGGATGATCCTCGACAAAGCCAACGCGATTGTGGCAGGGGAAGCAGCCATCCTCACCGAAGGCGACCGCGCCCAGTGGATGCACATCCACTCGCTGGGTCATTTGCCATTGTTTACGGATTAACCCCGGCCAACTTTTTTTACTGGGGCAAAAAAAAGGACGCCTGCCAGAGGCGTCCCTACAGGAACAATTCCATTTTCTTTTTTCGCGGGAGGGCTTTGATGGCCCTCTCACGTTTTAATGCTGTGATCTTATCCGGCTGTTCTTCCAGATAGACCAATTTCACAGGTCGACGGGTCCTGGTGTACCGTGCGCCGATGCCCTTGTTATGTTGGGCCACACGCCGTTCGGGGTCATTCGTCCAGCCTGTATAGTAGGTCCCGTCGGAGCATTCGAGGATGTAACAATAACAGACCATCATTCGTCAGGGTTCGAGCGTTTTCCCATCTTTCCAAGTTTCGAGCCGAGCAGGCTTTCCATTATGGAAATCTTTTCCATAGAACCGCCAGAAACTTGCAGCCAATCCCCCTTACTACGCTCAAGCAGCCAGACGTCCCGACCACGCTGCGCGGATTCGAGGCGTTTTTTGAATGAGTCTTGATCTTCCTCCAGATCGTCGCGCAGATCCATCAGGGAAACAATTAGCTGGTTCAGCAGGCGGATCACATTTTCCTTATTGTGTTTTGCGAGCAGGGTGACTGCGTTCGCATTATCAGATGCCGAGAAAGCAGCTGTGGCGCGGAAGTACGCCAAACTGGCCACTTTGCGGGTTTCCTGCCAGCCGGGCTGGCCCATGGTTGTATTTAATAAAGCGGCAGCGGCCAAACGGGGCAGCAGATTGGCAGAGGCCATCAGCCCATCCGATTCTACAAAATCGGTCAACATGATCGATGCCCCCAGTAACCCCACCAGGTCGGAAACCAGTTTCACCGCTTCACCGGGCGTGCCGGAAGGGCTCGAAAGGAGGAAAATGCTTTTCGAAAACAAATCCGCTTTGGCTGATTCCAGACCGGCGCTGGTCATATCCAGATGTTCGGGTGCGATCGAAGGAACAAGCCCCACATAATGGGCAGTGCTCGGCAGCAGGTCAAGCGCCCATTTAGCCACCTCGGCTTTGACGGGCGCAGTATCAATCACCACAACATCCTTCTTTAGATCCTGCGCAATATAACCAAAAGTTTCGCGGATCTGATCCACGGGCAGGGCCAGAATCACCACATCCGCTTTTTCCACCGAGCCTGGCAGGTTATGATTGACCGCATCCACTGCGCCCAATTTCTTTGCGCGTTGTTCCACGCTAAAATCTTTGTCGTGGCCGAGGATTGTGACCTTGTCACGATGCGCCGCCAGCGCCAGCCCAATGGAAGCGCCTATCTGCCCGAGCCCGATGATGGTAATTTGTGTAGTCATTTGGTCTCTTTCAAAAGTTGATGCGCAGATTATACCCTTTTGACATGATTACCCCGTTAAACTACGAGAACCGCGGACGCCGACCGCGGTTCCCTTTGAAAGGAGGAGAAGAGAAATCACCTTACGCAGGTAAATTTATCATGATTATCCGAAATCTACTTGACGCTAACCCTACGATTGCCCTACGATTGTTTGACAATTAACGAGTTTGCAAACTATCTGGGGTATTTTATAGGTATCAGGAAAGGCAATGTGGATTCTATGAACCATCGAATTTATCTTGGCGAACTCAACCATACCCCTGTGGGAGATCTGCGCGTCGCCGCCTCCGACCTGGGGCTGATCGCTGTTGAGTGGGCAGATGCCCAGCCCGAGCTGTATGCCTACCTTCTGCGCCTGAAAGTTCCTGTGGAACAGAATCAAAAACGGGTTCAGCCTTACACAAAAGAGATTCGCGAGTACCTCAAGGGCAAACGCCGCGAATTTACCTTCCCTATCCATTGGGCCACATTGGCAGATTTCACCCAAACCGCCCTCAAAGCAGTGTGTCAAATCCCATTCGGCGAGACCCGTACTTACGCGGATATCGCTGCACAGATCGGACATCCGCGTGCCTTTCGTGCAGTCGGGCGCGCCAACGCCACCAACCCCATGCCGCTGGTCATCCCATGCCATCGTGTCATCGGCCGGGACGGAAAACTCCACGGGTATGGCGGCGGAGACGGTCTGCCCACCAAGGAATGGTTGTTGCGATTGGAAGGCGCCGTCATGGCCTAGGATAATCCCGGCAATTCCCATATACTCTATAGAGATTAATGATAGACTCAAGGCGTGGATATCCTATTACAACTCTTCTGGACCTTCCTAAAAGTTAATTTGCTCAGCACTTCCGGCCCGGCCTCAGTGGGATTGCTGTATCACGAAGTGGTGGGGCGCTTTGTCACCGATGAACAGTTCGTACAGGCCGTTGGGTTCTCCTCTGTACTGCCAGGCAGTGATGCACTTCAACTGGCCATGTACATCGGTTATGCGGCAGGCGGCATAACCGGCGGGCTGATTTCCTTGATTGCCTCCATCCTGCCGCCCACCATCATCATCCTCGGCGTGACCATGATCCTGCACCGGTTGAGGCGCGAAGCGTGGGTCAACAAATTCGTGGAAGGGTTGACCCCCGCCATTGCGGTGTTGATGGTTTTTACAGCATGGAAGATCTTTCAGAAAGGCGGCGGCAACAGCGCATTCGGCTGGGGGCTTGCCCTTGCCAGCCTGGCCGCCATGTGGCTGAAAGTGCCGGAACGTTTCGTCATCATCATCGCCGGGATCATCGGCGTCTTCTTTCTATCTGCATCATGAAATCATCCCACCTCTCAACCTGGTCACAGCTCTTTTTGATGTTCTTAAAGGTGAACCTGCTTTCACCATCCGGGCCTGCTTCGGTCGGCCTGCTATATAAAGAGGCGGTCGGCAAGATCATGACCGAGGAACAATTCGTGGAAGCGGTGGGTTTCTCAAATTTTCTTCCGGGCAGCGAAGCATTAAAACTCGCCATGTTCGTCGGCTTCGCGGCGGGTGGAGTGCCCGGGGTATTCACGGCACTGTTGGGCGCGGTCCTGCCGCCAACAGTGATGATGTTTCTGGTGGCTCTGGTCCTTCAGCAGTTCCAACACGAAGACTGGTTGGATGGTTTCGTCAAAGGGATGAGCCCCGCCGTGGCCGCGTTGATCGTGATGGTGGCCTGGGAATTATTCCGTGTGGGGCAGACAAGGGCCATTGGCAAAAGGACCTTGTTCATCGCCGCTGCAAGCGCCATCGCGCTGTGGTTCGAAGTGCCTTCCCCGCTGGTTCTACTGGGAGCCGGGGTGCTGGGCGTTATTCTTTTTCGATGAACGGATTCATGTATGGCATCTGATGTGTTGATCGTTACAAACGGACTTAAAGAGACCTGGCCCGCCATTGAGCAGGGAGTATGGCTCGCCTCCACCCTGGGATTGAAAGTCTCGCTTCTCGGCTTGACGGAAGTGCAAAACCCCGCTGCCATTGATGACCGCCACCCGCTGGAAGGGTTGTTCGAACGGGCTGTCGGGTTGTTTCAACAACAGGGTGTGGAATACAGCCTTGAGGTCCGCAATGGAAGCGCGGAAGAGATTCTGCCGCAGCGTGTGAAGCAAAGCGATTCCATTGTGGTGCTGGGGCCGCTCGGTCGTCCGCAGATCAAGCGCATGATCACCGGCCGTTCCATCCGTCAGTTTCTGGAGGAGATCGAGCAGCCGATCCTGTATGTGCCCCAATTGAAGTTGCCGGTGAGGAAAATTCTGATCTGCTTGGGCGGGCTCGGCTACGAGATCAACGCCGAACACCTGGCCATGCAAGTGGCCATGAAAAGCCGTGCGGATGTGACCCTGCTGCATATTGTTCCACCCATGGATCTGGATTACCCCACGGCTCGAGCCGTGCGCGAAAATTGGCAGCACCTTGAACAAACCAATACGCCGGTCGGGCGCAGTCTGCGGCAGGCGCTTGAGATCGCCAAATCTGACGGCCTGACCGTGACGGTCAAGGGGAGGCAGGGGAATGTGGTGGAAGAAATCCTTGCGGAAGTACAGGAAGGGAAGTACGACCTGGTGAGCATGGGCTCGTCGTACAGCGTGCATTCTTTGAGGCAGATGTATTCCGCCAATGTAACCTCGGAAATCTCCGATGGCTCGCTCTGCCCGGTGTTGACAGCTAGATACAAGGTTGGTTAACAAAAAATGGAGCGCATTGTGCGCTCCATTTTTTGTTACATACCCGGCACATATTTTTTCTCCCATTCGGCGATCGCCGCGCGAATGGCCGATTTTACAGCCTCATCGGGAACATCGTCAATCGAGTTAAATTTCTGCAGCCCGATATAGACCTCCACTGTGCCCTGCGGCGAATCGGTCAGACGAATGCCGTGACCCTCCAGCGGAGTATTGAGGATGCGCCGCTGCAGGACGGTGTCGATCTGTTGGACAATACTGAGCAATTTAAACTCCTGCTCCGCATCTTTTTTCTTGACAGGCTGCCCGGCGGCAACATTCATCAAAGACGAAGCGATTGAGGGAGTTTGCAAAGAGGGCGTCTGCGCCGCAGCCATACGAATGGGGGCAGGCTCTACAACCGGCGCAGGGGACGAGGGTGGAGCAGGCTGAATGGGGGCATCCAAATACGGGCGGAGGAGGGAGGCGAGTTCAAGCAGGCGTTTTCGTTTATCGGCGGAAAAACCAGTTTGCGTCAAAACCGCACCGTCCATCTCAATGGCTTTATCCGCTTTGATGCGCAACAGGCTGCGTTCAGCCACTTCTTCAGGAAGTTGGGACTTGAGCAATTGTGCCTCGGCCAGTTTTTTCTCGGCATCAGCCTTCGCGATCTCGACATTCATTTCCATCGTCTCGATCTTTTTCCTGGCCTCGATATTCATATTGAAGTAGCCAAGAAACCCGCCGATCCCAAAGATCAACAGGCCCAGGACCCAGAGAAGGATGGTCGGTATGGTCGTCATGGCGAAATTCAATTGCATGCTTACTTCCTTTCGATCATCTGGCACTTCGGGCAGATATGTGTTCCGCGCTGCCCCACGGTCATTTTTTGGATGATGGTCCCGCACACCACGCAGGGTTTGCCTGCGCGGTCATACACTCGGAAATAATTTTGATATTCACCGCCGCGATAGACCCAGTCGATGCTGGCGCCATTGCGGCGGATACCTTCCTGCAGGACCGAGCGGATCGCTTCACACAACGCCGCAGCCTGTTTCTTCGTCACAGAGTCGGAACTTCGCTGCGGGTGCAACTTCGCCATGTGCAGCGACTCGTCGGCATAAATATTGCCAACCCCGGCGAGGAAGGTCTGGTCGAGCAACAGCGGTTTCAATTGCCGCTTACAGCTGCGCAGGTTTTCGTACAGCCATTGCGGCGTGAAGTCCGCGCTTAACGGCTCCGGCCCCAGCTTGCCGAGAACGGTTTCCGGTTGCTTCGTCAGCCAGATGCGCCCAAACTTGCGCGTGTCGTTGAAGGCCAGGTGGCTTTCCGTTCCATTTTTAGATCGCAAGGCAAGAATCAGGCGGTCATGTTTCTCGGCTTTAATTTTACCTTTTCTTACGCTCAAATCCCCGCTCATGCGCAAATGTATCAGGAGATTGTAATCCTCCAGTTGAATGACAATGTACTTCGCCCGTCGCGAAACCCTGATGACCTTCTGGCCTTTAACTTGTTCCCTGAACTTCTCAGCGGATGGATTTGCCACTGTCCGTGCCCAGCGCACCTCGGCAGAGGTGATGACCCTACCAAGAATATCGGGCTGGATGGTCCGGGCGACGGTTTCAACTTCGGGAAGTTCAGGCATGGTAAGTATCAGATCTCGTATATCAGGGATGTGGCGCTTGACATTATTATTCGTTAAACATCTCACCCACCGAGCGTCCTTCGTGGGCACGGCGGATGACTTCCCCTAACAGGGAAGCAATGGAAATAACTGTGACCTTGCCTTCCAAAAGATTCATTTTTTCAGGTGGGATCGGCACAGAATCTGTGGTGAGGATCTGCTTGATGGGCATGGACGCCAGACGCTCGGCGCCATTTTTCGAAAGAATGGCATGGACAAAGACGAGATATATATCGCGCGCACCATGCTTCTTGACCACTTCCACAGCCTGGGCAATGGAACCACCAGTATCCACCTCATCATCCACGATGATGACATCGCGGTCCTTCACATCGCCGATCAGGGTCAGGGCCTCAGCCTTGGCGTCATTACCCTGACGGCGCTTTTCAATGAAAGCGATGGGCATGCTCATATCCGCGGCGTAGTTGCGGCCTTTTTTGGCAAAACCAAGGTCAACAGAAACTACCACCGGGTCGACCATCGTGTTACGAAGGTTATTGTTAATGTGCTCAACAAGCAAGTGAGAAGAAGTCAACACATCGCCGGGGATGGAAAAGAAGCCCTGGATCTGACCGGCATGCGGATCCAGGGTCATATAGCGGTCAGCGCCTGCCACTTCGATCATATCCGCTACAAGGCGCGCCGTAATGGGCACACGCGGCTGGTCCTTTTTATCCGAGCGGCCATAACAAAGATACGGCACCACAGCAGTGATGCGCGCCGCTGAATCCAGGCGCAGGGTCTGAATGGTAATGAGCAGTTCCATCAGATTGCGATGCACCGGTGAGGTTGTGGTCTGGATGACATACACATCCTGCCCGCGTACACTGCCGTTCAACTTCACGAACAAATTCTCATTTGGGAATTCGATCATCTCACGGTCGCTCAACGGCAGGTCGAGATAGTCCGCTATTTTCTGGGCCAGTTCCGGTGAACCGCTGCCGCCGAACAGTTTGATGCCCCCGTATACTTTCAGATCATGGTGAACATGATGCATCCTTTTACTTCTCCTTCTTTTTCGTCACCCACTCCGAACGCAACACGCTCATGATGAGGACATCGTCATATTTTCCATTTTTATAGACCGCTTCACGCAACCGGCCTTCGAGAATAAAACCAGCTTTTTCATACGAACGCACCGCACGTACATTCGCGGCGTAGACCCGCAAAAAGGCGCGGTTCAGGTTCAAGGTCCCGAAACAGTGGCGCAGCAAAAGGTCCATCACTTCCGCACCGTAGCCCTTGTTCCATTCTGATTTGTCACCGATCATGATGCCGAGTTCCGCCGTGCGGTTCGCCACCTCAAAGCCAAACACGCCGCAATTGCCGATCAACTTCCAGCCCTTGCCCCGGCGCACTTCGATGGACAAAGGCTTCTCGTATGGGTCGCGCTGCGCGTTGAGCCATTTCTCCTCTTCTGCCATCGACATGGGCATGTTCAATGCCAGCCCCTGAGTGACCTCGGGGTCGTTAACCCAGGCGTAGAATTTTTCCAAATCTTCACGTTCATTTGCACGCAGGCGCACTCGTTCGCCGTAGATCATGCTCATTGTAACCTTCCATTCAGCAACTGCCGCACCGCTTCCCACGGCGAGATATTCCTTTGCAAGACCTGCTCCAGCATCGCCTCATAACGCTGAGCAGGAACATCTTCGCGGAAACGGTTCATCAACATCTCATGGATCAACGCTTCGATCTCGACCTCAAGCCGGGTGCGCTCGCGAATGGCCCAACCGCCGCTGAGACGGAGGTGCTCCGCATGTCGTGCAATCGACTGGGTTAATTCAGGAATGCCCCTGCCTTCGGTGGAAACCGTCTTTTGGATCGGCGGAATCCATACGTTTGAACTCGCCCCAGGCTTCGGCATTGAAGTGCTCATATACGTTCCATGATGCCTGAACACGCGCTCGGCCGGATGTGCCAGGTCCAACATGGATCTGAGCGCCTTCTCGGCATTCTCCACGCCGGGGCGGTCGGCCTTATTAATCACGAGGATATCCGCGATCTCAAGGATGCCCGCTTTGATGGCTTGGATGTCGTCTCCAAGTCCGGGTGCTTCAACCACCAATGTCGTGTGGGCGAGGCGGGCGATATCCACTTCACTCTGACCGGCGCCAACCGTCTCGACGATCACAATATCAAACCCGGCTGCATCGAAGATCTGAACCACATTGGCGGTGGCCTGCGCCAACCCGCCCAATGACCCGCGTGAAGCCATCGAACGGATGAACACATTCGGGTCGCCCGAGAGGTCGCGCATTCGGACACGATCTCCGAGCACTGCGCCACCTGTAAATGGGCTGGACGGATCCACGGCTACGATTGCAATGCGTTTGTTCTCATCCTTTCGGTAATGCAGCGCCAATTGGTTAACCAGCGACGATTTGCCCGTACCCGGCGCGCCCGTCACCCCAATGAGGTGCGCCCCGCCCGTATGTGGAAACAGCTCGATCAGGGCCTCGCGGCCCTCAGTCGAATCGTTCTCCACTTTGGTCAGCAGGCGAGCCAGCGCGAGCCGGTCACCTTTCAGAATGGATTGGGAAATAGTCATTAACGAAACATATTCCTGTCTTAACAACAAAACACAGAGCGCTTGCTCTGTGTGGGATGTACAAGACTATCCAGCCATGGCAGATTGAATGTCTCGGATAATATCTTCAGTGGAAGAGCCGGGGCCATACACCCCGGTAACACCCATTTCCTTCAAGCGCTGCAAATCTTCATCCGGGATGATACCGCCAATGAACACCTTGACATTGGACTGGCCGTTGGCGTGCAACAGATCCATCACACGCGGGGTGAGCGCCATATGCGCGCCGGAAAGGATGGACAGGCCGACCACATCCACATCCTCCTGAAGCGCAGCCTCGGCGATCATTTCGGGCGTCTGGCGCAGGCCGGTGTAGATGACTTCCATCCCGGCATCACGCAAGGCGCGTGCCACCACCTTTGCCCCACGGTCATGACCGTCCAGGCCCGGCTTGGCAACGAGAACTCTAATTTTCTTTTCGGTCATGATTCCTCCGACAGAAATATCGTTGGTGATTATACTATGCCTCACAAACGCAAAATTTAAATGGGTATCTTGCAAAAGTATGCATGTGAAGAACGGGATTCTAAAAGTTTTACTTTCGGATTTTTGCCCGAAACAGGACCCCGGGATTCTAAATTCACGTGTGCAAGAGGCTTAATAAACAAAAGGATTGCCTTGCAGCAACCCTTTTGTTTATTCGCCCGGCTCGCTGGGCGGTAGGGGGACATCGCCGTAGTCCAGCACCTGGCGCATTTGAGTGGCGCCTTCGGGCGGGCCGACGATCTTCTTATCTTCCATCATATCCACGATACGCGAGGCGCGTGTATACCCGATGCGTAATCTGCGTTGCAGCATGGATACGGACGCCTTGCCTTCCTTGCGGATGATCCCCAAGGCCTCATTAAATAACGGATCACTGCCGTCGGGCCTGCCGGATTCTTCCCACAAGGGCGCCTGCTTGAGAGGCACGTTCTCCGGGATGGTATCAGCAGGCATGCCCGTCTCCGAATAGGGGCTGGGATTGCCTGCCATCACACGCCAATATTCAACCAGTTTTTGAATCTCATGGTCGGAGACAAAGACACCCTGCAAACGGACAGGCGCGGGCGCATCCGGAGCCTGATAGAGCATGTCACCGCGGCCGAGTAGTCGCTCTGCGCCGGGTTGGTCAAGGATGACACGGCTGTCGGTATTGGAGGCCACAGCGAAAGCAATGCGCGCCGGGAAGTTGGCCTTGATCAAGCCTGTCACAACATCCACCGAGGGGCGCTGGGTGGCAAGGATCATGTGAATACCCGTGGCGCGCGCCAACTGCGCCAGGCGGGTGATGGTCTTCTCGGTCTCATCGGGCGCGATCATCATCAGGTCGGCCAATTCGTCAATTACGATGACAAGGTAGGGCAGTTTCTTCTGTCCTTGCGCCTTCATCTTGGCATTGTAGTCGGTGATATTGCGCGAACCAACCTGCGCGAACATGTGATAACGCTTGTCCATCTCGCGCGTCATCCACTGCAATGCGCCGATCACACGATCCATTTCCACGACCACCGGCCCGAGCAAATGCGGAATGCCGTTATAACCGGTCAACTCCACGCGTTTGGGGTCCACCAACACCAGGCGCACATCATCGGGGGTGTTGTAGAGCAGCATGCAGGTCAAAATGGCGTTGACGCACACCGATTTACCGGAACCGGTCGTCCCCGCGATGAGCATGTGCGGCATGCCTTCGACGCTCGCAATGGCGGGATGCCCGGCCACATCGCGCCCCAGCGCAAAACCGAGCGGCTTCTTGTAATTCTTATAAACTTCGCTTTCAAGAATATCGCGTAATGCAACCCGCGCCATTTCTTCATTGGGGACTTCGATGCCGACGTAGCTGTGTCCCGGCACTGGAGCTTGAATGCGGATGCGCGGCGCGGCCAGCGCCAGCGCCAGATCATCGGCGAGGGAGGCGATCTTACTGACACGGACTCTCGTCCGCACACCGCCGCGGGTCTCAAGAAAAAGCGGTTCCACCCCAAACTGCGTGATCGTCGGCCCGCGGCTGATCGCCACCACTTGCGCTGGCGCGCCAAAAGAAGCCAGAGTCTCTTCGATCAGGTGAGCGCGCTGCTGGACAGACTCTTCATTCGCGGAGGGTACGCTGCCCGAGTCGAGAATGTCACCCATGTCCGGCAGTTTCCATTCGATGACGGTCGCGCCGCTGCGGGTCTGCACCGGCTGGACGGGGGCCGCCACAGTCTGCATGGATGGCATGGCAGAGGAATCGATCGGCGTGAATCCGTTCGCGGCGGGAGAATCAGCTGTAGGCAGAGTCTGAAGCGGTTGTTTGTTCGAGGAGGGAATCGGCTTGTTGAGCAGTTGACGTAATCCATTGAACAATGGCTGGAGCCAGAGGAACAAGTCTGCCACGGGCTTGTCCAGCAGGATGGCCAGCCCGATGATGAACCATGCAAGCATGGCGATGAACCCACCGCCGGGTCCGAAAGACCCCCACAAGAAGCGTTGGAACAAACCGCCCAGTGCGCCTCCACCCTGACCTGTAAGCGCAACTGCTTCGGCAGTATCTGCCGTGGCGCCGCTGATGGGATGAAGGATTCCAAGCAGCCAAAAGAACAAAAGGATACTGCCCACCACACGTTCAGTGGAGAGCGGCGGGATACGTTCGATTTTGCGGAAGACCAGCCAAAGGCCGAAGACCAGCAAGCCCAACGGCAGAATATAAATTCCCCAACCGAAAATTTGTGACAGGAAAAAGATGGCGCCGCCGACAATGGGTGAGCGGTTGGCCGAAACCAAACCCAGTAGAATGATCAGCCCAAAGAACGCAAGGATGATGCCAACTACATCCAACCTGCGCTCAGGAGACAGGGACTGCCACCAGGTCGGCATACGGATCGGCGCAATGGGAGTCGGAGAAGGGGGGGGAAGCCCCTTCCCCTTGGGCGCAGATTTACCTTCCGGTATGCCACCTTTTTTGGGGGGGATGGTCTTTCCGGCGGGTTTTGTATTTTTCTTGGGGGGGGCGGAAGGCTTAAGCAGTGGCATTTCAATTTACGATTGCAGGCACATGACCGATGGCCGATAAAAAATCGATGATGACTTTATAAAAAATCCTTAAAGCATTATAGCACAAATGGTCTGTTATCCTTTTTTCTCGAATGACACGGAATCATATCGCGTGTTTTTAGGGAATTGGAAATGGTTCATACGAGTTAAGGTAAAATTGCAGGGCTTTCCTTCCAATGGATAAGCCTCTTCAGAGACCAGACAGGAAAAAAACCGCTCCGTCTCCATGATCGAATCAGGACTCAACTTTGTTCGAAATTCTATTTCTCGGCACTTCCGCATCGGCACCGTCATCCAACCGCGGACTCTCGGCACAGATCGTCTCCCATAACGAATATCGTTTTCTGGTGGATTGCGGCGAGGGTACCCAGCGTCAGATCCTGCAATCGGGCATCGGCTTTAAACGCCTGACGCGCGTGTTGCTCACGCACGGTCATCTCGATCATATCCTCGGGTTGGCAGGGCTGCTCTCCACCTTTCTGCGCTGGGAGGCCATTGATGAGTTCGAGGTCTATGGCAGCCGCGGGACGCTGGAACGTGTGCGTACGCTGCTCTATGATGTGGTGTTGCGCGGCAAACAGCCGCCGATGCCTTTCAAAATGGTGGAGATCAAACCCGGGCTTCTGCTGGATGCGCCAGATTTCACCGTCACCGCCTTCCCTGTCTCCCATCGCGGCGCAGACAGCCTCGGTTATATTTTTGAAGAGAAGGCGCGGCGTCCGTTCCTTTCGGAAAAGGCGGATGCACTCGGCGTCCCTTTCGGGCCGGAACGCCGGGAACTGGTTGCCGGGAACCCGATCACCCTGCCGGATGGGAAGCGCATCACACCTGATGATGTGCTGGGTGACTGGCAAAAGGGCAGCAAGCTGGTGGTGGTGGGCGACTCAGGCCGCACCGATAACCTGCTCGAGGCCTGCAAAGATGCAGATGGACTGGTGATCGAATCCACCTACCTGGATGAAGAGACCGAGATGGCGGGGCAGTTTTCCCATCTCACGGCGCGCATGGGCGCGGAACTCGCCATTAAGGCGGGGGTTAAGAAATTGATTCTTACCCATATTTCACGCCGCTACCGCGGCCGGGATGTACTTGCGGAAGCGCAGTCGATTTTTCCGAACACGGTTGTGGCGCGCGATTTCGATAATTTTCAAATCAAGAAAGAATACCAAGATGGCAGATAAATTCACAATAGGGGTATTGACCTCGGGCGGGGATGCGCCCGGCATGAATGCGGCGATCCGCGCCGTGGTGCGCACGGCCCTGGCTAACAACATGAACGTGGTCGGCATCATGCACGGCTACGAGGGACTGGTTAACGGGGAGTTCCGCCCGTTGGGCGCACGCGATGTAGGTGGCATTTTGCAGCGCGGCGGAACCGTGCTCTTGACCAGCCGCAGCAAACGCTTTGTGGAATCAGGCGGACAGCGCGAAGCGATCCGCAAGATGAACGAGGCTGGCATTGATGCGCTGATCGTGATCGGCGGCGAAGGATCAATGAACGGCGCCAACGCGCTCTCGAAACAAGGCGTCAAAGTGATCGGCATCCCCGGCAGCATTGACAATGACATCTGGGGCACGAACATCGCAATCGGCACCGACACCGCCATGAATACCATTATGGATGCAGTGGATAAGCTGCGCGATACAGCTTCCTCTCACCAGCGCGCGTTCTTGATCGAGACCATGGGCCGCAACAGCGGATATCTGGCTGTAATGGCTGGCATCATCTGTGGGGCAGAGATCGTGCTGATTCCCGAGTACCCCGCTGCGGTGGAGGATGTTGCCGGGGCTGTGGAAGACGCTTACAAACGCGGTAAAACCCACGCCATTATCATCAACGCGGAGGGCTCCGGTTTGCGCACCACCGACCTGGCCCAGACCATCGACGATATGGACGTTGGGTTCAAGACCCGCATGACCATCCTTGGCCACATTCAGCGCGGCGGTTCACCAACTGCCTACGACAGGCTGCTGGCCTCCCGCATGGGCGTCAAGGCGGTGGAAGCGCTGGTGGAAGGCACCCATGGTGTCATGACCGGTCTCAAAGGCAAGGGCATCGACTTCATTCCCTTGGAAGATGTGATCACCAACAAGCGCAAGGTCAACATGGAGTACTACCACATGGTGAAGGTGCTGGCGCGATAAGTGAAGAATACAACTGTCACAAATTAAAACCGCGCCTGGCAGCAAACAGGAAATAAAAAAGAGTCGAATGGTGAGAAAACCATTCGACTCTTTTTTCATTCAGAAATAATACGGCCCAGTGGCGTATCAATCGCTACTCCCCAACCGTCACCTGAATGACCGCCGTATCCACTTTTTGATCGGTCCGCACCACCACCAATTGAACCGCATATAGACCGCTCAAACCAGTTGTATCCCATTCGGCCAATAAACCGCCATCGACCGGCGTGAAAATATCCGAACCCAGCTGAACCCATTCCTGCGGGTTCAACCCTTTCCCCACCTGCACGCGATAATACATGAAGTCACTGCCTGTCGCAGCACCCATAACCAGCACTTTGCCGTTCACATCCGCAAACAGTTGCGGCGCGGTGATATTCACAAGCGGATTGATGGGCGGCGCCTGGATCGCGTCATATGAAACCGGGGGAATCTGCGCGCCTGCATCCTCAGCCCACGCCCGTGCCTCTTCGGGGACGAGCATGTACACGCGGTTATCGATCAGGTCGGGCGGGGTAAACACGGTGGCCAGCAAACCCGTCTCACGGTTAATGGCAAACTCGCGGAAAAGCGTATCGGCTTGAGTCGGTTCACTGCCGTTTAGAAAAACTTCGGTCACCAGATTCGGACATTCACGCGTGGGCAGCATCCCGCTTGGATCACAGACGGTGATCGGTGTAATACCCTGCGGCGCAGGCCAGCCATCGGCGGGTTGACTCGCGGATGCGGTTTGCACCAACGCGTTCCACAAGACTGCCGGGAAACGCGGGGTCACAGAATCATTTTCGCTGCGCACCCCTGTCCACACGGCAACCGATGCATACGGCGTGTACCCTATGATCCACGCATCCTTTCCTTCTGGCGTTTGCCCGGGCTTCACGCCCGCCGGTCTGCCAACTTCCAGCGCATTCTGCCTGCCCCACGCATCCCAACGCGCGGGCTCGTCGCCCAGTACATGCGTCATTAAGTACGCCATCGCAGGGGTCACCACGGTTTGAGCTTGCGGTACAGACCAATCGAGCATCACCGTGCGGTCCACACCTTCCACACGCAAAACAGTCACCGGCGTAAACTCGTCATTCACATATTGACCGAACTTCACACCCTGCACGCCGAACACGCCATAGGCGCTGGCAAGGTCAAGCATCCCCGCCTCATGGTCGATATCCAAACCAAACGACGATGCGATCTTCTTTACGTTCTCGGCGCCCATCTGCGTCTTCAACGTTTCCACCGGCGCCTGATACTCATTTGCCAGGGCAATCCGCAGGCGCATCGCACCGTGATACTTGCCGTCAAAATTTTGGAGATTTCCAACGGATGGAATATCCCACGTCAGTGTAGCTGGACTCAACCCGCGCGTGAATCCCGTTAAATAGACAAACGCATCCAACACGGAACCGGGCTTGTGTGTGCTGACCAGGGGCGTTTCTACGCCTTGAATGGTTTCGCCCACCATCGCCAGAACCTGCCCCATGCGCGGGTCAAGGATGAGCGCACTGGCGGATGAATCCGCAAGCGTTACCGCAGGCGGCAGGGATGGCAGCAACCGCGCCGCGTCACAGGCTTCATCGGGTTCGGGCAGGCCCGCCAAGCGCGCGGCATAGACTTCCGTCACACAGGAGGCATTTTTTTGCAATTCATAGTTCAATGTGGAAATAATGATGACGCCGCCACGCTCGATCCGTTCACGCGGAATCTGCGAATCAATTTGGGCGAGAAGAAGGTTCAGAAAGGCGGGAGCAATCTCCGGCAGAGTCGGAGGCGCTGTTTGGAAGGCTGGCGTCTCTGCCAGCGACTGGGCGGCTGATTCGGGAGAAACCAGTCCGAGGTCTTGCATCACATAAAGCAGTTCGCGCCCACGTTGAATTGCCACCTGCGGCGCATCGAGCGGATTGAGTGCGGGCGTCTCGCTGACAGCGGCAAGGATGGCGCACTCGGCGAGTGTCAGTTCGTCGGCGGGTTTGCCGAAATACAATTGCGCGGCGGCGTCGATGCCATAGGCGTGGTTGCCAAAATCGACGCTGTTGAGATACCACTCCATGACCTGCGTGCGTCCGAAATGCGCGGTGATCTGCGCAGCAAGCAATCGCTCGCGGATGGCGCGTGCGAGAGAAGGCGACTCGTTGTAGAGCATGAGATCGTCGATGAGTTTTTGCGCGATGGTGGGATGAAGGTTGAAGTTGCCCAGCCCATCCAGCGAATAGCCGGAATGTTTTTCAAATTGCGGGTCAGCGACGGCGATGATGGCGTTCACCAATTCTTCGGGGATGTGCTGCGCGTTCTGGTCGCTGATGGGAATGTAGCGGCGCGGTGTCTGGCTCGGCGCAAAGGTTGCAAGGAGTTGGGTGCCTGTGCGGTCATAAACACGCGTGGGCTGGAGCAACAGTCCATCGGGAGGGTTGAGCAGGACGGGGAGAATTTCGGTCGAGGGCAGGTCGCGGGTTACATCGGCATAGGCGAACGCGCCAAGGATGATCAGCACGCCAAGAACCAGCGAAAGGATGATCCCGCCGCTCAGGATCGCGCCACGTGTGCGGTTCTCGATTCGCTTTTGTTTTTCGAGCCTGCGTTCGCGCCGTGAACGGAGAATCGGTAAGATGGGGGGCATGGGGGAAGTATAAGGGAAGAGGGTGCAAAGCGGAAAGATGAAAATAAACGGGGGAATCAGAAAGCAATGGAGGGAATCGGGTGTTGCTTATTCGCCCAGCAGATCTCCCAGAAATCCCAACAGGCCGCCGGGTTCCTCCTGCTCTTGTTGCGGCAGGTCGGCTGCAACCACGCCGGTCTGACCGTTGATGAGGATGAGATGTTCGCGCCCGCCAAATGGGAATTCGATCATCCATACTGGTAAAAGAACGAGTTTAAACAGCTCCACCATCATTCCAGCCGAGGAGGTACGCACCAGGGTAACACCGGTTAACAAGTGCGGCAATTTCTGTTTAATCTGTTTGAAGGCCAGGCTGCGCGCGTCAAGCGAGGCATCTGCCATGGGAATGTCGTACACTTCCGCCAGCCAGCTGGCAAGATAGCGCGGATCGTAAGGCTTGAGGGCATGAAGGTCAAAGGTGGGAATTAGCTTCAGGAAAACAGCGGACAGTTTTCGGGAGGCGGGAAGCGGCAGGTCGTTCACCATCACCGGATACTTGTCGTTGATCCGCACCACTTTGCGTTCCCGTTGGCGGGAGAAACCTGATTCTTCGTATTGCACCACTTCGCCGGTGTAGTCGATCTCGCCGCCGATATCGAAAGTCCACATCGGCAGGTACAGACCGCGCGGCAGGTCCACTTTTTTTTCCGGCTGAATGCCCTGCTCTTTCACCCAGTTAATCAGCAGGCGCGTGGCGTGTTTCTGGTCGAAGGCGTGCGGCAGGATGGAATTCGGCGCCAGCAGGTCTTTGGATTTTTCCAGGCTGATTACATGTGGCGAATCGCAATAGGCGCAAGTGGCCGAGATCTGTTTGGGCGGCAGGATAAACTCTGCGCCACAGCCGTTGCAATGAAAGACTTGTTCCTGCAAGGGCCTGCCATGCCCCTTCAAGGTGGCCATTGCGACGATAAAGTCTTTTTCGTCGCCGCTGCCGTCCCCCGCCGAGAGTGGATTTTGACGCGTGCAATAATCGCACACCAAGGATTGACCGTCAGGCGCAAAGGCCATGCGGCCGCCGCATTTGGGACACATGAAACGATCTGCGGCTGATTCGCGCAACCCTTCCGGCGCAGCCGGCAAATGGTCGGGGTCGATCACATCCCCGGCCTTGAGTTTGCCATCCAGGATTGCCAGCGCCCGGCGCGCGCGCGCGTGGTGCAGGTCATGAGACAGGCAATTCTCCAGCGCCTTGCGTTTTTCAGCGGGGTCATCCGTCACTTCCGCCATCCAGAACCAGGCCTCGGCCAGTACATCATGCGAGTCGGCCATGTAAATGGCGCGATCGAGGTAGCGGCGGGCAGAATCTCTGCTGCCCGATTTGGCGTCGGTAATGCCGCTGCGTAAAAGTTCCTTGCTGTAACTTGAGTTCATTTCACCCTCACGATCGCATCCGTCATCTTCGCCACCCGCGCCATTTCCTTCACATCATGCACGCGGATGATATCGGCGCCGCGCGCAATCCCCACCGCCACCGTCGCCGCTGTGCCTTCCACTCGTTGATCAGGCGGCAGGTCGAGCGTGAAACCGATGAAAGATTTTCGGGAGGTGCCCAACAGGACTGGATACCCCAACAAACGGATCTCGCCCAGCCGGTTGATCAATTCCAGGTTGTGTTCGCGCTTCTTTCCAAAGCCGATACCGGGATCCAGAATAATGAGATTTTCCTCCACCCCGGCCTTAACGGCGATCTCCACGCTGGCAAGCAATTCACGTCGAACATCCTCCAGCAGGTTGTCATATTCTGCGCCGAGGTACGTCACGCCCAGTTTTTCGCGCACCTCCACACTGGCAGGATTGCTACGGTTGTGCATCAACATCACCGGCGTCTTGTACTTTGCCGCCACCGTTGCAATCTCCGCATCAGCACGAAATCCCCACACATCGTTAATGATATGCGCGCCCGCACGAATCGCTGCTTCTGCGACCTGCCCCTTGTATGTATCGATTGAAATGAGCGCTTGTGGAAAATTTTGATGCAGCGCTTCAATGACCGGAACGACTCGTTCCATCTCATCCCCGGCATTGACCGGCTCAGAACCCGGCCGCGTGGACTCTCCACCCACATCCAGAATGTCTGCGCCATTGGCGAGGAATTCCTCCGCCTGTTTCACCGCCGCCTGGGCCACATCTCCTTTGTTCATCATGCCATCCCCTGAAAACGAATCGGGAGTCACATTCAGGATTCCCATCACATAAGTACGGGAACCCCATTCGAATGTAAAACTCCCGATCTGAAGGGTCCTTGATTTCATGAAGTTGTGATGTCATTGCGGGCAGCACAGCGACGGGGCCATCTCCCGTTATCTTGCGTGAGATCGCTTCGAAGCCGCTACCGCAAAGACATGGATTAAGCGATCTGGTCCAACGGACGTGCCAGCCAGGCTTCGGCTTCGTTGATATCAGTAAATATCTTCATAGCCGAAGCGGACTCGGTCTCAGCCAGCGCCGCCACTTTGCGGATCCCATCGGCGACGCTTTGATTTGCCACCACCACCGCCACGCGGATGTTGCGGGCCGAGGGGTCACTGTTGGCCTCAACAGCCAGGCGAACCGCTTTCTCGGGAATATCCTTTACCGAGCGCAGGTCGTACAAGTTACGGGTGCGGCGATCCGCGCCCAGCAGATGATCGAGAGCGAATTGGTGCCAGTGAGCCATGGTCGCCTCGGAAAGGTCGGTGAAGGTCAGAGTCATGCCGCCATCACCACGGCGGATGACAGAATAGCCAACGCCCGGTTCGGAAGTCCAATTGAGTGGTTTCGGATCAGTCATGGAAGGTCTCTCCTATTTTGGTTGAATCTATTATAACGCAGGCAGAAAACGGGATTTCCAATTTCAACGAAACACCAACCTTAACCGTCACCACCCCGAAATCAAGAGTCGCATGCTATAATGCAAATCCTTCGGGCGCTTAGCTCAGTTGGTTAGAGCGTCTCGCTTACACCGAGAAGGTCAGGGGTTCGAGTCCCTTAGCGCCCACAAACCTCACGACGAGTGAGGTTTTTTTTGCAGGCCAGGGGGTTCCCCTTCCATCGCCTGCCAATCCCCATATTCGGCCCTCTGCTATAATCCTTCTTATGATCCTCGTCACCGGCGCCACCGGATTCATCGGACGCACACTTGTGCGGCACCTATCCACCATCGGGTTTCCCTTGCGGGCGCTCATTCGTCCTTCACCGCGAACCCCGCGCCTGCCCAAGGGAGTCCCCATCGAAGTGGCCGTGGTTTCTCTATCCGATACGCGCGGTTTGCGCGCCGCCATGCGTGATGTAGAGACAGTGATTCATCTGGCCAGCGCCGAGAATCAAGGCGCCCGCGGCAGCCTGCTCGCTACCGACATTCAAGGCACGCAGAATCTGGTCGATGCCGCCGCCGACGCAGGCGTGGATCGCTTTATCTATCTCAGCCATCTGGGCGCCGCGCGCGCCTCCGGTTATCCCGTGTTCAAATCCAAAGGCATTGCCGAGGAACATATTCGCGGCAGCAAGGTCCCTCATACCATCATCCGTACTTCCCTGGTATATGGCCCCGAAGACCACTTCACCAATAACATCTCCCGCTTGGTGCGCATCGCCCCCGGGGTATTTCCCATTCCATCCGGCGGACGTGTGGTTGTGCAACCCGTGTGGGTGGAAGACCTGGTCACCTGTATTCTATGGGCCATGCAGAACGACAACACACTCAACCAGGTCTACGAGATCGGCGGCAACGAGTTCTTCACCTTGCAGCAGATCATTGAGATCATCATGGACACAACCCGCCATCGCCGCTTGCTGGTGCCGCTTTCGCCGATCACCCTGCGCGCCCTGACCGTTTTTTTTGAAGGCGTTGTCCCGAATTTTCCGCTCTCCTCTTTCTTCCTCGATTACTTCGCCGTCAACCGCACCACCGCTGTGGATGCGATGCCGCGTCACTTCGGTCTTATGCCTGCGCGCTTCTCCTACCGCCTCGACTATCTCATCCGCAAGCCGTGGTACCAGCGTCTATGGAACGCTGTTATCACCCGCGCCGCATCCCTGCGAACCAGATAAACCCATATGCCAGACTTCACCATCCGCTTAATGGACACGCCTGAAGACATGCGCCTTGTGGAGGAGCTTCAACGCCAGGTTTGGCCGGATTCTGAGACCGATGTTGTCCCTTTGCACGTGCTCATCACCACCGTTCACAACGGTGGGCTTTTGCTGGGCGCCTTTCAGGAAGAAAAGATGATCGGGTTTGTATGGGGCTTTCCCGGCCTCGAAGAAACCCCCGACGGTCCGCGCGCAAAACATTGTTCGCACATGATGGGCATCCACCCCAGCCACCGCGATGGCGGCGTCGGCTTTGCGCTCAAACGCGCTCAATGGCAAATGGTGCGGCATCAGGGGCTCGACCACATCACCTGGACGTACGATCCACTGCTCAGCCGCAACGCCCGTCTCAACATCGCCAAGCTCGGCGCAGTCTGCACCACCTACAAACAATCCGAATACGGTGAAATGCGCGACGGCATCAACGCAGGGCTGCCCTCCGACCGCTTTCAGGTGGATTGGTGGCTGAACTCTCAGCGTGTGCAGCGCAGACTTGGCAAACGCGCCCGCCCCACCCTCAACCTGAACTCCATCACCCAAAGCGGGCTGCGAAGTTTTTATGCGCTTCCTCCTTCGACCGATAACCTGCCGCATCCGCCTGAGCATGTCCCGCCCTTTGACGATCGCCTGCTACTGACGGAGATCCCCAACGACTTCATGGATCTGAAGTCCAGGGACTTCGCTCTCGCACGCGACTGGCGTTTTTTCACCCGCGAGTTGTTCGAAACCGCCTTTGCCAACAACTTCATCGTCACAGATTTTATATACGACAGCACAGCGGCAAAACCGCGCAGTATGTACATACTCACCCACGGCGAATCCACACTGGACGAATTTGAATAATCGACGTTAAACGCATGCTGCGCCCGTACGGGCGCAGCAGCGGTTGGAAGGGGAAGAGGAAACGAGTAACCTTGTCTGTGGCAAGGATTATCTCCGAACGGAGGGATTCTGGTCGCTGTTGCTCATGGCAGACATGCCCACAGGGTGATAGGTCGGTTCGGCACGGCTGGCGCCATAAGCGGACACAGGATTTGAGTGCGGCTTGGGCACAGGGCGGGGATAGTTTGCAGCGGGTGGGTTTACCGGCTGGCGTGGAGCAGGCTGCGAGGTCCGGGGTTGAGGCGCATTATAGGCGGCCGATTCGCTGCGAACATTCGAGTAGCGGTTATAGACATCTGCCAGTGTGAAGAGGCGTTCACCCGCCACTGAGAAGGTACCGATCAGCAGCACACGCACCAACCAGACCATCGAGGCTACGAAGATCGGCACCACCTTAAGCATGGTGGCCTGACCCAGTAGCACACCACCCTGGGCTGTGTGGGTTTGAATGGCAACGGAAACACCCCACCAGGTCAGGATGGCATTGAAGGCGGCTGCCAGCAGCCACGCGCCGAAGAGGTAGTACACTTCAGCAGGCTCATCACGGCCCTGCTCGGGGGTAAAAATACGGGCAATCCCGGCAAAGTCAATGGTGCAGAAGGCAAAGGCAAGAATGGATGACCAGTACACACCGGCAAATTGCAAGTCGCCAAGTACATCACGCAGGGCGAAGGATGTGGTGCCGAAATTGAAGACCTCGAAGGCAAGCAACGCACAGACAAGAATGAGCCCAAAGATGGCCCCGCGCTTGAGCGATACATTCTTGAGGAATGGTAAAAGTTGAATTTGGAAGGAACGGTTCATGGGAGATCTCCTTTTTGGAACCAAATGGGGGAAACATTCGACGTTCTTAACTATAGAACACTTGTTCTAGTTTGTCAAGATATTTGCATTGCGAAACAATAAAAAACTTCCGATGAGGCTCCATCGGAAGTTTTGATTCTTGAAAACACAGGCTAACTGCGGCGACGCCCGCCCCCGCTGACCAGCATCACATAATACAGCAGTTGCAGGATGGCTGTGATCAGCCCGGCGACGTAGGTCAGTGCGGCGGCATTGAGCACGGCATTAACTCCGCGACGCTCCTCGTCGGTTTGGATGATGCCGGTCTCGGAGAGCAAACGCTTGGCGCGGGCCGAGGCGTCAAATTCCACGGGCAGGGTGGCCAGGGCAAAGACTGCGCCACCGGCGAAAACCATCACACCCAGCCAGGCGATCTGCGTGACCTGCAGGAACAGGCCGATCATGATCAGGATCCAGCCGAGGTTCGAACCGATATTGACCATCGGGACCAGCGCAGAACGGAAGCGCAACGGGAAGTACTCCTCGGCATCCTGTTGGGCATGGCCGAGTTCGTGCGCAGCAATTGCCAGCGCGGCCACCGAAGCGCCGTTCGCGACACCGTTCGAAAGAAAGAGGGTCTTGTTACGCGGATCGTAGTGGTCGCTTAATTCACCACGTGTGCCCTGAACCTGCACGCCGTACAAACCACTGCGTGAAATCAAGCGCTGCGCCGCTTCAGCGCCGGATAACCGGCTGCGGGCCGGAACACGACTCCATTTACCATATGCTGACCGGACATACCACGAGGTCAACCCCATGAGTATGAAAGCCGGGAGCATATACATCAAATAGGTTGGGTTGAAGAAAAACATTCCATTCTCCTTTTTATTGTCCTATCATCTCCATTAATACGCGCACCGCTTCATCGAGTTGCAGATCTTTCCCCGCCTGTCGATCTTCATTGGTAATGGTAATGTCTATCGGATAATCCGGGGTGAGTCCCTGTTTGTGGATGGTGCGCTCATTGGGGGTCAACCACTTGGCAATGGTGATGCGTACCGCGCCATTCTCACCCGAAAGCGGAATCCAGTTCTGGACAGAACCCTTCCCGTACGAGACGGTGCCCGCCAATTTGGCACGACCAGTATCCTGCAAGGCACCCGCCACGATCTCGGAGGCAGAAGCAGATCCTCCGTTGATCAAAACCACCATGGGTAGTTTCGGGTCCGTGGCCAGGCCGCCGGGAATCACTTCGTAGGTATTACGAGTGCCGTCCCCATACTGTTCATACAATACCACGCCATCACCGATGAATTGCGAGGCCACTTCCACTGCCGTTTGCAAATAACCGCCGCCGTTGTCACGCAAGTCGAGAAGGATGCCTTTTGGGTTCTGTGCCATGAGTTCCTTCAGCACAGCCAGTAATTCAGGAGTTGTTTTGGAGCCAAAGGTTGTCACCTGAATATAAGCAATTCCATTATCGAGCATTTTGCCGCTGGCAGACTCAATCGTAATCTTCGCACGCACGATATCAAATTCCAACGGATGCTCTTCGCCCGCGCGCATGATCGACAAGTGGATGGTTGAACCGGCTGGCCCCAGCACTTTGAGGCGCACGAGTTCAGCATTGATACCGGTCATGTCCTCGCCGTCGATGGCTACGATCTGATCGCCGGAGAGCAGCCCAGCCTTCTCGGCTGGCGATCCGGGGATGGGGCTGGTAACGGTCAGGTATTCCGTGGTGGTATCGACATAAGCGCCAATGCCTTCATATTCGCCTTCAAGGCTGGAGTTGGCCTGCTTGAAATCCTCGGGGTTCATATAGGAAGAGTGCTGGTCGCCGAGCGCGCCCATCATGCCGCTGATGGCGCCGCGCATAAGCGCAACATCATCAACTGGTTGGTCTACATAATTCTCGTGGACTAGATTCCAGGCCTCCCAAAACGGGCTGAACAACGCCTGCATATCCTGCGGCGTTGCCGACTGTTGCTCGGGGGACGTGGTAGCCGGGGCGGAAATTGCGGGAGCCTGCTCCAACCCGGGGATGCTGATGGGCATCATATGGCCGGTGACAAAACCGCCCGCAAATGAGCCAAGCCCGATCACAAGCACCACAAGGACAAGCAAAATTGCCTTTAAAGTTTTATTCACAAATGCCTCCAATTCTGGCTGTTTCGCGCCAAAGGGTCTTTATCTCTCAACCTTTGATGCGATATTTTCTTAGAAGTACGCAAAAAGATACCATCCGGTTATTAAAGATTGCTGAATTAATTGTACGATTTCCGTAAGAATCACTTCAAGCAAACCCGGGTCTACACCGGGTTGCTATCCCCCGGACTCATCCTCTGTTTTCCCGTCTCCATTGCGCAATTCCTGCACGGTGCGGCGCAGTTCCTCCATCTCATCATCTTTTTTCTTTTGGGCGGGGTTTATGGCCTTCATCATGTTCAGCAGGGGGTCGTTCTTGCCGCCGCGCATGACACCACGGACGATGCCGTACATGACCGCATTAATCCCCACGATCAAAAGAATAAAAAGCAGGGCGGCAATTGCAGTTTTACTTTCCATGTGAACTCTCCAAAATAGGGACAAGTTGACCCCAGTCCGTCAGGTGTGCGTCGGCACTGCCCGCTGGAAATTCATCGTTATAGAGAATACTGAACAGGCCCGCTTTGCTGGCAGCGCTCGTGGTACGGTGGATATCATCGATCATCACACATTTGGACGGGTCGCTTTCGCCCGCGGCTTGCATGGCAATTTGAAAGGACTCGGGCATGGGCTTGCAGTAGGGGGCAATGGCATTCACATCCACCACAATATCAAAAAGGTCGCGCAGGCCGAGGACGGTCAACACCCTGTCGGCGTGGGCAGAGTCGGCATTGGTAAAGATCAGGTTGCGGGTCGGAAGCGAAGCGATGAGCGCGCGTAGATTCGGATTCGGAGTCAGGTATTCCCTGAGCGGCAGGTCATGCACAAAGGCGAGGAAATCCTGCACATCGATCTGATGATGGGCTTGCAGCCCGCGCAAGGTGGTGCCGTATTGCAAAAAATATTTTTCACGGATGTGTGCGATCTGGTCTTCAGGGAAACCCATGCGTTCGCGCATGTAGAGGTTCATGCGTTCCTTGATGGCAAGCCACAAGCCGGTGTTTGATGGGTAGAGTGTGTCATCGAGGTCGAAGAAAATGGTGGTGAATCTCATTTGATGATTATAATCGTGCCATGCCCATTCGATTACTGTCCTCTGAAGTCTCGTCGCAGATCGCCGCCGGTGAAGTGGTGGAACGGCCCGCATCCGTGGTGAAAGAGTTGACCGAAAACTCGCTGGATGCAGGCGCGAAAAATATTTCCATCTCGATCCTGGATGCCGGGCGGACTCTGGTTGAGATCGCGGACGATGGCCATGGCATTCCGGCCGGGGAATTGGACCTGGCCGCTGCGCGTCATGCGACCTCGAAACTGGTCCAGTCCGATGACCTGTTCCACATCCGGACTTTGGGTTTCCGCGGCGAGGCGCTGGCATCCATCGGCTCGGTCTCGCATATGACCCTCACCTCGCGGGTGGCTTCGGCCAAAGAGGGCGCACGCCTGCGGGTGAACGGCGGCGCTTCGGAAAAGGTGGAAAAGGTCGGCGCGCCAGTGGGGACGGTGGTGCGGGTGGAGAATCTCTTTTATAACGTGCCCGCGCGCCTGAAGTTTTTGAAGACCGACATGACCGAACGCCGCGCCATCGACTCGCTCATTACGCGTTATGCGCTGGCATATCCGCAGGTGCGCTTCAAAGTGATGGACGGGAAACAGGTTACGCTGCAAACGGCGGGAGATGGAGACCGTCGCGCCATTTTGGCAGCATTATATGGTGTGGATGTTGCCAAACAAATGCTCGAAGTACTGGCATCGGAAGATGGCATGACCCTGACGGGTTTTATCAGCCCGGTTTCGTTGACGCGCTCGAATCGCAAGGAAATTACCTTCTTTATCAATGGCCGCTGGGTGCAGGAGGTCTCGCTCAGCTCAGCCTTGTTGCAGGCTTATCACACGCTGTTGATGGTGGGGCGCTACCCGCTTACAGCGTTGTTCCTGGATATGGTCCCGGAGGATGTGGATGTGAATGTCCACCCGACGAAGGCGGAAGTGCGCTTCAGGGCACAGGACAAGGTCTTCAGTTTTGTGCAACGTTCGGTGCGGAAGGCGCTGCTGGCCTATACGCCGGTTCCATCCGTATCGCCGCAGTTATGGGGTTCGCGCACAAGAGATGAAGAACTTCCCAGCCGGCAGGCAGGGATTGACTGGTCGATTGCGCATGATGAACAGTTGTCAGTGGGTAGTGACGAGTTACGAGATACAAGGGACGAGTTGCCCTCCACAGTCCACGGTCAACGGGCATTCTCCACCGGCGTTCCTCTGCTCCGCCTCATCGGTCAGATCGGCTCAACGTATCTTGTGGCCGAAGGGCCGGATGGGTTGTATCTCATTGACCAGCATGCGGCGCACGAGCGGGTGCTGTTCGAGAAGTTGATGGCACAGCATGAGAACAAGAGCATCCTATCGCAATCCCTGCTGGCGCCAGAGATCGTGACCCTGCCGCCGCAATCTGCAAAACTATTGGGTGGGCAACTGCCCTTCTTAAATCATTTCGGCTTTGAGGTGGAGGAGTTCGGCACCAACACCTTCCAGGTGCGCGCCATGCCAACTTTGTTTGCGGGCGGCAGCCCGGCCATGGCACTCAAGGCTTTGGTGGAAGATTTTGAAGAGGATGAGAGTCCGCTTCAGGCGGAGGTGGAAGCGCGACTGGCGGCAAGGGTTTGCAAGCGGCTGGCCGTCAAGGCCGGGCAGGCGCTGACCTCCGAAGAGCAACGCAGCCTGCTTAACGATCTTGAAGCGTGTCAATCTCCGCGAACCTGCCCGCATGGCAGGCCAACCATGATCCACCTGACTGTGGATATGCTGGAACGACAGTTTGGCCGGCGCGGCGCGCGGTAATCTGATAATTTTGTTAGATTGGATTACTAAATTTGATAGGTGGGAAAAAGCGGGAACGAATACGCTACAATAGTTGCATGAATAATTTTGTGAGCGAGCTATCGCCACATGATGTGGAGAGGGTATTTGAGCATATCCATGCCATGCTGGCCCTGGTGGATCATCAGGGCAACCTGCTGGCGTGGAACCCTGCCTTTGAGGCCTTCACATCCAACCCGCCAAAAATGGAAAAACTGGACGCCTTTTTTCCTGAGGCCGAAAGACCCGACCTTCATGCACGTTTATCCAGCAGCGCGCTGGAGCAATGGATCGGGAATTTTCAGTCGTGCAGCCAGGCAAAAACCGACCCGCTCACCTGTCGTCTGGTGCCGATCTCGGGGGAACGCGCCGTCTTCATCGCAGAGCGTGTGGCCTCCGAGTCGGTCCTGCATGGGTTTATCGAACACCTGAATGAGCAGATTCAGCAGATGCGGATCGAAGTTGAAAATTATAAAAAGACCATCCACGCCAAGGAAGTGGAACTCCAGGCGGTCATCACACAGTCCAAAGAGGTCTCCGATATTGATGCGCTGACCTATCTTTTCAACCGCCGGGCCACCATTCGAGAATTGCAGGATGAGGTTTTGCGCGCCGTGCGCTATGGTACAAATCTTTCAGTATCCATCATTGACGTGGATCATTTTAAAGCCATTAATGATACCTATGGACATACGGTGGGCGACAAGGTATTGCAACAGGTTGCAGCTCAATTACGCGACGGCATTCGCAGCCCCGACATCATCGGCCGGTATGGCGGCGAGGAATTTATCATCATCCTGCCAAATTCCGGGCTGGACGCGGCCGGAGAACAGGCTGCGCGCCTGTGCAAGATCATGAGCTCGGAACCGCTCCACATCAAGGAACATTCCATCCCTGTGACCATCAGCGTGGGTGTGGCTGAATTGCGCATCGGCAAGGATACCTGGGATGGGCTCCTCAACCGCGCAGATGATGCCATGTATGAGGCCAAAAAGCGCGGAAGGAATTGCTGGGTACAGGCAGAATAAGAACGGGATGGCGGATTGCCATCCCGTTCTTATTTTTTATTTGAACACGCCAAGGGGATTGTAATTTCCAGAGAAGCCGGGGAAGACCGTTTCAATATCTGAATTGTTCATGCGCCTGGTGAGAAGTTCGCCCAACACCTGGCGGTAATCGGTGGTTACAGCCAGGTCGGCATGGTCGTACAGCTGCTCGTTATGCAGGCCGGGCCAGTTTCCAAAGACCTGGCCGCCATTGACACTGCCGCCGAGCGCAAACATCACGCTGCCATGTCCATGATCGGTGCCGCGGGATTCGTTCTGCACCAGGCGGCGGCCGAACTCGCTGACCACCACCACGGACAATTTCTCGGTGTAGCCTGAGTCGAGATCAAGGTAGAAGTTCGCCAGGCCCGCGGCCAATTGTTCGAGCAGGGCGGCAATGTACCCGCCGTTGCCTTCGTTCTCGTATTCGTGCGTATCCCAGCCGCCGAAATCCACGGTGGCCACGCGCAAGCCCGCCTCCAGTTTGATCATCTGCGCAACGGTCTTCATCTGGCGGCCGAATTCATCGTCGTTGTAATCTGCGCCGTTGGATGGGGTATAGCCTCCGCCGCTAAGCGGGCTGACAATATTCAGCGCATCCAATGTGCGCGTCCCGGCGCGATGCAGCAGGCTGTCGCCGGCATAGAGGACACGCAAGGCATTCATATGCGAATCGCGCAGGCCATTATCCCAAAGCGAAAAATCCTCAGGAGTGTTCAGGCTGACGGTGGGAACGAAGTTCAGCAGCGAGGTCGGCTGGCCCGCGGTGGATAGCACCGGCAGAATGGATGAGATCCCCGTAGCCTGCAGGTGTCGGGTGATCCAGCCGGATGCGGTGCTCTTGGAACCCGGCGTACCCAGCTCGATATATTCCTGTGCGTCAAAATGGCTGCGCGTGTCGAAGTCCAGACCGACGGCATGGACAACGCCAGCCCTGCCGGATTGATACAGGTCATACAACGGAGACATGGCCGGGTGCAGCCCGAATTGATCGTTCAGGCGCAGCGGGTTGGAAATCTTAAGGTCAGGGCGGGCCGTCTCATAGAAACCGCGGTCATCACCATCCAGCGGCGGGACAACATTGAGCGCATCCCAACCACCGCGCAGGAACACCACAACCATCGTATCGGAGGGGCTGTCTTGTTTGGCAAAGGCGAGGTTGGTCAGTTTGGCCCCGGCCATGGCGGCGATGGCGGCGGAACAACCCTGCAAAAATTGACGGCGGGGGAGAAGGGTTCTTGTCATTGCATCACCTCCACTGAAACTCGGGACTCATCAGGATCACTTCAACCATGGCGGGCAGCACATAACGCACATGGTCGTCGGGCAGGGTCTCGTCCGGGCCATACTCCTGCGCCATCACTGCCACAATGGCAGCGCGGCTGGTTTCGGCGATGGCCTGGTTCAGGATTCTTTGAATCCAATAATCGGCGAGGCCAGAAGCGCTGCGGATCTCCGCCGGGGTCTGTCCATAGATATCCGAATTGATCTTGAAGCCGGTATCGTCATCGTTCATCCAGTTCTCGGCCAGGCCCACGGCAAAATTCCAGCGATATAAAAGCGACATGGAATTGGCCCAAGCCTCGCGCACATCAGGGTAGCCATCAGGCGAGCGGCGTTCAAAGATGGCCTGTCCCATCAGCCCCAGCATCCAATGGGTGCCGCCGGGAATCCGATTGGAATCGGAATTCAGCGCGCGGATCATGGAGATCACCGCTTCGAACGGACGTTTGACCTTTCCGCCCCAACTGGCTTTGAACTCAGCCGAAAGCAGGATGGTCTCCATCACGCGCTTGAGTTGGTCAGGCGCGGCGCGGTTTTCGTAAAAAGTGTTCGCCGCCGCCTGGACAATGGACTCAGACGGCACATCCGAGATAAAGCGGCGACATAACTTGCGCGCAATGAAACGCGCCGTGCCGGGATGATTCGCAAGCAGGTCCAGGAGATCGTGCCCATCTTTCAGGTCTTCCTGGTCGGCGGGGATGTATTGCCCAAGCACAAGTTTGTTGAAGCGGTCGTGCCAGGGCTTGTAGTAGAGGAAGTTACCAGAGATACCCACACCTTCCTCCCACCCGCCGAGGTTGTCATCGATGCGCCAGCCGGTGAGGCAGCGTGCCGCTTCGTAGACATCGTTATCCACATAACCGTGGGCCACGCCATTGGAGTCCTTCTCGACGGCGTTCGGGTCGCGCACGCCCAGGTAATTTTCCGCGCCTAGGGTGTGCAGTTCAAACAGTTCGCGCGCATAGTTCTCGTTCGGCCCGGCATCGCTGCTGTTATTCTGGTTCAGGTAATACAACATGGAGGGGTGTTTCGCCACCGCCTCAAGCATCTGCCGGAAGTTGCCGAGCATGTTTGCGCGTAACGCGTCGCGGTTATATGAGACCAGCAGAGGCACGCCGTCGTCCTGCCAGAAATACACGTTAAAGTGGTTGTGCCAGAAATCCGCAAGCACCTCTACAAGTTGTTTCTTGCTGTACGCCGCGCGCAAGAGGGTGGCATCAGCCAGTTCGTGGGCGGGCTTGCTGTACCAATCCCAATAACTGTCATTATTCGAGTCGTAGGGATTATTGGCGACATGGTCGGCATATAACTGCTCGAGCGATTTATGCAGTGTTTCAAAACCGGCCTTGTTGTAACGGTTCTCGAATTCGCTGTCGTCGAGGGAGTCAGGGTTCAATTGCTGAGTCACAAAATTCTGCAGGCGTTCATCGTCTGTGGCGCCAAGCGCATTGAAGGCTTCCACATCCCCAGAGCGGATGCCAAACGTCAGGCGGTTGAGCGTGAGTATCGCCATCGGCACGGGCGGGAGCGGCGTCTGCGCCTCCGGGGTGACGAGGGGATTCGTCGGAATGGCCTGTTGTGAAATATCCGGCTGTGGGGTCGCCTCATCGGGCGCGCACGCCGCCAGCACCGATGTAGCCGCCAGCGCGCCGCCAAGTTTTAAGAAATCTCTGCGGGTGAGTCTTTTATTTTGCATATACACCTCATCAGTCTTATACAAGCTGGAAATTATTTTATATATCCCGCATTAGTACCGCATGAACGCTCAAGGTTTACATTTGATTTTCAAAAACTGCGCGAAACGCCTCGCCAACCTTTTTCTTTACATCGGCCATCGGCGGGAGCGGATCAAGCAGGTCTGCCAGAGAGACGACCGGTTCGGTCAACCCGCAGGGGATGATGCCATCCCAATACTGCATTTCCGGGTTTACGTTAAGCGCAAAGCCATGACGGGTCACGCCCTTCGCATCCACCTTGACGCCGATGGCCGCGATCTTGGCGGGCTTTTGCTTATCTTCAGGCTTGCAACGCAGACAGCGGGAATAAACATCAGGTTGAATCCACACCCCGGTCTTGCCAGGGATTTGACCCGCGCCCAGACCATACGCCATCAACACGCCGATAAGCATGGTCTCCAATTTACGGATGTAGCCGACATAATCAGCCTGAGGGATGAGCATGGAGTCCGAGGTCTCCGGACTTCGGTTTTCCAACGTCTGGAGACGTTGGATTCCGAGCGACAGCAACGGATACCCCACCAACTGTCCCGGCCCGTGATAGGTGATGTCGCCGCCACGGTCTACCCAGTACGTGGAGATACCTTTTTCATTCAGTTGGGATTCATCCCATAGCAGGTTGCTGGCGTTCCCCTTGCGGCCAAACGTATACACATGCGGATGCTCAAGCAAAAGCAGTGTTGGTGGACGAGTCCCCTCAGCAATCTCCGCCGCGTATTCGTCTTGTAATTTCCAGGCGTGCTCGTAATCGACCAGGCCCAAATCCAAAATTTCCATTTTCATACCATTAAATTCCGTAGGGGCGAGGTGACCCCGCCCCTACCTGTTTCATCCGAAAATTCTGCGATGCAGATCGGATTCAAGTAATCCATTTGGGTCACAGCGCTTCTTTAGTTTCTTGAACTTTGCCACAGTCTCCGCACCATAGAAGGCCAGCGCAGTTTCGGCGGTGGTCTCGCCATTCTTGGCAAAGTAGAAGCGTCCACCGTGGGCAATGACGATTTTATCGAACTCGAAGGTCATCTCGCGCATCTTTGCGCGGGTTGAGTCGGTCACCTTGAAATCAAGGGCCAGCGAGAAACCGTCCACCGCGTGGGTGAGCAGGAATTGATCGGGACGGTGGCGCTTGGTCACACCGAGGTAGGAAGGCATGCTGCGCTTTTGAGAAAGACTCAACAACTCTGCCCATGCGGCTTCGGCGGTTTCCTTCGGCAGGAAGGACTGATATTGGATCAGCCCGCCGCGTCCGTATGAGCGCTCCCAATTTGGAACGTAATCCAACAAAAAATGGAAAGCCGCATGCGATTGGCGGAAGGTATGCGTCCGCAGGGAGGCCACATACTTGGCCATATTCACCATACGCCAGCCCAAATTATTCGCAAAGGGTTTCATAAAATAATGCAACAGCGATTTCGGGAAAACGCCAAAGATCCTCGGCGGCAGGATTTGATTCTGCAACTTCATCGTCCCCTGAGGGCTGGGGTCCTCACCTTCATGGATGTATCGCGCCGCATGGATTTGTCCGCGCCCGAGAGCGGAACCGCTCGCGAACGTATCCAGCCAGCCGACAATGTAATCGTTGTTCGGCGCGCCATCTTGCAGGGCGGAGAGGTGCCGGTGTAGATTCTGCACAGGCAGGGCATCCACGGTCAACAGCCCCGAATGGATGCGCTTCATTTGCAGGGTGACAGAGGTGAAGATGCCCAGCATCCCATATCCGCCGATCATGGCGTGGAACAGGTCGCCATTCTTTTTGGGCGAGCAGGTGATCTCTGCACCGGTCGGAAGCACCGCCGTAAATTCCTTGACATGCTCGCCGATGGTGCCCATCTTGAAATTGTTCTTGCCATGAATGTTCGCGCTGAGGCAGCCGCCAAGCGTGGTGCGCATCGTACCCGAAACGACAGGCGGCCACCAGCCATCCGGCTCAACCTTCTGCCAGAGTTTCTCCAGGGTGACGCCGGGCTCGCATCGCACCACACCGGCAGCGGGATCCCATTCTAGGATCTGGTCCATCGCTGTAAAGTCCATGACGATGCCGCCGCCATTAAGCGCAGCATCGTTATAACTGCGCCCCGCTCCCCGCGCAGTGACGGTCAGCCCCTGTTGTCTGGCCTGTTTGAACACGGAGTAGATCTCTTCGATGCTGCGCGGCTGAATCAAATAGGCTGGCGCTTTGAGGGAGTGGCCAAAGTTTTCGAGTTGAGTGAAGGTTGTTCGCATGATAATTTTACGAAAGCCTGACAGGTCTTAAAGACCTGTCAGGCTTTATTTAGAAGGATAACCGCCTGAAAACGAAAGAAGGAATATGCCGGATGACAAGCATGATATATTGCCAGAAGAAAGGCGTATAGATCGACTGCCTGCGCTGGCGCATGGCCTTGTAAATATCGTCCACCGCCTTCTCAACCGGGATGGCGAAGGGCGTCGGCCCCACAGCGGCTTTTAACATCTCGGTTTTGACAAAGCCCGGCTTGACCGTCAGCACGTTCACGCCATGGCGCGTGAGCCGGTTGCGCAAGGCTTCAAGATACGTTGCCAGCCCGGCCTTGGATGTGTTGTAGCCCGGGTTGCCTACGCGTCCACGATCACCCGCCACCGAGGCAATGCCCACGATCTGACCCGCCTTCGCGCTTTGGAACATTTCCGCCACCGGGCTGAGCCAGGCCATTGCGCCGATCAGATTGATCTCGACCATTTTGCGGTCGTTCTCAAAGTTATATTTCTCGTTCCCGCCCGGCGGATAGTTGACTCCTGCCATAAGGATGAAAGTATCCAACCCGCCCAGGTCGGCCACGATCTTCTGCAACAGGCCGGGGACTTCCTCATAGCGGGATACATCATGAGGGTATGCTAGCGCAAGCGATTCCCCACCCTGATTGATCTCTGTTGCAAGCGCCTCCAGTTTCTCTTTTTGACGGGCGACCAACGCAACACAGAACCCTTCTTTTGCGAGTCTGCGGGCAAGGGCCGCACCCATTCCTTCAGAAGCGCCAACCACAATGGCGTGGCGACGCGGATTCAAGGGAGTGGAAGGGGTGAAATTGGGAGAGACAGTCACGTAAAACCTCGTTCAGTGGGGGGTGGAATTCATTCTAACACAGTCGAAACTTTGCTTCTTCACAAGTGTATAATAGTACAAAAGAGTTCTTGTGGTAATGTAAATGAAGTGAAACAATACCCAAAATGAACGATACCCGCAAAAGAACAGTAAATACATTTGCCCGCGCTTGGGAGGTCATTTCCCAGGATGAAACCATCTCGTCCGAGGAAAAAAGGGCAATCCTCAAAATGATTCAGGCGTTGGCCGAGGCGGCGGACCGTTCTTCCGAGACTATAAACCCATCCCCAAAGTTCGTCACCCAGGATGTCATCTCAAGGCACTCTCTGCTTGCTACCGTTAAACATCAGGCTGATGAATTGGACGCCCTGAAACGCATCAGCCTTAACCTGACTTCCAGCCTTGACCTTCAAGAGGTGCTGGACACCGTGGTGGTGGAAGCAATGGGGCTCATCCGCAATGCGCGGACTGTGCATATCTTCCACTACGAACATGGAATCCTGGAATTCGGCGCTTCTTTAAGCTCGGATGGCGCTAAAAACATTCCGATCTGGTCGCCTCGTAAAAATGGATTGACCTACTCTGTCATTCAAAACAGCGCCCCCATCATCGTCGAAGATATGTCCGAAAGTCAGTTTTATAAAGACAGCCCGGCCGATCTAATGGGTTCGATCATAGGCATCCCGCTTAAGTTTAAAAACGACATCGTTGGGGTCATGAACCTGTCACGAACTGTGAAGGGACATTTCACACGTTCTGAAATCCGCCTCATTAACCTGCTGGCCGAGCAAGCCGCAGTTGCCATTTACAATGCCAACCTCTACAAGCGAGTCAACCAACTGGCAAACACCGACAGCATCACCGGCCTGCCCAACCGCCGCGCCCTGGATGAACACCTGCAAGAGGAGTGGAATTACGCCAGCCACAATAACACCCATTTTGCGGTGGTTATGATGGACATGGACGGCTTCAAAGCCGTGAACGATACGTTTGGGCATAAGCTTGGTGATGAACTGCTTAATTCCCTTTTCAACTTCCTTGCCCAAAAGACGCGCAGTTCAGATTTTCTGGCCCGCTACGGCGGCGACGAACTCACCCTGGTGATGCGCGGCGCCGACCTGGCCGCTGCCGAAACCGTAACCCAAAAAATGCTGGACCTGATGCAGGAATTCGCTTTCCCATTCCCCGAAGGAAAGCGTCTTAAACTGGGCCTCTCCGCCGGAATTGCGGTCTATCCCATTCATGCTGAAAACCCCAGCGACCTGTTGCGCGCAGCCGACTCAGCCCTGTATCACGCCAAGAAATATTACCGCGGCAGGTATGTTATCGCCAAAGGCACGACCGGCAGGCTGGCGCCCATTCGTTTCAATTCCCGCTGATCTTCTGAAACTCCAATACAGCCTCGGGGGTTATATCCTGCAAAACCTACTCAGGAGCAGGACATGCCTCGAAAAGTCAAACTCATCCTCAACCCCATGGCTGACATGGGCCGCGCCTGGAAAACCGCCAACGATCTGCGCCCCATTGCGCAGGAATTTCAGGGCGATCTCACCTGGAGCGGCACAGTCTACCCCACGCACGCCATCGAACTGGCCAGGCAGGCAGCGGAAGAGGGCTATGACCTTGTCATTGCCATGGGCGGCGATGGGACCGCTCACGAAGTGATGAACGGGCTCATGCAGGTTCCGGCTGGGAAGCGGCCGATGATGGGCGTGGTACCCATCGGCTCCGGCAACGATTTTGCCTACTCCATCGGCATTCACCAAAAACCGGCCCACGCGCTGGCCCACGCCCTTAAGGCGGAGAATGTCCGCACCATCGACATCGGCCTGCTGACCGATGAGAACGGCCGCAGCGAATATTTCGACAACACGCTGGGCATCGGCTTTGACGCGGTGGTCACCATCCGCTCGCACAAACTGCCCATCGTCAAAGGCTTCCTGATGTACCTGACAGCCGTCATCCAGACCATCATCCTCAACCACAACCCCGCCCGCATCAAGATCGAAACCGAGGACCAAACCTTCGAAGAACAAATGCTCATGCTCACGCTCTGCAACGGACCGCGCGAAGGCGGCGGCTTCATGCTCTCGCCCGATTCAAGGAACGATGACGGCGGCTTTGAATACGTCGCCGTCACCAAAGTCTCACGCGCCACCATGTTCCGGCTCGTGCCCGAGTTCATGAAGGGCACCCACATGCGCTTCAAACAAGTCCGCATGGGTCGCTTCAAAAAAATGTCCCTGACCTCGAACCTTCCGCTTTATATCCATGCAGACGGTGAGATCTTCACCAGTTTCGGCAGCAACCTGAAAAAAGCGAGTTTTGAGGTTGTACCCAATGCATTAAAAGTAATCCATGGTTAAAACACACGGCGGCTGGACAAACCAGCCGCCGTGTGTTTACGAAATAATCTAACCAAAGAACCGCGCAGACGCCATGAAGAAGATCGTGATCATGATGCAGATTGCATTCCCTTTTCCAACCATGGCCTGCCGCTTGACGAGCGCCTGCAACACAGAAATTTGTTCCGGCGTGGGCCTCCCCTGAATCTGAGCACCCAACACGGCCAGTGCAGTATTTACATTACCGAGCATTGCGCCAAAGATAAAGGCCAATATACCCGCCGCGGCCCCAATGCCAAACCCGATCCCCATCGGCGTTTTCATCCACGCAGACTGGAACCAGCTGGAGTCGATACCATAAAGAACCGCACCGGCCAGCACCGTGGTCATCCCGGCAACCGTCATAGCCGCAGTGAAGCGGGTCTTGCTCATTAAATGTCCAACAAACTGCTTGCCTGAGTCGCCGGTTGCGCCAATGGTAGGCGCAATAAAGAAAAATAACACCAGGGCGCCGCCTGCCCAAAACACACCGGCTACAATATGAAGAGCGCGTAGGATCGAAAACAATAAAGTCATGGCTCATCTCCTTTATCTATAAAAACCCCGGAAAACATAAACGCTACGAAAGCGATGATAGAATCCTCACATGCCGACTCTTGATCAAAGCCTGCAAAAATCCGATCTTGGACATCTCCGCATCGTAGCCGAATTTTGGGGCCTCGAACTGGAATCCAACGAAACAGAATCAGCCCGCGAAGAATTATGCGCTTCCCTGCTGGACCTGGAAGCGGTCTCTGAAACCCTCGACGTTCTCTCCGCCGAATCCCGCTCCGCGTTGAATGCACTGGCAGGCGCGGATGGAAAAATCGAATGGCCCGTCTTTACCCGCAAATACGGCGAGATGCGAGAGATGGGCGCAGGCCGCAGAGATCGTGAACGTCCACACCTCAAACCCATCTCCACCACGGAGAACCTGTTTTATCGCGCCCTGTTGGCCAGGACTTTCTTTGAAACCGAAAAAGGCCTGCAGGAATTCGCCTTCGTCCCCGAAGACCTGCTGGAGATCCTCTTCGAATTACAGGCCGAACAGGATGTCACGACCGCACAAAAAAACGATCCATTGGGCCGCGCCGCCACCCCAATCGAAAAGGCCTGTGAGATTCCGGCCACCGATCACATCCTCGATGAAGCCACAACCTACCTCGCTGCGCTTCGCATGGGTGACGAAGCCAGCCGGTCGCGCTTCAACCGCGCCATGCCGTTGCTGCTGGAATTCGCCGGGCTTGTTAAAAAGGATGCCCTGCAATCGGAGGCTGTCAAGAAATTCCTCGAAGCCCCACGCGAAGAAGCCTTGAAGAACCTATACGATGCCTGGCTCGCCTCAGTTGAATTCAATGAGTTACGCCTGCTGCCGGGAATCCTCTGCGAAGGCGAGTGGACCAACCAGCCGCAAGTAACGCGCGAATTTTTGATGAATCTCATCCACGACCTGCCGCAGGGCAAGTGGTGGAGCATCCCGGCCTTTGTCAAAGCCATCAAGGAAAAATATCCCGACTATCAGCGCCCGGCTGGAGATTATGACTCCTGGTTCATCAAACGTGAATCGGACGGGCAGTTCCTGCGCGGCTTTGCCTATTGGGATTTGATCGACGGGGTCTTGATCCGGTATGTGATCCAAATGCTGCACAGGCTGGGTCGGGTCAATCTGGCTGCGCCGGAGGAGGGGAAGGAGGCAACCGCCTTCTTTCTTCTTTCGTCTGTGCCTGAAAAGAAAGAAGAAAGAGGAAAGATTGTTGTTTCCTCCAGTGGAAAGATTACCCTTTCGCGCTTCTTTTCCCGCGCGGTACGCTATCAGATCGCGCGGTTCTGTGAATGGGGTGAAGAAAAGAACGATGAGTTTCATTACACGGTCGGCGCAAGGTCCTTGAAACGCGCCCACGAACAGGGTTTGAAAGCCGAGCAACTACTGGCGATGCTGGTCAAGCACACTCAGGGCAGCGTGCCGCCTGCGTTGGTCAAGGCGCTCAAACGCTGGGACTCGCACGGCTCCGAAGCCCGGGTGGAGAGTCTGCTTGTGCTAAGAGTCAGCAGCCCCGAGATCATGGAAGAGGTGCGCAAGTCGAAGGCGGAGAAATTCCTCGGCGAGATGTTAAGTCCAACGGCGGTGGTGATCAAAAGTGGAGCCGTCGAAAAAGTTCTGGCGGCCGTGGCCGAGTTGGGCCTGCTGGCAGAGGTGATAAGTGACAAATAGAATCGTGACATCGCGCATGGGGGAAATCGCTATAATGAAAATGCATTTCCCATAAGGAGAAACCATGTCGAAAACAGATTGGATCCAGCAAGAGATCGATTCGCTCAAGTCACAGGGGTTGTATAACAATATCCGCACCATTGGCTCGCCGCAGGGCGCGTGGCTGGTGGTCGACGGCAAAAAAGTTTTGAACTTCTGCTCGAACAATTATCTGGGGTTGGCGAACCATCCCGCGCTGACCGCCGCTGCAAAAAAAGCAACCGACGAAATGGGCGTAGGGCCCGCCGCGGTGCGCTCCATTGCCGGGACAATGAGCCTGCATGTGGAACTCGAAAAACGACTGGCGCAGTTCAAAGGCGTGGAAGCGGCAATCACTTTTCAAAGCGGCTTCACCGCCAACCTCGCTACGGTGCCCGCCCTGGTCGGGAAGGAGGATGTGATTTTTTCGGACAGGCTCAATCACGCCTCCATCATCGACGGCTGTCGCCTCTCCGGCGCGAAGATCATTGCCTACGAACACAACGATGTGAACTCGCTCGAAGAACAGATCAAGGCCAACCTGAAGGATTTTCGCCGCGCACTCATCATCACAGACGGCGTCTTCAGCATGGATGGCGATATTGCGCCCCTGCCCGCCATCTACGAAGTGGCGCAGAAATACGATATTCTTTTGATGGTGGATGATGCGCACGGTGAAGGCGTGCTCGGCAAGGGCGGACGCGGCATTGTGGATCATTTCGGCCTGCATGGCAAAGTGGATGTGGAAATCGGCACGATGTCAAAGGCCTTTGGCGTGGTGGGCGGAATCGTGGCGGGCAAATCGGTCATCATCGAATGGCTCAGGCAGCGCGGGCGCCCCTTCCTGTTCTCGTCTGCTGTCACGGTCCCCGATGCGGCAGCCTGCCTGGCGGCAGTTGACCTGCTGGAGGATTCCACTCAACTGGTGGATAAACTTTGGGACAATGCCAGATACTTCAAAGCCGAGATGAAGACCCTTGGCTTCAATACGGGCGTGAGCGAGACGCCCATCACCCCGGTGATGCTCGGCGAAGCGCCGCTGGCGCAGCAATTCAGCCGCGAGTTGTTCGAAGCGGGCGTGTTCGCCATGTCGATTGGCTATCCCACTGTGCCGCAAGGCAAGGCGAGAATCCGCGTGATGATCTCCGCTGCGCATTCAAAGGATGACCTTGATAAAGGTTTGGAGGCGTTCAAGCATGTGGGGAAGAAGTTGGGTGTGATCTAGGATATTCAGAAGTCTGAAAGCGGAATGCAGCAAAGATTATGCATTCCGCTTTTTTAATTAATCATTTCACTTTTCTTCCCATCCTGTCCTTCGAAAGCCGGGCGAATCCCCTACGATTTCCATATCCTCACTTGACACTCATTCCAAGCTGGCTACACTTATACCCAGTAAAGGAGGAATGCCTCATGCCTGTCATTGTGACCGAAAATCTTCGCAGAACGTATGAGACCACTACAGGAGTCATTCGCAGAAAGAAAAAAGAGATCACTGCTCTGGATGGTGTTGACCTGTCCATTCAAAGCGGAGAAATGTTCGGGCTGCTTGGCCCGAATGGAGCAGGAAAGACCACCATCACGCGCATCCTCTCCACTGTGCTACTGCCCACATCCGGCACAGCAAAAGTATTTGGTTTGGATGTTGTAAAGAACACCAGGGAGATTCGTCCGCGCATCGGGCTGGTCTTCGGTGGGGAACGCGGCTTATATTGGCGGCTCTCAGGGTATGACAATCTGCAATATTTTGCCGACCTTTATAAGGTCCAACCAAACGTGGCAAAGCGTCGTATTCCTGAATTGCTGGAATTGGTTGGGCTTACAGACCGCGCGAATGAACGCATCGAAGGCTATTCACGCGGGATGAAACAACGCCTCCATATTGCCCGCGGCCTGATTCACGACCCGGAGATTCTCTTCCTTGACGAGCCAACGATCGGGCTTGACCCGCTGGCGGCGCGCGATTTACGGGAAGTGATTCGCAACCTGAACCAGGCCGGGAAGACCATTTTCCTGACATCCCATTACATGTTCGAGATAGACGCTCTTTGCAACCGCGTGGCAATCATGAGCAAAGGCAAAATCCTGATCGAAGACACTCCTTCCGCCCTTAAAAAAGTGGTGGCCAACCTCGAAGTGGTTGAGATCGAATGTTTCGGTGTTCCCCAGGAATTGGTCGCACAAATCCGCTCTCATCCGGCGGTGGAGGCGGTCAACATCGAGCGGCTCGACCAGAGCCAATTGATCCAAATCCAGGCCCCGGCAGGGGCTGAGCTGGTCAAGGAGTTTCTGGCAATCCTGGAGGGGATTCAAGTCCGCAAAGTGGTCACACGCCAGCCGACGCTGGAAGATGCGTACATCAAGCTGGTGGGTGACGAAGCGAAAAAGGCTTAGCCGATGAAAACCAGCGATATTATGCCCATTCTCAGGATCATCAAGAACTCGGTCATCCTCCAGATGAAGAGCAATGCGGTTTCGATCTACTTCATCGCAACCCTGTTCCTGCAACCGGTTGTATTCACCGTTATCTCAGTTGGCACATATCTGTATGGGAATAAACCAGACCTCGGTCTATTCGCCATTACCGGCACTGGTTTAATCTCCATCTGGAATAATAATCTTTTCACTTCCGGCGAGATCATTCGGGGTGAACGCCGTACCGGGACTCTTTCGCTTGTTATGGCAACGCCTACGCCCCTTTTACTCATTCTTCTTGGCAAAAGTTTTGCAAACGCTGTGGCATCGGTACTGGCCATGGGGATCACCTTCTTAACCGGTTTGCTGGCATTTCGCCTGCCGATTGGCATTTCCGATCCATTCGCTTTCACAATCGGGTTGGTGCTGGTGATCTTTTCCATCACATGTCTGGGGTTGCTCTTTGGTTCGTTATTCATCCTGACTCGTAACGCCGGGGAGTTCGTCTCGGTTGCCAATTTCCCCGTCTATATCCTCTCCGGTCTGTCAGTGCCGCTGACCCTGCTCCCATTATGGACACGTCCATTTTCACAGGTCTTGACTCCGACATGGGGGAATATTATTTTAAACGCGGCTGCTTCCGGGTCTGGCGGGAGTATGCTTCCCAATTATTTAATCATTCTGGGTCTTTCGTTTTTTTACCTGCTGATTGCCCGCATTCTTTATAAAAAGGTGGAATACCTGGCTTTAAGCGCCGGAACCCTGGAGCAATGGTGATGCGAAACAATCTTCGATTATTCTGGAGCGGCACGCGCGCTTCCTGGTCGACCTACCTCGTGGAATTAACTCCAACGGTCTTTTTCGGCTTCCGCATTCCACGCATCATTTTGCAATCCCTGTTCTTCGTTTACCTTGCCAAGGCGGCGGGAGGCGAGCCGCTGGCGCGTTTTGCGCTGATTGGTAATGCCATTCAGATTGCTGTTTTCATGGCCATGCTTTCGATGGAGGAGGTGATCGAGTCGGAGAAATGGAACGACACCTTTCAGTACCTGATCGCCGCCCCATCCAGTTGGTTCCCATCCATGCTTGGCAAAAGCATATCCTACTTTTGCGATGCAATCCTGGCTTCGGCAGTATCTTTTGCAGCGCTGATACCCCTCCTTCACATTGATATCTCCTTCATCAACTTAATGCGCTCGGTTCCCGTGATTTTGCTCATCGTCCTTTCCGCCAGCGCGCTGGGGTGGAGCATCGGCGCATTTTCCCTGCCCATCCGTTACGGGTTCATGATCTGCAACTGGTTCGCTTATGCAATGATCATTTTTTGCGGGGTGAACATCCCCACCAGCGCATTACCCCCAGCGGTTCAGTTCATTGGGAATCTCCTGCCTGTGACCCATGGACTTCAAGCCGTGCGAGCCTTGATCGACGGGGCAAGCTACACCAGCGTGTTGCCGCTGGTTGGCGCTGAGTGTCTGGTTGCCCTGGTGTATAGCGCGATTGCATGGCTGACCTTTGGCTACCGCATGAAGGTGACCCGTCAACTGGGGACATTTGAGTTGGTTTAGATTCGGCCATATCTGTTGGTTCGGATGGCGGGGTTGTTATGGTAAAATCGCACCCGCCTAAATTAATGGGCACTGGAGGGATGGCCGAGCGGCTGAAGGCGCATGTCTTGAAAACATGTTTGGTGAAAGCCAACGTGGGTTCGAATCCCACTCCCTCCGCTGGTATTTACGATTTGAGATTTTTGATTTACGATTAGGGTGCCGGGAATAGCTCGTAAATACCGCAATCGATTTGGGGAGGTGCCAGAGTGGCTGAATGGGCTCGCCTGCTAAGTGAGTGCCGGCTTTAAAACCGGTCGCGGGTTCGAATCCCGCCCTCCCCGCCACTGAAGATACGCTCTGCAAAGGGCGTATTTTGTTTCCCGGTCGTGCGCCCCCATTGAGGGGAATATTTTCGAATCCCGCCCTCCCCGCCACTAAAGATACGCTCTGCAAAGGGCGTATTTTGTTTTCCGGTCACACGCCCCCATTGAGGGGAATATTTTCGAATCCCGCCCTCTCCGCCACTAAAGATACGCTCTGCAAAGGGCGTATTTTGTTTTCCGGTCACACGCCCCCATTGAGGGGAATGTTTTCGAATCCCGCCCTCCCCGCCACTGAAGATACGCTCTGCAAAGGGCGTATTTTGTTTCCCGGTCGTGCGCCTGCCTCGTATAGCAACGTGAACGTTGCTGTACAAGGACAAGATAAATCTTGTCATACCCTGTAAGGCGCGTTACTTAAACTCATACCTCACAATGGGACGGGGCGGAACATGACGGGCAACCACCTTGAATCCCAACCTTTTGAACGTGGAAACAAAACCGGTACCAGATGCGCTCGGGGTCAGGTCGGCGTCCAAGGGATAGGCCTCCAGCGCGGGTGCGCCTGCCTGTCTGGCCGCGTCCAACGCGGCAGTGATGAGCGCCGAGGTAACGCCTTTCCTGCGCCAACCCTTGCGGATGTATAAGCATGAGAGCGACCAGACCGGCTGATCATCCACACGTTTTAGCCGCCAGGTACGATCCAGCCAAGGGAGGGCGTCGCGCGGGGTGAGCTGACACCAGCCCACAGCCAGATCATCGCTGAAGGCCAGCAGACCGGGAGGCGGCCCCTGCCGGGCCAGTTCGCAGAAGTCTGCCTTGTTCTCCTCCCGCGGACGTTTGCGATAATCCTCGCCGATGCGCCAGTACATGCACCAGCAGCGGCTGGCCGGGCCCTGGCCGCCGAAGAGGTCTTCAAGAGCGGGTATAAGGTCCGGGGTCAGCGGACGCACATACAGGTCCATTTTGAAGCGGGGGTTACTTCCAGATGTGGCCGTAGCCAAACTCGCCTTCGATCAGATTCCCTTCCGCAAAGCGCTGGAAGCGCAGGGAACGGATATCCACGGTCTTCGATACGCCGTCCAGGATGAGCTCGGACATGCAGGCCCCGGCAGCGGGGGCGGTCTTGAAACCGGTGCCGCTCAACCCGCAGGCGAGATAAAAACCATCCGGCCCGGCGGCGCTATAAATGGCGCGCTGGTCGGGAGTGATGCCATCACGGCCCACATGGATGGAATGCAGTCCGCTCTCTTCGATCTTGGGAATGCGCTGCACCATTGCATCGATCAATTTGTCGAGGAAGGTCGGCGTGGGGGTCTGGTCTTCGGCGTCGGGGGCCTCGCCGCGCAGGGATTCATCCTCGCCCGCGGCCAGGACGAGCGCGCTGCCCTCGGGACGGAAGTAGCAATTGATAGTGTCGTCAATGACGGCGGGAATCCTTCCGAGGCTGGGCGGCCTGTGCAGGAAGGCCACGTCATGCGTCCAGGTTTGAAGCGGGATGGCCACATCCGCCAGCATACCGACCTGCTTCGCCCACGGTCCCGCCGCATTGACCACGACGGGAGCGGAGAGGTCGCCTTTGGTGGTGCTGACGCCGGTTACTTTTCCGCCGGAGGTGTGGATGGCGGTGACCTCACAGTTCTGCATCAGGGTCCCGCCGAAGCGCTTCACGGCTTCGATGAAAGAGTTGGTGGTCAGGGTTGCATCGGCGTAACCGGAGTCGGGTTCGTAGGCGGCGTAATCGAACTGGTGGGTGAGAAAATCGGGGATCAGCTTCTGCACATCGGCCGCAGAGATGACCGAGGTATTGATGCCGATCTTTTGCTGGTTGGCAACGTTGCCGCGCAGTTTGTCCTCATGCTCGCGTTTGGCGATCTGCATAAAGCCGGTCTGCTGGAAGCCGCATTCGCCGCCCACGCGTTCGCGCCAGTTGGAGAAATAATTTTTATAGCCCACAAAGGTCAGTTCGGATTCAACGGCCAGGTCGTAGTGCATGCGCACGAGTCCGCTGGAGTGGCCGGTGGCGCCCGAAGCGGCAACTTTGCGGTCGAGAACGGCGACCTTGTTTCCACGCTCGGCCAGGTGAAAGGCAATGCTCGCGCCCATCACGCCCGCGCCGATGATGATGGCATCGTATGTTTGAGTCATGGGGATATCCTTTGAATGGAGTTGTGCAGATTGTAGCAGGTTTCCCCGCGTTATTTCAATTTCTCTTCCAGTTCCCCAAGGTGATCCAGTTCATGCATGACGATGGTGCGCGCCCGCCAATAGACAGACTCTCTGCGCTTCTTCCCCTCCTCGCGCACGGAGCGGGCCCATTGAACTTCGCTCAACCCTGTCAGCACTTTCAGCAAGACCTTGCGGCGGATATTGAAATACGAGACCAGTTCAGTAAAGTCCAACAGATCGAAACGCAGCAACTTCCCCCAGGCGCGTTCGGGGTGGATGTCGGCAAACCAGGGTTCATCCACCAGCAGGGCCTGATAGATCATCTCTGTTGAGCGCGCCTCGACGTTGATGAGATGCGCCAACACTTCGGCCGGAGTCCGTTCGCCTTCACCCAGCGGCTGGCTCCACCTCTGCGCGGACACAGACCCTGCGAGGCGTTCCAACCGCACAGGCGACTCTGCCAGCACCGCAAGGATGCTGGCAATGTTCGCGGGCGTCTGATCGGTGGGGATGGATTTTTTCATGGCTGGGTATCGTCAAGCGATTTAAGCAGATCCAACAGGATCGCCTTTACAATCCCCCGGAACAGGCGCACTCTTTTCGGGCGGGAAAGGACAATGCTTCCAATTTCCAATTCCTTTTCGAAAGCCTGTTGGAAAACTTCACGGATATGATCATCGATCTTTTGCTGCCGCAAGCGCTGGGTCATGTGTTTTAAAAGGTCGGTATAAGAACCTGAATTGTGATATGGATTCGGCGGGTTGAACATGATTATCATCCTGTGAAAACGTATTCTCCGGCCATCAAAAACCAAGTAGTCGGTCGAAATAAATTATAAAAACTTTCGCTCCCGGCGGCGTCCCCGCCGCCGAGGACGGCGGCTTGAGCGAGAAAAGTTTTATAAACTCTTTCAGAGGACTACTTAACAGATACGATTGACCAGAACGATGATACTACGACTACCGCTAAACCCGTTTGCATCCTGCACAGTGAGGGTTAGCCGCCCAAAGCCGTTGACTTCGCAGCCGTTGAAGGTGACGGAGTCAGACGGTTTCCAACTCAATCCATTTCCAGGGCCGATACCGTATTGCGTACCGCCATTGCCGGAGGGATCGGTCGGGAAGGAGAAGGTCCAATTTAATTGATAAGGCTCCTGTCCACCGCTGGTGGTCGCCGCCAGCGTGACGACTTCATCCGGTCCCACCGTACCGCCATCCAACGGGTTGATGATGGAAACAAGAATATTCGGCGGCGGCAGCACTTCAAAGGAGACCGAAGCGTTCGAACTCAACCCGGCTGAGTCGGTGGCCGTGAGATTCAAAGTGCGCCGGCCCGGGGAGTTAAAGGTCACCGTGGCCCTTTCGCAGTCTGCAATGGGAAATGGATCACCCGACTGATTGCTGGTCCACTTGCAAACGAGGTTACTTCCATCCGGGTCATACGCCGTGGCGCGCAATTTTAACGGCTCGCCCTGAAAGACTTGTGTACCCTGGCTTGGGCTTTGAATGGACACGCTCGGCGGCTGGTTCCTGCCCTCCGCAAAGGTGGCGCAACTTTTATACAATTCCTTTTGGTAACGAAGTTTGATGACCTTTGCCGAGTCGATGCCTACGAAGAGCCAGACACATCCTTCGGCCCGCCAAAGAACCCCCGGCTCAGCGGGCAGCCCTGAAAGGTTGGCCCGGAAATAAGGCCCCGCCTCAAGACTGGCATACGGTCCGATCGCGCCGTATAACAGCAATTCAAATTCGCCGCCGACCACTCCACGTAGTTCCACCCGATTGCCGAAACTGGGCGCGGGCTTGAGGAAATCAAAAGAGGCTTCGCTCAGGTCCTCGAAACCATCGTCAGAGTTATATTTGAAGCCCGCCGCCAGGGTGAGTTTCTGCCCGATGGCATACTCCACTTTGGAGGTCAGCACGCCATCGCCTTGCAGGTAAATGCTCAGAATGGGTGTGAACACCACCGGCACGGGACCGATCCAAAAGGTGAGCGGACTAAATTCATGCCGGGCGATCTGCACCCGCTTATTGAAACTGGTCGCATCGCCCTTGACCGCCAGCGATACATTTTCGAGGATGGCAATGCGTGTCATAAAATTGAGGTCGGGGATCTCCGCGCAGACCCCGAAGACCTTGTCGTTGCAGGAGATATTAACATCCGCTTCGAGTTTTGGCTCGAGGCTGGCATTGCCAACGGCCTTGATCCTCCCGCCGGTGCCGAAGTCCGTGTCAATGGAATACGAGAATGTATTCGGACGGTATGCCTCTGCCAAAGAACGGCTTGCCAGGCCATGACCACCGCTGGCATTCGGTTGAACGAAGGTCACGCCGGGATACACCCAGGTGGTTTTGACATCTTCAGGTTTTAACTCTTTCACAAAAGAGACCTGCCCCTCGTGTACGGCCTCGATCAATTGGGCGTCTTCCGTTTCAACCACGATCTTCCCGCCCTCGGTTCGCACCGTCTTCACTTTGCGCAACAAGCCATAAGGCGCAGCCGGAAGCGTGTCTGAGACCAATACATCGCCCGGCGCAAGCGCCTCAAGCGCGGGTGTCGTATGGCTAAAAATAACAACTCCCTCCGTAGACACACTCTCCAGCGCAGATTGAACGTCTGCATCCATGACCCTGGTGGTGGGCGGAATGAGATAACCTTCCGGTGTGGCAGGGATGCTTGTGGCTGGTTCAGTTGACGGGGAAAGGGCGGGGGGAGGATTTGCAGGCAGGTTGCAGACCGTAGTCAGCAACAAGACCAGGATGGAAGTCCATAGGGCCCGGTAGGGGGATCTTTTCATACAGCACTCCTTCTTCAACTTCTAAAATGGGTCGAATGCCACGGCAAGATTTCGTTAATTATTCTCCTGCCTCAACCTGCAGACAAGAGATACTGTATTATCAATACCGGTCTTTATATTACCCGCACAGGAACAAGCCGTCTACTTAAGATTTTCATTCCAGCCGCTCCAGCCAGTTGATCACATCCTGTTCGTGGTCGTCGTGAAAATGGTCAAAGATATAACCAGGCTGGACGCGCCGGTCGCCCAGACATACAAAATAATAATCGCGTTCGCCCTGATGCACAGTCTCGATCCGGATATCATCGGGTAGTTCTTCCATCCCAGCGAAGAGCCGTTCAAACATCCGGCGCGACTCGTCCAGAATCAACTGCGCCGGGCGCTCGTGCTGGGACTCGTAGATCCAGTCGTTGATCTCATCGTCGCTCTCGAGATGAGCGGGCCAGGGCGGAGGCGGTTCCGGTTCGCCGCGCTGCATGGCTTGCAGGCTGGCGATGCTGCGCAGCCCGTCCGGTATCAGGTGGGCGAGCAGGTCTTTGAAGCACCAGTGGCCATTCACATGGGTCTGATCCATGCGGGCCGGGCCGATGCGTTCAAGCAAGTGTTCCCATTGCCGATGCTCTTCCCGCAACTCTTGCAACAGTTCAGATTTGTTCATACGCGATTCCTTGTGCGGTTTGCCCTTGCCAAATGCCGCGTTTCATGTAAAAATTTCGTTGCTCCAAACAGGGTGCCCCCCTCACCTTGTTTGGAGCATTTTTTTTATTAACTTTCCATAACCCATTAAGCCATTCAAATTTATTCATGCGATATTCCTGCTAGGGAAAGGCCCAAGTCCCGGATCGGTAGTTGATCAAGACGGCCTCGTCTGACGGGAAATCAATGGTGAGGAACCCGGCGATATATTTTTGCTGGGGAAAGCGTTTCCAAAAACCCTGATCGTGCCTGACCATCCACATGGACAATTCGGGGTTAAATTTAAACTCCAAGTCCTGAAAATCAGGATAGTCGGATACATTTTCCAGCCTGAAGTAGGGTCTTTGCTTAAAGTAGAATGTCCTGCGAATGGTGATATCGACCTCCCCGCGCTCGATCTCCGCGTCAAAACTTGGGTTGTGACTTCTGGTATCAATGCCGAACATGGCCGGAAAGACAAGCACCAGCATCGAACACAGGCAGATAAAGCCCGCGCACCCGATGGATAGTTTGGCAACAAGTTTCTGCCTTGCGAACCAGGCGCCGATTTGCCGTATCTTGTTCATGATATCTCTCCCATTCACAGAGAACTTTCAGCAATTTTGATTTCTTCATCCGTCATATAGACCTGACAGGTTTTATCACGGCGCGGACTACCCGGCCATCTTTGAGCCGAAACCTGTCAGGTCTAAACTCTCGATAATTTTATTCTTTTCATGATCGTGATCTTGGGCGCATATTCTATGGAATCGATTATGGAACAATGTGGCGATTTCAAAAACTAATAATAATCTATGCCGACGTCTTCAAAGAGATATAGGCTTTCTCCTATTTGTCCACGATGAACATCAGTGTGCATCTTCTCCGATATCAAGATTGTGTTTTGGGGAAATCGCCTTACCCATCAGTAAATGTAAGTGAATACAGATTCATGAAATTTATTATATTGTTTTTGAAGCGACTATTATCATGCACCACTTCTAACCAGTCATAAGCCGCATAAACCATATTGTTACAAAATGTATTTGGCTCAACAAGTAGCCCTTGATTGTTTTTAAGAAGGACGGGATTAACATGCGCGTTTGATTGTGGGAAGCGCATAAATACGACTTTAATTTTGCTATGTTTAGTTTTTCCCTGATGGAGCATAGAAGATCGCAAATAATAACATTTATCACCTGTTAGATTTGTTTTGCCAGTATATTTTGGTTTAACATATTTATCGAACCATGCAGCATACTTTTTCTGGTCTGCTTCTCCATTTTCCGAATCAATAGCACCGCCAATGTCAGGTATTACAAGCGAAGCCATAATCGCCACATAGTACCATTGTTTATGTAGACATGCTTCAATTTGTTCGAGCAATGCGCTAAATTGTATCTCTCCTTTGTTTTCTCCGTTATCCATAATCTACTCCGCGAACCAAAGGAATTATTGTGCAATTACAACCTTCCTCGCGTGTGCAATGCTCGTATGGTAACTCTGGAACTGTGTTTAGTTCAAATTTTTGGACAGATAGCTTCGCACAGGACTCACAACATCTTTTTGTCAATATCTGTACTTGACCGACCACACCACCTGTACGATATTGTGAAATTTCTCTATGAAAATAAGCATTGGATATAAACATTCTTGCCGCGGTAACTTTATCAATCTTCATTCCAGTTTCATAATCTGGAGGTAGCCATTGAGATTTGTTTGTTCCCCATAAATAATCCATTCCTGCTGAAAGGCGAAGTGTTTCCAGTGAATTATTTTCAAGTTGAGAAAGTATTTTTGGTTTAAAGGCAAAAATTGCGTTAAGCGCTTCTATATCTGATGTTGGATTATGGTTTTTCCAGTTTATTCCAAGACCGCGTGGAAAAACCTGTTGGGCTTCAAAGGAAGCGACGACTAAACTGGCTTCCTTGAACTTGCGCTGCTTGAGATATTCCAATATTTGTTCATTCAATTTTATTCGCTTTGTTGATTCATCGGATAAATACTGCTCGGCTATTATTCGCCCACGTTCAGAACAAAGAGCTATTATTGCCCCTTTAACCGATTTTTTCATATTCTCTGGGTCTGCCTGAATAAGCCTTGTTATTAATTCATCTTTTCGCCCTGATACCTTTAATCCACGTTCCTTTAGCATGTTCTTTAATTCAGTAGCCTTAAATTTGTAATCCAGTTGCCCTTCTAAATCTGCTTGTAACAACATCTCTTCATCAAAAAAACGTTTTATCGCCTGTTTAGCGTTTTCTCCAAGTGCATTGTCCCAATAATCTGCTTTAGTAAACTCATCAATTGAATTGTGGCGTAAAAATTTACTTAAAAGCAATAGATGAGCATTGGAATTATGCCAAGTATTTTGGGGCGAAGGAGTTTGCATTATTAGCCTACCTGAATATCTTTTTGAAATTCCGAGTTTAGCGAAGCCACTTACTATACATTAAACTATTTACTCTAAAATCTCTGCACCCAACTAAAATACATTATACGCCCCGGCCTGCAAAAAACTACTCCCCGTTCCACTCGATGTCGAAGGTCGAAGCCTCCAATGGGGAAATACCCAGCCTGCGGGCCAGCGCCACATAGGCAAGGAGGCTCCGTCCCTGCAGCAGGAAGGGCAGCGGGTCGTGGAAGTCCAGCAGCACATCATCGCTGTGTAAAAAGGTCCGCAGCCACGCGGAGAAATTTCCATTCATCAGCGCGGCAGGCAGGCCATAGACCAGCATGGCCGTGCCCAGCATGCGCGACGTATTTTCAAACGGCGTGACGCACTCCGCCGCGCCCTCCAAAAAAGACTCCACAAAGCGCGGGTTCGGGGTCAGCAAATGCGCCCCACTGGTCGCGCGCGGGTTGCACTCCAGCGCCGTCACCCCGCCCTCTGGCGTTTCGATGAAGTCGAAGGCCATCTGGCCCGTCACCCGGTGATGCCCCACAAAGGTCCGCACCCATTCGTAAATGCCCGCATGCTCCACGGGTTGAAAGGCGATGGTCGCACCCTGCCCGGCCGTAAAAATAGTCGGATAGACCGCATGCGCCGTGATGCGTCCGTTCTGGCAGACCGAATAACTGCACAACTGCCGTCCGCTCACGAACTCCTGCGCCACCCAGGCCGAATCAAGCGGCAGCGTAGACAAAGCCTCCTGCAACGAAGGCCGGATCAAAGTCCGCGCGGCGAAGCGCGAATAGACCGGCTTCAGCACCAGCTCCCGCCAGCGTGCAAACGCCTGCAGCAGGTCATCGCGGCTGGTCACCCACATCGTGCCCGGCACACGCAGCCCCAGTCCCGCCGCATTCTCCGCGAAGGCCCACTTGTTATGAAAGATGTTCAGTTTGGGCAAAGGCTCGCAGAAGACGCGGCACGGGAGTTGCCCCAACCCTTTTGCGATGTGGAAAACCTCCTCACAGGTGGGGATCAACAAGTCGATCTGATTCCGCTCAATGATCGCCCTCAACGCCGCGAGAAACGCCTCAGGCTCCAGACGTGGAGCGGGCACCACAAAATTGGCCTGCACCGCCGCCGAAGGCTGGCTGATATGCCCGCGCAGCGACTCGGCCATGAAGACCGTATGCCCCGCCCGTTGGAACGCGCGCGCCAGGTCAAGCGTGACGGGCGCCCGTCCGCCGGTGAAAAGAATGTTCATAATTGATATGTCCTTGCGAGGAGGGTGATCTTCCCGACGAAGCAATCTCTACATTCCATGAGATTGCTTCGGGCAAAGAGCAAGAACGCCCTCGCAATGACATTAGAAAGTCAACACCAACCCGCCGATGGACAGGCCCGCGCCCGTGCCGACCAGCAGCAGCTTGTCGCCGCGTTGAATGCGCCCATCGCGCACGCCCTGATACAGCGTAACCGGGATCGAGGCCGCCACGCAGTTGCCGAGCGTCTCGATGGTGCGGAGGATCTTCTCTTCCCTCCAGCCGAAGCGCTCCAGCATCATCAACCCGACCTTGCTGGCCTGATGCGGCACAATCACATCAATATCCAGCATGCCTTTCGACAAGCCGGGGTAGAGTTCCTCCAAAAATTCATGCGCAATACCGCGTACCATGCGCAGCACGGCGGGGCCGTCCATGTGGAAGAGATCGTCCTCCGGCTTGTGCCCCGCAAAGCGCGGATGTAAACGCGAGCCGCCGCCCATGATGGTGGTGAGATAGGCGCCCTCGCCATAGGTCTTGAAATGCGCGTGATGCAGCATGGCCGATTCGCCCGCCGCCGCGCGCGTGACCACAACTGCCGCGGCCGCATCGCCCACCAGCGAAGCCGACTCGGGTTCCTGCGGGTTGATGCCGCACGAAGCCACATCCGCGCTGCAGATCAAAATATTTTTATAGCGTCCGCTGCTGATGAAGTTCGAGGCCACATCCATGGCCGCCACAAAACTCAGGCAGGTGGTATGCACCGTCATGGCCGGGATGCCCGAGTTCCCCAGCCCCAACTGACGCTGGATCAACGCGCCCGTATCGGGGATGGCCTGCTCGCCCGTGCCCGAAGCGTTGATGATCAGGTCGAGTTGCTGCGGTTTGAGACCCGCTTCGTTCAAGGCTTCCTTCGCCGCCTGGGCCGACATGAACGATGAGGTTTCGTCCGTCACCCAGCGGCGTTCGCGCACGCCGTTGCGCCGCTCGACCCAGCCCGCGGGCACGCCACACATCGCTTCCAGTTCCGAACTGGGCACGACCCGTTTCGGTAAATAGCGTCCCAAACCAATCATCTTGAGGGGAATGTTTACTTGCATGAATACTCCTATGCCCTGTCATTGCGAGGGCGATACTCTTTTGCCCGAAGCAATCTCCTCGTTCTAATGGAGATTGCTTCGTCGGAAAGAGCAAGAGCGCTCCTCGCAACGACATTAGAAATCATGTTTCTTAAAATACGGAATCATCACATCCGAGACTTTGCCGATCAACTTCCACGGCCGTTGACGCTTGCTGGATAGATGCTTCGTAAACACCGCGTTGTACTCCGTCACCGACTCGCCGCCGCGCACCTTCTTGAACTTGCCCACGCCGCCGCTGGCATGCACGAGCAGCCCGCGCTTCAGGCCTTCCCGCAGCGTGACCAGCGTCAGCAGGCGGTACAAGCCTTCCTCCAGCGGCAGGGCCGTATCATAGCCGAACAGCGGCTGGGTCATGGCGCCATGGCGGACGAAGAATCCCATGATGCCGTTAAGGCGCCCATCCTTCCTAAGCCCGACCATGTGCAGGATGCCTTCATCGCGGGCAAGTTTCAAGAATTCAAACGTGAACTGCGGGTTGTAATGGGAATATTTTTCAAGATAGAGCAGGCCATACAGCTCCACCGCGCGATGAAGTTCCGCATCCGATAGATCTTTTCCGTCCACCGCTTCGTACGCGCTCTTCTTCAGCACGCGCACATCCTCCCTGCATTGGCGCGTCTTCAGCGCCGCCGCCGGGTCCATGTACCAGACCTGGCGGCTGAGCACCAGGTCGTAGCCCAGCCCGCCCAGGGTTTCATAAATATGCGGGTTCTTTTTCTGATCCACAGATCGAAACACAATCGCACGGTCCGGGAACGCTTGAATCAACACCTCACTGATCGCTCTTAATTGTTCGCTGCTCACGGGCGGATATAGGTTTGTCGAAAGCAGGTAGTTGTTGACGAAGACCACCCGGTCCAACCCGGCATGGCGGAAATACCACGCCAACGGATGCATGAGCGCCTTCACGACAATTTCGGCGAATGGGTTGTTAAGATGCTTTACCTCCTCCAGGCCGCCGTAAGAGATGTAATGGCTGTAGGGTGAAACTGTATAGGTGTTCCGCGGATGGAAATCCGTGACGGTAACGGGCATGATCGTCTCCCCGGATTTAAGCGCAAGCAATTGCGTGTTGTAAACGTTGCGGATGTACGCTTGCAGGTCCCCGGTCATCAATGGGATGAGGTAGCGGCGGGCGTAGTCGCCGTCGCCAGTGGATGGGAAGGGCAGGCTGTGGATGGTCTCGCGGGTGAAGAGTTCTGCTAAGGGCATTTCAAGTCAATATTCATCTGGATCAGTATGCCGCCCGGCACTTCGAGTTCTTTATAACTTTGCAACCAGATCCGGACTTTATTTTCCTCATATTGGTAGGCGCCTGCTGTCCAGAACCAGGTTTCATCCAGCAGGTCGGGTTCCTGGCACTTCCACTCCGCCACGGAAATATCAACCCCCAGGCCGAACCCCGGGCTGAAAGGCTCAAGGCCTGAAAACGAAAATTTTCCCTCTGCATCGGTCACTGTGGAAGCGTATGGGTCTGAACTCTCAATGACAACCAGGTCAATGGGAGCATTCGCCAGCGGTTCTTCCCACACAAGACGCCCTTCAATATACACTTTGGACGCGTCAAGCGGGATGGGTGTTTGAGTGGCGGCTGGCAGAGGCGTTGCACCCTGAAGGCCCAGGTTACAGGCAAGTACCAAAAGGGTGATTACACTAATAACTGATATTTTATTTTTTGTGTTCATTCATGACCTGATGTGCAGAATTGAGAGATCGTCTCGTCGCAATGAGACGGGATAACCACTGTATCGGGATGGGTGAGAGTATAGGTTTGCAATTTACCCAGCGTTTCGCGATAGGCAGCCGGGTCGGGAAAAAGCATATCGGCGATCTTGTGCGGCGGACGGTTCTCGACGATGGAGCGCTTAAGCCAGGCGGCATCGGCCACGAAGAAGAAAAGCCCACGGCTCTCATCGCGGGCGAAGAGTCCCATCTGTCCGTGGGCATGACCGGGGAGTTCCACGCCGATCAGGGACTGGTCGCCGAGTAAGTCGTAGCCGGTCTGGAACGGTGCATATTCTTCAGAAAGCAAAATCGGTTTGCTCAGATCCACTTCTTGTGAGCGGGCGTCAAAGTCTGAGGGGATCTGCCCGCGCAGGAAGGCGTGTTTCATATCTTCTTCAGGCGGAAGATGGCGCAGGTGTGAATACGCATGCGGGAGGTAAATGTAACGAGACGCCGGCAGGTCACAAAGCGAGCCGACATGATCGGCATGGAAGTGGGAGATGAAGACATGCGAAATATCTTGAGGGCGAAGGTTAAAGATCGCAAGTTGGTTAACGACCAGATCTTCTTCTTTCAAATGGACGGGCGTCATCCAGCGATAGAAGCGTTTGGGAAATTTCCTTGTCTCGTCGAAGAAGCGATGGGAGTAACCCGTGTCGAAAAGCATCGCACCGAATTTCGGGTGGCGGAAAAGCGCGAACATGGCCGGGAAGTGGATCGTGCGCCAGCGTCCGCCGTGGATGGCGATGTGTTCAGGGGCGGTGCAGTAGCCTGCATGGAGAATATCGATTTTCATAAAAATATTATGTCATTGCGAGGAGCGATCTTCTTCTTTGCGACGAAACAATCTCAAGATTATGTCCGAGATTGCTTCGTCGGGCTAACGCCCTCCTCGCAATGACGGGGTCTCCTTCCACCATTTCAGAAAGCGCTGCACGCCCTCTTCAACAGAGATGTTGGGCTGGTAGCCAAGTTCATTCTTTGCAGCGGAGATATCGAGGGTGGTGCTGTTGGCCATCATGCTGACGGAGAGTCGGGTCAGCGGCGGCTCGGGGCTGAAGGGGATGAGGGAATAGATAAATTCAAGCGCGCCCGCAGCAGCATGCGCGGCCTTGTGTGGAATCTTGCGCGCCGGGTGCGGATACCCCAGGTCATCGCATATCCGTTCGATCAGTTTCCAGATCTGGACCGGCTCGCCGTTGGAGATGTTGTATTTTTTCCCGAGCGTGTGCGCCGGGGAGTCGGCGCATAATAAAAGCGCATCAACGACATTTTGAATGTAGGTCAGGTCGACGATGTTCCCACCATCCCCCAGAATGGGCAGCCTGCCGGATCTGAGTCGGGGGATCAAGCGCGGGAAGATGACCGTGTCCCCTTCGCCGAAGATCGCACGCGGGCGGATGGAGACGACGGCGAGTCCCTGTGCGAAACCCTTGTCGATCTCCTCTTCGGCCAGCAGTTTGGTGTGGGCGTAATTGCTGATAGGCTCCGGCAGCGTGGCGTCTTCCTTGACGCCGATGTGTGAACCAAAGTCGAAGTACAGGCTGGGCGTGGAAACATACACCAGGCGCCGGACGTTCGCCTCCAAACAGGCCTGCACCACGTTGCGAGTGCCGATGACGTTGGCCTGATAGAACTTCTCGAAGTTGCCCCAGGGCGAGGGCAGGGCTGCGCAGTGGAAGACCAGGTCACGGTCCCGGAAAGAAGCGAGGAGTTCCTCCTTGTGAGTAACATCCCCGTACAAAGATTGGATGCCCTCACGTTCGAGTTCATCCAATTTTGAGGGGTTACGGCCGAGGGCGGTTACATCCCAGCCCATGCCATGCAGTCGCCGGGCGAGGGCTCCACCTAAAAATCCGGTCGCGCCGGTGACAAGGGTTTTCATATGTCGATTGTATCCGCAATCTTGTAAAACAAAAAATCCCCTGCCTCATGGGCAGGGGATGGTTTCTATTCAGTTTTATGATTCGGCGGGGACGGGTTTCTTGAGCACATAGAGCATGCCCGCAGTCACCGCGGTGCCGACGAGCAGGGCCACGATGTACATGCCGAGGTTATCGACCGCATTCGGGATTGGCAGGACAAAGACGCCGCCGTGGGGAACATGCAGCTGGCAGCCAAACGCCATGGAGAGCGCGCCTGCAACCGCAGAACCGACCATGATGGAGGGGATGACTGCGAACGGGTCGCGAGCGGCGTAGGGGATCGCGCCTTCGGTGATGAAGGAGATGCCGAGAACTGCGGTGGAGGAGGCGGCTTCCTGCTCATCCGCAGTAAAGCGGTTCTTGAAGAGGAAGGCGGCGAGGGCCAGACCGAGCGGAGGGGTCATACCGGCGGCCATCACAGCGGCCATCGGGGCTGTGACCTGAGTGCTGAGCAGACCGACCGCAAAGGTATAGGCCGCCTTGTTGACGGGGCCACCCATATCGAAAGCCATCATCAAACCGAGGATCAGGCCGAGAATGGCGGCGCTGCCTGCCTGCATGCCCTTGAGGAACTCGGTCAGGGCGTTGAGCGCGGCGCTAACGGGCACACCGACCACGTAGAACATGATCAGGCCGACAACCAGCGAGCTGATGAGGGGCAGGATCAGGACGGGCTTGAGGCCGGCCAGACCGCGGGGCAGTTTGATCGCGCCATTAAGCCACTGGGTGAAATAACCAGCCACGAAACCGGCGATGATGCCGCCGAGGAAGCCGGAACCGGTGACACCAGCAAGGATACCGCCGATCATGCCGGGGGCCAGACCGGGGCGGTCTGCGATCGAGTAGGAAATATACCCGGCCAGGATGGCGACCATGAGGCCGAAACCGCCCTTGGCACCGATGGCAAAGATGTTCGCCCAGAAGGTTGTCCAGGCGGTGGCTTCGATCGTCGAGCCGTCCATGGCGAGGGTGGCATCGTAGGCGTAGATACCGCGAGCGGCGAAACCGATGGCGATCAGAAGACCGCCCGCCACGACGAACGGGATCATGTAGGACACGCCCGTCATGAGGTGCTTGTAGGCACCAGACAAATTGCTCTTGCTTGTTGACATTTTCATTCTCTCCTTATGAAAATTATGAATTAATGGCGGTGGTGATGACACCAGCCCCATCTTTGATAGCGGCATTGCTGGCAGTTTCATAGATCTTCTTGCCAGCAAAGCGGCTTAAATCAACTTTGACATCGGCGGCGATGACGACCAATTCCGCCTCGGCGATCTCCTGCTCGGTCAGACGGTTCTCCACACCGACCGAGCCCTGGGTTTCCACCTTGATGATATGACCCAGTTTTTTGGCACCTTTTTCAAGACCTTCGGCAGCCATGTAGGTATGGGCGATCCCTGTGGGGCATGAGGTGATTGCAACGATCTTCATTCATTCTCCTTTCGTATTTCCTTGGTTCTGTAACAACTCGCAAGATAAATCTTGCGTTACTGCAACACAATAGGGGTGATCTCAACTTGCTTTTGAAAGTCATTGATGACCTTCATCTCGGGCAAGTCACGTCCGAGGCGGGTAATGATGCTGAGTGAAAAAGCCGTGGCAAGACGCGCGCACTCGCGCAGTGACATGTTTTTACTCAAGCCAGCCACCAGCCCTGCCACCATCGCATCGCCCGCGCCGACGGTGGATTTCACAGTCACTTCGGGCGGCTTGGCAATGAAAGCCTGGTCTTTCTCCACGAACAACGCGCCGTCTTTACCCATCGAAATGACCACAACCGTCGTATCTTCGTTGATGAGTGAAATTGCCGATGAGTACACGCTTTCAATACCATTCAAAGATTTATTCACCAGTGCGCTCAGTTCGTGGATGTTCGGCTTGATAATGTTCGGCTTGACCTTGACTGACTCGCTCAACGCGTCGCCGCTCGTATCCAAAATGACTCGGCGCTTCCTGGATTTCAACAACTGGATAATGTCCGCATAAAAATTGGAGGGCAGACCCGATTGAATGTTGCCCGAAAGCACAAAACACTCGCACGCTTCAGACATCGCCTCGACCTGTTCCATCAACTTGGAGACGGCGTACTCGCCTGGAACTTGCCCTGGCATATTCAAGTCTGTAGTGACCTGGTTGACCTCGTCCATGATCTTGATGTTGATGCGGGTTTCACCTGGCACACGCACGAAGCGGTCTTCGATCCCTTTGCGCTCGAAGTGACGCTCGAACACATCTGCATTTTCTTCGCCGAGGAAACCCGTCACCGCCACGGGGATGCCGTAGTCGGCTAGGAATGAAGCGACGTTCACGCCTTTGCCGCCTGCGTCGTAGCGATAGCCCTGACTGCGGTTTACGGTTCCCAGTTTGAAGTGATCTACTGAGATGGTTTCATCCACAGCGGGGTTGACGGTGATGGTGGCGACTTTCATAAAGCGCGCACCTCGGCAGCAGTTCGGCAATTCAACGCAGATTGCGCCAATGCCTGCAAGTCTTTCAAAGATGCCTTGCGCAAATGTGACTTGATAGTCGGGATGGTTGGCACGGTGATGCTCAATTCTTTCACGCCCAAGCCCACCAGAATCGACGCGCCTTTGATGTCACTCGCTGCACCGCCACAGACCGCCACCCACTTGCCTTCTTTGGTCGCGGCACGCACGGTCATCTCCACCATGCGCAGGACGGCGGGGTTCAATGCGTCGGCTTGTTTCGCCAACTGCGGGTGGACGCGATCCATCGCGAGGGTGTATTGGGTCAGGTCGTTGGTACCAATGGAGAAGAAGTCCACCAGTTTGGCGAATTGATCGGCGAGGATGGCGGCGGAGGGAACTTCCACCATGATGCCGAGTTCGATCTTCGGCGCGCCCACTTCAGCACGGACTTTTTCGGTGATCTCAATGACCTGCTCCACATCTTCGAGCGTGGTGATCATCGGGAACATGATGCGGATGTCCGTCTCTTTGGCGGCACGATAAATGGCGCGGAGTTGCGGCAGGAACAAATCTGGGCGGGCAAAGCACAGACGAATGCCGCGAATGCCGAGGAAAGAATTATCTTCTTTGGGCAGGTTGAGGTGCGGCACTTGCTTATCGCCGCCAATATCGAGCGTGCGAATGGTGAGCGGACGCCCGCCGAGCGCCTTGCCCATCTCTACATACACTTCGTATTGTTCGTCTTCAGTAGGAGTTTTGCCGCTTTCCAAAAAGAGGAATTCGGTGCGCATCAAGCCTACGCCTTCCGTGCCGTACTCCACCGCTTTCACGGCATCTGCCACGCGGTTGACGTTGGCAAAAATTTCAATGACATGCTCATCCTGTGTTTTGGCAGGCAGAAGTCTTTCGGCATAGTCGGCGCTGAGTTGGCGTTTTATCTCTTCGTGCAACTGCTCGGCGCTTTCAATGTCTTCGGGCTGTGGGTTGAGATACAACTTGCCGTTGAAACCGTCGAGAATGCAGTTCGTGCCGTTCGTAATGTCCAACACCGTATCGCCAGCCGCAACAATGGCAGGGATGCCCATCGCGCGCGCAATAATGGCGGTGTGTGAGGTCGGTCCGCCTTTGGCGGTGACGAAACCCAAGATCAAGTCGGGGTCGAGGTTGGCAGTGTCGGAGGGGGTCAGGTCGTCGGCAACTAAAACAGAAGGAGTACGCGACGCCGCAGGGGATTCATCGGCGATACCGAGCATGTGACGCAGCACACGCTGACAGACATCGCTCAAGTCCACGGCGCGACCCGCAAGGATGGGATCATCCAGATTCTTCAACTGGTCAATGCGTGATTGAACGGTCTGCTGCCAAGCCCAGGCGGGGTTGTGTTTCTTTGAAATCAGATCTTCGGTTTCTTTCAAAAGGTCATCGTCATTCAAGAATTCGGCATGCACCAAAAAGATGGAAGCCTGATTCGAACCAAGGCGCACTTTCACTTCATCGTACAGTTTGTTCAATTCTTTTTGCGCCGAATCAATGGCGCTCTTGAATTGCTTCTTGCCAAAGGAAGGGCTGGTCACTGTGTCTTCGACCACAATGGCTTTGTGCGCATGCTGGAAAACAACTCCCACCACAATGCCATCTGAGGCGGGCACGCCGTCGGCGTAGGAAACTGTTGAGGTTGGCGACCAGTTCACTCGGTCGATTTGAGGCGCGTGGGTTTCTTCCTCTTCGCCCAGCCCGCTTTCGATTCCTGCCTTCAAGGTTGCCAGCGCTTCATCTGCATCCACGCCTTCAGCGGAAACGCGCACGACGGTGCCTTTGCCTGCACCAAGTTTAAGCAGATTGACCAGACTCTTCGCATCCACGACGAGGTCACCGCTTCGCACCCGTACCTGGGCTTGATACTGCTTCGCGAGATTCACCAGCTCTGTGGCAGGGCGTGCATGCAAGCCTGTCGGGTTGATGATGACGGCTTCAAAATATTTTGCAAAATCGGTTGTGTTGGATGTGGAGGTTGGAGCGGGTCGTTCGCCTGTGAGGGCTTCAATGATGTCGTTCTTATCTGCCGTGATGGCGAGTTTGGCGGCAAGTTCTTCGTCGGAGACGACATGCGTGAGTTTGCGCAAGATGCCGAGATGTTCGCCAGAGGCGGCGCCAATGCCCACTACAAGGTGGACAATTTCGCCTTCGTTCCATGTGACACCTTGGGGGACTTGTAGAACTGCGATGCCTGTCTTGAGGACGAGTTCGCGATTCTCGGGCATGCCATGCGGAATGGCGATGCCATTGGCGAGGAAGGTGTTGGCAACCTTCTCGCGGTCGAACATGCTATCCACGTATCCTGGGGCAATGTTTCCATTTTGAATCAACAAGTTTGCGACTTGTTGGATCGCTTCCTGCTTCGTTTTCGGCGAAGCGCCCAATTCAACTTGTGTGGGGCTGAGTTCGAGCATGGAACCTCGGGTGATTTATTTGGTAGGGCGCCCTTCAAGCCCTGCTATTGCCTGAAGGGCAACTCTACATCAAGGAGAAACTAGTACCAAGGAACTACTACGTGCGTTAGTGTAAACGATTACATCATTCATGTCAAGACTTTTGCAAGGTCAGTCTGTAAAATTGACCGAATAGTTGCAAATTCAGGCTATTTTTTGTTGCTTTCGGAAGATTGTGTTACACTAATGACCATTACAACCCCGATACTGAGTAATCGTTTTCATTTTCGTTACACCAAAATGGTATAATTCGCCTATGACCAGCATTAAAGACGTCGCCAAAGCCGCGGGGGTATCCACTGCCACCGTATCGCGTGTGTTAGCCAAGAACGCCCCCATCAAACCTGAAACCAGAGACCGTGTGCTCAAAGCCGTAGCGGACTTGAACTACCGCCCGAATTTGATCGCACGAAGTTTGCGCGTGCAAAAAAGCGCCAAGATCGGCTTGGTCGTTTCAGACATCCGCAACCCGTTCTTCACCGCCATCGGTCGCGCCGTGGAAGATGCCGCCTACGAGCAGGGCTACTCGGTGTTGATGTGCAACACAGACGAAGACCCTGATAAAGAAGAACTATATTTAAATCTTTTGTACGATGAAAATGTGGCAGGCGTGATCTTTTCCCCCACCCACCAGTTCGATATCCACTCCCAGACCTTCAACCAGAAAATGCCTTTCGTGGTCATCGACCGTGCGATCGAGTCAAACGATGTAGACATGGTCTTGCTGGATAACGTCGCTGCGGCATACGAACTAACCGAACACCTCATTAGTAATGGCTACAAAAATCTGGCAGGCTTGTTCGGTGATGCCAGTACCACGGGTCAGGAACGCAGCCGCGGATTTCACAAGGCGCTCAAAGATCATCATTTGAATCCTGCCGCGGCGCATTTCATTTCTCCGCGTATTCAGCAGGGCTACGAAACTGCGATGAATTTGCTCAGCCAACCAAATCGCCCCGACGCGATCTTCACCAGTAACAGCATGCTCACAGCAGGCGCATACAAAGCCGCACGCGACAGCAAATTAAATGTCCCTCGCGATGTGGCAGTGGTCGGTTTCGATGACACCACCTGGGGCGCATTGGTCGACCCGCCCATCACGGTCATTGAACAGCCCACTGAAGAGATCGGTCGCACTGCGACGGAACTGCTCTTCCAGCGTATTCAAGAACCAAGCCGTTCACCCAAGACAGTTATTTTGAAAGGGTCGTTAATTGCGAGAGGGTCTAGTAAGGGGAAGTAATTAGTAATTGGTAATTGATTTGCGGGCTGCGAGGCTTGCTAATTTCTCACGGATGATCTTGGAGTTATGACGGACATCGGTGGGAAATTTTTTTAAGAAGAGAAAGGTTCGGATGCGTGCGGCTTGGGGGTGATTTTGCGCAAGCATTTTGAGTTCAGCGATAATCTTCTTTTTGTCTGTTCTCACTCCCTTTTCCAATTCAACCCACAGCACAGGTTCCCCCTCCACACCGACAAGTGCTGTGCGAAAGACTTGTGGATGCGCGTTGAACATATTTTCAATCTGCTCTGTGAACAACACACCCTCTTTTGTGATCACTCGGTGAGACTTCCGCCCGCAATACCATAGCCTGCCTTCGTCATCGAAATAGCCCACGTCGCCCATGCGGTGGATGATGTATCCACGATATTCGATCTTCGATATTCGATTCGCATCTTCTCTATGGACATAACCCCGCGTCGTGGCTGGACTTTGGACTGTAATCTCGCCAACTACATTTGGTTTCACATTGAGCGAATCCTGCCATTCTTCGATCGGCTCGTCAGTGACGGGGATGATGCGCACGGTCACGCCTTCGATGGGCTTTCCCAAACAGATGCCTGCTCCATTCTTTGTCTTCTCTTCCAAATCAAACACGTCACGGCTCTCGACCTTGGCAATGGGCAGGGACTCTGTCGCGCCATAGATACCGTACAGTGAAGTTTGATTCGCAAGTAGGTGACGGAAGCGCTTTTGCAAGTCTACGGTCGCTGGTGCACCTGCGGTGATGATGCGTTTGAGAGAGGAAAGCGGGTGGTCTCGATACTCCCCGCGAAGAGCAGCGGGGCTACTCGACCACCAATTAGCAAGAATTTCCAGCACCACGGGCGAGGCGAACATGTTGGTGACGTTGTATTTTTGGATCGCGCCGATCACTTTGGCAGGGTTGGTCTTGCCTGGGACGGGGAAAGTAATGTCTGGAATGACAGAGGTGACACCGAGCAGGAGGTCAATCAACGCGTAGAGGGGGAAGGCGGGCAGGTCAATTTCGTCTGGCGCGATATTGAAGGTGTTTTTCAGTAATTCGAGTTGAGCGGCAAGATTCTCCTGAGTGTAGATCGCGCCTTTGGGCAGACCTGTCGAGCCTGAGGTGTAGATGATGGCGGCGGGTGAAGTGCTGGAAAGTGGAGAGTGGGGAGTGGGTGGTAATTGGTGATTGGTCCGCTCCGCTTCGCTGCGAGGTTGCATAATTGTAGGTTGGGAATCAACTTTCCACTTTCTACTTTCCATCTTATGAATGCTCAAGTTGTATTTCACAGATTCTCTTCCCCACCCAAAGATTATTCGCAATAAATGCGTAAGCGTGTTGCCCACGAAAATATCAGGCTTGGATTCTGCGTAGACCTCGCGAATCTTTTTGATTCCCAGTGCAGGCTCCACGAGGATGGGGACGATGCCGAGTTTGAGCAACGCGAGGGCAAAGGGGAAGAAGTCCGCACTGGGGGGAGTTAACAAGGCGGCGGTCATGCCTGGGGTGTAGCGCCCAGTTTCAAGTCCGGGAAGGAAGCGCTGGGTTTTTGAGAGAATATCCGCGTAGGTCAGAATCCGCCAGCAGTTTTTTTTCCAATAAATAATGGCGGGTTTGTTCGGGTGAGCGCAGGCGTTTTTTTCAAAAAAATCGCAGAGATTCATGGTCAAAATTGTATCGCTTTGTCAGGAGGATTGTCAGGGCACGGCGATTATTTTTAGTACTGTAATCGAATGGGCAGCGGTCCAATAATGAGAGCTGGCAAGTCTGCGAACGAACACCCAAGGCAGGCCAGGACATTATCATGAAAACGTTGGTTGTGGGTCTCGGCAACCCCATTCTCGGAGATTACGGAGTCGGGTGGAAGATCGCGGAGGAGGTGAAGAAACAACTGCCACAGGACTCTGCGGTGGATGTGGTTTGCCTTTCACTTGGTGGGGTTGGGTTGATGGAACATCTCATCAACTATCAGCGCGCAATCCTGGTGGACGCCTTTCCATGGAGTGAAAGCGAAACATCAGGTTCAATCTTGATCATGAAGTTAAGCGATCTGCCGCACTACACCGCCTTTCACACCCCCGGCACTCATGATACGCCGCTACAAAATGCACTGGAAGCGGGCCGCGCCATGGGCGCATCCCTGCCAGAGATCGTGGATGTGGTTGGTATTGCGACTCACCGCATTCAGGATTTCAGCGAGCAGCTCTCGCCGCCTGTGGCTGAAGCCGTCTCTTTTGCGGCGCGCATCGTGGTCGACCTGTTGAAGCAGCCGCCCCAACCGAATATCGATGGCAGGGACACAAACAAACCCCAAAATCCCCGGTGAATAGTCGCCAGGGATTTTTTAAACTCAGCCGAAGAATTAAGTGCGGCGGGTCAAGTCTTCATATTTAGGGTTGCGCAACAGATAATCTGCAACATAGGGACAAAGCGGCACCACGCGCAAATTCTTCTCCCTGGCATATTCAAGCGCGGTCTGCGTAATGTGCCCCGCCACCCCCTGACCGCGATGCGCCGGGTGTACCCCCACATGGGTCATCACGATCGCGCCACGGTCTTCACGATAATTCAATTCGGAGAGCAGGCCGTCAATCCAGAGTTCGAAGCGGTTTTCAGCGGGATTATGAATAACCTCAAGTTTTTCAATATCCATGGGTTGCATCCTCTCTTTACCTCGATTGTACCTGTTGACCCGCCTCTCGTTTGCCCGTAAAATGCCCCCATGCCGAAGATCTCAGGTTTTTACCTTCCTGACCACGACCCTCCAGCGTGAGCGGTGTCTTTTATTGTCGATAACCGATCTATTACAAATTAATGGAGGAACCATGAAAACCGAGTTTGTTTCCAAACGCGCCAGGATTTACGCCGATGTCCCCGATGAAAAGTGGAACGATTGGCGCTGGCAGCTATCCAACCGCCTCAATTCTGTTGAAGATATCGAAAAGGTCATCCCGCTCACCGATAGTGAACGCAAAGCCCTGCAAACACAAGGCTTGTTCCGGGTGGATGTGACACCTTATTTCATCTCTTTAATCAACCCCGAAGACCCGAACGACCCGACCCGTTTGCAGATTATCCCACGCGCGGAGGAGATGCAGGCCTTCACCGCCATGATGGAGGATTCCCTCGCGGAAGACCGCCACTCTCCCGTGCCGGGGCTGGTTCACCGGTATCCTGACAGAGTGCTCATGCTGGTCACGACCCAATGCGCTTCGTACTGCCGGTATTGCACCCGCTCGCGCATCGTTGGCGACCCGGGGCAGACCTTCAAACGCGAAGAGTTCGAGATGCAGATCGAGTATCTTAAGCGCACCCCGCAAGTCCGCGACGTGCTGCTCTCCGGCGGCGACCCGCTTGTCCTCGCGCCTAAAGTACTGGAAGAACTGCTCTCCCGTCTGCGCGAAATCCCGCACATTGAGATCATCCGCATTGGGTCGCGTGTGCCGGTCTTCATGCCGATGCGCGTCACGCAGGAGCTGTGCGACATGCTGGCCAAATATCACCCGCTGTGGATGAATATTCACGTCAACCACTCGAACGAGATCAGCAAGGAACTTGCCGAAGCGACCGACCGACTCACCCGGGCGGGCATCCCGGTCGGGAATCAGTCCGTGCTGCTGGCGGGCGTGAACGACAATGTCCACATTCAGCGCCAGTTGGTGCAAGACCTTGTCCGCATCCGTGTGCGCCCGTACTATCTCTATCAATGTGACCTGGTCGAAGGTGCGGGTCACTTCCGTACTCCCGTGGCAAAGGGTATCGAGATCATGGAAGGCCTGCGCGGACATACCTCCGGTTATGCGGTCCCGCAGTTCATCGTGGATGCGCCCGGCGGCGGCGGCAAAATTCCGCTTGCGCCGAACTATCTGCTGAGCATGTCTGACCACAAGGTGCTGCTCCGCAACTACGAGGGCTACATCACCACTTACGAAGAACCGACCGACTACATCCCTTCCGATGCGGCGAAATACAAGGGCCTTAAGCGCCCCGAACCGGGACAGACCGGGCTGACAGGGCTGCTTGACGGCGACCAGATGTTCATCAAGCCAGAAGGGTTTGACGAACTCCACAACCGCGACGGCATCCAGCACCGCCTGAAAGATGAAAGTAAATGGAAACCGCTTGGCATCGGCTCCGGCGAGTCAAGTGAGTAGCCGAAAGCAGATGCGCGGGGACTGAGATATACTTGGGCCTGACGGGATGCGTTTCCGTCAGGCCCATTCAAATAAGGAGATTCTCCATGTCAAAAAAATTACTTTTACTGACTGCTCTTGCCGTGATTCTGGCTGCATGTGTGCCCGCTGCACAGCCCGCTGTCAATGTCCAGGCAGAAGTGAATACCGCCGTTGCAGGCACCATGCAGGTCAACGAGCAGATCGACCAGGCCGTGGCCGAGACCGTCGCCGCGCAAAATGAAACACCCGCCAGCATCGAAGGCGACACGGTCAACGTGGCTGCCCAGGTAACTGATACCGCCACCTTCACACCCACTACGGTACTTGCGCTTGCGACCAACACCCCCGCCAATACCGCCGTCCCACTAAAATACACCTGTTCCGTTTACAAGAAAAAACCAAAGGACAACGAATCCTACAATAAGAATGCCGAATTCGATGTCAAATTCATCGTGACCAATACCGGCACGCGCCCGTGGCCCAAAGGGATCGACTTCAAATACACCGGCGGCACGGACCTGGCTCATCCCAAGCGCGTTGAAATTCCCGTTGCGCTTCAACCCGGGCAATCCTACGAAATCGTGCTTGACGGCAAGGCCCCCGACAAACGAGGCACGTACGTGATGAGCTGGCTCGTAGACGGCCCGATGTGCAGCGCCTATATTGCTATTAAGGTGAAATAAGGACTCAGTCATGGTACGGCGTAGATACAGAACTTTTATTTTTATCACGATCATCGCCCTGATGCTGGCCTGCGTCCCCACGCTGCCAACCCTTGGCCCTGCTTCTGCGCCTCCCCCTACGTTTGACGCGAATGCCCCATTAACGGCCATCGTCCAGACCGCCAATGCCGCCGCTTCCCTGACTGCCACCAACCTTCCGCCCACCCCGTCCCAGACCGCTTCGCCTTCGCCGACGCCAACGGATACCCCCACTACGACCCCGACCTTCCTGTATCTCATCTTCATCCCGCCCACCAACACCATCCCACCGACCTTGATGCCCGTCGGTGCTTCCAGCAAAAATTACGAGTGCCAGATCTTCTCAGTAGAGCCCATCACTGCCAGCCCTTCCGCCTCTTTTACAGCGCGCTGGGTGGTCGCCAACGTTGGCAAGGAAGGCTGGGACAAGAACAACGCCGATTACCGTTATGTGGCAGGATATAGGATGCACATTCAAAGCATCTATGATTTTGAATCGACCATCATGCCCGGGGTGACTACCGAGTTCAAGGTGCAGATGCAGGCCCCGCCCAGCGCCGGGACGTATACCACCTCCTGGCGCATTACCATCGGGAAAAATCAATTTTGCAACATGGACCTGGTCCTGACAGTTCAATAGACAACAAAAAACTCCGGGCAAGCCCGGAGTTTTTTGTTTATCAGGATGTGGGAGGAAGCGGTTCATTGGTTGAGGCTTCAGGCTTCTTACGCAGGGTAAAGAAACCAACACCCACGGGGATCAGGATAAAGATCAGCGCCACACAAACCAGGGCAATGCCAACTGTAGGCGATAAGGAACCATCATTAAAAGTTCCGTTACCTGTTGCAGTAATGGCTCCAAACAGACACATAAACAAACCGGGACAGCCGCACAATAAAACCGCAGCCACGGTGGCAATCATGCCAGTATTTTTGTTATTCATTTTTTCTCCTTTGGATTGATTTCGCCAAGTATACGTCCAATAAAAACAGGATGCAAGCCATGGCTTGCATCCTGTTGCGCTCAAGAGTAGAACTCCTTGATTCAGTTTAACTCCTCAACTTCGCGCCGACTTCTTTTTCCAGCCGTTTGACGATCTTGTTGCGGATGGCGGCGGCATCGGCATCGGTCATGGTCTTGTCTTCGGCTTGATAGGTCAACGCGTACGCCAGAGACTTTTTGCCCGCGCCAATCTTCTCATCGACGTAGAGATCGAACAAGCGGACATTGGTCACGCTTCTTCCGCCTGTTTGCCTGATCAGTGCTTCGACGGTTTCAGCCTTCACTGATTCATCCACGATGAGGGCGATGTCTTCGTAAATGGGCGGAGTCTCAGGGATGGTTTTGATTCCGTATGTTGGCGAGATGGCTCGCATGGTGTCGAGGTCGAATTCAGCGACGAGGACGGGAGAGTCACCCAATTCGTATTGCTCCTTCACAAGCGGATGAAGTTCGCCGAACGCGCCGATGACCTTGTCACCCGCTTTGACTTCGGCGGCTTTGCCTGGGTGCAGGTGGGAGTAGGAGTCGGTGGCAGTGTAGGTGATGTTTGTGAGGCGCAACCCGCTCAACATGAGTTCGATGCGTCCCTTCAAATCGAAGAAGTCCAGTTTCGGAGAATCCTTCACATCCCATGCCGTCGCTTCACGCAGACCTGTCATCGCAATGGCGAGTTTGCGCGGCTCGTCGGGGAGTTCATTTTTGTGCGGCACGAAAACCGAACCGTTCTCGAAGAACGAGAAGGCTTCGCTGTAACGGATGTTCTTCTCAAGCGAGTCGATCACGGAGGCGACGAGGCTGCGGCGCAGGACGCTCTTTTCGGGCGCGATGGGATTCGCAAGGCGGACGTAATCGTCGTAATGCGTAATGCGTGATTCCTTTTCAGGGGAAGTCATGCGATATGAAACAACCTCTTGTAAGCCGAGCGCGACGAGCAGATCACGAAGATGTTCTTCCCACTCGTGGATGGGATTGCCAACTTGCGGCGGGAGCGCGTCTGCCATGGTGGTGGTCGGGATGTTGTCGTAGCCGTAACTGCGGGCAACTTCTTCGAGCACATCCGCCACACCGACGACACCTTCGCCGATGTCCATGCGGTGATTTGGAGAAGTAACTTGTAATTGGTTATTGGTAATTGTGCATTTGAATTCGAGGCGTTTGAGAAGTTCGGCGGTCTTTTCGAGAGTAAGGTCAATGCCAAGCCAGCGTTTCACATCGTTGACGGTGATCTCGACCACCGCCTCTTTCGGCGGGAGCGGATACGCGTCGACGAGGTCGGGGGCAATCGCGCCGCCAGCCCACTCTGCCATGTATTTCAAACCGAGGCTCACGCCGCCTTCTGCCATGGCAGGATGCACACCGCGCGAAAAACGGAACGAGGCTTCGGACGGCAGGTTGTGTTGCTTCGCCGTGCGGCGGATGTTGATGAAGTTCCATGCCGCGCCTTCGAGCAAGATGTTTTTTGTGCTATCGGTCACTTCGGACTCAGCGCCGCCCATCACGCCCGCGAGAGAAAGCGAACCCTTCTCATCACAAACGAGCACATTCATTGGGGTGAGCGTGCGTTCGTTGCCGTCGAGAGTCTTGAGTTTCTCGCCATCTTTTGCGGCGCGAGTGCTGATCTTGATTTTCTTATTACCAGCACGTTGTTTGAGCACATCGTAATCGAAGGCATGCAGCGGCTCGCCAAACTCAAGCATGGCGTAGTTGGTCGCATCCACCACGTTATTGATGGGACGCACACCCGCCAGTTTGAGTCGACGTTGAATTTGGTATGGGCTAGGCTTGATATCCACATTGCGGATCAGACCTGCCACGAAACGCGGATTGAGTTCGGGGTCGGTGATTTCGATCTCAACCAATTCCTTCACCGACTGACCAGTTCCGTTCTTTACGTATTCCGCATTACGTAATTCGTAATTCGTGATGCGTAAATCTCTACCCAGCATTGCCGCCAATTCACGTGCAATACCGATCACGTTCGCATTGCGAGACATGTTTGGCAGGATGGAAATATCCAGCACAGCGTCGCCGATGTAATCCGCGAGCGGCATACCCACGGGCGCGTCGTCGTCGAGGATAATGATGCCGTCGCTTTCATCGGTGATGCCCAATTCCTTTTCAGAGCAGACCATCGAGTACGAGTCCACGCCGCGGATCTTGGCGCGCTTGAGCGTCATCAAGACCTGACCTTCGGCATGACCGTCATAGAGAGTCGTGCCTTCCTTCGCGTATGCCACCTTGATGGGCTTATCCAGTTTGCCCGTGCCTTTGAGATGGAAGATATTCGGCGCGCCAGTCAGCACGACTTGATCCTGCTGACCATCGTACAGGTCGAGCAAAGTCAACTTGTCGGCATTGGGGTGCGCTTTCACCTCACGGATCTCCGCCACGACAAGTTTCTCCTTGTCCCAGCCGATGCCGTTGGTCTTGAACTCGTGTTTCTCACCTTCTTTGTACACGGGCATGGGAAGACCGACGTAGAGAATCTCGTCCACTTCCATACCAGCGAGGGTGAGTTTGCGTGCAATATCTTCGACGGAAAGTCCATCGAGATCAATGAAATCTTTTAGCCAAGATAAAGGTATCTTCATAGTTATTTCCTTTTTTCAACCGCCAAGCACGCCAAGGTCGCCAAGTTTCTTTCTTCTTTCATCTTTTTTCTTCGCGTTCTTTGCGGTAAAAACTAGAACTGCTCCAAGAACCTCACATCGTTACCCCAGAAGTAACGGATGTCGCCGACTTTGTTGCGCAGCATGAGCTGACGTTCAGGTCCCATGCCCCAGGCATAACCGGAGTAGACCTTCGGGTCGTAGCCGCCAGCCATCAACACATTGGGATGCACCATGCCGCAGCCGAGAATTTCAAGCCAGCCCGAGTTCTTGCAGACCTGACAGCCCTTGCCGCCGCACACGAAACATTCCACATCCACTTCGGCGGATGGTTCCGTGAACGGGAAGTACGAAGCACGGAATCGCAAACGCGCGCCTTCGCCGAACATTCTCCGCACGAAATCTGCGATCGTGCCCTTCAAATCCGCGAAGGTGATGTTCTTGCCAACCGCAAGTCCTTCCACTTGATTGAACTGCACTTCCGACCGCGCCGTGATCTGCTCATAGCGGAAGCACATGCCCGGCAAAGCGATACGAATCGGAGGCGGGTTGTTCGGGTCAGTCGCAGCAAAATATCGCATCGCATGAATTTGTCCCGGCGATGTGTGCGTACGCATCAAGATCGGATTGTCGCCGCGATTCTCAGCCTCGATAAAAAATGTATCCTGCATGTCACGTGCGGGGTGATGCGGCGGGAAGTTCAAATGCTGGAAGTTGAACTCGTCCGTTTCCACTTCGCGCGAGGTGAACACCTGAAAACCCATCTCCGCCAAAATGCTCAACACGCGGCGCAACTGCTGCGTGGACGGATGCAAACGTCCAACGTGTTTGTTGCGTCCGGGCAGGGTCACATCCAATTTTTCTTCGGCGAGGGATTTCGCCAACGCGGCTTGTTTCACCGCTGCGGCTTTTTCTTCCAACGCAGCCTCAAGCGCCACCTTCACACGGTTCGCGGCTTGACCTATGACTGGTCGCTCCTCTTTTGAGAGTTTGCCCAAGCCGGAAAAGACTCCCATCAATTCCGAGCTGCGCCCCAGGTGGGTCACACGCCACGCTTCTACCGCCGCCGGGTCGTTGACCTCTGCCAGCGCCGCGAGCGCGGCTTTTTCGATCTCGTTCAATTTGTCCTGCATACATGCCTCCGTTGTTCCTGTCATTGCGAGGAGGGTGCTTTTCCCAACGAAGCAATCTCCAAATTGGCTACGAGATTGCTTCGGGCAAAGAACAAGAACGCCCTCGCAATGACAGATGAATACAAACAAAAACTCCCGTCCACAATGGGACGGGAGGAAGTTCACCCGTGGTACCACCCAAATTGCACACTTTGTGCCGACTAACATCGGCTTCCCTGATAACGCTGGGAGTGCGGTTCAGACTACAAAACGTGGCACATGGAACTTGACACCTGACACGCTCTTCACCTTCACGGCTCGAGAGGGAACTTCAACTGGGTTCGGTCGAGTGCAATTTCACCAAGGGCTTTGCACATCTCTGGCGGCTTCCGTCAGCCTACTTTCCTCTGTCACTGCCTTTGTGCGGCTATTATCTGCGGAATCAGACTTCTGTCAAGGAGGATGCGGGTAAAATCGAGCGCATGACAGCCTCTCCCATTCTGGAATTTGCCTTGCTCAGTTTTGTTTCCATGTTTACCATGGTCAACCCCATTGGCGTGGTACCCGTCTTCACTGCCATGACCGCCAAATTGACCCCGCACGAGTCGCACCGGGTGGCCCGCAAAGCGACCTTCACCGCGGCCATCATCCTGCTGGCCTTTGCCCTCACTGGTCAGTGGATATTCCGCTTCTTCTCCATTTCCGTGAACAGCCTGCGCGTGGTGGGCGGCGTGATCTTCTTCTTCATGGGTTATGAGATGCTGCAAGCCCGCCTGACCCGCACCCAATTCGACGATGAGACCAACCACGAATATATCAACGACATTTCCATCACTCCGCTGGGCATCCCCATCATCTGCGGCCCGGGCGCCATCACCACCTCGATCCTGTTGATGAACGAATCCAAAACAGCGCTGCAGCAAGGCATCGTGTTGGGTATCATCATCGGCATTATGTTGTTCACTTATCTTTTGTTGCTCGGCGCAAAACAGGTCACGCACATCATCGGTGAGAACGGCAACAAGGTCATGCTGCGACTCATGGGCCTGATCGTCATGGTCATTGCCGTGGAATTCTTCTTCAACGGCCTCACCCCCATCGTCCGCGGGATGTTGAACATCCCATGAGCCGCAAACTTGACCTGCCCGCACTGCTGTTTTTTTCCGCGCTGCTTTTCGGGCTCATCGTCCGCTTCTACCCTGCGCTCACCAGCGGATTTCCACTCAATGACGGCGGCATGTTCTACACCATGACCCAGGACTTGAAAGCAAATAGATTTGCCCTGCCCGTCTCAACATCCTACAACCATGCGGATATTCCCTTTGCCTACCCTCCATTGGGATTTTACGTCGCCGCGCTTCTTTCCGCGCTCATGCCTGGTTCGGACTTAACCATCTTTCGCTTCCTCCCAGCCTTCATCAACTCTGTTTCGATCCTCGCCTTTTATCTCTTCGCCAAAGAAATTCTAGGCTCGCGTCCAATCGCCGCGGCTGCCACCTTGTTTTATGCCCTGCTGCCGCATTCCTTCGTCTGGCAGGTGATGGGCGGCGGCATCACGCGCTCCTTTGGGATGCTCTTTCTGTTGCTAATGCTTTGGCAGGCAACCCTTTTATTCAATAAGCATGAGTCAAAACATCTGCTCTTCGCCATTCTCTGCGGCGCCGGTGCGGTCCTGAGTCACCCACAAACCGCGTTGCATGCGGCGTTGGGCGGCGCGCTGCTATTCCTATTTTACGGCCGGGACAAACGCGGCCTGATTTCCGCGCTTCTCTTTGGGCTTGGCGTGGCGCTGCTCAGCGCGCCGTGGTGGGGAACGGTGCTGGCACGCCACGGCCTGGAGCCGTTCCTCTCTGCCGGGGGGACGAGTCCGCGCACCCTTGATTCTTATATTGCGCTGGCAAGGTTTGATTCGCTGGAAGATTACCTTGCTTTGCCAGTTTTCCTGCTGTCTTTAATCGGATTCTTTTTTTTCGGCCATCGAAAGGTCGACAAAATTTTTCTGGTCACATGGGCGCTGCTTGCTTTGATCATGGACCCGCGCGGCGCGGAGGGGATCGCTCTGCTGGCATTGATACTACTGGCCGGGCCGGGGTGGGGCCAACTCTCGGCGTGGCTGAACCATAGGGGTGACGATCAGGTCGAGGCGGTGATGACGAAACGTTCCAGTCTCGGAGTGCTGCTTGGCCTGGTCATCTTCCTTCTGCTGGGAGCCAGCGTCTTCGACTTCCAATTGGTCAATACCAGTTTAAAGGCCGCCGACCTGGAGTTGATCGAGTGGACGCACACGAACCTGCCGGAGGGAAAGACGTTCGCGCTGGCGACAGGGATCGAGTTCTCAATGTCGGACCCGCTGCAGGAATGGTTCCCGGCGCTGACAGGGCAGAAGAGCCTTACGACCATGCAGGGCCTGGAGTGGACTCTCGCTGAAAAGTTTTTCCCGTGGTACGACGAGTTGATCGCGTTCCAGCATTGCGAAGGCGCAACCTGCCTGGAAGATTGGCGCATACGCAATCAAGTGGATTACGATTATTTGATCTTGCTCAAACCCGAGGATACTGAAGAGAGCGTTCTGAAAAATTTGGGGGAGGCGCTGAGAGGTGCGGAAGGTTTTGCGCTTGTGCATGAAACCGAACATGCAATGATCTTTGAAATAAAGAAGTGACAGTCACCCCAAAGGTGACTGTCACTTCTTGTGCTACTGTAACCCAAACTCGGGAATACGTGGAATGGTCTCGTCATACAGCCAAAGGTCGAAGAACTCTTGCAGGTCATCACCGCTTACTTCTTCGGCCACTTGAATGAAATCATCTGTAGCAGCATTCCCGTATTGATAGCGGGCATAGTAGGTCTTAAGGATTTTAAAGAAGGCCTCATCGCCAACCTTGAGGCGCAACGCGTGCAGGGTCAGTCCGCCGCGGATGTACACACCGCTGTTGAACAGGTCATTTCCGGCGGGGTCGCCGGGCGGGGGAAAATAATCGGGGTTGTCGCGGACTTCCTGATATAAAAATCGAGCCCATTCATCCAGCCCGCTGCGGCCCTGGGTATGCTCGACCCACAAGCCTTCGCTGTAGGTGGCAAAGCCTTCATTGAGCCAGATGTCGCCCCAGTCGGCCACGCTGATGCTGTCGCCAAACCACTGGTGCGATAGTTCATGGGCCACGACCAATTCCGTCTCTTCGATACCTTTCAGGGTGACCATGTCTAAACCGAAGATCGAGAGGGTCTGGTTTTCAAGCGCGGCGCCAAACTCGGTATCCATCACCAGTGAACCGTACACCTCGAAGGGATAGGGCCCGAAGACCTCGCTGAAATAATCAAGCATCTCGCCCTGGCGCGCAAAAGGCTCGTTCACACCGTCGGGCAGGCCGACGGCATAATAGTTGCGGATGGGTACGCCACCTGCGGAAGTCATCGTCTCCACATCGAAGTCATTGATGTTGATGGTGGTCAGGTAACTGGCCATCGGGTCGCGCACGCTGAACTTGTAAGTAGTTGCGTCGCCGTTGTCGATCGTCTCTTCGAGAATACCGTTTGCACCCACCTCGAACGGTTTTGGGACGGTGACTGTCATCGTATAGGTTGCTTTGTCAAGCGGGTGGTCATTGACGGGGTAAAAACTGGCGGAGCCATCCGGCTCGCTCAGGACGAAGATGCCCCTTTCATAAACGATCCAACCGGTTGGGAAGGGCAGCGCCACAGAGGTCATTTCTTCCGGTATGCCCTGATATTCCACCACGGTTGTAAAGGTCTCGCCTTCAGCGATGGGCTGGGATGGAATGACGGTCAGTTCCTGGCCTTTGCGTTCAAACTCCGCCGCTTGGTCGTTGACCGTAATGCGGGTGATGTCGAACCCGAGGAAATCCAGGTTGAAGCGGCTCAGGTCCTGCGTGGCAATAGCCTCAATCGTGGTGACTGCGCTCAAGTCGCTGGTGGCGACATCATGGACGGTGATGTTCAGGTCGTAGTGTTGGGTGTCATAGCCGCCGTTGCCGAAATCAGGGTAGAGAGAATCGTCCAGGCCGGTCGAACCGGGTCTGGCATCCAATGGCACAGGGGTGAACGTGGGCGGAAGCGGCGTACCTGCCCCGCTGCAGCCGGAGAGGATAAGGACCGTCAGGGCAAGGCCAAGCCATTTTTGCAGGCTTCCATTTCGTTTCATCGTTTCTCCGTTTCACGCGAAATATCACGGCCTTCCCATTCAAGCATGAATTGGGAGAGAAAATCTTCCATCACCTTGTGACGCTCCTCAGCAATGCGCTTCGCGGTGGCCGTATTCATCATGTCTTTCAACAGCAGCAGTTTCTCGTAAAAGTGATTGATGGTGGCGCTCCGGCTGTTCTTGTATTCCTCAAAACTGGCATGCATCTGCGGCAGGGAGTCGGGGTCGTACATCAGGCGGCCTTTGTATCCGCCGTAGGCAAAGGCGCGGCCGATGCCGATGGCGCCGATGGCATCCAGCCGGTCGGCATCCTGCACGATAAAACCTTCGAGCGAGTCCATTTTATTTTTCACGCCCGCGCCTTTGTAGGAGATGTGCATGATGATCCGGCATATGGCTTCGGCGGTGGCCAGGTCCACGGAGCAGGAATCCAGCCAGGCCCGGGCGCGAAGCGGCGTCTCGTCGCCAGTGGCGCTGAATTTCCAGTCGTCGAGGTCGTGGAGCAGGGCGGCCATTTGGACGATGAAGGAATCCGCTTTTTCGATCTTGCAGATGGCGATGGCATTTTTCCAGACGCGATAGATGTGCCACCAATCATGGCCGGATGAGTCATCGGAGAATTCGCGGCGGATGTAATCGACGGTCTGTTGGATTATCTGTTCGCGATTCATGTCACCAACCGCGCAGGGAAATCAGTTTAATGCGCACCGCAGTGGAATATTCGGCGGCAAATTTTTCAGGCGTTGCGCCCAGTCCCTTGATGCCTTCGCGGTATTTGCGAAGGTAAGCAGATACTTTGGTCGCGGGCGGCGTCTTTGGGTCAATGTGTGCCTCGCCCTTGAAGATGACCACATCCTCTTCGCCTTTTGCATCCGGTGTATTGAAATGCAGCGCGACGCCGGGGTTGTTGATGATGTGTTTGAGTTTGAATGCGCCCGGCTGGCTGTACAGGAGAAGCGTATCGTCGTCCAAAATAAACCAGACCGGACGCGGCTGCGGCGCGCCTTGCGAATCGACGGTCGTCAGCCAGATAAAATATTCCTGCTTGAGGCGGTGCTTTGCTTTTCTGCCGAGTTTGGATGTGAAGTCGATCATGCCTTCCTCCATTTTTAAGTTCAAGTCATTATAAACGAACAGGCCGGGCGTTCCACCCGGCCCGTGTTTCATTCGGACGATTATTTTTTCAATGTGCAAAGCGCCTGGCGGATCTCGCCAAGGTGATAGGCGGTATGCACCACAATCGACAACGAACCGCCGATGGTATCCTCGTTCCACATGGGATTCTCGCCGAAGAGTTTCATCATGCGCTCATACGCCGCCCGCAATTTGGCTTTGTACGCATCCCATTCCTGCGGCGTGACCTTTTCCACCGTGCGCCAGATCTCGCCCCAATCGCGCGGGCTGTTGTCCCCTTGCAGCGCAAAACGCTCAAAGGATTCGATAAAGAAGGTCACATGCGCGACCTGCGCCGCGAGCGAAGCGCACTTCACGCCGACGGGGATGGATGCCTCTGCCGCAGAGACGATCTCGAGTGTTTGAAACAAAGAGGTGTTCGCATCAAGATAGATCCCGCTCGGTTTCTCAAAGGTCTCGCCCATGAAACTCAAGAGGTTCTTGCGAAAATCTTCAGACATTCATCCTGCTCCTTCGTATGCAGATTTAATCCACGCAACCAGTTCGGCGTCCACTTCCTTTGCATCGCCCAGGGAGACGATGTAATTACACATGCTGCCCTTGGGCTGCTCGACCAGGCGCGTATGTTTCTGCAAGTCTTTGGCGTTGATGCCCACTTCAAAACGGGTATTGGTCTTCGGGCTGATCATGGCGAACTGCTTCCTGCGGCGCAGGCTGACGTAGCCCTTCTTTGGCACGATCTCGAACTCACCAAATTTTTGGATGAACCCCATCAAGGCCTCATGGATGGGCCGCTGGGCGGCCTTGGCGCCAGAATAGATCTCGTCCAGAACAGCATCTCCACTTTTGCCTTCTGCAGCGCGAGACCCATCAGACTTGAAAATGGCATGCACAAGCGCATTTGCATCGCCGTGCCCCAGCCCAAACTCCTGCTTGAACATACCCCGGAGTTCGCCGTGCCTGGTCAGCCCGCTCTTTTGAGCCAGCGTGGCCAGCTCTGCCAGCGACTTCCCGGTCTTCTTTAGGATATTCTCGACCTGTGTCTGAACGGCCTTATCAAGACTACTCATATGCTCATCTCCTTTGTATCAATAAATAAGAGATGATGGCCGTATATTCGTAAACCAGCCATCACCTCTTTTATTATAGAACATTTTTTCTTTATTTCAACCCTCGTACTACTGTATCTGCATGTTCCTCAGGTCTTCCTCCAACCGCTCGCGCAAGCGGATGGCAATCGGCGCAGCAAGATGCCTGCGGATGACCTCTTCACCCTTTTGCTTATCGTAATAAGCGCGATACACCTCGATCAACGATAGGGTCTGCCCCGCATATCTCTCCACCCGCACTTCCTCCCCGGATATGAACATCCCCTCGCGCAGCACACGCACGTAAAAACCCGGCCGCTCTGCATCCCGGAACTTTTTCACCCATTGACCCTCTCCCATGCGCGAGGCAAAGGTCCCGCACGGGATGCGAGGCGCCGTCACTTGCAAAGTGACATCCCCGATGTGTAGAACATCCCCGATATTGAATTCGGCGGACTCCAGTTCGCTGATGGTCAAATTCTCGCCAAAGGTTCCCGCTTCAAGACCCCGCCCGAGCTCGGTTTGCCACCATTGATAATCTGCTTCCCCGAAAACATAAAGGGACTGGTCCGGCCCGCCATGATGTTTTGGGCTGCCGATGAAATCCTCCGCAATGCCAAGGGTTGTGATGCGAACCGGCCCGGAAACAGGGAGTTTATAAATGCCGGTGATCTCTGCGCGACCCTTATTTTCCTGTATGCGTTTTTGGCCGACGTTGATGCTGATGACCTTCATGATGATTCTCTTTTCCTTCCGCCTGCCAGCGCAGGACAAGGTTTCGGCCCCCTGCTTTCGCCCGATAGAGCGCCCTGTCGGCGCGGGTGAGCATGGTATCGATGGTCTCATCCTTGTGCCGGTGAATTTCAGTGACGCCCATGCTCATGGTTACCTTGAATCGATGCGAGCCAGATTTGATCGTCGTTTTTTCCAACATATCTCTCAGACGTTCTGCAATGAGGTAGGCGGCATCCTGGTCTGTTTCCGGCAGCAGCAGCGCAAATTCCTCACCACCCAACCGCGCAAAAACATCCATGGCCCGGATCCCCTGGTCGCATATCCCTTTCAGGATCATCAAAGCCTGATCGCCCGCCTGGTGGCCGTGCATATCGTTGACCTTCTTGAACTCATCCAGGTCGATCAATACCAGCGATAAGGGTCGTTGATAGCGCCTGGCCCGCAATAATTCCTTGTGCGCCAGTTCCATAAAATAGCGGCGGTTGACCGAGCCTGTCAATGGGTCGTGCCGGGCAAGATACCGCAACTCATTCTGAACATCTTTAAGGTTTGTGATGTTATGGAACAGAACCAACCGCCCAGCCAGCCTGCCTTTCTTCCCGGGCAGCAAAGTGACATTGGCCTCAAGGTAGGTTGCCGGATTCCCCACCACCTCAATCTCAAAATGCGCATCAGGGGTATGCAACGCCTTGAGATGCGCGGGCTCCCAATGGGCAAAGACTTCGTCGCTCGAACGGCCGATCACATCGCGGGAAATTTTTAGCAACCTTCTGGCCGTCTTGTTAATATCCACAACCCGGTTCTGTTCGTCGATGACCAGCAAACCGTCCGACATTCTTTCAACCAGCAAATCCCTTGCGACAGGGACCACATCCAGCAGGTGAAAGCGTAAAAGGGCAAATGCAAAAGCCAGCGCGGCAATGGTGAAGGAAAATGGGGTGTTATCCGCCCCGGGCAACAGCCGGATTCCCATGACGAAGATGATGCTGTTCAGCCAGGTCACCGCCATCCCAAAAAGCACCAGGCCGATCTGTTTGCGGTACATCCCCGCAGAATTCTGATAAGCAAGAATGAGGACAACGGTCGCTGCCAAAATCAGGATATAGGAAAAGGCCACATTGAACCAGAAAACCGGCCCGGCATTTAAAATAAAACCGCTATTCTCGGGGCGTTCGGCGCCAAAAAAGAGTCCGTGATATGGGTCTGTGAAAAGCGCCAGCAATACGATCGCAGGCACTCCATACAACAGGGCTTTGACAGGTCGACGCAGCCATTTGGAACGATTGGAAATTTGGAGGGTAAAGATGAACAACGCCACCGGCACAATCACCACACCCACGTACGTAATATCCAGCCAAAAATATGGGGTCGATGCGGGCATGCCCGCCCAAAAGAACGCGTAGGTAATATCCCACCAGGCCAGGGCGGAAAGCAGCGCGAGCAGGGAAAATGTCCCATTCACAATGCGGCGGGGGCGAAAAATGATCGCGCCAACAAATAGACAGACCCCGCCAGACAACATCAACAAAGCGCTATAGAACGTATTGGGAGGAGACAACTTCGATTCACCCTTGTCTATACTTGATCAAAAAAGTTGGCGGACAGATCTTCATGGATTGATACCGGAACAAATCCACTATAACATAAAAGTCAAGCCGGGTTTCAGCGACGAGACTCCCTGTTCTAAAAGTAATAAGTTCACAGTTCCAAGGATTGCTGGCAGGGGGGCTTCCTTGCAATGTGTCCCCGTTTCATTTTCCTCCCCGCGATTTCCATTCCGCCGTTGCGCAAGATTGACGTGCGTTTAATCCGGCCAGATCACCACCCGGTTGCGACCGGTTTGCTTGGCGCGATACATGGCCTTGTCTGCCAGGGCGATCAGATCTGCCGCCAGGTTCCCATGTTCTGGAAATACAGAGATCCCGCATGAAATGGTTGCGCGCAGGTTTCCAAACTTCAACGGGAGCGTGGATCCCATGAAAGAAAGCCGCCAGCGTTCCGTGACCTGATAGGCAATATCGGCAGTTACGTTCGGCAGCACCACCACAAACTCCTCGCCCCCGAAGCGGCAGATGATGTCCCCGATGCGCGTCTGGCTGATGAGCATGGCCGCTATCTTTTGCAAAACGGCATCCCCGGCCGGGTGGCCAAACGTGTCGTTGATCCGCTTAAAATGATCGATATCCAGCATGACAAAACTGATGGGGTACACATCCCGCGCCGCGCGTGAGATCTCGCGTTCGAGCGTCTCATCAAGATAGCGGCGGTTATACAAACCGGTCAACGGATCGCGGATGGCCTGCTCGCGCAGTTTCGATTGCAGGGTACGGATCGCTCCGATCTGGTACTTGAGTGTTGCATTGGCCTCTCTCAGTTCCTCTTCCGCCTGAACCTTTTCCTCCAGTTCATTTTGGGCGGTTGCAAAGAGGCGGGCGTTATCGATGGCCAGCGCAGCCAGTTGCGCGAATGATTTCATAACGTCGATCTCCTCCCCGGTATAGGGAAGGCCCGGCTGGGTGCGCCCGAGCGAGATCACGCCCACCGCTGCTTCGTCGATCATGATGGGCACATTGAGTACCGCCTTCAATTGGTAGGAGTCATGACGGCGCAGCCTTTCCGTCCACTCGAAATAATCCTGAACGACCTGCGGTTCGCGGGTCTGGATTGCCAGATAGGAGAGAGGCGAATCTTCCAGGTGAATCCGGTCGCCTATCAAGGAAGCGGTCATCTCTGTGGCGGCTTCGACAACCAGCATATCGCCTTCAATGGAATCCAGGATGCCGAAAGGCGAGGCCAGCAGATCGGTGGCTTTTTGCAGGATGGCGTCCAGCAGGTCTTCCACTTTATGGCGCTTCAACAGATCAAAGGTGATGTTATACAGGGCATTCAGGCGGTCATTCTGATACCGCAGTCTGGCCTCGTTTTTGATCAGGTCTGTCACATCCTCCTGGACGCCCAGATAATGCGTGATGTTTCCGTTGGCATCGGTGATAATGGAAATGGAGGCTGATTCATGATACAGATCTCCGCTCTTTTTGCGGTTGATAAATTCACCACGCCATTCCCGGCCTGAGCGCAAGGCATCCCAAAGTTGATGGTAGGTTTCCGGCGGCGTATGGTCAGACTTCAGCATGCGCGGGTTGTTTCCAATGGCCTCCCGGGCTTCATATCCGGTTAACTCGGTGAAGCGCAGGTTGACATATTCAATCCGGCCGGTCAGGTCTGTAATAATGACGGAGGCGGGACTCTGCTCCACTGCGCGTGACAGTTTGCGCGCCTGGGCTTCGCTATGCTTACGCTGGGTGCTGTCTCGAAAAAGAAAGATCCTGCCTGGTATATTTCCCCTCTCGTCCCGGATGGTGGTGATGTTCAGTTCGTAGGCGAAGTCTCCGACCAGCACTTCTGCACGCACAAATTCGGATTGGGAATGGGCCTGGAAGATCAGGTCCCAGGGTGGCGGCAGGCTGGCCGGGGGGCTGCCAATCATCGCCGGAGAGAGACCGAGTGCCTTGTGGGCCGCCTGGTTATAGTCCACGATCAAGCCATCGTGGTTAAGCACTACGATCAGGTCATCGATATATTCAACCAGGGTCCTGCGCGCCAGCGGGGTGACTTCGAACAGACGCCCGCCCAGTACGGCCCAAAGATAAATAAAGCCCGTCCAGATGAAGGCGCTGGAAGTCCAGTCGAAGCCATACACAGGAGTCAGGTGGAATACATACAATACCCCCACAATGACCGGGATCAGCAAACCAAGAATGAGAAGCACTGTGCTTCGAAAATACAGGGATCGGCTTCGGAACGACGTGATCAGGATGATAAAAGCGGAAAGGCACAACCCCAGCATATAAGCGATGTATGCCCAATACATCACCCCCTTGGTGGCGATAATGACCGGTACTGAACCGGACCACACCAGGTGATAGTCATAACGCCAAAGAGTATGGTACTGACTCGTAAAAGCCAGGGCAATATACACCAGCGGAAGGATCATTAAATAACCGACTCGCTTCCAGGTGAGCCATGAACCGTATCCGGTGTATTCGAGCGCGAGCCACAGGCAGGCAAAGGAAGAGAGCAGGGCCGGGATGTAAACCAGATTGACGAAGAATAATTTCAACGGAAAATAAGCAGTCGAAACGCTGACCCCATAAAAGGTGGCCCACGCGGCGGCGCAGCCCATCATGAAGCGAAACGGCCGGACAGAGGGTACACCCTGATATCTTCCTGTATACCAGGCCAGCCCGCCATTCATGAAGGCGGAGATCACTAAAAGCCATACAAAAGGAGTATAGGTCATGCTTATCGATCAAAGTCCCATGATAAACAGCGCGAAACCTATCAAATTATAGCACCCTGTTTTTCTTATCAGGGTGGCAATCACCCACAAAAAGGAAAGGGGTCAGGTCATGATCGCCAGGAATTGTTCAATCTGGCGAGATTCCTTTTTCATAAAGAGGTTATATCCCCATCCATCAGACTTTCATTAACCTGCCCCTTCTTCCAGTTGCCGGATTAGTCACTTGGTCTTATAGTCGGTTGGTCGGATAGCCAGATCGTCGGGCGGTCGCATGGTCAGAAGGCTGCAAGACGGTTTGACCAACCCGACTCGGATAAAGGGGCTACAGAGCTACCAGACCAGGAGACTAAAACTATGCACGGATACGGCTGGTTCATGGCCATGCGTCAGGGCGACGAAAAGCCCAAAGTGACAAAAGAACTTTTATTGCGCGTTCTCGGTCACGCCAAACCCTATTGGGCACACATTGCGGGCATGCTCGTCACTATTCTACTCAGCACCGGCTTATCGTTGTTGACCCCGCTCATCTTCCGCAACATGATCGACGTGGTACTGCCCGCCAAGGATACCCAGCGCCTCATCTGGCTGGGCCTGGCGTTGCTCTTCATCCCCGCTCTCAACGGCGGCATCAATGTCGTCCAGCGCAGGCTCAACTCCACCGTCGGCGAAGGTGTGATCTACGACCTGCGCTCCACTTTGTTCTCGCGCCTGCAGCGCATGTCGCTGCGCTTCTTCACCAACACCAAGACCGGCGAACTCATGTCGCGCCTCAACAGCGATGTGGTCGGCGCGCAGAACGCCATCAGCAACACCATTGTCAACATCGTCACCAATCTCATCGAAGCCATTGCCCTGCTGGCGGTGATGCTCATGCTCGAATGGCGGTTGACCCTCGTCAGCATCCTGATCCTGCCGCTGTTCATCCTCACCGCCCAGCGGCTCGGAACTGTGCTGCGCGACATCGCCCGCGAAGCCATGGATACCAATGCCCAGATGAATGCGCACATGAACGAGACCCTCAACATCGGCGGGGCGTTGCTGGTCAAACTCTTTGGCCGCACGCGTGAAGAGGAAAAACGCTTTCGCGAACGCGCCGCCAACGTGCGCGATATCGGCATCCGGCGCGCAGTGATCGGCTCGTCGTTCTTCGTCATCTTCGGCCTCGTCACTGCGGTCGGCACGGCGCTAGTCTACGGCCTCGGCGGCTACTACGTTATCACCGACGTTTTCACTGTCGGTACCATCGTTGCGTTCGGCTCGTATCTCGGCCAACTGTACGGCACCCTGCAAGGTCTCGCCAGCGCACCGGTCGATTTTTCCACCAGCATGGTTTCCTTTGAACGCGTCTTTGAGGTTGTGGACCTGCCGCAGGATATTGTTGAAAAAGAAAACGCAGTCGACCTCAAAGATAGTAAAGGCCAGCTTGAATTTAACAATGTGACCTTCAACTACAAGGTGGACGAATCCATTTTATTGAAAAACGTCAAACGCTACGGCAGCATGGATAACGTAAAGGCAGTCATCAGTGGGCAGCCGCCAGTGGATGGCAAAAATTCTCAGGGTGGAAATGGCTCTTCGTCCAGAATCAAGAATCGGGAAGAACGAAGCGCCTCCGACTCCGCCGGGTCTGATTCAAGCTCTCAAGCCCGTGAGACCGCCCTGGAGGGAATCTCCTTTACCGCCCACCCGGGACAATTGATCGCGCTGGTCGGCCCATCCGGCGCAGGCAAGACCACGGTGACCTATCTCATTCCGCGCCTGTACGACCCCACAGAGGGCACCATTCGCATCGACGGCCACAGCCTGAAAGATGTCACACTTGAATCGCTTTCAGCGGCCATCGGCATGGTCACACAGGAGACTTATCTTTTCCACGATACCATCCGCACTAACCTGACCTATGCCAGACCCGATGCAACTCAGGAAGAGATCGAGTCTGCCGCCAGGGCGGCCAACATCCACAACTTCATCATGGACCTGCCGGAAAGATACGACACCATCGTCGGCGAACGCGGATACCGGTTGAGCGGCGGCGAGAAGCAGCGCATTGCACTGGCGCGAGTCATCCTCAAAAATCCGCGCATCCTCGTCCTGGATGAAGCCACCAGTTCACTGGACAGCGAATCAGAAGCGCTCATTCAAGACGCGTTAAAGCGCGTCATGGCCGGGCGCACAAGCATCGTCATCGCCCATCGTCTCTCCACCATTCTGGCGGCGGATATGATCCTGGTGATGGACCGCGGCCGGATCGTCGAACGCGGCACGCATGAAGAACTGCTCGCCCTTGGCGGCATCTATAGTCAATTGTATGAAACGCAATTCAGGGGGGAGAAAATTTAACCCCTACTTCCGGCCCATCACCATCAACGTTGTCGCGCTATGGAAGCCAACTTCGCGGGCGCGGATTTTCAATTCCCCGCCGCGCGCCTGCAACTCGGGGTGACCTTCGGCCCGCTGGATGTAACTCTCGAAGACCGGGTCGAGCTGTTCCATAAAATCCCTGCTCTTCGGGTCATCGCTCAGGTCAGAGAGATCGAAGGCATGCAGGTCCTGCAAACCCAGCGCAGAGACCATATCCAGCAATTGCTGGCGCGTGTAGGTCTCGCGGTGCATCATGCCGTTAACCGTGTCCACCGCAGCCCACCAGTGATGCAGCAGCACGTGGGTCATCTGCGTTTCGGCCTGGTTATCCCGGTACATCTCGGAGACAAGCAGGGTCCCGCCCGGGCGCAGCACCCGCTTCATTTCGGCCAGCACAGGCGCCGGGTCCAGGTGATGAAGCGAGTTGGAGATGCAAGCCAGATCGAAGGATGCGTCGGGGAAATCCAAATGATGCGCATCCATCAATTGAAAGTGAATGTTCTTCTGGCGGCGGAAGGATTCAGAGAAGGCCGATGCGGCGTTGCGGCTGTCATCCACGCCGATGATCTCGCTATAGTCTTTGAGGTCTTCCATCAGTGAGTGGATGAAATTGCCGCTGCCGGTTGCCACGTCCAGCACACGCCCACCGGAAAGATTGCCAAGGATGTCTTCTGGGGAAAGAGTTTCGTTTGTGTCCATGAGGCGATTATATCCCCAAGAAGCTCGCCACCCTTTGGACTCTGCGGCAAAAATTATGCGCCTCTTTGTTATACTATTTCCCCATCATGGACATTTCACAGAACATCCACCTGTTGGGAGACCTGCTCGGCAAGGTCATCTCGGAACTTGAGTCGCCGGAACTGTTCGAGATCGAGGAACACATCCGCACACTGGCCAAGGCGCGCCGCAGCGGGAAGAAGGATGCCGCGGAACAATTGCAGCAAACCGTTTCCTCGCTCAGAAATGAAGACGCGCGCGTGGTGGCGGCCGCCTTTACCGCTTACTTCGACCTTGTTAATCTGGCCGAAGAGGAACACCGTGTGCAGCTGCTGCGGCGGCGGGAGAACGAAGTCTTCCCCGCCCCCGTGGATGAGTCCATCGGCGAAGCCATCGCGTTGCTAAAACAACGCGGGGTCTCCTCCAGCGATGTATCTGATTTGATGAACAGCCTGTCCATTGAGATGGTGTTGACCGCGCACCCGACCGAAGCCCGGCGGCGCACCATCCTCTCGAAAACGGAACGCATCGCATCGCTCCTCAGCCTGATCGGACAGACCGGGCTGTATCCATCCGAGCGGCAGCAGGCTGTAAGCGCCCTGCATGCAGTGATCTCGGCGCTCTGGCTGACCGACCGCGCCCGCGCCGAAAAATTGACCGTCACCGACGAAGTGCGCACCGGCATGTATTTTGTCGATGCTTTTTTTTGGAATACCCTGCCGGTCTTGTACCACGACCTGGAACGCGCGCTTGCAACACACTACCCCGATGTCCACCCGCCGCAGGGCTGGCTCAAACTGGCCTCCTGGATCGGCGGCGACCGCGACGGCAATCCCTTCGTCAAATCGGATATCACCGCCGAGACGCTGCGCCTGCACCGCGGCCTCGCCGTTGAAAACCTGCGCCACGACCTGCACGAACTCAGCCGCCAGCTTAGCGTCAGTTCCAGCCGCATCGCCCCGCCGCCTGCGCTGATGGCATGGATCGAGAAAAGGCGGCCCTTCCCAAAGCATGTGGATTACATCGAAAAACGATATGCGCTTGAGCCGTACCGCCTTGTGCTATCGCTGCTGGTCAACGATCTGGCCGAGGCCTCGAAAGATGAAATGACCCGGCACCTGCTGGGCACTTACGAACACCATGCCATCTTGAACGTAAAGGAACTGCTTGAACCGCTGCGTTTGATCGCCTCGGCCCTGCCAAAGACACTCGTAAAAGACGAACTGCAAACCCTCATCCACAAAGTGGAGATCTTCGGCCTGCATGCCGCGCGACTGGACATCCGCGAAGACTCGAGCCGCTTCAATGCTGCGCTGAGCGAGATCCTGCGGGCGTTAAACATCGAGTCTAATTTTGAATCCATGCCGGACGATCGACGCACCGAATTGCTGGTGCGGTTGCTGCGCGAACCCGCTCCGGGGCTCGCCAGACATCCCGGTGTGACTTCTGCCTCCGCTGAGACCTGGGCCTTGTTCCAACTCATTGGCCGCGTGAACGAGATCTACGGCGGCAGGTTGCTCGGTCCCATCGTCATCTCCATGACTCACGCCGCTGCCGATGTGCTGACTGTATTGCTGCTTGCCAAATGGGCGGGCTGCGCCAACCTGCCGCCGATCACGCCGCTCTTTGAGTCGATCCAGGATTTGAAGGAAGCGCCGGAGATCCTTGGGCAGCTCTTCACCTCCGATTTTTACCGCGAGCATTTGACCTCGCATCACAATGAACAGATGGTGATGATCGGCTACTCCGACAGCAACAAAGACGGCGGCTACGTGATGGCGAACTGGTCGCTGTACCGGGCGCAGGAGGAGATCACTCAGGTTGCCGCAAAACATGGCATTCACCTGACCATCTTCCACGGCCGCGGCGGGACGATTGCGCGCGGCGGCGGGCCAGCCAACAACGCCATCCGCGCCCAGCCTGCAGGCAGTATCAACGGCCGCTTCCGCGTGACCGAGCAGGGCGAGATCATCGCCTCACGTTACGCCAACCCGGGCCTTGCGCATCGTCATCTTGAGCAGATCGCCAGCGCGGTCATCCTGGCTTCCGCGCCGCACAAAGAAGAATCCATTCCCGCCCGCTGGCGCGAGACGATGGAAAGGATCTCGCAGGCCGGTATGCGCGCCTATCGTTCGCTTGTCCATGAGATGCCGGGCTTTATCGAATTTTGGGAAGCAGCGACGCCGCTGGATGAGATCAAACGGCTGCAGATCGGGTCGCGTCCCGCTTCACGTGCCAAAGCGGGGGCAGTGAACCAGATCCGCGCGATCCCATGGGTCTTCTCATGGATGCAGAGTAGATTCAACCTGCCAAGCTGGTACAGCCTCGGGTCCGGGTTGGAGGCGGTGGATGACATCCCGTTGCTGCAGGAAATGTACGACGGCTGGCTTTTCTTCCGCACGCTGTTGAATAATTCAGAGATCTCGCTGCTCAAAGCCGACATGAATATTTCCGCCCTGTATGTGCGCCTGGTGCCCGATCAAAAACTGGCGGATGATATCTTCGGCGCCATCCGTGCGGAATATGAACGCACGCGCGGGTCGGTCTTGAAGATCAGCCGCCACGCTTCGCTACTGGAACTGGAGCCGGTCACCCAACAGGCGGTGCAGCTGCGCAACCCCTATGTAGATCCGTTGAATTACATTCAGGTGGAAACCCTGCGAAGGTTGCGCACCCTGCCCGACCCCGAATGCGAAGAGGCCAAACCGCTGCGTGAAGTGATGGCCCTGACCATTAACGGCATTGCGGCGGGGTTGAGGAATACAGGTTAATCTTTGTGCTTCAACCGCACCCAGGCGGGAGTCGGCCAGACTCAAATATCGGTTGGTAAAAAAAACAAGCCGCATCCTTGAGGGTGCGGCTTGTTAATTCACTTCTTTCGAACTAGTCGAGTTTCCCGGTCATCATGGCCAGTTTCACTTCGCCAATGGCCTTGGTCACCTTGATCTCGCGCGGACAAGCCACGGTGCAGTTGTAGGCAGTATGGCAGCGGGCAATGCCATCCGTCTCGGCAAGGATCTGCATGCGCTGGTCGGCGGCTTCGTCACGGCTGTCGAAGATGAAGCGATGAGCGCTGACAATCGCGGCCGGGCCGTAGTATTCGCCACTGGCCCAGTAGGATGGGCAGGATGTGGTACAGCAGGCGCACAAAATGCACTTGGTGGTCTCATCAAAACGCGCGCGCTCTTCAGGGCTTTGTAGGCGTTCGCGGCCCCCCTCAGGCAGCGGGCTTTCGTTGATGAAATACGGCAGCATCTTCTTGTAGTTATCGAAGAAGGGCTCCATATCCACGATCAAGTCCTTCTTGATGGGCAGGCCCAGGATCGGTTCGACCGTGATATTCGCGCCGGTATCGCGGACCAGAGTCTTGCAGGCCAGCATGTTACGGCCGTTGATGCGCATCGCATCTGACCCGCAGACGCCGTGCGCACAGGAACGCCGGAACGACAAAGCACCATCCACCTTGCCTTTGATGTACTCAAGCACATCCAGCACGCGGTCATTCTCGTCGGCTTCCACCTTGTACGTCACATAGTTGCCGCGCTGATCCTTTTCGGGGTTGTAACGGAAAATTTTAACGGTAACTTCCATGTTGACCTCTAATAAACTCTCGCCTTGGGCTGGTGTTTGGTGATGACAACCGGCTTGTAGTTGATCTCCAGTTTGCCGTTCTTTTTTGCGATCAGGGTGTGCTTCAACCAGTTCTTATCGTCGCGGTCGGGGTAATCTTCACGCGAATGTCCGCCGCGCGATTCCTTGCGGTTCAGGGCGCTGGTTGCGACCACTTCGGCAATGTCGAGCAGGTTGCCGAGTTCCCAGGCATTCAACAGTTCGGTATTGAAGACCCTGCCGGTATCCTTCACGCCCACATCCTTGAAGCGCTGCTGCAGTTCGCGCACTTTCTCAAGGGCGGCGGACATATCCTTTTCGTTGCGATAGATACCGACATCCTCGAACATGACCTTCTTCAGTTCGTTGGAAATGTCGAAGGCATTCTCCTTGCCGGAACCATTGCGCAGCGCATCAAATGCCGACCTCGCGCCTGATTCGGCATCTTCGGGCAGATTCTCAAACCCGGCCTGTTTTGCATACTCCGCCGCGCGCAGACCGGCATGCTTGCCGAACACCACCAGGTCGAGCAGGGAGTTCGTCCCCAAACGATTCGCACCGTGGACAGACACACAGGCACATTCGCCCGCCGCAAATAGACCGGGGAAGACAGTGTTCTGATCGTCAATGACCACTTCGCCGTATTTGTTGGTGGGAATGCCGCCCATGGTGTAGTGCGCTGTCGGCTGGATGGGCATCATCTGCGTAATGGGGTCCACGCCAAGATACACGCGGCAGAAATCAATAATATCCGGCAGTTTCGCCAGCACCTGTTCACCTGTGATGTTATACGGCGAGCCGTCGGGGTTGGTGCGTCCATCCAGCGCGGCATATTGGTTCACACTCTCGGGGCGGACATCGAGGTAAACATAATTCCTGCCGTTCACCCCGCGGCCTTCCTTGATTTCGGTGTAGATCGCGCGCGAGACCACATCGCGAGAGGCCAGGTCCTTTACAGTCGGCGCATATTTTGGCATGAAGCGCTCGCCCTGTCCGTTGATCAGGATGCCGCCTTCGCCACGCACGCCCTCGGTAATGAGAATGCCAAGTTTGTAAATGCCGGTCGGGTGGAACTGGAAGAACTCCATATCCTCCAGCGGGAGCCCCTTGCGCAACAGAATAGCCGCACCATCGCCGGTATAGGCATAGGCATTCGAGGTTACTTCGAAGATGCGTCCGTGGCCGCCCGTGGCAAAGATCACAGCCTTGGCGTGAATGACATGCAACTCACCTGTGGCCAGTTCTACGGCCACCACCCCTGCCGCCTTTCCGTTCACAATGAGGAGATCGAGCGCTTGATATTCATCGAAGAAATTAACCTTGTTCTTCAGACACTGCTGATACAGCGTTTGCAGGATCATATGACCGGTGCGGTCGGCTGCATGCGCGGCGCGGCGCACGGGTTTGCCGGTCACGTTGTTGGTGTGCCCGCCGAAAGGTCGTTGAGAGATGCGCCCCTCGGGGGTGCGGTCAAACGGCAGCCCCATGTGCTCCAGTTCGAGCACGGCATCAATCGCCTCATTGGTCATGAACTCGATCGCATCCTGGTCGCCAAGATAATCGGAACCTTTGACCGTGTCATACATGTGCCATTCAGGCTTGTCTTCTTCGTAATTTCCGAGCGCCGCAGAGATACCGCCCTGCGCAGCGCCTGTATGCGAGCGGGTGGGATACAGCTTGCTAATGACTGCGGTCCTGGCGTTGCGCGAGGCATACAGACCGGCCATTAAACCGGCGCCGCCCGCTCCCACCACGACCACATCAAATTGATGAACTTTCGCCATGAAATACTGCTCCTGATTTTTCACCACAAAGTGTCACCAAGGGTTACAAAGTTTTTTTGTTTTCCTTTGTGACACTTGGTGCCTTTGTGTTTAAGAACTTAAGAGGTCCAGATGATCCACAAGCCCATGAGACTCCACCCGGCCATCATTGCCATGCTGATCAAACGTACGATCTTGCGCCCGGTTTCGCCCGTAATGTAATCATCTGCGATCACAACCAGGCCATGCACGCCGTGAGCCGTGGCGAGCAAAAGCAGCGCACTGGCAGTTAACTTCCAAAGGGGGGTCACCCAGGCATCGGTGCTTTCAAGGTCCGTGCTTTGCACATGGGTCACATTGGGCATGAAGGACCAGCGCAGCACATCCGCGACGTTCATGTGGTTGCGGGCACCCATGATCAGGGCGCCGATCAGGCTGAAGAGGATCAAGGCATACATTCCGAGCGCAGAAAGACGCGTAAAGCCCCACATAATGGCTTCAAAGTTTGTCAATCCGCGTCCTTTAATGGAGAGCGTTCTCGATTTCTTTTCCATGTCACCCTCCCAGGGCCGTGCTGATGATCACATAGACAGCGACGCAATACACTGGAATGAAGACCGCCCACTCGACCCAGATGGCCTCTGTCTGATAGTCCAACATCTTGGGGAACAAATCCAGAATGGTGATGCGCAGTCCGTTGATGGCATGGAACAACACGCAAAAGAAGATGAAGATCTGAAACGCCCAGTTCTCGTAAATACCGTTCAAAGCCCCGCCCAACCTGCCGCCCGCAAACGAAGCCAGGATATGCAGGGTGATGAAGACCCCCATGCCCAGGCCGCCGATGCGATGCAGGATGAAGGTCAGATACCCCGCCGGGCCGCGATATCGCAGACCCATCGGCAGGCTGACATCCCGTTTCAAGCCCATGAATGCCTCCGTTGTGAAAGTGATTACAAGCGCCAATTTTACTCTTGAAATTCCAAAAGAGTCAGGGAATTGAATGAATCATAAAGTGACAAACATCCTGCTAATTTCAGTTCAGCCGTCCTACAATAAAGTGAAGCATGACCTTTATAATCCAATTCCATCGCTTGAAATTTGTCTCTTCCTTTCTTATTCATGAGTTAATCGGCAAGCGCAACACAACTTTCTTTTGGAGGCGCACATGTCTGATTCGCACGAACTGTCCCGCCGGGATTTCATCAAGGTCACGACAGGCATCGTTGGAGGGTTGATCGGCGCAATAGTCGGTCTGCCATCCATTTATTACTTGATCGACCCCGCCCTGCGCGCGGGCGGCAAGGAAGCATGGATCCCCATTGGTAAATTTGAAGATATGCAGCCGGGCAAACCATACGCCTTTTCTTTTACGCGCGTCCAGGTGAACGGCTGGGAACGCACCGCCAGTTCCTTTGGCGGATATGCCATCCGCAAATCGGATAACCCGGCGGAATTGCTCATCCTGAACAGCCGCTGCACGCATCTGGCCTGCACCGTCAACTGGTCGGAGGATGCCCAGGCTTACATCTGCCCCTGCCACGATGCCAAGTTCAGCATGGAAGGCGAAGTAATGGATGGCCCGCCCCCGCGTCCATTGGATACCTACGCCGAACACCGTTTCACTGAAGACGGCATCATCGAAATCTTCTTCAAGGAAGGCTGATCATGTGGAAAAATCTTTACGCATGGCTCGATGAACGCATCGGCTTGAACGACCTGTACACCAACATGCTGGACCGCCCCGAGCCGAAAACCTCGTGGTGGAACACTCTCGGCTCCGCCAGCATGTTCCTGTTTATTCTGCAGGGCCTGACGGGCATCTTCCTTACGGTTTACTACACACCATCCCCCGATCACGCCTATGATTCCATCACCTACATCATGGAAGGCGTGGCCTTTGGCTGGCTGATTCGCGGCATTCATCACTGGGGCGCCACTTTGATGGTGTTGGTGGTTTTTATCCACATGTTGAGAGTTTTTATGACCGCCTCTTTTAAATACCCCCGCGAACTGACCTGGCTGATCGGCATCGGTCTCTTCCTCACCACCCTTGGCATGGGCTTTACCGGGTACCTCCTCCCTTGGAATCAAAAATCCTTCTGGGCCACCACCGTCGGCACACAGATCGCCGGAACGGTTCCCTTTCTGGGCGAGTTCATCCTAAAAGCCCTGCGCGGCGGACCGGACCTGAGCGCGCTCACTCTGCAGAGATTCTTCTCCGCCCACATCTGGATGATCCCCGCCATTCTGGCGGCCTTCATCGGCATTCACCTGTTCCTGATCATCAAGCATGGTGAATCTCACTGGCCCCGCAAAGAAGATTGAGGAAAGCGCCATGAACGACGAAACCAAAAAAAAGATCAACGAGAAATACGAAAAAGAACTCGCAAAAGGCGAACGTTTCTGGCCGGACACCATCTTCAAAGATGTGGTCATGTCGCTGGGCATCTTTATCCTGCTGATCCTGCTGGCCTCCTTCATTGGCATCCCTGCCGAGCCCAAGGCCGACCCAAGCGACACATCCTACATCCCGCGCCCGGAATGGTATTTCCTCTTCCTGTTCAAATTCCTCGCGCTTTATGGGCAGTTGCCGGTTATCGGCAAGATCGAATGGATCGCCACCGTGCTCATCCCCGGTGTTGCCATCGGCCTGCTCACCCTGATCCCATTCATAGAAAAAAATCCAAACCGGTATTACAGCAAGCGCGCCATGCCGATCGCGATCATGACCATCATGGTGGTCGGCATTGTCCTGCTGACGTTGATGTCCGATGTGCCCACGGTTTCAGAGGATGGCTCCGCCTTATTGGGGACGCTGCAAACCCTGGTCGGAATTTTCATTCCGGTCATTGCCTATGCCTTGTTCTTCGTTTTCAAGAACAACACCCGCCTCATCACCTGGACGACAGGCCTGGCCGCCCTTGCCATGATCCTGATCTCCGGGACAGTGCTGGCCCTGGCTCCCGAAGCCGAGACGGAAGAAACCGCCGTCGCCACCACCTTGAGCGACCAGATCCTTGCCGGGCAGGACTTATACTCCGTCTATTGCACCGAATGCCATGGGGAAGATGGGGCGGTGGCTGTGATCCAGGGCGTGGAAGGCCTCGAAAGCGAGAAGATCACACCGATCAACAGCCGCGATGTGCTTTACACCATTACAGACTCAGCCATGGCGGAAGTCATTGCTTATGGACGCCCGAACGCAGGCATGACTCCCTTCGGCAAGACCTACGGCGGCGAACTGACCCGGGGTGAGATCGACTACATCATCATCTTCATGCGCTACATGTGGGACGACCGCTTTGAAGCGCCACAGCTCAAACCGCTCTTCCCGACCCTGGCAGACGGCGAAGTCCCATCCTATGATGTTCACATCCAGCCCATTGTCAAACGCTACTGCGTCTCCTGCCATCGCACGGGCAAGGATAACAACAACTTCCTGATGACTTCCTATGATGAGATCCTCAACACCGGAGACAATGCCGCCAACAACGTCATCGCCGGGGATGAGAACTCCTATCTGTTGCAGGTCATTCAGCAGCGCGCCATCCTGAACCCGGACAAGCCCGATGAGGAGCTGATCGGCGTCATGCCTCCCAGCAGCACCCTCAAACCGAACGTGGTGGATGCCTTCACCCGCTGGATCATGAACGGCATGCCCCAGACCGCGGAAGAAGCGGCGGCGCTCTCCACAACCCCGGCGCCTGCAACCACCCCAACACCTTAACCATCGCCACAAGCAAAACAGCCGGGACTTTGAAAAGTCCCGGCTGTTTTATGCATTCCATAAAACAGGTAAAATGAACAAAATTCAAACCAAAATGGAGAACCCATGAAAACAGCAAGCGGATTGGACTATATCGAATTGGAAGCCGGGACCGGCGCACAGGCAGAAGCAGGCAAGACTGTCAGTGTTCATTACACCGGTAAATTTCAAGACGGTCGCGTGTTCGACACTTCCGTCTCGCGCGGCGAACCCATCACCTTTAAGTTGGGCGTTGGGCAGGTTATCAAAGGTTGGGATGAAGGCATTGCGCTCATGAAAGTCGGCGGCAAAGCCCAACTTGTCATCCCCTCCAACCTGGCCTACGGCGAACGCGGCGCGGGCGGAGTCATCCCCCCGAATGCAACCCTGATCTTCGATGTCGAGCTGGTGGCTGTTAAGTAATCAGGCTGAGTCCAACGTCTCCAGACGTTGGATGAAAAACCTATCAAGAAAAAAGGCCGGGACTTGTATCCCGGCCTTTTGATTTAATCTATAAATGCTACGCCATATTCTTGATGATGGCATCGCCGAACTCGGAGCATTTCACTTCGGTCGGGTTATCCATCAGGCGGGCAAAGTCATAGGTGACGGTCTTGGCGGCGATGGCGCCTTCCATGCCCTTGACGATCAGGTCAGCGGCTTCGCCCCAACCCATGTAACGCAACATCATCTCACCCGAGAGAATGACCGAGCCGGGGTTGACCTTATCCAGATCAGCGTACTTGGGCGCAGTACCGTGAGTCGCTTCGAAGATGGCGTGTCCCGTCTCATAGTTGATGTTCGCGCCCGGGGCAATGCCAATGCCGCCCACCTGCGCGGCCAGCGCGTCGGAGAGGTAGTCGCCGTTCAGGTTCATGGTGGCGATCACATCGTAATCGCGCGGGCGGATGATGGTGAATTGCAGGGAAACATCCGCAATGGAGTCTTTGATGAGCAGCATCTTCTTCCACTTGCCTTCGCCGTGGGTGTCCCACAGTTTGAGGGCTTCTTCCACTTCCTGCTTGATATCGCCCTGCTGGGCGGGAGACATCATGTCGAAGCCGGGGTCGATCTGCTTGGCATTGTCTTCCACGCTCAGTTCTTTGTTGGCTTCCTTGTTGCCGAGGATCCAGGTCTCTCGTTCGGTGACGATGCGGCCACGGAATTCGCGCTTGGCGAGGGCATAGCCCCAATCCTTGAAGGCGCCTTCGGTGAACTTCATAATGTTGCCCTTGTGGACGAAGTTCACGCTCTTGCGCTTGTTGTCGAGCGCCCACTGAATGGCGGCGCGGATAAGGCGGTCGGTGCCTTCTTCTGAAACAGGCTTCAAGCCAATGCCCGCAGTTTCTGGGAAGCGCATCTTGGCGTATTCCTTGGGGAAGGCTTCCTTGAACATTTCCTTGAACTTCTTGTTCTCTTCCGTTCCGTATTGGAATTCGATACCGGTATAAATATCTTCGGTGTTCTCGCGGAAGATGACCATGTCTACATATTCGGGGTGGCGCACCGGCGAAGGCACACCCTTGTACCAGCGTACCGGACGCTGACAAACGTACAGGTCCAGCAGTTTGCGCAACGCCACATTCAACGAGCGGATGCCGCCGCCGATGGGTGTGGTCAGCGGGCCTTTGATACCGACTAAAAATTCCTTGAAGGCTTCGGTGGTCTCATCGGGCAGCCAGGTCTGCCACAGTTTGAAGGGCTTCTCACCGGCATACACTTCCATCCAATGGATCTTTCGTTTGCCGCCGTAAGCCTTCTCCACCGCCGCGTCGAGCACACGCACCGAAGCACGCCAGATGTCGCGGCCGGTTCCATCCCCTTCCACAAACGGGATGATCGGATTATCGGGAACTTGTAACTTGCCGTCTTTGATGCTGATCTTCGCCCCGCCTGCGGGGACCTTGACGTTTACATATGCCATGTCTACCTCTTTTGACTGATGTTTTGGAAAATATCGGCTGGATTATACACCCGCGATTTTTGTGGCAATAGTGACGATGCTCTTAAGGATTCCTCCGCTTCGCCCAGCCCAGGCTTGTTCCCTACGACGGCTAAGAGACTCTTCGGTCACGACGAACACGCTCCCTCAGAGCGACATCAATTGGACTTTGGAAAAGCCATGAGCAAATGGATGCCACACCTTGACATCTTCTTGAATCTGCGTAAAATTCGGCGCAATGTTAATATCACATGGTCTGCCAAGCCATCTCTACAAACCGCTTGCGGTGGGAGATGGCTTTTATTTTCGTTGAAACGAGAGAGTCGCCTTTTGGCGGCTCTCTTTTTTTATACCCACCAAAAGAGGAGAATCCAAATGTCCACCGCAACAAAACCCAGAGTCTTCGGCTACCTGCCCGATGACAACCCGCCGCTCGGTGCCATGCTCAGCCTTGGCTTCCAGCAATTCCTGACCATGTTCCCTGCCACAGTCCTGGTCGCCATCCTGACCAAGTTCGATGTTGGCATTACCCTGCTGGCTTCAGGCCTCGGCACCATCGTGGCGCTGCTGGTCTCGAAGCGCAAGATCCCCATGTATTATGGCTCATCCTTCTCGTACATTGCGGTCATCATCACGGTCATGAGTAAATTCGCCCCCGATTGCTACAATTCCGCGGCCACCTACTGCCCCGAAGGCGTGCAGATCGTACAAGTTGGCATCATCCTGACCGCGGTCTTTGAGATCCTGGTGGGGCTGCTCATCATGCGCGTCGGCAAAACCGCGCTGGACCGCATCCTGCCGCCCATCATCACTGGCTCGATGGCCATGGTCATCGGTGTGGCGTTGGCCAATGCCGCCCTCGGCAACGCCGGAAACTGGGCCGCCCCCGAGATCGCTTCGAAAACCTGGACCGTGGCCTTCATCACCTTGATCGCCACCGTCCTGTTCTCGGTCTACCTGCAGGGCAAAGGACTGATCGGCATGCTGCCAATCCTGCTCGGCGCGATCTTCGGCTACCTCGTGTCGATTCCATTTGGGCTGGTGAACTTCTCAAATGTGACCAATGCGGCCTGGTTCGAAATGCCCAAGTTCACCTTCCCGGCCTTCAACAACCCCGAAGCCTGGGGCATGGCCCTGAGCATTGCGCTGATCTTCATCGCCACCGTCCCAGAATCCACCGCACATCTTTACCAGATGAGTCTCTATATCGATGAACTCGCCGAAGAAATGGGCCGCAAGCCGTACAACATCAAGGAGTTGATCGGCCTCAACCTCGTTGCGGATGGCGCGGATGATATTATCGTAGGCTTCCTGGGCGGATGTGCTGGCACGAACTACGGCGAGAACAACTCGCTCATGGCCATCACCCGCAACTACTCCACTGCGGTGTTGATGACCGCCGGGGCCATGGCCATTGTGTTGGGCTTCTTCGGCAAGCTGGTGGCGCTGGTCAACACCATGCCGGCGGCCGTGGTCGGCGGATTGAGCATCTACCTCTTCGGCGTGATTGGCATGCAAGGTGTGGCGCTCATCCAATCCGAAAAGGTCAATCTCTTCGACCCGAAGCAACTTGCCATCGGCGCGATCATCCTCGTCTGCGGCATCGGCGGCAACCTCTCGCTGGCCAACGGTGTTTTTCCGTTCAACATCCCATTCCTCTTCCCGAACGGCATCCCGGCGATCGTCTTTGCAGCCATCGTCGGCATCGCTCTCAACCTGATCTTCGTGGTGTTCAAGAAGGACTAAACCAGTCCATCACAAAAGAACAGGCTCACAAAAAGTGAGCCTGTTCTTTTGTTACATCTGTTGCGAATTGAGTTTGTACTTCCTCAATGCCTTCCAACCGACCAGCATCTTTTCCTTCTCATCCCACAGGCGGAAATACAGTGATTTTAAACTATCCCGGAGGGTCAGCGGCTCAATCTGAAAAAGGGGGTTTTCCTTGTGGCATTGCTCCAGCTTGTAATTGGGGATCTTCGGGCTAAGGTGATGGATGTGATGGAAGCCGATATTCCCGGTGAACCATTGCAGCACCTTGGGAAGTTTATAGTAGGAGCTGCCATCCATACCGGCTTTGAAGAACTCCCATTCCTGATGACGCTCCCAATAGGTTGGGTCAAAATTATGCTGCACATAAAAGAGCCAGACCCCCGCACCGCAGGCCATTAACAAAATGGGAACCTCCACCAGCACATACGCCTGCCAGCCGATCAGGTGGATCGTCCAGCCGACAAAAGCAAGCAGCGCCAGGTTTGTCCAAATGACACTGTTTTTCTCACGCGGTCCGGCCTTTTTATCGAAGAAGCGATGAGCAAACACGAACACGATCAATGACCCGATGGTGAAGAGGATGAACGGGTTGCGCATGATGCGGTAGCCAAACTTCTTGTACCACGGCGCAGCCAGGTATTCCTCCACGGTCATGGTGTACACATCACCCACGCCACGGCGGTCCAGGTCACCGGCGGTGGCATGATGGATGGCATGGGAATGCTTCCAGCTGAAATAGGGTGTCCACACCGCCGCGCCGAGCAGCAGGCCGAGGCGGTCATTGGCCAGTTTCGTTTCAAAGAACGAGCCATGACAGCAATCATGGAAGATAATAAACATGCGCACCATGAACCCGGCGGCGGGAATCGTCAGCAGCAGGGTCAGCCAATACCCGATCTCCAGGCTGCGATACGCCAGATACCAAAGCACAAAAAAGGGTATCACTGAATTGAAGACCTGCCACAAACTGCGCCAGGTCTCGGGGTATGCATATTTGGCAACAATGGATTGCCATTTGATCTTTCCAATGCTCATGTTAAACCTCCGGAAAATAATGAATATCATACCGCATTTCCGTTATACTTCGCCCATGCTCAAACTTCCCGGATTGATCGACCCTCATGTTCACGTGCGCGAGCCCGGCGCAACCCATAAAGAGGATTGGGACACGGCCACCCAGTCGGCCCTGGCCGGAGGCGTGACCACCATCCTTGCCATGCCAAACACCAGGCCGCCCGTCTTCGATGCGGCGACCTTGCAAATCTCACTGGATGCGGCCAAAGCCAAAGCACGTTGCGACTATGCCCAATTTGTGGGGGCCGGACCCGCTAATTCGGATGCGGTCGCTTCGCTCGCGCCGAAAGCGGCCGGGCTAAAGATGTACCTTGACTCCACCTTTGGGGAGTTGCGCCTCGACGATATGTCCCTTTGGGCACCGCACTTTCAAAAATACCCAAAGGCGTATCCGATGGTGATGCATTCCGAAAGCCGGACGATGGCGGCCGCCATTCTGTTCTCGGCCATTTACGATCACCCCGTCCACATTGCGCACGTCTCTTTGAACGAAGAGATACTGCTCATTAAGGCGGCCAAGGAGCGCGGCATCAAAGTGACCTGTGAAGTCTGCCCGCATCATTTGTTCCTTTCAAAGGAGGATATCCCCGCCATCTCGCATGGACATCCCGGCCGGGGCGAGGTGCGGCCACGGCTGGCAGCAAAGGAAGATGTGGATGGCCTGTGGGCAAATTTGGATGTGGTCGATTGCTTCGCCACAGACCATGCTCCGCACACGCTGAAAGAGAAAGACTCCGACAATCCGCCGCCCGGTTTCCCCGGTTTGGAAACGTTGCTGCCTTTATTGTTGACGGCGGTGAAAGAAGGCCGTTTGACGCTGGATGATATCGTTCAAAAATCGGTGAACAACCCGCGCCGTATCTTCAACCTGCCGGAACAGCCTGACACCTGGGTGGAAGTCGATGAGGATGCCATCCATGAGATCAAAGCCTCTGAGCAATTCTCACGCTGCAATTGGACTCCCTTTGAAGGTTGGAAGGTGAGCGGCAAAGTGCGGAAAGTTGTCCTGCGCGGCAATACGGCTTTTGAAGATGGAAAGATTCTTGCCCAACAAGGCTACGGCAGGCATGTTCGAATATAAGTAAAAGAGAGATTTCACCTTCTTTCGTGCTGCTTTTCACATAATATCCCTATTGCTATCCGAAATCTCTTTTCCCAACCCCACATTTAGGGGTAGTTGTTTAGTCAACATATTCTCCACAACCCCGGCAACTGTGGATAAGTGCCTTGAAACTGTGGAAAACTGCCCACTCCTGTGGACAACACCCTCTTTCGGAGAAGAAACTTGCACCCATGCAAGGTTTACAACACCCCCATATATGGGGGGTGTTTTTTACAAAAACCGAGATATGGAAGAATCAAGAGAAGTACCTTTTTTACACTATTTATTTGTGGATAAGTTATCCAAGTTCCATCCACAGCGGAGATTCTGCCTGGGCTTGAGATCAACACTAAGTCTGGGGGAAGCGCGGCGATGGCAACCATATATGGGGTGATGTTGACTTTATCCACACTATCCACAGCCCCTACTATTATTACGAATCCATTATCATACTTATAAACTGCTTGAATCCATTAAGTGAATCCTGTACAATCCTCAAATCAAGTAAGGTCGTCCCCTCTTAGCCAACCTTGGGAGGTTGCCATGGATATGATCAAAGTTTCAGCCAACTCCCGTACCTCTGCAGTAGCCGGGGCCATTGCGGGTGTCATCCGCGAGCACAAACGGGCAGAAGTGCAGGCGATCGGAGCCGGTGCCGTTAATCAGGCCATCAAGGCTTTGGTGCTTGCCACCAGTTACCTCAAGAACGATGGGATCGAAGTGGCCTGTGTTCCCGAGTTTGTGGATGTTGAGATCGAAGACAAGGTGCGCACTGCGATCAAACTGGTCATTGAGACGCGTTCAACCCCAGTCTCTGTTTCGTAATAGAAAAGGTGACAGGTGTCTGTAGGCGCCTGTCACCTTAATTTAATGGCCGGAAGGTCTCAGGGTGGCGTATAATTTAAGCGGATGTCACCCCTCCGCTTTCTTTTCTTGTGTATCTTTATATGAAATCCTGGAATCAACTTCCACGCCTTGTCCTTGTTTTGTCTCTGATCGCTGTGGCTGCGGCAGGAGTGCTTTCTCCGCGCGTGGAGAGTGTGGGGGCAATGCCGTTTTTAGTTTATCCAGCGACATCTGTTGTAATTAGTGAGTTCCGCTTTAGGGGAGATGGTGGAGCAAGTGATGAGTTTATTGAACTTTACAACCCAACGGGATCTGCCATTGATATAAGCGGATGGTTGATTAGAGGATCTAATAATTCAGGGAATCCTGGTACTACCCGCGCTACAATCCCGGCCGCGACAATACTTCAACCGGGGCAATATTATTTGGTTACTCACACAGGGTATAGCGGTCCCACAACTGCTGACTTTACTTATGGTACCGGTATTACTGATGATGGCGGCGTGGCATTAACCCTTGCTGATACCACCACTGTTATTGATCAGGTGGGTCTCAGTATAGGATCCTTTTATAAAGAAGGTACTCCTAAAACTTCATTAACGGCCACCGTTGACCAGAGCTACGAAAGATATATTGGTGGGGTAAATGGGAATTGTCAGGATGATGGCAATAATGTTGCGGATTTTGCATTAGCAAACCCGAGTAATCCACAAAACTCTACTAGTGCTTTTGTCTTTTGTGGAGTTCCAACACTCACGCCTACAAGTACCTTTACCCCAACAGATACGCCCACTCCTACCAGCACCTTTACGCCAACCGATACACCCATCTTCTCCCTTACCCCGTCTCTTACAGCCGCCCCCGGGGAAGTCATCATCAGCGAAGTGGCCTGGTCTGGCACCCTGGCCTCGCCCAACGACGAATGGATAGAGTTATACAATACCCGCTCTACGCCTATCTCATTAAATAATTGGCGTCTTGATACCGATAGCGGCAGCGTGCATATCATTCTATCCGGGATCATTCCCGCCAAAGGCTACTTTCTGCTGGAGCGCGACTACGAACAGATCGTGAGCGATGTGGCCTCATCCCAGATTTATACTGGCAACCTGGCAGATACGAATGAGGTCTTGCGCCTGAAAAGGCCGGACAGCACACTGATCGATACAGCCAACAGCGACGGAGGCACATGGCCGGCCGGGAGCGCCTCGCCCAATTTTTACAGCATGGAGAGGATTTTTACAGTTACAGGGACGCCCTCAACAGACACCTCCTCCGGCTGGACATCCAACAACCAACCAACCACCTGGGTAGCTCATGATGCTTCCGGCAACTTAATTCATGGCACGCCGGGGCGTCCCAATTTTTCATTAGTGGCAACCATCACCCCCACGTTTACCCCCACCATCACCTCGACGCCCACAAAAACTTCCACTCCCTCTGGCTTGCGCTCCATCCTCATCAATGAAATTGCCTGGGCGGGCACTGCCTCCGGCCTGGCGGACGATGAGTGGATTGAGTTGTACAACCCCGGCAGTGTTGCGATCGATATAACCGACTGGGTGCTTAAGTCCACAGTGGATAATGTCCCCAGCATTGTTCTGGTAGGGGTCATCCCCGCCGGCGGATACTTCCTGCTGGAACGCGATGATGATAATACCGTCTCGGATATTACGGCCGATCAGATCTACACCGGCGCGCTTTCCAATAACGGAGAGATTTTATACCTGAACGACGCATCAGGGAACAAGGTGGATACCGCCAACGGGAACGGCGGCACCTGGCCCAAGGGAAGCTCCACCACCTATGGCACCATGGAACGCATTACCGGCGCGGCTGATAGCGATACAGCCTGGGTGACCAATACCGGCATCAAAAAGAACGGCAAGAATGCGGTCGGCGGGGCCATTTTGGGCACGCCCAAGAACAGCAATTCGCCCGGCCCCACGCCAACGCCGACACGGGCTGGCAGCGTGGTTGCCACCTCCACCCCGCAAGTTGTCGTCAAGCCGCCCGACCCGCGCCCCATTATCAACGAGATCCTTCCGCGCCCGGGGTTTGACTGGAACGCCGACGGCCGCGTGGATGTCTTTGATGAATTCATCGAGATCAAAAACCTGACCTCCATTGAAATCAGTCTGGGTGGCTGGATCCTGGATGACGAATCCGGAAAGGGCTCGGACCCCTACAGCCTGCCGGATGTCACCCTCGCGCCGGGCGAGCGCGTGGTCTTTTTCGGATCGGAAACCAACATCCTGCTCAGTGACGGCGGCGACACGGTGCGGCTTATCAGTTCCAGCGGCAAGACCTATGACGCCTATACCTATGCTGTGGCGCGGGCTGAAGATGAATCCATCTGCCGCATCCCGGATGGAAATGTCAACAACGGCTGGTATGAAGATTGCATCCCAACCCCGAACCTGACCAACACCCGTGAAGGCCAGGTGCCTGTTGCGCCGGGCGGCAACGGCGAATCGCTTTTCTGCGACCTGCCCGACACCACCCCCGCCGATTTCTTCTTTGCAGAGTGTCACGGATACGGCGCGCGAATCTGGAGCCCCTATTACTGGGATCAACTCGGCAGACCGGACAAACTTTTCATCCCCTCCGGCAGGAACAAATGGAAATCATTTGTTGAGTAAAATAGACCCTGAAGGTTCACGCCTTCAGGGTCTTTATTTTCGCCAAGGATACAACATGGAAACCTTTTTTTCTTTTTTGGAAAGACGCGTGGATGACTGCTCCTCCCTGCTGTGTGTGGGGATCGACCCGCACCGCACCGACCTCGTCAGCCATACCGCCGCTTCCGCCCTGACGTTCAGCCTGAATCTCGTCAGGCAGACCGCCCGCTACGCTGCGGCCTTCAAACCCAACGCCGCCTTCTTTGAAGTCTTCGGCGCCGAAGGCTGGGTCGCCTTGAAGCAAGTCATCGAAGCCATTAGGGAAGAATCAGACCGGATGGGTTCGCGCATCCCCATCATCCTGGATGCGAAGCGCGGGGATATTTCATCCACCGCCGAGGCTTATGCCCAATCCGCTTTTGAGACCCTGGATGTGGATTGCATCACGTTGAATCCATACCTGGGAAAAGACTCCATCGAGCCATTCCTCGGATATAAAGAGCGCGGCGTGTTCCTGTTGTGCAAGACCTCCAACGCCGGTTCGATGGACCTGCAAAATTTACTGGTCTTGCCGACGGGCTCGGATACACCCATGCCCCTGTATATTTATGTGGCAAAACTTGCGCAGCAATGGAATGAGAAAAATAATGTGGGACTCGTGGTTGGCGCGACCCACCCTCAAATAATGGAAATGATCCGCGCGGCCGTGCCAGATTTGTGGTTCCTGGCTCCAGGCGTTGGAGCACAAGGCGGCGAATTGGAGATCACCCTGAAAGCCGGGTTGCGCGCCGATGGCAAAGGGGTGCTGCTTCCCATCTCAAGGGCCATCTCGCGGGCTGAGAATCCCGGCAAAGCCGCAGCCGGGATCCGTGACCAGATATTGGATGTAAAACGAAATTTATTCAAACCGTAAAAAGGAATGACCCATGACCTCTCTAGACGCTCGTCTCTCCGCCCTTGCCGACGGTCTTTTGGAAGCAGGCTGCATCAAGTTCGGTGATTTTACGCTCAAGTCCGGGCTTAAGTCGCCGATCTATCTTGACCTGCGGCAACTGGTTTCATACCCCGCCTTGCTCAAAACGGTCGGAGATGCCTACCTGCCGTTGTTGAAGAATTTGCAATTCAGCCGCATTGCCGGGTTGCCTTATGCTGCCATCCCCATTGCCACGGCGGTTTCTCTGCAGGGTTCATACCCCATGATCTACCCGCGCAAGGAAGTGAAAACGTACGGCACGAAGGCCGAGATCGAAGGGGACTATCATGCCGGTGAGGTTGTGGTGGTGATTGACGACCTTGCCACCACCGGCGGGAGCAAGTTTGAAGCCATCGAAAAACTGACCGGCGCGGGCCTGGTGGTAAAGGATGTGGTCGTGCTGGTGGATCGCCAGTCCGGCGCGATGGAATCGCTGGAGCAGGCGGGCTATCACCTCCATGCCGTGCTGACCATCGCGCAGTTGTTGAACCATTGGGAAGCCACAGGCAAGGTGGAGCAGGCCAGGATCGAAGCGACGCGCGAATTTTTGAGGCAGAATTCATAGCGAGAGGTTGAAACCATGACGTGGAAGACCTTTGAGTCCCAGTCCCCCGAGCTGGCGGAGTTTGCCCAGGCCCGTTTGCACAACAAGGTGGCCTACCTTGCCACCGTCCGCAAAGACGGCGCGCCTCGCGTGCATCCGTTCACACCCATCATTGGCGAAGGGCACCTGTTCGTTTTCATGGAACCCACCTCCCCGAAGGGCCATGACCTGCGCCGCGACCCGCGTTTTGCCATGCATTGTTCTGTGGCGGATACGAGCGGGAAAAGCGGCGAGGTGATCCTGACCGGCCGCGCAAGATTCATTGAGTCTTCCGATATCCGCGCGGTTGCTGTCAGCATCTCTCCTTATAAACCTGCTGAGCGGTACATCCTCTTTGAGTTGGAGATTGAAAGCGCGGCCATCACGGAATACCCTGATGGAAACGCCGTCCGCAGGCGGTGGAAAATTGGAGATGTTCATGAATAAAAAAACGTTCAAGGCCGTTATCCAGGGTGCGGGCGGTGGCGGTGCGTTTGTGGAAGTTCCCTTTGATGTGGAGCAGGTCTTTGGTTCGAAGCGCCCAAAGGTAAAGGCCGATATCGAAGGTGTGGCCTACCGCGGGCTGCTGGTTCGCATGGGCGGTCAGGCGCACCTGCTTCTCATCCTGAAAAGCATTCGCGAGCAGATCGGCAAGACCTTTGGGGATACGATCAAGGTCACGGTGGAGTTGGATCTTGAACCGCGTGTGATTGAAATTCCAAAGGACCTGTTGAAGGAATTTAAGAAGAACAAAGAGGCCTTCTCTTTCTTTGAGCAACTTTCCCATACCCATCGCAGGGAGTATGTGAACTGGATCGAAGAGGCAAAGAAGCCGGAAACGCGCGCAAACCGCATTCTTAAGACAATTGAACTATTGAATAAAAAACAAAAAGGCAATTGATCCTGTCATGTATAAACTTCTTCGCCCACTGCTCTTCCGCCTCGACCCGGAATTCGCCCATGCTTTGACGCTCTTCGCCTTGCGCGTGACCGGCGGACTTTCCCCCTTGCATTGGCTTTTGGCCCGGCAGTTCAAAGCCCCACCCAAGCCGGTGGAGGTGTTCGGCTTGAAGTTCAAAAACCCTGTCGGGCTGGCGGCGGGATATGATAAAGACTCGGTTGCAGTGCGCGGCCTGGGCGCGTTGGGGTTTGGGCATGTCGAAGTGGGGACGGTCACGCCCCTGCCCCAGGAGGGCAACCCCAGGCCGCGGGTGTTCCGCCTGTTGGAAGATGAAGCGGTCATCAACCGTATGGGCTTTCCCGGGCGCGGCGCAGATTTTGTGGAACATTCCCTGCGTATCATCCGGTTTGGAGAGAAGCCATCTTCGCCAATGATGCAGTTATATCGTTATTTTTCGCCGGGCGCACAGAACGATATGATCCTCGGGGTGAATCTTGGAAAGAATAAATCTACGCCGAATGAAGAAGCCGTGCTTGATTACCTGGCCCTGATCCAGAAACTCGGGGCCTATGCCGATTACCTGACCATCAACATCAGTTCGCCCAACACGGTGGGGCTGCGCCAGTTGCAGGGGCGGGCGGCGCTGATGGACCTGCTGACTCAGGTTCATCGGCAGCGTAAGTTGGAAGAAGAAGCCTTGCAGCGAAGGCTGCCGGTGCTCGTCAAACTTGCGCCGGATTTGAGCGACTCTGAATTGGAAGATGCGCTCGATGTCATTCTGGGTTCAAAAATGGATGGGGTTATCGTCACCAACACAACCCTGGCGCGTGAAGGGTTGCGGTCAAGGGTTCAGGGAGAAGCAGGCGGCTTAAGCGGTTCCCCGCTGAGAGCGCGGAGCGAAGCGGTCCTTCATCAAACGGTCAAACGCTTGAATGGCAGTATTCCGGTGGTAAGCGCGGGCGGCATCATGAGTGCGGACGATGCAAAACGCCGCCTCGATCTTGGGGCGGCGTTGGTGCAGGTCTATACGGGGGTGATCTATCGCGGGCCTTCGCTGGTGCAGGAGATTGTAAGGGCGCTTTGATCTAAGGCTGGGCGGGTCGCATGACCGGCATGGGGGCATCGTTGCGCTTGGTGAAGAACCCTTCCGGCAGGACGATGGGGGTAAGCGTCCTTTGCGTGCCGATGGAGTCGGATGGGATGATATAGAGGTTGATGGGGCTTTCCACGCCGAGACGGATATCCTGATATGCGAAGATCACCTGGGAGCCATCCGGGCTGAACGATGCGTCGCGGTAGCAGCAATTTCCCTCGAAAGGTGCGGCCTTTTGGAATTTGTGCGTGAAGGAATTGTAGAACACTAGGTCGCCAAAGCCGTCGTTGCGGATGCCGCTGTTCATGAAGAAGACCGCATCGCCGTCCCAGTTGAAGTTGACGATCACATTGCTAAAGTTGAACCACGCGCCGGGGAAGTCATCGAGGTGGGGAGGCTCGGCGTCGCCGCATTTGGAAATATCGAGGATGCGAATGGCGTCGACAAAACGGCCGTTTGAGTTGGCGATGTATTTGATCGCCAGGCGCGTGCCGTCATCCGACCATTGCACATCTTTCACTGCAAGTTTGTCGTAAAAGATACAGCCTTTCATTTCGAGCAGCGCGCTCTTTTTGCCAGAGGCCTTCAGTTTTTCGAGGTCGAACGGCACCACATACAGTTCGCGGTTGAGTGCCAGCGCGGCCTGTTTTCCGTCGGGTGAAACGCTGAAGCCTTCAAAATATTCCGCTGAAATAAAATTGACGAGGATGTCTTCCTGCTGCGTTTCGATGTTCACGGTCCTGGCGGTCTTGCCGGTAAGGTAAAGGATCGTCTTTCCATCGGGCAGCCATTGCAGGTTGAACTTCTCCACGCCATCGGTGGTGACCGGCGTCAGGTCTGAGCCGTCCATGTTCATCACATAAACATCGTTGTTGCGCAGGAAGGCGATCTTGTCCGCGCCGCCAATGATTGGCAAACCGGGTTCCGCCGCCGGTGTGTTCGTTGGTGGGATGGTTTCGGGAGTTACTGAAGCAATTGTCGATGGGAGGGTGGCGACGGTGATCGCTGTCGGCGGCGCGCTTGTGAAGGTGGGGATCGGCGCTTCCAACGTGGGCTCGGGCTTGTCCCTGCCCATAAAGTAATAAGCCCCGCCCCCGGCAATGGCAAGTAATAAAAATCCTGCGAATAGAAGGATGGGCAGAGGACTTCCACTTTTTTGTTTTTTCCCTACTGCCGTTTTATTGAAGGGCGACGCTTTTTGTGTGGCGCCGATCTTTTCCGTTTTACGGAGGCTGGGATCCTCTCCGCGCATGAAAGCCTTGATGGTCTCGATCATTTCCATGGCGCTGGCGAAGCGGTCATCGCGGTCCTTGGCCATGGCGGTGGAGATGACCTTTTCCATCCACACCGGCAGATTGGGATTCGCTTCAAGGATATGTGGGATCGGTTCCGTAATGTGCTTGAGCGCGAGGCCCAGCGGGGTGTCGGCGTTGTAAGGTTGTTTCCCAATTAGCATTTCGTAGAGGATGACGCCAAATGCGTAAATGTCCACACGGCCATCCACGTTATCACCGGATGCCTGCTCGGGCGCCATATAAGCGGGCGTACCAATGATGGCGCTGCCCGTCATATTGCCGCTGGCTTCACCCTGGCTGAACTTGGCAATGCCAAAGTCGGATATCAGCGGAACATTCTTGTCTGTAAAGAGGATATTTGCCGGTTTAAGGTCGCGATGGACAATGCCCTTGGCATGTGCTTCGTCAAGTCCTGGTGCAATGGCTTCCAGTACCTTCACTGCTTCTTCGATCGAAAAAGGACGGTTCTTGATGCGTTCTGAGAGCGATCCTCCGCCCATGAAGCGCATGACGAAGTAAGGCGGATCTCCTTCGCCTACATCATACACCGGCACAATCGAGGGATGTTCCAACTGGGCGATGATCTTGGCCTCACGCTCGAAGCGCGCGCGAAACTGCGGGTCGGCATGCAACAATTCAGGCGGCAGGATTTTGATGGCCACTTCGCGTTCGAAGCGCGGGTCGTAGGCGCGATAGACCGTCGCAAACCCCCCGCGTCCCAATTCGGATTTAATTTCGTAACGCCCAATCTTTTCAGGAATCATGCGGCCAAGTATACCTATCTACCAGACGAGGCACAAGCATTATTGCATAGCAAATTAATGACTGGCAAAATTGAAAGGAAAACCCCTACACCTAATTATTCGCAGGGCGGAATACCGGCATGGGGGCTTCGTCGTGCTCGGTGAAAAAGCCAAAAGGCAGGGGCATCGGCAGTAGAGTGCCGATCTTGGTCATGTCTTCGTTGGGAACATAGTACAGCACGATCTGCCCTTCTGAGCCAAGACGAATGTCTTGGAAGGCAAAAATGGTGTGGGTACCATCCGGGCTGAAAGTGGCGTCTCGATAACAGCAAATATTTTCGATTGGGGCAATAGTCTGGAACGAGTAGACCCTGGTGTTGTAAATTCCCAGATGTCCAAACCCATGATTACGCTTGTTGGTATTCATGTAAAACAGTTCCTCACCGTCCCAGTCAAAGTTGACAATGGTGTCTGAGAAGTCGAAGCGTAAGGCAGGGAATTCATCAATGCGCAAAGGTTTAGAACTTTGACACAGATGAATATCAATAATACGAAGCGTATCTGCCATACGTTGATTTACCAGTGTGGCAAATTTAATCGTTAATTTCTGCCCATCCCTGGACCATATTGCATCTTCGACTTCGGCAAAGTTGTAAAAAATACAGCCATTCATGGCCAGCAGGTCATCTTTTTGAGTGATAGTCTTGAACTTTCCAAGGTCAAATGGGACAACATGCAATTGACGGGCAAGACTGATCGCAACTTGCTTTCCATCCGGGGAGACATGAAATGATTCAAAATAATCAGAAGCGGAAAAGCTGGTAATTACCTCCACTTTTTGAGTCTCAATATCTACCGTCTTGACGGTCTTTCCAGTGATATACAAAATGGTTTTGCCATCTGGCAGCCATTCGAGATTGAATTTCTCGTCCTTGTCGCTGGTGATGGACTGCAAACCGCTGCCATCCACGTTCATGATCCAGATGTTGTGATTGTTCAGGAAGGCGATTTTATCAGCCCCGCCCAGGACAGGAATGGAAGGGATCGGCACAGGCGTGTCTGTGGGCAGGCTTGTTACTGCGATTTCAGTTTGAGGGGTAATAGCCATCGTTGTTGGGGATGGGGGCGGCGAGGTTGATAGCAATGCGGTTGTGGGTATCATCGTTTCTGTGCCAATTGCATTTTGCGGAAAAGGATTCAGCAAAAACAGACCGGTCGCAGCAAGGGCCACAATTAAAGATATGATGGCAGGAACCAGATACGCAGGTTTGTTTTTTCGCGATGTCTCCTCCTTTTTACCGCCTTGAAACTCTTTGAGCATACCTGCCATTTCGGCCGCAGATGAGAAGCGGTCATTTCTGTCCTCGGACATGGCAATCGAGATGACAGTGTCCACCCATTTTGGAAGATCTGGTTTATAGACATGGATCGGCGTGACAGTCCCACCCATAAATGTATAGGGTCTTTTAGCGGTCAGCATTTCATAAAAGACGATACCCAGGGCATAGATATCGGTTCGGATGTCGATCTTCTCCTCCCGGGCCTGCTCCGGCGACATATAGGACGGGGTACCAATGGCTCCTACCGTCGTATTCGTCGTTCTTGTCTTCATGAGTTTGGCAATCCCAAAATCGGAAATGGTCGGGTTGCCTTTGTTGTCAAACAATATATTGTTGGGTTTGATGTCCCGATGGATGATCCCCTTGGTGTGGGCTTCATCGATACCCGGTGCAATCTGTTCAAGGATCTTGACGGCTTGTTCAAGGGTGAATACATTCTCCTTGATCTTGTCGGCCAACGACCCGCCGCGCATGTAGCGCATCACAAAATAATGATGCCCGTTTTCCTTGCCAATATCATAGACCGGTACGATTGCCGGATGTTCCAGGCTGGCAATGATCCTTGCCTCACGCTCGAATCGGATCAGGAACTGAGAATCGGAGACGCTAACCAATTCAGGCAACAAGATCTTGATGGCGACCTCGCGGTCAAACAGCGGATCGTAACCAAGGTAGACGATGGCCATCCCCCCGCGCCCGAGTTCTGATTTAATTTTATAGCGGCCGATCGTTTCTGGTTGCATAAAACAATTAACCCTTTTGCATGGATTGATACGAGCAGTTATGCCAAAAGCTTGAGTTACCCGAATAAAATACGAAGGTAAGGAATCTTTTTGAACAGATCGACCAGATTGAGACTCTATATCTCTAATGTTGAGAACCCACAAGCGAATAAAATATTTTACACCGAATGATTTGTTTGGAATATATTTTTGTCTTATCCCATATACAACCCGCCCGTCGCCTCCAGCCAATCGGCGATGCGCTCCACGGCGGCAGGGACATTGTTGTCAGAAATGTCGATTTCCACTTTCGGCAATATGGAATCCTCGAACAGCCTACAGATGACTTTCTGCTCCTCAATGAACAGGTTCAGGTCATCATATTGAGAGGGATTGCCCGAAACCCTCAGCCGCTCTACCCGCGCCGCTTCGAAGGACTCCGGGGAGCGAGTCAACAATACCAGTCGAAAGTTTAGCGGCAGCAGCCGCTCTTCAAGCCAGCGGAAATCGTAATCCTTGTTATAGGTTCTCAATTGATACATGCGCGTGGAGAGATGGAAGCGATCCACGATCCAGGAGTAGTAACGCTGCAACTCAAAGAGGCGGGTCCAGGTGGCATACGTCTCCATTGCCAGCGACTCTTCCTGCGGCTCAAAATTGATCAATCCACGCCCCCAGGGAAAATTAGTAAAAGCGCACCACTCGCCCGAGATCAGGGGCGAATGATACCGATATTTCCGCGGCCCCACCACGCGCGGGTGTTCGTTAAGCGCAAAGGCAATATCGGTCTTGAAGGTCAGGCGGGTGCCCTCAAGGATGATCTTTGGCGTAAGTTTAGGCATGGCCACATTATAGGCCCCGGGCGATTTCTAATAAATTTCTGAAATGTTCCCTCAATCCAGTTGTGGTATATTCCCACCGTAAAGGTACACTATGGACGATAAAATCACGATCATTGAAGGACCGCCCCCCATCTTTGAGCAGGTTAACGATGGCTGGGCCATGGGCTTGAACGAAAGCCCTTCGTTGTCCGTTCCTGCATTGACGCGCCTGCGCACCTTCAACGGCCCTGCGCTTGTGCAACGATGCTATAACGCCTGGCACAACAAGAACTCCATTCACCTGCACTACCGCAATGAAATGGGACTGGAACAGACCGCACCCATCCTTGCCGCCCGCAACGTGGAAACCCAGGAAGGACAAATGCTGCTCCTGTGGGTCTACCTCGACAGTGAGACCGTCGAATACGAAGCGGACCCCGGCGACGATGACCAAATGGACGATGAAAGTGACAGTCACCTTTAAGGTGACTGTCACTTTTGTTTTGAGGATACATGCCCACGCTTCTTTCTTCGACGCAAAATGGTTCGGTTATTCTGACGCTTAATCGCCCCGAACGCGCCAACGCCTTCAACTTCGAAATGACCCAGGCCTTGCAGCAGGCCCTGGCCGATGCCGAGAACGACCCGCAGGTGGGGTGTGTGGTCATCACTGGTTCAGGCAATGTCTTCAGCGCCGGCCAGGATCTGACAGAAATGAAGCAGGGTGAGACTGTCTCTTATAACGAACATTTGAACAAGACCTACAATCCTTTGATCCTGCAGATTCGCAGGATGGGCAAGCCGGTCATGGCTGCGGTCAACGGAGCCTGCGCCGGTGCGGCTTTTGGGATCGCACTGGCATGTGACTTGCGCGTGGCTCACTCACGCGCGTACTTCGTAGTGGGTTTCAGCGGTATCGCCCTTGCGCCAGATTCAGGGGTTTCATTGCTATTGCCAAAAATCATTGGACTTGGCCGCGCCCAGGAATACTTTTATTCCAACCAGCACATCCCGGCGCAACAAGCTTATGAATGGGGCATCGTCAATCGCATGGGTGGATTTAACTATCAGCGTGTGGTGGATCAGACGGCGCAGGAACTGGCTGCGGGGCCGCGTGAAGCGTTTGCCTTGGGCAAGAAGGCTTTCAACGACGCGATCCTCCCCAATCTGGAGCAAGTGCTTTTGAATGAAGGCATCCTTCAAGAAGAAGCCAGCAAAGCCAGGGAGCATCGCCGCCGGGTGGACACGTTCTTCAACCGCCGTAAGAAGTAGGTTTCCGTCAAAAAACGTCATCTTTTAACAAAAATAATCGGATTTTTGTCATATTGACTCCGATTTGATTATCGTGTAAAGTTTTAGGGCATTAACTTTTATTGGATTCGCCTATGACCCATCCGGTAGACATACATCGTGTATAAAGCGGGCAACCCCGTCCGGGGTGCCCGCTTATTTTTTTCTAAATCCTTTCCAAGGAGAATCAAATGTCAGGACCAATCAATGCTTTTGAAATGGCGCAGAAACAATTTGATGGTGTTGCCAAACTGCTCAAACTCGATTCGGGCGTAGCCGAGGTTTTGCGCTGGCCCATGCGCGAGTATTCCTTCCGCATTCCGGTGCGGTTGGATGATGGCTCACTGAAAGTGTTTCAAGGCTTTCGCGTTCAGCACAATGACGCGCGTGGCCCCAACAAAGGCGGCATCCGCTTCCACCCGGCCGAGACCATGGACACTGTCCGCGCTCTCGCGACCTGGATGACCTGGAAATGCGCCGTGGCGGATATCCCGCTGGGCGGTGGAAAGGGCGGCATTATCGTCGATCCGTCCACCTTGTCTGTGCGCGAAAAGGAAGAACTCTGCCGCGGTTGGGTACGCGTGATGTGGAAGAATATCGGCCCCCGCAATGACGTCCCGGCCCCCGATGTAGGGACCACACCCCAGATGATGGGCTGGATGATGGATGAATATTCCCGTCTTGTCGGTCAGTACACACCCGGCGTATTCACCGGCAAGCCGCTTGGCGGCGGCGGTTCGCTCGGACGCACCGAAGCCACTGGCTATGGCGTGATCTACACCGTGCGCGAAGCGATGAAGCACCTGGGCATGGATCCCAAGAAATCCGTGGCAGTCCTTCAAGGTTTCGGTAACGTTTCGCAATATGCGGCTGTCGGCATGGTCGAGATCCTCGGTGGAACCGTGGCTTGTGTGTCTTGCTATGACCGCCATGACAAAAAGGCCTACACTTATAGCAAGAAGGGCGGCATCGACCCGCGCTTCCTGCTCTCCATCGTGGACGAGTATGGCACCATCGACAAGAAAAAGGCGATGGACTCCGGCTATCAGGTGGATGATGGCGACAAGTGGATCGAGTTCGAAGGCGATGTGTTGATCCCTGCTGCGTTGGAAGGACAGGTCAACGCCGATACCGTTCAGAAAGTTTCCAAGGGAATCCGCATTGTGGCTGAAGGCGCGAACGGCCCCACCACTCCTGAAGCTGATGAAGTCTTCAAGAAGAACAAGGTCTTCAACATCCCCGACTTCCTCTGCAACGCCGGTGGCGTCACGACTTCCTACTTCGAACAGGTTCAGAACGATATGAACTTCTACTGGAGCAAGGAAGAAGTGCTCGAACGCCTCGACCAGAAGATGACCTCCGCCTTCAACGGCGTACTGGATCGCAGCGAGAAGGAAAAGGTCTACATGCGCGATGCGGCCTATATGGTTGCCATTGATCGCGTGGTCAAGGCCATGGAACTCCGCGGCTGGTTGACCGGCGCGGCGTAGCCGATAAGTAGTAATTAGAGATTAGAGGATGCGCCGAGAAGCGTATCCTCTTTTTTTTCTCGCTCCCTTCTGAACTTTTGAATGGATTCGGTTTTCTGTAACATTTCGCCGCTGACAATTTGATACAATCACCACGCGATAAGTACCAATCACCAATTACCCGAGGTTTTCATGTCCAAGCCAACTTTCAAATGGGATGATCCCCTTCTTTTCAACGACCAACTGACCGACGAAGAACGCATGATCCGCGATGCGGCACGCCGATATTGTCAGGACAAGCTCATGCCACGCGTGCTCGAAGCGAACCGGAATGAAGTGTTCCATCGTGAGATCATGAACGAAATGGGTGCGATGGGCTTTCTCGGCTCGACCATCCCCGAAGACTATGGCGGGGCAGGGCTGAACCATGTTGCCTATGGGTTGATCGCCCGGGAGGTGGAGCGCGTGGATAGTGGCTACCGTTCCGCAATGAGCGTGCAGAGTTCGCTGGTGATGTACCCCATCTTCACCTACGGAACAGAAGAACAGCGCAGGAAATACCTGCCAAAACTTGCCAGCGGCGAATGGATCGGCTGCTTTGGCCTGACCGAGCCGAATCATGGCAGCGACCCGGCCAGCATGGAAACCCGTGCCAAAAAAGTGGACGGTGGATACATTATCCACGGCAGCAAGATGTGGATCACCAATTCCCCGATTGCAGATGTCTTTGTAGTATGGGCCAAACTCGATGGCGAGATCCGTGGCTTTATTTTGGAAAAAGGCATGAAGGGGCTGTCCGCGCCCAAAATCGAAGGGAAGTTCAGCCTGCGCGCCAGTGCCACCGGCGAGATCGTCATGGACGAGGTCTTTGTACCGGATGAAAACCTTATGCCAAATGTCAGCGGCCTGAAGGGGCCATTCGGCTGTTTGAACAAGGCTCGTTATGGCATTGCCTGGGGAGCGTTGGGTGCAGCAGAATTCTGCTGGCATGCGGCCCGGCAATATACGCTCGACCGCCCGCAGTTTGGGCGTCCGCTGGCGGCGAACCAGATCATTCAGTTAAAACTGGCGAATATGATGACGGAGATTACCATTGGCTTGCAGTCTGTTCTGCGCGTTGGCCAGCTAATCGACGAAGACAAAGCCAGCCCGGAGATGATCTCGTTGATCAAGCGTAACTCCTGCGGCAAGGCGCTGGAGATCGCGCGTCACTCCCGTGACATGCACGGTGGCAACGGTATTTCAGATGAATACCACGTTATCCGTCATGTGATGAACCTCGAAGCGGTTAACACCTACGAAGGAACCCATGATATTCATGCCTTGATCCTGGGTCGCGCACAAACAGGGTTGCAGGCATTCTCGTAGGGATACCTCTTGCAGGTATCCTTCTTGCGGATATCCTCTTTGTGACCGTAAGATTTTCTTAAGATAAAGGGCGACCGTGAAGGTCGCCCTTATGTTATTTATGCCCTTCCAAACACACCACCCCTTGCGACCCCACCCGCGCATCATGTACGGTTCCGGCGGGCAGGTCGAGACGGTCACCGGCTTTGAGAGTGTGTTGCTTTCCCAAATCTGGTATTTCGAAGGTGATGCTGCCTTGCACAACATAGATCACCTTGTCGTAATCATGCGTGTGCGGAGTATAGATATCAAGCGGTCCGTTCGACCACGCGTAGGGATCAAGCCCCTCAAGGACCATCAACTGCCAAAGCAAGGCGCGAGTCGGAAGGTCAGAATCAGGCCAGGGAGTGACCAGAGGCGCATCTGTCATGGCATCAAGGCTCAATTGGATATCCGGCATCGGCCCAGGCGGCCAATCCGCCGAGCAGAGCCTGAACATTGGAATATCCGTTTTGCAAAAGGAGGAACGCCGCACGGGCGCTCGTGTGTTCGTTCGGTCAGGTGCAGTAGGTGATGATCCACTGGTCCTTTGGAAATTGCACACTCATGATATTGCCTTCAAAGTTTTCCAGTGGGATCGAGACGGCTCCGGCAGCGTGAGATTCAAGATAGAACTCAGCGCTTCGAACGTCGATCAAAATGGCCTGACCTGAATCCAGTGCTGCTTTTGCCTCCTCAACCGGAATACGCGGAACCTCGGCTTCAGTCTGCGGGATGCCGTCGATCTTCCCTTGCGGCTGGGTCGGGATCACTGCAGCTGTCGGTTCAGCCGCCGGTTTGAGGATGGTATTGCAGGCGAGGCTGGCTAGTACCAGGACTAAAATGGCAATGGAAAATTTAAGTTTCATCCTTCTCCTTTTCGGGGGCTACAACTTGCAATAACGTTCCACGCGCCTGCCGATGATGGCGAGGCTGTCGGCCCAGAACTTCTTGGAGCGGATGTTGATGCCGAACTTTTCGGCGAGTTCTGCAGCAGGCGCTTCACCGGTGGAGGCAAGCAGGTTCTTGTAATCGGGTACAAAGTCTGCGCCGCGCTTCTGGTAGATGGCATACAGGCCGGTGGCAAAGAGCAGGCCGAAGGCATAAGGGTAGTTGTAGAACGAGAAGCCGCTGGTGTAATAATGGGGCTTCCAGGTCCACATGAATTTCTGAAGGTGTTTTTCATCGAGGCCCGCGCCGTAGGTGGCCTTTTGCGCGCGTTCCATGATGTTGTTGATCTCATCGGTGGAAAGTTCGGATTTGGCGCGACGTTCGAAAACCTCCTTCTCGAAGAGATAGCGCGAGTAAATATCCACCACCACCTGCGAGGCGTTGTTCAACTGCGCTTCGAGGATGGCCAGAACTTCCTGCGGGTCGGTGGTCTGGCTCAGGGCGGCCTCGGTGGCAATGGTCTCGCACATGATGGAGGCTGTCTCGGCAAGCGTCATGGGGGTATTCTGCTGGAGCATGGTTTTGTTCGCATTGAAGGCACATTCATTATGGAAGGCATGACCGATCTCATGCGCCAATGTGCTAACCTGGTCGAACGAGCCGTCGAAGTTGGCGAGGATACGGCTTTCCTTCACAGAGGCCACACCCATGCAGAACGCACCGCCGCGTTTGCCTTCACGCTGTTCACCGTCGATCCAGTTTTCGTCGAAAGTGCGTTTGGCAAAGGCGCCCAGGTCGGGCGAGAACTTGTTGAAATTTTCCACGATGAAATCGCGTGCTTCATCCCACGAATAAACCTTGTCGGTCTTGCCCATCGGGGCAGAGATATCCCACCAGGCGAGTTTTTCCTTGCCGATCAGTTTGGCCTTGTGCTGGAAGTAGCGCTCAAACATCGGAAAAGAGTCTTTCATTGCGCCGAGCATGGCATTGAGCGTTTCCCGGTCCATGCGCGCGGAATCGATGGAGGCATGCACGGCGTCTTCTCGTCCACGTTTTTTATCGAGGATGAGCGTCTCGCCTTTGACTCCGTTCAAACAGGCAGCCAGGGTTTCTTTTACGCCTTCCCAAGCTTGGTTCTCGGCTTCGTAGGCGCGGCGGCGCACGGCTTCATCAGGATGTGAGCGCAGGTTAATGAGCGCAGGCATGGGCATTTTTTGGACCTTACCGTCAAGTTCAAAGTCCACGGTCATTTGCGAGGTGACCGTTCCCTGAAGTTTGCCAAAAGCGTTGCCGCCACTCAGGGTCATTTCGGCGGCGAGCATTTCCTCGGTTTCGCTCATCAAGTATTTGGATTGTTCCGCCGCTTCGAGCAGGATGAATTCGTGTGATTTGGCAGAGGCATGGGTTTTGACCGCTTTCTTGATGGCGGGTTTGCCGAGTTTTCCGGCCCATGCAATAAACCTTGTATTGAGAACATTGGCCTGCACGTTCATCTGCTCGAACTCGGAGAGGGCGCGCATGGCTTCCTTGTTGCGCGAGTCGGTGGTGATGAAGGAGTAGATGTAGGGCCCAATGGTGCCGGACAACTCAAAGATTTCATTGAAGCGATCCGCAGATTCGCCGAGCAGCTTGCCCAATTTCTTCGAGTCGGCCTTGCCATCGATTTTACTGGCTTTTTTGAAAAAGGCTTCTAGTTCGTCGAGCTTGGACTTGTACTTTTTTATGGCATTTTTGAACGGCTTGGAATCGAGGGCGGGATAGACATTCGTCAGGTCCCAGCGGGGGGCGGAAACGGTCATGGAATTCTCCTTGGTAAAAAAGTTGAGGCAAGTATACCCTTCTGGAAGGTTGGGTAGCACCTCCTTGGGTAGGGCCTTTGGCCCGGAACTTTTGAGCATCCGTTTCGGTCTATTTTGGAGTAAAGTTAAAATTGGATTGGAGGTAAACATGAAACAGGATCGTTTCCTTACCGGAATTTTGATCGGGATCAGTGTGCTGGTCATTCTGGCGTTGGGGTTGTTCTTCCTGCGGCAGGACAAGCGTGAATACGCCTCGGAGGCCAATCCCGAGGGAGTGGCGCATAACTATGTGCTGGCGCTGCTTGATCATGACTATGAAAAGGCCTACAGCTATCTGGCTGACCTGGAGCATAAGCCCACCTATGAAGAGTTCCGACAATCCTTTTTTAATGGTGTGGTCAATTACGAAAACGTGGGCCTCGAAGTTGGGGATGTGCAGGTCAATGGGGATGAGGCCATCGTCAATGTCATGATCTACTACTCCTATAATGACCCATTCTCTGGCCGTAATGGCACCTCGGACCGGGCCCTGCTTGTGGAACAAAATGGTGAATGGAAGTTAAGTTCCATGCCCTATAACTTTTGGGATTACAACTGGTATCAGGAGCCGTATAAGCCGTAACATCATGCCATTACGAAAAGCAGGAGAGATTCGCGTAATGACAGAAAGAAAATTATGAAAACTATTCGACGACTCTATTTCTATGCAGTGGCGCTTATTAGTATTGAGGTGGTGCTGTGGGGCATCATCGGGTTGTTGCGTTCCATCCTTGACCGCAGTGAAGTTGTCAACGGCGCTTCCACGCTAGCGCAAGCCTTATCTTTGATTCTTGTGGGGGTGCCCATTTTTCTCTTCCACTGGGCCTGGGCGCAGCGCGCATCTGCTCAAGAGGATGAAGAACGTTCAGCCAGCATTCGCGCTGCCTTCCTCTATGGCATTCTATTGGGGACTCTCATCCCGGCGGTGCAAAACCTGCTGGCGCTGATCAACCGCACCTTCCTTTCATCTGCGAACCTGTATGCCTATCGCGCCATTGTGGGCGGTTCCCAGACCTGGCTTGATAACCTGATTGCCATCGTCATCAACATGCTCATCGCTGCCTATTTCTGGAACATCGTGAGGGAGAATTGGCGCGGGATTAAAGAGACTGAAAATTTTGCGGAAGTCCGCCGCTTGTATCGCTTCACCTGGATGTTATACGGCCTGCTCATGACCGTTTACGGCGCGCAACAAGCCCTGTCCTTCATCTTCGTCCTGTCAGTGACGGTGCTGGGGGAATCTGCCCGCGAGATGGCGGTCAATGCGATCTCGTTGATGGTTATCGGCGCCCCCATTTGGGTCTACTCCTGGCGCATCCTTCAAGATGGGTTGACGGATTCTGATGAAAGGGAGTCTTATCTTCGCCTTGGCATTCTCTACCTGCTCTCGCTGGGCGGTGTGATCGTTGTGTTGACGGCGGGCGGCAACCTCATCTATATGCTGCTCATGCGCCTGTTTGGCGACGGCAAGACCGTGGATGAGTTCATTCAAAACATCGGCGACCCGATCTCTATCGGCGTTCCGTTCGGGGTGTTGTGGGTTTATTACGGCAGATGGCTCTCTCTTCAGTTTGGGTTTGATGAAAATCTTCCGCGCAGGGCCGGGAAGCAGAGACTCTATTTTTACCTGCTCTCCTTCCTTGGGCTTGCCGCCACTTTCTTCAGCGTGGCCTCCATTTTCTCTTTGGTGATGGACCTCCTGACATCGCGCGGTTCCATTACCATTGGCAATTACGATTCTCAAATATCCAGTTCTCTGGCGTTTCTGGTCGTGGGTCTTCCACTTTGGCTGAAAACCTGGTTACCCATGCAGGCGCAGGCTCTTGATGACAAGGATCCAATCATGGGCGACCATGCCCGCCGCTCCATCATCCGCAAGTCATATCTCTATCTGGTATTGTTTGCGGCAGTCATTGGTGGGATGATCTCGGCCGGGATTCTGGTTTTCACCCTTATCAACGGCGCGTTGGGCGGCAATCCCTCAAACTATTTGAAGACTGTGCTCAACGCCTTCCAGTTGCTGGTCCTGTTTGTGGTGCTGTTGCTCTATCACCTTTCAGCCCTGCGAAAGGATGGCGCCACCCGTGCCAGTGCCCTGGATGAGAAACAAAGCCGCTTCAATGTTTTGGTTTTTGATCATGATGGCAGGTTCGGCGAGTCTGTCAAAATGACCTTCTCAAAACGTGCGCCAAACCTCCCGGTGACAGTGGTGGGCGCTCAAGGTCTGGCCTTGAACAACCTCAAGGCCGATGTTGTGATCCTGCCGGGATCCCTGGCTGTGAATACGCCAGAGCCGCTTGAGGCGTGGCTCAGATCTTTTGGCGGGGACAAACTCATCATCAGTGACGAAGCGGCGGGCGTGTTCTGGATGAACGACCCGGAACAGGCCGCGGATTCAGCCAAGGCCATGGCTGAAGGGCAGGACCTCCGCCCGCAGTCCTCCAAACGCATGAATTCGGTTTGGACTTATGTGGCCTATGTTTTCGCAGCGCTGTTCGCCTGTCAACTGTTGATCATGCTGACAACGTTCGGCATCTCACTGGTCTCGGGATTTTAAAATGTACAGGTCGCGCCTAAAACGTGACCTGTCAGTTTCTTAATGATATACTTTTGAAAAATTTTGCAATCGAGGCGATGAACCATGAAAGTAACCGTCCTTCAAGAGAATCTTGCCCGTGGATTGAGCGTTGTGTCACGCGCTGTTTCATCGCGCAGCACCCTGCCTGTTTTATCGAACATCTTGATCGCCACCGATGAAGGCCGCCTGCGGCTCTCTGCCACCAACCTGGAATTGGGGATCACCTGTTGGATTCCTGCCCGCATTGATGAAAATGGTTCAACAACGGTTCCTGCCCGCACTTTCTCAGACCTGGTGAATACTCTGCCCGGTGACCAGGTGCAATTGGCTCTTGATGTGAAGACCCAGAACCTGCATGTGAAGGGCGGTTCTTCGAATAATGATATCAAGTGTATTGACGCCCAGGAATTCCCGCCGCTTCCGACGCCTGAAATGCAGGGCGCTGTCCAGTTGAATGTCGCGGATTTTAAAGAGATGATCCAGCAGGTGGCCTTTGCCGCTTCGACCGATGAGGCCCGCCCGGTGCTAATGGGCGTGTTGATGAATGTGGAAAAAGACAAGGTGACGATGGCGGCGGCTGATGGTTTCCGCTTGTCGGTGCGAAAGGCGCAACTCTCTCAACCCGTTGGCAATCCGGTTAACATCATCATCCCGGCCCGCGCTCTGAACGAACTCGCGCGCGTGGCCAGCGACCCCGAAGAACCGATCTATATGGTTGTGCCCAAGAATCGCGGACAGGTGCTCTTCCGTGTGAAGGACGTGGAAGTCGTCTCGCAGTTGATCGAAGGAACCTTCCCGGATTATCATCAGATCATTCCGCGCAATTACAAATCCCGCACACTGGTTTCCACGGCGGCGCTGCTCAAGGCCTGCAAGCAGGCTGAGATCTTTGCCCGGGAAGGCTCGAACGTGGCGCGGCTTGATATTAAACAATCCAACGGCGACATGCAACCGAGCGAGGTGGAGATTTCTGCCACATCTGAAGAAACGGGCAAGAATGAGACCATTGTGGAGGCGACCGTGGACGGCAGTGGTGTGTTGATCGCATTCAACGTCAAGTTCCTGCGGGAGGCACTGGAGGTGATAAAAACTCCAAACGTAGCGCTGGAGACTACTGCTCAGAATGCGCCCGGCGTGGTCAAGCCGGTCGGTGACGATAATTTCCTGCATGTCATCATGCCGATGCATTTGGGATAAAGCGCCGGTAAGACGAATCCGCCAGAGTCAATCTCTGGCGGATTTTTTGTTTTAGAATTGACTGGAGCGGCTTCCAACCACCCCGGTCGTTGAAATTTTAAGACCTGATATTTAAATCTCATAAAGCGAGCGCCCAATGACCTTCCCCAGCATTTCTGTCGATAACGTCATCAAGATTTTGCTGGCTTTGAGCCAGTATCCAATCCTTAGCAGACGCATTCGTCACCGCATGCGCAAAGTCTTGTTTACGCGCGGGGTCATCACGCGTGATGCCTTCGATGCAGAGGCGCGAGTCAAGGCCATCGAATCTCAGGCGCGCGAGGGGCTGCATAATCCGTATGAAGAGGAAAAATCGGATATCTGGGAGGAACGCCTGCTGCGCGTGCGCGAATCGCTGACCGATTTTTATTTTGCCTACAACCTGCCTTATGCCGAGTTCGAATATATTGTCAGGCAGATGCTCGCCGAGCATGGCAGTGAGGAAGCAGAGTTCATCTGGTTTAACCCGGAGCTCGCGCCTCAAGGCATGCTTTTTGAACAGGCGGAAATGATTGAAGCCATGCCAAACGGCGAGCGGGAAAAATATGAAGCGCGCCTGCAAGAATTGAAAGCCGTGCTCATTCGCACCATGATCAGCGACCAGTTGAAGTACATCAAGATCGCGCGCCAGTGGTTCAAGGTGGAGGATCTCAGGGATATTCGCATGCGCAAGATCGGCGGTGGCAAGATCGGTGGCAAGGCTGCCGGGATGTTGCTCGCCATGCGAGTCCTCAAAGAAGTAGCTCCACCTGAAGTTCGTGACCGCTTTCATCTTCCTGTATCCTATTATTTGGGCTCCGACGTTTTTTACAACTTCCTGACCTTTAACGGCCTGATGCACTGGAACGATCAAAAATATAAGACTGAAGACCAGATGCGCGCAGACTACCCCGGTCTTTGTGAACAATTCTCAAGAGGAGAATTTCCGCCAGAGATTGTGGAGAGCCTGGATAAGGTCCTGCTCGAAGCGGATAAACGCCCCTTGATCGTGCGTTCTTCAAGCCTGCTCGAAGACAATTTTGGAACTTCTTTTGCCGGGAAGTATGAGAGTATTTTTCTGCCGAATCAGGGCGGGCATGAGAAATGCCTCATGGCACTAACCAACGCGATCTCGAAGATCTATGCCAGTGTTTTGAATCCAGATGCGCTGATTTATCGCCATCACAAGGATCTTGCCGATTATGATGAACGCATCGGCATCCTGATCCAGATCGTGGAAGGTGAAAAACACGGCCGCTATTATTTTCCTCATGCGGCGGGCGTGGCCTTCAGCCGCAATCTGTTTCGCTGGTCTCCGCAGATCAAACAGGATGAAGGTTTTTTACGGCTGGTATTTGGCATGGGAACCCGCGCTGTCGATATGGTGGTTGATGATTATCCGCGGCTTGTGGCGCTCAGTCACCCGCGCCTGCATTCTTCGTCAGATGTCCGTACCATCAAACGATATTCCCAGCAAAATGTTGACGCGATTGATCTTGAAGCCAATGCTTTTACAACCATTCCTGCGCGCGAAATTCTCAATGGAGATTTTGACTCGATCCGTTACATTGCACAAGTTCAGGATGAAGGCTACCTCACCCCGATCCGTTCTCGCTTCGTTCCGCCGGAGAAAATGGTCATCACCTTCGACGGTTTACTCGCTCGTACAAAATTCCCCGACATGATGCGTTCTGCTTTGAAGACGTTGGAGGTTTCCTATGGCTCGCCAGTAGATACAGAATTTACCGTTGAAATTTTACACCCCGATGAACATCCGGATGTGCGGATTACCCTGTTACAATGCCGCCCTCAGAGTCACATCCAGGAGACCAACGAAATACAGCTCCCAACTAATTTGCCAGATGAAGATATCATCTTTTCCTCCCAATCCATGGTACCTCAGGGCGTCGTTGAAAATATCCGATATGTTTTGTTTGTTCCTTCGGAAGGATATTTCAAACTGGCATCCCAGGATGAACGCACTCAGTTGGAACGCGCCATTGGCCAATTGAATGCCGCCCTCAGAAATGAGGTGTTTATTGCCGTTGGTCCGGGACGCTGGGGAACATCCACGCCGGATTTGGGAGTCCATGTCGCTTATAGTGATATTTACAATGCGCGCGCATTGGTTGAACTGGCAGGCAATGAAATTGGCGCTTCTCCCGAACCTTCTTTCGGTACACATTTTTTTCAGGACTTGATGGAGGCAAATATTTATCCGCTGGCGGTGTTTGTTGACGATGAAAATTCGATCTATAAAAGGGAATTTTTCCATACTCCGCCCAATCGTCTTTCTGAATTTGTTTTGATAGAGAATCCGCGAGTCCTGGCTGCCCTGAAGTTGATAAACGTGAGTGATTATCGTTTTGGTGCATGTCTCAATCTGGTCATGGACGCCAATAAGAGTCGTGCGGTCGCTTTTCTTGTGACGGGCATCTCTCCAATCAACGAACAAGAATCTACAACACTTGGAGCAGTGCCTTCTGGGCTTGAATAAAAAATAGGCGACTTGGAAGCCGCCTATTTTTTATTCACTTTAAAAAGAACATATGTTCTAATTTTATTATAGATTCAGTCTTGGCGATTGATCGGCATTATCAAAGGTTGTCACCTCTTCATGAAGTGACTTAAGAAATTTCGGTCTCATCCAAATAACGATGCTCAGACTAAGAATGGCAAATATTCCTATAATTCCTTCTGTTGCAATCATGGCCATCTTCTGCCCCAGAAATACAGCAGTTGTATCAATGAGTGTGTGCCAGAAGACAGCAAGCCAAAACCAACTTTGCTTTTTGGTTGCCAGCCCGTATAAGACCATAACTGATAATGAGATATGCAGGCAGATTGCAAAGATGCGTTCAATAAATCCCAGTAACGCAAGAATCGGCGGTGTGGACCAATAGGCTTGCACTTGTTGTTTGGCCAGTTCCAATTGCTCAGGCGGAATACTGGGAACGGTGGATAGATCAATGAGTCGATAGGCCATCATATTAATAAACGCCAGTGCTGCAAGGATCCCTAAGATCACAGCTTCTGTTCCGCCATGACCAAGTCCGATGTAAACACCCTCATTCATGATCTTTTATCTTTATAAATGAATTTGAAAAGAATATAACGCGCTGTTTCTTCAAATAGCCCAGCAAGTAATCCAAGCAGTAATGCATAGGTGAAAATGCCCCAGGATTGGATTATAGAAGTTAGCGCGAGTACGAGCGGAATGTGAAGTATTTGTGAACCGATGAACGTTAGCCCGCCTGTGAGAAATAATTTCCACGAAAGGTTGAATTTTTGGCAAAATAAAAACCGATAATAATGGGGACAAGGATCATCCCCATAAAATTGATTATGTACATGGTCTCGAGCATGACGTCGCCTATTTTTTCAGCGAAGTGGGCATGGAGCGGATTCGTATTACTTCGCGTGTAAGCGGCCGCTTGGCGATTACGTTGATCTTGTTGGCATTTTCAATAATGTGGGTGGATACGACTTCCCACCCTTCATTGCCCCAAGTATTTAGCAAAGATTCCAAATCCTCGGCTTTTACTCCAGACCAAAACCCGCCGACAGTCTGCACTCGATATTCCCATTTTGGAAGTTCGTTGATGTTCATTTTCTGCGCCTTTCGTTCCACGTGAAACGGGCTATATGAGTTCACAAACTCATATAGCCCGTTTGAAGTTATGCTTTTGTCTCGTTTTGATAAAGCATATAAGAGTAAATCATTAGTACCAACACAGATACCATCAGTGGGATGAAAAACAGCCAGAACGCAAATACTCCTCCCATAATGCTGCCAAGGATGGCCAGAACGCCGGATGCCATAAACAAGACTGAGCCAAGCTGATGTGTTTTGTTCCAAACGGTGTCACTTGAAAGCGTCCATGGCGTGCGGATGCCGATGAAGAAATTACGCTTTGCCTGTTTAAGCATATAACCGATGAAGATGAACACGACACCTAGGAAAGGGAGCATGGCTTGGCTCATTTTGAATTGCTGGTAACCGAGGCTCCACGCCAGGGTCAGACCATGCATGTAAAGCATGAAAGTTGAAATGAGCACGATAAATAGATTGAACGCTCCGCGGAATTCTGCGATGTTTGCCTTTAACGGGTCAATCCCGGGAACAAAGATCAAAAGGATGAGCATACCCAAAATGATGAGGGGCATCAAAAACACGCCCCAGAATTTTGGCATATATCCATCCACCTGATCATTGATATTCCAATGAGAAGCCATTTGCTCCGGTAATTGATTCCATAAAAGCAGGCCGATAATTACTGCGGCTGTGATCATGAATAGGACGAGGAGGGTGGTAAGTTTGGTAGACATTTTGTTTTCCTTTATGCCTGGCGTTTCACATGAAACGTTCCGGCCTATAGATGGAAGGTTGGCCTGATTTACTTTTCTTTCGGTAAGTTGTTCTGGGCCATCGATACGACCCCGCCAAGACCGCCAAGGTTCATGGTGTCTACGGCCGAAGACGGGACAATGACCAACGCGCCCTTTTCTTTCAGGCCTTCGAAAAGCATGTTCATTGCGCGCAAGTGCAAAGCGGTCGGGTTGTCGATATAAGCCTGAGAGGCTTCAGAGAACGAGGCAGCAATTTGTTTTTCGGATTCTCCAAGGATTACGCGGGCCTGGCGCTCACGCTCTGCCTGTGCCTGGCGGGACATGGCGTCTTCCAGGTCTTGCGGAATCACAATATCGCGAATTTCTACGGATTGAACAGTGACACCCCATGGGGTCGTACGTTCGTCGATGACTGATTGCAGTTCCTTGTCGATGACGCTGCGGCCAACCAGAATATCCGCCAGCATCTTTTTTCCAATAATGTCACGTAGGGCAGTTTGTGCTGCCCAATCTACAGCGGCGCGATAGTCCTCGACCTCAAGCGCGGCTTTCTCTGCATCCCATACAACCCAAAAGAGAACCGCATCCACGTCGACTGGAACAGTGTCCTTGGTAAGGGTTTTCTGTGCTGCGAATGGCGTGACCATGACACGATGATCGATCCAGGATGGCGTGGTGTCCATAATCGGGACAAGCCAAAATAAGCCAGGACCTTTTAACCCCATAAACTTGCCGAGTCGCAACACCACCACTTTCTGCCATTGAGAAGCCACCTTGATCGCAAATAAAAAGTAAGTTGCAATACCCGTTGATGCAAGAGTAACAGCACCGATCATGAAATCAGACGCTTTCATCGCGTCCAATAACAGGGCCACTTTGATTGCGCCGATCAAGAGGATGGCAAATACAAACCCGGCAATGGGCGGGATATGCTGGTCCTCTTTTTTACTTTGAACGATGGATTTGAAAAAGGTTTTATTCATTTTGATATTCTCCTAACTTTCTGTATCTTCTGCTGTAGTGTTCGCTTCTTTCCATAACTTCAATTTATCCTTCACCATCTGGCTGACTTCGCGCTCTGAAAAGCCCAAGCGAAATGATTCGCTTATATATCTCTGGGTGAGCGCAGATAGCGATTCGTGCCGCAACTTCTCACTGATTTCTGGCGGGGGCTTTTCGACAATAAAGGTACCGCGGCCTTGTTGCGTTGAGATGATACGCGCTTCATCCAGCATGCGGTAGGCGCGGGCGACGGTGTTGAAATTGACTCTCAATTCCGATGCCAATGCGCGGACGGTAGGAAGCTGGTCGCCGGGTTTCAATATGCCATTCGCCAATTGACTTTGGATCTGGTTGACGATCTGGCTATAAATAGGCAAACCGGAATGGAAGTCGAGTTGCAGGGTGAGATGCTTTTCTGTCATACTATCTCTTATTGTACTAATTGTATCATTGTATGCATTGTAGCACTTAAGCGGGTTTTGTCAAGACGGATTTTTTCTTCAGGGTTAGCCATGTTTGAAACGTTGCTCGGTTTCCGGCTCGGAACGAAGCATTTTCCATTCATAGTCCTCTAATAACCTGTAAATAATCAACATGGTAGAATGTATTCGCATTCAATTAAAGGAGTAAATCATATGGAAGCAAAGACTGGTACCTGGACAGAGAAAAAAGGTTTAGCCCAAATGCTAAAAGGCGGTGTCATCATGGATGTGGTGAATGCCGAGCAAGCTAAAATTGCGGAAGATGCGGGCGCATGTGCCGTCATGGCCCTTGAACGTGTTCCTGCGGATATCCGCGCAGATGGTGGCGTGGCCCGTATGTCGGACCCGGATATGATCTTGAAGATCATGGATGCGGTTACGATTCCTGTAATGGCAAAATGCCGCATCGGTCATTTTGTGGAAGCGCAAATTTTGGAATCAATCGGTGTGGATTACATTGACGAGTCGGAAGTGCTAACCCCTACCGATGAAGAGCATCATATCTTAAAGCATAATTTCAAAGTGCCGTTCGTGTGCGGGTGCCGTAACATTGGTGAAGCATTGCGCCGTATTGGCGAAGGCGCTGCGATGATTCGCACCAAAGGGGAGGCAGGTACGGGTGATGTGGTTGAAGCTGTGCGCCATGCCCGGACGGTGATTGGCTCGATCCGCCAGTTGCAGACATTGGGCGACGAAGAACTGATGGCTTTTGCCAAGAACAATGGTGCGCCGTATGAGCTGGTGAAGGAAGTAAAAGAACTTGGCCGCCTGCCTGTGGTTAATTTTGCGGCTGGCGGTGTTGCCACGCCTGCCGATGCAGCCTTGATGATGCAGCTGGGCGTGGATGGTGTCTTCGTTGGATCCGGCATCTTCAAGAGTGGCGACCCCGCCAGGCGCGCGCAGGCAATCGTCAAGGCCGTAACTCATTATCAGGATGCTTCGATTCTTGCCGACGTGAGTAAGAATCTCGGCGAAGCAATGGTCGGACGCAACGTCTCTCAAATGCCCGAAGCGGACAAGATCGCCGGGCGCGGCTGGTAGCCTGGCTGTGGATGATGAACCACAACAGGTTGGTTCGTTATCCACAATGGCCATACTCAACGGTTTAATAATAATGAAAATAGGCGTGCTCGCCCTTCAGGGCGATTTTGCAGAACATATCTCCATGCTCAAACGTATTGGCGTTGAAACAATGGAGGTACGCCTGCCTAAAAATTTAGATAGCCTGGACGGACTGATCCTGCCTGGAGGTGAGTCGACTACGATTGGCAAACTGGCGACAGCCTATGGTTTGATGGAGCCCCTGCGAGAATTTGGCAGGTCTCATGCCATTTGGGGAACGTGTGCCGGTGCCATCTTCCTTTCCAACGATATTGGGCGCGATCAGCCCCTGCTTGGGCTGATGAACATAAGAGTCCAACGGAATGCCTTTGGCAGGCAGGTGGACTCTTTCGAGACCGACCTTGAGATTGACGAGATTCTCAAAGCCACCGGCACGGAACATCCTTATCATGCCGTGTTCATTCGCGCACCCATCATCGAGTCTGTGAGTGGAAATGCGAAAGTGTTATCGGCCCTTGAAGACGGACGCATTGTGGCTGCGCAGGAAGGCCATTTGCTGGCAACATCGTTTCATCCTGAATTGACAGGCGATACCCGCTTCCACGAGTATTTTATTTCGCTGGCTTCTTAGGAATGTTGTTATAGTATAAGATAGCGTAAGATGTCCATTCGCCCGCTCGACTTATTGGACCTTCCCACCATTGCACGTTATCGAAATGATGTGCTGACTCTCGATAGCGCGCGTGCGCTCACGCGCGGGCACCCGCTGGGTGCGATGGGATTGCTGGCATACATTAACCCGGCGCGGCACTTGTACGCGGCGGTTAAGAACGGCGACCAGTCAACCTTGCTGGGCGGCATCATTCATACACGTGGCGAACCCTTTGCGAAACTTCTTTACCTCGCCCCGGCTTTCAGCTTGAGCGACCCGCAATTACCCGCTTTGATCGAACACCTGGCCGCACAGGCTGGTGAGTGGCAGGCGGTGCATGTTATTGCTGAAGTGGATGAGAACAGCGAAATCTTCCCGGCTCTGCGCATGGCGGGCTTCTCCGTCTATGCCTGGCAAAGGGTCTGGGATGTGAGTCAGGTTGAGAATACCGGGCCTGACTCAAGGTCCGGATGGAGGCGCATGCAATCAGTGGATCTGCCCGCGGTGCAGAGTTTGCATTATCAGATCGTCCCGCAGTTAATGCATCCGGTCGAGCCCGCGCCCAGGCGGGTGATTGGGTTTGTCCACCAGGATATGCGCTGCTATGCCAGCGTGACGGCGGGTGTGTATGGGATTGTGTTAACGCCTCTCATCCACCCCGAAGAGGAGGATGTGGCAGCCAAAGCGACCTCGCTGATCGCCAGCCTGCCCGATCGTCGCGGGCGTTCCGTTTATTTGAATGTGCGTTCCTATCAAGCCTGGCTTGAGCCCGCGTTGGAAGACCTTGGCGCAAAGGCTTCGCAACGACAGGCTGTGATGGTAAAACATCTTGCACGCCTTGTGAAAAATGGTCAGCCTGCCCGCGTTGTTCCTGCAAATGCGGGTGTCCAACCTACGCAGATGAGCCGAGTAAAAATCGATGAGTAACTGGTCAGCCTATAACAGCGGTAAGAGCATTGGTACGTTGAGCGTTGAAGGGGGCTTGATTCTGTTCGATGAAGAAAACGCGGATGGAGCGCGTATTACACTCAAACGCGGCAAGGGTTATGTTTCGATTTCCCTGAACATCTACGGCTGGATCGATCACACTCGTTTCTTCAATACCGACTCAGATGCCCAGCGTGAATACAGGGCCATGCGGCAGGCCGTGATCGATGTATTAAATTTGATCAATCGCGACGGGGTTAGTGACCTGAAAATCTGGGAAGCCATTTCAGATTTTGTCAGGCGGTATCCATAGATGCTTAAAGCATTAATATTCGATTTTGACGGGCTGATTCTTGATACTGAGACGCCCGAAGTTTTGGTTTGGGAATCCATCTACCGCGAGCACGGGCATAAACTTCCCATGGAAGAATGGTCAAAAACAGTGGGCGGCTTCGGCCTTTCAACCTTTGATGCGGCTGAACACCTGGCGCATCTTTCCGGGGGACGGCTGGACCCTGTTCCCCTGCGGCTGCGCTATCGCCGAGAGGCCGATGCGATCATCCATGCCAGCCCCATCCTGGCCGGCGTGTTGGACCTGATCCACTCTGCTAAACAGGCGGGGATAAAAGTTGCCATCGGTTCCAGTTCACCGCACTCCTGGGTGGATGCACATACCCGGCGGTTGGGTATTCACCCGCTATTCGATCTCATCATCTGCCAGGATGATGTCCCGCCTGGCAGGACAAAACCACACCCGGATATCTATTTGAAGGTGTTAGACCAGTTGCAAATCGAGAAGAAGGAAGCGGTCATTTTTGAAGACTCGCTCAATGGAGTTAAATCTGCCCGACAGGCCGGGGTCTTTGTGGTGGCGGTCCCTAATCAACTGACGGCCCAAATGCAAGTCAGCGGCGATGAGACGGTTTCCTCACTGGAGGAAATATCGCTGCAAGGGTTGATGCTTGGAGAGCGTTTTGCGGTGTGAAGATAAGAGGGTCTATGAGAAAAAGGATTCCGCTCATTATTGTGACAGTGCTGGTCTTTTCCGGCGCTGTTTATTTTTGGATGAATAGGCCGCGGGAAATACCACCGTCCGCTATTGCCACTTTCATTCCGCCAATCCCTGTTCCCACCGCCATTTCTGTTCATGCCCCTGAACTGCTCATCATTTCAGAAGATCCATTAAAAAAGAACATCATCACCGCAGGAGATTATCTCGTTCGCCAGCAGTTGGCGAACGGAGAACTGGCCTATCAAGTCAATATCCTGAACAATGACCGTTCCTCCACGCCTTCCTACATTCGCCTGATGGGGGGGACCGGCGCGTTGTATGGGGTCTGCCGTGTATCCGGGGATTCAGAATACTGTGATGCAGGTGACCGCGCCCTGGAACATTACCGGCCCATGTTGCTCAACGACCCGGAACATTTCAAAGGGACCTGCCTTTACACCAATGGGGCTTGTCCACTGGGTGGAGCTTCAGCAGCGATTGACGCCATTTACAAGCGCTGGCAGGCAACAGGCAGCGTCATGCTTGCAGGTCGGGATTTGCTCGCCGCCGCTGTAGAACTTGGGTATTTCATCGTCTCCATGCGCAGGCCGGACGGCGGCTTTTACCACTCCTTTGACCCTCATTGGACCGGGACCGTGGACCTCAATTATTCATCGCCCACCTTCAACGGCGAGGGCCTGTATGCATTATTGCAATTGTACGAAATGACGGGAAATGAATTCTGGCTGATGCAGGCCCGCGAAGTGAATGACTTTATGCTCGATCAGCCGGTGACGGAAGACTACGGTCATAGCTACGCCTTTGCCCTATTCGCCCGCCTCGATGAATTGACCCAGGCCGACAAAGCCTACGCCAGGCAGATCGCCGAACTCATTATCATGGGTGAGATTCGATCCTTGAACCCGGCGAATGGCAGCAGTTCCACTGCCACAAAAATGGAGGCGCTTGCAGCGTTGGCCGAAGCGCTCTTATTATCGGATGCAGATCATGAGTGGATCGGCCGTGAGATCCGTACGTTTATTACTTTTGTGCAAGCGCGTCAACTGCCGGATAACGATTGTAATTTCGAGTTTACGGATGAGATGATCAGCCGTTATCAGGGGGGGCTCTTCAGCAGTTGCGACGATCCGTCCATCCGCGTGGATGGGGTACAGCATTGGATCAATGGCTTGACGATGTACCTGGAATACCAAGGCCTTGTGAGAAGGCAATAAACTACCTTGCTTTGAAAAGCCTCAGGACGATGATTTCATTCCAAACCAGAATTGCAAACAAAAAGATGTAAAACGATGTGCCTTTGATAAAGAAAGCCGGAGCAGCGAGGGCCAGGGTCAGCCAGGTATAGGTGGCAAGGCCTTTCCATTTTTCATCGGAACGAAAGGCAAAGCCGAGCACGATCATGGCTGGAAACAAAGTCAGCCCAAGCAGCGCAAAAGATAGATCGTGTAGCTGCCCATGCCAGGTGGCGGGAGTATTGCGGAGGGTTGGGTCGGTGGTAAAAGCCAGGGTGGCAAGGAATAGACCTGCGGCCATAATCAGCGTGGCCCCGACTCGTGAGGTGCGGCCCGGTTTCAGGCCCAGCAGGAGGCGATACCCAAAGGTGGACATGATCAATCCGCAGAGGATAAAGGTCATGGTCATGACCCATCCATACGGACCAAGTGCCAACCCGCTTGGCCAATCGAAGGTGGGGTCTAGAATGGGGTGCCATCCAAGGGATAATAAAAAGTCGTATTTGATAACGGTCAGCGTGGCCAGAACAAATGCAAAGAGCGCGGGACCGATAAGAACGATTCGTTTCATCGTATAAAAAGAACAGCCCCGCAGATGCGGGGCTGTGACTTGATTAGCGCGTCCAGCCGCCGGGCAGGCGCATCACACCGGCGTAAACCAGCAGCAACGCACCGACGATGCAGAACAGAGTATTGCGGAAGCGCACGCCATCCGCCGCGTTCTTCCAGCGCATGGGCAGGTGACCGAGCACAGCGGCGATGATCATGGTGGTGCCATGCTCAATGCGATACATCGGAAAGCCTGCACCCGCCAGGCCCGACCAAACCAAAAAGATGATGCCGAGCGTAGATTGCAGGTCCATCAGGCCGCTGAAACCGGATGCCAGCCCGCGGTCCATGCCTGTGAAGGCGCCGCCGCGCAGCCAGCCAATGGTGAACTTGATTACAGCTGTAATTGCCGCAAGCACGATCAACCAGCGCAGGTAGGAATGAATGATGAGCAATATTTCCATTTTATGTCTCCATTGATAAATTTGAGTTTTCAACCGGGTCAAATATGGGATGAAGCCACGGACCCGCCTCTTACTCAACCTGACAGGTTCGCAGATTATACCCAGCATTTTGCTCTTCTTCGAATAGCACGAACTTCAACCGCGCTGGGTATAATCGCCCTTGGCGTAAAACAAGTCTGTAGACTTGTTTTACAGCATACCGGAGGAACCCATGACTTACACCACCATCTTAATCGAAACCCGCGGACACGTGGGCATTATTCAATTGAACCGCCCGCAGGCGATGAACGCCTTCAACCTGACCATGCTGGATGAGGTCTTCGATGCCATGGAAGCATTCGATAAAGATGAGGCCGTCGGCGCAATCATCGTGACCGGCAACGAGAAAGCCTTCGCCGCCGGAGCAGATATCAAAGAGATGGCGGAAGCGTCTTATGTGCAAATGGTGACCGAGGAACGCGTCAAAGTCTGGGACCGTGTTCGCGGCATCCGCAAGCCGGTCATTGCCGCGGTGTCGGGTTGGGCGCTCGGCGGCGGCTGTGAGTTTGTCCTTTCCTGTGACATGGTCATCGCCAGCGAGTCTGCTAAATTTGGGCAGCCTGAGATCACCATCGGCATCATCCCCGGTGCAGGCGGTACACAACGACTGACCCGCCTCGTCGGTAAATATCTTGCAATGGAGATGGTCATCAACAACCGTACGCTCACCGCCCTGGAAGCCCAACAGTTTGGCCTGGTCAACCGCATCGTACCTGTGGAAGGATATCTTGATGCTGCCCTGGCCTTTGCGGAAGAGATCGCATCGCGCGCGCCGATGGCTGTTCGCATGGCGAAGGATGCCGTCAACGCCGCCTTCGAGACCACGCTCACCGAAGGACTTGCTGTTGAGAAGCGAAACTTCTACCCGCTTTTCGCGACCGAAGATCAAAAAGAAGGCATGCAGGCATTTATCGAAAAACGCAAACCGAACTGGAAAGGAAAGTAGTCTTTTAGTTTGTAAGTCAGGTCGCCTAAATCGACCATGTGACTGACAGACCACTCGACCGCTAGACGAAAATGCCCGCTTCATCTCTTGATCTCAAATCTGCCCTCTCCGATCTGGGCCTGGGAAAACGCCTTGCGCTGGTACACACCTCCGACGCCGTGGAATCTGCCGCTTTGACAGAGTCCCTGCTCGCTGCCACAAACGGGTTTATCACCCCGGCCTTTACACCCAAGTCCCTTTTGCCGTTGGATTTTCACCCATCGAAATCTGATATGGGAAAGATTCGAGCCGAGCCCTTCTCTCCATCCACACCTGCGGATGAGGCTTTCGGTAAATTTCCAGAGACCGTGCATGCGCATTTCAAAGCAAGGCGTTCGGCGCACCCGGTCTTGTCGTTCACAGGCATTGGCGCGGATGCGATCCTGCATACCCAGACGGCGCAGGAACCTTATGCGCCCATCGCCGCGCTAGCCGAACAGGAGGGCGCGATCCTGCTTGCAGGGATGGACCAGCGTGTGAACTTCAGCATCCATTATGGCGAGAAACTGGCCGGACGCATGCAGTTCATCCGCTGGGCGTTGACAGAGAACGGGGTGGTGGAATGTCCGAACTTTCCCGGCGACTCCGAAGGCTTCAACGTGATTACCGCAGATATCAAACCCTTTACCCGCCGCGCGGAGGTCGGTGGGGTGGAGATTCAGGCTATTCCATTGAACGAGTTATTGCGGGCTGTAGTCAACAAGATCCATGAGAATGCCTACGCCCTGTTATGCGGGCGTCCCGATTGCGAACGTTGCGAAGCAGTACGATGGGGATGAGTTAAATCAAAAGCGGCCCGGAATTTCCGGACCGCTTTTTTGTTACCTTGAAAGGTCGACAACCTCGCCGCTGTATTCGCCGGTGATTTGGAGCGAGCCATCCCCGCTGCTGGTGTAGGTCAGGGTACCGTCTTTTGCGCCGGTCACCGTGACTTCCAGCGTGAACGAGCCGTCGTCGTAGTTATGCGATCCGCTGCCGGTGAGAATCAGGCCGTCGATGAAAGAGCAGGTTTCGAGCGAGAGAGAATCGCCGCTGTCCGTTGCCTCGAAACTGAACGTTCCGCCGAGCGGGCATCCCACCGTCGTGGGCGTTGCGACATCCCAATCGTAGTATTCCGGCATGTAGTAGATCTCGCTATCGACGGCGGAGAACAGGTCAAGCAGATTCGAGGTTTCGTTTACGCTCAAAGGTGCAAGCGGGACAAAGTTTGTGATGACAGACCCATCGCAGGTGGTTTCCTTTTGCGGCGGAAGTTCGTCGTTCACCAGGAAGTTCGTGACCAGATCGTCAACGCATGATACCCCGCGCCCGAAGATGATATGCGGCCCGCCGAGCTGCGTAACCAGGTATCCATTGGAGAGTCGGCTGAACACATCCTGCCCGTTCGAAACGGGAGTGGCCGGGTCGGCGATGGCGCCGAGGACCAGGGTCGGGAACTGATCGGCGGTCAAGGGCGCGGGACGCTCGTCGCTTGTGTTCTCGGTCGGCCAGAAGATGCAGGGCATGTCACCGTAAAAGAAGGAGGAGAAATATGGCATGCTGACGTCCAGCGCATCGCCTGCGCGCAGATAGGTTTCGGCGCGTTCGTCCGGTGTGCCGTTGTAATCATAGTAGTCCTGACATTGCACGGCGTAATAGATTGCATCGGAATAGGTCGGGTCGGGGATGGCCTCGAGCGTCTCCGGGTCGAGTACGAGCGAGTCGTACAGGATACGCGCCATGGGGACAATATCCCGGCGGCGGGAGTAGGCGGCCAGCGCGCGCAGAAAGATCATGCGGAAACTTTCCGAATAGGCATAGGAAGAGGCGCTGTTCTCAAGATCCGCATGGGTGAATTGGCGTGTCTCGATCCCGCCGCTCGGGAGTGGGAAGTCAAAAGAGATCGGCCCCTGTTTGAGCGTATTGACCAGTTTGTCGTACGCGGCCACCGCATCTCCGCCGCCCATGCTTTCGGCGCAGAGATCGTCTTCGTTGCAGGCTTGCAGGGTGAAGGTGAGTACATCGCTGAAAGCCTGCGCCTGTTCCACCAGAAAATCAGGACCGGAAAGGGTCAGGTCTACGGTGCCATCGAGGATCAGGCCGCCGAGGTGATCAGGGTGCGCAGCGGCGTAGGTTTGGGCATATTGGGTTCCATAGCTCTCACCGTACAGCCAGATTTTGTCATCGCCAAAGAGGGAGCGCAAGGCTTCGAGATCTTCCACGGCCTGATTCGTTCCGAGGTAAGTCAGTGATTCAGGGTTCCCCATCTCGTTGATGCATTCCGTGGAAAACTTGCGGGCGGCCTCCACGGCGGCCTCTTCGCCTGCTGGTGTCGAGAAATCAGATTCGGTCTGGTAGTAAGCGGCGGCGGCGCTGGCGCATTGCAGATCGCCGGACTGCCCCACGCCGCGCTGGTCGAAGAAAACGATATCGAACTGTTCAGGGATGGCAGGGTCGAAAGCGGCAGTGTAACTATCCGCGCTGGCGAGCCCGGCTGTGCCAGGGCCGCCGGTGGCGGTGACGAACATGCCTTTCCGTTCGCCGGTGGCCGGGAGGATGGCAAAGACCACCTCGATGGTGCGCGCATCCTGAGAGTCGAAATGATTCAGTGGAACGGTGAGAGTGATGCAGGTGAAGTCGCTGTCGGGGCATGGGACTCCGCCGAGTCTTTCCAGGAGTGCAGCGGTATCTTCGGCCGGTGACTCTGTTACGTTGGCGGTGGGTTCTGCCGGGGATGGAGGGACGACCTTCGAGCAGGCCAGCGAAGCAAACAACAGCACCCAGGTACCGATAAGAATTCTTTTCATTTTCATATACCTCTTTCTTTCAGCCATTGAATGATTCGCTCGGATACGGCTTTCCAATCCTTTTCGAGCATCATATCATGCGCCATGTTCGGGAAGAACTCCGCCCTGCTCCCATAGGCATGCGCGGTCTTTTCGACATCGCCCATGGAGATGACCGCATCATCTTTGGCGCCAAGTACCAACAAAGGACTCTTGACCTTTTTGGTGTTGACGAGATTTAATCCCAACAAGTCGAGATACATGCGAAAAGACTCGTCGCTCATTTTGGCGTGATATGTGAGTAATTGCTCGTGGGGCATGTCTTTGGAAAAAAAGGCCCAGCGGGTGCTTTCGGGTGTTTCCACCAGCGGGGCAAGGCGGAAGCGGGTGAGGATTTTGAGAAAGGTGAGGGGACTGTGTTTTAAAACCAGCCAGCTGCCATGCCAGACTCCGTAGGGAGGTGCAGCTGCGAGCAGGACGCCTGCCGGTGCGGTGGTTCGCTCGAGAAACTTCTGGACGATGAACCCGCCCATGGAGTGGCCGATCAGCACCGGCGGAGTCGGAAGCGTTTTGGTCACCGCTTCCACATCACGAACGTAATCCATGATACTGCTTCCGGTAATTTTGCCTTCGCTGCTACCGTGTCCGCGCAAACTCAAGGCGGTGACGTGATAACCTGCCTCAGCAAAAAAGGGCAGGAAAAATTCGTCCCAGCACCAGGCTCCATGCCACATGCCATGCACGAAGAGCAGCGGAGTTGGATGCGTTTGATGATCTGGTATACGGGTGATGGTTTCCAGTTTCATGGTCTCTCTCCTTTTATACTGGACGAACGGTGGATCAATAGAATGACACTTGATGTTCGATAAACCTATCCCCATCATACTTGAACTTGCCTGAAAAGAAGCGAGCCTGCAAAAGCCATGGCAGGAAGACGGGGTCGCTATCCCATAAGGGTAGTGTGAGCAGGTCTTCGTCGCGGATCCATTCCAGTCTGCCTTCGGGTACATCCGACAGCAATTCGCCTTCGAACTCATGGGCGGTGTAGACGAAAACATACCAGTCGTTGCCTTTGAAGTTGGTGAAGGTGAGCAGGCCATGCAGTTGGGGTGAGCGGATCGATAACCCCGACTCTTCACATACTTCACGAATGATGCAATCCTCCGGTGATTCGCCCGCTTCGAACTTGCCGCCGAGCCCGTTCCACTTGCCTTCGTGGATGTCGTTCGGCCGTTTGTTGCGATGGATCATCAGGGTATGCCCATCATGCTTGACATAACATAAGGTGGCGAGGATCATATGCCCATTGTACCGGACTTGTTTTCTAAAAAAGAATCCCTGCCGCAAATTCCTTGCGGCAGGGATGGTCAAGCGGGGGTGTGTCTGTTGATTCCATCGGATGTGGCGGAGATCTCCCCGCCACATCTTTACATCTTGTATTGCTAGATTATCGCATGGTTACAAAGCCATCGATGTCGGCGCGGTTGCCCGTGGAGAGCGGATTCCGGTTGCCCAGAACCTGAACAACGATCTGGTGGGATCTGTTCGCTGTCAGGCCGGAGACGCTGAAGACCACTCTACCAGTCTGTTGAACGGGGGCGTACAGGTCGACAATCTGGGCGGGACCTCCATCCACACTGATGCTGACACGTCCGCGATCCGGTCCCATGGTGCTTACAAATGAGACGCTGGTGGCTGTGAACTTGTACTGTGCCTTATCACGGTTGGTGGAGGCGAAGCGTACTGAACCGCCGAAGGAACCAGCCAGAACCTGCGTTGTCCAAGTACCGCTGAGGCTTACATCCTTGACGTTTTCCTGAACCGAGGCGAGTGTGCGGCTTGTGCCAGTGGAGTAGGCGCTGCAGTTGTTCGCGGCGCTGCAAGCACGGACGCGGAAGTTATTCACAGAACCGGGAGCCACATTGAGTACCAGGCTGGTTGCGGTGGGTGAAGGCAGGGCCACATTGGTATAGGCACCATTGCTGATACTGCGCTGCAATTCATAATGGTCCACAAGGCCGGTAGCGCTGGCGGTCCAGCTGATCGTAAGCGGGATGTTGGTGGTGCTGATCAGAGACCCATTAACGATGGCTTGGTTCGGTATGCCAGGTGCGCCGGGAGCGGAGTTATCAGTACCGGTGCCGGACAATGGGATGGTCTGATAGGTGGTGTTGGCGGCATCGTCCATGAAGTTCAGGCTTGCGCTGCGGGCACCCAGGGCGGCTGGCGAGAAGGTGAGTGAAACAGTACAGCTTGCTCCGGCGGCCAGCGAAGAACCACATCTATTTGCAGTGATGTTGAAATCAGTTGGGTTGGCTCCAGCCAGATAGATCTTATTGATGGTCATGGCGGCGGTGCTGACGTTGTTCAATGTCACGGTGCGGACCGCGCTGGTGGTGGCCGGAACTGCTGACTGATTGCCAAAGTTCACGCTGGTCGGGTTGAAGCTGGCCTGCGGGCGATTAGGCTCGGCCGGGGTGTTACAGAAACCGGCGGAAGGACCACCATCGGTTCCGGGGCCGTTTTCAAAGATCGTGGATTCATTACCAGCCAAAGGAGCACGCCCAAGCCACATGCCGCGGGATTCAGCACCCAGGGCTTTGGTGACATCTGCGGCGCTTAAGCCGGTGTAAGTCGCGGTCCAGTTTGCGGTTGCGCCGTCGTAAGCGAGGATGCCATCGCCCGTGCCACCGGAATCGGCGCGCAATAAACGGCGACCATTATCAAACGAATTGGCGGTGCCAGTGACCAAACGGCTTTCGATCTGGCCAAGCGGCAGGCGATTACCGTTCTCGTCCACAGCCACACCGTGAACAACAACCGTATTGGCGTTGACCTGGATGGGGCGTTCAGCGTTCACACCCACGACCACGGTCTGGTCGGGCACGCCTGCGGCATTGGTCACGCGGATGATGTCGCCGGGACGGATATCGGGTGTGGAGATCGCCCAGCATGCGCCGCTGACGCCGGGGTGGTTGATCTCAGCCAGTCCGGTCACAGCATCGGGGATAACCGGATCGGAATGGAAGACTTCAACTCCATTGCGAAGGACAGTCACGACTAATGGGCCTTCGCTCAGGTACCCATCACTGGAAACGAAGTCGCGGGCCGGGAAGGGGATGATGCTGTGAGGCGCGGTGGGAGGATCGTTGGCCACGGCGCCGGTGGAAGCAACCGATTGGGAAGAGCGGTTTCCGGCGGAGTCGGATGCGTCTACGGTGTAACTGTAGGTGCCGGCCGGACGATTGTTATCGGCGTAGCTGAGGGTCGCTCCGCTCAGGGTGGCAAGTGCCACACCGTTACGGTAGAGGGTGTACCCGGTCACGCCGACATTATCGGTGGATGCTGACCAGCTGATAACGATATCACGGGCGCGAACGTTCGGGACATTGACTGTGACGCCGGTGGGGATACTCGGCGCTTCTGTATCGGCATTGGACACAACATCTGCAACGACTGCCGAAGTGAAAGCGGAGCGGTTTCCAGCCGCATCGAAGGCATCTACGGTATAGCTGTAGCTGCCAATGGCGAGACCACTGTCAAGGTGGGTGGTACCGCTGGAGACTGTAGCGACCAGAACGCTGTCGCGATAAACGCCATAGCCTGCGACTGCAACATCATCTGTTGAGGCGGACCATGAGAGTGCCACCGAGTCGACTCCGGCCAGGGCGGTCAAGTTACCGGGGACGGTGGGAGCGCTGACATCTGGCATGGTCACGCTGGCAGGAGCGGAGAAACCCGAGAGGTTGCCGTAGCGTTGGCCAAGGCCATTGGAAATTTGTTCGATAATCGAGGCTCCAGCTCCACGCGCGGAAGCAGAGTCAAAGGCTTGGACGGTATACGTGTGATTTCCCGGGCCAACGTTCGTGTCAAGGTAGCTCAGGGTCGAGGCGCCCACATAGTGTAGCGGTTCGCCATCGCGGGTTATCAGATAGCCATATACGGTGGTGTCATCAGTAGCTGCGGTCCAGCTCAATTGAACGGTACGGGCAGCGCCGTTGGGCGTGGCGCTCAGGGATGGCGTGCTGGGCGCGGTGATATCTGCGGCTTCCAGCGGGGAAGTACAGAATGCGGGCGAAGGTCCGGGTGGATCAAGCAAGCCCACTTCAAAGAGCGTGATCTCAATACCTGCCAGAGGATCGCGACCCAGCCAGAGCACGCGTGACTCAACGCTCAGGGCCAGATCAACATCGTGCTGGTCGAGGCCGGTGTAGGTTGCGGTCCATTTGGTGCCCGTCGGGTTGTTGACCGTATCGTAGGCCATGGTGCCTTCACCAGGCGCGCGCAGTGTGCGCTTGCCGTTGATGTTGAAGGGATCCCTGCTTGAGGCGACCATGCGTTGTTCCAGCTGGTCGATCGGAAGCGGGTTGCCATCGGCATCCTGGGCAGTGCCGTAGATCTGGACTGTGTTGGGGCCGGTCTGCACGGCCTTGTTGGCAGTCACATTAGACACGGTGACCTGGTCAACCGAACGCGGAACAGTCGAACTTTCGGGTCCGAAGGCGAGTGTGCGGACAATGTCTCCGGCGCGGAGTTCAGGAGTGACGCCGGCCCAACAGTAACCGCCGGGATGATTAACTTCAACGAGGCCATCGACCGGGAAGACGCCATCCACCGAGGCAACGACAAAGCCGTTACGGATGACCTGCACGGTTACCTGTTCATCGGGCAGATAGTTCTCAGCCGAAATGAAGTCGCGCGAGGGGAAGACCAGAATGGCACGGCCGCCTGTTGGGGGTTCGTTAGCGGTCCCGATCGCGATCTGTCCGATGGTGATGGCGTTAACGGGCGGAGCGGATTGAGCCGAGCGGTTGCCGACTTCGTCCGCGGCATCCACGGTGTAATCATAAGTTCCGGCAGGAACGTTGTAATCCACGTAGGTGGTGGGGGCGGGGGCGGATCCGTCTGTATTTTGAACGTTGGCAATCGCCACACCGTTGCGATAGATGCCATATGCCGTGACGCCGACATTATCGGTGGAGGCATCCCAACTCAAAGTAACGGTGTTGGGGGTGCCATTGGTGGCGGCGGTCAGGTTCTGGGGAACAGTAGGGGGCTCCAACTCGCTGCCGGGAGGAGGAGGCAGCACTTCCAATGGGGCGGTACAAGGCGCAGCAGGACCGCCAGCGATGCCTGCTCCAATTTCAAAGATGGTGGATTCCACCCCTGCGGCCGGGTTGGCTCCCAGCCAGTGGATGCGCGATTCCGCGGAAAGGGCGCGGGTCACATCGTCGGGGAGCAGGTTATCGTAGGTGGCTGTCCAGTTAATGCCGGAAGGATTATCAATGCCGATCGGGTCGTATTCGAGCACACCGTCGGCTGGGGCGGGGGCGGCCACGGCCCGCAGAGTGCGGCGGTTATTAAAGTCGAACAGGTTCCCGGGGGAGACGAGGCGCTGTTCCAGTTGGTCGGCCGGGAGCGGGTTGCCGTTGGCATCCTGTGCGGTGCCATGGATCTGAACCGTGCTCGGGCCGGTTTGTACGGCGCGCTTCGCGGCAACATTGGCAACAGTGGTTTGGTCGGCAATGTTGGTCTGGTCCACGGTGACGCGCAGTTTGTCGCCGGGGCGGATGTCGGGGGTGACTCCGTTCCAGCAATAGCCGCCGGGATGGTTCACTTCGACAATGCCGTCGAACTCAGGAGTCGAGGGGTCGTCCACTGGGATGAGGCCGGGTCCCGCGGTGACGATCCCGCCGCCGTAGGCCGCCGAGTGGATGATCTCGATCGTGACCGTTTCAGTTTCAGCGTAGCCGGAAACGGAGACGAAGTCGCGCTGCGTGAAAGCGATCAATGCGTGCGGCGCAACCGGAGGCTCGTTGGTGGCTATCGGTGCGGCCGATACAGGTGCAACACTGATCTGCAGCAGGCTAAAAAGCAGGGCCAGGATCTGAACGGCAGCGAAGGCTGTCTTCGTCCGTTGCTTGATGCTCTGCTTTTGCGATGCTTTGAAGAGAATGAAGATATTTTGCAACATGGTTATTCCTTTCTGAATTATGCGGACAATTACAATAAGATTGCAGTCCTAATCTGGTACCTTCCATAATAATTAATGCCCCTGTCATCTGATATGGGCGATGGATGACAAAAAGCACCCGACCAAGGTATCTATTTCTTTAAGACCTTGGTCGGGTGGTTAAACAAAAAAACTCCGGAAAAATGCCCGGAGTTTTTTTGTACGCTAAAAAAGAAAAACGTCAGTCCACGTTGATTTTCAATTCAAATGAGCCGCTATTGTCATCACATTCCCAATCGTTCACGCTGAAGAACAGGTGGCCATCTTTTGTGGCTGTGAATTCGAGGTAGGTTCCCACAAAGAATGCCTTCTGGTCTTCCAGCCTGCCGACCAGCGACCCGTACCCCACGCCCTGTACCGGACATTCGATCGCGCCGCAGATGTACTGTTGGCCGTTCGGGTCGGAATTGCTGCCTTCAACCCCGCCGTTGGTGTTGCCGGTGCCGCTGGCGAAAATGACGATGCGCTGGCCGGTCTGGACAGATACACCTGAATCCATCCAGCAGGCCGCGGCGGGGACGCTGACCTGATAGGTGTCGAAAGTGGCTGTGGCGGTGGGCGTGCGCGGCGCGGACTTTGTCAGTGCGTCGGCGGTGATGGCGGCGAGGATCGCGTTCACTGTGGCGGTTGGCGGAACGGCGGCAGTTTGTTCCGCAAAGATGGTGGCGGCGACCTGCGTCTCCAATTCGCCTGTTTGCGCGGGCGCAGTTTCGGCGGATGCGCAGGATGCTAATAGTGCCAATAAAAGGACCGATAAACTGAATGTGTAAAGTAGTTTCATAGCATATTCCTCCTTGTGGGGTTTGAGATGGATAATTGTAGTGGATTTTACGATGATAAGATGGGCGTGTTAACTAAAAAACAGAGACACAGATTTCCTGTGCCTCTGTTTTTTATTGAAACGTGATCTCATCCACGCGCCAGTTCTCTTCGCCCATCAATTTCTTCAGGCGCTCCAGCAGTTCGGGGCAGATGCGCGTGGTGTCGTTCGGGAAGTCGATCAGGTGACCCTTGCCGTTCTCAAAGATCTGAAAACTGAATTTATCGCGTCCGTGATACGAGATGAGCGTGCCGTACAAGGTCTTGATGCGGCGCTTGTCGCGTTCCTTGTCGCCGGTCGGACGCAGGATGATGGTGATCTGCCGGGGCGGATGGTCCTTGTCCTTGTTCTCTTTGGCGAGCGGAACATATAAGGATGGAATAACCGCCTCATCCCGGTCTTCGAGCGGGTTTAGCGCTTCGGCATTTGTCAACGCTGCAACCGCGCGAGTCACCAGCGGAGGAGTTACGGGTTCATCTTTTTTGAACTTCGGCGCGGGTTTCGCGGCGATGGCGGCTTCGTCGAAGGAGGGCTGCCATTCATTATCCCAGCCGTCGGGGAAGTTATCGGGTGGCGGGGGCATATCGTCGTTGATGTTGTATGTGGATGAAGATTCTTCTGCAACGGCGTAAGTCAAACTTGAAGTTTGGCCTACAGGCGGGGTTGGATTCTGTTTGGGTGGTGTGGCAGGTTTGGGCGGAGTCTGGGGCGAATCTGGGCGGCGGGGAGATTGGGCCTCGGTGCGAGCGAGGAGCGGCTTGGGAGTCGCATCCGCTGTGATGAAGGGATCATCCGCCGAGGTGGTCACTGGAATCTCGGTCTTGACCGTATCGACCAGCAATTTGGGCGGGGTGCTGCCATGGTCGAGTTTGCCCTCGACGATAACGATCTGACCGACGGTGAGTTTTTCGCGCGCTTGTTCCCAGGTTTTTGGGAAGAGCACGATCTCGACCGTGCCTTGAATGTCTTCCATTTGCGCAAAGCCCATGGGCTTGCCGGTCTTGGTGGTGTAGGGACGCACGCCGGTGATGAGCCCCGCCATGCGGACTTTTTCTTCGTGGTGGCTCTCGCTGAGTTGACCGGAGAAATAACTGACGATCTTGGCGAGCGTGGCCTGGTATTCGTTGAGCGGGTGGTCGGAGATGTACAGCCCGATCAGTTCCCGCTCCCAGTTGAGCATCTCGCGCTTGTCCACATCTTTGACTTCGGGCAGGTGAATCTCTTCCACAATGCCGGTGGCCGCGCCGAAGAGACTCATTTGTCCGGCATCGGCGGCGCGGAAGTGGTTGCTGGAAATCGCCACAATGCGGTCGAGCGCGGCAAGAAGTGAGGCGCGGTTTCCGAAGGAATCCATCGCGCCGACTTTGATCAGACCTTCGAGCGCGCGCTTCCCGACCGAGCGCAGGTCTACACGGCGGGCGAAGTCGTTCAGGTCGTTGAACTTGCCATTGGCAATGCGCTCAGCGATGATGGGCTGCACGGCGTTCTCACCGACGTTCTTGATGGCGCCCATGCCGAAGCGAATGTTGGGTTTTTTATTGCCGCTCCTTTCGCCGTACCCATTCTGGGCACTTTCCTCGGCGAAAGTGTTATTGGTTGCACCATCGCCGCCGGGCAAAGTGCCCGTTAAGGGGACGGCGGCTTGAGCGTCTGTTTCCACATCTTCAATGTCGAAATCCCACATCGAAGAGTTGATATCGGGCTGCAAAACGGGCACGCCCATCGTGCGCGCGTCCGCCACGTAGAAGGCGACCTTTTCCGTCTGTCCAGCCGAAGCGGACATGAGCGCGGTCATGTACTCGGCAGGGTAATGCGATTTGAGATAAGCGGTCTGGACGGCAATCACACCGTAGTCGGCGGCATGGCTCTTGTTGAATCCATACCTTGCGAATTCTTCCCAGTCCGCATAGATGGCGTCGGCAGTGGATGGCTCCATGCCTTTTTCGACTGCGCCTTTCACGAACTTGTTGCGGTGTTTTTCGATGTCTTCTTTTTTCTTCTTCGAGATCGCCTTGCGCAGTTCATCCGACTCGGAGGGTGTGTACCCGGCGAGTTCCACCGCAGCGCGCATGAGTTGTTCTTGATAAACGGGAATGCCGAAGGTGTCTTTGAAGATCGGCTCCATGGCGGGGTGACGATATTCCACTTCCGCTTCGCCGTGCATACGCGCGATGTAATCGGGGATGAACGCCATCGGTCCCGGACGATACAACGCCACCATCGCGATGATATTGTCGAGGTTCTGCGGTTTCATCTGCACGAGCCAGCGCGTCATGCCGCCGCCTTCCACCTGGAACACGCCAGCAGTTTGTCCTGCGCCCATTAACTCGAATGACCTGGGATCATCAATAGGGATGTTCGTTAGATCAAATTTGATTCCATGTCGCTTGTAGATCAAGTCACACGCGCGCGCCATGACGGTCAACGTGATGAGACCGAGGAAGTCCACCTTCAACATGCCGAGCGTATCGAGGATGCCCATTTCAAACTGGGTCACTGACTTGATGGGCGTGTCTTCCGAGTTTGAGGTCGGGCGGTGAAGCGGCAGGTATTCAAGGATGGGTTTATCCGAGATGACCACACCCGCGGCATGCGTGCCTGCATTGCGAACCGTGCCTTCCATGCGTTCGGCGATATCGATGACCTCGCGCATTTTGGGGTCGGTGTCATAAATCTGTTTGAATTCCTTCACTTCCTTTGCTTCTGCAACGGTCGTGCCGCCCGCTGAAAACGGGACGAGTTTGGCAACCTTGTCCACTTCGGGCAGCGGAATTTCCATCACACGCGCCACATCACGGATGGCGGCTTTCGTGCCCATCGTGCCAAAGGTGATGATCTGCGCCACTTTATCGTTGCCGTATTTGCGCGCACAATATTCGAGCATCTCATGGCGGCGGTCGTCGCGGAAGTCGAGGTCGATATCGGGCATGGAGATACGCCCAGGGTTGAGAAAGCGTTCAAAGATGAGCGCATGTTCGAGCGGATCCACCATCGTGATGCCAAGCGTAAACGCCACGATGGAACCGGCCGCCGATCCGCGTGCGTTGTACCAAATGCCATGCTCACGGGCAAAGGAGCACAAGTCCCACACGATCAGGAAGTAGGCGTCGAACCCCATGGTATGAATGACGCTCAACTCGTAGTTCAGCCTCTCGCGCACCCGCTGACTGTCGCAATCGTCCCCGTACCTTTCCTCCGCTCCGGTTTCGCACAGCGAGCGCAGGTAGGATTCCGCAGTGTGGCCTTCCGGCACGGGGAATTCGGGCAGGTGATAGCCCTTGAACCCCAAATCCACATTACAGCGTTCGGCGATGAGCAAGGTGTTGGAAAGCGATTCCGGGACTTCAGCGAAGAGGCGGCTCATCTCTTCCGGCGAGCGCAGGAAGTACGAGTCGTCCGTCATGCGCATACGGTCAGGGTCGTTGAGCGTGGAGTTGGTCTGGATCGCCAGCAGCACATCCTGCAACTTCGCGTCATCTTGATTCACATAATGCACATCATTGGTGGCAATATATCGCGCCGAATAGCGCGCGCCGAGTTCGAGCAGTTTTCGGTTCAGGTCGAGGATTTCGGGGATGTTATGTTGTTGCAGTTCGATGAAGAAGCGGTCGGGCCCGAAGACATCGTAGTACCAGTTCCATTTGCGGACGGCTTCTTCAGGGTTTTCGTTCAACAGCGCGCGCGGAATTTCGGCAGACATACAGCCCGAGGTGCAGATCAGCCCTTCGGAGTGCGCCGCTAAAAAGTCATGGTCGATGCGGGGGTAGTAGTAGAAACCATCCAGTTGCGCGGCGGAGGCGATCTTCAACAGGTTGCGGTAACCGGTGTCATTTTCCGCAAGTAGAAGTAAATGAAAGGAGGATCGGTCGAGCTTGGAGTCCTTGTCCTTCATGCCGCGTGCCGCCATGTACGCTTCCAGCCCGATGATGGGTTTGATCCCTTCGGCCTTGGCCGCTTTGTAGAAGTCGATCACGCCGAACATTGTGCCGTGGTCGGTGATGGCGACCGAGTCCATGTTCATTTCTTTGACGCGTTTGACCAGCTTCTTGATGTTCGAGAAGCCGTCGAGCAGGGAGTATTCGGTGTGGACGTGGAGGTGGCTGAAGGACATGGTCTGTTTGTCGTGTGGTCGGTTAGTCGAATAGTCCGACCGTCGGACTATTCGACTAACCGACCATGGGGCTACAAGACTAAACGGCATTATAGCACGCATGTTCAGGTTATCACCCTACGGGTGGCTTAAAAAATAAAATGCCGATTCAAGAAAGTACGAGCCTGTAACGCGATAACAAAGGATTGCGGTATAAAATAAAAGCAGAGTTCGTTTTTGCAGTCGGCAGGTTCGGTCATCCATGTCTCTGGTGCCAGTAAGTAAAACGAAGATTATTCCCCCCCGACGGCGCGCGGAATTGCTCGTCCGTCAGCGGTTGTTGGATATTGTCTTTGAAGCGCTGGATAAAAAATTAACACTAATCTCCGCCCCTGCCGGTTATGGAAAGACCTCCCTGCTGATCGATATGGCCAATCAAAGCGGCCTGCCCTGCTGTTGGCTTTCGCTTGATGAACTGGATCGCGAGCCGCAGCGCTTCGCATCCTATTTTATTGCTGCGCTGGCCGAGCGTTTCCCGGGGGTTGGGGGACCGTCGCGCAGCGTTCTGGATGGGATGAATTCGTTCGAGCAGGAGAATGAGGCCCTGCTGGTCACCCTGGTGAATGAGTTATACGATCAGGTCAAGGAACACTTTGTCCTTGTCCTGGATGATTTTCATGCGCTGGATGGGCTGGCCTCCATTAGCGCCTTTATTAATCGCTTCGTCCAACTGGTGGACGATAACTGCCATGTGGTGATCTCCTCCCGCAAACTATCGGACCTTACAGATATTCCCACGCTGGTCGCGCGCGAGCAGGTCAGCGGTTTGAGTTTTCCCGACCTGGCCTTTCGGGCCGACGAGTTGCAAGCCCTGGTGTCTCAGAACACAGGCCGGCACCTCTCGGATGAAGAAGCGGCGCGCCTGATTGCCAACACCGAGGGCTGGATCACCGGCCTGCAATTTTCCGGCGCGGACCTGTTGCGCAAAAGATCGCCCTCCGGGCTTGCCGAAGACCCTGGCCTGTTCAAATACCTGGGCCAGCAGGTGCTGGATCGCCAGACCCCGGAACTGCGGGAGTTTGTCTTACGCACCTCGTATTTGGACGAGTTCGACGCCGGGCTTTGTCAGGCTGTGCTGGCTCCTCTTTATGAGGATCTACAGGATTGGACAGCCAGGATCCGCGAGATTGCCCACAATAACTTGTTTGCATTGCCCGTGGGTGAGGATGGACGCTGGCTGCGCTATCACCATCTCTTTCGAGATTTCATTCGACAGCGCTTCAAAGACGAACGGCCGGATGAGGTATTCCCGATTCTCTCCCGGTTGCAGCAAGCCTATGAATCCATGCAGGAGTGGGAAAAAGCGCATCACATCTGCCGCCAGTCGAATGATCTGCCTTCCCTGGCGGAGATGATCGAACGCGCCAGTACCTCCATGTTGCAACGCGCGCACTTGACCGTGGAAGCGTGGCTGAACGACCTGCCGCCCTCCATGCTGCGCACCCGGCCGGGGCTGCTTTCGATCCGCGGGGCCATTGCTTATACCAAAGGCAACTTACAGGAAGGCCTCGACCTATTAACCCAGGCCGAACGCATCCACCGCCAGAGCGGCGACCTCTCCGGCCTGCTTCTGACCCTGGTTCGGCGTGCTTCGGTATATCGCCTGCTTGGAGACTATGACGCTTCATTACAGGATGCGGATGAAGTCATCTTGCAAACAGAGGCCAGCGACGAATTGCAGATGTTCCATGCCGATGCGCTGCGTCTAAGGGGGTTGGCCTTGCACCGCCTGGGCAGGACCATTCAGGCGGTCCATGATCTCGAACGCGCCCTGGACCTGTTCCGTGTGGTGGCGAAGTCCAATATTCCCTTCGTGCTGATGGAAACCGGCATGGCCTATCGCGCCATCGGCGACTTTGCAGAGGCCCGCAAGGCCTACGAACAGGCCCTGGCGATCTGGCGGGCGGATGGCAACCTGTTTTGGCAGGCAACGCTGTTGAACAACTTCGGGGTCTTTTATCAGTTCCTCGGCGATTATGAAAAAGCCGGGATGTGTTTTGAAGAAGGGTTGATCTGTGCCCGGCGCAGCCGCGCCAGGCGAATGGAGGTTCTAATCTCCATCGGCCTTGGCGACCTCTACGCCGAACTGGCAGATTTTGAATCTGCCTCGCAAAACTATCAGGTTGCGGCTGAAGCGTTGCAGGATATGAAAGATCGCTTCCTGGTTCATTCGCTTGCGCTTGCACAGGCCAACCTCGCCCTTTTACAAAAGGATGTTTCAGGAGCGCGCCGTTTCATTGACGAGATATCGAATTCCATTCACTCTGGCCATTCCACTTATGAACTGGGTTTGTTGGAGATGGCGGGTGGCAGGACTGCCCTGCTCGAAACCAGGCCAGAGGCGGCATGCGAATCATTTGCAATGGCCGAAGAGCATTTCTCTGTCGAGGGCCGGTCGGTCGAGGCATGGGTGTCGCGCATCTGGCTGGCCGCCGCCCTGTCTCAGAAGAACGACTTGGAAGGCTGCCTGCACAAATTGAAAGAAGCGGGCGCCGACCACAGCGGCGCGGTCCATGCCGGGCTGGTGGCGCTCCATCAGGCGCATGAATGGCTGGGCGGATGGAATAGCTATAAAAAAGAAGACCGTACCCTGCGCGACCTGTTGGTGCAGGCTGAGCGGTTGGAAAAGAATATTCCAACCTTGCGGCGACAGTTGCGCCGGCAGGCGCGGGTTGCCCCGAAGACCGCGCCCCACCTTTTCATCCGGGCCTTTGGCAAGGCTGAAGCAAGCCTCAACGGCAACGTTCTGACCCTTTCGGACTGGCAGACCCAATCGGTGCGGGACCTGTTCTTTTATTTTCTCAGTTCCCCGCGCCCATTGACGAAGGAAATGATCGGCGAAGCCTTATGGCCGGATATGTACGAAACGTCGAAGATGAAACTGCGTTTCAAGAACGATTTGTATCGCCTGCGTCGCGCCGTGGGGCAGGATGTCATCCAGTTCAACGATAATTTTTATTCCTTCAACCGCGGCGCAGACTACGAATACGACGTTGAAGCGTTCGAATCCTTCCTGGCTCGCGCAAAATCCTCCACCGATCTAGTAGTGAAGGCCGATTTTTACCGACGCGCCGTGGAGTTGGTGCAGGGTCCGTACCTCAATGACCTGTATGCAGATTGGGTCATCCCCCATCGCGGACGCCTGCGGCAGGCCCATCTGGCCGCACTTGTAAACCTGGCGGAATGTCATCTTCAATTGGGGCAGCCCAATGAAGCGGTCATTGCCAGCGGACGGGCACTGGATGCAGACCCCGGCTGGGAAGCCGCTTATTGCATTGCCATGCAGGCGCATGGGCGCATGGGAGACCGCGCCTCTGTCACTCGCGTTTATCAAGCCTGCCGGGAGGTGATGCAGCGGCTTTTCAACCTGCCGCCCTCCAGAGAGACCGATGAACTTTATCGCCGCTTGATGAAATAAGCGTTCAGCAAAAGAGGTGCCAAAAAACAGCCCGTTGTGGGCTGTTTTTCGTTGAGTGGATGTTTGAACGAGTTAAAAACTCACCTTACGCAATTTTTGCCAAAGCGGGATGTCTTTGCGAGCCGCGCACTTGGTTTTAGCGGCGAAGCAATCTCCCTATCGGCACGCAGATTGTTTCGGACAAAGAACAAGAACATCCTCGCAAGGACATTTCTTTACTGCGTAAGGTGAGTTATTAAAATCCATTTCGGCGGGCTGCATATTTGGGGTGGTTTTGAAGCCTGATTTGAAGCTAGGCGGGGAATATCTTTGCAACATTGACCTCCAGATTGAAAGGAAAAAAACATGAAAAACCAACTGAACCTCCTCGTCCTCTCAGTTTCAAAGATCAACCGCCAGCATGTTCAGGCCTTCTTCCTGATGGCCTCCCTGGTGATGCTGGTGCTTGGCGTCGGCGCCCCGGAAGATGGCGGCGGGAACATCCGCTAGTGCTGTTGCTGCCGGCCATTCTGGCTGGCTGGCTGGTTGGCGTGGTGCGGGCGCGTTCGTTTGGCCGCCCATATCAACTCCCCGAATTGCGTTTTCTCTGGCTGGTGTTCGTTGCCTTCCTGCCGCAATTTGCAGTCTTGTACCTGCCGGGCCTGCGCAAGCTGCTTCCCGATTTGTGGACGGCCATCCTATTAACGGCTTCGCAATTGATTCTGTTGGGCTTTGCCTGGCTCAACCGGGCCCGGCCGGGGATGGGCATCCTGTTTGCCGGGGCGGCGCTCAACTTCACGGTCATGGCGGCGAACCGCGGCTTTATGCCCATCAGCCCTAAAACGGCCGGCCACTTGAATCCAAACCTGGACGTCCCGTCCGGGAGTCGCTTTGGCCTCAAGGACATTCTCCTCCCGCCGGAAGCGACCCGCTTCGAATGGCTGGCGGATCGTTTCCTCCTCCCGGCCTGGTTCCCGTACCAGGCGGCCTTCAGCGCCGGTGACGTTTTGATCGCGCTCGGAGTTTTTGTCCTGCTCGCATATCAGGATGTTCATAAAAGGAATTCGACATGATCACTTCATTCATCCACCCGCCGAGCCTTCAAGTTGCGGTGACGCCCGTACGGCGGACCAACGGATTGAGCCGCGTCTTTGCCGCTGCCGTGGTCAACCGGCAGTTTTGCCAGATGCTTTTACAGGACCCAACACATGCCCTGCAAAACGGATACATGGGCGAGACTTTCCCGCTCAGCGATGAGGAACGCGGCCTGTTGGTTTCCATCCAGGCCGAATCGCTGCCTGACCTGGCCCGTAAGCTGGATGTGGCGCTCGGCCCGCGTTCAAGGCTGGAAGAATAGATCAGCGCTTCGGATACCAATTTGAAACTTCCATCGAATTCAAAACGAGAGGGCGAGACCACCGTACCCACCCTGGATATGAACGAGACGGTCAGGGGTTGGTTGAGAATCCTTTACCTGCGCGACCGGGAAACCGAAGACCACACCCGGCGCGTGACCGAGATCACCCTGCAGATTGCATATCGACTGGGCATTTCTGAGCAGGACCTGCTCCACATCCGCTACGGCGCCCTGCTGCACGATATTGGCAAGGTGGCCGTCCCTGACAAAATCCTCTTCAAGCCCGGCCCGTTAACGGAGGCGGAATGGCAGACCATGAAGCGGCACCCGGTGGTGGCCATGGAATTGCTTGAGTCCATCTCCTATCTCGGCCCTGCATTGGACATCCTGCGTTCCCATCACGAAAAATGGGACGGCTCCGGCTACCCGGACGGACTGGCGGGCGAAGACATCCCGCTTTTTGCGCGCATCTTTGCCCTGGCCGATGTGTACGATGCCCTGACCACCGAGCGGCCTTATCGCGGCGCCTGGCAGCAGGTGGACGCGCTTGATTACATTGCCAGACAATCCGGTACACATTTCGACCCGCACCTTGCGCCGGTGTTCATCGATATGATGCTTAATAATTGACCTGCTTTCTGGCGCGTTGGCGGTCTTGAGGGGAAATCTGATGCGAATTGGGGATTGGGGATGCACGCCGGTGTGGCATCCGGCGTGTATTGTTAACGGGCAGTTATGGATACGCTTGAATAACTGCATGCCTTGCCACGACAGACGAATACAATCACTACATACTCGCCCTTTTTTTCAAACTTATAGGAAAAAACGCTACCTTCGGTAGTAGAGCCATAAATTGGTGTTCCGCCTGTGCGGACTTCCCAACTGTAACTGCATACATTCTTCTCAATGCATGATAGCGTTGTCCCATCGGTTTGGTTAAGGTAGGAGTTTTTAGCGCTGAAGTTGACAGGGAATGGAGCCTTTCCTTCGCTTGCACTGAAAGTAAGGACGACATTCATTACCTCAGATACAGATGTGGCAGTTAAGGAGGGCGGGGGGATTATTGAAACAGGAGGCGTATTCGTAAATGAAACCTGGGTTGGAAACTCGGTAGATGTCGGCAGCGGATCGTCTATATTGAAGGTGGGTGTATATGAAGGTGTTGACACGAAGACCTCGGTTGCCAGTGGAGTCTGGTTGTGTTCTTCTTCCTCATTGCGCTCATCCATTAATCTAAAAACAAGCGGCGCGATCAAGACCGTAATTAGAACAATGGCCACTGCTCCCATTTGATTAATACGAGCCGCCCGGACTTGTGGATCTTCCGATTGTTTTTGTGGTTTAGGTGTTGTTTCTTTTTGATTCTTCCCTTTAGTTGACATAAACACCTCCCAAAATTGTAGGATACCTTAAAAACATTGTAAGAATTTTAAGAGTGAAAGTCAACAGGGAACCCCCTTTTTCTCTAACGCTCCTCCAATATTCGCCATGCTATAATCCCTTTCCATTGAAAGGGATTTCATGCTTAAGAACTTCGTAAAATTATTCAGTGGCGACCCCACAAAGAAGACAGTCGAACAATACCGCGAGCTGGTGAACCAGGTCAACGCGCTCGAGGCGCAATTCGAAGCGCTGGGCGACGCCGACCTGCGCGCAAAAACGGACGAACTCAAGGCGCGCGTGGCCAGGGCCACGGAAGGCTTCGAGGAAACGGAACTGCACAAGGCGCAGCAGGATGCGCTGGCGGAAGTCATGCCCGAGGCCTTTGCCGCCGTGCGCGAAGCCTCCAAACGCACCATCGGACTGCGGCATTACGATGTGCAGATCATCGGCGGGGCGGTGCTGCACAACAGCACAATTTCCGAAATGCGCACCGGCGAAGGCAAGACCCTGGTGGCCACCATGCCGGTCTATCTCAATGCCCTGCTGGGGCGCGGCGTGCATCTCATCACCGTCAACGATTACCTGGCGCGGCGCGATGCGCGCTGGATGGCTCCCATCTACCATGCGCTCGGCCTGAGCGTGGGCGTGCTGCAAATGGCGGCCGCCACCGAGAACGGCAAGAAAGCCTTCGTTGTAGACTTCACCCGCGAGTCGCCGCACGAGGACCAGGAATACCTGCGCATGGTGGACCGGGTCGAAGCCTACGCCGCGGATGTGACCTTCGGCACCAACTCCGAGTTCGGTTTCGATTATTTGCGCGACAACATGGCCATGCGGCTCGACCAGCGCGTCCAGCGCGGCCATTACTTCGCCATCGTCGATGAAGTGGACAACGTGCTGATCGACGAAGCCCGCACACCGCTCATTATCTCCGGCCCGGCCTCGGGTGATCTGGAATGGTATGGGCGTATGGCGCAAGTGGTCAAACAGTTGCGCCCCGAAGATTACGAGGCCGATGAAAAGAACCGCTCCATCAACCTGACCGAGATCGGGGTCAGCCGGGTCGAGTCGATCCTCGGCCTGCAGTTGATCGACCCCGAACGCCCCGAAGACCTCAGCCCCGAACAGGCGCGCCTGATGGGCTACCTCCAGCAGGCCCTGCGCGCGCAGTTCCTCTTCCAACGCAACAAGGATTACCTCGTGCAGGCGGGCAAGGTTGTGATCGTGGACGAGTTCACGGGTCGCCTCATGCCGGGCCGCCGCTGGAGCGATGGCCTGCACCAGGCTGTGGAAGCGAAGGAAGGCGTCAAGGTCGAGCCGGAGTCGGTCACCTATGCCACCATCACCCTGCAAAATTATTTCCGCCTGTATCAAAAACTGGCCGGTATGACCGGTACGGCGCTGACCGAAGCGGAAGAGTTCAACAAGATCTATAAACTTGAAGTCGCGCCCATCTCGCCGAACCTCGAGTATCAGTCCATTGGCAAGGGCGCGCCGTTGGCCGAGATCAAGGCCAAGGATGAAGAAGGGTACACCTACTCCTACTTTTCGCGCGCCGGTGAAAATACGCCCCTGTTCTACAAACGCAAGGATTATCCCGACGTCATCTACCGCACGGTTGAAGCGAAGCTGCGCGCCATCGTGACGGAGATCGTGCGCTTCAACGCGCTCGGCCGTCCGCTGCTGGTGGGCACCACCTCGGTCGAATCGTCGGAGCGGCTCTCGAACCGTCTCAAAGCGGAACCGGTGCGCCGCCTGATGCAGTATGCCCTCGTGCGCGACCAGTACCTGCGGGCCAATAACCTGGAGGAAGACGGCCGCCTCATTGCGGACCTCGTGCCGTTCAATGAATCCATAGAGAAACTCTCGCCGGATGCTTTGCGCAGTTTCATCAAACCGCACGGCATGAGCAACCTCAGCCTCGACGATGACGCCAACCTGAAGACCCTGTTGGATATTCTGCGCCTGCCCGCTTCTGCGAAGGAACGCCTGAAGAAGATCTTTCAGGGCGGCGTATTCCACCAGGTCTTGAACGCGCGCAAGCACACCGAAGAATCGCAGATCATTGCGGGCGCGGGCGCTTTTGGCGCGGTGACCATCGCCACCAATATGGCCGGGCGCGGTGTGGATATCAAACTCGGCGGCGAACTGGCCGAGGAAGTCATCTCCGCGGTCAACCGCGTGCTGGGCCGGGCCGGTCACAAGGACCCGTTCGATATGTCGCTGCCCGAGCGACGCGCCGCCCTCAAACAGATTGACCCTTCCCACTACGGCCTGTACGAAGCGGAAGTCAAACTCTTCCTGCAATATTTTGACGATATGGAACGTGTGAAGGAACTGGGCGGTCTGCATGTGGTCGGCTCGGAGCGCCATGAAGCCCGCCGCATCGACAACCAATTACGCGGCCGCGCCGCCCGCCAGGGTGACCCGGGTTCCTCGCGTTTTTATCTCTCGCTGCAAGACGACCTGATGCGCCTGTTTGGCGGAGAGCAGGTCAGCGGTTTGATGGAACGTCTCAAAGTGGACGATACCCTGCCGCTGGAGGTGCGCCTTGTCAGTAACATCATCGAAGGCTCGCAGACCCGCGTGGAAGGCGCGAACTTCGATGTCCGCAAGCATTTGCTGGAATATGACGATGTCTTGAACATGCAGCGCCAGCAGATCTATTCGCAGCGTGACCGCATCTTCGTCAAGGAAGACTTGAGCGAGGATGTGACCGGGATGCTCGAAGCCGAAGTGGCCGCCCGTGTGGATGCAGGCTTGGCAGATGAAGAAGGCCCCTCGCGTTTGATCGCCTGGCTGGACCAGGTCCAACCGCCGTTCGAATCGAAGGATGGATTGTTCCCATCCTACGGTTTCAAGTTGCTGCTCGATCAGATCGGCCCCGATGTGCGCGTTTCGACCCTGGACTTGATCTCCAAGTCCATCGAGGCCGAGCAGAAGCACGCCCTGCATGCCATCGAAAATCTTATCAATAAAACGACCGAAACCCTCGACCAGCAGATCGCCGAGCGCGAAGATGCGCTGGACGCCTACTTCCAAAGCATGCGTGATCTGGAAGAACAGCCCAAACCGCAAAAGATGGTCGAGGAACTCTCCACCCTGGTGCGCCTGCCGTTGAAACTGGGTAACGATATTCAAAAACAACTGGCGGAAGACCCCGAAGATGCCAGGGATGATATTGCAGACCTGGTCTCCAACCATCTGACGGTTATCAGCGCTACGCGCGTCATTGGCGCGATCCAGAACCGGGTGGGCGAGCAGATTCAGTGGCAGAGTCCGCTGCCTTCGGATTGGGATGAACTTTCCGAGATCTTGCTGAACACCACCCGCGAGGCACTGGAAAAGAAGCGCGAACGCCTCAATGCCCAGATCGCCCGCGACATTGACGTGCTGATGCAGCGCGAAGACACCTCGACCGGTGCGGGCAAATTACGCATGTTGATCACGCTCGCGCAGGGCGCCCGCACAGCCTTCGACCAGAAGACCCATAAACAGATCAAGCAGGTCTTTACGCGTTTCGCTTTTGCGTTCTACGCTGCCCAACTCCTGGAAGGCCGCGAGGCGGGGGATGTGGTTGAAGATGTGATGAGTCACCTCGAAAGGGCGGAGGAGGTCCTGCGTGAGACGTGGGGCCAGAGCGAGTATGCGCGCCTGAGTCAGAACGCCGCCAAACTCGCCGACTTCGGCCCGGCGGCGCGAGTCGCTTTCGGGGAGGATCGGCTGCATGAAGCGGCATCAGGCCTCGGCGAGTCCGACCGCAATGAACTTATCCAGGCCATTGGCCGTTATGTTTTGAATGAAGTCCATCGTCAACTGTTGTTGAGCGCATTCTCCGAGTTATGGGTGGAGTATCTCACCAAGGTGGAGGCCTTAAGAGTTTCGATAGGCCTGGAAGCTTACGCCCAACGTGACCCGCTGGTACAATACAAAGGACGTGCATCGGAAATGTTCGCTCAACTCCTGGCGGATGTGCGCGGCCTGGTGATCGGGCGCGCGTTCGCGGCGAGACCGCGGCGGGTGGAGATCACCCCCCTGGAAACGTCCGAGGTGGCAGCGAGTACACCGATGGAAACGGCAGTGCAGATCGGCGGCGCCAAGAAGAAAAGAAAACGCCGCTAACTTTAGAGGAAGCGTTGTTCGCAGACGAGACCACTCCTGTAAACAAATATTTCACCCACCCCAAAGTTGAACTCCACCGCCACCTGGAGGGGTCTCTTCGTCTGGCTACCATGCTGGATATTGCCCGGCAGCACGGGGTGACGGTGCCGATCTCTTTGTTGAACCTGAGCGGGCTGGTGCAGGTGCAGGAACAGGACCCGCAGACCTTCACGAACTTTCTCGATAAATTCAAGACCCTGCGTTTATTTTATAAATCACCCGATGTGATTCACCGCGTCACGGCCGAGGCGGTGGAGGATGCAGCCCGCGATAACATTCGCTATCTCGAGCTGCGCTTCACGCCGGTGGCATTGAGCCGCGCGGAGAGTTTTCCGCTTAACGATGTGATGGATTGGGTGATCGAAAGCGCGCAGGATGCCGCGCAGAAGCACCATATCAAGGTCGGGCTGATCGCCTCGGTGAACCGGCATGAGAGTCCCGACCTGGCCGAGCAGGTGGCCTGGCTGGCGGCGGGGCAGATCAAGAATGGGATGGTCGGGCTGGACCTGGCGGGAAACGAAGCGGAGTTCAAATCTTCGGCATTTCAAGGGATATTCAAAGAAGCGCAACAGGCGGGGCTGCATATCACCATCCATGCCGGGGAGTGGGGCCCGGCGGAGAACGTTCGCGACGCGATTGAGAACCTGGGGGCGGAGCGCATCGGTCACGGGGTGCGTGTGTTGGAAGATGAGAACGTGGCGGCTTTGGCGCGCGAACGCGGCGTGGCTTTTGAAGTCTGTGTCACCAGTAATTTCCAATCGGGTGTCGTAAAGACATTGGACAGCCACCCCCTGCCGCGCATGCTCGCGCAGGGGTTACGGGCCACGGTTAACACCGACGACCCGAGTGTTTCGCGCATCACGCTTTCGCACGAGTATCAGATGGTTTGTGATAAATTGGGTCTGCCCTTTGAGATGCTTTCCGAATCCGTTGTGACGGCCGCAGAAGAGGCCTTCATGGATGAAGCCTCCCGGCAGGAACTGGTCGCCTCCATCAAGAAGGAACTGAAAGTGTAAGACCGCGCAACCCGGATGAAAAACACTTCCTCGGCTGCGCCCAAATCAGTATAATTAAGTCAGATTTAGTCAACCCCCACCACATTGTATAAAGGATATCAAAGGCGCTCCTTTGTGTTCTTCGTAGTTTTGTGGTGTGAAACCCCTTCCCTTTCAAAGGAATGGGATAAATCACACTCCAAAGGAGACACACTATGAACGATCTATTTAAGTCCCGTGACGTATTGACCGTGGGCAAGAAGCAATACGTCTATTTCCGGCTCAATGCGCTCGAAAAAGCCGGGCTGACCCAGCTCAGCAAACTTCCCTATTCCATTCGTATCGTGCTCGAAGCGGCGCTGCGTCAGTGCAATGACCGCGAGATCACACAAGCCGATGTGAAGAACATCGCCGCGTGGACTCCCAAAGGCGCCCGCCCGGGCATTCCGTTCCTGCCGGGTCGCGTGGTGATGCAAGACTTCACCGGCGTGCCTGCGGTGGTAGACCTCGCCGCGATGCGCGCCGCCGTGGCTCGTTTGGGCGGCGACCCGAAGAAGATTAATCCGCTCGTGCCGGTTGACCTGGTCATTGACCACTCGGTGCAGGTTGATTTCTTCGCCACAGCCGACGCGCTCAACCGCAACACCGAAGTGGAATTCCAGCGCAACCGCGAACGCTATGAGTTCCTCAAGTGGGGGCAAAAAGCCTTCAGCAATTTCCGCGTTGTGCCGCCGATGACCGGTATCGTGCATCAGGTCAACCTTGAATATCTTGCGGACGCTGTCATGACCAAAGAAGAGAATGGCGAGACCATCGCCTTCCCCGATACCCTCGTCGGCACCGACTCGCACACCACCATGATCAATGGCTTGGGTGTTGTCGGCTGGGGCGTGGGCGGTATCGAAGCCGAAGCCGTGATGCTCGGTCAGCCGATGGACATGCTGCTGCCCGATGTGATCGGTTTCAAACTCTACGGCAAACTCAAAGAAGGCGTGACCGCCACCGACCTCGTGCTCACCGTCACGCAGATGTTGCGCAAGAAGGGCGTCGTTGATAAGTTCGTCGAGTTCTTCGGCGAAGGTCTCAACAACATGTCCCTCACCGACCGCGCCACCATCGCCAACATGGCTCCTGAATACGGCGCCACCATGGGCTACTTCCCTGTGGATGAAGAGACGCTTCGCTACATGCGCCTAACCGGTCGCTCCGAAGAAGTCTTGGCTCGCACCGAAGCCTATCTCCGCGCTCAGGGACTCTTCCGCGATGCGGACAGCCCCGAACCGGAATTCACCGACACGCTCGAACTGGATTTGGGAAGCGTCGTCCCCTCTCTGGCTGGACCCAAGCGACCACAAGACCGCGTCGCTCTTACGGAGATGAAGGATACATTCCGAAAAGCCTTAACCGCCCCGGTTAAAGAGCGCGGATTTGAACTCTCGCAGGAAGCCCTCACCAAAGAAGCGACCTTTGGCACCCCTACTTCGTCGGGGCAGGCAAACGGCGGCTCCACTCAAATGAAGCATGGCGCAGTCGTCATCGCCGCCATCACCTCCTGCACCAACACATCCAATCCTTCCGTGCTTGTTGCGGCGGGACTTGTCGCCAAGAAAGCCGTCGAAAAAGGCTTGAACGTCAAGCCGTATGTGAAGACCTCCCTTGCTCCCGGCTCACGTGTGGTGACCGAATATCTCAAGAAGGCTGGTCTCATTGATCCGCTTTCCAAACTCGGCTTTAACGTCATTGCCTATGGTTGTACGACTTGTATCGGGAACTCCGGTCCATTGCCTGGCGAAGTTGCCAAGGCTGTGACAGGTTCCGACCTTGTTGCGTCTGCGGTCATCTCTGGTAACCGCAACTTCGAAGGACGCGTGCATCCGCTCGTCAAGGCGAACTTCCTCGCGTCCCCTCCGTTGGTGGTCGCGTATGCCCTCGCTGGCACCGTAGACATTGACTTGAATAACGAAGCCCTCGGCACTGGCTCCGATGGCAAGGAAGTCTATCTCAAGGACTTGTGGCCCACTCAAAAGGAAGTTGCTGAAGCGGTTGCTCAGAGCGTCACCGCCGAAATGTTCATGGAAAAATATTCCGATGTCTTCTCCGGCTCGAGTGAGTGGCAGGCGATCAGCATCAAGGAAGGTGACTTGTTCGAGTGGAGCGAAGAATCCACCTACATTCACCACCCGCCTTACTTCCAGACTCTCGCGCTCGATGTGCCGACCATTCGGCCCATCAAGAATGCGCGTGTACTCGGCGTGTTCGGTGACTCCATCACCACCGACCACATCTCTCCCGCCGGTAATATCGCCGCGGATTCTCCCGCTGGCAAGTTCCTGCAGGAACGCGGTGTGCAGCCGAAAGATTTCAACCAATACGGCACCCGTCGCGGCAATGACCTCGTAATGGCTCGCGGTACTTTTGCAAACATCCGCCTCAAGAACATCATGGTCGCGCCCAAGGAAGGCAACTGGACCAAGCACCAGCCAAGTGGCGAAGTGATGTCCATCTTTGATGCGGCGATGAAGTATCAAAGTGAAGGCGTAGGAAGCATTGTCCTCGCTGGTAAAGAATATGGCACGGGTTCGAGCCGCGACTGGGCGGCGAAGGGTCCCATGCTGCAGGGCGTGAAAGCCGTCATCGCCGAATCGTTCGAACGCATCCACCGCTCTAACCTCGTGGGCATGGGCGTGCTTCCGCTGAGGTTTGCGGAAGGTCAAAACGCCGAGTCTCTTGGTCTCGATGGCAGCGAAGTCTTCGACATCGAAGGCTTGAGCGACAGCATCCAGCCCAAAGGTGAGCTGATTGTCAAAGCCAGGAAAGCGGATGGAAAAACAATTGAGTTCAAAGCCACCGCGCTGCTGAACACCGATGTGGAAGTGAACTACTACCGCAACGGCGGCATCCTGCACACGGTGCTGCGGAATTTGGTGAAGTAAAAGTTCTATAAGCAAAAAGAGACTGGCAAAAGCCAGTCTCTTTTTATTTACATCTTCTGTACCGGGAATTGAATCTCATTGACCGTGTTCGGGTCGTTCTGATCGCCCTGCTTTTCCGGCATTTTTAGGTTCAACTCGCGGCTCGGACCCACGATCTGATACCCGTTCACATCGATCCACTTGGCCACCGCATCGTATGCCGCACCGATCGTGGCAAACGACCCGGCATGAACGACGCAGGCCATCGTCTCCACTGCAGGCAGGTCATGGATTTTGACGCGTCCGGTGGGAGCCGGGTCACCGGCGATGGGCATGGCAACTTCAATATCCCAATCGCCTTCATGGGTGTCCATATCATGATAGATCGCCGTCGGTGTGCCGTTCATGCGGATATTGTTTTGATAAATAAAGTTCAGTAATTCATCCCACAGTGAGCGTTGTGCAGGTGGGTTGGCAACCATCCCACGGACAGTAGCCGCTTTCATGGATTCGATCTTCTTTAAGACAATATCGTACTTAGACATATAACTCTCCTGTTGAGTTTGTCTCAGCCAGCGCTCGACCTGCTCCAGCCTTGCCGTTTCTTCTTCCACTCGTTGCCGAATCTCAGCCTGACGGAGTTTGAGCATTCCACGTAACGCTTCGGTGGAAAGATTCTCTTCGAGAAAACGACCAATCTCCTCTAAAGAGAAACCCAACTCCTTCAATGCCAGAATGCGATACAATCGCGGCAGTTGGTGAAAGTCGTAATAGCGGTAGCCAGTAAAGCGGTCCACCTCAACGGGTTTGAGTAAACCCATCTCGTCGTAGTACCGCAACGTTTTGATGGAAACGCGGCTAAGTTTGGAAAAGTCTCCGATTCGGATCATAAGTAGGCGCCTTCATTATGTTATACACTCTCCAGCGACGGGAGAGTCAAGAACCAGCTAGCAGGACTTATATCCCAGACATTTTTATTTTGCATATTCTATAATCATCCCATGAATTCTAAACCTTCATTCGAGGACTTTCCGCTTCTTTCCACCTCGCGCCTGCTTCTGCGTGCCCTGCGCCTTACCGACCTCGACGATCTGTACGAGTACGCCTCTGACCCCGAAATTGACCGCTACACCCCGTGGGATCATTACAGGAATATCGACGAAGCCCGTGAAAACCTCAATGAATTTTTAGACGCATATGAAAAACACGGTTTTTGGGCATGGGGTATTGAACATTGCGCCGATAAAAAATTGATCGGTATCATCAATATCAACAAACCGGGCTATGATCGCAAGGTGGAGGTGGGCTACACCATTGCGCGCAAATACTGGGGGCAGGGGCTCGCCACTGAAGCGCTTCAGGCGTTGATCCGGTATGGGTTCGAGACACTGGATGTGGCGCGGATCGAGGCGGTGATTCTCCCTGAAAACAAAGCCTCCTTCAGAGTCCTGACCAAGGCTGGGATGCAGTTCGAAGGTCTGCTGCGCAATTATCAAGTGTGGAAGGGCAGGCCCAGTGACCTGGAGATATATGCCATTGTGAAAAGATAATGGGTATTGCAGAACTTAAAATGGTATTGATGTTTGGGGGCGTCAAATCAGGCGCTCAAATCGGATATTCATATCAGATCATGTAATAAACCGGCTGCATTGGAATACAATAAGAGAAATAGCCGTCTTCTGGTCTTTTCTTTTCGTAATATTTAGGCAAGCGATGATTTCCAAGTCATTCTTGGCGAAGGAGAGTGAATGGCGTTGCATACCTACCTGCCGCAGGATCGGTTGCGCGCACTGGCGCGTGGTGAGGTCCTGCCAGATCGTGCCGATGGGTCGGCGCTCTTCGCTGACATTTCCGGTTTCACCCCGCTGACCGAGGCTCTGCGCGACCTGTTGGGTGCGCGTCGCGGTGCCGAGGAGATGACGCGCCATCTCGGCGAGGTGTACACGGCCCTGGTTGCCGAAGTGGAAAGATACGGCGGTAGTGTGATCGACTTTGCGGGGGACTCCGTCCTGTGTTGGTTCGATGCGACCCAGGGGCAGGCGGCGGCGCGGGCTGTGAATTGCGCTATAGCCCTGCAGCAGGCCATCCTCTCCTTTTCTTCCATTCCCCTCCCGGAAGAAAAAACGATCTCCATCGCTGTGAAAGTGGCGGTAGCCACCGGCCCCGCACGACGTTTAATTGTTGGTGACCCGGGCATTAACTGTATCGATGTATTGGCCGGGGCGACAGTATCGCGGACTTCCACAGGAGAGCAGATTGCACAGAAGGGCGAAGTGATCGTGGATCGCGCCACTGTGGACGCGCTCGGATCGGACCTTTCCATCTCTGAGTGGCGCGCAGACTATGCAGTATTAAAGGCTTTCAACGGAAAGGTCGATTTTCCTGTCCCTGCCGAAGCCGTTGTTCCGCCTGCGGAAAATGAATTAAAGGCCTGGTTGAATCACGCCGCCTATGAACGCGAGCGCTCGGGTCAGGATGCGCTGATGACGGAATTCCGGCCCTGTGTGGCGATGTTCGTGCGTTTTGTGGGGATTGACTACGACTCGGATGAGGCTGGCGGACAACTGCACACCTTCATTCAATGGACTCAGAACAAGGCCGAGGAATTGGGCGGTACTCTGTTGCAGGTGACCATCGGCGACAAAGGCAGCTATGTGTATATCAACTTCGGCGCCCTGAGCATGCATGAAGATGATAGCCGCCGGGCCGTGCATCTGGCGCTGGCCCTGCGCGAGGCCGCCCGCAGCTTTGGCTTTTTGTCTCCGTTGCAGATCGGCATCACTCAGGGCACCATGTTCGTGGGAAGGCACGGTGGCCCGACCCGAAAATGGTTTGGAGCGCTTGGTGACGATGTCAACCTGGTTGCGCGGCTGATGATGACCGCAGCGCCAGGTGAGATTCTTATTTCCGGTCACGTGCGCAAGGCGGTGATGGATGAGTTCACGCTCGAATCGCGGCCAGTGATGGGGATCAGGGGCAAGGCCGAGCCGTTGCCAACCTTTCTGGTGTTGGGGGTCCACCAGCAGCGTTCGGTCCGCTTGCAGGAACCCGCCTACCTCCTCCCCATGATCGGACGCGAACGCGAGTTGGAATTTCTTTCGCAAAAAATCTCCCTGGTATCCCGGGGGCGCGGGCAGATCCTCCTCATCTCCGGTGAAGCGGGGATGGGCAAGTCGCGCATGGCTGCGGAAGGGATTCGCCTCGCGCACCGGGGCAAACTGATCGGCTATGGGGGGGTGTGCAAATCGGACGGCGTCAACTCACCCTATCTGGTTTGGAACGCCATCTGGAGCGCCTTCTTTGATATCGACCCGGCCCTGCCGCTGCGCAAACAGATTCGCACCCTTGAAGACGAACTCGCAGATCGCGCGCCTGAATATCTGGATGCCATGCCGTTGCTTGGGGTTCTGCTTGGCCTGCCATTGCCGGAAAATGATTTCACCCGCGCGTTGCAACCGAAAGACCGCAAGAACCAGATGGAAGCGTTGCTGCTCAAATGTCTCGAATCTGCCGTGCGCGAATCGGCGGAGGAACATGGCGGCCTGTTCTTTGTGCTCGAAGACCTGCATTGGAGCGACCCGGTTTCCCTTGACCTGCTGGAACTGATCGCGCGCGCCATCGCCGACCTGCCCGTTCTGTTATTGCTCACGCATCGCCCCGCCGACCTGGAAACGCTGGCCGCTCCATTGGGCCGCATTCAAGCGCTGGACTATTTTGCCGAGATCCGCCTGACGGACTTGAACCTGGCCGAGTCCGAGCAGATCATCCGCGCAAAACTGGTGCAGCTCTTCCCTGGCCAGCGCGGGGACGCATCCCGGCATCTGATCGAACGCATCGCGACCCGCGCACAAGGTAACCCCTTCTATCTTGAAGAGCTGCTCAACTATCTGCACGATCGGGGTGTTGATCCTCGTAATGAGGCCGAGTTAAGTTCATTTGAATTACCATCCAGTTTGCACAGCCTCATCCTCAGCCGCATTGATCAGCTGACGCCGCCACAACAGTTTCTGCTCAAGGTGGCGAGCATTATGGGACGTGTCTTTGGTTTCGAGGATCTATCCCGCTACTATCCCTGGCGGCGCGAATCCGGGCGACTGCGTGAAGACCTGCAAGCCATCATTCGTGCAGACCTGATTTCCATGGAAAGCCTCGAGCCGGTGATGAACTGCCTCTTTCGGCACCTTGTCATCCACGAGGTTGGGTATGAGAGCATCGCCTTTACGACGCGGGTGCAATGGCATGGCCTGTACGCCCATTACCTTGAAAAGACCTACCCCGAACGTATTCATCAGATTGCGCCCCAACTGGCGCATCACTTTGAGATGGCCCAGTCCAGGGATAAGGCTGTAACCTACCTTGCCACATCCGGAGAGCAGGCGGCTGCCCATTACGCGAACGATGAGGCCCTGGCGTATTTCACCCGCGCCCTGAAGTTGTTGAGCGACGAGAATAGCCGCACCTATTTTGATATTCTGTGGAAGCGCGAGAGAGTGTATGACCTGCTTGGCCAGCGTACCGAACAGCGGCAGGACCTTGCGATACTGTTCCGCCTCGCGGATCCATTCGAAGATGCTTCGAGCCTGCGTACGCAGTTGTTCATCCGTCAGGCGCGTATGGAGATCGATCTTGGGGATTATGCGGCTGCAAAAGAGAATACCCGGTTTGCGATCCGGGAATTGACAGAGCATCCGCACACCATCGAAGAGTCTCCCGACCTGTTGGTGGATACCCTGCTGCTGGAGGCGCGCACCATGTTTCTGACCGGCGAGGCTCTGGCAGCAAGGCCGCAGTTGGATGAGGCGTTGAAATTGGCGCGGACTTATCAGTACGTGCGTGGGGAATACAACGCGCTGGCCAACCTGGGCCTGTGGCATTGGTACAAGAGCGAAAACATTGCCGCAGCCGACCACTTAAAACAATCATTGGAATTGATTCGCCGGGCCGGGGATGTGCGGCGTGAAGTGGAGATTCTCAACAACCTGGGCATCGTCACCAAGGATATGTATCAGTTCAACGAGGCCATTGCCCATTACGAGACCGCCCAACGCATCGCCAAGAAGATCGGCGACCGCTCCAATGAGGCCAGCCTGCTGACCAACATGGGGCGCGCCAGTCTGGTATCCTGCCATTATATGGAGGCGGAGGCCTATTGCGCGCGCGCAGCAGCGCTGGCGGCGGAAGTCAACGAGGCGACTGTGCAAAGCCTTGCGCTTCATAACCGTAGCGAAGCGCTGCGGGAACTGGGGCAGTTTGACCTTGCAAGATCGGCGGCGGAGGAATCGCTGAAACTGGTCCGCGCCTCGGGGTACAAGGTTGGCGAGGCGAACACGTTGGAGAACATGGCCCTGATCGAGATGGCCCAGGGAGATCATGTCGGGGCGTTGATGGATGCCGGGAAGGCGTTGGCGATTACGCGCGAGATCGCATCGCGGCGTGTGGAGGCCAGCGTACTCACCCGCATCGGGTACATCCATTTGGAGTTGGGCCAACTTAATGAGGCGGAGTCTTCGCTGAACGAGGCCCGCATCATTGCACAAGAGGTGGACGAACCCATCCTCCGGCTGGAGATTCAAGCCGGGCTGGCGCGAGTCGCTCTGGCACGGGAGGGAAGCGCAGACCTTGATTCCGCCAGAACGCTATCCCAGGCCCTGATGGATGAACTTCTTCAGGAGCCGCCCACCGAGCAATCCCATATTTTGCCGTTGGGGTTATTTCTTGTAACGATCCGCGTGTTGTTTGCAGCCGGGGACCCGGCTGCCTCCAAATTGATCGCGCGCGCCAATTCAGAACTGGGCGCCCGTAGTGGGCGCATTTCAAATGGCGTCTTCCACGCCAGTTATGTAGACCTTCCTGAACACCGTGATATTCTCGCTTTAGCCAATGGAGACATACGCTCATGAAGAAGAATGTTCAGTACACCGCCAAATTGAAGATCGAAACCGGCACGCATACTGCCCGCATCAACCACCTGCGGATCACACCCAATGGTAAAACGCTTGCCACTTCCGGGGTTGATAAAACCATCCGGTTGTGGGATGTGGAAACGAAAAAGCAGACAGGTATGCTGCTCGGTCAGATCGGCGATGGCGGGCAGGGAAAGATCCATACCATGACCTTCAGCCGGGATGGAAGGTATCTTGTCTCACTCTCGTGGTTTTATCCGACCGACCAACAAGACCCTACTCAACGCGAGACGGACTTGCAGGTTTTCGAACTTGCAACCGGCAACCTTCAGGCCGGTTTCCGTTACCCGGGTACGCTTCAAGACCTGGATTTCAGCCCGGACGGCCGATACATGGCTTTGTCCGGCCATCAAAATGCAACCCAGCGCGGCGCGGCGATGTTCTTTGAAACCAAAAGCCTCATGAGCGGGTTTGGAAAACTTCCCGCACCCTTATTTTCTGAATTTCTTTATGAAGTCAACCGCGAGCCCATGCCAACGTATATCCGGTTCATTCCTGAAAAGCGCGGCAAAGATGGGGCCTGCCGGGTGATCGCCTCGGCCTGGGAGCATTGGCGGCCCGGGGCGCCGGAATATTCGGGCCGCTTGTTCACCTTCTCTTTCTCGGCGGCGAAAGGCTTGACCAGGATTTTCGACCGTGAACTGGAAGATCAGACCGCGCCCAATGGGATGGCGGTCAGCAGTCAGTTTGTGGTGATCGTTCCCGAAGACCTGGATGCCAGCATCAACAAAAAGTTTTACTGTTATGGCTTCGAGGGCCAGCTGGTGAACATCATCGACTCGGAGACGCCCCCGGCCAGCCCGACCTTTTCGCCGGACGGCAATCAACTCATCCTCGGCCAGCGCTCGGATGGTACTTTGATCCAGGTCAAGGTGTACGATGTGGCGCTGGGGCGTTTTGCCTTGCGAAGCACCTACTTCGGTCATGACGCGGAGGTGCTGGGTACGGCACTGTTGAGCGGGGGCATTGCGGTCAGCGCAGGCGGCGACCAGAATGCGATCCATTTTTGGAGCACAAAGCATATGGAAGGCGAACTGCTGACGGAGAGCAAAGGCGTGGGGCGCGTCATCCATGTGGTGGGCATCAGTGCCGATGAAAAGATCGGCTTTGGCACACGCGATACTCTGCGCCTGAAAGACGGCCGCATCGTATTGCAACGCGCCTTCGATTTGAAGACCATGACGCTCAAATCCTTTCCTTTCGATGAAGCGACCGAATTTCACCGCGCTCAAAAGACCTTTGGCACGCAGACTGTGGACTTTTCGGAACAATCCAACTGGAATTTATGGGTCCTGCCCGAGATGAATTACCTGACCCTCCCCAACGGGGAATGGTACAACGTAGCCACCTATGGTTTTACCGAAAAAGGCACAGTGGTGGCGGGTTCGCCGGATGGAAGGATACGGGCTGCGCCGCGCAGCCCGGAAGGCTATCATCAAATGTCGGGCCGGGTGCTGGTTGGGCATGAGGCTGCAGTCCTCGATCATGCTTCTGCCGGGCGGTGGCTGGTCACTGCCGGGGCAGATCAGGTCATACGCTTGTGGCTTCTGGAGGATGTCGATACCGATACTGGAGAACACCACTACCCGGCCTTGAATCTCTTCGTCGGCTCGGACGATGAATGGGTGATCTGGAGCAAGAGCGGTTACTACAACTCCAGCCAGGATGGCGATACGCGTTTTGGGTACCATTTGAACCGTGGGTTCGAGAGGGAGGCGGTCTTCATTCCCAGTGACCGCCTGAGCAAGACCTTTTACCGGCCGGATATTATCCAGGCCATCATTGAACAGGGCAGTGAAGAACGCGCTTTTGAAAAAATGGCTGCGCAAGGTGCCCAGATCGACAGGCCCAACCTGCTTAATACCCTGCCGCCCATTGTGGAATTGCTCAAAGGCGGTGTTAAACAAACGGCCACCGCAGCGACTTTTCGCTTTGCGGTACAGAACCTGAGCCCTCAGAATCCTGTCCGCCGCGTATGGGTGGTCCAAAATGAGCGCTTCGCCTGGGAGGCAAAAAAGATCAGCGCGAGTTTCAAAGTAACTGTCCGCTTGCAGCCCGGCAGGAATCTCTTTAAGATCCTGGCGGAGAATGGTTCGGCGAAATCCATTCCAATCTGTTTTGAGATCAAGGGGCCGGAGCCGAAACCGGTCCGCAAACCTGTTGCGAAAGGATTGGGGCTTCCGATCACTGGCGGCGGAAGCACTCGCGGCGCTCCACCCACAGCGGAAGAGGCGGCGCGTTCACAGGTCAATACCTTGATGGATATTCAAGGGAATGGGACTCTCTTCCTGCTTGCAGTGGGGGTTTCCAAACTCAAGAACGAAACTGATGACTTTAAGTCCCTGACCTTTGCCGATGATGATGCCATCAGCATCTATAACGCCTTTGGCCGTTCGAAGTTTGCCAGTACTCTGGAAAAAAACGGGGCATTGAAAAATGCCGCCTTCGAAAGTGTGGAGGCGACCGTCCTTCTCAATGAGAAGGCCACCAAGGATGCCATCTTCGCTGCGTTGGACAGGATCTGCCGAAAGATCAAGAAGCGCAGTGCGTCTAAAAAACCGAAGCGGGATGTGCTGATGGTTTTCCTATCAGGGCATGGAGTCCGCCGGAGCGATGCATTCGAGCGTGAGTTGTATTTTTGGTGTCACGACCTGTTAAAGACCAATACCCGCGCCACGGGATTGTCTTTTATTGAGTTGGGTGAAAAGATCACGGCCTTGCCGGTGGAGGTCATCCTTGCGACGGATGCCTGTCACTCGGGCATGGCCGGAAGCGATACTGTCCGCGGGGTGGATCCGAACGAACTGGCCAAGCGTATCTATGCCATCAACGAACGCGGTATTTATATCCTCAACGCCGCCCGCAGCGAGGAGTTTGCGCGCGAGCACTCAGCTATTGGTCACGGCGTCTTTACCAAAGCCATCCTTGAGGCGCTGGAATTCGAGAGCGACTTCAGCATGCTGGGCATCATGGCTTCGGTGCAGCGCAGGGTGTTGCACTATACCAATGGGATTCAAACCCCGGTCTTCCGCATGTATGGCGACCTGCTGCCGTTGATCATGTTCGAAAAGTAACCGGGCAAAAGGGATTGAATCCTTTTTGTTTTATGGTATTCTAGTTTAAGATTTCGTCCAATTCTTTCATTGTGAGGAGAAACCCATGGCTACGACCACGAAAAAGAAGAAGACCGCCCCCAGGAAGAGCAAGCCTAAAAAGGTTGCGGCGAAGAAAAGCGCACCCAAAAAGAAGACCGCCTTGAAAGCAGGTACAACTAAAAAGAGCACAGTAAAGAAATCCAAGCCAAAGAGTGCGCCAAAATCCAGCAAACCCAGGAAGATCACTCCTAAAAAGGCGGCGCCTAAAAAAGTTGTCAAAAAGAGCGCGCCGAAGAAGACCACAAAGGCCCCGGCAGGCGCTGGCGTTGCGCTGGATTTCGGTTACGAAAGCGATGACAAAGGCGGCGGCGACTCCACCAAGGGTGGTGGCGATTCCACCAAAGGCGGCGGGGACTCTACCAAAGGCGGTGGCGATTCCACCAAAGGTGGCGGGGACTCCACAAAGGGTGGTGGGGACTCTACCAAAGGCGGCGGTGATTCCACCAAGGGTGGCGGCGACGCTTCCAATTAATACCGGTTATTTAACGAAAACAGGCGGTCATCTACAGGATGACCGCCTGTTTATTTAAAGAAGGCTATGCCTTTTTGGTGTCAGACTTCTTACCATCATCCTTCTTTTGCATATCCTTCAGGATCTTTTCGCGCATCGCTTCCACATCCGGTGAACGCTGGGTGGTCCCGGCTTCCCCAGCCATTGCGCCGAAGCGATCGGAGAGCAGCATGGTCAGCAGGGCTTCCATGATGCTGGCAGACTGACTGCCGCCTTTTTCGCCGCCGCTGCCCCCGCCTACTACGACACGCGGCACCACATCCACACCAGATTGTTGAATGGCTTCCGCAAAGCGGTTGAGCACCTGCTGTGTCACCTGGAACTGCGGGCCACCATACGCACGAACTTGTTCCTCGGTGGCGAGCGCCTGGGCAATACCCACGCGGGCAACCTTTTCGGCTTCGGCCTCTGCCAATGCGCGGATCTGTTGTGCCTGCTGGATCGAACGCTCGTACTCCGCCTTACCCTGGTTCGACTGGATGCTGATTCCCAACTCTGCTTCTGTCATTTTGGTCTGCATCGCAGCGCGGGATTCCGCCTCGCGCAGCTCGCGTTCCTTCACGGCGGCTTTTTCCTGTTGCGAGTAGGTCTCCACCTGCTCTTCCGCGATCTGGCGCTGGCGCAACTGGGTCAGAATGGTTTCGATCTGTTTATCCCCTGCGGGTGAAGAAGGCGTACCGATCAACACTTCCTCCAGTTCAAGGTTGTAGTGCTCGAACTTGTCCTTCATCTCCATGCTGGATTGCTGCTGGATGGCGCTGCGTTCCTGAAGCAGTTGGATGAGCGTGCGCGTCTGTGCGATGTTCTTGAAGTAGGCCGCCACCATCGGGTCGAGGGTTTGCTCGACCAGTTTCTTGATGTCGCCGAAACGTTGGATGACGAGCGGGGCCTTTTTATAGTCGATGTGAACCACTACAGAGAGCGGCAGGGTTGGCTCGAAAGCATCCTTGGTAATGAGAGCCACTTCGCTTAAGTTTTCATCAAAATTATGGGACCCGACCTCGTTCTTGATCCATTTCAGGATGAAGTTGGTGGTCGGCACGGGGATGACTTTGCCCGCATAGGTATTGAACGGATATTTGCCGGGTAGCAGCGCTTCGCTCCAGACACCGCGCTGGCCGCGTGTGACCAGCTCGCCGTGGCGGTATTCCGCGCCCGAAAGGTCCACGCCCTGCTCGCCAGTATAGGAAACCACCACGCCGACATTCCCTACGTCAATGACGGTCTTGTGGATCATCTCCACGGTGGCGAACAAACGGTTGACGTAATACGTACCCTCCACCAACACCTGCAACTGGCGGCCACGCATACCACTGGCCTTCAGGAAGCGGTCTGCATCCTGGAATTTATTATGATACTCATCGGCTTTTTCCGGGTTGTCGCCGACCACCGGGGCAATGATCTCACCCTGCGGCAGGGATGGACCGTCATGCACGGTCACAATACCGATCTTGTCTTCGTTATCCTTGATGATGACCGGGCGGAATCCGTCGCGTTCCTTGATGACTTCCGCCATGCGCACGATAACGGCGGTATCGTCACGGCTGAGAGGCAGGGAATAAACACGTTCTTCGGTGATGACCACAAACTGCATTAAATTAAATGCATACGTGCCTTCACGCAAGATCAGGCGCTGCGGGCCTTTTTGCCCGCCGTTCTTCAGGAAATTGGTCACATCTTGAAAGTCGTTGGCGGTTACGTTCGAAGCCAGCACCTGCGCCGGTTCGAGCGGCAGGCCGTCGCGGGCGAACACATATCCGACCTTGCCCTGGGTGATGGTCACCAGCGGGGCGATATGCACCGCATATTGGATCGGCATGCGATAGTGCAGGCCACCACGCAGCACCTGCGGCTGAAAGCCGGTCTCGCCGTTCAGCGCGATCAGACCGGACTTGAGCGATTTACCGCCAAAGCGTTTTTCTACAATGCCGATGCGGTTGTTTGGAATGAAACGGATTCCTGTCAGCAGCACCAGGAAAAGCAAGCCAACTCCCCCCAAACACAATGTTATGAAAATCTCCATTTTTACTCCTTCGCCTTATACATACGAAAGATTCTACGCCCGGTTGTGAAGTTCTGTAATCGTACCGAAGTCATGAGCGGACCGCCTGCCCAAGTGCAATGACGCTCACCAACAGGCTGACCACCAGCACGAGAACGGCAGCCAGCCAGATTCCCGTAAAGTTGATCAGCAGGCCCGCGATTACCGTCACAGCCAGGAAGACGGGGAGTGCCACATTGGGGCTGCTCTTTCGAAAACCGTACAGGCCGTATGCCATGCCTGCCAATGACAGCACGATCATCGCCCAGGCGTAAAAAGTTCCACTTCCAGGCAGGGGCAGGATGAAAATACCGCAGGTGTTCTCCAGGTCTGGTTGGGGGTAGGCAGCGTAGACCCAGGCCCGGGCAAAGATGAAGCGCCCCAGGTCCTGATTTTCGGGTCCGATGCTCCATTCCATCTTTTTGGTCTCGCCGGGCGCTAGCTGGATCGGTTCATAAGATGAAATCGGCGCGGTGCGGGTGCTGATATCTGCTTTTACGGATGGGGCGAGGTTGCCATCGGTTCTATTGCTGACTGTTATCGAGAAGGTGCTGGTCTCATGGGAGGTCATGAGGAGCGGGCAACTCATGGTGTTCATCTGGTTGCCGCCGGTGCGGGCGAAGCCGTAAAAGGCCGCTTCCACATCCGCCCAGGTGGCGAGAACGGTCAGGGTCAGCCCGAGAAGGGCGCCAATCACGTACATAATAAAATATACATTGGTTCGGGAAGTCTGGTTTTGCATATCTGCTTCTTTCAGGTGGGATGATGAAAATTTTATCCCCTCCCGGCGGATTTGCTCTAATACGTGAGAACTGTTTTTCAGGTTGTTCTCCCGGAGCCTGCAGGGAAACCCACCTTCTTTAATCGGTTATACTTCGTTCGCCTGTGAGGCGGGGTTGCCGCCTTGCTTAATTTATTTCTCAAGAGAATCATTGAAAGCAGTATGACCGACCATATCCGCAATTTCTGTATCATCGCCCATGTGGACCACGGAAAATCCACGCTGGCAGACCGCCTCCTGCAATTGACGGGGACCGTCTCTGAGCGCGACATGACCGAGCAAGCCCTCGACTCGATGGATCTCGAACGCGAAAAAGGCGTCACCATTAAAGCCTCTGCTGTGCGTATGTTCTACACCGCGAACGATGGACAAAAATACGAACTGAACCTGATTGACACTCCCGGCCATGTGGACTTCGGCTATGAAGTCAGCCGCGCCTTGAAAGCCTGCGAAGGCGCCATCCTGGTGGTGGATGCGACTCAAGGGATCGAAGCGCAGACGCTTGCCAATCTCTATCAAGCCCTTGATGCCGACCTGACCCTTGTTCCCGTTATCAATAAGATCGACCTGCCCTCCGCCCGTCCCGATGAAGTGGCTGAGGATGTCGGCTCCCTGCTGGGCATCAATCCGGATTCGGTGCTGCGCGTTTCTGCCAAAGAAGGCATCAATGTTGACCAGATCCTCGAGGCCATTGTGAAGCGAGTTCCCGCTCCAAAGGATGCAGACAATGAGCCCATGCGCGCACTGGTCTTCGATGCCCATTATGATTCATACAAAGGCGTAGTCGCCTACATCCGTGTATTCGAAGGCTCCATCAAATCCACGGATGTTCTGCGCATGTTTTCCACCCATACCGATCTGCGCCCTGTGGAAATTGGGATCTTTGCGCCCGGGATGAAACCAGTGGATCGCATTGGCTCGGGCGAGGTCGGTTATGTGGCCACCGGCTTCAAGACCGTGCATGAGTGCCGCGTCGGAGACACCCTGACAGTTGCCTCGGCTCCGGCGAACGAACCCCTACCCGGATACTTTACCCCTAAACCGATGGTCTTTGCGGGCATTTATCCTGTCGAGGCGGATGATTACACTGAGTTGCGCGAAGCGCTTGAAAAACTTCAACTCAATGACGCTTCGCTGACCTATCAGCCTGAGACTTCGCAGGCGCTGGGCTTTGGCTTCCGCGCGGGCTTCCTCGGCCTCTTCCATATGGAGATCATTCAGGAACGCATCGAACGCGAGTATCTGCTCGATGTGCTCTTCACCGCCCCGTCTGTGGAATACGAAGTGTTGACCAGCACGAACGAAGTCGTCAGCGTGGATTCACCTGCTGAACTGCCCGACCCCGGCAAGATCGTCGAAGTGCGCGAGCCCTGGATGAATATCGAGATCATCACGCCGACCGATTACTACGGCCCCATCATGGACCTGGTCACAAAGCGGCGCGGCATTTTCAAGCAACAGGAGCACCCCGCCCCGCATCGTGTGCAGCTGGATTTTGAGATTCCGCTCTCCGAGATCATCGTGGATTTCTTCGATCACCTCAAATCACGTACCAAAGGCTATGCCTCGCTCGATTATCAGTTCCTCGAATACCGCGCGGATAATTTGCAGAAGCTGGAAATCCTCGTCAATGGCGACCCGGTCGATGCGCTGGCGGCCATCGTCCATGAGAAGGATGCCTATCACAAAGGTCAGCGCCTCATTACCAAACTCAAAGACTTGATCCCGCGCCAGTTATATGATGTTGCCATCCAGGCCGCGTCGGGCGGGCGCATCATCAGCCGCGCCAACGTCAAAGCCACGCGCAAGGACGTGCTGGCGAAATGTTATGGCGGCGATATTTCGCGCAAGAAGAAACTGCTTGAGAAACAAAAACGCGGGAAAAAACGTTTGAAGATGGTCGGTAATGTGGAGATCCCACAGGATGCCTTCATGGCCGTCTTGAAACTGGAAGATGAATAATCACGTTTCATAGAGGCGCAGCCTGCCTGCGCCTCCAACCCGAATGAACCCTATGAAAGATATTAAAAGAATTATTCCTGGTGCGCTTATCAGTGTGGCGCTCGTCGCGGCCATCCTCTATTTTGTGGATTTCCAGACGATGTGGAATTCCATCAAGAAAGCGAACTACGTCATCCTTTCCGGGTCGGTGGTGCTTTCCTTTGTGTGGATGGCCGGACGTGCCAAGGTCTGGCAGACCCTGTTGCGTGACAAACCAAAATATGTGGATGTGCTCTTTGCGGCGAGTGAAGGTTACTTGTTGAATGCCTTCCTGCCTTTCCGCCTTGGCGAACTGGGGCGCGCTTTCCTGCTTAGCCGCAAATCGGGCATGGCCTTCGGTGAGATCCTGCCGACCATTGTCATTGAGCGTGTGTTGGACCTGGCCTTCTCTGCGGTATTTTTGCTTGTAGGGCTGACGTATGTGAACGAATCACAAGGCTCTGAAAAAATCGGCTATATCATCGGCGGGGTGATGATCGTAGGCCTGGCGCTGCTATACATCCTCGCGCGCAATCGTCAAGGGGCGCTGGATCTTTTCCATAAATTAAGCACGCGCTGGACCGCCCTGCAGAAATTTGGCGGCAGCTTTCTCGAATCCTTCCTGAATGGCCTGGCGGTTATTACAGATGGCTGGCTATTCCTGCGCTTCCTTTTTTGGATGGCACTCAACTGGTTTACGGCTCTCATTTCCTATTACCTGATTACACGAGCCTTTTTCCCTCAGGCCCAGCCGCAGTGGATACTGTTCGTGTTGGGGGCGGCGGCGTTTGGCGGGGCTGTCCCGGCTTTACCCGGCGGAGTGGGCACCTTTGAAGGTGCGATCAGTGCGGCCCTGACCCTCTTCACGGGCGACCAGTCCACCTCGCTGGCGGTAGCCCTAACGGCCCGGTTGTACAATTATTTGAATAGTGGTGTACTTGGCGGCATTGGCCTGGCTCGCGAAGGCCAGACCCTTTCCGGGGTGTATCAGCAACTGATGAACCTCAGGAACAAGGGCCAGACAGAAACACAGGAGAACTAAACAAAGCATGTCGAAACAGTATCTTGTCACCGGCGGCGCCGGGTTTATCGGTTCGAACTATGTCCAGCGCCTGCTTAACCGCGGGGAGAAAGTCACCATCTACGATAACTTGTCCCGTGGCGGCGCGCCGCGCAACCTGGAGTGGCTCAAGCAGGAATTTGGGGAGCAGGCCTTTGAAGTCATTGTTGCGGATGTGCGCGATGCTGACAGAATAACCGAAGCAGCTAAAACGTCGGATGTGATCGTACATTTGGCAGGACAGGTGGCGGTGACCACGTCGGTCACCGATCCCAGGGATGATTTTGAGTCCAATGCATTCGGCACATTCAATGTACTTGAAGCGGCGCGACTGTCTGGCCGCAAACCCATCGTCATTTATGCCTCCACCAACAAGGTCTACGGCGGCATGGAGGATGTGGAACTTTATGAAGAAGCCACGCGCTGGCGTTATAAGGAACTAATTGGCGGCTGCCCTGAAACCCAGCCGCTCGATTTCCACTCGCCGTATGGATGTTCCAAAGGCACGGGCGACCAATATGTGCGCGACTACGCCCGCATCTATGACCTGCCGACCGTGGTCTTCCGCCAGTCCTGCATTTATGGCCCGCGCCAGTTTGGCATTGAGGATCAGGGTTGGGTGGCCTGGTTCATCATCGCCGCGGTGATGGAGCGCCCGCTGACCATTTATGGCGACGGCAAGCAGGTGCGCGATATTCTGCACGTCAGCGACTTGATCCAGGCCTATGATCTCGCCGTGGAAAAGATCGACGTGGCGCGCGGGAACGTATTCAACCTTGGCGGCGGGCCTGCCAATGTCATGTCCATTTGGGCCGAGTTCGGACCCAAACTTGAAAAACTACTTGGTAAAAAATTACAGGTTGCGCGCGGCGATTGGCGCCCCGGTGACCAGCGCGTGTTCTATGCCGATATTTCCAAAGCAAAAAAGGAACTTGGCTGGGAGCCGAAAGTCGGTGTGGATGATGGGGTCAATACGTTATTCGAGTGGGTGAAGCAGAACAGGCCGTTGTTCTAATTCGGCTGGAGAGCGCATGCAGCTTTATTTTTCGAGACTCGCCATCGGTTTTATGGCTGCCATTCCCGACATCCTGATCGCCCTGTTGATCCTGGCGGGCAGCTATTATGCGGGTGTGTGGTTGGGTCGACTCTTGCAGCGTGTGCTTGAACGGAAGAATGCCGAGGCAGGGGCGACCCAGCTGCTCTCCCGGATTGTTAAGTGGACCATCATCACCGTCGGTGTCATTGCCGCGTTGCAGCGCTTCTTTAATGTTACGGCTTTTCTGGCAGGCCTGGGCATCATTGGTTTCAGCGTTGGCTTTGCCTTGCAGAACATTCTGCAAAACTTCGCCTCCGGCATCATCCTGTTGATCCAGCAGCCCTTCCGGGTTGGAGACGATGCGGGTCTGGCCGGGTATGATGGCACTGTCTTGAAGATCGGCCTGCGTACCACGGAGATCAAGACCCTCAACGGCCTGCTGGTCTTTCTCCCCAATGCCGATGTGCTCTCGCAGCCCATCATCAATTACACCCGTGCCAACCGCCGCCGTGTGGACTTACCGGTATCCATCTCTTACGAAGCCGACCCGGAATATGTGCGCGGCATGATCCTGGCCGAGATCCGCAGCGTGCCGGGATATATGGATATGCCTGCGCCACAAGTCCTCTTCCACACCTTCAGCGCATCCTCCATCGACCTGACCGTTTTCTTCTGGGTTGATACCACCATTCGCCCACACACGGTTGCCAAAGACGCGGCGCTGACTCGCATCCAGCAGGCGTTTAGAAAAAATTCCGTCGAAGTTCCCTATCCAGTTCAGGTTGTCCGAACCAAGAAATCCCCACGAAGTAAAAAATGAAAATACTCACCGTTCTCACGTATTACCGCCCGCACACCAGCGGCCTGACCATCTATGCCGAGCGACTTGCGCGCGCTTTTGTAAAGCGCGGACATCAGGTCACGGTCATGACCACGCAGTACGACCCGTCTCTGCCGCGCCAGGAAATGATGGACGGCGTAAAGATCATCCGCGTACCTGTGGCTGCGCGCGTCAGCAAGGGAGTGATCGCTCCCTCCTTCGGCTTTGTCGCCACCCACCTGGCTTTGACCCATGATGTTGTGCAAATGCACCTGCCGCAGTTTGACGCGCCGGGTGTGGCTTTTCGCGCGCGCCTGTTCGGCAAGCCAGCCGTGCTAACCTATCATTGTGATGTGCAACTGCCGCAGGGTCTGTTCAACCGCCTCGTCAACTTCATCCTCAACTTTCAAAACAACATGGCAGGGATTTTGGCGAGTCATATCGTGACCTACACCCAGGATTATGCGGATAATTCCCCCTACCTTTCACGGTATGCTTCAAAACTGACCCCGATCCTGCCGCCTGTCGAATTGCCCCTTCCCGAGCCGGGAGCGGTTTCTGCTTTTGCTGATAATCACCTGACTCTTGAGCGCAGGCCGGTCATCGGCATGGCTGCGCGCTTTGCCTCCGAAAAGGGAGTTGAAGTCCTGCTTGATGCGCTGCCTGCCATCCTGAATAAATACCCGAAGGCGCAGGTCCTGTTCGCGGGGACGTATCGGAATGTAATGGGTGAGCAGGCCTATTCCGACCGGCTCATGCCGCGCATCCGCGAATATGAAATTCAGGGACATTGGAAATTCCTGGGTAATTTTGATCCCGCCCAGATGGCGGCGTATTATCCCAACCTCGATGTGCTGACCGTGCCTTCGCTCAACTCGACCGAAGCCTTTGGCCTGGTTCAGATCGAAGCGATGATGAACGGTGTGCCGAGTGTGCCCTCCGCCCTGCCGGGCGTGCGACAGCCGGTGAAGATGCATAATATGGGCGTGGTCTCCGAGATCGGGAATGCCGAAAGCCTGGCGAGCGCGATCCTCGAAGTGTTGGATAACAAGGAAAAATATCGCGGCAACCCGGAGTTCATTAAGGAAGTATACAACCCCGATACCATTGCGCAGGAATATGAAAAGTTATTCGAAAACTTGAAGCGGAGGAAAAAGTAGATATGGAATCTCTGGGCATTAATACCGGGTTGTTGTTGACCCAGTTGCTGAGCATTGTTTTTTTGCTGGCACTCCCGATTGCAACCCTGGTGGACCTGGCCCGGAAGAAACTGGCAGGCCTGCCGTTGGCGGTTTGGGCGTTGGTCATCTGTGTCATTCCCGTGCTGGATTCGCTGGCTTACTGGATCGTCAGGCCCGCAGCGGAAAGTAGATAGCGTTGCCCAGGGATTTTCTTTTTCTTCAAGTCAGTTCGCTGCCGTACTTCCGCGGTTTTTTGCGGGCGGTGGAGTCTTCGTATTATCAGGATCTGCCGCTGCCATCCCCGGTCTATGACGTGGGTTGCGGTGACGGTCACTTTGCCTCCCTGACCTTCGACCGCAAACTCGATGTCGGCCTTGACCCGTGGCGCTTCTCAATGCGTGAGGCTAAAAAATACAATGCCTATGAAGCGCTTGTCGAAGCGGACGGTTCGCGCACGCCGTTCCCTTCGAACCATTTTGCGAGTGGCCTCAGTAATTCCGTGCTGGAACACATCCCGCATATCGATGCTGTGCTGACGGAAACAGCGCGCGTTCTTCAACCGGGCGCACCTTTCTATTTTTGTGTGCCGAACACCCGTTACTTTACTGCGCTTTCATTGATCAAAATCTTCGGCAGGCCGTATGAGGATTGGTTCCGCAAGATCTCACGCGTCCACCACGCCGATGAGCCGGAGGTATGGGAGAAGCGCCTCAACGCCGCCGGATTCACGCTCGAACGCTGGTGGCATTATTTTTCGCCCGCTTCGATGCGCGTGTTAGAATGGGGCCACTATTTTGGGCTGCCTTCTGTAGTGGCGAAGGCGTTGACCGGGAGGTGGGTCATTTCGCCCACACACTGGAACCTCGCCGCAACCCTTGCCTACGTAAAAAAATACGCCTCGCCTGAACCCGTGGAAGATGGAACGTTTACGTTTTATATTGCCAGAAAGAAATAATTGCCAGTCATCGCTTGATAATTAATAATTGACAATGTCCTTCGACGAAAAATATTTCTCCACCCACACCTACGCCAATATCACCTTTGCCAAATACAGCATGTATTGGTGGTCGAACCGATTCTTCGCCATACTGGCAAGACGTTATGGCCGGAGCGGAGCGCGCCTGCTGGAGGTGGGGTCAGGCATGGGGCATCTCGTCGGTCAACTGTCGGCGGGGTTCGAAGCGTACGGCATGGATTTGAATCACTGGGCTGTCAACCAATCCAAACCCGCGGCGGAGCAGGCCTCGCTTCAGACCGCTTCCGCGCAGGAACTTCCGTATGCAGACGGCGTCTTCAATACCGTGATCATTAAACACATCGTCGAGCATTTGCCCGACCCGGCCCGGGCGCTGAATGAGATCGGGCGCGTAACGGAAAAGGGCGGCATTTTGATTCTTGCCACCCCAAACCTTGCTTCGCTGCTCAAGCCGTGGAAGGGACAGCGCTGGATCGGATACCAGGACCCGACCCACATTTCGTTGAAGGAGCCTGAGGAATGGCTGCGCTTGATCGGGGAGGCGGGCTTTGAATTCGTTCGCGTGTTCTCGGATGGTTTTTGGGATGTGCCGTATATTCCTGTTGTGCCCGGATTTCTGCAAAAGTTGTTCTTCGGCTCACTGGGCGGGTTTCAAGCCATCACCGGCTGGGTCTTCCTGCCGAGGCGCTGGGGGGAAAGCATCCTTGTAGTTGCAAGGAAGAAATAAAGAAAATAGTTTAGAATCTTTTTTACGGATTACGTTGGGCGTAATCCGTAATTCGTAAAATTCCGGTTGGACATTAATGGAACAAGATAAAACGAACACAGTCAGTCAGGAACCCACCGTTCTCGATCTATTCAAATCGGTCACGAAGGATTGGGCTTCGTTCTCCAACTTCGCCACCTCGCTTTGGGATGCGCAGCGCCGCGAAGTGTTGAACCAGACGCTGGCGCAGGATGCCGCGCAACAGGTCAGGGTGCAGGAAGTCGTGGAACCGGCGCGGACGGCCCTCTTTCCATGGCGCGCGGTGATCGCTTTTATGCTGGCGCTGGGTGCTCAGGGTCTGATGGAGCCGCCGAACCGTCAGGGGGTGATCGCCCTGGTGGTTTATCTCGCTGCCTTCGGTGTGGCGCTCTGGTCCTACCGCTCGCAGGAGTGGTATCTTCCCACGCTACCTCCCGCCTGGCAGGCGGCAGACCCGCTGACCCTGCGCATGCTTCCGCTGGCGTTGGCGGTCATTCTTGGCGCAATCGCATTTGTCGACCTTGGCGGCGGGTTATTCACCGCGCGCAATACTTCGCTGTGGCTGCTTTCGGTGGCGCTGCTGGTCTTCAGTCTATGGGTCAAGTCTCCCAGAGCCATCGAACCGATATCCACCGTTCAACCTGGGTCGGACGAAGTTCACATTCAAAAGAAGTGGGTCTGGAACGGACTGGTGATCGGGTTTACGGATGATGGGGTCTTTCAAAAGAAAGTTCTATGGAACGGATTGGTCATCCTTGTGCTGGCTATCTCCGTTTTTTACCGCCTCTATCAACTTGATGTCGTGCCGATCGAGCCGTTCAGCGACCACGCTGAGAAGATCCTTGATGTCTACGAGATCACCGAGGGGCAGACGCGCATCTTCTTCGAACGCAACACCGGCCGCGAAGCCTTTCAAATGTACTGGACGCTGTTGATCGTCAAGGTGTTTGGAACCGGCTTTTCGTTTTTCAGCCTCAAACTCGGCACGGTATTGCTTGGCATTTTGACCCTGCCCTTTGTTTACCTGCTGGGCAGGGAATACGGCAACGAGCGGGTGGCGCTTTTCGCCTTGTTCCTGTTTGGGATCGCCAGCTGGCCGAACATCATCTCGCGCATCGGATTGCGATTCCCGCTCTATCCGCTTTTTCTGGCACCCACGCTTCTCTTCCTGACCCGCGGCCTGCGGACGCATAACCGCAATGACTTTATCCTCACCGGTATCTTTCTCGGGGTGGGCCTGCATGGCTATAGTCCCTTTCGCATGGTGCCGATCCTGGTGGTCGCAGCCTTCCTGATCTATTTGCTGCATGCGCGCACAAAGGAAAATCGCCAGCAGGCCCTGTTCTGGCTGCTGATCGTGGTGCTGGTATCCCTGTTTATCTTTTTGCCGCTCATGCGCTACTGGCTGGAGAATCCGGCCAACTTTGGCTACCGCGCCTTCTCCCGCCTTGGGGATACAGAACGGCAACTTCCCGGCCCGGCCTGGCAGATCTTTCTCTCGAATTTGTACAAAGGGCTGCTGCTCTTCAATTGGGATGATGGCGAGATCTGGGTGCATTCGGTCACGCATCGCCCCGCGCTGGATCTGGTGACAGCGGTGCTGTTCCTGTTTGGCCTGGTGTTCCTGCTGGTGCGCTACTTCCGCCAGCGCGAATGGCGCGACCTGTTGCTGCTGGCTTCGATTCCCATTTTGATCATGCCGTCTGTTCTTTCACTGGCTTATCCGGGCGAGAACCCGGCCTTGAACCGGGCAGGCGGCGCCTCGGTCGCGGCCATTTTGATCGGGGCGCTGGCGCTGGATGGTCTGGTATCCAGCTTCGGGTCGGAGGCGAAGCGGCGCTTCATCTCTTACGGCCTGACGCTGGCGCTCTTCGGCTGGTCGGCCTATGCCAATTACGATATCGTCTTCCATCAGTTCACCGATGCTTATACTCATGCTGTTTGGAACACCGCCGAGATGGGCAGGGTCATCAGCGAGTTTCGTGATCAATATGGCGAGACCGATACGGTCTGGATCGTGCCGTACCCTTACTGGGTGGATACGCGTCTGCCCGGTGTGTGGGCGGGCATTCCAAACCGTGACTTTGCCCTGTTCCCCGAGCGGCTTTCGGAAAGTTTGAATTATCCCGCGCCGAAGATGTTCCTGTATTGGAACAAGGATGCCGAAACTGAGAAAATACTTAGGGAACTCTATCCGGACGGCGAACTCTCCCGCTATACTTCGGCCTTTGAAGGCAAGGACTTTTTCATCTATATGGTGGAGCCGTAACCCCAGATCTGCTTATGAACAACGAAAAACATTCATGGTTGTACGATCTTATATTCATCCTTGTCCTGCTGATGGCGGGTTATTTGCGAGTCGGCGGGTACAACTGGGGCGAGGGCTATCACCAGCACCCCGATGAACTCTTCCTGACCGGCGTGCTCGATAATTTGCGTGCGCATGTCTGTGATGACCCCAACCTGCCGGTGGAGGCCTGTCCGCAGGAGCAGCAGCGCTGGATCACAGTGGGCGAATATTTCGATAGTGAGAAATCGCCGCTTAACCCGTATGTGCGCGGTTTCGGTTTCTTCGTGTACGGCAACCTGCCGATGACGGTCACGCGCATTTTGATGGAAGCGACGGCGAACGACGATATCGGCTCCTCCAAATTCTTTGCGCGACAAATGTCCGCCAGCGCGGATTTGCTTGCCATCTTCCTGTTGTATCTGATCGTCTCGCGTCTGTACGGCCGCAAGGTGGGTCTGTTCGCGGCGGCCTTTTCCTCGCTGGCGGTGATGCAGATCCAGCAGTCGCATTTCTTCACCTCCGACCTGTTCGTCAATTTGTTCATGTTCCTCGCGCTCTTGTTTGCAGTGATGATTGTGGAGTGGAAGGGGCGGGCCGGGGGCGATGAGGAAGAATCCACTGCCGACGACTCTGTACCGCTCCCCTCATCCTCGTCCAATTCTTTACTTCTCATTCAATTCCTCAAGAGCCCGCTGTTTTATCTTTCACTGGGGTTTGGCCTGGCGCTGGGTATGGCCATGGCTTCGAAGATCAACGCGGCGGCGATGGCAATTGTGCTGCCGTTTGCGTTCTTCATTCGCTGGTTCGCGAACGACCGCAAAAAGAATCTGAATAACGATTATTGGTTGCCGGTAATCGGTTTTCTGGTGGTTGGCGGACTTGCGACCCTGCTCTCTTTCCGCGTCTTCCAGCCGTATGCCTTCAATGGCCTGATGTTCGACGGCCAGTGGATCAAGGGCATTGCCGAGCAGCGTGCGCAGGCTTCCGGTGCTGCCGACCTGCCGTGGAATTTGCAATGGGCGCGCCGCTCGCATTTGTATTCCTTTGAGAACCTCACCACCTGGGGGCTGGGGCTTCCACTGGGTATTCTGGCCTGGGCCGGGTTCCTGTTGATGGGCTGGCGCATCCTCAAGGGCGAGATGAAGCACCTCCTGCTATGGGGCTGGACGGCGTTCTACTTTGGCTGGCAATCCATGCAGTTCAACCCAACCATGCGCTACCAGCTGCCGATCTATCCACTTTTGTGCATGATGGCGGCTTGGTTCATCTTTGAGTTGGCAGGTTCGAAGTCCGAACGTTCCAACTTATTGAAAGTCGCTGCCGGGGTTGTGGGCGCGGCTGCGCTGGCTGCCACAGCCGTCTGGGCCTTTGCCTTCCAAAGCATCTATATGCGTGATGAGACCCGCATGGCCGCATCGCGCTGGATGTTCCTGAATGTCCCTGCTGCGGTCAACCTCTCGGTGCAGACCGATACGGGGACTTATAACCAGCCGCTGGCCTTTCCCACCGACATGGTCATTGCGACAGCGGCCCCCTATCGCCTGACGCTTTTCCCGAACCGGGAAGGGGTGCTGAGCGAGATCAGTTTTGCTTTTGCGCACGACGACTCTGAAACGCCCGTCCCGGTGAACATTGCCTTTTACTCTTCGCTACAGCCGGATGTTCCGCTGGCGCGCGCTTCCGCCCTGCTGGACTCCACGCAGACAAAGAATCCGCGCGGCGTGCCCTTGACCTTCGCGCTCGACCATGCCGTGCCGCTGGTGAAGGATCAGCAATACATCCTCTCCATCGAAACCATGGGCAGCGGGCTCTCCATCAGCGGTTCGGCAGTGGTCAACGAGACGGACTATGACTGGGGCCTGCCCTTCCGCGTGGATGGATATGATCCCTTCGGCGGGATGTATGCCGGGGGTGACCTGGTCCTGCAAACCTATTGGACCGATGATGCCACCAAGGTCAGCCGTTTCCTGGGCATCCTCTCTCAGGGTGACTACATCGTCATTCCGACCAATCACCAGTACGGACAGATCACCCGCCTGCCGGAACGCTATCCGCTTACCACGCTGTATTACCGCGAACTGATCGGCTGTCCCGACGGTGAGAACATCATTCAATGCTATCGCGAAGCGGAGCCCGGCACCTTTGAGGGCCGACTCGGATTTGAATTGACAGCCGTCTTTGAATCCTACCCGACGCTTGGCCCGCTGGTCATCAACGATCAGGCGGCGGAGGAAGCCTTTACATTTTACGATCACCCCAAGGTGTTGATCTTCAAAAAGACGGATGACTTCGATGTCAACCGTGTGCGCGCGATCTTCAACACCGTGGATCTGACGCAGGTTGTGCAACTCCCGCCGCGCCAGTTCAGCGGGTTCAAGAATCTGATGCTGCCCGAGTCGCAACTGGCGACCCAACGCGCCGGTGGGACGTGGTCTGACCTGTTCGATTACGACTGGCTGCAAAATAAATATCCTCTCGCGGGTGCGTTGATCTGGTACCTGTTTATTTTTGTACTCGGCCTGTTTGCGTATCCGCTGGTGCGTTTGGCGCTGCCCGGTTTGCGTAAGTCGGCTTATGCCCTGAGTCGCGTTGGCGGCCTGGTGCTGCTGGCCTGGCTTTCGTGGATGGGCGGCTCGGTCGGTGTGCCGTATACAAGAGTCAGCATCGGCGTGGCCCTCGCCCTGATCGCGCTGGCAGGTATCGGCTTGTGGTGGAAGCGCAAGGCAGAGTTCAAAGAGGAATGGGATGAGAATCGCCGCTTCCTGGTGTTGACCGAAATGGTCTTCCTGACCTTCTTCCTGATCGACCTCCTCATCCGCCTCGGCAACCCCGACCTGTGGCACCCCTCCAAGGGCGGCGAGCGGCCGATGGACTTCTCGTACTTCAATGCTGTGTTGAAGAGCACGAGTTTCCCGCCGTACGACCCGTGGTTTGCGGGCGGCTACATCAACTATTACTATTATGGTTTTGTGCTGGCAGGCACGCCGGTGAAATTGCTCGGCATTGTGCCGTCGATCGCCTACAACTTTATCCTGCCGACCTGGTTTGCGCTGGTGGCGACGGGCGCGTTCGCGCTGGGATATTCAGTGGTTGAAAATAAAAAAAGTGAGGATGCTTCTTCATCCTTTGACCTGAAATTGATCTCTGGCCTGGCCGGGTCGTTGTTGACAGTCTTCCTTGGAAACCTCGGGACGATGCAGCTGGTCTTCGGGGCCTTGCAGCGCATCGCGGCTCCGGGTGGGCTGGTGCCTGCGGGAACGGGCCTCCTCCAACGCTGGGGCTGGGCCTTCCAGGGTTTGTGGATGATGTTCACGCAACACGCGCAGATTCCCATCGGGCGCGGGGATTGGTATTGGTTCCCGAGCCGGGTCATCCCGCCGGGGCCGGGCAATGAGATCACCGAGTTCCCGCTCTTTACCTTCCTGTACAGCGACCTGCACGCGCACATGCTGGTGATGCCGCTGGCCTTGTTCATCATCGCCTGGGCGGTGTCGTTCGTCCGTTCGCGCGCGCGTTTGACCCTCGGCGAATGGATCGCCGCCTTTGGCATCGGCGCGTTGTTCATCGGAGCCCTGAAGCCGACCAACACATGGGACTTATACACTTACTATCTGCTAGCCGCCGCGACCGTGGCGTACACTCTGATCCGTTATTTCGACTGGAATGATTATTTCGGTCTGTCTGCCACGATTGGCAGGGCCGCGTTGGCTCTCGGCGGAATGGCTGCCTTGTACATCCTCAGCGCGTTGTTCTATTCGCCGTTCTCGAAGTGGTTCGGCCAGGCGTATAACTCGGTGGCCTGGTGGGACGCGACCCGCACGACCTTCTCCTCCTATTTCACACAGTGGGGATTATTTCTCTTCATCATCGTTGCCTGGCTGGTATGGGAGACGCGCGAATGGATGGCGGCCACCCCGGTCTCGCACTTGGAGCGTTTGAGGAAATATACACTGACCATTGAGATCGTCCTCGCCGGGGTCCTTGCCATCCTCGCGTTCTTTGCTTTTGAAGGTGTTCGCGTTGGGCTATTGGCGCTGCCGCTGGCATTTTGGGCGGCGGTGCTCATGCTGCGGCCCGATCTGGAAGACTCGAAGCGTTTCGTGCTCTTCATGATCGGCACAGCGTTGACCATCACCATTGCGGTGGAGATGGTGGCGCTGGTCGGCGACCTGGGCCGCATGAACACCATCTTCAAACTCTACCTTCAGGCATGGATGATGTTCGCCGTCAGCGCGGCGGCGGCTTTTGGCTGGCTGCTGGGCGCCTTCCCAACCTGGAAGTTCAAGTGGCGCGCGACATACCAGACCGGTTCCTACATTCTGCTGGCCTGCGCGTTGATGTTCACCCTGACCGCCTCCACCGACAAGATCAGCGACCGTATGAATCCCGATGCGCCGCATTCGTTCGACAGCATGGCGTACATGAACCATTCCCAACTGTGGGATGGCCAGGTGATGGATCTCAGTCAGGACTATCGCGCCATCCGTTGGATGCAGGATAATGTTCAAGGCTCTCCGGTCATTGTTGAAGCCAATTGTTCGGAGTATCGCTGGTGTACGCGCTTCACCATCCACACCGGCCTGCCCGGCGTGGTCGGCTGGAACTGGCATCAGCGCCAGCAGCGCGGCGTCTTTGCCACGCAGGTACAGGAACGGGTTGATGCGATCACGAACTTCTATATGACCGATGATGCCCAGGCGATGCTGGGCTTCCTGCAAAAATACGATGTGAAATATATTGTGGTTGGGCAGTTGGAGCACAACATCTACCCGACCAGTTTTTCAAAGTTCGAAGAATACGAAGGCCAATACTGGCGCATCGCTTATCAAGACGGCGATACCACGATCTACGAGGTCATCCCATGATTCTGCACATCACTTCCAAACAGGAATGGCTGGACGCGCAAACGCGTGGAGCATACACCGCGCCGAGTCTGGTGAGCGAAGGCTTCATCCATTGTTCCACCGACAAACAACTTCTCAATGTGGCCAATGCTTTTTATCGCAGTCGTACTGACCTCGTGGTGCTAGTCATCGACGAAGCGCGACTCAAGTCCCAGGTCAAATGGGAAGCGCCCGCCGGGCCGCCCGCTGCGAACATCTCTGAAGCGGACCTCTTCCCGCATGTCTATGGCCCGATCAACGTGGATGCTGTTGCTTCCACCCCCGACTTTTTGCCTGACCCTGCTTCGGGAACCTTTTCTCTCCCGAGTCTTTCCATCTGACCAATGCTCACAACCCAATGACCGCCTTCCTCATCTGGTACTTCACCCTCACCCTGCTCGGCTGGCTGACTTTTCCGCTGGTCCATCGATTGTTCCCTGTTTTGACAGACCGCGGTTATACCCTCGCGCGCGCGGCCGGACTGTTGATCTGGGGCTACGCCTTCTGGCTCTTTGTTTCGTTGGGACTGGCGCGCAATGATATGGGCGGCATCTTCTTTGCGCTGGCGGTGGTCGCGGGCTTGAGCATGTGGTCGTTCGTGAATCATCAGGCAGAGATCGTAAACTTTTTTAAAACAAATCGGGCGTTGATCGTCACCACCGAGATCCTCTTCCTGCTAGCCTTCGCCTTTCTGGCCATTGTCCGCGCCGCCAACCCGGAACTGGCCAGCACCGAGAAGCCAATGGAACTGGCATTCATCAATGGCATTCTGCGCTCCGAGACCTTCCCGCCGCAGGACCCGTGGCTTTCGGGCTATGCCATTTCTTATTACTATTTTGGCTACGTGATGACTGCCATGCTGGCGCGCCTCGCGGGCATCAACGGCAGCATGGCGCACAACTTGATGACCGCGCTTATCTTCGCGCTTGGTGCCGTGAGCGCGTTTGGGATCCTCTTCAACCTGCTTTCTCAATTGAAAAACGGAAATCGAAAACCGGCTGTTGGATATTCCCTGCTGGCCCCGCTCTTTCTGCTGCTCGTTTCCAACTTCGAGGCCCTGCTGGAGGTGCTTCACCGCCTCGGCCTCGGCTGGACGAAGGATGTCGCCGGTCAGTGGAGCGGTCCTTTCTGGGCCTGGCTGGATATGAAGGAACTCTCCCAGCCGCCCGCCGAACCGTTGGGCTTCATCCCAGACCGGTATTTGTGGTGGTGGCGCGCCTCGCGTGTGATTCAAGATTACGACATGACAGGCGGATTCCGTGAAGTGATCGATGAGTTCCCGTTCTTTTCCTTCCTGCTCGGCGATCTGCATCCGCATGTGCTGGCGATCCCCTTTGGGCTGCTGGCGATCTCGGTTGCCATGAATATCTTTTTCGGTGGCTGGCGCGGAAAGATCGAAGCGTTCGGCCTGCATCTGCATGCCAGTGTGGAGCAATTTATTTTTGCCGCGCTTGTGCTGGGCGGGCTGGCCTTCCTCAACACATGGGATATCCTCGTCTCCGCTGCGTTGATCGTCCTGGCCTATGGCCTCTGGCGTGCTGGAGAAGATGGCTGGAGTTGGGCGAGGGTTGAAGACTTTTTCCTGCTCGGCCTGCCACTGGGTATTGCTTCTCTATTTCTATACTTCCCGTTTTACCTCGGCTTCTCTTCGCAGGCGGGCGGCATCCTGCCAAACTTGATGTACATCACGCGCGGCACGCATCTGTGGGTGATGTGGGGGACGCTGTTGCTGCCCATCCTTTCGTATCTGGCGTATATCTGGCGCGGTGAAAAGATGGCAGCCAATTGGAAACTTGGTTTCACAGTCGGCCTGGGTTTTGCTGCCTTGCTGTTCGTGTTTGCCGTTTTGCTTGGCTTTATCGGCTCGCTGGTGGAGAAGGATTTCGTGGCTTACTTCCTTTCCTCCCAGAACATGAGCGCCTCTCAATATCTCGCCGCCACATCCCTGAAGCGCCTGAACCACATCGGCAGCCTCGTCACCCTGATGGCTGTCCTCATACCTTCGGTCTCATTCCTCTTTCCGAAATCCGAAGCGCCTGTTACCAATTACCCATTACCTGAATCGCAGCCTGAAAAGATCGACAGTCAGGAAAACAGACAAACGCGCCAATTCACCTTCCTCCTCCTCATCCTCGGCGCCCTCCTCATCCTTGCCCCGGAATTTGTATATTTGCGCGACCAGTTTGGTTACCGCATCAACACAGTCTTCAAGTTCTACTATCAGGCCTGGATGTTGTGGAGTCTGGTGGCGGCTTTTGGCGCCAGTGTGTTGCTGCAAAACCTGCGTGGCCTGTTCGCCAACATCGGCTTTCGCCTGATGGTTGCGCTGGTCATCTTCTGCGGGCTGCTGTATCCGCTCTTTGGCCTGATAACCAAGACCAACAACTTCCAGCCATACTTTGGCTACAACCTCGACGACTTCGAGCGCATCAAGCGCGAGAATTCCGATGACGCGCTGGCCATTGAATTCCTGCGGGCCGCGCCGGAAGGAGTCCTCGCTGAAGCGGTGGGGGATGGTTATAGCTACTATGGCCGCATCTCCGCTTTCACCGGCCAGCAGGCTGTCCTGGGCTGGCCCGGCCATGAGGCCCAGTGGCGCGGCAGTTATACGCCTCAGGGCACCCGCCGCGACGATATCCAGAAACTCTATGCCACCTCCCGCTGGGACGAAGCCTATGCCATCATTCAGCAATACAACATCCGCTACATTTACGTCGGCCTGCTGGAACGCAACTCGATGCCGGTCAACGAAGAAAAGTTCTCCATCTACCTCACGCCGGTCTTCCAGCAGGGCGGCGCTGTCATTTATGAAGTGCCGTAGGATTTTGATACAATACCGCCCATGACGTATCGACGCTTTAAACACGAAGCCCTGCTTTATATACTGGCCTTTCTCGTTGCCCTTGGCATGCGTTTTATCCAACTCGGCGCCATGCCGCTCACCGATGCTGAGGCTGCTCCTGCCTTGCAGGCGCTGCGAATATCGCAAAGCGCCCCCACTTCACTTGACCCGCATCCCTTTTACATCCTCTCGACCTCGCTGGCCTTTTTACTCTATGGCGGCGGGACGAATTTCCTCGCCCGTTTCTTCCCGGCGCTGGCGGGAAGTTTTCTCGTTCTGGCGCCCCTGCTCTTTGGCGGACGCATCAAACCCCGCCCGGCCCTGCTGCTGGCCTTCTTCATCGCCCTCGACCCCGGCCTGATCGCCATCTCCCGTCAGGCAGCAAGCCCGATCTTCGCGATCACATTTTTTGTCTTCACGCTGGGTTTCCTTAACCGCAACAACTCATCCCTGGCAGCCTTCTTCGCGGCATTGATTCTCCTGAGCGGGCCTTCCACGTGGCTTGGCCTGTTGGGGTTGGGTATCGCCTGGGCTATCTCCCAAATGTTCAACCGCCGCACATCATCATCAGCCGAGGAGGTATCTTCGGTGGAGGGGCAGGCTCCGGCGGAGTCGGATGCGCAGCCGTTTACGTTCAAGATCGAGCCTGCGAAGTGGACCCTCTTTGCAGTGTCCTTCCTTGCGGTTGGAACGCTCTTCCTCACCGTGCCTGATGGCATCGGCGCGGCTTTTGCTTCCATCCCAGCCTTTGCTGGAAAATGGGTACAGCTGTCGAACGTCACACCTTTGATCGTTGTGCTGTCCTTGGTGATCTATCAGCCGCTGGCTCTGCTGCTGGCGGTCGTCGCCTCCCTGCGCGGATGGGTCAAGGGTTCGCCACGCATCATGTTCCTGAGCGTCTGGCTGCTGGTCTCGTTATTGATCGTGGTCTTCATGCCTTCCCGCCAGGTGAGCGATCTCGTCTGGACGTTGATCCCCATGCTCATCCTTGCCGCGCTGGAGTTTGCGCGTCATTTCAATGTCTATGCCGATGAGCGCCGCGAAGTGCTGGGCGTAATCTTCCTTACCGTGTTCATTTGGGTTTTTGCCTGGCTTGGCTTCGCCGGGTTGACCTGGTTCCCGCCTGAGTCACGTGAGTATCTCATCCGTTTCTGGATGCTGATTGGCGCGCTGGTGTTGTTGGTGTTGAGCCTGCTGCTGGTGGCGGCGGGCTGGTCGGTGCGCACGGCGCGCATTGGCAGCGTTTGGGGCCTTGCCATTGCGTTGGGGTCGCTTGGGCTGGGCGGTGCGCTCGGGTCTGCGGGGATGCGCGGGATGAATGCCCCCGAACTTTGGTGGCAGACATCCATCCCGGTTCAGGCGGAACTGCTGCGCGCTTCAGTCGACCAACTCTCAGAGTTCGGTACCGGGGATGACAATACTTCAGAAGTGGTTATCGTCGGGTTGAAGTCTCCGGCCCTGGAATGGGCCCTGCGCGATCACCCCATTGAGGTGGTGGAAACCCTGAGCACGACCAGCGCGCCGGATTTTGTCGTCACGCCCTTTGAAATGGACCCCGCGCTTGAGTCTGCCTATCGCGGCCAGGATTTTTCCTGGAACCAGAACGCCATGTGGGATACAGCCAACACCAGTGTCTGGTTCCGTTGGGTGACCCTGCGCGAAATGCCGCAGGCTGGCGATACCATCATCCTTTGGGCGCGCGATGATCTCTTTCTCGATAATTGACCCGGGTGTGAACCCATTGGCTTATGACCACCACAGCGGCGGAACCCTGAAAAATTCCATGCCTGCTGTGGTGGATTTGTGTGAATTGAAAAGGTATCATGACAAACCCTCCTCCCTCCATCATTGCGCTCGACGGCCCCGCCGCTTCGGGCAAGTCCACTGTGGGACAAAAACTGGCTGACTCGCTCGGCTACCTATTCTTCGACACCGGCATCATGTATCGCGCCGTCACCTGGATCGCGCTGCAGCAGGATATGGACTTGCGCGACGAATCTGCCATCACCAGCCTGGCGCAAAATGTGCAGATCGATATTCAGCCGGCTTCCAAAGCCGACGGACGCGCCTGTGATGTGCTCGTCGCCGACCGGGATATCACCTGGGATGTGCGCTCTGGTGATGTGGATGCAAACGTCTCGGTGGTCTCGGCCTATGCCGGTGTGCGCAAGGCGCTCTCTGAACAGCAGCGCCGCATTGGGCTACGCGGCAGGGTCGTAATGGTCGGTCGCGACATCGGCACGGTCGTTCTGCCCGAAGCGGACTTAAAAGCCTACCTCGATGCCAGCGCGGAAGAACGCGCCCGCCGCCGTTATAACGAGATTATTGCCCGCGGCGGTCAGGCTGACTTCGATGAGATCCTGGCGAAGATCATCGAGCGCGACCGTATTGACTCCACCCGCGCTGTGGCTCCGCTTCGCCCCGCTGAGGATGCAGTTATCATTGATACCGACAAACTGGATGCAGCCCAGGTCTTTGCGCGCCTTCAGGAATTGTGCAAATAAAAAAAATCGATGCAACCCTATCGCGTCCCGCCTCACATCCGCTTCAACCGCATTTTTTTACTCCCCTTTTTTCGCACCCTCTTCCATATTCTGGGACGGGTAAAGGTGACAGGCGGGGAGAACATCCCATTTGGAACCCCTTATGTGATCGCGATGAACCACATCTCGATCTTCGATCCACCGCTGCTGGTTTCCTTCTGGCCCGAGCAGGCAGAGGTGATCGGCGCTGCGGATGTATTTGCGAAAAAAGGCCAAGGGTTGGTACTCTCGATGTATGGGGTGATTCCCGTTCACCGCGGCGAATATGACCGGTCACTGCTCGAAAAAATCCTCATGATCCTCAAGGCCGGGCGCCCGCTGGTCATTGCGCCGGAGGGCGGCCGTTCACATGCAACGGCCATGCGCCGCGCCCTGCCGGGTGTTGGCTACATCATCGAGCATGCTCGTGTGCCGGTCATTCCAGTTGGGCTGGTAGGTACCACCGACGACTTCTGGCAGCGAGCCATGCGTCGCGAAAAACCCGAACTCGAAATGCGCATCGGCAGTCCCATTCACTTTCCGTCAGTGACGGAGAAAGGTGCTGAGCGCAGACAATTGCGCCAGGCTAATGCCGACCTTGTCATGCGGCATATTGCCGGTCTCCTGCCGGAAGAATATCATGGAGTGTATGCAGGACAGGCCCTCCACGCCGCCTAAGCCGGTTACCGAGGTTTGGCGGCCGGATCTGGTACGCCTGCCAAAGATCACCGGCCTGCGCCGGGCCTTCCGCGTTTTTGCACATGGACTGCTTAAATTCGTTTCGTGGATGTGCCTGCGGGTCACGGTCGATGGGATGGAAAACATCCCGCCGCACCCCCCGCTCCTAATTGTCATCAACCATTTGGGCGATGCCGACGCCGCGGCCGTGATCGCCGCCCTGCCTTTCGCTCCCGACGCTCTCGGCAAGATCGAACTGTACGGTCTCCCCATCCTCGGCAAACTCATGGACTGGTATGGCATGATCTGGCTGCATCGCGGTCAGGCGGATAAACGCGCCCTGCGTTCCGCGTTGGATGGGCTGGCCGAGGGCCGGCGGATTCTTATTGCGCCGGAGGGCAGGTATTCATTGACAGGCGCATTGGAGGAAGGGTCGGGTGGTGCGGCATTCCTGGCCTATAAATCGGGGGCCGCCATCCTGCCGGTTGCGGTTACCGGCACGGAGAATGCAAATGTGTATGGGCGCATGAAGAGGCTTCGCAGAGCGGCTGTCCATATCCGGGTGGGCATGCCGATCAGGTTGAATGACCAGGGTGCGGGGCGGAAGGAAGCGTTAAAGGCGGGCACGGCGCAGATCATGACCGCCCTCGCAGACCTCCTTCCGGAAAAATATCGGGGATTGTACTCATGAAGAGTCTATTTGCAAGTCGACACCTGCTATAATTTGAAAAATGAAGTTTCTTTTTTCGCTTCTGGAAGGCATTTCATTCCCGGCGCCGCCCACGCTTTCTGGTTGGTTGGTGTGGTTATCTCTGTTGGGTGGTGTCTTCTATCTCTTATATCAACAGGGCTTGCATCGATCCCTGCCTGAAGGAAAAAGTTGGGGGACGTTCATTGTCCTGTTCGTGCTTGCCGTTTTTTCTTCCTTGTTTATTGGAATAAGATTGATCTTTGCATCGGCCCGGCCGTTGCCGATACTGCCAGCAGATGCCCCAGGCTCGGCCATGATGGTGTTTTCCGCCATCCCGTGGATGTTGGGTGGCGGCCTTCTTGGCCCTCTGGCCGCGGCTGTGTTGGGTGGATTTTCTGGCCTGTTGCGCGGGGTGTGGGATTTCTATTCCCTGTTTCCGATCCTTGAATTTTCCTTCCTTGGCTTTTGGTTCTCCCTGAACATCCGTCAACGCTATCGCACCGCGGCATATCGTGTGTTGAGGCAGCCGCTGGCCTCGGCGCTGTTGATGATCCCCTTTCATACGTTGTTTTATACGATCAGCGCATTGTTCACCGATTGGGGCGCGGCCATGCCCATCACCGCCCGGTTGGATTTTGCCATCAGCAATGCCGGCATGGTGACTGCGGCTTTTGCCGGTGAAATGCTGATCGGTGGTTTGGTGGCCCAGGTGGTTGCAATGGCATTTTCAAACCATTGGGGAGGAAACCAGCCTGTAACGCCCTCACCGGGCGAGAAAAGTCTTGAGGCTCGATTTCTATTTGCAGTGGGGGCGTTCATTCTGTTGTTGTTATCGACGCTGCTGATCGGGGATTGGGTGGTGGCGGGGCGTGCCGCCCGCAGCCTGCTGGAGGACCGCCTGTCCAGCACGAGCGAATCTGTGGCACAAAGCATTCCTTTTTATCTTGAGACAGGACAGACCCTGGCTTCGCAACTGGCGGCAGATGCGCGCATGCAAACGGCTGCAGGCGATGAACTGGAGTCCATCATCAGTTCGCGCATGCAGGCGGTGCCGTACTTTGATCAGTTTATGGTTATGGGTGTTGAAGGGCATGAATTGCTGGCCATCTACCCGGCAGACCCGCAGAATGCGTTTGCGCTGTACCCGGATGAAGAAGCGGGTCTTCTGCTGGCTGAAAACGGTGTGCTGGCCCAGGTCTATCCCCTTCCGGCTACTTCCTTGAATGAAGCAGCGCGAGTTTCCTTCATGGTGGCGATCGTGGATCCGTCCGGGGGTGTGCAGCGCATTCTGATCGGACGCAGCACTTTAGAGTCGAACCCGCTGACATTGCCCTTGATCGAAAGCCTCGACCGCATGGGCGACCTGGAAGGCGACGGAATGCTCCTCGATGATAAGGGCCGGGTGATGTACCATTCGGATCGGTCTCAATTCGTGGCGGCATATGATGGTCAGCCTTCAAGTGAGCCGATTTTCAGGGATGGTACCGCTTTCGACGGGACCCGCCAATTGGAATACTACCAACCGGTACCTGGGCATCCCTGGGCAGTGGTATTGACCGTCCCTGCGCAGCGGGCGCAACAGCTGGCGTTGAACATTGCCTTGCCGTTGGCGTTGATGATCATTGTGCTGGCAGTGGTGGCCATGGTCATCCTGAGGTTTGGCCTGCGGGTGGTGACAGGTTCACTGCAGGGCCTGGCTGCGGAAGCGAACCGTATAGCGCAGGGCAATCTTGATAATCCGCTTCAGGTGAGCGGCGAGGATGAGGTGGCCCAGTTGAGCCGCGCCTTTGAGCAGATGCGCGTGGGCCTGCAGTCGCGCTTGGAGGAGATCAACCGGCTGCTGCGCGTAAGTCAGGGCGTGGCATCCAGCCTTGAGATGCAGGATGCCGTCAAGCCGGTGCTGGATGCGATCCTGGCTACCGGCGCGCACTCGGCCAGCCTGGTCTTGTCTCCTGACATCCTTCCAGATACCTATATCGAGTTGCCATCGCGGTTTGGGGTGGGCCCCGCGCAGGAGGCGTATGCCTATCTGGACGATCAGATTCTGGCCCTTTTGCAGAGCCAGGAAAGACTGGTGATGCCGAATCTGACCCGTTCACGCGAGATCGAGTTTGATCCTGCCAGGCCCCAGCCGTTGGCGCTTTTGGCCGTTGCGCTTCGACATGAGAAGCGATATTACGGTGTGGTATGGGCCGGGTACGAGCAGCCGCGAAAATTTACTGATTCCGATGTTCGTTTTGTGACTACGCTGGCGGGTCAGGCCGCGTTGGCTGTGGCGAACGCGCGTCTTTACCTGAACGTGGAAGCCTCCAGCCGTCAGTTGGAAGCCATCATCAATTCCTCCCCCGACCCTGTTATCGTTACAGACCATCGTAATCGTTTGCTGATCGCCAACCGGGCCGCAGCCGCTGCGCTTGGGCAGGGTGTCGATGATGCCAGCAGCGGCATGGAAACTGAAAAAGTGGTCAAGCTTAAGCCATTGCTGACCCTTTTACAAAGCACCACTTCTGAGAAGCAATCCATGGAAGTCACCCTGGGCGACAAGCGGACTTATTTTGCCACCGCCTCCCCGGTCATGATGGAAGGCCGGCAGATCGGGCGTGTTTGCACCATGCGCGATGTGACCCACTTCAAGGAATTGGATACAATGAAGTCTGATTTCGTAGCCACGGTCAGCCACGACCTGCGCTCGCCGTTGACCTTGATGCGCGGCTACGCCACCATGCTTGAAACGGTCGGGGATCTGAATGAGCAGCAGCGGAATTACACCCGGAAGATCGTTGCGGGTGTGGAGAATATGTCGCGTCTCGTCAATAATCTGCTTGACCTCGGTCGTATTGAAATCGGCGTCGGCTTGCAGGTTCAGCAGGTGACGGTTTTGGATATTATTGAGCGTGTTTCCAGCGCGCTGCAATTACAGGCATCGCAAAAGAACATCGCCCTTAATGTGGAACTCCCCAGGGATATGCCGCATGCAGTTGAAGCGGATCAGGCCTTGCTGCATCAGGCCGTCTATAACCTGGTGGAGAATGCCATTAAATATACGCCTGCCAACGGACGTGTGACCATTCGAACAGTCACCCAGCGTGAGCGCCTGGTATTCGTCGTGGAAGATTCAGGGATCGGTATTGTGCCGGAGGATATTCCCCACCTTTTTGAAAAGTTCTACCGTGGAAAACAACGGGAGGCTCGCAGCCAGCCCGGCTCTGGCTTGGGGCTGGCCATTGTCAATTCGATCGCCGAAAGCCACCACGGGCGCGTATGGGTTGAAAGCGCGATCGGAAAAGGCAGTTCTTTCTATCTGGAAATCCCCATTACCCAACCCAAAGAGTCAAGGACCTCTTAAGGAGCCTCTCGACGGTTGCTCAGGAACTTAAGACTTCGGTATAATCCAGCCTTGTCCTTTCACGAGGCGTGAATGGGTTTCTGGTAATGCGCGCTTGGACGGGTTTTTCTAAAACGTAACATGGAATGTTGATCGCGAACATCCATGAAATCGAAAGAATAGCAAGGAGTAAACCATGAGTTTTATTGTCGTAGGATGCGGCCGGTTTGGGGCTGAACTGGCTTATCGTCTTTTCAAAAACGGGCATCAGGTTGTGGTGGTGGATGCGAATCCCAAGGCTTTCAACCGCCTTCACCCGGATTTTCGCGGACGCACAGTCGAAGGCGACTCCCTCTCGGTCGACACCCTTTCCCGCGCCGCCATGGATAAAGCGGATGGCGTGGCCGTGGTGACCAATTCAGACACGATGAACGCGGTTATCGGGCATACCATCCGTGTGCATTATCCGAATGTGAGGCAGGTCATCGTTCGTAACTATGACCCCGCCATGCGCGATATGCTTGAGGCTTTTGGCTTGCAGATCGTCAGTTCCACCGCCTGGGGTGCGGAACGTGTGCAGGAACTAATGATCGATCCGTCCTTCCGCGCTGTGTTCTCGGCAGGCAACGGTGAAGTCGAAATGTACGAGATGGTTATTTCAGAGAAATGGGATGGTGTGACTGTCTCCTCCCTGTTGGATGGCTGCGGGGAGATTGTTTGCGCCGCCCTTACCCGTGCCGGACGCGCGGTATTGCCCAGCCCGAATACACAACTGGCCAGGGGCGATGTCTTGACCGTCAGCGCAACCCTGGAAGGGGTGCGCTCATTGCGCGGAAAACTGCAGGAAGGGAAGGAGGCCTAACATGTTGGTATTTATCGCTGGCGGCGGGCGTACAGGCGCCCAACTGGCCGCCCAATTGATTCAACAGAATTACGAAGTCCGCCTGGTGGAGCACCGCAAGGAATTGCTCTCAAGGCTGCACCATGAACTCCCAACCGAGGTCATCTTTGAAGGGCAACCCACCGACCCGAACGTCCTAAAGCAAGCCGGGATGGACAAGGCAAATGTTATCGTGGCTTGCACCAACGATGATGCGGCCAATTTGGTGTTGTGTTATCTGGCCCGCACTCTCTTCAAGGTCAAACGCACTGTGGCGCGCATCAATAATCCGCGCAACGCCTGGTTGTTCGACGGGAATTTCCACGTGGATGAGACCATTAATCAGGCGGATGTCATGGCGCATCTCATTCAGGAGGAAATGTCGCTGGGTGATATGATGACCCTCCTCAAGATCCGTCGCGGCCGCTATTCTCTGGTGGAGGAGAAGGTTCCCAAGGGTGCCAAGGCCATTGGCATGGACTTGAAGGACCTTGGCCTGCCTGAACAATGTGTGATTGCCGCGATCATCCGCAAGGGGCAGGTGACGCTGCCGCGGGGCACCACCAGGCTCGAAGAGTTTGATGAGGTATTGGCCATTACCGACGAAGATGGCGCCAAAAAACTTGCGCAACTACTTGAACCGCCGGATCGCTCCAATATTTAAACCTAAAAAAGAACTCCCGCTGCAAACAGCGGGAGTTCTTTTTTGAACCGGGAGACTACTTCGCCACGATTTCCTTCATTTGCTCCACATACGCCAGCGATTGGTGGCGGAAGTAGGTGTTGTAGAGTTCGGCGTAATGCCCCCTTTGATCCAGCAACCCCTGATGATTGCCTTCCTCAATGATCGTTCCCTTTTGCATGACCACGATGCGGTCCGCGGATTTTACCGTGGACAGGCGGTGTGCGATCAGGATGCTGGTTGAGTTTTTCAGGATGAGGTTCAAGGCCTGCTGGATCTGCCATTCGGTGAACGGGTCGATGCTGGCGGTGGCTTCATCGAGGATGAAAATGGCGGGGTTTTGTACCAGCACACGCATCAGTGCCACCAGCTGGCGCTGCCCCATCGACAGCCTGTTGCCGCGTTCGCCGACCTCGGTGTGCAACCCGCCTGGGAGCGTTTCCAGCCATTCGCCATCGCCGATGCGTTTGGCAAGCCTCAGCATCTCTTCCTCTGGCACGCCCGGCGCAGCGTAGCGGATGTTATCCGCCACGGTTCCGGAGAATAAAAATGGAACCTGTGAGACGATTCCCAACTGGCGGCGATATTGTGTCAGGTCAAAAGTGCGCAGGTCGCGGCCGTCGATCATCAGGCGCCCCTGCTGATATTCATAGAAGCGTGCGATCAGCTTGGCAATGGATGATTTGCCCGCGCCGGTGTGGCCCACCAGCGCCAGAGTCTCTCCGGGATGGATGAGCAGGTTGAAGTCGGTCAGAACCGGTTCTTTATCCGAATAGCGGAAATACAAATGGTCAAAGTGAATTTCGCCCTTAAGGCGCGGCACATCCTGCTTTTCCTTTTGGATCACGTTCGGGTCCGCATCGATCAAAGCGAAGACGCGCTCGGCAGCCGAGAGCCCACTTTGGATCTGCGCCCAGAATGAAGTGAGGTTGAGCACCGGGAAAAAGAACTGGTCGAGGCTCATGATGAAAAGATACCAGGCGCCGATGCTGACCAGTCCCTGCGCCGCACTGAACCCGCCCACATACACCAGCACCCCGACGAAGACTCCACCCAGCGCGTTGAGCGTGGGGAAAACCAGCGAAAGCACAAAGCCGCGCTGCACGTTCACGTTGTACGATTGCAGGTTCGACTCATCAAATGATTTAAAGATGCTTTCTTCCTGGCGGAAATTCTTTGCGATCGAAATGCCGCTGATGGTCTCCTTGATGGCGGCATTGACATCGGCCATGGCTTTCATGCCGCGCTTGGTTACATTGCGCGCCCAGGTCCGGAACCCGGCCGCGATGGCAAAGATGACCGGCAAAAAGCCGATGAGCAAAAGCGCCAGCCGCCACTCGGTGCGGAAGAGCACGATGGCAATCAGGAAAGCCTGAATGAACTGCGCCACCACATCGGTGACAATGACCACCAGCTGGCCGAAATCGTTCGTGTCGGAGGTGATGCGCGAGACGATGCGCCCTGAAGAGAACTGGTCATAAAAGGATAGGTCGTGTTCGGCAGCGGCGCGGAAGGCGCGCGAACGCATATCCAGCACCACATCGCCGACAGAGCGTACGATCAGGCCGCGCCGCAGCCAGTTCAGTCCCCACAACCCTAGGGCCACGCCGACAAGGGCCAGCCCCACCCAAAAAATGGCGGCCGGGCTTGGCTGCTCGCGGATCAGATCCACGATGCGGCTGACGATGACGGGCAAAGCCGCGCCGATGATGGCCAACAGGATGATGATGACCGAAGCCCACAGCAGGCGTGAGGTCTGGGTGTTGAAGTAATTAACCATGCGCCACACAAGTTCGTTGTCCTTGTACTGGCGGTCATATTTTTCGTCGTTTAGTCCTGCGAAGAAGCCCATAAGTTATTTGCCTCTGACGTTGCGAGGAGCGCCCTTGCTCTTTGCGACGAAGCAATCCCCGTTAGAGTTGGAGATTGCTTCGGGCGGACGAACACCGCCCTCGCAACGACATTATTCTCTAAAAATCCTCGAATATGCCTCGGAAGTCTTCATCAACTCGTCATGTGAACCGATGGCGGCGATGCGCCCCTTGCGGAGGACGATGATCAAGTCGGCCCAGCGGATCTGCGAGAGGCGGTGGGTGATGATGAAGGTTGTGCGTCCTTTGGCGGCGTTGGAGATGGCGCGCTGGATCTTATCCTCAGTAGCCGAGTCGATGGCGGAGGTGGAGTCATCGAGTACAAGAACATGCGGGGCGGTGAGGAAGGCCCGGGCGAGTGCGATGCGCTGCCTTTGTCCGCCGGAGAGCGTCACTCCACGCTCGCCCACGACGGTCTCATAGCCCTGGTCGAAGTCCAGAATGAAATCATGCGCCTGTGCCGCCGCGGCGGCTGTAAGGATCTCCTCGCGGGTGGCATCCGGTTTGCCAAAGGCGATGTTGTCGCCGAGTGTGCGCGAGAAGAGGAAGATATCCTGCTCAATGATGGAGATCTGCGAACGCAATGCGGCAAGGTTCCATTCGCGTACATCCTGGCCGTCCACCAATACCTGACCAGACGAGACATCATAGATTCGGTTGATGAGTTTGACCAAGGTGGTTTTGCCCGCGCCGGTCTGGCCGACGAGCGCCACCGTCTGCCCGGGCTTAACCTTGAAGGAGATGTTTTCCAGAACATTGTCGCCGCCTGCCCCGCCTTTGGCAGAGTCGGGGTATTTGAAGGAGACATCCCGGAATTCGATCTCACCGCGGATCTCCATGTCTGCCCCGGAGGCGTTCTGGTCGAGATGGGTCTCGCGCTGGATCAATTCCAAAATACGGCGCGCGGAAGAAAGCCCCAGAGAAATTTGAGAGTATGCAAAGGTGGAGGTGAAGGTGGGAAAGCCCAGTAATTGCAGCATGCCGAAATATCCCACCACTGCGCCAACCGTGATCGCCCCGGCGCGGTACAACAAAAGCGCATGCACCAGTCCGCTGGCGAAGGCCAGACCGAGCAGCAGGTTGGCAATATACTTTGCTTCGAGGTCGCCCTGTTGCACGAAGGCGTTGCGCACCTTGCGCGCATTGGTTACAAAGCGGTCCACTTCCGCATCTTCCTGCGCCGCGCCTTTCATGATCTCCACGCCATCCAGCGACTCGGAAAGGTGCGTGTTCATCTGGCCGAAAGTGGCGCGCACATCATCGGTCACCGGCGAGAGTTGTTTGAGATAGCGTGTCAGCGCGATGAAATAAATGATCGTAAAGGCCAGCGGCGTGGCGATCAGGGCGGGGTGATAACGGGGCGCAAAGAAGAGCGGCATCAAAATGAACATGAACGAGCCCACCACTAGGTTCACACCCGGGCTGAACATATAGTTCACCTCGCGCACATCGTTCGTAGAGCGCGCCATGGTATCGCCCACCGGCTGCAGGTTGTGAAAGGTCATGCTTTTTCCAAGCAGCGAGAGATATAGCTCATCGCGGATGTCGCGTTCCATGTGCTGGGCCATCAACTCGGCGCCGAAGTTGCGCCCCAGTTGCAGCACGCCGCGGATGATCTGCGAAATGCCAATGGTCAACGCCAGTGGCAGCAGCACCTTTGTGTTGGGCGGCGCCTCCAGCATGGCATTGAACGCATCGCCGGTCAGCACAGGCACATAGGCTGCCAGCGCGGCGTTTCCGATCGCACCAATAAAAAGCATCACCATGATCCACCAATACGGTTTCGCATGGGATGTGATCCATCGCACAGCCGAGGATCGGTCAAAGATATGTTTTCGATACAGGGTAAATTCTGCGGGGGTACTTGCGGTGTTCATAGTGAAACGATTGTATCATTTATGGTTTTTCCGCATTCACTTCATGTTTGCGAAGACCTCCGCAGCTGCAAGCGGATAATGCGGGTCAAGATCCAGGTCCCAGTAAGCGGAGAGGATTGCATGCGCCAGCGACCACTGGATGATCTTCTCCCGCGTCCATCCCAGTCGTTCCACGAGGATATCCACCCGCCTCGCGGTCTGGGCCTTGAATTGGGTTCTGTCCATTGGCTTGATCCACGGGTTCAGCATGAGCGGACCGATCTCGTAGCCTGCCGGGCCGACGACTCCCTTCGGGTCAATGGCCAGCCATCCGCGTTCGGAGGAGAGGATGTTGAAGTGATGAAAGTCGCCGTGAAGCAGGCAGGCGTCGCCTTCAAACAACCCTGGCAGGAAGGTCTCAACGCGCTCCAGGATCTTTTTAGGGAAGGGCCCCGTGCCACCTTTGAAATACGGTCGGATGTTCTTCAGTTCGCCGAACCAATCTGTGAGTTGGATGAAAGGGCCGCTCGTGTTGGGGGCTGGCCGCCAGATCCTTTGCATCACATCGATGGCGGTGTGCGTGCGCTCCTCATCGTTTTGCAGGTCGGCGAGCATTTTCCCGGGCTTGAGCCTTTCGATGAGCAGGAAGCCCTTTTCCTCGTCGCAACTTAATAACCGGCAGGTGCCTTCACCGTCAAAGAGTTGGAGGGTGCGCATTTCACTGACAAGTTCCGGGTTGGGGACGCCAATCTTGAGAATGACCTCCTCACCATTTTGTTTTGCGAACGCGACAAAGTTATACGAGAGGTTGGGCACCTGCCGCACCCCGATCAGATTCCAGCGTTGGGAGGTTTCATCGATCAACCCCGGCAGGCGGGTGAGCCATTCACGCCCCTTTTCTCCAAATGAACTGAGAATGTTTTTCTGGAAATTGTCAGGGAGGTTCAACATGGGCAGGGCAAGACGGCCGCTTTGAAATGCCATCTCATGGCCTGATTTTACTCTTTGTACTTCACCAAATAGATACCCATCACGACCATCCATGTCAGCCAGAGCAGGCTGCCAACGAGCCCGGCCCACTCGACCACAGGGAAGGTGGGGATGGCCGTGGCGAGGAGTTCGGTCTGCGCGAGCAGGTACACTGCCGATGCAAACCACCCCAACAGGGCGGCCCATCTGCTGAACATCTTTGACCGGTACATGATGCCGCTGATGATGGACATCCATAGGATGATGAGGAATTGCCCGAGGTGTTCGCCGAGGACGACGCCGCCGTATTGGTGGACGGCCATGAACACAGTGGAGATGGCCGCCTGGGCGGCAGAGTCAGTTGCCGGGTCGGAAAAGAGGCGGGCGAGAATGGGGATCACAAAGACCCAGCGCAGCAGTCCGATCACTTGTACGATGAAGCCGGTCACACCGAGAGTTGTCGCTGTTTCCAAAAAGGGGGCATGCCCGTTTGCAAGGACCTGTTTCAGCATGATCGCGCCAAGCAGCATGGGCAGGCCGACCCATGCAAAGGCGAGCCAGGTGTACACAAGCGCATCCCCGCCCGCTTGAAAGCGGGTGAGGATTTCAGAAGCGGGCTGGCGCAAGATGTCGGGGTAGTCGAAATTAATAATAAGCAGGGTGTAGGGGATGTTGACAAGCAGCGCGCCAATGATAAAGAAAATGCCGGTTAATTTTCGAAAATTGGTTTGAGACATGATTTTTCCTTTGAAGTACAACGGTAGGTTGTGATGAACAGGATTCACGGTTGCGGATTAATAAGATAGGGTTCCAGTATCTGCACCATCAAGGCTGCGCCGCGTTCCATTTGTGATTCGTTGACAGGTTTGCCGCCAACCTCCAGACTGCTCAACCAGAACTCGGTGATCATCCAAATGACCTCGGCCAGGTTTGAGATCTCTTCCGGCTGGGTTGGTGCGCGGAGGACCCCGGCTGTTACATAGGCGTTGAAGAGCTGCGTAAAACCTTCGAATCCACGCTTGCGAACAGCGAGAAAGCGCGAACGGAGTTCTGCGTTGCCCCTCAGCAAGGCGACAAGTTCACGGTGGGCGAAGCGATATTTCCAGAGAATTTTGTAATTGGCTTTGACCATGTTTTGCAGACCTTCCAATGTAGGGGCCAGACCTTCAGGCAGGGCAAAGGCGGCATTGTTGGCGGCAGAGAGGCGCTCGAATAGTTCGCGAATGATCTCTTCTTTGTTACGAAAGTGATAATAGAGATTTCCTGGGCTGATGCCCGCTGATTCAGCGATGTGATTGGTGCTGACGGCGGCTGTGCCCTGGTCATTGAAAAGGGTTAGAGCGGTATCAAGGATTAGGTCACGCTTTGACATGCTTGCTCCTGGTATTTATTTTTTTTAATATTTTAGAGTAAATACTCTAATTTGTCAATAGAAAAATAGGGGCACGATTATCGCGCCCCTGTGGAAACTTATGAAGGGAAGATCTTCTCGAACACTTCCGGACAATATTTTTGAACCATCTCGCTGGAGATGCCATTTTCTTTGCAGATCTCGGCATACAGATCCACACTCGGGCGGCGGATGCGTTTTTGGGTATCGGTATCCAGCCCCCACAACCCGAAGCGCTGGGTCCAGCCGCGCTCCCATTCGAAATTATCCACCAGTGACCAATGGAAGTAACCCTTCACCGGCCAGTTGAAATTGACCGCGCGCCAGACTTGATGCAAATGTTGTGTCAGATAGCGCGGACGCATGTGGTCGTCGAGATCCTCCACACCGTTCTCGGTAATGATGATCGGCAGGTTTGGGTAGGTACGCACAATCCACTTGAGCGAGGTAAAAATGCCCTCGGGGATGTTGGCCAGAAAGTTCGTGTCGCTCATATCCGCGCCTTTGGGATAGCCGCTGTTGGAGAACATCTCGCCTGCTTTGCCCGGGTCAAACCAGACCGTGTCTACGGAGTAATAGTTCAGGCCAAGAAAATCCTGGGTATCTTTTGCTTCGGGAATATTGAACTTGCCGATCGGTGTCTTCATTACACCGGTTGAGATCGCCGTGGGGAAGCCCATGTTGACGCCTTCGTAACGGATGTTGCGCATCAACCCATCCAATGGCGACCAACTTGAGCGCGCTACCATCGGGCGAAAGTGCAGGGCGTATCCTGCCCGCGCCTCAGGCTGAAGTTCGTGGATGGCCCGATACGCCGCAGCATGACCCTTCACCATGTTGGCCAGCACATTCATCGCAAGTTTCAAATCCTGCTTGCCAGGCGGAAAGGCCCCCACTGCATACCCGCTCAACGCGTACACATTCGGTTCGTTGATCGTACACCAGAGCGAGCAATATTCCTTTAATGCATTCACCATCTTGCGCGTGTACTTTTCAAAAAGAGGTACGATCTCCTCAGTTTCCCACCCGCCGCGTTCGGTCGCCCACAAGGGATCGGTGAAGTGATGCAGGGTTACCATCGGCGTGATGCCGCGTTCCCGCAATCCGCGCAGCATGGCGCGGTATTTTTCGATGGCTTCTTCATCCCATGTATCCGGCGTGGGCTGAACGCGACTCCATTCCAGCGAAAGGCGATGCGCGTTCTGTCCGGTTTCCGCGGCCCGGTCGAAGTCCTCGCGCCAGCGCCCGCCCCACCAATCTGCTGCCAGGCCGGATTTGTGAACGGTATGCCCCTCTTCCTCCCATTTGAACCAGTTGTTGTTGGTGTTCCCGCCTTCCACCTGATGCGACGCGGTCGCCGTTCCCCATAAAAATCCTTTTGGAAAATGATAGGTGCCTTGAGGCATGATGTTCTCCATGTTCCATGTCATTGCGGGGAGGGTGCTCTTCCCGACAAAGCAATCTCCTAATTGTCTTGGGGATTGCTCACCGCGCTGTGGCGCGCGGCACAAGTGTCGGGCACAGAACACGAATGCCTCGCAATGACATTTTATTTCCGATTCAAATACGCCAGATACAACGCCACCGATCCTGCAACGGCGGCGTTCAAAGATTCAATGCTGCCCTTCATCGGCAGTTTCAGAACGATATCGCATTTTTTGCGCGTCAACTCGTGCAAGCCTTCCCCCTCGGAACCGACGATCAGGCCCACGGCGCCCTTAAGATGACGGGAGCCCGCTTCGATCTCCGCCCCGGCCTGGTCCAACCCCACCAGCCAGATCTCTTCATCCTTGAGCGCGTCCATCGCCTGCGAGAGATTGGACCTGGCGATGAGCATGTGCTCGCTCGCCCCCGACGAGGCATTGACCACAGCGGGCGTCACCTCCACCGCGCGCGCCAGCGGGATGATAATGCCATGCACACCCACCGCCTCAGCGGTGCGGATGAGTGTGCCAAAGTTCTGCGGGTCTTGCAGCGAATCGAGGATGAGGATGAAAGGCGGCTCGCCTTTGGCATGATCCAGAAGGTCGGTGACATCTGCATAAGGATACTCGCCCGCCTCGGCAGCCACCCCCTGATGGTTCTGGTGGACCTTGTCCAGTTTACCGCGCGGTACGCGGTTGACTTTAACCTTTTGCTGCCCGGCCAGTTTGATGATCTCGGCCAGTCTGCCCTTCTCCTGCGCTCCCTCGGCGATCTCAATGGAAAATACCTGCCTGCGTTTTGCGCGCAGAACTTCGTGGACTGCGTTGCGTGAGTAGATGATTTCTTTCATTATTCCCCGATTGTACCGTAGGGGCGGCTCATTGGGCCGCCCCTACGAATTAAGCCCATTTCCAGGTGGTGCCGTCCTTGCTGTCTTCAATGGCGACGCCCATGGCCTTCAACTGGTCGCGGATCTCATCAGAGCGTTTCCAGTTTTTGTCTTTGCGAGCCTGGGTGCGTTCGGCGAGGAGGTTTTCTACTTCGGCGTCTTTTTCGCTGGAGCCTTTTTTATCTTCGAGTTTCAAGCCAAGCACACCAGCCAGTTGTTTGAAGGTATCCTGTGCCGGTTTGATTTGGTCGGCAGTCGCACCATTATCGCGTGCGGTATTAATGGATTTGGAAAGTTCAAATAATGCGGCGACGGCTCCGGCGGTATTGAAGTCGTTGTCCATGGCATCGGTGAAGTTGGCGGCGGCGGATTCGGTTGAGGCGGACAAAGTATCAGTGTTGAGTCCGGTTGCGGAGAGTGAGGCAGGCTTGAGCGCGGATTTGAGGCGTTCGACATTGCGTTCGGCAGCATCCAGCGTTTCGTCGTTGAACATCAGCGGGGCGCGGTAGGTTCCGTTCAAGACCAACATGCGCATGACATCAGAAGAACGCTTGGAGAGAAATTCTTTGATGCTGATGATGTTGCCCAACGACTTGGACATTTTTTCGCCGCCGAGTTGCAGCATGCCGTTGTGGATCCAATAGCGCGAGAACTCTTTGCCGGTATAACTTTCGCTTTGGGCAATTTCATTTTCGTGATGGGGGAAGATCAGGTCGTTGCCGCCGCCGTGGATGTCGATCTGTTCGCCGAGTTCGGCGAGGTTCATGGCAGAACATTCGATGTGCCAGCCCGGGCGACCTTTGCCCCAGGGGCTGTCCCAGAAAATTTCACCGGGCTTGGCGGCTTTCCAGAGTGCGAAGTCCATGGGGTGTTCTTTTTGTTCGCCGATTTCGATGCGTGCGCCCGCTTGCATGTCTTCGAGTTTGCGACCGGAGAGGCGTCCGTAATCATCGTCGCTGTTCACGCGGAAGTAGACATCGCCATTCTCTGCGGCGTAGGCGTGACCTTTTTGGATCAGCCCTTCGATGAATTGGATGATTAGCGGCATGGTGGTGCTGACCTGCGGGTTGGAAGTGGCAGGCAAGACGTTCAGGCTTTTCAGGTCGGCAGCGTAATCGGCGATGTAACGCGCCGAAAGTTTGAGCGGGTCTTCGCCGAGTTGGTTGGCACGGTTGATGATCTTATCGTCCACATCGGTGTAGTTCATGACGTGCTTGACGGCGTACCCGCGATACTCGAGATAACGGCGGACAATGTCGAATACGATGGCAGACATGGCGTGCCCAACATGGGCATCGTTATAGACCGTGACCCCACAGACGTACATTTTGACTTTGTCCGGTTCGAGGGTCTGGAATTCTTCAGTTTTACGGGTGAGGGTGTTGTAGATTTTCAACATGCTTCTATTTTAACCACAGATTCGCACAGATGAAAGGGATGGGGATAAAAAAACAGGACGCGCGACGCGTCCTGTTCGCTGACTACCCGGCATTCGTTCTTTATTACTTGCCCCGGCTCCTTTTGCCGCCATTCTCTTCTTCCACGCGCCCGAAGATCATGCGTCCGGCGGCAGTCTGAAGCACCTTGGTGATGTTCACTTCCATGTATTCGCCGATGTATTCCTTGCCGTTCTCAACCACGACCATGGTGCCGTCATCCATGTAGCCCACGCCCTGACCGTATTCCTTGCCTTCCTGCATGATGTTGATACGCAGGGACTCGCCCGGCAGCACCACAGATTTGACCGCATTCGCCAGTTCGTTGATGTTGAGAACAGTCACACCTTGCAGTTCAGCCACGCGATTGAGGTTGTAGTCGTTGGTGAGCACCGGGCTCTTAAGTTGTTTGCCGAGCACCACCAGCTTATCGTCCACTTCACGCACGCCTTCCACGTTGATGTCGGAGATGCGCACGAGCACGTTGGGCAGCTTTTGCAGTTCAGCTAGGACTTCCATGCCACGGCGTCCGCGTTGGCGGCGGGTGCCGTCCGCTGAGTCGGCGATGTATTGCAGTTCGTTCAGTACGAAGCGCGGGATGAGCAATGTGCCCGGCAGGAAACCGGTCTTGGCGATGTCTCCCACGCGCCCGTCGATGATGACGCTGGTGTCAAGCAGGATGGTGCGGTTGAGATTGGTCCACGAGGTGGATGCGCCGCCTTCGTTCCGCCCGCTGATGGTGCCGATCAGCCCCATGATATCACCCTGCCGCATCACGAACAGGGAGACGCCAAAATAGGAGAAGATCAATACGCCAATAAAGGGCAGGATCTGGCTGAAAGGTTGTGGCAGCATGGAGAGCGGAAAGGCCAGCAGGGCGGCGATGAGCAGGCCCACGATCAACCCGGTCAACCCAGCGAAGAGGCTTTCGGCCGTCATGCGGCCCAGCAGCGAACGGAAGGCGCGCGCGGGACGGGTGGTGAAGTATGGGGTCAGGATTAACCCTGCCAGTGCGCCGATCAGGCTGAAGACCAGGGTGGTGCGGGCGGCGTCCTGAGGGGAAAACTGCGCCAGTTGAAGCCCCCAGATCAGACCGGATACCGCCAGAACAATCATTCCGACAATGCGGAGAATAAATTCGATACTCATAATAACTCCTTGGAATAAATTAATAATTATATAATGGCTTTTCATGATAGCACGGCTGGGTAGGCAAGTCAATTCATAGGTGCTGTTATTTTACAAAGTTGTTATAATCTTCATTATCTTTCGAGCAAGTAAATTTAGAGATGGAGTTCCCATGCCTCTCCTGGATACCTTAAACCGCCCCCTGCGCGATCTGCGGATCTCGGTCACCGACCGGTGTAATTTCCGTTGTGTGTACTGCATGCCAAAGGAGATTTTTGGCCCGGACTATCAGTTCCTGCCTCGCGAACGTGTGCTCACTTTTGAGGAGATTACGCGGCTGGCAAGGTTATTTGTCGAACACGGTGTTAAGAAGATAAGGCTGACGGGTGGCGAGCCGCTCGTCAGAAAAGACCTGCCTGACTTGATCGCAATGCTTTCGGCCATCCCTTCCATTGACCTGACCATGACCACGAACGCCTCGCTCCTGCCGCGTTTTGCGCAACAGATCAAGGATGCCGGACTTAAACGTGTCACCGTCAGCCTGGACTCTCTGGATAACCAGGTATTCAAAGCCATGAACGATGTGGACTTTCCTGTTGAAAAAGTGTTGGAAGGCATGGAATCTGCCGCTGCCGTCGGGCTTGCCCCCATCAAGGTGAACATGGTGGTCAAACGCGGCATGAACGAATCCAGCATCCTGCCGATGGCGCGCTTCTTTCGCGAGAAGGGATACATTCTGCGCTTTATCGAATATATGGATGTGGGCCATACCAACGGCTGGCGCATGGACGATGTTGTCCCTGCGAAGGAGATCATTAAGACGATCAACTCGGAACTTCCACTTGAGCCTGCTGACCCGAACTACCGCGGCGAAGTGGCGGAGCGCTGGCGTTACAAGGACGGCAGCGGCGAGATCGGTGTGATCGCATCGGTCACACAGGCCTTCTGCCGCGACTGCAATCGCGCGCGCCTGACCGCTGAAGGCGATCTTTACACCTGCCTCTTTTCTGTCAAAGGCCATGGTCTCAAATCCATGTTGCGCAGCGGAGCAACGGATGAAGAGATCTCGGCCGAGATCTCTAGGGTCTGGGGCAAACGCGCTGACCGCTATTCTGAAATCCGCTCTGAAAATACCATCCCGCTGCCCAAAGTGGAAATGTCACACATCGGCGGTTAAAAAATAACAACCTTTGGAGGTTCATTGTCTTCACCACGAATCAAAGCGGTCTTATTCGACCTGGACGGCACACTTCGCCACCACATCCCGACCGGTGGCGAAGTTTTTCTTGAATATTTGCGAAGCAAGGATATCCCCGTTTCACAGGAGGATGCCGTCCGCGCAGTGCATTGGGAGCATTTCTATTTTGCCAGTTCGCTTGAGATCCAGGCTGACTTAAAAACCTTCAAGGAAGACCAGCGTGGGTTCTGGGTGAATTTTTCAAAACGCCGCCTGGTGGCACTGGGTATGCCGGAACAAAAAGCCGGTGAAATGGCGCCGGAAATTTCCGGGCACATGGATAAGAACTACAGGCCCGAAGTGTATGTGCCGGAGGAATTGCCCTTCGTGCTTGAGAAACTCAAACAGGCGGGCTTTGTGATGGGAGTGGTCTCCAATCGCGACGAGCCCTTCGCCGATGAATTGAAGAACCTGAACCTCGATCCATTTTTCAGTTTTTCATTGGCAGGCGGTGAAGTAGGATCCTTCAAACCCGAACCCCGCATTTTCGAAGAGGCCCTGAAGCGTGCCGGGACCCTGGCTGCAGAGACCATGTACGTCGGCGATAATTATTTTGCGGATGTCAAAGGCGCGCTTTGCGCCGGGCTGATGCCTGTCCTCTACGACCCGACCCAGCTCTTCCCGGATGTGGAGTGTGCGGTCATCCGTTCCTTCGATGAATTGCTTGAACTTCTAAAATAACAAACCCTGTTCACCGAATACCGCGAGTTCCATTCGCGGTATTCGCGTTAAAATGGATTTGAATTAATAAGGAGACTTTCATGGACTGGCAACCGAAGATCTTTCGCATTGTGCGTGTACGAAACTCACAGAAAAAAGGCGTGCTTGCCCGTTTGTTGACCGCCATCGCCGAAGCGGAGGGCAGCATCGGCAGCATGGTGCTGCTGACCGAAACATCGCGGCATACCGTGCGCGACATCACCGTGACAGTGGAGGATGAGGCTTCGCTGGAGACCGTTCTCGAAGCGATGCGGAACAACGAAGGCACCAGGGTCATCGAGGTGCGCGACGAAGTGCTGGAACTGCACCAGAAAGGGAAGATCGCCATCCGCTCGCGCTATCCAATTGAATCATTGACCACGTTGCGGCGCGTCTACACCCCAGGGGTGGCGGAAGTCTGTCGCCGCATCGCCAAAGACCCTTCGCAGGCGCGGCTGTATACGAGCATCAGTCACATGGTGGCCATCGTCACCGATGGGACGGCAGTGCTGGGTCTGGGCGATATTGGCCCGCTGGCAGGCATGCCGGTCATGGAGGGCAAGGCCATGCTTATGGAAACACTGGTGGGACTTTCGGGGATTCCGATCCTGTTGAATACAAAGGACCCGGATGAGATCGTTCGCACAGTGGCTGCCATTGCCCCAACCTTTGCCGCGATTCAATTGGAGGATATCTCGGCGCCGCGTTGTTTCGAGATCGAAGAACGATTGCGCGCCCTGCTGGACATCCCCGTGCTGCATGACGACCAGCACGGTACGGCAGTGGTTTCCACAGCAGCCTTAATGGTTGCCACGCGCGAGACCGGCATGGACTTGAAGAAGGCAGTCATCGGGCAGGTCGGGCTTGGGGCGGCCGGCCATGCCATCGGTCAGATGGTGATGCGCCTGACAGGGAACCCGGTGCATGGCGCAGATTTGAGTCCCGAGGCAATGGACCGCTTCGAAAAGGCGGGCGGTATCAAATCCAATTTGAAGGACATCATGGCGCAATGCGATATTGTGGTGGCCACCACCGGCGCCCCCAATCTCATCAAGCCTGAAATGGTGCGCAAGGGACAGATCATCCTGGCGCTCTCCAACCCAAATGCAGAGATCGACCCGGATGTGGCCATGGAGTATGGCGCTGCCTTTGCCGCGGACGGCAAATCGGTGAACAATGTGCTGGGTTTCCCAGGCATTTTCCGTGGCGCAGTGGACGCGCACGCTTCGCACATCACGCATGAAATGCTGTTGGCGGCGGCTGAGACCATTGCCAGCATGACCCCGCCTGGCGAACTTGTGCCGAACCCGCTCGATAAAAAAGTACATCATGCTGTGGCGCGCGTTGTGGCCGAGACGGCCATCAAACAAGGCATTGCCCGTGCAGATTATGTGCCGTATGTGGATGAATAGGCCATAACGCCCGGAGGACAAAAAAGACTTGCCTGCACAGGCAAGTCTTTTTTGTCCTGAGTTTTGTGGCGCTATTTATGAAACCCGTTCTTGTTAAAGGCTTCCTTCAAGGTGGTGCCAAGCCTTGTGATGCCTTCACGGATCATATCGGGCGATGAAAAGGAGAAGTTGAGGCGCATGGTGTTTGCGCCGCCGCCGTTGGGGTGGAAGGCGGCCCCCGGCACGAAGGCTACTTTGCGTTCAATGGCGATCTTCAAGACCTCAGCAGCATCCACGCCTTCGGGCATCATGCCCCACAGAAACATGCCGCCTGCCGGACGGGTCCAGCGCATTTCGGGCGGGAACATTTCGTCCATCATTTCGAGCATCACATCGCGGCGTTCCTTGTATGTGGCACGAATGACTTTGACATGCTCATCAAGGAAGCCGCCCTTGGCAACTTCATACGCCACCTGCTGGTTGAAGGAGGAGGTGTGCAGGTCGGCGGCTTGTTTGGTCATGACTAGCTTCTTGATGACGTTCGGGGGCGCCACCACCCAGGCCAGGCGCAGGCCGGGCGCGAGCAGTTTCGAGAAGGTGCTCAGGTAAATGACATTACCGGTGTATTCGCCGCTGTCTTCATTGCGGTACTGACTGTCTATGGTCACCACCGAGGGAATGTGCTCGCCGTCGAAGCGCAGCTGGCCATAGGGGTCGTCTTCAATGATCGGTACACCGTATTGGTCAGCGAGCGCCACCAGTCGCTTGCGGCGCTCAAGGCTGAGGGTTGAGCCCGAAGGGTTCTGAAAGTTCGGAAGGATGTAGATGAATTTCGGTCCGATGCGAAGCGCGGCTTCCAGTTCATCCACGATCATGCCGTTCTCATCCGCGCGCACCGGGATGTACTGCGCCCCGTAGGCGTTCCAGGCTTGCAAAGCGCCGAGGTAGGTCGGCGATTCCACCACAATGTAATCGCCGCGGTTGATGAACAGGCGGCCGAGAAAATCCAGCGCCTGCTGTGAACCGGAAGTGATCATAATGTTCTCCGGCGTCAGGTCCACGCTGTAGCGCGTGGTGTGCCGCGCGATCATCTCGCGCAGGGGGCGGTAGCCTTCGGTGGTGCTGTATTGCAAGGCCTGCGCGCCGTGTTCCGTCAGGACGCGATTGCAGGCTTCTTGAAATTCCTTCAATGGAAACACATCCGGCGCGGGCAGGCCGCCAGCAAAGGAAATGAGATCCGGCTGTTCAGTGAACTTCAGCAGTTCACGGATGACCGAACTTCCCATTTTTTGCGTGCGGTGCGCGAACCGATATTCCCAGGGTGTTTGCATTTTTTCTCCTTGAAGTGAGATAAAAAAAGCCTGACAGGTATGTTGGTACCTGTCAGGCTGGCTGACCTAAGGCAAGAGGATGCCGGAAAAACGTAACGCCAGGATTTTGTTCATGGCATTCCAATCTTACCCACTTTCAAACCGGGATGCAACTGTTTTTTGTAACTGTAAACCGGATGAAATTTATGACATCCTTCCCGCAAGGATGCGCTCGATGGAGGCACGGGTATAGGTATCCAGCGGCAGATTAAGGGCCGCTTCAGGCCGGACCCAGACATGGCTCTGCGCTTCATCATTTAATTTCACTTCAAGTGAATCGGCCTTGCAGGTATAGTCGAAGAAGATGAAGTGACGCCTCTTCCAAAAGGCCGGGTCGTGGATGAATTGCTGGAACATGATGAACTTTAGATCGTAGATGTCCAGCCCGGTCTCCTCCCTGGCCTCGCGGACCGCGGCTTCTTCAAGTCGTTCGCCCAACTCCACATGCCCGCCGGGGACAACATATCTGCCCGGCCATTTGTGGCTCTGAAGCAGTAATACTTCGCCATTGGGATTGAAAATGAATACCCCCACCGTCGGTTCGGGAAAAATTTGTTCAGCCATGATTCTATCCTTATCCAAATATTGCGATCACCATCACGCCGATGAATACGATTGCAGAGCCGATCACCCGTACCCCGCCCATCTGCTCTTTGAGGAAGCGCCAGCCGAGAAAGGCCCCGATCACCGCGCTGACCTCGCGGATCGCACCCGAGTAACTGAGAGGCGCAAAGGTGTAGGCGAAAAGCGCCAGCATGTATGCGATCAAACCCAGCACTCCGCCGATCAAAAGATAATTGCGATTCTTGTTCCACACGCGGGTGAACGATTCCCAGCCATAATGATAGGTGATGTAGGGGGTGGTGACGAACGGCAGCATTACAAACATCGAAAGCCCGTAAGGCAGGGCGGGCCCGCTACGGACGGCCTTCCCATCAATGAAGGTGTAAAGCGAGATAACCAGCGCCACTGTCAGCGCGGTCAGGATGCCCTTCAAATGCAACTTCTCGCCTTTGCTCTGAATCAAAGCCGTCGCCCCAATCACCATCATGCCGATCGTAATCATGGCCAGGCCGATGTATCCGCCGACCGTCAGTTTCTCATGCAGAAAGATCGCCGTCCAGACCACCAGCAGGGCGGGGGCCCCGCCGCGCGCGATGGGATAGACCAGCGAAAAATCGTGGTCGCTGTAGGCGATGCATAACAGGATGAAATAGACTGCCTCCAGCAGCATGCTGACGAATGCGATTGGCCACATCGCCTTGGGCGGCAGGCCGGAGTAGAACAGCATCAACCCCAACGCGAGAGTGCCGCTCAATATCGCCTGCCAGCCCATGGCTACATATTTCTCCTCCGCGCTTTTGAGCAGGAAATTCCACGTGGCATGCATGGATGCGGAAAAGAATAACAAGACAAGCGCGAGGATCGGCATGGTTTACCTCAATACAATGAAATGACCGGCGTCCCATCTTTGGGGTCCGTCGGTCATTTTTGGGACTTTTATGGTTTTGGGCGGGATGGTCTGGCGGGACATTCCGCCTAGTATAACGGGATTCGCGCTCCATTGACCTTGGCGGCTTCATCGGAGAACAGATATTGCATGGTGGCTACGATCGCTTTGGGAGTCGTGCCGTTACCTTTATTTTCCACATCAATCGCGCGGACGTGGATGATATTGGCAGTGACCTTTGCATCCTTTAACTCGGCGGCAAGGGAAAGGGTCATGGCTTCCTGTGCGGCTTTGGCGGCAGTGTATACGCCAGACTTGCCGGGTGGGTTCGCCACGGTGGAAGCGGAGATGATGATCACCCGTCCCCAATCGTTGGCAGCAAGCGGGGTTGAGAAAGATTGGAATAGGTTGAACGTGGTGCGGATGTGCTGGTTGATCATGAATTCCAATTCGTCCGTTGTGGTCTCGACGAAAGTTTTGCCGCCAACCCAGCCGCCGACAAGATGGAACAGGGCGTGAACACTGCCGAATTTGTTGAGCACAGATTCAGCGGAGGTATGAAGCGCCTGCCCGTCAAGCAGGTCCACGGTTTGGGCGAAGAGTTGCTCAGAAGGCAGGTTTAAGTCCGCGGTCAAGGCATCCAATTTTTGTCGGTCTTTGTCGAGCAGGGCCAGGTTGTGCCCCATGCTGCCAAAGGTCTTTGCGGCCAAGGACCCCAACGCCCCGGTGGCACCGGTAATGACAATCGATTTATTCATGGGTCTTTATTCGTAAAGTGCTGTGATCTGGTCTTCGGTCATGCCTTCCACAATGGCCGGGTCGCTCTGCTCGCGCAGGTGCCCCTTGCCGTGGAAATCGATCATGTGACCGGACTTGGCCGCCTTGGTCTGAAGATAGAAGAGGTTATGCTCATTGGTCGGCAGGATGTGCGGCAGGCGCTCGGTGATCTTGACGCCATGCTGTTCAAGTTGCGCGATCTTTTTCGGGTTGTTGGTCATCAGCTGGATGGAATTGACCTTGAGCGAGTGGATCATGTGCGCAGCCACGGCGTAATCGCGTTCATCGTCGCGGAAGCCGAGCGCGAGGTTGGCTTCGACGGTGTCGAGGCCCTGGTCTTGCAGCGTGTATGCGCGAATTTTATTCGTCAGCCCAATGCCGCGCCCTTCCTGGCGCAGGTACAGGACCATGCCGCGTTCCATGCTGCCGATCTTTTTCAACGCAGCTTCGAGCTGGTCGCGGCAGTCGCAGCGCAGCGAGCCGATGGCGTCGCCGGTAAGACATTCCGAATGCAGGCGCACCGGCACTTCATCCGCGCCGATCACATCGCCCTTGATGATGGCGACATGTTCCTTGTGGTCGCGGTTGTTGGAAAAAGCAACGATATGAAAATCGCCGAAACGGGACGGCAGTTCAGCAATGGCTTCAATGTGAACACAAATGTGATCTTCGCCGTAGCCTTCGCATTCGTGGCAGCAATCCTCCTCAAGCAGGACCTGGATCTTTTCATGCATCAATGTTGTCATTCGATTCTCTCCAACTATCTATAAAAATTTATACTTCAATACCACCCCGCCGTCATCCCAGCGTTCCATGTCTGTAAGCGTCATGGGCATGGCCTGCTCACGAGAAAGCCCGAAGCCATCGGCCAGGGTGGGGGAATTTGCACCGCCGAAGATCATGGGCGCCATATAGACCAGCAGTTCATCCACCAGCCCCAGCCGCATGAGTTCAAAGTTGATCGTTCCGCCGCCTTCCACCATTAAGTGGTCCACGCCGATTTTTTTCAACATCAGCATCATGTTGTGCAGGTCGACGCGCGGAGCATCGTCCACGAATACATCCACACCCAACGAGCGTAAAGTATTGAGTTGCACTATGGACGTTTGGGATGTCGTAAATATTACCAGTCGCGCCGGGCCTGCTGTGATGAAATTCGAACCGGAGGGAATCTCTGCGCGGGTGGCGACTCCCACTTTAATGGGATTCTCAGGCCGCCCCTGCTGAATCCTCGCCTCGCGCAGCGCCTCGCTCTTGACCGTGAGTTTGGGTTGTTCCTCCAGCAGAGTCCGCCCGCCGACGAGGATGCCATCCGCCGCGGCGCGTAATTCGTCCACGCGCTGCTTGTCTCGCCTGGAAGAGATGGCCGCTCCCTTTCGTTCAAAGCTGTCGATCTTGCCGTCCGCGGTCATGGCGACATTGATGAAGGTGTAGGGTCTGTTCATATGTGCGATCAATACGACCCGGAGAAGTAATTCCCGATCAGGTTGTCGAGGTTGACGTTGATTGTCCCGCGTGCAAGGGCAAAGAAATCCGCCGGGGTGGCCTGGCCATGTGAATAGCGTGAGGCATAGGCCTGGATGAATTTGGAGAAGTTCCCGTAGCCCATCTGCTCGCGCAGATCATCCAGAAAGAGTGCGCCTTGAAAGTAAACAGCATTGGTGTAGGCGCGAAAGGTCCCATAATCGTAGATGGTTGCATCCACATACCCGCTGGGTTTGAAGTAGTTGATGCGGAACTGCCACCACCAGCTGATATTGGCAGGGTAGTTGTTCTCATAAAAAATACGTTCGCTGTAGGTTGCGAGGGCTTCATCCAGCCAGGGCTCAAGCGCCTGGTCGTTCCCCACCAGGCTGAACCACCATTGATGTGCGATCTCATGTACGCCGATGGTGGCCAGGTTGCTGCGGGCCGTGCCGTTGTACTGGCTGTAGAAATCGGTGGCAAGGAAGACCAGCCCGTCATATTCCTGGCCGTCATCCATATCCGTTTGCACAATCGCCAGAGCCTGATGCGGATAAGGGGCGAATTGCGAACCGTAGGTGGCAAGGGCTTCGCTGGCGTAGGTGGCCATATCTCCGCCCGCGGTCTTGTATCCATTGAAATAATAAGAACGGATGCTGACATTTCCCAACGTGGTTTCGGAGACGAGGAATTCGTCGCTGGCGGAGATGGCCAGTGTCCGCGCGCCATACAGGCGGTAGCGCGTCCATTCGCCATTGGATTCGGGTGAGGCGCCGATGGCGAGGGTTACGCCGGAGTCTGTCTTGATGTTCAACTCGATATCGCTGGCATCGTAAACGAGATGCTCGCCCCATGGCATCGGGTCATGCAGGACCCAGCCGCTGTGATAGGGCACAATGAAGGGATACCAGTCCACCAGGTTGATCTGGTTGAAGTCATAGCCGAAGACATCGTTCGCGCCTTTGGCCGGGATGTTGAGCGAGAAGTTCAGGGTAAGGGTGGTCGCCGAGCCGGAGGCCAGGGCCTGATTTAAGTTAACCGAGAGGCGCTGTCCGTTGAATGTGTAGGAAGTCAGCGCCGCGCTATCCTGCGCAATGGAGTTGAGTGTGAAGGCGTTGGTATAGAGATTCGGCTGGACGGAGAGGACCAGGTCGGAGAGAGTGGTACCTGTGTTGTTGTAATAGCGGATGGTCTGGTCTGTGTTGATGGTTCGGTTGGCAAAGTCCAGTGTGGCATACAGGATGTAGCTGGAGCGCGAGGAAGTCGTCGGCGGGGCCGGGGTTGGGATGGTGGAACCCGTTGTCGGCGCGGTCTGAGGCGGGGCCGTCATGGTCGGGGTTGCGGTGGATGTGGAGGTCGGACTGGGGATCGGGGAGGCCGTGAAGGTTGGGATGGGTGTATCCGTCTGCCCGGGTTGAAAGGGCGTCGGGCTTGCGGCGTTTGGGTCAAGAGTCGGGAGGATGAATGGCGCAAAGGGCAGCGGCGTGGGGGAGGGTGCCGGGGCGGAACAGGCAGCGAGCAGAATGGAAAGTAACAAAAGAGTAATTCGTGATGGGTAATTGGAGATGAGGGGCTTGGGGTTCATGGATAGACGTTGCGGAAATATTGGTTGGTGAGGTCTGAGACGTCGATGGCGCCAGTGTGCAAGCGCAGGATGCGGAAGAAATCGTTGGCGGTGACGATCTTGCCACGGCCTTGATTGAAGTAATCCTGAATGAAAGCGAAGAATGCCTCATCGCCGATGCGCTCGCGCAACTTTTCAAGGAAGTGCGCGCCCTGGAAATAAGTGGAATTGGTATACGGGCGGAAGCCCTGACCCTCATAAATGGGGATATCTACAAAGCCTTCGGGTTTATAGAAGTCGATGCGGTACGACCACCACCAACTCACAAGGTCGGGGTAGGTGCTTTCATAAAAGATACGCTCGGAGTAAGTGCAAAGCGATTCATCCAGCCAGGGTTGCAGCGCCTGATCATTGGCGACCTGGTCGAACCACCACTGGTGCGCCGTTTCGTGAACAGCCACGAAGGTCAGGTAATTGGCGGGGGTGCCATCATAGAGGTTGTAAAAATCCTTGCTGAGATAGTAGAACGCGGAGTATTCCATGCCGTCATTGAAGTCGCCCATCACAATGGCGAGGCTCTTATGCGGGTAGGCCCCAAAACGCGCGCCATAAACCTGCAAAGCTTGTGCCGAGGCTTGCAAGGCGGCCTGTCCGCCGCCTTCGTTGAATGGAAAATAATAACTGATGAGAGACACATCGCCAGATTGCGTGCTGGAGACTTGAAACTCGCGGCTGGCGGCAAGTGCGAAGGCCCGGGCGGATTCGATCGTGTAACGGGTGCTGCCATCGGGCTGCGCTTCGGGGACTCCGCTCGCAGCGACTGTGGGAGCCGTGGCCGGGTCGCTGAATTTGAGGTTGACTTCATAATCCGCTGCATCATAGACGAGATGTTCGCCGTAATACCACGGGTCATGCAAGGTCCACTCACCGTTGATGTTTGGTACAACGAAGGGATACCAGTTGACGAGGTTGATCTGCCGCGAAGTGTAGCCATAAATACGCGGGCGCGAAATGCCCGGGTCTTCCTGTTCGGCAAAAGGCAGGCTCAACGTATATTGTATTTTGATCTCGGTTGTGCCGCCTGCTGGTAGAAATGCGGAAAGCGAAATGTTGAGCCGCTGCCCGTCGAGGGAGTACGCGCTGACCGGCTCACCGTCAATGACGAGGCTTTCAAGTGAAAAGCTTCCATCCCATAAATTGGGAATCACTGCCAGTACCAGTGTATTGAACTGGCTGCCGGTCTGGTTCGGATAAAGAATGGTCTCATCCACTGTGACGGTATGCGCGTCATAGTCCATGGTGGTATTCAACTTGTATCTGGCGCGTTCCTGCGGCGTGACGGGCGTGCTGGTGGGGATGGCCGTTTCTGTTGGCGCGGCGGGTGTGTCTGTAAGCGGCTGCGAAATGGGAACGAAATCTGTCGGTGTTGGGGTTTCCACAATCGGGGCCGTGGAGGAACAGGCAGAGAAGAAAAGGAAAAATGCCAGAAGGATGATGGATGTCTTTTGGTCGATGCGCATGGGCGTTATTCTACCGTAAGATGACGGGGCGCTTTCGGATAAAAAACCTCCTGTTGGTTACCAACAGGAGGTTTGGATGTCATCTGGATCCGACGGGTCCCATTACCCTTCCAGTTTCTTTTTCAAGGCAGCCAGGGTGGAGTTGTAAGTGGTGATCATTTGCTTCTTCATCATCTCCTCCATGCCGGGCATGGAAGGCATGCCGGGAGGGGTAAGCAGCGCTTCCGTCTGAAGGGTGAGTTTGGTGCCGCTGCCATCTGCTTCGAGAATGTAGGTGCTGGTCACGTCTGAAGCAGGCGGGGCTGCGAAGGTCTTGGTGCTGAAGAGTTTATTCAGCTCATACCCCACCACCTGGGAGGTGATCTCGGTCATCGCGCCCATTGTGGATTTGATTTTGGTCTTGATCTTTGTGCCGAGTTTGATTTCACCGTCCGCCTCTACACTGACAACATATTCATTCTTCAAACTATCGAGGCTTGAGACATAGCTGAAAATTTTATCTGCGGGAAGGTCGATCTTGATGGAAGTTTCGATCAATGCCATGAGATATCTCCTTGGGTTGGTTTCGAATCGATGGCTTCATTATCGCGGACACCATCTAATTTCACAATGACCTTAAGGGGGATAATCCATGTAGTGAATTGGTACTAGGCCTTTCTTAATCGCTTCCACCCGAACGCCAACAGGAAAAACAGGGTTGCTGTTAATACAATGGCCGAACCGGAGACGATGTTGTAATAATAACTGATGTACAAACCCACCACGGAGGATAGGGCTCCGATACCGGCGCTGACCAGCATCATGGGTAGTAACCGCCGGGTGAGCAGATAGGCCGTTGCAGCGGGGGTCACCAGCATCGCGGCGGCGAGGCTGACTCCCACTGATTGCAGCGAGACCACCACGGTCAGTGCCAGCAGGACCAGCATCAGGTTTCGCAGGAACTCGGCAGGAAGCCTTAGTGTGGCGGCTAGTACCGGGTCAAACGAAATGACGAGGAATGGTTTGTACAGCAGGGCCACCGTCAGCAGGATGAAAAAACTCAACCCGCCGATCAGCCACAGGTCCGAAACACTGACGCCCAGTACATTGCCGAACAAAATATGGGAAAGGTCTACAGCGTAGGTCTGCATGGTGCTGATGAGCGCCACGCCCAGCGACAGCGCCGCCGCGAACAAAATGCCGATGGCTGTATCCTCCTTAACCTCGCCTTCTTTTGTAAACAGGCCGATGGTTAATGCGACCGCAACGGCGGCAATCCCCGCGCCGACGAGCAGGTCGCCTTTCAGGATGTAGGCAATGGCTACGCCGGGCAGGATGGCGTGCGCCATCGCATCACCAAGGAAGGCCATGCCGCGCAGGACGACGTAGGTCCCCATCACGGCGCACAACATGCCGACGATGACGGAAGCCAGTAGTCCGCGTTGCATGAATTCGTAGGTAAGAGGCTCAAGAAGAAAGTTCATTTCCTAACCTCATTATGATGATGTTCTTCCTCCGGCGGGCAGCACTCATCCACCAGCATCATGCCGTTTTCCATCACCAGCAGCGAGTTGCCGAAGGCCTGGGCCAGGTTGTCTTTTGTGAAGACCTCGGTCGGTGTGCCAAAAGCAATAAGGCGATGGTTCAGCAAGAGTACGAGATCGAAGCGCGAGCCAGCGAGATTCAGGTCATGGGTGGAGACGATCGCGGTCACTTCCTTTTCCTGAAGATGGTCAAGTAAGCGCAGGGTGGCCTCCTGGGTGGTGATATCCACGCCGGTGAAAGGCTCATCCATCAAAAGAATGTGCGGTTCCTGTGCAATGGCGCGCGCCAGGAATGCGCGCTGTTGTTGCCCGCCCGATAACTGGCCGATGGATCGCGAAGCCAGGTCTGCGATGCCCATCTGTGTGAGGCTGCTGCTTACCATCTGTCTGTCATGCGCAGTGGGATTCTTCAACCAGCCCATTTGCGAGAAACGCCCCATCATGACCACATCATCCACAGTGACGGGAAAACGCCAATCCACTTCTTCGCGTTGCGGAACGTAGGCCACGCAATCCTTGTGCGTCCCCAGTATTTCACCGTGAATCAAAACCCGCCCATGCTGCAATGGCAACAAACCAACCAGCGCTTTAAACAGCGTGGATTTGCCCGCGCCATTCGGGCCGACCACCGCCACTCGTGTTCCATGCGGGACCTGAAAGCTCAAGTCATGCAGGATGGTTTTGGGGCCGTAGCCGATACTGATGTTTTGTACATCGAGACGATGAGGTGTGTGGGACATTCGATTTGTAATTTCAGATTTGTGTTTTTTAGTCAGGCAGTTGAGAGACGCGTTTATTTCACTTCCATCTTACTTCAAAGCGTTCACAATTTGGGTGACATTATGCTTCATCATATCAATGTATGTGGCGGCCGGTCCGCCATCGGTTAGTGATTCGAGATAAAGCGTATCCACAACTGCCACGCCGGTTTCCGCTGCGATCTGATTGGCAAGGTCTGCATTTTCCACTTCGCCGAGGAAGATGGCGGGCGCGCCCGAGGATTTGATCGTGTCGATGGAAGCGGCGATTTCCTGTGCAGAGACGCCCGCTTCGGAACTGAAACTTGGCAGGATGCTGCCCGCGACGGCGAATCCATACCGTCCGGCGAAGTACCCCATCGCTTCGTGGTTGGTCACCAGCAGCCGGCGTTCGGCGGGGATGGTCTCCACTTGCTTGAAGATCCAGGCATCCAGTTCTTGCAATTTGGCGATATACGCTTCAGCATTGACCTGATACCTCTCAGCACCTGCGGGGTCGGCTGTGCTCAAGCCGTCCCGGATGTTTTCTACATAGGTGATCACACGGTTTACATCCAGCCACATGTGCGGGTCGCCGACCATCTCACCGGGATTTTCCTCGCTCTCCATTTGATTGGGGAACAGCCCATCGGTGGCAGTGATCGTGAAGTGTTCGCCGCCAGCATTTTCAAGCAGCGGTTCGATGAAGTGCTCATATTCGAGGCCGTTCAAGATTAAAACATCGCTCCCTGCAATTTTGGAAACGTCTGATGGGGCGGCCTGATATGCATGCGGGTCTGCGCCGAGAGGTAGAAGGGCATCCACATGGGCGCGGTCGCCTGTCACGTTCTGGGCGATATCCGCCAGAAAGGATGTGGAGGCGAGCACCTTGAAGGTATTGTCGCCGCTTTGTGGGGCAGGCCCACAACCGGCCAGGAAAAGAGGCGCAAGAGTTAGGGTTGTAAAAATGGTATTGAAAATCTTTTTCATTATAAACTCCTAAAATTTATCCCCCACGAAGGGGGAGGTTTATTTTATGAACGACAGTTGGCGCACAGGCCAAACAGTTGCAGCCAGTGTTCTTGAATCTGATACCCGGTCTTTTTTGAGATCGACTTTGTCAGGGCGTCAAGATCGTCCCCTTCAAAAAATTCCACTTGCCCGCATTGCTGACAAAGCAGAAGATGTTGGTGGCCGATGCCGGCCGCAATGAAGGCTTGACATCCCATAGGCTGATGTACGCGTTGGATGAGATGCAGTTCTTCGAGTTTTTCAAGTGTGCGGTAGACTGTCACCAGCCCGAGTGCCCGGTATTTTTTGCGGGCCGCATCATAGACTTCGATGGGAGTCAATGCATGAGCTGAACCAAAGACGGTATCTGCCACTGCACGCCGGGCAGCAGTGATGCGGTAACCATTGTCGTGGAGTTGTTCCAGCCAGGAAGTAGTAGGCATAGTAGGCCTTTTATTGAAAATCATTTTCAATAATTATATGTATAAAACTGCAAATGTCAATCTGTTTCTATGGCAGCCAATGCGGCATAAGGCCCTTGGCGAGAATGCGTGGCTTTTCATAGCCAGGTATCCATAAGGCGATCTCAGGGGTATTTTGTCCGCGCAGTTTGAATTGCTGGTAAAGCAGGGCACTCCCCCAGGGATCCCATTGTGGCGAGTTATATGTGTATTCCGGGTCTCCGGCTATGATGATCCCATCCAGTAGTGATGGATTGAAAACCCACAAGGATTGGGTAAGTTGGTCCGCGTTGGGACGTAAACTTAGCACTGCTCGATCTTCACGTGAAGACCAGGCGATGGAGTAATAAGAATAATCACGTTCATCTTTTTCGCCGACAAAGATGCTGGTTTTGTTTATGGAGAGGTCGGCCAGGTGGACCTGGGTGCGGCCCCCCTCTTCCGTTTGTGCCAGTACGGTGTAAAGGAATTTCGTTGAGTCTGGCGACCAGGTTACAGGACCGCCGGTGTTGGATGGAAATAAAAACTGCTCGCCAGTTTCAAAATCGATCAAGTGGATCAGGTCCGCAATCCCATCAAAAGAGGCCAGTTTTTTTGAGTTTGGCGACCAGGATGGGTTGTATCCCAGAATTTGCTGATCTTCATAGACGGGCCGGTCTGTGCCGCTTTCAAGATCCAATACCCAGGTTCGCGGGGACCCAAAAGGAAGATCGGGTGCAGGCCCGACCGCTTCGCGAGAATAGGCAATTTGTTTATCATTAGGTGCAATGACCGGAGTGGTGCAGCGGTCTCCTCCGCAATCGAGAAGGAGTGAGGCATTCTTTCCATCACGGCCAACTCGCCAAAGATTAATGCCGTTCCTGTCATTGGCGGAAGTAAAGATGATGAAATCGCCACTCTGAGCCACATCAAAAGTCATGACCTTGAGCGACTGATCCGTTAGTTGTTTGGAGGATCCTCCGTCGATATCCATGGACCATAAACTGCTTTGCCCATTATTTGTAACCAGGAAGGTAATTCTTGGCTCTCGTAAAGAAAATTTCCAGTATCCCATTTTTTTGATCTCACGGCCTGTGGTTGTTGCCTCGCCTGGGCTGATTTTCAAGGAGTAGGTCACGCCTTTTTCATACGGAATTGTGGGAACGAATTGCAGCGTGTATGTGTCGACCCATTCAAGGTACCCTTCGTGGATGGGGGTAAAGGAGATCAGGTCAGCGATGAGATCCGGGTCGAATGGTTCGGAGAATTTAAACACGATCGTCTCATATGGCCCAACTATGCCGTCTTTTGGCAGACTTAAATGTACTTGAATGCCCTTGTTCTCGCCGAGGAAGATTGTCAGACAGACCATCGCCACCAACACGGTCAAAATGATTGGGGCCAGAGTGTCCAGGTCGAGGGTGGGGCGTTGTTTTTCAGTAGATTTGTTCTTTGTTTTTTTGCTGTTTGCAGGTTTCATGGGAAGAGATAAGGCTGATCGGGAACATCCACAGGTTCGACAGTGGCAGCGGTGATCAGAGGCATGCGGTTTCCATCAATTTCAACTGAAGAAATCGTTCCCTTGACGATGACCCAGGAGTCTTTTTTTAGACTGGCCGCATCTGGCCAGTGTGCTGGAATGGCAATGGCAAACCCATCGGCAGCGCAACAAGAGACGACGAAACGACTTACATAGAATTGGTCAGGGCCAAGCGATTTATCAAAATATACAAAACCGATCACAGAAGCCTTTTGACCGATAAATTGAGTGACATCATCCTCATAGTTGAACAATTTTAACCAATCCAGAATGTTGCGTTTTTCAGATTCGGTTTCAAAGATCAATGAGGATGTGTCAGAACTGACCATGGGAGCACTTGTGTTTAGCCCCTTGGTCTCAAAAGCCGTCGAGTTTAATGGACGGGCGGGAATCAATATCCCGATCAGTAATGGGATAAGCATGAACCAGAGATTGGCGGGAGAAGCATGGCTGTGATCATGCTCAGGAGTGTGATCAAGCTCTTTATTATGTTTGCGAAGGCGCTTAATTTCCGAAAAGATGGTCTGTGCCAATATAGCCAGGAAGAGGGTTCCGAAAAGGATCAGCGGAATGAAGCGGCTATTGATGTACCATGTTAATTGGCCGTTGACCGCTTTGGATGCAAAGAAAACGAACAAGCCCATCAACAGTAAGCCTTGAAATGAACGATACATTCTTGTCGGCATGGTGATTCCTATAGTGATAAATAATTCAGGAGCAGGCTCGAAAGCAGGCTTATCATGAATGGAATGGCAACGATATAGAAGACTGATTTCTTTTTGAATACCTGTAAATACATTAATACGCTTTTGATGTCGACCATCGGTCCGAAAACCAGGAAGGACAACACCGAACCGAAACTAAATGTGCCAACGAAACCGAGGGCAACGAATGCATCTACTGTGGAGCAGATGGAGAGCAGGACCGCCAGCAGGAGCATGATCAGCACCGAAAAGACAGGCCCACTTCCCAGTGTGAGCAGAATGGATTGAGAAACGAAGGTTTGTAATCCGGCTGCCAGTACAGAGCCCATGATCAGATAGCGGCCCATATCGAAGAATTCATCGACGGTGATTAGTAGCGCGCCGCGAACTTTCTCCATAAAGGTCTTGCGGATGCTGTCATGGGAATGGTCATGCTCTGAAGGAAGACTGATGACCGGCTTTAATATTTTCCCGATATCAGATTCGACCGAGAAGATGATACCGGTTACGATGGCGATCAGCAAGCTGAGACCAACGCGCCAGAATAGCATTCCGCCCCAGCCAAAGGCGGCGGCTGTGCTGATGATAACGATTGGGTTCAGGACAGGTGCCGCCAGCAAAAACGAGATACCAGCAGAAAGCGGAAGTCCCTTATGGAAAAGTCTGCGGGTAAGAGGAACAACACCGCACTCGCAAACGGGAAAGATCATCCCCATAAAGGCCCCGCTGATTGCAGCGGCAGCGGGGCGGCCCGAGACCCAGCGGCTCATCCAGTCCCGGTCCATAAACTCCTCTACGAGTCCCGACGCGAACGTTCCAAGAAGGAGGTATGGGATGGCTTCCACAAAAATGCCGAGGAAGACAGTTGCAAAAATGTTAAGACGGTCCCAGAGCCAGGTGAAAAATCCGCCAGGGAACATGCTGGCGGCAACAAGGATCAGAACAGACAAGAGTATTGGAATGATGAAGCGGCGCGGGAGGCGTTCAGTTGCCATGGTCTGCACAAGTTAATTATACCTACGAAAAATAAAAGGGCCCGAACAACGTCCGGGCCCTGAAACAGTGTGCAAATTTTATTGCGGGGGAATGCCTTCCGTGGGGTAGCCGCTGGCGTACCACTCTTTCAAGCCGCCGGCCATGCTGGTGGCGTTGAACCCGGCCTGCCGGAGGATGTCGCGCCCCTGTTGGCTGCGATTGCCGGAGCGGCAGACGACCACGATCTCCTGATCTTTTGGCAGTTCGCTCAGGCGGCCGGGCAGTTGGTCGAGTGGAATAAGGGTGGTGTTGGGAGCATGGTATTCGTTCCATTCCTCCTGGGTGCGGACATCCAGCACGAATGTTCCGGACTGATATTTTTGATACGCTTCCTCCACGCTGATCTCGGCAGCCAGTCCATTGCTGCTGGCGTCGCCCGATGTGGCGATGAAGTACACAATCACCGCAACGACGGCCAAAAGACCCACCTGTACCAGTGGCTGTCTCAGGAAGGCAGAAAGTCCGCTACGGTTGTTAATGCTGCTTTTTCGATTGGTTTTCTTTTTGGACATGCGATTCCTCATCTTGGTTTTTACGGTTTAGATGCGCAGCCCGGGGAGAAGTTGCAGGGTGTGGCGGCGCAGCCAGGGGATTACCTGAAGTTGAATTCCTCATAGTGGATATTCCCGGCTGGAGCGCCTGCTTCCAGAAATTTCTTTTCGAACGATTGCACCATGGGGACCGGCCCGCACATATAAACATGCCGGTTGCGCAGATCGCCCCCGGCGTTTTGCGCGATCTCCTCCACACTCAAGGAGCCATGCATGGATGAAAAACGGATATGGGCCTTCAGCCTCGGATGTTTCTCCACGATCTCACGGATCTCATCTGCAAAGATCGCCTCGTCTTCGTGGCGCACGGTGTAATAGAAAAGCACATCGTGTTGAAGTTCCGTTTTCAGGTCCCGCAGGAACGAAAGGAAGGGAGTGATGCCGATGCCTCCGGCGACCCAGATTTGTCCGCTGCCGCCGCTGCGATAATTGAACATCCCATAGGCGCCTTCCACAATTGCATCCATGCCCTCCTTCAGGTTTTGGAAGAGGTGACGGGTGAAGTCTCCGCTCGACTTGACGGTGATTCGCAGGACATTTTCATGCGGCGCACTGGAGATGGTGAAGGGATGCGCTTCGTTTAGCGCCTTGTCCCCTGGAAATTTCACGAAAAGGAATTGCCCCGCGTGCGCATGCCGGATGGGTTTGCCCTTGGCGTGCAGAGCCACTTCGGTGGTCGAATTGTTCGGGTGCCTTACGGCAGTCACAGTATAGGGAGCATATTTCCCTGCAAACTTGCCGATGACTTCCGTGTAAAGATAGGATCCCACGCCCAGAAAAATAAAGATCTGATTCCAATTGATGGCGATCTTCGCTTCCGGCGAGTTAACTGTAATTGAATGAACATATCCCAAAATAAAGAACAGGCCGATGAAGCTGTGCAGTTTTTTCCAGCCTTCATAGGTTCCGCTGGTCAATTTGTTGAGGTACGGGATGCGCGGCGCGAGGGTTGGCAGGATGATGGCGACGAAGCCGAGGAAGGAAACAACAGCTAGATAGTTTCCCAAAGCCAGGTTGACGATATGCAGCGGCACGGTCAGCAGATGAACGAACATTAACAGGAATGCCGCGGTCGATGCGTAGCGATGGGTCATGTACATTTTATCCAGCCCGCCAAAATACGGCTCGGCCCAGCGTGGACGCGTAGAGAGGAAGAGCGAGAGGGACATCAACACGATCACCGCCGAACCGAAGGTCATGCCGATTCGATAGCGCAGGTAATTTTCCACCCCTTCCCGTTCAGGCGGGAACGCCGTCCAGACGATGATGGTCAATACAACCAGGACGATAAAAATGATATTTCCCGAATTTTTCTTCATGTGAACTTCCTGATGGCAATAAATTAACAGCGATGCGTTCACGGCATCGCTGTTTGAGTTGACGAAGTAACTTAAAAAGACTCGATCGCTTTTTGCCTGTCGCTGAAGATTTCGAATATCGCGGTATACCCGACCATATCCAAAACATGAATGATCTCAGCGCGCGGGTTGAGTAATTTGACGTTCTTTTGCAAACCGCTTGAGCGGGAACGCTCGACTGATTTGAGGGCGGCCCATCCCTGTTCAGTATCCGGGGTTGGCTCGCCGCGCAGGAGCAACGCAATCGTATGGAAAGCCACAAGGCCTGCGCTTGAAATGTAAGTTAACTCGCTCAAATCCAGCAGCACGTTGCGGGAGCCGTTCTTGTATAGATCCTGGGTTGCACCGATCAGATCCTGATAACTCTGCCCGTCCAATTGCCCCGTGATCCCAATGAGGGTGACGGGCACATTTCCCTGTTCCTGAGACACATTTATCTTAAGCATGGGCTCCTCCGAAGTTGATGCCCAATTATAAACCTGCTTTGCGCTGCAATCGTTCCAGCCGGTGGTCGATCTCCTCCAACCAATGCCTGCAGACGTAGGCCGGTAGGTCGGCGGTTTCCACTTTCCTGCGTGCTGCCTCGGTCCACTTGAGGGATGATTTGATGTCGCGCTGGCTGTGTTCGTAATATTTGGCCAGTTCCACAAAGGCGTAGATATGACCTTTCTTCGCCGCAGATTCCCACAACTCCACAGCCCGACTCAAGTCCCCGCGCCTTTTCTGCAATACGGAGATGCGCTTCACTGCCACGCCGAAATCCGCTTCTTCCAACCCGATCTCGAGCCCACGCTCGAACAGGCGCGCCGCCTCATCCCATTGGCCAAGGTCTTCGAATAATTTTCCAAGCGCAATGAAATCCAACCCGTGCTCTACACTTCCGTTATACGGGTCTGCCAGCAACTCGCTGACATGCCCAAGCAGGGCTGCCATGGCCACCACATCCATGGCGTTGTGATAGAACACACCGGCCAGAGGGCGTGCATCCCCGCTGCGGAGGTAGTCAAAATAAAGCCAGGGTACTTCATAGCCCGGCACTTCTTCAGAGGAGCGTGTGAAACCAAGGACATGTTCCTCCAGATATTTCAATGCGCGTGAAGGCAGCCGGTCACGCCATAAGCGCCTTGCCAGCGGGAGCAGGTCAATATGTGCGTACTCTTTGAAGGGGACCGGGATGCGGTGAAGGGAATAACGAGTAGCCAGCAACGGAGCGTCGAACGATTTACCGTTGAAAGTGACCAACCCCTCACAGGGTGCGAGGAAATTGATAAGGGCTTCGAGCATGGCGGGCTCTTCAGACGGGTCACGTAAAAAGAACTGCTTGAGAGTGAAGGCTCCATCTATAAAGCGGGCGACCCCCACAAGGAAGGCCACTGTGCCTGTCCCGCCGGAAACCCCGGAGGTTTCAGTATCCAGAAAGGCATATTTATGGATAGGCAGATTCGCCATGCGCGAATCATTTGCCCATTGGGCGATCATGGACAGCGGAAAAGTTGAGTAGGGAGAAACATCGCCATGCAAATAATCCTCTCCAAACACCTGCCCGGTGATAAAGGTCTCACCGCGTGAGGTGGAGAGGATTTCTCCAGCGACGACTGTATCAATGGAATGGCTGTCCGGTTTCGGCGGCGAAGGAAGCGCCCTGGCTGTCTTGACGCCCAGTGATTTTAACTTGTCCGCAAGCGAAGGCATGCGGACTATTTTATCTCTAAATCCCCTGATGGCTCGTTGTGAAGGTGTCGCGGGCTTTGAAAGTGACCGGTTTGGCGATAATGAAGAGGCGGCCCCAGCTGGAAACCCCTTGGTTGTCAATGCAGGTCTGCAGAGTGACATGGAAGTCACCGCGATAGACCTTGTTGAAGAGCTCTTCCGCCGAGAGGGTGGACCCGGACTGAAGATCTTTGAAACTGCTGTAGGGGCTGTAAGGGGTCAGAGCCTGATAGCTGAGGACTTCTTCCACCATGAAACTGTGAGTATGACCGTCGCCGTACACGAGAACGATGGTATCTCCAACTTTCACCTGCGGGAAACTGGAACCGGCCAGGTAGTTATGGGCCAGAAGGCCGATGTTCCCGAATTGAGAGGCCATGCCAAATTGAGTGATTGTGGAGTCGGCCGTGGAGACATACCCTGGGTTCCCGCTGGGCTGCTGGACGATCTGAAAGGCCAGGACGCCCGCGACATAAACGCCGCGCAGGGTGTTTTCGTTGCCGTCAACAACGTTGCTGATAAATGCAGGGAGTGTGGGGAGGGGAGTGGCTTCACCCAGCGCGTAAGCCGGGGTCGGCATTACGAACACGCTGATAAGGGTGATGAGAAGCGCGGTGAAAATGAACTGGTTTTTGACTTGCGTGAACTGAATTCTGGATGCCATAAGAAAAATCCTTTCGGCGAGCATCCAGATCTTTTGTGCAAGTCGTTTGCGCTGAGATCAAGAGGGCTCGTCTTCGGTGGCCTGGCGATCATGGCTGTGTGAACAGCGGTAGACCCATGGCTTTGCGTCACCGTCTTTCGACGGGTTTGCCGTTATCGGTACGATCCGTTTTGGTTGTAAGGTTCGAAAAAACAAAAGCGGGCTTGCTATGTTGCCAAGCCCGCGAAGGAGAGAGAATTGCTTATTTTTCTTCGGCGGCCTGGCTGCCCTGGTTGTGTTGCCACAACGGTAGGCCCATTGGCTTTGCGTCGCCGTCTTTCGACGGGTTTGCCATTTCGGTTTTCTGAGCGTAGTATACCCATGTTCTTGGAATTTGGAGTTTTCAGTTTGGTAATGTTAACTGCCCGTAAGGTGGGGTAATTTTTGGTTTCATGCTACACTTGCCGGCATCTTAGCGGAAGAGAGACCGGTGAAAAGACGCCTCCCATTTTGGTTAAAGATTTTATATGGTTCCGGTGATTGGGGGATTTCGAGTATTGGCATGATGCGTTCCATTTTCTACGCCATTTACCTGACGGATGTGGTTGGTATCGAGCCGCGCCTGGCCTCGTTGGGCGCCCTGGCGGGGATCGTATGGGATGCTGTCAATGATCCCATCATAGGCGTGTTGAGCGACCGCATGAAATCCAAATTGGGGCGCAGGCGGCCTTTTCTGTTATGGTTTGCATTCCCATTTGGTCTGAGTTTCGTCATGCTGTGGTCTGCGCCGAACTGGGAAAGCCAGGTTGGCTTGTTGATCTACGTGACGTTGGCGTTCATGATCTCGGATACCCTGACTACTCTGGTGGCGGTCCCATATCTTTCGCTAACCCCTGAACTGACCCAGGATTACGATGAGCGCACATCGCTCTCCAGTTTTAGAACGGTCTTTCAATTACTGGCCGCAATGACGGTGGTGATCACCGCGCCGATGATCGTCGATGCAGTGATTTCAAGTGGCGGCACACAGCAACAGGGATTCTTAACTGCCGGGGCTATGTTTGGCGCGATTGGTTCCCTGCCCCTGTTCCTGATCGGGTTATTCATTAAGGAACGCTTTGCAGAAGAAACGGCTGAGCAGGATACGCTTCCCTTCCGCGAGACGATGAAACTTGCCTGGCAAAATATACCGTTCCGCTATGCGGTTGGGATCTATATGTTCAACTGGTCGGCGGTGGATATGGTCTCCATCACTTTCCCGTTCTTCCTTTTGTATTGGGTGGCGCAGGGTGATCTACTTGCAAAGGTCAATGTCCTTGGCGTGAATCTGGCGCTTGAATCGGCGTTCTTTGGGATGTTGATGCTGGTGTGTGTGCTGTTCGTGCCCTTCTGGTTATGGTTATCAAAACGCTGGAATAAGATTCAAGCGTATATGCTGGGGATGGCAGCCTGGGTGGTCGTTCAGGCGATGATCTATACCATCCAGCCGGGCGATACGGGATATATGTTGGTCATCGCCGCCCTGGCAGGGATCGGGGTGTCAGCAGCGTACATCCTGCCGGATTCGATTCTTCCGGATGTGATCGAATGGGATGAGTTGCGTACCGGCCGCAGGCAGGAAGGGGTCTATTACGGCATCCGCACCCTTATCCGTAAATTGACCGGAGCGCTTATCATCTTTGTAACATTGCAAATTTTAGGTTGGTCGGGCTATCAGTCTCCGCCGGAAAATGTGACCGTTTTTCGCCAGCCCGAATCGGCCCTTTTCATGATCCGCCTGATGGATTCATTCATCGGTGCTGCGATCTTGTTGGGCACGATCATCCTTGCCTGGTCGTACCCGTTGACACGCGAGAAGTACCAAAAGGTTCAGAAATTACTCACAGTCCGTCGAAACAAAAACGTGGGAACGGATTAACCCTCCGCTCCCACGTTCAACCTTTGACTTGTGACCTTCGACCGAATTAGATCATCGTCGGTTCTTCATACTTCCCGAACACTTTCGTCATCACCCCCACGATTTCACCCAACGTACAATACGCCCGGACGCAATCCATGATGTAGGGCATCGTGTTCTCGGTCCCTTCACAGGCGATTCGTAATGCGTCGAGTGTCTGTCCCACACGCCCGGTGTCGCGCATCTTTTTGACCTCATTCAACCGCGCCACCTGAAGGTTGTAGCCGTTCGGGTCCATTTTCAGAATGGGAATGTTCATCGGCTTGTCTTCGGTATAGGCATTCACGCCGACAATTTTACGGACGTTGAGGTCGATCTCACGCTGGTAGCGATAGGCCGCGTCAGAAATTTCACCTTGCATGAAACCTTTTTCGAGCGCGGGGATGACGCCGCCCAATTCCTCAATGCGGTGGAAATAGTCGTACGCTTCCTTCTCCATTCGGTTTGTCTGCGCTTCGACGAAGAAACTCCCTCCAAGCGGATCGACCGTATTTGTCACACCGGATTCCTCGGCGATGATCTGCTGGGTGCGCAGGGCAACGGTTACTGCATGTTCGGATGGAAGCGCGAGGGCTTCATCCATTGAGTTGGTATGCAGGCTTTGCGTGCCGCCGAGGACGGCGGCAAGAGCCTGTATGGCCACGCGCACGATGTTGATCTCCGGCTGTTGTGCCGTGAGCGATACTCCGGCCGTCTGCGTGTGGAAGCGCATCAGCCATGAGCGCGGATTCTTCGCCTTGAAGGTCTTGCACATCTCACGCGCCCATATGCGGCGGGCGGCGCGGTATTTGGCGATCTCCTCAAAAAAGTCATTGTGTGCGTTGAAGAAGAACGACAAGCGTGGTGCGAATTCATCCACGTCCATCCCGCGCGCCATGCCCCAGCGGACGTATTCCATACCGTCTGCCAGGGTGAAGGCCAGTTCCTGTGCGGCGGTCGAACCGGCTTCGCGGATGTGATAGCCTGAAATCGAAATGCTGTTCCACTGCGGCACATGCTTTGCGCCGAACTCCATCGTATCCACCACAAGGCGCATCGAAGGCTCCGGCGGGAAGATGAATTCCTTCTGCGCGATGAATTCCTTGAGGATGTCGTTTTGGAGAGTCCCGCGCAATTGATTGGAGCGCACGCCCTGCTTTTCGGCGGCGGCGATATACATGGCCCAGATGATCGCGGCGGGCGAGTTGATGGTCATGCTGGAGGACACTTTATCGAGCGGAATTCCATCCAGCAAAATTTCCATATCTTTCAACGAAGAAACCGCCACGCCGCATTTGCCGAACTCGCCGAGCGCTTCGGGTTGGTCGGTATCGTAGCCCATCAACGTGGCCAGGTCGAAGGCAATGCTCAGGCCGGTCTGACCCTGGTCGAGCAGGTATTTGAAGCGCTGATTCGTCTCTTCGGCGGTACCGAAACCTGCGAACATGCGCATCGTCCATAGTTTGGAACGGTGCAGCGTCGGGTGGACTCCTCTTGTGTATGGGTACTCACCCGGAAGTCCAAGAGAAGCGGCATAGTCTGTATCCCCAAGATCGAGCGGTGTATAAAGTCTGTTGATCGGTTCGGAAGAAGTCGTGATAAATTCGTTGGCGCGTTCGGGCAGTTGGTTGAGGGCCTTTTTAAGAGAGTTCTGCTCCCATTCCAAAAGCGTTCTTTCCAATTCTTCGAGCGTCTTTTTATCGTACATGGCATCTCCTTTGGCGAAAAGATTAGTGAGATTATAACTCGCCCTTTCCCCCTCCCCCAAATAGGACATGATCTACTGTCATATTTGGGGGAGGTTGGTTGGGGGTGGTATACTCTCAAAAAAGGTAACCATGCCACGCTTTGAAATTGACGTAGACCCCTGTGACCATATCACCGCAGACGCCATCGGCAAACCCGGCCAGCGCGTTTTCTATTTACAGGCGTATCAAGACACACGCACCATTACCATCATTATCGAAAAGGCGCAGTTGGTCTCGCTTGCCATTGGCATTGAACAGTTTCTCGCCCAGGTCAACCAGCAGCATCCCGATCTGGAAGAAGCCTCGGGCGATTATATTGAAGATACGATGCGCATCAACCCGCCGGTCGACCCGCTCTTCCGCTCCGGGGAGATTGGTCTGGGCTATGACAAGGAACGCGACCGCATCGTTGTCTTTACCAAGGAATTGCTCACCGAGGAACAGGATCCCGAGTCTGCGGCCCAGGTGCGTTTTTGGGCCACGCGCTCACAGATGCGCCGGCTTGCCCGTTGGGGGCAGGAAGTGTCCAACCGTGGGCGCCCCATCTGCCCGCAGTGCGGCCAACCCATTGAGCCGGAAGGACACTTCTGCCCAAAGAAGAATGGGCACCTGCATTAACCTGGTTTCAGGTTAAAGGTTACAAGTTACAGGTTTGAACGTTCAACCTGCAACTTGTAACTTGTAATGTTATGAATTCCCCCGCTTCCCCAAATCTCCGCACGGCCCTCACCAACGGCACCTACGAACTTCGCGGCCAGTTCATGCTTGGCTCGAACTATACCTTCCTGGTCGATGTCCATCATGAAGGTGAAACGTTTCAGGCGGTGTATAAACCCAGCAAAGGCGAGCAGCCGCTTTGGGATTTTCCCGATAACACCCTGTCTTTGCGCGAGGTCGCCGCTTTTCAATTGAGCGAGGCTCTCGGTTTGGATATCGTCCCGTTCACGATCTACCGCGAAGACGGCCCGCATGGCCCCGGTTCGCTGCAACAGTACATTGAGTATGATGTCGAATATCATTACTTCAACTTCACGGTCGAAGACAGACAAGCCCTGCGCCCCATTGTGCTTTTTGACATCCTCGCCAACAACGCTGACCGCAAAGGCAGCCACGTTTTCTTTGAAGAGGGGACCAGGCATCTCTATGCCATCGATCACGGCATCTGCTTTCACGAGGAACATAAACTTCGCACCGTGCTATGGGACTTTGCCGGTCAGGCCATCCCGGAAGAGTTGCTTGCGCCTCTTTCCTCGACCGGGATCTGGCCTGCCCTCTTTGAGCCGTATCTCAGCCCCGAGGAAATCTCCGCCCTGCTCCTCCGCGCCGAGGAATTATGTGAATCAAAAACCTTCCCCCGCCCGCTGCAAGGACGAAGAGCCTACCCGTATCCACCCATTTAGTGCCAGGTATCAGGTGCCAAGTACCGCGTTTGGTATTCACCTGACACCCAGCACGTGATACCTGACACAGGAGAACTCCATGCACTACAACCTCGCTCTCATCGGTTTTGGAAATGTTGCCCGTTCCTTGGCCCGCCTGCTTGTCCGCAAACAGGATGCGTTGAAATCGAAATATGATGTTACTTTTTCATTCACCGGCATTTCCACTGGCAGGCATGGTCATGCCGTGGACCCGAACGGATTGGATATTGAGAAGGCATTGGAACTCGTGGAAAGCGGAAAGTCCATCTCCCCACTTTCCACTTTCCAGGTGGGTGACTCAATTTCTGTAATAAAAAATTCTTCCGCCAACTTCATGTTCGAAAACTCCCCCGTCAACACGCAGACCGGCCAGCCCGCGCTCGGCCATATCCGCACTGCCTTGGAATTGGGCATGCATGTCAGTACTGCCAATAAAGGCCCGGTGGTGCATGGCTACCGTGAATTGACCGCGCTGGCGGAGGCGAAGGGGAAAAAGTTCCGGTTTGAATCCGCGGTTCTGGGTGGCGCACCCGCTTTCTCGGTGATGAGAGAAGCGTTCCCGCTGGCTGAGTTGGAATCCTTCAAGGGCATCTTCAACGCTACCACCAATGTTATCTTGTCCCGCATGGAAAGCGGTGAGACGTACGAACAGGCGCTTGCTTACGCCCAGAAGATCGGGCTTGCCGAAACCGACCCCACCAACGATGTGGATGGCTGGGATGCGGCCATCAAGGTCGCCGCCCTGGTGACGGTGTTATGGGATACACCCATGACGCCGCAGCAGGTAAACCCCACCGGTATTCGCGGCATCACATCCGAAATGATCGCCAACGCCAGGGCCGAAGGCAAACGCTACAAACTGGTTTGCTCTGCTGAAAGAGGGAGTGGCGAGATCAAGGTCGGCGTTTCCCCGCAACTGGTTGACTCAACCTCGCCGCTTTACGGCATGATGAACTCCAGCACGGGCATCACCTTCCGCACCGATGTCATCATTGATTACTCGATTGTCCTCTCCGAGAAACCCGGCATGACCGGCGGCCCGGTGGAAACCGCTTACGGCTTGTTTGCCGATTTTGCGAACACTGTGAGCAAGTAGGCGGGTGGATTCTCGATGCTCAGGGTCATGAGTTTCAACATCCGCTATGGGACTGCTGAAGATGGCGCGAACCATTGGGAGAAACGCAAATCCTTGGTGGTGGAGCGGATCCGTGAGTTTGGTCCGGACCTGCTTGGGCTTCAAGAATGTCGCGATGATACGCAGGCGGAGTTCATCAAGACCAGCCTGCCTGAGTATGAGTTCCACGGTGTGCAGCGCGGCGGTGGCCCTGAAACCGCCCTGGAAATGGCACCCATCCTTTTCAAACGGGATGCTTTTCGCGTCCATCAGACCGGGTGCTTCTGGTTGAGCGAAACGCCGCAAGTGCCCGGTAGCAAAAGTTGGGGCAGTACCTTCGCACGGACAGTGACCTGGGTGGAACTTTTTCACCTGCCCTCACAGAGGACGTTGACCTTCAGCAACACGCATTTCGATTATGAGTCTTCCGCCATCGATGGGGCGGCGCGCTTTTTACGGACCTGGCTTTCTGATGCGATCAAAAAGTCGCCGGTCATTTTGACCGGCGACTTCAATGCAGACAAGGATTCCTTTGCCTATCGAACCTTGACAGGTGCAGGCTTGACCGATGCCTATCGCGCAGCGGGCGGGGATGCCGGGAGCGAAGGCACCTTTCATGGGTTTGGTACGGTGGAGAAGATCGTTCCCATTGATTGGGTGCTGGTTTCAGAACATTTCCACGCGACTGAATCTCACGTTGACCGCACCGAAACGGGGGAACGCTTCCCGTCCGACCATTATCCCGTGCTGACCACCTTGAGGTGGGTGGGCTAACCTGTCACCAACAAAATTACCAGCGCCAAAATAGCGGGGAGGGCCTGAATATAAAAGATGCGTTTGCTCACTGTGAACGCGCCAAAAATTCCTGCGATTATGACACAGCTGAGGAAGAAGATTTTCACCGGGTCGCCTGCAATGAGTCCCCACAGCAGACCGGCGGCGAGGAAGCCGTTATATAAACCCTGGTTGGCAGCCAGAGTCTTTGATTGTTTGGCCTGCTCTTCCGTCATGCGAAAGGACTTCATCCCGCGTGGTTTGTCCCACAGGAACATTTCGAGGTAGAGGAAGTAAAAGTGCAAGAGGGCGACGATCACAATAAGAATGTCGGACACGAGTTTCATGGGATTCTCCTTTGGCAAATAAGGTGACAGTCACTTTCGAAGCGACTGTCACCTTCGAGTATAGCAGAACCTAAAAACAGAACAAAAATTCTGTTATACTGCCCTCAACAATTTGTAGGGGCGAGTCACCTCGCCCTTACACGAGGAAACCAATGGCAAAAACAAAAACCCATACCCGATATGTCTGCCAGCAATGTGGCCGAGTCGCTGCTTCGTACATGGGCAAATGCCCGCAGTGCGGAGCGTTCGATAGCATGGTGGAGGAAGTCATCCACGATGAACCCGTCGCGAAGAAAGGTGCGGTCAACGTCCGCGGGCTGACCGGCCGCTCGGAACCGCGCCCCATTTCCGAGGTCAGTGGTGAGGCGGAAGATCGTGTGTACCTACCCATCGGTGAGTTCGCGCGCGTGCTTGGCGGCGGCATCGTGCCCGGTTCCATCGTGCTCGTCGGCGGCGACCCGGGCATTGGCAAATCCACCCTCATGCTGCAAATGGCAATCGAGATGGGCAAGGTGCAGCGTGTGCTGTATGTTTCGGGCGAAGAGTCGGAGCGGCAGATCAAGATGCGTGCCTCGCGTTTGTTCAACGGCGGGAAGGATTTGCCGAAGGATCTGCTGTTGGTGACGGAGACCAATCTTGAGATCATCTTGAACCACGTGCGCGAATCAAAACCCGACCTGTTGATCGTCGACTCCATCCAGACCACCTACCTCTCTGAATTGGATTCATCGGCAGGCTCGGTTTCGCAGGTGCGTGAATGTTCATCGCAGTTGCGCGAGTTGGCGAAGTCCAGCGGCGTGACGGTGTTCATGATCGGTCACGTAACCAAGGAAGGCGCGATTGCTGGCCCGCGCGTGTTGGAGCATATTGTGGATACGGTTTTGTATTTAGAGGGGGATCGTTTTCAAGCCTATCGTTTGTTGCGCTCCGTGAAGAACCGCTTCGGTGCGACCTCTGAAGTGGGTGTGTTTGAAATGCGCGAAGGCGGCATGGTCGAGGTCACCAACCCGTCTGAAGCATTTCTGGCGGAGCGTTTGGTCAATGCCGCCGGGTCTGCGATTGCAGTGACCATGGAAGGGACGCGTCCCATCCTCGTGGAAGTGCAGGGACTGACCTCACCGACTCAATTCGGCAATGCCCGCCGCACCCCCAACGGCGTAGACTTTAATCGCTTGTTGTTGATTACGGCTGTATTGACTCGCCGTGTTGGGTTGAAACTCGCTGAGCAAGATGTCTTCGTGAACGTGGTGGGCGGCATTCAAATCGACGAACCCGCCGCGGACTTGGCGGTTGCCGCCGCCATCGCTTCTTCATGGAAGGATGTTCCGATTCAAGCCAATGTGGTTTTGATCGGTGAGATTGGTTTGGCAGGTGAACTGCGTATGCCCGGGCAGATGGTGGCACGTTTAAAGGAAGCGCAGAAATTAGGCTTCAAAACCGCCATTGTGCCAAAAGCGATTCGCAAGGGTGAAGAATACCCAAAAGGGATCGAGATCATCGAAGTCCGCTCGGTGGATCAGGCGCTGGATAAGGCGTTGAAGAAAGATTAATAAATTCTACAGGTGCTGATATGGCGACTTTGGCGCGAAGAATGAAATTGCAGGACGGTCAACTTGCGGTCGTGTTGAATGCTCCCGAGGGAGCCTTGCAAGAACTGGGGCCATTACCGTTTGGGGTGATCTTCTCTGAGAACGGAAAGATTCCCGCCGATTGGATCCTGATCTTCGTTAAAAATCAGGCGGAATTGGAAAAGGTTCTGCCCAAGGCGCTTAAGTTATTTCAACCCGAAACCCTTTTGTGGATCGCCTATCCCAAGAAAACCTCCAGGATCAAAACAGACTTTACCCGTGATACGGGTTGGTCTTTCTTACAGGACAAAGATTTGCGCTGGCTGACCCTCGTCTCGTTTAATGAAGATTGGTCCGCTTTTGCCATGCGCCGCTATAAACCCGGCGAGCCGCGCCAGAATTTTGTTTAGGAGTGCATATTCGTGTGCCGAAGTATCAAACCCCTTAGAAATATGGATCACCCCGTCACCGAGCAGGAGATTTACGAAGCCGCGCTGCAATACGTGCGCAAGGTGAGTGGGTACCGCAAGCCGTCCAAAGCAAATGAAGAAGCGTTCAACAAGGCGATAGACGAAGTGGCGGAGTCTACACGGAAAATCTTGGCCAATCTGAAAACCATTGAGAGACCAAATGTTCAAGGTCAATCGTTCGACCAGTGACTCTCCCGGCTATCCCGCAACCACTTTCCGCTTTCCATCGTATACCTCCTTAGCAATTACCTGAGGAGGTTTTTCTTATGCGTCAACTTTATGTTTTTATCGTGGTTCTTGCGCTGGCCAGCCTGGCCTGCGGGATCAGCGTTCCGAAGGCACCCCAACCCGGTCCCGAAGTGACCGAAGATATCCATGTCGAGTACCCTGATGCGAGTGAGGTTAATCTTTCTTTGAACTTTGGCGCGGGTGAGTTGAACCTCAACCCCGGGGCGGATGCGCTGGTAGATGGAACCGCCACCTATAACTACAGTGAAGTTAAACCCCAGATCGTCACCGACGGCGGAAATGTCGAAGTTAAGATGGGTAACCTGAAGTTTCCCACGCTGCCGACCTTGACGGACCTCAAGAATACCTGGGACCTCAAACTTGGCAGCCAGCCCGTAAATTTGAGCATCCAATCCGGCGCGTATGATGGCACCTTTGAACTCGGCGGGCTGTCTCTCACCAACCTATCGATTGAAGATGGCGCGTCTCATGTGGAACTCTTTTTCTCTGAACCGAACCAGGTTGAAATGAATACCTTCCGCTATACCACTGGTGCGTCGGATGTTAAATTGACCGGGCTTGCAAATGCCAATTTCAACTTGTTCGATTTTTCCGCCGGTGCGGGCGATTACACCCTTGATTTCTCCGGCGATCTGAAGCGCGACGCTTCCATCAAAATTGAAACCGGACTCAGCAATGTCATCGTTATCGTCCCTGACGGTGTCAACGCCATGGTCACCGTGGAGGGTGGGTTGTCGAATGTCAGCGCAGGCTCCGGCTGGAATCGAAGCGGAGAAGGTTATCGCCAGGACGGTGAAGGCCCCATGCTGACTTTCGTTGTTGAAATGGGTGCGGGCAACCTGACTCTGACTCACTAGATTCGATGCAAGACTTAAATCCCATGTCATTGACATGGGATTTTTATTTTTAGGTTGCCTGTAATTCAGAGTAAAAGGTCATAATTTGACTATGACCTTTATTACTTGTATTGAAAAAAATTTCACAATAAAATCGTGATTGTTGGTAAGTTTTACCTATTTTAAGTGAGGTTAGCATGCAAATCACCCGCCAAGCCGATTATGCCGTCCGTGCCGTTTTACACCTTGCCCGCAATGGCGAGCAGCGCACCGCGACGAGTTCCATCGCTGAAGAACAGCGTATCCCCCCTTCCTTCCTTGCCAAGATCATCTCCCAATTATCCATCGCCGGGTTGTTGCATACTTCGCGCGGCGCCCGCGGTGGGGTGACGTTGGCGCGCAGTCCGCAGGAAATCACGTTGTTGGAAGTCATCGAAGCCATCGATGGACCGATTCAACTTAATGAATGCGTGGGCGATACCGGCGCGTGTTCCTTCGACGAGAATTGTCCGCTGCGGCCGGTCTGGTGTGAAGCGCAGGAAGTTCTGGTCAACCGGCTCAAGGGTACGAACTTTGCCGATATGATCACCAAGGGAGAAACCGGCGTCTGATCTTATAAAATCCATGTGGCGTTCCGGCAGCCGGGACGCCGCATGTTATGGGTGGAAAACTAGTTAGTATGATTCACCATGCAAACAAAATGAGAATCCAAGGAGGAGTAAATGAAAAAAGGTAAGTTCTACATCGTTTCCGTTCTGGTGATCCTGGTACTTTCACTGGTTAGCTTGGCATGCGGAGTATCCAGCATTTCCAACTTGTTCGCAACCGCCACCCCTACATCCACTCATACCCCTACGCCGACCCCCACTTTTACCCCCAGCCCTACGCCAACATCCACTTCGACTCCTACGCCAACTGCTACTCCGCTTCCTACCGGGGTCAGCCTGGAGATTTTGCCTGATGCCAGAAGCCTGTTCGTTGATTACGATAATAAATACAAAGTAATCCTTCCGAAAGACTGGGTTGTCCTTCCTGTTGATAAAGAAAAATTGAATACTATCCTGAAAAAACTTGCGGAAGAACAGCCGGACTTAGCTGATGCCGCCAAGGCCTTTCAGGAATTGGACTCAAATGTGGTGCGTATGGTGGCATTAAATGGGAATCGGGAATATTTTGTTAATGGATATGCCGCCAATATCAATATCGCTGTCATGGAGGATGCAATGGTTTCGGCTATGCCGATTTCGTTTGTGTCCGGTGCGCTGGAGGAATCGCTAAAACGGCAGGGACTGACTGTTTTGACCGATGGTGTCAACCCTGTGGATAATAAGAATGGGGTGGAGATGGAGTATATTGATGTGGAGCGAAGCCTGTCTGGCAACCGGGTTAGCCAAAGAATCATGATATTTCAGAATAATAAGAAATTGATCATGATGACAGTCACCACTGTTTCGCGATTTAAGGATGTGATCTTTCAATCATTGAACGAAATTGGTGCCACAGTGGAAATATTCAAGTAGTGCCAAGGCTGTGGATGATGATGTGATGGATCTACTTGGCTAAACAAAAAATAACCGGCCTCTCGGCTATAATAGCTGGGAGGCTTTTGTAATTAAAGGATACTTTAATGAAAAACTGTCGTGGTGTAAAAGTTTTCTTGTTTTTATGGTTAACATCTTGGGCTTGCGTCGTGCCGGGGATGACAACATCCACGCCCCTCTCTACGCCGACACCTGATGCGCGACTTGAGATCATGGTCGCCGAGACCGTATCTGCCGCGCTTCATATGACCGAACAGGTTTTGGTGCCCACTCAGGAGCCCACCCAAACCCCAACCGCGCTTCCCCTCCCATCTCCCACCATTATCCTTGCAACCCCAACGCAGTCAGCAGAAAGTGTGCTGGATAAGAGCACCGACGGCACCAGTATTTTTACCGACCTGCTGGGGAAATACACCCTGACCGTTCCCATGCAGTGGGTGACTTTTCGCCGGAATGCGCCGGAGTTCGACATCCTGCTGACATTGCCTGAAATGAATAACCCTGCAATCCAGCGCTCGCTTGAGACCATCCAAGCGCTGGATCCGAACCTGTTTCGCCTGTTTGCCCTGGATCTTAATGAAGAACATATCGATGGAGGTTTTGTAACCAACATCAATGTGTTATGGGATGCGCAACAGGAATTGTCCCTTGACGATAAATCTGACCTGGAGGAGATCGCCGCGGCCTTGCCTGGAACCATCCATGGAGTGGTTGTGGATGTTCAGCCTACCAAAAACAACCTCCCCTATGGCATGATCATCACTCAAACTCCCGCCACTACAGCAGATGGGGTTTCAATTGTGATCTATCAAAAGCAGGTTTTCTTTGACCTTAAGATTGGAACCCTTTCCATTACGCTTTCCACCACCGGGAAGTGGCGGGAAACTGTTGAACCATCCTTCGATGCCGTCATTGATTCGTTCGTAATTCTGGAATAGGAGCATCCTTTTATGTCTACACCCCGTATCGTCCGCGCGCCGCGTGGCACTGAATTGACTTGCAAGAACTGGCTCAGCGAGGCTGCCTACCGTATGATCCAGAACAATCTCGACCCGGAGGTGGCGGAGAAGCCTGAAGATCTCGTCGTCTACGGTGGGCGTGGCAAGGCCGCCCGCACCTGGGAAGCCTATGATGCCATCCTTGAATCTTTGAAGGACCTCGAAGAAGATGAGACCCTGCTCGTTCAATCCGGGAAGCCGGTGGTGGTCTTCAAGAGTCACAGGGATGCCCCCAGGGTGCTCATCGCCAATTCCAACATCGTGCCGCATTGGGCTACGTGGGAATATTTCGATGAGCTGGCTAAAAAAGGACTCATCATGTATGGCCAGATGACCGCCGGTTCGTGGATCTACATCGGCACACAGGGGATCTTGCAGGGAACGTATGAAACTTTCGGCGCGCTGGCCAAACTTAAAGGCTGGGGTTCTCTCAAAGGGAAGTTTGTTCTCACCGCCGGTTTGGGCGGCATGGGCGGCGCGCAGCCGCTCTCCATTACCATGAACGAAGGGGTCGGCCTCATTGTTGAAGTGGACCCCGATCGGGCGGAGCGCCGTCGCGCCATTGGTTATGTGGATATGGTGGTGGATAACCTCGAAGAGGCGATGACGCTGGTGGAAGAGAATGTGAAAAAACAAACGCCAAAGTCCATTGGGCTGATCGGCAATGCAGCCGATGTGTACACTGAACTCTCACAGCGTGGAATCGTTCCCGATGTGGTAACAGACCAAACGTCGGCGCATGAGGCGCTGTTCTATGTTCCATCCGGGTTAAGCATTACGGCAGCCAATCAGTTGCGCGAAGCAGACCCTGAAAAATATAAAGCCATGTCGATGGATTCGATGGCGAAGCATGTGAAAGCCATGCTTGCTTTTCAGCGCGCTGGAGCGGAGGTTTTTGATTATGGCAACAACCTGCGCCAGCAAGCCTACAACCACGGTGTGAACGATGCCTTTGAATTCCCCGGCTTTGTTCCGGCATACATCCGCCCGTTGTTTTGCGAAGGCAAGGGCCCCTTCCGCTGGGTGGCACTCTCCGGGGATCAGGAGGATATTTACACCACCGACCGGGCGATCATGGAACTCTTCCCCGAAGACGAACACCTGCACCGCTGGTTGAAGATGGCGCGCGAAAAGGTTCCGTTCCAGGGGCTGCCCTCGCGGATTTGCTGGCTTGGGTATGGAGAGCGTGTGAAGGCGGGCTTGCTGTTCAACGAACTTGTCGCGAGCGGGAAGGTTAAAGCGCCCATTGTCATCGGTCGCGACCATTTGGATAGCGGCTCAGTCGCTTCGCCAAACCGCGAGACGGAAGCGATGCTGGACGGTTCGGATGCCATTTCCGATTGGGCCATCCTCAATGCCATGATCAACGCTGTGGGTGGGGCGACCTGGGTTTCCTTCCATCATGGCGGCGGGGTCGGGATGGGGTACAGTCAGCATGCGGGGCAGGTGATTGTGGCTGATGGAACTCCTGAGGCTGCAAAACGCCTTGAACGTGTCCTGACAACCGACCCGGGGATGGGGGTTGTGCGTCACGCCGATGCCGGATACAAGATCGCGGTCGATGCAGCCAGGCGCCATGGGATAAAAATGCCGATGTTGGGGAAATCATAAACGGTTGAAAAATAAAATTCAGGTGTATTTTCACCTGAATTTTATTTTATATTCACCCGGCTTTTACTCAAAAAAATCCCTTTTATTAGTATCCTTTGGCAAGATGGTCACATGAAAAATTACAGCATTATTTTGTTGTGTCTGCTACTGTCGGGAAGCATATCGTTGCCCCTCTTTTTGGGTACGGGGGAGATGCTTGTGTTTCCAATGGTTGAAAGCGTAAAGGAATTTTCCGCAGCGCCCGTACTGGGCGTTGCCCCCGTGCCGGTTGCAGCGGCCCAGCCGCAGATCGAACGCGTTCTGATCGTGAGTTTTGACGGTATGCGTACGGACGCGATCGAGGCGGCGCCCATGCCGAATGTGCTCTCGTTGATGGAGAGAGGCGCCTATAACCTGACTACGGCCATTACGATCGCCTATCCGGTCACCCTGCCAAGCCATGCCGCCATGCTTTCGGGGTTGTGCATGTCCAAAAATGGGATTGTGTACGACAAGTACTATAAATATATGGGGTATTCCAAAGGTGTGGATATCTTTGACCTTGCGCACGCGGCGGATATGCGGACCGTGATGGTCGTTGGCAAGGATAAACTTCGTCAGCTGGCGGAACCTGAAACGACGGATGTCTTTGAAGTTCAGTATGAGGAATCGTTGATTGGCGAGGCGGCGGCGCAGCAGATCGCCCAGGGGTTTGGGCTGATGTTTGTGCATTTCCCGTCGGCGGATAAAGTTGGACATAAATATGGCTGGATGGGCGGGTCCTATCTGCTTATGTTGCGCAATGGAGACGATGCGCTTGGCAGGATCCTGGCGGCTCTTGATGAAAATGGCTTAAGCGAGACTACGATGGTGATTGTCACCGCGGATCACGGCGGCCATAATGAAAATCATATCGGTACGCTTATCGAAGATTTTCGCATCCCCTGGATCGCCGCCGGGCCGGGAATTGTGCCCGGCGAGATCACAGCGCGTCTTCACACCATGGATACCGCTGCAACTGCTGCTTATGCTCTTGATCTGCCACAACAGGAAGATTGGGATGGCATTCCGGTGTACGAGGCTTTCGGGGTTCCGCGTTTGGAGATCCACCCGGAAAGTGTGCAGTGGCCCTGTCACGAATGGAATTAGACGAAGTATCCATCAAAAATATTCAGGGTGCCGTCCTCGACTTTAGGGGCGGCATCTTTTCTTAATGGGGACGCCCGGTAATTTTTTCGATAATGATCGGGAAGGCCTTTATAATATGGGCGGCCATACCTTTACATGCGAACCCTTAGAATCATCACCTTCCTGATCCTGCTGGCGGGATGCGCTCCCATTCCCAACTTGTGGGGAAGTTCCCTGGCGCCTGCGCCCACACCGACAGGGTTGCCCCCATTGCCAGAGCCGGCGCAGCAGGCTGAAGCGACCGCGACGGCTTTCGTCACGGCAACGGGCCTGCCCACAGCGACGATCACTCCTGCCGCCACAGGAATCGCCCGGGTCAGCCCCACACCGGCCGGGGCGGGTGTGAAGCGCGTATTGCTCATCAGTTTCGACGGCATGCGCACCGACGCCATCGAAGAAGCGCCGATGCCCAACCTGATGGAGTTGATGCAGGGCAGCGCCTACAACCTCACCAACGACCGCACCATCGATTACTCGTCCACATCGCCGAGCCATGCTTCGATGCTCTCCGGGTTGTGCATGGAAGATCACGGTGTGATCTATGATAAATATTTCAAGTATATGGGCTACTCCAAAGGGGTGGATATTTTTGACCTTGCGCATGCAGCTGAAATGCGTACGGTGATGATCGTAAGCAAAGATAAACTGCGGCAAATGGCCGAGCCGGAGACTACGGACGTCTTCGAGGTTGCCTATGGGGAACCTGCCATCCTGCGCGCGGTGCTGCCGGAGATCGACAAGGATTTCGGCCTGATGTTCATTCATTTTGCCGGGCCCGACCTGCGGGGACACAAATACGGCTGGATGTCCGGCGAGTACCTCAAAGTTTTGCGCATCGGAGATGAAGCGTTGGGAAAGATCTTTCAGGAACTCAAAGACCAGAACCTGTTCGATACCACCCTGATCATTGTCACTGCCGACCATGGCGGACACGACAAGAACCACATTGGTCTGTTCATCGAAGATTATCGCATTCCGTGGATTGCCCACGGACCGGGAGTAGTACCCCAGGAACTGACCCTGAAAATGTACACGATGGATACGGCTGCAACCGTGGCCTATGCATTGGGCCTGCCTTTGCAGCCTGAATGGGATGGCATACCCATCTACCAGATCTTTGGCGAGCCGCAGATTGTCACCCACGAAAAATACCCCTGCAAGACATAGGATAGCAACCTGAAGATGAAACGACTCTATTGGACCGCGATGCTGCTCGCGTTGATCGTATCCGCCTGCCAGCCCGTCGCTTCGCCGCTCCCGCCGACGGAGACCTCTTTGCCGACAGCGACACTGACCCTGACACCGCAACCGCCAACTCCGGAGCCTGCCACCCCCACAGCTTCAGCGACCCCGGTCCCGGCAAAGATCGCGCGCGTACTGATCGTGACCTTCGATGGGTTGAGGCCGGACGCCATCCAGGCGGCGGAGATGGATAACCTGCTGGCACTGATGCAGGGCGGAGCCTACACCCTGACGGCGCAGACCATCATGCCGAGCGTGACCCTGCCTGCGCATACCTCGATGGTGACGGGCACCTGCCCGGCCAGGCACATTGTGCGCTGGAATGAGTACGTCCCTGAGAACGGCTACGCCCTCGGCACGGATATCTTCGACCTGGCTCACGCCGCGGGACTGCGGACGGTGATCGTGACCGGCAAGGAGAAACTGCGCCATGTGACCGAACCGGCCAGCACCGACTTCTTCGGCTTCATCGATGATACCGACCGGGTCAAGGACATCACCACGCTGGAGAATATGGCCATCGGGCAGATCCGTGAGGGATTCGGATTGATGCTGATGCACTTCCCCGATGGCGACCTGGCGGGGCACGAGTATGGCTGGATGTCGAAACAGCAGTTGAAGGCCTATAACCACGATGACAAATCGCTGGGCCTGCTGTTGGATGTGATGCGAGACAGCGGCTTTTACGATGACACGCTCATCATCGTCACCTCGGACCACGGCGGACACGACACAACCCACGGGTATAACCTGCCCGATGACATGACCATCCCGTGGATCATCAGCGGGCCGCGGGTGGTGCCGGGCCTGTTGCAGTCGCAGGTCTATATCATGGATACGGCGGCGACGGTGGCCTTTGCATTGGGCCTGCCACTCCAGCCGGAGTGGGAGGGATACCCCGTGTATGAAGCCTTTGGCCTGTCCGTGGATGCCTCGCGTGTGGGGGGCTGCCCCGGGCTGACCCGGTAGTACTTTTGGTTCGTTGAAAGTCAACCAAACTTGTCTTATTATAGGAAAGTCTTTACCGGTACTTTACTGGTATCTTATCGGTAGGAGAGAGTTGAGCGGGTTCTGCGCACCGAAGCAGAACCCGCTCGGGTTTTAAGGGGGCAGTTCGGCGGTGGCGGGATGGCGGGTGAACGAAGGATGGATATAGCCAGGATACAGATACCCTACGGGATGGACGGGGGAGGGAGATCGTTGGCACGAACGACGCATGAAAAAAGAGCCTATTTTTAGGCTCTTTTTTCATTTTGATCTGCGAAGGGAGGCTTAGGGGGTGGGGGTGACAGTGGGTTCGGGGGTGTCGGTGGGTGTCTCTGTGGCGGTTTCGGTGGCGGTGGGCGGTTCGGTGGGGGTGCGGGTGGGAGACGGGGTGATGGTGGCGGTCTCGGTCGGGGCGGGGCTGGGGGTCAGGGTGAGGGCGGGCAGGTCGATGGGGCCGACCAGGCCGAGCCCGAGCAGGTCGCGGTGGATCCAGCCGCCTTCGTACTGGCGCAGGGCCGGGTCATCCTGATTGGGGGCGATGAGCAGCCAGGTGACGTTTTCGTCGACGGCGCGGAAGGTGAGGCAGCGCCCGACTTCGAGCGGTTCGCCCATGACGCCGAAGGTTTTGGTGCTGGGTCCGAAGCGGACGTTGATGGTGTGGGCGTTGAGGGAGTTGACGCACAGTTTGAGCGAGTCGAAGGGTTCGCGGGTGACGGTGGGCGTGGGGGAAGGCGGGGTGGCGGTGGGGGTGAGTGTGGCGGTGGCGGTTGGCGTGGGCGTGTCTGTATCGGCGGCGGGGATGGTGAGGGTGGGCGTGACGCTGGCTTCTTCGATGAGGGCGGTGGTGGCTGTGGGCGTGGAGGAGGCCGGGGCGGGCGGAGTCGCTTTGGGCGCGAAGAGAAGCGCGCCGAGAGTGATCAGCAGGAGGAGGATCAGGGCGGGGGGGCCGTATTTGCGCAGGGTCGGCGGCAGGGCGGCGGCGGCTTTTTCGAAGGGGGTGACGGTGGGCGCTTCGCCGGTGTGGCCGATGGCTTTGAGCAGTTTGCCGAAGCCGGTCACGTAGTCGCTGTTCATGAAGTCGATGAAGTTGATGGTGTTGAGGGCGAAGGGCACCTCGCAGAACTCGGTCATGATGGGGACGATCTTCTTGTGCAGGTTGAGGGCCTGGGTGTATTCCTTTTGCACCCATTCGGACTTGATGGAGTTGGGGGTCAGGACGATGATGAAGAGCTGGCTTTCGGCGATGGCGGCGGGCAGGGTCTTGACCCAGTCGTCGCCGCCCTGCAGGTCGGTGATGTCCCACCAGACGTCGTAGGCGGCCTTTTCGAGATCTCCGGCGAGTTTGCGGACGAAGTCGATGTCTTTGCGTGAGTAGCTGATGAAGATCTTTTGCATGGCCCGGGTGTCCTTTGCTGGGGGTATATTACCATAGGGAGGGTTGGGAATTGGGGTGAGGGGTGTGGGTTTACAATAATATTGTTTTTGGGTGCTGGTTTACTTGGAGGGAGGAGTCTGTATAATCAGTGGTAGCGTGATATGGTGAGGTGTATCCCTTTTGGGGGTAGGATGAACGGTTCAGTCTATTCGTAGTTGGATTGTTCCCATGTTAATCCATGCCTTATAATGAACAAAACCATCGTCTGACTGGAACCGGTATGGCAAACAGTAACCTGACCGAAGCGAAGCGGGCAAAGAACGATGAGTTCTACACCCAATACGCCGACATTGAAAAAGAAATCAATGCTTATCTGGATTTCAACCCGGATGTCTTCCGCGGCAGGACGCTTCTGCTGCCTTGCGATGACCCCGAGTGGAGCAACTTTACCAGGTATTTTGCCCAGAACTTTGAGCGCTTGGGGTTGAAAAAACTCACCAGCACCAGTTATGCGGTGGAGAGCAAGACCTATAAAGGCACATACCAGCCCACCCTCTTTGAGACCAGCGCCCCGTATTACGATAAAAAGAAGACCAAGGTCAACGGCAAGATCTTCACCCTGACGCATGATAAGACCGGCGACCATCATATCAACGTGGATGACCTCGAATGGCATTACCTGAAGGGCGACGGCGATTTTAGAAGCCCCGAGATTCAAGCCCTGCGTGATGAATCCGACATCATCATCACCAACCCGCCCTTCTCGCTCTTTCGCGAGTTTTTGGCGTGGATTATGGAATCAGAAAAGCAGTTTGTAATCATTGGCAATATGAATGCCATGACATATAAAGAAGTTTTTCCTTTGATTAAAGAAAACAAGGTGTGGCTTGGACCGAGTATTAGCAGTGGCGACCGCGAATTTCAAGTACCGGATAGTTACCCAATAAACGCAGCAGGCTGGAGAATAGGCGAAGACGGTAGAAAGTTTTTACGCATAAAAGGGGTTCGTTGGTTTACCAACCTTGACCACGGCAGGCGTCATCAGCCATTACCGTTAATGACCATGGCTGATAACTTGAAATACAGCAAGCACAAAGAGATTCAAGGCAAAAAATCATATGACCACTACGATAATTATGATGCCATTGAAGTGCCGTTTACCGATGCCATTCCAAGTGACTATGACGGCACAATGGGTGTGCCAGTTAGTTTTCTCGATAAATATTCCCCTGAACAGTTCGAGATTATCGGCTATGAAAAAAGTTATCACCTTAGAACCAAAATTTATCCCAAGCAAATACAGATAGATAAAAATGGCAAGAGAAGCGATGTTACCAAATTAAATGATGGTGTGGCTATAAAAGTTACAACTCCACCAGATGATATGACATATTACGTGGTTGATAACGAATATTATGTACAATCGTATAAGCGGATTTTTATCAAACACAGGAAAGCCACAAAATGAAGATCGCCAAGTGACAGTCACCGCCCTCGTCAGACCCTAAAGGTTTCTCCCGCAAACCAGAGCCATTACTAGCAGGAACGTCTCCTCGAATCAGCGTTTTCGTCAGCCAAGGAAACCTTTAGGGTCTTTAATAAGGAAACCATAAAATGAAAACCACCCTACGAACCAACATCACCGTCATCATGTCATTCTGAGCGGAGCGAAGAATCCCTACCCCAGGGTAGAGACCCTTCGTTTCACTCACATCGTCCCGATGTCCTTCGGGAGGGTGACACTGCCCCCATGTCATTCTGAGCCGCGCACTTGCTCTCTGCGGCGAAGAATCCCTGAGATAATCGTAGAGACCCTCACCGCACTGGTGCGCGGCGCAAGTGTCGGTCGCGGAGAACGCTCCCTCAGGGCGACATGAACGGAGTGGACATACAAGAGGTGTTATGAGCAAAGAATACTATGTCTACATCATGACCAACAAATCGCGTACCCTTTATACAGGAGTGACCAACAACTTAATGCGGCGCGTGTATGAACATAAAAACAAACTTGTCCCTGGGCTTACAAACAAATACAACATTCAATTTCTGGTTTACTATGAAGCAGGCAACGATATTAATGCAGCAATTGTCCGTGAAAAACAAATCAAAGGCTGGCTCAGGTCAAAGAAAATAGCGTTAATCGATTCCGTCAATCCCCAATGGAAAGACTTAAGCGTAGAATGGGATATGTCCAATATCATCGTAAGTGAAAACGACGAGTCTCCGCCCCGGAAGTAGAGACCCTTCGTTTCACTCAGGGTGACACTGCTAACATGTCATTCTGAGCGATAGCGCCGCGTCCCCGAAGGGGGAAGAATCCCTACGCCAATGGTAGAGGCTCTTCGTTTTACTCAGAGCGACACATCCTTGAGAGGAACCCACATGAAAACCACCCTACGAACCAACCTCACCGTCAAAGACATCTGCGCAGGCTTTGTCTACAACGAACTCGAAGGCAAAGGCTTGTTTGGTCTGGCAGGCAGGCTCACCATCCAGCCCGAATACCAGCGCAACTACATCTACGCCGACGGCAAAAGAGACGTGGCGGTCATCGAATCCATTCTCAAGGGCTATCCGCTCGGCTTGATCTACTTCAACAAAGTCAGTGCCGACAATCTCGAAGTGCTGGACGGGCAGCAGCGCATCACCAGCTTCGGGCGCTTCGTCACCAACAAATTCGCCATCGTCGACGAACGCGGCATGCAGCAATACTTCGACGGCATCGCCGCCGACCAGCGCAGGAAAATCCTCGAAACCAAACTGCTCATCTACGAATGTGAAGGCGAAGAGAGCGAGATCAAAGACTGGTTCAAAACCATCAACATCTATGGCGTGCCCGTCAACCAGCAAGAGATTCTCAACGCCGTCTATTCCGGTCCCTTCGTCACGCTTGGCAAAGCCGAATTCAGCAACACCCAAAACGCCAACATCCAAAAATGGAGCGCCTACATCTCCGGCAGCGCCAACCGGCAAGACTTCCTCGAACGCGCACTCGATTGGGTCAGCAAAGGGGAGATCGACCAGTACATGAGCCGTCACCGTCACGATAAAAACATCAACGAACTAAAAGCCTACTTCAACAGCGTCATCGACTGGGTCTCCACCGTCTTTAGCGATGTCGAAAGCGAAATGCGCGGATTGGAATGGGGGCGGCTGTATGAAAGTTATCACCACGCCTCCTACAACCCGACCAGGGTTTCCAACCAGGTGAGAGAACTCTACGCCGATCCCTACGTCAAGAACCGCAAAGGCATCTTCGAGTACATCCTCGGCGGCTCAACCGATACAAAATTGCTGGATGTGCGCGTCTTCGATGATGCTGCCAGGAAAAGCGTTTATGCAACCCAAACCGCCAAAGCCGAAAAGAAAGGCGAATCGAACTGTCCGCTCTGTGCCCTCGGTCACGACGCCAACAAAAGCAAACTCTGGAAACTCGCCGACATGGACGCCGACCACGTGGCAGCCTGGAGCAAAGGCGGCGCCAGCGACATCAAAAACTGCCAGATGCTCTGCAAGACCCACAACCGCGCAAAGGGGAACCGGTAAAGGCAGTTTAATCTGGCACACTTAAGAGCACAACCTGAGATGGAAGGTCATCGTAACATGATAAAAATATTTTTAAGTTACGCACATGAAGACTACTCATCTGCCAAAAGGCTTTACGACATACTTAATTCAATACCATCCGTTGATGTGTGGTTTGATAAAGAATCATTACTACCCGGCCAAAAATGGGAGATAGAAATTCGTAAAGAAATTCATGCTTCCCAATTTTTCTTGTTGCTCATTTCTAATAATTCCACTGAGAAAAAAGGTTTTTACCAAAGAGAAATAAGAGAAGCCCTGAAAGTATTGGAAGAATATCCGGATGATAAGATATTCTTGATTCCAGTGCGTCTGGATGATTGCCAACCACACTTTGAACAATTAACTGCTTTGCAATACGTTGACTTGTTTCCTGAACAAGAATGGCCTAATGGATTAAACAAATTGATGAGGGTTTTTCAATCGCATCAGCAACCAGCATCAAGCAGTCATAATGCCACCACAGTCAGGTTTAGAACGCACCAAGCCGTTTTTCGCAACAGCCCTGTATTATTTTATTTTCTCACGATCACAAATTTACACAATCAGCCTATTGAAATAACGCATATATGGTATCAGGACGCAAATCGGCATATTGCCATACAATACCAATCTCGCCCACTGCCAAAGAGGTTGAATATAAACGAGGGATGGGAGACCTGGCTGGCAATAGATCATATCCCCGAGGAATTTAGGCATAATGCTTATGACTCTTTTCGAGTTCGATTGTCAACTGGAGAAGTGTTCGCATCTTCCAAAGATGATACAACACCGCCCATTGGTACGATTCCCGGTGGAGGAATCTTTCCATCAGACATAGACGGCTTTCAAAAACCGGATTGAGTTGCAAGTCAAAGCCGCCAAGTAAAGCGTACGGTGCTCTCCCAATCCCAGATAACCTGCCGAAGAGTACAGATCAAGGGTGGGTGGAAGATTGCTTCGACGGGAGAGCGCCGTCTCGCAAGGACATTATGGGGTGAAGTGTATAATCCGTAGGGCAGATTCTTTTCAGCAAAGGGACCTATGAAAAAACAATCCATCCTCATCGTCTTGCTGGTTTCGTTGTTTGTATATTCATGTGCGTCCAAAAACACGCTTGCTCCGACGGAAGGGGCGGCAGCCACTGCGAGTAGCGCAGAGGCGCTGCCCACAGTGACTGTCCACGTTTCGACCGCTCCGATCGCCGGTCATTGGGTGGGAAATTTTCAGGGAATCAGCGATGGCTTCTCCGCGCCGATCCGGGTGACCCTCTTTGAAGACTGTGAAATGAACGCGGTCTGCGGCACATATTCCGTGCCCTTGCTGCCCTGTTCCGGGGAACTGATATTAACCGAGGCCGACACCACCACCTTCACCTTTACCGAACAAAGGACAGGCGGCGCGGACTGGTGCGGTTCCGGCGGCCTGGAACACATGGAACTGCTGCCCGACCAGACGCTCTCCTGGGGCTACAGCGACCCGGGCGCAAGCATCAAATCAAAGGGCATCCTCATCAAAGTGGCCCGCGATGGCGAGACCGTGCCGACCAGCACGGCGGTCTTGTCCAAAGAGAATATCTCCCAATTGAAAGAGATGGCCATTTGGGGCCGGGGAGCGATACGCTCCGTGCAATGGTCGCAGGATGGCGGTCAAATCTTTGTCGATACCGCCCTCAGCCGGAATGTGTATGACTCGACCACCCTTCAATTTAGGGAGGAGTTCTTTATCTACGGAAGCGACACTCCGATGTTGACCTTCGATGTCGAAGACCTGGGAGCGACCGCCGACAGTCAGGGCCGACTGAGACACCCGTTCAAAATCAATGTCATCGGCAGCGACGGATCGCCCGCCGGTTCATTCGAAACTGAGAGTATGTACCCACCCCAGGTCCGATACCTGCCCGAAAGCAACATGATCGCCATTGATAACTTGATGGGCGGATTGGGCCTTCACGATGGCACCACGTATGAAGTCATTTGCAGCATCAGCGGTTCGTGGGAGAGTCCGGTCACGGTCACGCCAGACCGTAAGACGGTGGCCACCGGCGGCATGGACGGGTATATCACCCTCAAAAGCGGGGATGGTTTCAGGGATGAAGTCAAGTTTGAAACGGGCGGGCCGGTGCGCTTTTTATCCTTTTCGCCGGACGGGAAGCAACTGGCCGCAGAGACCAACGGGACTGTCTCCATTTGGGATATCTCCAGCGGCAAGGTGAGCGGCGCCCTGCCGGAACCCTTCCTTGCAGGTAATTTCTTCAACGATCCATTCTACGGCGGCAGCGATGCGACCGTGGGCTTGACGGTAAAAGACAGCCGCATCGCGATCATCAACAAGAACAGGGTCATCCTGCGCAGTTTATTGGATGGAAAACAAAGCGGGCTGATCAACGGGTATGAAGGCACGCGGCTCGATAATGAAATAGAAAAGGGAGGGGAAGTGTGGACCTATGCAAGCCTGTACCAGGATTTTAGCGCCGTGTTCTTCACGCAAGATAACCAGGAATTGGTCACCACGCTATTTAACCGCGCGCATGTCTGGGACCTTGCCACCGGGCAGTTTGTCAGGATGATCGCGTTATTGCCTGAGCAGGATGCAAATTTCACTTCGGCCTATTCCCCTTCGCAAAACGTCTTGTTGACAGGCAGTTATAACAAGACGTCCATCAAAAGTTGGAATGTGGAAGATGGAGTGCAGGGAGAGAGCATCCGCGCCTGGAATGCCAGCGGACTGCAAAACGGCTATGACGGCACGCACAGCCTGACCATGTCACCCGATGGACGCTATGTTTTCTCATGGTCCGGGCTGGAGGGGGTTGCCAATCTGTGGGAGATCGAAACACGGCAGAAGGTGATGACCCTCAGTATCCCCCGTTCGGAGTACTCCCAATACAAACCGGGCTTTTATCCTGTGGCGCTTTCCCCCGATAATACCAAGCTGGTCTTCTCGTATTCGCTTCAGCCCGACTTGCACCTGTCCTCGGTCTATTCCATCCCGGAAGGTGCGGAACTGTACCAGATCTCGAATTACCATGCAGCCTTCTCCCCGGATGGTTCGATGATCGCCGCGTCGGTGGGCGAGGAGCGCATCCGCTTCTATGATGCGGAAACAGGCGCAACGATTGGCGAGGTCGCCAGCCAATATCCCAACCGCTACGGCTTCCATTTGCTGTATTTCTCCGAAGACGGGAAATCCCTGATCGCTGTTTCGAGGAACGGCACCATCAGCATTTGGGGAATTCCATAAAAGGAGTATGAAAATGACCAGGACCTTCCAGGGCCTGATCTTCGCCCTGATCATGATAACCGTTGTGGTCGGGATGGATGTGCTGTTCTTTCGAGGCCGGTTCTGGGAACGGTTAATGGCGAATATGGGCGTCGTCCTGATCTTTGCCGCCTTCCATCTGCGATTTCTGAAAAGGCCCTGAGCCGGTCAGACAGTTTTTGTTGCCTGGAGTGATGTGCATGTTCCATCTGGAAACCGAACGACTGCTGCTTAAACCCCATACCCTGGCCAATGTCCACTCCATGCTGGCGTGGGAGAATGACCCCGACCTGCTGTATTACAGCGACAACCAGCCCGAAGACCGGGAACCGCAGACCGTTGAAGATCTTACAGAATACCTGACAACGATCATGCAGGAAAGCCCGTTGCCTGGGATGATCCACTATGCCATTCACAAAAAAGCGGGCCAGGAACTTGTCGGCTACGGCATGATCGCCCTGATCGACCGCCATCACCGCCAGTGCAAACTGGGCATCGTGATCGGTGAAAAACAGGAATGGGGACAGGGGTATGCGCAGGAAGCGCTGCAGGCCGTGATCGCTTATTGCTTCACCACTCTGAATATGAACCGGATCGGGGCGGAAGTCTATGACTTTAACCAGCGGGCGGTTCAGTTATTTGAGCGCCTCGGCTTCAAGCGGGAAGGGACCGTCCGGGAGGCGGTATGGAAAAAGGGCAGGTTCGCAGATGAATATATGTATGGCTTATTACGCCGGGAATGGAAGGAGTAGTCCGTATGGAAACAACCCTCTCCGAGTTTGACCTGCAAGTCCGTTATCAGATCTATCGCTTCTTTGCCGGGCAGGGCGCAGCGCCTTCCCATGCGCAGATCGCCGTTTTGTTACAGGCGCAGGATGAAAGCGTGCGCGCCTCCTTCCATAAACTGCATGAACGGCATATGATCTTTCTGGAGTCCGGAAGCGATGCCATCCGCATGGCGAATCCGTTTTCAGCGATTCCCACGAAGTTCAAAGTCACCTCTGGAGGCAGGCAGTGGTGGGCGAATTGCGCCTGGGATTCTCTGGGCATCGCCGCGGCGCTTCAAGTGGACGTCCACATCGAGGCCGCTTATCCCGATAGCCTGGAGACCGTGGACTTGCAGGTCCATCAGGGCCGGGTGGATGGAAAGGGCCACAAGGTGTATTTTCCCCTGCCCTGCCGCCAATGGTACGATGACCTGGTCTTTACCTGAGCGAATATTTTGCTCTTTCGGTCGAAGGAGCATGCTGAAACCTGGCGCGCCCAAATGCAAATGCCCGCCGGTGAGTTGCTGCCTTTTGAGCAGGTTTGGGAACTCTCCAAACTCTGGTATCACGACCGCCTCCTGCCGGACTTCAAGGGGCGCTCGATCCCGGAAGCGCACCACATCTTTGAAACCCTGGGCCTGAATACCGATTTTTGGCGCTTTGATGGTTTGAGGTAGTCCACGTAAAAGCGCCGCCCCCGCACAAGATATACCAAGCCGGGCGGGGGGACGTGGTCTGTGGCTGTGATGCAAGTCTTGCTTAATAATGATCTGCATGGAGGCGACAAATGAAAAAAATCTGTGTGCTGATAGGCCTGGCTGCATTGGTACTCTCCTGCCAGCCTGTGAACATCGCGGAACCGACGAATACGAGCCTGCCCGATCCGCCAACCTCCACCGCACTCCCCATTCCAACACAGACAGAGTCAACCTTGCTCGCAAACTATGAGGGTGATTGCGTGTTTTGTTTCCTCAAGGGGGAGAACGTCCATGAGCCGCTATGGGATCCGGCCATCCAGGGTTTTAAATACAGAGAAGACGACCCCAGGGAGAAGGTCACCATCGACGAGACCTTCAAAGTGGCTGCGGGTGAAAGCGTTACTTTTGAGAATAAGATCGTTTTGGTGCGGCCGGGTCAGAGGAAAGATATTGAAGTCTTCGGAATCCTGACCATAAAGAACTCGCTGCTCATTTGGGAGCAGACCGAATACCAGCAGACCCGGCTGCGGGTAAAAAAAGGCGGTACGCTGATCATTGAAGACTCCTATTCATTCCAGGGCAATCCCTATTGGGTGAACTGGGAATTTGAAAGCGGATCCACCGTCCGGTTCGATCACTTTGTGGGTGACCCGTGGACTTCGATACGCGGGGCGGTGAAATATACGGCGATCAACTATTCCACCGTTAAGATGACTTTATTTAACAACATCCACAACTCCACGGTTGAGATCGCGGATGCGCATCACATCTGGTTCGAAGTGTTTCCGCCAGAAGGGACCTACACCATAACCTTCCCCGCCAATCGCCAATGGTCTGATTGGGACCTTTCTGACCTGTGGCCGTACACGACCGTCCGTGTGACGGATTCATATATCTATGAGAGGGATATCAGCGTAGGGAACAATACCCATATCACCATCAAGGACACCCCCAGTGGTTTCAGCCTCGGTTGGTCCATTTCAAAAACCAACCCGGAATTCGTGGAGTGTGAACTCAAGGGACTGGGGGAACCGGGAAACCCGGCAGGGGTCTTTTATGAGAACACCACCTGGGACCTGCCTTGCAACAATTCATCGTTGACGGTCGTCAATTCCCTTTTGCATGAGGCCTGGCCGGTCGTGCGTGGGTACGTCCATTTGAAGATCTACGATTCCAATCTGGCCGACCCTCGAAATTACGAAGCGCCCGCCACCATGGAAATTTATCGCTCCAGCGTGGGCATCATTGGGGCATACAACGGGGGACAGGTCTACCTGGAAGATTCCCCGGTCCAGGATGCGATTGAGGTCAAGGATCCGCAATCGGTCATTTACGGCTTTGGAGTATCCGGGCCGTACGAGCTGTTTGAATCGGATGGGGGAACGTATATGGAACTGGAACAGCCCGGGCCTCCGTGGGAATAATATGATCCTGCCAAGGGAGCGGGACTCCAGGTTCATCACCATCCGCCGCGGGGGGACGTTAACGGACGCCGATCATCAACTGCTCGCGTTGTGGGCTGCGACCTGCGCGGAGCATGTGCTGTCCCTGTTCGAGGTTGTGCAGCCTTCAGACCCGCGCCCTCGTCAGGCCATTGACCTCGCGCGGGCATGGGCGCGCGGCGAGGTGACGATGATGCAGTCGCGGAATGCCGCCGGTCATGCCATGGCGGCCGCCAGAGTGTTGCGCGGCCCCGCAAGGGAGGCGGCTTTTGCAGCAGGACAGGCTGCGGCTGTGGCCCATGTCGCGGCACATGAATTGGGCGCGGCCGCTTATGCCATAAAGGCTGTGCGCGCATCTGTCGGTAAAAGGGATAGGGATCAGGCGGGTCGACTGGAGTGCCAATGGCAGCGTGAGCAATTGCCGGAGGCGATCCGCGCCCTGGTTCTGGACGATCAGCGATTACGTAATGAGATCTGCTGGTCTGTGTTCAGTTTCTGACCGGACAACAGCACCCCGTCCCACCGTGACACTTAATGAATTCTCTAATACTCCTCTAACACCCCCATCCTTGACCAAAACTTAACTCAGGCATAAAGTTAAGCCTGCTTAACTAAAAAGAAGGCTTAACTATGACCGATTCCCTCCAAATCTCGAAATCCCTGCGCCAATGGGTCGATATGACCACCCACCGTTCGATGCGAGGGCAGGCTAGCTACGTCAAGTCGCTGGGCTTCTCCATGCCGCAGTTCTTTATGCTGATCCAGGTCTTCTACAAGAAGCAGTGCGGCATCTCGGACCTGAGCGGCCACATGGAGATCACCACCGCCGCGGCCAGCCAGATGGTGGAGAAACTGGTGCAGAGCGGGCTGCTCGAACGCACCGAAGACCCCAATGACCGCCGCGCCAAACAAGTGACGCTTTCGCCCAAGGGCCGCGAGTTGATCGAATCCAGCATCAACGAACGTTTTCGCTGGGTGGATGAACTGGTCGGCTCGTTAAGCGCAAAGGAAAAAAATGTCGTGGTCGAGGCGCTGGGCATCCTGACCGAAAAAGCAAAGGAACTTGAAAAATAAATTTATGAGTACTTACCATTCTTCAGCAAGGAGCAAGATGAAACATGCTTAAATTGATGCGATATGTCAAACCTTATGGGTGGATGTTGCTGTTGTCCATTACGCTGCTGTTTGCGCAGGCCAACTTCGACCTGACCCTGCCGGACTACCTTTCGCGCATCGTTAATACGGGCATCCAGCAGGGCGGGGTGGAAGATGCGCTGCCGGCTGCGATCCGCGCCAATGAGATGGACCGTGTGACCCTCTTCATGAGCGCGGAGGATAAAGAGTCCGTGCTGGCGGTTTATACATTGATCGATTCAAACTCCGCCGATTACGGATCCTACCTTGAGAAATATCCTGCCCTGGCAACGGAACCCATCTATGTTTTAAATCAGATCGAGCAGTCCGGGATCGACCGCTTGAACCCGATCATGGCCAGGGCCTTGCTGGCTGTTTCCGGAATCGAGCAGGCCCTGGCCGACCCGGCCAAAGCCGCCGAGATGGGCGGATCTTTTGGGAATTTTGACCTGACAAAACTTCCGCCGGGCATGGATGTGTTCACCCTGTTGGCGAAGATGCCCGCCGACCAGCTGACCGGGATCACCGACCAGATGGATGAGAAATTTGCCGCATTGGGCGACAGTATGCTGGTGCAGGCCGCCACCCGGGTGGTCCGGGAAGAATACAAAGCGCTCGGCATGGATACCGACCAGGTCCAGAACAATTACGTTCTGACCGTCGGCGGGTGGATGATCCTGCTGACTCTCGCCTCGGGTGTCTGTACCATCATTGTGGGTTATCTTTCTGCGAAGATCGCCGCCGGAATGGCGCGCGACATCCGCCGCGATGTATTCAAGACGGTCGAAAGTTATTCCAGCACCGAGTTCGATAAATTTTCCACAGCCTCGCTCATCACCCGCACAACCAACGATGTGACCCAGATCCAGATGGTGGTGATGATGATGGTGCGTATGATGTTCTATGCCCCCTTGATGGGCATCGGCGGCATCATCAAAGTGGTGGCCAAGGATTCGCCGCTCTCCTGGATCATCGGCGTGGCGGTGCTGATGCTGGTCAGCCTGATCACGATCATCTTCTCCCTGTCGCTGCCCAAGTTCAAGATCATTCAGAAACTGACCGACCGCATCAACCTCGTTTCGCGCGAGAGCCTGACCGGTATGATGGTCATCCGCGCCTTCAATATGCAGGCGTTTGAAGAAGCCCGCTTCGACAAGGCCAACCAGGACCTGACCGCCGTGAGTCTGTTCATCAATCGTGTCATGGTGGTGATGTTCCCGCTGATGATGCTCATCATGAACGTGATGATGCTCGGCATCATCTGGTTTGGCGCAAAACAGGTGGCCGATGCCAATATGCAGGTCGGCGATATGATGGCCTTCATGCAGTATGCGATGCAGATCGTAATGTCCTTCCTGATGCTTTCGATGATGTTCATTATCATTCCGCGCGCCTCGGTCTCGGCTGACCGTATTCATGAAGTGCTCAGCACCGAGCCGCACATCCACGACCCGCAGGAACCGAAGCAATTCCCGGCCGCGTTCAAGGGATCGGTGGAGTTCAGGGATGTTTCGTTCCGCTATCCCGGCGCAGATACTGACGCGCTGGAGAACATCAGTTTCACCGCGCAGCCGGGCCAGACCACTGCGTTCATCGGTTCGACCGGCGCAGGCAAGTCCACCATCGTCAACCTGATCCCGCGCTTTTATGAAGTGACCGGCGGTTCGATCCTGATGGATGGTGTGGATATCCGCGAGGTGAGCCAGCATGACCTGCGCGACAAGATCGGTTATGTGCCGCAGAAGAGCGCCCTGTTCTCCGGCACCATTGAGAGCAACCTGCGTTATGCCGAGAAGGACGCCACCCCCGGGCAGTTGCAGTCTGCCATTGAGATCGCGCAGGCCAAAGAATTTGTGGATTCCGTTCCTGAAGGCATCGCCAAGGAAATTTCACAGGGTGGCGCAAATGTCTCCGGCGGACAAAAGCAGCGCCTCTCCATCGCCCGTGCGCTGGTCAAGAAACCGCCGATCTACATCCTTGACGACAGTTTTTCCGCGCTCGACTTCAAGACCGATGCCTCCCTGCGCCAGGCCCTCAAGGAAAAGACCGCCGACAGCACGCTGTTGATCGTCACCCAGCGCGTCTCCACGGTGAAGAATGCTGAACAGATCGTTGTGCTTGATGAAGGCCGCATCGTCGGCAAGGGCACACATAAGGAACTTATGGAAACTTGTGAAACCTACCAGGAGATTGCCTTGTCGCAGCTCAGCAAGGAGGAGCTGGCATGATGATGCAAGGCAGACCCACACAACAGCAACAAGGCCCCCGCATGGGCGGCCCGATGGGTGGCCCCATGATGGGCGCGCCGACAGCCAAGGCGCGCGATTTCAAAGGCACGATGCGCAAGCTGATCGAATATCTTGGCGCCTACCGGCTCATGATCGTGATCGTGATGATCTTTGCGGTCGCTTCCACTGCGGCCAGCATCGCCGGTCCGAAAATATTAGGCAATGCCACCACGAAACTTTTTGAAGGCGTGATGGCGCAATTGGGCGGTACCGGCGGGATCGATTTTGAATATATCGGCCGCATCGCATGGATCACATTGGGGCTCTATCTGGTCTCGGCCCTGTTCATGTACATCCAGGGCTGGATCATGGCGAACATTTCCACCAACATCGCCTACCGCTTCCGCCGCGACATCTCCGAGAAGATCAACCGCATGCCCTTGAAGTATTTCGACGGCACCACCCACGGCGAAGTGCTCTCGCGCATCACCAACGATGTCGATACGGTCAACCAGACCCTCAGCCAGAGTTTGTCGCAGATCATCACCTCCATTGTCACCGTGATCGGTGTGTTGGCCATGATGTTTTCCATCAGCTGGGCCATGACCCTGGTGGCGCTGGTGATCATCCCGCTCTCGATGGTGACGGTCATGCTGATCGTCAGGCAATCACAGAAGTTCTTCAAGCAGCAGCAGGATTACCTCGGCCATGTCAACGGGCATGTGGAGGAAATGTACGGCGGCCACATTGTGATGAAGGCCTTCAATGGCGAGGCCGAAAGCATTCAGAAATTCGACGGCTCGAACGATATGCTGTATGAAGCCGCCTGGAAGTCGCAGTTCCTCTCCGGCTTGATGATGCCGATCATGATGTTCATCGGCAATCTTGGGTATGTGGCCGTGGCCATCCTTGGCGGGTATCTCGCCATCAAGGGCACCATCACCGTTGGGGACATTCAGGCCTTCATCCAATACGTGCGCTCATTTACGCAGCCCATCACCCAGCTGGCGAACATCTCCAATGTGTTGCAGCAGACTGCGGCGGCGGCTGAGCGTGTGTTTGAATTCCTCGATGAAGAAGAGGAAATCCTCGAAGCCGAAAGCCCGGTCAAACTGGACGAAGTTCAAGGCCATGTCGAGTTCAAGGATGTCCACTTTGGCTACAACCCCGAGAAGATCATCATCAACGATTTTTCCGCGGAAGCGGAGCCCGGCCACAAGATCGCCATCGTCGGCCCGACCGGCGCAGGCAAGACCACCATGGTCAAGTTGTTGATGCGTTTCTACGATGTGAACGAAGGCGCCATCCTGGTCGATGGTCACGATATCCGCGACTTTACGCGTTATGACCTGCGCCGGATGTTCGGCATGGTCTTGCAGGATACCTGGCTGTATAACGGCTCCATCATGGAGAATATCCGTTACGGCCGTCCGGGCGCCACCGATGAGGAAGTGATCGCTGCCGCCAAGGCCGCGCATGTGGACCACTTCGTCCACACCTGGCCCGATGGGTACAACATGGTCCTCAATGAAGAGACTTCCAACATCTCGCAGGGCCAGATGCAATTGCTGACCATTGCCCGCGCGGTGCTGGCCGACCCGAAGATCCTCATCCTTGATGAAGCGACTTCCAGCGTGGACACGCGCACCGAAGTGCTGATCCAAAAGGCGATGGACAACCTGATGAACGACAAACGCCGCACCAGTTTTGTCATTGCGCACCGCCTGTCCACCATCCGTGATGCGGATCTGATCCTGGTCATGCAGCATGGCGATATCGTGGAGCAGGGCAACCATGAAGAACTGCTGGCGAAGCAGGGTTTTTATCACGAACTCTATATGAGCCAGTTCAAGCGGCAGGAAGAACCGGAAACGGCCGCTGCCTGATTAAAGACAAAAGACCCGAAAGGCGCGCCTTTCGGGTCTTTGAAAAAAACGAATTGGAGGGCTTACATGACCGAAGCCGCCGCACAAACGAACCCGGAAGACAAACTCGATTTTAAACGCATCCTCCCCATCCTGGTCATCGTTCTTGTAGACCTGATGGGACTGTCCATCATCATCCCCCTGCTGCCATTGTATGCGGCCCGCTTCGGCGCGGAACCGTTCATGGTCGGCATTCTCCAGGCTGCCTACCCGCTGATGCAGTTCCTCGGCGCGCCGGTGCTCGGAAGATTGTCCGACCGTTTTGGACGCAAACCCATCTTAATCTTCAGCCAAATTGGAACCCTGATCGGTTTCATGCTGCTGGGGTTTGCGGACACCCTCTTGCTTTTATTTGTCTCGCGCATCATCGACGGCCTCTCCGGCGCGAATATCTCCACCGCGCAGGCGGCCATCACCGATAGCACCAACGAGAAGACCCGCACACAGGGGCTGGGCCTGGTCGGTGCAGCCTTTGGAGTTGGCTTTGTATTGGGGCCCGTGCTGGCGTTCATTGTGCTTGCTTCCACCGGGCAGAACTATCAAGCCGTGGCATGGACGGCGGCCCTGTTCTCGCTGGCATCCATTCTGCTGACGACCTTCTGGTTTAAAGAAACGGTGGCAGATGCTGCCGACCCGGAATCCTCGCGCAAGCGGCGGCCGTTTTCGTTCGCAGCGCTGCGCGAAGCCATGGCTCATCGCCCGACGATCTGGTTCCTGGTAGTGGTCATGTTCTTTTATCAGGTGGCGTTCGGCGGGTATGAACAACTCTTTTCGCTGTTCACCCTCAACCGGCTGGGCATGGATGCGCGCGATACCTCCGGCCTGTTCATGCTGGCGGGCATCCTTATTATCGTGATCCAGGGCGGGCTGATCGGGCGCTGGTCGCGCAAGAAAGGCGACCGCTGGCTGGCATTGATGGGCATTGGGGCACTTGCCATCGGCCTGATCGGCACGGCACTGACCCCGGCCATCCCTGTGCCGTGGTACGAAAAGGCGCGTGTGCTGGAAAGCCTGGCCGGGCAGGGCGAGTTCCGGGTTTCCATTCAGAGCATCACCGTATCCCTGCCGGATGAAACCTTGCGCGGTTGGTTTGGCATCCTCTGGTTAATGGTTGCCAGCCTGCCTGCGGCTTTGGGGGGCGGGACGCTTCAACCTGCGATCAACAGCCTGATCACAAAGGCATCGGACAAAACTGAGGTAGGTGGAATGCTCGGTCTTTCCTCGGCAGCCTATAGCGCGGCTAATGCGATTGCGCCCCTGTTCTATGGAGCGCTCTTCCAATGGCTGGGTGCCCCCGTGCCCTTCTTCGTTGGCGGGGCGATCCTGCTGGTGTTATTCGTGGTTGCGCCGCGGGTGATCAAACCATAAGAGCAGGGGTGAAAAAATCGTCCGTGAGTTTACCACGGACGATTTTTTATTCCTTCAGCAGGTCGAGGATTCCGGGGGTCTCTGCAATGATTTCATCCGCGCCAAACTTTTTTAATTCCGCTTCCTCACCAAAACCGCATAACACTCCCACCGTCTGCGCGCCTGCCGATTTGCCTGCGCGGATATCCACCGTGGTATCCCCGATCATCAGGCATTCCTCCGGCTTTACATTCATCTTTTGTGCGGCGAACAGGATCGGATCAGGGTAAGGCTTGGTATGTTCCGCAGAAAGGCCTGTGACGATCACATCGAAATATTGGGTAAGACGATATTGTTCAAGGAATGCCATGGTCCCGCGTTCATCACGCGCGCTGACCACGCTCATGGGGTAACGCCCTTTCAGTTGCGCCAGCATCGCATCCACGCCGGGGATGAGCAGGAAGGTTTTTGCCGAACGCTTTCGATGGCGGTCCAGCCAGTTGATGAAGGCAACCATTTCATCGTCCAGTCCGAGTGTATCGGCCAGGCCCAACAGGGCATTGCCGGGGGCCTCGATCCACATCACAAAGCGGCGGGCGGTATGTTCGGGGTTTTTGAAGAGAAAACGCGGCAGGAGTTTCGAGACTTTTTGGGCATACAGATCGTCTGTGTCGCTAAGCGTGCCATCTACATCGAAGCAAAGCGCTTTGATTTTTGGTATATCGAGGGGCATGGATTAATTGTACCAAAAGGACTATACTTATTACGCTCACGCACGACCGGGTACATTAATGGCAGAAAGTCGCACACGTCCACTCCTTGAACTATTGGTTAAAGTCAGTCGCGAAATCGCAACTGCTTTGGACCTCCGGACCGTCCTACAGCGGCTCCTGTTCGCTGCGATTCAATATGTGGGCGGGGAGCGCGGCAGCATCGTGGTGATGGACGATGCCGGTAAGCCGGTCGATGCCACCATTGTATACGGACGCCAGTTCCATGATCACACCACCCAGCAATTGCGCGAAACGGTCGAGAAAGGCCTGGCCGGATGGGTGGTACAGAATCGCAAGCCCGCGCTTGTGCCTGACACCAGCAAGGATGAACGCTGGCTGCGCCGTGCGGACGATGCCGCCGAAAAAAGCGGCGCGAAATCTGCGATCTGCGTTCCGTTGATGACGCGTGACCGCATGGTTGGCGTATTAACCCTTGTTCATCCGATTCCCAATACATTCAATGAAGAACATCTTGAATTGATGCAGGCCATTGCCGACCAGGCAAGCGTGGCGGTTTTGAATGCGCGCCTGTATACAGAGACACAGCGTACCGCGCGGGTGATGTCGGCTCTGGCGGAAGGTGCGGCTGCCATCAATACGTCACTGGCCAAGCAGGATGTGCTGCGCCGCATCCTTAACCAGACCATGCAGGCGCTGCAAGTTGAGACCGTAGCGCTGGCCCTGATCGACCCCACCAGTAACCGGCTGGTATTCCAGGCCGCGGCAGGAAATAACTCCGGAGAGATTCCCGGCATTCAGATCCCCGAAGGCAAGGGCCTGGCTGGCAGCGTTATGCAGGAAGGGGTGGGCATGGTTGTGCCCTCCGTCAGACAAGACCCACGCTATAGTGACCTGGACCGGTTGAACGGAGTCGAGATGCGCGCATTGGCCATTGCTCCGATCCAGCTGCACGGCAAAGCCATCGGCGTGCTGGAAGCGATCAACCCGACCTCCGGTTCCTTCGACCCGGATGCGATGGTGGTGATGACCGGGCTTGGCAGCCTGGCTGGAACCACCATCCAAAATGCGGAACTGTTCGAGCAACTGCAAAGGGCGCACACTCATTACCGTGATCTGTTCGAAGACAGTATTGATACGATCATGATCACCGACTGGAGCGGCCGGGTGCTGGAAGCGAATCGTCAGGCGGTTTACCTGAGCGGCTATTCGCTCGAACAATTGCACTCGCTCACCATCGAACAATTGCATGAAGTTAACTGGACCAAGTCCGGCTCCAAGTTTGACCTGTTGAGGCTCAATGGGGGCTGTACCTACGAATCTTCGCTGTTCCGGCAGGATGGCGGAACCACCCCGGTGGAGGTGTATGCCCGCCGGGTGGAATACGATGAAACTGAATCCATTCAATGGATCCTGAGAGACATTACCGCCCGCAAGGAACTTGATGCCCTGCGCGACGATATGACCTCCATGATCTTCCACGACTTGCGCTCGCCGCTGGGAAATATTGTCTCCAGCCTCGAAATGATGAGCACGATGCTGCCCGATGATGATACGCTGGTCTCCATGTTGACCATTGCGCGCAACTCCACTGGGCGGATCCAGCGCCTGGTAAATTCGCTGCTTGATATCAACCGCCTTGAGGCCGGTCAATCGGTGGTGGATCAAAATTCCATCGACCCGGTGGCCTTGATCCGCGAATCGTTGCGCGATGTGGAGCCGTCTGCCGTGGCGCGGCAGCAAACCCTGTTCAACCGGGCTACGAGCGTCCTTCCCATGATCTGGGTGGATGTGGACATGGTCTACCGCGTGTTTGTGAACCTGCTTGAGAACGCAATCAAGTTCACGCCTGTGGGTGGGCGCATTGAAATCGGCGCGCAGACCGGCCCCGACGGCATGTTCGTCAAGTTCTGGGTGCGCGATAGCGGTCTGGGTATTCCGCCCGCCGACCAGGATCGGATCTTTGAAAAATTCACCCGCCTGCGTGGAAAGAACCGCCCCGGCGGCCTGGGCGTGGGGCTGGCCTTTTGCCGGCTTGCTGTCTTGGGGCACGGCGGCGAGATCTGGGTGGAGAGCGAGATCGAAAAGGGCACCACGTTCTGGTTGACGCTGCCCGTGGCGAAGAGGCAGTCCACCACCGGGCAACTCAAACGTCAGACCGGGCGGCTGACCTTCAAGCCCGATCATAGATAATACAAATCGATTTCGGAAGTCTTTCAAGAAAAGGCTTCCGAAGTTACTTTTAATTCATTCAGGAGCACCATGCAAGAAATCACAAAGAAGATCTTTATCGAGGATCAGTTCCCCGGCGTCACCCTTGGCGTGATCGTCACGCCGCGCGGATTGATCCAGATTGATGCGCCTTCATCTCCGGAAGATGCGCGTTCGTGGCGCGCATCCCTGATGAGCCTGGGCGGGGGCATGGAACGCGTGCTCATTAATATGGATGCGCATCCAGACCGCACGTTGGGCGCTCGCGCCATGGACTGTACGGTCATTGCACATGAAAAGACCGCCCTGATCTTCCGTACCCGGCCGGGCACGTTCAAGGCGCAGGGCGAAGAAACCGGCGCAGATTGGGAGTCGATCCCTGGCCTGGGGAGCGTCCGTTGGGCGCCGCCTGAGATCTCCTTCATGGCCGAGATGACCCTGCATTGGAGTGAGAACCCGGTATTACTCGAACATCGCCCCGGCCCTTCGAATGGTTCCATCTGGGTCCATTTGCCGCAGGAAAAAATCCTCTTTGTTGGCGATTCGGTTTTGAAGAATCAGCCGCCTTTCCTGGCAGGGTCCAACCTCAAGGCCTGGCTGACCTCGCTGAACGACCTGCTCGATTCGACCTACAAAGGCTATACCATCATCAGTAGTCGCGGCGGTGTGGTGAATGCCAGCGCCATCAAGACCCAGTATGATTTTCTCAAGCACGTCAGCGACAAGATGGATAAGATCACGGCCAAAAAACCGAACCCGGCAGCGGTTGAAAAACTCGTCACCTCCCTGCTGACCTGGTTCAAGGCCCCTGTTGCGCGCCAGAAGCAATTCGCCCAGCGCCTGCGCTACGGGCTGATGCATTACAACGCGCGCCAATCGCATGTAACCAGCCCAATGGATGAAGAATAAATGCCAGCGCCCCAACCTCTGTTCGAGCTGATCCGCGGTTCTGTCATCGAAGCGACCCACTTCGGTTCCATCGCGGTGGTCGACTCAAGCGGAAACCTGCTGTTCTCCCACGGCGACCCTCACACGGTCGCCTTTTTGCGTTCCTCAGCCAAGCCTTTTCAGGTGCTGCCTTTTGTGGAGAACGGCGGCGTGGAACACTACGGCTACACCCAGCGCGAACTGGCTCTTTCCTGCGCATCGCATGAGACCGCCCAAATGCACCTGGATGCCGTGCAGGCTCTCCAGAAAAAGATCGGCATTGAAGAACGTCATCTGCAATGTGGTCCGCACCTGCCCGGCGACTCGAAGAAATTGCGCGAAGTGATCAGGAACGATATCACCCCGACCGCGAACTTCAACAACTGCTCGGGCAAACATACTTCCATGCTGGCCTTCGCCCGCATGCGCGGACTGGCGCTCGAGAACTACCTCGACTTTGATCACCCCATCCAGGTTGATATTCGAACCACGCTGGCAGATATGTGCCAGATCGACGCTGCCAGGATCGAGCTCGGCATCGATGGCTGCTCCGCGCCAAACTTTGCCATGCCGCTCCACCATGCGGCGCTGGGCATGGCGCGCATGTGCGACCCGCGCGATTTGAGTTCGGCGCGCGCGACTGCCTGCAAAAAGATCACCGCCGCCATGACTGCCCACTCGGAGATGGTCAGTAATTGGGGCGAGTTCGACACCGAGTTGATGAAACTTTGCAATGGCAGGGTGGTCACCAAGCGCGGCGCAGAAGGATTTCAAATCGTCGGTGTCACGCCCGGCGTCATTGGTGAGCGCGGCGTGGGCATTGCTTTCAAAGTTACGGACGGCGATAAATCCTCGATGGATGATGACCTTGAAACCCACACGCGCGTCCGCCCGGCGGTGGTGCTGGAGATTCTGCGCCAGATCGGCGTGCTGGATTCAGCGCAGATGCAAGCGCTTGCAAAGTTCGGCCCCGGGAAGATTCTTAAAAACTATGCCGGACTTGAAACAGGGCGCTCCCGCCCCGCCTTCAACCTGACATGACTCCGCAGAACGATCCATTCCTTCAAACCCTCCTCGCCCGGTTCAAGCAACCGGGCGTTATTGGTGTGGCGCTGGTCGGAAGTTATTCACGCGGCCAGCAGGGTGCGCACAGTGACGTGGATCTTGACCTGTTCATGGATGCCCCCGTCAAAAAAACGCTCGCGCTTCACCTCGTGGACGAGAAACTGGTCAGCCTTAAAAGCATTTTCGCCGCCGATGAATTTTCCTCCCTGACCAAACCGGAAAAAGCCGTGTGGGCCGTGCCCGGCCTGCGCCAGATGAAGATCCTTGCAGACGAGACCGGCGAGGTTGCCAGACTCCAGCAAGCCGCCTGGGACTTTAACTGGCCGGCATTGCAGCCCGCGGCAAATGAATATGCCATCCGCAAGCTGGCCGCCTGTGCCGAAGAAGCGCGGAAGATCATGGCGGGGCTTGCCGCACAAAACGAATTCAAAACCCTGTATGCTTCCTGGGGCCTGTTTGCAAAGTTGACCGAAGCCGTGATCGTCCAACACGGCTGGATGATCGAATCGGAGAACCGCTACTTGTCCATTCCGCGGGAACGTCTCGGGGATGCGCATCCGTGGGTGAGAGCCTTCCGCCTGGCTTTTGGCATGGACGTGGAATCTGCTGCCCCGGCGTGGAAGACGCGCGGTCTGGCATCGCTTGACCTCTATCAGCAAACCGCCATCCTCTTTGAAAGGATCATTCCCGCAGACCAGCGTGAAGTCATCCTGAATACGCTACAATGGATCGCAGAGTTCAAGCAGGAAAACCGCCAATGACCGATTTGAAAAAACGCGCCATCACCATCCACCATGCCCTTTTGCAGGCCTTTGGCGAACCCATCTGGCGCAACCCGCTGCCCGCCATCGATGAACTGGTCTCGACCATCCTCTCGCAGAACACCAACGATGTGAACCGCGACCGCGCCTTCGATGCCCTGCGTGCGAAGTTCCCAACCTGGGAGGCTGTGCGTGATGCAAAGGAAAAGGATGTTGTGGAAGCCATCCGCCCGGCGGGGTTGGCCAACCAAAAAGGCCCACGCATTCAACAAGTGCTGAAAGAGATCACTAAAGAGCGTGGCTCGCTGGATTTGCAATTTCTGGCGGACCTGCCGGTGGAAGAGGCGCGCGCCTGGCTGACGAAGTTCAACGGAGTGGGTCCGAAGACCGCCGCCATCGTCCTGTGCTTCTCTTTGAACCGGCCCGCCTTTCCGGTGGATACGCATGTCTATCGTGTCACCGGCCGCCTGGGGTTGCGCCCTGAAAAAATGAACGTGGAGCAGGCGCACCCATATCTCGAGTCGGTCTTCCCGCCGGAGACGTATTATGCGGCGCACTTGAACCTCATCCGCCTGGGGCGCGAGGTGTGCAATGCCAGGAAGCCGTTATGTCCGCAGTGCCCGATTAGGGAGCTGTGTGAATATAAAGAGAAGACAAAGTAGATCATTGATATTTATTGGTGGAACTTATGGAACAACCTCCCGTCAGCCTTGCTTTGGAAAAATTGAATATCATCCATCGCGTTTTTCGGCATGAAACGCCGGTGGATTCTTTCGAGAAGGCCGCCAGCGACCGCGGCCAGCGGCCCTCGCAGGTGGTGCGGACGATCCTCTTCCGCGTGACGGAGGATGACTTTGCGCTGGTGCTTGTGGCGGGGCCGGGCCAGATCTCGTGGAAACTTTTACGGAAACTGCTTGGCAGGTCGCGCATCACAATGGCGACCGAGGAGGAAGTGATCACCGTGACCGGGTACCGTCCCGGGACGGTGGGGCCATTCGGGCTGGTGAGACCGGTGCGGATGATGGTCGAAGCAGGCGTTCTGAAAGAAGAGGAAGTATCCATCGGCTCGGGCATGCGCGATACCGCTGTCATCCTCCGGAGCGCAGACTTGAAGAAAGCGCTGGGGGAGGTGGAGATCGTGGAGTTGTTTGAGTAAAATTACCGGTGACAGTCACCTCATTGAATGGAGAGACAATGACGTACAAGCAGCGCGTGATCGACTTTATGGAGATCGAATGGGCGACCTATGTGGAGCGCTTCCAGCGCCTGCCGGAGTTGGGAGGTTCGCAGCGTGTGCGGCGGCAGGGCTACAACCGTTTCCGCGACATGCTGGCGCACATCCTGGCCTGGTGGGAGGATGTCATGCCGGTGGTGCTGGCGATTGCGGAGAACCGCGAGTTCGAGCGCAAGAAGTATGACTTCGATGCCTTCAATGCCGAGGCCGTGGCGAAATATCAGGCATGGGATGAGGCAGAGTTCCTGGCCCATTTTGAGAGAACCCGTCAGAAAACCGTGGCAGACTTGAGGTCCATGAATGAAGCGGCTTTTGAAGACCGCCGCATCCAGGGACGGCTTAACGGCATCATCATCCATCACGCACGCGAGCACCTGGTGGCCTTGAGCAAGTTCCTGACCCTCGACACGCTGGAGCATGAATGGGCGGCGTATGCGGCGAAGTTCGAGGCCTCGGATAAGAAAGAGGAATTCCTCAAATTGCAGGGCGCGCAACGCTTCGGCGACCTGCTGGCGCATGCTTTTGTGTGGTGGGACGAGGGTGTGACTGCTGTGCAGGGCGCGTTGCAGGACCCCAACTTTATTCACAAAGGCCCGGCGGATGTCGATGCCTATAATGCGGAAATCGTGGCAAAATATCAGGGGATGAGCGAGGAAGAGATACGTGCCTTGTTCGAGAAAAAACGTCTGGAGTTGATCGACCTTGTGCGCGGCCTGCCGGAAAGCGCATTCTCGAACCCGACCATCGAGGATTGGCTTGCGGCGGATGTGGTGGAGCATTTCGACGAACATGCTGTGTAGGTGAACCATGGATCATATTGTTTACATCGCGTTGGGAAGTAACCTCGGCAACCGGCTGGCGAACCTGAAGAATGCCATTTCAAACCTCACGCCGCAGATGGAAGTGCAGGCTAAATCGCCGGTGTATGAAACGCCGCCTTGGGGCTATGTGGAGCAGCCGCCCTTTTTAAATCAGGTGGTGATGGCAGAGACCTACCTCGACCCGCAGAGTCTGCTGCGCCATCTGAAGCGCCTCGAACTCGTGCTGGGGCGTGAGCCGAACTTCCAGAACGGTCCACGCCTGATCGACCTGGATATCCTGTTCTATGATGACCTGGTGTTGAATACGCCGCCGTTGGTGATCCCGCATCCGCGTATGGCGCAACGCGCGTTCGTGCTCGTTCCGTTGAACGAGCTTGCGCCGGATTTTATCCACCCGGTGATGGGCAAACCGGTCAGCGAGCTGTTGCTGGATGTGGACCGTCTGAATATTGTGGAATATAAAGGCAAGTAGACAAGAGAAAAATTGTCAAAAGAGGAATTATGCGAATTGTCAGGTACAAGGCCGGTGAAGCCATCTCTTATGGCTGGATGCTCGAAGGCAAGGTGGGTGAGGTGCAGGGAAATATCTTCGGCGAATACCGCCGCCGTGAGGCGCGCGTGCCTTATAAGGAGTTGAAACTTCTTCCGCCCTGCGAGCCGAGCAAGATCGTCTGTGTGGGGCGCAATTACGTTGAACATGCGAAGGAGCTGGGCAATGAAGTGCCCAAAGTGCCGCTCATCTTTTTGAAGCCGCCCTCCTCGATCATTGCCACGGGTGAACATATCATGCTGCCGCCGCAGTCAAAGCAGGTGGAGCATGAAGGCGAACTGGTGGTGGTAATCGGCAGGCGCGCCAGGAATGTCACCGCCGAGAGCGCCAGGGAATATATTTTCGGCTACACCATCGGCAATGACGTCACCGCCCGCGACCTGCAAAAGACCGACGGTCAATGGACGCGCGCCAAAGGCTTCGATACCTTCTGTTCCTTTGGCCCGTGGATCGACACCGACTTCGACCCGTCCGATGCGGTGGTGACCTGCCGTGTCAACGGGCAGATGCGCCAGATGGCCTCGACAAGAGACATGGTCTTCAACGTCGCCACGCTGGTGGCTTATGTCTCATCGGTGATGACGCTTGAGCCGGGCGACTTGATCTTTACCGGCACACCCGCTGGTGTGGGCGAGTTGAAGAACGGGGACATGGTGGATGTGGAGATCGAAGGCCTGGGAAAGCTAAGCAACCCGGTCAAGGTGTAGAAATTTTTTCCCCCAATACTAAACAGAGAGACGCCGAAAGGCGTCTCTCTGTTTTTATTCCTATCGAGGGTCGAATACCCCGCCGCTCTGCGGCGTGAGTCTAATTTGTAAGCAACTTGAGTCTTACCAGAAAGATACCCCGTCCGCTTGCGGCGGGGATTTTTCATTAATTGATGTTACGCACCGTCCCGAAGGTTTGGGTATAAAGTAGGTTCAGTTTGAGAGGACCTTTGGGACGGTGCGCGTAAGGTGAGTTTTTAAATTTTGGGTTCCTCTTCTAATCGTTCTCCCTTGTAGTACCAGGCTCCAAACCGGCTGGAGTAGCCCTCCCAATAATTCATCATCAGTGCCAGCGCCCCAAAGGGCAGGCTGATGAACCCGAGGGCAATTCCCCAGGTGGCGCCGTTCAGGAAGCCTTCAATGCCTTTGGCTGAATAGCCGACCAGCCCCAGAATCAAGGCGGCCGCCAGCGGCACGAGGAACAGATTGAGGAACATCAATTTGAAGAAGCGTTTCCAATCCATTTAAATCTCCTTGGTAGGTGACAACTTTCCATACGTAGTGTACAGCCTGCATGAGAAGGATTCAAGTGGTTTTCATCCAATTCATGGAGCGAACGGTAATTTGTGGTTAAATTGAAAGCAGGAGAAACCGAATGCCCACCGAATTCGAAACCTTCCTTCAGAAGTACCCCGCCTACGCACAGACCGTAAAAATAGACGATCTTCGCAAAAGCGACTATGCCCGACTGGATGCGGGCGAGCATATTTACTTCGACTACACCGGCGGCGGCATTTATGCCGAGTCGCAGGTGCAGAAGCATCATCAGCTGCTGCAGGAAAACGTTTTCGGTAATCCGCATTCATCCAACCCCACCTCCATTGCCGCCACCCATCTGGTCGAAGGCGCGCGCGAGTACATTCTCCAATTCTTCAACGCCGACCCCGAAGAATATCTTGCCATCTTCACGCCCAACGCCAGCGGTGCGCTTAAACTCGTTGGCGAGAGCTACCCCTTCCCGAACGGCCGCTATTTGTTGACCTTCGACAACCACAACTCCGTCAATGGGATTCGAGAATTTGCGCACGCGCGCGGCGCGGATGTGACCTACATCCCGGTCATGCTGCCCGACATGCGAGTCGACGCTTCGCAACTGGACCTTGAACTGTCTCGTCCCTCCAAATCGGGTCATAACCTGTTTGCTTTTCCCGCCCAGTCGAATTTCTCCTCAGTCAAGCATCCGCTCGAATGGATCGAGAAAGCCCACGCCCACGGCTGGGACGTGCTGCTCGATGCCGCAGCCTTTGTGCCAACGAGCAAACTGGACTTGGGCAAGGTCAAGCCGGATTTCGTGCCGATCTCTTTCTATAAAATATTCGGTTACCCCACCGGCTTGGGCGCGCTTATTGCAAGAAAGGATGCGCTGGCAAAATTGCATCGTCCCTGGTTCGCAGGCGGGACGATCACCGTTGCCTCTGTCCAGGGCGATAAATATTATCTTGCCGATGGCGCTCCCGCCTTTGAAGACGGCACGCTTGATTATCTAAATATTCCTGCGCTGGAAATTGGCTTGAAGCATATCGAATCCATTGGCTATGACGTGATCGGCGAACGCGTCAAAACGCTCACCGGCTGGCTGCTGGAAAACCTCACATCCATGAAACATAGTACCGGCGTGCCGCTGGTTCGATTGTTCGGACCCAACTCCACTGAAGGAAGAGGCGGAGCAGTCACGGTCAATTTCTACGACAAGAATGGCATGGCCTTCGACCATCGCTTTATCGAAAGCGAAGCGAACAAGGTCAACATCTCCCTGCGGACGGGCTGCTTCTGCAACCCCGGCGCCGGAGAGATTGCACTCGGCATCTCGCGTGTGGAATTGGACGTGTGCTTCACCCGCCCTGAACATAAAGATGTCATGTCCATTGACGAGTTTCGCAAATGCATCGACGGCAAATCCTCCGGAGCGGTGCGCATCTCCGTAGGACCGTTCACCAATTTCAACGACGTGCAGGCGCTGCTGTCGTTTGCAAGAGGATTATTGGGATAATCGAAAGTCTGGAGACTTTCGATTCCATACAGGATAACCATGAACATACAAGATATTCACCTGATCTACGAATACAACTACTGGGCCAATGGGAAGATCCTCTCTGCGGCCAGAGACATCACCCCGCAACAACTCCTGGCCCCGGCGCAGTTCCCCTATGGGAACTTGCGCGCCACCCTTGTTCACCTTGTGGATGCGGAATACGTCTGGCGCGGCTTGTTCGAAAACGATAAGTTCAATGAAGAGATCAACCCGGAAGATTTTCCCGATATCCCCTCCATCGCTGCAACCTTTCGCCAGGAAGAACAAGCCATGCGGGCCTACCTCAACGGCCTGGCTGATTCTGATCTGGATGGCCACAAAATTTATATTAATGATGTTGGCGAATTACGCGACCGTATCCTCTGGCACTGCCTGTATCATGTGGTTAATCATGGCATGCAGCATCGCAGCGAAGCCGCCGCCATGTTGACGAGTATGAACGCCTCCCCCGGCGACCTCGATTTCACCCTGTTTTTGAACGAGTTTAAACGATGAGTGGCCAGACCCGTTCGAACATCAAACCCGGCATGACCGTTCTGATTGTTTTGAAGCAGGATCAACGTACCGGCAAACTGACCAGGGGCATTGTCAAGGATATTCTCACGAACTCGGCCACACACCCGCATGGCATCAAAGTACGTTTAACGAACGGGCAGGTGGGACGTGTAAAGGAGATCGTCGAGTCGTAAGGTACTTTCAAAAGGGGGCGTCTTATCCTCTGCATGGAAAAAGACTATCTCAACTACGACAAGATCGCGCAACACTACAATCAGCGTTATCCCGACTCTCAGACCTGGGAGCGCGGACAGGCCCTGCTCGACCTTGCCAGACAGGTCAAGGCCAAAACGATATTGGAGGTCGGCAGCGGAACGGGTTTCTGGCTGAACCTGCTCGGCCAGGTGACTGACAACCTGTACGGCCTCGATTTCTCAATGGGCATGCTGCGCCAGTCTCAGGGACAGCATGCGCCGCTCAAACTGGCGCGCGGCACAGCGATCCATCTGCCGCTTCAAAGCCGGTCCTTCGACCTCGTCTACTGCGTGGATGCGATTCACCATTTTGGAGATCACGCTGCTTTTGTCCAGGAAGCGGCGCGGCTTCTGAAACCGGGCGGCGCGCTGGCGGTCATCGGGCACGACCCGCATGATGCAGGCGTCTCCAGTTGGTATATCTATGATTATTTTGATACGGTGTACGAAACCGACCGTCGCCGTTACCCATCCAGCAACGCTGTGCAGCAATGGATGGAACGGGCAGGGCTGGCCCATCCTTCTTCGCAGGTTGTGGAAAACATCCGCAATATCCATGTGGGCGAGGCTGTTTTGAATGATCCGTTTCTCAAACATGATGCCACTTCACAACTGGCGCTTTTGGATGAAGCGGCCTATCAGGCTGGCTTGGAACGCATCCGGCAGGCGTTGGCTGTTGCAAAGGAAAAAGAGGATCGCATCGTCTTCCATTCCGAGATCCGCGTAAAGATGATCCTGGGATTCAAGAGGTAGCTCACCGATGGCGGCAGGCTGCATGGGTTGGAGATCAGAGGCGAATGCCCGGTTGCAAGCCGGGCATTTTTTATTCCGCGTGCTATACTCGCACATAACCTTATTCAGTCGAGGATATTTCAATGAACAAGATCATCCACGCCTTGATGCTGACGATTTTTATTGCGGGCTGCGGTTCCGCTTCTTCCGCACCGACAGCAGACCTGCCCACCCTGATCGCTCCCTCCCCGGCGCCTGCCACTGCAACCGATGAAGGCGTCACCCTCATTGCGCCGGATACCCCCGCGCCGCAAAAGGCTGCCACGCCGGTTTGTATTTCCACCGACCCGACGCAGGAGGATATCGACCGCGCCCTGACATTTCCCGGCCAGATTTTTGAGCGCGGCGACTGGCAACGAAGTTATACCGTGGCCGATACGCGCGTCTCGGTGACATGGTATAGCGACGCGATCGCGGCGGTCGCATATCTGGAAGCGCTGATCTTCCCCTGCGGCTATGAAGAGCCCGACCTTGATTCTTTTTTTACCGACCAGAACTGGAGCGTGGTCTTCGGCAATTATCAGGAATACTCGCTTACCAAACAGTGCGCCAGCGATCAGGGTTTGAGGCTTTACACCTTCAAGACGGTGGATCAGGGGTTTGAGTATGAAGCGCGCTACTGGGTGCTCAATGATACTTCTACGCGTGTGATCGCGTTGATGCTGGTCTTCCCCGTAGAGTCGCCCGCTGTGCAGGATGAATATGCTTATAGCATCTTCCCGCAACTGGTTAACTGCCCGTAATTTGGAAGACCTGACAGGTTCTTGAAACCTGCCAGGTCTTTTTTATAAGGAAATAATATGCCTTCCCGTTACGATATTCTTTTTCAACCGATCCAGATCGGCCCCGTCACCGCGCCGAATCGTTTCTATCAGGTGCCGCATTGCAACGGCTTTGGCTGGCGCATGCCCAAGGGACTTGCCGCCATGCGTGGCATGAAAGCCGAAGGCGGCTGGGGCGTGGTCTGTACCGAAGAGACAGAGATCCACTACACCAGCGATCTCTCGCCCTTTTTTGAAGGTCACATTTGGGATGATGGCGACATCCCTGCTTTGCAACTAATGACCGAGTCTGTGCATAAACACGGCGCATTGGCAGGCATGGAACTTTCTTATAACGGACGGGATGCCTCGAACCTGTACACGCGTGCTGTTCCCTTCGACCTTGCCTCACGCGGACTGGTTGGCGGCAGCGGCTATGAACCGGGGCAATCTCGCGCCGCATCGAAGGAAGACCTAAAGCAGATCCGCAAATGGCATCGTAATGCCGCCCTGCGCGCCAGGCGGGCAGGCTTCGACATCATCTACTGCTATGCCGCGCACAACCTCACGCTTGCCTTTCACTTGCTCTCCAGGGATAATGACCGTGCCGACGAGTACGGCGGCTCACTGGAAAACCGCACCCGCTTCCTGCGCGAACTGATCGAAGACACAAAAGAAGCCGTCGGCGATACTTGTGCTGTGGCTGTCCGCTTTGCTGTGGATGAACTCCTCGGCGCAGACGGCATGCAACACGATGGCGAAGCAAGGGACATCGTGGGCATGCTCGCTGAATTGCCCGACCTGTGGGATGTGAACATCAGCGCCTGGAAGAACGATTCCATCACCTCGCGCTTTGGCAAAGAAGGGCATCAAGAGAAGTACATCTCCTTCGTCAAGGGACTCACGACCAAGCCGGTTGTCGGCGTGGGACGATACACATCGCCCGACAGCATGGTCTCGGCCATCGAACGCGGAGTCATGGACTTGATCGGCGCGGCGCGCCCGTCCATTGCCGACCCTTTCCTGCCGAACAAAATTCGAGAAGGCAGACACGAAGACATCCGCGAGTGTATTGGTTGCAACATCTGTGTCACCGGCGATACGCGTTTCGTTCCGATTCGTTGTACACAAAATCCCACCATGGGCGAAGAGTTCCGCCGCGATTGGCACCCCGAAATCATCGCGCCGAAAAAATCAGAAGATGAAATCCTCGTTGTCGGCGCCGGACCCGCCGGGCTCGAAGCGGCCCGGGCGTTGGGTCAGCGCGGGTACAAGGTCATTCTTACCGACGCGCAGCGTGAGGCGGGCGGTCGCGTCTTGCTTGAGTCACAACTTCCAAATCTGATCGAGTGGCGGCGCGTCATCGATTGGCGTCTCACACAGATTCAAAAACTTGAAAACATTTTCTTCTATCCCTCCAGCCCGATGACCGCCCAAGACATCCTCGAAGCCGATGCGCCGCATGTCATCCTCGCGACTGGCTCGACATGGCGGCGCGACGGGTTGGGGCGCTATCACACACATCCGATACAAGGCACAGGTAACATCTTCACGCCCGATGATTTGATGGAGGGCAAATTGCCAACCGGAAAAGTTTTGATCTACGACGACGATCATTACTACATGGGTGGCGTGCTTGCCGAACTACTCGCCAACAACGGCTGCGAAGTGACTCTCGTCACGCCTGCGCCCACCGTCTCGGCATGGACAGAATACACCCTTGAACAAAGTCGCATCTACAAGCGACTCCTCAGCCTGAACGTGACCCTGCTCCCGCACCACGCCCTCGCCTCTCACTCTCCTTCGACAGGCTCAGGACAGCGCCCGACCACTGCTACTGTGACCCACACCTTCACCAACGCTGAAGCCACTCTCGCCTGCGACGCCATCGTCATGGTCACAGACCGCATCCCCAACGACAGTCTCTTCCATGAACTCAAGCCCGCTTTGGCAGATGGGCGGCTCAAGTCCCTGCGCCTGATCGGGGATGCCGAAGCGCCCAACATCATCGCCCAGGCCATCTTCAGCGGGCATCTTGCTGCCAGAGAATTCGACGAAGCCATTGACCCCGATGTCACGCCGTTCAAGGTGGAGCGATGAGGATGGCCTTGCGAGGGCAGTGTTCCTCTGCCCGAAGCGATCTCCTGCGGCGAGGATTGCTTCGTCACACACCGTCCTGCGTCCGGTGCGGGGAAGAACAAGAGCGCTCCTTGCAATGACGGAAAAACTCATTCTCGTCACCGGCGCAACGGGGTATATTGCCAGCCTGCTCATCCCGCAGTTGCTCGAAAGAGGATATCGCGTCCGCGCGATGGCGCGCCAGCCGGAACGATTGGAAAAGCGTGCATGGTACAAACAGGTGGAAATGATCCGTGCCGATGTGATGGAGCCGGAGACCCTCGCTGCCGCTTTGGACGGGGTCCATACGGCGTATTATCTCATCCATAACATGTCGCGCGGACATGGGTACACCGAAGCCGAACTTCAGGGCGCAAGAAATTTTGCGGCAGCAGCACAGACTGCAGGCGTGGAGCACATCATCTACCTCGGCGGGCTGGCCGACCCGGAACAGCATATCGCGCCGCACATGCGTTCTCGTATCGAAACTGGAGTGACCCTGCGTAAAGGCAGCGTGCCGGTGACGGAATTCCGCGCCGGGGTGATCGCAGGCTCAGGCAGCATCTCGTTCGAGATGATCCGTTTTATGACGGAGTTGTCTCCCATCCTTCCCGGTCCGATGTGGTTGAAAAATAAATCGCAGCCGATTGCAGTGCAAAACGTGATCGATTACTTAATCGCCGCATTGACCAACCTCAAAGGCCACGACGGTGTCTTTGAGATCGGCGAACCGCGCATCTACACCTACGCCGAGCTGATGCAGATCTATGCCAAGGTCCGCGGGCACAGGCGTATTTTTTTATTCCTTCCCGGCGTTCCAGTCTGGTTCATGGCATTGGGCATTCATTTGATGACGCCTGTGAAATACTCCATTGCCCATGCCCTCGTCGGCGGGCTTTCGAGCGACAGTGTGATTGTGCATGATATGGCAGAGGCAACCTTCCCTGAGGTAAAGCTCATGAGCTATGAATCAGCGGTCGCCGGGGCCATGAGGCGTTTGCATCCGCTTGAGATCGAACCTGTTTGGGATACAAATCAAAATACAACGCTCAAACACGAAGGGTTCTTCATCCAATATCGGAAGGATAAACCGGCCGGAGAACCAACCCACAGGAAATTTTCTTTTGGCGAAGAATGGAACGATGGGCAAACGGTTTATTTCGCGCCGTTTGGTCTGCGCGGTTTTTTGTATGCTTTTCTGCGCGGGTATTGGTGGTAGAATGATTTCAACATAACGAATTAGCCAGCGGCGAAGTCCGGTGAAAACCCGGCGCTGTCGCGCAACTGTGAAGTTAGTCGAGTAGTCAATTAGTCGAATAGTCAGGTAGTCGGATGGTTCCAAGACCAAACGGCTATAAGACTACCGGACTAAGTGATTATGGACTACCCAAGCCAGGTCGCCCGCTCTGATTCGGTTCAACCACTTCTCGCGGAAAGGAGGTGGAGAACGGGTCCAAACGGATTGCCTCTCCCCTCCCCAGCTGCTGCTGGGGATTTTGATTCATAGTCCACCCTGTCATTGCGAGGGCGTGTTCTTCGCCCGAAGCAATCTCCTGATAATTTGGGATTACTTACCACTGCGTGGCACACGTTGTCGCAAAAAACGCTCCTCGCAATGACAAAATACACTTAGGAGAAACCATGTTTCGCAAGACTTTGATTTTGACTTTATTGATCGCGCTGCTCATCGGATGTGCTCCGGCTCCAACCACGCCGGTGGTTGATTCTGCCCCCGCGGAAGCGCCTGCTACTGAAGCCGTTGCCACCGAAGCCCCCGCTGTGTCTGCCGCCTACCTTGTCACCTCCGACGGGCTTGGCCGTGAAGTGACTCTCGCCGCGCCCGCGCAGCGTGTGGTTTCGTTGGCGCCCTCTGTCACCGAACTTCTCTTCGCCGTTGGGGCAGGCGGGCAGGTTATTGGACGCGATGAATTTTCTGACTACCCCGCCGAAGCCGCAGCCATTGAAAGTGTGGGTGGCTCGATGGGCGAATACAGCGTGGAAGCCATCGTGGCCCTCCAACCCGACCTTGTGCTGGCCGCCGAGATCAACACGCCGGAACTCGTCAGCCAGTTGGAAGACCTTGGTTTAACTGTGTTCTATGTCAATAACCCGGCCACCATCGAAGAAATGTACGGCAGCCTCGAAAATATCGCCGCGCTCACCGGGCACGACGCCACCGAATTGATTGACTCGCTCAAGGCTCGCGTTGCCGCAGTGGACGAAAAGATCGCCCCCCTCAGCGCCCGTCCGTCTGTTTTCTATGAGATCGATGCCTCCGACCCGGCCAAGCCGTGGTCATATGGCCCCGGCTCCTTTGGTGACCTGCTTATCGCCCGCGCAGGTGGATTCAACATCGGCAGTGAAGCTGCAGACGCCTACCCCCAACTCAGCCTCGAACAGATCGTGGTTGCCAACCCCTCCATCATCATCCTTGGCGATTCCATGTGGGGCGTCACCCCTGAAGCGGTCCTGGGACGCGAAGGCTGGAACACCATTGCTGCCGTACAGGACAACCAGATCTTCCCCATCGACGATAACCTCATCAGCCGCCCCGGTCCGCGCCTGGTGGATGGTCTTGAAGCATTGGCGAAGATTCTGCATCCCGACATCTTCCCGTAGAGATAACCCTTGCGGTTATCCCGATTGCGGATGTTTGTATTGGTTGATAGAAAGGGGGCGGATGCAAGACCCGCCCCTACGCCATGAAAAAACCGTTTCTTTCTTCTCTTCTCTTTCTTCTACTCGCCCTTGTGCTTAGCCTGGCCATTGGCTCTGTTTTCATTTCCCCAGCCGAGATGTGGAAAATCGTGCGCGGCGTGGGCGAGGAAAAGTTTGCCTTCATCATTTGGAACATCCGCCTGCCGCGCACGATTCTGATTGCCCTTACCGGCGCAGCCCTCAGCGGAAGCGGCGCGGCCTACCAGGGCTTGTTCCGCAACCCGCTGGCTGACCCGTTCCTGATCGGCGTGGCTTCAGGCGCAGGGTTGGGCGCAGTCATGGCCATGTCCATTCAGTGGCCGTATTCATTCTGGGGGCTGATGGCAATTCCCATGGCGGCCTTTATCTTTGCGCTTCTCACCGTTTTCCTGGTGTATCTTCTCGCCCGTGTCGGGCAGACCGTCCCCACCACGAACCTGATCCTCGCAGGCGTGGCATTCTCATCCTTTGCCACCTCGCTCACGTCTTTCCTCATGCTGCGTTCCACCAGCGAAGTACGCCGCGCGCTGGGCTGGCTGCTTGGCGGGGCCAGCCAGGCCGGTTGGACGGCCATCCTCGCCATGCTGCCATACCTTGTCATTGGCCTGGGCATTCTCGTCTTCTTTGGACATCGTCTTAACCTCCTGCAATTCGGCGACGAGCAGGCCCAGCACATGGGTTTGAATGTCACGAGTACAAAAACGATCCTGCTCGTTGCATCCTCATTGGCAACCGCCGCCGCGGTGGCATTCTCCGGCATTATCGGCTTTATCGGCCTGATCGTGCCGCATCTCATGCGCCTGTGGTTTGGCGCGGATTATCGCCGCCTCATCCCCCTCTCCCTCATCTGTGGCGCTGCCGCCTTGCTGCTTTCAGACATTCTGGCGCGGGTTGTGCTTGCCCCGCAGGAAATCCCCGTGGGCATCATCACTGCGCTGGTGGGTGCCCCATTCTTTTTATGGGTGCTGCGCCGCGCGAAGAACCAGGGATATTGGTAAATGGGCATCGTCATCCGTCAAAAAGCCCCGGAAGAATCCGCGCAGGTAAATTCCTTCTCGCGCAAATCCATGGTCAAGTCACGCCTCCTGCTTGCCATTGAGAATGAAAATCTCACGTACTCCATCGTCCCGGTCGAGCCGCCATACGAGCGCGAGGTGCAACTGGAAGAAACCGATTACGGTTTTTCCGGTCAGCCTCCCACCGTTTTCTTCGCAGAGGTGGACGGTAACCTCGCAGGCCGCATCCGTGTGCTGACGTGGTGGAATCAATTCGGCTATATCGAAGACCTTGTCGTCAATCCCGAATATCGCGGCCTCGGTCTTGGGCGGACACTGCTCCAACGCGGCATTCAATGGGCGCGCAAAACCGGTCACCCCGGCGTGATGCTCGAAACGCAGGACGATAACGTGCCCGCCTGCACACTCTACGCCTCCTGCGGTTTTGTCCTCAGCGGTTTTGACCGTAACGTGTATAAAGCCGTCAACCCGAACACCAAAGAAACTGCGTTGTATTGGTATTTGATTTTTTAGTCGCTCAAGCCGCCATCCCCGGCGGCGAGGAACCGCCAGGAGCAATAAACCCCATGCTCAAGATCCAAAACCTCTCCGCCTCGTATCACGGGCGTCAAGTTTTGCAGGATGTTTCGTTTGAAGTTAAGAATGGTGAAGTGCTCGCGCTGATCGGGCCGAACGGCGCGGGCAAATCCACCATTATCCGCGCCGCAAGCGGGGTGATTCCCTCCACGGGCTCCGTCCGCACCAACGGCGACGACTTCCATGCGCTCGACCCCATGCGGCGCGCCGGATATGTGGCCGTGGTGCCGCAGGCGATCTCCCTGCCGCCCGCCTTCACGGTTTGGGAAACGGTCTTGATGGGACGCACGCCCTACCTTGGTTTTCTCGGCAACGCTTCTTCCCACGACGAGGACCTGGCTCGCGATGCCCTGACTCGCGTCCACGCCTTGAGTTTGTCGGGCCGCAGAGTCGGTGAGTTATCCGGCGGTGAAGCGCAGCGCATCCTGCTCGCCCGCGCCTTGTGCCAGTCCACGCCGATCCTTTTGCTGGATGAACCGACCGCGCATCTCGATTTGCAGTATCAGGTCAGTTTACTCGAGTTGATCCGCGACCTGGCGCATAAAGAAAACCTCGCCGTGCTCATTGCCTTGCATGACCTCAACCTTGCGGCCCGTTATGCCGACCGGGTTGCTTTATTGGTGGGCGGGAGATTGAATGCCATTGGCGCGCCGCGCGACGTGCTGACCCCGGAAACGATCTCCAACGCCTATTGTTTGCCGGTAAACGTCGTGGAGCATCCTTTTATGGATGCTCCACTGGTGTTGCCGAAGTAACCCCGGTGGTTGAGTAACCCTGAGCAATAGCGAAGGGCGTACACTTGCACCGAACGCAAGCGCGGTGTCGAGACCACCACTTTTATAAAGAGAGTTACATTTACGGGTGGTCTCGATACGCCTCGCAACAAACACGCGAGGCTACTCGACCACCAGACTCAACTTACCGCGCCAAATAAATGACCGCCACGATCACGCCGATCGTCACCACCGTCCACCGCAGCGTGGACGGTTTGATTCTGCCAGCCAGCCGTCCGCCCAGATTGCCGCCGATCAGCGCGCCGACCGCCATCACCAGCGCCACCGTCCATAAGACATGACCGGAGAAGATGAAGAAGATCGCCGCCGCCACGTTGACCGCGAACGCCACCGCCTGTTTGAGCGCGTTGAGGCGTGTCAGCGAATCTTCGAGGGTCAGGCCCAGCGCCGAGAGGACGATCACGCTCAGGCCTGCGCCAAAGTACCCGCCGTAGATCGAGGCGAGCCCCACCGGCAGCCAGGACATTTGCTCCAGTTTCGCGCCCTGTCCCTCGGCCATGCGTTTGGTCAACCACGCGCGGACCGGGTCCTGGATCGCCAGCAGCACGCATGCCAGCAGGATCAAATATGGTACAAGTTCCGTAAAAAGTTTTTCCCCCGTTCGCAAAAGCAAAAATCCGCCAAGCACGCCGCCGATGGCGCTGGCAGGCATCAGCAGCCACAAGCGTTTGGTCTGGTCGCGCAGGTCTTTCATTTGTGCCAGCGTGCCGCCGAAGTAACCGGGGCAAAGCGCCACAGTGTTGGTCACATTGGCAGAGACAGCAGGAATGCCTAGAAAGGTCAATATCGGGAAGGTGATGAGCGTCCCGCCGCCCGCCAGGGCATTGACCGCGCCCGCCGCCAGCGCTGCAAGAGCGGCGAAGAGATAGTCGAGGGGTGTGAGCATGATGGGAAATCCTTTTTTATGTGTTCTGGAAGTATAGCAGGATTGCCGTGAGAAATATTGGGTATTGTATAATACTTGCATTGTTTGGGTCTGGCATTGCAAGGAGGATTGACATGGAAGGTTTGCAGGCAATCGTGGACTTGTTGCTCGAATATAAAGGCTGGCTGTTGCTTATCGGAATCGGCCTTGCCGCCCTGTTTTTTCTCCGCGCCTATGGCAGCGGGCTGGCGAAGGTGTTCGAAAGATGGGGACAGGAACAGGGTGAGGTGTTTTCCAGGCGAGTGGATATCAACGACACGACCCGCGAGTACCTGGAGCAGGCAAGTACCACCTACAGACGTTTCAAATTTCGCGGGTTGCCGCGCCATCGCGCCGGTGGGATCGAACCCCCGCAATTGGACCAGGCCTATGTTTCTGTGCGCGTGATGCGCGGGGCGAAAGGAAAGGAAACCGCGGATCATGGCAGGGGGGGCATGGAAGAAGCGGGCAGGTTGAAATTGAATCTGGAAAAGGCCGTGGGGCTTGGTGAAGCCTTAGCCAGCGTGAACCGATTGGCCATTGTGGGCGTGGCCGGGTCGGGCAAAAGCACCCTGTTGCAATGGGCCGGACAATCGTTTGCGCGAGCCCTGCTCAAAAAAACTCTTACAGACGAACAAAAGAAGTTCATTGCCGCTTTGGGCGGCAGGCCGCTGGTGCCGTTCCTGATCCCTTTGCGGGCCTATTCCAAATTTTGCGAAAAGAATCAGTGCAGCCGTTCTTCCAAGACCCTGCTTAATTTTATGGTGGAATATTTTTCCGACCACCATGCTTCGCTGGACCTCGATGTGGAGTTCTTCAAATCCCACCTGCAAAAAGGCTGCCTGCTCATGGCAGATGGGTTGGATGAAGTCGACCCGTCCGATCGTCCCCTGGTGCGTTCCGCGCTGGAGGAATTGCTGGCGGAATTCGATCACCCCAATTTGCGCTGCCTGCTGACCACCCGGCCCTCTGCCATCCACATTGCCGAACAGATGCATGATTTTGAAGGCTGCGAAGTGCAGCGCCTGACGAAGAAACAGCGCAATAACCTGATCGAACTTTGGTACAGCGCCGTGCTGGCGGATGACCCGCGTGAAGCGCGGCGGAAGGCCAGCGACCTTTCGTATCGGCTTGAGGATAGCGACCCGCGCGTGCAGGAACTGGCCACCACCCCGCTTATGACCACCATCTTTGCATTGGTGCATTACAGCCGCGACGAACTCCCCAAACAACGCTCGAGACTTTATGAGGAAGCCATCGAGGTCTTATTGATGGAAGGACCTTACAAGGGCGAAGAAGCGCTTGACTTGAAGGATTGGGGCGGCATGGAATGGGATGTGCGCCGCGACCGCATTGCGCGCATCGCCTTCGAACTGCGCGAGCGCGGCAAAGACTCGCTCATGGAGGGCGATCTGGTGGACTTGATCTGGAATCGTTTCGGCAACGATGAGAGGGAAGCGCGCCGGGCCTGCGCCCATTTCCTGCGCGATACGGCGGAACGCGGCGGCCTGCTCGAAGCCATGGACGATCAATACGGCTTTTATACGCACGCCACCTTTCAGGAATACCTGGCGGGACGCTACCTCGTGGTGGAATACCCGGCCGAAAAATTGCCGCAATTCATGCGAGAGCATGTCAGCAACGATTTGTGGGAGGAGCCTTTGCGTCTTGCCGCTGGCTATTTGGCGAACACGAACGAAGGCCTGGCAAACAAATTTGTCCTTCAAATCGCCGGGGCAGAAACGAATGAAGAGTCGAAGGCGCGCGCCTTATATGTAGCCGGGCTGGCCCTGGCAGACTTCCCACAGATTCGCCGCCTGCCCGAAACCGTTTCAACGCTCCTGCCGCAAATGGAAAAACTATTGAGCGCCAACCCGCCGCGCGTGGGCGTTCGGGCGCGCTTCAATTTGGGGCTGGCGCTCGGTTCGTTGGGCGACCCGCGCCTGAAAGCGCTCGAACCGGACTGCCTGCCTGTGCCGGGCGGCGCCTTTCGCATGGGGACGAATGCCGAAGAAGAGGAACGGATGAAGGCGCAGGAAGTTGACATCTATGACGATGAGAAGCCCGCGCATGAAGTTTATGTTTCCGATTTTTCCATCGGCAAATACCCGGTCACTAATCTGGAGTACGCCGCCTTCTATGAAGACAAAGGATATGCTACCGAAGCAAATTGGAGCAGGGATGGTTGGGCCTGGCGCACGGGGACATTTGATTCAAAGGTCCCTGAGATTGAAGATAAAGATCTGCGTGAAAACTATGAACGTTGGTTGAAAAATCGTCCGGTTGAATTGCGAGACAAACCCTTTTATTGGGATAACCCACAATGGAACACGCCCAATCTGCCAGTGATAGGCATCTCCTGGTTTGAGGCGGAAGCCTACTGTAACTGGTTGAGCCAAAAAACCGGCAAGACCTACCGCCTGCCCACCGAAGCGGAATGGGAAAAAACCGCCAGAGGTGTGGAAAATTCCATTTGGAGTTGGGGCGACCAATGGAACGGCGAACTCTGCAACAATGCTGACAAAGAAACCAGGGAAAAACTCAACCGCACCTCGCCGGTTGGAATCTACCCACAGGGCGCAAGCGATTATGGCGCATTAGATATGATGGGCAATGTGTGGGAATGGTGCAGCGACTGGTACGATGAAGAACTGTACCAGCGCAGCAGTCCTGTGGATCAAAAACGCACGGAAGAAACTGTAAAAGATCCACAGGGGGCACCTTCGGGTACAGCGCGTGTTGTGCGCGGCGGTTCGTGGTACTTCGATCGGAACGTCGCCCGGTGCGCGGTTCGCTACTGGGTCATCCCGGTTGACTTCAACATCAATCTCGGTTTTCGTGTTGTGCTCTCCCCCGAAAAAAGCTCTTGAACTTCTGAATCTCTGGTTTCTGGTTTCTGGCTGCACTGCCGTTCGCTGCGCGACACCCCACCTGCGGTGGGTGCAGGTGAGACGCAGTGCCGCACATCGCCTCGATGTCCTGCGGGAGGCACACGTGAATTGGTTTTAAAATTTTTTTTGGGATTTTTCCCTAGTGCACAAATGTAGTTGCGAGGAGGGGCCTTGCTCTTCCCGACGAAGTTAATCGGTATTTCAGTTAAAAATGAGGTTGTTTCGCCGCCGAAAACCAGGGCGGCTCGCAACGACATAATTTGACCTGAGTACGGCAGCGAATGAATTTTTAGGTTAACCATGGGCGAAGAATTTGATAAATTTTGTTCTTTCATCAATTTGTACAATGCCTACCGCAAAGCCCGCAAGGGCAAACGCAGCAAGGCCAGCGTGGCGGCCTTTGAATACAATCAGGAAGAGGAATTGATCGCCTTGCGTGATGAGCTACGCGCCGGGATGTGGCAGCCGGGAGCCTATTCGAACTTTTATATCCATGAACCCAAGAAGCGCCTGATCTCCGCCGCGCCGTTTCGAGACCGGGTCGTTCATCATGCCCTGTGCAATCTCCTCGAACCCGATTGGGAAAGGCGCTTTATCTTTGATACCTACGCCAACCGCAAATATAAGGGAACGCACAAAGCCATCCTGCGCGCCAATGAATTTGCAAAGAAGTTCAAATACGTCCTGCAATGCGACATTGAGCAGTTCTTTCCCAGCATAGATCATGCCATCTTATTCGATAAAATAGCGGCGCATCTTGAGGACGAACGCTTGCGCAAGGTTGTGCGATCAATTTTGGAATCGGGGATTGGCGTGCAGACCGAACAATACGAGATGAAATGGTTTGAAAAGGATGATCTCTTTTCCTTCCTCCGCCCGCGCGGTTTACCCATTGGCAACCTCACTTCTCAATTTTGGGGAAACGTTTATCTTTCCTCCTTCGACCATTTTGTAAAACGTGAATTGCGGGCGGAGGGGTATCTGCGCTATGTAGATGACTTCCTGCTTTTCTCGAACGATAAAGAGGTATTGCAAGATTGGAAGGACAGGATAAAAATACGCATGTCAAAATTGCGGTTGACGCTGCATGAACCTCAGATATATCCGGTGGATACGGGTATCCCGTTTTTGGGTTTCCGTATTTTCCCCACGCACCGAAGACTGAAAAAGAAGCGCGGCATTGCCTTTCAACGCCGCTTTCGACGATTACACCAACAATGGCAGGTACGCGCAATCGAACGAAGTAAACTGGATGACTCTGCGAGATCATGGTCGGCTCATGCCGCCTGGGGCGATACCTACGGGCTAAGGAAATCGGTACTGGGCAGGTTTTTATTATGATGAAAGAATCACCGCTATTTTCCAAAACATATGACCTGGTTTTATGGCTGTTGCCGCAGGTCAACAAATTCCCACGCGCCCACCGCTTTGGTCTCGGCGAAAGGGTCGTTCGACAGGCATTGGATTTTCAGGAAACCTTATTGAAAGCCGGGCTATCAAAACGCGACCGGTCGATCTTACTGGATGAGGCGGATGTCCAACTGGCTTTATTGCGGCAAAATCTGCGCTTGTGCAAAGACCTGGAATTAATCAAGATAAATCAATACGAGCATGTCTCAGGTTTGCTGGCTGAGGTAGGGCGATTGCTGGGAGGATGGAAGAAAACAAGTTCGTAAACGGGACAGGCCATGAGAGCGCGTGTTGTGCGCGGCGGTTCGTGGAACAACAATCGAAACAACGCCCGGTGCGCAGTTCGCAACAGGAACAACCCGGATAACTACAACAACAATCTCGGTTTTCGTGTTGTGCTCTCCCACAATATTTTCCTCTGCCAGAAGTGCCGCACCGTCCACGGACGGCGGTCGAGGCAAAACATCGGCTGGCATGCTCCCGGCTCGGAGCCTGTGCTTCGGGCAAATACATAACCTGCCCGTTTCCTGGGTTCGTCCCTGAAACGGGCAATTTCTTGACTCTCCTTCCCCTCCCGCATATAATCCCAGCCATTCAGAAGTAGTACGTGCAAAGTCCCTGATAGAGAAGGAGATACAAGGTGAAAGTCTCCACAGGAAACAGCGCCGAAGTCGTCTGAATTAACTGCTGAAGAAAATTGGCAATTACGAATCACTAATTACCAATCACTAGACCAGCACGGGGTTGCCCGTTACAGCAAAGACCGATGATTGTCGGTTACTGAGTGTCCTATCGTTGATGGGAAACCGAGGTGGTACCGCGGAGTGAATGCTTCGTCCTCATAAGGATGAAGCGTTTTTATTTTAATTTTTTAAATGTCATTGCGAGGGCGATGCTCCTCCGCTCGAAGCAATCTCATACACCTGAGATTGCTTCGTCGCGAAGAACAAGAACGCTCCTCGGAATGACATAAGGAGAACAAATGACCCAGGAACTACCCAAAGCCTACGATTTCAAATCCACCGAAGACCGCATCTACACGATGTGGGAGAAGGGCGGATATTTCAAGCCGCACAACGACCCGAACAAGCCGGACTTCGACCCGACCGTCAAACCGTTCGTCATCTCCATCCCGCCGCCGAATGTGACCGGTGAACTGCACCTCGGTCATGCCATGTTCGTCAGCGTGGAAGACTTGATGATCCGCTATCACCGCATGAAGGGTTACTCCGCTTTATGGGTGCCCGGCACCGACCATGCCGGTATCGCCACGCAGTTGATGGTGGAACGTCACCTGCTCAAGACCGAAGAAGTGACCCGCGAAGAGATCGGGCGCGAAAAATTTTTGGAGCACACCTGGGAGTGGAAGCGGAAATACGCCGGACAGATCACCGGTCAGATCCGTCGCCTCGGCGCCTCCTGCGATTGGGAGCGTGAACGCTTCACCCTCGACGAGGGGCTGAGTCGCGCTGTCCGTGAGGCGTTCGTGCGCCTGTATGAAAAAGGCATGATCTATCGCGGCCCGCGCCTCATCAACTGGTCACCGGGACTCAAGACCGCCGTGTCTGACCTCGAAGTGGAATACTCCGAGGAAGACGCCACGCTGTATTACTTCAAATATATGATCAAAGACGAGGGCGAATTCATCCCTGTGGCAACGATCCGCCCCGAAACCATTTTGGGCGATACGGCGGTGGCGGTCCACCCGGAAGATGAGCGTTTCAAGAAATTTATCGGCAAGACCGCCATCGTGCCCATGCTCGGACGTGAAATTCCCATCATCGCTGACGAGTACGTGAGCATGGAATTTGGAACCGGCGCGTTGAAGATCACACCCGGTCACGACCCGAACGACTACGCCATCGCGCATAAACACAACCTGCCCATCATCTCCATGCTCGATAAGGAAGCCAGGGTGAACGAGAATGGCGGAAAATATCAGGGCCTGGATCGCTTCGAGGCGCGGAAACAACTCTGGGCGGAGATGAAAGAAGCGGGGCTTGTCATCAAAACCGAGCCCTACCGCACCACCATTCCGCGTTCGCAACGCGGCGGCGAAATTGTCGAGCCGATGATCTCGGAGCAGTGGTTCGTAAAAATCGAATCGATGGCGAATGCCGGCCTTGATGCCGTGAAAGATGGGCGCATTAAGATCGTGCCCGAGCGATTCGAGAAGACCTACTTCAACTGGTTGGAGAATATCAAAGATTGGTGTATCAGCCGTCAGTTATGGTGGGGACATCGCATCCCGGTCTGGTATTGTCCTGATAACCATATGACGGTGGCGCGTGAAGACCCCAGGCAATGCGCAACCTGCGGCTCGAAGGATATTCATCAAGATGACGACGTGCTCGACACTTGGTTCTCGTCCGGCTTGTGGCCCTTCTCCACGCTCGGCTGGCCCGATGAAACGCCCGACCTGAAATATTTTTACCCCACCTCCTACATGGAAACGGGCTACGATATTTTGTTCTTCTGGGTGGCGCGCATGATCATGAGCGGTTTGGAATACACCGGCGTGGCTCCGTTCCACACCGTGTATCTGCATGGGCTCATCCGCGACGAGCACGGACACAAAATGTCCAAGACCAAGGGCAACGTGATCGACCCGCTCACGGTCATGGATGAACTCGGCACCGATGCCTTGCGCTTCACGTTGCTAGTGGGCGCGACTCCCGGCAACGACATGAATCTTTCGGTGAAGAAAGTGGAAGCGAACCGTAACTTCGCCAACAAGATCTGGAACGCCGGGCGTTTCGTGATCAATGCGATCAATGCGCTTCAAGCCGGTGCCGAACCTGGTGACTACACCCTGGCCGACTCCTGGATCTGGGCGCGTCTGCAAACCCTCATCCGTGATGTGGAACGCCAATTCCAGAACTTCCAATATGGGCAGGCCGGTCAGCAGATCTACGACTTCCTGTGGTCCGACTTCGCCGACTGGTATGTGGAAATTGCCAAGCATCAAATGCAGAATGAAGAAAGCAAAAAACAGACCGCGGCAACACTGGCTCGCGTTCTGGATATCACCCTCAGGCTTTTACATCCCTTCACGCCCTTTATCACCGAAGAAGTGTGGGGACACTTGCGCGGCGCCCTGCGCGAATCTCCAATCTCCAATCTCTCGAAGGACTGGCCTGATGCGCTCATCGTCGCCCCATGGCCTGAACCACGTCCGGCCGAAGGTTGGGAAGCCGACAAAGTCGCCGACTTTGAGTTGATTCAAGAAATCGTGCGATCCATCCGCAATCTGCGGGCGGAAAAGAATGTCTCGCCTGCCAAACGTCTGGCCGCCGCGTTCGCCGCAGGAGAACAGGCAGGTCTGCTCAGCGAGCAGGCAAAAGTCATCGCAACTCTCGCGGGGCTCGACCCATCCCAAATTACCATTTACCCATCTCTGGTTGAGAAGCCCGCCGACTCCGTCGCCCTTGTGGTTGGGTCTGTAGAGGTCTACCTTCCGCTCGCCGGCATGGTCGACCTCGCCGGTGAAAAGACCCGCCTCGAAAAAGAACTCAAGGAAGCCGAGTCTCACATCCAGCGTTTGGAGAACCTGCTCAACGGCGACTTCGCTCAAAAGGCCCCGCCCGCGCTGGTGCAAAAAGAAAAGGATAAACTGGCAGCATACAAAGATACCGCTGGGAAGATCAAAGCACAGTTGAAGTAAATGCAGGGGCGACCTTCACGGTCGCCCTTATAATTTAACAGAGGAGGTTGTCATGCCCAATCCCATCATCACCATCCGCCGCGCCGAGCCTTCGGATGCAGAAGCCTACTATCAAATTTATTCATGTCCCAAAGTTATCTACGGCACATTGCAAATTCCCTACCCGTCTGTAGAAATGTGGCGCAAACGCCTCACAGAAATTCCTGATGGAGTATTTAATCTCTGTGCTTGCGTGGACGATGAAGTTGTAGGTCAATTAGGATTGCATACCATTCCACAAAGACCACGCCGCAAGCATGTGGGGCAGATCGGCATGTCGATACACGATGACTGGCAGGGCAAGGGAGTCGGCTCTGCCCTCATGGCTGCCGCCGTTGACCTCGCCGGGAACTGGCTCAACCTCACCCGCCTCGAACTGGAAGTGTTCACAGATAACGAGCCTGCCATTGCGCTCTATAAAAAATTCGGCTTCGTCACCGAAGGGACGCTCAAAAACTTTGCCTACCGCGATGGTCAGTTCGTGGATGTGTATGCGATGGCAAGACTGCGGTAACTGTAGCGCTTCTGGTTAAATAAAAATGGACGGGCCGAACGCCCGTCCATTTTTATGCTACTTCATCAACTCATCCATCTTTCGAATAAAATGCTGCGGGTCTTTAAAGAAGTTCGCCACATGCACCTTGCCCGTACGGATCAGCGCCAGCGCCTTGGAGTCTGTGCCGAGGCCGATCTTGGTGGTGGCGATCACATCGGCAGTGCGCCCGCTGCCCTCGGCGATCAACACCGGGCGGCCATATTGGACGTTGAAGCGCGCATCCTCCCAGGTGATCTGCCCGCCGTTGATCAGTATTGCCGCTGTCGGCAGGGAACCGGATAAAGTGCTGGCTGCCGCTGCGATCCATTCCGATTCGTCGCCCCAATTGCTGCCGGGGCAGAAAATGAAATGAGAGTGGTTCGGCTCAAGCATGCCTTGAATATTTTCGATATCGCGCGCCGCCACCCCGACCATCGGCAGGTCTTTGATCTTTGCCGTCTCGCAGGCCCGCCCGACCGCGGCGATCACCCCTGAGTCCGTGCCGCCGTCGAAGATCACGGCCTTCATCTTTTGCGCGAAAGGTAGTAATTCTTTTTCGAAGAACCCCTGTACTTTGGCAATGTCTTCGCTGCTCATCCCGCCTGCGCCGCCAACGATCACAATGGCGGGCTGGGGCGTGGAGAACCCCAGGTCCTTTAAAGCCTCCGGCAAATCACCGAGAGCATCGGGATGGACAATCCGCCTGACACTACCCTGAAGAGTGATCTCTTCCATTTTCATGGGCTGATTATACGTGAATACTGCCGCAGGCGTAATACAAAAGTAAGGTTTACACCGGCTTGATTCCCGCCTACCATGGCATGAATTTACCCAAGGAGAAACTCATGCAAAACCAGACCCAATCTGCACCCTGCCCAAAGTGCGGACAAACCAACGCAAAGCCGGTCCAATATACCTGGTGGGGCGGCGTGCTCGGCCCCAGATTATTCAGCCATGTTAAGTGCCAGAGTTGCAACACCCAATACAATGGCAAGACCGGCAGGTCGAATCAACAGAACATTATCCTCTACACCCTCGTCACGTTTATGCTGGTGTTTTGTATTTGCGGCGGGTTTACGATTGTGGGGCTCTTCCTCCAAAACCAATAATTGAATTGACAGGCTTAAGTGGGCTGGCTATAATGCCGTCAACAATTTATTCGACCTTCGGGGCAGGGTGACGCTGCCAAGCGAATTCCCGATCGGTGGTACAGCCCACGAGCCTGTTTAGGTACATCGCTTTCCTCATTGGGAAAACGGGCATGATCCGGCGAAATTCCGGAGCCGACAGTATAGTCTGGATAGAAGAAGGTACAGCACAAGCCCATGCGGGATTTGTGTGGATTCACGCCCCGAAAACGTTCGCTGTTTTCGGGCTTTTTATTAGATGTGTTCACGCGCCTCGCAACCGGACTGTTGCCTGTTTCCACGCCCCGGAGTCTTTGTTGCGCCGAGGCGTTTTTTTATCGTAGGGATGATCCTTGCGGTCATCCTGACTTGCGATCATAAAAAAGATGGACAGGGGCGAGCCCTGTCCCTACTGGACATGATGAAACCGAAAACCCTGCAAACCCTCTCCCGCTGGCTCGGGCTGATCTCCATCCTGCTGGCCATTCCCGCATGGTCGCTGCTCGTGCAGATCAGCGGCCTGCCCAAATTCATCCTGCCTGCCCCAATCGATGTTTGGTCGCGCCTGCTTGAGGCCCTGCAAGACGGCAGCCTTTTACGCCATACCGGCGTGACATTGCTGGAGATCCTGTTGGGCCTGCTCACCGGAGTTTTGTTTGCAACCATCGCCGGATATGCGCTGGCAAAATCGCGCTCCCTGGAACGGGTACTGTCGCCGTACTTGGTGGCCAGTCAGGCCGTCCCCATTGTGGCCATCGCTCCTTTGCTGGTCATCTGGCTGGGAGATGGCATTCTCTCCAAGGTGGTCATCTGTGCCCTGATCGTGTTCTTCCCGGTGCTGGTCAATACGGTTGTAGGTCTGCGCGCGGTACCGCCCTCGTTGTATGACCTGATGCGTTCCCTGCGCGCCAACCGCTGGCAGATCTTATGGAAGTTGGAGGTGCCAGCGTCCCTGCCTGTGCTGCTGGGCGGGCTCCGCATCGGCGCGACCTTGTCGGTCATCGGGGCCATTGTGGGGGAACTGGTCGATGCCCAGGAAGGGCTGGGCTTTCTGCTCAAACTGGGCGACTTTCAATACGATACCTCCATGGTGTTTGTGGCGGTCTTTGTGCTGGTGGTGCTGGCGCTGGCGCTGTATGGCCTGGTAACGTTATTGGAAAGAAGATTTTTGAAATGGCAAAAATAAATTCCATGTCATTGGAACGAAGCCATCTTTGAGATTGCTTTGGGCGGTCATACACCGCCCTTGCAACGACATGAAAAATTCAAAGGAGATCCTGAAATGAAGAAAGTGGTTTTACTTATGCTTGGGCTGGCACTCGGCCTGATGGCTTGCGGCAGTTCCCGGTCCACAGAAGAAGCGGGGAATCTTCGTACCATCAAATTACCGATGGGGTATATCCCCAACATCCAATATGCGCCGTTCTATGTTGCCGTGGATAAGGGATATTTTGCCGAAGAAGGCATTGCCATCGAATTCGATTATGCTTTCGAGACCGACGGCATGAAATTGGTCGGTGCCGGTGAACTGCCGTTCGCGGTGGCATCGGGCGAGCAGGTGCTGCTGGCAAGGTCGCAGGGGCTGCCGGTGGTATATGCATTCGCCTGGTACCAGCAGTTTCCTATCTCGGTGGTTGCGAAGCCTGAACTGAATATCCAGGAGCCCGCCGACCTGCGTGGAAAAAAGATCGGCCTGCCGGGATTATTTGGCGCAAATTACATCGGCGTGGAAGCGTTGCTTTTTTCTGCGGGCGTGGATCCTTCTGAAGTGACCTTTGATGCGATTGGGTTCAATCAGGTCGAATCATTTGCCACCGGTAAGAGCGATGTGGTGGTGGGTTACACAGCCAACGAGCCGATCGTGCTGCGCTCCCAGGGGATGGATGTGAGCGAACTGCGCGTGGCGGATTACGTGCAGATGATCGCCAATGGCATCGTCACCAGTGAAGCAACCCTTGCAAATGAACCTGATCTGGTGCGCGGGATGACCCGGGCTTTTTCTCGCGGCCTGGCGGATACGATTTCAAATCCCGACGAAGCCTACACCCTCAGTTTGAAATATGTGGAAAACCTGCTTGATCAGGACAAAGCCGTGCAAATGCAGATCCTGAATACCTCCATCGAATACTGGAAGGCAGACCGCATCGGCTATTCCGACCCGCAAGCCTGGCAGAATATGAATGCCCTGCTTGTCAGGATGGCGCTGCTCCCCGAGCCGATGGACTTGGACAAGGCCTTCACCAACGAGTTCGTGCCGTAATGGCTATGTCATTGCGGGGAGCGTGCCCGGCCTTCCCGCGACGAGGCAGCCTCCCCGCTTGAGTAAAGCGACAGAATGAATATGACTACCAAACCCACCCTCAGCGTTAAAGACCTTTCCGTCACCTTCCCCGATAACAACGGCGGATTGCATGCGCTTGGGGAGATCTCGTTTCAGGTTCGTCCGCGTGAGTTCATCTGTTTCCTCGGGCCATCCGGGTCGGGCAAGACCACCCTGCTGAGAGTCATTGCCGGGCTGCTGCATCCGACCGCAGGGCAGGTCAACTTCATGCGCCATCACATCCCCAGGATCGGCATGGTCTTTCAGCAATCGAACCTGATGCCCTGGCGCACGGTGATGGAGAACATCATGCTGCCATTGGAATTGGAAGGTGCAGGCGATGTCAAGGCGCAGAGCAAGGCACGCGAGATGATAAAACTGGTGGGGTTGAATGGCTTTGAAGATTCCCTGCCGCGCGACCTATCCGGTGGCATGGCGCAGCGGGTCGCCATTGCGCGGGCGCTCATCCACGACCCGGACCTGCTCCTGCTCGATGAGCCTTTTGCCTCGCTGGATGCGCTTACCCGCGAACGGATGTGGATGGAACTTTCCAATATCTGGCAGGCAAAACAAAAGACCGTCATCATGGTGACCCATTCCATCAATGAGTCCCTCTTCCTGGCCGACCGTGTGCTGGTGCTCACGCAGCGCCCCGGCAAAATAAAAATGGACGTGGAGGTCGATCTTCCACGTCCGCGCACAGACGATATCCGTTATACCCAGCACTTTGGCAAACTGGCACGCAAATTACGCAGCGCCATTGAATAAATAATGGCCGCGCAAGAGCGGCGATTATTTATTCAGCCAACCGAAAGGCTGCCCAGAATTTCCTGACGATGTTTGCGGTAATCGCGGATAAGCGAATCGACACAACGTGCCACGGTGGCGGGGCCGCCGCGATAGTGGACAATGCCGGTATCCAGTTCCCATTCGCTTTCAGGAATGGTATGCAGGTAGGTTATCAGGGCCTGTGTGGTGATTGTAATTTCGTCCAGCAGATCATCCTTGTCCGTGAACGGAAATTGCATGAAGAACTTCGCATTGATCTGGCGATAGTCATTGGTGCCATCATAAAAATAGAAGGGTTCCGCGCCTTCGCGCAAAGCGCTGCAACCCGCCAGGGTAATGCGATTCCAGCCGATGAAATGAGCGGCGATGTCGCGCGCGTTCCAATCGCCGAGGGGTCGGAGCATGTCAGAGGCAGAGAGCCCCTGCATGGTTTCCATATAAGCGGCGTAGGCAGATTCAAGGTCATTCAACTGGTTGTCGCGGGGATCGAACATGAGAGTCTCCTTTTATTGATAAAGTCATCTTTGAATGTTTACTTCCCCATTAGACAGAACCTCGACCGTGTCATCCGTTTTCAGCGTGGCAAAATCTTCCTCGGTGAGAACCACCAACGGCAGCGGGGCAGCGTACAGTTCATCGGCTACCACAGAGGCGAGCGCGAAAAAGAAATCAATATCGGTGGTAAGGATCGCGGCAGGTGCGGTTCCGGCGCGGATGGCTTCCAGCAGGACCGCCGTGGTGGTGGACGACCCGCGCGTGAAAGGCAATGCGAGCACCCTGCCTTTGGCGATGAAACCGGATAACGGATGGCGGCGGTCAATGATCTCGCCGGTCTTCCAATCGTAACCGCCCCAAAAGGAAAGCGGGTCGCGGCTGACCAGAGCCGACCCCTGTGCTTTGCCAGCGATGACCACCTTCCCTTGCAAGGTCAGGCCCATAGTGACTCGTCCCGCAGGATGCGCCCGGCCACGGCCGAGTTGACGCAATCCTGCAAACTGCCGAAAGCGATCTTTTTGTTCAGCAGGCCCGGTGTGTAATAGGCGAACTTGGCTGAGTTGGTCATCAGGTTTTGAATGGTCTCCGGCAGCATGGGCGAGGTCAGGATGCAGGTATCGACCGTGATCTGTGCGCCGAACGATTCGAGGTCTCCCAGATATCCTGCCTTTTGCGCGAGTTGGGTCATGGCACGGCTGGAGGTAACGAGAAACTTCACGTCGGGATGTTTTCTTTTTCCGCGCAGCATGGGGGCGAGGCGTTTGAATTCTGCCAGCGAAAAATGCGGGCTGCCCAGCACCACCATATGCAGTTCGGTACTGTTTGTGTGGGTCAACTCACGGCGGGATTCTCTCAACTGATTCAGGGGGATGTCAATGATTTGCGTGGGGTGATTCCCCTGCAGTGCCGCTTCAAGAGTCTGCGCCTCGGGCGTGATCCCAACCATGTGGAACAAGGCCACGCCGCCGGACGATGCGGCGGCCGCGCCGAAGGATTTGAGATGGTCTTCATTGGGGATGACCGTCAGGCCGTCGATGATGGGAATCTTATCGAGCGTATGTTTACCGATGAAATGGCCGAGAACGGGATAAAAATCGTCGCTTTGCTGCAATACGGTCGGAATGTCCTGAAGACGGAAGATCAATTGACCGGCGCGGTTTTCCGTCAGGTGCAGGCCGATGGCGGGTGCGCGGGCGGTGATGGCGCAGCAGATGTCGAACAGGTCGGGGTAGCGTTCGGTGCGCGCGCCGATGACCGAGTTGGCAAAGACGATCGCATTCGATTCGCCCCAGGCAACCTGCTGACCGAAGGATGGGCGCATCTCGGTTTGATAAGGTGCGCACGTCCAGGTGGGGACGGTGCCCATGCTTTGGTATGCGACCATCTGGCGATACGCCTGCCGGGCCCAATCTGATGGCACGGCCCATTCCTTCCAATGATGCTCATCCAACCCACTGACATTCAGGGAGGTGGGTACAGCCACTTTTGCGCCAAGGCGGGCGAGTCGTTCGGCAAATTCAAGCCCTGCGTCGCCGATGTACACAGTACTGTCGATGTGCGCGCCGGTGATGTCGAGCAGTTCCTTCGCGCCGGAGACCTCCGCCATGCGCGTTACGATGGTCATGGCTATTTTTGCGGCTTCACCGTGTGCGCCGTGCAGCATCTCTTGGTCTCGCGTGGATAAGGTCAGGGGCATATGCTTCTCATTAAAAGATAAATGCTACATCATGCGCGGCAGGTCGAGCAGCATCACTTCAGCCAGCAGCCTGGAGTTGACGTTGCGCTCCATTTTTTTCAACGCATCTTCGTGGCTGCTGACCACCAGCCTTGCGGCGGAAAGGTCCAGCCGCCCGGCGACGAACTCGATCTCCATGTTGCGGTCTACATTGACCAGGGGGGTGTTGGCTCCAGCCACGCGCAGCAGCACATCCCGCCAATAGGATAACCATACGAGAAGAGTCTGGCGCATCCCATCCCGGTCTTTGGCAAGTTTTTCGGCGTATGCAAATTTTTCCACGCGCGAGGCGAGCAGCAGGGCTTGCAGGTCATTAAGCCGCTCTTCGCGTTTTTCGAGCACAGTTCCATCTTCGAGCAGGCGGCGTGCATAGCCGGTTCGTCCACCGGAGATGTGCGCCAGCAGGCGCGCGCGGTCTTCCTCCACGCCGCGCCCAAGCAGGTCAGTCACAATGGACTCGATCGGCAGCGGACGCAGCCGCAGGATCTCGCAGCGCGAATTGATGGTGGGCAACAATTGCTCGGGGTTGTCGGCGGTCAGGATCAGGATGGCATGCGGAGGCGCCTCCTCCAGCGTTTTGAGCAGGGCATTTGCGGCGTTGTCGTTGGCCTCTTGAAAACGCAGGAACAAAGCTACCCGGTATTTGGATTGATACGGTTTGAGGTTCAACGTGCGTTGCAATTCGCGTACCTGCTCCACTTTGAGCGTGCCGCCCTCCTTCCGTTTGCCGTCTTCATCCACCGCCTGGATCACGCTCAGGTCGGGGTGCTGCATGGCTTCGATCTGTTTGCAGGTGCGGCACAGCCCGCAGGCTTCCCCCGGTGCGGGGGGATTTTCACAGTTCAAGGCTTGGGCGAGGCGCAAGGCCAGTGTCCGGCGGCCCAGCCCGGGAGGTCCCGAAAAAAGATACGCATGGCGGGTCTCTCCGCGCGCCACATGCTGGCGGAGCATATCCACCGCCCATTCGTGCCCAAGTAAATTCCAGTTATCAGTCATTGAAAATCCAGTGATCCGTGATCCGCCCCAATCGTAAATCAAAAATCGTAAATCGCCAACTTGAGTTCATTCCCTGCCCGTCCGCAGCCTTACGTAAGACTCGTAACGCGCGGTATGGATTCTTCCCTCTTTCAAGGCCGCCAGCACTGCGCAGCCTGGTTCGTGTTGATGGGTGCAGTCACTGAACTGACAATGCGGCACGAGGCCGCGCAGTTCGGGGAAGTACGCATCGATCTCCTCCGGTTCCGTATCCCACAACCCAAGCGATTTCCAGCCGGGGGTGTCAGCCACATACCCGCCGCCTTCCAGGGGAAATAGTTCACGAGTCACAGTGGTGTGGCGGCCCTTGTTCATGGCGGCGCTGATCTCATTCACGGCCAGTCCCAGACCCGGTTGAAGCGCATTTAACAGGCTGGATTTTCCGACCCCGCTTGGCCCAGCCAAGGCGCTGACTTTGCCCTGGAGTTGTGTACGTAATTCATCCAACCCGGCGCCGTTCTTCGAAGAAGTGTAGATGACATGATACCCGATGGCTGCATACATTCCAAAGATGGCTTTGGCATCTTCGGCAAGATCGATCTTGTTTGCCACGATCAAGGCGGGAACTTGCTGTTTTTCAGCTACGATCAGGAAGCGGTCCAGCATTCTTAATTTGGGATTTGGGTTTGCGCATGCAAAGACAAAGACAGCTTGGTCCGGGTTGGCTAAAAGCACCTGTTGATAGACCCCGCCCGGGCGCGGGTCGAGGCGGACAATGGCCTTTTTGCGCTCCAAAACGATTTGGATCACACCGGAGCCGTCGGCCAAAATTTCGATCTCCACCCTGTCTCCCAATGCGGCGATATCGCCTTTGGCTTTGCCCTGCTTGAGTTTCCCGCGCAGCTGACAAACAATCAGGCCCTCCCCGGTTTCCACCCAAAAGAAACCGGATTGGGCCTTGATGATGAGTCCTTGTGTTGTATTCGCCAAATGGATCCTTGTTCGTACCTGACCGTCATTTTGAAATCTACGGCCAGATCAATAAGTTACGGGATGATCCCGCCGCCCGGAGGGGTGGGCGTGTACGGCGGGTACCCGATCTGTCCGAAATCATAGAACTGGCGCTGTGGGCTGCCATAATAATACGTCTCCACCATGGCGCGGAAGATGGGCACGGCGTATTCGGAACCTTCGCCGATATTTTCGCCGACCGCCACAATGGCGATATCCGGCAGGCCGGTGTTGGCTTCATTGTCGGTATAGCCTGCGAACCAGCCATGGGGTTTGCCGCTGCCGGATTCGGCGGTGCCGGTTTTGCCGAGCACCTTGAATTGCAACCCACGCAAATTGAAACGGGCTGTCCCGCGCGGTTCTTCCGTCACCATGCGCAATGCTTCGCGCAGGATGTCCAGGTTTTCAGGGCGGAGGGGCAGCGTACCCTGCGCTTCAGGTTTGAAGGATTGGATTGCATCGCCATCCACCGGCTGGATCTTTTCAACGATCTGCGGGCGGTAGAGAGTGCCGCCATTGGCAATGGCCGCCATGAAGCGCGCCACCTGCAGCGGCGTGACCAACACGGTGCCCTGGCCGATGGCCTGGTTGACCGCATCTATGTCGGTGGCCGGGTCAATGATCTGACCGGCTTCTTCAGGGATCTGCTGGATGCCGGTGGGCGAGCCGAGGCCAAAGGCGCGGGCCGTGTTGGCAATATCGTTGCCGCGATTCCAATTGGTGTACAGGTCGTTGCCGATGTGCCAGAAGTAGGGGTTGCATGAGCGCATCAAGCCTTCCTGCAGGGTGAGCAGGCCGGAAGGTGTACTGTCTGATGTGTTGCAGAATAACCCGGCGGCCAGCCTGTCCTGACAGTGCTGGTAGGTCCAGTCGTGGCGGATCTGGTCGGGTAATTCGGTGAAGTCATATTGGCAATCGTAGGTGGTGTTTTTTTCGTAGAGTCCGCTTTCGAGCGCGGCGGAGAAGGTGATGATCTTGAAAACCGAGCCGAGTGGCAGTTGTCCCTGCGCGGCGCGGTTGACCATTGGGTTGCGGGCGTCGTTGACCAGGCTGCCCAGCCCCAGGTTGTTCGGGTTTTCAGCGTCGAAGTAGTTTGGGTCGTAGTCCGGGCCCGAAGCCATGGCCAGGATGCGCCCGGTGTCCACTTCCATGACTACCACGGCTCCGCGGAAGTATTCGATGGATGCCTGTGCCCATTTTTGCATGTTGGTGTCGAGGGTCAGGTAGATCGAGTCGGAGGCCTGACGCTGGCTTTGGCCAAGTGTGGTGATGATTTGCCCGGTGGGACTGACCACGCGCAACACGCCGCCGTGTTTTCCGGCGAGGTGGTCTTCGCCCCACTGTTCGATGCCGATCTGGCCGATGCGTTCGGTGCCCTGATAGCCCAGGCGGCGGTATTGGTTGTATTGTTCGGGGTTGATGAGCTGGGTGTAGCCGACCGCCTGCGGGGCCAGCCCGCTCTTGGCGTAATAGCGCGATTCGTATTCGCTGATGACCAGCCCGCCCGGGTTGATGGAGATCAGGCGTTGCGCGTCTTCGCGCGTGCCTTCACACATCGGCAGGTACCAGCCGGGGCCGGAGGCGTCGATCTGGTCTTCGATATCGAGCGGGTCAAGGCCGCATAGCAGGCCCAGTTCGGCGGTCAGGGTGCCGCGCATGTCGATATCGATCAGGTCGGTTTGAATGCCGAAAGCCAGCGCCTTCGACTGGGTCACGATGGGCAGGCCTTCGCGGTCATAAATGTCGCCGCGCGCCGGAATGTCATATTCCATGGCCAGCAGATTCCCGCCTGCCAGTTCCGGCAGGATAAGCGCGTCATCCCATTCCACTTTCCAATGGTTGTCTTCATTCGCCAGCCGCATGACAATATTGCGCTGGATGTCCCCGGCCAGGACGGTCTTGTAGGTAATGCTGTAACCAACCTCGGCGGTGCGCGGACTGAGCTGTGAGGAAAGGATTGTGAACTCGATACTGGCTGCGCTCATCTCGTTCAGGGCGTTGTTCCAGCGCTTCGAAAAATCCTCCAATGTCAACACCTCGCGGCTGGACTGGGCCAGCAGGTTGTACATCGCTTCGAAGTCATCTTTTTGCAGGGCTTCAAAGAAGGCGGTGACGGCCGCCCGCGCATCCGGCGCAGGGGTCACCTGAGCCTGGGCGGTGGGGAGGATCGGTGTGGGGGTGTCGGGTGAAAAAATATTCGTGATCGGGCCGCCCTGCCCATTGGGGGTGCAGGCTGAGATGAGGATGAACAGCAGGAGCAGGTGGATCCAGCGCAACGACTTCATTAAGATTCCTTTCGAACCGCAATCTCGCCGCGCAGGATCAAATCTGACACGGGACATTGATACTTCAATAAAGACTGGCAGGCAGCGGGGAGGTCTGCTGCCGGGGTGATCTCGAACGCGTCCAGCATTCGCAGGATGTGACAAAGCGGCAGGCCCATCACACTGGCGAAACATCCGCTCATGGAAGCGACCGGTTGAAACTCAGGATGTTGAATGGCATACGCCCCAGCTTTATCCATTGGGTCGCCGGTGGCGATGTAGGCACGGATTTCATCATCGGAATAATTTCGCATCGGCACGTCGGTGCTGGAACACTCCGTCAGCAGCGATCCATCACCAGTGTGCAACAGCGCCACTCCCGTCAGGACCTGATGCGTGCGTCCGCGCAATTGTTTCAACATGCGTTCCGCGTCTGCTGTATCGACGGGTTTGCCGAGGATTTCGTTCCCATCCACCACGGTCGTATCGGACCCGATGATGACCGCATCCGACTCCGCCCGGGGCCGGATCGCCCAAGCCTTGGCCTGTGCCAGTCTGAGAACGTAATCGCGCGGTGCTTCATGCGCGAGCGGCGTCTCGTCCACATCTGCAACGATGACGGTAAACTCCCAGCCGCCCAGCGCAAAGAGCTGCTTGCGGCGCGGAGAGTTGGAGGCGAGGATCAATTTATGCTTCACGCGCAAGATTCTAACACAGAGTATTTTGTGACCTTAAATGGCGATAAGCAAAGCAAAGAGGCGTTCTTTCCTTTTCTCTTTTCCATTCCAGTGTAAAATCACTCCTGAAAATCTGTCTGGACATTCGGAGGAGTAATGAACGAATTGCAACAACGTATTTTGAAGGAGGGGAAAGTACTCGGTGGCGGAATTTTGAAAGTGGATAGTTTTGTCAATCATCAAGTGGATCCGATTCTCATGGACCAGTGCGGACGCGAATTTGCAAAACGCTTTGCAAACGTCGGCGCGACCAAAATTCTCACCGCTGAAATTTCCGGCATTGCCCCGGCCATCACCACCGGCATTCACATGGGGCTGCCCGTGGTCTATGCCCGCAAGACCAAACCCATCACCATGCCCGACCAGGTCTACCTGACCCTTGCTCCTTCGCATACAAAAGGACGGATGGTCGAGTTGATCGTCTCGCCGGAGTACCTTGCCAACAACGAAAAAGTACTCATCATCGACGACTTTCTCGCCAGCGGGCAGACAATTTTAGGCTTGTGCCGTTTGGCTGAAGCTTCCGGTTCCAGGATCGTCGGCATTGGCGCGCTCATTGAAAAAATCTTCGAAGGCGGGCGCGATGCGTTAACTCCTCTGGGCGTGCCAATCGAATCAATTGCATGTATCAAATCCCTGGACGAGGGCAAAATCGCCTTTGTGGAATAACGTACCAACGTGCTACAACGTATTCTCCGATTCCGCTTCATTATCTTCCTCATCGGCTGGATCTTCGCTCACATGAGTTTTGCCATTCCCGTCAAGCGCATCCGCGAGACCTCGAACCTGATCGCCTTCCATCATCCTTCGCCGAGCTATAAGGTGCATCTGCTCATCGTCCCGAAGCAGCAAGTCCAAACGCTGGCAGACCTCGACCCAAATGATACGGGTTTTCTCACAGACCTGTATTCAACCGTGCAAGGATTGGTGAAAGAACTCGACCTCACCGCCTACCGGCTTATCGTCAACGGCGGCGAATATCAGGATTTTCCGCATTTGCATTTTCATTTGATATCAGACCCGTAGGGACAGGGCTCGCCCCTGTCCCTGGCCCATTCGAGGACACCCGCGAGGGGTGTCCCTACATTTTCATAATCAAGGGCAACCGTAAAGGTCGCCCCAACAGGAAAACATGAATTCCATCGCCATTCTCGATTTCGGTTCTCAATACGCCCAGATCATTGCAAGACGTGTGCGCGAAGCACAAGTCTATTGCGAGATGTTCCCATGGGACGCGCCGCAGGAAAAAATTCTCGCCATCAACCCCAAAGGGTTCATCCTCTCAGGCGGGCCCAAATCTGTGTACGAAGAGAATGCGCCTTTCATTCAAAAATTCATCCTCGAAAGCGGACTTCCCATCCTTGGCATTTGTTACGGGATGCAAGCCCTCACCCATGCCCTCGGCGGCAAGGTTGACTCGTCCGCCCAGCGAGAGTATGGCCATGCTGAAATTACACCTTTGATTCCTGGCACAATGCTGGACGCGCTTTCAAAAGTCTGGATGTCTCACGGCGACAAAGTGACGCAACTGCCCGAAGGCTTTATCGCGCTTGCCAAAAGCGGCAACAGTCCCTACGCGGCAATGGGGGACATGCAGCGCAAATACTTCGGTGTGCAATTCCACCCCGAAGTGAATCACACCCCCAATGGCAGTGAACTCATCAAGCATTTCGCGGTGGATATCTGCGGTGTAAAACCCAACTGGACTCCTGCAAATATTATCGAAGAAGGCGTCAAACGGATTCAGGAGCAGGTTGGCGATCAGCGTGTTCTCGCGGCAGTCTCCGGCGGTGTGGATTCTTCCGTCGCGGCGGCGTTGGTGCATAAAGCCATTGGCGATCAACTTGTCTGTGTATTTGTGGATACTGGATTACTTCGTGCCAACGAAGGGGCGCAAGTCGCCTCGGCCTTTCGGGAGGGGCTGGGTGCTGAACTCATCACTGTGGATGCTGCTGACGATTTTCTCGGCGCGTTGAAAGGCGAAACGGACCCGGAGACCAAACGTCGCATTGTAGGCGAGAAGTTCATCCGCGTATTCGAGCGTGAGGCGAAGAATGTCGGTCAGCCGAGGTTTTTGGTGCAAGGGACAATTTACCCCGATGTCGTTGAGTCTTCGGGCAAGGATCGCGACAAGGCGGCGAAGATCAAGTCGCATCACAATGTAGGCGGATTGCCGGAGGACATGCAGTTTGAACTCGTCGAGCCGCTGCGCTATCTGTTCAAGGATGAAGTGCGCTTGGTAGGCGAAGCCCTCGGCTTGAATCCCGGCCTGGTGTGGCGGCAGCCGTTCCCGGGTCCGGGTTTGACAGTGCGCTGCCTCGGGGAGTGTACGACCGAACGTGTATCCCGTCTGCGGGCGGCGGATGCGATCCTGTTGGAGGAATTATCCAGCGCAGGTTTTCTAGGGAAAGGCGCGCAGACTTCACAGGCGTTTATGGTGTTGTTGCCGGTTCGTTCAGTGGGTGTGATGGGTGATCAGCGCACCTACCAGGAGGCGGCGGCGATCCGCGCTGTGGCAACCGATGATTTTATGACCGCTGATTGGGCGCGATTGCCATTTGAGTTATTGGCGAAGATTTCGAGCCGCATCGTCAACGAAGTGCAAGGGATCAATCGCGTTGTTTATGATATAACGAGTAAACCACCGGCAACCATTGAGTGGGAGTGACGGTTTTGGAATTGGGAGGTTCGAATGAAATTTGATCTTGGTGAAGTACTGACCCGTATTTGGAAGATCGGTTGGAATCACAAGGTGCTCTGGCTGTGGCAGATGTTGCCCGGCGCTTTGGGCATTGTATTTCTGCCGATCTTTGTGATTGTCAACCCGGCATTTCAGATGATCCTGGGGAATGACCCCGAATCTTATGTGAACTCGCCGTGGATGCCGCTTGTTTTTCTGGGCGTCACGTTTGTCTTTGCGATTCCCTCCGCTTTTCTTGGTGTGCTGGCACAGCTGACAGTCACCTGGGGGGCTGTCAAGGTGGAGCGTGGCGCAGAGAGCCTTGGCTTTGTAGATTTGTTCCATGAGGTGCGGCCCTATTATTGGCGGGTGTTCGGTTTGTATGCCATCTTCATTGGCGGTTGGATGGTGGTCTGGTTTGGCTTTATGTTCGTTTTTATGCTTGGTGCTGTTGCTACCGCTGGGCTGGCTTCTTTGTGCCTCTTCCCTTTTATGGTTTTGATGATCCCGGTGATGATTGGGGGCTATTCCGTTCTGGAGCTTGCCCAGACTGCCGTGGTTGTGGAAGATGTGAGCACGCTGGAAGCCGTCTCGCGCGGTTGGAAACTCTTTCAGGCGAACTGGCTGGGCGTGATCGTCGTGATCGTTCTGCTGTACTTTCTGATGTATATCATCTCGATGGTAGTGATGTTGCCCGTCATGTTCCCCATCATGATTTTAATGCCGGCGCTGGCTGGAGTGAAAATGAGTTCATCCCTGCTTGTCGGTGGGGTTGTCGCGGCTGTCTTTATCATCTTTTTTGCGATTTCTTCCATCCTGTCGCAATCGATCCCGATGACCTTCTTCAAGATCTCGTGGGCGGTGCTGTACCTTCGTATCCGCCGTGGGGATGATGCTCCTATATTGGAACAGCCCGTCCCCCATGTAGACGGAAGCCTTTGAGTGGAGTATGATTCATTCATAGATACTCTGGGAGGAAAACCTCCCGCCCTTTTATCAAATTCGGGAGACTGTTATGAAAATCAACCTGGGAAATATCCTCAGCCGGGCCTGGCAGATTATTTGGAACCATAAAGTTTTATGGATCTTCGGCATTCTGGCAGGGTTTGCCAACGGCGCCGGGAGCGGGAACAGCGGCAACCGTACCAGCTCGCAGTTCAACCAAAACGGCAACTCCAACCCATTTCAGGGCGGCCAAATGGAGCAATTCTCAAGGCAGTTCACCGAATTCTTTCAACGGTACATGCTGATCATCATCGCCGCCTGTGTCGTTATCTTCATTCTCTCCTTTGTTTTTTACGCGCTCGGTATGATCGGGCGCATTGGCATCCTCAAAGGTGTCTTCAAATTGGAACAAGGCGCTGCTTCCCTGATGTTCGCCGAACTCTGGTCTGAGAGCATGCCATACTTCTGGCGTTTCTTCGGCCTGAACTTTTTGGTTGGGCTGGCGTTTCTTGTCATCCTGCTGCCATTCTTTGCCATTGCCATCGCGACCATGGGAATAGGGTTGGCCTGTCTGTTGCCGTTGCTCTGTGTGTTGGTTCCCGTCGCATGGGTGGTCAGTGTGATCCTGGAGCAGGCGCAGGCGGCCATCGTCGCGGAAGACCTGGGCATGGTCGATGGTTTCCGCCGCGGTTGGGAGATCGTCCGCTCGGACGTGGGCGGTATGGTTGCCCTGGCCCTCATCCTTGGAATTGGCGGCGCAATCGTCGGCTTTGTGCTGGCGCTGCCCATCATCCTTGCCCTGCTGCCACTTATTTTGGCAGCCCCTTCCATGAGTTCAATGTCTTCCATTCCCCCGGCGGCCTGGGTATCCCTTGCCTGCTGCGCGGTATATTTCCCGGTTCTGCTGGCTCTGAATGGGATCCTGCTTTCCTATGTAAAGACCGCCTGGGCGCTTTCCTATCTCCAACTGGCAACCCCTAAAACCGACACCCCTGTTATCATTGAGGGCAATGCGTAAGTCCCTCCTTCTGCTCCTTTGTTTGGGGCTTTTTTTGAGCGTTGTGCCAGCGGCACAGGCGCAGCAACCGGCTGCCACTGTGACTCTCTACAACGCAGATGCGACCGCCTTCCCGGCGGTTTCGGCGTTCGTGGATGTGTTCGACGCCCAACGCATCTTCGCTTCGGGCCTCAAGCCGGAGGCGGTCACTGTGGCCGAGAACGGTCAGCCCCTGCCAGCGGATTCCCTGATCGAGATGGCGATCCCCCTGCAGATGGTGGTGGCTGTTAATCAGGGACCCGGCCTGGATGCTCGCAACGCCACTGGCATCTCGCGCTTTTCGCGCGTCTCACAGGTCATTGCCCAGTGGGCGCAAAGCCGACCTTCTGACCTGCCGGATGACCTTAGCCTCGTCAGCCAGGCCGGGCCGGTCATTAACCATGCCGCCGCTGCGGATTTCAGCGTGGGTTTGAATGGTTTCCAGCCGGATATGCGCGCCGCTGTGCCGAACCTGCAATCCCTGGCCACGGCTCTGGATGTAGTCGGGGCGCAGACACAACGTCTCGGTATGAAGCGCGCCGTGTTCTTCATCACCCCGCAGATGCAGGATGCCAACCTTGCCGCCCTGATCGAGCCGCTGATGCAGCGCGCCATCGAGGAAAACGTCAGAATCTTCGTCTGGTATGTGGATGCGAACACCACCTTTACCAACACCAGCGCCGCCATTTTCAACAACCTTGCCATTCAGACCGGCGGGAGTATGTTCCAATACTCCGGCGAGGAACGCTTCCCCGATCCTGAAGTCTATTTCTCCGGACTGCGCCGCGTCTATTTGCTTAATTACACTTCGCGTGTGACAACCTCTGGTGAACAGGCCGTCACAGTGCAGGTTAACCTGCCCGGCGGCCCAGTGACCTCAACCGGGCAGCGTTTCAGTCTGAACATCCAGCCGCCCAATCCCTTCCCGGTGGCGCCTGCTTTGCAAGTGACTCGCCAGGCCCCGGCTGACGACCCGTTCAACACCGAATTGCTCCTGCCTGAAACCCAGGAGATCGAGATCATCGTTGAGTTCCCGGATGGGCATCCGCGTACGTTGACCCGCACCACACTTTATGTCGATGGTGTGGTCATGGATGAGAATACTGCAGAACCGTTTAACAAATTCACCTGGGACCTGAAGGCTTACACCTCGAGCAATGAACATCAAATTGTGGTCGAGGCTGTGGATGAACTGGGCTTGAGCAAGTCCAGCATGTCTGTGCCTGTTACAGTGACGGTGGTCAAACCGCCCAGCGGTCCCGCCGCCTTGCTCGCAAAATATCGCACGCCCATCACCTTCGGTTCGATCCTCCTGGCCGGGCTGGTGCTGTTTTTCATCCTCATTAGCGGGCGGTTCAACCTGCCCACGCTGCGAAGGGCCCGCGAGGCGCGTCGGGCCAAACACGATCCGCTGACCCAACCTGTGCAAGCCAGGGATGATGCGCCGGTAACAAAGAAGACTCGCCGGCCTTTGATCCAGTTCAGGAAAACCGAATCCGTTGCCGGGTCGGTGGTGGATGCGCCGGCGGCCTTGATCCGTGTCAGTGTGGAAGGGCAGTTTGCCGCTATTCCGCCGATTCCCATGAATGGAAAAGAGGTCATCCTTGGCACCGACCCGACCCAATGCACGATCATCCTGGATAATCCTTCCGTTTCATCAGTACATGCCCGCATCCGGATTACCGACGATGGCGGGTACCTGTTGCAGGACAATAACTCCATTGGCGGAACCTGGGTTAACTACGAACCTGTAAAGCGCGATGGCTGCCGTTTAATGCATGGGGATATGGTAAACTTTGGGCAATTGGCCTACCGTTTTATGCTCAAAACGCCTCCGCCTGTTTCCCCTCCTAAAATTACCCTTCAAAACGCTGACGAATGATTCGCACCACACTTGCCCACGTGCACGTTGCTGCTCTGAGTCATGCCGGAATGTCTGGCAAGAACAATGAAGACCGGTATGCGGTCTCATCGTTCCAATTGGCCAAGGACGATCCGCGCCCGGCGGTCTTTGCGATTGTGTCGGACGGCATTGGTGGGCACCGCGCCGGGGAGGTGGCCGCCGAACTGGCGGTTAATTACATCAGCATGCATGTGGCCGAGAGCAATGCCAAGAAGCCGCTCAAGATCATGGAGAGCGCCATCCATGATGCCAGCCAGGCCATCGCCTCGCACTCTGCCGGCAAGGATGAGGAGCAGGGCATGGGCGCCACTTGCGCCTGCGCATGGATCATCGAGAATAAACTCTATACCTCTTATATCGGTGATTCGCGTATTTATCTTCTGCGGGGCAAGTATATTCAACGCTTGAGCATCGACCACACCTGGGTGCAGGAAGCCTATGAAAAGGGCATCATCAGCGAAGAGCAGATGCGCGACCACCCGAACGTGCATGTCATCCGGCGGCATCTGGGCGGCCTGAAACTTCCCGATGTGGACTTCCGCCTGCGCATCGATAACCAGGAGACCGATGAAGAGTCGATGAATAACCAGGGTTTCCACCTTTATCCTGGAGATACCATCCTGATCTGCACCGACGGCCTGACCGACCTGGTCTGGGACGATGAGATCCAAAAGACCGTTCGTTCGCAAAAAGACCTGAAAGCCGCAGCCGAGGCGCTCGTAAGCCTGGCGAATGAGCGCGGCGGGCACGACAACATTACGGTGGTTCTGCTTGCGATGCCTCGTTTGGAAGAGACCACCCCGCGCAACGGCTTGTTTGGCTGGCTGCTTGGCGGCGAGCAGTGATCCGCTTCTTTCCCCGCTGAATCTGACTCTCAACTCCGAAACGTTGCTTTCGGAGTTTTTATTTTCCCGACTTCTCCCGGTCCAGCCATAACTCGCGATATTTCCGATTCCAATCGATCAAAAAGCGGACAGCGATCACAGCCCCTGCGCCGAGTGCAACCCAAAAAGCGAGGCCGCGGATGTTGAACAACCACAAGACCGGTGCAATGGCGATGCCTGCAAAGACACTGGCCCGCGCCGAGTGTCGGATCACCAGCACCAGCAGGATGAGCGTGCCGAGACACAAAAGAAAAGCCAGCATATTTACCGCCAGCAGACCCCCGCCTGCGGTGGCGAGGCCCATTCCGCCGCGAAAACCCGCAAAGACCGGCCAGCAATGACCGATGACCGCGGCGGCGGCTGTCAGCGCGACCACCCAGATTTCGCCGGAGAAATGCAGTGCAATGAAGGTGGGAACGAATCCCTTGGCGATATCCAAAACAAGAACGAGCGCGCCCCAACCGAACCCGGCCTGGCGGATGGTATTGGTGGTCGTGGCATGACCCGAACCCGAGTCGCGCACATCCACACCTTTGACGAAGCGCGTGACCCAGATGGCGAAGGTCAACGAACCGGAGAGATAACCGAGGATGGGGAAGAGAAGGTTCATAAGAGGGAAAGATCCAATCTTCAGCGGATTAATAAGCGTGGGCGAGAACGCGCGCACGCGAGGCCAGCCTGCGAGTCAGCCCGTCGAAGATGAATTTATGGAAGGGCCACATCGAATACCAATATAAAAAGCCGGGCAGGCCATGCGGGTCGAAATAGGCGGTGACGGTGAAAAGCGTTTTTGTTTCATCCCCCGTCGCGGGCGTGGATTCGAATTGCAGCCAGGCTTTGCCGGGCACGATCATCTCTGCCCGCAGCCGCATAAGGTGGTTCTTTTCCACCGTTTCCACCCGCCAGAAGTCGAGCGCTTCGCCGGTATTGATCTCATCGGGGTGACGCCTTCCGCGCCGTAAACCCACGCCGCCGATGGCCTTGTCCATCCAGCCGCGGATGGCCCATGACCAATTCATATACATCCAGCCGCGCGCGCCGCCGATGCCGGTGTAGGCGCGGAAGACCGTTTCGGCGGGCAGGTCGAGCAGGACCTGGCGACGTTCGATGAACAAACCTTCCTCGATTGTGAAGCGATATGGTTGGATGTCGCCCTGCTCAATGACGAGCGCATTCGACCAACTGGTTTCCACATTGTCGCGCTGGATCCGTCCGAGCGCGAGGTGGACGGCGGTTTGAAAATCGATGGGCTGGATATGCGGAAATAATTTCTTTGCCGTTTCATCGCGGACGATGAGTTTTGCGCGCAGGCCTTCGATCAGCGGGGCGACCACACGCCAATGGATGGGCGTGACCATGTGTACCCAATAAGCAGAGAGTTTCGGGGCGTAAAAAGGAGTGCGGATCAGCCAGCGGCGGAGATTCCGCTCTTTGGCATAACCCAGCAACATATCCGCGTAGGTGAGGCGGGTTGGTCCGCCGACTTCGATGACGCGCCCGATGGCATCCGGTGTTTTAAGCGTATCCATCAGATAGGAAAGCACATCGCGAATGGCGATGGGTTGGGCCTGAGAAAAGAACCAGGCTGGGCAGGTCAGGAGCGGTTCGCGCTCGGTCAGGTAGCGGATCATTTCGAACAGCGCTGAACCGGACCCGATGATCATCCCTGCGCGAATTTCGGTAACGGGTACTTTGCCGTGACGCAGCATGAAGCCGGTCTCATGCCGCGCGCGCAGGTAAGGCGAAAGGTTGGCGGTGGGGTCCACCAGTTCACCAAGGTAAATGATGTGCCCCACGCCTGCGGCTTCTGCGGCGTGCGAGAAATTTCGGGCTGCTTGCAGGTCGCGCTCGGCATTGTCCCGGCCACCCTGCTTGCCATGCACCAGATAATACGCCACAGAGACACCCCGCATGGCGGGCTCGAGTTCGTCGATATTCAGGGCATCGCCCCGAACCACATCCACTCTTTTGAGCCAGGAGCGCCCTTGCAGACGGGACGGGTCGCGCACCAGGCAGCGCACGCGATAACCCGCTTCGAGCAGTTTGGGTACCAGCCGTCCGCCGACGTACCCGGTCGCCCCGGTGACGAGGATGAGATTTGAATCTGTCATGGTGGGAGATTATACCCAGCCGTGACATTTGTAAAGCGATTCCCGGTACAATTCCATGCTGATATGAAGTGGCACATCCTCCCCGAACCTGACCTGACTCCCGCTCTCGAAGCGTCCATCCAGCAGATGCTGATCGCCGCTTTCCCGGACTATACAGATTTCTTCTCCGCTCATTCCTATTGGGGCTCAAAGCCCGAGTTCCGCCTGGTGGCATGCGACAACGAACAACCGGTGGCCCATCTCGAATTCGGATGCCGCAGTATTTCAGTTGGGGAGATGTCTTTCACAATCGCAGGCATCGGCGCGGTGGCCATCCATCCCAGTCATCAGGGACGCAATCTGGGCAAAGCCATGTTCGCGTACCTGAGGGAATACCTGCTCCATAACACCCGCGTGGATTTCGGTTTCATCGGCTGTCATGATGAGGTGGTTGGCTTTTATAAAGCAGCCGGATTCGCACGCGTCCATCAAAGCGTTTACAGCCTCAACCCCGATTCGCTCACCTGGGAAACCTTCCACGGCCCGACGCTTATCCTGCCGATCCATAAATCCCTGAGCCAATGGAACGATGGTCTCATCCATTTGCACGGTATGCCGTGGTGAAACTAATGTAAAATCCACCCATGCCCTTGTTGTGGATTTCCTTGTTTTTTTTGACGGGTATCGTGCTGGCTGCAGTGGTTACCCTGCCCGCATGGGTATGGGGGCTCATTGCCGTTCTCCTGCTTCTTCCTTTTCTGTTTCTCCGCAAAGCCCTAACACACAGCCCGCTTTCCACTTTCCATTTCCTCCTTCCCTTTTTTCTTTTTCTCGGCTGCGCCTATTACCAACTCCGCCAACCCGTCATTGACGCGTATCACATTGCCTTTTATAACGACCGCGCCTACGAACTGCTCGTCACCGGCTCGCTGGCCGGACCGCCGGATTACCGCGATGGGTACACCAACCTCAAGGTCCAGGTCGAAGCGGTGGATACAGGGGATGGGGACCTCCTCGCCTCCGGCCAAATGCTGGTACGCGTCGACCCGAATGTGGCATACGCATACGGCGAGCGCATCCGCCTGCGCGGGCAATTGAAAACCCCGCCTGAGAACGAGGAATTCTCCTACCGCGATTACCTCGCGCGCCAGGGCGTTTACTCCTACATGACCACCGCCGAGGTCACGCGACTGCCCGGTAACGGTGGAAATTTTTTCTACAAGCCGGTGTATGCGCTCAAGACCCGCTTGCTTGAAAAGACCTATCAACTCTACCAGGACCCCGAGGCTTCGCTGTTGGCGGGCATCCTCTTCGGTGTGGATACCGGCCTGCCGGATAAACTTCAAGAGGCATTCAAGAATACGGGCACGGCACATATCATTGCCATCTCCGGGTTCAATATTGCCATCATTGCCGGGTTGTTCTTTTCGTTTTTCCGATGGATGCTGAAGAACGAAAGACTGGGTGCGATCCTTGCGGTGGTCTTTGTTTTTCTCTACGCCTTCCTGGTTGGCGGCGACCCGGCTGTCATGCGCGCCGCCTTCATGGGCAGCACGGCATTATTTGCAAAACAGACCGGCAGGCGTAACGATGCGCTGACCACGCTCGCCTTTGTCGCGCTGCTGATGACCTTGTTCAACCCGCTCACGCTGTGGGATATCGGCTTTCAACTTTCCTTCTTCGCGACACTCGGGCTTGTCCTGTATGCCGAACCGCTTTCGAGCCTGACAGCCTCCCTGTTAACACGCATTTCAAAACAAGATCTCAGCGCCGTCGCGAACATTCTCAACGACAACGTCATGCTCACGCTGGCTGCGCAGATCATGACCATCCCGCTCATGGCGTATTATTTCAACCGTATCTCTCTCATCTCGTTCATCGCCAACCCCTTCATCCTGCCCGTGCAACCGGCGGTAATGATCCTTGGCGGGCTGGCGGTGTTTACCAGCCTGCTCATCCACCCGCTTGGCCAGCTGCTTGCATGGATCGCCTGGCCCTTTGCGAGTTACACCATTCGCGTGGTGGAATTTTTTGATCGCATCCCCAACGGTGTGCTTGTATTGGGAGATGTACCTCTCTGGATGTTATATATGACCTATGCTTCGCTTCTTACCCTGACCTTTAACTGGCCTGCCATTCAAGACTGGTTCAAATCTGCGGCCGCTTCCATCCGCGCCGTGGCATTGACCGTTTCCCTTGCAGCAGTCTTCATCTGCATGATGCTGTTCTGGACAGCGGCGGCCAAATCCGGCGATGGGCAGTTCCATGTCACCTTTATCGAAGTCGGTTCTGCAGATGCGATCCTGATCCAGACCCCGCAGGGGCGCAATGTCCTTATCAACGGCGGCGCAAGCACCTCCGAACTTTCAGATGAATTGGGCCGCCGGCTGCCGCTCTTCTCACGCCGCCTCGACTGGCTTGTCATCGCTTCGCCGGAGGAAAATCAAGTTGCCGCCCTGCCGCGCATTGTCGAACGCTACATACCGAAAAACGTGTTATGGAGCGGGAACGTGCAGGCTTCCTTCTCCGCCCGCCTGTTGGACGAATATTTTGCCCAGCGCGAAATCCCTGTCATGCGCGCCGAGACCGGCCAGAGATTGGACTTGGGTGATGGCGCGTTCATTCAAGTTGTATCCTCCGGTCCGCGTGGAAGCATCCTGCTGGTGGAGCATAAGAGTTTCCGCGCCCTGCTGCCCATCGGCGTCAGCGAAGACTCCTTCTCTGATATTGAATATGGGAATGCCATTGGTAAAGTGGATGTGTTGTTATTGTCCGAATCCGGATATGCGCCGAGCAATCCGCCCGATATGGCCGAGAATTTAAATCCGCAATTACTGGTGTTAAGTGTGGCGGCGGGCGACCCGGATGGGCTGCCCTCACAGAACGTACTGGAGGCCATGAACGGGTATTCCCTGTTACGCACAGACCGCAACGGCTGGATCGATATCCGCACCGATGGAGTTGCAATGGAAGTGACCGTCGAGCGTGGTGAAGACATCGTCCAGCCGACGCCGGTGCCGTAATGGGCAGGCTTCTGCTTGCAGGCGGCGCGGAGTTTGGCGGGCAGATGGCCGAGCCGGATCTGCGCGCCATCGAACTTGCTGGCGGTCTGGAGGCGCCCATCTGCATCCTGCCCACCGCTGCTGCACCCGATAACAATCACATACGTGCAGGCCTCAACGGTGTGAGATGGTTTCAAAGCCTCAGAGCAAAAAATGTTTTCGTTGTAAATGTGATCGACGCAAACTCCGCGAACGATCCTGATCTTGCGGCACAGATTCGCCATTCAAAGTTGATCTATCTACTTGGAGGTTTTCCACGTTTTTTAGGTGAGACTTTGGCAGGGAGTTTATGCTGGCAGGCTGCCTTGGATGCTTATCACGAAGGCGCGATCCTGGCGGGCAGCAGCGCGGGGGCGATGGTCTTGTGTGAATATTTTTATGACCCCTATGAAAAGAAAGTACTGCGCGGTTTGAACCTGGTCCCGAATGCCTGTTTGCTGCCGCATCACAACACCTTCGGCAGGTCATGGGCTGATTTGCTGAAGCAAAGGCTGCCGGATGCCGTGCTGCTTGGCATCGACGAACGTACGGGGATGCTCGCAGTCGAAGAGGAGGAATGGGAAGTATGCGGCGGAGGGGCGGTCACGCTCTACCGAAGCGGATCCGCTCGCGGCTATGGCAGAGGCGGCAGGTTCTCATTTTGAAGGAACGGACATATAATTCGTCGAGCCCGGAGGCTGATATGGACGTTACCTTAAAAATTACAAAAGAGCAGGCGCAGGGAAAGGTAGCGATTATGGTGATGCATTTGCATGGCTGGCTGGATGCACAAAGTGAGGAGCAGCTATTGGCCGAAGCCCGTACAGAGTATGACGCTGGCGCGCGTTTTCTGTTGATTGACCTTGAGAAAGTGGATATGCTTACCAGTGCCGGGATCCGCGCGATTCAGAAGGTCTATAAGCTGTTTACGCTGGAGCATGAGCGTTACAAGATAGCCCGCGTGAAATTGTGCAAAGCGCCACCGCATGTCTATCATGTATTAAGCGTGACCGGATTTTTGCAGAACGTCCAGAACCATGAAACCATGCAGGCTGCGATCGATTCGTTCGAAGAATAGGTTTGTATTTATGGGGCGGCGGCTCTTCTTTTGCGAAGGGCCGTTTTCTTTGTGACGGCGGATTTTTCCTAATCAACCTATCATCTTATGATAAGGAAGTTTTCTTAAAATAGGGGCGTCATGAAAAATATCCTTCATGAGGAGAGACCTAATGAGTAATCATCCTTATAAATCTGTTCCTGTTCTTTCGTCCGAAATTACGCCCAGAGAGGTTTATCTTTCGCGGCGTGATTTTATCAAGGCTGCCGGTGTGATCGCGGGCAGTGTGGCGCTGGCCGCCTGTGCGCCGGAAGTTGTGCAAACTACAGACAGCCCCGCTTCAACTTCATCCCCCATCCCGGTCGATGATCTTGGGGACCCGGCCAACCAGTATGAAGAGATTGTCAATTACAACAACTACTACGAATTCAGCACCAACAAGGAAGCGGTCGCGCCGCTATCGAAGAACTTCACCACTGCGCCGTGGACGGTGGAAGTGGGCGGCATGGTGGCCAACCCCAAAACCTTCGGCGTGGAGGACCTGCTGAAGTTGTTCCCGCAGGAGGAACGCATTTATCGTCTGCGCTGCGTGGAAGCATGGAGCATGGTCATCCCGTGGAGCGGTTTCCCGCTGGCAAGCCTGCTCAAGGAGGTCCAGCCTACCTCGGATGCAAAATACGTGCGCTTTGAAACAGTCTATCGCCCCGAGGAGATGAAGGGACAGGGCAGCCCGTTTTATCCCTGGCCCTATCTGGAAGGGCTGCGTCTCGATGAAGCCATGAATGACCTGACCCTGCTGGCTACTGGCATGTACGGAGAGGAGGTTCTGCCGCAGAACGGCGCGCCGCTCCGTTTGGTGGTACCGTGGAAATATGGGTTCAAATCCATCAAATCCATTGTCAAGATCGAACTGACCGACCAGCGCCCCGAAACCTTTTGGAACACAGTCGCCCCAAATGAATATGGGTTCTATTCCAACGTCAACCCCAACGTCGATCACCCGCGCTGGTCTCAGGCTTCTGAGCGCCGCATCGGCGAACTCAGCCGCCGCGAAACGTTGCTATTCAACGGCTATGGCGAACAGGTTGCCGACCTCTACGCCGATATGGACCTGAGTTTGAACTATTGATCAAACCAATGGAAGACGATCAGTTTTCCAGCGACGAAAGAGTCATGAAGTTATTCAATCGTTACACCCCGCTTCAAATTGTGATCCACCTATATGCCTGGTCGGCTTTGGTCTGGATCGTTGTGGAAATGGCCACTGGCGCATTCTCCATCAACCCCATTCAGGAACTGGAGCAGCGCACCGGGCGGCACGCCATCACCCTGCTGGTGATGTCTCTGTTATGCACGCCGCTCAATACGATCTTCAAATGGCCTGAACTTCTCAAGCGCCGCCGCACACTGGGTTTGTATGCCTTCCTCTATGCGGCCATCCATGTCATTATCTTCATGGACCTCGATTACGGCCTGGCCTGGAGCCTGATCTTCCGTACCGTTTTTGAGAAACCTTATATCATCGTGGGGTTGATCGCCTTCCTGTTGCTTATCCCGCTGGCAGTCACATCCTTCGATGTCTGGAAGGTGCGCCTTGGTAAAAATTGGAAGCGCCTGCACCGGCTGGTCTACCTCATCGCCCCTCTTGCAGTATTGCATTATGTGTGGAGCAAAAAAGGAGACCTGTTCCTGCTTTCAGGGGATATTATCCGTCCGCTGATCTATGGGCTCATCCTCGCGGTCTTTCTCGTCCTGCGGATTCCTGCCGTCAAACGCGCCATCGCCTCCCGCCCGACTTTTAAGTGGTCTCCGCCCTTCAGAAAGACCCCCCAGCCGAAAGCGGATGCGCCTTAATTAAAAACAAGTTGACAGCCACTTTAAAGTGACTGTCAGCCAAATGTTTAGAAGAGCCCGCGGAAGAACAGCAGCAGGCCGATCAGCGCCAGCGGAATTCCAATGATCGCGCCGACGATTGTCAGGCTGACGATGACGCCGACAATGAAGAGCACAATGCCCAGTACCATCGCCACAAGGCGGCCGGTCATTTCCACAATGACCGCCAGTAATTTCCAAATCGCCGCAAAGGGCCACAGATACCAGGGGATGTGTTGTTTGTGAGTAGTCATAAGAAGAGCCTCCGTAGTTCCATATACGCGCCTTCACTGTGAAAGATGCAGAAAGACCAGACTTAAGTCCGCCTGTATAAATCTCCTGGAAAGGCTATAATTTTGACCATGGTCACAAAAACTAAAAAACCCACTCCCATAATTGTTGAAGAAGAGGAAGGACAGGCGGAGGAACAACCTGTCATTTCCGACCCCGAGGAATACATCACCTTCAAACGCAGCCATTTCTACTCAGTGCTTGTGGTGATGGCTTTCGGCGTAGGGCTGCTGCTTGGCTACGTGATTTGGGGGCGCGGAACCACACCTGCTGCAACGGCTCAATCTGCCCAGCCTGCAGCTGGTGCGCCCGCTACACAAGAGCCCCAATACGTCCGCTATGATGTTCCCACCGACGGATACCCCAGCCTCGGCCCGGATAATGCGCCCATCACCATTGTGGAGTTCAGCGACTTCCAATGCCCATTCTGCCGCCGCTTCCATTCCGAGACCTATCAAGCGCTGTTGAATGCCTATCCAAACCAGATCCGTTTTGTGTATCGCAACCTGCCGCTGACTTCCATTCACCCCGATGCCATGCCTTCGGCCATCGCATCGCTGTGCGCGAATGACCAGAATGTATATTGGGACTATCACGAAAAATTATTCAGCGGCGAGACCCTGGATCGTGAGACCTTCGTCCAATATGCGGCAGACCTCGACATCAATGTGGATGAGTTCACCGCCTGCCTCGATAGCGGCAAGCATGACAACTTCATTCAGCAGGACATGGACTTTGCCCTCAACCTTGGCGTCCAATCCACACCGACCTTCTTCATTAATGGCCTGGCGATCGTTGGGGCACAGCCGCTCAGCAGCTTCCAGCAGATCATCGACAAGGAATTGGCGGGCGAAATTCCGTAAGACAACCGATAACTTCCATACGCGGCGGGCAATTGCCCGCCGTTTTTCTTAAAACTCCACGCCGATCTTTAGGCCGGTGGTAAGATATTGGCGGTCAGGGCACGCGACCAAAAACCCTCGGAGAGATGACTTTATGAAGCGATTTGTCGCCATTGCTGGGAATATCGGTGTTGGGAAATCCACCCTTGTGAAACTGCTTTGCAATGAAATGGGCTGGGACCCATTCTATGAGCCGGTGACCGAAAACCCCTACCTGGCAGATTTTTACAAGAACATGTCAGCCTGGGCCTTCCATTCGCAGGTCTTCTTCCTGACCCATCGTCTGCGTGCGCACTTTAATCTGGCGGCTCACCCCAATTCCGTCATTCAAGATCGCAGCGTCTACGAAGATGCGGAGATATTCGCCCATAATCTTTATCAACAAGGCAATATGACGGATCGCGATTATCAGACCTACCGCGAACTGTATGAAACAGCGGTGCAGTTCCTGCCTCCGCCCGACCTGGTTATCTACCTGCGCGCCTCGGTGGATACCCTGTTGAACCGCATCAACCAGCGCGGAAGGGATTACGAACGCCAGATTTCCTCCGAATACTTGAACAACCTGAATGGCTTGTACGAAGGCTGGATCGAAAACTTCACGCTCTGCCCGGTCCTGGCTGTCCCTGCCGATGATCTGGATTATGTTGCCCATAGCGGCCATCTGCGCCTGATCGCTTCCAAGATCGACGCCAAACTGACCGGCAAAGAGGAAGTGGTCTTTGAGCCCGACGAAGTGGCAAGGGCGGCAGAGGATTAGTTTTTGAATAATCACTCATGTTACGCGCTGCTCCGTACCGCAACGTTCACTTTGCGCCACAGTGACCAACCAGAAAAAAGAATGAGAAACGGGTTGTGAGGCAAATTCACAACCCGTTTCTTTTTTGTCTTTATTTGTAATGGGCCTATGCCTTGCCCAGAACCATGGCCAGCAGCGCCATCCTCACGTACAGACCGTATTCCATCTGGCGGAAGTAGGCCGCGCGGGGGTCATCGTCGAAGTCAGTGCTGATTTCAGTTACGCGCGGAAGCGGGTGCAGCACGGCCATTTCCTTTTTGGCGACCTTCATGATCTCCGGGTCGATCACGTAGGCCCCTTTGACCTTCTCGTAATCTGCGGGATCTTCAAAACGTTCTTTCTGCACGCGGGTCACATAGAGCACATCCGTTTCGGCCAGCACTTTTTCCAATGACGAATACTCGGCCTGGGGAACGCCCCTGGCACCGACCTCTTCCATCACTTCCTTTGGCATTTTCAATATATCCGGCGAGACATAATTCAACCGGATGTTGTTGAAGCGCGAAAGCAGGCGTGCCAGCGAGTGGACGGTGCGCCCGTATTTCAAGTCGCCGAGCATGGTCACGGTCAGGTTGTCGAGGCGGCCAAGTTCTTCCATGATGGTGAAGGTGTCGAGCAAGGCCTGAGTCGGGTGTTCGCCCACGCCGTCGCCCGCGTTGATGACCGGCTTTCTGGCGGCCTTGGCTGCAATGGCTGCCGCACCGGTTTCCGGGTGGCGCAGTACGATCACATCGGCGTAGCATTCCAGCGTGCGGATCGTGTCCGGCAGGCTCTCGCCTTTCGACACAGATGAATACTTTACCTCGTTGATCGGGATGACCGAACCGCCGAGGCGTTCCATCGCTGCTGTGAATGATGACGATGTTCTTGTGGAGGGCTCGTAGAAAAGATTGGCGAGGATCTTGCCCTTGAGCAGGTCGAAGGTGCCGACGCGTTCGACCATGCCGCGCATTTCGTGCGCCACACCGAAGACGTATTCGAGATCGGCGCGGTCGAATTGTTTTACCGACAATATGTCCTTGCCGTACCATGCAGCATTTTTATTCTCGCCGAACGGTAAATAAGGGGAAGTGGATTGAGTTGGCATACTAGGGTCTCCTGGTCTTGTAATTGAGTTGATAAGAAAAAGCCTGACAAGTAATTGTCAGGCTTTTTGAGAACGGAAATTGAAAACGAATAATGTGTCCAATCGGGACTTGTGAAATGTTTGAAGGGCGGGATTTCCTCGGAACATCGGCGCTGATTATACCTGCATTTACAGACCTGCCAATGGCTCCACGTCCAGCCCGTTGGCGGAGGCGAATTCTTCGAACAGGATCTCGACTTCATCGAGGAAATGATCGAGCGCTTCGACCCGTTCATTAAAGGTATGGATTAGCCCCAATTCGTTGCAGGCGTTCTTCCAGAATTGCAGGTGGTCGCCCTGGAGCACAGCGGCGGACAATGTCCAGGAGTGCAGGACCGGCCAGAGCGCAGAAAGAGGCGTGTCGCCTTCCAGGAGGGCTTTGATGCTTTTCTCGTAATAGTTCAAGCGGGCAGGATGGATGCGCGCATCCACCCCGGCGGTTTCGGATGCAATCTTGAAACCTTGCTTCCAATCTGCCAGCCAGCCGCTGATGCGGGCCGCATCTATGTTGCTGGCACCGAGCAGGCCGTAAACCGCCGCTACCATGCCGGGGCGTTGTGCTGCCTCTGCGCGGGTGGGGAAGTCCAGCAGCAGCCTGCGCTCCCAAAGCGGCGGGCCGCTCATTTCAGCAATGGCATTGACTACGTGGAAGAGCGACTTCATATATTTGCGGATCTCCTCCGGCCCCGCTTCTTCCTCAAACTCAGAGATGTCCGTCCAGTTGCCGCGGCCATGCGTGAGCAGGGTACGGCAGCGTTGCAGAGTGAGCGGGGCCTGCTCGAACTCGAAGCCTGCGCGCAAACTGGCTTGCACAAAGTCGAAGAATTTTTCGCGCTCGTACAGCAGCACGGGATCGTACATTTCATAGCCAAGCCACGGGTCGCCGCGCAGTTCACGGGGCGATTTGAACTCATCTTTCATGCGGCGCGAGATGTCGAGATGGAAGTCGGGGGTAAGTTTGACGAACTCGCGCATCTGCCTGGGCTGGGTCTTGTGGACAAAGACAATGTCGATGTCTGCCGTGCCGCCGAGCATGGGGTCGGGCGAGCGCAACGAACCGGTCAGGTAGGCGGCGATGATGTCGGGGTCATTGTAGGCCCGTTCCTGCACGGTTTCCCTGGCAATGCGGAGGAGAGAGTCGCGTGTTACTCGCATGGTACCTGCCTCTAGGTCAGCGGCAGGGCTGGCTGGAAGGGCGCCAACCCCAGTGTCTCACGGATGCGATTTTCGACCAGTTTGATGTGTTCCGGGTTTTGGATGATGTTCAGGTCGTTGGTGTCGATCTTCAAGATCGGCGTGTGATCAAAAGGCCTGGAGAAGAACTCCTCGTAAGCCATATTCAACTCATGGATGTAGGCCCGTTCCATCTGTCGTTCGTATGGGCGGTCACGGAAAGCGATGCGGTTCATCAAGGTGTCGGTGGTCGCTTGCAGATAGACCAGCAGATTCGGCTTGGGGATCTTTTCGCCCAGTGCCTCGTGAACCTTGTGATACATATCAAGTTCATCGCCTTTCAGGTTAATGCCTGCAAAGAGCGCATCTTTGGCAAAAGTATAATCGGCGATCAGGCTCTTTCCGGCGTTAAGGATGTTTGGGACGTTGTTGTTTTGCTGACGGTAACGGCTGAGCAGGAAGAAGATCTGGGTCTGAAAAGCATAGCGTGCGCGGTCGCCGTAAAAATCGGAAAGGAAGGGGTTTTCCTCGAAAACCTCCAACAACACGTCTGCTTCAAAAGTTGGCTGTAACAGGCGCGCGAGCGTGGTCTTGCCCACGCCGATCACGCCCTCAATGGCGATATACATGAACAATGTCTCCCGAATGATATAAAGCAAGGATACCATATTTGAATGCGGAATGATGGATGAGGACAGGGCGGTTACAAAGTTTAAAATTTTTTTAGTGGAGTGAAATCTTAATTTGTGACCGCGGACATTATATAATTGCCGCATGACAAAAATTTGTGTTGTGCCGCAGGTTCAGGGGACGGGCGGCATGGCGTCCTTTCGGTTGAAATTCGAGCAGGGATTAAAAGCCCGCAATATCGATGTAACTCATGATCTGGGTGACCCGTCTGATGCAGTGCTCGTCATCGCTGGCACCCGCTTCCTCCTGGATTTGAGGCGGGCGCGCCAACGGGGCATTCGCGTTGTCCAAAGGTTGGATGGCATCAACTGGGTGCAGCGCGTGAAATGGTCGGGAGTCAAATACACCGTTCGTGCGGAGTATGGCAACCTCATGCTCGCGCTCATCCGCAACCGCTTTGCAGACAGCGTTATCTACCAGAGTCAGTTCATCCGCAAATGGTGGCAGGATTGGTACGGAGCGGCGAAAGCGCCCGCCACGGTCATCCTCAACGGCGTGGACTTGGACACCTACACGCCTGCAGGCGAGTCCGACCGCCCGACCGATACGTTCCGCATGCTCCTGCTCGAAGGCAGCCTCGCGCGCGGATTGAATTCCGGCCTGTTCCATGCCGTGCAGGTGGCAGAGAAACTCTCTGCGAAATACCCGATGGAGGTGGTAGTGGCGGGCACAGTGGATGAAGAGACTCAACGAAAACTGCAAAGCAAGGTTCCCGTTAAATTTCTCGGTACCGTTCCGCGGGCCGGAATCCCAAAACTGGCGCGTTCCTCGCACCTGATGTACTGTGCCGAGGTCAACCCGCCCTGCCCAAATTCGGTCATCGAAGCGCTGGCGTGCGGTTTGCCAGTCATCGGATTTGACAGCGGCGCCCTGAAGGAACTGGTAAGTGAAGATGCGGGTTGCATCGTCCCGTATGGCGCGAACCCATGGAATCTGGAAACACCGGATGTGGACGCGCTCGCGTTATCGGCGGGGGAGGTGTTGGAGAAACAGGAGCAATTCCGGGCGGCGGCCAGGAAGCGCGCCGAGTCCGCTTTGGGGTTGGATGGGATGGTGGATGATTATTTGAAAGTATTATTGGGGTGATTGGTATTTGGAGATTGGAGGATTGTATGGATAAGGAAGTTCACGATTTTCTTTTGAAGCATTTGCAGGGGATCATGCAGAATGATGTTGCGTCGTATCACGAAACGACCGCGGAGGAGTTGACGCTTTATGAGTGGTGGGTTACGCCGCACCGGCTGGACGGGCTGCCCTTCCACGAGTTCATGATGACTGCCAATGCCGGGCGCGGCTCGGTCTTCGGCGCGGAAGATCAGGGACAAAAAGCGGTCTCACGCTTCGACTTGTCGAACCTGTTGATACAACGTTATGGGGATACGGCCATTGCCAGTTACACCCTGCTCATCAGCACCTCCCTGCCCGAAGGGGTGAAGGTGGCCGCGCACAATGAAAGCCGTGTAATGGTGAAAATGGATGGGCATTGGAAGGTGGTGCATGTGCATAAATCGCCCGCCTATGCCGCACCGCATGTGGGATGACCAAGCGTTGAGGCGAGACCACTCCACCCCAATCGTGGTTATGAAAAATCCCTCCCGTTCTTACGACCTCCTCTGGCTTGGCGTCGCTCTCCTGCCGTTGATGGCGCTGGCATGCATGTTGGCTGTCCCTGCGCAGGATTATTGGTGGTATCTGCGTCTGGGCAGGGATATTCTTTCACAAGGCGCGATTCCATTGGTGGATGCGATGAGCTACAGCCGCGCGGGGTTGCCGATTTTTTACCAGCAATGGCTCTCTGGGATCATTTTTTACCTCATCTATCAGGCGGGCGGCGCGACATCCACTTACCTGCTGCGTGTTCTGCTGATTTCTCTAACCTATGGCGCGGTCTGGTTTTTGATGCGGTCCGCATCGGGTCCGCGGACAGCGACCATGCTGCTCGTGCTGCTTGGACTTTCCACTTCCAATAACTGGATGATCCGCCCGCAGTTATTTGCATATCCTTTGTTCCTGTTGTGCCTCTTTGCTGTATATGAATGGCAAAGCGGAAATACCCGTTGGCTGTTCTATCTTCCGCTTTCCATTTTCCTGTGGGTAAATTTGCACGGCTCGTTCATATTGCCCTTTTTGATGGCAGGCGCGGCGCTTATCTTCGGGAGCGGCAACCGCAAGGCCATGTTATACGCCCTGCTTGCCATGCTCCTTGCAAGCCTGCTCAACCCGCGCGGCATCGGGGTGTGGCAGTACCTTGCCTTCATCCTTAATAACCCTTCCGATTATCTCTTCAGTGTGGAATGGCGTCCCCCGGCCAATGCGGGCTGGCAGATGAACATCTTCTTTGCCTGGATACTCCTATTCGTACCGCTGGCGGAAAATTCGAAACAAAAACTTTCCCGGCTGGAGTGGGTTCTCTTTCTCGGTTTTGGCTGGCTGGCATTTTCGGGCATCCGTTATGTGATCTGGTTCATGCTGCTGCTGGCCATCTTCACTGCGAAATTGATCGGCGAATGGACGAATAGATATATCGACCGGCCTGTTGAAACGATCAACCCGCGCACCAACACGACAATTGCGTTGGCGTTGTTTTTACTGCCGCTCCTGTTGCTGCCCGGCGTGCGCGACTCGTGGTGGCAGGGCGCGCCGGAAATTTACGAACGGACCACCACTCCGCTTGAGGCGGTGGAATACCTTAAATCACACGAGCAATTACCGGGTCCGCTTTGGAATGATTATGCCTTCGGCTCGTATCTTGAGTTTGCGCTGCCATCACGCCCTGTCTGGATGGACGCGCGCATGTATAGCTTTTCATTGGAACAATGGGAGGAATATGTGCGCGTCGCAAAAGCTGACGGCTGGCAGGAAATGTTTGACCGTGAAGGTATCAACCTGCTTTTGCTCGCGCGTGTCTCACAATCTATGTTGATCGAATCCGCCTCTTCTTCACCGCTGTGGTGCGAGCAATACCGCGACGACCATGCCGTCATCTTTTCACGCTGCGAGGCAAAATGATTTTCAAAGGAAAACTTGCGCTGCAACAGCGCGTCCTTCCGAGTTACCGTGTTCCATTCTTTGATCTGCTGGCAGGCCGTTGTGAAGGCGGCCTGAGTCTCTTTGCAGGGCAGGCCCGCCCTGGGGAAATGATCGCAGGCGGTACGACCCATGTTGCAAAACATTTCGAAGCCGAAAATATGCATCTGTTCAATGGCGCGTTTTATCTTTGCTATCAAAAAGGATTCGTGAACTGGCTCGCAGCGTGGGATCCCGATGCGCTGATCGTGGAAGCGAACCCGCGTTATCTTGCAACCTCATCAGCCATTCGGTGGATGCATGCCCGCGGACGCAAGGTCATCGGTTGGGGGTTGGGGTCACCGCCTCTTTCCGGGCCTGGAGCGGGATTCCGCCAAATGAGGCGGATGCAATTCCTCAGCCGCTTCGACGCGCTGCTTGCCTACAGCCAGCGCGGTGCAGAGGAGTACGCCGCCCTTGGCTTTCCGCGTGGAAAGATATTCGTTGCGCACAACTCCGTCTCGCCGAAACCAGCGTTCAACGTTCAACGTTCGACCTTCAACCTTCAACCCACGATCTTATTCGTCGGGCGCTTACAAGCCCGCAAACGAGTCGACGCCCTCCTCCGCGCCTGTGCCGAAATGGAATCCAAGCCGCGCCTGCTCATTGTCGGCGATGGGCCCGAACGCGCGACGATGGAATCTTTGGCAAGGGAGATCTATCCTTCCGCGGAATTTATCGGCGCCAAACACGGCGCGGAGTTGAGAACCTACTTTGAACAAGCCGACCTGTTCGTGCTGCCCGGCACCGGTGGACTCGCCGTGCAGGAAGCCATGAGTTATGGCCTGCCGGTCATTGTGGCAAAAGGAGATGGCACACAGGACGACCTGGTCCGTGAGCAGAACGGCTGGCAGATCGAGCCGGAGAATTATGGTGCGCTGGTGGCCGCCGTGAAAAACGCGCTGTCTGAGCCAGCGCGTTTGCGGGAGATGGGGAAAGAGTCCTTCCGCATCGTTTCGGAAGAGATCAATATTGAGAAGATGGCCGGGACCTTTGTGCGTGCGTTGAACTCCCTGTTGTGATCGCCGCTATAAAGCAGATTGATGAAAGCGGGTCAGCGCCGCAATGAAATTTTTTTGCCCGGATGCATACAGGGTTGCCAGCGTGTTCAATTGCAGGGTGAAGGTTTCCCCGCTCTTGAGTTCAAAGGCAACCCTTTTTTGATTCAGGAAGCCGCCGGTTTTGATGGATCGAATCTCTGCAAGGGGAATTTCGCGCAGGCCTTTGTTCTCCATTTTCAAAGTGGCCAGGCCCATCTCCGCAGCGATCAGGATCAACCGTCGGCGGGTGAGGGCGGCGAGGAAATAGCCCTCGCCCTTCAAGATTAAGCCTTCTGTGCGAATGACCTGACCCAAAGGTTGGGTGAAGAAAAAGCCTGTGAGTTCGATCTCCTCCCCGGCAGGGAGAAGAGGCGCGCTTTCCTTGTGAATGAACTCGTCGAATTTATGCATCCTGGTTATCCATATTTGGGCGTATCGCCGAGGATTTCCCAACCGCGTTGTTGCGCAATGGCCTTCAATTTCGCATCGGGGTAAACAGCCACAGGGTGGTCGGCTTTTTCCAGCATGGGTACATCAAGAATGGTGTCGCCGTAGGCCATATCCACGCGCTGCACACCAAGGCGGCTGAGCACCTGCTCGATCTTCTTTTCATTTGCCGCCAGTTCGCTGACCAACTTCAATCTTCCGTTCACGATCCCGGCTGGTGTGCCGATGGTTTCCGCGCCGATGCGGCGGGCGAACGGCTCGATGAACGGCTCCACCACGCTGCTGGCGATGTACACCTTTGCGCCCGTTTCGCGATGCCCGATCAGCCGCGCGACCACATCCTCGCGGCGTTTCTTCCACAGGTCATGTTCCACCACCCACTCTGAGGCCTGGCGCACGGTATCTGGCGTGGCATCCTTGATGTATGCCAGGCTGTTCACCATCAACTTTTGGCCCCATGCCTGCCAGTCGATCAGCCCGCGCTTGGCGAGCAGGTACGAAGGTGTGATGGTTGCCATGTACCAGTTTGCGCGCAGCTGGCTTTGGTTGTGCCTGACCCAATCCACCAGCCCGAGGAAAGGCGAACCGGTGGTCAGGGTGCCCATCATATCTGAGACGACGATCATGAATGCTCCTTATTGGATCTCGATCACTTGATCTCTATATTGAAATTTTCTTCCAATGCGCGACACTCCCCGCCGGAACAGGCCATCAACGCTTCGAGGTTTATGTGTAATGCCTCAAGGGTTTCCTGGTTTAGGGTGCCTGCCAGGTTTTTCATCTGATAGGGGTCGGCCTTCAGGTCATAAAATTCGATCTCGCCGCTCTGGTATTCGACGTACACAAAATCCTGCGCGCGGATGCCGCGGAAGTTCCCGCCATTCACATCTGCCAGCAGGTTGTCTGTCTCCGGGTCTTTGAGGTCGCCGAACGAGATGTTTTGCGCGCCCGACATGGAATTTTCAAATCTATATCCGAACTCAACCAGCAAGGCCTGACGCTCATTCAAGGCTTGACCTGTCAGGCATGGTACGAGGGACCGGCCATCTACGAAATTGGGCGCATGGATGCCGATGATGTCGGCAATGGTGGGCGCGATGTCGATGTTGGCGCTCATCTGGGTAACCTGCCTGCCGGGTTCAATGCCCGGTCCGCGCACCATAAGCGGCACGCGGATATCCTCCTCGTACGGCGTGCCTTTGCCGGAGGGGATCTTGTGCTCGCCGAGATGGAAACCGTTATCGGACATGAAGAAGATGTAGGTGTTCTTGAGTTGTCCGTTTTGTTCGAGCGTAGTGACCAGGTCTGCAACCAGTTCGTCCACTGCCTGAACGGAGCGAACGCGGGATCTGAAAGTATTATTGGCGTCACCCTCGTCGAATTCGTCGCCAGTCTCCGACAGTGAGCGGATGACCTGCGGCTTGTCACTCAGGTCAGCCTCGTTGAAAGATGGGCCCTGGGGGTAGGTCAGGTCGTTGTATAAGTTCAAATGGCGTGGAGCAGGCGTCGCCGGGCCGTGAGGCGCATAAACCGAGACGAAGAGAAAGAACGGGGTATGATCCTCTGCTCTCTGGTTGATGAAAGCCAGCGACCTGGCGCGGATCACATCGGTGCTGTAATCTGCGGGAGCGTTGCCGTAATTCACCAATGTGCCGTTCTCATTTATGGTGTAGTTGTAATAAAAATCGCTTTCATCCTTGGTGCTGAGGAAGGCGGCCCAATCCGTCCAGCCGGGGGGAATGTAATTTTTGCCCGCATTGACGGGGTAGTTGTTGAGATATTTCCCGAACAGGGCTGTCTTGTACCCGGCATTGCTCAGCCAGACCGGCAGAGCATTCTCTTCTTCGCCAAGTTTGAAGAAGCGTGCGAAGCCGGGAGTATTCTCGAGGATGTCGGTGTTATGGGAATACTGCCCGCGCAGGGTGGAGGTGCGCGACGGGCAGCACAGCGGCGTGGGGATGAAGTAGTTGCTGAAAGTTGCGCCTTGTGTGCCGATCAGCTGGCTGGTCTGCTCCATGTAATGCAGGAGCCCATTGTCCATGTCATCGGTAAGGATGATGACAATGTTGGGCGAAGCCTTGAAGAGGCGGGTATTCGTTACAGTGAATATTCCGCCTGCCAGAATGACCAGCGCGATCAGGGCGATGACGATCTTCTTTTTCATCCAACCTCCAGAAAGATGTGACAGGCAGTATATCACTGCGCGGTATTGCCCCCGTCCACCAACAACAGGTGGCCGGTGACAAAAGAGGCATCATCCGAGGCTAAAAATAAGACAGCCCTGGCGATCTCCTCCGGCGTGCCGAAGCGGCCCATGGGCAGGTAGTCACTGGCTTCCTTGATGGCCTGTTCCACAGCGATGCCGTCATCGCCCTCGAAATAGCCCCTCTCAATCCAACGATCCACGAACGTATCGCCTGGACAAACCGCGTTGACGCGAATGCCTTCACGGGCATGATCAAGCGCCATGGCTTTGGTCATCATACCCACGGCGCCCTTGCTGGCGATATAGGGCAAGGCATCGCGTCCCGCCACCACCGACCAGTCTGAGCCATTGTTGACGATGGCGCCTTGGCCCTGCTTCCGCATGTGCGGAATGACCAGCCTGCTCATGCGCCACACAGCAGTGACGTTGATATTGAGCGTAGCCTGCCAGACCTCTTCGCGGGTGGTCTCAGCCGTGCCGCGGGTGACGATGCCTGCGTTATTGAACAGAATATCGATGCGATTAAATTCCTTCAACGCGACCTCGACCACTCTCTGGCAGTCTTCTTCATTCGCATGATTCGCCTCTACAAAAAAGCAGCCGACTCCCTTTTGCCTGCATTCCGCTTCGACGGCGTTTCCCAACTCTGTACGCCTGCCGGTGATGACCAGATCCGCGCCCTCGTCTGCAAAAAGAAGCGCAGTAGATTTGCCAATGCCGGATGTCCCGCCGGTGATGATGGCGACCTTGTTTTTAAGTCTCATGATGTCTCCTTTGGAGTGGGACAAGCCTATAGACTTGCGCCACTCCAAAGTATAATCTCCTATTATGGACAGCAAGACACTCAACGTACTCGAATATCCCAAAATCCTCGACAAACTTGCGGGGTACTGCGCCTTCTCCGCTTCGATGCAGTTGGCCCGCGAACTTGAACCAACCAATTCCTACAGCCTGGCACTAGCCCGCCTTGCTGAGACGACCGAGGCCCGTAGGCTGCTTTCGACCCAGGATGCGAGTATTGGCGCGGCGCACGACATCCGCCCAGCCGCAGACCTGGCCGCTCGCAGCGGTGTGCTGGACCCGCAAGCCCTGCTGGATGTCAAATCCACGCTCATTGCGTGCCGTGAGCTAAAGAAAACCTTCGAGAAGAAGGAGACCGAATTCCCGCGCCTGTTTCAAATCGCAGTCGGCCTGCCCGACTCGCATGGCATTGTGGATGCCATCACACGTGTACTTTCCGAACGTGGCGAAGTGCTCGATTCAGCCTCGGTTAAACTGGCCGATATTCGCCGCAACCTGCGTGTTGCCCATGACCGCCTGATGAGCCGCCTGCAAAAGTACGTGACCGACTCCAAAACTGTGCCCATGCTGCAAGAGTCCATCATTACCCAGCGCGACGGACGCTACGTGATTCCCTTACGCGCCGAGTTCAAGGGCAAGATCAAAGCCATCATTCACGACCAATCCTCCAGCGGCGCGACTCTGTTCATCGAACCGCTGCCCGTCGTGGAAGCGAATAACGAGATCCGCGAGTTGCAGCTGGCCGAACGCGACGAAGAACGCCGCATCCTTGCTGAAGTCTCGTCGTTGGTGGGCGCGCATGCGGTCGAGTTAAAGTATGGCGTGGAGAATCTGGCTGTCCTGGATCTGGCGTTCGCTAAAGCTAAATATGCCGACGATCTGCGGGCGAGCGAGCCGGTTATGTGTGAAAGGAAAGACGAAAGACGAAAGAACGGCGAGTTACCTCTTCCTGCTTTCATCTTTCGCTTAATTCAAGCCCGCCACCCCTTGCTCGATTCCTCCACCGTTGTCCCCGTCGATGTGGATCCGCGCGAAGGGACGCGTGCGGTTGTCATCACCGGCCCGAACACGGGCGGCAAGACCGTTTCGCTCAAGACGGTGGGCTTGCTGGTGTTGATGGCGCAAAGCGGCCTGCACATTTCCGCGCAAAGCGGCTCGGAACTGCCATTCTTTCACTCGGTTTATGCCGACATCGGGGACGAGCAATCCATCGAACAATCACTTTCCACCTTTAGCGGTCATATTACCAATATCATCCGCATCCTCAAACAGATCGACCATCGCTCGCTGGTCATCTTCGACGAACTTGGCTCCGGTACCGACCCGCAGGAAGGCGCCGCCATTGCGCGCGCGATCTTGAGCCACCTGCTGGAGGTGGGTGTGATGACACTGGTCGCCACGCACTACCCGGAATTAAAGACCTTCGCCCATTCAACGGAAGGTGTGGTCAATGCCTCGCTGGAATTTGACATCAAAACGCTTCGTCCCACCTACAAGTTGACCATTGGCCTCCCGGGCCGCTCCAACGCCCTGGCCATTGCTCAAAAACTTGGGCTGCCGCTCACCATCATTGAATCCGCCAAAGCAGAGATCAACCCGCTCGATTTGCGCGCCGACAAACTGCTGGACGATATCCGCAAAGAACGCAACCGCACCTCACGTGAACGCGAGAAGTTGGAGAAGCAGCGGGCCCGCCTCGAGGCGCAAAACCTTGACCTGGAGAAACGCCTCGAAAAGATAGAAGATGAACGCCGCGATACGCTCGCCAAGGCCCGCGCTGAAGGTGAACTTGAAGTCGCCGTCCTTAAACGCAACATCGACTCGTTGAAGTCGCAGCTCAAGAAAGCCAGCCAACCTCTGCAAGCCATCAAAGCCATTGAAGAGAAAATGGAAAAGATGGAAGAGAAGGTCGAAGCACCGGTGGAACGTTTAACGCCAACCGTTGACCGTTCGATGTCAAATGCGGCGCTGAAATTGGGCGAGAAAGTCACCGTCAGCACCTTGAATGCCGATGGCGTGGTGACCGCTCTCGGTGAGTCGGATGCGGAAGTGCAGATCGGCACGATCCGCGTGCGGGCGAAAATGTCTGAGTTGATCAGGCGCAATAGCGAGCCTGCTTCCGACCCGAAGAAGGTGGAAGGCGGAAAGAAACCCGCGGCTTCATCCACGGTCCATCGCCCGGCACCCACATCCCCCGGCATGGAAGTGGATCTGCGCGGGTTGATGTCTGAAGATGCGCTTGAAAAAATGGAGCGCTATCTGGAGCAGGCGTACCTGGCGGGACTGCCGTGGGTGCGCATCATTCACGGCAAGGGCATGGGCAAACTGCGCCAGGTGGTGCGTGACGCCCTGCGCGGACATGCTTATGTCAAATCCTTCGAAGAGGGCGCCCATACCGAAGGCGGCGAAGGCGTGACTGTGGCAAAGCTGAATCCGAGTTGAGGGATTTTTTGGCCGTTGTTGACCATATCATCTTTATCGTATAAAGGGAGACGCCATGTCCATTGACGATGCCATTCAAAAAATGACAGACCTGATCAAGTCTGCCTGCGCCAGCGCGGAAGTAAAGTCGGCGAAGATGTCGGATGAAGAAGCGCGGCTGTCGGTGTATGCGCCTGCGGGCGAGATGCAGAAGATCAAGGATGTCACCTTTCAACCCGCCATTGAGATGTTGAATTCGGACGGCATGGATGTGCAGGTCTTCGTCTATGACAAGGACGCGCCGCCACTTAAAGGTTAAGCAAAGTGACCCGTATGTTGTTAACTCCGCGCGAAAAACAGGTGGTTGATTTTCTCTTACAGGGTAAGAGCAACAAACAAATCGCGTTAGCGCTTGGGGTCTCCGAAAGAACAGTTGAATTCCACCTGAAAAATATTTACATCAAAATGCAAGTCGCCTCACGGGTGGAGTTGATACTTAAACTTGGCAGGCAAATAGGGGAGGTTTCCGGCAACCTCGTGGAATCCACAGTTGTTTTTAACGATGAAAATCTTGATAATGACAGCCAATATGTTCAAATGCGAGCGGCGCAATCCTGGAAGAACCTGATTTCGCTCATCCGAAAAGAGGCTGTCATGACGATCAAAATTTCATTCGAAGATTTGGAAATCTACCTGAAGGACCACATCGTTCTCTTTAGCCTGCTGACGCTTTCCGCCGCTGGTCTGGTGCTTCGCTTTATTTTGTTCGATCTTGGATTGTACTTCTGGGGTTCGTATCTTTTGCTGGAGATATTGCTTGTATTGGGAAGCGTGCGATTCAGTGAACTACTAAAACATAAAAAAACCTTTCGCCCGCTGTTGGTTATCTTGAGCGCGATGTCCATTCCGATCATTGCCTGGGGGGTTGATCAGGTATATTTGTTGGTTATTCTTCCGTATATTGGTGTTGCGACCATCGCATTCCCCGCCATTAAGGCTACTGCTGAGTGGTTGGTATCTGCAGAAGGCCAACCTTGCCTTTCCACCAGTTTGAGCATAACATCAGACGCGCCACTGTTTATCGCCATGACTGAGATATTGCTGATTTTATTGCTGAGCCGAGGGCTTGGAAAGCCTTCCGGAGGCAATCTCGCTGCAGCGTAAATGTATATCATCTAATTAAAGGCACAGGTGATCCGCCCACCTGTGCCTTTTTCTATCTTCCCGTTGCCACACGCCAGACGATGTTCAGGGTTTCGAGGCCGGTTGTGCGGTGGATCTCCTTGGCTGCATCGTTGAGGTAGATCGCACCCTGCTCCTCCCGCCCCGGCATGACGTACAGCCCGCGGTCAGGGAGATCGGAGACGGCAGCCCAAAAGTTCCAGAGCGGCAGGTTGAATTGAGTGGACAGCACGGCCATGTCGTAGTTGACGCGGTTGTCGAGTTCGCGATTATCTGCTTTGGTGGCGAGGATCGGGACCACGCCCTGAAGCAACAGTTGTGAAATGATGGTTTTGAGATATTCACGGTTGCGTGATTCGAAGTGAGTGCCGATCTGAATGATCACGAAGGATGGTCTGTGGATGCGCAGTTCACAGGAGACCGGCGTTTCGCCGGATTGGCAGCCGTATTCGCCGCGGTGCCACTGATCCCAGAGCAAAGCGCCAGGGGTGGTGCCATCCTGCGCAGTGGGACTCTCGCGGTTGAACGAGCCTTGGAATTGTTGCACGGCCTCCTGCAAATCCGGCCGCAGACTGGATACGAGGGTTGGGTCGGTCTCGAAGGGGCCGAAGAATTCTTCGGGACGGGCCTGACAGTCACCGAAAATTGAAAATGCCGTTGGGTCATTGCCGAGGCTTTGCCCGAGCAGGTACGTATCGCGGACGCTTGTATACACCTGCGGGATGACCGGCAAGTTCATCCAATCGTCTGTGATGGGTTCAAGCGTTTCGGTGGGGCCTGAGGGAGTATCTGTGGGAGGCGCGCTGGTGGGCGTAATGGTGACGGTGGGGGAAGGCGTTGGGGTCTCTGTGCTGGTTGGCGGAATATCATACCGCGGGGTTGGCACAAGCCGTGACGGGGTGTTGGTGGGTGAAGCAGTGGGGCGGGGCAACGCCTGCGGGCTGCATGCGGCAAGGATAAGACTAAACAGCAAGGAATAAAGAATGAGACGCTTCATACATTAACCTGTTAATGGTCGATTAGACCGCCACCGTTCTGCAAACTTCAAAATGCGCGGGCGGATGTAGAACGCGTACGGGTCGGCCTGTGGACGTTTGGACTTGATCAAATCCATTGCAGCCAGAGGCGCATATCCCTGGGCGATGAGGATGGCGGCCCCCATGGTAACGCCGCGGTGGATGCCATGCGCGCAGTGGGCATAGACCCTGCCGCCTTTTTGAATGACCTCCAGCGCGGCGTTCACTCCGCGCATCAGCGGGCGGATGGGGATCGGGATCAGCGGTGAATCAAAGGTTGGGAGCCAGAGCCGTTCGATGGGAGTCGGATGCGGGTCGCGGTAGGGACTCCGTTCAATGCGCATGTTAATGACCAGTTGAATCCCAAGTTCACGCAGGCGGTCATAATCCCCGCTTCTGGGTGTGGACCCGATGAAAAGGTCTGGAGTAATGGAAGAGAAATTCATGCGGAAATGGTATCACAGGATGCTTTTGGAAACAAAACCGCCCCGTAGCTTGACGGGGCGGTTCCTGCGCGTGCGACGGTTTATCCGAAGACGACAAAATCCAGTGGCTCGACCGTGAGCACATTCTTGATGGAGATGTGGCTGCGGCCATGCAGTTTTTTCAGATGGGTGACAGCATACTGTTCGATAATGCGGGCAGGGATGCTCTGCGGCGATTCGGAAAAGTTGGCGAAGATCACGGCGCGCCTGCCTGCGTTTGTGCGCATGAAGCCGAGAACGTGATCGTTCTCGGTCGGCACGATCTCCAGGTCGCCGCCTGAGAAGACCGCGTTCTGTTTGCGCAGGTCGATCAACGTTTGGAAACCGTGGAAGATGTGGCCCTCGAGCGAGTGCAGGTTATGGCGCTTCTTGTACTTGTCCCAATCGGTGCGAGGACGATGGACCCAGCGGCTGTCTCTTTCGTGGGCGGGATCGTCGCGGTAGGAATAGTCGTTGAGGGTGCCGATCTCGTCGCCGAGATAGATGAGTGGAATGCCGCCTACGGCAAGAATGACGCCGTGGATGAGCAGGATGCGGCGGATGGCGAGTTCGACCTCGCGTTCGCCTTCCTCATTCAAGGCTTTTTCCAAACCGGCTAATGATGCGCCGGTGCCGCTGATGCGGCAATCGCCGGTGGCAGGATTTTCCTGAAAGGGCAGGCCGCGTGAGAAACTGCCGGGGAAGCGCCCGCGGTAGAACTCGTTTAGGAAGCGGCGGTGGTCATAACCGTTCACGCCGAAAAGGGCGGCATCTTCATCGGAGAAGGTCCAGCCGATGTCGTCATGTACGCGGACGTAGTTCACCCAGGCAGTGCCGGGGTGTAATTTGAAGCGCGTCGCCAGGGATTGCGTCAGCAGGCGCGTTTCGCGTGTGGCGAGCGAATTCCACAGCAGCGCCATCAACAGCGGGTTATAGGAGACCTGACACTCTTCGGGAGAGATGTATTTGATCACATCATCGGGATGTACAATGGCCTCGGATTTGAAGACAAGCGCGGGCGAGGCGATCCGCGCTACAGCGTTGAAGGCTTTGATGAGCGTGTGTGCTTGAGGCAGGTTCTCGCAATTGGTGCCGAGTTGTTTCCAGATGAAAGCCACCGCATCCAGCCGCAGCACCTCCACGCCCTGGTTGGCAAGGAAGAGCATTTCTTCGGCCATGCGGTTGAAGACCGCCGGGTTGGCATAGTTCAAGTCCCATTGATAGGAGTGAAAGGTGGTCCATACCCAGTGTTCCCGGCCGTTGATGGTGAACGGCGAGAAGGCGCCGGAGTGTTCTTCCGGAAAGATCTCGCGCAGGTTCCGTTCGTAGAGGTTGGGTAGTTCGCGGCTGGGGAAGATGCGATAGAAGTCCATGTATTCTTCATCGCCTTGTTTGGCGCGCTGTGCCCAGGTATGTTCATCCGAAGTGTGGTTGAAGACGAGGTCCACCACCAGGCTGATGCCCGCCCGGCGGAAATCGCGCGCGAGGGTTGAGAGTTCCTTCATCGTGCCGAGTGAGGGATTAATCTCGCGGTAACTGCTGACAGCATAGCCGCCATCGTTCTCTCCTTCGGGGGCTTTGAAGAGTGGCATAAGGTGCAGATAGGTCAGGCCGAGTTCCTTGAAGTAGGGGATCTTCTTGCGGATGCCATCGAGGTTATTGGCGAACAGATCCACATAGCATACACCGCCCAGCATCTGATTGGATTGGAACCAGAGCGGGTCCTGCTCGCGGGCTTCATCCAGCTGGCGCAGATCCAGCGAACGGCTGAACCATGAACGGGCCATGCTCGCCACGAGATCTTCGAGATGATGGAAGAAATCGTAGCGGTCGCTGTACACTTCGGCGTACAGGCCCAACAACGCCGGAAAGTTCCTCTGTAGGCGTTTGGTGAACTGCTCCCAACCCTGTAGGTCCTTGGTAACGGATCTCTTGAGGTCCTGCTCTATGCGCGGCAGGATGCGGGTTAATGATTTTCTTGCTTCGGTTTCAAGGTGATGGATGTCGATCATGATCTCTTCTTCAATGATTGCTCGGCGAGCGCGACTGCGCCCAGCATGCCCGAGCGGTTGCCCAGCCCGGGGTTGACGATATAGGATTCGATATTTTCAAGGATAACAGGCGACTGCACATACCCGTTGATGATCTCACGCGTCCGCTTCTGGACCCTGGGCAGCAGGTGCTCCAGTGAGCCGACTCCGCCGCCGATGATGATGCGCTGCGGCGAGAGAGTAAGTAAGTAGTTCGCGAGGGCCTGCGCGATGTAATCCGTTTCGAGGTCCCAGGCGGGGTGATCAACAGGCAAAACACCGCCGCGCTGCCCCCAGCGTTTTTCGATGGCAACGCCTGAGGCCAGCCCTTCAAAACAATCTCCGTGGAACGGGCAGGCGCCTTCAAATGGGTCTTTAGCTATGTCGTGCTTGATGGAGATATGCCCCATCTCCGGGTGGACTAGGCCATGCAGGAGGTTGCCTTCCACATAAGCGCCGCCGCCGACGCCGGTCCCCACAGTGAGGTATATGAAGGTCTTCAATCCCTGTGCCTTGCCCCAGCGCCATTCGCCCAGCGCCGCGCCATTCACATCAGTATCGAATGCAATCGGTACATCAAACGCTTTGCGCAACATGCCAACCACATTGGCGTTCGTCCAGCCGGGTTTGGGGGTCGGGAGTACGTAGCCATAGGTGGGTGAGTCGGGGTTCGGGTCGAGCGGACCGAAGCAGGCGAATCCGATTGCGGCCAGTTTTCCGTAATTCTCTTCCTGCTGCTTGAAGAACTCGGCCACCTGGCCCATGGTCTCTTCAGGAGTCGTAGTCTCAAAGCGCGCTTCGGCGCGGATATCATTGGGGCCCGACCCGACCGCGCAGACAAACTTGGTGCCGCCGCCTTCAATGGCGCCGTAGAGGGGCGCGGTATTTTTCATAAAATCACCTTCCAAAAGGATGTGGGCATTGAATCTCCTTGTGTTATGGGGTCTTTGTACCAGCCAGCCGATATACGTTCAAAGACCGGATGTGAACTCCGCCGCCCTCGGTGAAAAATTCCAGCCCGAGGCTTTCGGCGGAAGGGTAGATAAGGTCTGAGAGGCAGGTCAACCCGTGATCGGCGAACACTTCCACCGAGCAACGATCCAGAAAGATTCGTAATTGGATCGTATCCTGTTCAGTATTGAGTGCAGCCGCATGAACTGCCGGAAAATTTTCATGGAATCCGCTTTGGCCAGAGTGACTGCGGTCAAGTGTAATTTCATGGTTCCGCGCATCCACCCTGAGAGTCGTTCGTTCCTCCCCGCCTTTGCGAAGATGGAAGCAGAAGGATTCGGTGGAAGGCTGGATCTGAATCTGCGCTTCGATCTCAACGACATCTGCCTGCAGACCATCGAGCGCATCCTCGCCGGGGCTGACGTGCCGGTCCTGGCAGTGAAAGAATTCATTGCGCAGGGAGCGTAACTCCGGGATCGGCTGGTGCCTCAACCTCAATCCGTCCTTTGTTTCAACCAGCGAGAGTTCACGCGGGATGCTCATGGCTCCGCGCTGCCCATCGGAGGGGATCTCTCTTGCGTACTGCCAGTTGTTCATCCAGCCGAGCATGATGCGGCGATCATTTGGCTCGTTGCTCCATGATTGCGGTGCGTAGTAATCTGCGCCGTGGTCGGCCCACAGGATGGTTTCTTTTGGGTTCTCAGAAGCAAATGTTCCGCTGTTGAAGTCGCCGATGAAGTATTGCGTGCCGGAGCCGCCCGCAGGGCCGCCATTGCCGACCCCCACTGTCAGCACCCAGCGTGTTTCAGCGGTCAAACCAACCTTCAGTTTGAAGAGATCAGGCGTTTCCCACACTCCCACAGGGGAGCCGTATTCCCCGCCGCCAAAAACTCCAGTCTGCTCCCAGTTCTTCAAATCTGGCGAAGAAAAGAACTCAACTGAATTCCCCGCCGCAAGAGACATGGCCCAGTGATCTTCATGCCAAAAGACTTTGGGGTCACGAAAGTCTCGCACGGGAACGGGGTGTGGAATGACCGGGTTGCCAGCGTATTTCGTCCAGGTACGTCCGCGGTCTGTGCTGTAGGCAAGGTTTTGGGATTCTTTGTAATCGTGGTTGTAGGTAAAAATGGCAACGAGCGCATTCTTTCCAAAACCGGCTGTGTTATTCACATCCACCACTGCACTGCCGGAGAAGATCATGCCGTGTTCATCTGGATACAAAGCGATGGGTAAATGCTGCCAATGAATCAAGTCTGTGCTGACAGCATGTCCCCAGTGCATGGGTCCCCACACATCGCTCTGCGGGTGGTACTGGTAAAAAAGATGATATTCGCCGTCAAAGAATACCATTCCATTGGGGTCGTTCATCCATTGGGCGGTTGGCGTGAAATGAAAGGCGGGACGGTGGAGATCACTCATGGTTGTCAGAGTTGCAGCCAAAGATAGGCATACGGCCGGAGTTCGAGGGTCGCCTGTAACGACAGCGGCTTGTCAGTAAAAAGGTCGGTACAGGTCTTTTGATATTCAGCGGGGATCGCAACGCTTTGGGCATTATCGCTCAGGTTATTGAAGATCAACATCGTATCGTCGTTATGCTGGCGCAAGTAGGCAGCCACGGCCGGGTTGCCGGTTTGCACCCAGTGCATGTCGCTGCCGCCGAATGCGGCACGTTTCTTGCGCAAGTGAACCATTTTTTGAATGGCATGGAATAGCGAGTTCGGGTCCTTCAACTGCCCGGCCACGTTGACGTGCTGAAAGGCTAGCCCGCCCTTCACCATTTCAGTAAATGGCGTGCCAGGGGTGAAACCGCCGTGCTTTGAATCATCCCATTGCATTGGGGTGCGCACGCCGTTCCGGTCGAACAGGTCAAGGTTGTCGCCCATGCCGATCTCGTCGCCGTAGTAAATGATGGGTGTGCCGGGCAGGGTGAAGAGCAGGGAGTTCGCCAGTTCGATCTTGCAGCGGTCGTTATCCAACAGCGGCGCGAGGCGGCGGCGGATTCCGAGGTTGAGTTTCATGCGTGGCTCGGGTGCGTATTCCTTCCACATCCACTGGCGTTCTTCTTCTGTGACCATTTCGAGCGTAAGTTCATCGTGATTACGCAGGAAGGTACACCACTGGCAATTCTCCGGGATGGCGGGCGTGCGGCGCATGATCGCTTCCATATCTTCGAAGCGGCCCTTCTTCAATGCCATGTAAATGCGCGGCATGATCGGGAAGTGGAACCCCATGTGAAACTCGTCGCCGTCGCCAAAATAGGGGCGCACATCTTCAGGCCATTGATTCGCTTCGCACAGCAGAATACGCCCGGGATAATGATCTTCCATGAACGAGCGAAGTTTTTTCAGATACACATGCGTTTCGGGCAGGTTCTCGCAGTTGGTGCCTTCGCGCTCTATCAGGTAGGGCACTGCATCTGCTCGAAAGCCATCAATTCCCAGGTCCAGCCAGAAGCGGGCTACGTTTAACATTTCTTCCTGCACCTTGGGGTTATCAAAATTCAGATCCGGCTGGGTGGAATAAAAGCGATGCCAGAAATATTGTCCGGCTTGTTTGTCCCAGGTCCAGTTCGACGGTTCGGTATCCAAAAAGATGATGCGGGTATCTTTGTATTTGGTGTTGTCGTCGCTCCATACATAATAATCACGGTAGGGCGAGTTTTTGTCGGAGCGGGAAGCCTGGAACCAGGGATGCTGATCGGAGGTGTGATTCAACACCAGGTCCATGATGATGCGGATATTGCGCTGGTGTGCCGCTTCGATCAGGACTTTGAAATCGTCCAGCGACCCGTAGGTTTTATCCACGCTGTAATAGTCTGCGATGTCGTAGCCGTCATCCCGCAGCGGCGAAGGGTAGATCGGCATGATCCAAATACAATCCACGCCGAGGTCTTGCAGGTAATCGAGTTTTTCGGTCAGACCTTGCAGGTCGCCGTGACCGTCGCCATTGCTATCCTTAAATGCACGCACGGATATTTCATAGAAGACTGCGTTCTTGTACCAGAGAGATGAGGTCATATATAAAAAGTGGACTGGTTGTGCCCAGTCCACTTGTCCTTTTGGAAAGTTTAGCCTTTGACTGAGCCCGCCAGCAACCCACGCACGATGAAGCGCTGCAAACTGAAGAATACGATCAATGGAATGATGAGGGAGATAAAGGAGCCAGCCGCCACATCCTGCCAGCCCTCGCCATATTGACCGAGCAAGCGCAGCAGGCGATAGGTCATGACTGCTTTTTGCTCGCCTACAAAGATGAAGGCGATCAGGTAGTCGTTCCACACCCACAGGAATTGGAAGATGGCAAAGGAGGCGATGGCCGGGGTAGACATCGGCAACACCAGCTTCCAGAAGATCTCGTAATAACTGGCGCCATCCACTGTGGCTGCCTCGATCAGTTCTTTGGGCAGGGTCATCATGTAGTTGCGCAGGGTGTAAATTGCCAACGGCATGGCGAAAGCGCTATGCACGATCCATGCGCTGATGTAGGTGCCGGTCAACTCAACATCAAATGTTTTCTGGATCCAAACCATTCCACGCAAGACCGGGATGAGCGACGATTGCAAGGGGATGACCATCAAGGCCACCAGGAGGGCAAAGAAAAATTCCTTGCCTTTGAAATTTAAAAAGGTGAAGGCAAACGCGGCGTTGGCGGCGATCATTAACGGCAGGATGGTGGCAGGGACTGTGACTGCGATCGTATTGACTAGTGAGTCTGTCATCCCGCCAGCAAGCGAATTCTGATACGCTTCGAGCGTCCATGGGGTGGTAAATGGTGCTGCCAGTGCCTCCCACCAGGGAGAGACTTCAGCCAGATCGCGTGGGCGCAAAGAAGTGATCAACAAGCCCAGGGTGGGGGCAGACCAGATTGCGACCAGAATCAGCAGGGTAACGGTGCTGCCAAAACTTGTCTTCCTAAAGAAATGGTTGACCGCGTTCATCGCAAAGCCTCCTGTTGCCGCACCGTCCGAATTTGCAGCCACATCAAGGGGGCAATCAATACCACAAGAATGGTGACAACAGCAGAGGCGGGACCGAGATTTGAATTCTCAAAGAACTCTTTGTACCATTCAAAGGCAAGCACACTGGTGGTGAAGTTGCCGCGTGTCATGGCGAGCACAATGTCGAAGATCTTCATGACCATGATCAGGATCGTCACAAAGACAGACATGACCGTCCCCCAAACCTGGGGCAGAATCACCCTGAAAAAGACCTGCCATGAATTTGCGCCATCCAACTGCGCGGCTTCCAGGGTTTCTGTAGGTACGTTTTTAATGGCTGCCGAGATGACAACCATGGCATAGCCCCCCTGCAGCCAGATGATCACAATCATGAGCAGAAAGGAGTTCAAGCGTCCCTTGTCAAGAGTCAGCCAGGGTTGAGCCTCTCCGCCAAGTAATTTAAAGAGCGCATTTAATAAACCGACCTCCGGGCGGCCGGGCGGCACATATGAATAAAAGTAAGCCCAGATGGTTGAGGCTGCTACAAAACTGATTGCCATGGGCATAAATATCAAGGATTTAAAAACTCTTTCACGTGTTGGCCCCACCTGATTGCTTAGAGTGGCTGTTGCCGTACCCACCACTACTGTGGCGGCTGGTACTACCAGAACCCATAAGAAGTTGTTGAGCAGGATGTTCATAAAACGGCCATCCAGAATGCGGTTGTCCGCAAAAAATACAGCGCCTTCTTCTTTTTTTGCCTCAACCTTGTCGGGCTTTACTTCATCTGTAAAAATTTCTACGTAGTTTTGAGTTCCAACCCATTCCTTGGCATTATCGCTCTTGAACGACCAGATCACTGTTTGAACAAGAGGGGCTACAAGAACAATGATTACCAGCAGTGCGGCAGGTAGTAAAAATGCCAGCCAATTGGCCTTGCGATATAAGCGCTCTGGCAATAAGGAAAGCAGAAAATTAAGCAGCCAAAATACCCCGTAACTGGCGGCCACCCCTACGACTATCGAAACCAGACCAAAAAACAAGTCGCTCATGTCGTAATCTCCATTTTTATAAGATTTCAAATCGGCATGAAACCGAACATCTTTTATTGAGCGAGTGCTAAAAGAATGTGGCGTCGACTCCCTGGATAAGCAAGAGCCGACGCCACTATTTTACCTACTTACAAAGAGATTAAGGGTATTTGCTGTCAATGCGTTCGGCAGCTTCAGCCCAGGTGGCGCGACCGGCGACGAAATCGGTACCAGCAGCCCAGAACTCGGCGTTCACTTCGGCGGGCATCTGATCGGAACCATCGAAGCCGAACACTGCAGCGGCCGCCATGGCTTCACCGATCTTTTTCTGCATTTCGTTCGGATACAGGGAGGAATCGAAGGTTTTGTGCGGGGAGATGTCGCCCGTGGCGACCTGATACTTCAGAACCTCAGGGCTGGAGATGAAAGCAGCAACTTTGGCAACATCCTGATCGACATGACCTTGGAAGACACCGAAGAGGTCGCCGCCACCGATTACGCCAGCCTGACCGCCTTCAGGTGCGGGAAGCGGGAACACATTGAGGTGGGTGTAGTCACCGGATTTAACTTCTGTGACAACATTCTCGGGCATGAAGTCTGCGGCGACGATGAAGGAACCCTGGCGGAGCATGAAGCACTGGCCTTCATCCTTGCCGTTGGCAAAGAGAGCGGCATTTTCACCGAAGCTGGTGGTCGCCATGGCAACACCACCGCCGTTTACTTGACCTTCAGCGAGAAGACGGGCGGAAACAAGATCGGCCGCAGCGGTGACTTCAGGGGAGGCAAAGTCAACTTCTCCAGCAATCCACTTGGCGTATACTTCAGGACCGTTCAGGTCGAGAACATACTGTTCCATCCAGTCGGTGAAAGGCCAACCTGTGGCGCCGCCGGATTCGATGCCAGCGCACCAGGGGTAGCCTGTGCCATCCGCCTTGATCTTTTCTTCGAGGGCCTTAAGTTCAGATTCGGAGGTGGGAACAGAGTAACCGGCCGCTTCAAACGCAGACGGGTTGTAGAAGACGAGGGTCTTCATGTTAGCAGAAACAGGCAAGCCGTAGATCTTACCATCCACAACAGCGAGAGTATCCCAACCGGGAACCAGGGTGCTCTGCGGAACGCTGATATCGAAAACTTCTTCAAGGGGAACGAGGTTATCAGCAGCAAGAGCCTTCAAACCACCGGGCTGAGGCCACATGGCGATATCGGGTTCCTGACCGGCTTCGATCTTGACCTTGATATCCGTGTCGAAAGAGGCGAGGGAAGTAAAGGTCACTTCAATGTTATTGGCTGCACCGAATTCGGTGAGTGCTTGCTGAAAGGCGGCAGCTTGGGCTTCGCCGTAACCACCGTAAATGGTTACTTTACCATCGCCAGCAGCAGCGCCGCCCCCGCCTCCGCAGGCTGCAAGCAACATGGAAGCCAAAACGAACAGGCTTAAAAGGGTAAAAAGGGATTTCTTATTCATTGTTCTCCTCACGAAATTTTACAAATTGGATTCGGCCTTACAAGCAAATGGTTGTCTTATCTTGCGAAAGCGCACCTCCTGCATGGGATGGAACAATAGCATGGGATTTAAGATGTCTGAAAGTGTTACCTTGAAAGCACTTTCATAAAATAATATAGCACTTTCGAGTATCAGAGTCAAGAGGCAATTTTTCAAAAATAAGACACCGCTGGGCAAGCCAACGGTGTCTGGGTGAAAACGGTTTGGGTGCGCCCACCTGCTTGAATCAGGTAGAGAGGCGCGTGATCCGTATCACCTTGCTTTGCAGGTTTTTCAATTCCACTCGCAAGCCAGATTCCATCCATGCTAATCCAGAGCGAGGTTGCTCAAAGCCTTCGATGCTGTAGAGCGCTTCGGGGTTGAGCCCGCGCAAATGGATCACAGGGAAACGGAACGGGTCGGGGATGTGCGTGCGGAAGACGAACAACACGCCTTCGCTTTTATCTTTGCTGGCGTATTGCACCGCCGAGTAATTATTTTTTTGCGGCGAGATGAGTCGATACTGGTCGCCAAATTGGATGATGTGCCGAATCGCTTTGTACAACTGGATGCAATCGCTTCCCACCTGACGTTCAGCCTGATTCCATTCCAGTAAGTTTCCGCCTACGCCGAGAGAGCCGCACATGCTCACATGAAAACGAAACTCAAGCGGCACGATCTCTTTGCCCCAGTCCGTGACCCAGGCTTCCATGGTGATGGCAGGCATGAATTGCGAGAAGCCTTCTTGAATGGATAGCCTCTTCGTGGCTTCGGTGTTATCGCTGACCCAAACCTGATCCGCAAATTGCATGATTCCAAAATCGGGTCGTCCGCCGCCGCTGGCACAACTTTGCCAGGTCACATTCGGGTGCCACCGACGCAGCTCGCCCCACACGCGATACAAGCCATAGACATAACGCGCCCACAACTCACGCGGGTCGCCGGGTGCATCTTGCCAACCCGGTTCACTGGCGGGACGGTTCATATCCCATTTAATGAAAGCGATGTTGTTCTCGCTGAGGATCTTATCGAGCGTGGTGATGATGTAATCCTGCACATCGGCGCGCGCCATGTTGAGCATGAGTTGGTTGCGGGCTTCGGTGCGTGCACGGGTTGGGAAGTGAATGACCCAATCGGGATGAGTGCGGTATAGGTCGCTATCGGGGTTGACCATCTCTGGCTCGACCCACAAACCAAAGTCCATGCCAAGGTCGTTGACCTTCTTGATCAAGCCGCCAAGCCCGTTAGGGAATTTTTTCTTATCGGGAAACCAATCGCCCAGACCGGCATTGTCCCAATTGCGGTTGTGGAACCAGCCATCGTCCATCACAAAGAGTTCGACACCCATGTTTGCGGCTATCTCGGCGAGATGTGATTGCGAGGCTTCATCTACATTGAAGAGAGTCGCTTCCCATGAGTTGTAGAGGATCTTATGCAGCAACTTGCCATGCGGCAAGAGTTCGTTCCGCACATAATCATGGAAGATGCGGCTGGCGTCGCCGAATCCGTGTGGGGTGTAGCCGGAAATCGCAGACGGAGTAACGAGTGGATCATTCGGCTTGAGCTGCCAGGCGAAGTCCCAATCGTTAAGCCCGATGCTCAGGCGGGTGGAGGCATATTCAGTGACTTCGGCAGTGATCTTGAAATTGCCGCTCCAGGCAAGAGTGCCGAAGAATACGTCTCCGTGATCTTCGCTGGCATCTTTTTCAATGGTGAACCACGGCACAGCACGGTGACTTGGAATGATGCGTCGGCTTTCGATGACTTTCAAGCCGGGAGTGAGCGTTTCGCGCTGCATGTTGAACTCGTCGATGTGACGCCCGTACATGTGAGTGAGCGAATAACCGTTCCCGTGAGGGAAGGTCCACTTGGCAGAGAAGGCGCGTTCGACTGAGATGGATTCCGTGCCGAGGTTTTCGAGCGTGACCCAGCGTTCGATCAGGTCGTATTCTTCATGGACGCGGTAGTGGAGAGTCAACTGCAGCGGGTAGGCTGAGTCTTTGAAGCGCAGAGCAAGCTCCGGCTGGAGTGAAGCGCTAGTTTTAGAATCCACAAAAGAGAGAACCACATCGCGCACACCGCCTGCGAAGGTCACTTTGAGAGACGGGTCTGTATATTTCACGCCCGCATAGCCGGGGAATTCTTCGGGGATGAAATGATCGTATCCATCGGTGGATGCCCAGCCCGAAGGCTCGAATGGCGCGGGATAATCTTTGACGAAAGGCAAGCGCTTGCCCCAGTAACAATGCGAGAGCAGGTTGGCTTTGTTCAACCCGAAGGCATAGGCGGTACGGCGTGTTTCAAGAATCCAATAGGTTGGAGATGTGCGAATAGGCATAAAACCTCAAAGGAATGCAGAATGATGAATACGAAATGATGAATTATTCCGCATTCATCATCATTTATGTCGTTTGCCGCTCGACCAGATTGAGGGGAAGGTAAATGTGTTGTGTGGCACGCGAAGGGTCGGCGATGCGCCCCAACACCATTTCAGCAGAGAGCCTGCCTGATTCATCCAAATGTTGGCGGACAGTGGTGAGGTCTACATAATCTGCCATGTCGATATCGTCGAAGCCGACCACCGCCACATCATCCGGGATGCGCATGTTCAACTGACGCGCCACTTTCATGATGCTCAATGCCTGGTTATCAGAGGCGGCAAAGATGGCAGAGGGGCGTTCCGGCATGGTGAGCAGTTCGTGGGCGCCTTTACGTGAACTTTCATGGGCATAAAATGCCTGTTTGATATTGCGAGTTGGAAGATCAAGGCCTGCGTCTTTCAACACCGACTGAAATCCCCCCAAACGCGAACGCACTGGGTGAATGGCGTTCCGTTCCGGCGGCTCAATATCCCCCAGAAAACCAAAGGATCGGTACCCCTTTTGGATGAGGTGTTCGGCCACCATGCACCCGCCCTGATAGTCATCAATCACAATGCTGTTCAATTGGTCATGTGAGAATTCGATCAACACGGTTTCCATTTTATTGCTGATCAGACGATCCACATCCTGTTTGCTGACTGCCAGAGACATGATGATCAACCCGTCCAAATTACGCATGACCGGAATCGAAGAAAGGTAACCTTGCAACTGCTCCTCCGAGTCAACCGGGTAAATAACGAGTTCATAATTCTCGCGGGAAAGTCTGCCAGCCACGCCGCGCAAACGTTGCACAAAGGATGGAGCAGTGAAGAATGGTGTGATGACACCAATGCGATTTGTGTTCTGCATAGCGCGTGCGCGTGCCTCTGCCTTGGGGACGAAGCCAAGCTTGTCAATGGCTTCCATCACCTGTTGGCGGGTGGTTGGGTTTACTTTATCGGGGGAGTTAAGCACCCGCGAGATGGTGGAGATACTCACACCAGAAAGTTCTGCAACATCATAAATGGTAGGTGTTTTCTTGGTAGGCATAATAATTTTCTGAAAGGTGAATGAAAGCACTTTCAGTCTATCATAAAATCAAAGCATTCACCAGAGAGATTCGATTCAAATGCTCATAAACCTCTAGTAAAATTCTATATAAATCTACATTGCGTTTTTTGCCCTAAAAAGTACAATTTATTAACTCTGAGGCGAGGGCGTTTTGTGAACGCCCTTCCTTTTGTTTAATGACTGCCCGTCCTAGGAAACCATGCTCATCAAACGCCTGCAACTTGCCCTCATTCATACCGCCGTCGCCATTACGCTTGTGCCGATTAATAGCACACTCAACCGCGTGATGATCTTTGACCTTGGAGTCTCCAAGACTCTCTTTACTGTCCTGGCGATCTTTCCCTATCTGTTCGCACCCATTCAAGTGGCCATCGGTTCATTTTCAGACCGGCATCCCGTGGCCGGATACCGCCGCTCACCCTACATTCTTTCAGGTTTGCTTTTGTGTGTGGTCGGTGTCGCCGTAGCGCCGCAGATCGCAGTCCTGATCACCGGTAACTTTACGTTGGGAATCGTGGCAGGCATTTTTTCATTTGGCCTGTGGGGCATGGGCTACAACCTCTCAGCAGTCTCTTATCTGTCGCTTGCCTCTGAACTCTCCGGTGAGAAAGAACGCGGGAAGACCGTGGCGACCATGTTCTTCATCATGGTCTTCGGCCTGATCGCAACGGGAATCAGTTTGAGCCGCATGGTGACAACTTATGACCCGGCCGCCCTCTCCCGTGCCTTCATTACTGTTGCCGCTTCAGCCCTGACCTTGGGGCTGCTCGGCCTCTTCAGGCTGGAGCCACGCTCCGGACAGGCTTCCCCTTCACGAGCCGAAACCTACACCGTTCGTGAGATGACCTCCGCCATCACCTCCAACCCGGTTGCGAAGATCTTCTTTGTTTATCTTCTATTGTTGTTGGCGGCCATCCTAAGCCAGGATGTGTTGCTCGAACCGTTTGGCGCGCAAGCCTTTGGCATGACCCTTGAACAGACCTCCCGCATTGTTTCCATCAGCAGTACATTCACCTTGCTGGCTTTTATCGTTGCCGGGCTGCTTGAGGGAAAGGTGAAAAAGAAATATGTGGCGCAGTCCGGGAACCTGGGGGCGCTTTTCGGTTTTTTGGTCATCATCCTCAGCGGCCTGGCCGGCAGCCGGACTGCGTTTTACATTGGCATTACCTTATTGGGGTTTGGCACTGGTATTTCCACGGTGGCCAACCTCTCCTTGATGTTTGACCTGACCGTCCCTGAAAAGGTCGGCTTGTATATTGGGGCGTGGGGATTCTCGAACGGTCTCTCACGGCTGGTCGGTTTGTTGATGGCGGGTGTGGTTTCAGACCTTGCAACTCGAATCACGGGCAGCGCCTTGAGCGGATATTTGGTTGTTTTCGGTATCGAAGCCTTGATGTTATTCTTTGCTGCAATCATGCTTTACCGCATTGATGTGAATGCCTTCCAGCGGCGGGCGCATGACCCATCCTTTACAGAGAAAGTGGCCCTGGCCGCAGAGTAATCCATGATGGAAGATTGGCTGTCCCTGAGCGATGCGGCGCAGATACTGGGAGTCCACCCCAGCACGGTGCGGCTCTGGTCGGATAAAGGCATCCTGCCTGTGCATAAGACGCAGGGGGGGCATCGCCGTTATCGCCGGGGTGAGATTACTTTATGGGCGCAGACCCATTCCGGGTCCGGCCGCGAAGCGTTGAAACCCGAAGGCATGATGCAGGAGGTCATCCGACATGTCCGCTTGCAGATCTCGGAGGGAAGACTCGAATCTGAAGAGTGGTATCAAAAACTGGACGAAGAAGCCCGCGCACAATATCGCCAGAGCGCCAGGTCGTTGTTTCAGGGGCTGATGAACTACGCCGCCACAGATGGGGCTGAAGCCGTTACGGAAGCCTACGCCATCGGATATGAATATGCTTCGCGCGCGCGGCGTTATCAACTTAATTATGTGGATGCCGCCAGGGCATTCCTGTTCTTTCGCGATGCCCTGATCATGTCGGTCATCAAAGTCTATACCGAGGCCAATATTCCGGCGCGGCAATCGACAGACCTGTATGCCAGGATGCATGACTTTACCGATAAGATCCTGATCAGCCTTTTGGAAACCTATCAGAAATTGGAGAGTGCCAACCATTAATGGAAGGCACTCTTTTATATTAAGTTCAACTACAGGAGTTTCATATGCAAAACATTACCCATTACATTCCCATTCTGACCACCCTGGTGTCGTTCTCATTCACCGCGGTGTTGTTCAAACACTGGCAGCGCAAGCCGCAGGCGAAATATCTGATGTGGTGGACCATCGGCGCATTCTTCTTTGGCATCGGTACATTGACTGAGGCCATTAACACGCTGGTCGGTTGGAGTGTGCTGAACATGAAAGCCTGGTATATTGCCGGGGCCTTGTTGGGCGCCTTCCCGCTGGCGCAGGGAACGGTATATCTGCTGCTCAAGAAGAAAACAGCAGATATCCTGACCTGGTTCTTCATCGTTTATATTGCCGTCGCTTCTGTGGCGATCCTGCTCTCCCCCGTGGATATGGCGTTGGTGGATCCGCAGCGGCTGACTGGCAAGATCATGATGTGGAGATGGGCGCGCCTGTTCTCGATTCTGCCGAATACCTATTCGCTCATCTTTCTGGTGGGCGGCGCGGCCTGGTCTGCGGTCCAATATGCGCGCAAACTGGGCAGTGGGAATCGAGTACTTGGCAACTGGCTGATCGCCATCGGTGCGCTCCTGCCGGGCATTGGCGGTTCCTTTACGCGCCTTGGGTATGTGGAAGTGCTCTTTGTGACCGAGTTCATCGGCATCTCGCTCATTTGGGCTGGGTATCGCGCCATGACAGTCACCGTAGCGGAGACCATCCACAGCACGCAGGCGGCGGCGAGTTCGTAAGCATCGTATGCAAAATGCTGCCCGCAGTTTTCGCTGCAGGCATTTTTATTGGTTATGAACGGCCTGTGTTAATTTCATAAGCGAAACGCTCATTGGCTTGCATCCTCTTTTCGGCTGGTTTATACTTGCTGCATGGCTATTCCAGAGAAGATCGGACGCTATATCGTCAAATCGGAATTGGGTCGCGGCGGGATGGCAACTGTGTATCGGGCCTATGATCCAAGTTTTGAGCGCGAAGTTGCGATCAAGGTCCTGCCGCGTGAAATGTTGCATGATCCCCAATTCCGCTCGCGCTTCGAACGTGAGATCAAACTGGTCGCTTCGCTGGAGCATCCGGCCATCGTTCCGGTCTATGATGTGGGGGATGAAGATGGGCAGCCTTACTTTGTAATGCGTTATATGACGAACGGGTCGCTTTCCGACATGATCGCGAAGGGGCCTTTCAACATTAAGGATACGGCGCGCATCCTGGAAAGGGTCGCGCAGGGACTCGCCTATGCCCATCGCAAAGGAGTCATCCACCGCGACCTCAAACCCGATAACATCCTCTTCGACGATAACAGCGAACCTTTTATTTCGGATTTTGGTGTGGCCAAACTGACCGAAGCCTCCGGCAGCCTGACGGGCAGCGGGGTGATCGGCACCCCTGCTTATATGAGTCCCGAGCAGGCCCAGGGCACCGAGGTCGATGGCCGCAGCGATGTCTATGGCCTGGGGGTCATCATCTACCAGATGTTGAGTGGACACCAACCCTACAGCGCCGATACGCCCATGGGCGTGGTGGTCAAACATATCACCGAGCCGGTGCCGGAGATCCTGAAAGCCTCGCCCTCCCTGCCTCATGAGGTCGATACTCTTATCAAGACCTCGATGGCGAAGCACAAGGAAGACCGTTATGCCAACCCTATTGAACTTGCCAAGGCCTTGAATCTGGCGGCATTCGGCCAGCCCGGCAACCTGACCTTCAGCACCAATAGTGGAGTGAGCGCGCGCGTGAAATCTTCAACCGTGCAACTCTCACGCGGGCAGACCGGATTGGTGGTGACAGGGGTTGTCCTGCTGGTTGCGGTAATCGGCTTCTTCTTGATTCGAAACTTGCTGGTGCCCCCTGCCCAGCCGGCACCCACCCTGCTTGTAACTGTCCCTGCTTCAACTGCCACGGTTGAGGAACAGCCAACACTGGTCACAGCGCCGACAAACACGGAACAGCCTCAGATTGTCGCCCCGGCGTTTGCGGCGGCCTGTTCGCCCGATGTATCCTTCCCGCTTTCAACTGGAAGAGAGACGGACAATTTCTGCGTACAGAAAATCCCTTATGCCAGTTTCAAAATGGAAGATACGGCACAATATCAAGTGCTTAATACCGATGGGGGGAAGTGCCGGGTGGAAGCCACCAAAAATGGCGAGACCATCTTATCCTGCACCGGGCCCAGCTTCACGGTAATTCACCTCAAAGTCTGCAAGGTTCCCGAACTATCTACGCAGGAACTTGCTCAATGCGATGCCGGTTCGACGTACAACACGGAGAACCAATGCTGTGTGCCTGTTCCACGCGAGGAAGCAGGCTGTAAACTCATCGACATCCAGCTAAAAGGTTGTGGCGGATAAACCAAAATCGGGCGCAGAGATGCGCCCGATTTTTTTCTACAGGCGGATGATACAATACCCCCATGGGAACCCTTTATCTTGTCGCAACCCCCATCGGCAACCTTGAGGATATGAATCCGCGCGGGGTAAGGATCCTGCGCGAGTCGGCCCTGATCGCTGCCGAAGACACGCGTCACACCGGCCTGCTGCTCAAACACTTTGATATCCAAACTCCGCTCACCAGCTACTACGAACACAACAAGATCACCAAGTTGGAATCCATCCTTGAAAAATTATCAACCGGAGATGTGGCGCTCGTCTCGGATGCTGGGACGCCTGCCGTCAATGACCCGGGCTATGAGCTGGTTCAGGCAGCCCTCGCCTCAGGCTTCGACGTTCGGCCTGTTCCCGGGCCCTCGGCTCCCATCGCCGCCCTGACCGTTTCCGGCCTGCCGACAGACTCGTTCCTCTACCTGGGGTATCTACCCCACAAGACCAGTGAGCGTCGCGCGCGTTTGAACGAGGCAGCCAACCAACCTTATACCCTGATCTTTTTCGAAACCCCGCACCGCATCCTTGATTCGCTGGAGGATATTTTTTCCATCCTGGGCGACCGTCGCATCTGTGTGGCGCGCGAGATGACGAAAATTTACGAAGAGTATTGGCGCGGAACAGCGAGCGCCGCGATCAAATATTTTGGCTCAAAAGAAGTGCGCGGGGAGTTTACCCTGGTGATTGAGGGAAGGAAGGGATTGGAAAGTGCAAAGTGGGAGGAAGCCGCCTTGATCGAAGCCATCCAGAAAAAGTTGGCAGAGGGGAAATCTGCCAGGGAAATTTCCGCAGAACTGGCGGAGCAAAGCATGTGGCATAAGAAAGAAGTGTACGCGCTGGTGAATCAGGTCAAGTCATAGGAGCCGGTCATGCAAGAGATGATCCCAGAACAAAGCGGGGAAGTGAATATTCCTCCCCTGCTGGATGCGGCCTGGAAATATTTTATCTTTGGGCTTTTTGTGATTGCCGCGCCGATCTTCAATTTCAGCCTTGTCGAGGTGCTGAAACCCGAATGGCAGGATGGAAAACTCGCATCCTACATGGATCTGTCCCTGCTGCCTGAAGCCTCCCTTTGGTTCTTTCCCCTGCTTGCCTATGCAATCCTCTGTTACCTGACCCTGCTTTCAGGAACAGAACGTTTTGCAAAATCCTTCGCCATTCGGCTGGGAATTTACACAGGCGCATTGCTTGCCTTGCAATACAGCATACTGGCCATGCTGGGGTTGGATGCGCCGTCAGGTCATATCTATGTTCTTTTGATCTACCTCGCGCCAGTCTTGTTTGTGAGATTCCACCGCTGGCTGACCTCAAAATGGCGGGCCTCATGGGTGAATGGCATCATGATCGGGCTTGGCATTGCCGCGCTCATTGCAGCCATGATCCTTATGGGGAATCCCGCCCTGCCTTTTATGCTGCTCCTGATGGGCGCTGGTGTTTCAACTCCCTTCTGGGCTTTCCTCATCGCTCTGCAGTCTGCGCGCTGGCTGTGGAAATATCACGAGGATAAACTCACCCTTCCGCGCGGCCTGGGGATTCTGGCCTGGCTTTCCATGTACACATTGGCTCTGCGCTTTAATATCCTGAAGACCATTGAACTCTACAATGCCCTCCCGAGCCAGCCGCCGAACTGTTACATTGCCACCGCCGCCGCGCAGGGACATCCCCGCATTGTTGGCTCGCAAGTCATGACAGGCAACGATGGAACATCCCTGCGGGTTAACCGGCAATTGCAACGACTCAAAGCGGCTGAACTCGCTATGATGGCAGTGGCTCCCTCAGTTCACGCCCCGCTGCGCCGTCTTTATGATGGGGTTGGAAAATGGCTGGCAGGTTGTATTCAAAAACCGCTTCTGGCGGACATGGCCTTCCTGCTGCTCATTCCCTTGGAATGGATTTCGTTCTTTGGATTAAAATTACTCGTCCCTGAGATTCAAACCATCGCAAACCGTTTATATCGTTCATCACCCCAAGGAGATTCCCATGCCTGAAGCCAACAAAAAAGCCGAAGAAAAAAAAGAGAAGGATGAAAAACCCGCACCCAAGGATAACCTGGTCACCACCCGGCATTCGGTCAAGATCGGCGGCAAAACCATCAAGTACACTGTCACCGCCGGAACGATGATCGTAAAAGAAGAGGTGCATGACAAGGAAAAGGATGCGGAGATCGAAAAGCCGCGCGCGCAGATCTTCTTTGTAGCCTATACCAGGGACGATGTAGCCGATAAATCCAAACGTCCCGTTACTTTCTCCTTCAACGGCGGGCCGGGTTCCTCATCCGTCTGGTTGCATATGGGGGTGTTGGGCCCGCGTCGTGTGTTGCTGACGGACGAAGGCGAGATGCCCAAGCCGCCTTTCAAACTGACCGATAACCAATTTTCTGTTCTTGATGATACCGACCTTGTCTTCATCGACCCGATGAGCACCGGTTACAGCCGCCCGGTGGAAGGGGAGAAGTCCAGGGAGTGGCATTCGTTCAAGAAGGATATTGAATCGGTCGGCGACTTTATCCGTCTGTATGTCACCCGCTACAACCGTTGGCTCTCGCCGAAATTCCTGGCGGGCGAATCCTATGGCACCACCCGTGCCGCGGGACTCTCTGGTTACCTCGCCGACCGTCACGGCTTGCTGCTCAACGGCCTGATGCTCATCTCGGCTGTGCTCGATTTCACCACCATCGACTTCAATATCAATAATGACCTGCCTTATATTCTCTTCCTGCCGGGGTACACGGCCACGGCCTGGTATCACGGTAAATTGGACTTCAAATCCCCATTGAAGACCGCCCTGAAGGAAGCGGAAGAGTTTGCGCGCGGAGAATATGCCAGCGCCTTGTTCAAGGGCGCTTCGCTGACACCGGAGGAGCACCAGAACATCGTTGAGAAACTCTCGCGCTACACCGGAATTTCCCAGGAGTTCATTCGCCGCAGCAACTTGCGCATCCATGCCTTCCACTTCTTCAAGGAACTCCTGCGCGATCGCGGCCGGACCGTGGGCCGACTCGATAGCCGTTACACCGGCGTGGACCGCATCGGCGTGACCGAGACCTTTGAGTATGATCCGCTCTTTGCCCAGATCAACGGGCCTTATACCGCCACCTTCAACGATTACATCCGCTCGGAACTGAAGTTCGAGACCGATATGTCCTACGAGATCCTTAGCGACAAGGTCTGGCGTAACTGGTCTTATGATTATTTCGAAAACCAATATGTCAATGTAGCCGAAACCCTGCGCGCCGCGATGACCTTCAACAAATACCTCAAGGTTTTCGTCGCCAACGGCTACTACGATCTTGGCACGCCCTACTTTGCCACCGAATATACCTTCGACCATCTCGGACTGGATGCGTCCCTGCAAAAGAATGTGCGCATGGGTTATTATGAGGCCGGGCATATGATGTATGTCCATATCCCGTCGCTGAAAACGCTGAAGAACGACCTTTCAAAGTTCATCAAAGATTCAATATAGCAACAGGATGGTTCTGGGCCGTGGCAAGGCTTTGAACATAAGGCAGGCTGATATGAATTTGGACGATCTTGATTTTTTCAAAACGCTGGATACCAGGAACATGCTCGCCGAGATCGACGGGTTGCCCGATCAATTTCAGGCGGCATGGGAATTGGGACAAAATCTGCCGCTGCCTGAAAGGCGGGATTTTCGTGCCGTGATCCTGTGCGGGGTGGGTGGTTCGGCGGTCAGCGCGGACCTGATGACTGCGTACGCCGCTGTGGGCATTTCCATCCCTGTCAGTGTTCACCGTGATTATGGCATCCCATCCTTTGCAAAGGGCGGGGATGTGCTGGTGGTCTGTTCCTCGCATTCCGGCCATACGGAAGAGACGCTGGATGCCTTCGAGGCTGCCGTGCGGAATGAATGCACCGTGATGGTCGTATCCACCAGCGGTGAATTGGTCAAACATGCAGCGGACAAAAAGGCCACGGCCTGGCAGTTCGAGCATAAGGGGCAGCCGCGCAGCGCACTGGGATTTTCGTTCGGCCTGCTGCTGGCCCTCTTCACCCGCCTAAATCTGATTCCAGACCCATCCAGAGATGTGGCCGAGGCTGTGGCGGCCATGAAGAAATCGCAGGAACACTTGCGTGCAGAGATGCCCGCTGCCAATAACCCCGCCAAGCGTTATGCCGGGCAGTTGATGGGCCGTTGGGTGACGGTGATGGGCTCGGGCCTGCTGGCGCCGGTGGCCCGTCGTTGGAAGGGACAGATCAACACTGTTGCCAAGTCGGCGGCGAATTTTGAGTTCCTGCCGGAGGCCGACCATAACACGCTGGCAGGACTCTCCAACCCGTACCCGCTGCTCAATTCGCAGACGATGACCCTCTTCCTGCGTGCGCCGTCTGACCATCCGCGCAACCGCCTGCGCTCAGACCTGACCCGTACCACGTTGATGCTCGAAGGACTGAATACAGACTCGGTGGATGCGCGCGGCGAATCGGCGCTGGCGCATATGTGGACGTTGATCCTGTTCGGTGATTACATGGCCTATTACCTGGCCATGGGTTATGCCATTGACCCGACCCCCGTGGAAGTGCTGGCTCGCTTCAAGGATGAAATGGCGAGGAATAAATGACAAAAGAGGCCGTCGCTCAGCAAAGCGACGGCCTCTTGCTATGCAAACTGTTCCAGGTTGACCGCCACGAGCGGATACGCCTCGTCCACGAATTTTTCGAGGGCGGGGCGTTTTTTCATGTGGCTGTAGTGCGAGGCCAAACCATAGATCGCCCAGGTGGCGACGGTGGCGGGGATTTCGGTGGGGACGTTGGATTTCCGCAGCCAGTATGAAAGCAGGTCGAAGATCTGTTTTTTGATGGTACCTTCGATCAATGATTCAAACTGCTGGTGTGATTGGGCGCAGCCGGTATGCAGGCGGGAAAGGAATTCCACCACGGCAAGGATCAAGTTTCGAAGGTTGTCCGGGCTGTAACTGCAAACGTTCAAGGTCCGCTTTTCGATCTCTGCCATGAACATCTTTTGGATGGAGGTATCGAGCAGGGCGTATTTGTCGGGGAAGTGGGCGTAGAAGGTGGCGCGGTTGATCTGCGCGGCGCCGGTCACATCCTGCACCGAGATGGATTCGAATCCTTTTTCGGCGAGGAGAGATTCAAAGGAAGACAGGATCAAGCCTCGGGTGCGCTTGACGCGCGGGTCCAGTTTTTCATCGGGGTTAGGCAACATTTTTGCTCCTTTGTTGCTTAGTCAACATTTGAAAATCTTTGTTGGTTGACTTTCAAAGTAGGGATTGGTAAATTATGCAACATCTGTTGTTTAAACAACGGATGTACTGAAAGATACCACTCACGTGGAAAAAAGTCAACTCATAGGAGAAACTCAAAATGGAAATCGCTTTTCTGGTTGGTCGCATGATTGTCGGGCTTTATTGGTTGATGGGCGCGGTGAATCACTTCGCGCAGGTCAAGAGCATGGTCCCTTACGCAAAGATGAAGAATGTGCCGTTTGCCGAGATCGCCGTGCCGGGTACGGGTGTGATGCTGCTTGTGGCTGCTTTGAGCATCCTGACTGGCTTCTACCCCATCATTGCAGTCGTTGCGCTGGTGATCTTCCTCGTGCCGGTCACGGTCATGATGCATAACTTCTGGACGATCCAGGATCCGATGGCGAAGATGACCGACATGATCATGTTCACCAAGAACATGTCGATGCTGGGTTATACCCTCATCCTGCTTGGCATTCCCCAGCCCTGGGCCTTCAGCCTCGGCGCGTAAACAATTTTTGAAAAATCAAAGGAGAAATAAAACATGAACGTAACAATCATTGGTGCTGGAAACATGGGACGCGGAATCGGAACCCGCCTCATTGCAGGCGGACACAAGGTCACTTTTGTAGATGCCAACCCCGAAACTGCGCAGAAGACCGCCGCTGACCTGAAGGCCGAAGTTGGCACACTTGATACTCCGCTCGGTGATGTGGTTGTGCTGGCTGTGTGGTATGGAACGAATATTGAGATCGCCAAACAACTCGGTGACAAACTTGCTGGCAAAGTCGTCGTGGATATCGCCAACCCGCTTAACTCCACTTATGACGGCCTCGCCACCGCCCCCGATTCTTCCTCGGCGGAAGATCTGGCTAAAGCTCTCATCGCTGGCGCGAAGGTCGTGAAGGCTTTCAACACCACCTTCGCGGGCACCCTGATTGCCGGTTCTGCGGGCGGACAGAATCTCGACGTTTTCATCGCTGGTGACGATGCCGACGCGAAGGCCAGGGTCGCGCAGTTGGTCACCGATGGCGGTATGCGCGCCATTGACGCCGGTCCTTTGCACCGCGCCCGCCAGATCGAATCCATGCAGTTGCTGCACATCGTGCTGCAGGGCACCCTCGGCACAAACTGGGTCAGCGGACTCAAGATCGTCAGCTAAAAATTCAGGAAAACTTTTCTTGACCGCAAAGGGCCACCAAGGTATACAAAGGTTTTTCCTTTATGCTCCTTCGTCCCTTTGTGGTTGAGATTTTCCAGGACCCACATGTATAAAGTAAAATGGAGAGCAATGCTCCAAATAGTCTCTCCGAAAGTTAGAGGTAAAAAATGATGACGCAACCAAACACGCTTCAGGAATATTCGGTTCACCCCGCCACCAAAATGGGATCCATCTCCCTGACCGTTGCCAACCTTGAGAATCAGATTCTCTTTTACGAAAAAGCCATCGGGTTGAAACTGCACTGGCGCGAAGGCAACAAAGCCGGGCTCGGAGCAGGCGGCGCGGATCTTCTTCAATTCACCGAAGAACCGAATCTCAAACGCTATCGCGGCGGCACAGGGCTTTATCACTTTGCCATTCTCTTCCCCAACCGTCGTGAGCTGGCCATCACCATGGCGCGTTTGTTTGCGTTGAAGATCCCCAATTCGCCCACCGACCATGTCATGACCAAGACCACCTACCTTAGCGACCCCGAAGGCAATGGCATTGAGCTGTATTGCGAGTCGCCTGAGGATGGTTCGTGGACGATCAAAGACGGCAACTACGAAGCGCGCTGGGCAGACGGACGCTGGAGCGATGGGCGTGAAGCGCTGGACGTGGACGCGCTCTTCACTCACATCAAAGAGGATGATCGCATCGACGGGCCGGTTCCCGCCGAAACCCGCATGGGGCATGTCCACCTGCATGTGCGCGACATCCCCGAAGCCCTGGACTTTTATCATGGCGTGCTCGGCTTCGATGTCATGGGCGTCTCTGCCGGGATTGGGATGGCCTTCGTCTCTGCGGGCGGATATCACCACCATATTGGACTCAACACCTGGAACGGACGCGGCGCGCCTCCTCCTCCGCCCGATGCGGTGGGTCTGCGCTTCATGACCGTGGACTACCCGAATCCTGCCGTGCTCGCCGAAGTGACCGCCCGTGTCGAAGCCGCCGGCATCTCCTACAACAAGACCGATGATGGCTACCTGCTGCACGACCCATCTCAAAATGGGGTGCTGTTACGATCTGTGGGTTAAACAATTCTGATTGCATCATCAACTTTGGCGGTTTGGGTTATGGCTTCCTCAAAATAGGTTGGCAAATATTGATGTCGTTGCGGGGGCGGAGGTTTTCTGCCTGAAGCAATCTCCCAACGGTCAGTGTTGCCCGTTTAACGAGAGACTGTTTCGGCAAAGAACACCTCGTAGCGACATTTCTCGGACTTTGAGAAAGCCATGTGGTTTGAGGTGTCTTTGCTGGAGATAAAAGCGATGGGTGTCTTATAATTACAAAGTGAGGCAATTTTCCATTTCGACGCACACTTGGATTTTTTATCTTACCGCCAGCTTTTTGGTAGGAACAATTGTGTTGCGGTTGCTGATCAATTATCAGAATGACCCAAGATTTACTTCGATAATGGGGGTGTTGGCAGGTTGGTTGCTGTTATTTGTTGGGGCGGCAATGATGATGGCAAAGCAAGGACAGTGGCTGCCTGTATATTTACTTCTTCAATCCCTATTGATTGTCGGGCTTTTTTCTCTGGCGAACGGCGAAGATTATATTGCCGCCCTCTTTGGCATTCTCAGTATGCAAATCATGCAGTGGACAAATCCAAAAGTCGGGGCGGTATGGATCAGTTTCTTCGCAGTACTCATGACGCTTCCTTTGACACATGCCTATGGGCTATTGGGTGGAGTTGCGATTGCGCTTATCTACACGTTTGGAAGCATTCTCCTTGCTTCATATACGTTGGCTGCGCGACACGCTCAAGAAGCATATGGTTACAATCAGACCTTGATGCGCCAACGCCAAGATGCGAATCGCCAGTTGCAGGAATATGCAAAACAAATTCAACATTTGGCTGTAGTGCGCGAGCGTCATCATCTGGCGCGCGAACTGCATGATTCCGTTACACAAACAATTTTCACCATGGCCCTCACGGCGCAATCGACTTTGATACTACTTGATCTTGACCAAAGTCGCGCAGGGGAACATCTGGAACGATTGAATCAATTAGCTCAAAGTGCAATTATCGAGATGAAAACATTGATCGATGAACTTGGCCCAACCCAAATTGCTCAAGGCGATTTGGCGATAGTAATTCAACAACACATCCAAGGCCGCCTTCTGTCTGAAAAATTATCAGTTTCCTTAAAAGTTGAAGGTAGCACTCTGCTTGAGCCTTTGGAAGAACGAATGCTCTTCCGAATTACCCAGGAATCTTTGAATAATATCCTCAAGCATTCCCGTTCAAATCAGGCAATGATCCTCTTGCACTTAACAGAGCCTTTTTGGATTGAAATCTCTGACCAGGGGCAGGGCTTTGATTGGGAACACATAGCGAACAGCGCTGGTATTGGCTTGAAAAGTATGAGAGAACGGGCATCTGAAATCGGGTGGAAGTTACGGGTGACAACTTCGCCCGGAGCAGGCACGAGTGTTCGTGTCGAGAAAGGATGAGAGGCGTTTTGTTATGACATCGCAAATGGAAAAAATCAAAGTGCTTATTGTTGATGACCATCAAATCGTCCGGCAGGGGTTGAGAACCTTTTTGGAACTGCATCAGGATATCGTTGTGGTCGGCGAGGCGGGCGATGGTTTAAGTGCTGTTGAGATGTCCCGCCAATACGAACCGCAAGTCGTTCTAATGGACTTGGTGATGCCTCAAATGGACGGCATCGAAGCCACTCGTAAAATTAAAACTGTGAACGAGAAAATCAAAATAATTGCGCTGACAAGTTTTATAGAAGATGACATGGTCATGCCAGCTATTCAAGCTGGCGCCTCCAGTTATCTATTGAAAGATGTGACTCCCGATAACTTGGTAGATGCCATTCGAGCAACTTATCGTGGCGAAGCCCGATTGAGCCAGAGTGTGACCGGGAAATTAATGGAGCAGATTGCCCGTCAACCCGGAGTTGCTCATGAAGCGTCCGATGCAGCCATATATTTGACGGCGCGCGAGTACGACGTTATTCGCCTCGTGGGGCAGGGGCTTGGTAATCAGGAAATCGCAGAGACTTTGTTCATCAGTGATAAAACGGCCAAAACCCATGTGAGTAATATTCTTCGTAAACTAAATTTAACAGACCGTACACAATTGGCAATTTATGCAATCAGAAATAATCTGGTATGACCACGCAGCTTAATTATTCCACTCTGCCTGTTCGCACTGGAAAAACGTCAGTCATTGCAGTCTATCTGGTTGTAGCTGCAGAATTTTTGCAATTCTTGTTTTCCAAATCACCTTCAGAGATTCGTCCCTTGGCATTGGGATTGCATCTCATCTTTCTGGTGCTTTTTATAGTTGTAATGAGGGCGCAATGCTTGAGTTATAGGGTTCTAAATTTATTTTTTGCCGTTCAGTCTGCGATTGTTGTCACACTGCTTTTATCAAATTCCGAATTAGGGTTTGCGACTGCTCTCTTTGTCCTGCTTGCTTTTCAAGCATCATTGGTCTTTGTGGGTTCTGCCCAATGGATATGGGTTGTTCTCTTTTCTGTGTTTATAGCTGGGCCGCTGATCTTCCACTTTGGTCTGCTTGACGGGTTGGCACACGGATTAATGCCGATGGCAGGCTGTTTTGTCGTTTCATCTTATATCATTTTCAATCATGAGATCGAAGACGCCCGCCTCAAAAGTCAAGCAATGCTAAACGATTTGGAAACCCTGCATAGCCAATTGCAAGAATATGCTTCAGAAGCAGAAGAATTGGTAGTTATGGAGGAACGCAACCGCCTTGCACGTGAATTACACGACTCTGTTTCTCAAACCTTGTTTAGCATAGCACTTAATGCGCGTTCGGCAGAAGTCATGCTGAAAAATAAATCCTTACAGGCGCGGCCTCAATTGGAGTATCTGCAACAGCTGATACAAAACGCCTTGGCAGAGATGCGCGGACACATCACTCATCTACGCCCGAAAAACGATTAATCTACTTTCGGAATTTTTAAAGATCCCCAAACTTCACAGAGTTTGGGGATCTTTTGATTGCCCAAAAAGGCAGAGATACATCTTGAGATGTAGAAAAAAGCCATCTTGCGGATGATGTGAAATACGTCTTAAGCCCAATGTGCATTTATGAGGAAGCCATCATAATTGCGACGTTCCATTGGAAATCTTAGTGATTGCAAGTCAAGAACAGGAGATCGTTATGCAAAAGAATCGGGTAAATATTCAACAAATTGGCGGGATGGCCGCCTTTATGAATGTGGCAGCAATTATGGCAACGCTCATTGTGGCATTTGGGTTTATTGGCGTTGCCGCGCTTTCCGACCCAAATAAACTGATGGAACTTGCCATCCACAACCCGGCCCCGTTGATCGTTCAGGATATATTGAAGATTATTTCAAGCGGAATAGCCATTATCTTGATCCTGGCTTTAAACAATCGTTTGCAAGATGGTTTCCCAAAATTGATGCGAACCGCCATATGGTTTGGGTCAACTTCAGTGTTGTGTCTGCTTATTAACGCTGGGCTGAGTCTCCTTATGGTGGCGCAGGTAGCAGGCATATTTCAGGAACAAACCTGGTCAAACAATCTGGTTTACGTGATGTTTCAGCAACAAAGAATGACCACCTCCGTTTTGCAGGAATTTTTGAATGGATTGATCAATATATTGGGAATGGCGGTAATTGTCATCAATGGCGTCTGGTATCTGCTTGTTAGTTGGGCTGCTTTGAGGATGAATAGCCTGCCAAAGTGGATCAGTTATCTTGGAATGATAATGGGCGGATTAAGTCTTCTACCGCCTCTCGGAATCCTCATTTTGTTTCTGGGTATTCCCTGGTCGTTTGGATTGGGTGGAACGCTTCTAAAAAAATAGTCTATGGCGCTTTATGAAGGCCTGGTAAAACGAATCAAAATCCTGTGTTATCTGTTTGAGATGAAAAAATGACCACTGTAAATTCAGTACCGCCTAAGGCCTATTCGCTCCTTATATTTTTTACATTTTCCTTTTTGATTTCGTGGATGGTTTGGGTGCCTGCTTATTTAGATTCATACAATCTTATTTCCTTCAAAATTAACCCAATCTTGAGTGGATCGCTGGGCGCAATCGGCCCATCGTTATCTGCACTGATTACAATTGTAGTATTTGAAGGCAAGATAGGCTTTCAGGATTTATTCAAACGATTGTTGACTTGGCGCGTCGGACTTCGCTGGTACTTGTTTGTGCTTCTATGGGCCCCATGCCTCTCCCTGACTGTGACCGCCATCTCAATCTTGTTTGGCAGTCCGCCCCCTGATTTTGCACAACCGCCATTTGTAAGCATCTTTTCAAACCTTCCTCCTGCGCTTGGGAATGTCAGCCCATTTATTTTTATGCCTTTCTTCTTTCTCCAACAGTTACTCCTTGGCAGTTCAATGGGAGAGGAGCCTGGCTGGCGCGGTTATGCTTTGCCGCGTATGCAATTCCAAAGATGCGCTTGGCGAGCCAGCATTCTCTTGGGGATGTTATGGGGCTTATGGCATCTGCCGCTTTGGCTGACCAAAGGCAATTCTGCTCAGGAGAATTTCATCGGCTGGCATTATCTCGAACTGGTAGCTACTTCTATTTTGTTTGGATGGGTTTATAACAATACACAGGGTAGTCTATTGCTTGCTCTTCTGTTCCATGCTTCCATTGGCGTAACTGGACTCTTTCTTGCTTCAACCGGGCTTTATCCTTGGCTGTCAGCGGTGCTCAGTTGGGGGGGCGCCCTGCTTATAATTACGTTCTCGAAGTGCATTGAACATGCCGCGGCAATCGAAAGTACTTATCCACTTTGACAGGAACTTTTGTATTGAATTCCCAGGTATTGTATAAGCCCTGTTACCCTCGTATGAATCCCCTATTTCATAACGTCACTACCTCACGAAAGGGATAATTATGAGCGAACTGACACCGAAGATCGTTTTCAACCCCGAAGGGAACGGGACCGGCGATGCCTGCGTACCGAACATCAGCCCGGTTGAACGCAGGAAACGTATGAACTTCGGCATTATTCAACTTGTGATCACTTTTGGCATCTTTGCCGCCATGCTCTATTTCGGCGTGGACAAACTCTGGCGGCTGCCGCTTTTTGCCTTGTTCTCCGCCGGTGCCGTTTCCATCTTTCAGGCTCTCGACAAGACCTGAGTAGCCCTCGCCGCGCGTAGTGTACGCCGCACCTCGGATAAATATGAACGGGTCAAAGACTCAGCTGAAGACACAAAGATCAAACGTCAGGCAATGAAGGTCGTCCTCAAAGGCACACTGGTTGGGCTTGCGATCACCGTGTTGATCATGTTCATACCCTAAAGAACGGCTTTTGGAATCCAGAAGTTCTACTTCTGGAACCGGCCGTAAATAGAATCTTTGAAACCAGCCCATCCGCGGCAATATTTTCAACGCTCTGTTTATGCAGGGCGTTTTTTTCTTTGCCAATCGCATGCATCTAGAATACCCGCGGTCATAAATTGAGATTCCCTGTGAACGCAATTTATGACCGCGCTGGGTATAATTCAATGACCAACCTCAAACCTCAAATTGGAACTTAACCCATGCACATTCTCGTAACCAATGACGACGGCGTAACCGCTCCCGGGCTTCTCGCTCTCGCGCAGGAAATGCGCAAACTTGGCAAAGTAACGGTCTTCGCGCCGGATAAGAACTGGTCGGCCTCGGGCCATGTCAAAACTATGGAACGCCCCTTGCGCGTTAAAGAGGTGATGCTTGCAGATGGCACGAGCGCCTTCGCCTCCGACGGCGCGCCATCGGATTGTGTCGCCCTGCCTCTGCTCGGGCTCATTGAAGAACCCATCGACCTGGTCGTCTCCGGCATCAACCCGAATGCGAACGTCGGCCATGACGTGACGTACTCTGGCACGGTCACCGCTGCGATGGAGGCGGTTATTGCAGGCGTAAAGGGCGTGGCCGTTTCGCTGGATTCGCCCGAGGGGCATCGCGGCCCATTGGACTACTCCACTGCGGCTGCGGTTGCGAGGCGCGTGGTCGAGCGGGTCATCGCAGATGGATTGCCCGAAGGCGTTGTCGTCAACCTTAATGTCCCCTACCTGCCCGAACCTGACCTCAAAGGTTACATGGTCACGCGGCAGGGGCTGCGCGTGTATCGCGACGCGCTCGATATTCGCAGTGACCCGCGCGGCAGGCCGTATTACTGGATCGGCGGCGAGGCCCCGACCGGTGTGGATGAGCCCGGTACCGACTTCGGCGCGCTGCGGGCAGGCTATGTCTCCATCACCCCGCTGCAATTGGACCTGACCCACGTCAAGGCGATGGAAGTTCTGAAGAAGTGGAAATTTTAGAAACCCGACTGTCATGGAAAGGCTCGATATGAACTTCCTCAAAAAACTTTTCAGCCCGGCACCCGCTTCCCAGCGCAAGCACTATTACACCTTTAGCGCCAAATGCAAACGCTGCGGCGAGACGCTCGAAGGGCGCATCGACCTCGACAATGACCTCAGCGTGGAATATGAAGGCGGCAGCGATACGTATTATGTGCGCAAGGTCCTGATCGGGGAAAAGCGCTGCTTTCAACAAGTGGAGGTCCACTTCAAGTTCTCGGCTGGGAAACAACTGTTGGAACGCGAGATCGTCGGCGGGGAATTTATCGGGTAGTTTCGGTTTGGGATGTTTACTCAAGAAAGGCGGCAAGTATGAAGCGGATTCCCATTTTTATTTTTATCATCGCCCTGTCTTTTTCCACTTTGGCCTGCGCCCGCAGCGCGGCTCCACAGCAGGCCTCACCACAGGGCGGTACACCTCCCCCTCCGGTGGAGAAAACACTCTCCACGTTCAACCCCATTCCCGGCACGGATTATTTGATGGCGGGTATTGTGCCCGCGACAGTGGCGCGCGATTCCAGCCTTAATCCTTTTGCGTGGATCAGCAGCAGCGGCTATTCAACCTACTCCTCCTACAACATCTATAACTATGTGTTCTTTAATACGGTGACCGGCGAATACCACCGCCTTCTGCCTGCGAACAACTTCGTCATCCTGCAGACCGCCGGATACCCACAGCCGGTTTACGACCCGAGCGAGCCGAATAAGCCTGCGCCGCCCATCGAGTTCTGGGTCTACAACATGGTCAAGACCGATTTCAACGGCGACGGCTATTTCGATTACCGCGACAAGATCACCGTCGCTTTCTCGGATGTGAGCGGGAACGGATACACTGAACTGATCGAGAATGTGGATGTCATTCTCTCGGAATATTACAAGGATGCCTCCACGTTCCTGGTCATCTACAATGTGAATCAAAAGAACTTTGTCGCGAAGATCAACCCGGTCACACGCGAGATACTTTCCACCACTGAAATGGACCTCGGAGAAGATGTCAAGTAACCTTCAGCGCATCACCGTCATCATCCTGGTGCTGCTTGCCACCCTGCTGGTTACACAGGCGGCTTTCTCGCTATCCTGGCCCATCGCGCATGACGAGGCCCCGCTCTTTTATGAGGCTTTCCTGGTGCAGAACGGGCGCATGCCCTACCGTGATTTTTTCGACTTTCAGATGCCGGGCAGTTATGCGGCTTATTCGCTGCTTGGCCTGCTCAGTAATTTTGGCGCGGTACGCATCCGCATTCTCGACCTTATCATTCTCACGGCCATTCTTGGGGTCACCTATCTTGGCATGCGCCGCTTTGGTAAGGCCAGCGCCTTCGCCGGGGCCATCCTCTTTGGGCTTCACTATTTGGGGGGCGGCCCGTCCCTGGCGTTGCAACGTGAATACCTTATCCTTCTGTTTATCGCTCTTTCCATTTGGATCGGTGTGACCGACTCTTTGAACTTCCGTAAACGCCTCCTGCTCGGACTCCTCTATGGGGCGGCAGCCACCATCAAACCGCACGCCGCGCTCGGACTCGTGCCCTTCCTGCTTTTTGACATGGCAGACTTAAGACAACGCCGCGAACTTTCTCTGCCAGCCCTTGCAAAGCAGATCCTCTTTCCTGTAGCAATCGGCTTTGCGATTCCCGTTTCACTCGTCGCTCTCTGGCTCGCCCTGACTCATTCACTTACCCCATTTGGCACCATCCTGCTCAGCTACATCCCGCTCTATGCCCAGATCAACGGCCAGTTGACTGTTACCCCGTCGGCGGAACGAACGGCTTATTTGCTGAGTCAGGCCTGGTATTTCGGCGGAAGCGGACTGTGGCTCATCCCGGCAGGACTTGGAATTTACATTAATCGGGATCGCCAATCCTATCTGCTTGCCAGCCTTGCCCTCTTTTACGCCCTCTACCCGGCGCTCACAGGGCAATTTTTTCCCTATCACTACATCCCATTCATATACACCATCATCCTCGTTGCCGCCTTATCACTTTCCACTTTCCACTCACCACTTTCCAAACGCCCCTCTTTCCCCTTTCATCTTTCCTCCTTCATCCTTCTAACGACCGTACTCGTCACCGTAAAACCCTCCCAAACCTTCCTGCGCCAGATCGAAGGGAAGGAAATTGCCACCTCTACGGATCGCGCCGCGCAGCTCTCCGCCTTTCTTGAGAAACATCTCGAACCCGGCGATGAGGTTCAGCCATTGGACTGGACTGGCGGCACATTGCTGGCCATGCTCGAAGCCCGCGCACCGATTGCCACCTCATATGTCTTTGATTTTTATTTTTATCACCACATTTCGGAGCCATATATCCAATCCCTGCGAAGCGACTTCATGGACGAGTTACAAACCGCCGTCCCGCGCTTCATCATCGAAGTCACCGCCGTTGACAAGCCCTGGATTTCTGGCGAAGACACCAGCCGGGATTTCCCCGAACTGCGCGTGTTCTTGAACGAAAAATATTCCGTTACAATGGAGCGTGAAGATTTCATCATTTATGAGCGGCGATAAACTGCTGCTCACTGATGACTGTTCACTTTCCGCTTCTCACGAATGAAACGCCTTTCATACATCTACCTCACCCTCCCTTTCCTCCTCTTCCTCTTTGGCTGGGTTCGCCTCACCATTGCCCTCCCCCTCGCTCTCGTTCTTCTCTTTGTACTTTACAATTTAATATTTACCGATCACCAATCGCCAACCTCCATTTCTCCACCTTCCACCATCTACTGGTTACTGATAACTGTTCTCTGGCTCCTCCTCTCAGGTATCGGCGGGTATGCCTTCCAAAACTGGGACCACAACTGGCGCAATGCGGTCTTTCATGACCTGATCGATTTCCGCTGGCCCGTCTATTACGCCCAACCCGAAAGCGGACCGGTCAAAATGCTGGTCTATTACGTCGGCTTCTGGCTGCCTTCGGCCCTCATTGCAAAATTCACCAATTGGCAAATTGCCAATTTTGCCCTTTTTATTTGGTCGTTTCTTGGGTTGTTACTTGTCACTCATCATCTCGCTTCAACGCTTAAGACTACGAACTTCAAGGTCACCCTGTTCCTGATCTTCTTCAGCGGACTCGACATCCTTGGTACGCTCCTTTTTCCTCAATACCCCACCCTGTTTCCACCTTCTGTCCACCTCGAGATCTGGGCCGGGAATCTGCAATACTCCTCCTTTACCACGCAATTATTTTGGGTCTTCAACCAGGCCATTCCAGCGTGGCTGGTGATTTCTGTCATTGCGAGGAAGGGGATCTCCCCGACGAAGCCATCTCCGTATTTGATGGGGATGGCCTCGGGTAAAGAACAAGAGCGCCCCCGCGACGACGGAAGAGGCGAATTAATTCTCCTCTGGTCTCTCTGCTTCTTCTTTGCTCCTCTTGCCTCAGTGGGACTTTTCCCCTACATCCTCATCGAACTCATCCAACAAACGGATTTCAAATCCCCATTCAAAGACATCCGTTGGGGACAAATCCTCTCTGCCGTAATCATCTTTCTTCTTTCCGCTCTCTTCTTCATTGCCAACACCGCCGCACAGGCCCGCGGATTCCAATCCCTGTCCTTCGTCAAATTCCTGGCCTTCTTTCTACTTGAAGGCGGACTCCTATGGCTTGTGCTGGCCTCCTCCAGATTCAAAGACCCGCGCTGGATGGTCACGGGTGCGCTGCTGGCCGTCATCCTCTTTGTTCAGATTGGGAATGGCCGTGATTTCGTCATGCGCGCCTCTGTTGCCCCGCTTTTTTACCTTATGCTGATGACCGGCGAGATCATCTTCAACAAATCCTCCTCACGGATCGTCCGCTACTCATTACTTGCCCTGCTGGTCCTCGGTTCTTTCACCCCGCTCTATGAGATCAACCGCTCAATATACCGGACCTTTGAATATTACATTGTGCTGGAGCCTTCCTTGTTCGACCCGCCGATCCCTGACCATGTGACGCACCTTGAGCAGGGGGGCGCCCCGGAATGGGAACATCCATTTACGCTGACGGCGGATGAAATCGTCACGCTGCAATATATGACGGACGAGCTCTCGCAGAACTTCATCGCCAATACCCGGAAAACTTTTTTCTACAAGTACCTTGCAAAACGTTGATATCAAGACTGCAACAATGGATAAAAGGATCATCCCATGCCCGAAATCCCAACCCTCTCTGACCCCCAAACTTTTTATACTCACGTATGGAATATTGTCGCCAGAATCCCGCGCGGCAAGGTCGCCTCGTATGGGCAGATCGCCAAAATGCTGCGCCCTCCCGCCGGTGTGGACACTGAAACCTTCGCCGAGTTCGGCGCGCTGTGGGTCAGCAATGCCATCGCCGCCAGCCCCAATGAAATCCCGTGGCAGCGGGTGGTCAATTCCAAAGGCGAGATCACTGAACGGGATGGGTTGGAGGCGAAACGTCACAAACTTCTGCTTGAAGATGAAGGCGTGTTCTTTAATCCGCGCGGCCGCATTGATATGAAAAAAAATGGTTGGAGCGGTAAATAGAAAGGAGAATCGCATGCCCTCTTTTTCCTCCCCCCCCAATCCGCAGGCCTACTACGAACAAGTCTGGGCGATTGCCCGCCTCATCCCGCGCGGGAAAGTTGCCACCTATGGGCAGATTGCAAAGATGATACCGCCGCCCAATGGCGTGGAACTCGAAGCCTATGCCGCGTTTGCCCCGCGCTGGGTCGGCGGTGCAATGGCTGCCTGCCCCGATGATGTTCCCTGGCAGCGGGTCATCAACTCGCAAGGCAGGATCAGTGAACGCCCCGGCGCGGAGCGGCAACGTCCACTGCTCGAAGTAGAAGGCGTGGTCTTTGATGGCAAAGATAAAGTTGATTTAAAAAAGTTCGGTTGGAGCGGAAGAGATGAAGGCGATATTCCCCAACAGCCTGCGCTATTCTGATCTTAGCGAGCCAGTTCAACCACCAGCGCATCCAAAGCCAGGTCCAATGTGACCTGGCCTGTTTTTACCTGTTCATCAATCATGAGCAGGCGTCGATAAATACTCTCAAGGGCTTCCATCGAAAACCGCCCTGCCTGCCCGGTGGTTTTTTCCGCAACGAAGGGGTGGACTGAAAGCGCGCGCGCCACATCATCTTTGTTGCCGCGTGCATCCATAATCTCACGCGCCTGAATCAACAGACGAAATTGTCGCACGACCATGCCCCACAGCGAGAACGGGTCTTCGTTTTCCAACAGCCGGTGTAGTAATTTTTGGGCGGTCCTGGCATTGCCCTGAGATAAGGCATCGACGAAGTCGAACACACTTTGCTGCGAGGTGATGATGCAGACCGCTTCCACATCGGACCCGCGCACGGGCCGCTCCCAGTTGACATAGGCCAGCAACTTGGAGAGTTCCATGCCCGCCTGACGGGTATCCACACCCACCATCTCGGCAAGGCGGGCGGCGGCGGCTGGTTCGATCGTTCCTTTTTGGTTCTTCGCTTCGTTGATGATCCAGCCGGGCATGTTGCGCTGCTGCGGCAGGAAGAAGGCTTGAAGCCTGACCTGCGGCTTGTTCTTCTCGGCCCATTTCACCAGCCAGTGTTTCTCGGCGTCTTTTGGCTTTTCCACAGTGTCATATAAAACAACCTTCGCTGTGTCGGGCGCCTTCTCCAAAAACTCCTGGAACTTTTTGCGCACATCTGGTTTGGTGAATTTTGTGGAAGGGTAACCAATGAACACCAATCTCTTTGGCGCGAGGAAGGGCATGGCATTGACCGCATTGTTGAGGTCGTTCTCGTTCATCGTCCGCGCTTCGAGACGGGTCGTATTCATGTCTGCTGTGGTCGGGTCGCTGAACTCGGACTCAAAGTCCTTGAGTTTGCGCGTGATGGCAAATTCGTCGTTGCCGTAGAGGAGGAAGATGGTGGGCATGGGAAGTTATATGTCATTGCGAGGAGGGTGTTCGTCCTGACGAAGCAATCCCCGTACAACAGGAGGCGCTTCATTCCCCGCAGCGACATGATTATTTTGTGATGACGCGGTGTACGCCTTTGCGGACGGGCACGATATCCACGATCTGCAAGGCACCCAGGTCTGCCTCAGTGGTGACGTGTTTCTGAAGCCACGGCCCGAGCGGGCGGCTGAGGCTGAAGCCAACAAAGGCGAAGAGCAATGCCAGCGGAACCAGCAGGAGGCGCCACAGGGTGGACTTCGTTCCCCGCAGCGGGACCCAGGCAAAGGTCGCCGAAAGAAGCGCAGTGGTGGCGAGGTTGGTGCCGCAACCGGGGTGGATCGCTAATCCGCTTTCGCCGGAATTGAGGCGGGTGTGGGCCTCCGTTGCTGATTCCCAAATTTGTTCGGTGCTCAGGTCTCCAAGCAGGAAAAAGCCGGTGGGGTTGGAATGTCCGGCCATGCGTTTGCCCGGCTGCTTGTGTGAGAGCAAATGGATGGTGGCGTGTTCAAGCGCATGATTGCGCCGTGTTTCGAGGATGAAGGGCAGATCGAGGATCATAAGGTTATTATAAAGTAAGACGTGACCGGTTTTAAAACCTGTCACGTCTGCAGGATGGGCGAGTCGTAGATTCGCTCAAGCAGATCAAGGAACTCGGCAGACGGACGTGATTTGAGGATTTCCTTGCGTTCATCGCGGGTGAGATGACTCATCATCACATATTGCACAGCGTTCTTGCGGAAGAGGCGCGAGCCGTCTTCGTCGCCATAGAATTCGACGCTGCGGGCAAGGTGTTTGCGGATGGTTTCCTTGACCCTCTCCGGCGGAACCTGGTCGCGGTCGAGGCGGGCGAAGACCCACGGGTTGGGAATTGCGCCGCGCCCGATCATGACCGCATCGACGTTGGTGTGCGCTTTCATCCGGTCAATGTCGGCGACGGTTTTTACATCGCCGCTGCCGATGACGGGAATCTTCACCAGCGATTTGACCTCGGCGATGGCGTCCCAATCGGCCTCGCCTGCGTAGCGCTGTTCCTTGGTGCGCCCATGCACGGCGACCAGCGAGCCGCCTTCTTCTTCCACAATGCGGGCGATGAGTTTATAGTTCTTGTTGCTATCCCAGCCGAGGCGGATCTTGCCAGTGACGGGCACCCGCAGGTGTTTGACCAGTTTGCGAAACGTGCGTGCGATCTTGATCGGGGTCGGCATCATGCCGACGCCTGCACCGCGGTCTGCGATGGTTTTGGCCGGGCAGCCCATGTTCAGGTCGATCACATCCGGGTTGTTCTCCTGGATTTTTAACGCGGCTTGCAGGATGAGTTCCGGGTCGTCGCCATAGACTTGAAAGGTAATTGGCCGTTCCGGCTCGGTGAAGTACATCCGTTTGGCGGGTTGTTTGGACTTGCTGAGGATCTTCTCTACTTTAATAAATTCGGTATAGCTCATGGCCGAGCCAAGTTCGCGGCAGATGGAGCGAAAGGGCCAGTCGGAATACCCATCCATGGGCGCAAGGATCGCATCGCCATAAATGGGCAGTTCGCGGATGTGGAAATTGGGAGATTGAATTCCGTTCATTGGTGCAGAGAGTATAACAAATTAATCCCCCCATTGATTCAGGTGACAGTCACTCTCAAAGTGACTGTCACCCGTTGCTTATGCGGCCTGTTTCTTCCACAATTCCAGGAAGTGCTTGCGGAACTTACCCACCTTCGGTGCGACCACTGCCTGACAATAGGGTTGATTCTGGTTACGCACAAAATATTCCTGGTGATAATCTTCAGCGATATAGAAATCCTTGATCGGCTCCACTTCGGTGACGATGCGGTTGCCCCAGATTTTCTGCGCCTCCAACTCGTGGATGGTTTGTTCGGCGATCTCTTTCTGTGCAGGAGTGTGGTAGTAAATGCCGGAGCGGTATTGGGGGCCGGTGTCCGCGCCCTGACGGTTAAGCGTGGTCGGGTCGTGGATCACAAAGAAGATGTTGAGCAGGTCGCGGGTCGTGATGACCGAAGGGTCAAACTTGATCTGCACGACTTCTGCATGTCCCGTTGCGCCGGTGCAGACTTCGCGATACCCGGGGTTGGCGACATGCCCGTTGGCGTAGCCTGAGTCAACGGAGAGAACGCCCTTTACTTCATCGTAAACGGCTTCAAGGCACCAGAAACATCCCCCGGCCAATGTGATGGTTTCATAATTTGCACTCATAATAAGTTCTCCTTTTATCCTGCTTCAGCAGGGCTCTACCTCTAAAGACGCGGCGTGAGTTGGGAATATTCTTAAGGAAAGATAACAGTTTAAACAAAAAGACCGCCATTGGCGGTCTCTGCTCTAGCGCATGCCCGAAACGATGAGCAGCCCGTTGGTTACTTTGATGTTCATCAACTCAAGGCCGGGCGCTTTTTTCCTGAGGTTCTCCGTCAATGCCTGGTTTAACCAGGTCTCCATTTGTGAAACGACAAATTCAGGGATGACTTGCTGACCGATCTGAACTGATTGAATGGTCAGAGTCGGCTGTTTGTTCGCATCGATCTGGATCTCGCTGGTGATGAGCGCCGCAGTTTGATCTTCGCTGCCGCTGACGATGCCCCATATTTGGATTTGCCCGTCGCGCAGAAAAACCTGCACGGCGCTTAGCGGCAGGTCTGGCCTGGTTTTCATTTCCATGGCCAGCCACGAAGTGATCTGCTGCTCTGTGACGGTGATTGATGAAAGCGACCCTGGCTGCGGGATGGATTTTTCCAGCATGGCGACGGCTTCTGCGCCGGTCTCGTCTGAAGTGATGATCTCATCGCCGGGGCGTTCAGGGGCGCCATCCATGCCGTTCTGGGCATTGCTGATCGCAAAAGCGATCAACGCGTCCAGTACCGGCGCATACTGCGGATATTTATCCAGCACTTCGGCGCGGGTTTCGGGGGCGATATTCTTGGCCAGGCCGCTGGTTTGTAGCGTTGGTGTTGCAAGGGCCAGCATCTGCGCCACTTTGGAAGAGGGGTTGTTCCGCGCAACCACCAGGGTGGTGGTGCCAAAAACAGCCAGTATTAACAGCCCGGCCAGAATTCCGCGCACAACATTCCTGGTTGGTTGTTGTTGCCGCCGGTTCGAAGGGGCGTTCCTTGCCGCCATTTGGGAGAGTGCCGGGGCCACGGCGGAATGGGTGCGGGCCAGGCCGATCCTGGCTTCGTTGTTGTTTGAGTTTAGTGCGAGCGCACGCTCATAGCAGGCGATCTGATGTCCCTTGTCCCCCGTGATCTTTGCCATCAACATCCACGCGGCTTCGTCATCCGGGTAGGATGCGAGATACTCTGACAAATATTTCTTTGCCAGTTCGCGGTTGCCGCGTTGAAAGGTGTAGTCGGCTTGCTTGAGGAGTTCTTGCCTGGTCATGGTGATTGTAGGGGCGGGCACACGACCCGCCCCTACAGAATTGATTATATGCTCGGCTCGGCAACTTCTTCTGGTTGTTGCTTGTTGAGCACGATCTCGCCGTCTTCGTTGATGTTGACTTCAACGGACGCGCCGTCGGCGAATTCGCCGGAGAGTAATTTGTCTGATAGCGGGTCTTCCACTTTTTGCTGGATGACGCGGCGCAACGGGCGGGCGCCGAACTCGGAGTCGAAGCCCTGGTCTGCCAGCAGAGTCAACGCTTCCATGGTGGCGGTCAGTACCAGGTCGTGGTCTTTGAGGCGCAGGGCGACTTTTTCCAGTTCGAGCGAGACAATCTTCTGAATGTCTTCCTTGTTCAAGGAGCGGAAGATGACGACCGCATCCAACCGATTGATGAATTCAGGGCGGAAGGCGCGCTTGAGCGATTCGCTCAATTTCTTGCGCATCTCTTCGTAAGAGAGTTTTTCTTCGGTGGCTTCGTCGCGTTTTAATGCGAAACCGAGGTTCGACTGGCGCTTGATCACATCTGCGCCGATGTTGGAGGTCATGACGATGATGGCGTTGCGGAAATCCACCTTGCGGCCTTTGGCATCACTCAAGTGACCTTCTTCCATGATTTGAAGAAGCATATTGTGAACTTCGGGGTGCGCCTTTTCGATCTCGTCAAAGACGACGATGGAATACGGGCGGCGGCGGAGGGCTTCGGTCAGTTGACCGGCGTCTTCGTAGCCGACATATCCGGGAGGTGCGCCCACGAGGCGGGAGGCAGTATGGCGCTCCATGAACTCGGACATATCGAGTTGCACGGCGGCATCTTCACTGCCGAACATGAACCTGGCCAGCGCCTTGGTCAATTCGGTCTTGCCCACGCCGGTGGGGCCGAGGAACATGAACGAGCCGATGGGGCGCTTGGGGTCTTTCAGACCGGCGCGCGCGCGGCGCACGGCGCGGGAGATGGCAATGATCGCATCTTCCTGGCCGATGATGGCTTTGCGCAGTTCGTCTTCCATCTTGAGCAGGCGCTGGGATTCCTCCTCCGCCAACTGCATGAGCGGCACACCCGTCCACATGGAGACGACTTCGGCAATATCTTCCGCCGAGACGACAGGGCTGGTGGCGCGGTCCCATCCGGTGCGCAGACGTTCGATCTGTGCGCCGAGGTCGCCTTCGCGTTCTTCCCATTCCTTCACGTCTTCGTTATTGCCTTCTTCCTGTGCGAGGGCTCGGTTTTGGCGTGCCTGCCGCAACTGGCTGAACAAGTCTTTGGCGTGTTTCGCGGCGGGACTTTTATACATGCGCACGCGGGAAGAGGATTCGTCGATCAAGTCGATGGCTTTGTCGGGTAAAAACCGTTCGGTCACATAACGGGAAGAGAGGTGCGCAGCGGCTTCGAGCGCTTCATCGGAGATCACCAGATGATGGTGTTCTTCGTAGGCAGAGCGGATACCCTTGAGGATGAGAATGGTTTCTTCTTCGGAGGGTTCATCCACTTGCACCGGCTGGAAGCGGCGTTCGAGTGCGGCATCTGATTCGATATGCTTGCGGTATTCGTCTAGTGTGGTCGCGCCGATCACCTGAAGTTCACCGCGGGATAAGGCGGGCTTGAGGATGTTGGCCGCGTCGACGGAAGAGCCTGCGGCTCCTGCCCCGACGAGCATATGGACTTCGTCGATGAAGAGGATCGCACCCGATTGCTTCAATTCATCGATGATGCGCTTCAGGCGTTCTTCAAATTGACCGCGGTACATCGTGCCTGCCACAAGCGAGCCGACATCGAGTTGCAGCAGGCGCTTGTTCATGAGCGGGGCGGGCACATCGCCGTCAATGATGCGCTGGGCAAGCCCTTCCACGATGGCGGTCTTGCCGACACCGGGTTCGCCGATGAGCGCGGGGTTGTTCTTGGTGCGGCGGGCCAAAATCTGGATGACGCGTTCGATTTCCATCTGGCGGCCAATGACCGGGTCGAGTTTCTTTTCCTCGGCTTTGGAGGTCAGGTCGGTGGCCAGCTGATCGACGAGCGGAGTCTTGGGGTTGTTGCCTCCGGCGGCTTTTCCCGGTTGTGGACCGGCGGGCGTCGGCGCAGAGGGGGATGCGGATTCATTCAGCACGCGGCGGGTCTGGCGGCGGATCTGGTCGGGAGTCACGCCGAGTCGACGCAGGGCTTCCATCGCAGTCGATTCGACACGCACCAACCCAAGCAGGATGTGTTCGGTGCCGATGTAATGGTGCCCGAGGCGGCGGGCCTCATCCACGGCAAATTCGAGGACTTGTTGGGTTTCGGGAGCAAGTTCGATACGGTTGGGGTCAAAGTTTGCGGCGCTGCCGGAGATGCGTCCCACCACTTCACGGACGCGATCAGAGGTCATGCCCAATTCGCGCAGGACACGCCCGGCCACGCCGCCTTCTTCATCCATTAATCCGAGCAGAAGGTGCTCGGTTCCAATACTATTTTGCCGGGCGCGCTCTGCCTCTTGATGGGCGAGGCTGAGGACACGCCGTGCTCGCTGTGTAAATCTTTCCATTCCAGCCATGGTTTTCTCCTAAATTCCTGCCGGGGATTCTACCAAATGCAGGGGAACTGTGCGTAGGAAAAAGGTTAGAGTTTCCTTACGAGACAAGCCGGGATTTGAGTGTTTTTCTTGAAAACATTCATAATCAGGCGGCTTCCCTGCTTCCTTGACGTCCCTTCGAACCGATTCTTACTGAAGAATACCCTCCCCAAATGGCTGGGTCACTTTTGTTTATTTGGCTTTTATCAAAGGCATGCTCCGTGCTTTGAATGTGGATTTTTTAGATGCGCAGGCTGTTTCTGCGCTATTCCGGCGGGACAGGCTTAAGGCAAACCGGTAATATTTTTCATGCCTGTCGAAAGAGACTTCCAGGTCATACCCTTCCGCCAGAAGCCTGGCATTTGCTTTCATCCTGCGGGCACATTCGGGCCTGCGTAAAATTTTTTCGATGGCGCTGCTCAAGGCGGGGATATTTCCGGGCCCGGCTAGAAAGCCGTTCAGGCCTTCATGGACAACCTCGGAAATACAGGTGGCATTAACCGCCGCAATGGGCAACCCGCAGGCTGCGGCTTCGATAAAGACGATGCCCTGGGTTTCGATCTCAGAGGCGCTGATGAAAATATTCGAAGCAGTGTAGATCCCGGCCAGGGTGTGTTTGTCAGTGACAAAACCGGTGAAGCGCACGCGGGACTCCAGTCCCAACGATTTGCACAAGGCCTCAAGAGCGGACCGCTGGCTGCCATCCCCAACGATCAGGAGATGCGCTTCAGACTTCGGGATGACGGTTGCTGCTGCACGGATGACCTTATCCACACCCTTGTCTTTGTCCAAGCGCCCCACGTGCAGAATGATCGGAGCCTCGCCGGGGATTCCAAGGGCTTCACGTATTTCGGCGCCTTTTCCGTGATGTTTTTGGGGGTCGAAGGTTTGCAGGTCGATGCCGTATGGAATGGTGACTGGTTTTACTCCAGCCTTTTCCTTGATGACCGCCGAGATGGTCTTTGTGGGTGATAGGATGGCTGTAAATTGGCCGGCCAGCCAGCGGGCGTAAGCCCACACGATCCTTTCAACAAAGCTGCGCAAGCCGGGGAAATCTGGCAGGTAGGAGGAAATGAACCAGGGTAATTGATGAGCCGTGTACAAAATGGGAATGTCGTGCGCTCGGGCATAGCTGAGTCCCAGCCACCCCGATTGAAACGGTTCGTGAACGTGGATCAGGTCCGGGCGGAAGTTGCGAAGCGCCTGTGAGACTTCCTTGTGCGGAAAGCGCAGCAATCGTTGGTTGGCGCGGAATGGGTTGCGGATCGAATTCAATCGCAATAGGGTGAGATTCTTTTGATGAACGAGAGATCGGCGGCCTGTGTCGCTGGCGGCAATGACCAGCACCTCATGTCCGCGCCGGGCCATGGACTGAGCCAATTGCTCTGCGATGATGGAGGCGCCGCTCACCATTGGTGGATAGGGCTGAGTAAGGTATGCGATTCGCATTTTGAATCCCTTTCTGCTTCTGAAACGAGCGAATAGATTCGATTCATGAGTTCTTCAGATTCTGTGTGCGTGTCGATGGCTGCGTGCGGGAACCAGGGCCTGCCGATGCGCATGTAACTTCGGCCGCTGAATTGCCAGGCTCCGTGACGCTCGCTGCCCTGCCAGTGAAAGCGCAGGGGGGTGAGCAGGTGCGCAGGTGCGAACAACCCAACCGGGATGATCGGCGCGCCCGTTTCGAGCGCCATGCGCACGGCCCCGGTTTTGGCGGGGATGCGGGTTCCGTATTCAACATCCCTGCCTTCAGGAAAGATGGCGATGGTCGCGCCGTTCCGTAAGGCGTCACAGGCCTGTGCCATGGCTTCTTTTGCCCTTTCAGTTCCGCGATAAACCGGAATTTGGCCAGTGTGCTTTAATAGTGAGCCGATGATCGGAATGGAGAAATCGCCATCTTGCAAAAGAAAGCGCGGCGTATCCTTCAGGACGAAAGGCAGGTAGAGCGGGTCGCACCCGGGGGTGTGGTTCATGGCGATGATCTTGGGCCCATCAGGCAGGTTTTCGCTTCCGCGCACATCCACGCTACGGTGGAGGGTGAAGAAATAGGTTCGGAGAATATTGCGAACGATCTGAACGGCGGTATCCATGATGATCTCCTTATGCCAGCAGCCAATTGGGTTTGATGTTCCGAACTGCGAGCCAGCCCAGGCAAATGAGTACGAGGGCAATTGCAATGGCAACCCATTGCTCAATTCCCAATTGACTTCCAAAGGCCCCGGCAGCGCTGGTGAAAAGGCAGGCCAACCCGCGCCCGAGGGCGTTGGCGAGCGTGAAGCGGCGGGAGGAGATCTTTCCCAGCCCGGCCACATAGCACATGGCATCGTTCGGGAAGACCGGCAGCACCAGCGAGGTGGCGAAGAAGCCAATGCCCTGACCGTCTGAGGCTTTGTCCCATTTGGAGAGGACCTGTGGAGAGATCCAGCGCTCCGCAAAGACCCTGCCGTATTTTCGGGCGAGGAAGAAGGCCGCCTCTCCTCCAGCGAACAGGCCGAACCAGGCGATGAGGAAGCCTGCGCCAAATCCGTACACATATCCGCAAGCCAGCATCAAGGCCTGCCCGGGGATGAAGGCCAGGAATACCTGCAGCACCAGCAGGGTGATGAGGACCAGCGGCCCCCAGATGCCGAGGTTTTGGATGAAGACGGCAACCGCCTCACGATTTCCGAACCATTTCAAAATGTCGGCGGCGGGGATGCGGTATACCCAGACCGTGACCAGCGCAACAATGAGGAAAAGGGCACTCAGGATTTTTTTCATATCGATCTCCTTTGGTGACCCTACTTTCGCATTTTTGAACTGCCAATAACAGGGCAGGAACTGCCAAAAACCGCCAACTTAACCAAAAAGTCCCTGCGACCAGGGGCCACAGGGACTTTGGGGAAATTCTCTTTTTACTTTGCCGGATACTTTTCCAACAGCAGCCGGGCCAGCCCGCGGATGGCGTTCCGGCGGGTGCGGTTAAAGGTTCCTTCCGAGATATACAACCGGGCCATGATCTCACGGTTGGGCGCGCCTTCCACATAGGCGTCATGCAGTACGGCGTGGTTGTACCAAAGGCGTGGGAGCGGTTCGGGCGGGCGCTTCTCGGCGGGTTTCAATATATCAATGGCATCCAATAACTTTTGGTGCAGGTCCCGTCCGCGCTCGACCTGTGACTCTGCCTGTACTTCCAACTTATCTGCGAGCGGTGACTGGCCAAGGAAGATGTAATCCGAAAGATGCCGCAGCCCATCCTCCACAACCTTGATGAATTCTGCATCGGGATTGATGCCGATGGCGCTCAGCATCTCATCGACGACAGCGTTCGCTTCGCTTTCGTTGATCTCTGATTGCTTGAGGATCTGTTTGATCTGTGGCTGGATGTTGCCGAGCGAGACGATGGTGCCGATCTGGTCGGCCACTTCAGAGAGCAGGTTGAGGTCATCGCGAGAGTAGTCGAGGCGCATGTTCGGCGCGCCGATGCCCATCACGGCGATCTGGTTCTGGCCGTCAAAGGAAGGGGCGAAATATTGGATGTTGGGAATCTGTGCATTCTCTGCGCGGATGACATCGTCATAGGCCAGGGTGGAGGCAGGGAAGCAGCGTTCCAGCGGGACCGACTGCCGGGTGGCAACGACCACGAATTCTTTTTCCCGTTTGATGGCGATAAATCCGTTGGAGGCATGAATGGTCTGGCAGAGCAGGTCCAGCCCTTCTTGCAGGCGAAGGCGGAGCGTTTCTTCTGCTCCGGCGTTTTCCAGGCGGCGCAGTTGTTTGCGAAATTGACTTTCATTGCGGCGGCGCAGGCGCTCGAGGAATTCGCGCACCAGGTCGTAGAGGGCGTGAGTCAGGATGACGAAAGCTACAATGGGGCCGACCAACTCCAGGGGGTGTTCGAAGCGGATCGCGATCAGGGCGTAGGTGGAGGCCAGCAGGAGCATGGTCAGGCTGGTGATTGGAAAATCCTGCAGCGTGGTGCGGCGTTCCACCAGGGTTTGGTGGCGGGCCACCGAGATGGCGATGATAAAGACGCCGAGAAAGATGGAAAGGTCCTGGCCGATGCGCGGCAGGGGCGGGGAAATGGCGAGCGCGATGAGTCCGTATCCCAAGCCTGCGACCGTGATCAAGGTTGCGAAGAGGAAATAGCGTCCCTCGGTTGTAAAGCCGACGCGGTTGTAAGCGAGCAGGTTATAGAAGATGCCGCTGAAGACCGCCAGTTCAAAGACCCCGTACAGGATATAAGGCAGGCCCACGCCCATGCGGGCCACATTCAGGGTGTTGCCCTGCTCGCCGACAAAAGAGCCCTTCGAAGTGACAAGCAGGATGATGGTGGTAAGGCCGAGGAGATATATCCCCGCGCTCCACGGGCGATGGCGTTTGCGTACCGGTTTTGGGAGCAACTGCAACGTGGCGTCGTGCCAGGCGCCCATGCCGGCGATCAGGCAGGCGGCGCGCAATGCGGCCGTGCCGGGGATCTGTTCAAAGAGATTGTTATAGGCGCCGAAGAAGAAGGCGGAAAGGGCAAGCAGCAGCACTGCCCCGCGTGTGGTGATCGGGCTTGGAAACCCCCGCGCAAAAAGATAGAACGCCATCCACAGGCAGGTGGCCATTGCGGTCAGGTCGATCAAAAGCGTGGCTTGGAATAACACGGCTCCTCCTCGTCTGAACCTCTAAATGAAAACCCCTGCCAATCTTTTTAGGTACTAGCGGTTGTCGCCGTCGCCTTTGATTTTGCCGCGTGCTTGTCTGTCTAAAAGTTTGGCAAGGTTGGCTTCGGCGATTTCGTCGAGTGGAAGGTCAAGTTCGGTGGCGACCTGGGCAAGGTACCAAAGCACATCCCCAAGTTCGGCTTTGAGTGCCTCTCGTTCCGCTTCGCCGATGACCCCGGACTTGTCCCGGAAAATTTTCTTGATCTTGCCTGCCACCTCTCCCGCCTCGTTGACCAGGCCCAGCGCCGGATAGATGACGGGATGCCCGATGGCGGGGTATTGCGCGGTAGTGCGGGATGTTTTCTGGTAGTCGTTGAAATCCATGAATTAGTCTCGTTTCAAAAGTTGGTTGATTTCGATCAGATGCCCATCCGGGTCGCGGAAGTGGGCGGTGCGGATGCCCCAATCGGCATGGTCGGTTGGAGCAGTGAGCAGGGTCACATTGTGATCGCGCAGGTGATTGCAGAACTCATCTACGCTTTCAACGGAAAAGGTGAGGCAGACAGCATCTTGCACTTCGGCTTGAACGGGTTTTGCAGATGTGCCCAATGTCTCGCTCATTTCGGATTTATCGAATAGAGAGATGTTGACTGCGCCGACTTCAAAATCGGCGTACGTATCCTCTTCGGTGCCGAAGTTGGGTTTGAATCTCATTACGTCGCGATAGAAACGAAAACACTCTTTGAAGTTTGTCACAAGCAGGCGGGTGAATTCATATTTGGGGGGCATGGGAGTCTCTAATTAAAAGCCTTCGCCAACTTTTTCCACCACTCATCCTTTTCGCCGGGAACGAAGGGTGTGTAGAGCGTAATTCTATCTGCGACCCCGCCGAAGCGTTTCATCAGGTCCACGGCCAGGTTTTCCTGCGTGGTCATCAGGCAGAACTCGTTCAGCATCTCATTGGTGATGAGCATGGGCATTTCATGCCACTCGCCCTTGGAGGCAAACCCGGAGAGTTTTTCGGCAGTCTCGCCCCAGCCGTGCAGGTCCATCACCGCTTTATAGGAGGGGGTCGAAGCATAAAATGCAACCTGCATGCGTGCAAAGGCTTCCTCTTCCGGGCTAGTGGCAACGAAGGGAGTCATCGAAACCGTGATGTCGTTGCGGTGGCGTCCGCTCTTTTGAAGGCCCTCCTCCATTGCGGGCAGGATGACTTCGTTCATATAACGCGGACTGTTGAACGGGTGCGCATGAAAACCCTCGCACAGTTCCCCGGCCAGTCTGGCCAGGCCGGTATTGACCCCTGCAATATAAATCGGGATGTTGGGATGCTCGATCGCGCCGGGGTTGAAGAACGGAGACATCAACGTCACCTTGTAATGCTCACCGCGGAAGTTTAACTTTGTGCCGTTCTGCCATGTATCCCACAGAGCGCGGATGACCTGAATCTGCTCGCGGAATTTCCCGGTGACCGACTCAGGCCAGGTCATGCCGAAGCGCCTCTCGATGTGCGCCTTGACTTGGGTGCCCAGCCCCAAAATGAATCGTCCGCCGGATTGCGCCGCCAGATCCCAGGCGGTATAGGCCAGGTTGGCGGGCGAACGCGCGAACCCCACTGCAATGGCCGTCCCCATCTCCATCCGGGTTGAGTGCTCTGCGATGAGCGTGCAGGGCAAAAACGGATCATGCTGGGTTTCCTGGGTCCATAAGGCCGCGAAGCCGACTTCTTCAGCGGCTTTCGCAATGGCGGGAATATCTTTCAATTGAACAGGGGGTAGGGCAGCATCGAGTTTCATTCATTTATTCCTTCTGTCATAGCGAGGAGGGTGCTCTCCTCGACAAAGCAATCTCCTGTTGTAAGGGATTGCTTCGGACGAAAAACAAGAGCGTCCTTGCAATGACATTAATCAAGCAAATACGCCATGATCCAATTTGTGGTCGCGTTCAACCCATCCATGTGAGCGCGTTCGTAATTGTGCGACGCGTCGATGCCTGGGCCGATCAGCGACAGCGCCACATCCCCACCCGCGCGCCAGAACGCCTCGCCATCCGAGCCATAGAAGGGGTACACATCCGTCTTGTATGGGATGCCATGTTTCCCGGCAAGGCTGCGCAATTTTTTGTTCAAACCTTCGTGGTAGGGCCCGCCGCTGTCTTTGATGCACAAGGTCGCGTGGAACTCGTCCGATTCCTGACCTTCGCCGACCACGGCCATATCCACGGTAACCAGTTCCGCCACTTCCTCCGGGATGCCCGCTGCCGCTCCATGGCCGACCTCTTCATAATTTGAAATGTGGAAGTACACGCTTCGCGCCGGACTTTGACCGGCATCCGCCATCGACTTGATCGCTGCGACAAGATTGGCCACACAAGCCTTGTCGTCCAAAAAACGCGAGCGGATGAAACCGTTCGTCACTTCCACGCGCGGGTCGAAGGCTACGCAATCGCCGATGTTGATTCCCAGAGCGCGGGTTTCCGCTTCCGAGGTGGTATGCGCGTCGAGGCGTACCTCCAAATGTTTGTCATCACGCGGCAGGTCCGCTCCGCTATGGATGTGACCGGATGCTACGTCAATGAGCACCGAACCGCGGACCTTCCGCCCTTTTTCAGTGAACACCCATACGCCTTCGGTTTCAACCGTGTGCCACTGGATTCCCCCAATGCGACTCAGGCGCAAACGTCCATTGCCTTTGATCTCCTTCACCACGGCGCCAAGCGTATCCGCGTGGGCAGTCAGGGCAACGGGTGCCAGGTCGCTTTCCACTTTCCACTTTCCAACCAGTGCCCCTTTTCTCGTTCTCGAAATCTCCAATTGCCTGTATTTGGAAAATTCTTTTTCCACGAAATCGATCGCCGGGCTGGCAAACCCTGTCGGCGATGGGATGTTGAGCAGGTCAACCAGAAAATTTATAAAATAAGTTTCATCAATTTTTGGGAGGGACATGGGATGCCTTTCGGTTGCAAGTTGAAAATTGAAGGTCTCAGGTTGGTTGAAGGTTCTTAACTTTCAGCCAACCTGTAACATTCAACCCTGTAACCCTTCAAACTCCGCGATCTTCTTCTTCCATTCATCCGGCACGGGAATGGTCTTTAATCCTTCATAATCAAAAGTGACCAAAACCACCTCGCCGTTTGCCATTACTTTTCCAGTATCAGCATTCAGCACGCATTGTTCCACCGTGATGGACTTGTTGCCGATCTTTGTGACCCTTGCACCGGTCTTGATGTTGTCACCGTAATGGGTGGGAGCCTGGTAGGTGACATGAATATCCGCGACAATGACGCCGATCTCCATGAAAGACTGGTCCTTGCTAAATAAGCCCATCTTCATGAAGTAATAGACACGCGCCTGCTCAAAGTACGTCAGGTATTTTGCGTTGTTGACATGTCCCTGCGGGTCAAGGTCTCCGTAGCGGACTTCGGTGGGGTGGAAGAATCTGTAGTCAGCCATGCGGGGATTATAGTCAAAGAGTCGACAGTCGAATAGTCAAATGGAGAACACAAATACATATCTGCGATTCATTGATCCCGAATGGGGGCGAACCTGCCGGGTCTGGTTGGTATATAATCTCATTCATGCTCCCGGATTTGCAAATGCACGATCAACTCCGCTTGCGCAAGCCGCACCCCTGCGGCTCGTATGAGTGGAAGGTGGTCCGCCTCGGCGCGGATATCGGCCTGGAATGCAAGGGCTGCCAGCACCGTGTCATGCTCACACGCCGTGAGTTAACGAAACGTCTTAAGACGAACCTTTCACAACAGGAACGCGAGAAACCGGCAGACCCTAAAGGCGTATAAGTCCTTTAGGGTCTATATTATTTTTGATTCGTTTCAAGGAGGCTTCATGGAAACACAGGGAACTGCACAGGAACTCCCCATCGGCTCGATGCGTATCGGGCTTTTTACAGACACGTATGCCCCGCAAGTAAACGGCGTTTCGGTCTCGCTGCAGATGATCTTGGAGGGATTGAAGAAGCGCGGGCATCAGGTCACCATCTTTGCACCGCGTTTTCCAGGCTATAAGGATAATGAACCGAATGTAATGCGATTGCCCTCATTGAAATATTTGAACAACCCACCCATCTACGTGGCGGTGCTGGGGACTCCGCGTTCCACCTGGAAACTGACGCGCGAACACTTCGATGTGCTGCACGCTCACAGCCCGGCCAGCGTGGGCCTGCTGGCCTACCTGACCGCCTCCACCAAACGGCTGCCGCTCATTTATACCTATCACACGTCCATCACAGATTACACTCATTACATCAAGTTCATCGGCGGGACGAGGATCATCAAATACGCGGCGGCCTGGTTCAGCAAGGCAACCACCAATCTGGGCGACCAGATCGTGGTGCCGTCGCCCAAGTTTGAGCGCTTACTTCATAAACAAAAGGTCAACCAGCCGATCACGGTCATCCCCAATGGTATTGATCTGAGCATGTTCAAGGCGGCGAAGAATCCTGGAAATTTGAGAAACAGGCTGGGGGTGAGTCCCGAAGCGACCATCCTGCTCACCGTTGGGCGTATGGACCCGGAGAAGCGCCTGGAGTTTATTGTCGATGCCTTCGACCTGATCGCAGACAGGGTGCCGGATGCGCATCTTGTGTTTGCCGGGGATGGCAGTGCGCGCAAGAGCGTCGAAGAAAAAGCGAAAAGGACGCGCGCCAGAGATCGTATTCATTTCCTGGGAATGGTCAATCGCACCGACCTGCCCGATATCTTCCACGATGCCACGGTCTTCCTTTCTGCTTCCACCACAGAGGTTCACCCCATTTCGGTGATCGAGGCCATTGCCTCCGGCCTGCCTTTCGTCGCAGTCAAAGACGAAGCGTTTGAAGGCATGCTGGAAGACGGTTTGAATGGTTACGAAGTTGCGCTTGATGTTGAGAAATATGCCGATACCCTGGCCGGCCTGTTGCCCGACCGCGAACGCCTGAAACGCTTCAGCGAACATTCTGTTGCCCTGAGTGAAAAATACTCCATTGAAGCGCAGGTCAAGGCGCTGGAAAAACTTTATATGGAAGCCATCCTGCAGAACTGGCGCGGCAGCCTGTTCAATCGCATTCTCCCCAAACGAATCAACCAACTGCCCACGCGGATCAATCGTGTCATCCGCACTGAGATTGGCAAGATCCTTCCGGGGCGTAAAAAAAAGAAATAAACAAATTTTTGAGCAAGACGCCAGATCCGCCGCCCGGCGTCTTGCTTTTTGCCAACGGGGTATAATTCGAACGCCATGCCCATCCTTGATGCTCACATGCTGGAATTCTTCAGCCGAAGCCCTGAACAAACTCGTCGCGTTGGCGTGCGGCTCGGTGGTTTGCTCAAGGCCGGGGATATCATTTGTTTAAAAGGCGACCTTGGGGCAGGCAAAACCACCTTCACGCAGGGGCTCGCGCAGGGGTGGGGCTCGTTGGATGCCGTCTCCAGCCCGACCTTTATCCTCGTCAATATGTACCGCCGCGCCGATGGCAGTCATCTCCATCACCTGGATGCCTATCGCCTCGACTCTGTGCCGGAGGCGGAGCAGCTTGACCTTGAGTCGATCCTCGCCGATGGCGCACTCATCATCGAATGGCCTGAGAGGCTGGGCAGCCTGCTTCCCAAAAAACATTTATGGATCCATCTTGAACATATGACCGAGGAACACCGGCTGTTGAACTTTCATGCGCGCGGCAAACGATATGATGAAATGTTGGATGGCATCCGCCAGTCCATGTTTGGAGGCGCATAATGCTGCTGGCTGTCGACACCTCCACCGCACAGGTGGGGCTGGCCTTATATGATGGAAGTCAGGTGCTTTCCGAGATGATGTGGACTACGCGTCAGCATCATACTTCTGAACTCTCCCCGGCTCTTGCGGGACTTTTGAAACGCTGCGGCCTGACCATGAATGCTCTCACCGCTGTGAGTGTGGCAACCGGCCCCGGCTCGTTTACCAGTTTGAGGGTCGGTCTTTCGCTGGTGAAAGGCATAGCGCTTGCAAGGAATCTTCCTGTCGTGGGCATTCCAACTTTGGATGTGATCGCCGCCATACAACCCCCTGCTGAATACCCGCTAATCGTTGCTTTGCAGGCTGGCCGGACGCGAATCGCCTTCGGCCTGTATAAAAATCAGGGGTCCGGCTGGCAGGCTGAAGGTCCGGTGCGAAGCGGAACGGTGGATGAGTTACTGCGAGAGATCGAAGATCCAACTCTTGTGGCTGGGGAGCTCACATCCGAAGAGAGAAAGAAGTTTTCAAAAAAGAAAAAAATCCAACTGGCTTCGCCTGCATATTGCATGCGGCGCCCGTCGATGCTGGCAGAACTGGCCTGGAAGCGTTTGCAGGATGACGAGGTGGACGATGCTGCATCGCTCGCGCCGATCTACCTGCATGTTGCGGGCACCCCGATCCAATAAAAATATGTCCAGCCTTTTGATCCGCAGGATGACGATGAATGACCTGGAGCAGGTGATTGCCATTGACCAGTTGTCGTTCACATTGCCGTGGCCTGAGCGTTCTTTTAAATTTGAGTTGACCGATAACGAGACCGCGCGTTGTTGGGTTGCAGAACTGGATGGACGCGTGGCGGCGATGATTGTCAGCTGGTTGATTCTGGATGAACTGCATATTGCCACGATAGCCACGCACCCGGAGTTTCGCAGCAGGGGAATTGGCAGGAACTTGCTGGTGCATGCCCTGCGCACGGCAAGGGATGAAGGCGCCGAAAAATCGTTTCTGGAAGTCCGTGATGGGAATTCGGTGGCGCAGGCGCTTTACCGTACCCTCGGTTTTGTGGAAGATGGCCGCCGTAAGGAGTATTACAAGGATAATAATGAAGATGCCGTCCTGATGTCGTTGAATGATCTGGGGCATCTGTAGGAGGCTGCATGACCGTCGAGACAACGCTTGACCGCATTGCAAAAGAAATATCTGCCTGCACCAGGTGCGCGTTACACGAGTCTCGCAAAAAGGCGGTAGTGGGGGAGGGGCCTGCAGATGCCGAGATCATGTTCATTGGCGAAGGACCTGGGTTTCATGAAGACGAGCAGGGCCGCCCTTTTGTGGGGGCATCTGGCAAGTTTCTGGATCAACTGCTGGCACAGGCGGGGTTGGATCGCTCCAGCGTTTTTATTGCCAATGTGGTGAAGTGCCGCCCGCCGGGGAATCGCGATCCAAAACCGGAAGAGTTGGATGCCTGTGATGAATTTTTGGAAGCGCAGATCAAGGCCATCAATCCGAGTATCATTGTGACGTTGGGGCGCTTTTCAATGGGGAAGTTCATTCCAGGAGTGAAGATCACCACGGTCCACGGGCAGATGCGTCAAGTGGGCGACCGTTTTGTGATCCCCATGTTCCATCCCGCAGCGGCTCTGCATCAGGCTGCGTTGAAGCCTTCCATCCTTGCGGATTTTGCCAACCTGCCCGACCAGCTGGATGAAGTGCGTGCATCTTTGGGAAGAAGCATACCGCCCAAAAGGGAAAAGATTTTTTCCCGCGAAGATAAACCCAGGCAGTTAAGCCTGTTCTAAAATCAGAGTCAGGAGTGATCGGCCAGACTGAAAGGAAAAAATGTCTACGAAAGAAACTCTTATTAAGAAATTAAAAGAAAAGAAGGCGAAGGTCGCCATTTTGGGGTTGGGTTATGTGGGGCTGCCGTTGGCGGTTGTGTTTGGGAACGCTGGCTTCCAGGTTGCCGGTGTGGATCCGGATAAGCGTAAGATCGATTCTCTGATGAAAGGCGAATCGTATATTCCAGATGTCACCACAGAAGATGTTGCCCGGCTGGTGAAAAGTGGGAACTTGACGGCAACGACTGATTTTTCGGTCCTGAAAGAAATGGACGCGGTCAGTATTTGTGTGCCGACGCCGTTGCGTCAGACTGGCGACCCGGATATGTCCTTCATCATTTCGGCGATGGAGGAATTGAGCAAGTATATGCACAAGGAAATGGTGGTGGTGCTTGAGTCGACCACCTACCCTGGCACGACCCGTGAATTGCTTCTTCCCAAACTTGGCACCGAACACGGATTGCGGGTGGGCGAGGATTGGTTCCTGGCCTTCTCGCCGGAACGCGTCGACCCGGGGCGCGAAGATTGGACCACCATCAATACGCCCAAGGTAATGGGCGGCATTACCCATGCGTGTGGCGAAGTAGCGACAGCCTGGTATGAAGGCGCGATCAAGACGGTCCATCACGTTTCCACGGCAGAAGCGGCGGAAATGTCCAAACTACTTGAGAACACCTTCCGTATGATCAACATCGGGTTGGTCAATGAGCTGGCGATCATGTGCGAATACCTCGGCGTGGACGTTTGGGAGGTGATCGAAGCAGCGGCGACCAAACCGTTTGGCTTCATGAAATTCACGCCAGGCCCCGGTTTAGGCGGACATTGCATCCCAATCGACCCGCTCTATCTTTCATGGAAGATGCGCTCGTTCAATTACAATGCCCGCTTTATCGAACTGGCTTCCGAGATCAATACCAACATGCCGCGCTATGTGGTCAGCCGTGTCTTGGAGGCGATGAACGATCTTGGCAAAACCTTGAAGGGCTCGAAGGTTCTTGTCCTGGGCGTGGCCTATAAACCGGATATTGACGATGTGCGCGAGTCGCCCGCGTTGGATGTGATTGGCCTGCTTCAGAAAAAAGGCGCGCTGGTCGAATATCATGACCCGTACATTCCGCACATTCACCATGAATACGATGGCTGGCAGATGGATAGTGTGAAGGATATGCCGGGCTCTGTGAAGGAAGCGGATGCGGTGTTGATCGTGACCAATCATAAAGTGTACGATTACAAGGCCATCGTCGAGTCGGCGAAGTTCGTTTTCGATACCCGCAATGCCACCGGCCGGATCGGTAAATTTGCGAACGTGGAACGGTTATAGCATTCCCGTGTGTTGTACAGTTGTCGCCCTGTTTTTAATTTCTTGAGGAGCAGTATGGGACATTATCTGGTAACTGGAGTAGTTGGGTTCATTGGCGCACGCACGGCTGAGATGTTGATTGGGCAGGGACATACCGTCGTCGGCATTGATAATGTCAATGATGCCTATGACCCGCGTATGAAGGAATACCGTCTGAAGAGATTAAATGCCATGCCGGGATTCAAATTTCACCGGCGCGACATTTCCGAAAAATCGTGTATTGAGCTGTTCAAAGATGAAAAACTGGATGGCGTGATCCACCTTGCCGCTCGGGCGGGGGTGCGCTTCAGCGTGGAGAACCCGTGGGTGTTCCTTGAATCGAATGTGATCGGCACACTGAACATGCTCGAAGTCTGCCGTCAATATGGCTGTAAGAAGTTCGTCATGGCTTCGACCTCCAGTATTTATGGGGAGAATCCTCCTTACCCTACGCCTGAAACCGCCTCCAGCAGCGAACCGATGCAGCCCTATGCCGCCAGCAAAAAGGGGGCAGAGGCGTTGGTGCATTCGTATCATCACCTCTATGATATCGATGCGACCATTGTCCGCTATTTCACGGTCTATGGACCCGCTGGACGCCCTGACCTTGCCATGTTCCGCTTTGTGCAGTGGATTCTTGAAGGGCAGCCGGTGCGCATTAATGGCGATGGAAATCAGTCTCGCGGTTTCACCTATATCGACGATATTGCCCGTGGCACCATTGCTGCGCTCAAACCTGTAGGCTATGAGATCATCAACCTCGGCGGACATGAAGTCATCAGTATTAATGAACTGGTGACCCTCACCGAAGAGTTGACTGGCAAGAAAGCGATTGTCCAGCATGGTCCGCCCAATCTGGCGGATATGCTCACCAATCAAGCCGACGTGAGCAAGGCGCGGACGATGCTCGGCTGGGAGCCGCAATTCAATTTGCGTATGGGTTTGAAAAACCTGATCGATTGGTATAACGCAGAACGTGACTGGGCGAAGGAAGTCCTGACGCCGTAAATCCCAGACCTCGGAAGTCTCGAAGACTTCCGAGGTCTTTTTTATAAGCGTTTATAATTTCTTCCAATGTCCCTTCTCTCAAAATTCAAAAACGACCCGCTCTTTGCCAAAGTGATGCGCTCCAGCGGATCGTTGTTCAGCAATAACACCCTCGCGCTTGGATTAAGCGTCGTGCAGGGCATCATGGCAACCCGCCTGCTCGGTCCGGCTGGTTTTGGTCTGATCGGTGTGGTGATGTCATTCGCTTCGGTGGTGAATAGCATTTTCTCGTTCCGCATGAGTGAGTTGGTGGTGCGTTATGGCGGCGAATACCTGAGCAAGCAGGATAAAGAACAAGCCTCTGCCTTGTTCAAGGCTGCCAGCACAACAGAAGCCTTGGTTTCGCTGATGGCGTTTCTTGTCGTGCTTTTCACTGCACAGATTGCTGAGACCTACCTCGCCAAGACTCCCGACATTGCCTGGATGTTCACCATCTTTGCGATCAACCTGTTGGCTAATTTCAACACCGAAACATCCACAGGTATTTTGCAGATCACCGAAAAGATCAAATTGCAAGGCACGGTCAATTTGATTCAAGCCATCGTCACCACGCTCATCATTGCGTGTGCATTCTTTTTGGGTGGCACGAGTACCATTGTTTTGATTGCGTATCTCATGGGTAAGTCCATTCTTGGGCTGGGGCTTTTTGCTCTGGCTCAAAAACAATTGAAAGAAAAACTCGGCAGCGGATGGTGGCGAACATCCCTCTCAAAACTCACGGCACGCAGAGAGATATTCCGTTTTGCGTTCAGTTCCAACATCAGCGCAACCATTATCAAACTCTTCCGCGAGAGTGATCCCATCTGGATAGCTTTCTTTCTTGATACGACGGCGGTTGGTTATTATCGCGTGGCATACACCATTACGCATTTCCTCGCCATCCCTGCCGACCCGCTCATTGCCACGACCTTCCCCGAGATCAACAAACTTGCGGTTGAAAAAGCATGGGGTAATCTCAAAAGTTTCCTCAAGAAGATCACTGCGTTTTCGTTCGCTTACAACCTCGCCATCGGCGCTGGGATGATTCTCTTTGGTCATTGGGTCATTCAAATCTATTCGGGTAAAGAATATCTCGCGGCCTATCCCGCCCTCGTTGCACTGACCATCGGGTTGGTCTTCAACTACATCCTCTTTTGGAATCGTCCGTTGTTGCTCGCGCTCGGCTTGCCGGAGTTCCCCGTGTATGTCACGCTCGCCGTGGGCATCATCAAACTCGCGCTTTCGTTTTGGCTCGTGCCGGTCTATGGCGTTGCTGCAGCGGGCGGACTTCTTTCGTTCTATTACATTGCGTCCGTTGGCTTGATGGTCTTGCGTGGAATTGCCGAGATAAAGAGGAAAGAAGAAAGATGAAAATCGCGCTTATCACTAACTCGCGGATTCCTTCGCTGACGGCAAACTCGATTCAGGCGATGAAGGTTGCTCAGGCTCTCATGCAATTGGGACATAACATCAAGATGTTCGCCCCCAAAGAATCCCCAATTACCAATCACCAATTACTACTTACCCATTACGGACTCCGCCTCGCTCCCGAACTTGACCTGCTCCCATCCATTAGCGGACTCAAACGCCTCGACTTTATCGTCTATGCCCAGCGGGCTGCAAGGAAATTTGGCGCGGAGTTAATTTACACCTGGCTGCCCCAATCCGCGGCGTTGGGCGCATGGATGGGGTATCCCGTCGTGCTCGAAATGCACGCGGATAACTCTGGACGACTGGGTGCATGGTGGCTTGGGCAACTCTGGAAGCAGAACACTCCCAAGGTGATGACGGTCACCACGTCAGCGTTGAGAAAGGCTTTGGAGCGCTCGGCCAAGTTCGAGTTCCCGAATGAAGCGCTGCTGCTCGCGCCGAACGGCGTCGAATTGGAGAAGTATGCGGGGTTGCCAAGTCCAACCGAAGCGCGTCGTCAATTAAATTTACAAGAGGGGCTGACGGTTGGATTCACAGGGCATATCTATCCCGGCAGAGGTGCGGACTTATTATTTGAACTCGCCAGGCAAATGCCCGCTGTGAATTTTCTGTGGGTGGGCGGTACGCCCGATTTGGTGGATTTTTGGCGCGGCAAACTGAACGAGGCGGGCATGACCAACGTGATGATGACCGGCTTCGTGAAGCATGAGTTGATTCCGTTTTATCAGGCGGCGGCGGATGTGTTGCTGATGCCATACTCGCGCTCTATCGAGGCTTCGAGCGGACAGGACATCGCCGAGGTCATCAACCCGATGAAGATGTTCGAGTATATGGCGACGGGGTGCGGAATCGTTTCGGCGGACTTGCCTTCGATACGGGAGGTGTTGAATGAGGGTAATGCGGTGTTGGTGGAGCCGGGGAGTGTTGGAGGTTGGAGATTGGAGATTGAGCGATTGCTTGCCGATGAGCCGCGCCGGTTGGCGTTGGGTGCGCAAGCCCGCAAGGATGTGGAGCAGTTGACGTGGGTGAAGCGCGAAGAGCGGGTGATGGAATTGCTAGAATCAAATCTCCGAGGTCTTTAAGACCTCGGAGATTTTTTTCTATTTCTTTATTAGAGACAATATTACATGGTCGTAAAACTTGCCGTCAAGATAAAAATAATCGCGCAAGGTGCCTTCTTGTTTGAAACCCAACTTGTTTAGCAAGTGAAGGGAACGCGCATTTTCGGGGTAAACCAATGCTTCGATGCGATGTAGTTTCATCTGGTCGAATCCGAATTGGATCGCGGCACGCAGCGCTTCTTGCATGTACCCCTGCCCCCATGCCTTTGGGCTGAGGTCATAGCCGATCTCGGCGCGTTGGTGGCTTTTGTTCCATTTGTGGAAACCGCAAGTGCCAATGCGTTGACCGTCGGCTTTGGAGACGATTACCCAGCGGTTGTAGGACTTGCCTGCTGAGTCTAAATAGAATTGTACAATTTCCTGCGCCTGCGACAGATCTGTAACGGGCGGTTCGTCTAAAAGATACTGCGCCACTTGCGGGTCGCTGAAATGTTGAAAGGTGAAGTCAAGGTCATCTGCTTGAAACGGGCGCAGAGTCAGGCGTTCGGTTTGGATGGTTGGAAAATCTTGCATTGGCTTATTCCTTATTTTAATTTTCCTGAGAGATGGAAAAATGGATCGGCAAACCTTGTTGTTTTCACTTCGAAGCCAAGTGTCTTGAGGTTGGTTTCGAATTCTTTCAGGCCATAAAAGGCTTTTACGATGGTGAACTGGCGTCCGTCTTCGAGTGGGCGGACCGCATAAATAGCCTCTTTGGCAATGGCCGAATCCGCTTCACTGGGGGCATACTGATCCACGATGGCAAGGCTGCCTCCGCTCCGCAGAGAAGCGCGGACCTTTTTTAAAAATCCGCCCAATGCATCCGGTGGAACATGAGACAACCAATTGGCGAAAAAGACCAGGTCATATTTCTCATCTGGTTGCCACTGGAAGAGGTCAACCTGCCGATAGGTGATGCGTTCCTCGCCAAGGCGTTCACGGGCAATGGCAAGCATCTCCGGCGCGGCATCGGTGGCGGTTACTTTGTCCCCCATGTTCAAAAGAGTCTCGGTCCAGAAGCCGGTGCCGCAGGCAAGTTCCAGGATCGAGTTGAATTTTCCCAGGTTCAACAGTAAGGCCTTGCCCGCTTCGAACAACTCGAACGCGCTGGAGATCGATCGGTCGTATTCCCTGGCACGCGCACGATAGTATGCGATTTGCTCATTCAGGATGTCGTTGCTCATGGCTCCTCTGGTTCTTTTGATAAATATGGGAGGTGTGGGTACCCGACGATAACGATTATATAAGACAGGGCTGATTTTTGCGGTGGTAGAATGTTTGGAATGCTCAAGAAATTGTCTGCACCGCGATCACTGCTGTTCCTTTTGGCCGGGCTGGCAGTCTTGTCTCTGTTGGGCTGGCTGGGTTGGAAGGTGAACCAGTTGCGGCAGCCGGTAGATCCCACGGCCGAACCGATCCTGTTTGAGTATTGTGGCGCAGACCTGGTGGATTTTTGTGTTCTCTCCTTTGGGCGGGATGGAGATGGCAATACCATCGTCAACCTTTTCGTGCCTGAAAAGAAATTTTCCGCGTTCTATTTGAACGTCATCAAGGCCACCGGCGAGAGCCGCTTCGAGTGTGACAAGAGCGAGGATGAACCGACCAGCGTTTACTGCATCGGTGGACCGGTCAATTTGAACGAACGCATTGAGATCCGCCTCCTCTCGAAACGGGGCGACCAAACCCTGGCGCGCGGACGCTTCACCATCACAGCCTTTCTGATTTCCGCGCCGGTCAGTGAATCGCAGCCAACAGAGACGGGGACCCCCGAAGCAGGAATCACAGTTATAGAGACGCCAACCTCCGGGATAATTTTTCAAGGACAGGCCGGGAGCGGCGTTTCATCCCCCGCCGATAAAAACGAGCCGACACCCACACCTTCTGTGACGCCGACGGTTTCGGCCAGTTACCCGAATTATCCATAAATGAATTTGGTTCAAGCTTGGTTGGACGGGTTAATGGCACTGCAAGATCACGCCATGGCTGTGGCTTGTATTGTGCTAATGGTTTTCTGGGGCGGATGGGTAAGTTATAAAATTCTTGCGGCGATTTTCAAAGACCGCTTCACCGGTGTGGAATATCTATCCCTTGCATCTTCAGCCTGGTTGTTTCCCGTTTTCTTTTGGGCGTTTCTCGTGGTGTTATGCGCTGCCCTTTTGGGATGGAACGCAGCGAAGGCGCTCGCGACCATTCTCATTTTGGCGTCTGTATGGTTTTTATTTCAGGGGCGCCCGGACGTTTTATTTTCTTTTGATTCCATGCTGCTGGCGGCTTTTCTTGTCGCCTCCCTTGGGTGGAGTCTCGCCTTCCTGCAAAAGGCCCTCCTGCCATCTTATTTTGATTCCGCCTGGCATTACAGCATCATCAAGCAGATTCAGGGTGGACAGGTTCCGCTTACCGGGGAATACTATCATCTGGGCTACCACCTGGTCAGTGCTGCGCTGGCCTCTTACTTTATCGTTCCTGTTACAGATGTGATGCTGGTCCTGGGTCAAGTCACTCTGGCGATTTTGCCCCTCACGTTTTTCTTTCCCATCCGTTTTCTGACTCGCTCCAACTCCGCCGCCTTCTTTGTTGTTCTGCTGGCGGGCCTGGGCTTTCATATGCCCTCCCATCTGGTGGATTGGGGGAAATATCCGGCATTGCTCAGTCTGGTTTCAATTCAATTTGTCCTGAATATCCTCCTACTTGTTCGCGAAAAGGAGTTCCGCAGGCAGGCCGCATGGCTGGCGGGTTTGGGTATGTGGCTGTCTTTTTTTATGCATACGCGCTCGATCATTTTTTTTACATCGTTTCTTGGCGCCTGGCTGATCGCATCGGCCTGGAATCAATTCTCTTCATTGCCCCGATATGGAACTCCGGGCGCATTGCTTTTAACTCTGGCCGCTGAACTGTTCAATGCAAACCAGAGCGCAGTCCTTCAACCGCTTCTGACCGGGTATCTTCGCAGTGACCTCTGGATCCTTGGGCTGGTACTTTCCCTTGCAGTCCTCGCCTTCAAGGTTTATCCACGCTCGTTTTTCCTCCTGCTTTGTTTTCTAGCCCTCTTGCTTCTGGGAATGTTAATTCCTGTAAACCTGCCTGCCTACGGTCCATTGACCCTTCTGGACCGTCCCTATGTGCAAGGGCTGATCTACATCCCGCTCTCCTTAATCGGCGGATTGGGCCACGCCGGTTTGATTCAGGAACTCTGCCGCTTCTTCCCGGACTGGAAACGGCTGCCTGCCTTTTTAGGCTTGCTCCTCTGGGGCTTTGTTCTCCTCAATGCAAACCTGCATCACGAATTCCATCCTTCACCGTGCTGCCAACTGGCCAACCGGGATGATATGGCCGCCTATGCATGGATGGATAAAAACCTGCCCCCCCATGCCCGCGTCCTGATCGCATCTTCAGGGTTGAATGTCACCTCCTTTGAAACCTCCGACGCCCGCACTGGAGTGGACGGTGGCATCTGGCTGACGCCGCTCATAGCGAGGAGGACCGTCCTTGCGTGGCAGGCTCTTGATTTTGATCAGTCGAAGACGCATCCTCAACTTTGCCGTCAAGGGGTGGATTACCTCTATGTTGGAAGCATGCCGCAAAGTTTTGACTCGGCCCGTCTCGACCTGCAACAAAAACTTTATCAACCGGTATTCTCCCTGCCGTTGGCGAAGGTCTACCGGGTCACTGGCTGCAATTGAGCCCGGAGTGGATTTGAATTTAATGGTAAAAGTGGGCTATGAAGTATTTTCCTAATCGCGATTTTTTGTGGAGCCTGCCCCTGTCTTTGGCAGTGGGCGCGGGATTGGCCTCCATTCAACCGGGGAATTGGTTCATTGGCTGGCTGGGTTTTTCTTTCCTCTTTCTTCTTTCAACCTTTTTTCTTGTTGCCTCTTTTCGCTGGGCGGGAGGCGGAAGAAATCTGGCATGGATGCTTGCGCTGGCTTTTGCATTGCGTTTCATCGGCGGAGTGACCACCTATCTTGCCTTGCCTGTTTTTGGTCATGTTGGGGATGAAGAGCAAAGTGCCGGGTTCACCTACACCGATGCCTACCGTCGTGATGCGCAGGCCTGGGATCTGGCCGTGTCTGACCAGCCCATTCTGGCGGCGTTCAACAGTCGCTTTGCCTATGATCAATATGGCGGCCTGCTGGCGTTCAGCGCTCTTATCTATCGTTATCTTTCGCCGGATGCCCATCGCGTTTTGTTACTTGTACTTGCCTCTGCTCTGATGGGCGCCTTGGGGATTGCTTTTCTTTGGAAATCACTTCACGGTTTGTGGGGTGGAAAAGTGGCGGCTGCCTCTGGTTGGATTTTTGCGCTATATCCTGAAAGCGTTTTGCTGGGCGGGGTTGCCATGCGCGAGCCGTATCTGCACGCTTTTAGCGCTTTTTGCGTTTGGGGGTTTTTCGACTGGCGCGCGAATCAAAATAAGAAATCCCTGGCGTGGCTGGTCGCTGGGATCTCGGGCATGCTGCTGGTGTCGCCGTCCATCGCACTGGTCACGCTGGTCATTCTCGCTGGGTGGCTGTATTTTTCAGGCGGGCAGAATCGCATTCCCTGGTGGGTTTTGACAGCCTTGGGATTCGTTTTTTTGGCCGGGTTATTCCTGCTTTCATCGGCGTTGGATAGGCAGGGGCATCTTGGCGGCAATGGGCCGCTTGGCGTGATTCAAAATTTCATCCGTGAGTCGCTCAAATGGAACGTGTACAAGATTGAGGAAAGTTCAGGCTGGGTGCAAAAGCTATTCGATGAAATGCCCGGTTGGATGCATATGCCGTTCGTCATGGTCTATGGTTTGTTGCAACCGGTCCTGCCTGCGATTCTGGTTGCGCCGACAACAGCGATTTGGAAGGTTATTGGCATCCTGCGCGCGGCGGGATGGTACGCTCTGCTTCCGGCGTTGATTCTCTCCTTCTGGTCAGGGTCAGGCCCGGGCGCGGAAAAGAAGCGCAGCCTGCTCCTGTGGTTGAGTTTCATTGTGTGGGGCTGGGTCCTCTTTACCGCCCTGCGTGGCGGCGGAGATCAATGGGACAATCCGCGTTACCGGACCATTCTGTTCCTTTGGCAGGCGATGCTGGCCGGGCATGTCTGGGCCTGGTGGCGGGAAACGAAGAATCCCTGGGGTTGGCGCGTGATTGTGATGGAAGGTTTGTTTGTGGTTGTGTTCGGTCAGTGGTATGTGAACCGCTATTTGCATTTTGGCCCGCAGATTTCTTTCGCTCTGATGGTGGCTATGATCCTCGGCGGCTGGTTTCTTCTGCTGGGGTGGGGCCTGTGGAGCGATCGCAGACATAGTGTATAATTCAACGGCTGAATTTTGAATTGAGGAGTTGAAATGCCTACAGCAATCGTTACCGGGATTACCGGCCAGGACGGATCGTACCTCGCCGAGTTATTATTGAAAAAAGGCTACCGGGTGATCGGGGTGGCCCGCCGCTCCAGTACGGTAAATTATGAACGCATCCAGCACATCCTGGATGACATTACGGTGGTGCAGGGCGATTTGCAAGATCAGGGGTCGTTGCTGTCCCTGTTGGAAGAATACAAGCCCGCTGAAGTGTATAACCTGGCGGCCCAGTCTTTTGTGCCGACATCATGGAACCAGCCCGCGCTTACAGGCGATGTCACTGCCCTGGGCGTGACGCGCATGCTGGAGGCTATTCGCTTTGTCAACCCGAAGATCCGGTTTTATCAGGCCTCGTCCAGTGAAATGTTTGGCAAGGTGATGGAAGTTCCGCAAAGGGAAACGACGCCGTTCTATCCGCGCAGCCCCTATGGCGTGGCCAAAGTGTACGGTCATTGGATCACGGTGAACTACCGCGAGTCCTTCAATATTTTCGCAACCTCGGGGATTTTGTTCAATCATGAAAGCCCACGCCGCGGCCTGGAATTTGTGACTCGCAAAATCTCGGATGCGGTGGCGAAGATTAAACTTGGCAAAGCGAAGGAATTGCGCCTTGGCAATCTGGACTCCCAGCGCGACTGGGGTTTCGCAGGAGATTACGTCCAGGCCATGTGGCTGATGTTGCAGCAGGATCAGCCTGATAATTATGTGATCGGTATGGGCGAAACCCATCCTGTGCGGGAGTTCTGCGAGATTGCTTTCTCGCATGTAGGGCTCGATTATAAGGAGTTCGTGGTGGTGGATGAGCGCTTCTACCGCCCTGCTGAAGTGGACTTGCTGATCTCCGACCCGGCCAAGGCGCATGCGCATCTGAATTGGGAGCCTGAAGTTTCCTTCACTGAATTGGTGAAGATGATGGTGGATTCGGATCTTGCCCGGCATCAAAAGATGGATTAACCTTAAAAAGAAACCGCCCCAAAAAATGGCGGCGGTTTCTTTTTTATTTTATGAACACGTTTAGAATACCAAAGATCAAAGAATTGCCCTCCTGGTCGCCTTTCCTTTTGGCGGGTTTGGGGGCGATTCTTTATTTAATACAGGCTGTGATCTACGCCCATGGCACCCTTAGTAGTTTGGATGAGGGTTCATACCTGATCAAGGGAATGTTCTACCTGAAAGGCGTTTACCATCCCTTTGAACCCTATGGCCCGTTGACGAACAAGGCGCCGTTTGCTTTCTTGATTCCCGGCTTTGTGGAATATCTCTTTGGCGCGGGTCTGCGCACGGGACGGTATTTTTCGATCCTGCTTGGCCTTCTTACCGTTTTGGGAGTGTGGATCACCTCGCGCCGGTGGGCCGGAAATTGGGCGGCGGCAGGGACGGTCTGGGTATTTACCTTCAGCCCAATGGTCATCAAATTGCACTCGATCGCAGTTTCAGAGGTTCTCATCGCCTGCATGTTGACCTGGATATGCGTTCTGGTGCTCGACGAAGACGCTGCGCTTTGGAGAATCATTTTGGGCGCCATGCTTTCGGCCCTTGTAGTTCTCACGCGTCAGAACGTTGCCCCGATCCTGCCGCTGTTCATGGTGTATGTGCTCTGGCAGCACGGGAAACAAAAGGCGCTATGGGCGTTTGGGGCAGGCTCGCTGACATTTTTGATCGTGCATCTTTTCTACTGGCCGCGCATTCTAACCATTTGGGCGCCATGGCTCCCCGAAGAGTTGACCCCTTTTCTCGACCCCTTCCGCGTTCCCGGTGATTCTATCCCGATTTGGGATCCGAACATCGACCTGTGGAATCGACTCAACGCCCTTTTTCAAGGGATGCGTTATCACTTTATTCCGCTCCTCGGCAGTTTCTTTGGCCTGATGCTCCTTCCGCCTCGTCCTCACTGGAAATCTGTATCTGCCATGCGGGCGGCTGGATTCCTCGCTGTCAGTTATATCGTGCTGGTTCTCATGCATGGCTGGGCAACGCTGGCTAGTCAATATGAAAGCTATAGCTGCGTATTCTGTTTCTCAAATTACCTGGGCTTTTTTGACCCGCTCGGCATTCTCTTCATCGTCATCGTGTTGAAATATGCCTGGAATAAGAATCCCTCCCCGGCCGTGCAGGTGCTTTCGGTTATCAGCATCCTGGTTTTTGCGGTTGGAATCGGTTTTTCCCTTTTTGAGCAGGTTGGCGATGGCCTTCTCAACTTCCCTGTCCCCCGTTTTCGTGGCGGACAGTTCCAACCTGGTTGGGTTGCCATTGCCGATGTCTTGAAGTACGGCTTGAATTTGTCGCTGGTGCAGATCAAACGCGCGTTGAGTTCTTCACTGGGGTTCCTGGCCGGTTTGACCGTGCTATCCGCTGCACATCTTGCCTGGAGACGCGCCAAGGCTGAGCGCTTTGCCCTCACCCTGATCAACTCTTTCCTGATTGCCGGGTTCCTGTCTTTTCCTCTTTTACATCTTGGCGCAGGTAAAATAGATTGCCAGACGGATATCATCCGCGACCATGAGGAACTGGGTGAGTACCTGTCATCGGTCATTCCAGCGCATAGTCTGGTATATTGGGATGGCGGAAATGCCTACACCCCCATGATCTATGTGCCTGAAGCCCGTATCTTCCCGCCACAGATCAATGACGGTTATACATTCCATATTGGCGGGGACCCCGATGTCCTGTACTATTTCAGCCATTGGAATGGTGAACTCGATGCACGCTGGCGCAGCGAAGCGGATATTTTTATCATCGAAGCCAGACGCTACTCCGCCTGGAAGGATTTTCTCGCCCCGCAGGAATTCCAGGAATTTCCAAAACCTGCCAACTCGCCTTCCTGTTTGGAGGGCGGCGAACTAAGGATATTTCAACGATTGCCATGAACCTCTCGCTCATTGTTCCTGTCTATAACGAAGAAGAAAACCTTCCGCTTCTATTCGATGCGGTCTATCAAACGATGAATCTCCTGGCAAAGACCTGGGAGATCATATTCGTGGATGACGGCAGCCGGGATGGCAGCCTCTCCATTTTGACTGAGTGCGCAGAAAAGGATGCCGAGCATGTGCGTGTGATCTCCTTCCGCCGCAACTTCGGCCAGACGGCTGCGATTGCCGCCGGGCTGGATCATTCCCAGGGAGATATCATTGTCCTGCTGGATGCCGATATGCAGAACGACCCTGCAGATATTCCCATGTTGTTGAATAAACTTGACGAAGGCTACGATCTCGTCAGCGGCTGGCGCAAAAACCGCAAGGATGATGCGCTCACCCGCAATTTCCCATCCATGCTGGCGAACAAACTGATCTCGCGCGTGACGGGCGTGGAACTGCACGATTACGGCTGCACCCTCAAGGCCTACCGCCGCCCGGTGTTGGAAGGGTTCCGTTTATATGGCGAGATGCATCGTTTTATTCCGGTATTTGCCAGCTCGGTCGGCGCGCGCATTACCGAAGTCGTTGTCAACCACCACCCACGCCGTTTTGGAAAGACCAAGTATGGGCTGGAACGGACCGTGAAGGTCATCCTTGATCTGTTTACCGTAAAATTCCTTGTCAGTTTTTCATCCAAGCCCATCTATTTGTTCGGCGGCACCGGCTTGGGGCTGATGGTCATCAGTGCCCTGCTCATGGCCTATTTGTTTTTCAGGCGGATATTCTTTCTTGTGGGCGTAACCGGTTCGCCATTGTTCCAGACCAGCATGATGTTCTTCATCCTTGGGTTCCAGTCAATGTTGATGGGGCTGATCGCCGAATTGCTGGTGCGCACCTATCACGAATCGCAGCGCAAACCAACGTATACCGTCCGCACGAAACTTAACATCGAAGATGATTAAGTGGCTGAAAGAGAATCGCCAGGTGCTTGCCCGCGGGTTGGGCAGCCTTCTGGCGCTGGCGCTGCTATTGATCTTGGTTCGTGAAGAGGGGGATGGCGAACTTTTTTCAGCGCTGCGCCGCGTTTCCCTCGTTTATTTTCTGCTGGCGCTGCTGGCCTTATTACTTTCCCGCATCTTTGCTGCAACACGTTGGTACATCCTGCTTCGATCAGCAGGCGTCAAAATGCCGCTTCTGCGGGCGGTCATGCTGATGTTTACCGGCAACTTCTCTTCCAACTTTTTGCCGACCACGGTCGGCGGAGATGTGGTGAGGCTGGGAGGTGCCATGCAAATGGGATATGACCGCGCCGTCTGCCTCGCCTCTTTAGTCGTGGACCGTTTGGTGGGGATGGCGGGCATGATCTTGGTCCTCCCGTTGGGCTTGATCCCACTTTTTTCGCTGGATGGCGGATTGATCCAATCTGTTTCGCTGGCTGGCCTTTTTCAAAAAGGGATGGACTTTACCAAGCGAACTTTTGAGTCGTTTTCCATTTGGCTGAAGAAGCCTATGGGCCTGGGCGGAGCCCTGCTGGCCACCCTTGGGAATCAGGTATTTATCTATGGGATGATCTACCTGCTTCTGCTCGGGATCGATCACCGGGTATCCTATTGGCTGGTGGCTGGAATGTATACGTTGACTTATTTTGTCACACTCATTCCCATCTCCATCAATGGCTTGGGCGTGCAGGAACTATCCATGACCTTCCTGCTGGTTCAATTAGGCGGGTTGACCTCTTCTGAGAGCGCCACCATTGCCTTGCTTACCCGCCTGCTTTTCATTCTCACCAGCCTGCCGGGGGCATTCTTTCTGCCTTCCATTCTGGCTGCAATGAATGAGAAAAATAAAGTTGAGTAATTTGCTTTATGGAAACCGTTTCAACAAAAAGGTTTTTGCAGGTCTGGCTGTGGGCGTTGGCCATCGTCAGCGTGTTCGCAATCCTGCAGACCATTCAGCGCACAACAGAGTTGGAGATCGTGCTTTTGCGCTCCAAGTGGATCGGGCTTGTGAGCCTGTTTGCTTTCACTGCTGTTGCAACAACTTGGCTTTCCTTCTCTATTTATTTGGAACGAGTATCCGCCTGGGCGGATCGGTTTGAAAAACGGGCGCCCTCTGCCCTGCGTTATCTTGTTGGTATCGTATTACTTGTGGGTGGCTTTGCCCTTGTGTGGGCCGTGCGCCTGTATATTTTTGGCAATACACTCCCCCAGGTGATGCCGATTTTATGGGTCTTCCTTTGGGTAAGCCTTGTTCAGACCTTTGGCCTGAAAATGCTTCGGCCCATGGAATGGCACACGACTTTTGCGATCCTTCTTCTTGGCCAGGGCGTGATCTATCAAACCTATGGCATCTTCGCCGCCGTATCTTCCAACCCGTTTTCGATGGGATACTCCGAGGCAGGGCGGCATTATTACGCCTCTTTATTCTTTGCTGAAAAACTTTACGGGATGAAATTCCCGCTGCCCTTCCTTCACCCTTCACGATATCTCCTCCTGGCGATCCCTTTCCTTGTGGACGGACTGCCGCTTTGGTTCCATCGTTTTTGGCAGGCCTTCTTGTGGTTTGGCCTGACGTTGGGCGCGTCATGGAGCCTGGCCCATTTCTCCCGAGCAGTCGGTTGGAATAAGGTCTTTATCACAGCTTGGGCATTTTTGTTCTTTCTGCAGGGAGCGGTTTATTATCACCTGCAGGTGATGGTAGTCTTGATCCTGCTGGGGGTGTCGGCTGAAAAGCGGGTGCGGTCGCTTGTCTTCATCATCCTTGCCTCGCTCTGGGCGGGGATCAGCCGCGTAAATTGGTTCCCGGTTCCGGCAATGCTGGCGGTTGCCATCTATATTCTTGAAACGCCACTCAAGGATAAGGGCTGGAAGTATTGGCTCACTCCTTTTGTTTGGGGAGTTGGCGGAGGGATTGCCGCGGTCGTTTCCCAGTTCGTTTATATTCAGATCTCAGGCAATGCAGACATTGCCGCCTTCGGCTCCAGTTTCACTTCGGATCTGCTCTGGGATCGCCTGCTTCCAAACGAGACGTTTCCGCTGGGCATTCTGCCGGGGGCTTTGCTCGTATCTGCGCCTGTATGTGTAGCGCTGTATCAAATGATCCGCGGCAGGGCTCCGGCCCTCCATCCGTTGCGCTGGCTGGTGTTGAGCGTGGTGTTGGCCGCATTATTCCTCGGCGGGATCGTCGTCAGTACGAAGATCGGCGGCGGCGGTGACCTGCACAATATGGATGCGTACCTGGTGATGTTGTCGGTGTTGGCTGTGGCCTTTTTGGGGAATCAGGTTGTGGCGGAGTCAGATGCGAAACCAATGTGGGGGAGCGTCCGCTGGGATGTGGTCGTGGTTGCGTTGTTGATTCCGTTTGGGTTTGCGATCGGTAATATCGGCTTTTATCCATCCTTCGATCAAACCATCGTAGAGGAGGATGTTCTTCTTTTACAGAAGGCGTTGCGGGGCGGCGGCGATATCCTGTTTATCACTGAGCGGCAACTCATTACGTTTGAATATTTACAGGGTATTGAGATTATTCCGGAGTACGAGCAAAGCGAATTGATGGAGATGGCCATGTCGCGCAATCGCTCGTATCTTGAAAATTATTATGACGATCTGGAGAACCAGCGCTTTGCGTGGATCGTTGCCGAAGATCAAAAATTTACCCGACAAAAGCAAGGTGCGTTTGTAGAAGAAAATGTGGCGTGGGTTCGTTACATCGGCGCGCCCTTGTTGTGTAATTACAAGCCTGTCGTTGATCTGGCCTCGAACAATATTCAAATTTTCGAGCCGCGCCCCAAGCAGGCCGAGTGCAAGGATCCTTTTGCGGAATAGTATGCGCATCCTCACGCTTATTCATGAATTTCCTCCCATCGGCGGCGGCGGCGGCCGGGCCGCGTATGACATCTGCAGCGAGCTGGCTGCGCGAGGCCATGATGTCACGGTATTAACTGCTCACATGAACGGCCTGCCGCGAGAAGAAATGCAGGATGGAGTCCGGCTCGTACGTATTCCTTCAAGGCGGACTGAGGCTTTCACTGCCAGCTTTCAAACCATGCTATCTTTCAATCTTGCCGGACTGTGGACTGGTCTGACACTTATTTGGCGGTCCCGCCCCGATATCATTCATACCCACTTTGCGGTTCCTGCCGGTGCGCTTGCTTTCATATTGTCTGTGCTAACGGGTGTGCCATATATTTTGACCGCTCATCTTGGTGATGTTCCCGGGGGAGTGCCCGAAAAGACCGCACGCTGGTTTAGTTGGCTGGAACCCTTTACCAGGCCGATCTGGAAACGAGCCAGACAAGTTGTAGCCGTTAGTGAATTCACCCGCCGACTTGCATTGGCCTATTATCCAGTGGATATTCGCGTCATCCCCAACGGTGCAGATGTTACTCATCTGGTTACTGAATCTATTGAGGTCAATAAACCGCCGCGTATTGTTTTTGCCGGACGCTTTGTCTCGCAGAAAAACCCCCTGGCTATTATCCGGGTCTTATCCGCACTTACAGACCTCGATTGGACCTGCTCCATGCTGGGTGACGGCCCCATGTTCGAGGAAATCCAATCTGAGATAGAGAAATATGGCATGACCGGCCGTTTTCACCTCACCGGCTGGGTCACACCTGCAGATGTGCTGAATGAATTCTCCAGAAGCGACATCCTGTTCATGCCCTCGCTTTCAGAGGGGCTGCCCGTTGTTGGCGTGGATGCCTTGGTCAAGGGGCTGGCTATTGTTGCCAGTCGCATTGGCGGTTTTCTCGACCTGGTCGAACCGGACTGCAATGGTTATTTAATTGATTTGAAGAATGAGGCAGGTTTTTTATCCGTTTTGAGGATGTTGATCTCAGACCGCCGCCATCTTGAAATGTTCCGTCGCGCCAGTTTGGAGAAGGCAAAAGACTTTGATATTGGCAAGATTGTGGGGCAATACGAGAAGATTATGCAATCTGCTATTATTGATAGACATATAGAATGAGTACTGGTTTTTTTGAGTATGTAATTTGTATTGTAAAGGATAAGTTCGGGCTATTCCATGGTTTTGGCAGTGATGAGGCAACTGCTTCCAAGGTAAATTGATTTGCTCTTGTTGAGCAACTCTATTTCTAATCGTAGTAACAATTCAAGAATATACGATATTGTTCTGTTTTTTGTGGCATGGTCGCGGGGAACGTTATGAAGCTTTGTGCCGGCTTTTGAGAAACCTATGCGGTAAGGAAGCATTCGCAAAATAGTTATTGGAGCCGGTAACATCCAGAAAACATATGTTGAAAAGTCAACCTTGAACCCTGCTTTTTTGAGTACATGCCGAACGCTTTTTACTGTATACCTCCTGAAATGTCCTGCTGCTACATCTTCATCTGACCAGAGGAATGGATAGGCAGGAACTGTCATATAGAGACGTCCGCCTGGTTTGAGCAATTGATTGATGGATTTCAAAAAAGACAGATCATCTTCTATATGTTCGACGACATCGAATAATCCAATGGCTGGGAGGGAATGTGGCTTAAATTGAGCCGAGTCGGTAGTCGCGCAAATAACAGTTTGTACCCCTCTGTTCTTTGCGTTCAGAGCGCCATTTTGCCCTGGTTCGACAAGCGCCACATCATAGCCTGCATTTTTCAATCCAAGGGATACAAATCCGTTTCCGCCCCCGATATCGAAAAGAGTTCCTCCTTCCTCTGGAGGGTATAATCTGACAATGGAAAGAATACAATTATTGCGATGTTTAAACCAGAATGAGGCTTCTTCAATATTGAAATAGGCATCGTTGCCCTTTGATGGGTAATAAACTGGTTGAGAGTTGTTGCTGTACCAAATGCCATCTTTGCCCAGTATCAAACCATCGCTGATATCTTGTAGATTTTTCATCGATATTCCTGTCTTTCGATGTAAAAATCTAATTTTATCTGAATTTTGCATGGCGGTGTGAAGTTGCCTCCCTCATTTGCAAAGAGCATTAACTTATGATAGAAAATGAAAATTTCGCGCGTAGAAGAAGTCTACTTGGATTTATGGAAACATGAGAACAACAACAAAAAATTCGAATGCGAACCTCAAGAAAAAACTGAAATGCTCTGTAATTATTCCAGTCTTTAATAGCTCTGACACTCTCGAGTTGCTGGTAAAACGCCTTGGAAGCGTGCTGCATGGCCTTGCCTCCGAATATGAGGTCATCTTCATTAATGATGATAGTCGTGATAATAGTTGGCAGGTTATTATCCAACTTTCAAGGCAATATCATTGGGTGAAGGGCATAAACCTGATGCGTAATTTTGGTCAACATAATGCACTGCTAACCGGAATTTTAGCGGCGCAGTATGGTGTCATCGTGACCATGGACGATGATCTTCAACACCCACCTGAAGAGATACATAAATTAACAAGTGAATTGATAAACGGAGGTTTTGATGTTGTTTATGGCGTTCCGAAAATTCAGGAACACTCTGCGTTTCGCCTATTCAGTTCGCGAATTACAAAAAGATTGATGAGTATGGCTCTCGATCTGCCTGATATTGCACAGAGCGGAGCTTTTCGGGCTTTTAGAATCGAAGTACGAAAAGCTTTCAGGGGCTATCGCAACCGGTCTGTCTCAATTGATGCGTTACTCGCATGGGGGACCTCCCGGTTTGGTTATGTGGTTGTAGATCATAAGCAAAGGCGGGCGGGAAAGTCCAATTATACATTCCGCAAACTTATTCGGCATACTATCAACATGCTTACTGGTTTTAGTACACTACCGCTTCGGCTGGCAAGTTTTCTTGGGTTTGCATTTACTGGCTTTGGGTTTCTGGTTCTGGCTTATGTGATTGGGCGGTATTTTATCGAGGGTAGCCCCGTGCAGGGTTTCCCCTTCCTTGCTTCTCTTATCGCTCTATTTTCCGGTGTCCAGCTGTTTGTTACTGGAATATTTGGCGAATACCTGGCGCAGATTTTTTTTAACATCATGGGACGCCCGCTGGGCGTTGAACGAGAGACTGTCGGTTTTTCGTCTGATCAGGAAGAATATCATGATTGATTCTCAATTCGATTTTATCTGGCGCTCGCCATTAGATGAAGATAGATTTGGCGTTTCTGTTGCGCGTGCGATGGATATGACTTCGGAAAAGCTGCCTGCAGCTCTTGAATTTTGCCGCGTCCAAGGTGTCCAATTTCTGATCGCGCGGTGTTCCACTCGCGAACTTTTATCTTTGCAAGCCATGGAAGAATCAGGGTTTCGCCTCATGGATACTTTGATGTATTTTGATTTCAATTTGCATCACAAAACATTGCCTCCTCGCCGTGATTTGAATGTACGGATTGTTCAACCACAGGATGTGGATGCGGTGAAGGAGATATCGCGTCAGGCATTTCGTGGTTATGATAGTCATTATCATGCCGATCCAAGGCTTGACCGCTCAGCCTGTGATGAGATTTATGTCGATTGGGCGGTACGCTCCTGCTCTCAAAAGGACCTGGCCGATGAAGTATTTGTGGCTGAATCTGACAACGGTATTCTTGGTTTCCTGGCATTGAAAATGGATAAAACAAAAATAGCAGATTGCCGCCTGTATGCAGTCTCCCAGCAAGCCCAGCGAAGTGGAGTAGGCCAGGCGCTTCTGATTGAATCTCTGCATTGGTGCGTAAAAAAACGGCTTGCTTCGATGACTATCTCTACCCAGATCACAAACATCGCCTCACAGAAAGCCTGCGTCCGTGTGGGCTTTGAACCATATATTTCGTTCTATACGCTCCATAAATGGTTTGAAAAAGGAGAGAAACGTGGTTGAGCCTGCTTATATCCCTTTCAACCGTCCTATTACCGTTGGGAAGGAACTGCAATATATGACGGAAGCACTTGCCGGAGAGAAGTTGTCTGGTGATGGGCCTTTTACCAAAAAATGCCATGCTTTGCTCGAAAAAGAGTTAGGAGTCTCAAAGGCACTGCTTACTACCTCTTGTAGTCATGCATTGGAAATGATGCCTATTTTGCTGGATTTTAAGCCAGGGGACGAGGTTATTCTCCCATCTTTTACGTTTGTTTCAACTGTCAATGCTTTTATCTTACGGGGCGCAAAACCAGTTTTTGCTGATATTCGCCCGGATACCCTGAACCTAGATGAATCAAAACTCGAACAACTCATTACCTCCCGTACAAAGGCGATCATCCCTGTACATTATGCGGGAGTTGGGTGTGAGATGGATCAAATCCTTGAGATATCTCGCGAGTATCGGATAAAAGTAGTGGAAGATAATGCGCATGGTTTGTTCGGAAAATACAAGGGAAAATATTTAGGTACATTCGGCTCTCTTTCGGCCCAATCCTTTCATGAAACCAAGAACTTCTCGTGTGGTGAAGGCGGCGCCTTGCTCATTAACGATGAAACTTTGGCCGAAAGAGCAGAAATCATCCGTGAAAAAGGCACCAATCGAGCAAGGTTTTTCCGAGGACAGGTGGATAAATACACTTGGGTGGATATCGGCTCGTCTTATCTCCCATCTGATATTCTTGCCGCTTTCCTGTATGCTCAATTGGAGAGCCGTTCTAAAATACAAAATCACCGCCAAAACCTTTGGTCCATGTATGATTTGGAATTAAGAGATTGGGCTGCCCGGCACGATGTGCGCCTTCCAGTTATCCCTGAATATTGCCAACAGGCATACCATATGTATTACCTGCTTATGCCTACTCTTGCATTGCGCCAAAAACTCATTGCCAGCCTTGCTGCACGCAACATTCTTGCAGTATTCCATTATCTGCCTCTGCATCTTTCAGATATGGGGATGCAATTTGGTGGCAAAGTAGGAGATTGTCCAGTCACTGAACGAATCAGCGATCAGTTAATACGACTGCCATTCAGTAATGCCCTTACTCGCGAGGAACAGCAACGTGTAATAGAGGCGGTCTTAGAATTTGATTTTTCATGAAAAGTTCTTGGTAGATTAACTAGCACAAAGCATCTGATACTTATTAGGCAGTCATTATCAATAATGATATTAAGATTGAGGAAGATGTAGATCGGGCAGAACCGAGGAAAACATACAGGAAGCCAGAGGGGAGTCGTAGGATTCTTGGTCTTTACTTTGCTTGACTCTTAAGGGGTTTTGTGCGAGAATTCAAAATCTGAATTCTCAAATATGACAACAAAAATAAAACCACATGAATATGCCCTGCTGGACAAGATCGCGCAGAATTCTCTCGTTACGCAGGCAAATCTTTCCAAGCAGCTTGGAATTGCTGTAGGCAGTGTCAATTGGTATATCAAGCGCCTTGTTACTCGCGGTTGGGTCAAGGTTTCGCACCTTGACCGTACCCGTTTGCAATATGACCTTACCTCTGAGGGCATGAAAATTTTCACTCAACGAGCCATGAACTATGCACGTGATTCGCTCAAGACCTATGGTAACTTGCGTGAAAAAGCAAAGGCCCTTGCAGCAGATCTGAAAAAAAGCGGCGTCCGACGAGTTTATTTGAATGGTGATGATCAATTAATGGATATTCTGCGCCTGACTTGCATTGAAGCCGGACTGGAGATCAGCGACCTGCCTCAAGATTATGTGCTCGAATCTGATGGGCGTGGGTATCATGTCCGCGTGAAAGGTTAATAAAATACATGAAAAGATTTGGGATTATTGGTTGTGGACGAATTGCACCGCGTCATGCCGATTCTATAAATGAAATCACTGATGCGAAGCTAGTGCAGGTTTGCGATGTACTTGAATCTCGTGCGCATTATTTTGCCGATAAGTACAACGCGACTTACTGCCTGAATTATCATGAACTACTTTCGAACCCGAATGTTGATATTGTAAATATTTGCACACCAAGTGGAATGCATGCTGAGATGGCGATTGCCGCGCTTGAAGCAGGTAAACATGTCATTGTTGAAAAACCAATGGCAATGAATGTTACAGACGCCAACCTTATGGTTTCCACCGCACAGAAAATGAAACGCAAGCTTTGCATAGTATTACAGAATCGTTATAACCCACCCATGCAGGATTTTTATAATGTTGTAAAGGAAGGCAAGATTGGGCGCATTCTGCTTGGGTCAGTAACGGTGCGTTGGTATCGACCTCAGGAATATTATAACGATGGCTGGCATGGAACCAATGCAATGGATGGTGGTGCGTTAATGAATCAGAGCATCCATCATATCGATGCATTGCAATGGTTGGTAAATGTTCCGGTTAAGAGCGTGGCTGCTTATACTGCAACCCTTGCTCATCAAATGGAGGCTGAGGATGTTGGCGTGGTCATTGTACGTTTTGAAAATGGCGCTTTGGCGACCATAGAAGGCTCAACTGTGACCTATCCGCAAAACCTTGAGGCCTCCTTGGCACTATTTGGTGAAAAAGGTTCTCTCAAAGTTGGAGGCACCGCTCTTAACCGAAAGATATTCTGGAAGATCGCAGGCGAGATCGAGCATGAAAAGGAACTGTTGACCCGCGAAGAAGTGGATCCGCCTTCCATTTATGGCGCAAGTCATCGGCATGTGATCGAAGATATGATTCAGGCAGTGGATAATGATAGAGAACCACAGACAAATGGAGCGGAGGGATGTAAATCCCTTATTCTGGTATCTGCCATGTATGAGTCAGCACGCCATTCACGTGAAATTTTTATCGATGAATGGAAAAAATCTAATACGCCAAACTTTGTAGAACAGTGATTCAAAACAGAGATAGGATCTAATATATATGATGACTGCCACAAATCCGATTAAGAAAAAAAACGACCGGTTTGAATGGGTGCTTTTGATTTTGCTAGTCGTTGGCTATTATTCCTGGCTTTCTGTGAATACTGTATATTCTGCTTCTGTAGATGGACGTTTGCTTGAAGTCTTTGATGGTGATGAATTTTCTCATTTTGATATTATTCGCAAAGCGTTAACCGATCATGCGCTGTGCGTTGAATGGTCGGTATACGGGCATTTCTACTTTAATTTGGTCCTTTTTCCTCTTTTGATATTGCAAAGGGTTACTCCGGTTTCCGATCAACTTCTGGTTTTAGTTTTACGTTATGTGTCAACTTTGTCCTCCATTCTTACTGTGATAATGACATTTGGACTGGCTAGGCGATATTTTGGTAGTTTGGTCGCCTGGATCAGCAGTATTTTCTTGATGATAGTACCTTACATTTTTAATTATTGGTCTGTCACGTCCCACCCAGATACCCTTCAAATGCTTACTGTTGTAGGCGGGGTGTTCGGTTGTTGTGAATATTTGTATTCAAAGAAAAAGATATGGTTGATCGTCGCTGCTTTTTTTGCCGGACTGGCATTTTCTACAAAATATGCTGGTATATTTTTGATGCCCATAATTTGGCTTTTATGTCTTGGTATATTTGTAGAACCAATAAAAAAAATAAAAAGAGATTTTCTTCATCTTCCGAGCTTGCTGCCGGCATTTTGGCTTGTGCTTATAACAGGCGTTTCGTTTTTGATTGCCTTTGCGTTGGCTTCACCCTGCCTGATGCTGGATTGGAAATTTTTCCCGGGGCTCATGCGAGTTGTGCAAGTTACCAGTTCGGGATATCTCTATCAAATCAATCATAGACGTATTGAGTGGTTCGGGATATTAAGTTCAACCTCATTGATAGGAATTTTTAATAGCATCATATTGGCATTTGCTTTGGCATGGTTCCTGGTGAAAACATGGAAAACAAAAGGGGTTGAGTCCCAATCTCATAAAGGATTGCTATGGGCCTGGGTCCTGTTCTATTTTGCCGTTGCATTTTTTAGCGCAAATGTCCGCGAGGATCGCTATCTGCTCGTCATCATCCCTGTTGTTTTTATCTTGTTGGCAGATTTTTTGGTTAGTGTTTTGAATTATGTTGGAAGAAAGTTCCCCGGAAAATTTGTGTTCCATCTTGTGGTGGGATTAATTGTAGTGTTCTGCGCCTTGGAACTGTGGGGTGGGTTTACGAGGCAGATGGGACTTATCGAAACAAGGCAAACAAGAGAGCGTAATAACCCGGTTATTGAAGCAGGGAAGTGGCTCGAAGCGAATTACCCAGCCTCATCGCGTATTCTCTATGATAAATACAGCTATGTTCCCTCAAAATTTACGCGAGTCTGGGGAACGTATAACATGGACGCTATACTAGTTGAAGATGTTAACCCTAGCGTTATTGTTGTCAATACAGCCATCCGGGATATATTTATCCGGGACACCTATATGGCAAATTCCTATGTGGATGGACCGGAGAGATTCATGGAGATACACGATTTTTATACTGCCTTAGAGTCGGAGCAGATTGGTTTTGTTTTGGTCGCAGATTTTGGACCCGTACGAATCTACCAAAAAGAACGATAGAAATCAGGATGAAGCAATGACGACAGATCGATTTTCAGCAAACACAGAGGCTGTGATAATTTTTCCCCATGTTGTTTGGGAAGGTGAGTATCGAGTGGGGCCGTTCAGCGTGGTGGGTCAGCCGTTTTATGGAGACGGTTCAGTGGAGACCAGAATTGGCTCCAATGCAAATATCCGTTCTCATTCGATTCTTTATGCTGGGAATGTGATTGGTAAAAATTTCCAAACTGGACATGGTGTGATGATCCGCGAGCTGAATCGGATCGGCGATAATGTCAGCATTGGCACACATTCTATTGTAGAGCATCATGTTGTGATCGGAAATGGTGTTCGAGTGCATTCCAATGTATTTATTCCAGAGTATTGTGTTCTTGAAGACGAGTGCTGGATCGGCCCCGCCGTGGTGATGACAAACGCCATGTATCCACGCTCCAGAAGTGTGAAGGAGAAATTGACAGGCGCGATTATTGAAAAAGGCGCGAAGATCGGCGCAGGGGCGGTGTTACTGCCCGGGGTGAGAATTGGTCGAAATGCGCTGGTTGGTTCGGGCGCGGTGGTGACGCGTGATGTCGAAGAAAATGGCGTAGTGGTCGGAAACCCATCCCGGTTGGTCAATCACGTTACGAATATTCCAGATTATCAGCAGGAGATTTCATGACTGAAAAAATACCATTGTTGGATCTACGTGCCGAGTATGCCGAAATCAAGGAATCGGTGGATGCCTCCATTCAACGTGTGGTGGAGAGCGCGCGTTTTATTTTGGGGGAAGAAGTGACTGCCTTTGAGCAAGAATTTGCCGCCTTTTGCCGCGCAGAACACGCTATTGGCGTTGGTTCCGGCACAGATGCGCTGTATGTTGCATTGAGAACCTGCGGCGTTGAATCTGGGGATGAAGTCATCACCACCCCGATGACCTTTATCGCAACCTCAGAGGCAATCTCGTTGTGCGGGGCAAAACCGGTGTTTGTGGATGTTGACCCGAAGACGCATAATATCGACCCGAACCTGATCGAGGCTGCCATCACACCGAAGACGAAAGTGATTCTTCCGGTTCACATCCACGGGTATCCTGTAGATATTGACCCAATCCTTGTCATTGCCCGACGGTTTAATCTGCACGTCATTGAAGATGCCGCTCAGGCTCAAGGAGCGGAATATAAAGGACGCCGGGTGGGTACGCTGGCTGATATGGCTTGTTTCTCGTTTTATCCCGGTAAAAATCTGGGTGCATATGGCGACGCGGGGGCGATTACAACGAACAATGCCGAATTGGCGAAGAGAGCCCGGTTGTTACGCGACCACGGACGAACCAGTAAGTATGAGCATCAGGTGGTCAGTTTTAACTGGCGAATCGATGCATTACAGGCTGCGATCCTTCATGCCAAACTTCCATTTCTTGAAGGTTGGAATCGCCGCCGCCATGAAATCGCATTACAGTACAGTAAATTGCTCAAGTATTGTGGCGCACAATTACCAGTCATTGACGAGGATTTTGGTTCGGTCTGGCATCACTATGCCATCAATATCGTAAACCGAGATGAAGTGCAGAAGAAACTGAAAGAACAGGGAATCGAGGCTGGAATCCATTATCCGATTCCATTGCATATTCAACCTGCCTACCAATTTCTGGAATATGAAGCAGGTGACTTTCCCATTTCAGAGCAGGTGGCAGAAACCACCCTTTCGCTGCCCATGTACCCTGCCATGACAGATGAACAGGTGTATCGCGTGGCAGACTCCCTTTTGTGCATACTGAAAGGTGAGGCTTGGACATGAGCGAATTACCTCAAGGAGAAAATTGGACGGATATTATCCTCCCTCAAAAGAAGTGGTTGGATTGGCGTGTGAAGGAACTGATCCGCGCGCGTGACTTGATCATGTTGTTCGTTTGGCGCGATTTTGTATCGGTCTACAAGCAGACCATTTTAGGACCTCTATGGTATTTGATCCAGCCAATTTTAACCACGTTGACATTTACCATCATCTTCGGGCGGATCGCAGCCTTGCCGACCGATCAATTACCTGATTTCATCTTTTATCTTGCCGGGTCTGTGATCTGGGCATATTTTGCCGAGTGTTTGAACAAGACCTCCATGACGTTTATATCGAATTCAAGTTTGTTTGGGAAAGTATATTTCCCTCGTCTGGCTGTGCCCGTCTCTGTTTTGATCTCAAATCTGATCGCCTTCGCCATTCAGTTTGGCTTGTTTCTTATATTTGTTTTGTATTATTGGCTGGTGGTTGGCGTAGTGTCTCCTAATTGGAGTGTGGTATTGCTGCCATTTTATGTTTTGATGATGGCAGGTCTGGGACTCGGATTTGGCATTATCGTATCGGCATTGACGACTCGTTATCGCGACCTGCAATTCCTGGTGCGTTTTGGAGTGCAGTTGGTTATGTATGCAACACCTGTGATCTATCCACTCTCGTCCATTCCGGAAAAATATCAATTTTTAATTCGGGCCAACCCAATGACAGCCATTGTGGAGGGGTTCCGGTACTCGTTCCTTGGATCGGGAACGTTCGATCCTGGAAATTTGCTTTACAGTTTCCTCTTTATGCTGATTACGCTGCTGGTCGGTATTCTGCTGTTTAACCGCATAGAATCGACCTTTATGGATACAGTATGACACTTTCAATTTCTGTTGAAAACCTTTCTAAACAATACCGGTTGGGTGTGATCGGGAATCGAACTTTATATGAAGATATTAATCGCTGGTGGGCGAGGGTGCGCGGCTTGCCCGACCCGCTTGAAAAGATTGGTGAGGTTGATTACGGCAACCGTGCGGATGGCATGATCTGGGCGTTGCGGGATGTTAGCTTTCAATTAAAACAAGGGGAAGTTCTTGGGGTGATCGGCAGGAATGGCGCTGGTAAAAGTACCCTGCTGAAGATTCTTTCCAAAGTAACAGGGCCCACTGCCGGGCGGATCAAACTAAAAGGTCGAATCGCAAGCCTCCTGGAAGTCGGAACAGGTTTTCATCCTGAATTAACCGGACGCGAGAACATCTACCTCAATGGCGCTATTTTAGGGATGTCACGCGATGAAATCTCAAGGAAATTTGACGAGATTATTTCGTTTTCCGAAGTGGAAAAATTTGTTGACACCCCGGTAAAACGATATTCCAGCGGCATGTATGTGCGGTTGGCGTTTGCAGTGGCTGCGCATCTTGACCCGGAGATCATGGTTGTAGATGAGGTCCTGGCTGTGGGCGATGCAGCCTTCCAAAGAAAATGCCTTGGCAAATTAAGTGAGAATGCCGGAGAGGGGCGTACCGTGCTGTTCGTCAGTCATAATATGGCTGCCATTAACCGGCTTTGCAGCCGCGCCATCCTTTTGGAGCGGGGACGATTGATCGATGATGGTTCGGCTCCGGAGATTACCGCCAGGTACCTCGCAGGCGCTGCAGAGGAAAATGGAATCAGGAAATGGGAGATGGAAGAAGGGCCTGGAACCGGGGAATTGAGACTTATCGAGATCAGGATTTCCGATGAGCATGGCGTTCCCAGGTCGGTTTTTGAGGTCAGCGATCAGATCCATGTAAATCTTACCTATCGCGTCCATGAGCCTGGGCTTCGATTTCGTTGCGGGGTAAATTTCATAACCCAGGGTGTGCTGGCGTTCTCTTCGATTGAGAGTACGGAGGTGCCGCGGCGCGAAGCGGGGATATATACTTCCGTTTTGCAAGTCCCGGCGCACCTGTTAACTGAAAGCGAATATTCGATCAATGTATCCATGTTTACATCCGCAGGCGCAAAAAAACATTTTGTGAACCTGAGGGACGGGATAAGTTTTCAGGTATACGATTCAATGACCAAACCGTCTGCACGCGGAGATTATTCCCAGAATTTGGCAGGGGTGGTCCGCCCGATGTTGAAGTGGGATACTGCCGCGGAGAAAATTGATATTTAAGGAAAAAAGTATGACGCAAAATGAAAGATTTCGGGATATTCTGGCATTCAAGATTGTAAATATATTTCAGTCCACATTTAAGGCCCGCCTTATGGATAAGCTGCCACTTTATAAGGAAGCGGCATTTCAAAAAGGCGTATATTGTTATGTGGCATCCTCCGTGGAACTGGGGCGTTGCCAGCGTGAGTTTGAGCCGCAAATGCTGGTATGGCTCAAACAGTTTGCTGCAGGGGACGTGTTTTATGATATCGGGGCCAATATCGGGATGTTCAGTCTGGCGGTAGCGAAACTGCATGGCGGAGCAATTGTTACGTATGCTTTTGAACCATCCTTTTCCACGTTCGCAACCCTGGTGCGTAATATAGTGGCGAATCGATTCGGGGATTTTATTCTGCCTTTTTCTTTTGCCCTTGGAAGCCGCCTAGGGGTGAGGAATTTTAATTACACCGATATTTCTTCTGGTGCGTCCATTCACACCCTAGATTTGGTGGTGAACCAGACCGGGCGTGAATTTTCCCCGGCGTTCAGCCAGAAGGTTATTAGTTATTCACTGGACGAACTCGTCCGCGATTTTGATTTTGCCCAACCGACCCATATAAAGATAGATGTGGATGGCGGCGAGCGGGAGATTGTTGAAGGCATGAAAATTATCCTGCGCGGCGATAAAATACGATCGGTCATGATTGAACTCACAGAAGTCGATGAAAGTGATGAAAATGTGAGAGCAATTCGTGCGGTTTTTGGCGAGGCAGGATTTAAGGAAGCCATGCAGATCGAACATACGGGCAGGGCGAACCTGTACCCACGCGTGTCTGATGTGCTATTTGTCAAGAATTGGGAGTTTGATCATGTTTAGAGAATTAACGATTGAAGAATTAACCATCTCCGACGACAGCGATTGCTTTGTCATCGCTGAAATTGGAAACAACCATCAGGGCGATCTGAAAAAGGCGATGGAGATGTTCAAAGCCGCGAAGGAATGCGGCGTGGATGCGGTCAAACTTCAGAAGCGGGATAATAAATCCCTGCTGACGAAGGCGGCGTATGACAAACCCTATGATAATGAGAATAGTTTTGGCGCGACCTATGGCGAACATCGTGAGGCGTTGGAATTTGGCAGAACTGAATATGTCGAACTGCAAAAGTATGCCAAAGAACTAGGCTTAATCATGTTCTCTACAGCGTTCGACTTGAAAAGTGCAGACTTCCTTGCCAAACTGGACATGCCGCTTTACAAGATCGCTTCAGGTGATTTGAAGAATACTCCGTTGCTCAAGCATGTTGCCAAGATCGGCAAGCCAATGATCATCAGCACTGGCGGCGGGACGATGGAAGATGTTCAGCGTGCTTACGATACGATCATGCCGATCAACCCGCAGTTGGCGATCTTGCAATGCACTGCCTCGTACCCTGCTGAACCGCAAGACCTGAATTTACGTGTCATCACCACCTATCGCGAAAAGTTTCCAGATGTGGTGGTTGGGCTTTCAGATCACGAGAATGGCATTGCGATGGCGTTGGCTGCCTATGTTCTAGGCTCGCGCATGGTGGAACAGCATTTCACACTTAACCATACCTGGAAGGGCACCGATCATGCTTTTTCGCTCGAACCGATAGGGATGCGTAAACTTGTGCGTGACCTGCGACGGGTGAAGGTTGCGATGGGTGATGGCGAAAAGAAAGTTTACCCAAGCGAGGTGAATCCAATTCACAAGATGGGTAAAAAACTCGTTGCGGCGCGTGACTTGAAAGCCGGCCAGGCTTTGACGCGTGAAGACATCGCCATCAAATCACCCAGTGACGGCATCCCGCCGTATGAGTTGGATAATGTCATCGGCAAGACTCTCACCATGGACATGCATGAAGATGATAATTTTACGTTCGAGAATTTGAAGTAACGAGTACTGCAAAATTTATTTTGCGCGCGATATGAATGCCGTGGTACGAAAAAGGTAATCATGCTCCCAACCCAAACCCCCAACTGGATCGGCACGACAGAACAACCAACTCAAGCGGATGAGTGGTTCGAGAAACTCAACCCCGCAAACGGACAAGTCCTCTACAATGTGGCGCGTTCAAGACAGACAGATATTGTGCAGGCTGTTGAACTGGCAAAGAAAGCCCAGCCTGCCTGGGCGGATACGCCTGCAGTGCAGCGCGGCATGATCCTGCACAAGATTGTGGTGGGGATGCAGAACCGTCAGAGTGAGATCGCTGTCATTGTCGCCGCCGAAACTGGAAAGTCGATGAAAGAGGCGTTGGGCGAAACGAGCGGAGCGATCCAATGCGGGTTGTTTTATGCCAGCGAAGGTCAACGTCTGTATGGTCGCACCACCACAAGCGGCACGGCGAACAAGTATGCCATGACGATCCGCCAGCCCATTGGCGTGGCTGGACTCATTATCGCTGCGAACACGCCGATCGCGAATGTGGCGTGGAAGGTTTTCCCTGCGCTGATTTGTGGCAATGCCGCTATTTTGAAAGCCGCGGAAGATACGCCAGCCACAGCGTGGATCTTTGGGCAGATTGCAAAAGAAGCGGGTTTGCCCGATGGTGTGTTGAGCATCATGCAGGGATTTGGCGAAGAAGCGGGCGCGCCGTTGGTGGCTCACCCCGAAGTAGGTGTGATCAGTTTCACCGGCTCGACCGAAGTGGGACGCATCATCAACCGCGTGGCAGCGGAGCGTTTTACCCGCATCTCGCTGGAACTGGGCGGGAAGAATCCGCTGGTGGTGTGTGACGACGCTGACTTGGAGAACGCTGCCAAGTGGGTGCTGCTTTCTGCATTCAGCAATGCAGGACAGCGCTGTGCTTCGACCAGCCGTATCATCGTTTTTGAATCGGTGTATGAAAAGTTCCGTGATTTATTAGTAGAGAAGGCTGGAAAGTTAAAAGTGGGCACGGCGGACGATTGTGACTTTGGCGCGGTCATCAATGAAGGACAGTTGCTTGGCATGGTCTCTGCCGTTGAGAAAGCCAAAAAGAATGGCGCGACAATTTTATGCGGCGGTGAACGAATGACTGATGCTGAACATAAAGATGGCTACTACATGGCGCCGACGCTCATTGAAAATGTCGACCCGCATGATGAGATTTCCGAATGCGAGTTATTTGGTCCTGTGGCGTTGTTGTTCAAAGTAAAAGATTTTGAACACGCGCTTCAAATGGCGAACGATACGCCTTATGGTCTGACAGCCAGTATTCACACCAAGAGCATCCACCGTGCTACACGTTTCTATGACAAGGTGCAGACAGGTGTGGCGGTGGTAAATGCCGGGACACACGGCTCTGAGCCGCATATGCCATTCGGTGGGCGCAAGCTTTCGGGCAACGGTTCACGTGAGCCGGGCACCGAGGCGCTCAATATTTATTCTGAATTGAAAGATGTTTACATCAACATCGACTCGACGCAGGTATGAGTAAAGAGAACCCTTCAGTCATCGCTTTGATTCCCGCACGTGCCGGTTCGAAACGGGTGCAGGGAAAAAATATCCGTCCGCTGGCGGGAAATCCGCTCATTGCGTATACGATCTGTACTGCCAGGCAGAGCGGAGTCTTCGCAGATATTCTCGTCTCGACGGATTCGGAAGAGTATGCCGAGATTGCTCGACAATATGGCGCGGAAGTCCCTTTCTTGCGCCCGGCTGAAATTGCAGGCGATTTGGCACTCGATATTGAATGGCTGGACTTTACGCTTCACAAGCTGAAAGAGATGGGACGTGAATACGATTGCTTCAGCATCCTGCGCCCGACCAGTCCCTTCCGTTTGCCGAGCACCATTCAGAGGGCATGGAATGCTTTCAAAGCCGAAGAAGGCGTGGACTCTCTCCGCGCAGTGGAGAAAGTCAAGGAACACCCCGGCAAGATGTGGGTGATTCGCGGCAAGCGCATGATGCCATTACTTCCGTTCGGACCGAAGGAACAGCCTTGGCACAGTACGCCGTATCAAGGCTTGCCTGAAGTCTATTCGCAGAATGCCAGCCTTGAAATTGCCTGGTCGCGTGTGGTCTTCAATGGGCGCACGATTGCAGGTGAAGTGGTCATGCCGTTTATCTCGGAAGGCTACGAAGGTTTTGATGTCAATCATCCCTACGATTGGGATCTGGCGGAACGTCTCGTTGCAAGTGGAGAGGCGCAACTGCCAAAGGTAGAGAAAATCTAGCATGTCATTCTGAGCGGAGCGAAGAATCTTTACGATGATCTAAGAGACCCTTCGCTGTCGCTCAGGGTGACATTCATAAAGAATGAGGAAAACATGGTCGAATTGAAATTGATCCCCGTGGAAGAATTCAAGCGTGTGCGCAATTCATCCGCCGACAAATATAAGAAACTGCAACTCATCGCGGATATGTGTCGCGCCAACACGCTCACCGAAGTGAAGCGCGCGGGGTCGGGGCATCTCGGCTCGAGCTTCAGCGCGATGGATATTGTGGTGTGGATGTACTATGAAGAGATGAACACGCTCAAGGTTGGCTTTGACAGCCCTGACCGCGATATTTATTTTTCGTCGAAGGGGCACGATGTGCCGGGCTTGTATGCGGTGCTGCACTCGCTCGGTGAAATTTCTGATGACATGCTGATGTCACTGCGTCGCCTCAATGGCTTGAATGGCCATCCCGATATCAGCAATCATGGCATGGAAGCCAACTCGGGTTCGCTCGGCATGGGCATCTCGAAGGGACGCGGTATGGCGTGGGCGAAAAAATATAACAACAACGGCGGGCATGTCTTCGTAATGACCGGCGACGGCGAGTTACAGGAAGGTCAGAATTACGAAGCCTTGCATGTCACCGCGCATCACAAGGTCGATAACCTCACCGTTATCGTGGACTATAACAAGGTGCAGTCTGATAAACCTGTTGCAGAGATCATATACCTTCGCAACCTTGTCGAAAAGTTCACCGCGTTCGGATGGCATGTCATTCGCATTGATGGACATGATTTCAAGCAAATCGAAAGGGCGCTTGCCGAAGCGAAACAGGTCAAGGGCAAACCGCAGATCATCGTCGCCGATACTATCAAGGGGCGCGGCATTTCATTCATGGAACATCCTGCCGCGCTTGAAATTGGAAAAGGACTCTATCCCTGGCATTCGGGTGCGCCGGATGATGCAGCCTTCGAGGCGGGTTATTCTGAACTGATTCAACGCATCAATGCGGACCTCAAATCTGTGTCGCTCGACCCTCTGCATTTGACTCCCGTTGAGCCGGAAGTGAAAACCGCGAGTCCGTCCATGTTGGAAGGTGAACCTCTCAGCCAAGCGGCGTTGGATCGTCTCTCCGTCAAGCCGACAGATGAATTTGTCTCGCGGGCTTACGGTCAAGCCTTGGTGGAACTTGCCGCCACGCGCAAAGACATCGTCGTGCTCGACGCAGATCTCTCCTCTGATTGCAAAGTTCGCGACTTTGAATACACTTATCCCGACCGCTTCATTGAAAACGGCATCGCCGAACAGGATATGGTTTCCATGGCGGCAGGCCTTGCCCGTCAGGGACTGTTACCCGTTGTCAATTCGTTCGCCAGTTTCCTCGCATCACGCGCCAATGAGCAGATTTACAATGCGGCAGGCGAGAAGTCCAAGATTATTTATGCCTTGCATTATGCAGGTTTAATCCCTGCTGGACCTGGTAAATCACACCAGTCCCTGCGCGATATTTCCCTCTTCTCCGCGTTGCCGAATTGCACCATCCTGCAACCTTGCAGCGCCGAAGAGACTCGCATGGCGATGGATTACGCCGTGAACAAAACCGATGACGTGATTGCCCTGCGCCTCATCATTGGACCCAGCCCGCGGCGGATCACGCTCCCGGCTGGGTATGAGTTTAAGCCCGGGGTGGGCTGTCAACTCACGGCCGGGAAAGATGCGGTTATGTTCGCATATGGTCCGGTCATGCTGCATGAAGCGCTCCTTGCCAGTGAACTCCTCGCTGAGCGCGGATTCGGTTTGAGCATCATCAACATGCCCTGGCTCAACCGCGTAGATGTAAAGTGGCTCACTGAAGTCCTCAAGCCATACTCAAATATCTTCATGCTCGAAGATCATCACCCCGCTGGTGGTTTAATGGATAACATCCTCACGGTTTGCAGCGAACATGGTTTGTTGAACGGCAAACAGATGATCAAGTTCGCTGTGGAAGGTTATCCCGCTTGCGGGACTCCGCAACAGGCGCTGGCGTTCCATGAGCTGGATGGCTTGTCACTCTCGAAGCGTGTGATGAAGGTTTGCGGTTAGTGAATGTCTGAAATAAAGATTGGGATACCCCTGCATGGGAAGATGGCGGCACGCGCCTTCCATCAACCTTCCTTCCGCCAGCGTTTGGCAGAGGGTGGGTTCATGCCATTGTATTTCCTCAGCCCAAACTATTTTCGTGCGTTTGATTTCGACCCTGAACAGTATTTTGAATTGCAAGTGGAGCAGTATGATGCGCAGTATCAAAAACATTTTTTGCTGCAGCAACTGCGAATGCTGCGCCGCTTTGTCGTTGTGACCGGCACTACTGATTTACGTTTTCGAGAGTTGATCGAAAGCAAATTGTTTGACGCTACCCTTGCAGGTATGGCAGCTCAAATGACTTTTGTTGCCATGCTGCGTAATATTCCTGGTATGGGCAGGTTATTATCGTGGCTTGAACGAAGCCTCTATGTAACACATGCGCACGACAAAGAATTCAAAAAGCAAGAGGTTACCTGTGTTTTGACACCAGGAATGGGAAATTATGGGTTTTGGAATGAAAACCAGTTTGCGCATGAGGCACAGCGCCTGGGCATTCCCACCTTTACAGCCATCACCAACTACGACAATATTGTCAACATGGGTTATCGCGGTTTTGAACCAGTTTGTTTAGCGGTGTGGAGTAAACAAATGGCGGATGAAGCCATTAAATTGCATGGCTATCCGGCAAATAAACTGGAGATCACAGGCCCGGTGCAATATGACCGCTTCATGATGCCATTGCCGAAGAGTCGCGGGGAATTTCTGCGTTCACTCCACCTTGATCCATCAAAGAAGACCATCCTCTTTGCAGGCGGCGTCAACATCAATCACTACTTTGATATTTACCGCGTCTTCGTGGAGCAAAAGGGCAAGGTTTGGCGCGAGCCGTTTAATTTCATTGTCCGCCCATACCCGCACCCCAAGTTAATGAGCTCTCCCGCGTGGACGGTCTTGGAGAATCTCTTCAAACAGGCGGGCGCATACATCTCCAACCCTGGCTCCATCGATGCCAGTGGCGATAGAACCGCCGAGTTCCGCGTTGATCTCGCCTTCGACGAAGGGCCTGACGAGTTGAATTACCTGCTTCGTTACAGCGATGTAATGGTCAATTACTTTTCCACGATTGGCCTTGAAGCCGCCATTTGTGACCTGCCAACCATCCATGTCGGTTTTGACCCGTACACCTTCGGTTTGCGATTCAGCGTCACGACCGGGTTTCTGCAAAGGCAGACACACAACCGTCGTCCGCTGCGGCTGGCGGCAGCGCGCGTGGCGAAAAGTGAAAAGGAAATCTTTTCCGCACTTGAAGATTACCTCAGTGATCGCACTCTCGAATATGAGTCCCGCCGCATCTATGCCGAATCCGAATGCGGCGAACTTGACGGGAAGGCCGGAGAGCGCCTGGTAAACATGATCAGGAGTAGGATTTAATATGAAAGCCATCCTCCCTCAACGTTCAGGCTATTGGAAGAATAACCATGTCACTTATCGCCGCATGTGGCTGGATGCCTGCCTCAATGCCTTTTCAAACGAAATGCGTGGCGTTGTCTTTGATCTTGGCGGTAAACGTGAAAATAAACGTGGTTCCTTCCAACCGCCGGAGCGCAAGGCAAAAGCATGGTGGTATCTCAATCTTGATTGGATCACGAAACCAAATATATTTGCAGATGTCACAGCAACCCCGCTGAAAACCGCGAGCGTGGACTGCATCCTCTGCACTGAAGTACTGGAACACCTCCGCGACCCGCAAGCCTGTGTAGATGAAATTCACCGCCTGCTGCGTGACGATGGCCTGGCTTTTGCATCCACACCTTTTTTCTACCCGGTCCATGCCGACCCTTATGACTTTCAGCGCTTTACCGAAGATGGCTTGCGTCACCTCTTTGCCGAGTTTAAATCGGTGGAAATATTTCGTATGGGCGGTTACTTCGGCACGCTGGGGTTGATATGTGAGCTGGGCATTCCCGGCGAAGACGGCATGACTTTCACCAGCAAGATCGCCCGTTGGGTGTTGAAGTGGCTTTCGCGCGGACTGTGCTTGCTCGACCTGTCTTTATATGGCAAAGAAAACACCAGCCGTCAGAAATTCACCACCGGATATTTTGTGAAAGCCATTCGTTGATATGAAACTTCGCATCCGTGAATCTGCCTTTGATCTGGGCGCGCTGATAAAAGGCGCCCTGACCTCAGCAGACTTGTCCATCTTCCATGAGTTCGAGCCACCGCCAACCGGCGGAGGTCATCAGTTTTTGCGCGCGCTTTGGAAACAAGCCCAGTTGCATGGATTGAAGGTCGAAAATAATTTAATCTCCCGCACGACCCGCGCCTGCCTGTTGAATTCGTTCAACTTCAGCGAGAGCCGTCTGTTACGAACCGCGCGGGCCTCGGTCCTCTATGTCCACCGTATGGATGGGCCCATTGATGTATATCGCGGTGATGACCGTGGTGTGGATAAAAATATTCACACCATCAACCGGAAGATGGCGCAGAAGTCCATCTTTCAGTCGCGTTACAGTCTGGAGAAGCATCTCGAACTTGGCATGGAATTCAAGAACCCGACCATCATCCTCAATGCCGCTGACCCGGAGATTTTTAATCGGCAAGGCAAAATTTCTTTTTCACGCGAGCGCAAGACCCGACTGATCGCCGTAAGTTGGTCGAATAACCTGAACAAGGGCGCACCGGACTATCAATGGCTGGATGAGCATCTGGATTGGGATCGCTATGAGATGACTTTTGTTGGACAGAGTCAGATTGCGTTCAAGAACATTCGTATGCTTCCCGCTGTGGATTCGTATAAACTGGCAGCGTTGCTGCGCGAGCATGATATTTACATCACCGCCAGCCGGCACGACCCATGCTCGAATTCGCTGATCGAAGCGCTGACGTGCGGGCTTCCGGCGATCTACCGCCAGAGTGGCGGACACCCAGAGATCGTGCAGCAGGCTGGAGTTGGGTTCGAGGCGGCGGAGCAAATCCCGGAATTGCTGGATGTGGTGGCTGAGTCGTATGAGAAATTTCAGGCGCTTATTTCGCTTCCGTCCATTGAAGAAGTCAGCAAAAGATATTTGCAAGTTTTGGAATTGCTCCCATGAAATCTCTGGCACAGAACATCGGAAAATATATGGTCAGGGCGGCTTCGTGGAATTGGAAGCCGTATTCGCATTTGATCTTATATGGTGATAATGCAGGTTGGGTGTTGGACTGGGAAATGCGGGAGTTAAAAAACATTTGTGTTGCATTGGGCGTACCCGTGATCAAACCGCTTTGGAAGCATGCCCGGCAGCCTCAGTCGATATTTTATTCGAATCAGTTCTTTCTCCAAAATGAAGACTGGCTGGGCTTACTGCCTCGTCGGATCGGATTGGCGTATTTTCATGGCTTGCCGGATACAGGAGATCATGGTTTTGATCGGGTGTATGCTGCTTTGAAAAAACACCACGAGAATCTGACTCGGATTCAAGTTTCGCATACTGAAATGAGAAATGTGATCCTGCAAACAGGGATTGCCCCTTCCAAGGTCTTCCAGATTCCGATTGGGATCAACATATCCTTATTCCCGTTCCGGGATGCTGGCATGAAACAAAATGCGCGCGTGGAGTTGGGTGTGCCTCAAGCGGCGTTTGTGATCGGGTCATTTCAAAAAGATGGCGTGGGCTGGGACGATGGCATGGAGCCGAAAAAAGAAAAAGGCCCTGATGTGTTTATTGAGACCATGAAACGTTTGAAGAAAGACATCCCGGAATTGTTCGTGCTGCTTTCGGGGCCGGCGCGCGGTTATGTCAAAAAAGGGCTGGAGGAGTCGGGTATTCCGTACCTTCATTTTTATCTTCAATCGTATCCGGAGATTGCCAAACTATTTCAGGCTCTTGATTTGTATGTGGTGGCATCGCGTCAGGAGGGTGGACCGAAGGCAATTCTGGAGAGTATGTCCAGTGGCGTGCCGCTTGTGACCACGCAAGTGGGGCAGGCAATGGATTTGGTAAAGCACGGCGAAAACGCCTTTATGGCCGCAGTGGAAGATGTGGACGCGCTCGCATCCTACGCCCTTCAAGTGTATCGCTCGTCCCAAGCCGACCTTCAGTCGATGCTGTTTGCTGGAAGAAAGACCGCGGAATCCAATAGTTATGAAAGTCAGATTCCTTTATGGGCTGAGTTTATGAAAGGATTTGTGGAATGAGTTCAATTTTACAAAAGACCGCGTATTACCTTCTGCCGCGTTCGCTGCGGAGGTTTATTATCAAGACCATGATCGGCGCGGAGCAGTCCGCTGAACCGAGTGAAGCGGCGAAATGGCTGTTGGGTATATACGATTTTGTCAATTATGAGATTGACGCGCAATGTAAACGCTGGGGCGATGGCGTTCACATCAAACATAAAGTAATGAATGGCATTCATTCCTTCTTTTATGAACGTATCGAGAGGAACGCCAGCGTGCTCGACCTCGGCTGCGGCTATGGTGCATTGGCCCATTCCATTGCGGTTCATTCCGATGCAAAAGTCCTGGCAATTGATTTTGATGCAAAACAGATCGAATTTGGAAAAAAACGTTTTGCCCACCCGAATGTCCAATTTATCGTTGGCGATGTCTTCAAGGATATTCCTAAGATCGGCTCTGTCGATGTAATTGTCTTGTCAAGCGTTCTCGAACACCTGAAGAACCGTCCTGAATTTCTCAAAGATTTGACTTTGCGGTTTCAACCGAAGAAGTTTCTCATCCGTGTACCGACCTTTGAGCGTAATATCCATGCGGCTCTTAAAAAGGAACTTGGCTTGTTCCCCTACACCGACGACACGCATGAGATCGAATACTCCAAAGATATTTTTCACAATGAAATGAAACAAGCAGAACTGGGCGTTAATTACTTCGAGATCCGCTGGGCAGATATTTGGGCTGAGTGTGTCCCTGCAAAATAACATGCTGAAAAAATGGCTCAACTCCCTCAAACGAACCTTCCCAAAATTCTTTCGGGTTGTTTTCGCTTTGCGAGATTGGGTAAAGACCATTCCTGCCTGCGTAAAACTTTCAATGCTCAAAAAAACGGATGCTGGGATCGCAGTCGCCTATCTTGGCCCACACTTTCCGAAGCCGCCGGTTTCGCGAAGCGAGTTTGCGCACGGTGGTGCAATCAAGTTGACCTATCTTGCGGAGAATTTTCCGCATCACTTTCCATCCGCGAATCTGCTGTACGCCGTCAGCAGTGTGGCGCATCCTTTTCAAATGGAGATTCTTCAAGAGGCAAAACGTAAGGGATTACAGATCGTCGTCAATCAAAACGGCGTCGCCTTCCCTGCCTGGGATGGCACGAACTACGAAGCCTCGAATCGTTCGTTGAAGAAATTGATCCGTTTTGCGGATTTCATCATCTACCAAAGCCAATTTTGCAAAAATAGCGCCGAACGATACATCTCCCCGCCGGATGTTCCCAGCGAGGTCATCTACAACCCGGTCGATACCCGCCTCTTTTCCCCCGATGCCTGCCTGGTAAAGCCTGAAGCCCTGACTTTGCTTTTGGGCGGCAACCAATATGAAAAGTATCGCCTTGAATTGGCATTGCAAACGCTCAAATCTTTGCATCGAGATGTTCCCAATGCAAGATTGATCGTTACCGGCAACCTCTGGCTTCCACGAGATGAAGCCGAAGCCTGGACAAAACAAACCCTGAGCGACTTGAACTTAACCGACCACGTAACCTTCACTGGAACCTATGCTCAGACTAATGCGCCTGCACTGTATTCACAAGCTCATCTTCTGCTTCATACGAAATACGCTGACCCATCACCGGGATTGGTATTGGAAGCGATGGCGTTGGGAATGCCAGTTGTACATTTGAGCAACGGCGGCGTGCCGGAATTGGTCGGCGATGCAGGTATTGGCGTGCATGTGGAACATGATTGGAACAAGATCAATTTGCCCGATCCGCAGGCGATGGCGGATGCAGTCATGCAAGTCCATGCCCGCCGGGAATATCTTTCGCAAACGGCGCGCCAGCGGGCTGTGGATTTGTTCTCTTTGGGAAAGTTCGTGATACGGCATAAGGAAATATTCGAAAAGGTTCTTGAAGGACCGCGAGATTTATCTCGCGCTAAAAAGGCGACGTGAATGTCGTCATACCTTACCTCATGAAAATCACCATCATCCTCTGCACCCGAAACCGTTTCGACGATTTCACAAAAACCCTGCCTTCCATCGCGGCGCAAACCCGCCCGCCGGATGAATTGATTGTCGTCGATTCGTCGGACGAGAAGGAACTTGAGGCATATCTCACTTCGGCTAAGTTGCCTTTCCCTGTCCGCTATTTTCACACCCAGTCCGGACTGACCTTACAGCGTAACCACGGCATCCGCGAATGTGCGGGTGACTTGATCTTCTTCTTTGATGATGATGTGGATTTGAACGAGAACTATCTCGCCGAAGTGGAAAAAGTTTTTGCAAACGACAAGAAGAAAGAGATTGGCGCTGTCGGCGGAAAGATCGTTGAAAATTCTTCTCCATCCATGCGCCTCAACCTTGAACGCTTCACGTTTTATGTTTTACGCCTCATCTTCGGCGTGGTCGGAACCCGCAATGGGAAGTTCTATCCTTCTGGTATGCCTTCACACCCGCGCAAAAATCAGCCCAGCGGATTCATCGAATGTCTCTCCGGTTGCTGCATGGCATTTCGACGTGAAGTATTTGAGAAAACAAAGTTTGATGAAGCCCTGGCTCATTACGGTTTGATGGAAGATGTGGATATCTCCAAGCAAACTCTCGACGCAGGATATAAAATCTATTACCAAACCTTAGCAACTCTCATCCATAATGAAAGCCCAATGAACCGGCTCAAAGTGCAGCAATGGGCGGAGATGAGCGTGGTCAATTACGATTACCTCTTCCGCAAGAACTGGGCACGAGACAAGTGGCGCTGGTTATTTTATTATTGGGCGCTGATCGGCCTTTTTGTTGCAAATTTTCACAGCCTCAAAGGGTTGAAGGGCACGTTTGTTGGAATTAAGAGAATTGTATTAAGGAGCCTCATATAATGAAGAAAAGTAGTTCGTTTCACTCACTAAACGCCGATGAGAAATTAAATTTTTTCGAAAAAAGACTTTGGGAACTCCTGAATTTATTGAACAATAACTATTTCCCTTATAGGTTTAATGGTTTCCATCTGAAAAAATTTACGCCTGAAATATCCGAAAGCGACAGGCTGAAAATCCCTGACAAAGCATCTCCCTCCAGGTTCTTGTCCGATTTGTTTTGGATGAAACTTAACTGGAATGTGATACGGTCCGAACTTGGGGAAATTCATGTCCTTGATTCTGGCGCAGGCAGTGGGAAATACGGTATTAAGATTAACGAGTTTTCAAATGGAATCTCATCGTATACGGGGCTGGATCTTGCGCATGATAAAACGTGGCAGAGTCTTATGGAAAGCCATGCCTTTATCACAATGAAGCAGCATCATTCAGATGAAATATTGAGCGTCATTCCTGAAAAAACAAACTTGTTTATGTCGCAGTCTGCCATTGAACATTTTAAGTACGACCTGCTGTATTTCCGGCAGATTCGGCAGTTCATTGAACAAAAGAAAGCGCCCATCATACAAGTCCACATATTTCCTTCAGCGGCGTGCCTTAATCTGTATGGTTTGCATGGAGTACGGCAATATACACCCAGAACAGTCTCTTCCATTGCCGGTTTGTTTGATGGCACCGAACATATCTCTGCTTTATATAATCTCGGCGGAAGGAATTGTAATGAACTGCATGATCGGTATATCGCCGAGCCCATTGCAACCTCAAAGGGAACAGTAGATTATCGTGACACGAAAACAGATGAATATAAAAAACTTCTGGTTGAAGCAATCAGAAAAGATATGGATGAGGCATTGCATAACCCCGCACCCGCGCCCAGTTTTTATGCTTTGGTGATCCAATCATATTTTAAGCAATCTGTTATCTGATACGTTCTGATCTTGAAAATGAAACGCGCACTCATCACTGGCATTTCCGGCTTTGTAGGCAGGCACCTTCGAGATGAACTTATTCGCGAAGGCTGGGATGTTTTTGGATTCGATATCCGTCCGGCGGGAGGGAATGTCTTTGTCGGTGACCTCTCTGACCGTGCGGCTCTGACTCGTGCCGTAGCTGATTGCCAGCCTGACGCAGTTTATCACCTTGCGGGCATGATCAAATCACAAGACCCGCAAGCATATTACACCTCCAATTTATTTGGGACGTTAAATCTTCTTGATGCAATCATGCAAATGGAGAAGCGACCCAAAGTGGTGCTGGCAAGTTCGAGTGCGGTCTATGGGCTGACCAAAAGTGCGCGCCCCATCACCGAGCGCTCTCCTCTGCGTCCTGTAACGGAGTATGCCGTCAGCAAGGTGGCGCAGGAGGCGGCGGCTCTGCGGTATCATTACGCGTTCGGGTTGGACGTGGTCATTGTGCGGATGTTCAACCTGCTGGGTCCCGGTCAATCACCTGACTTGGCTTGTTCGGCGTTCGCGCGTCAGATCGCGTTGGCAGAGATTTCAGAACAGAATGAAATTGTCACCGGCAACTTAGATGCCCAACGAGACTTTGTCGATGTGCGAGACGCGGCGCGTGCCTTTGCTTTGCTCGCAGAAAAAGGCGAAGCCGGGCAGACCTATAACGTCTGTTCGGGGAACGCGGTGGCGATACAGCAATGCTTGAGTGAGATGATGCTCAAGTCGAAGAAACAGTTATCGGCTAGGGTGGATGCGGCGCGAGTCCAAAAGAACGATGTGCCTGTGCAGGTGGGAAGTTTCCAGAAGTTGAAAAAGGTCACGGGTTGGAATCCGCGCATTCCTCTACATGAATCTTTAACAGACCTGCTCAACGATTGGCGTGAGCGGGTGAAAGTGGAGTTGAAATGAATTGGAACGGTAAAAAAGTTTTGGTCACCGGCGCAGGCGGATTTATCGCCAGCCATTTGGTGGAACATTTAGTGCGTGAAGGCGCTCAGGTGCGCGGATTTGTGCGCTACAACTCGCGCAATGACCTCGGCATGTTGAAATGGCTTGCGCCTGAAATTCTTTCACAAGTGGAGATCATGCAAGGTGACCTGCGCGATAACGAAGCGGTGCGCAATGCTGTGCGCGGTGTGGATACGGTCTTTCATCTCGGTGCGTTGATCGCGATCCCGTATTCGTATGTGAACCCGCGCGAAGTCATTGATGTGAACATTATGGGCACGCTCAATGTGCTGATGGCGGCGCGTGATTTTGGAACGCGGCGCGTGGTGCATACATCTACGAGTGAAGTGTATGGCACGGCGCAATATGTGCCGATTGATGAAAAACATCCGTTGCAGGGACAGTCGCCTTACTCTGCCAGCAAGATCGGCGCGGATCGCATCGCTGAAAGTTTTTATCGTTCGTTTGAAACGCCGGTCGTCACGCTGCGCCCGTTTAATACCTTTGGTCCGGGTCAGTCAATGCGCGCGGTCATTCCAACGATTATTGTGCAGGCTCTCACCCGCGATGAAGTCAAACTGGGCAGCCTCGAGCCTTCGCGTGATTTCACCTTTGCCAAGGATACTGCCAACGGTTTTGTAAAAGTTGCTGAAGCCGAAGGCGTGCTCGGCGAAGAGATCAATCTGGGCAACGACAATACCATTCGTATTGGCGATCTTGCTGAAAAGATTTTCAAGCTCATCGGCAAGACTCCCAAGATCGTGGCAGACCCTCAGCGTGTGCGCCCCGGCAAAAGTGAAGTGATGAAGTTGTGGGCGTCGAACGAAAAAGCCAAACGCATGATCGGATGGGAACCCCGCATCTCTCTCGACGAAGGCTTGCGAGCCACCATCGAATGGATCTCCGCTCATATCGATCTCTACCGACGACCCGACCAATACACGGTGTAACATGCGAGCAGTCATTCTTGCTGGCGGTAAAGGTACACGCCTCGCCCCGTACACAACTGTTCTCCCAAAGCCGCTCATGCCCATCGGTGAGATGCCGATTCTTGAGATCGTGATTCGTCAATTACAGAAAAAAGGTTTTGACGACATCACATTGGCAACCGGTTATCTTGCTGAATTACTCATGGCGTATTGTGGTGACGGAAGCAAGTTCAATACGAAAATTGATTACTCCCGCGAAGAACAACCTCTTGGCACGGCTGGACCGATTGCCCTCGTCCCAAATTTGACTGACACATTTTTAGTCATGAACGGCGACTTACTCACGACAATTGATTACAGCGCCATGCTCAAGTATCACCATGAACGCGGCGCACTTGCTACCGTGGCGTGCTATCAACGCGATGTAAAAATTGACCTTGGCGTGATCCAAGTAGACGAAGATAATTGGATTTCCGACTATATCGAAAAGCCCATTTATCATTATTCTGTCAGCATGGGTATTTATCTGTTTGAGCCGGAGATTTTGAACTACATCCCCAAAGGCGGACGGCTGGATTTGCCTGAACTAGTCTTGAAACTGATGCGTGACGGGAAGAAGGTCAATGCCTTCAATTTTGACGGCTACTGGCTTGACATCGGCAGGCACGATGATTACGAGCGTGCTATCGAAGAATTTTCAAAGAATAGGGATGCGTTTTTGCCAAACTCATGATTCTCATTATTTTTACCAATAATTACCCATATGACACTGTGGGTGAGCAGACCTTTCTTGGTGGCGAAATTACGATCTTAAAAAAATATTTTGATCGCATTGTTTTGGTTCCGCAGCATAAACATGATAAGTTGCTTCCCCTTTCCAGGGATGTAGAGGTGGATCTTGGCTTTGCTGACAGGCTTACTTTTATTAATCGTTTTCCGGATTTTCTTTCTTCTTTTTTTCAAAGAGAAGTTTTTGAAGATATTAGAGACCGCCTGCCCGATTCTCTTTCATTGGAATATCTTAAAAAGATATTCTTTTTTCTCTCTGGTGCGTATCAGACAAAAAAATGGTTGAAAGATTGGCTGCAAAAAGAGAAAGCCGCTCCGTCGGATGTGATTTGCTATACCTATTGGTTCATTGATATAACAATGGGTTTGGGCTGGGCCAAAGCGGAAACCCCCCGGTTGAAGGTCATCTCGCGCGCTCATGGTTATGATCTATATGAGAATCTATACAAACCTTGGCCGTTGCGTTTGCAATCTATTTCCTTGTTGGATGGGCTTTTTGCAGATTCAGATATTGGCACAGAATATCTTTTGAAAAACTACCCCCAATTCCAGGAAAAATATGAAACCGCCTTGTTGGGCGTGCCTGAGCCAGGTGGGTTGTCTAAGCCTTCACAAGATGGCGTGTTGCGTATCGTTTCCTGCTCAACAATCAACCCGATCAAACGGATTGACCTTTTATTTAATAGCGTTATTACTTCCGCAAAGATGCGAAGGGATCAGCAGGTCGAATGGATACATTTTGGCAATGGCGATCAACGCCAGGAATTCATTGACCGGGTTGCACAGGAGTTTCCCTCGAATGCAAAAGGATTTTTCCCCGGTTATCAAAACCAGCAACAGCTTATCCAGGCCTATATTGATAAACCAGTCGACGTGTTTATCAATGCCAGTTCCACTGAAGGAACGCCTGTTTCGATCATGGAGGCCATCAGTTGTGGCATTCCAGTTATTGCTACTGCCGTGGGTGGGAACGTAGAGATCGTACAGAAAAGAAATGGCGCTCTGCTTAGCGAGAACCCAACGCCGGATGAAATTGCGGATGTTTTGTTGAGCGTTGTTGACAATCGCAACGAATGGCTCAAAAAACGACAAGGCAGCCGCGAGGTTTGGCAGGAACGATATAATGAAACGACCAACTTTGAGGCGTTTGCCCAAAAGCTGGTCGAGATAAGGAAGCGATAGCTTTATGTGTGGCATTACTGGATTTTGGAATCTGGATGGCAGGCCGGTCAACCGCGAAGAGTTGATTCGCTTTACGAATCAACTCGCGCATCGCGGACCCGATGGCTGGGACATTCACATAGAAGAATCTGCCAATTTGGGTTTTGGCCACCGCCGCCTCGCCATCATTGACTTGAATACGGGCGACCAGCCCATGTCTTACATGGATGGATGTTATTGGATCGTTTTTAATGGTGAGATCTATAACTTCGTTGAATTGAAAAAAGAACTCGAAGGCCTTGGCTATGCTTTTAAAACCGACTCGGATACAGAAGTGATTCTCGCCGCCTACGATAGATGGGGCGAAGATTTTCAGTTCAAACTCAACGGGATGTGGGCATGTGCTATTTGGGATAGCCGCGAACGCAAACTATTCGTCTCACGTGATCGTTTCGGTGTGAAGCCGATGATCTATCTCTTCGATGGCAAACGTTTTGCTTTTGCTTCGGAGATGAAAGCCTTCCTTGCACTTGGCAACTTCCGTGCTGAATACAACCCGACAGTGTTTGCCAACTCGCTTGAAGACGCGACACTCGTCGAAGGTGCGGAAGATTGTTTGTTTCAAGGGCTCAAACGATTGTTGGGTGGTCATTGCCTCACACTCAATGCGGATGGCGACATGAAAATTCGCCGCTGGTGGCATACGCTTGATCACCTTCCCAATGTGCCTGAAAAATACGAAGATCAAGTTGCGCAATACCGCGAATTATTTCTCGATGCCTGTCGCATTCGCATGCGCAGTGACGTGCCCATCGGCACAGCCTTAAGCGGCGGTTTAGATTCAAGCTCGGTACTTTCTTCGATGAGCCATATTCGCAAATCAGGTGATGCCACCATGCGCATGGCGCACGAGTGGCAGAAGGCTTTCATCGGCACCTGGCCCGGCAAGGTCATCGACGAGCGTCACTACGCCGATGAAGTTATCAAGAAGACCGGTGTCAACCCGATCTACTGCGAAATGAATGCGGATATGTACCTCGAACATTTCAATGAGATCCTGTATCAATTCGAAGAACTCTCCGACATTCATCTCGGTCCGTGGTTCGTCCACAAGATGCAGCGTCAGAACGGCGTGGTCGTCACCATCGATGGTCACGGCGGCGACGAAGCCCTTGGCGGTTACACCTGGCACGTCTTTGCTGCCATGCGCGACGCCACCCCAATGCGTTATGCCGAACTCGCGCTCATCCGCAATAGCATGAGCCTGACGCATAGTCTCGATACCTACATCAATGCCATCAAGAATCGGCTGACCGGAAAAAAATCCGCCTCGAACAGGACCTCATGGCTGGTCACTCAACCCAGGCCTTTCTCTACGCCTGCAATGGAGCAAGACAAGCCGCGCCTTGCTGGACGTGATGAACTTTTTAAAACACTCTACACCGATTTCCACTTCACTCACCTGCCTATGAATCTGCGTGACTTTGACCGTCTCTCCATGGCACACGGAGTCGAAGTCCGCTCGCCATTCATGGACTGGCGGTTGGTCACATTTGCATTTGCCATTCCATCCGCGCACAAGATCGGCGGCGGATTCACCAAGCGACTTTTGCGCGATGCGATGAAAGGCATCCTGCCAGATTCCATCCGTACTCGTACCAAGAAGATGGGTTTCCCGAACCTCAACGAAGGCTGGGACTCTCCGCGTGGGCATCAATTCATCAAAGATGCCGTCGCTTCTGCCGATTTCAAATCATCCCCACTCTGGGATGGCAATCGTGTAAACACAGATTTGGAAACTGCTTTTCAATCTGATGACAAGGCACGTATTCACAAAGCATGGCGGTTGGTGCAGGCACAATCATTACTGAATATGTTTAATGAGAAGGTGACAGTCACCTCGTGAGGTATTTTTTATGATCGTCGTTGTAGATTATGGTGTTGGCAACCTTGGTTCCATCGTCAACATGTTCAAGAAGGTTGGCGCAAAGGCCGTCGCTTCGTCCGACCCGGCGGTGATCAAGGATGCTGAGAAACTGATCCTGCCCGGCGTCGGCGCCTTTGATACGGCGATGCGAAAATTTCACGAGACGGGTTTGGTTCCCGTAGTAGGTGAGCTTGTTTTGGAGAAGAAAATTCCCGTGCTTGGTTTGTGCGTAGGACTCCAACTCATGACCAAAGGTAGCGAAGAAGGACGAGAAGCAGGCTTGGGCTGGTTCGATGCGGAGACCATCCGCTTTAAGTTCGATGGTGAGAACGCTCATCTCAAAGTTCCGCACATGGGTTGGAATGAAGCGCATGTCGTGCGCGAGCATCCGCTCGTGGCAGATTGGGACCTCGAGGCACGCTTTTATTTTGTTCACTCATATCATGTGGTGGCGAAGGAGACTGATGCCGTGCTTGCTGAAACGGATTATGGTGTGAATATTCATTCCATTTTGGGCCGAGGCAATATTATGGGTACGCAGTTTCACCCGGAAAAGAGTCATCGCTTTGGGATGCGCCTACTGAAAAACTTTGCGGAGAATATCCGATGATCCGTCCACGCGTCATCCCTGCTTTATTGTTGAGGGGACAGGGTTTGGTCAAGACAGTCAAGTTCAAAGAGCCGAAGTATCTTGGCGACCCGATCAACATTGTGCGCATTTTCAACGATAAGGAAGTGGACGAACTCGTTCTGCTTGACATCGCCGCTACGCCCGAAAATCGTGGGCCGCAGTTTGACTTGTTGAAGAACATCGCCAGTGAGGCGTTCATTCCGCTGGCGTATGGTGGTGGCATCCGCTCGATGGAGGATGTGCGTAAATTACTCAGCATTGGCATCGAGAAGTTGATAATGAATACTTCTGCAGTGGAGAATGCTTCTCTGATCCGCGAAACCGCCGACCACGCAGGCAGTCAGGCGGTCGTCGTATCCATTGACGTGAAGAAGAATTTTCTCGGCAGATACGAGGTCTTCACCCGCTGCGGACAAAAGAAGACCGGGCTTGACCCGGTAAAACATGCTGTCGAAATGGAAAAGATGGGTGCAGGCGAGATCATTATCAACTCAATGGATCGCGATGGCACGATGCAAGGCTATGACATTGAACTGGTCCGCAAGATAGTGGATGCAGTTCAAGTGCCCGTTGTCGCCTGCGGAGGGGCCGGAAATTTACCTCACATTTCCGAAGTTATAAAGCAGGGATACGCATCTGCGGCGGCGGCAGGCAGTCTGTTTGTCTTCCAGGGCCCGCTGCGTGGTGTGTTGATCAGTTACCCAACTCCGAAAGAATTGAAGGAATTTATCTAAATGGTTGAATATCGAATGTGCAAGCGCTGCGTGATGGATACCAGTGATCCTGAAATTGTATTTGATGAAAACGGCGTGTGTAATCACTGCCACACGTACGACCGCCTTGTCCGCGATTATGTTTTGGATGGAGAGGCGGGGAGTCAGAAATTGGAACAGATTGCGGCAAAGATCCAATCTGATGGGAAGGGCAGACAATATGATTGTGTGATCGGGGTTAGCGGCGGCGTGGACAGTACCTATGTGGCGTACCTCGTCAAAAAGATTGGCTTGCGCCCGCTTGCCGTGCATTTGGATAATGGCTGGGATTCGGAACTCGCCGTCAAGAATATCGAAGAAACACTCAAGCGACTCGGCATTGACTTATACACCGAGGTTCTGGATTGGGAGGAATTCAAGGACTTGCAATCTGCTTTCCTCAAAGCCTCCACTCCTGATTCTGAAATCCCCAGCGACCACGCCATCTTTTCGGTCTTGAGCAATCTAGCGGAAAAATTGGGAATCAAATATGTGATACTCGGAAATAATGTCCGTACCGAAACACACTTGCCGCGTTCCTGGTCGCAGGGCCACTTCGACTGGAAATATATCCGCGAGGTTCATAAGCGATTTGGAACCCGTCCGCTTAAGACCTTTCCGCATTATGGCTTTTTTACCTTCTACCGCCGCATGGTGACCCAAAAGCGGGTCGAGATCCTTAACTATGTGGGCTATACCAAACAGGAAGCCTTGCGTGTTCTGCAAGAAGAATTGGGCTGGCGCTATTATGGCGGTAAGCATTACGAGTCCATTTATACGCGTTTTTATCAGGGATACATCCTGCCGGAAAAATTCGGGTTTGATAAACGCCGCAGTCATGTTTCCAGCCTTATTTGCTCAGGCGAGATGACACGTGAGCAGGCGCTCGAAGAATTGAAGACGCCCACGTACGCTCCATCCATGCAGGAGGAAGACCGCGAGTATGTGGTCAAAAAATTAGGGTTGACGGATGAAGAGTTTACTGCCATCATGAACGCGCCGAAAAAGAGCTACTGGGATTATCCATCTTATGGCCAGTTCATGAATCGGCCAATGGTTAAGCGCCTTGTGCCAGCGGTTAAGAAAATGATAATGTGGTTCAAATAATGCGCATTGCCTATATCACCATCCATGTCGCACCCGAAATCATGCAGGGCGGTGTGGGGAAAAAGATCAAATCCCAAATGAGCATCTGGCGCGAGCGGGGGCATGAGGTCGCATTGTTCAGCCTCACACCTGCGGAGATTCCCTTCCCCGAAGAGCATCAAATCGTTTTTGATGCAAAAACCAACCTCCTGAAGCGTGAGATAAACCGCGCTTCAGGGTTGATGCGAATGCTTAAGATGATTAGCGCATATCAACCGGATATCATCTATCTGCGTTTTGGGTTGTACTCCTATCCGCTGCATCGGCTCTTCAGGATTGCGCCTGTGGTTTTGGAAACGAATTCCAACGATCGGCAGGAATACCTCAAACGTGGCGCATTTTTTTATTGGCTCAACCGCCTCACTCGCAATCTGACATTTGGTTCTGTCTCCGGAATCATCACCCCCTCTAATGAATTGGTGGATGTGCTTCTGCCGGGGCATGATAAACCTTTTCGTGTGATCTCCAACGGTATTGACTTGAGTCAGGCAGAGACATTGCCGCCCACGAATCATAAACGCCCGGTCATGACCATGGTTTGTTCGCCTGGCATGGCGTGGCATGGCGTGGATAAGTTGATGCAATTTGCTGAACAGACGCCGGATGTTTTTATAAACCTTGTAGGCTATTCGGAGAAAGACTGGGACGCTGCAATCCCGGAGAATGTGAAACTGCATGGCTTTCTTGACAAGCAAGGTGTGCGCATGGTATTGGCTCAAACTGATGTTGCGCTTGGCACACTGGCGTTGCATCGCAATAAGATGCAGGAGGCCTCTGTATTGAAAGTGCGCGAGGCGCTGGCGTATGGAATTCCGGTTGTGATCGCGTTTTATGATACAGACTTGCATGATGTTGACCTCAAGACCATTCTGCGAATCCCGAACACGGAAGGAAATGTGAAAGAACATGCAGAACGTATCCGTCAATTTGCGTATGACATGATCGGCCGGCGAGTGGAGATTGATTCGGTTGCGCCATACCTCGATCAACGCAGGAAAGAGGATATCCGCCTGGCTTTTTTTGAGGACATTCTTTCAGGACAAAAGAAGTAAAAATGGAACCCTCTTCCATTTATCTAATAGGTACTCAAATGGCAATCGGCGGGGCGCAGAGAGTCCTGCTGGATCAGGCGGAATGGTTCCATGCAAGGGGATATAAGACCACAGCTGTATTTTTCTACGACCGGGAAAATTTGAACGACCGCTGGCAGGCGGCGGTCGGTTTCCCGATTATTAACTTGCATGCATTTAAAAAACAGGCCGGCGGCATTGCCCAGTTTTTTTTACTGGCCGGCGGTTTGTGGCGCTTGTGGAGACTCCTTCGCCGGGATAGGCCGCAAGTGATCGAGGCGTTTACTCACGATGCCAATATGCTGACCTTGCCGCTGGCCTGGTTGTTGGGGATTCCTGTCCGTATTGCTTCGCACCACGGCAGGATCGAAGGCTTTGACAAGTTGCGGGAAGGTGCGCATACCTGGGTGGTCAATCATCTTTCTCATGGAATTGTGGTTGTTTCCAACCAGACAAGGCAAAAAGCACTGGAGGAAGGGATCAAACCTGAAAAGATTGTAATAATCCCAAATGGAATTAAACCTGTTGAGTTGACTCATATCGACAGGGAAGCGATCCGCAAAGAAATGGGGCTTAATTCGCAGGATATTGCCTTGCTTTCGGTGGGACGCCTCGTATACCAAAAAGCACATGAATTTCTGATTGCCGCAATGCCCCAGGTGTTGAAAACCATACCAGATGTAAAGGCCTTTTTGTGCGGCGACGGCGTTTTGAAGGACGATCTAAAAAAACAGATTCACAAATTATCTCTTGAAAAGCATGTCATTCTATTGGGAGCCCAGACAAATGTTCCCCGCTATCTTGCAGCTGCGGATCTATTTCTGCTCCCGTCCCGCTGGGAGGGCTTGCCGATTGCGCTGCTTGAAGCCATGAGCGCCGGTTTGCCTGTCGTTGCCACCCGGGTGGAAGGGGTTGATGAAGTGGTGGTGGACGGGGTGCATGGTCTGTTGGTTGAACCCGGGTCGCCAGAAGGGCTGGCAAAAGCTATATTACAATTATTGACCGCGTCAGGGCAGCGCCGCCGGATGAGTGAGGCGGCCCGGGAGCGGGTGCTGGAATCATACTCCGTTGATCAGATGTGTAAACAATATCTGGACTTATTTTTACAACGCCTCGGTTAAGAGACTGCTAAGGCGGCGCAGCCGGGTAGAGGTTAAGAATGAAGCGTTCAGTGATCGGGCTTGAGAAAATCCTGGCGGTTGTCGCCGTTGGGGGGGTAATCGGCGGGGCCTGTTTTGAATTCTACAATGTCGCATGGGGGACGGGCAAGGCTGTGGGATTGTTCTCGCAGTCCTGGTTTGTTTTTTTTATTCTATTTGCTCTTTTTTGCCTCTCGTTTTTTACGGCCCTGGTTTTGGTTGTTTTTGGAAACAAGAAGATTGTACGAGTTGTCAGCCGCCTTGTTGCGCTTCGGGGTCAACTGTCGATTTTGCGCTGGGGTCTTGTGCCTCTCGCATTATATTTCCCGATCTGGTTCTTGCAGCGCACGATGTGGGGCGTTGTTTTTGATGATATAAATTTTCGGCTGTTATTGTGGTTATTGACGGTGCTCTTCGTTTCTTGCCTGGCATCTACGGGCCGGAAGTTGTTGGAGTGGAAGGCTTTTCTTGTTGCGCTGCTCTTAACATCAAGCGCCTTTACAGTGGCGGTCTCCCTGCAGAATGTCACCGATTATCCATTTTCTTTGGGGTGGTCTGAGGGGAACCGTATTTGGGATTATTCAATTCTCTTCGGGCGCAACCGATACGATATTCCCGCCGACCAGGGTATTTATGTGCTGCTTGATACACCACGTATGCTTGTGGGCGGCCTTCCCTTTTTGATCCCCGGTGTGACGATTGAAGCAGTTCGATTTTGGATCGGGCTGACCCTCATCCTGCCATATTTCATTGTGGGAGTGGCTTCGTTTGTCGCCGTGGAGAAAAACGTTCGCACCTGGCTACTCATGGCCTTGTGGGTTTTCCTTTTCCTGCGTCAAGGGCCTATTCACACACCGCTGGTGCTTGCTGCTGCCATTACCATTTTTGCGTGGCGAAAACCCTTATGGCTTGCCGTGCCGCTGATAATTTATGCCGGATTTTTTGCGCAATCAAGCCGTTTTACCTGGTTATTTGCCCCCGGCATCTGGATCGGGATGTTGGAGCTGGCGGGCGCTTCCCTTCATAACGGGAAGTTGGATCGAAACCATTGGGCGCGTGCCATCACTTTGGGTTTGTCTGGCGTTTTTGGCGGATATTTGCTTCCCAAGTTGATGCCATTCCTGAACCGCCCTGCCGCAACCATCGACATAACCGAAATGGGCGCCCAAATCGCCGAGACAGGCGTTAATTCTGAATTTGTTGCGAATGCAGTCTCAGACCAGCCTTTACTATGGTACCGCCTGCTTCCGAACCCAACCTATGGCACTGGCATTCTGCTGGGATTGATGATTGCCGTGCTGCCTATCATTGTTGTCCTGGCCTGGCTTTCTGTAAATAAAAAATGGAAATTGAACCTCTGGCAATGTCTGGCTCTTATCGGGCCGGCGCTTGCCTTTTTGGGAGTTGGGTTGATTGCCAGCACCAAGATTGGCGGGGGCGGCGACCTGCATAATATGGATATGTTCCTGATCGGCCTGGCTTTTATGGTTAATATTGCCTGGCTTAATGGAGGCCGGGATGTAATGTTAAGCGGCGAGATGCCGGCCTGGGTGCGGGTTGCCCTTGTTGCCGCTCTTGTTATTCCTGCAGTTACGCCGCTTGGGCAATTGCGCGCATTCAACTATGGCGATCAGGTAAACGTCCTGCAGGTCCTGACGGATATGCCTGATGAAAAATCGTTCGACATGCTTCCATCGAAGGATAGAATTGAAAAGGCCCTGGTTTCTGTACAAGAGGAGGTGGCCGTTGCACAGGAGAAGGGCGAGGTGCTTTTCATCGACCAGCGCCAATTGCTGACTTTTGGATATATCAAGGGGGTAAGGCTGATCCCCGAATATGAAAAGAAAGTCCTGATGAACGAGGCCATGAGCGCGAATGTAGATTACTTCGCGCCGTTCTACAAGGATATTTCTGAACAACGATTTGAACTGATTGTTACCGAACCGCTGCGACAGCCGGTCAAGGATAGTTCGTTTGAGTTTGGTGAAGAGAATAATGCCTGGGTGGAGTGGGTATCAATTCCAGTGCTCTGTTATTATGAAGAGGTGCAGTATTACAAAGGCGTCAATGTGCAGTTGCTGGTTCCCAAAAAAGTGCCGGGCGATTGTTTCGATACAAATCCACCTCACCCTTGATATCCTATCGTTGGGAGTATTATGAATTTTCGATACATCTTGCTTCGCCTATTACGACACTTTATGCCTGAAAGCCTGGCGCGCTTCCTGCTTAAGCGGCGCTGGATCATCAAACCTGGGTTGGAGTCCACCGATCCATTTGCTGCCTCCGAGCGATATGTAACTGCCCTGGCTGCACAGGGCATTTCTATTGCTGGGAGGCGGGTGCTGGTCTTTGGGTACGGCGGCCGTTTTGCTGTGGGCGTAGACCTGCTCAAGCGTGGCGCGGCGCATGTAGTCCTGTGCGATCATTTTGTCCTGCTGGATGCTGAACGTAACCGCGAGTTACTCCCGGCGTATGCTTCGTTTTTACAGGTCAAGCAGGCGGAGGTCCAGCCACGAAGCGAATTTATCACACTATTGCATGGCGATATTCGCGAAGAGTCCATCCAGCGACAGGTCTTGCATGTGGATATTGTCCTCAGTACTTCTGTATTCGAACACCTTGATGACGTGCCGGGAATCACGCAGGCGCTCTCGCAGTTGACAGCGCCCAATGGTATCCATTTGCATTTCGTGGACTTGCGCGATCATTTCTTCAAATACCCGTTCGAGATGCTGAAGTTTTCAGAATCCATATGGAAGCATTTTCTAAACCCGACCAGCAACTTAAATCGTTATCGTTTGAAGGATTACATGAGCGTGTTCGAAGCGAATTTTGCACATGTAGAGATCGCGGTATTGGAACGCCTTGTGGATGAGTTTCGGAAAGCACAGGAGGCGATTCGAATAGGTTTCAAAACGGGTGAGGAATCTGTGGATGCGGTGACCTTGATACATGTTCTGGCGCGTGAACCAAAACAGGGATCGTGATGAATGGAAAATAAATCAAGTTCGTTCTTTTCGCGGTATGAATCCCTGATACCGTTTTTCCTTTTTCTGCTGTTCATGGCGGCCAGCTTGCCGGGTATCGATTGGGGCGCACCCGCTTTGTGGAACCCTGATGAATTAGTCTGGCGTGTAGACAAGGCGCTGAATGGCGAACTGCAATTTGATGTGACTGAGCCGGATTTCAATTATCCTTCCCTGCCAAAATATGTGATGTATTTTATCGGCACGATCACCTATGGTCTGGGACGTTCCGCTTATACCTTCATAGTAGCAACCCGTTCTTTTTCTACTTTTTTAGGCGGACTGGCCGCAGTGATGATTTATATTCTTGCCCGCATGATGGGAGCAGGGAAGCGAATTGCCCTGCTGGCAGGCCTTTTGTATGTTGCCAGCGCAGAGGCGGTAACCAACGGGCGTTTTGCGCACAATGATCTGTACTTGCAGTTTTTTACGATCCTTTGCGTAATTCTTGTGGTCAAGTATCAACAAACAAAGAATCTCCGCTGGCTGTACCTTTCTTTCCTGGCTGTGGGTTTCGCGGCTTCCTGCAAATATACAGGCGGAAGCCTTATCCTTCTTCCGGTTGTTGCATACCTGGGCATGAACTTGCAAGGACTGCGTTCCCATTGGCTTGTGATATCTGGCAGGTTGTTATTTGGCGGATTGATCGCTTACTTTGGATATGGTCTGGGGACACCTATTGCTTTTCGTGACCCCATCCATTATTTTTTAAACGTTTTTCCCGCGCTGAGAAACCTTACCGATTATGGTTTCAATTCAGGCACGCAACTCGGGCTGTATGGCCAATGGCAGGTTTTTGAAGGTGCGGTTGGCACATTCTGTTATTACCTGTTTCTTGGTGGATATTTATGGTTCTTGACCCGTTGGCTTTTGGAACACTTTAGTGTTCACTATAAATCTCTTTCTAATCCTTCTTCAGTTGGAATACTACTCGGCGTAGTGCTGATCTTTGACCTGCCCTTCCTTGTTTCCATTAATTACATTGGACGATATTTCATTCCCTTTATTCCATTCATGGCGATCCTGTCATCCTTCCTGGTGGAAGATGTGCTGCGCTTCGCCTCAAACCGGAAATGGAGGGGGATCCATTCGGCCTTTGTTGCGCTGCTGGTGTTGGGGCTGGGATATTCAGGCCTTCGCCTGGTCAGCATTTCCCTGCTGTTCTTGAATGATGCGCGGATTCCTGCAACGGCTTTTATTGATGGAATTCGCGGATATCAAAAAAGTATTGAGTACACCTTGTATCCGCCTAATATTGAAAAAAAGAAATTTCTGCGCGCCCATAACTATCCAATCTATTTTGTGGAGTGGGCCAGGGATGAGGTGCCCACCGGCGGACGGATCGAATACAATCAAGGCGAGCAGGGTCTCCTTGAACGTGATACTGATTACTTTGTTATCGATAGTTTCACCTATGACCGCTTCTACACCGACTCGATCTGTGCTACTACCCCCGTGGAGTGTGATTTCTTCAAACGCCTGATTGCAGGAGATGTTCGATCTTATCGATTGTTGGAAGATTTTAAATATGAACTCCCGCCGTATCTTCCAAAAGTGGGGTTGACGGCGGTTAATCCGGAAGTCCGCATTTACGAGCGGATTAGAGAGTGATTTGCAAAGGCCCCGAAGGTTTGTTCGGGACCTTTGCAATTTCATTTGAATTGAAAAGGTGTTTTATTTCTTTTCTAAAACGATCATCAAACGGGTGGTGAATAAAGCGGGGAAGATTTGCAGGAATTTCTCGAATGACTTGATGAGCGGATAAGCGACAGCGGGGTACAACTGCGGGCCGGAATACCCGCCTGAGGCGGCGTAGGCGAGCGCCGCAAATCGTTTGACGGCCACAATATTCCATGAGCTCAGGGAATCTAAAAACCCATTCCTTGTGAATATCCAGGTGGCATTTCCCTGGGCGGCATAATAATCCATTTTGTTGGGCGACCATCCCCCCGGCGCAAACCAGGTAAGATCTTTAGCATGCCCTACGGGTTCGACATGCATCCATTCATAAATAACGCGTCCAAGCAACCCAAGGCCCGGCTCCATCAGGATTACACGGCCGCCCGGCGCAAGGACACGCAGAAATTCGTTAAGTGCATTCCCCGGATAGCGCAGATGGTGGAAGACATCCACCATCAACAGGTTGGAGAGCATTCCATCTTGAAATGACAGGCAGTATGCGTTTTCAACCAAATCCAGCCAGGGGTAATGGAACAAGTCTGTTCGCAGGCACTCCGGCATTACTTCACGAATGCTGCCCATACCGGAACCGAGTTCCACCTTCGTCCCGGGAACATGACTAAGGTGGTTCTGCATAATCCGATAGAGATCGGTGTAAACTGTCCGCAATAGGGGTTTGCGATGCCAGAGTTCCTGATTTTTGTCTATTAGATCCCTGTGACGTTCGATCCCCATGCTTAGGCTGCCTTGGTGAAGTGGCCGATCTCGTATACATTCCCAAAAAAGGAGGGAAAGGCCTTCATGGCTTGTACATTTTCCATTTTGAATACCTGATTTGCGGCTCCCTTTACCTGAATTTCTGTTGAAAAATGATGTTCGCGGATGTTATACCCGAGCATGCGGAACATGAAGACCATAAACGGACGCTCTACTGGAACTCCATACACGATCTGCCCGCCCGGTTTAAGAACGCGCTTTATCTCTTTGAAGGCTTGCTTCAGTTCCTGGGGCTTTAGGTGTTCAAGAATGCTGATGAGCAGGACGGTGTCAAATTGATTGTCCTCATAAGGCATGGATAGGACATTGCCGTTCTGCAGGTTGGGGTGGATATTGTGTGGGGCAAATACTTCCTTGACGATATTGACGTCGCAGGTCAGGTCTAGCCCGTGAATTTGTTTGTATTTTTTGTTCAAGTTGAGGAATGTCAGGCCGCTGCCAAAACCGACTTCGAGAATGTTCTCGCCACCTTTACATTGCTCTAGGCATAGTTCCACACGACGACGATACATGCCTCCGAAGACAGGCAGATAATAAAAAATAACGGAGTAGATTTTCTCCACCCCCTTATATTCTTTGAAAGGCAATAAGCGAAGTTTGGAAGTTGTCATGCGTCTCCAGTTTATACAAATTTGATTTGTCTCGCAGCAAAAGTGACCATTCTGAATAGAAGAATGCCATGCTTCCAACGGGAGATGTTGGTGGTGCCGTAGGTGCGTTCGCGGTAACGAATGGGCAGGTCCATGATTTTGAGGTTGAGTTTGGCGGCGCCGAAAATAAGGTCAAAATCGCCAAAGGGATCGAAGTCACCGAAGTAGGAGCGGTTGGCGGCGATCTCTTCATAATCTTTACGCCACATGACCTTGGTGCCGCACAAGGTATCCTTGATGGATTGGCCGAGCAGCCAGGAAAAGGCCAGACTGAAGAATTTGTTCCCGAAAAAGTTCAATGTGCGCATGGCTTCCTTTTCCATGGGGTAAACCAGCCGCACACCGTTGATGAACTCGCCCTTGCCGGAGGCGATGGCTTCATAGAAGCGTGGAAGATCCTCTGGTGGGACGGTCAGGTCCGCATCCAGGATCATGAGAATGTCCCCGGAGGCTTTTTCGAAGCCAAGCCGAATGGCATCGGCCTTGCCAATGCCTGGTTGGCGGAAGAGCAGGCTCGAGGTCCGGGGATGAAGCGCCATTTCCTTTTCGATGGTTTCGTAGGTCTTATCGCGGGAATGTCCTTCCACGAAGATCAGTTCCGTCTGTGAACCCATTTGAGGCAGGCGTTCAAAAATATTATTAATATTCCCTTCCTCATTGCGGGCGGCGACCACCACAGAAACGCTGGGTCTTTCAATGGGCTTTGGGGCGGGGCGGGCGACGATAAAGTTCGAGAGGGCCAGTTCGCGGAAGGGCCAAAGGCGTACAAGGTAGCGATCGGCCAGACCACCGAACGGCAACGGCCAAAGAACTTCGGTGCTGGCGCGAACGGTTTCGAAACCTGCGAGATGCAAAAGATTGTTCACGTCGGCGGGCGTGAGCCAGTTTTGGTTGAGCATGGGTGCGGCCAGATTCAATCTCTGCGCAATGGTAAGAGTCAAGTGCCAGAGGTGGCTGTAGAAATTCAAAATGAGGCGGGTATGGGGCAGGCTTAGGCGTTTGACCTGTTCGAGCACCCTCTGTACATCCCATAAGTCATTGATCGTGTCCGAGAGGATGATGATGTCAAATGGGCCGTTGAGCGCGGAAAGATCGTGAGCGTCGCGATGATGGAATTCGAGGTCAGGAAAACGCTCCTTGGCGCGAGAGATCATCTCACTGGAAAAGTCTACGCCGACCCCGCGCGAAGGCTGTAAACTTGCGAGCAAACTGCCCGTGCCGCAACCGATTTCAAGAATGCGCTGGTTGGGGTTGACGAGGAAGTGATAGATTTCAGTCAGGCGTTTATGATACCAATGCCCCATGCCTTGCCAATGATCGCGTTTTTTTGCAACCTCATCCCAGTGGGTTGCGCGGGTTTGTTGGTAGAGATTTCCTGTTTCGTCAAAAAGTGGGGTTGGGGTCATGTCGGTAATTCGTCTATGCCTAAAAAGTGGGTTATAATTCAGCGACTGAATTTTGGAATTATAAAGCATGAATGTCGAATCTACAAACGAAGAACTTCGCGAACTTACCCTGCTCGAGCAGATCGAGAGCGACCCGGATGTCAACCAGTCCACACTTGCCACGCAGTTGGGCGTGGCGGTGGGCACGGTCAATTGGCACATTAAGCGCCTGATCGCAAAAGGCGCCGTTAAGGTATCCCGCGCCGAACGTAAAAAACTGCGGTATATCATCACTCCCGAAGGTCTGGCCCTGCGGGCGCGCCTGGCCGTCAATTATGTTGAACAATCGTTTTCCGTCTATCGCCGCACGCGACAACGTGTAAAAGATCACCTCATCAAAGCCAAGAACGCCGGGTACGACAAGGTGCGCATTGTTGGTTCTGGCGATGTGGCGGATATTTGCAATCTGACCTGCCTTGAGCAGGGCATGATGATCGTGAACGATAAGACTGCGCCTGCACTGGTTTTAGATGGATACAAGGTCAGGCTGGAGGGATTGGAATGACGGAACGGCATGTGCTAGTCACCGGCGGGGCGGGGTATATCGGTTCCCTTCTGACCTCGGAACTGCTCCGGCAAAATTACCGCATCACCCTCCTGGATTCTTTACTCTTTGGCGGTGAAAGTATTTTGCCTTTCATGAGCCATCCTAAATTCCGCTTCATCAAAGCAGATGTGACCGAACCGCGTGTCATCCGCGATGCGGTCAAAAAAGATTGGGGCAAACCGGACGCAGTGGTCCACCTGGCGGGGATTGTTGGCTTCCCGGCCTGTCAGGCTGTGGGGAGGCATGTGGCGTGGAAATACAACGTTGATGCGACAAAACTGGCCTTTGAGCAGTCGGCAGACCTGGGCGTGGAGCGATTTGTTTTTGCCTCCACCTACAGTAATTACGGTTTGTCTGAAGACGGCAAACCGGTGACAGAGGAGACGCCTCTTAACCCGCAATCGCTTTATGCCGAGACCAAGATTGCAGCGGAGGAATATCTGCTCGCCCAGAAAGATGCGCTTACCGCTCCGTTGTTATTCCGTTTTGCCACCTTGTATGGCATTTCCCCGCGCACCCGTTTTGATTTGATCGTCAATCAATTTGTCCTGGAAGCGTACACCAAACGTCAGCTCATCATTTACCAGCGCGGATATTCCCGCTCGTTCGTCCACATCCGTGATGTGGTGCGCGGCGTGATCATGGGCCTGGAGGCGGAGCAAAGCAGGATGCGCGGGCAGGTCTTTAACCTCGGTACTGATAACGGCAACTACTCCAAGAATGATATCGTTGCCTACGTCCTGAAGCGGATGCCTGAAACTGTTGTGGAGTACAAAGACCTCACCTTTGGCGGCGACATGCGCGATATTTCAGTTTCGTTCGAGAAAATCAAACGCGTGCTCGGCTTTGAGACAACTCTCGCTATTGACGACGGAGTGCGTGAAGTGTTGTATGCGTTGAAATCTGGCCTCATCAAAGACCCCACGGATGATCGATATCGGAATGCTCAGTTTATTGTGCAATAACAATTTGTGATTGCGAGGAGGGTGTTCTACCCGACAACGTGTGCCTCGAAGGGATAAGCAATCTCAAATTTAACCGGAAGATTGTTTCGGGCGAAACACCCAAGAGCACCCTCGCAATGACATAAACAAGGAGAAAACATGGCAGAAAACTTTTGGCAAAACAAACGAGTGATCGTTACCGGCGGCGCGGGCTTTCTTGGCTCGTTCGTCATCGAAAAACTGAAAGGACGCGGCGCGACCGATATTTTTATTCCGCGCATTGAGAATTACAACCTCGTTGACCCGAACGACATCAAACGCCTGTACGCCGACAATCTCAAGGACGTTGACCCGAAGAATGTGGTCATCATTCACCTTGCCGCGAACGTAGGAGGCATTGGCGCGAACCGCGAACATCCCGCCGAATTTTTTTACGACAACCTGATGATGGGCGTGGAACTCATGCACCAGGCATATAAAAATGGCATCGGCAAATTCGTTGCGATCGGTACAGTGTGTGCGTATCCCAAGTTCACCCCTGTTCCGTTCAAGGAAGATGACTTGTGGATCGGCTATCCCGAAGAGACGAATGCACCCTATGGGCTTGCCAAGAAGATGATGCTCGTGCAGGCACAGGCGTACCGCCAACAGTATGGCTTCAATTCGATTTTTCTTCTGCCCGTGAACCTCTATGGCCCGCGCGATAATTTCAATCTGGCAACCTCGCATGTGATCCCTGCACTCATCCGCAAGGCCGTTGAAGCGGGTGAGCGCGGCGACAAGGAACTGCCCGCCTGGGGCGACGGTTCCCCAACCCGTGAATTCCTCTATGTGGAAGATGCCGCCGATGGTATTATCACTGCTGCTGAAAACTACAACGGCGACCTGCCGGTTAACCTCGGTTCCGGTTATGAAATCTCCATCAAAGACCTGACCGAGATGGTTGCAAAACTCACCGGCTTCCAGGGTGAGATCGTCTGGCAGACAGACAAGCCAAATGGTCAGCCCCGCCGCGGACTAGATGTGAGCCGTGCAAAGGAACTCTTCGGCTGGAGCGCGCAAGTTTCCTTTGAAGAAGGAATGCGCCGCACCATTGAATGGTTCAAGGCGAATCGAGACAAAATTAAGTAATGTCGTTGCGAGGAGGGCGAACTTCCCGACGAAGCAATCTCCCAGTTATCAGGAGATTGCTTCGGGCAAAGAGCAAGAGCGCCCTCGCAATGACATTGAGAAACTTATGACTGAAATAACCAAACACGAACCTCATACAGTTTACATCAAGCCTTCCACGGGCCTTGCAGCATTAAACCTTCGTGACCTGTGGGTGTACCGCGAGCTGATCTTCTTCATGGTCTGGCGTGATGTAAAAGTGAAATATAAACAAACCCTGCTTGGCATGGCATGGGCGGTCATTCAGCCCGTCATGACCATGCTGGTCTTCACCTTCCTGTTCAGTAATGTGGCAAAGCTCACCACGGATGGGGGGATTGCCTACCCTGTCTTTTCATTTACGGGATTATTGCCCTGGGGTTTGTTTGTGACTGCACTCAATCAAGGCAGTCGTTCGCTTGTGGCGCACAACAACATGGTGACGAAGATCTATTTCCCGCGCCTCATCCTGCCAATGTCTTCTGTCTTTTCCGGGTTGGTAGATTTTGCCATTGCCTTCGTTATCCTTATCGGATTGATGGTCTACTTTCATGTTCCGCCTGCGTGGAATTTATTATGGACGCTTCCTCTCTTCCTGCTTTTGGCGATTGTTACAGCCTTGGGAGTGGCTCTCTGGCTTTCCGCAATCAACGTCCAGTATCGGGATGTGAACCAGGCCCTCCCGTTTCTGACGCAGTTCTGGCTGTTTGCCACACCCATTGCCTACTCCATCTCTGCTGTTCCTGAAAAATGGCAGATTGTATACTCCCTTAATCCAATGGTGGGTGTAGTCAACGGCTTCCGCTGGGCGCTGCTCGGCACGGGCAATGGACCGGATATCACCTTATGGGTCTCAACCGGGATTTCCATTTTGATTTTTGTCACTGGCCTCTTCTACTTCAAAAGCATGGAAAAGACTTTTGCGGACACTATTTAATCCATGTCATTTCGAGGAGCGCTCTTGTTCTTTACGACGAAGCAACCTACAACATGTTATGAGATTGCTTCTGGCAGAAGAACGCTGCCTTCGCAATGACATGAATGAGAATTTATGACAACTGCTATTTCTGTAAAAAACATCGGCAAGCAATACAAGATCGGCGCGGCGGAGACGAAATTCCGCTATAACATGCTGCGCGACGTGATCGTGGATACAGTTTCCGCTCCCATTCGCCTGGCAAAGGCGATGGTCGGCAGGTCAGACCGCCGCTTGAACCAGAATTATGTCTGGGCGTTGAAAGACGTTTCCTTTGATCTGGAAGAGGGCAAAGTGCTTGGCATTGTGGGGCGGAACGGCGCGGGCAAGAGCACGTTGCTCAAAATTCTTTCCCGCGTCACCGAACCGACCACGGGCACTGTCACCGTCCGCGGGCGGGTTGGCTCCCTGCTCGAAGTGGGAACCGGCTTTCACCCAGAGTTGACCGGGCGCGAGAACATCTACATGAACGGTGCAATCCTTGGGATGCGCCGCTCCGAGATCGACGCTAAATTTGACGAGATCGTGGATTTCTCCGAAGTCAGTCAATTTATTGATACGCCTGTCAAACGCTATTCATCGGGCATGTATCTGCGCCTTGCGTTCGCTGTCGCTGCTCACCTCGAACCGGAAATTTTGGTTGTGGATGAAGTGTTGGCGGTGGGCGATGCTGAGTTCCAGAAGAAATGCCTCGGCAAGATGGGTGACGTTGCCCAGCAGGGGCGCACGGTTTTGTTCGTTAGCCATAACATGTCCGCGATTCTGCGTCTCACGCAGGAAGCGATTGTCTTGAACAAAGGCCAACTCATCATGCGCGGGCCGACGCAGGAAGCCGTGGACTATTATTTGTCCTCGGGGCAGTCGCAGGCGGGGGAGCGCACATGGGACGCGGACGAGGTTCCAGCGGCGAGTCAGCCGTTTCTGCCGATCAGCCTCAAAGTCAAGGAAAGAGGCGGGAAGGTTGTGGATACGATCCGCTCCACAGAACCGGTCACGGTCGAGTTCGAGTACAAATTATCCTCGCCTGTCACCGGCTTGCGGGTTGGCTTATATATCAGCACGATGCGCGGCGAGTATGTCTTTACGTCGTTCGATACGGATACGCCGGATCTGTACGAAAAATTTGACTCGCGCACTCCGGGTCGTTACATCAGCCGCGCGGAATTACCCGCCGACATTTTCAATGAAGGCCGCTACATGGTTGGCGTGAATGCGAGTTCGTTCGGCGTGCGCCGCTATTTCATGGATGAAAATGCGCTGGCGTTCAATGTGGATATTTCCGGCGCGCCCGGTACGCAATGGGGCGAGCCGCGTGTGGGTCCGGTGCGGCCGAGATTGAATTGGAAGATCGAGAAAATCAGTTAAAGGTTACAGGTTGAAGGTTTAAGGTTAGATCGCAAACCTTGAACCTTCAACTTTCAACATTCAACCAACATATGCCAAAATCATCCCCCCTCCGAGAACTTTTAGGCGATCTGCCCTTCACAGCCGAGATCGATTGGATGCTTCGCTCGAAGAATCGTCCGCGCAAGGATCACTACAACCTTGGGCGTTTGCTTGAGTCGCTGCCCGCCGCGGTGAAGGTGGTGAAGCCTTATGCAGAAAAGGCGCCGCGTGGAAAGAAGGTTTTATTCTTCTCCACGCTTCATTATTGGATCGAACAGTCGGCGTACCTTGGCCTGGTGTTGGCAGGCTTGGGTCACGATGTCACGTTGCTGACCCTGCCTTACTCTGAGTGGCACAAGGAAAAAGACAAGTTCACCCAGCGTCAGCGCATTCTGCATACGCACGACGCACTTTCGATCCTCGCGCCGTTGGTGAAGCATGTTTCGATGCTGGATATGCAATCATCTTCCCGCGCCGCGCATGGGACATTGCGTGCCGTTCGTCATGATGACCTGCCGGAAAAGATTCTGGCGGATATTAAAGAAGTTTCGCTTTGGGACGCGCAGTACACCTTGATGCGCGAAGAAGTGGACATGAACGACGCGGGCGACAAAGCCTTGTATGATTTGCGGATCGAACGCAACACGTTCGCTGCCAAAGCCGCGCTTCAATTCATGCAAGTTGAAAAGCCTGATGTGGTTCTGATCCCGAACGGACTGATCCTTGAAATGGGTATCGTCTTCCGGGTGGCACGTTATCTTGGCATTGACGCGGTCACGTATGAATTCAATGACCAACGCGAACAGATTTGGCTGGCGCAGAATTCGTCTATCATGCAGCAAGATACCGATTTTCTCGTCGAGGCGCGTTGCTCATTGCCGATGACCGAAGCCATGTTCGAGCGTGTTGCAGATTTGGAAAACGCCCGCCGGGGTGCGCGGGTGTGGGGCAAGTCCAAACGCCTTTGGCAATATGTCTCTTCCCAAGGCGCGGATACGACCCGTACCATGCTTGGCTTGGATAATCGTCCGGTCGTGATGCTCGCTGCGAATGTGCTTGGTGACAGCCTGACTCTGGGACGCGATATTTTCGCCTCCTCCATGACCGAATGGATTACGAAAACAGTCCAGTATTTTGCCAGGCGGACAGATGTGCAGTTGGTCATCCGTGTTCATCCGGGCGAAAAACTGGTGCCACAAGCCAAGTCCATGGGTACGGTCGTGAAGGATGCCCTGCCTGAGTTGCCCAATCATATCCACGTTATCGGCGCGTTGGACAAGATCAATACCTATGACCTGATGGAGATCGCGGATGTCGGGCTGGCGTACACCACCACGGTTGGACTCGAAACCGCGATGAACGGACGCCCCGTCATTTCATGCGGGCAGACTCACTATCGCGGGCGCGGCATTACGCTCGACCCGAATACATGGGATGAATACTACGCCACGCTTGAAAAGGTGCTGGGTGATATTCCTGCGCATCAGATGAACGAAAAGCAGATTGAATTTGCATGGAATTACGCCTACCGCTTTTTCTTCGAGTATCCGCGTCCCTTCCCGTGGCGTTTGATGAATTTCTGGGATGATCTCGCCGAACACCCGCTCGAAAAAGTTCTGAGCGACGAAGGCATGACACAATTCAAAGACACCTTCGGCTTTTTGGTGGGCGAGCCGTTCATTTGGGAGTAGGGATGGGGCTTGCCCCCATCCTTGATTTTGAAATAAACCAGGGCGACCGCGAGGGTCGCCCCAACGGAAGAAACAATGGCAGACACCAAACAAAAAGTCCGCGAATTTTATGATGAGATCGGTTGGATGCAGGAAGATGACGGCAATTATCAAAATGCACGTTACGAAGACCTGCGCCCCGTCTCGCGCGAATACATCCACAAGACGCGCCTGCGCGTGATGAATGGGCTCATCCCCACCGGTCGCTTCATGCTGGATGCGGGATCGGGTCCCGTGCAATATGAGGAATACAAAACCTATTCAGCAGGCTACGAAAAGCGCATCTGTCTCGACATTTCCATTCAAGCTTTACGTGAAGCGCAGACTCGCATTGGCGGCCACGGCTTGTTCGTTGTCGGCGATCTGGCAAATCTCCCATTCAAAAAAGACTCTTTCGATGGCGCGGTTTCGATGCACGCGATCCATCATCTGGCTTTGCCCGAACATCTCAAAGCCTATGCCGAAATTCACCGCGTGCTCGCGCCTGGTCGCACTGCTGCCATTGTTAACGGCTGGCATAACCCGCTGCTGATCCGCATGGCAGAACCGCTGATCGGCCTGATGCGCAAAATGTCCGGCCGCTCTGAAAAGAAAAAGAAGGAATGGCTGAGCGAGGAAGACCCCGCCGGAACCTTTGTCCAAAAGATGACGCCGGAGTGGTTGAAGACAGAGATCGGCTCGAAGATGATGGTTGAGGTCAAGCCGTGGCGCAGCATGAGTACCCGCATCATGCGCTGGTTTGTGCGTCCCTTTGGCGGACGGGTATTTTTAAAATTTGTATTTTGGCTGGAAGGGATATTTCCAAAGTTCTTTGCTGAAAACGGACAGTATCCGTTGATTGTGGTTAAAAAGTAATTACTGGAGATGTGGATTATGGACTGGAAAAATCAAGTTGTGCTTGTCACCGGCGGAACCGGCTCCTTCGGCAAGAAGTTCACCAGAATTTTGCTGGAAGAGAAACAGCCGAAGAAGGTCATCATCTTCAGCCGTGACGAGTTAAAGCAACACGAAATGCAGGTGGGCGGATTCAACGACCCGCGCCTGCGCTATTTTATCGGGGATGTGCGCGACCGCGAGCGCATGTTGCGCGCCATGCATGGCGTGGATATCGTGGTGCATGCGGCCGCGCTTAAGCAGGTTCCGGCCTGTGAATACAATCCGATGGAGGCCATTAAGACCAACATCATGGGCACGGCCAATGTGGTCGAGGCCGCCCTGGATGCGGGTGTCAAGAAGGTCCTGACCGTCAGTACAGACAAGGCTGTCAGCCCGGCCAATTTATATGGCGCCACCAAACTTGCCGCCGAGAAGTTAACGATCCAGAGTAATGCCTATGCCGGGGGCTCGGCAACCCGCTTCTCCTGCGTCCGATACGGGAACGTTGTTGGCAGCCGTGGCTCGGTCGTGCCGCTCTTCCTCAAATTGCGTTCCACCGGCAAGGTCACCATCACCGATGACCGCATGACCCGTTTCTGGCTTTCGCTGGAGCAGGGCGTGCGCTTCGTCATCGAGAGCATTGAGCAGATGGAAGGCGGCGAAGTGTTCGTGCCGAAAATTCCCAGCACCAAGGTGACAGACCTTGCGCGCGCCATCGCACCAAATGCGCAGCTGGAGATCATCGGCATCCGCCCCGGAGAGAAACTGCACGAGATGCTCATTTCAGAAGATGAAGCACGTCACACCATCGAACTGGAGAAGATGTTCGTAGTACAACCCGCCGAGGCAACCTGGTTCGGCTATTCCTGGAAGGATAAAGGCAGCCAACCCGCCGAAGGTTTTTCGTATTCGAGCGATAACAATACCGAATGGCTGGATGTGGAAGGCATCAAAAAATATATTGCGCCGTTCGAGGAATTGTTCACACAGGGAAAACTGGAAGGATAGTTAAGCCATCGGAATTATGGAGCCTGGCTCATGAAGATCCTACTTACCGGCGTCAGCGGTTTGCTCGGCATCAACTTTGCGCAGGAGATGATGGGCAGCCATGAGATCGTCGGTATCCACCGCGGAAAGCTGGCCGATACGCCGTTCAAGGTTTTGAAACACGACCTGCTGGATCCCTTCGCATTGGAACCCATTTTGGATGCAACCCGCCCCGAATGGGTGGTCAATTGCGCAGCTCTTGCGGACCTGGAGGCCTGCGAGGCCGACCCGGAACTTTCCAAACGCATGAATACCGATTTGCCCCGCCGACTGGCGCGCGTGTGTAAATCGCGCGACATCCGCTTTGTCCACATCTCCACCGACGCGGTCTTCGATGGTGCGAAGGATGGCTTCTATACCGAGGATGATGAGCCCAGCCCGCCCGGCGTTTATTCGCGCACCAAACTGGAGGGCGAGGCGGCGGTATTGCTGGAAGACCCTGCCGCCATTGTGGCGCGTGTCAATTTTTACGGTTGGAGTCTGGGGGGGCGCCGCAGCCTGGCCGAATTCTTCTTCAACAACCTTACCAATCACAAAAGCATGAGCGGTTTTACCGACGTCATCTTTTGTCCCATGCTCGTGAACGACACCGTCCGGCTGCTTGTCAAAATGATGGAGCGCAGCCTGGGCGGCCTGTATCACCTGGTCGGCCCGCAGGCCATGAGCAAATACCAGTTCGGGGTGGAGATCGCGCGCCGCTTCAGCCTGAAGGAAGGGGAGATTACCCCGAAGTCAGTCAGCTTTTCCGGCTTGGTGGCGAAGCGATCCAATAATCTTTGGCTCTCCACCCGCAAGTTATCCACAGCCTTGGGCGAAGACCTCCCCGACTTTTCCACAGGTTTGCAGGAGTTTTACACACAATTTCAGCAAGGTTACCCACAGAAGATCCGCAGTTATCAATAGCCATAAGCAGGGTTACGAACAGCCAATGTACACTTATCCACAGATTGACAGAAACCTGCCCCTGCTTTCCCACAGAAAATGGGCACTTTCCCTCTAAAAACGAAATAATTGACCAAAGTTATCCACAGATTCCCGGTACTTATCCACAGGAAAAACCCCCGTTATTCACAGGAATCCCATGAAAAATCTACTGCGCCTCGAAGAATTATTGATGTTTGGCTTCGCCCTCGTCCTGTTCTCCCGACTGGAAGCCTCATGGGGACTTTTTGCCCTGCTGTTCTTTTCCCCCGACGTGAGCATGCTCGGCTATCTGGCCAACCCGCGCTTCGGCGCCTGGGCCTATAATCTGATCCACCACAAGGGGCTGGGACTTGCGCTGTATACTTTGGGTATCCTCTGGCCCACTTCATGGCTGGCTTTTGCGGGCATCCTGCTCTTTGCCCACTCCAGTTTTGACCGGACCCTTGGCTACGGCCTGAAGCACGAAGATGCTTTTCAGAACACACATTTGGGAAGGATCGGGCGATGACCTCGCAACATTCCCTGACGCCGGAACGTCTTGCGCGGGAGGTGGTCTATGAGAGCCGCTGGGTGAGCCTGTACAAGGATACCGTCCGCTTCCCGAACGGGTTTATCGTCGATAAATTCCACCTGCTGGATTTCGAGCGCGAAGCCGCTGTTGCGATCATGGAGAACACCGATGGAGCGGTCATCTTTGTATGTGTTCCCCGGTATACGACCGGCACCGCTGAATGGGAACTCCCTGCCGGTGGGATGGAATCTGGCGAGTCGCCGCTTGAGGCTGCGCAACGTGAACTATTGGAGGAAACCGGTTACACCTCCAGTGAGCACAAATTGATCTATACCTACTACCCGATGAATGGACAGGCCAATCAGGTCTTTCATATTGTCCATTGCAAAGCAGGGTCGTGCGTGCAAGGCTTCGACCCGAATGAGGTGATGGATGTCCGCTGGGTGACAAGGGACGAAGCCCGGCAGATGTTGAAGGATCAAAAGATCCTGGACGGCTTTTCTTTGACGGCTCTATTGCTATGGCTTCAAAACTGAACATTCCCTATCCCCACATACAGGAGAGATTCAATGGAATTCAAAATTAACAATCACACCATCGGCCTGGACCACCCCACCTATTTTATTGCCGACATTGCCGCCAACCATGACGGAGATCTCGAGCGCGCGAAACTGCTTATCCGCCTTGCCAAAGAAGCGGGTGCGGATGCTGCCAAGTTCCAGCACTTTCAGGCCCCCAGGATTGTTTCAGAGTACGGCTTTACGCACATGAATTCCAAGGTCAGCCATCAGGCCACATGGAAAAAGACGGTTACCGAAGTATATGCTGCCGCCTCCGTCTCGCAGAGTTGGACGCCCATTCTTAAAGAGGAATGTGACAAGGCAGGCATTGACTTCTTCACCTCGCCGTACGATTACGACTCAATTGAGCATGTGGATCCGTACATCCCGGCCTTCAAGGCAGGTTCTGGCGAAATTGACTGGATCGAAGCGCTTGTCCATATGGCAGCCAAAGGCAAGCCCATGATCATTGCCTGTGGCGCTGCCGACATTGCCGATGTGCAGCGTGCGGTGCGGGCCACCTTGAAGGTCAACAAGCAGTTGTGCCTGATGCAATGCAATACCAACTATACTGCCAGTCCCGATAACTACGACCACCTGCATTTGAACACGCTCAAGACCTTTGCCGCCATGTACCCGGATGTGATCCTGGGTCTGTCTGACCACACCCATGCCCTGGCCCCCGTGCTCGGCGCGGTGACGATGGGTGCGCGCATGATCGAACGTCACTTCACCGACAGCAACGACCGCGAAGGCCCCGACCACAAGTTTGCGATGAATCCCGCCAATTGGGCGAAGATGGTCGAAGAGACCCGCCTACTTGAACGTTCATTCGGCAGCTCGGATAAATTCATCGCCGCCAACGAACAGGAGACCAAAGTTGTCCAACGCCGCTGCTTGCGCACTGCGCGTGACATCAAGGCTGGCGAGATTTTCACTCGCGAGATGATCGATGTCCTGCGCCCCGCCACGCCGGGTGCTGTCAAACCGCATGAATTGGAGAACGTCATTGGCACGAAGGCGCTGGTTGACCTGCCCAAAGGCAGGGATTTACGCTGGGTGGATTTGGGCGAGAGTGGACACTATCCACATGGAACAGATAAGTCATAGAACAAGGGAAAACACCTTGAGTAAGATTATCCGGAAACTCACTCCGATCTTTATTATTGTGTTCTTCTGTGTAAATAGCATTGTCAGCGCAGGTCAAATTTCGAAGACGTATGATGAAGATACTCATCTTGATTTCGGATTGAATCTGCTGCGTGGAAATGCAGAAAGGCCATGGGAAAGTGTCATGCCGATCTCAGCTTGGAATGCGCTGCCCAGGTTTATTTCGGAAGTTACCCCAGGGATTGTCATCAACGACTTCCTCAGTACACTGCTGGCAGCGCGTGTCATGACGATTCTATTCGCCTGCGGAATGGCATATTTAATTTTCCATTTTTCACGTTCGTTATATGGTTTTGTCCCTGCTTTGTTTTCCCTGCTACTCTTCGTTTTTGACCCAAATATCTTGGCGCACTCTCAGTTGGTAACAACGGATATCTATGCCACAGGGGCCCTCCTGTTGGCCGTTTTTCTTTTAACACGTTACATTCGAAATCGAAATTGGAAGAATAAAATTATTTTGGCCAGCGGGTTGGGCTTTGCGCTGATTACCAAATACACCGCCATGTCATTCATCCCGCTTATGTTAATTATGCTTGCTTTTTACGACCTGGCTCAGGTCTGTCGGGATGGTCATGAATCCGGAAAATACCTTTCCCTGCTGCGCGAATACCTTGTTTTGCTGCTTTTGGCAGCATTGATGTCGGTCATTGTCTTGAATGCGGCATATCTAACGCATCGGACCCTTGTACCCTTAGGCGACTATAAGTTTCAAAGTGCAGTCTTTTCTGGCCTACAGAAAAAATTCCCACTCTTTAATAACATCCCAATTCCATTGCCGTACCCGCATTTGCAGGGGTTTGACTGGATTTTGGCGTATGAACAGACGGGAGAGGGGCATGGGAATCATTATTTTTTGGGCCAGATTCAGCGTGGCAAGGGCTTCGCGGGTTATTACATCATTGCTTTTCTTTTAAAAGAACCGATTGCAACTCAATTCATCATCCTTCTGGCTTTTATTTTCTTTATTGTGAATGCTGTTCGGCGTTCGCGTTTTTGGCAACATGAATTTTTTTTATTTGCTCCAATCGTATTTTATACGATCTACTTCAATTTTTTTTATAATTCCCAAATTGGTATTCGTTATTACCTGGTGGTTTTCCCTTTGCTTCATATTTTCGCAGGATCCTTGTTCGGTGATTGGTCTTCCTTCTCGCCTGCTAAAAAATGGTTAAGTGGTTTGTCCTTCGTTTATCTGGTGGTTTCGACGCTTTCGTATTTTCCATACTACCTGCCATATTTCAATGAGATTGTTTGGAACCGATCATATGCCTATAAATTTCTTGCCGACTCCAATCTGGATTGGGGACAAGGCAGGCAGGCGCTCGAGCAATATCTTGCAAGTAATCCAAATGTTTCCTATCCCACAAAATATGTTCGTACGGGAAGGTTCATTGTGAGTGTTAATGACCTTGTCGGGATTAAAGACCCTGAAGTCTATGCCTGGCTAAGAGAGAATTTTGAACCGGTGGGGCACGTCGCTTATAGCAATCTAATCTTTGAGATTACACCCGATGAAAAACAGGCATTATGCCTCAATTCCTCCTATTGTTCTGATGAATGATATTAAAAAACTAAATGAAACTTATTTATTTCTCTCTCGGCTACTCCACCCACGATTATCGTTTCCTCAAGGCCCTATCCGATGGCGGGCATGAGGTTTATTTTGTGCAACTCGAAGGCAACCGCAGACAGGTCGAAAGCCGTTCGGCGCCTGAGAACGTGAATCAAGTGATCTGGAAGGGCGGACGTGAAGATTTCACATGGAGAAAACTCCCCGCTTTGGTATTGGATTTCAAACGCCTCTTACGGGACATCAAGCCTGACCTCGTCCATGCGGGCCCGATCCAAACCTGTGCCTTTATTGCCATCCTCGCGGGTGCGAGCCCTCTCCTCACCATGTCTTGGGGCTTCGATTTGATGGATGACGTCCACAAAGGGTGGATGTGGGAGTTCGCCACCAAGTACACGTTGGAACGCTCTACATTCTTCACCAGTGATGCCAATGTGACTAAAGACAAAGCCGTGGCATACGGCATGAACCCAGAGAAGACCATCGTCTTCCCTTGGGGGGTGGACCTTGAACATTTCAGAATGAAGAGTGCAGAGGGCAGTATGGCGAAAGAAGGTTTTGTGCTGTTCTGCAACCGTTCATGGGAAACACGCTATGGCGTGGATGTGCTGGCGCGCGCCTTTGTGAAGGTGGCGCAACAACGGGATGACATCCGTTTGCTTCTGTTGAGCGGTGGTTCCCAAGGGGCGAACATCCGAAAGACCTTGCAGGGCGGCGGGGTGGAGGAATATGTCACCTTTGGCGGGCAGATCTCGCAAACCGACCTTCCGCGCTGGTATCATATGGCGGATCTGTACATCTCGCCGTCACACGTGGATGGCTCGTCTGTGTCGTTGATGGAAGCCCTGGCGTGTGGCCTGCCTTGTCTCGTGTCGGACATCCCTGCCAATCAAGAATGGGTGTTCGAGAACAAGAATGGCTGGCTATTCCGCGATGGAGATGCGGATCACCTTGCGGAGAAGATTCTGGTGGCGATGAATCGGCGCGAGAATCTGCCCGAGATCGGCAGGGCAAGCCGCAGCGAAGCAGAGAAGCGCGCGGATTGGAAAAAGAATGCCGAAGCGTTGATGGAAGTCTATCGAAGTCTTGGAGAAAAGAATGCTCACTAAAAAGCAACTTATTGATGGGTTTGGTCAGATTGGAATTAAGAATGGCGATACGGTCATCGTGCATACATCGTACAAATCGTTGGGCGGTGTGGAAGGCGGCGCGGACTCGGTGATCGATGCGTTCATTGAACTGGCGGGCAAGGACGGCACGGTGATGTTCCCGGCGTTCAATTTTCAGTCGTGGACGGAGACGCATTATTGGGATGTGAAGGAAACGCCTTCGAAGATGGGGGCGATCACGGAGATCGCGCGCTTGCGACCGAATGCTTTGCGCACACCGCATCCAATTTATAGTTTTTCTGCCATTGGAGCGCGGGCAGAGGAGTTTTCGAAAGCGGACGATGTGGAAGCCTACGGACCGAACTCAGCCTTCGCGTTGTTCCACAAAATTAACGGAACCATCGTGAGTATTGGCTTGGATTTCAACAGCACTTTTTCGATGCATCATTACATTGAATATAACGTCGGTTGTGATTACCGCCGTGTGAAAGAGTTTGCCGGAATTTATCTCGGCTATGATCGCGTGCCGAAGATCAAGATGCACTCGATGTTTGTGCGCAATAACGAACGCGTAAAGACCTATATTGTGCCGGGTATGAACGAATTGCTGGAAGCGGGAGTGATCCGCGAAGTGCAGGTTGGTGCGGCGAAGGTGCATCATTCCACGGCGAATGAGTTTTACGACAATATGTCGGTCATTGTGCGCGAGCACCCTGAGAAGTTACATTACATCGAAGAGCCGAAGTATTAATTTTTTTTCGTCATTGCGAGGAGGGCACTTGCTCTTCCCGACGAAGCAATCCCCAGTATATTGTTGGAGATTGCTTCGGGCAAAGAGCGCCCTCGCAATGACGGGAGACGGTAATGAAACCCTATCCCTCCCTCAAATCTATTCTCGCGGAATTCTTTCCTCTGCACCGTACACTCGCCTCGGATGACCATGATAAGACTCTGGAGATCGTCGGCTCGTACATGCCCGAGGCTTCGAACTACACCATTGAGACCTATGCGCCGCTCCAAAAAGTGTGGACGTGGAAAGTGCCGGAACGCTATGTTGTCCACGAAGCGTATCTTGAGATCGAAGGCGGCGAGCGGATTGTGGATTTCAAAGATAGTCCGCTGCACATTGTTTCATACTCATTGCCGGTCGATAAAGCACTAAGTTTTGAAGAACTCCAACCGCATTTGTATTTCAACGAGAAACTCCCGCATACTGTGCCGTGGGTCTTCAAGTATTACGAGCGTGATTGGGGATTCTGTCTGCCGAAGAATCTTTTTGATAAACTCCCGCGTGACAAAAAATATCGCGCGGTCATCAAGTGCGAATTTGTCACCGACCCCGCGCAGGGATTCAAAGTCGCCACGGCGATCGTCCACCCCGAAGGCGGACCCAACCCTGAAGCAGGGGAGTTCCTCGTGCAGGCGCATACTTGTCACCCCATGCAGGCGAATGACGACGGCGCGGGTGTGGTCAGCACCATTGAACTGGCGCGCCGACTTGCCGAAAAGCCGTTGCCGCGCGGCTCGATGAGCGTCCGCTTCTGGTTCGGACCGGAGACTATCGGCACCATTGCATGGCTGGCTCACAACGAGAGTCTGATTCCGAATCTGCGCGGCGGTATTTTCATGGAGATGACGGGCAATCAAAACAAGATCGCCTGGCATCACACTCGTCAACACAATCATCTGCTTGACCGTATTACAAAATTTGTCTTGCGCGAGACCGAGCATGACGAACGCGACTTCGCCGCCGCCCCTGCCAACGACGAGCGCGTCATCAATGGACCGGGCGTGAACGTGCCGTGCATTTCCATCAACCGCTTCCCTTATGACGAGTATCACACCACCGACGATAATCTCGACATCATGCACGAAGATATGCTCGTCGGCGCGGCGCAGACTGCGGAAGATATCATTCGCATCTATGCCAGCAATTACACCCCCAAGCGCACCTTCCGCGGACCGGTCTTTCTCAGCGGCTATGGTCTCTGGGTGGATTGGCGCGAGAACTGGGCGCTGAACCGCGCCATTGAAAAGATCATGATGCGCTTCGAAGGTCAGCATACGATTTTTGAGATCGCTGAACAAGTTGGTCTGGATTATTGGACGGTGCGTGATTACGTGGAAAAATTCCGCGCGAAGGGATTTGTGGATTCCTTGCCAATTCCGTTTGAAGGAGACCTTGCGTAGGGACAGGGCTCGCCCCTGTCCTCTGTTTGTGCAAGACAAGAACGGGACAACCGCGAGGGTTGTCCCTACAAAAATCATGACAAAAATTATTGCCATCATTCAAGGGCGTATGTCCTCCTCCCGTTTGCCGGGAAAAATTCTTGCCGACATTGGCGGACAGCCGATGTTGAGCCGGGTCTACGTCCGCACCTCTAGGGCGAAGATGCTCAACGAAGTCATCTTCGCCACGACGACAGACGCCTCAGACGATCCTGTAGCGGAGTACTGCGATTTCTCGGGCATTCCCTTCACCCGTGGCAGTCTGTACGATGTGCTGGACAGGTACTATCAAGCCGCGAAAGAAGCCAGGGCGGACGTGGTCGTCCGCATTACAGCCGATTGCCCCGTGATCGACCCGGAGTTGATCGATAATGTGGTCAACACCCTGCTTGAAAATAAATATGACTTCGTTTGTAACCGGCTTCCCCCGCCGTGGACCCGCACCTATCCCATCGGCTTGGATGTGGAAGCCTGCACCTTCAAGGTCTTGAAGAAAGCATGGAAAGAAGCCAAAGAACCCCAGCACCGCGAACATGCCATGCCATACTTCTACGAAGGCGTGCAACTATCAACCATCAACCGTCAACTACAAACAGGCACTTCGCCGCGCGGATATAATATCGCCCTGCTGCATCACACCACCGACTTCGGCGATTACCGCTGGACGGTGGATACGCCTGAAGACCTTGAATTCATGCGAGAAGTTTATTCTCGCTTCGATGGACGTGATGACTTCACCTGGAAAGAAGTTCTGGATTTGGTGCATGACAATCCCCAGATTGCAAAAATCAATGCGAGCGTCCAACATAAAACATTGAAAGACCTCGACGAACGAGCCACTGGTAACTGATTACTGTGTCACTGATTACTCTCTTCTCCGCCCCCAAACCATTCACCAATCCGCACATTGCGATGATCCAGCGCAACGCCATCACGTCGTGGACATTGCTGCCAGATGTCGAAGTCATTTTGCTTGGCGAAGAACAAGGCCTTGCCGAAGCTGCTAAGGAACTTGGCGTGAAGCACATCCCTCACGTGGAGCGAAATGCGAACGGCGTGCCGTTGATCTCATCCATGTTCAAGTTGGCGCGCGAAAACTCGAACAGCAGGTTGCTTTGCATCATCAACGCGGACATGATTCTCATGCCCGATTTTTTTGAGAATGCAAAACAAGCGGTAAAGTTGAAAGATCGATTCGTGCTGTTGAGTCAGCGTTGGGATTATGACATCACCTCCCCAATTGATTTTGCCGCAGGGTGGCAGTCTGGGCTGAGGGAATCTGTCAGAAAACAGAATCAGATTCACCGTCCCGCTGGAAGCGATTTTTTCCTCTTCCCAACTTCCTGCTATACCGACGTTCCAAATTTCATCATCGGGCGCGCAGGCTGGGATAATTGGATGATCTACAAGGCACGCAAAGAAAATTGGGCGGTGATCGATTGCACGCCGTCGGTGATGATCGTGCATCAGAACCACGATTACAGCCATCTGCCTGGCGGTAAGTCGCATTACAATCACCCCGAGACCAATGAGAATATCCGGCTGGCAGGCGGGCAGGCGCATGTGCGCTACACGATCTTGGATGCAACTCATCAACTGGTCGGTGATACGCTTGTCCGCCCGCAGATGACATCGTTGCGCTTCACACGTAAATTTGAGTTGTTCCTGCGCGCCCTGTTCTTTTTCCTCCCCGAAAATGTGATCGAAAACATTGCCAGACCCAGGCGATGGCAAAAACGGTTTAAAAAAATATTGAAGTAGCGGCGACCCTCACGGTCGCCCTTGTATTGACCAAATATATTTATACGCCGGGCGGAGGCAAACCCCGCCCCTACGAGGAATGTGAATGCGAAAAGGTCAAAACCCCGCCAAGTTTGTCAAAGACGTCCCCCGCCCCGAACGGATAACGGTTGCTTTGTTGAATTACATCCCCTTCCTAAGCGGGTTCTATGCCGAGACTCTTGATGTGCTGAAGGTCTCACTTGAATCCATGCGCAAGTATGCGGGCCTGCCGTTCGACCTGATGATTTTTGACAATGGCTCCTGCCCCGAAGTGCGTGAATATCTTGTGAATGAAAAAGAAGAGGGGCGAATTCAATATTTGATCCTCTCTGAGAAGAATATGGGCAAGGGCGGCGCATGGAATGTGATGCTGGCGGGCGCGCCGGGTGAGATCATCGCTTATACCGATGCGGACGTTTTGTTTTCCCCGAATTGGCTTTCCCGTTCGGCGGAGTTGCTTGAAACCTTCCCGAATGTGGGCATGGTCACGGCGCGACCGTATCGCACCTCGCCGGAGTTGTACACGTCCACGTTGGCCTGGGCAAAGCAGAACGCGACTCTCGATGAAGGTCAGTTTATTCCGTGGGAAACCTTTTTAGAATTCAACCTCTCGCTGGGGCAGACCGAGGAAGAGAATGTGAAAGTCTATGCTGAGACGAGTGATTGGCGTATTCAATACAAAGGTCTCACCGCCATTGCAGGCGCGAGTCACTGGCAGTTCACGGCTTATAAATCCACCTTGCAGCGGTTCCTGCCCTTTGACATGGACAAGCCGATGGGTCAGGTCCGCCAGTTGGACAAGCGCATGAACGACGCGGGTTTGCTGCGTTTGATGGTGAGTGACCCGTTAGCGATGAATATGTCCAATACGCTGGGGTATTTGCGTGGGGAGTTGGGGAAGGAAAGAGGAAAGAGGAAAGAAGGGGTGGGGAAGCGGTTTTTGGAGTTGCCACCGATTAAGAAGATGTTGCTGGCGGTGTATAACAAGATTTTTAGTTGGTATTATTCATAGAAACACTCGGTGGTTGAGTAGGGACGGTGTTTGCCCGTCCCGTATCGAAACCACAAGTGAAAAGTAAATAAGAAATTAAAAGTTTGGATGAAATTCAGCGATGTGGTTTCGATACGCCCCTCAAAGTGCATTCGGGGCTACTCAACCACCGTTTGGGGCAGAGAGTTTTTATGGCATGGATGTATATTCTTGAGTGTTGTGATAACTCATATTACGTTGGGTCAACCAAAGACCTGAAACGCCGACTGGCTCAACATCAGGAAGGAGTTGGCGCGAACTACACATCCAAACGCCTGCCTGTGAAATTGGTCTACTGTGAAGAATACGACCGCATTGATGATGCTTTTTATCGTGAAAAACAAGTACAAGGCTGGAGTCGAGCAAAACGTGAAGCGCTGATCAATGGTGAAACGAAACTTTTACCTGCACTTGCCAAAAAGGTTTTTAATAAAAGTAAAATTGATAAAATAAATATGGAGAAAGACGAACCCGGTGGTTGAGTAGACGGCGGAACTGCCCCCCTTTGCAAGACCTCTCGCCTCCGCCGCCGTATCGAAACCACCGATGTATAACAAGATTTTTAGTTGGTATTATTCGTAATATCTGATGGGCGCGATCCTTGCAGGACACTTACCATGAAAATAAAAGCCTTTTTATCCTTTGTTATTCTCTTCAGTTTCCTGCTAAATGCCTGTGTTACAAACACCGGTAACCTAATACCTACTGAAAGAATCTTATCCACACAAACTCTTGTGCCGAGTTCGACGCCGACTATTATGCCGAGCGTCACTCCAACTTATACGCCAGAGATGACGCTCACCCCCAGTTCCACACCACCGCCCTGTCCTGCTAACCCGGTAAGTATGGGTTCAATGTCTTTAATCTTTCATAAAGATGTTGAGCCACAAGATTGCGAAAAAATTATCCGGCTTGTCACCATGACGATGGATTGGATCACTGAAGCAGGGTATGACACTGGCTCTGCAAAAATGCAGGTATTTGGCCGACTCGAAGAAGTTGCCCAATATGATTATGCAAAATACCAATCGCAATCTGGTATATCCTATGCTGAAATTGAAGCGGGCTGGCGGGATAATCCCAGTGCTGGTGCCATGCCCGGGGAAATCATTATCTATACCGGCAACTGGTGGAAAAAGACCTTCGAGACCGAAAGGACAAAAACTGTAGTTCATGAACTAATGCATATTGTGCAGTACGAATATTATGGGCGTGGCAGGCGCGGGTTTTCCAATGTCCCGATATGGCTGGTGGAAGGTCAGGCTGAATATTTTGCGCGGTTAATAGAATCAGAGTGGGGTATCAAGCCTTTGGATGTACACGAAACATTATTGGTTGAATGCCGACCGTTTGACCTTCAGGATATTGCCGAATATTCCAATCGGAACGGTAACTGTATTTATGTGCAAGGGGAGCAGGTATTTATTCTTCTTGCAGGATTATATGGCGAAAAGAGTTTCGAGGTTTGGAATCTCTTGGGCGAAGGTAATGGGTTTGAAAACGCATTCAAAATGGTTTATGGAATTGATGTTGCCGAATTTAGTAATCTTTTTGACCAATTTCGCCGCGCACAATATCAAAGATTTCCTGTCCTCCCAACTTCAACGCCATAACGACCGCTCAAAGGCTATAAATTTCGAAACATAACCAACTTCCAGGTAAGAAAGAATCACTGTGACCAAACGCATCTTCATCTCCGCCGACCACGGCATGGCAATTATCTACTTCCTGCAAAGCGATGTCGTTTCGACCTTGCTCGAATCAGGCGTGGAAGTCGTTGTCCTCACCGATGACGACACCAAAGACAAGATCGCATCACGTTTTACTCGTCCCGGTCTCACCTTCGAAGGCTTGCGCCTCAAACAAGCCAATGACTACGCAAAGAAAATCAGCCCACGATTGCAATCTTTGCTCATCTATTTGCGCCGCGTGGGCGGGTCGCGCCGCATCAACACCGAAGCCATGGACAGCCACATTTGGGAGGTCTGGGGCGAGAACGGCTGGAAATTCCGTTTGGGCATTTGGATTCCTTCCGCACTGGCGATCCTCCTCCTGCGGAATTTTTCCTTCGCCCGCAAACTTTTGGTGAAGCTGCAAAACCGCTTCACGCCTACCCCGGGCCTGTATACCGACCTATTTGAAAAATACCAACCTGATATGGTCATCGCCTCCACCCCCGGCTGGCGCATGGATCGTTACCTCCTGCGTGAATCCGCCCGCCGTGGAATCCCAAATATGGCTGTCATCGTTGGCTGGGATAATTCATCTTCATACAACATCAGCGGCGCGGATGTGCAATGGGCGACCTGCTGGTCGCAGCTGCAAAAAGATGAACTGGTGTACGGCTCAGACTGGAATCCGGAGCATGTCAACATCGGCGGCATCCCGTCGTATGATGGCTATTTCCGCAAACAATGGCTCATGCCGCGCGATGAGTATTTCAAACTGCACAACCTCGACCCCAACCGCAAGTTGATTTCGTATGCCAGCAGTTTTGTCCATTTTGCACCGAATTTCCCGAACATTGAAGCGCTGGCGAAGTTGGTGTCATCGGATGCGCTGGCGGAGCCTTCGCAGTTGTTGATTCGTTTGCACCCGAGTCACTTTCAAGATAAGCCGAAGATCTTTGTCGAGGAACGCCAGCGCGTGTTCGACTTGGAGAAGCAATATCCGCATGTGCATGTGGTTCAGCCGGTGGCCTTGGGCGGCTCTCTCGGCTACTACGGCGGCGAAGACATGGACGAAAAATCTTCGATGATGGCGTATTCGGATGTGCTTGTGACCGTCTACTCGACGATGCTGGTCGAGACCGCCGTCCACGATACGCCGATGATCGCGGCGACCATTGACACCCCAGGTGGTTGGAACAAACCGAACAAATTCTCGCTGTCGTTGAAAGAGATCGGTGATTGGCCCACGCATAAACGCTTCCGAGAAGCCAAGGCAGGTCGGGTCGCTTCGGATGAAAAGCAACTGCTCGAAGCGTTGAACATGTATCTGCGAGACCGAAGCGTCGATTCTGTCGAGAGAAGAAAATTCATCGAGGACGAGATCACCTTCACCGATGCGTCATCCGGCAGGCGGACGGCTGAATATATTCTGAAGGTCTTGAACTCGTGATGGATGCCATGACTTAAAACAAAAGCAGGTCAGGTGAAAGCCTGGCCTGCTTTTTGAATTCTGCCAAAGACTAAAACTTTGCGATGATCCACACGATCAGCGGCGCGACCGCCAGCGCGGGCAGGAAGTTCCCCACGCGGATCTTCTTGATCTCCAGAAGATTGCTGAGTGCCAGCCCCACCAGGATCACGCCGCCGGTGGCGGTCATCTCGTTCATCATCGGATCGGTGATGATGGCGCTTAACGTCCCGGCCAGCAGGCTGATGCCGCCCTGATACACGAGCAGGATTACGGAAGAGAACAAGACGCCCACGCCGAGGGTGGAAGCGAAGGCGATGGAGGCGAACCCATCCAGTGTGGATTTGACCGCCAGCAGGTTGTAGTCGCCCGTCAGCCCGTCTTGAATCGAGCCGAGGATCGCCATTGGGCCGATGCAGAAGAGCAGCGAGGCCACCATAAATCCGCGTACGAAGCGCGAACCGGCGCCGGTTTCGCTGTCGCGTGAGAAACGCTTCTCGAGCGCCTGGCCAAGCGCCTGCAATCCGTCCTCAATGCGCCACCATTCGCCCAGCAGTGTGCCGAGGATCATGGCGCCCAGCACGATCAGCTGGTTCTCGCTTTTGAGGAACATCTGCACACCCATCACACCGGTGAACAGGCCCATGCCTGCAATGACGGTGTTCTTGAAACGTTCGGGGATGCGTGACCCGAAGAGCATGCCGATGGCCCCGCCGACCCACACAGCGATAATGTTGATGATGGTTCCTGTCATGGTTATCCTTTACATGAACCTCGGAAGTCGTTGGGACTTCCGAGGTTTGAACTTTGTCTATGGCTTGGCAAGCGATGTCCTGCGGCCTGCGTGCTGGTTCTCGAGCAACTCCAGCACGAAACACAACGACGACAACCGGTTGAGGTATCTCTGCAAGTGCGGGTTAAGCACCTGCTCGTCGTCGTAGATCTCCACCACACGCCGCTCTGCGCGGCGAATGACGGCGCGTGCCAGCGAGAGGGCCGCGCCGCCGAGCGTGTCGCCCGGCAGGATGAACTCCTTGGGCATCTCCACAACCCCGCTCAGGGCGTCGGTTTCTTTTTCGATCCACGCCACACGGGCTTCGTTGATGAAGTGGAACTTGTCGGCGTTCTCGGGCGTGGCGGCCACCTCCGCCATCAGCTTGTACAGGTCTCGTTGCGCTTCAAGCAGGATGCGGGAAGTCTGGGGCGCTGTGCATTGGGCGCGGGCCAACCCCACGGCGGCAGAGGCTTCATCCAACGTTCCCACCGCCTCAATGCGGGCATGGTATTTGGGCACACGTCCTTCGCCGAGCAGGCTGGTTGTGCCGTCGTCGCCTTTGGCTGTATAAAAAGTCATGCGGGCATTATAACCATATTGCGACCACGCTGGGTATAATGTCGCGCATGCATCCCACCTATCACGAAGAAATGACCCGCACAGCCATTGCTCCGCACTTCAGCGAACGAGCGCTGGAGATCATCATCGCCGCCAACCTGAAGCAGGACCGACTCAGCGCCCAGATCGGCCACGATGAATTCCACTACGACAACAACGCCATCGATAAGGGCGACCGTTATATCATCGAACAGCGCGGACAGGTCATCGCCACCCTGCTTTCGCCCGGCATCCTCTCAGCCTGGATTGCCTTTGGCAGATTGTTACACACCGCGCAGGATTTCTATGCCCATACGAATTATGTGAGCCTCTGGCTGGAGCAATTTAACGGAGCGCCTCCCCCTCCGCCGGAAATTGATCCACTGCAAAAGGAACTGGTCAAAAGCCCAAGCCTTCACTCCGGCAGAATCTACCTGCCGCTGGATGCGTTTGCGTTCATCCCTTTTCTGCGCCCGCTGGCGCTCAGACTCCTGCCCAGGGATTCGCATGCCTGGATGAACCTCGACACCCCCGCGCAGGGCCCGAAGTTCGAATATGCCCGCCTGGCCGCCGTCAAACGCAGCGGGCACGAACTCGGCCTGCTGCGCAAACTGCTGACGCCAGAAATGTTCGCACGCTTCACCGATAAGCCCGCCGCCCACCAGGCACTTTAAACGAAAGGTGTCAGGAAAGGTATAATCAAAGTATGGATACAAAAACAAAATTGAATGAATCTGTAAAAGAAGCCATGAAGAGCGGGGACGAGGTCCGCAAGCGCACCATCCGCATGGTGCTTGCGGCTGTCAAACAGGTGGAAGTGGATAAACGCATCAGCCTCGATGACATGGCTGTGGTGGCGCTTGTGCAAAAGGAAGTCAAGAACCGGCGCGAGGCGCTGGAAGAGGCGAAGAAAGCCAATCGCGCCGACCTTGCCGCCGACAACGAAGCAGAGATCAAGATTCTGGAGGAGTTCCTGCCCAAAGCCATGGATCCCGAAGAACTGCGCGCCCTGGTGCGAGCCGCCATTACCGAGACCGGCGCCGCTGCTCCCAGCGACATGGGCAAGGTGATGAAAGTGGTCATGCCACGTGTGGCCGGACGTGCCCCGAACGATATGATCAGCGCCGCCGTGAAAGAATTGCTGACCCAGTGAGTCATGCCTGCAAAGAGACGGACCGTTGAAACGTGTCCGTCTCTTTGCATTTGAACACCCATGCCTGTGCGAGTCCCCGCTTCCCCCCGCATTCGATTTTTACAAATTACCGTGGTGGTAACGGTCAGTGTGATTTCTTTTATCATTCTGACTGCGCCGATTGGTTTACGTCCTACGACCCAGTCTCTGGATATCGGGGATGTGGCGCAATCAACCATTCAATCGCCGCGCGACATTGAATATGTCAGTGAGATCCGTACAGAAGAAGCGCGCACTGCCGCAGAAAGCAGCGTCCAGCCTGTGTATAGCAAGCCGGACCCGGCCATTGCCCGCCAGCAGATTGAGCGCCTGCGCACCGTGCTGCAAAACATCACCGCCGTGCGCGACAACCTCGAAATGACCAAAGAGGAAAAACTTGCCGCCATTCTGGCGCTCAGCGATGTGCGCCTGACCGTGGAGACGGGCGATTACCTGATCGGCATTTCCTCCACCCGCTGGGATGCCGTACAGGCCGAGTCAGTCAACGTGCTGGAACAAGTGATGCGCCGCGCCATCTACGAGGATAGAATCGACACCGCACGGGAAGGCATCTCAGCCTTTGTCACATTGACCTTGTCTGAGCAGCAGGCCGCGCTGGTGACGGAATTGGCCTCCGCCTTTGTGCTGCCCAATAGTTTTTTCAGCCAGGAACTGACCGATGCCGCCAAACTGGCGGCGCGTGAATCTGTGGAACCGGTGGTGCAAACCTACAAGGCCGGAGAGACCATCGTCCCCTCCGGGGAGATTATCACCCCGGCGGATATGGAAGCGTTCCAGCAGTTGGGTATGATCGGTCCCGGCCAGCGTTGGGAGGATCTTGCCGCTGCCGCTGCCGTGGTGTTGATCAGCGCGTTCTTTATTCCCATGTTCTTTTACCGGCGGCAACGCTCGGTGGTATTGAACCATTCCAAGAACCTCCTGGTCATTGCCTTGATCTTTGTGCTGTTTCTAACGGGCGCGCGCCTTCTGATCGGCCGGACGCTCGCGCCGTACGCCTATCCCATCCAGGCAGCGACGCTCCTGCTCACCGCCCTGTTCGGGCTGGATGTTGGCCTGGTCTTTGCCATCCCATTGTGCGTGCTCTCCGCTTTTGGCCTGCCCAACACCCTCGACCTGCTGCCCTACTACCTGTTCTCGTCGATGATCGGCCTGCTGGCATTGGGGCCTGCAAGGCGCTTCTGGGGTTTCCTGCGTGCAGGCATTGCCATTTCCCTTTCGGGCGCAGCAGCCATGCTGGCATTTCGGATTCCGCTCGTCACACTCGACTGGGTGGGCATCGTCCAATATATCGGCGTACTGGCGTTTGCAGGCTTCTCTTCTGCAAGCATTGCATTGTTGCTTCAATACCTGCTGGCGCAGATGCTCGGCCTGACCACCGCCCTGCAATTGCTGGATATCTCCCGTCCTGACCTGCCGCTGATGCAGTTCTTTCTGCGCAACGCCCCGGGGACGTATCAGCATAGTTTACAAGTGGCGAATCTGGCGGAACAGGCTGCCGAAAAAATTGGCGCCGATCCGCTTCTTACCCGGGTCGGGGCCTTGTTCCACGATATTGGCAAGGCGCTCAACCCGACGTTCTTTGTCGAGAACCAATTGCCCGGCAGCGTCAACGCGCATCAGGATGCCGTTCCCGAGGAAGTGGCGGCCACCATCATCCGGCACGTCACCGACGGGGTGCAACTGGCGAAGAAGCACCGCCTTCCGTTGCGGCTGCACGATTTCATTCTTGAACATCATGGCACGCTGATCACTCAGTACCAATATAACCAGGCCATGCAGTCTGTCGCTGGCGATGTGACCAAAGTGGATATCGAAGATTTTCGATATCCAGGACCGCGCCCGTCTTCACGGGAGACGGCCCTGCTCATGCTGGCCGATGCCTCCGAAGCCCGCGCCCGTGCCGAGCGCCCCACCACCGATGATGAGATCCGCGCCATTGTCACTAGCGTCATCCAGACCGTGCAGAGGTACAACCAGCTCGACGATACGCTCCTGACCCTGCGCGACCTCACGCTGATCACCGAATCCTTCGTCACCACCTTGCGCGGCTCCTATCACCCACGTATCCAATATCCAAAATCTGACGTGGTGGATAAAGACTCCACCCTGACCTCGAAAAGAGACAAATGATCACCATCGATAACCAACAGGATTTTTTAGAATCTGCCTTGCTCGAAAGGGCAGTCCGCTATACGTTGGAGACCGCCAGACCGCTCGATCTGGATGAAGATGTGGACCTGCTCACAGCCGACATCACCATCGTCCTGACCGATGACCGCCAGCTGCATGAACTCAACCGCGACTACCTTGGCGTGGATGCACCCACGGATGTGCTGTCTTTCCCCGCTTCAGAACTGGACCCGGAAACTGGCACCCATTACCTGGGCGATATTCTGCTCTCGATCCCGCGCGCGGGTCAGCAGGCAGAGGCTGCCGGTCATAGCGTGGAAGCGGAGGCGCAACTGCTCGTCGTGCATGGGACGCTGCATCTGCTGGGGTACGATCATGCCACAGATGAGGAAAAAGCCCTGATGTGGTCAGAGCAGGCCAGCGTTCTGGAAAGACTCGGGCTGTCTCATATCAAGGTACAGGAATGAGCGTGAAGGAATTCCTGCGCTCGCGCGTTGAATCCTTTCGTTATGCGTTCCATGGCTGGGGCTATGTGCTGCGGACTCAGCGCAATGCGTGGATCCATAGTGCCATCGCCACGGCGGTCTTTTTCGTAGGGTTGTGGTTGCGCCTGCCGCCGCGTGATTGGGCAGTCATCATCCTGACAGCTGCTTTTGTTTTTTCGGCCGAGTTTATGAATACAGCCATCGAAGCCGTGGTGGATCTGGCCAGCCCGGACAAACATCCGCTTGCAAAAATTGGCAAGGATGTTGGCGCAGCGGCCGTGTTGGTGGCGGCGCTGGCGGCTGCGTTGGTGGGGCTGCTGATCCTCGGCCCGCCGCTCTGGCATAAATTGATTTCCCTCTTTTCTTATCCATAGTTGCATGTCTTCAATTTAGGAGTCTTTCATGTCCCTCTCTTTCAAATTTGGCACGGTCGGTTCGCCCACAGGCACACCCAAGAAACCGGGCGGTTCGGTGGGTGCCATCGAGTTCAGCAAATCCATCGAGTTGGATGCGTTGGAACTCGGCTGGGTGCAGTCAGTGCGGGTGACCGAAACGACCTGCGCGGCGATCAAATCTGCAGGGGCTGAGCACGGCGTCTCGTTGAGCGTGCATGCGCCTTACTTCATCAACTTGAACGCCACAGATGAGGAATGGCCCAAGTCTCGCAAGCGTTTGATGGATGCGGCCCATTATGGGAACCTTGCGGGCGCGACGGATATCATCTTCCATCCCGGTTCGTATTTCGGAAACGACCCGGCGGATGTGTTAAAGGTTGCCCTTCCGCGTCTCGAGGGTTGTGTGAAGGAGTTGCAGAAGAACGGCGACCTGGTCACGCTTCGCCCGGAGACGATGGGGAAGTCTGCCATGCTCGGGTCCTTTGAAGATGCGCTGGCCATGAGCAAGGCCATGGATAGGGTGCAGCCCTGCATTGATTTTGCTCATTTGCATGCCCGCCCCGGCGACGGCACGATGAATACCTATGAGGAATGGTCGCGCCTGCTGGAGAAGTACGGCAAGACACTGGGCAGCAAGGCCCTGAAGCGGTTGCACATCCACCTCTCCGGCATTGAGTACGGCCCCAAGGGCGAGAAGAACCATCTTCCATTGGCTGAAGCCGACCTTGACTTGAAAGCGCTTTTCAAAGCGTTGAAGGAGTTTGGCTGCGGAGGGCGCATCCTGTGTGAAAGCCCGATTATGGAAGAGGATGCGCAAAACATGAAGAAAGCCTGGATGAAGGTCAGTGGCGAGAAGGAATAGCAGGACAAAATAAAAACATCCCGTTCACTGCTGAACGGGATGTTTTTGGTTCAAAATTTATTTATTCAAGCCGACATTCATTTCATAGGTGTCGGGATCATCATTGCCGACCACCATGTTATCTGCCGAAGCATCATAGTAGCCTTCCGCCGAGAAGACCATGGTGAACTCGGTGTTGCGCGGAATATCTGTGATGCGGTAGGAACCATCCGAGCCGGTTTGCAAGTAGGTGATCACGTACTTGTCTGCATAGTCGGTGTTTTGCCATTCATCGTAGGTGGTACCGGGGGTTAGAACGAAAACATAGGCATCGCGAATGGGTTTGTTAGTAGAGGCGTCATATACAATGCCGGAGACGGCAATGGTGTCGCCGCTCTGTTGGGGGGTGTTGAAACTCCCACCGTTGCCGCTGCCAACATTGATTTCAGCGGTCGCGCCAAGCGGGGTCATATTGTCGCCGGCGTAGAACTCCACTTTGTAGGAGCCTGCTGGTAACGCGCCGTTTTCACTGGGCAGGTAGGACCCAAAGAGGCCGGAATCGCCCCATTCCCAGGCATAGCTGTATTCGGAAACCTTCTCGCCATCCTTATACCAGTATTCCACCATCACTTCGCCGTCGGTCATACCTGCGTATTCAAAACCTGCTGCGAGGCATAATGCAGAATCCGGATATGAACTGACCGTGTCATTGCTCCAATCGCATTTGTCGGCGGTGGCGATGGATGTATCCAGCCAGACGAAGTTCGTGGCAGATTCGCTGCCGCTGCCCGAATTGCTGACTACGCCGGGGATGCCAAATGGACTGCTGTAAGCCCTGCCCGATTGTGCAGCCTGAATTAAGGGCTGCGCCAGGTTAACCGGGCGGATGCCGTTCAAAAAGCCGCCGATGGGAATGCAGGAGTCTTTCTCGTCCAGCACGCCATCGCCGTTCGTGTCCTGGACCTGACGGCAGTCGGATGTTTCTGTGTCGCGACTCGCCGCTGCGATCGTGGGCACGCCAATGATCGACCCATTGTTGTCGGCTGCGAGCCCGCCGGAATTGCCGCCGGAGATGGTAGTGTCAGTCTTGATCCAGGCGCGGTCGCCGATCTGGTCCTCGGAGGAAAAGCCGGAAACGGTTCCCTGGGTGTAGGTGATGGTGTCTCCTCCGATCAGCGGGAAACCGAAGATGTTCATTTTGTCGCCGACATGCATGTTGTCGGAGTTGCCGAGTGGCACATAGGGCAGGTTCAGGCTGTTCGGATCCACGCTGGTGCCGTTGATGGTGGAGGTGATCTGGATCACGGCCAGGTCGAGGAATCCGTCCACGGCTTTGACCGTCGCCAGGTAGGAAGGAACCGCAGGTTTGTCTTCAGAGACAATGAGGGAGACACTGAGTGCATCCGGCTCACTTTCTACATCGCCTTGAGAAGCAGGGCTGGCTACGTGGGCATTGGTCAGGATCAGGCCGGTTGGCGTCAGGATCGTCCCGGAGCCGACATAGCCAGGCACCAGTTCGCCGTTCTGTTCGAACAACCCGAAGATCTGAACGGTGGCGGAGATCAGGCGGGCGCGGTTGGCAGCGGAAAGTTCACCTGGTTCGGTGGTGGGGGTGTCGGTCGAACCATTGTTGGTATTGTTCGGTGTGACCGGTTCGACAGCAGGGGAAGCCGCCTTACAGGCGAGTGCTGTGATGGCAAGAATGGTAATGAATACCCAGAGATGTTTAAAGTTTGGTTTCATGCCTGTCTCCATGCTAAAAACTCAAAGACTTGAGGAAGGTGAGGAATCTTCCCATGTCCAGGTCATAGTTTTTTTCGTCAGATTGAAAGGTGGCAACGATGGCATGCTCGCTGTTCATAAAAATATAATCTGTGCCGCGCACCACGCTGGGCAATTGATCGTGCGTCAGGTCGGGGTTGGACTCGATGAAGACATAACTGATCTCATAAGCATCGCGCCCGTACACGGTCACTTCGCGCTGGTCGAGTATGCGGAAGGCCAGCAGGTTTTGGGCATGACTTAAAGAAAGCAGGCTGGCTACTTCCGAGGATGAAGCCTCCTGAGTGGTTGGGATCTTTTGAATGACATACGTTGCGCCAAAGCCGGTGGATTTGATATCCACAGTATGAAGGATCTCGTTGCCGGTGGGCTCTACTTGCAGCCAGCCTTTGGGTGCCTGTGCGCTGATGCCTTCTGCGTTGAAGGCGAGGCTGGCGTTTTCAATGGAGGATTTATAGAACCAGCCTGCGATAAGAGCGATGACCGTCAATGCAACGACAGTCATCTCCGCAAAACGGTCGCCGAGGGAAGTTTGTTTGTTTGCCATGGTATTCTCCTACTTCCCAGCCTGTATGGATTTGAGGTTGCGACGTACCAGCGCAAGGATCATGCCGGTGGTGCCAAGCGCAACGACCGCCGCCAGGGCCAGCCCCATCCATGTGTTGGAAGTGGCGCCGCTGAGAGAGAGGGTCGGGCGGGTGACGATACCCTGTAGCCAGTTAAAGACGCCGTTGAAAGTGGCCGCGAGGGTGATGCCCAACGGCATCCACCAGATCTGCTCAGATTCGAATTTAGCGCGGCCAAGGAAATACCCGGTAATGCCGGAGAAGGCCGCCTGAGCCAGCGCAACCACGGCAATACGGATGATGCCCGTGCCAAGATCCACGCCGCCGTTGGCGACCACGAATTGGATGTTCAATACGGTGGCATAGCCAAGCCCTGCTGCGGTGGCGTAGATCACGCCGTCGGTCGGCTCGTCGAACTCGTCAGAGTTGTAGATGCTATAGCGCACTGCGGCGTATTTCAAGAATTCCTGTGTGAAGCCGACCACAAGAATCCCGCCGATGATGGTGGTCATTGTATCGTTGCGGAGCCAGTGTGAGGCGCGGAAAAGGTTGTCGACCATGGGAATGCCCACGGCGGCTGCAAGCAACCCACCGAGCCCAAAGACGCCCAACACGAAGCCCTTGGGTTCAGGTTCTGCCTGGTCTTGCAGATAAAAGAAGACCAGCCAGATGGCTGCCGGGACAAGGGCCAGAAAGACGCCGGTCAATAGAAGCGTGGTGGGTGTGAAAACGGGTTGCAGGCTGTTATCTACAGCGTAGACAACCCCCACAAAAAATAACAGGCCGACAATGAGCAGGATCTCATCGCGCCAGATGTGCTTGCGTTCATGAATGGACTTTGCATCATTCATAAAACGTTCCTCCTTTGGATTTTTAATCTATGATGAATACAATATATTGTAAATTCGGTAGAAGTCAATAGGAAGTAAGGCCAATTGCCCGTTTTTCAAAACAGATCAAGTTGCAAGTCCGCCCTGATTTCTATATACTGAGAGGGGAGAGCCTTATGAGCAAAAAATTCTTTTGGATGTTTTTTTGTCTGATCCTGGCCGCCTGTGCGGCAGCTCCTTCACTGGATGGAGCTGCCGGGGCCCCGGCAGCTGAACCTCCACAGGGGAGCGATGCGGAACCTCCGCCAGCAATGCCAGTCTCTTCGCCGCGGTCAAATAACCAGCCGCCGACTGTTCCCACCTGGACTCCATCCCCCGCCATGAGCGCGCTTCCGCCCCCGCCGGTAGCGACCCAGGCTGCCTTTGCTTCATTTTCCCCGATCCTGTTTCGCAAATATGTGGACCGTTATTACAGTTTCCAGTTGCTCGGCGGCTATGCCGATGGAAATTGGCTGAAGGATGATCAGGTTGTTGCCCAGATCCAATACGAAAAACTGGTGACTGTGTATGATGCCAACGGCTGGTATGGAGAAACGCCTATTCATGATGTGACCTCTCTCGACCCGCCATTCTGTGGGTCCACCTACATTGGCACGGATATGGTTGAAAGTAAGGGGTGGCAGTTCGCTTTCTATCAAGGCTGGCAGGTGACCCAACGCCCCGCCACAGATATTCCCATCGATTCGCCAACGTATGTTCAGGGGGTCAGGGAATGGCTCACCGCACAGGGGATTGCCGACCCAGTCGTACAGCTCACTCGCATCGCAAAAGTGGACCTCGAAGGCGATGGATCGGATGAGGTCTTTATAACCGCCACGTATTTTAAAACACCCAACCCCCAGAGCCCGCTGGCCGAGTTTGGAGATTATTCGGTTGTACTGATGCGCAAGGTCTCAGGGAATACCGTGGTTACGGTGCCGCTGGCTGCAGATGTCTATCATCTCGATCAGCCTGAACCGGTCTTTCCGCTGACCTATCTTCTCTCCAACTTTATTGATTTGAACCAGGATGGGAACCTTGAAGTCATCCTCGAGGCCACCCGTTGGGAAGGAGGCGGGATAATCCTTTATGAGGTCGAAGGCTTGAATACCATTCAAGTGATCAAAGAGATCTGCGGCGGCTAAAGGCGTGACATTTGTTACGATTGCCGGTTAATCTTTTACTGCCTATAATCCGGATGATACTATTTTTTCGCGTTGTTCCGGATAGATATAAATGGAAGGTACGAGCAAAGATCTTCTTCAACAGGCCGAGAAACTTTTGCGGGAAGGCAGGAAACAATCTGCCCTCCCGCTTTTGGCTGAGTACCTGAGCGGGCATCCTGATTCGGTGCGGGCATGGTGGATGCTGAGCTATGCCGTCCCGGATCAGAAGCGGCAGATTGACTGCCTCGAAAAAATTCTACAAATAGAACCGGGGAATCACGCTGCACAGACGCGCCTGGAAAAAATCAAAGCCGCGCAGCCTTCCCAGCCGCGCATCTCGCCGTTTGTTGAGGAGGGTTCAGAAGCGCCGCTGCAAAAGACGGCTGCCAGTGAAATGAACTCGCAACCCCGCGCCTCATCCCCTGAGACCAGCTCTCAAAACATCCCACAGAAGAAGACCAGTCCATCCATGCAGTACGCCGTCCTGATGATGATGGCTTGTTGCGCGCTGGGGTTGATGGGCGCCGTCGGTGTGACGATGTTGCGGGGACGGGCTGCCCCGCTTCCGGCGGAGTCTGAGGCGGGGACCGGGATTCCGCTGCCTGCCACCTGGACCGCAACGATCACCGCCACATCTAAGGCTACGCAAACGCCTCCCCCAGATACCTCACTTCTCACACCGTCGCCCATAGCCACTGTGGAAGATACTCCTGTTCCTACAGATATGGTTGGCCCGCTCAATGGCTATTATGCGCCGGATTTCAAGCTGGTCAACGTCAATGATGACCGCAAGACACGCTTAAGCGATTACAGGGGGCAGGCTGTTATTATTTTCTTTTGGGCCACCTGGTGTGATTATTGCGATATTGAAGTGGCTGCGCTTGAGATGCTTTATAAAACCTATAAAGATGAAGGCCTGATTGTCCTTGCTGTGGATGTGAACGAGAGTCCCTTTTACGCGCGCAGCTATCGCGACCGCCACGGCATGACCTTCCCGATCCTCGATGACCCGCAGAGCAAGGTCTACAACCAATACCGCGTCACCGGTCTGCCAACGCATTTCTTCGTGGAGCGTTCCGGGGTCATCTCTGCCATTCGCGTCGGCTTTTTGGATTATTGGAACTTCAACCGCAAGGTCCGCGAGATGCTGGATCTGCCGCCGACCTAAGTTTTCATCAGCCGTGAGTTTTGGCAGGGAGGCACTTGGGTATAATGCAATCATCTATGTCCACCACTGACGAAATTAAAGCGCGCATTGATATTGTTGACCTCGTCTCCGAGGCCGGGGTCAAATTGCGCCATACGGGTAAGAACTACACCGGCTTTTGCCCTTTCCACGAAAACAAGCACACGCCTGCGTTTGTCGTTTGGCCTGAGTCGGGCACATGGCGCTGCTTCGGTCAATGCAACGAGGGCGGCGATATCTTCAAGTTCGTGATGAAGCGCGAAGGGGTCGATTTTAAGGAAGCCTTGAAGAAACTGGCCGAGCGGGCCGGTGTGCAGTTGCAGGAGTTTCAGCGCGAAACGCCCGAGGCCCGCGAGGCGTATGACCACCTCCGTAAATTGCTGGAGGATGCGGTTCTTTTTTATCGCAACCATCTACTTAATCATAAGGATATTCTGACTTATCTGCACGAGAAACGTGGGTTGACCGACGCTTCCATCGAAACCTTTGGGCTGGGGTACGCGCCCCATGCCTGGGATTCCGCCTTGAGTCATTTCGTCCAGCGTGGATACTCGCAGCAGGACCTGCTCGATGCGGGGCTGTTAACCGAACGCGAAGACGGCCGGCGCTACGATAAATTCCGCCATCGCATCATGATCCCCATCCGCGATGAGAATGGGCGCATGTCCGGTTTTGGCGCGCGCATCGTGGATCCGGACGATATTCCAAAATTTTTGAACTCGCCGGAAACCGCCATCTTTAATAAAGGTCACTTGCTTTACGGATTGGACCGCGCCCGCAAGCCCATCCGGGCCAGCGACCAGGCCGTGATCGTGGAAGGCTATCTCGATGTGATTGCCCTGCATCAGGCGGGCTATGAGAATGTAGTCTCGCCGATGGGCACGGCATTGACGGAAGATCAGCTGCGCCTGCTCAAGCGTTTTACGCGGCGCATTGTCCTCGCGCTCGACCCGGACACGGCCGGCCAAAAGGCGGTGCTGCGCGGATTGGAGGCGGCTCGCTCTGCCATGGATAAAGAAGGGGAATTGGGCTTCGATGCCCGCGGCTTGCTCCGTAATGAGTCGCGTTTGCAGGCAGACTTGCGTGTGGCGTCCATCCCAGATGACCTTGACCCCGATGAGATCGTGGCGCGCGATAAAACCGAATGGGCCAGGATCATCGAGAACGCCAGGCCCATCGTTACGCACGTGATGGAGACGCTGGCGGCGGGTCAGAACCTGAACGACCCGAAGATCAAGAATCAGATCGCTGCGCAGGTGCTTCCTTTAATTGAAGACCTGGGCAGCCCATTGGAGCGCGATACCTATCGCCAGGCGCTGGCAAGAATGCTGCGGGTGAATGAAAGCGCGCTGGTGGCTGCTCCGGCTCGAGGTCCGGTGTTGAGGCGCAGGCCTCGTGGAGGCGAAGCGGGCCGCAGCGTTGAGTCGCCGGTTGTGGCGGCGGTCAATCCGCGCTTGAAGATCGAATCATATTGTTTGAGTGTTTTACTGCGCAGGCCGGAGTTGTTATATCGCATCGACCGTAACCTTGAAGGCGCGGAGCTCAGCCCGCTGGCCGTGGAGGATTTCGAGTATACTGACCACCAGTTGCTGTTTGCTGCGTTGCGCATGGCGGTGGAACAGGATGAAAAGGAGCATCAGCACTATCTGATAGGTCACTTGTCTGAGTCGTTGCTGCCATTGGTGAATGGCCTGCTCTCACAGACTGAGAAGTTGGACCTGCTGGATGAAAAACTGGTGGATGACCTGCTGGATCGTTTTCTGGATCTGCGCCGCACGCATGCGATGGTCAATGTAAATCAGTTGCGTTTTATTCAAGAGGATGAGCAGCAGCAGGGCGGAACCCACCTGAAGGTGTATTTGGAGCAGACCGGCCAGTATACGCGTTTGATCCATAAGATCGACCAGGCCAAGCGAAGGTTATCGAGACGACAGACGTGATGCGATCTTAAAAGGAATTTGAATGCCTGCCAAACACAATCCAAAGGCAAAATCCAGGCCGGAGACTCGTAAAAAAGCGAAGGCCATTAAGAAAGCGACCAGGCCCAAACCGAAAAAGCAGAAGGCTCTTTCGGTGGATGCCGTGCTGGATACCCTTGTGGAAGATGCCGCCCCGGCCCAGGATTTCCCCACCGATGATTTGATTGAACCGGATGAGACCCTCCTCTCTCAACAAGACGAGGACATTGATGAGGTTCTCACCTTCCATGCCCACACCACTACCGAACTTTCTGAAGACCCGGTGCGTTTGTATTTGCGCGAGATCGGCCAGGTCAAATTGCTCGGCGCGGATAGCGAGTTCCGGCTGGCGACGATCATCGAGGCGGCCCGGCTGGTGGGTACCCTGCATAAGATGAAACAACGCAAGGGGGTGTCGCTCGAATCTTCCATCTATCATTCATTGTTTTCAGACATGCTGACCTCTTGGGATCGTTTAATTGAGGATACGGAGCGCATGGAACAGGACCTGCCTGACCTGGCTCTGCTGGTTGCCGAGGCGCAGTCTTTGCATGCGGGTTGGGAATTCGATTCGCCTTCTTATTTGCGCGCCTATCTGGATAACGGCCAGTGGGGCAGCAACCATTTATGGGATAACATCGCGCGGCATGCATACAGTGTCTACCTCAGCCTGTACCTGATTCCTTTCCAATATGCAGAATGGTTGTTGGATTACGTTCGCGAACACCAAGGCTTCCCCTCGCAGCGGACTCTTAACCGTAACCTGCTGCCGGATGAAGATTTGATTGTTGAAATGGAATCTGCGCGCGCGCGTTCCATCGATGCAAACCATGCCCTTATTCGTGCCAACCTGCGCCTGGTGGTGAGCGTAGCCAAGCGTTACCTGGGCCGCGGCATTCCGCTGCTGGATCTGATCCAGGAGGGGAACATGGGCTTGTTGCGCGCCATCGGCAAGTTCGACCCGCGCCGCGGGTTCAAGTTCAGCACGTATGCCACCTGGTGGATCCGCCAATCCATCAACCGCTCCATTGCAGAACAGGCGCGGACGATTCGCATTCCCGTGCATTTGTTCGAATCCATTTCGCGCATTTTGCGGGCGCAACGCCACCTTACCCAGATTCTGGGCCGCGAACCCACCAATGAAGAATTGGCGCTTGAAGTGGGTTACCTCTCTGCTGCCGATGTGCAGACCATCCTGCGGGCGCATGCGGAGAATCAGCCCATCAACCCGGAACTGCAGAAGCGGCTCGACACGGCCTCTCAAAAAGTAACCCGCGCCCTGCGCTCCGCAGAAGAGACGGTCTCGCTTGAAGGCCCGGTGGGAGACGATGAATCCAGCGCCCTGGGAGATTTCATCGAAGATGAAGATGCCCCGTCGCCCATGGATGCTGCTGCGCGTGAAATGCTGCGCGAACAGATCCAGCATGCACTCGCATCTCTTTCGGAACGGGAGCGGGAAGTGCTCGAGTTACGCTTCGGACTCAAGGATGGGCGGGAGCATACCCTCGAAGAGGTGAGCCGCTACTTTGATGTGACCCGTGAGCGGGTGCGGCAGATCGAAGCGAAGGCGCTGCGGAAACTGCGTCATCCCTCCAAGAGTCGGGAACTGCGCGATTACCTGGGGGACTAGCAAAATAAATTCTATTGGCAGCCGCTGGTGAAGCGGCTGCCTTTTTGTGGGGAAGGGAATGAATTCGATTACAGCCTCTCAACATGACAAATATCATCATTTTTGTGAAATGGAGCACTTTTTCTAGTCCGTCAAAACCCTTTGTGATATACTTCGCGAAAGCTGTGCCAGATTTCACGCATCAATGAGGTGTGTACATGTTATTGGAATATATCGCCATCGGGGTGATGATTTTCGTCGCCACGTTGATCGCCTTTATTGCAATTGGTATGGGGGAATTGTTTGGCCCAAAGAAAAAGTCTGCAGAAAAAGATATCCCGTACGAATCGGGAATGAACCCCTACGGTGAGGGAACGCGGCGCATGCCGGTACGCTTCTATCTCATTGCGGTGTTGTTCATCCTCTTCGACATCGAAGTGGTGTTCTTTTTGCCGTGGGCGATTGCCTTCCGCCAACTTGGGCTGTTTGGGCTGGTCGAGATGGTTGTGTTCATTGCCATCCTGCTTATCGGTTATGCATATGCCTGGAAAAAAGGAGCCCTGGAATGGGAGTAGAACAAAAACTCGGAAACATGGGCGTGGTCACCACCACGCTGGAGAACGTAGTCAACTGGTCGCGCACCGGTGCAATGTGGCCGATGCTGTTCGGACTGGCTTGTTGCGCCATTGAGATGATGGCGGCCCAGGCTGCGCATTATGACATGAGCCGCTTCGGCATGGAACTGATGCGCGCCAGCCCGCGCCAGTCTGACTTGATGATCGTGGCCGGGCGCGTCTCAAAGAAGATGGGACCTGTCCTGCGCCGCCTCTACGATCAGATGCCCGAGCCCAAGTGGGTGCTCGCCATGGGAGATTGCGCTTCCTGCGGTGGTGTCTTCAATAACTATGCCATCTATCAGGGCGTGGATGAAGTGGTGCCTGTGGATATTTATGTAGCGGGCTGCCCGCCGCGCCCCGAGGCGTTGATCCATGGCGTGTTGACCCTGCACGAAAAGGTAAAGGGCGACAAATTCAAGGATCTGGCAGCGGATATTAAATAGAAAAAATAAACCTGTCAGATTTTCAAAGCCTGACAGGTTTTAGGTGTAATTATGGATAAATCCCTCGAACCCATTGTAAAGCAGTTACAGGAAAAGTTCGGCGCGACCTATGAAGAATTCCGCGGCGAGGCGCATTGCCTTGTCAAACCGGAGCAGATCATCGATGTGCTGGCCGCCCTGCGGGATGGGCATCAATTTGAATTGCTCTCTGCACAAACAGCGGTGGACTATTACCCGCAGACCTCGCCGCGTTTTCATGTCATCTATCAACTTACCTCACTGGCGCACAACCTGTCGGTGCAGGTAAGAGTCCCGGTCAACGGTGACCAGCCCAAAATCCCGACCGCGACGCGGCTGTATCAATCCGCCAACTGGCGCGAACGTGAGATCTTCGATATGTTTGGAATCGAATTCGAAGGCCACCCTGACCCGCGCCGTATTTTGATGCCCGACGGCAGCGAGGGCCACCCGTTAAGAAAAGACTTCCCGCTCGGTTACGAAGAACCGCAGTTCTCGTTCAACTTCGATGAGATCGATCTTCGCAAGCCGTACGCAAAGGAATAGCCATGACCCAGATCGAAGAAGTCACCATCGACCAATACAAACACCTTGTTTCGGAGCGTGCGTTGACCGGCGAGACCATGCTGCTGAACATGGGCCCGCAGCACCCATCCACACATGGGGTGTTGCGCCTGCTGCTGGAACTGGACGGCGAAGTCGTCATTAACTGCATCCCCGACATAGGCTTTTTGCATACGGGCGTTGAAAAGAACATGGAGGCCAAGACGTACCAGAAGGCCGAAGTGATGACTGATCGCCTGGATTATATGAACACGATGGGCAATAACCTGTCGTATGTGATGGCGGTCGAGAAGCTGATCGATGTGGATGTGCCGCCACGCGCGCAGGCTCTGCGTGTGATCCTGGTGGAATTGCAGCGCATCGCTTCACACCTGGTCTGGCTCGGCACCTCAGGCCTTGATCTCGCTGCCATGTCCATGTTCCTCTTCTGCTTCCGTGAACGCGAACAGATCCTGGATATTTTTGAACTGGTCTCCGGCCAGCGCATGATGACCACCTACATCCGCCCCGGCGGTGTCTGGCGCGATGTGCCGGTGGAGTTTGAAAAAGCCGTGCGCGATTTCATCAAGATCTTTCCGAAGCGCATCGATGAATATGAAAAACTGTTGACCAAGAACCCGCTCTTCATTGACCGCATGGTGGATATCGGCCACCTGAGCAAAGAAACGGCTCTCTCGTACGGGGTGACGGGTCCATCCCTGCGGGCTTCGGGTGTCAACTGGGACCTGCGCAAAGCCCGCCCGTACATGGGCTATGAGCAATATGATTTCAACGTGCCGGTGCTGTCCGAAGGCGATACCTATGCCCGCTACCTTGTCCGCATTCAGGAACTGCGCGAGTCGTTGAAGATCGTCGAGCAGGCCTTGAATAAGCTGCCCATGGGCCCCGTCCGCTCGGATAACCGCAAGTTCGTCCCCCCGCCGCGCTCGGAGATTGGCGTGAGCATGGAGTCTCTCATCCACCACTTCAAACTGTGGACGGAAGGTTTCAATGCCCCGCAGGCCTCCATTTACTGCGCCATCGAATCGCCGCGCGGCGAAATGGCTGCCTACCTCGAAGGGGATGGCGGTCCCAAACCCATGCGGGTTCACTTGCGCACCCCCTCGTTCGATAACCTTGCCGTCCTGCCTGAGATGGTCAAAGGGCATCTGGTGGCCGACCTGGTCGCTATCCTCTCTTCCATTGACATCGTCCTCGGAGATATTGACCGATGAGCCTTGATAAGAAATATTCTAAGGAAATCAAACAGATCCTGGCCAAATACCCGCCGGAGCACAGACGATCGGCGGTCATGCCGCTCCTTTACCTTGCCCAGCGCGAGGAGGGCTACGTGAATAAGGAGTCGATGCAGGATATCGCGCGCATCCTTGATATCACTGAGACCGAAGTCGCCTCCATTGTCGGGTTCTACTCGCTGTATCATGATAAGAAGGCGGGCAAGTACCGCATGCAAGTCTGCACCGACCTGCCCTGCGCCCTGCGTGGAGCGGATGAGTTCCTCAACAACCTGTGCGGCAACCTTGGCATCAAAGTAGGGGAGACCACGCCCGACGGCCTGGTGACCCTCGAAGCGGTGATGTGTCTCGCCTCGTGTGACCGCGCTCCCATGTTCCAGACCCAGGGCCCGGATGGCATCCAATATCATGATTACATGACCGTGGACCGCACCATGGAATTGATCGAAGCGCTCAAGAAGGCGGAGGTGAAGGAATGAGCCACGTCCTTTTACGCCACCGCGATCTCCCCGATATCAGCACCCTGAATGTTTACAAAAAGAACGGCGGTTTTGACGCCTTCAAACGAGCCGTCACCAAAATGCAACCCACCGAAGTGATCGACGTGGTCAAGAATTCCGGCCTGCGCGGGCGCGGCGGTGCGGGCTTCCCCACTGGTGTGAAGTGGTCCTTCATCGATAACAAGAACTGGCCGCATTATGCGGTCGCCAATGCGGATGAATCTGAGCCGGGCACCTTCAAAGATCGCGAGATCATGGAGAAAAATCCCTTCCAATTTCTGGAAGGGCTGGCGATTGGTTCCTACGCCGTTGGCGCGACCGTGGCTTACATCTACCTGCGCGGCGAGTTCTGGCAGGTGGCTGCCTTCCTCGATGAAAAGATCGCGGAAATGGAAAAGGCTGGCTATCTCGGCGATAACCTTTTCGGTACCGAAACCTCTTTGAAGATCTTCACCCACCTCGGCGCAGGCGCGTATATCTGCGGCGAGGAAACGGCGCTGCTCGAATCGATCGAAGGCAAGCGTGGGCAGCCCCGCGTCCGCCCGCCCTTCCCGCCCTCCTTTGGTTTGTACGGCAAGCCGACCATCATCAATAACGTCGAAACCTTCACCAATGTACCGATGATCCTCGCCAACGGTGCAGACTGGTACAAGAGTATGGGAACACTGGATAGCGCGGGTGTGAAGGTTTTCTCGCTCTCCGGTCGTGTGCGCAAGCCCGGTAACTACGAACTGCCCTTTGGCGCCACATTCCGCCAGCTGATCTACGATCATGGCATGGGCGTTCAGGATGGGCGTCCTGTGAAAGCCATCATGCCTGCGGGCGCCTCCTCCTCGCTGATCGTGTGCGATGACAAGGTGCTCGATACTCCGATGGATTACGCCACTGTGCGCACCCTGGGTGGCGACCTCGGTTCTGCCTCGGTCATCGTGCTGGATGATACGGTCAACATCGATTGGGTCATCAATAAGACCATTCACTTCTTCAAACACGAGTCCTGCGGCAAATGCACCACCTGCCGCGAAGGCAATTATTGGATGCGCAACCTGACCGAGCGCATCCACTCCGGTTCGGGCACCAGCGGCGATGTGGACCTGTTGCTAAACGTCGCCAGGCAGATGCAAGGCAAATGCCTTTGCGCGCTGGGCGAGTTCTCCACCATGGCGGTGGTGACCGGCATTGAGCGGTTCCCGCAGGATTTTAAAAAGGCAGCGAAGTAGATACTGGAGGTTAGTTCAGGAGAAGATTGGCGAATGATAAAAGCGCTTAATCTCCAGACAACTGACCTCTTCCTCTCGGAGACTTAATGAGCAAACAAGTCACACTCACAATTAACGGAATACAGGTCACTGTACCCGATGGCACACTGGTTGCAGATGCCGCCAAAATGGCCGGGGTTGACATCCCTGTGTTTTGCCACCACCCCAAATTGGAGCCGGTCGGGATGTGCCGCATGTGCCTGGTGGAAATCGGCCGCCCCATGCTGGACCGCGCGACCGGCCAGGTGGTGATGGAGAACGGCCAGCCCAAGATCCAGTTCATGCCCAAACTCGAGACCGCCTGTACCAACCGCGTTTCCGAAGGCATGGTGGTAATGACGATTTCGGACAAGGCGAAAGAAGGCCAGAAGGGAACGGTTGAGTTCCTGCTGACTTCGCATCCGTTGGACTGCCCGATCTGCGACAAGGGCGGCGAATGCCCGCTTCAAAACCTGACCATGCAGTTCGGCCCCGGAAAGAGCCGCTTCAACTATGACGAGAAACTGCACCTCGAAAAACAGGTTCCGCTCGGCGAATTGATCTGGCTGGACCGCGAACGCTGCATTCAATGTGCGCGCTGCATCCGCTTTCAGGATGAAGTAGCGGGCGAGGCTGTGCTCGGCTTCGATGAACGCGGACGCAACACGCAGATCATCTCCCTCTCCGACCCCGGCTTCGACTCGGTCTTCTCCGGCAACACTACCGATATCTGCCCCGTTGGCGCATTGACCACTGCGGACTTCCGTTTTGGCGCCCGCCCATGGGAGTTGAAAGCCGAGGCCTCCATTTGTTCGCAGTGCCCGGTGGGGTGCAACACCACGCTTAACACCCGCCGCGAAGCGAAGGCCGGCGGCGACATCGTGGTGAAGCGTGTCATGCCGCGCCAGAACGAGGAAGTCAACGAGATCTGGCTGTGTGACAAGGGCCGCTTTGCCTATCACTACACTGAAAACAAAAAACGCCTGACCAGGCCCATGATCCGCAAGGATGAAAAACTTGCGCGCGCTTCGTGGGATGCGGCCGTCAAACTAGCAGCGGAGAATTTCTCTGCAGATAAAAAAGATTTTGTGGTGCTGGCCTCGGGCCGGCTCGCGAACGAAGACCTGTTCAACCTCAAGTCCCTGGCAGATACGGCTGGCGGAAAGGCCATCCTGTATTCCGATATGTCGGGTGGTGAACTGACCCGGCTGGTGGGCCTTGGCGCAGGGACGAATATCGGTGCCCTTGGCGCGGGCGATGCCATCCTGGTGATCGCTTCAGACCTGTACGAAGAGGCTCCGATCTGGTGGTTGAGAGTTAAACAAGCGGCGGACCGCGGCGCGACCCTGATCGTTGCCAATCCGCGCGAGACGAAACTTGACCGGTTTGCAAAATATTCCATTCATTACGCCTATGGCGATGAGATCAAGACCGTTCACGACTTTGAGAAGAAGAGCAAGATATCCGATGAATTCGCAAAGGCGAAGAACGCCGTCATCTTCTTTGGCAGTGAAGGGCTTGGCGTGAGCGGCACGGGCGCACTGGCTTCTGCCTGTGCAAACCTGTTGAAAGATACCGAACATGTCGGCCGCGCCAATAATGGCCTGGTCGGTGTGTGGCAGCGAGCCAATGACCAGGGTGCGTTTGAGATCGGCTTCGAGCCTGAAGAGGATCTCGCAAAGGTGCTCAAGGGCAAGGCTGTTTACATTGTTGGCGCCGACCCGGTGGGGGATGACCCTGCCCTAGCGAAAGCCCTGAATGGAGCTAAGTTCGTGGCTGTGCAGGATATCCTTGAAACTGCCACCACCGAGATCGCGGATGTGGTTTTCCCAGCGCAGGCTTTTACCGAGCGCGAAGGCACCTTCGTTTCCGGCGAACGGCGCGTCCAGCGTTTCTATCCTGCTGTGCCGGTAAAGGGTGACGCCAGACCGGATTTTGCCATTACTTCGATGATCGCCAAGCAGATGGGCGTCATCCTCGAAGGGTCATCGGCTTCGGTGGTGTTCGACATCATGTCGCACTCCGTCGACGCCTTCAATGAACTGACCTACGCCAGACTCGCTGAAGTGCGCGGACAGTGGCCCATTGTCGGCCGCGGCGATGTGTATTACGGCGGCACAACCTATGAAAATACGCGCGGCCTGGGGGTGCAGCTCATCCCGACCGCTCAAGCCGGGGGCTCGCTGAAACTCTCCCGGGTTCGGAAGGAAGCGGCTCTTCGTCCCAAGGATAAGGAATTGTTGGCAGTTCCGGCTAATAAATTGTATGACCTTGGTTTGACCGTTCGTTCCGCTGATTTGCTCAAGGCTCGTATCGGTGAGACCAGCGTCTTTGTCCATTCGGACACGGCTGAAAAATTGGAAGTGGAAGCCGGAAGTGTTGTGAAGATCAGTTTCGACGGTGTAAGCGGCGAGGCTGTTTTGAAGATCGACGATACCATCTCGACAGGTGTGGTGCTGGTGCCGCGCAGCATGGGCATTGCCATCCATGAACCTGTGATTGCCAAGGTGAAGTGATATGGACTGGACTGTCTGGCTTGAATGGTTTGTGAAGGGGCTGATCCTGTGCCTGATCCTGCTGACAGGCTTCGCCTACCTGACGTTGTACGAACGCCGCGCTTTGGCGCGCATTCAGACGCGCGTAGGCCCGAATCGAGTCGGCCCGCAGGGTTTGTTGCAGCCTGTGGCCGAGGCTGTCAAGTTGATCTTCAAGGAAGAACTGACGCCCGCAAAAGTATACAAAGTGGTTTTCATTCTCGCGCCGGTTCTGACGGTGGTGCCTTCGCTGATCATCGCAGCGGTCATTCCGCTGGGGACTTCGTTCAACCTGTTTGGACGCACGGTCACGTTGTATGTTGCAGATCTGAACGTGGGCGTGTTGTACCTGACCTCGATTGCATCCATCGCAGTGTACGGCATCGTGCTGGCGGGCTGGTCGAGCAATAACAAGTATGCCATGCTGGGCGGCATCCGCTCTTCGGCGCAGATGATCTCCTATGAACTTTCACTCGGGTTGTGCTTTGTGATCGCCATTATCATGGGTAACTCGATGAACCTGAACGAGATCGTGAATGCCCAGAAGGATATGTGGTTTGCAGTGATCCAACCGGCGGGCGCGCTGGTCTTCATGATCGTGACGCTGGCGGAAGTGAACCGCGCTCCCTTCGACATGCCGGAGGCGGAACAGGAATTGACGGCTGGGTACCACGCCGAATACTCGGGCATGAAGTTCGCCCTGTTCTTTATGGCTGAATATCAAAAGATGATCGTCATCTCGATGATTGCGGCGACCCTGTTCTTCGGCGGTTATCGTGAATTCTGGTTCCTGAAAGATACCATCTTCAGCGTGGACCGTTTCTGGTTCCTCGGGCCGATCTACTTGTTATTGAAAGTAGTCGTTCTGCTGTTCTTCATGATCTGGATCCGCGCCACCTGGCCCCGCATCCGTTATGACCGTCTGATGGCCTTCGGTTGGAAGGTGCTGTTGCCGCTGTCGCTGGTGCTGGCTTTCGTTACGGCGGTGGGCATTCTGCTGGCACAGGAATTGAACAGCCCGTTGATCATTTGGGGCATCCCGGCGGTCTCCATTGCCTGTGTGCTGGCGGCGGTGGCCTTTATTTATCGTGATTTGAGGAGAAAATCCCATGGGCGTGTTTGATCCCATTATTGAACTCTCAAAAGGTCTCGGTGAGACGCTGCGCTCCTTCCTGACGGAGAAGACCGTCACCTATCAATATCCTGAAGAGAAGCGCCCCGTCCGTCCGCGCTTCCGCGGTCGTCATGTCTTGAAGCGCTATGACAATGGCCTGGAGAAGTGCATCGGCTGCTCGCTTTGCGCTGCGGCCTGCCCTGCGGATGCGATCTTTGTGGAAGCCTCGGAGAATACTGACGAGAAGCGCTTCTCACCCGGTGAACGCTATGCCTCGACCTACGAGATCAACATGCTGCGCTGCATCTACTGCGGTTTTTGCGAAGATGCCTGTCCCACTGAGGCGGTCGTGCTGGGCGATAACTATGAACTCTCCTTCACCGACCGCCGCGACGCGATCTACAACAAGGAAATGCTGCTTGAGCCCGTTCCTACCGAGCAGATGTTGACCCCGCGCAAGGTGGAGCCGGGTGTGTTCAAACGCTCCGTGCCCGCGATGCAGGACCCTACAGATTAGTTGCCAGTGACAGTAACCAGTAAACGTTCTTCCTGATTACTGAATTACTGATAACTGGGCACTGGATACTGATAACTGGGCACTGGATACTGATGACTGGAATTTGTCTATGAACTCTGACCTAATCGTCTTCCTTGTACTTTCCCTTGTCGCCATTGCGACCGCGTTGGGGATGCTGTTCAGCAGTAATGCCGTGTACTCGGCCTTGTTCCTGGTGCTGAACTTCGTCACCGTGGCGATCTTCTACCTTTTGCTCGGCGCGCCGTTCATCGCCATGTCGCAGATCACAGTCTATGCAGGCGCGATCATGGTGCTGTTCCTGTTCGTGATCATGCTGCTTGGTGCCGAAAGCCTTGCGCCGTCCAACAACCTGCCCTGGCAGAAACCGCTGGCCCGATTGCTCTCGGTCATGCTGGCCGTTGAGGCCATTTACCTTCTGTTTTCACGCGCCCAGATCGTTGGGAATGTCATCGCGCCGGATGCCTCCGTGAACAGCATGGACAGCCTGCGCGAGATGGCCATATCCCTGTTTGGCCAGTACCTGCTGCCCTTCGAGGTGACATCCATTCTGCTGTTGGTCGCCATGGTCGGCGCCATCGTGCTGACCCGTTCGGAACGAGGAGGAAGATAATGGTCCCTGTTGATTATTACATCGCCTTATCCGCGATCCTTTTTACCATCGGCGCGTTGGGCGTGCTCTCCCGCCGCAACCCGCTGATCATTTTCATGTCCATTGAGCTGATGCTCAACGCGGCCAACCTGGCCTTCGTGGCATTTGCCAGCATCTATCAGACCTTCAGCGGCCAGATCTTCGTCTTCTTCGTCATCGCGGTCGCCGCCGCCGAAGTGGCTGTCGGCCTTGCGCTGATCGTGGAGATCTTCAAGACCCGCAGGAACATTAACATCGATGAGATGAATTCCTTGAAGGGATAAAAGTAAAAGGTAATTGGTAATTTGTAATTACCAATCTCCAGTTACCAATTACGGAGAAACCATGCACTTAAGCGAAACAGTAAACACTGGATTTTATTTCCTGGCCCCGGGGCTGGTGTTGGTGCCGATCATCGGCCTGCTGATCAACGCCATCTTTGGAAAATACTTTTCCGAAAAGGCGGTCGGAACGGTGGCAAGCCTGGCATCAGGCGCAGCTTTCGTAATCTCGGTCCTGCTGGCATATTCGGTCTCCCTTAACCACGGGGAAGTGATGCGCTGGCAGTTCCTCGAATGGATCCATGTCGGCAACCTCAGCCTCGACTGGACCTTCCGCATCGACTCGCTCTCGGCCACCATGATGCTGGTCGTCTCTGGCGTCGGGACGCTCATCCATATCTACGCCATCGGCTACATGCACGAGGATGTGCGCTTCAAGCACGAAGAAGGACGTTTCAACCGCTTCTTCATCTACTTGAACCTGTTCATCGCTGCGATGATGATCCTCGTCTCGGGCGACTCCTACATGATGCTCTTTGTCGGCTGGGAAGGTGTGGGGCTGTGTTCTTTCCTGCTGATCGGCTTTTGGTATGAGATGGACACGCTCGCCCGTCCTTCATGGGCCAATTCCAACGCGGCCAAGAAAGCTTTCATCACCAACCGCGTCGGCGACTTTGGCTTCCTCATGGCCGGTTTCCTGATGTTCTGGCATCTCGGTTCCTTCCAGTTTGACGAGGTATTCAAGGCCGCTCCCGCCATTGCCGAAGCGGCGCCTTGGGTGATCGTGGCGATGACACTCTTCATGCTGGTCGGTGTGGCCGGCAAGTCTGCGCAGATCCCGCTCTACATCTGGTTGCCGGACGCCATGGCAGGCCCGACCCCGGTCTCGGCTCTCATACATGCCGCAACGATGGTGACCGCAGGTGTCTATCTTGTCACGCGCTCGGCCCCGCTGTATAACCTTGTGCCGCAGGCACAATACGTGGTGGCGATGGTTGGCGCGGGTACGGCGCTCTTTGCCGCGACGATTGCAGTCGGCCAGTACGATATCAAAAAGGTACTCGCGTACTCCACCATTTCCCAACTCGGCTTCATGGTTGCCGCGGTGGGGATGGGCGCGTATGTGGCAGGGATGTTCCACCTCATCACGCACGCTTTTTTCAAGGCTTTGCTCTTCCTTTCCGCGGGTTCGGTCATCCTTGGGCTGGAACGCGGCCATCATGCTCACGCACATCACGCCGCGCATGATGAAAAACCGAAGGGTAAAAAGAAGAAAGAAGAGGAGCACGGACACGGTCACGCCGATCATGGCGAGGTATTCGACCCCGGTGACATGCGCAACATGGGCGGTCTCCGCAAAACCATGCCGGTGACTTTCTGGCTGTATATGATCGGTACGCTGGCGCTGGCGGGTATCTTTCCGTTTGCGGGCTTCTGGTCGAAGGATGAGATCTTGCTCGACGCCAGCCTGCATTTCAAGAGCGTCTATGGTCAGTTGACGATTGCCGCCTTCTTTACGGCCTTCTACATGGGCAGGCAGATCTGGATGGTCTTCTTCGGTGAAGCGCGCAGCGACGCGGCGAAGCATGCCGAAGAAAGCCCCAGAGTGATGACCGTGCCCCTGATGGTGCTGGCAGTTTTGAGCGTGGCCGGAGGCGCGTTGAATCTTCCGTTCGAGGGCTTCCATAATCTGACCCACTGGCTTAGCCATACATTGGGTGAGGTCGAAGGGCTGCCCCTCAACCTGGGTGTGGCCGGAATTTCCACCGCCCTGGCATTGACCGCCATTTTCGTCTCCTGGCTTATCTATGGGCGCAACCCGCTCAAGGCGGGCCAGCCAGACCCGCTCAAGAAGCCGCTCGGTTTTATCTTTACCGGCATGGAAAATAAATGGTTCGTGGATGAAGGCTATGGCGTTCTCATCCTTACACCGTTCAAGAAACTTTCGCAGTTCCTGGCCGATGTGATCGACTGGCGCTTCTGGCACGATTTTGTGCATGAGACCGTCATCGCCGGAACCTATAACTGGTTGAGCGAGACCCTCCTGAGTCATTATGCAGACCAGAAGGGTATTGATACCTTCTTCAATAGTTGGGGTACCTTCACACAATGGCTCTCCGGCCAGGCCCGCAAGATCCAGAACGGTTTTGTTCGCTCTTACGCGCTCTCAGTCCTATTGGGCGTGGTGCTGATCCTGGGTTACCTCATCTTAAAGTAACTCGTAACTTGTAACTTGCATCTCTCTTTCGAGGATAGAACATGGAATTTCTTTCGCAACCTCTTTCAATCCTGACCTTCCTCCCGCTGGTGGGCGTGGTCGTGATCCTGTTCCTGAACGCCGAACAGAAGGCCGCCATCCGCTGGACCGCCCTGGTCACATCGCTGGTGACATTTGCGGCTTCGCTGTGGGTGTACTCGATGTTCAGCGCATCGAATCCCGACCTGCAACTGGAAGCCAAATACCCGTGGATCCAGGTCGCCGGTTGGAACATCTACTACTACCTTGCAGTGGACGGCTTGAGCATTTTGCTGGTTTTGCTCACCGGTTTCCTGACGCCCATCTCCATCCTCTCCACCTGGAAGGCCGTGGATGAGCGCGTCAAGGATTTCATGATCTTCTTCCTTTTACTGGAAGTGGGCATGATGGGCGTCTTCCTCGCGCAGGACCTGTTCCTGTTCTACATCTTCTGGGAGTTCACGCTTGTGCCGATGTACTTCCTAATCGGTATCTGGGGTGGGCCGCGCCGCGTCTATGCCGCCGTCAAATTCTTCCTTTACACCATGGCGGGCTCCATCCTGATGCTGTTGGCGATCCTCTTCCTGGGCATCAAGGCGAACACCTTCAACATCCCCGACCTGCTCGTGCGCCTGCCGGATATTTACGCCACCGGCGCCATTTCCAGTGCGACGCAGATGTTGCTCTTCGTAGCCTTCACCGCTGCTTTCGCCATCAAGGTTCCCATGTGGCCGCTGCACTCGTGGCTGCCCGATGCTCACGTGGAAGCACCGACTGCCGGTTCTGTCATCCTTGCTGGTGTTTTGTTGAAGATGGGTACCTACGGCTTCCTGCGCTTCAATATTCAGCTCTTCCCGGATGCCACCGTCAAAGCTGCGCCGATGATCGCGCTGCTCGCGACCATCGGCATTATCTACGGTGCGGCCGTGTCTTACGCCCAACAGGATGTGAAGAAGCTGGTCGCGTATTCCTCGGTTAGTCATCTCGGTTTTGTCATGCTCGGTTTGTTCGCCCTCAATGCCGAAGGCGTCTCTGGCGCGATTCTGCAGATGGTCAACCATGGTTTGAGCACTGGCGCGTTGTTCCTCCTCATTGGTATGATCTATGAACAGACCCACACCCGCGAGATCAAGGTCTACGGCGGCTTGTGGAAGATCACCCCGGTCTTCGGCACCCTCATGCTGATCGCCTCGCTCTCCTCGATGGGCCTGCCCGGTCTCAATGGCTTTGTGGGTGAGTTCACCATTTTGCTCGGCGCGTTCGGCTCCAAGGCCATCGGTTCCCCGTGGTATGCGGGCCTTTCTGCCCTCGGTGTCATCATGGCGGCGGTCTACATCCTCTACATGTTCCAGAAAGTCTTCCTTGGCCCGGCGGGTGAGATCACCCATCATCACGAACTCAAGGATCTCAACTGGCGCGAGATCGCCACCGTCCTGCCGTTGGTCATCTTCATGTTCTGGATCGGTCTGTACCCCAAGCCTTTCTTCGATATCCTCGCCCCCGCGGTTGAGAAGTTGCTCTCAGCCCTGCCCTTGTAATTACGAATTACCAATTACTATTTACGGTCAAATTGATGACTGGCAACTGGTAACTGGCAATTGGAGCGTTCATGGCGCAACCTACATCTACTGACTTTTACACCATCCTCCCGTACCTGATCCTCACCGTGTGGGCATGTTTGCTGCTCCTCGCTGACCTTTTCATTCCGAAGAACAGCAAAGGTGCAACGGCGCTCCTCGCAGCGGTTGGCCTTGCGGCAGCCCTGGGATTTGCCATCACGCAAGTGGGCGTCCAAAGCACTGGCTTCAATGGCATGGTCGCTCTGGACGGTTTCTCGACCTTCGCCAACATCCTCCTGCTCGCCAGCGGATTGTTCGGTGTCGCCCTCGCCTATGGTTACACCAAACGCATGGGTATCGAACGCGGCGAATACTACACCCTGCTGCTTTTCAGCGTGACTGGCATGATGCTCATGGCCCAGGCGGCCGATCTCATCATCGTTTTCCTCGCGCTTGAGTTGCTTTCCATTCCGCTTTATGTTCTCTCGGCTCTTGCTCGAAAAATGGAATCCGAAGAATCCGGCGTCAAATACTTCCTGCTCGGCGCCTTTGCCAGCGGATTTGTCGTCTACGGAACCGCATTGATCTTCGGCGCGACAGGCTCGACCCATCTGATGAGCATCTACGCCCAGGCCGCCTCTGGCGCAACCTCCGGCCTGCTCCTGACCATCGGGGCTGCGTTACTGCTGGTGGGCTTTGGCTTCAAAGTGGCCGCCGCTCCCTTCCACATGTGGACTCCTGATGTGTATCAGGGCGCGCCTACAGCCGTCACCGCCTTCATGGCTGCCGGGGCCAAGACTGCCGGGTTCGTAGCGTTGTTCCGTGTATTCGCCACCGCCTTCCCAGCTATTTCCGCGGATATGACCGGGATCCTCTGGGCCATTTCCGCTCTGACCATGATCCTCGGCAATGTGGTCGCCATCTCGCAGACAAACATCAAACGCATGCTGGCGTACTCCGCCATTGCACACGCCGGATACATCCTTATGGCTTTTGTCCCTTATGGGAATGAAGCCGTCATGCCGACCGCTGTTGCTGCCGGGTTGTTCTACCTTGTGGCCTATGCAGTCAGTAACTTTGGTTCGTGGGGAGTGGTCATCGCGCTGGAAAAGGCCGAGGGCAAGGGTCTCGATCTCAGCGATTACGCAGGCCTGGCGAAGAAATACCCCGCTCTCGCCGCGGCCATGACCGTTTTTATGCTCTCTCTCATCGGCTTCCCCCCGACACTGGGCATGGTTGGCAAGTTCTACCTGTTCCGTTCCGCCATTGCAGGCGGGTTCCCCGGCCTGGCTCTCATTGGTCTGGTGACTTCGCTGATCTCTGCGTACTACTACCTGCGCGTGGTGGTTAATATGTACATGAAGGAAGGCGACCCGACAGTTGAACGCGAGCCCTGGCTCGGATTTACCACCGCCCTGACCGCGATCTTAACCGTAGTCATCAGCTTCGTGCCGCAGTATCTTTTCCTGCTGGCGAGCACAGCGGTCTTCAAGTAATCTGCATATCCAGAAATGAAAAGCGATGGCGACAAGCCATCGCTTTTTTTTATTATTATGCGCCTCCGATCGCGGAAGGCGGGGGTGGCTTTGTGAAGAATTTATTCTTTATAATGCGGAGGAGCAAGACTAGAGGGATAACCACGATCAGGGTCAGGATGAAAGAAACGCCCAGGGAATACAAAAAGTATTTTGGAAAATACTTCAGAGCACCGTAGCCCAGATCATTGGCCTTGAAGTCATTCCCCTGTGCGTCTTCGCAATAGGCGCTCAGGACCCTTTCGCCGGGCCGGGTGTAGGTGGTTTCCTCCCAACTGGTGATAAGGGTGGTTCCAGGCGGGCAGGCGATCTCCTGCAGATTATTCCGGTCAATGATGGGCGCCGCCACCGTGGCAATGCATGCCAAGGGGACGGCGATTAGAATCACCGCCAAAAAGAAAAGAAGAACACTGCTGCAACCAAGGGCTTGTTTCATAGTCACCTCTTTCTGAATATTATAGATATTCCCGCCTCAATGAATATGGGAAATTGGTCATGAGGGTTTGGTAGAATCGCCGCATGAAAAAAGATGCCATCAAAGGCCGCGCCATTTATGTGTTGATCGTGATCGTGCTGCTCAATATGCTGTATCCCATCACCAGCGGGAATAACGTTGCGGCTTTAATTCTCTACCAGGTCTTGTAAGCTGGTTTATTCCTTGTGGGAATCTTTGTCACCAGCGACAGCCGCCTGCATATTGCGGTGTCCGTTTCGATTGCCGCCGTCTGGCTGGTGGCTGCGGTGATGTATTCCCTTGATCCGACGAATTACTGGAAATTACAGACAACCTATGCCATTCTGCTGATCTTCCATATCAATATCATCGGCACCCTGATGCGCTATATCTTCACTGCCGAAAAGGTGACCGCAGATGTCATTTATGCCGCCTGTGCGGTGTATTTCCTGTTATCCTTCTTTTTTGTCCCCATATATGGGATGTTGGAGACCGCCGTCCCCGGTTCTTTTGCGGATAACACCCTGGGGAGCCCGGTCTCGTGGCAGCAATTCGTCTATTACAGCCTGATTACACTCAGCACGGCCGGGTACGGCGATATTTTGCCTGCCAATATGTGGGCGCGCATGCTGGCCGGTATTGAAGTGACCATCGGCGTGCTTTATGTGGCCATCCTGGTCGCCAGGCTGGTCAGCCTGTATGACGTTCAGCGTAAACAAGATGTCTGATTATTGACAGCATGCCCCTTTGCGGTATAATACCGGCCGCACGATTTGTGGCTCCGTAGCTCAATGGCAGAGCAGTTGACTCTTAATCAATTGGTTGAGGGTTCAAATCCCCCCGGAGTCACCAAAATAAACATCCCCCCAAGGGATGTTTATTTTTTTCGGGCTCTCTGCCGCTTTGAGTATGATATGATTTTGCGGGTTGTTTTGGGATGTGCCAGTTGTTTCTCTTCCCGGCCCATTGGAGTCTAAAAGAAAGAATGAAACGGAACCCCCTGCTTTTTGTTACGATCGTGTCTCTCCTTGTTCTGTCGGCCTGCGGATCGTCTGAGCCTGCCGAGCCCACTCTGAGTGCGGAAAGCCTGGCTGGTACGGCGGTTGCGGCGGCCTGGGTTGCTGTCACGCAAACTCAGGCGGCATTGCCAACGCCCACGCCTGCCCCGCCCACCCCGGAGCCGATCCAGATCGTTACGACAGCGCCAACGCTTCAGTTGCTTGCAACGCTGCCGCCAGCCACCATCGCAGTAGCAGCCACCCCTACAGCTCAGTGTGACCAAATTCCAGTGGAGAAACCCAAAGGAGCGCTGGTCACGGTTGAGTTCACGAATGAGGCGCTGGGTGGGGCAAATTTCGCGTTCGGAATGTTTGCCCCCAATGCTCAGGGCGAATGCTTCACATATTCATTTTCCATTGGCCGGGGCGATGCGATCTCGCAAAAGGTCCTGGCGGGCTGTTATTGGGGCTACGCCTGGATCACCGGGGAGGAGTCCTCGGTTGCCAAATCAGGTGACACGGTTTTGTGCGTAACCGATACTGCGGTTGTATATCATGTCAAGATCACCAAAGAGTCGGTGGTTTTCAAGTAGACCGGCAATGAGCAAGCCAAAACCCATGTTCCTTTTTTACTTCTCGATCACCCTGGCGATCTGTTCCAGCGCCCTCTACCATTTTGTAGCCAAGAGCACTCCATCGAATGTAAACTTCACAGTTTCGCTGCTGGTGACCTATGCGGTTGCATTCATGGTGACCTTCTTCACCTTCCTGTTCTTCCCGGCCAGGAACGGGCTGGCTGTCGAGTTCAATCAACTCAATTGGGCCAGCATTGGTCTGGCAGTCGCCATTGTGGGCATTGAGTTCGGCTTTTTGCTCACCTACCGCGCCGGTTGGAATTTGGGCATTGCTGCCGTGTTGGTCAATGTAGTCGCTTCACTCATCCTCGTGCCGGTGGCGATCTTTGTTTTCAAGGACAGGATCTCCTGGATTAACATCGCCGGGATTATGGTTTGTCTGGTTGGGCTTGTCATGTTAAACTGGAAACGATGATCGGAGTTCTCTTATAATGCTTTCTCGTTTTAAATCCGCTGCCCGCATATTGCTTAAGGGGGATCCTAAAAAGAAGACACGCAACCCCATCCCTGCCATCACTGCCGAAGAGGTGGCCGAGATCAAACAGTTCTTCCCGCGCGAAAAATTTTTTCTCATGGGTCATGCCCGTTCCGGTACAACCCTGCTCATGCGCCTGCTGCGCCTGCATGGCGAGGTCCATTGCAATTATCAGGCGCACTTTTTCACGCGCAGCCCCATGCTCAAATCGCTGGTCGATACCCCGGAGGCGGAAGAGTGGCTTGCACGCAAGTCCAACCGTTGGAATCAAGGCCGCGACCTTTCCCCCCTTGTCCTGCGCGCCGCTGCCGATGTCATCATGGAGCGCGATGCTGCCCGCAAGGGGAAGCAGATTGTCGGAGACAAAAGTCCCTCTTCCACAATCCATGGCCAGGTTGTGCGTAATACTCACCATCTGTACCCCGACGCAAAACTCATCTACATCGTCCGCGACGGGCGCGACGTATTGATCTCGGAGCGCTTCCGGAATTTTGTGGAAGAGTCAAAGTACCTCACTTCAGAAGACAGGCGCATCATCTCGGACCTGAAAACGGATTCTGCCCCATTCAGCGATGGCCGCCGCTCGATCTTTACCGAAGCCGCCATGCGCAACATTGCCAAACGCTGGGCCGATGATCTCAACGAAATCGACTCGGAAAGTGTGAGGTTGTATGGAGAGAATTACATTTCCCTGCGCTACGAAGATATGCTTGCCCAACCATTCGCAGAGATCTCCCGCCTGTGGAAATTTCTCGGTGTGAAAACGATCGAAAAGAACCTCGAGAAACAACTCGTTGATGAGATGGCCTCCAATCCCGATGAGGAATGGCAGGCAAAGCGTAATGAAAATATCGCTTCCTTTCTGCCGAAGGGGCAGGCTGGAAACTGGCGGCGCTTGTTCACTGAAAAGGATAAAGCGCTTTTCAAGGAGATTGCTGGTGAGGTACTTGTCAAATGGGGGTACGAGAAGGATTCGAATTGGTAAATCGTTGGGGCGACCTTTACGGTTGCCCATTACGGTCGCCCTTTGTTATGCAAACGATTGGACGGGGGCGGGCTCCGTCCCTACGAGGAAAATAATGAAATATTTAATCGCTGGTCTTGGCTCGGTTGGACGCCGCCATATGCGCAACCTGGTTGCGTTGAGTGAAACAGATATCGTTCTCTACCGCACCCACAAAGCAACCCTGCCCGATGATGAACTGGCAGGCTACCCAGTCGAAATCGATTTTTTAGAGGCGTTGAAAAAACACAAACCAGATGCGGTGATCGTCTCAAACCCCACATCCCTGCATTTGGATGTTGCCATCCCTGCGGCGGAGGCGGGCTGTGCCATTTTGCTGGAGAAGCCCATTGCCGCCTCCATGGAGCGTGTGGAGGTGCTGCAAAAGGCGGTTCAAAAAAGCGGCTCCAAAGTGCTGGTCGCATTTCAGTTCCGTTTTCACCCGGGCATGGTCAAGACCCGCGAACTGATTCAGAACGGTGAGATTGGGCGCGTGGTTTCGGCAAGTGTCCACTTTGGCGAATACCTGCCCGCCTGGCATCCGTGGGAAGATTACCGCACGGGCTACGCTGCTCGTTCTGATATGGGTGGTGGCGTAGTGGCAACTCAATGTCACTCGCTCGATTATCTTCCATGGCTGGTGGGTAGAAAGGTTGAGGCCGTATGGGGCTTTGCCGATAAACTTAGCGATCTCGAAGTGACCGCTGAAGATACCTCCAAGATCGGCCTGCGCTTTGAATATGGCGCGTTGGGCAGCCTGCACCTCGACTATAACCAGCAGCCGCCGGAGCATGAGTTCCGCATCGTCGGCACAAATGGAACGATCAAATGGAATCTTGCCGATGGCGCCGCGCGTATCTACCGAACGGAAAAAAAAGACTGGGATGTGTATCCGCTGCCGGAGGGCTGGGAACGTAATGTCATGTTCCGGCAACAGACTCAGCACTTCATCGATGTGGTCAAAGGGAAGGCTGAGTCGTCATGTCCATTAGAGGATGGGGTGCAAGTGCAGAAGATCATTGCATCTGTGCATGAGTCGCAAAAGATGGGAAAGTTGATCTCGTTGTGATTTGAAGGCCTGACAGGTTTATGAAACCTGTCAGGCCTTTTCAGTTGGTAAGTGTTCAATGGTTAGAAACAGCCCCAATTTCCAGTTTGAAGCGATAGCCTCCAAAATTCACTCGCTGAATTTTGGAGTATAATTGGCGCTTGTGTGATAATCCAAATCCCTTTGCGGGATTTCTGAATTCAATGGAGTAATAAATCAATGGCAAAAGCAAATCTGATTACACCCTATGGTGGAAAACTGGTGGACCTGGTAGTGAAAGGATCCGAACGCGACGAATTGATCGCCCGCGCCGGGAAACTTCCCTCCATCAAGATCACCATGCGCAACCTGTGCGACCTGGAACTGATCGCCACGGGCGGTTTTTCGCCTCTGAGCACCTTCATGGGCAAGGCCGATTACGAGCGTGTGCTGAGGGAAATGCGCCTTGCAGACGGAACCCTCTTCCCGCTGCCCATCACCCTGACGGCGGACCCGAAAGAACTGCCGACCGTGGGCGAGGAACTTGCCCTGCGCAATGCGAACTTTGACCTGATCGCTGTTATGCGCCTCGATGAAGTTTATCACTGGGATGCAAATACCGAGGCCGCTCTGGCTTACGGCTCAACCGATACCAAGCACCCGATGGTCTCTGAAATGGGACGCTGGGGCAGGGTCTGTATTTCCGGCCCAATGAAGGTGGTGAACCTTCCGAAGTATTATGACTTTGTCAACCTGCGTCACACCCCGGCGCAGGTGCGTGAAATGCTCGAAACCATGGGGCATGATAACGTCGTCGCTTTCCAGACCCGCAATCCCCTGCATCGCATCCATGAAGAATTGACCAAACGCGCCGCCGCCCAGGTGAATGGCTCGCTTATCGTTCATCCGGTCGTTGGTATGACCAAGCCCGGTGATGTGGATCACTACACCCGCGTCCGCACGTACAAGGCCCTGGTCGATAACCACTATGACCAGAAGAGCACCATGCTGAGCCTGCTTCCGCTGGCGATGCGCATGGCCGGCCCCAAGGAGGCGATCTTGCATGCCATTATCCGCCGCAACCACGGCGCGAATCATTTTATTGTTGGGCGTGACCATGCCGGCCCTGGCAATGACTCCACGGGCAAACCGTTCTACGGTCCGTACGATGCGCAGGAACTGATGACCAAATACGAAGCTGAACTCGGCGTCAAGATGGTTCCATTCGAAATGCTGGTCTATCTCCCCGATGAAGATCGCTATGTGGAAGAGAAGGATGTGCCGAAGGGCGCGAAGGTTGCCAACATCTCGGGCACACAGGTGCGTGATGATTATCTTGCCAAAGGCAGATTGCTGCCTGAGTGGTTCACCCGCCCGGAGACCGCTGAAATTTTGCGCGAAATGTACCCGCCGCGCCACAAGCAGGGCTTTGGCATTTGGTTCACCGGCCTGAGCGGATCGGGCAAATCTGCCACTACACAAGTCCTCACCACCCTGTTGCTCGAACGCGGACGCGAGACTGCCATCCTTGATGGGGATGTGGTCCGTACGCACCTTTCCAAGGGTCTCGGCTTCAGCAAGGAAGACCGCGACACAAACATCATTCGCATCGGCTTTGTGGCAGGTGAAATTGCTCACGCCGGTGGAATTGTCATCTGCGCTGCCATCAGTCCCTACCGGGCCACTCGCGAAGAGGCTCGTAAGATGGTGGGCGAAAATTTCATCGAAGTGTATATGGATACCCCCGTCGAAGTCTGCGAACAGCGCGATGTGAAGGGGCTCTATGCCAAGGCTCGCCAGGCGATGATCGATGGCAAGCCGATGGGCTTCACCGGGGTCGATGATCCGTATGAGCCGCCTGTCAAGCCGGAGATCACGCTCAAGGGCTACGAATCCACGCCGGAAGACAACGCCCGCATCATTGTCAAATATTTGGAAGAACAGGGTTTCCTGCTTCCGGTGAAGTAATTTGATGCAAGTGACAGTCACCTTTAAGGTGACTGTCACTTGTTTTTTGTATGACCAAACCCCCTTACGCTTCATTCTTAATCCTCGGTTTGATTGCACTTTCAGGAACCTTTCTCATCCTTTTTGCAACTCCACAAGGCATGGGACTCTCCGATGACTCCATTGCCTATATAGCCGGGGCGAGGAGCATTCTGGCCGGGCAGGGCTATCGCGAAGCCTGGCTGGCCTCCAACCAGCCCGTGACGCACTTCCCTCCAGGTTTTTCCTCTGTGCTGGCCCTTGCCGGGCTGGGCGGATTAGACCCGCTGCGTGGTACCAGGCTGATCAACTCCCTCATCTTTGGCGCGAATATCTTCATGCTCGGTCTCATCGGCTGGCGCATGACCCGATCAAAAATTGCCGGATTCGTGCTGGCCTTGCTGCTATTGACGAACGGACAACTATTCCGCGTTCATACTACGGCGATGAGCGAGCCGTTATATATCTTTTTTACCCTTGCTGCATTTTTGGTCTTTTCGCAATACTTCCTTCAAAGCGAAAGATCTTCTGTAAAATACCTGCTGCTTACCGCTGTCCTGACCGCCTTTGCATATCTGACGCGCTATGCCGGGCTGGCACTGTTCGCGACCTTTGCTGTTTCTATTTTGATTTTGCACAACACCTGGCGAAAACGAATTCTGGGTGCCATGATTTATTCGACAGGCTTTGTTCCCTTCGCACTCGCTTGGGGAATCCGCAACCGCCTGTTGACGGATAACGCCACCAACCGCACCCTGGTATATCACCCCATCCTGCCTGAAAACGTTCAACTGGGTATTTCCAATTTTGCCGCTTTTCTCCTTCCGGTGGATGGGTGGCGGCATGACCTGATGAAAGTTCCCAATCTCTTCGCTGCCATTCTATCCATTCTCATTTTTAGCCTGCTTGTTTGGGCCACGAAAAAAGGCTTGAAAAAATTCCTTCGGCCCGGCATGGCGACCCCTGAAATCTTATCTTTTGTCAGTGCGCTCTATATCTTTGGTTATCTGGCCTCCATCCTGTCGTCGATGACCCTGTTCGATGCCAGCACCAAATTTCAACTTCGCATCGTGGCGCCGATATATGTCTGCCTGCTCATCCTGCTGGTTTATTTTGGCTGGTGGCTTTGGCAGAGACAAAGAGCGGCGACCATTCTTTTATCTCTATTGATCCTGGCCTTGTCCTTTTATGGGTTTTCCGACACCATGACCCAACTCCGCAAGGGCGGGCAGGGTTATGCTTCCTTCCAATGGTTTGACTCAGAGGCGATGGCTTTCCTGGGCAGACTCCCTGAAGGAACGCGCATCTATTCCAATCAGGTCGGCCCTGTCTACCTCTACACCGGACGCCCCGGGTATGTATTGCCTGACCTGGTGGATCCTGTGACAGGTCGGCCGCGAAGCGGTTTTGAAGAAGGGGTTGCCGCCTTGCAAGCAGATATCGGTTCTGGCGCTGCCGCGCTGGCCCTCTTCGATTTCAATTCACAGGATGAAGAAGTACAATCCGTTTATCAACATATCGCCGGGAAATTGCCTCTCGCATTCGACAAACAAGGCGATAAAATCTATACCGCATTCCCATAGAGGAACCTATGACTATTTTCGATAAATTTAATTTGAAAGGCCGTGTGGCCATTGTGACTGGCGGCGGCGGGCAATTGGGGTTTGAATTTTGCAAGACCCTGGCAGAAGCGGGCGCGGCTGTCGTTGCGGCAGACTTGAACGTGGAACTTGCTGCCAGCACCGTCAGGCGACTGACTGAGACCGGATTTTCGGCAGTGGCATTTCCCCTCGATGTGACCCGCCTCGAATCGACCCGGGACCTAGTTGCTGAAACCGTCAGGCAGTTTGGCCGCCTCGACATTCTCGTCAACTCCGCGGCACTCGATCCAAAATTTGACCCCACGGCTGCTGAAAAGGGCATCGCCCCCGGCGCCTTTGAAGATTACCCGCTTGCAGATTGGCAGGCGGCTCTCAACGTCAACCTGACCGGCATTTTCCTGACCACACAAGCCTGCGTCAAACAAATGGTCGCCCAAGGCAAAAAAGGCAGCATCATCAACATCTGCTCGACTTATGGCTTGAACGGACCTGACCAGCGCATCTACATCAAAGACGGCAAACGGGTAGCCTACAAACCTGCCTACTACACCACCACCAAAGCGGGTGTGATGGGTTTTACCAAGTACCTTGCCGCTTACTACGCCGAGACGGAGATCCGCGTCAATGCATTGACCCCCGGCGGCGTCTACAACAACCACGAAGAGTATTTCGTCAAGAATTATTCTGCCAAGACCATTCTGGGTCGCATGGCGAAAAAAGATGAAATGAACGGCGCTTTGCTTTTCCTGGCATCAGAAGCCTCCTCCTATATGACCGGCAACAACGTCATTGTCGATGGCGGTTGGACGGCGTGGTAGGGACACGGTTTACCCTGTCCCAAATCATTAAGAAGGTGGATGGCCGCAAGGGTCATCCCTACGACATATGACAAACATTCTCGCCATTATCCCCGCCCGCGGCGGCTCGAAAGGAATTCCGCGGAAAAATATTCGCGACTTCGCCGGGTATCCGCTCATTGCATGGAGCATCGCTGCGGCAAAGCGATCCAGTTTGGTGACGCGTGTTATCGTGTCGACCGATGATGAAGAGATCGCAGAAGTGGCTCGTGCATGGGGTGCTGAGACTCCCTTCTTGCGTCCTGCTGAACTGGCGCAAGACAAAAGCACGGACCTGCCCCTGTTTGAGCATGCCTTGCAATGGCTGCGTGAGAACGAGAATTACCGCCCTGAGATGGTCGTGCAGCTGCGGCCCACATCGCCGATCCGCCCGAAGGGAATGGTGGACGATGCGGTCAATATTCTATTGAACCATGCAGATGCTGATTGTGTGCGCGGCGTTGTGCCTGCCGGGCAAAACCCTTTCAAGATGTGGCGCTTCAATGGCGATGAAAAACCGCTGGGCCAATTGCTGGAGGTTCCTGGCATCCCCGAGCCCTATAACGCTCCCCGTCAGATTCTGCCGTCTGTTTACTGGCAAACAGGTCATATTGATGCAATCCGCACTTCAACCATCGTCAATAAAAAATCTCTGACCGGGGATGTGATCTATCCGCTGGTCGTCGACCCAAAATATACGGTGGATATTGACACGCTTCCCGATTGGGGAAAGTATGAAGCGGTGATCTATAGCGGGCTGGAAGCGGTCTCGCCGGGGATATCCCGTCGGACGATGCCAAAGACCATTCGTCTCATCGTCACTGATTTCGATGGCGTGTTGAGTGATGGACGAGTTTGGGTCGATGAAAATGGCAGGGAAACAGTGGCAGCAAACCGGTCCGATTCGATGCGGATACGTCAGATGCGCGAACTTGGCATCGATATTGTCATCCTGTCTTCGGAAGTGAATCCGGTCGTGAGCATGCGTGCCAGGAAAATGAAAGTTGAGGCGATCCACGGCATGGGTCTGGATGAAAAAGGCGAGGTGTTGAAAAAATACCTTGCCGAAAAAAATATTGACCCGGCCCAGGTGGTGTATTTGGGAAATGATTTCAATGACCTGCCTTGTTTTGAAGTCGCGGGCTGGTCGGTTGCCGTGGCAGATGCATACCCCGAAGTGGTGCGTGCCGCTGACCATGTGTTGAATACCAACGGCGGCTTTGGCGCGCTGCGCGAATTGTGTGACTTAATTTTGAAAGAGTAAAAGGAGAATTAAGAATGGCTCGTGAAATAAATTTTGGAAAACGTAAATTAGGCGATGGACACCCCGCATATATTATTGCTGAGATCGGGCTCAACCATAACGGCGATCTGGATATCGCCAGAAAAATCATTGATGCTGCCGTGCATGCCGGGGCGGATGCGGTGAAATTCCAGAAGCGTACACCCGAAGTTTGTACCCCGCCTGAACAGCAGAAACAAATGCGTGAGACGCCCTGGGGTTACATTACCTATCTGGATTATCGCTATAAAGTGGAATTCAACGAAGAACAATATCGCGAGATCGACCGCTATTGCAAAGAAAAAGGCATCGATTGGATGGTCTCGGTCTGGGATGAACCCTCTGTGGATTTTATGGAGAAGTTCGACACCCCAGCCTATAAAGTTCCATCCGCTTCGTTAACCGATCATAACCTGCTCAAGTATGTGCGCCAAACCGGCAAGCCGGTCATTATTTCCACGGGCATGTCCACCATGGAGCAAATTCATAAAGGCGTGAATGCCGTTGGTGAAGATAACCTGGTCATCATGCACTGCACCAGCACCTATCCCTGTGAGCCGGAAGAACTAAACCTCAAAATGATCGAAACCCTGCGCAGGGAATTCCCCAATAACCCGATCGGGTATTCCGGGCACGAAACCGGGCTTGTGCCTTCTGCAGTGGCTGTGGCTCTGGGCGCCTCCTCGGTGGAGCGCCACATCACCCTGGACCGCGCCATGTGGGGCAGTGACCATGCCGCCTCGGTGGAACCCGGTGGTTTTGAGAAACTGGTCAAATACATTCGTGTGACCGAAGCCGGGCTTGGCGATGGTGTGAAGCGCGTGTATGAATCTGAAAAAGCCCCAATGAAGAAACTCCGCCGTGTGGTGAACGAATAAGATCTGTTACAGGTTGAAGGTTACAGGTCATTCAACTTATAACCTTCAACCTTGAATTTGAGACCAATGAAATCCCTCCGCCGCACCTTCCGCCCTTACGGCAAAACCGCCCAAGCCATCTGGCGCTGGAAGCGGTTTTCATTTAACGATGCCCCGCCCATCTTTGCGAACTCAAAACCGAAGAGCGGTTCTCATCTGCTTTTACAAGTCATGAATGGGTTTACCCGGATCATGCCCTATAAATATGTGGATGCAGACCCGGTGCGGACGATCACATATAACGGAAGGCGAAAGACGAAAGAAGAGATCCTCGCGGATTTGAAGAGCACCCCAAAGGGAGTGATCGGTTGGGGCTATGTGGATGCCACCCCGGAAAACGCATCTTTCCTGACCTCGGACGGGCGCATCAACTTTTTCATCTATCGTGATCCGAGAGATATGCTTGTCTCGCAAGTCTTCTTTGCAACCGATATGCACGAAGAGCACGGCATGCACGATTACTATAATTCCCTGCCCGATTTTGCAACGAGACTCAACGTTGCGATCACCGGCATTGACCATGATGGACTGAAAATGGTCAGTGTCAAGCAGCGCTACGAAGGCGTCTTCCAATGGCTCGAGCAGAAAAATGTGATGTGCATCCGTTTTGAAGACCTCATCAATAACCGCGATGCGTCTCTGCTTGCAATGTTGGATGAAGTGGAAAAGGCTGGTTATAAGATTCCCACTCCGCGTGAAAAGGCGTTATCCATTTTAGTGGAAGCGATCCAGCCAAAGAAGAGTCACACATTCAGGTCTGGCAAGACCGGCGGCTGGAAGCAGCAGTTTACAGATGAGCATAAAAAATTGTTCAAAGACGTTGCCGGAGATTTGTTGGTGCAGTTGGGATATGAAAAGGATAACGACTGGTAATCGCGAAATAAAAGGTTCTGGAAAATTTTCCAGAGCCTTTTATTTTTACGATAGGGTATCTCGAATGACTTGCCCAATCCGGATAAGCGCTTCGCGGCTTTCAGGGATGATGTTGCCAAACGCCTGGAAGTCGTGGTTCATGTTCTTCCAAACATCCAATTTGACGTTCGCTCCCTGCGCCTGTGCCTTGTCTGCAAAATCGCGGATCATGTCGTATAAAATTTCCGCGTCGCCTGCCTGAATGTAAATGGGCGGCAATCCGCGCAGATCCGCATGGATTGGGGAAATGATAGGGTTGCGTGGATCGTTCCCTTTGCAGAGCCACTCCGCCCATTGGGTGGTCATGCGCTTCTCCAACCAGTCATAGGGTTCGTTGTCTTTGAGGCCGCTGCCAGAGTTGCCGATATCTGTCCACGGGGCGATGCAAACCCCGAGCGCGGGAAGAGGCGCATTTGAATCTCTTAATGTGAGCAGGAGCGCAAGAGTCAAATTTCCGCCCGCTGAGTCGCCCATGACCACCAGCCGTTGCGGGTCGATGCCCTGCTCCAGCAGCCAGCGATACGCGGCGAGCGCGTCTTCCAGTTGAGCAGGGAACGAATGCTCGGGAATCAGCCGATAATCCAGCGCAAAGGTTTTTGCTTCTGCCGCCAATGCGACCAGCGTAATCAGGTGCGCATGGGCTTTGGAGTAGTAGGCATATCCGCCGCCGTGTAAATACAAAACCGTCACATCCCGTATTTCAGTTTTGGGCTGGAACCAATGCCCTTTGACCGGCGCGCTGGCAGGTTCGATGTTCACTTGCTCAAGGACGGGGAATTGAAAGACCAAAGAGTCTTCATATTCGCGTCCGTCCGCCGGGGTAGGCAAATTAAAAGATGTTACCGATTGCAATCTCAAAAATTCAGTCGCCGATTCAAAATTCCAATTCCAGCCGGGCAGCCGCGGTCCGTGGAAGAGTCGGCGCAGAGAGACGTGCAGGGATGCCCGAAACAAATTCATTAAACTTCGAATTTGATAACTCCGCCTGCCGCTTAATTTAAAGGTAGTCGTCTTGTTTTTTTCTGTCATTTTATATCTCAAGTTTTCCCCGGGATGGCGAACAGCCTCCTGGTGATGTAGAGAATTTCCAAAAATTTATATTCTATTGCTTGAACATCAGCATGGAGATCTTCCCGTCCGTGACGAAAACCTGCGAACCCGGATAAGAATTTCCATCACTGACCTGTACCGAGAAGCTGACGATTTTGCCGCCGAAGGGCTTGATGTTGGAGATGGTATAAGTCGTCCCGGAAGTGGATGACAAATATTCTTTCATCTTGTCGCTGCCGAGGCTGTTGGACGCAGAGCCAAAGTTAAAAGTGACACTTTCATCCACGAGCGCGAGGGCGGCGTCAGTATTACCGGCATTAAGCGCGTCGAAGAATTGCTGTACCACTACGCCATTATCAGACACAGGTGCAGAAGAACTCGATGCTTCGGTTGGAGTTGTGGTGTTTTCCTGAACGGCTGTGTTCGACGCAGTCCATTCCGTATGTAATTCGGCGTTGCCGCAATCTGTGAAGGTGTCGGAGTAATCCAACTTCCCCGAAACTTGACCGTCGGGCGTGAAGACGCCTTCAAGAGTTATCTTCTGGCTTCCTTCGTTCAACGTGATGGTAAATTTATTATCCACAATCGGCGCGTTGACTTCCTTGCCAACCAAACCGCTGAGGCTGCAAATACCGATCTTGAAAAAATAACTGAAATTGAAATATTTCACTTCGTTTTCGCGCGCACGCAGCAGGAACTGCTTGTCGTCGGATGTTTTCCCTGTCCATTCTCCTTCGAAGGCGTTCTGCGCCAGCGGTTCGGACGGAGCCACGCTTGTTGCTTCGGGTATTGAAACGGATTCAGTCGGCGCAGCGTTTACCGCTTCAGTTGGCGGCGTGGATGGCTCCGCAGGTTTGCCTGCGCCACAAGCCAGCGCAGCAAGCATCAAAACGGCAAGCGCCAGGAGCGGGATAAACCAATTCTTGTTGTTCACATATTTCTCCATTTGATTCAAATTTACAAACTGTTGTCCGCTGTATGTCTCATTTTCGGCAGCGAAAACATTGTCCTTGGGTGAATTTGGCTTATTGCAACCTGACTAGCACAATAGCCGCACATCTTCAACTTCATGCTGAAAGACACGATCCAACCAGTCGAAGACCACCAAATGTGCCAGCCGCTGATTGTTGACCACACTGTGACCGTCCGCGCCTTCGGCGGCGGTAAACCCCCGCAGGGTGACATCCACACCGCGTTGGAGCATGTCTTCGTAAACGACCTCCGCCTGACGCTTCAATTCCGCGCCTTCGCCTTCGGTGACCAGAAACAGGGATGGGATGTTGATGGTTGAATAATCACATGTTTGCGCCTGAGCCAGCACGCCCTCGGTGGCGGCTTTGAAATCGCTGGTGCCAAATTGCCAGGCATATTTATCCAGGTTGATCTGCGCGCTTTCATTGATCGAGCCAGAGATCTGCATGACCATATTCAAGAGCCAGCCAGGCGCCTTCATCGCGCTGCCAAATTCACGACGGAAAGTTTCTGCCATGTCAAAGATGGGCGTCCCTGCAATCCACGCCTTGATCCGCGGATCGGAAATGACCGCCTGCATGGTGAAATATCCGCCGCCACTGACGCCATAAATGGCGACCTGACCATCTTTGATGACTGCGTTTTTCTCCAGCCAATCCAGAATCGTGCGGATGGGCGTATCCATATCCACACGGAAGGTCTGTCCACGGTTGGGTAAAATTCCCTGCCCGGGCAGATCCACCATGATGACGTTGTAGCCGCGCTTCCAGCCGGGATAGCCCGCGAAGTAGAAAAGATCCTCGCGGAAGGTGTCGCCGCCGCCGACCATCACCAGCGCCGGGCGCGGCTGTTTGTCATGCTCCAGGAAATAGCCCGGCAAGGTTGTGTTCTCGAACGGGACTTCAATGGGGCGCATGGGTACGCGGAGCAATTCCGCGCCGCACTGGAACGCCTTTTCCATTTGCGCTACAGTTTCGTTGAACTCCGCCGCGGTTGGGCTGGTGTATTGAAGCGCGGCGCGATACGCATACGCTGCACCGAATTGGAACTGCCCCGCGGCAGTCTGTTGTTTCTGTTCAAGAGCCTTTTGCGCGTGTTCAAGTTGATATTGAGCCTGTCGTTGGAAACCCTTGCGCCAATCTGTCGCATTTCCATCTTTGACCTTGTGAACCGCGTAAAAAATCTGCGACGCCGACATGCCAATGATCTGTCCAATACCAAGCGCCCAATTGAGCATAAAATCCATATCTTGGTTTTTGAACTTGATATTTACCTTCTGCCTTTGCAGGATGGCTTCATTTTCTTTCATGGGAACCTCCGTTCTTAATACCTGCCGTGATGACGCAGCCAGTAGGCGATAAAACGGTCATCCAGCGTTGCATCGTCCCAGCCATAGTAGGCGCGCATTTCATCGCGCAACAGGACAAAATAAATGAGCGGGAGCAGCCCGGAAAAAAGTTCATGGAGAAGCGGCTCTTCCGTCTCCTTGAGGCTGATCCCGGCTTTCTTGGCAGTTTCCACCCCGAAAGCGGTAGTCACATCCAGCAATTGAAACAGATACGGGAAATGCGCCCCATACTTGGATGTTTCAGAGATCAGTACGCTCAGCAGTTTCTTTTTGCTGGCAATGTACGCCAGCAAGCCTTTCACCGCCAAAGTGCGGTCTGCTTCCACGCGCGGGTCGCGCTGCTCAAATAGGGAAGTGATTTCCACATTGAGCAGTTCCATTTCAGCCTTGAACAACTCATTGAAAAGCGCCTCCTTGCTCTCGAAGTGGTAGTAGATCATCGCCTTATTCACGCCCGCGGATTCGGCGATACGGTCCACGCGCGCACCTGCCAGCCCGTAGATGGAAAACTCGTGCAGGGCAGCGGTCAGGATTTTCTCTCGACTAAGATCTGATTTTGTTTTCATTCTACTCTCATAATTAACTAAATAGTTAGTTTTATTTTAGGGCGGGAGGTTGGATTTGTCAAGGGGCGAAAAAAATTTCCACTACAAACCTGCCATTTATCGCGGTAATGTATAATGACTACCGCATTTATTATGTTCAAAGACTTTTTCACCCAACGCATCAAACGCGGACTCGTCCGCAGGCTCAACAATATCAAAATTGCATCCGTCGCCCGCGAGGTCGCTCGCAAAGAATCGCAGCCGAATGGAGCGCCCGTGGTCTTTTTCAAAGCCTCCACCGGCATTGACGATCTCTCGTGGAACAGTGGCTTTCATTTACTAACTTCATGGGCATTGCGCTTGCAAGGAATCCCTGTGGCGTATTTCGCGTGCAATGCGGGCATGAGCAAATGCGTGCTCGGCGCGAACCGCGACAACCCGCAAAAAGAAATCCCGTGTAAATCCTGCGTGATGCAGAGTAAGGCGTTGTATGCGGGAGTTCCATCACAAGTCGAAGGTCGAAGGTCCAGGGTTGGCTGGTTTGATTTTCAGCGTGACCTCGAACTCGCCTCCCACATCGCAGCGCTTTCCGTTCCCGAACTTTCCATTTTTCACTTTCAAGGCCTGCCCCTCGGTCCGCTCTGTCTGCCCGGCCTGCGCTGGGTTTTGCGTATTCATCACCTGAACGATGACGAAAATACGCGCTACCTTTTGCGCGAATATATTTTGTCTGCGTGGAATGTGGCCCGGAAATTTTCGGACTTCCTCGATCAGACCGGCCCCCGGGCTGTGGTGGTCTTCAATGGGCAGTTCTTCCCTGAAGCGACAGCGCGGTTTGTCGCCCAAAAACGCGGACTACGCGTCCTCACGCACGAGGTGGGATTCCAGCCTGCGACCGCGTTCTTCACCGAGGGCGAAGCGACCGCATCTCCCATCCTCGTGCCTGATTCGTTCGAGATGAACGACGCGCAAAATGCCAAACTCGACGCGTACCTCGCCAAAAGATTCCAGGGCGATTTCACGATGGCAGGCATCAAATTCTGGGCGGACATGAAAGGACTGGACGAGTCGTTTTTACAAAAAGCCGCGCAGTTCAAACAAATCGTGCCGGTCTTTACCAACGTCATCTTCGACACCAGCCAGCCACATGCCAACACCGTTTTTGACGATATGTTCGACTGGCTCGGCCTGGTGCTGGACGAGATTCGCGCTCACCGCGAGACGCTCTTTGTCATCCGAGCCCATCCAGATGAGACCCGCGTTCGCAAGGCCAGCCGCGAGACGGTTGCCGCCTGGGTCGAGGCCAGCGGCGCGGACAGGGAACCGAATGTCGTTTTCATTGGCCCGGGCGAAACCCTCAGTTCGTATGAGTTAATTCTAAAGTCCAAGTTCGTGATGGTCTATAATTCCACCATCGGGTTGGAGGCGGCCATCATGGGTGCGCCGGTGCTGTGCGCAGGCAAAGCCCGGTTTACGCAATATCCGATAGTCTTCTTCCCGCAGACGGCGGAAGAGGTGCGCAAAATGATGGAAGAATTTTTGAATGTGGAAAAGGTCGAAGTCCCTCCTGAATTCCAGCGCAACGGACGGCGATTGCTTTATACGCAATTATTCAAAACCTCCCTTCCTTTCGGCGATTTTCTGGAGCCCTCCGTGCGGGCTACACAATCAAGGTTAAAGTCATTTGCGCTGGATGATCTCCTCAAATCCGAAGCGGTGAAAGTTATTCTGCAGGGGATTTTAAACGGCGAAGAATTTGTACTGAAGGATTAAGAAAAAGCACAGTCTAATGAAGACTGTGCTTTTTCTTTGCGCCTCCATGATAATTATTGAGGCTTGGCCCAGGCGGGATATTCATGGTCAAAGTTGTAATAGATCGTCTGCCTGGGGTAGCGGAAATCCACCACGTCTTTCGCCACAGATTCAGTATTCTCGTTTTTGATCAGGACACGCGCAATGAACTCTGCGATGGTTTCCATATCCGCTTCGTTCATCCCAAGGCGGGTGACTTCAATGGTGCCGATGCGCAGGCCGCTGGGGCGATCCCAATCTTCGGGCTTGTCCTCAGGGACCAGATTCTTGTTGGTGATGATGTTGGCGCTGGCAAGACGATGTGCCACATCCAGCCCGCCGCCGAATTGTTTGACGCGCGCGATGACCTGATGACTTTGAGTGTAGCCCTTGTTTGCGCACAGGACGGGAATGCCGCGCTCATCCAGGGCCTTCGCGAGCGCCTTGGAATTCTTCACGATTTGCGCCATGTAGAATTTGCCGAACTCGATCATTTCAGCCGCGGAAACAGCTAGTGCCGCGACGCGGTTCACTTGATGGGTGGCCGCCAGAGCCGGGAAAATGGTATCCGCTATCGGCCGGGTCAGAAGCGGGTCATTCCACAGGATCATGCCGCTTTGCGGGCCGCTGAACGTCTTGCCAGCGGAACCGGTCAAAATCACGGCCCCTTCTTTGAGCGGGTCCTGGAATTGGCCCCCGGCGATCAACCCGGCCTGATGCGCTCCATCGAAAATGAATTTGCCGCCCCACTCGGAGATGATCTGACTCATTTCGCGCACAGGCAGGGGGAAGAGCGTCATCGACATGCCCATCACGACCAGTTTCGGTTTGTGCTCGCGCGCGAGTTTTGCAAAGCCATCGAGATCCACTTCGAGTTCATCCATGTTGAAGGGCACATCCACGATCTTCACGCCGCGCGTCCCGGCGGGGCCGTCATAGCGATTGCTCGAATGTCCGCCGAACGGCTGCGGCGCAGACATGATGACATCCCCGGGCTGGGTCAGCGCGTGATAGACGGTCATGTTGCCGAGCATGCTGCCCATCAGGCGATGGTCGGCATAGTTGCAGCGAAAGGCGGTTTTGAGCAATTCCACGCACAAGGCTTCAACTTCGTCAATATGTTGCGTGCCTGCGAACCAGCGGTTGATACGACCGATATGCCCTTCGGCTGCACGGGTGCCGATTTCAGAAGCGAGCAGGGCTCGCACGGCCGGGCTGGTGGGCGCTTCAGGTGCGAGCAGGTTCAGGCAGCGCTCACCGCGCCATTCCTCATTGCGTTTAACGGCTGTGATCACTTCCTGTGCCCAGGCTCGCGGCGACTCGCTGGCATTCATGATGGACCTGGCATTCGCCAGCGCTTCCTTGTCATGGACCTCGAATTGGTTGGCTTCGTTCATGCTTATCTCCTTCTTTGGCTTTTAGTGTTTTGATTGAGGAATTGGATCAAATGAATGGCGGCGGAACGCAGGTGTTCTTCAAGGATGTCCTGCGCCTTTTCCACATCCCCGGCGCGGCAGGCTTGCAGCAGGACGCGATGTTCGCGTTGTGATTTTTTCTGGTACTCCATGCCCGCAAGATACAAGACCAGATACCTGGCAATATTCGTGTGCAAGGCGCGGATGCTCTCCATCACGCGCGGCAGGTTTGCAGGCGTATACAAGGTGGCGTGAAATTCCCAGTTCAATTCGCCCCATTTGGTGATGTTCTCTTCCCGGTCGATGGCGGCGAGGAGTTCGCCCGCGCGTTTGAGATCAGACACGGTCAGGCGGGGGATGGCGCGCGCCAGGATCTCTTTTTCCAGCGCGATGCGCATGACGTAGATCTCGTCCGCTTCGGCGGCGGAGAGCTCTGCGACGAATGCCCCGCGATTGGGATAAAAAACGACCAGCCCCTCAGATTTCAATTGCATCAGTGCTTCGCGCACCGGAATCTTGCTGACCCTGAATTGTGATGCGAGATCATCCTGCTTGAGCGCCTGCCCGCTCTGCAGGGCTCCGCGCAGGATATCGGCGCGCAGGCGCTCCGCGATGGGCTGGTTTGACTGAGTGGGGGAGGGTCCTTTGCTTTTGGGTGACATAATTAAATCGTATACGATTGTTTTGGGATAATAATATCGTATACGATTTAAGTCAAGCAAAAATATCGTGGCGGGCCCCCGTGCAGCCATCTTTTGTAGAAGGAGATGATGAATCTATTCAACCGCGATCTTGACGACCACCTTCTTGACCGGTGCCGGACTGGCAAGAGCCATGCCGGGCATGTGGGCATCTTCTGGCAACAACAGCACAAAACACCCGCTGTTCACGATGACCTGATCGCCTTCCCCGAACAGGGGCAGGTAGTCTTTGGCCGCATCATATTCGCCCTGCTGCAAGTGATGAATGTTGGCGTACCCGATCCCCTCTGCGCCGCGGACGACATATTGCAGGTCGATGTAGCGGCGATGAGCCTCCCATTTGCCCTGGTCTTTGACCTTGGTATCGTATTCCTGCACGAGGGCATACATGGCATCGCCGTCGATCTCGTAGCGACCGGCTGCGATGGAATTTACATCAATCTGACGGACGTATTGGAAGGCCTGCTCGAATTTGGGGTGGACCGCATAATACCAGTGGGCGTTCTCGATTCGGTCTATGATCATAAACTTCCCTAACTCTCAAGCGTAATATACTTTTTACGAGTGTTGATGCCTGTCATCCCTTTGAACGCTTCCAAAATGAACTTCATATCCTCTTCGATATTTTCCGTCAGATGAAAGACCTGCCCGATATGAAGGGCTTTCTGCCTGCCATCCACCTTGGCCATCACGATGGGAATCCCGGCACCCCTGGCGATGTGATAGAACCCGCGTTTCCATTCTTTAACGCCGTGGCGCGTCCCCTCCGGTGCAATGGTGAGGATGAATTTATCGGCCCGGTTACAGGCCTCCACCATCTGATCCACCAGCCCGGAGGATTTGGAACGGTCTACGGGGATGCCGCCGCACCAGTAGAAGAACCAGCCGAACGGATTGCGGAATAACTCAGCCTTGCCCATGTAGCGCACATCCGCTTTCAGTTGGAAGATGGCCCCAAGGAACAGGAGGAAATCCCAGTTTGATGTGTGAGGCGCACCGATGATGACATATTTGGGCAGGGCTGGCAGGCTTCCATCCACGCGCCAGCCGGTCAGGCGCATGATCGCTCCACTTAAGAAACGCAGGATCGGGCTGAGAAGGGGGGTGTTGAAGATGGTCAGTTTCATAATTCCTCACACATAGAACCCTGAACTTGCCCGTGTGCTTCGCGTTTTATCAACCATTTTGTGGTTAAATACCGGCATGTCTTTGCGTTCCCTCCTCCGCTCGGTTGTGTATCAAACCGAAAAAGCCGCGCAGCGCCTGCGCTTTGCCTCTCAACCTGCGCACCCGCCGACCCTGCTTGGCATTTCCTTCCCCAAAAGCGGCACGCACCTGCTTGATCAAATTTTGCTTGGTTTTGCCAGTGTTGCGCCGTATGCAAAACGGGTGCATTCTTTCTACGCCGAATACGAAGGTGAGAGCGGCCGGAAGCGTGACCCACAGCAGGCGTTGACCTGGCTGGACACATTGCGTCCGGGCGATATCGCCTCTGCGCATCTTTTTGCGCGGCCCGGGGCCATTGCCCGCGTATGTTCTCCGAATTTCGTGCCCTATTTTATTTTCCGCGACCCGCGTGATGTGGTGGTGTCGCACGTCTTCTATGTTACGGATATGGAGGCGAGGCACGTTCATCATGATTATTATCAAGCCCTTCCAGATTTCAACGCGCGGCTCAGGGCCAGCATCCTTGGCAGGCCGGATGCTGGCATCGAATTCCCAGACATTGCCGCCCGCTTCGAGCCATACCTCGGCTGGCTGGGCCGGGCGGAGGTCCTGCCCCTTCACTTCGAAGATTTGATCCACGCTCGAGCCGCGACCTTGACAAGGATCATGGATCACCTCCTCAACCGGGTTCCGCTTCAGACTCCCCGAGAGTTGATCCTGGATGCCCTCGAATCCTCCATCAACCCGACAAAGTCCCCGACCTTCCGTTCCGGCAAGACAGGCGAATGGAAGAAGCATTTTACCGAAGAACATAAAACGATATTCAAAGAGGTGGCAGGAGATTTGTTGATCGGTCTGGGCTATGAGAAAGATGGGAATTGGTAAACCATGATTACCAATCATCCATAATGCATTGCTCCATCGTCATCCGCGCTTATAACGAAGAGAAATACATCGGCCGCCTGCTGGAGGGGATTCGCCAACAGGGCATTCAGGATGTTGAGGTGATTCTCGTCGACTCGGGTTCTACAGATGCGACTGTATCCCTGGCCGAGGCATCTGGCGCGAAGATCGTCCATATTCCCTCAGCGGAGTTTACGTTTGGACGGTCGCTCAACCTCGGGGTGCGCGAAGCGACGCGCGAGATCGTTGTGATCGCCAGCGCCCATGTGTATCCGGTCTATCCCGATTGGCTGGAGTCCCTGCTTAAGCCTTTTGATGATGAACGAGTCGCTCTCACTTATGGCAGGCAGCGCGGCTATGAGGGTTCGAAGTATTCCGAACACCAGATCTTTCATCAGTGGTATCCCGATGAGAGTAACTTCGATCAGGTCACTGCATTCTGCAATAATGCCAACGCGGCCATCCGCAAGAGTTTGTGGGGCCTGCACCCCTATGATGAAACCCTGACCGGCCTCGAAGACCTGGAGTGGGGGAAGTGGGCAAAGGCGCAGGGATATCAGATCGCTTATGCCGCCGAAGCGGAGATCATCCACATCCATCACGAAACGCCGCGCGGGGTCTACAACCGCTACCGCCGCGAAGCGATGGCGTTGCGGAAGATCTATCCTGAAACTAATTTCAATCTGTATGACTTTTTGCGCCTGGCCTTTACGAATATCGCCAGCGACCTATGGCATGCGGCCCGCGAAAGCGTTCTCTTGAAAAGTTTTGTCTCCATCTTCTGGTTCCGCCTGGCCCAATTTCACGGTACACGTATGGGGCACCGCGAGACCAGCCTGGTCACACCGCAATTGCGGGAGACGTTTTATTACGCGAGAGGCAGAAGGCAGAAAGAGGAAAGACCGCGCGGAGTGGAGCCGATTCGGTATAAGAGGTAAACGCTTCTTTGTTTGACTGGGTCCTTGTGGATGCTCCGTAGCAAAAAAACGGTGCAGCGCGTAAAACTGTTTGCTGGCTCCCGCTGGGCAGCCATAGTAGCGATGACAGACAATGCCGTGCGACTGCAAGTTTGACCGCCACCATGGTCTTGCCTGGGCTGGACTATACTGTTCGAGAGGGCAAGGTGGGTCGCATGTGTCGCTTATGGTACACAAAAAAATACGCCCGGGATTGAACCGGGCGTAAAAGTTTCATTCTTGCGAGCATCGTTTCTTTATGGGATGGCGATGCGCCGGGAACGGGCAAGTAGTGGTAATGACCCATCTGCCGTTGGCTTTGGACTCGTAGTAGGCGCGAATGAAGCCGGCAGTTTCATGTTTTTTTATTTACTATGAAAAGAAGAAACTACTTTAGCGGGTTGATGATTTGTAATTCGCCGCGAACGATTAACCCGTCCTGCATGTCTTCCGAGTAGAGGGTTTCAGCATCCGCCGCCAAAGCACATGCAACGATCAAACTATCCCAATAAGAAAACCCATACTCCTGACGTAATTGACTGGCAGTGAGCAGGATATCCTCATCCATTTCGATAACAGGGTATTTTTCGTAAAACGATTGGATCAACTTTGCGATCTGGTCTTCAGAGAATTCCGCCTTCTTGATCAGGTTGACACAGACCTCATTCACGACCTGAACACTTAACATTGCCTCTGATTTTTGGAATAGATCTCTGGCACGGGTCGATTTTTCAGATTCGCCTGTATCAAGAAAGGCATACGGCCAGATGTTCGTGTCAATGAATACAAAAGGCTTAGCGGGTATGGATCTGGTCGCGTGTGAGTGACTTGAAATTCTTGATTTTGACAGGATTTGCCATCAAGGAATCCAAATATGTAAGCGTTGCACCCTTATGATTCTCTGCCTTTAGAATCACTCGGACATTTTCTCCAAACCTTCCCTGATATTTGCGGGGGATTTGGATCACGCCATTTTTGACCTTTGCCTGAAATTGAACGGTTACCATCATGCACCTCAAGTTAAATTATAGCAGACTTGACGGAATCTATTTCGTTGCCAGATTAACAGGTCTTGGACTTGGAATGAATGAAAAACAGGAGGTGGACGCGATCCGCAGGCTGTAGGTGCCATCGCCGGTGATTATGGAGGTCAGGTCCACTTCGACCCAATTGCCCAGCGCAACCGCTCCCAGCGTGGCCAGCGGTGTCCCACTGGTGGCGGGAGCCGTGTTCCAGTTGACTGTCTCCTCCTGCCAGGTATTGTCCAGAACCCGGTAGAAGACCCCGCCCACGTTTGATGCGTCCAGACTATACAGGCGCATATTCTACAACCAGCCTGGCGGCCTGGGCGCTGTTGCCCTCGTAGGCTACCGCCACGCGGTGCCCCGTGCCGGTCAGCACGATCGTCAGCGCGTTCCCGCTGGCCCAGCCGGGCCGGTTGATTACTTCTTGAATCACAGGCGCGAGATTCGGCGTCTGTTGTTCCACACCATGGTGACAACTCCATCCGCCGTCAATGTAGGTGACGGCCCGAGAAAGAGAAAACGGTTACGAAAAGTGCCCTTCATTCAAAAACCACCTTCTTCACTAAATAAAATAGTGTTCAGTGTATTGTTCTTTAAGTTTCCTCCAAAATATATTGACACATCTGTTTCGTTATCCCTATTTAAGTCGTAATAGATTACGAAAACTTTCAAACTATGATCTTCTTCTAAGTTCGTTTGAAATTGACCAAGAACATCCTGAACATCATCATAAGTGAGTGAAGTTGATTCGAGATTACTTGAGATGTATGGAGAAAAATCCTGTGGATATACACTCTCATTACTACTACAAATATCCTCTTTTTCCATATCTAATTTCATACAAAGATATTGGATATCATCTTGGATCATAGGCTCTTGTTTTTCTATAAGATAGCCTGCACTTCTTAACATCAATAATGCTACACAAAGCAAAGCCAAAGTCAAAATCGATACTGTTGCATATAATATTAATTTTGAATTTGTTCGAAGTATTTTGTTCTTTGTTTTCATGGTTGTGCATCCGGGAGCATCCAATATTGCCAAACAAACCCAGTATCTACTACAGTTTCATCACCTAAATTAGCACGAAGAGCATTTCCCAAATCGTAAGGCGAAATTGTGCCGTTTGAAATTTGACTTCCAATAACCAGACCTACCTTACCTAGTAGAAAATCTTGCCTACTTGCGCCTCCCATTCCATCCCAAAAATCCTTAAACTCGTGCCAATTATTTCCTACTGCACCTTCAAATTGCGCAGCATTTTGGCGATACGAATTTCCACTTAATACAGTGCTTTGTGTTAATACAGTGCTTTGTGCTATATACCCCCACACATGATAAACGTCCAGCCAGCGAGCGTTGAAGAACATTAACCCAAAATCGCTGGTGTGCGAATATTGCCCCGTGTAGGTGTAGTCCGTGGGACTTGTCCCGCTTGAATACCTGACCTCACCCCAAGGTTTATATTTGGTCTGCGAGATGGCATTCCCCGCAGCATCGGTAACGATACTGGTGCTTCCCAAGTGGTCTCCGAGAAGGTAGTACAAGGTTCCGTCCTTTCGCACATCGTCCCCTTGCGGGATCGCAATGCGTTGTGTCCCGGCAAAATAATATTTGGTGATGCCGGAGCCGGTTACTTCGTAGTGAGCGCCGATGAAGTAAGTGGTGGTAGTGCCGACTGAAGTCGACAATACCGATTTTACTCTTCTTCCATCGCCGTCCCTTCGATAAACTCAGGGTAAACTCCAGTGAATTGAGCGGAGGAGAAGACGGGCACGGGCGGCGGGGTGTTTGTCGCTGTGGGTGTGGGCGGGTTGGATGCAACCGGCGGGAACATAATAGTTGGTGTCTGCAAGGCTGGTTTTGACTAAATATGGTGATTTTCGCTCTGATGCAGACTATCAAAACACCTATACATCCGTCTCAGTGGATGTGCAGGCGTTTTGATTTCATGTAAATAAAAACTTATCTAATTTACACTTTTTGAAATAAGTGTTATTATAAATCCATGTATTTACCCATTTCAGGATAAAACCTTATGAAACCAAGTGATTTTCGCTCCCCTGAGACAGGTCAGGTTATCCTAACTCAGCAAGGGTATTACGCCTTTATCCCTGCGCCCTTACCCCCAAAGCTAAATTGGACGTTACCTCTGGTCTCGGCATTATCAGAAGCAGAACGTGACTTGAGCAGGCTGGCAACACTGACAGGATCGTTCCCGTTTCCACGTTTGTTACTCCAGGCATTTATCCGGCGCGAGGCTGTGCTCTCCTCCCGCATCGAAGGCACTCGCGCCACACTCGCAGAACTTTACACGTATGAGTCAGCCCAGTTATCTTTTCTCGAAAAACAGGATGACGTGCGTGAAGTCCACAATTATGTTACTGCGTTGGATTATGGATTGGAGCGCCTGAAAAGTTTTCCGATGAGTCTGCGCTTCATCCGTGAAATTCATGAGAAGTTGATGCAGGGTGTGCGTGGCGGAAATCTCACCCCCGGAGAGTTTCGACGCACGCAAAATTGGATCGGAGCGGCTGGCAGCACTCTGACCACTGCAACATACGTCCCGCCTCCTGTGGATGAAATGAACCTGGTGCTGGCAAATCTGGAAAAATTCATCCACGGAGATACCGAACTCCCTGCCCTGATACGTGCCGCTATGATCCATTATCAGTTTGAATCTATCCACCCATTTCTGGATGGAAACGGACGTGTGGGACGATTAATGATGGCGCTCTTATTTGCAGAGTGGCAGATCCTTCCACAACCATTACTAAACTTGAGCGTCTATTTTGAGCGCTATCGTCAGGAATATTACGATCATCTACTGGCAGTTTCCCAGCGCGGAGATTGGGAAGCATGGCTGCGCTTTTTCTTGCGCGGCGTGAGCGCTCAGGCTCAAGACAGTGTTGTCCGCATGGAACAACTGGAAGCGATACGCACAAGATATCAGTCCATTGTTATTTCAGAGAGGAATTCCGAACGCATGGGAACGGTGGTGGATTTCCTGTTCGGACGCCCAATATTCACTGCAAAGCAACTATCAGAAGGAATGGATATGCCTTTCAAAACTGCGCGACAATACATTGAAAAACTCGTACAGGCTGGTATCGTGCGCGAAGTGACTGGTTATGCACGCAATCAAATATATCGTGCCGATGAAGTCTTCAAAGCGTTGGATGGCATCGAAAATTAATTGCCCCCAAACATCGTCTAAGGTATCATGTAGTTCCAAGAGAACACATCAAACGAAAGGAATTTTGCATAAACTGGCAAGATATTTGACTAAAAGCCTGCCATTCTGTGCATGAAAACATCATGACCCCTTCTTCTGCAACCGCTCTCGCCCATCCTAATATCGCCTTCATTAAATATTGGGGCAACCGTGACAACGCCCTGCGGCTGCCCGTCAACGGTTCCATCTCGATGAATCTGGATGGGCTCTTCACTCGTACGACAGTTTCATTTACCCCATCGAAAACCGATTCGCTGACCATCAATTCCGCCGAAATCACCGGCAAAGGCCTTGACCGCGTCTCATCCATTCTCGATCTTGTGCGCGAAAAAGCAGGAATTAACGACCGCGCCGAAGTGACCAGCGAAAACAACTTTCCTGCCGGTGCCGGAATCGCCTCTTCTGCGGCGGCGTTTGCAGCCCTGGCTGTGGCCGCAAGCAAATCGGCTAGACTTGACTTGAGTGAACTGGAACTTTCCGTTCTGGCGCGGCGCGGATCAGGCTCCGCTTCACGCTCCATTCCGGCTGGGTTCGTGGAGTGGAAAATGGGCGAGGCTGAAAGCGACTCGTATGCGTATTCCATTGCACCGGCAGATCATTGGAATTTGGCGGATTGTGTCGCCATTGTCAATGCGGCGCACAAAAAGACCGGCTCCACCGAGGGTCACGCCATTGCCGGGACGAGCCCGCTGCAGAATGCGCGGGTGGCAGATGCACCCAGGCGAATCGACTTGTGCCGCAGGGCGATTCTCAACAAAGACTTTGAGGCCTTTGCCAACATCATCGAACATGACTCGGACATGATGCATTCCGTGATGATGACTTCCAATCCGCCGTTGATGTACTGGCAGGCGGCCACGCTGGAGGTTTTTCACCAGGTGCGCGAGTGGCGCGCCAGCGGACTGCCAGTCGGCTATACGGTCGATGCGGGCGCAAACGTCCATGTGATTTGTTTGGGTGAGTACAAAATGGAAGCGGAAAAGCGTTTGCGTGAGATTCCAGGGGTGAGTCAGGTTTTGGTGGCAGGCGTGGGTGGGGCGGCCAGGGTGAGTTGAGTCCCGTTAAGAGGGAGGAGCAGGCTCCTTGAAGCAGAATCAGATATCGGCGGGGATGAAGCGTAAAGTTCGTCTAATAAAAGATTAACTTCCTGCTTTCATTTGCAAGATATAATCCTCCCGCTGCGTCAAGAGACTCAGGAAAGGAATCGAAATGGGACTTGGTTTTGTAACATTTATCGTCTTTTTTCTCGCGCTCGGAGGAATGATCTTCGTGCATGAGTTGGGACATTTTCTCGCCGCCCGTTCTGTGGGAGTTGAGGTGGAAGAGTTTGGCTTTGGCCTGCCCTCTTATAAATTGGCAACGCTTTTTACATGGAAGGGAACGGAATTCACGATCCATGCCCTGCCGCTGGGCGGGTTCGTGAGGCCCAAAGGTGAGAACGACCCGAATGTGCCGGGCGGGCTGGCTTCTGCCAACCCGTGGAAGCGATTGTGGGTCTTAATCGCCGGGCCGTTGATGAATCTGGTCACGGCCATTGTGGTCTTTTCCATTCTTGTGGCGTATGAAGGTGTTCCGGTTCCAGGGTCAGTGAAGATCGATTCGGTGTCAGACAACTCCCCTGCGCAACAGGCTGGGATCCAGTCTGGCGATGTATTGCTCTCGATCAACGGCGAAAAGGTCACGGAAATCCAGCCTGCCATCGACATCATCCGCGCCAATCTCGACAAACCGGTGGAATTGGTTTTCGACCGTAACGGTGAGAAAATAAACCTTACCGCCATGCCGCTCTCCACCCGCAGCGCACAGGAAGGCGCTCTTGGTATTGGGCTGGCTTACCCCACACGCCCGGCCACAGCAACCGAGGTTCTTTCTGGCGGGTTTACCATCACCAGCATTCAAGCAGCCACTATTGTGTACCTGCCCGTCGCCCTTATTCAGGGTGTCATCGCTCCCAGCGACGCGCGAATGATCGGCTTCAAGGGCATTTATGATCTGTTCAACTTTGCCGTATCTGAAGATGTCACCAGCCGGCAGGAAGCCGTCACTCCTGCGCCATCTTCCGGGGCTTCCGCGCCCAAGCCGACAAATTATGTGCTTAACCTGATCGGCGTGCTCAGCATTTCGCTGGGCGTGTTCAACCTCTTCCCCATCCCCGCGCTCGATGGGGGGCGCATCCTTTTCACCCTGCCGGAGATCTTGTTCCGCAAGCGCATTCCCCCTGAATGGGAAAACACTGTCAATGGCATTGCCATGCTTTTGCTCATCGGCTTGATGATCTTCGTGAACGTCATGGACTTCGTCAACCCGGCCCAAATCCCCCTTCCATAACATGACTCAAATCACTTTCCAAAACGTCCTCGATCACTTGTTGGATTCCAAGAAGGATATTCCACAGGCTCACCTCAACCACTACTCTGACCTGGATCCCAAGTCGCTGCGGCTTTTTCTCGACATCTGGCCGCGCGTCACGCCGGACCGAAAACTGCTCCTGCTCGACCATCTTTTATCACACCTCGACTCAGACACCCTTGTCTCCTATGAGGATATTGGCCGCGCCCTGCTCCGCGACGACAACGGAGAGGTCCGCGCCCGCGCCATCGGCTTATTGGCCGAATCAAGCGACCCGAAGCTGGTTGATGCACTGACCGGGATTTTCCTGCATGACCCCGAAATTTCCCCGCGCCTTGCCGCCGCCAACCTTTTGGGCGAGTTCGTTCTGCTCGGTGAGTTGGATGAACTGGAGCCGGACACCCTGCATACGATCGAAGACGCATTGATCTCGGTCCTGCGTAGCGAGGAAAACCCCACCCTGCGAAAACGCGCACTGGAAGCGATTGGCTACTCTTCGCGGGAGGAAACGGTCAACATTTTTGAAACCGCCTACCAGCGCGAAGATCCCACCTGGGTTGCCAGCGCCCTGCGCGCCATGGGACGTTCTCACGACAGCCGCTGGAACGAGAGCGTAATCGGCAAACTGCTGGACGATGATCCGCGCATTCAGGCGGCAGCCGCTGAAGCGGCGGGCGAACTCGCCATCAACGAAGCCGCCCCCATCATGTTGCAAATGCTTGAAGACGAAGAAGAGGACGATGAAGTGGTTGCCGCTGCGATCTGGTCGCTTTCACAGATCGGCGGGGAGGATGTGCGTATCTATCTGGTGAACCTGCTCGAACAGACAGAAGACGAAGAAGCCGCTGCCTTCCTCGAAGACGCCCTCGAAAACCTGGATTTCACTGATGAACTGAACAAATTCGACCTCCTCGATCTCGATGAAGAGGATGATCTGGTTGACGATTTTAAAGATGAACTTGATGACGAGGAAGAATAGGGTTTATAAAGCAATGAAATGCTCCCTCAACGGGGCTCAAAACAAAAAGTCCCCTAACGGGGACTAACAGTGAGCGCGGAGAGGCTCGAAACTTGTCCCTCGACGGGGCTCAAAACAAAAAGTCCCCTAACGGGGACTAACAGTGAGCGCGGAGAGGCTCGAACTCTCAACAAACGGCTTAAAAGGCCGCTGCTCTGCCATTGAGCTACGCGCCCGTAATTGAGCGGGTTGCATTCTATCACGGCAGCAAACGGGCGTCAACGTAATTAAGAGAAAAGATGGCACGTCCATTTTATGGAGGTACAAATGAGTTCAGTCAAATATGTAACCGAACAGGATTTTCAAGAGGAAGTGGTCAATGCGGGCCTGCCCGTCCTGGTGGATTTCACAGCCGATTGGTGCCAGCCCTGCAAGATGATCGCACCCATCGTGGAGCAGCTGGCGGGAGAATGGAACGGCAAGGTCAAAGTTGTCAAACTCGATGCAGACCAGAACCCCAACATCATGATGCAATATGGCGTGATGGGCATCCCCACCCTGATGCTCTTCAAAGGCGGCGAGGTCAGGGAACGCGTGACTGGTTTCACGCCCAAGGACAAGCTGGCGGCCAAAGTAAACCCGCACGTATAAACTGCCTGTCGTATAATGGAGCCGAGAAAAACGGCTCCATTATTTTTTCAGGACAAAACAGTGTCAGAAGAAGATATCCTACAAGAGGGACTGAAAGCATTTCGATCCGGCGACCGCACACGTGCGGCTGCCATCCTCGCGAAATTAGTGCAGCAGCATCCGCAGTCCGAGAGGGGCTGGTATTTGCTGGGGTTGTGCCTTCCCAATGCAGAGCGATGCGCATACTGCTTCCAGCGTGTGCTGGCCGTCAACCCCAATAATCAGGATGCAAAAAAACAACTCGCGCTTCTCTCCAGCCCGGAACCTGTTCCGCCGCCCAATCCTCAACCCCGGCCTCAGCCGGTTCCCGCTCCTCGAAAATATGAACCTGAGACCAGGCATATCTCCCCCTTCGTCCCGGTTGACGACGCTCCTGTCATGGAAGAACCGCTTCAGGTTCGTTCTCCCGTCATTGAGAAACCTTTACCTCCCAAACCCGCCCCGCAGAAAAGAAATTTAAAAAAGAAAATATCCAACCGCACTCTGTATCTCACCATCGCAGCAGTCGCGGGAGTGGTATGCATTTTCTCATTGGGTGTTCTTTACCTGTTTATTTCTTTCGGCTTGCTGCCATCTCCCTTTGCCGCTGCAACTGCCATTCCCCCAATCCTTCCATCGCCGCTTGCAGCGCTGGAAACCGCCACACCGGCCCCGCCGACCGCGATCCCATCACCCATGCCCACAGTGGTGTACACCCCACGCTACGAGCAGGCTCCCTGTCAGTTCGATACTCCAACGAATACCCAGGTTACATGCGGCTATGCCATCGTACCGGAAGACCGCACCGGCGACCCAGCCGACACGATCCGGCTGGCGGTGGCCGTCTTCCACAGCACCAACCCCAACCCTGCTCCAGACCCGGTTGTCTTCCTGCAAGGCGGGCCGGGCGGCGAAGCCGTAAAACTCAGTGCAGATGCCTTTGGTGTATTGGTTGCGCCGTTCATCTCCACCCGCGATTACATCGCCTTCGACCAGCGCGGCACGGGCTTGTCTGAACCTGCATTGAACTGCGACGAACTCGACAAGGTCTACCGTCATGACATCTATGGCAACCTCGATGACAGCGTGCGGGAATTGGCTTATCAGAACGCCTTCCTGTCCTGTTCCGGCCTGCTTAAAGCGCAGGGGGTAAAACTGAGTGCTTTCAATACCGTTGAGAGCGCTGCTGATTTGAAAGACATCGTCACGCTGCTCGGCTATGAAAAGGTCAACTTGTACGGCATCTCGTATGGGACGCGCCTCGCGCTTGTGACCATGCGCAATCACCCCCAGATCGTGAGATCCGCCACCCTGGATTCGGTTGTGCCGGTCGAGTCCAACTTGATCCTCGAATATCCAAATTCAGCAAGATATTCGCTGGGTAAGTTGTTTGAGACCTGCAAAGCCGATGCCGATTGCAACCAGGCGTACCCAAATCTCGAAGCAGATTTCTGGGAACTCACCCGCAAGCTGGATGCCCGTCCCATCACCCTGACCACATCGGCCTACCCGATGGGGAGCGTGACGGAGACCGTCGATGGGTCATACTTGTTATCGGTGGCAACCGGTTTGGCAAAGAATTCCTACCTCATCAACACCGCGCCCCAGACCATTTCCCGCGTCGGGGGTGGCGACCTGACCACGTTGATCGCCGCGCAATATTCCCTGCCGTATGCTTTTGAGGGGATCAACCCCGGCTTATACATCTCCATGATGTGCCGCGAGCATATCCTCTCGACCACGGCCGAGACGCTTCGAACGGCCTCGGAGCAGGTCGGCGTGGATAATTTCATCTGGCGTCCGTATTACAGTAACTTTGAGAAAATGTTCGGGGCCTGCCAATCCTGGGGGGCAACGGGACCCGTTCTCGGCGAGAACGATGCGGTGACCAGTGATATCCCAACCCTCGTCCTGGAAGGGGCATACGATCCCGCCACTCCGCCGCAATTTGGGAAGCAGGTCGCCGAAAGATTACCAAACAGTTTCTACTATGAATTTCCAAACCAGGGTCACTCTGTCTCTACGTCTGACTCAAGCGGGTGTGGGATGAAGGTGGTGCAAAATTTCCTTGGGGACCCGATGGCTGAACCGGACCACGCCTGCCTGAATGACCTGAAAACCGTGAACTTTCTGGTTCCCTATACAGGCGAACCCGCCTTGGAATTAACCGAGAGGGAACTCTTTGGCGTGCGGGTCAACATCCCGAAAAACTGGATCTTTACTTTTGATGGATTTTTTGTCCGTTGGAATTCGCCCTTTGATATCACCCAGGTCAGCGCATTGCGCGCCGCGCTCAGCGTACAGGATCTCCAGGATTATTTCTCGTCCAGCATCCACGGCTATCGCGGTTTGGATGGCGCTCCTGTCGAAGCCGGGACGCGCCAGGCCAACGGCCATACCTGGAAGTTGTACTCGGCCACCTCCAACAACCGGCCGGTGGATATTGCCGCCGCCGAGGATGGCGCTGCTGCGCTAATCGTTATCATGTTCAGCCACCCAGACGAACATGACGCCCTCTACCGTACCGTTTTTCTCCCGATGGTGGATTCGGCCAGATAACGGATTCGTTGACGAGTCTCCCGCCTTTATGGTATCATTCGCCCGCCAAAAGCCAGCCGAACGCTGGATTTGTTTTGTCTGTAAAAGAGGAGAAACTTATAAGCGCCAACGAATTTCGTGTTAATGAGGGCATCCGCGTCGCGGAAGTGCGCCTGATCGGTCCAGATGGTGGCAACGTCGGTGTTGTTCCCATCAAGGAAGCCTTGAAGATTGCCCGCGAAGCGGAACTGGACCTTGTTGAGGTCTCACCCGGAGCCAACCCGCCTGTTTGCCGTGTGATGGATTTCGGCAAGTTCATTTATGAGAAGGCGAAGAAGGAACGCGAAGCGAAGAAATCCCAGACGAAGATCGAAGTCAAGGAGATTCGCCTTCGCCCGAAAACGAACGAGGCTCACCGCGGTTTCAAAGTGGACGATGCCCGCCGCTGGCTCAACCAGGGCCACAAGGTACGCGTGACCGTCAAGTTCCGCGGCCGTGAAATGGATTATCCCGAAATTGCGTTGGAAGACTTGAAGGAAATCGCTCAAGACCTCTCGGATGTGGCAGCCATTGAAGTTCCGCCGCAAATGGAAGGACGTACCATGCTGGTAGTGCTGGCCCCCTCCAAGGGCGGCGCGAAAAAGAAAGAGAAACCCGAACAGGCTGAGGTCAAGAACGAAGCGAAAGCCTGAGGTTTGCAAGACCCACCGTTCGTGCCGCGAGAACGGCGGCCCGCCGGTGCGGACGGCAAAGATGTGGATCGTCCGCGGGCAGAAAATCAGTCCGCGGTTTATTGTCTCTAGGTATTTACCGAGCTTGTTGAATGAATAACAGGTTGAAATTCATTTGAAAGTTTGGATACAACACAGTCCTGTGTATTTTTTCTGAAAGGAGAACTCCAGAATGCCTCGCAAAGCAAAACCTGGAAAGAAATACAAGCTGAAGACGCACAAGGCGACATCCAAGCGATTCCGCCTGACCGGCTCCGGCACCCTGGTGCGTACGAAAGGTGGCAAAAGCCATTTGCGCCGCCGCACATCGGACCGCACCAAGGCATTATTGAGCGAGATGGTCCCTGTCCTGGGACGCAAATACGTCAAGCGCATCAAACGCCTGGCCCCCAACATGGGCAAGTAAGGCCCCGCCTTACAACCCCGGTCATCGATCATTTTTTATTTGCGGCTTTCGGGTGTATGCAACTGGTGTAAAACACCGACGCCCGCGAGTTTGCAGGAGGTAAAAGAAACATGCGCGTTAAAGGTGGCCCGCAAGGGCACTTACGTCACAAGAAAATTTTGAAGATCACGAAGGGCCAGCGCGGCTCGAAGAGCACACTGTTCAAGCGTGCCAACGAGGCCATGCTCAAGAGCCTGTGGTACGCCACTCGTGACCGCCGCGTGCGCAAACGTGATCTGCGCAAGTTGTGGATCGCCCGCATCAATGCCGCGGCCCGCTTGAATGGCACGACCTACAGCCGCCTTGTGGCAGCGATGAAGAAAGCCAGCATTGAGATCAATCGTAAGATGCTTGCAGACATCGCCGTCCGCGACCCGCAGGCATTTGCCGCAGTCGTAGCACAAACGAAATAAATAATATGCAGGGGCGACCACATGGGTCGCCCCTGCAATTTTTAACGGGGGTAAAATTGATATATGAATTCCATTTTGATCGAAAAGAAGTTCACGGCAGGTCAATCATTACAGGTTGTGCAAGGCGACATTACCACAGAAAACGTGGATGCCATCGTCAATGCTGCGAACGAGCAGCTTGCACATGGCGGCGGGGTGGCCTGGGCTATCTCAAAAAAAGGCGGAGCAACGATCCAGCGGGAAAGCGATGACTGGATCCGCAAGCATGGACCTGTCTCCCACGCGCATCCAGCCTGGACTTCGGGTGGGAACCTGCCTGCCCGGTATGTGATCCACGCTGTAGGCCCGGTATGGGGCGATGGCGATGAGGATAGGAAATTGAAAGATGCTGTCCTTGGCGCTTTGCAAACGGCCAATGAACTGAAATGCAAATCCATTTCGCTGCCTGCGGTCTCCACGGGTATTTTTGGCTTCCCAAAAGACCGGGCAGCAGGGATCATTTACAAGGCTGTCGCAGATTATTTTGAAATGGGTGCAGAGTCGGGCTTGAAACAAGTCCGTGTGGTGCTGTTCGATACCCCCACCATCGACGAATTCCTGAGCGTTTGGAAGACCCTGTATAAATAAAACATTCACCCATCCTCCTTCTCCTATGATCACATCCAACCAGAACTCGAAGATCAAACTTGTCCGCGCCCTGCTGGGGCGCGTCAAAGAACGCCGCGAGGCGGGGGCATTTGTCGTTGAGGGCGTGCGGCTTGTTGAAGAAGCGGCACTCAGTAATTGGAGATTTCGGTTTGTGCTGTACGATGACACCCTGAGCGAACGTGGGATGTTGACCATTCAACGTTTAACATCGGCGGGCGTGGATGTGGAGGAGGTGTCTGCTAGCGTGATGCAATCTATCAGCGAGACCGAAGCGCCGCAGGGGATTCTTGCTGTCCTTGAGTTCATGAATTTGCCCATTCCCCAGCCCCCCAATTTTATTCTTGTTCCAGACCAGATCCGTGACCCGGGGAACCTTGGCACATTGCTACGCTCCGCGGCGGCTGCGGGAGTGCAGGCGGTCCTCATCCCACCCGAAACGGCGGATGTGTTTGCGCCAAAAGTGTTGCGTTCCGGCATGGGTGCGCATTTCAGGTTGCCGATCCATTCGATGAGTTGGGAGGAAATCGGAAAGACGGTAAAGCCCGAAGGCTTGCAGGTTTTGATCGCAGACATGGAGGGTAGCTCGTGCTGGGAGACAGACCTGCGCGGACCCGTGGCCTTGATCGTTGGCAGCGAAGCGCAGGGCGCGAGCGCATCGGCGCAGAGGCTTGCAAGCGGTAAGATCCGCATTCCCATGTGTGGCGGAACCGAATCCCTGAACGCCGGAGTGGCGGGGTCGGTATTGATGTTTGAAGTTTTACGACAAAGAAACAGTAAACAGTAGGCAGAGAGAAGATGAAGATTCGTTCCATTACTTATTTTTGCGATCCCGGCTACCCTCTGAAAGAAAATGTCCTGCGCGAAGCGGGAGATTTTTTAGCCAGGGCCAAAGCAGCCTATAAAGCGGAAGGGTACGAAGTGCAGACCGTCCGCGTGGCGACGGTGCCCTTTCCGAAATTGCTGGGCGGGCAAGTCCATGATCTGCCAGCGTTCGCGCAAAAACTTTCAAGGTTGAGCCGGGAAGTCGGGGTGGCTTATGTCTCTCTGGGGCCCGCGCTGCCGGACTCGCCGCTCAGTTACCAGGTTATTCCGGAAGCGATTGCTGCAAGCGAAGATATCTTCTTCAGCGGCGTCATGGCGGATGAGACGTCGGTTCACATGCCGCAGGTCAGGGCGTGCGCAGAAGTCATTGTCCGGTGTGCGCCCATTGACCCGAATGGCTTTGCCAATTTGAGGTTTGCGGCGCTGGCCCATGTTCGCGCGGGCGCGCCGTTTTTCCCGGCTGCGCATCATGATTCAAGCGAGCCTGCTTTTGCCATCGCGGTTGAAGCGGCTGACTTGGCGGTGAAGGCTTTCGAAGGGCAATCCGCTTTGGGCGCGGGGCGAAGCGCTCTCATCCATGAAATCCAGAAGCATGGCCGCGTCCTTGCCGGGGTCGCGCAGCGGGATCTTGCTGCTGTCCGTTTTAATGGAATCGATTTTTCCCTGGCACCCTTTCCCGATGATGCGCATTCGTTAGGCCGGGCGGTGGAAAACATGGGCGTGCCGAAAATTGGCTTGCATGGTTCGCTGGCCGCGGCGGCGATCCTGACCGAAGCCATCGAACGCGCGGATTTTCCGCACATCGGTTTCAATGGTTTCATGCAGCCGGTGTTGGAAGATTCCATTCTCGCCAAACGCGCGGCGGAGGGAACACTGACCATCAAGGATGCGTTGCTGTACTCCGCGGTCTGCGGCACGGGGTTGGATACGGTGCCATTGCCGGGCGACACTACAGCCGATGAGATCGCGCCTCTTTTACTGGACCTGTGCGCTTTGGCGCTGCGACTCGACAAACCCCTGACCGCAAGGTTGATGCCTGTCCCCGGAAAGAAAGCGGGGGATGCCACAAATTTTGATTTCGGTTTCTTCGCAAACAGCAAAGTAATGCGGTTGGAAAGCGGGAAACTTACCGGTGCGCTGGCGGGTGATGAAGTGGTCTTGCTTTCACCTCGCAAACGATGACCCCGCTCATTGGGGTGGGTTACTCTGCCACCCAGTACTCCCCACCGCCGCCTTCGCGCTTCATTAAACCATAGCCGACCAGTTCACGCCGCAGGCTGGCGGTGTCTTCATGATAGCCCGATAGAATCTCATTGACCTGTTTCTCGCTGTAACGCTTCCCGACCTTGAACGATTGGACCACGTGCCTCAGCACCGCTTCCAGTTTTTTCCTTTGGGCAGGGATGGTCTTCAGGCTGCCGTCTTTGCGGGTGAAGTCGGCGATCACTTTTCGATCGTAGGCATCCACATCCACCTCTGCAACGGAGGCGGTCATCTTCTCCTGCGAGAACAGGCTGCGGGTCTTTTCCTCCAGCGCCTTCTCGTCAAGTTGATAAACGTTGTAATAACTCTCGGCTTTGGCGCTGACCAGCCCGACTTTGGCAAGTTTGGAGAGGTGATGGGAGACCGTGGAGGCCTTTAACTCCAGCAGGGCGGCCAGTTCCTCCACGCTGTAGGAGTGCTGCGCGAGCAGGCCGATGATCTTTAGCCGATTGGCATCCGAGAGAGCTTTGAAGAGATGGACGAGTTCTTCGCTCATGCCTCGTCGCTCCTGACACGCCAGTATTTCGAGCCATCACTTTCACGGGCTAGCATCCTCGCGTCGATCAGATCGCGGCGCAGACCGGCGACATCGATATTGAAGCGTTTGATGACCGCGTTGACCTCGCGTTCGGTGTAGATCCGGTCAAAGTCGAAGAACCCGACCAGGTAATTGAGGAGCGGACGAATCTTTTTCTGCTCCGGGATATGCCGGATGGTGCCATCGGTATTGAGACAATCCCTTAGAGTCTTTTTGGAAAGCTCATCCAAATTTTCATCAGGGCGATAAACCTCATTCGCGCCTACTAATTTCCCCCTGCCCAACGTGGCAAGTTTGTCCTCATTGAGTGTGAAGACACCATCCGCCTGGTTGACGACACCAATGAATTCGAGGAAACCCAGGTGCGTGAGCGAATCTTTCGGAGAAAGGTTCAACTCGGTAGCGATCTCTTTGCGGGTGGCATTCCGTTGTGAGAGCAGGCCGATGACCCGCAGGCGGTCCGGGTGGGACATGGCCTTGATAAAATCGAGCATTTCATTCATGGTTCACTTCCGTAAATCTAATTCGATGAACATCGAATTAGATTTTAGAGGCCTGGAGCCGTATTGTCAAGGGTTCAGCACCTCGATATTCGGCTCAAGCGGGATGCGCTCGATCAGGTCCATGAAATCGGCCTGGGTCACTTCGGACTGGGGCTTGTCCATCAACGCCAGCAGGGTCGCTTCCATGACATTGGTGCCGAAGCTGCGCCCTTCCAGGCGCGGGGTGACTGTGACCAGGAGGTGCAGATTTCGCTTTCGCAACTCCTCCACGTTTTTGGCTGTGGTGGTATTGGTGACCACAATCTTTCCGGTCAAGTCATCGGGCATGAACTGACGGATCTGTAAAAAATCACCGGCGAGGATTTGCGAGCGCTGGTAATACTTTGTCCATTTGGGCCGGGGCGGTTTATCCTGCTCGGAGCCGAGGGGATACAACCACGAGAAAGGCAATTGAGTTACAACAGGCAGCAACACGGCGGCCACCAGCCGCGCCGTGGCCAGGGAGTGAATCGCAATCGGCAGACCCAGCGCGAACATGAAATCACCAAAGGTGACATCCAGCCCGGCATCAACCATGGCTTTGCCCATGCTGTATCGTTCAACGACGGTGGTCTTGAGCGCAGGCAACCCTTTCAATGAACGTCCCTCTTTTTCATTCAAGTATTTTTCAAGAGATTCAAAGGCGCGTTTTTCCAGCAAGCCTTTCACGCCGTTGCCATCCCCCACCTTGCTGATTTTGATCGCATTGCGGATGCGTTTGACATCGCGGAAATAATATTTTTTGTTCTCCACCTGCAGGTAGAACTCGACGCCACCCGCACCAAAGGCATCCACCTTGCCGTCCAGTTCGCGATAGAGTTCGATGGCTCTCTGAAAATCACCGTTCGTGCCTTTTCTGGAGATCTCGCATTCCTGCCCAAGGAAGGTATGCCGCGTGGTGTGGTCACGCGAAGAGGAACCCACACTGATGGATATGATCTTTTTCACCTGCCGCCTCCGAATGGATGAGATGGCTTATTGTACGCCGCTCCGCTTCGGGTGTGGGGACAGCTGGGTCGGCCGGCCAGGCCTGGGCTCAGGCCGAAGCGGTCACATCCCGATGGGGTTATATTGGTAGGTTATAATTTTATTGACCAATTCAACTACAGCAGATGGAGGTGTCAGTGGATCTCATAAAGCACGCATTTTTTGAGGGAAAAATCGTCCCTTTGCAAGATGCAAAAATAAATATCGCCACCCACGGGTTTTTATATGGTACCGCCGTTTTCGGTGGCATGCGGGCATACTGGAACGAAGAGAAGCAGCGTCTCTTCGTTTTTCGTCCCTATGATCATTTTCACCGCCTATTGAACTCGGGGAAGATGATGGCCATGTCCGTTCCCTATGATGAAGAAAGTTTAATTCAGTTGACATTGGACTTGCTGCGATCCGATCATTGGCAGCAGGACCTGTACCTGCGCCCCACCATCTACAAGGCGGATCTGGGCATCGGTGTACGCCTGCACGACCTGAAGGACGAGTTCTGCATGTTCGTGATGGCGTATGAGCCGTATGTCAAGAATGATAAGAACGCACACGTGACGGTCTCTTCGTGGCGGCGCATCGACGACAACGTCATTCCGGCACGCGGCAAAATAGCGGGCGCGTATGCAAACTCCGCGCTTGCCAAGACGGACGCCAACCGCGCCGGTTTCGATGAGGCCATTGTGTTGGATTCGAGCGGGAACGTCTCCGAAGGTTCGGCCATGAACATCTTCATGGTGCGTGATGGAAAACTGCTCACCCCACCCATCACCGACAACATCCTCGAAGGTATCACGCGCCGCTCCATCATCGAGATCGCCCAAAAAGAGTTGGGGCTTGAGGTGGTGGAACGCTCCATTGACCGCACCGAGGTCTTCATCGCCGAAGAGATGTTCATGACCGGCACCGCCGCGCAGGTGGTGGCCGTCACAAAGGTCGATCATCGCCCGGTGGGTACCGGTTCCATGGGGCCTATCACAACAAAACTGCGTGAGATGTTCGACGACGTTGTCAGGGCGAAGAACCTGAAATACAGCCACTGGAACCTGGAAGTAAAATAGCCTGATAAAAAATCCGCCGTTCAAAACGGCGGATTTTTTATCTTTAGGGGTTCTTCTTGAACTTTACAAGCACAAGGTTCTTCTTGCAGTCGTTGTAGGTGTTGATCGGGATGTTATCCGAAAGCGGCAGACCGGCCTGGTCAAAGATCTGAATGGTGAGCAGCCCTTCAGAGGAAACCGGAATGGTCCCAAGGAAGAACTCGAAACCGGAACGGCCATACGCCGGGGCAATGCCGCTGACCGTTAATTCGTTCTTGGTCTTATTGTTATAAAAACCTGTGACTCGGATGGCAATGCCCAGCATATCGGCATTATTGGCATCAATGATCGTCCCTGCAATGCCCTGCCAGTTACAAGCCGCCTCCGGGTGGATGATGGTGCTGTCAATATAAGTCACATTGGCGTTAAATGGCGCTTTGGGCGTCTTGGTCGGCGTCGGCGTCATGGATGGCGTGATGAGGGATACGATGGTCGAAGTGGGTTGAAGCGTAACGGTAGGCGCCAGAGTCATGGTAGGCGTCTCTGTTCCAGCAATGGAGGTGGGTGTCCATGTGGGCAGTAACTGGATCTCGGTGGCGGTCGCCGTGGCGGGCAGTTTTGCCGCGGCCTTGGCCGGGCTCAGTGGGTTGATGGAAGAATCGGGCGCCAGGAAGACGGCAATAAAATACAATACGATGCAGAATGTGAACAGCAGGGTCAGGATGCTCATCAAGTCCCAGACATCAAGGCGGGACTCTTTCTTTGTCTCGGGGTAATCTTCGTAATCATATTTGCTCATTGGTTCTCTCTCCAAAATCTCCGCTGGCATCTATCAAGGCGACAGGATGATCTGGCTCGCAGCACGCTGATCTGCCAGCCATTGCTGTAAAGCCAATTCCTGCATGGTCAACAAGGCATCGGGGGGCAGGGCATGCTCACCGCGTTCGACCGCCTTGAAGATATGGAACCCGGCCTGTGTCTGGACAATGCCGCTCACTTGACCGGCTTGCAGCATAAAGACCGCCTCGTCAGCATGGGCATCCAATAGATAGCCCTGTGGCACCCAACCCAATTCCCCGCGTGTAACGGGGTCGTAGAGTGCTGCCAGTTCGTCAAAATCGCTTCCGGCGTTCAATTCTTGCAGGACCGATTGTGCATCGGCCTCATTATAGGTCAAAATCTGGCGCAGGTGAATTTGTTCATTGGAGGTGGGTATGGCCGCAATGATTTTGTCACGCATCCATGCCGCAGCGATGGAACGTTTCAATGCGACCCGGAAGGAGGCATCGTCATATCCATGGGCAACCTGCCATTGCTTTAGCGAATCCGCGCCACCCAACGCATCCATCCGCAACTGGAGGTCTGCTTCAGACAAGGTGAAGTTTTCCTGCGCTGCGGCCTGTGCCAGCAGCATTTGTGCGATCAGGTCTTCAAGGACGATCTTGCTCGCATCCTCTTCTGTGAAAGGAAGGGCCAGCGCGGTCTGGGCCGCCTTGTAACGCTCCAGTTCCGCTTCAAACTCAGCGACTGTAATGTACTCCCCATTGACCATCGCCACCGAGGGCGGTGGTGTGGGTGTGGGAGGCTGCGGCGTATCCGTTGGCACGGATGGGGTGGGCGTGCTTTCGGCCCCAAAAGAAGCGCAGGCCGTGACCCCCAACGCGAGGACAAGAGTCAAAAACAACGGTTTGAAATGCATCCGTAAAATTATACCCGTTCCATTTATTAAAAACGTAGGGGCGACCGTTACGGTCGCCCCTACAATTATGTAGGCGGATTCTAGTAATCCATACCCATGCCGCCAGGAGGCATGGCCGGGGCCTTTTCCTTTTCGGGCATATCGGTGATCAACACGTCGGTGGTGAGGATCATCGCGGCGATGGAAGCGGCGTTTTCGAGCGCGCCACGCACGACCTTGACCGGGTCAATGACGCCAGCCTTGATCATGTCGGTATATTCGTCGGTCAGGACGTTGTAACCGATGTTCGGGTTCTTCTTCTCGGCAGCGGTGCGGCGGACAGTGTCGATAATGACAGAGCCATCCTGGCCGGCGTTGGAAGCCAGTTTGCGGATCGGGGCTTCAAGGGCCTTCTTGACAATATTGATGCCGACCTTCACTTCTTCGGCTTCTTCCGCCTGAGATTTGGCAAGCTTGTCGAGCTTGGCGGAGGCGTTGATGAGGGAGATCTCGCCGCCGGGGACAATACCTTCTTCAACGGCTGCGCGGGCAGCGGAGAGGGCGTCTTCTACGCGGTGCTTCTTTTCCTTCATTTCGGTCTCGGTCGCAGCACCCACGCGGATGATGGCGACGCCGCCGCTCAACTTGGCAAGGCGCTCCTGGAGCTTCTCGCGGTCGTAGTCGCTGGTGCTCTTGTCGATCTCGATGCGGATTTCCTTGATGCGGGCTTCGATGCTGGCTTTCTTGCCCTTGCCGCCAATGACGGTGGTGTTTTCCTTGTCGGAGACGACCTTCTCAGCGCGGCCCAATTCCTGGACGGTAACAGATTCGAGTTTGCGTCCAAGTTCTTCAGAGACAACTTCGCCGCCAGTGAGGACGGCAATGTCCTGCAGCATGGCCTTGCGGCGGTCGCCGAAGCCGGGAGCCTTGATGGCAAGCACGTTCAACATGCCGCGGATCTTGTTGAGGATCAGGGTGGCGAGCGCTTCACCATCGACATCTTCAGCGATGATGACAAGTTCGCGCTTGCCAAGCTGCACAAGTTTCTCGAGCAGGGGCACGATATCCTGCGCAGCGGAGATTTTCTTATCGTAGATCAGAACATACGCATCGCCGATCTGGGCTTCCATGTTTTCGGCGCTGGTAATGAAATAGGGAGAGAGGTAGCCGCGGTCGAATTGCATACCTTCGACGAACTCGGTCTCAAACTGCATGGTCTTGGATTCTTCAACGGTGATGACGCCGTCTTTGCCAACCTTGTCCATCACATCCGCGATCAACTGGCCGACTTCTTCATCGGCGGCGGAATTGGTGGCGACAGAAGCGATCTCTTCCTTGGTATCGATCTTGACGGAATTCTTCTTGAGCTCGGCCACAATGGTTTCGGTGGCGATCTCAATGCCGCGCTTGAGCAGCATGGGGTTATAACCGGCTTCGAGCGCTTTGAGGCCTTCGTTCACAATGGCGTGCGCCAGCACGGTGGAGGTGGTGGTACCGTCACCAGCAATATCGTTGGTCTTCTGGGCGGCTTCCTTGAGGAGCTGCGCACCCATGTTCTCGAAGGGGTCTTCGAGTTCGATCTCTTTTGCAACGGAGACACCATCGTGTGTGATGGTCGGGGAACCGAACTTGCGATCCACGGCCACATTACGGCCCTTGGGGCCAAGGGTGGCGGAAACTGCGTTCGCGACAACGTTCATGCCGTTCTTAAGCTTCCGGCGCGCTTCTTCTGAAAATACAAGTTGTTTTGCTGCCATAATTAATTACCTCTTTCTGTTTGGTATCTTCTGATTTATCCAACGATGCCAAGAATGTCGCTCTCGCGCAGGATGAGCAGTTTCTTGCCATCCATCTTGACCTCGGTGCCGGAGTACTTGGCGAAGAGGATGGTATCGCCAACTTTCACGTCCATCGCGATGCGCTCGCCTTCGTCGTTGCGGTCACCAGGACCGGCAGCCAACACCTTGCCTTGTTGGGGTTTTTCCTTGGCGGTTTCGGGAAGGATAATACCGCTCGCAGTCATTTCTTCCTGCTCGACGGGTTCAACCAACACGCGGCTGCCCAAGGGTTTGAACGAGATTTTTGCCATTTCTTGCCTCCATTAAGAGTGTTTGAATTTTGGAATATACAAAGGATTAGCACTCAAATCAATTGAGTGCTAATTTCAATCTTACCCACTTAAAAAGGCAAAGTCAAGGGGATGTATAAAAATTCTTATGAAATTCTGAGATGCTCCGCTTCCCTCCTGGGTTAGGGTGGCTTCCAACCAGAAGAGGGTAGCCGTCTCAGGGCGTCGGTGTGACCGCGAGGCTTCCAGCCGACTCGGGGGTCGCTGTCGCATCTGAACCGATATCGCCGGAGCAGATCTTGCGTACCACCACCATATCTGCGGCGATGTTTGGGTCCTGAACATAGTATTCAGATGCTTCGATGATTGCCGCGATATCCAGCGCCTGCGGGCAGTAATTCACTTTCGAGGTACTTAATGCCGCCAACTCGGAGGCATAGATATCATAGTAATAATAGGTCGAACCTGAAATGGGCAATCCTTTCACCTCTGCTGGTGTGTCGTTGATTCCGCATCCGCCGCGCCCTTCGCAAGACTCTTCCGCTGTGCAGCCCTGGATGGCACACCCCAGAGCAAGGATGCCAGTTTCATAGTTGCGGTTCTTGTGATAGAGTACCCCCAATTCGCCATAGAAGACCGGGTTATCCGGTTGGAATTCGATGGTCTTCTGCACGTTGCGGATGGCGATGAAGAACTCGCCCATCTGGGAATAGGTTCTGGCGATGGAGAGATACGGGGTTGGATCCTGTACCCCAAGTTGCTCATTGATGCGGGCAGTCTGCGCAAAGTATTCCAGCGATTTCTCGTAGAGTTGGCGCTGTACATCCTGATTGGGGCTTTCAAAGGCCAGGCGGCGATACCCGGCGCCGGCGCGCAAGTATAAAAAGGTCAGGTTCGGATTAATGGCAATGGCACGGTCGTAGGCTTCAATGGCGAGGGCATACTCGCCCAACGACTCCAAGACATAGGCATGTACACGATGGACGTCCATCGAAGTCGAATCTTGCGCCAGGACGCTGTCGATCACCTGTTGCGCCTGAGTCCACTTTTGCTGGTCCACCAGAACCTCTGCATAGAAGGCCTGGGCCAGAACGTTGGTATTGTCCAGTTGCAGGGAGCGAACGGCCTGCTGTTCAGACTTTGCCAGCAGATCCTGCCTTTCAAGAGCATCTGAAATGTACGATGCCCGCCAGTCCAGTGCAAAGGCATGGATGGCATGAGCCATGCTGTTATCGGGGTTGACTTCGACAGCCTTCTCTGCCGATTGAATGGCTTCATCCAGGCGTGCGAGGATATCCTCCTGTTTGACCAGCAGCGCGGTGGAATAGGTTTGTACCCGCGCGAGCTGCGCCCAGACTTCGGCATTGTTCGGGTCCACACGGGTGGCTTCGCGGTAGGCAGTGATGGCCCCGGGGATGATTTCTCCATTGGCGTTGGTCGAGTCTTCCAGTTTTCCGGCCGTAAACAGCGCATCGCCTTCGAGGATATATGACTCTGCAAAACGTGTGGGGGTGGGGGTGGGCAGGAAGAGCGGCTTGACATCCCCGATCTGTACGGCGCGGATCAGCCACATCCCGCCGAGGAGCAGGATCACCCATAGGAACATGCGGTAGACGAGCGTGTCATCACGCCGCCGAAAAAGATTACGTCGCGGGTTGAGGTTCATGGTGTCGGAGTGGCCTCTGCCCCGGTACTGGCGCCGGTTTCCGGCGTGGTCAGAGGCGCAGACTGTGTCTCTGTCAGATTTTGCTGGCAGCGGGCAATGATCTCATTGGCCTTTCCGACTGAAAACTCATCCGCCGGGATGCGTGAGATGATCAATTGGGCGATCTGGAGGGCTTCGCCGCATTGATTGGTGCGGGAGAGGGCAAAGCCATAAGTGAAATAATATTCGGCCATCCGGGGCGCGTCTGGCACAAGTTCAATGGCCTGCATTTCATATCCATCGGTCGAAAGGCCGCCCTTGACCACATAACTTAATTCCTGTGTCGCCTCATCCCAATAGGAGTTGTAATAATACATCACTCCCAGGTTGGCGCGCAGGTTGGTATCGGTGGGGTCATTTGTCGTTGCAGATTTGGCAAACTGCAAGGCCTTTCCGAATTCGCCGAGCGTGGCGTAGGTGCGGGACATGTACAGGTCGGGCAGCGGGTCTTCAGGATTCAGGGCGTCGGCATCCGTAAAATAACTGACGGCTTGGTCGTAAATCCCAAGGGTGCGGTAGTTGCGGCCAATGGCCAAATGCAGGTCGGCGATCTTGTTGTTGATGGCCATGGCGGCTTTGTATTCCTGAATGGCTTCGTCGTAGTTACCGGTTGCTTCCAGGATGATGCCGCGGGCGCGATGGGTCTCCAGCGCATCTGGCGCAAGTCCCTGCGCGATCTTTGATTGCTCAATGGCCTTCTCGATTGCGTCAAAAGCGGAGATGCCGTCGTAATAGGAATTCACTAAAATTTCGGTATAGTAGGCATAAGCGAGGGCGTTGTTCGAATCCAGTTCGAGCGCGCGTTTGATGTCGCTCTCCGCCTCAAGGTAATCTCCCTGAAAATTGAGCGCCCAGGCGCGCACAGCGAACGCCATGGAGCTGGTTTGGTTGAGCAACAGGGCATCTTCTGCGGCGATCTGCGCTTCTTTATATTTTCCGGCAAAGACCAGGGTGCGCGCCATCATGATATGGATGTTCGAATCGTCCGGGCGTGAGATGATGGCCTGCTGATATTTATCGGCGGCAGGCAATAGTTTGCCTTCATTGAATAAGGCTTCCGCCTCGGCCACCAGGGTCTCCGGCGCGATGGTCGCCGTTGATGTGGGCACCCCCAACGGTTGGATATCGGCCACAACGTAGCGGTTGACATATGCGCCTGCCAATATCAGCAGGGACAGCAAAATAATGCGGAACCAGTTTGGCTTGGACCGCCTTTTGTTCATACTCCACTTACTTCCTCGTAGATACATGAATTCATATTACCATCCGCCTGAAATCACAGTCAAGCAGGGGTTTTAGTTTCTAATTTCCCTCTTACCATCCACAGACCTGATTCAATGCTAGAAGACTTGGAACCTCACCCCGCAACTATGCTAAAATCGCGTCATGCAATTTGAGGTTTTCACGCTCCTGCCAGAAGTTTTCCCATCCTATTTAGATACCAGCATACTCAAGCGCGCGCGTGAAAGGGGATTGATCACCGTCAACGTGCATAACATCCGCGATTACACCCACGACAAACATCACACCACCGATGACCTGCCCTACGGCGGCGGCGGCGGGATGGTGATGAAACCGGAACCGGTCTTCGAGGCGGTCGAATCCGTCCTGGGGATGTCGCATCAGACTCCGCCGGAGGTGGATGCGAAAATCCCCGTCATTTTGCTCACGCCTCAGGGAAGAGTCTTCGATCAGAATGTCGCCCGGGAATTGTCGCAATATCCGCGCATTGCCCTGATCTGCGGACGTTATGAAGGCTTTGATGAACGTATCCGCGAAAACCTCGTCACCGACGAGATCTCCATCGGTGACTATGTATTGACCGGCGGCGAACTGCCCGCGCTGATCCTCGTCGACGCAGTGGCGCGCCTGCTGCCCAATGTGCTTGGCGACCCCACCGGCGCCGAGGATGACTCGCACGCCATGGGCCTGCTGGAATATCCACACTATACCCGCCCGCCCGAGTTCCGCGGCTGGGGCGTCCCCGATGTGCTGCTTTCCGGCGACCATGCCAAAGTCAACCGCTGGCGCAGGGAACGTGCTTTGGAACGCACGCATAAAAAACGGCCGGATATGCTGGAAAAGGCTGATTTATCAAAATTAGATAAAAAATTTTTAGACGGCTTGAAAAGCAAGGCTGAAAACGAAGAATAAAGTTTCAAAGTGTAAATCAAAATTTGGAGGAGACAGCATGTCATCAAGATTGAACTACGGCAAGACCTTCCTGCTCGGTTTTGGTTTTTTTGGAGTCAGCGTGATTTGGGGGGTGTACAACGCCTTTGTTCCCATTTTTCTCGCAGATAAATTCCACCTCTCGCCTGTGTTGATCGGATTCTTCATGACGCTCGACAACATCGCAGCGTTGTTCATCCAGCCGCCCGTTGGCGCCTGGTCTGACCGGTTACGCACCAAATGGGGGCGGCGCATCCCGTTCATCCTTGTTGGAGCGCCAGTCACAGCCCTGGCTTTTGGCCTGATCCCGCTGGCGGCGGTATTGCCCTTGTTCGTGGCTTGCACCAGTACATTACTACTCAGCGCCGCGTTATGGCGTACCCCGGTCGTGGCGCTTATGCCCGACATCACCCCTTCCGAGTTCCGCTCACAGGCCAACGGCATCATCAACTTCATGGGCGGGATAGGAACCATCGTTGCCTTGCAGACCGGCGGCCTTCTCTATAAGATGAGCCCCAACTTCCCCTTCTGGCTTGGGTCGGGTCTGGTGATTGTGGCTGTGCTGATCGTTTACCTCTTCATCGAAGAGCCGAAGGAATACGAAACCGCTGAGTCTCAGCCTGGCATGTTCGAAAGCCTGAAGGAAGTTTTCAGCGACTCAGATAAAAGCGGCTTGCGCATTTTACTGGCCATCTTCTTCTGGTTCGTCGGCTTCTCAGCAGTGGAGACCTTTTTTACACTCTATGCCAAGAATCACCTTGGCCTGAATGAGGGCGACGGCGCAACCCTGCTTTCTGTACTTCCGCTTTTCTTTGTGCTGTTTGCCATTCCTTCCGGTTTCATTGCCGGGAAGATCGGACGCCGCACCGCTATTGCCACCGGCCTGGTCATCCTGACCGTGGTATTGGTGCTGTTATACATCACCCCGGCCAGCGCCCTGCTGACAGGCATTGCCCCGCTGCCGCTGGTGGGTATTCCACTGGTGGCCGGCGGCACGCGCATGCTGACCCTCGCGGGTGTGCTGCTCATCCTCGGCGGCATCGGCTGGGCCTTCATCAATATTAACTCCCTGCCCATGATCGTGGACCTGACCAGCGCCGCGCGTATTGGCACCTTTACCGGGTTGTACTACCTGTTCTCGACCTTCTCGGCCATCGTCGGCCCGAACCTCAATGGCTGGGCGGTACAACTGACCGGGAACAACTACAACACCATCATGCTCATCGCGCCCTTCTTTATGCTGGTGGCGCTGGGCTTGATGCTGGGTGTGAAGCGCGGTGAGGCCTCTCCCGCCGGTTAAGAGAATTAAATTGCGAGTCAAATCTTTTCTTTTTCTGACGATGATGGTCTGGGCGCTGAGCGCCTGCCTGTCATCGTCAGATTGTTTTCGCAAGGAAGTTTTCTGCGCGGCGCTGGTGACCGACACCCTTGGCCTCGATGATCATGGCATCAACCAGGATGTCTGGGCCGGGCTGCAGGAGGCCCAGGCCAGTGGTCTGGTGGACAAGGCTGATTACATCGAATCCGTTGACCCGCGCGATTACGAAAAGAATATCATTTATTTTGCCGAGCGTGGATACGATGTGATCGTCACAGCGGGGGTGGGATTGGATGACCAGACCTTTCGTGTCTCAAGCGTGTTCCCTTACGATCTGACTCAGGAAAGGCCGGGCTCTGTTTTCATAGGGTTGAATCAGGTCTACGAAGAAACCCGCCCGAACCTGATCTCCATCACCTTCCCGGAAGACCAGATGGGCTTTGCAGCCGGTCTATTGGCTGCCCGGCTGACCCAAACCGGCGTCGTGGCCGGGGTCTGCGAGACCTCTGGTATTGACGCCATGTGGCGGTATTGCGAGGGTTTTCGCGCAGGCGCAGAATACCTGCCAGACTTAAACATCAAGATCTTGATCTCCTACCGCGACAACGGTGATCGTGAGACCTTGTTCATTGATGGCCAATGGGGATATGAGACCGCGCAAGGCCAAATCCTTCAAGGCGCGGATGTGATTTTTGCCGCCGGAGGGGGCACTGGTCAGGGGGCCTTGCGGGCTGCCACAGACCTTGGAGTGCAGGCCATTGGCACAGAGCGCGACCAGGGCGCGGCGTTGGGCGCATCGGGCCGGGGCGTGGTCACCTCTTTTTTGGGGCGGGCCAGTTTCGAGGTTCAGGAAACGATGCGATCGATCAAAAATGGGAACGTGCCCACGACAAGGAAGGGCCCAATTCGATATGTGGGCCTCAACCCCACCTTCCCGCCGGAACAGACCATTGAGATCGATACATTGATAAATATGCTTTTTAATGGGGAAATCAGCACCAATATACCGCCTGAAGCCCGTTAACATTGCGAAGGGTTGCACAAAGCAATGAGAAGATTTATACTTGCATTGTCGTAAGGCTATGCTAAACAGCAAGCCATTCCAATCCCTATCTTCTAGAGGAGAAGAAAAAACATGAAGAAGCTCTATTTTATTGTGGCCGCTTTGGTTTTAGCGTCCCTGGTCCTGACCGCCTGTGGTGGCGGTGGTGCTGCCAGCGGTGGCGGCATCAAAGTCGGTGAAGTGACCGACCTCGGTGGTATTGACGATAAGTCCTTCAATGCCAGCGGCTGGGCCGGCGCCCAGAAGGCTGCCACCGATTTCGGTGTTGAAGCCAAATACTTGGAATCTACCCAGCAGTCCGATTACGCCAAGAACATCCAGCAGTTTGTGGATGAAGACACCAAGCTGATCGTGACCGTGGGCTTCCTGCTCGGCGTTGATACCGCTGTTGCCGCCAAGGCCAACCCCGACACCCATTTCGCCATCGTGGATTACTCCTACCCTGACTGCTTCGGCACCGACTTTGTCGAAGGCCAGACCTGCGGTTCCGCGAGCGAACTCCCGAACGTTCTGGGCCTGACCTTCCAGATCGACGAAGCCGGCTTCCTGGCTGGTTACGCCGCTGCGGCCTCCACCCAGACCGGCAAGGTCGCCACCTTCGGTGGTATCAACATCCCGCCCGTGGTTTCCTTCATGATCGGCTACGAAAAGGGTGTTCAGTACTACAATGCCCAGAAGGGTGCAAATGTGGAAGTCCTCGGCTGGAACACGGAAGCCAGCGATGGTTCCTTCACCGGCAACTTCGACTCCCTCGATGATGGCCGCTCCTTCGCCGAATCCTTCGTTCAGGAAGGCGCTGATGTGATCATGCCCGTGGCCGGACCTGTGGGCCTCGGCTCCGCCGCCTACTGCCAGGAAACCGGTTCCTGCAAGATCGTCGGCGTGGATGTGGACTGGACTGTCTCCGCTCCTGAATACAAGGATGTCATCCTCACCAGCGTTCTGAAGAACATCAACGTGGCCGTGTACGATGCGATCAAGTCCGAAGTGGATGGCGCCTTCAAGGGCGGCTTGTACGTCGGTAATGTCGCCAACGGCGGCGTGGGCCTCTCCGATGTGGCCGGCGCTTCCGACGAACTGAAGTCCGAGATCGATGCCATCAAGAAGGGCATCATCGACGGCTCCATCGTCACCCGCTAGTTTTCACCCGTTTCAAGAAAAGCCGGGGGAGGGTCCCCTTCCCCGGCTTTTTTGTTCCCACCAACCATTGACCTTAAGGGTGTTTTCATCCCTGCATCACCTTGCATGCACCTCGGTATTTTGGTGCAAAAAAGACCTTTAGGTTTAATGAAGACAATCCAGCAAATCATGGAGGGCACGCAATGACCAATGTTCTCGAATTGCGAGGCATTACCAAACGCTTCCCCGGTGTTGTTGCAAACGAAAATGTGGATATAACTTTACGGGAGGGGAAGATCCTCGCTTTGCTGGGGGAAAACGGCGCAGGCAAGACCACGTTGATGAACATTTTGTACGGTTTGTACAAGCCTGACGAAGGTCATATTTCGGTTCGCGGAAAACAAGTCGAGATCCACGGCCCGAATGATGCCATTGCACAGGGCATCGGTATGGTCCACCAGCACTTCATGCTTGTCCCGGTCATGACCGTCACCGAAAATGTGATGCTTGGCATCGAACCGACGAAGAACGGTGTGTTTCTGGACAGGGAAAAGGTTGCGAAGCGAATCCGCGAGATCTCCGACCAATACGGCCTCGAAGTGAATCCAAATGCTTACATCAAAGACCTGCCTGTGGGTATTCAGCAGCGTGTGGAGATCATCAAGGTCCTTTATCGTCAGGCAGATATCCTGATCCTCGACGAACCGACCGCCGTGCTCACCCCGCAGGAAGTGGAAGGGCTGTTCAAGATCATTGAGACGTTGATCAAATCCGGCAAATCGATCATTTTTATCACGCACAAACTTAAGGAAGTGCTCGCTGTAGCCGACGACATCACCGTGCTGCGTCTTGGGCGCGTGGTCGGGTCGATCAGCCCAAAGGAAGCCACATCGGAAAAATTAGCCTCCATGATGGTAGGACGTGATGTCAACCTTGTGGTGGATAAACAATCTGCCAAGCCCGGCGAAGCGGTCCTTGTGGTCGAGAACCTTTTCGTCCGCGATGAACTTCAGCACATGACCGTGCAGGGAGTTTCATTCGAAGTGCGCAAGGGGGAGGTGCTCGGCGTGGCAGGCGTTCAAGGGAATGGCCAGACCGAACTGGTCTACGCCCTGACCGGCCTCCTCCCGCTTGAAGGCGGGACGATCCACTTGCTGGGCGAATCGATCCGACATACCACCCCGCGCGACATTCTGGAACGGGGCGTGGCCCACATCCCAGAGGACCGCCAACGCCATGGCTTGATCCTGACCTTCCCCATCCACGACAATATGATGTTGTGTACATACTACAAGAACCCCTTCGCGAAGGGCATCACCTTGCAGGAAAAGCCCATCTTCAGCAATGCCGAGGAACTGGTCAGGCAGTATGACGTGCGCACACCGAACATCTTCGTTAATGCCGGGACATTATCGGGTGGCAACCAGCAAAAGGTGATCGTGGCGCGAGAGTTCTCACGCCCGATCGAATTGTTGATCGCCTCCCAGCCAACCCGCGGCCTGGATGTTGGTTCCATCGAGTACATTCACAAGCAGATCATCAAAAAACGCGATGAAGGCACCGGCGTGCTGGTGGTCTCCTCCGAATTGGATGAGATTCTCGCACTTTCAGACCGCATCGCTGTCATGTACAAAGGCCAGATCATGGATATCCTTGACGCCAACAAGGCCACCAAGGAACACCTTGGCCTGTTGATGGCTGGCATTCACCCCTCTGAAACACAGATTTCAAAGTAGGAGCAGATCGTGAGCGAAACAGCCACTCCCTCCAAAAAACCAAACCAAACCCGCAGCTCGCTTGGGCAGGAGCTTATGATCCCCGGTCTGGCCGTGCTAACCGGTTTGATCATTGGCGCGATCGTCATCGTCGCCAGCGGTGCGAATGTTTTCGATGCGTACGGCGCGCTCTTTACCGGCTCCTTTGGCAGCCCGGTCAAATTCATCGAGGGCTTTCAGTCATTTTTCTCCACCGGCGATACCGGGGATTTAATCAAGGCGATCTACCCCTTTACAGAAAGCCTGGTCACCGCCACGCCCTATATTTTTGCCGGGCTTTCGGTGGCGCTCGGTTTCCGGGCCGGACTGTTCAATATCGGCGCAGAAGGACAGTTCTTCATTGGCGCGTTATGCTCGGCCTTTGTGGGCTACAGTGTCAAGGGCCTGCCCATGATCGTTCACCTGCCGCTGGCCTTATTGGCTGGCGCTCTCGGTGGGGCGCTTTGGGGCATGATCCCCGGGTATCTTAAGGCAAAATTTGGCGCGCATGAAGTCGTCAACACCATCATGATGAACTGGATTGCCTTCCGCTTGAGCGACTGGTTGCTGAGCGGCCCGATGCGATCTTCAGGATTTCGCCCGGTGACGCCAAACGTACTTGCCACTGCCGAATTGCCGCGCTTCTTCCCTGCCCCGCTGCGCTTCAACCTCGGGTTCTTCCTTGCGCTTCTGGCGGCGTATCTGGTCTACTGGTTTCTGTTTAAAACAACCACCGGGTTCGAAGTCCGTTCGGTGGGCGCCAATCCCGATGCCGCCAAATACGCCGGGATGAACATTGTTAAAAACCTTGTGCTGGTCATGTCCATGGCTGGCGCGCTGGCTGGGCTGGCTGGGTCGGCCCAGGTTCTCGGCGTAGATCACTGGGTGGGTCAGGGCTTTTCCGCCGGGTACGGGTTCGATGCGATCGCGCTGGCTTTGCTCGGCAAAAGCCATCCGGCTGGCGTAGTCATGGCGGCCTTGTTATTTGGCTTCCTGCGCAGCGGTGCCACGGATATGCAATCCATGGCCGGAATTCCCATCGATATTATTTCGATCATTCAAGGCCTGGTGATCGTATTCATTGCCGCGCCGGATATCATTCGCTGGCTTTATCGCATTCGCTCGATCAAAACCGAAGAAACCGTCCTCACCCGCGGTTGGGGAAAATAGGCGAGGTTTTTCATGGCAAACACTTCTACCAAGATCGTCTCCGCAACTGAAAATCGCGTCCGAATTTCCTACGGCGTGACCCTGCTTGTGCTGGGTCTGCTTATTTATCTGTTGTTCGGAATCAATATGCACTCCGGCTCTGTGGCGACCTTCGGCCTGAATCTGGCAGGCTCGCAGGCTGTCGAAGTGCCGGATTTTGTAGTCCCTGCGCAGGCCACGGTTTACCTGATGTCGGCCATTGCCATCTTTGCAGGAGCCTTCCAACTGGCGCGCGGCGTTCGCTCGACCGGCTGGCTGATCGGCATTGTGGCTGCGACCTTTGTAGTGGCCTTCCTCGCCTGGGCCGCACAGGATAAATCCTTCAACCTGACCGGCATGCTTGGCAGTTCCCTTGTCCGTGCCACACCCATTGCGCTGGCCGCCCTATGCGGCGTTATCAGCGAACGTTCGGCGGTCATCAACATCGGTATTGAGGGCATCATGCTTATGTCCGCTCAGACTGCGGTGGTGCTGGCGACGGTCTCCGGCAATTTATATGTCGGTCTGATTGGCGCCATCCTCGTTGGCGCGCTGGTCGCAGGCTTCCACGCCTACCTCGTCATCCGCTTCAAAGTGGATCAAACGGTCAGCAGCGTGGCCATCAACATCTTTGGAACCGGGTTCACCTCCTTCATCAGTTCCCGCTTCCTCCAGAAGGCCACAGATGCGCTGAACAATTCAGGCACCTTCCCCATTATCTCCATCCCAGGGCTGGCGAAGATCCCCGTACTTGGGCCGGTGTTGTTCGAGAACAATATCGTCGTGTATCTTATGCTGATCCTGGTCGCTGTCATGCATATCATGCTCTTCTATACCCCGTGGGGGCTTCGCACCCGCGCAGTTGGTGAGCATCCCAAGGCGGCCGATACTCTGGGTGTTAACGTGTACTTGACGCGCTATGTCAATGTCATCCTCGGCGGCATGATCGCCGGGCTGGGCGGTGCCTACTTCACCATCGGTTCCGTTGGCCGCTTCGATGAGATCATGACCGCAGGCAAGGGCTTTATTGGCCTGGCCGCCATGATCTTTGGCAAATGGAATCCCATCGGCGCATTCACCTCCTCGCTTATCTTTGGCTTCGCCGATTCACTGCAGGTCAAATTGCAGATTCTGCGCGTACCCATCCCATCGGAATTTCTGCTCATGGCGCCATACATTGTGACCATGATCATCCTGACCGGGGTCGTTGGTCGCGCCATTCCGCCCGCAGCGGATGGGCAGCCTTACGAGAAGTAATCTCTTCCAATCTTGAATTGGCCTCAAAAAAACAGGAGTGACATACTCCTGTTTTTTTTATTCCACTAAGAAATGCGGGGGATAAGCCAAAAATTATCTTGCGGTAAAATGCCTCTTGAGAAGGAGAAATGATGAACCAAAAATTACGCCTCGCCAATTTAGTTTTCGTTGCCATGTTGCTGCTCAGCGCCTGCAACCTGCCATCCAGTAACCCGGAAGATAACACAAGCGCCACTTCCGCCGCGCTAACTGTGGAAGCGCTGCTTAGCGCAACGGCTCCGGTTGGGGGCGGCACCACCTCCACCCCATCCATCACCCCGCCTGCGACCATCACCCTGCCCCCCCCACCCCCGGCTTTTACCAGCACACCCTCTGCCACCGCAACCTCAAATTGTAACGTGGCCCAATTCGTTGCCGATGTCACCATTCCCGATGGAACAGCTATGACACCCAGTCAGGCCTTTACCAAAAAGTGGCGCATCAAGAATATCGGTTCCTGCGCATGGAATGGATACTCGATGGTCTTCGACAGCGGAGACGCAATGGGCGGACCTGCCTCCAAGCCGATTGCAGCGGTCAACCCCGGCCAGGAAGTGGACCTCGAAGTCAGCCTGACCGCCCCTGCCAGCGCTGGAAATTACCGCGGCTACTGGCGCATTGTCACCAATGGGAATGTGCTGGTCCCCGTGGTCAGCGGTTATCAGGGCAAATCCTTTTATGTGGATATCAAGGTTCAATCCCCTGTGGCTGCGTCCAATACCGCTGCTCCGCTCTTCGCCGTCACCAGTGTCAACCTGGTTTCCACCACTTTTGATGAACCGGGCTACACTGCATGCCCCAAAGTGATCGCGCAGATCACCACCAACGGCCCGGGTACGGTTACGTTCCATTTCACCCGCTCCGATGGCGCCACTGGACCGGCCAAAACCCTGACCTTTGCTTCTGCCGGCACGCAAAATGTGGAAGAGAAATGGTATCTTGGTTCAGGGGCCTCTGGCTCCGGTTTCTGGATCGGCGTTTATATTGATGACCCGAATCACCAGGATTTTGGACACGCCAATATAAACAAATGCACTGCCCCATAAATATTTGCAACAACAAAGCGCCCGGGGTTCCGGGCGCTTTCAATTTAACAGTATAATCTTTTTCTGATCGAAAGGAAAAAAATGCTCAGAACAAAAAAATATCACCCATTCGTCATGCTCATCATTGCTGGTCTTTTGGCAACATCCTGCGGCCAGAGTGTGGATTCTCAAAGCGCTATCCAAACTTCGGTGGCAGAAACGGTCGCCGCCCAGCCTCCCGTGGAACCGATCGTCATCACAGAAGCACCCGCGGCTGCCCTAATTCCCTCGCAGACCCCGTTTGCCCAGCCCACTACCGGGTTGCTGCTACCCACACCCACCCCGCCCGCTGCTTCAAGCGGTTCCAAAGCCGCATGCGCCAGCGCAAGTCTGCAAGATGAGACCATCGTGGACGGAACGATCTTCAAACCCGGAGAACAATTTACCAAGACCTGGTACATTACAAATACAAGCACCTGCACATGGGATACCACGTATAAGATCATCTTTTGGGACGGAGATATTTTGGGCGGCGGTTATGTGTACAACCTGCCGCAGGCAGCCGGGCCGGGTCAGACCATCCCGATCTCCCTGGTGCTAACCGCCCCCAGCGCCGATGGCGCTTATCGCTCCGAATGGAAGTTGCAGACCCCGGATAATTTCAACTTTGGAGTTGGTATGTACCAGACGGCATTCTATACCGACATTGTAGTGTCTTCCTCCACCAAGCCTACGTATGCTGTAACTTCGGTGGAATTAAGTGTTACGCGAGACCCGGCCTTCGGATGCGAGCCCGCAAACATAGTCTACACCGCTTATGCGACCTTCACCACCAATGGCCCGCTTGAATTCCAATATCGTTGGCAGCAACAAGATGGCAACCGCTCCAGCGCGCAGACCGTCAAAATGACAGCTGCCGGAAAGAAGACCGTTACGCGTGAATGGAAACTGGGTCGGGCTGCTTCGCAGAATAGCAACCGCTGGTTCCAGATCATTCTGCTGGACCCGGTCTACAGGGAGTATCCACAGGTTGGTTTTACCTTTGAATGCCCATAAGTAATTCGAACAAAAAGGAGGCCGGTCTTGTACCGGCCTCCTTTTTGTTCGGGAACTAATCGCTTTAGATCGTCGTCTTATGGCTTTGAAGAAAGTTGAAACGGAGGAAGAATGTCTCGAAAATTTTCACCCTTTTTAGTCCTGTTGATTATTTTATTGGCCGTCCAACTTGCCTGCAATGGTCCCATTGCCACAGCGACACCTGATACATTTGCCACACTAAATGGACTGTACACCGCCTCCGCCCAGACACTTGAAGCAGCGGGATCCCCATCCGGGTTTACTGTCACCCCTGGCCTGCCCCAGGCGACCGTGACGTTGGCAGGGTCGGCCACAGCGACGAATCCGCCTGTGACATTGTCACCTGCCGCCGTGTCCCGTTGCGATGCCGCCGAGTTTCTGGGCGATGTCACCTACCCCGATGGAAGCGTTCTGAGTCGCGGCACAACCTTCGTCAAGACCTGGCGCATCAGAAACACTGGAACTTGTACCTGGTCCACATCGTATGCGCTGGTATTCTCAAGCGGAGATGCTCTTGGCGGCCCGGCGGCGATGGCCATACCTGGCAGCGTGAATCCAGGGCAATATATTGACCTCCCTGTGACACTCGTTTCGCCCAGCAAGGACGGAAGTTATGCAGGCTACTGGAAACTTCGCAACGCTGCCGGTGCCCTGTTCGGAGTGGGTTCTCAAGCCGATACTGCTTTTTGGGTAAAGATCAAGGTGTCTGGTCCTGCTTTTATTGCCTATAATTTTGCAGATACTTTTTGCAAAGCAGACTGGTCCAGCGCAAAGGGCGCGCTTCCGTGCCCGGGAGCAGAAGACGACCCCAAGGGTTTCGTCATTCGCCTCGACAAGCCCAGGTTGGAAGATGGCAGCAAGGACGATGAACCGGCACTGCTGACCGTTCCTCAAGATGTTCGAGATGGAAGCATCGCAGGAGAGTACCCGGCTTTCACAGTCCAGCCCGGTGACCGCTTCCGAACGATCGTGGGCTGCCAGTTCAATGCCAAAAACTGCAACGTTGTCTTCCGCCTGGACTATAAAAACAATGGCCAGATCAAAACGCTGGCGAGTTGGGCCGAGGTATATGAAGGGAAATTCTATCAAGTGGATCTCGACCTGAGCAGCCTGGCAGGGCAGACCTTGAAATTTATCCTGGTGGTGAACGCAAATGGAGGGAACAAGAAAGACTATGCTCTCTGGCTGAACCCTCAGGTCGTACGGCAGGGGACGGCTCCAACCGCAACCCAGACCCCGATCCTCCCAACGATCACCAAAACCTCCACGCCTACAAGTACATTGACCAGTACTCCAACCCTGACATCCACACCCACGGTGACCCCAACCTCTACTTCGACCGAAACACCCACCAGCACGCCCACTCCATAGGTGCGTTATAATAAAGTTAACCATTTTTGGAGGTTTCACCATGAATTTTCGAAAGTTCAGCTGGCTGGCAGGTTTAACACTCGCAGCCGTGCTCATCAGTTCCTGTAATATCGGCGCCACTCCCGCACCCACACAGGATGTAGGCGCCATTCAGACTCAGGCCTTCGGCATTGTCCTGACCCAGGTCGCAGACCAGCAAACTCAGACTGCCGCAGCTATTCCGCCAACCCCACTGCCGACCTTTACCGCGCTTCCCACAAATACACTGGTGCCCATCCCAACTTCCGATCTCTTGGGCGGGTCTGCCACACCCTTTGCTTTTAACACCCAGCAGCCAGGCCTGACACCGCAGTTGCTCGTCACTCCCACCGTACTCGGGGTAATCAGTACAGTCACCACCAAGAACGGCTGCAATGACGGTCAGTATGCAGGCGAGACAAAACCTGCAGATGGAGATTATATTGATGCAGGGGCGGCGTTTTCCAAGGGCTGGACGATTAATAACATTGGCACATGCGACTGGGACGAAGGGTATTCCTTTGATTATCTTGAAGATTACCCGTTGGGCTCCCCCGAATTGGTGGGCTATGACATTGTGTTAAAGAAAAATACACCGGAAGATTACACCAAGTCCGGGTATGGTCAAACCTTTATTGTCAAGCTCAAGGCGCCCAAGACTCCCGGTGAATACAAAGCGTACTGGAAATTAAAAGATGACCAGGGCAATTACTTTGGCCCGCTCGTATACGTTTGGATCAAAGTCAAATAGCGATTGAAAGAGATAGGAGAACCTCATGAATAGCAGACTGTCCATCACCCTGCTGACAACCGTCCTGCTCATGGCCGCCTGCGCTCCCGCCACACCGGTTGAGCCCACGCCCGATGTCCAAGTGATCCGTACATCGGCGGCAAATACAGTGGTGGCAGAATTTACGCTTACGGCGGCAGCCTTCACCCCGACATTCCTGCCTTCCACCGAGACGCCTACTCAATCCATCCCGCCGACTGAAACGCCCACCCTGACCCTCGCCAGCAACTCGACCCAGGTGGCGCTCGGTACCCCGGCGGCCCTGTGCGATGACTATTCCTTTGACCTGGCCACCTTGGATGTCACCATTCCTGATGGAACCCCCATGGCTGCCGGGCAGGATTTCGTCAAGACCTGGCGTATCAAGAATATCGGCATCTGCTCATGGGATACGGACTACAAAGCCCTTTTCGCATATAGTGATCCCCCCAACCAGCGCATGGACGGGCAGCCCATTCCGTTGACGGCGCTGGTTGCACCCGGAGCAGAAGTGGAAATTTCCGTCCAGTTCAAGGCCCCAAGCACCCCCGGCATCTACACCAGCTATTGGACGATGGTAAACTCCAAAGGAATTGAATTCGGGGGCAGGGGAAAATACCTCAGCGTGAAAATCGTTGTTCAATAAACACGATCTCACCCAATTGATAAAAGACAAAGCACGCCAGTTGGGATTAATCCTGGCTGGCGTTGCTGATTCTGAGCCGCTGACGCATTACGATATTTTTGACAACTGGCTCATGCAGGGGCATCATGCCACCATGGACTACCTCGCCTCGGAACGCAGCCGCACCCGCCGCGCCGACCCGAAGCAAATCCTGCCCGAATGTAAATCCATCCTCATCCTGGCCCTGCCCTATCAACCGGTAGCCTATCATCTGCAACCTGCAACTCTCCGCATGGCCTCCTACGCACTCGGCAGCGACTATCACGAAATCATCCCACCCCGCCTGCAACAGATCGTAACCTTCATCGAAGAGCAGGTTGGCCATCCCGTTCCCAACCGTTATTACACCGACACCGGCCCGATCCTCGAGCGTGAACTTGCCCGGCGCGCAGGCCTCGGTTGGATCGGCAAAAATTCCATGCTCATCCACCCAAAGATCGGCTCCACATTTTTTATTGCGGAAATCCTTCTTGGCATCGAACTCGAACCCGACGAAGAGGTCATCACCGATCATTGCGGCACTTGTACGCGCTGCCTGGATGCCTGCCCCACAGACTGCATCCTTCCAAACCGCACAATCGATGCGCGCCGCTGCATCTCCTTCCTGACCATTGAAAACAAAGGGGCTATTCCTGCAGACCTGCGCGAACAGATGGGTAATTGGTTTTTTGGATGTGACATCTGCCAGCAAGTCTGTCCGTGGAATCGCTTCTCGCCGCCAGCAGACCCGACCTTCAAGCCGTCCATTCCGCTTCCCATGCGGACCTCGGACCTGCTCCTGTCATCCTCTGAATTTAATCAACGCTTCAAGCATTCCCCCATCCAACGCGCCCGACGGCGTGGTTATCTTCGCAACCTTGCTGTCGCCGTGGGAAACTCCGGTAGCCAGGAAGATATTCCATATCTTGAAAAAGCCTCGCAGGACGAAGAGCCGCTTGTGCGCGAACATGCTCAATGGGCAAAGGAACAAATCAAAGAAAAATGAACAAACTCCTCATCGCCACCAATAACAAAGGAAAAATTGTCGAATTTCAAGACCTGTTGCAAGATGCCGGTATTGAGCTGGTCACACCCGCACAGATCCAGCTTGAGTTGGATGTGATCGAGGATGGCAGTACCTATATTGAAAACGCCAGCAAGAAAGCCGTTGCTTTTGCCCAGGCCAGCGGGTTGGTCTCTCTCGCCGACGACTCAGGCCTTGAAGTGGCTGTCCTCGGTGGTGCGCCCGGGCTGTACTCTGCAAGATACTCCCCCAAGCCCGGCGCAAGGGATGCCGACCGCCGCGCCTTCCTCCTGCAAAACCTGAAAGACAAGCCGCGCCCCTGGACGGCGCACTTTCATGCCACGATCGCCATCGCCACGCCAGCGGGTCAGGTAGAGGTTGTGGACGGCAATTGCTACGGCGAGATCATCCCTGAAGAACGCGGCACCGGCGGTTTTGGATATGACAGCATCTTCCTCCTCCCTGAGATGGGAAAGACGATGGCCGAACTCAGCATGGATGAAAAGAACCGCCTCAGCCACCGGGCACGCGGAGTCATCAATGCCGCGCCAATCTTGAAAAAACTGTTCGGGGAATGAAAATCAAATGGAAAGAAGCAGGTCAAGGCCCGGGCTGAAGCGAAAGTTCATTCATAAATTGCTTCAATAATTCCACAACCTTTTCAGGCTGTTCGAGCGTGACCATGTGTCCGCTCTGTTCCAAAATGTGCAGGCGGGCATTGGAAATTTGTTCTTTAAGGAAGCGCGAAAATTTTGGCGGGGTCATGACATCCTCTGCGCCGCAAATGATGAGGGTCGGGAGGTGGATGTCGCACAACTGGGAGGTTACATCAAATTGGTCACAAGCTTGAAAATCGCCCAGCAGCGCGGGCGGATTCATTTTGAGCATGGCCTGCCTGGAAAGTTGAACCAGGTCTTGAGAAGCGTAAGCGCCAAAACAATTTGAGTTAATCGTCTCTACGGCAGAGGCGAAGGTTGCATCGTTTCCGGCGGTTTCAAGGATGGACTTTGCAACGCGCATCTTTGCCCCGCCTCCCAGCAGGGCCATCCCCGCAAGTCGCCCGGAGTGTAGCAGTGCCAATGTCAGTGCGATGGCGCTGCCCATGGATAAGCCTGCGATAACGGCTTTCCCGATCTGAAGCGCATCCATGAAGTAGAGCACATCCCTTGCGTAGTCTTCGATGGACAACCTGCCCGCCCCTTGCGACTGACCATGCCCTGGCAGGTCGAGCGCGTACACGGTTGAGCCGCTCATCCGCCGGATGTAGGGATGCCAGGTTAAATGATTACCGCCCGCCCCATGGATTAACAGGAGAGGCGGGCGGTCTTGTGAACCTTCAGCGGGGTGAACCGTGTAATGCAGGCCCGATGCGTATGGCATGTTTATTTCCTGCGGGCGTGATGCAGGCGGTCGGCGGCATCTTCGGTGAGCGGAATATAAACTTGAACCTTTGTGCCTTGGCCGGGTTTTGAGTCGATCTGCAAATGCCCGCTTACAAGTTCGGTGCGCTCGCGAAGGTTGACCATGCCCAAACTGCTGTTCGCGCGTTTGTCGTAGGATTTGGCAATCTCCTGTACATCGAAGCCGACGCCATTATCGTTGATCTCCAGCAATAAAAGACCGGTTTCGATCTGGGTCAACCGCACGGTGATGGTTTCAGCGGAGGCATGCTTGCGGGCGTTGTTCACCGCTTCATCAATAATGTAAAAGATGACGCCCTGTTTTCCCATTTCCAGTTGTTGGACGGCGCGTTCCTCGATCTCGACCGCCACCTGCTGGGAGAAGGTCTCCATCATTTTATCCGCCATGGATTGGATGGCAGCTGTCAGGCCCTGCGACTCGAGGATGAGTGGGCGCAGGGTGAAGAGCATGTGACGGATCTCTTTGGTGGTGCGGTGTGCCAGTTCCTCCAGCTTGACCAGTTCGTCTCCGGCGGCCTTGACGTCTTTTGTCATCATCCGGCGTGCAATACTCAGGCGCATTGCCATGGCCGCAACAGACTGGGTGGGCCCGTCATGCAGGTCGCGCGCCAGCTTTTTACGAGCCTCTTCGAAAACTTCGGCCATGCGCTCTTTCTCTTCCACCAGATCCTGGTACAGGCGGGCGTTCTGTATGGCAATGACAGATTGTCTACCGATGATATCCAGGAGTTTGGTTCGTTCAGGCGTGAAATAGTCTGAATCGGGGTGGGCGAATAACAGAACGCCGTACACGTTAAAACCGCTGCGCAACGGGAAGCAATATCCGCTGGTGCAGGTGCGCAGCGCAATGATGCGTCCCAATTCCGGGTCGTAGCCAATATCCTTGAGGAAAACCGGCTCCCCTTCATCCAGCGCGTGTTTGAGGACGCCTTCTGCTCCGTCAAAGGTGACGCGCATATCGGCGCTGGTAAAACGCCGCGCCGACCCCACGCGCAATTTGCCGCCGTGGAAGAGCATCACCGCCCCGACCAATGGGTCGCTGACCGCCCGCTCCAGATCCGGGCTGAGAGCGGCGGCGCCCATATCCAGCGCGGATTCGAGCACGCGCTTGTAACTGAGCGTTGAAGATAAGGTGGACGTCAATTCGTAAATGGCGCGCATACGCTCGTTTTGAATGGCGCGCCTGCGTTCTTCGCTGTCGATCCACAGGGCGCGGTTCTTACGCATATGCCTCATGAGGCTGCGGCCAAGAAAACCAAAAAGAATGCCAAGGAGGAAGAGTACAACCGCTATGCCGATCGCCAGGATCAGGCTTTCCGATTGGACGCCCGAATATATGACCAGACCCGCAAACACGGCCCCGGCGACCAGCGCTCCCCATAGTTCGAAATAGATCGAGCCGGTCAGGATGGGCATGAGCCCAACCCAGAATGCCGGTCCGCCCACACCTCCCTGGATCCCAAAAAACGCACCGGCAAACGCCAGATCTGCAAAAATATTGATACGCCTATGAAACCGCACGCGGACGTTCAACCCTGCGAAAGCGCTCATGGTCAAATTCCACGCCACCATTAACCCCACCGGCCATGCAAACGCAAGGTCCAGCTTGTCCCCCAGACCCAAAGATACGACCAGCCCTACCAGCATGACCCAGCGCAATGAAATGGCAAACCAATCTGCCATGTAGGGGGTATCGAATTTTCGTATCATGGTGTGATCATCATAATGAAAAACACAGTGTTCAACAACTTCTTTGGGGTTACAACCAGTTTACATAAATCACATGGAATAGCCCATGGGCGCTAGAAAAACGCCCAGAACCTCCGCGAGGATCTTTTGCTGCTCCAGGGTATAGGCCTCACGAAATCTTCCGATCTTACCTTTATAAAAATGCAAACCCTGCTGGCTGTCATTTGCGCCGGGGCGATATTGCTCGACCACTGCGCGAACCTCCGGCTTGTTTCCATCCAAATTGAGGTGGCCCACCAGTTTGGCTGACTCGGCATCGTAATTCATGAGCAGGTCCTCATAGCGGGCTACCAGCACATTCTTTTCCTGCATCCACTTCTCCCAGATGCGGGCGTACTCCAGAATGAAATCGAGACTCTTCTCAAAGTCCGAAAGATGCGAGAAGGCGTTTGGACGTCCCTTGGTCAGGGCACGTTGACCAAAATCATAGGCCGAGAGCATCGCATCACGCGGGTCGCGGTAGATGTAGGTGATGCGCAACAAGCCCAGGTTGGCCAGCATGCGGGATGCGGGGGACGGGCCCGCATGGGCCTTGATGACAAAGGTATTGCCCATCAATGCCGGAACAGTCACCATGCCCAAACGACGCGGAGACAGCACACCGATATTGCAGTTTACCTCGGTGAGAATTTTTTGCAGTTTATATTTTTCACGAATATCGCGCGCATCGGCACAACCTGTGGTCTTCATCAGGTCGTGGATGAGATTGTAGTGCCAGCCCGATCCCGCGCGCGGCATCCCAACAGAAAGAACGATCATCAAAAATCCTTATGTTCCTGAAGTGCAAAATCGGAAGACTTTGCCGCAAGCCCCACTAGAATCCCTGAAACCAGCCAGATGTTCGGGGTCGTAAGCGAGTCTTGAGTGAAATTATACAAGGCTATCGCCACCCATGCAAATACTCCCGCCACCGCTGCGAAACGTCCCCAGGTTTCGCGGCGCTTCAAAAGCAAAAGTATGTCACCCAGCAGGCCGAATTGGAACGCCATGAAAAGGATGAACCCGGCCAGGCCCGTCTCCGCCAGCAGGCGGGCATAGATATTTTTAGGATTGGGATAAAGTTTATTTTCAGGATTCAGTTGTTTGGCGATCTCTGGCACCGTGGTGAGAGACCAGTCCGGCAGGTTCTGGTAGATGTAGAACCCGCTTCCCCCCAGGCCGACGCCTGTGAACGGATATTCTTTGAACGCAGCCAACGCCCCAACCGAGTACGCTCCGCGCGCACCGGCGTTGATATCCACGATATATTCGCTTAAACTCCCGGCGTTGATCTCCCACAAGCGGCGGAAATAATTCTTCTGCCCAAGGAAGAGAACTGCGCCCGCCGCGACCCCGATCAATGCAGCGACCAATCCAACGCGCAAAAGAAGATCGATCAAACGGCTGCGAAACCCGTTGAGGAACCATGCCCACATCGAACGGAGAACATCACGGCCAAAGATCAGAAAGATCAGCGTGGAGACACCAACCGCAATGAGCAGCCCGCCGCGCGAGTAGGTGGCTAATAGCACGAGCGTGGATAAAGCCAGCAGCACAGGCTCCAGCCAGCGTAGCCGCGTGACGCGATAATTCGTCAACACGGCTGCAAACAAAAATGGAATAAAAATCGTCGCCAGTTGACCAGCGAGCCAGGCCGGTTCATACGCCAAACCTGAGATTCGGTTGGTGCGTACCAGTTCCCTCATCGAAAAGGCCAGCTGCCAGTGCGTGACCATTTCCTTGTCCAGTAGTTTGGTGTAGAAGGTGAAGGCTTGCAGGCCGCTCCAGGCGATGTCGAGGCATAGCCCGGCGAAGATCCACTTAACGGTGAAACGCAGATCCTCTTCGTTTTTGTTCATCCAGACGGCAGCCACAAAGAAGGCCATGCCGATAAAAAGCGTGACCAGTGCGCGAACCACGCGCCCATCATAAGTCTGCCCGCGCAAGGGGATGGGATCGATGAGCAAGCCTGCCGCGGCGGAGAATAATGTGAACAGAACAAACACACCGAGAGCAACAAAGGCTCCCACCCAGGTGAGGCGGATTCTTTTGCGCCACGCCAGCCACAACAGTAATGGGGTCAATAACCCAAGCGGATACAAGGCCAGCGGACGTACCAGCGTACTCTCGCCCAATCCGGGAAACCAGCGAAAGCTGGTCACGGGCAGGGTCAGCATGGCCAGCGCCCACAAAACTTTTTGTATGGACTCCAAAGTCTCCAGACTTTGGAGTGTTTCGGAAGAAGGTCGATTCATGAAATCTTCCCCAGCATCACGAGATGCCGGAGCCCCTGGGGTGAACGAACAGAACAGCCAGTACCCCCAGCAGAAGAAAACCACTTACACCCGCCAGCAGATACTGGCTGAGCGAAACGCTGCGGTCTTTGGGCAGGTTCGCAGACTGGGTCACATCCACTTTTATGAATTTGTTCAGATTGCCTGCTTCGATCTCAGAAGTTATTTTCTCCGCGAACGCATTTGCCCAGGACGCCGCAAGAGATTCGGCCACCTGCGGATCTTTATCATCGGCGTAGAAATGCCAGCCCGCTTCGGCAGGCTGCGAGAGGGTCAACTTGCCGTTGCGGAGTTCCTCAACCGGCGCATCCAACTGACCGAGTACGTCATCCGACCAGGCCAGTTCCACCATCTTGCGGGCTTCGCGTTCGAGGTAATAGAAATCCTGGCGGTCGGTGTTGGCAGGGAAGGCCTCTTCAAAGTTAAAGTCCACATTGACGGTGGCTTTGGCGCGGAAGGGCGGTGGAGCGACATAATACATGGCTGCGCCGAGGGTCGCGCCAAGCAACGCGCCCAGCACCCAAAAACGCCACGCCTTGAGCAGGCGGATCAGATCATCAAGCGAGGGAGGGGAGAAAATGAGGTTCATATTATTTCTTTATCCGCCACTTCCACAGCGGGCCGATCAATTTTCGCAGGTAGTATTTGGCCACGATCGGCGCGAAGAACGAGCCGCCGTCGCGGTAGTGGACGCGCAACATTTCCTGCCAGCCACGCTCATCGTTGACGTTGGTCTTGCTGGAGGTGTGCATTCGAAAGTTCGCCCAGGTGTGGCCGGGCAGGTACATTAGCGGCGCATGCCTGGCGAGGCGTACCCATAGTTCGTAATCCATCGCAAAATAAAAGGACGGGTCAAGCGGGCCAAGTTCCTTCCAATACTTTGCGCGGAAGAACATCGTCTGCTGCGGGATGTGGGCGTAGCCGCGGCGCAGTCTGGCATAATCGGTCTGACGCGAGGCAAACTTGCCGATGACCCGGCCCTGCTCGTCGATGTAGTTGCAATCGGCGTAGACCATGGCCGCCTCGGGATTCTCGCCAAGGAACTTCACCGCCTCACTGACCGCGCCGGGCTGATAGGTGTCGTCAGAATTGATCCACGCGAGGATTTCGCCTTTGGCTCTTGCGAAGCCTTTATTGATCGCATCGGTCTGACCTTTGTCCGGTTCGCTGACCCAGACAGCGAGCCGCCCCTCATATTTTTTGATGACCTCCACACTATTGTCGGTGGAGCCGCCGTCGATGATGATGTATTCAATGTTGGGATAATCCTGCTCAAGCACGGATTGGATCGTGGCTTCGAGGAAGTGGGCTTGATTGAACGACGGGGTGATGATGGAGACCAGGGGCTGCATGGGAGGCAAGTCTATTTCCATTCCTCATCTGAATAGAAAAATTCAGAGACTCCCTCCGTCATCTTGCGGACGCGGGCGATCTCTTCAGGGGCAAGGATTTTCTTCCAGTTATCGAGGTTGGCGCGGCTGTCGAGTTTGACCGAATGGGTCTTGTTCTTTGCCAGTTTGGCCGGGTTCTCGGAACTGCTGGAGTTCAGGATGATCTCTTTGACATGCTCAGTGAAATCCAGACCCAGTGAGGCATACAAAGCCTGATAGCCGCCGATGGGGTCGAGAGACAGGTCTTCGTGGCGCACAATTTGAAATTGGGGGAACCCGCTTCGGGTGTTGTGAACGAAGCGGTAGATGATCTTCCACAGCAAGGCCGCCTGTCCGACGATGTCATCCGCAGGCATGGATGCCATTGCAGCGCGATCCTCTTCCAGATGGTCGCGCATGAAGAGTGGCTGTCTGAGGAAGTTGTTGAAGTCAAAATGCCAGCCGAGGCGTTTGAGGCTGCCGACGAACCCGCCGGGGTGACGGACGGTGATGACCACTTTGCATTTCAGGGTCTGCGCAAACCACGGCGTGGAAAAGACCGCGAACGGATCCTTGATCAGTGCGCGTTGGCCATGCAGGCTGCCGGTGAAGAAGGTGTGAAAGTCGCGGCCCATGCGCATGAAATCGCGGAACGAGCGCAGGGATTTAATCTCCAGCCAGGTGTGATATTGAAAGTCAAGCAGTTCGTGAAAGGCGGGCAGGAATTCCGCTTCATTCTCTGTCGTGATGTAGGTGTACCAGTCCCTGACCGGCGCACGAAACACACCGGGACGGTGCAGCACGTTGAGCGGCTCGCTGAGGTAGGCGGTATCGGCGTCGGCGGCCAGCATTTTGCCGACCCAGGTGGTGCCGCTGCGATGCGAACCTGTGACGAGGATGGGAGTCAGGTCATTCATTGAGGTAGTCCACCAATTCTTCTTCCGGCACGGTGACGGAACGGATCGAGTTCACTTCATAATACCATGCGGCGCAACCATTCACCCAGTGCTGTGGGTTGCTGTCGAGTTCCTTGATCTGATACACCCCGGAAAAGCCCGGCACGACGAGATCCTTTTCGCCTTGCGCGGCATGGCGGATGATATAGGCATTGCGCAAGTCCCACCGCTCGGCCCGCTGACGGTATTCGGGCAGGCTGTTGGCATACAGGTTCATCGCCGCGCGCAGCGGATAGGCGATGGCAACTATTGCAAATGCAGCCAAAGCCGCCCATTGACCCAGGGCGGGCCCGGGCTTGAATTGAAATGGGGCCAGCCAGATGCCGATCAAAGCCCCTTCCAACATCAACGAGACAATGATGATCGTGCGCGCCAGGAAGCGCATGCGTTCGACGGGGAAGCCTTGCCCATAGACGCTGGGTGAAAATCCGGCTGCGATCAAGACCCAGGCTAGAAAGGGGATGAGCAACATGGCAACAAAAACGAGTTTACGAGGCAGGCTAATTGGGTTGAACTGTCCATGCAGCCACAAGAGCAGGAGCGGGAGCAGCAGGGCGATCCCGTTTGGCAGGGGCAGGGTCCTGATGGAATCAAGGATGAAGAGATAGGCGTAATAAAAGGAATTAAAGAGGATGCCCGTGACGTTCAACGTGCGCTCTTGTGAGACCTGCCCAATGGCAGGCGACAGGATGAGCGTGAACAGGCCAATCAGGAAGCCAGCGAGCATCGAGGCCAGCAGGGTCAGGTGATGCTTGCGGTTGGGGGATGCATCCCACCTCCATGTGGCGGCGAATAGCAGGGACAGCGCCGTAACCATGGTCGCAGTCGGCGGTTCGGAGAAGCCCGCAATCACAAAGGCGGCAAACAAGATGAACCAATTCACCGGCAGCGAGTTCTGTTCTTTGCGAGCGCGCTTCAAAGCGAAGGCTATCAGAAAGGCCAGCAGGACCAGCGGCGCAAAATGGGTCATCATGGAGGAGCGCCAGTAAATGGTCTGGAAGAGGCTGGGCGCCTGTTGAAAACTGAAGAAGACCAGCAGCGCCCCGAGGAAAATATCCAGAGATATGTGCCAATCCATGCCGAGGAATTTGCGCGCTTCATACGCCGCCCAGCACAGCCCCGCCGCCCAGAGAATGGACATGCCTGCGACAGTGATCGGCATGCTGTTCGCACCAAGCATTTCGCTGAACCCGACAAAGGTGATGTTCGAGTAGCGGTTGGCGGCCCGCCAGGCGCCGATGGAGTAGCGCTCGACCACGGCGGCAATCGGGGAGGAGGCGCTGTTGACCCGCACGGCTTCGCAGTAGTCGTCGGCCAGATAGCGCGAGAAAGTTCCCAGGTAGGCGAACATCCCGATCGCAAAAAAAAGGGCGAGGCTTCCCCCCGATAGTGTGAAACGGATGAATGCCGGTTGAAATTTTTCTTTGCTAAATCCCATAAGGTCCTTGTTTATTGTCTCAAGTCGTAGATCACGTACCCATCGCCTTGCGCGAAGATGGGATAGGCGGATAGTTTTTCCTTGAGAAAGGGTTGGCGGGCAAGGTCGTTGAAGTCGGTGACGAGGAAGAGGTCCTTCTTCGCGGCGATCTCGGCGAATTGTTCTTCGATCTTGCGTTCGCCGCCACGTTCGGTGCTGTAGAGCTGGTCGCCATAGGCCGGCCAGGAGGTGATGTTACGCCAGCCCCAGTAGGCCACGCGCGCGCCGTAATCCTGTGTCAACCCGGCGAGATTGTATCCCTCGGTCACAGTGCGGATCTCCTGCCACATGGCGGCCTGCGGATGATAGTCCACGGCGTTGAGTTGGTTGCGGGTGTTCCACAGAGACGCGGACACTCCAATAAGCACAACCAGCAGGGAAGCAAAGCGCAAAAATTTTGTCGGCGTGAGGTCGGCCAGTTTGGAGAGCAGGACATCTGCCAGGGGCGCAATGGACAATGCCAGGATGGGGATGAGCGGCAGGGAGTAGTAGTCGTGGGTGGAGATGTGATAGTTGAAGTAAAGGCCAAAGGCGAGGTACCCGGCCCAAAGCCCGAGCAGGAAGCGCCGCTTTTTATCATCAAAGAAAAAAAGTCCAAGCAAGGCCAGCATCAAGACCATGCCACCTGCCACGAGGTTGAGCATGTTCACCCAGCCGAGATAATACGAAGGGCTGAGATATAACGCGGGGATGAAGCGTCCGCTGAACTGTTGGCCAAGATAGCCGGCGATGAAGATGCCATAGACGAGATAGCCTGCGCCCGGCAGGATGCCCAGCAGCGCCATCAGATACACCTGCGGATTCTTGAGCGCCTCTTTCAGGGACCCGCGGCTGAGCACTGCTCCCAAACCTCCGCCCACAATGAAGAAGGCTGCCGGAAATTTGACGAAGATGGCCAGCCCCCCGAAGAGACCGGCGAGGATGACTTTAAACCACGAGCGTGTTCTCGATACGCCTTCGGCTACTCGAGCATCGGATGAATCCGCCCACTCCCAGACCGCCCAAAGGAAAAGGACGATCAGCATCGTCATGAGCGGATCAGGTTGGAAGCTGCGGCTGGCGATGACGGCATACGGAAGAAAGAGGTAAAGGGCCGTTGCGGTGATGGCGCCGTCTTCACTGGTGAGACGACGCGCCAGCAGGTAGAGGAATATCCCGCCGATGACCCAGAACAGGGACGAGTAGATGCGCGCCACCCAGACCTGTTCGCCGGTGATGCGATAGGTAAAAGCGACAATGCGCTCGAAGAACTCCGGTTCGACCGAGGCACGGAACTTCCATTGCTGTACGGCGAAGGTGCGTTCTTCAGGCGCGACGTCTGTGCGGGCTTCGTAGTACATGCCGCGTGCCTTGATAGCGGAGAGCAGTTGGCGGGTGGAGTGGAAATCCAGCGGCAGGTCGGTGAGATCATAGAGACGGATGGCAAGGCCGAGGGCAAAGATGAAGATGAGGGCAAATATCCGCGCGGCTTTGGAGGGAAAAAATTGGTTCATGAGGCGAGTTAATTGTAACGTAGATTTATGAAGGGGAAATTGGAAGGCGGGGAGTATAATTTCGAGAAGATATTCAGAAATTCTAAAAACTGGTCAGTTTGGGAGAAGCACATGGCTATACCCGATTTCCAATCCTTGATGTTGCCTTTGCTGCAATTAGCATCAAATGAACAAGAACATTCGCTACAAGAAGCCACTCAGGTTCTTGCCCAGGATTTCAAATTAACAAGTGAAGAACTTGCTGAGTTATTGCCAAGCGGTCGAAAGACCAGATTTTATGATCGGGTAGGTTGGGCAATTACATTTTTACGGAAAGCAGGTTTATTTACATCTTCCGGTAGAGGTAAATTTCAAATTGCTCAAAGAGGGTTGGATATATTGAAAAATCCACCAGAACGAATTAATGTCAAATTCCTTGAGCAGTACGAGGAATTTGTTGAATTTCGCACGCGCCGCGATAAAGAAGATGACGAGTTGCCTATCGCGGAAAAATTGGAGATTCAAACACCAGAGGAAGCAATAGAAGCAGCATATCAAAACCTTCGTCAAACTCTTGCCGATGAATTGCTCCAAACAATCAAAAATTGTTCACCGGCCTTCTTTGAACGTCTTGTCATAGATGTGCTTGTTAAAATGGGTTATGGCGGCACTCGCAAGGACGCAGGGAAAGCAATTGGCAAGAGCGGCGATGGTGGTATTGACGGCATTATCAACGAAGATCGCCTAGGGCTTGATGTGATCTATATCCAGGCAAAGAAATGGGAAAACCCTGTAGGGCGTCCGGAAATTCAAAAGTTTGCAGGCGCACTTCAAGGTCAACGAGCAAGAAAGGGAATTTTTATAACCACCTCCACATTCACAGGTGAGGCAAAAGAATTCGCTTCGCGAATTGACAGCAAAATTACCCTTATTGATGGGGAGACCTTAAGCCAGTTGATGATCGATTTCCATGTTGGTGTAAATTCAGTAGCCGCATATGAATTGAAACGAATCGACTCTGATTATTTTGTTGAGGAATAATGGGAGGGTATTAATTTTTTTATGCCCACCCCCGCCGAAGCCTCCTCCCAATTTGACTCGCTTACCCACGGACAATGCTGTCCGCAACCTGCCGCGTTGAAATTTGACGCAACAAGCAACATCCGCTTGCTCGACCCATACTTCCCCATCATTTACATCCTCCATCAAGCAGAGGTCGAATCGTTTTATCAACTCCTCCGCCGCATTGTAGAAAACCCAAACTTCGACCTGCAACTCATCGGCGCAAAACGCAGGAACCTCACCGCAGAAATGCCAGCCTCCGCCCGGCATCTGGTGGCGGGTCACCTGGCCGAGGTTTACTTCTTCCGGCAGGAATTGCTGGCGCGGTTTCTGTCCACGCCGCGGCACATTCAACTCTACGCCACACCCGAAGCCTTTCAGCAAGATGGCGGCGCGGCGGGCGGATGTTACAACCCTGCGCGCGAAAGCATTCAACTGGTGCTCTCGCGGCTGTTCGAAGGCTTCAACGGCGCGGCCCCCGGCGTTTGCCCGTTCCTGCACGAGTTGGGCCACATGCTCGATCACTTCGACGCAGGCCGCGGGGCCATGGGACGCTGCGAAGGCTTATATCCGAGCCTGAGACTCAGCGACAACCGCTGGCTTAATCCGCTCGCGAGGGAACTCTTCCTCAAAGGCAAACGCATCGAACTGGACCGATACCTGATGCGCCAGGCCGGGGATATTTCGCAGCCGATCCCGATCGGGCATCCCTATGTCTTTCAGAACGACGGCGAGTTCCTGGCGGGCTACCTCGAAATGTTCTTCCGCAACCCGCATTATTTTGCCGCCCAAAACTCAGGCCTGTTCATGGCTTATGTGGAGTTGTTCGGTTATGACACACGCCGGGCATGGGCGGAAGACTTCCCGCATTACGTCAACGCCAACCGCAGTTTTTATGCCAGCGGACAGGTTCCGCCCAAAACAAGATTAACCCTGCCCGCATAAAAAATGACAGTCACCTTCAAGGTGACTGTCATTTCATTTGATGTTTTTGTTTGCGTTGCCTCAAGACTGCATCCCGCAATTTCCCCAAACCAAGCAGGTTTAAAAAAGCCGAAACAAAAATATTCATGCGTTTCAAGGCCACCGGCGGATAGATGAGCAGCGCCCGCAACCAGGCTTGCAAGGCCTCGGCAGGCAGCCCGCCATCGAGCAGATAACGCGCATCCACGCGATGGGCGGAGGCATGGGCGCGGCGGTCGATTCTCAACAGAGTGGCCGCCAGATCCTTGTCCTGGGCAATGGTTTCGAGAATCCGAAAAGCCTCACGACCGAACTCCGCGGCTTTGGCAACGTTCTTGGCCTCGGCATGATAACGCGCCGCCGACCAGGTTTGATCGACATGAAGAAGTTTGCCGTGTTTGACAATTTGGATCCACAGCAAATGGTCGAGTAGAAAGTGAAAAGCGGGGTTTAACCCCTTCGTTTTTTGCAGGGCCGGGCGCCGCATAAACACCGCAGGCTGGCCGATGATCTGGAAACACAGCAGGTCTGCAAGGGTGAGTTGTACGTAATCCAGCGTATTGAAAGTCGTCCCATCCCCATCCACGGCCAGCATGTTCCCATAGACCAGAACAACATCCGGGCTTTCGTCAAAGACCTTCACTGCCGCGCTCACGGCTCCGGGCAGGTAATAATCGTCCGAGTTGAGCCAGGCCACGATCTCGCCTGAAGCGCGCGCAAAGCCCTTGTTGATGGCATCCGCCTGCCCGTTATCCTTGTTCGATTCCCAATACGCCAGCCTGTCTGCATATTTTTGGATGATCTCCACGCTGCCGTCGCTGGAGGCGCCATCGATCACAATGTATTCAATTTCCGCATGATCCTGCGCCAGCACCGAGAGCATGGTCTGCTCAAGATACTTCGCCTGATTATAGGAAGGGGTGATGATGGAAACGAGGGTCATAGAGTTGGACGCGGATCAACGCCGATTACGCGGATTTTTTTTATTTTGTTTTCCAGGTAGCGGTCTTGTGATAGTTTTCGTAAGCCTTTCTTTTAAAATCCGGCTTGGGACCAAAATTTAAAAGGAGACCTACTTCATATGGAGTTGCTCGAAGATAGTTCAGCAATTGTGCCTCGTGTTCCGGTAATAACCGCGACACGGCTTTTAGTTCGATAATTACAACATTATTGACCAACAGGTCGGCAAAATATTCACCAACAATTTGATCTTGAAAATATACAAGTATTTTAACCTGTTGCTCCACCTCCATGCCCAACGAAGTAAGGGCAATTGTCAAGGCGTTTTCGTAGACTTTCTCCAGAAAGCCATACCCTAACTGCGGGTAAACAATCTTGTAGAATGCAAACAGGATTTTTTCTGTTACGTTCTTATGCTTTAATTCCACCTGTTCATTCATCGAAAAACCTCCGCGTTCTTCCGTGCTCGTCCGCGTCCTATGATAAGTGGTTGGTCGAAATAAATTTTATAAACTCTGTCAGGTGGCTACTTGGCACCCAGGTCATACAAAATATATCCCTCGCCTTCGATGACGACGGGATAAGAATCCAGAATGGCTTTGAGCGCGGGTTGTTTGTCGAGTTGGCCGAAGGCGGTCACCAGAAAATAATCCCTGCCCTCGGTCAGCGCATCGAACTCGGCGGCGTTGTTTTTGTCGGGGTTGCGCGTCTGGCTCAGGCCCGTCTCAAGCGGCCACAGGTCCACTTTGCGCCAGCCATACATCATCAAACGAAAACCATAGTCCTGTGTCAGGGCGATGACTTTCGCATCAGCCGGGATGACTTCGCCCACTTCGCTCCAAAAGGCCGGTTCATGATGGAAATCTTCCGCGACCAGGACGGAACGCGCCGCATAGGCCTGATACCCAACCGCCAAAAGGATCAAGGCGATGAAACCCGCGCGCCCGACTCCGCCGATAGCGGATACATACTCCACCAACGGAGTCAACGCCACAGCCAGCCCCAGCGCAATGAGCGGGATGAGTTGGATATGATAGTAACTGTGCGTGTACATCTGGAACGGCAGTGTGAGTCCGTACAGCACATAGCCGACCCACAAGCTGACCAGCAGCCAGCGCATCCGCGAAGGAGCGATCCACGCCCCGGCAATGCTCAGGCAGAGGATCGTCAATCCGAACAGCGTGCCGAGAAAGGCCAGCCACTTGGTATAGAAATCTGTGCTGGTGATGAGTTTCATCAAAGCCAGTGACCATGAGAAAAAGTACTCAGTAGAGCGGCCGTGATTCAGCAGCACATAAAACAATAGCGCAGGCAGGATCATGATGACGGCCATGGCCCACACCTGTTTGGATCTCCAAAACTCCCAACCGAGGGTGTAGAGCACCATCGCCACCGCCGCTGCGCCCACCAAAAAGACGATCACGATCTTGACGAAGGTGGCGAAACCAAGGAACACGGCGGCAAGAATGGCCCACTTCCAGGTCAACTTTTCGCCCAACGCTTCGCCGGAGATCAATGGCGAATGGTCTTCGCTCCAGCGATAAAGGAAGTAAATTCCAATTACAAAAGCGGAGGTCATCAACGGGTCGGGCTGGAAGGAGCGGCTGACCTCCACAGAGAAGGGCAGCACAAAGTAATAAGCCAGCGCGATCAACGCGGCCCAGGGAGAGGATGTGCGGCGCATCAGGTCGAAGAGCGCCACCGCAGCCGCCAGCCAGAAGAACGTCTCCCAAACGCGCGCCACAGCGATGCTTTCTCCGCCTGTCAGGAAATAACTGTAGCCAACGAGGGTCTCGATGACCGGCGGCTCATACTTCCCCACCGATGCAGCGAAGGTGGCGGTCAGCTGGCGCTGCTCCGCAGTGGCAGAGGGCAGGGCGTTGTAATAGATCTCGCGCGCCACCAGCGAGTTCCGCAGTTGGCGTGAAGAATGGAAATCCAACGGGGGGTCGGTCAGGTCGAGCAGGCGCAGGAGTCCGCCCAGGGTGAGCAGCAGGATGAAGACGAACGACCAGGGTTTGGCACGGGAAAGAAGCGAAAGATTCATTGAATCAGAAGAGGGAATTGTAGTCCACTTTGGGGAAGACGGTCAGATTGCCGCCGACGGTGGCATCGATCACTTCGCGCCCGGCGCGGCGATAGGCCTCACGAGCCATGATGTAGCCGACCTCGGAAGTATCAAGGTCGGGCAGTTGCCATTTGACGCCCTTGCCAAAATAATTCGGCATGAAGTGATTGGGATCGTCGCCTTCGGAGGTGACGGTCTTGTTCGCATCGCCCTTGGAGGTGAAGTTGTGGTCCACGCCGATGAGGACGACTCTCTCGAAGCCCATGTGGAAGGCGATCTGTAGCGCGAAAGTTGTGACTGTGGCGCCTTCCCATACCCGCCCTCGCACATCGCCTGAGAACTTCGGGCCGGTGTAGGAGGTGTAAATGAAGTTGGTGGTGTCGTTATATAAACGTTCGTTGAAGAAGCGATGCGAACGCCACGAGAGGAACTTGGGCATGGGCAGTGCGGAAATGTCGTTGACAAACTGTTCGATGACCAGATTGTTGATCGAAGCAAAGTACGTGGTTTGAAAACCAAGTTCGGGGAAGGCCACGTAGAAGCGGTTCATGCCGAAGGTGAACTCGGTCTTGAGTTTGGAGAGGTCGGTCTGCTTGAGCGAGGGGCCATTCCCAATGATGAAGGCTCGTTTGCCTTTGTGAATATCTTTGAAAGCGGCCAGACGCTTGATGCTTTCGCGCCGCCATGGATGCAGGTAGGCGTTCGGCACTTCCGGCAGGCGGCGGATGGCGTCATTGGTATAACGCGCCACATTCCATACGGCGGGCGGAATGATTCGTTTTAAAGACTGTTTCATAGTTCCTTGTAGTAATACGCTTTGAGGGGGATGAGATTGATGAAGATGGCGGCATTGATGAGCAGCGAGAGGGCATCCAAAATATCGGGGAAGCCGATGAAGATCAACAGGGTACTGAGGCCCAGGATGACCAGTGCGGTAACATAAACCCACTTCTCGCGGTCCTCCAGGATGCGGGCAATGAGAATCAATGCCAGAATATTGATGAGGAAGAAAAAGGCCACCAACCCGGCTGTGACCGTATTGGAGTCGGCGAGCATCTTATAAACAAAATTGCCGCCATTCAGCAGCCAGACCGCGGAATTCAGATAGAGCAGAACCCGGATAGTCCGTTTGCGCCGCTCGACCAATTCCTGCGACCGTTTGCGCGGATACTTCATTCGGTGCTCAACCTCGCCGTTGCGCCGCCATCCACGATGATGGCCTGACCGGTCATGAAGGAGGACTGGTCATTGTCTGCGAGGAAGTAAATGGCATGGGCGATCTCTTGCGGCTGGCCCACGCGCCCATTGACGGTTTTGCGAGCAAGGTTGTCGAGCCGTTCCTGCATGTCACCGGAACCGACATGTCCGCGACCAAGACCGGCGCGCAGCATGGGTGTATCCACGGCGCCGGGCAGAATGGCGTTGACGCGGATGTTCTCCGGGGCAAATTCAATGGCCATGGCGCGGGTCAGGGCCAGCAAGCCGCCCTTGGAGGCAGCATAGGCGGCGATGTTGGCGGAGGTCTGCACGGCATGCACGGATGAGACGTTCACAATGGCGCCGCTGCCCGCCTTGAGCAGAGGGTGCGCCAGTTTGACGCCCAAAAAGACCGAGCGCAGGTTGGCCGCCATGACGGCATCCCATTCTTCGACGGTGGTTTGAACGAGCGGTTTTGCCACCTGCAGTGCAGCATTGTTCACCAGAGCATCGAGCGAATCGGTGAAGGCCCTGGCCTGCTCAAAAATGGATTCCATGGCTTCGGGGCGGGAGATGTCGGAGCGGATGAAGAGTCCGTTATTGGGGAAATCACCGAACTCGTTTCGGTCCACGCCGATCACGCGCCAGCCTTGTTGGGCAAAAAGGTCAACGGAAGCGCGGCCAATGCCGCCCGCCGCGCCGGTGATGAGGATTGTTCTGGTCATGGAAATTTTTCGTTCTCCAATCTTTTTTTGCCTTGGTACGCCTTCGACCGTTCGCAGGCATGATTTATTTTTTATTCAGCCTGAATATTATACAGTCATCGATTGTGGTTTCGATCTGATAATTCTCCGCCACGAAGGCAAAAATATCTTCCATGCCCGGCTGGGTGTACATTTTCTTCTTGAGGCCTGGCGTGGAATATTGCTCGGCGCGCGCAGCCTCATCCAGCGATGGGATGGCATCGACAGAGCGGGAACAGTCGAGGATCAGTCCGGGGCGTCGGGAGGTCAGGTCTTCAAAGTAACGGTCTTCTATTTCTTTGGTCAATGAGCCTTCGAGGAAGAGCGGATAGTACAAATACTTCACTGGCGACGTCCGCCTGGCAGTGAAGTTAATGCCCATCTCCGGGTACCAGGTCAGCACATAGTCTTCAGGATTGGTAGTATCTTGGATATAGGCTGAAACGGGGTCTATGAAGGCGTGGCGGGATTTGAAAGTTTCCAAATACCCAGACCATGAAGAGGGAGATATAACAAACAAGACCACAATAAGGGCAACGGACGCGATGGTGCCGAAACCTTCGCTCCACGCTTCGAGGGCGGGAATCTTGAAGGTCAGCTGCCAGAATTCGGCGAAGAGTGAAGCGGAGTAAACCGCCACGGCCAGCGTCCAGCTGATGTAGTAATGGGCAAAATTCCGCCCCGACAGATTGCTCAGGAAAATCTCAAACGGGAACCAGAGCAGCAGAAAAACTTCAAAGACGGAAACTTTCCGCTGCACAAAACTCATCAAAAAACGCAGGCCCAGGATGAGCCAGGCCAGCAGCGTGAACCAGGCATACCCGCCCATGCCATAACGCCCGAAGCCGCCGAAGAGATCCAGCCATTCACGGGTCTTGGCGGCGGAATAGGAAAAGTTAAAGAGGATGGAGGCGTAGAACATTTCGCCCGCATTCCCAAGCATGGCAAAGTAAACTGTCCACAACAGGAGTGGAAGGACAAACCCTGCCAGCGCAGCCAGCATGATCCGCAGCGCTTTCAAATAATTGCGTTTGAACGTGTAAAACAAAAAGACCGCGCCAAGGAGCGCAATCAACCCGCCGATGTTGTTCGCGCGGAAGGTGAAACTTAACCCGAACCACGCGCCGACCCAAAGGTATTTCCAATCATTTTGTGAGTCATCGGCCAGTGAAAGCAAAAGAGTCAACCCGATGGCGTTGAAGAACAGCGCGTATTCCTCGGTGTAATTTCCATATCCCAATACCGCGCGCAAACCCAACCCCGCCAGCATGCTTCCGAACAGGGCGGCGCCGGTGCCCCAACGTTTCGACAAGGCCTGATACACAAGCAACAAGGTTCCAAAGAGGCAGATAAACTCAACGAACCAGACGCCCCAGCGCGAGCCGCCGCCCAGCCATAGTCCCAGCGCATTAATATAAAAAATGCCCGGGCCTTTTGAATCCCAAAAATCCTGATACGGAATTTTCCCTTCAAGGATCTGGCTGCCCGCATACAGGAAAAAGCCGCCATCTCTGGCGGGCTTATCCAAATGCGGGTTGGCGGGCGCAAGCGCAAGTGCCGTCAGCAGGAACAAAAAAACATAGGGCAGTGCAACGCGGATCTTGTTCATTATTTTTTCATGGGGATTCCCAACCCATCCAGTAAGTTTTTGATGGTGCTCCAATGCACGCGCTCCCATGCCGCCGGGCTGGAGTTGGAATTATGCGGCGCCAGCAGGACATTCTCCATCTTCAAGAGTGGACTATCCAACGGGAGCGGCTCGAACTCGAAGACATCCAGCGCCGCGCCTCCCACCTGACCTGAAGCCAGCGCCGCGACCAGGGCTTCTTCTTCCACGATGGGCCCACGCGCGGTATTGATGAGGATGGCCGTGGGTTTCATCTTCTCCAGCGTCTCTGTATTGATGAGGTGATGCGAGGTCGAGTTGAGATCGCAGTTGACCGAAACAAAATCGGAGTTGGAAAGCAGGACATCGAGTTCGGTCATTTCGATGCCGGTCTCGCCGACAAAAACATGATCCACATCGAGGATGTCTGTGCCGAGAACTTTCATGCCGAAGGCTTTTGCGCGGCGGGTGACGGCTTTGCCGATATTGCCCACGCCGATGACACCAAGGGTTAATTCGCTGAGGGTTCTGCCGGGGATCTTTTCCCACTTGCCATTTTTCATCTCCCTGTCCATCCACGGGCCGCGGCGGGCAAAGGCAAGCATATAGCCCAGTACCGTATCTGCCACCGGGGTGGTGAATGCATTCGGCGTGCGCCCAAGTTTCACCCCAAATTTGGCGCAGGCTTCGGCATCGATCGAATCGACGCCCGTCCCCCACTTTGAAATGACCTTCAAGCGCGGGGCGCAGGCTTCAATCACGCGCGCGGTGTAACGGTCGTCTCCGCAAATGGTGCCATCGAACTGACCGGCGTATTTGAGAATGCCGGCTTCCTCCATGCGTTCCTCGACATCGGGAACGATCAGGTCAATGCCATACTCCGCCAGCGCCGGGCGGAAGCGGTCCAGAAAGGGAATCATGTAGGGGGCGGTCATCAAAACAGTGGGCATGGTTCTCACTCGCAAATTTTCTTTTGGATATAGTCCTTCACTTCAGGAGAGAGGTCTTCATTTTCCGCAAAATGGAACATATTGCTACAGACCTGCAAACGCAGATACTTGTCGAGGACAAGCACCTTGGTCACCTCACGCATTTCGTTGAGGTCGCCTTGCACGGCATATGCTTGCAGGAAGGGCATCCACTCCAGGCCGTCGTTGGGATAATAGCCCTTCGCCAATGCCTCATCAAGCAGGCCGGGAATCTTATCCCAGTCGCCGCGCTGACGGGCGAGATCTGCTTTTTGATAATAATAGCACCAGCCGTGTTCCGGCTCTGCGCCAAAGACCGCCACAGGCGGGGCCGGCGACTCACCCTCCGTCAGTACGGCATCCAATCTGGAATACGGGGCGATCATCACCACACGGCCATCATCCGAGGCGTTTAGTTCGGGCAGGTTCCCGTCCAGCAACCGTACACAGCTGTCCTCGTGCGACTGCACCATCACCAGCACACGGCTGAAATCGCGTTCCAGGTAATTGCCACGCCGCAGCGGGGTCTCTAGGCCGCCGGTTGTTGTGATCCGGGTAACAGCATCCCCGGTCAGCACCGCAGCAGGGAGTTTCACTACGATGGGATTGGTAGGCTGTTCCTCGGGATAATAAATAAAATTGGCCGGGCCCCAAATGAAATAATCCTCCGCCAGAGGGCTGCCCGGATACAACGCCATCAAGGTTACGCCTTCTTTTATCTTCGGCGCGCGCCAGGCCACCTGCCACCAAAAATTACGGGTTGCTGCGGTTTCATCTGCCACGCGCACGGCGTTCCCATGATGGGTTAAAACTGAGATCACAAGTAGAAACCCAAGCACACCCGAACGCAACGAAGCAGGCCGTAAATGTTCCAGAATGACAGAGAACAAGATCCCCACCCCGGCGGAAGAAGCCAGCGCGTAGCGTGAATAATCCGGCAAAACAATATGACGATTGACCAGAACCACTGGAATCAGACAGGTGATGATGATGACAAAGGCCAGCCAAACCTGTTCACGCATCTCTCCGGACCTGTCTCCAGATTCATCGTCCCCGCTCATTTCTCCACGCTGCCGCAAAAAGCCCAAAAGCAAGACCAGCGTCAATACTGCAAACGCCAGCCCCAGGAAGGCATCCCGCAAACGCAGTGAAAAACCGAAAATGTCCAAAGGCAGTGTCCAGGCTACCATGACAACCTTGAAGATATCCTGAATTAAGTAGTTCAGCCACCAAAGAGCCGTCAATGGCGAAGTGGCTGCCGAAGATAATTGCAGCCCAACATCGGTCGCCTTGCGTTCCGCTTCAAAGAAGAAAAGCCGCCAGATCAAAAATCCGCCTGTGCCAACGAGGAAGGGAGCAAATTCGCGAGATGCAGATACAAACTTTTCCTTCAATGGCTGGCCGTTTTTTCGCAGCACGAGGATAATAATCAACGCCAGCCGAAACGCCTCGAAGCCCAGGAAATACTCCACCAACCCGAGGTAGGTCCATGCCAAAACCACAGCCATGGCGATATATCCCCAGCGGGATAGCGGGGTCTTCGCATTCAGGGCCTTCAGCGTCAATGCAACAGAAATCAGGCCGCAAGCCAGGCTAAAGATTTGTGATTGATAATCGATGGGATTGACCTGAGACAGAAACCCCGGATAAACCAGGAACAGCAACGCAGCCATCCAATTGAAGGTCTCGCGGCGCGGCCATACCTGGTTCCCGACCCAGAACAGGGCCGCGGCGCTGATGACGCGGAAGAAGAACGCGCTCAAGTGATAAGCCAGCGGATTCATGCCAAACAGGGTGAAGGCCGCCTCCATCAGGTAACCGCGCAACGGGCGGTCCACGATGAATACGTTATGGAAGAACGACGCCCCGCCAACATAACCGTCAAACATCAGGTACCAGTCATCGTTGATATAACCCATCCGCCATGCGAATGGCAGGTAGGTTAGCGCGCCGAACAGCGCCAGTAACAGGACACCCCACGAGAACGGATCGATTTTATTTTTCAGGTTTTGCATAAGGGATGATTTCAGCGCAGACAAGGCAGCGCGATCACTTTCTCTTCTTCATCAAAAAGTCTGCGATCTCAAAATCCAATTCTTCATCAATGTCCCAGGCTTCGTCGGCATCGATCTCGAACATCAAAGGGGCGTCGCCGATGCGATGTTTCTTGCGCTCCAAATTCTCGCGGGTAAAAAGGTACAAGCAGGAATTTTCCTCATACACCGGCGGCAGATCCTGGGTTTGCAGCAACTCCAGTGGGTTGTGGTTGATGGCGCGGCCATCCTGCCAATACAGGCGGGTTTGCAGGCGCGTGACTGAGAACAGAGAATCGTATTTTGGGTATTCGCTGAAGAATGTTTGAATCCCGCGTGAGATAGTTTCGGCTTGGAGCAGAGGGTTTGTGGAATGGGTTTGCAGGTAAAAGTCCGCCTGCACCTGGGCCGTATCGTAGAGCAGGATGTCGTTCATGGGGATGTCATCGGCGCGAAGATGCCCGGGGCGTTGAATCAAATTCACACTTGGGAAGAAGCGGCGTACGCCATCCATCACCGGTTCCGAATCTGTATCCACAAGGATCGTATCGATCTCTGGCACGGCTTGTAATATTTCCAAAATATGTTGGTAGAGGGGTTTGCCTGCGAGGGGGCGGTAATTTTTGCCAGGCACGCGCTGGCTGTGATGTCGCATGGGGACAAGAGCGGCTAATTTCATGCTTCTATTTTATCCCACCCAGGGAATTCTTTTAGGGTCGGGCGTGAAGGCTCTTTACAATGTGAGCGACATCTGCCACTGTGAGATCGTTTCGCGCACCATCCCCACATGCTCGAAGAGAAAGCCCAGTTCTTCAGGATAAATGGCGGAGACATGCCAGGTTCTGCCGGGATATTTTGCAAAGAGTGCGCGCAGCAGGATCACGCTCAGACCTGCCCCCCGCGAACGGGCCTTGACCAACACGGAGGAGATGGCGATATCCTTTGCATCGGGGTTGGTGATGAGACAGCAAGCATCGTTGATACGAAAAGCGCGCGACGGCGGGGTGTGCTGCATAAGTGTGGCGCCGGAGAGCTGCCAGGGCAGGTCGGCGAGCCCATGATGCCCGACCAAACGTGCCAATTCGCGAATGTCAATCTCTTCGAGTTCGTCATTGGACTCAACCTGCGGGTTTTCGAGCTTGTATCCCACCAGCCTGCGCATTTTGGTAAAGCCCACTTTTTCATACAATTTCACACCGGCTGCATTTTGTTCAATAACTTCAAGCAACATTTCCCTGTCGCCGCGAATCCTGGCTTCCTCAATCAGCGACTGCATGGCCCAAGTACCCACACCGCCATGACGGGCATTGATCGTAATGCCCATCGCCGCCAGGCGACTCGTCCATCCGCGGCGGGCGATCAGGGCAATGCCGACAGGTTCATCCTCTTTCATGAGGACGCGGCTGGAGGTCAGATCAATTCCATCGCGGCGCAGCATGGTCAGAAGGGCGGTATCGGTGATGTGGATTGGAACGAAATATGCTTCGAAGCTGCGGGTCATCAGGTCCGCAAGGAAAGGGATGGTGAATTCGTGGGCGGGTTTGAGGGAAAGCGAGGGCATAAAACAATTATATCGAAACTTGTGAGCCTATTCTGCAAAGATGAACCAGGCTGCCCCATAGATATTAATGGCCATGCTGTAAAACAAAAGGGCAAAGAAATGCCAGGGTAGTTTTTTCTGAAAAGGCAGGGCCATCAAAGCCATCAAAGGGATGATGAGGTCCAGGATGTAGCGATATCCGAATTGGGCTGAACCGGTATTATGGTAGAGCAATAACATGCCCAGGTTGAGGGCAACGGCAGCCCATGCCCCCCAAACCCACCAGTGATTTTCATATCGGCGAAGGAGGTAAAAAAACAATGGAGTCGAGACAAAGATGCTGATTCCCATCCGGTCTGGCCAGATGTACCAGGGGGCTTCGGGTTTGAAAACAGGCATATTCAGGAACATGATCTTGAAGTTATATGCCGCATAATGAGTGGAAAACAAACCATACGTCTGGGCATTTTTTACGATCTCATCCGCACCGTTGATGGTGGTGTACCCAAAATCCAGGAAGTTGTCGAAGCGGGCATGGTTGTAAAGCAGCAATCCTGCCACAGACATACCGATCGGTACGGCGGATTGGATTGACCAGCGGAGCAGATATTGCCAATCCACGTGGCGGCCTTTCTCCTTTGCCATTTGCATGGCTATCGCGAATACAAAAGGCCAGGTCATCAGGCTGTTGGGGCGCGATCCGATCGCCAACGCAATACCAAGCCCTGCCAGCCAGGGAGACCCGTTCTTCAATGCCATATAGACCGCAAATGCCAGGCCCGTCACGGTCAGCACCTGGCTGATGAACCAGACGCCGCCATTAATTCCCACCCATAGATGGTTTGTCCCAAAACTGAACAAGGCCACCAGCCAAAGGGATGTGGCTTGGGAAATCCGCACCCAGCCGCGCTGACGCATCTGCTCCAAAATCAAAAAGACAAGCAAGGCATTGAGCGCACTGAACCCCATGGAGATATCGCCCATGTGAATTTCGCTGGCCGGCATCCATGCAGCCAAAGGCATGACAAGAATTGCTGGAAAGGGCGGGTTGGGGATGTACCATCTCCCCTGATAAAAGGTCTGGTCATGCGGGAGCCGGAGACCGGCAGGTTCCGGCATATATAACTTCCCCTGAAGGAATTGCCCGGCAAGGATATTCCAGTACTCGTAGGGTCCTTTGTGAATCCAATTCAACCAGGTTGCCAGATGCATATAAGCAACCCACACCGTCAAAAAGATACCCAACAGGAGGAATATGCGTTCAAATCTTTTTTTGTAGATCTCGCCGGGAGTGTAAACGGACGCCAGTGCCCAGGCGGTCATGAAGCCGCCCCACCAAAGTAAAGGGATCTCGAACCGCTTCAAATGGAAAAGGTAAGCTGCCTCACGGTAATACATCACCAGCGAAATGTAAATCAGCAGGGTTACCCAAAGCCAAACCGCATGCCGTAGCGGTGAAAATATCGAACTTAAGCCATTCAGAGTGAGGAAAAGAAGCGCAAACAAAACGAGGGCTGAGAAACACACCCAGGCAAGCAAATAGTTGACACGGGAAAGTATTCCGATCAGGGTTTCAAAACCTTCCACCACCCTTATACGATTCAAAAGCAGACCTCCGCCTGAAAGAAGAATGGCCGCATACAGGAGGGTCATGGCAATATATGATTTTGAATTGGAAGCCAGCAAATCTTCGAGCCGTTCCCAAAGAACCCGGGAACGCCACAGAGACAGGGTCAAGACCATGCTGCCTGTTACCAGCAGTAGAAAAAATAAACCGGTCAAAAGCCGGGAGGTTGAAAAACCGAACATGAGTTGATTCCCCGGCTCTGATTTTTGGCCGAGGAATAGCACACTAAAAATAATTCCTGAAAGGGTGATCAGGCTAAACGAGAGAGAAACCTGGAGATTTTTTCTTGCGGCAACCATAAAGTGATTATACCGAATCAATAAGGCGACAGTCACTCCGCGTAACTGCCGCCTGCAGGGCTTTCGCTCTCCAAAACCTAGGTCATTTTGCAGGTGACCTAAGGAGTTTGTATATTGCACCAATAATAAAAAATAATGGTATCACCGCCAGCGCGATCATTCCTATCGTCCACCAGTTGAACGATTTGGTTTCAGTGGATTCATTAACTGGGGCCAACGGCAATGCGCCTTCTATCAAAAGATTTGGTTCAGGCGTTCCTGCTGCACTGTCAATCACGATCGTGACGGGATCCTTGATCACGTTTATCCCGCTGACGGGCACGGCGAACCCGGCCTCGTTACGAACGACAAAAGCAGCGGATTCGATATTAATGGCAGTCTGGCACCCTTTCAATGCGGTAAAGCGAAGTTCGGCCAATACACCATTTACCAATTGAGGGGTGGTGCTGGCGTAGGATGCATCGGTTAAACCTGCGCCTTGTGGAACAGCCAATCCGTTCATGCCGGAAATGGGACTCACTCCATTAATGGGCTGAAGACAAGCCGGGTCATACCTTATCTGAGCAGTAAACCCCTGGATCGGTGTTGCCGACATGCCATTCAAGGTCACGATCACGGTTTCATTGGTTTTGTAAGAGGTAGTGACAGCCTGGATCCACATTGATTCGGGGACCTGGGCTTGTACTGGAAAGAAGGAGATCAAAGACAACACGGCCAGATAGAACAATATCCATAACTTCTTCATAGATGCTCCAAAGAACAGCCTATTTGTAAAATATTTTCTGCCTATTAGTTCCAAGCCTGCGAGCCTGACTCCCGGTAATGAACGGAGAGGATTTCCAGATCCAGCAAATTAATGATGCCGTCATTGTTCAGGTCTGCCGCCGTTGGGGTGGTGCCATTGTAGTTCATCCCGATCGTGAGTACGTCAAATTGATCGATGACATTATTGCCATCAATATCTCCGGCGATCAAGCTGATGGTTGGAAGTGTCGTGGTTGAACCGCTCGCAACTATTGCGGACCCCTGTGCTTTGAGGTAGCCCGATGCCGATGCAACCACAGTGTAACTGCCAGGCTCAGCCAACAGGGTGAAGGTCCCGTCCGGATTTGCGGAGGCACTTCCAACTACTGCATTGCTGGCGTTGTAAAGAGTTACTGTCACAGGTTTGTTGGCGATGACCTGCCCGGCAATGCTGCCTTGTGTAGTGGTGACAAATAGTGTGGCTGGGATTGTGGGGAGAGAAGCGAGGTTTAGATTCCCCATCAAGACACGAGCCTGGCAAGTGATAACCGATTGCCCGACCACCAAACCTTTTGCGAAAAAAGTAATGGCGGCACCGCTGCTAACCGCTTCATTTCCATTGTTCCCTGAAATGGCGGCAATGAAGGTTCCACTTTGAGGACCGTTCACGGCCATAAGCGGATCCGGCCCAAAAAGGCCGACAGCGTTAATGTTGTACACCTCTATGACAGCGGGATCAAATGTACATGTGAATTCTGCGCTGCTGATCCCTTCTGCGGGCACATTATTCAAGTTGACAGAAACAATGGTGTAGTTCCCAATCACAACAGAGGATGATGTAAATGAAATCGTAACATACGCAGAATTGGGAAGGTTTGTCGCCGTCGCTGTAAACA